>Ga0265293_10000002_pt1 | contig 889960 bp, 809 predicted proteins | sample Munlanlewell138R_FD_192505 | JGI IMG/M metagenome (GOLD analysis project Ga0265293, IMG submission 192505) | Leachate microbial communities from a municipal landfill in Southern Ontario, Canada - Leachate well 138R | ecosystem: Engineered > Solid waste > Landfill > Unclassified | place... | reverse complement strand
CCCGCACCGTGACCTGCACCCAGCCTGACAGCGGCGAGATTGTCGAAGAGGGCATGTGCAAGATACTGAAGCCCGAAACCTCGATGGGCTGCGAGGATACGAGCGGGTGCGTCTATAAATGGAAGACCGGCGCATGGAGCGAATGCTCCGCCGAATGCAACGGCAAGAAGACGCGCACCGTTTCCTGCATCCTCGAACAGACCAACCAGACCGTCCCCGAAAGCTTCTGCGGCAACAGCAAGCCGCCTGTGCAAATAGCGTGTGAGGATGCAAAAAAATGCGGTGAGGTAATTATCCGCCCACCCCCTATCTGCGGCGGCGGCGACAATAATTGCGAGGAGCGTCCTCCGACAACATTCTGCTTCTTCCATGTATCGGGAGCCTTAATCGCCCACCAGTTTGTCACTGGCTGGTTTACAGAGATCGGAAAAGTAGATCCTTACTCCAACTTGGTGGGGCCAGGAAGCTATGACAGATCACAGCCCTTTGCCAACGCACATGCTCATACCTTCGACGGGATAGCCTTTGGTCGCGATACGCGTGTGACGATTTATTCGAAGCCGAATTTCCAGGGTTCCATCATCCTTGACCAGAAAGGCCCCGGCGTTATCAACAACCATATCTGGCAGAGTTCGCCACAAGCGCAGAATGGCTGGAAGACCAGCACATGGCCGGGCACGTTCCACGGACAGTTCCCGCCCTCCAGCAGGCAATGGAGTACGTCCAACATGCACGCATGGGGCGCCGGCACCAGCGTTAAAGTTACATGCGACGACTAAATTACCTGACAAGGCCCGCGTAAAGCGGGCCTTTTCTTTATGCGAGCGGCGCGCCTTATTGCGCGAGAAGGGATTTTATCGCGCCCTTCCATCCGTCATAGAGCTTGCTGCGCTCCCCCGCCTCCATCGCCGGGTCATAGCGGCGGGCGCGGTTCCAGATAGCGGCGATATCATCCAGATCTGCATAAACGCCCGCCTGCAGACCGGCAAGGCAAGCCGCCCCGAACGCTGTTGTTTCCGCAACACGCGGTATTTCGACGGGGCGTTCCAGCATATCCGCCAGAAACTGGCACATGAAATGGTTGGCAACAAGCCCGCCATCGGCGCGGATAAGGCTGGGATCATGGCCGCTATCGGCGATAAAAGCTTGCATGAGATCGAGGGTCTGGTAGGCCTGCGCCTCTAGCGCCGCACGGGCGATATGCGCGGCCCGCGTGCCGCGCGTCAGGCCAAGGATCGCGCCGCGCACCTCTGGCCGCCAGTAAGGCGCGCCAAGCCCCGTAAAGGCCGGAATGAAATAAACCCCGTCCGCCGAAGAAACGGAGGTCGCAAGCCCTTCGCTTTCCGCCGCATGGCCTATCATGCCGACATTGTCGCGCAGCCATTGAATGGCGGCCCCCGCAACGAAGATCGCCCCTTCGATAGCGTAAGCGGCCTCTCCCCCGATCTTGTAGCCGATCGTCGTCAAAAGCCTGTTTTGCGATAAGCGGAATTCCTTCCCGATATTCATCAGGGCGAAACAGCCCGTGCCGTAGGTTGATTTCACCATGCCTTTTGAAAAGCACGCCTGCCCGACAAGGGCGGCTTGCTGATCCCCCGCCATACCGCCGATTTGATGGCGCTTGCCAAGAATGTCGATTTCCGTAGCGCCGAAGGCCGCAACATTATCCCGCACATCCGGCAACAAGGATGCGGGGATATCGAACAGGGCGAGAAGCTCTCTATCCCATTCGCCTGTTCTGATATTAAAAAGCATCGTCCGCGAGGCATTGGTCGCATCGGTCGCATGAACGCGGCCCCCCGTCAGGCGCCAGAGCAGGAAACTATCGACCGTTCCGAAAGCGATCCGCCCGGCCTCCGCCTTTTCCCGCGCCCCCGGAACATTGTCGAGGACCCAGGCGATTTTCGTCGCGGAAAAATACGGGTCGAGCAAAAGCCCTGTTTTTTCCGCAACCATCGCCTCCCTGCCCTCTTCCTTCAAGCGGCGGCAGAGATCGGCGGTGCGCCTGTCCTGCCAGACGATGGCGTTATAGACGGGCTTGCCGTTATCGCGATCCCAGAGGATCGTCGTTTCACGCTGGTTCGTGATGCCTATGGAGGCGAGCGTGCGGAATTCTTCGTGATGCTCCTTCGCCAGCGATTGCACGGCCCAGAGCGTATCGTTCCAGATATCTTCGGGATTTTGTTCGACCCAGCCATTTTGCGGGGTAAAAAGTTTCAGCTCCCGCTGCTTCAGGCCGAGAATTGCCCCGTCCCTTGAAAAGAGGATGGCGCGGGAACTCGTCGTCCCCTGATCAATCGCAAGCAGGGCCGGGTTTGACATGATCAGGCGGCCTTTTTCTCTTTCAGAAAGTCCGGCAGGGCGGCCTCCAGCGCAAGGACAGTCCGCTTTTCCGCCTTCAGTCCAAGCTTCGTCCGCCGCCACAATATATCTTCCGCCGTCATCGCAAATTCATGATCAACAAGATACTGCACCTCAGCCTGATAGAGCCCGCCGCCGAAATCACGTCCGAGCGCTTTCATATCGGCCATCCCTTCGAGCAGGATATTCATGCGCGTTCCGTAAGTGCGCGCGTAGCGTTCCAGCAGGCCGCCCGGAAGAAATTTATATTTCGAGGCCTGCATATCGAGGAAGCTCCGCATACTGCCGAACGGTAAATCTCCGCCCGGCAACGGCGCCTTGCGCGTCCAGCCTGCATTTTTATTGCGCCCGCTAGATACAAGCGAAACGGCTTTTTCCGCAAGGCTCCTATAGGTCGTCAGCTTGCCGCCGAACACGGAAAGCAGCGGCGCCTTCGCCGTTCCGCCCATGCATAATTTATAATCGCGCGTGACCGTCCGCGCCTCGTCCGCGCCATCGTCGAACAAGGCGCGCACGCCGCTATATGTCCAGAGCGCATCATCCGGCGCTATCTGGACGTTAAAGAAACGGTTGACGGCATCACATAGATAAAGCCTCTCCCCGTCGCTCACGGACGCTTGCGCGGGGTCGCCCTCGAACGGTTCATCGGTCGTGCCGATCAGCGTATAGTCATGTTCATAGGGAATAGCGAAGACGACGCGCTTGTCCGGTTGCTGGAAGAGATAGGCGTGTTCGCCGCCGGAGAGCCTCGGGACGATAAGGTGGCTTCCTTTTACCATCCGCACTTTGGGCGTTTCAGGCGTCGCGAGCGCGGACGCATCGAGGATGCCGCGCACCCACGGCCCCGCCGCGTTCACAACGGCCCGCGCGGAAATCTGGAACTCGTCACCGCTGCGCAAATCGCAAAGCTGCACATACCAAAAATCCGTACCGGAAGGCGGCATAAGATGGACGCAGGCCGTCCGTGTCAGGATTTCAGCCCCGCGCGCCTTCGCGTCGATGGCGTTCAAAACGACAAGGCGGGCATCGTCGCCCCAGCAATCCGAATATTTAAAGCCGTCGCGATATTCGTCCCGCAGCGGTTCGCCCAGCAACGAGTCGTGCAGGCTTACGGCGCTGGACGCCGCGACGCTTCTCCGCCCGGCAATGTGATCATAAATCCAAAGGCCAGCGCCTATCATCCATTTTGGCCGCAACGTAGGGACATGCGGCATGACGAATTCCAAAGGGCGGACGATATGCGGCGCTGTTTTCAGGAGGATCTCGCGCTCTTTGAGGGATTCACGCACAAGACGGAATTCGCCCTGTTCAAGATAGCGCAAACCACCATGGATGAGCTTCGTGCTTGCGGAAGACGTGCCTTGCGCCAAATCCTGCGCTTCGACCAAAAGAACGGACAGGCCCCGCCCCGCGGCCTCACGCGCGATGCCGGCCCCGTTAATACCGCCGCCGATTATGCAAAGATCATAGTCCGCTTCCATAAGAATTACCCTCTATATTAGAGTATAGCGATTCTCTTTCCCTGCAAGACGGGCGCGGCTGTCTTACACAACTTCATGGCGCAAAACAGGCTCAGGACATAAAACGCTGCGCCTTGTCCCGCCCAAGGAGGATGCGGATTTTTTCCTCCATCTGCGCTTGTGTAAACGGCTTTTTGATATAGCCGTTCGCGCCCTGCGCTTGTGCGGATATAACGGAATCCTTATCCCCGCGCCCCGTCACTATCAGAAAAGGCGTGTGGATGCCGACATTGCGGAGATGGCGCAACAATTCAATCCCGCTCATAGACGGCATGTTCCAGTCACACAGGATGACGTCTATTTTCCGCGCGGATTGTCCCAGCATATCAAGGGCAGTATGCCCGTCCCCCGATTCATAAATACGGGCAGCCCCCAGATCGTCCAGAACATGGCGCAGGTAAAGGCGGGAATCGCTGTCATCCTCGACGATAAGAAAGCTCAGCTTTTCAAAATCACCGCCTTGCGCCGAAGAGATCATACAAGCGCTCTTTCTGCCTTCAAAGAAGGATGGATATTATTATTGCGCGCATGAAAAACCCCGCGCAGCATATCTTCAAGCTTTCTTGCGCTGACCGGTTTCGGAATAAAAAGCGCATTATCCGGCAACGGGATTTTGGCCATATAACCTTCTTCCGCGTAGCCGGACATAAACAGGACGCCCGAAGCGGGGCGGACAAGATGAAAGAGTTCCGCCAGCCGGACGCCGTTGACCCCCGGCATGACGATATCGGTGAGAAGAAAATCAATATCGCCATCGAATTTTTCCTGAAGGGCGAGCGCTTCTTCGCCGCTCTTCGCCTTAATAACCTGCGCCCCCATTTCTTCCAACATGGAGCCGACAAGATTCAAAAGATCCGGCTCATCTTCGGCAATCATCGCCGTGACGCCGTGAAGCGAATAACATTCACCGGCATCCAAATTCTCGCCCTGGATGCGTGAGGGTTCGTCCGCGCATACCGGAAAACTAACCGTGACCGCCGTACCGGCCCCGGCATGGGATATAACATCCATCACGCCATTCATATCCTTGACCAGCCCGTACACCATGAACAGGCCAAGGCCGCTTCCCTTCCCCACATCTTTCGTCGTAAAGAACGGATCGAAAATCCTGCCCTTCACCTCTTCGCTCATGCCGCATCCATTATCGGCAACGGCAAGGCAGGCCATGCCGCTTTCATTCCGGTAAACGGAGATTTCAAGCGCGCCGCCAGCCGTCATGGCGTCGCGGGCATTCACGCAAAGATTAAGCACTATCTGGCAGATATTATCAGGCACGCCCTCCACATAAAGCCCGTCCGCAATATTCCAGCCAAGCGTTATGGACTCGTCAAAGAGGGGGGCGACAAGGACTTCTTGCTCCCTCACCAGCTCCCCCAGATCAAAGACACATTGCCTGTCGGCGCGGCTGCAGCCAAAGGCCAGAAGCTTTTCCGTCAGGGCGGAGCCGCGCTGGACAGATTGGGCAATCTTCCGGATATAGTCGCCGGCCTTTTCCCGGTCATCCAGAGTTTTGCGCGTCATGCGCGCATAGCCGTCAATAATGGAAAGGATATTGTTGAAATCATGGGCGACCCCGCCCGCAAGCTGTCCCAGCGATTCAAGCCGCTGCGCCTGTGAGCGGCGGTTTTCAAATAGTCTTTCCTCCGTCCTGTCCTCTATCACCATCAGGCAAAAAGGGGCGGGGCTGTTTTGCGGGATAAAATGCAACCTGCAATATCGGGGCCGCCCATCGCGTATTATTTCAAAATCGCTTTTAGAAACCGCCTCTTCATAAGCTCTCGCCGCCAGCCTTCCCTCAATGCCCAAAAATGACAGCACTCTGGCAAGATTCATCCCTATCATAACCTCATGCGGCATGCCGGTGAGATCCCCGGCTTTCGGGTTGCAGAAAAGAACGGATGGATTCCGGCCGGACGTATCGATCGTGACGATCCCCCACGGCAAAACATCAAGCGCCTTCGACAGGCGCATAAAATGCCCGCTTTCACGGATCGGCATTAAACGGATAAGGAATTTATCGTCATAAACACCGTGCGATAGAACATAGCAGTCCCCACCGACGGATAAGCCGAAACGGCCATCCATGCTTGATGCAATGCGTAAACCCTCTTTGAAAACGGACAGGTTTTCCGGCATCCGCCCGTTATCGTATTTCAGGATAGCCAGAATTTCTTTCGCCGGATTGTTGCATAAAAGAAATTCTCCATTTTCATCAAAAATAAAAGCCGGCTCTGACAACGCCTCCATTAAAAAATGACAATCATGATGTTTGCGCATAAAAAACATTTAAATCCCCCTGAAAATTCACTCAAAAACACAACCTATGGTTATATGGCAGAAAGTGGATAACGCGGCAATGCGGGCTTATTCACTTTGACACACACGCGTATTGCACGGCAGGGTTAAAGGATTGATTTGATTATTTTACGGGAGGTCTTAAAGCCGTGTCCCGTGTATGCTTTTTACATGCTCTCGCATTCTTATTTTTCTGGGCCGGTATAAAAACCGCGGCGAAGGCAGAAGAAGTGATTCCCTTTTCATCCCGTACGGGAATTACCGGACTTAATATAATTCCTACCGCCCGCATGGATCAAGCCGGCACCTTGCGGCTTGGAACCGCCTATGCGGAACCGTATCATCATATTTTTGCGGGCTTCCAGATAGCCGCCCCCCTGTCCGTTACGATGCGGCAAAGTCTTTATGCCCCGTCTTTCGGGAAAACGCCGCAAACGGTCTATCCGGGGCTCGACTTCAAGTTGCGCCTGCGTCAGGAAGGGCGCTATGCCCCCGCGATCGCTTTCGGCATGAACGGCGCTTTGGGACACAGGCGGTTCTCGTCGGAATATCTTGCCCTTTCCAAACGGTTTTACGATCTCGACCTGACCGCGGGTATCGCATGGGGGCGCCTTGGGGGAAGAGGCCATATCAAGAACCCTCTCGCCAATATCGCGAAACATTTCGAGAAGGAGCGCGATTACGGATCGGAAGACGCGGCCAAGCCATCAGATTGGTTTACCGGAAAAGAAGCCGGTTTTTTCGCGGGCGCTGAATATAGAACGCCGATAAAGGGCCTGTCGCTCGCGCTCGATTATAATGCGGAAAGCTATAAAATAGAGAAAGACTATTACGGTTTCAAATCCCCGTCCCCGTGGAGTGCGGGCTTGAACTACACGCCTGTAAAGCCTTTATCGCTTGGCGTTGCGGCAACCGCGGACGGTAAAATCATGGCGCGGGTGACGGTACAGGGCGATATATCTTCATGGAAGGCGAAGCCGTACAAGGAAGTTGCCTCGCTGGCCCTTTCCCCCCTTCCCCAAAAGCGCACATCACCTGACGACGCCCGCAAAAGCGCGCAAAAGGAAAAGATACGGCTTGGCGTTATCCGCATTAACGGCCATGAAACCAGCACCGCCCTGCATCTCAACCCCTATCAACCCACCGCCATGCAGATAGGCCGCGCCGCGCGTCATCTGGCGGCGCAAGCGGGAGAAGAAATAAAAACAGTCACGATCTCCCCCCTATCAATGGGCCTGCGCGGCAAAGCCGTGACGTTCAGCCGCCGCGACCTTGTGCAGGCCATGGCCCTGCACCGCGGAAGCCCCGAAGAATTGTGGAACAATATAGAGTTCGGAGAGAACGATATTTCTTTGGCGCAAGCCCGCCGCGTCCACCGCTATGCGCTCATACCCGAATTGCATTTGTCGTTGGGCGAAGAAGAAACAACGCATCTCTACCGCTCCTCCCTCATCCTGCAGGAAAAGACGGAATGGCCGCGCGGTTTTTACGGCGAAACATCCATCCGCATCAACCTTCATGACAATCTCCACAGGCTGAAAAAATTCCGCAGCCTGAATTTGAAAAGCGCCCGTGCGGACAGGGCGGAATTTGCGGAAAACAGGATCAGCATCGACAGGGCCTATAGCGGCTGGCGCGGTACGATCGCCAAAGACACGCATCTTTCCGTCACGGCGGGCTATGCCGAGGAAATGTACGGGGCCGTCGGCGGCGAAATCCTTTACCGCCCGTTCCATTCCCCCCTTGCCGTCGGCGCGGAAGGCTGGCACGTCCAGAAAAGGGATCCGCAAAGCTTCCTTGTCTGGAATCTGGCACGGCACTCCGCATTGACAGGCCATATAAATTTTTTCTATGACGTGCCGGACACCGACATTACCGCTTACGCGAAAATCGGGAAATTCATCGGCGGCGATACGGGTTTTTCCGCGGGGGCCTTGATGACATTGAATAGCGGCATCAAGGCCGCCGCCTATATCACGGGAAGCAACGCAGGGGATCGCGACATTTTCGATTCAAAACGCACTATCAGCAGCGGCTTTACGATCAGCGTCCCGTTCGGCGGGCTGCGCTTCGCCCCGCAAGGAAGCCAGGCCCGCATAAGGCTCGCGCCGATAGGCCGGAATGACGGGGCCATCCTCGACAACCCCGTACCTTTATATGAAATTACTGAACCAGTGTCCTACCGCCGCCTTGGCCGAAGCTGGCAGGCGGTTCTGAACTAGAAACATCCTCCAGCGGCTTTCCACCCATAAAACGCTCCTCGGCGATTTTATCGGCGGCCTCGCCCGTTCCAAGATGGTTGACCTTGGCGTGGGCGAGAACGTCGCTGACCGTCTGGCCGATGCGCTCCACATGGGCGACCATGCTCTCGCGGGTGATGTCGAAATCAAGCGGGTTATAACCGGACTTCCTGAAGAACTCATAACCGACGCAAATAACGCCGCCCGCATTGATAACGTAATCGGGGACGTAGAGAATATCGCTGTCCATCAACTGCATATCATGATGGCTCTTCAAAAGCTGGTTGTTCGCAACGCCCGCGACGATGCGCGTCTTGAGGCGCGGGATGGTGTCGTCATTCAAAATGCCGCCCATGGCGCAGGGCGAAAAGACGTCGGCCTCGACATCATAAATCTCGTCCGGCGCAACGACCATGGCCCCGCCAAGGGACGCGGCGGCCTTTGCAAGATGGGCCTCGTCAATATCGGTGATGACAAGCTCGACGCCGTCCTGCTTCAACAGCCTGCAAAGATCGAAACCGACCGCTCCCACCCCTTGCACCGCGACTTTCAAGCCTTTGAGGTCGCGCGCGCCGAAACGGTGGTGAACCGCCGCTTTCAGACCGTGATAACAGCCCAGCGCCGTCAATGGCGACGGGTTGCCGCCCAGCTCGCCGAAATCCTTGCCTTGGAAATATTCAGGCGGCAGGCCCGTGACATATTCGGTGCGACCAGACATGATCAGCATGTCTTCTTCCGTCGTGCCGGAATCCTCCGCCGTCACATATTTTCCTTCGAGGCTTTCGACGGCCTCCCCCATATCTTCCATCAATTCCTTGTTTTTATCGGTGCGCGGGTTGCCGATGATGACGGCCTTGCCGCCGCCGAGGGGCAGGCCCGCCATGGCGTTCTTGTACGTCATGCCGCGCGACAGGCGCAAAACGTCGGTCAGGGCCTCGTCCTCGGTCGCATAGGCGCGGAAGCGGCAGCCGCCGAGCGCGGGGCCGAGATTGGCATTATGGACGGCGGCAATCGCCACGATTTCGGAATCCGCCCCCAAAAGAAAGCGGCGCACCGTTTCATGCCCGTCAAAAGAGGCATTGTTCGTCAGGGTTTCCTTGTCCAAATCCTTGAAAATCATCATGTCTTTCCTTGCTTTTTAACAAGGGAGCATTGTTAAGGATTTAGGCAATAAAGATCAACTTTCTTTTACTTATCCGGATACAGCCCCATTAAGCCCACGAACAGAGCATCGAAGAAGAAGCCGTTAGTTGGAACAGGATGGCTCCAGATAGGTTCCAGGGCCTGCACCATTCAAGGTAAGGGCCGGGACGAGCTGTTGGGACGTATTATTATTCCCCACGCCGCCCTGCCAGTTACGGCCCCAGCAATAGGCCCTCCCGTCAGTACCGAGAGCACATGTTTCACCGCTGGCTGCACCCAGACCGCTTGTTTCTATGGCTGAGAAGGTACCCGGGCTGCTCCCGTTAAGAACAAGAACCGGCGTCGTGCTAACATAACTTCCTCCGGAGATATTGTTTCCAAGCTGTCCATACCACCCCGCACCCCAGCAATAGGCTTTGTTATTTTCCGCAAGGCCGCATGTTTGCGCGCCGCCAGCTGAAAGAAACTTATATCTTCCCGGCCCGGCCCCATTTACAACGAGAACGGGGGTAGTGCGGTTTGACGTCGTACCGTCACCAACATAGGTGCCCCAACAATAAGCCTTGCCATCAGACGATAAGCCGCAGCTAGCTACCCCACTTCCACTAATGGCCGTATAAACCCCCGGCCCGGCACCATTGAGAACCAATACGGGCGTGGTGCGTTGTGTGGTCGTCCCATCCCCTAACAATCCTGTATTATTAAATCCCCAGCAATAAGCCCTGTCATTTATGCCAAGAGCGCATGTAGACATTAAGCCAGCCTTGACATCTTTATATGTACCGGGCCCCGCACCATTGGCAACCAGCGTTGGTACGGAACGGTTGGTTGTGGTTCCGTCTCCAATCTGGCCATAGACATTGCGGCCCCAGCAATAAGCCTTATCATCAGTGCCAAGCCCGCAAGTATGGTCGCCGCCCGCTTTAATGGCTTTATAGGTTCCCGGCCCCGCCCCATTTGCAACAAGAACAGGCGTAGTACGCGACGTAGTTGTCCCATCCCCCAACTGGCCGCTGCCATTAGTTCCCCAGCAATAAGCTTTACCTGCGGCGTCAAGAGCGCATGTATACAGACTTCCTGCGCTTACCGATATGAAATTTCCGCTACTCGCTCCGTTCAAGACCGCTACAGGCGTGTTTTTCTGCGCCGTAGTACCATCTCCTAGCTGACCACCGCCATTGCCGCCCCAGCAATAAAGCCTGTTGTTCGTTGCAATCGCGCAACTATGGTGCGTGCCGGAGCTTATGGAAGTGTGTAGACATGACCCGCTTACACACTCGTCAATAACAAGGCTGTTTGGATTGTTGATAACGCTCGTCCATTCGGCGGCAGTTTTTGTGAAAACAACCCGTTCGGCAGGCTGGCCCGCCGGATTGGTTACATCGCGGCACTCGCCATGCTCGTCAATGGTTACTGTCGCGCCGACAGGGACGGGATATTGGTCTGCGGCCAGCCCCGCCGCGCCACCTATACACAAAGCCAGGACGGCTATGACGAGCGCACGCATCCTCATAGGCAGGCCGCCATTCGCATGACGACATCGCCATGTTCATTCTTGCGTTCACCCGGCTCCAGCGCCAGCCATATTTCCTTATTGGCGGGAAGATAATAGCCGTCATGACCGACGGTTAAATCCTGAAAGGCGATGCAGCGCCCGTGCCGGTCGATGATTTTTGTTTCGCCCGCGCCGATGAAAACCAGATCGGCCAAATCTTTTTCGGATACGGCCGGCTTTTGTGAACAAGCGGCAACTATCAGAGCGATAAGTGCAAATAGATTTCTATAAAGACTAGATTTCAAACGATGCTCCAAATCCTTCCTTTTTGAACTGTTGGAGCGCAGAGAAAGGCGGGAGCGAATTGTTCAATGAAATTAAGGGGAGAAAATTTTGGAAAGACGCGCTATAATGAAAATATGGAACGGTTCAAAAAGGAACGGTTTTGAACGCCCGAATACGATAAAAAAACCGCCCCCGAAGGGGCGGTGAAGTTTTTATGGGTACCAGATCGGTTAAGCGATAATACTGATAACTAATTGTCGTCTATGTTTCCTTCGTCCCTCTTGGCCTTGTTGCCCCTGATGCAGCCATTAAAGGTGAATTCCCTATAGTTTTATTTTATGTAAAATTTTAGGCATTGCGCAAATTTGTCCCCCAAACCCCATATATCACATTGATTTTAAATGATTTTGCAAAAATCAGCCCAAAACCGCTCAAACACTGATTTCATCCAAAAGTGTCTGAAAATCCTCTGCCAGAGGGCTTTCAAACGCCATTTCCTCTTCCGTCACCGGATGGATAAACCGGATGGAAGACGCATGCAGCGCCTGACGCGGGAATGCCAGCACAGCCGCAATGGCCTCTTCATCATAACCGCCGCGGTTGAGCAGCGCGCGCTGTTCCTGCGCCGGCAGGCCATAGAGCGGATCGCCCAGAAGCGGATGGCCCGCATGCTGCATATGGACGCGGATTTGGTGCGTCCTGCCCGTTTCCAGCGCACAGGAAACAAGGGCAACGATGCCGCCGCCGAAACTCTCCTCACGCAAAAAATGCGTTATGGCTTCGCGCCCCGCCGCGTGCGAGCGCACCGCCATCTTCAGGCGATTGTTCAAATGGCGGCCTATCGGCGCATTGATTGTACCCTTGATCGGCGACGGATCTTTCCACACAAGCGCGGTATAGACCCGCGATAAGCTGCGATCGGAAAGCTGGGCCGCGAGGCCGTTATGCGCCCTGTCATTCTTGGCAACGACCATCAAACCGCTCGTATCCTTGTCGAGCCTGTGAACGATGCCGGGGCGCTTCACGCCGCCAATGCCGGACAGCGTATCACCGCAATGATAAAGCAATGCGCTGACCATCGTTCCATTCACATTGCCCGCCCCCGGATGGACGACCATCCCCGCCGCTTTGTTGATGACAAGCATATCGTCATCTTCATAGACGATGTCGAGCGGAATATTTTCCGGCTGCGGCAGCGCCTCTACGGCGTCCGGAATGACGACCGACAATTCGTCGCCGGCAGATATTTTCAAGGAAGGATTGATGCAGATTTTACCGTTGAGCCTGACCTGCCCGTCCAGGATAAGCGCCTTGAGCCGCGTGCGCGAAACATCGCCCGCAAGATCCGCCAAAACCTTGTCAAGCCGCCCGCCGCTTGCGGCGATAAGGGGCGCATCTTCCCCCGCGCTTTCAAGGGCTTCACCGTCCAAGGGAATATCCTGTGTCATGGCAGTATCGGGCTCGCTTTATTTTCACGCACGCATGGATTGTCATACAGATCCAGCGCCGTCGCCGCAACAACCCATCCATCATAAGTATAGCTTGGCGCGGCGGCGGCTTCGTTCGTTTCCTGCCCCTCGCCAAAGCTCGTCTGGGCAAAGCCCCCCAGAATGCGCTCTCCCGCATAGCCCGGTACAAGGCGGCTTGCCGCCGCATTCTGGCCGTCGGTAAAGTCCTCGACATGCTGGATCGCGCCCGTCGGGGATAATGTCACAAGCCGGACATGCGAACGCTGGTCGCCGCGCAGCCCGCCGGCATTGAGAAGGACGCTGGCGCGGCCATCCTCATAGACGATAAGATCCGGCGCATCATAAATATATGCGCCCTGCAGGAAACGCTGCCAGATCATCTTGCCTTTTGAATCGGTGCGCATGATCCATGCCGCAAGCCCTTCTTGTTCGTGATCCTGCGAACGCGATTTACCGATAAGGATATAATCGCCGTTTTCCGCCTGCCCCGCCGCCTGAAAAGTCGCAGCCAAGCCGCGCGGATAGGTTTCCTGCCATTTCACCGCGCCATTATCATCGACGACCAAAAACCAGCCGCTGGATTTATTGCCGTCCGTCACTATCTGGCCGCTGACCATATGGCTTCCATCCTGCGCGGTCTGGATATTGTTAAAGACCGTACTGCGGCCCGCCGTATAGGATCGCTTCCAGACAAGCTCCCCTGCCTTTGATATCTTCATGAGGATGCCGCGCTGTTTTTCCTCGTCGCGATCGTCGATAAACTGCGCGGCGATGATATAGCCCTTGCCGTCCTGCGAGGGGACGAAGGCCCTTGCGTCAAGCCTCCCGCCTTTTTCAAAAAACGGCACGGCCTTGCCGCGCACGGAGCCGTCTTCGTTATAGGAGCCGATATAAATACCGCGCCCTTTTTCCGCATCGTCGATATTGCCGATGACGGTAAAGCCGCCATTAACCTCATACAGGCGCTGAATTGTTTTATGCGCCGCGCCTTCCTCACGCACGATCCATACGGGCTTTTGCCGTTCGTCGAATTTGACGAGAAGCGGGCGGTACCCCGTATCATCCTTGCCTTTATTATAGGAACCCGCCGCCACGATATGGCCGGCGTCCAGAACGGCGATGTCGGAAAAAGAATCCATCCCGCCTTCGGCATATAATATATGCCATGCGCTGAGTACGCCTTCAAAGAAAGGTTCGCGCAAGGTTATAATCTCCCCTTGCGGCGCGTAACATTCCACCAAAGACGGATCGACCGTCCCTTCACGGGCATGGGATGCGGAAAGCCCCGGCCCGCCCCCTATCACAAGGGCGGCAAACAGGGTAAATTTTATATATTTGAGGGATTTAATTTTCATCGCATTCCAGTGTAAAGTGGGCCCGCGCAAAAGTCACGCATTGCCTTGAACGGCCCATGCCATAAAGACATGACTGGCCGGAATATCTTTTAGGGAAAAATGGACGAAAGCTTGAAAATCCTGATTGTCACCGATGCATGGCATCCGCAGACGAACGGCGTCGTCCGCACCTATGAAAATCTGGCAAAGGCGTTAAAGGCCATGGGGCATAGCGTCAGGATTGTAAGCCCTGCCGATTTCCCCCATAGCTTTCCCCTGCCGGGCTATAGCGAAATACGCCTCGTCCGCGGCGCGGCGCGGTGCCTTCGGGAAATAGTCGAATCCTTTGCCCCAGACCTGTTTCATATAGGCACTGAAGGGCCGCTTGGCCTTGCGGCCCGCCGCTATGCGCAAAGGCGCGGCCTCCGCTTCACGAGTTGCTACCACACCCATTTCCCGGACTATGCCGCCAAACGCGCCGCCCGCCTTATCCCTTTTATGGGGCCGCCCGTCAGGAAAATAGGCATTCTTTACCTGCGCTGGTTTCATAAAGCCTCTTCCTGCCTGTTTTCCGCAACGCCCAGCCTTGACGCCCATCTGGAAAAACAGGGCTTCACCTGCCCCGTCAGGCGGCTTACGCGCGGCATCGACGAAAGCATCTTTTATCCCGGAGCGCCGCTCTTATGGCGGGATTTAAAACGCCCCGTCGCCCTTTATGCCGGACGGGTCGCCATTGAAAAAAACCTTGAAGATTTTCTGGACATGGACTGGGCGGGAAGCAAGGTCATTGTGGGCGACGGGCCGGCGCGGGAAAGATTGCAGCAACGCTATCCCGGCGCGGTTTTTACAGGCAAGAAAAGCGGTCAAGACCTTGCCGATCATTACCGTTCCGCCGATATTTTCGTCTTCCCCTCGCGCACGGATACGTTCGGCATGGTGCTTATCGAAGCCATGGCCTGCGGCCTGCCCATCGCGGGCTATCCGGTGACGGGGCCTATGGATATTGTCACGGATGAGTTTCTTGGCGCGGTTGACGATGATTTGGCAACAGCCGCCATAAAGGCAATCGCCTATGACGCGCCCGATGCGCGGGAGGAACGCGCCCTCCATGCGAAAGAATATTATAGCTGGAGCCTTGCGGCGCGGCAGTTTATCAGCGTGGATTAGGCCCGAAAAAGAAAGGACAGGACAGGAAAGGACAAGCAAGCGTCCCCGCCGCCCTTCAGCCGCGCGCACCATCCGCGACGATATGCTGCAAACCGACAAAAGCCGTAAAAGGATGTGTGATAAGATAGGTCGGGATTGGCTTTAAATACTGATCGAAACGGCCCTTGGCCTCAAACTCCTCGCGGAAACGCGATGTGAAAAAATAATCGCCCAGTTTTTCCGGAATGCCGCCGGCGATGTAAACGCCGCCGCTTGCCCCCAAAGTCATCGCCAGATCGCCCGCAATCGACCCAAGGAAACCCATCATTTTATCGAGCGCTTCCACGCAGGCGGGGCATGATTTTGCAAGGGCGCCTTCGGCAATCTGTTCCGGCGTGCGGTCTGGAAGTTCCTCATGCCCGTCAAGGATGCGGATGGCGTTGTAAATATTCAAAAGCCCCTTGCCGGAGCAAACGCGCTCCGCCGACACATGGCGGTATTTATAACGCAGCGTACGGAAAATATCGAACTCGCGCTGGGTTTTTGCCGCCATGGTGACATGGCCGCCCTCTCCCGGATTGGCGCGATATTGCTGCCCGTCCCAGAAAAGAGAGGCGACCCCAAGCCCCGTTCCGGGGCCGACAATCGCAATGGTTCCGGCTTTTTCGGCGCTCTGATCGCCGCCAATCTGTTTTAAATCGCCTTTGTCCAGATGGGGGATCGCAAGGGCTATCGCCTTGAAATCATTCATCAGGGTAAAATGGCTCATCCCCAGCGATTTTTCTGTTTCACTGACCGAAAATTTCCACGCATGGTTTGTCATCTCGAAATAATCGCCGGTGACAGGCCCCGCAATGGCAAACGCCCCGCGTTTGGGGGCCGCGCCCTTCAGCCCGTCCAGATAGGCGCCCGCCGCATCGACAATCGTTGGGAAATCCGCGCATTGAAGCACTCGCTGTTCATAAAATCCCTTTGCGTCCGCAAGCGCAAAACGCGCATTCGTCGCGCCTATATCGGCAATCAAACCCGGTGCAGTTCCCATGACTCTCTCTATCGAATGATTGAATATTCCGCCAACCTTAAAAGCAATACCCTCCTATGTTCCATGCGGACAAGCAAGATCGAAGCAAAAGGCCGAATATTCCCCATAAGAGAGGCTGGACAAAACCCGTCCGCCGTTTCATTGTGGGTTTTTAACGGGAAATAAGTTATGGCAAACATTCTTTTGACCGAAGACGATGCCTCCATGCGGGGCTTTGTGGCGGGCGCGCTGGAGAGAGCGGGCCACCGCGTCACATGCTGCGCCGACGGCAATGAGGCACTTGCCCGGCTCGAAGCGGAGAATGCGGATTTCCAGCTTTTACTGACCGATATCGTCATGCCGGTCATGGACGGGATAGAGCTTTCGACCCGCGCCAGCATCCTTCACCCCGACCTTAAAATCATGTTCCTGACAGGCTTTGCGGCGATGGCCGCGGGCAAGACGGATATACGCAACCCCGCCATGCGGGTTATTTCCAAACCCTTCCATCTGGGCAGCCTCATCGACGAGGTCAACAAGCTTCTCGACGCCTAGGAAAAAGCCCGGCGCGCCTGTATTTTCCTTAAAATTCAAGATAAATCCGAACAGAAAGACCGCGACGAAGAAGGTGAAAACAGCTATACTTAAGGCTGGACTTAAGGCTGGTTCGCCAAGAGGGCGCTTCGCTCCTCCAAAACGCCTTGTCCGCTCTCTCAAAGCCCCTCTCTTCAAGGGGCGTCACTCTTCCGGTGGGGATTTCGATGAAACGCATTTTTTACGCCTCTCTTCTTTGCTGCGCCATCATGGCGGGGCCGGCAACCATTCACAGCGCCCCGGTCTTCGCCCAGTCCGGCGGAACATCCGCACCGGAACAAGGATTGATGCCGCCGGTTCCAGCAGAAATGGCGGCGCCTCCGTCCCTCGATAGCGAAACCCACCCTGTCCTGAACCTGATGCCGGATAAATCAGAACTGGTCAGGCTCGACCGCGAAGCCAGCTCGGTTATCGTCGGAAACCCGTCCCATATAGCGGTTTTACTTGATTCCCCGCGGCTCGCCGTTGTCGTGCCGCGCGCATCGGGCGCTACTCATTTTACCATTCTCGACAAGGACGGTAATGTCATAATGCAAAGACATGCCGTCGTTGCCGCCCCCAAGAAGAATTATGTGCGCATCCGCCGCAGCTGTAACGCCACGCAAGGCGGAAATAGCCGCACAAACCGCGATTGCCAGCCTACAAGTGTTTATTTTTGCCCCGATATGTGCCATGAAATAAGCGATAGCGCCGGCGACCCGCCAACGGGACGGCGTTAGGAAAACCGTTAAAACGGCCATCGTCTAACCGCAATTTTATCCAGGGCAATATCCATGGCACAGACCAGCATGTTCCGCACCATCATCCTCCTGTCCGCCTCCATGGCCGTTCTTGCCACAGCGGCCTGTAGCAGCACTGCGGCAGTAACGGACGCGAAAAACATGAGCAACCCCGCCGCTGCCAGCCGCGTTGACGCCATTCTGGAGCGCGCCGCGCGTGACGCCAAGGCCAGCGGCAGCAAGGCGGAAACCGTCGTCCTGCTCGAACAGCTTTATGAACGCAATAAGGACGACCCGGCAATCGCCACGGGTTATGCCCAAGCCTTGCGCGAGGACGAACAATTTACGCGCGCACGTCAAATCGTCCAGCCCTACGCCCAAGGGAAAGAAGCCTATCCCGATGCCGTTACGGAACTCGCCATGATCCAGCTTTCGCTGGGCCAGTATCAGCAAGCCGAACAAACGGCTGAAAGGGCCATCGAACTCGATCCCTATTCTGGCCGCGCTTTCCTTGCGCTGGGGACTGCGCTGGATGCGCAAAACCGCCATGACAAAGCCGAAGCCGCTTTCCGCCAAGGCATTGATAAATGGAAGGGCGATCCGGCCCCTATCATGAACAACCTTGCCCTGAACCTCGCCTCGCAAAACAAGCTTGAGCAATCGATTGCCATGCTGGAAAAAGCACGCGAGATTTCGCCCCACCGTATGGAGATAGAGCGCAATTTGCGCATCATCCGCACGCTGCAAGAAGGCGCGGATGATTTCACCGAAAAACAAAAACGCGAAAAGGCCGAGGCTGAAGCCGCCGCCCGTGCGGAGGCGAAAGAAAAAGCCGATGCAGAAAAAGCCGCGAGAGAAGCGGCCAAAGAAGCAGCGAAGAAAACAGAAGCGCAAAAGAAAGCCGCCCCCGCCCATAACGCTAAGGAACCTGTAAAGCCAGAGGCGAAAAAGCAGGAAACGAAAAAGCAGGACGGTAAAAAACAAGCCGCACCTGCAAAGAAAAAGCCGGTGGAAACCCCCACTAACCGCCGCGGCAGCGCGCAGAATTTCAATACGAACTAGAATAAAATGATGCGCCTTAAAGATGGCGCCATAAAAAAAGCGGCTTTACAGGCCGCTTTTTTGTTCCACCCTGTTTGTTCCCCCCTGCGCCGCACTGGAACACTGATTAGAATGTCTGCGCAATCTGGATTCCCGCGGGGCCGAGAATAACCACAAAAAGCGCGGGCAGGAAAAACAGGATCATCGGGACAGTCAGCTTCGGCGGAAGGGCCGCGGCTTTTTGCTCGGCATTCGCCATGCGGATATCCCGAAGCTCGTCAGCCATCACACGTAAAGCCTGCGATACGGATGTACCATATTGCTCTGCCTGAATAAGCGCCGTTGCAAAAGATTTTCCATGACCGCCCACCCTCTTCCCGAAATCGGACAATGCCATATAGCGGTCGTTGAGCATGGCCATTTCAGCGCTGAGAATACCAAGCTCTTCCGCAAGGGTCGGAGAATATTCCGCAACCTCCATCGCGACCCTGTCAACCGTCTGTTCAAGCCCAATGCCGCCCTGCACGCAAATAAGCATCATGTCGAGCGCATCGGGGAAAGAGAGGCTAAGCTCTTCCATCCTTTTCATAGCCGTATTCTTGACGAGAATGCGCGGCAGGTAAAACCCAAACAAAGCCGCGCCGAAAAGGATAAGCATCGTCGCAAGCGCAGACATCTCCTTTTCACCTTTGGAAAGAAGAAGCATCGAAAAAAGTACGAGCAGGACAGGCAGGATAATTTGCCCGATAATATATTTCAGCGGCGCGTTGGGGTCGCGGTTTCCAGCCTGTAAGAGGAGAATTCGCACCTTCTCCCCGTAATCGCCGGCAAGGCTTTGCATCTTGAAGAAGGTCGCGATGGAATCTTTCGCCGACACGGTTTTATTGCCGCGCTTTTCAAGCTCGTCCCTCGTTTGTTCAAACAAGGCCTTGCGTTTCTTTTCGATGATGTTCTTGTAACGCTCTTTCTTTTCCCCGCGCTGGAGGAAAGGAAAAGCAAAGGCGGCAAAAGACAAGGCAGCCGCAAGCGCGCTCCCCGTGACAATCAGCATATCGGTTGTTATATCAAGCATTCCTATAAAAGCCTTTATACCTTGAAATTGATCATCTGCTTCATGCAAAATACCCCGCACCCCATCCAGAACGCGGCAAAACAAAGCCACAGCTTGCCGACAGGTTCATAGAATAAGACCCCTATATATTCCGGGTTGATAAAATACATCCCCAATGCGACGAAGACCGGCAAGGCGCCGATAATAAGCGCGGATGATTTCGCCTCGGACGAGAGCGCCTGAACCTTCCTCTTCAAACGGGCGCGGGAGCGGATGACTTTTGCAAGCCCTTCGAGAATATCGGAAAGGCTGGAGCCTGTCTGCGCCTGAATAGTCACGGCCGTCGCGAACATCTGCATTTCCGGTATCGGCACCCTCCGCGCCGCTTCACCGACGGCTTCGGGGAGCGATACACCTATTTTCTGCCGATCGAAAATACGGCCCATCTCTTCCCCCACGGGGCCTGTATATTCACGCGCGACCATCTTTATCGCCTCGCTCACCGGCATCCCGGCACGCAAAAGGCGCGTCATGGCTTCAAGACAGTCCGCAAAATCGCCAAGGAATTTCTTTTGCCGGTTTTGAATCATTTTTTTTAAAACGAAACGCGGTATGCCGAAAAAAGAAATAATCACCGCCATTAAAATAACAAACGGCCCCTTCCCCCAAAGGAGAACAAGGAAGGCCGTCACGAGCGCGAGTAGAAAGGAATAAAGGAAATATTGTTTCGGCGAAATAGAAAGTCCCGCCTGCATCAATAAAACAGGCAGGGGCTTTTTCTTTTTTTCGTTATCGCCTTCTTCCGGTTCCGCTTTTTGTTTCAGTTTCCGGGCCAACGCCTCGCGCCGCGCGTCAAGGCTGCTCCCGGATTTTCTGGCCGCCTCGTCCACCGCGCCGCCGCGAATAACGGCCATGCGCCGCTGCCGCCGGGCATTGCGTGAACCCGCCACCATAAAAGCAATCATGCCGGTCACGACCAGCACAATCAAAAGCGACAGGACGGTGACAATAACAACATTATCCATAGGCTTCTTCCATCGCGTCCAGAACCAGTTTTTCGACGTTATATTGCCGCGCCTTGTCCCAGAATTTCGGCCGCATGCCGGATGATTTAAGTTGTGTGATCAATTTTCCGTCCGCATCTTCGCCCAGAAATTCAAGTTTGAAAAGATCCTGCATGGTGACGACGTCGCCTTCCATGCCGGTTATTTCTGAAATATGGGTTACTTTACGCGAACCGTCGCGCAGGCGCTGTACTTGTATAATCACGTTGACGGCGGATGCAATCTGCTCGCGCACAGCGCTGGAAGGCAGGTTCAAGCCCCCCATCGCGATCATGTTTTCCATACGGGATATGGCTTCGCGCGGATTGTTCGCGTGAACCGTCCCCATGGAACCGTCATGGCCCGTATTCATGGCCTGAAGCAAATCGAACGCTTCCGCGCCCCGGACTTCCCCCACGATAATCCGTTCAGGCCGCATACGCAGGCAGTTGCGCACCAGATCGCGCATCGTAATTTCACCGACCCCTTCAAGGTTCGCGGGGCGCGTTTCAAGCCGGACGACGTGCGGCTGTTGAAGCTGAAGCTCGCACGCATCCTCGCATGTAATGATCCTCTCGCCCGCCTCGATATAGCGGGTCAGGCAGTTCAGCATGGTTGTTTTTCCAGACCCTGTGCCGCCGGAGATAAGGCAGTTCACGCGGCAGCGGCCAATCGCCATGATGAGCTTCGCGGCGGAGGGCGTCATCGCGCCGAATTCCAGCAGCTTTTCAAGCGTCAGCTTGTCCTTTTTAAATTTACGGATGGTCATGCACGCGCCGTCCACGGCGAGCGGCGGGATGATGACGTTGACGCGGGAACCGTCGGGCAGGCGCGCATCGCATATAGGCGAGGATTCATCGACGCGGCGGCCAATCGCCCCCACGATGCGCTGGGCAATCGTCGTCAGGTGCTGGTTGTCGCGGAAATGGATGCGGGAGCGCTCTATTTTTCCATCAACCTCGATATAGGTCGTGTCCGGCCCGTTAATCATGATGTCGGCAATATCGTCGCGCTCTAAAAGCTCTTCCAGAGGGCCGAAGCCAAGCATATCATTCGCACATTCTCGGGCAATGGCGGCAAGCTCCGCCGGCGTGACGTCCAGATTGCGGAAACGCGCTATTTCTTCAACGGCGGAATTGACTTCGACACGCGCCTCTTCCGCCTTCATGCGGGCAAGCGCTTTCAGATCTATCCCGTCGCGCAAATCCGCCCAAATGCGGTTGCGGGCGCGTTGCAGGCGTATCGTATCAAGATTATGCGACGCGGCTTCATGTTCGCCATCATCCATATGCAGATCCAGGGAATCTTCATGCATTGATTTTACAGTTTTCTTTGCAGCAGACGCTCCCGCAAAATCCTCTTGATCACCAAGGCGGGAAAGAGGGTTTTCACCATCGTCCGGCACGCGTTTCACATCTTCCGCTCCCTCTCCTTCCATGGATAAGGAAGGTGCAGAAACCTGCGGCTGCGGTGGCGCGGTCTGCATATTACCGGTCAGTCCTGATTGTTTTTTACCAAACATCCTTTTCGATCCAGTCCCTATTTCCTGCTCTTGATCCTACCCAGAAGACTCCCCAAAAGCCCCGCACCCCGATCGTCATTGGCGGCATTTTCAAGCCCTGCCGCTTTTTTCAACAAGGGGAGCAAGGAGCGCGCAATCTCTTCGCCCGCCTTGTCCTTGATAAGCTGCCTGCCTTCATTCTCCGCCCCCATGAATAATTTAGGGTCGAATGGAATAGTCGTGAAAGGCTCCATATCCAGCGCGTTTTTAATATCGCCGGCGGGGATGTCTTTCCCGCCCCCCATGCCCGCCATGTTAATGACGAGATCGATATTTTTATCCTGCCCGCCGAAAATTTTCCTTATCTCGTTAATCAGCGATCTGGCATTGCGCAGGGACGGGAGCGTCGGCGCCGAGAGAAGGATTATCCCGTGCGCACGGCCAAGAATTGTTTTTTGTAAAGCCGGCGGCGCGGATGAAAGATCGGCAATCACCACAGGATGGCTGGACAAAGCCACGTCGATAAAAGATTCAAATTCCGCACCTTGCGTGCCGGAATCCAGCATGGGTTCCGCCCCCGTGGCGAGAACAAAAAACTTCTCATCCGCCTGATATAGAACCCGCCGCAGGGAATCCATGTCCTTCGCGCCCGCCGCGCGGAGCGCTTCGGCTGTTCCCGCAACCGGCTCGAACCCAAGCCCGACACCAAGCGACGACCATGCGCCCGCCGCATCGAATAAAAGCGTTTTCTGCCCAAGCAAGCCGGAAGAGGCAGCCCCCAAAAGCTGCGCCACGGAAGAGACGCCGATGCCGCCCTTCGCCCCCATGACGGCAACCAGCCGCGCCCCCGCCGCGCCGAGTTTTTGTATGAGCGTTTGCGCTATCACTTCGGCAAGCGTATCGCTGGGGACAGGCCGGACAAGATAATCGCTGACGCCCATGGAGGTCAGGCTGCGATAGAGATTAACGTCGTTGACCGGCCCTATTACGATGGCACTGGTATTTTCATGGCAATGGGATGAGAGAACGCCAAGCCTGTCCGTGAATGATTCATCCGTTACATCCGTTTCAATCATGATAATGTCGGATGCTTGGCCTTTTGCAAAATATTCGATAGCGCCTTCGACGCCGCCGCCATGGATATTGACGGCAACACGCGCAAAGCGCCAATCGGATGAAAGGGCTTTTGCGGATTCTACCGTCTGCGCATCCTTGACAAAAAAATCGACGGTCGCGGATGGCAAAAGTATGGAAGTTTCATGCGTCACGGATAACTCGTTCCCTTGATAATGTTATTGCTGGATATTATCCCGCGTATAAACGCGCAAATCCGACTCCGCCTCGCTTTGGGTAATCGCGCGGTAATATTCCGCCGTTGCCGTAGCGCGGCGCCCGTCCCCTGCTTCTTGCGACGTATTGCCGCGAAGATCGGACGGCCTGTAAATCTGGCGCGCAAGCATCGTGTCGGTCGTACAGCCAAAACGATATTCACCGATATGGCGCGTGCTCATCCCGTCATCAAAACCCGGCATATTGCGGCATCCGGCGGGCGCATGCGCCATAACAGCGTCATAGGAAACCATCAAGACGGGATCCGTATCCTTCATGGCGATGACCTCGCCTTTTACGTCATGGACATTATATTTTTTCAAAGACTTTTTAAAATTATCCATATCCTTGAAAGCCTTCAGCTTGTTATAGGAAGGCGCAGCCGGGTCGTAAATGAGCGTCAATTGCATCTGCCCCTGCCCATAGCGATCGTAATCCGCGCTGACCTTATACAAATAGGCATCGTTCACGGCTTGCGCCGGCGCCTGTAATAGAACGGTTTCTTCGGACAGGCGCGGAAGATTCGTGTTCATCATGGAAGGCGTGCTTTGGCCCGCGCATGCGGATACAAGCATCGAGGCCGTCATCACCATTATTACTGCGAGTGTATTTTTCATCGTCATCCCCGTTCAATCCGTCATATAACCGAATCCGCCCATATCCTGCATGAGCGTTTCAACCTGCCTTGAATTATAGCTGCGTTTGATATTGTTTTTGAAAACGGTGGAGAGCGCATTGTCTTCCCGCGCAGGATGATTTCCTTGAGGAGCCGCGGGAATCTTCGCATTCTCCGCCATCATTTTCTGCTGCGACAAGCCGCTTGGCGGCGCCATTGACCGTGAGGGCGGCTTGCGTGCGGGGCGCGCTTCTATGGCCTGTCCGTCCATAGAAATTTCCTCATCAGGCAGCATGCCGATATCATTCATGCTCAGGCGCGGAATAGCATCCGCATTATGCCGGTAAGCCCCCATCGAAGCCGCCGGAGAGGCCGAAGGCTCCTCATAGGCGGCGCTGCGGTTCTCCGCAAACGGTTTGACAAGATAAGGGGTAATCATCACGACAAGCTCTGATTCATTTCGTTGGAACGAGTCGGATTTCAACAGATCGCCGACAACCGGAACCTTGCCGACGCCCGGAATTTGCGTCAGGGCGGAAACGGAATCCGATTGCAGCAATCCCGCAATCATCAATGTGCCGCCGCTCGGCAATTCTACCGTCGTTTGCGCGCGGCGGACGTTAAAGGTCGGGACGCTGATCCCCTGAAGCTGGAGATTATCGTCATAGGTCGCATTGGAAACTTCGGTCGTCATTTCCATGCTGATGCGGTTTTCCGACATGACTTTCGGGCGGAAGTTCAAGGATACGCCGAACGGGCGGAATTCATAGACAAGGTTGCCGTTCCTATCCAGCTCGGTCGGGATCGGGATTTCGCCGCCGGCAAGAAAGCCCGCCTGTTCGCCGGAAATGGCCGTCAGGTTCGGTTCGGCAAGCGTATTCACAATCCCCTCTTCTTCCAGGGCGCGGGCGATAAAGTTCATCGGCCCGAAACTGCCGGATGTGTAATTAAGCGCCAAAACGCCAAGCTGGACAGGGCTTGCAAGGCCGAGGCCGACAGCAGCGCCCAGCGCCGTCCCGACATTGCCGATCTCGCCGTCAAAGCGCGTTTCAAGCCCCAGATCTTTCAAGGCGCTCCGTGATGCCTCGATAATCTTGACCTTCAGCATCACCTGCTGCTCTCCGGCGACGGTCAGCATATTCGTGACGGTTTCATCTATGTTGAATGTGTTCGAGCCTTTCGCTTCGGACACAAAACGCCCGACAAGATTTGTGATGCTGTTGGCGACCGCAGGCGTTGAAACATGGCCCGTGAGAACGACCTGATCGGTCAGTGCCTGCACCTGAACATTTTCATTCGGATAAAGACGCGCAACCAGCTCTTCAACTTTTTTGGTATCCATGCGGACATGGACGTTGATGCGGCGGATGACATTCCCGTCCTCGTCCAAAACCATGACGTTCGTGTCGCCAAGGGCGTTCCCGACCATATAAAGCTGGTTCGCCTTGACCGCCATCACATCGACAATCCCCGGATTGGCGACAAGCACATCGGAGGCATTGCCCTGCAACGTCACCATCTCCGCCTTACCGAGCATGATGTCCAGAACGGGGTCGTCCTGCACGCGTTTGGCAAAAGACGCCTTGTCCGCCATTGCGATGCCAAGCGGCATGGCAAGCATGAAGCCCATTGCCGCAAGCGCAAGGAATATGGATTTTATTGTCTTGTTCATATTCATGCCCTCATTCAATCTCTTCTTGCAGGCTCTGTACGGCGTCGATAATTTCATCGACACCTTCCAGATTTCCTAAATCTTCGTACCCATCATCAACAACCTCAACGTCGCCCGGTTCATAAACGCGCGTTTCGGAAACCGAGGCCCCGTTGTAAATCTTTGCCGTTCCAGCGCCCCTGCCGCCGCCCTGCATGCGTACGATAGTCTGCATCGCGCGGCTGATGCCGACATCGGTCGTCACGGCCTCTTCATGCACGTCATCCGTGTCGCCAAGCCCGCGCAGAGCAAGAGTCAAATCCCCCATCTCCGCCGCCAGTGCGAGCCTCTCGGCTTCGTCGGCGCGTACGGCGAGCGTTACCGTCTTGGCAATCTTGGCGGAATCCTTATCGGTCGATGCTTCCTGATCCACCGCAAGCACACGGATATTCTTTAAAATCGTTTCGGATACATGGCGGCGCATATAGGCCGCGACTTCCGGCGTTTGTTCGTTCCTGTTGACGCTCACCCTGTAAGTCAGGATGACATCGACATAATCGCCGGGCGTAACGAAACCGCCCGCCATCGTAAAAGCCTTAACCGGAATGGCGATTGCCCGCATTCCTTTTTCAAGCGTCGCCGCCACCACATTGCCGCGCCCCTCGCGGGCGATATAACCCGTCAAAAGCGGCTGGCCTTCATTGACGCGCTCAATCAGCCGGCCCGTCAAAGCCTCTTCGGGCTTTTGGTCGTTTTTGCGGATAATCGCACCGCTAAAGCCATTGCCCGGCCATGTCTGCCATTTCAGATCACCGGGCGCCAGCTGCTTGCCCAGCGGTAAATTCTTCGATGCGACCAGAACCTGCGTCCTCGGCTCCGCGCCTTCCACCTGTTTTTTCCCGCCAAGGGACGCCTGCACCAGCACGGCCACCAGAATGGCAACCAGGAATCCGCCGGCCAGCACTATCACAACATTCTTATTCATCGTATCTGACTCCGTTGTTCAAAGGGCGCGGGGGACGCCCCGAAAAGAATGGTGGAAGACAAGTGAAAGAAGGACATAAAAGACAAAGAACCCTTTCAACTTAGTCCCTATTGGTAAAGAAAAGCTAAAGCCCGTCAGGCCGCATTCCATGCGCCCTCACCCTGAAATTTCCGTATAACCGGCAAGAAGGGCAAGTTTTTCCGGCGCGAAATAACCCAGCTGGTAAAATGCAACGATCGCGCCAATAAAGAGCGCGATGCCGTAAGGCACGCCCGCCCCGCCCGCTTGCGCCTTCGCAATCCAGCTTCCTTCCGGCGCTTGCCGGAATAATTGCTTTTTTGCCATAAGCTTTGTCGCTAGCGCCAGCACGGCGCCCGTGAGGGCCATATAGAAGAGGAACGGCGCAAGCCCGCCCAGTCCGGCCCAGAGCGCAAGAGCCGCGCACATTTTAGAATCCCCCGCCCCGATAATACGCGCGGCGAAAAAAAGTATCGTCACCAAAAACACCAGTCCCGCCGCCACAAGATGCGAGAGCCACGAGGAAAACAGCACCGGCCCGCCGGGAACGGCGAACAGATCCAGAAGGAAGGCCGGAAGAAAGCTCACACCAATGCCGATAATATAAATATTGGGAATGGTCATCGTCCTGAAATCAGACCACGCGCTGGCGAGGGAAAAGCCCAGCGCGACGATCATGCAAAAGACCACCAAAAAAAGGATCATCCGATCTAATACCCCAAAAAGCCTGAAGAGTGCCATTTTTTTCAAAACAAGGCCCGCCAGCACGTTCAAGAAACTGGCGGGCCCTGACAGGAAATTACTATGGCAATATTAGTCGCGCGACAGGTTGCCTGACAGGTTGTTAAAGAGCCCTTCCAGCTCCGTACCGAACGTGAAGACGCCGGCAATGATCGCAAGGCCGATCCCCGCAGCGATTAAAGCATATTCAATCGCCGTCGCGCCGCTTTCGTTTTTCAGATATGCATTTTTCAAAGCAAGCAATTTAATAATCATCTGGATAGTCTCCTTCGTTTGGTTGCCAATTTGTTATCGCTAATTTCAGGGACGAAAGGACTTCGTGCCCCTAACCGTTACTCTTAGAATATATCATGATTTTTTAATGAGGCGTTAAAAAAATGGATTTTTACTGCATTATGCAACAATAATAGTCATAAAACCCACCCTTTTGACTGTATAAAATTTACAAAGATTTTTATACAAATTAGAGCGTAATAACAATTACTTTGAATCAATGAATATTTACTCTGAAAATACTTGATATTGATTATAAAATAGAATCAAGAACGGGTACTTCCACATGAAGAACCAAATGCATCCTGCGCCAATCCATGCATTATTACTTAAGTAAACATGGCCCCGGCGCGATTTATATTATTTCGACAGGTGAAGATTCGCCAATTCCTTGGCAATGGTCAAATAGACTTCCTGAAGCTTTTCATCGCTCGGCGCGTCATACCACATGCCCGGCTGCGTCGCGCATTGCCGGAAGAGGGTTTTCGTCGCCGCGTTCACGCCGCTGTCAAAGGTGATGGTATAGACAAGGACGTTCTTTTCCTTTAGCTCGCTGCAAATCTGGAGCATCCGCGTGTTAAGGGTGTTCGTGCTGATACCCGAACCGGAAGACAGGCCATGCGCGGAATAATAAGGATGGGGCTGGTTCACCCCGTCCGTCATCAGGACAATCGCCTTTTTCCAATCTTCGTTATCCCACTCCTCCGCTTCTTGAAACGGGAAGTCAGGCGATATCATCCTGTATCCCCAGACAAGCCCGATATTGATATAGGTGTTTCCCGCGGCGTTCAGCCCGTCAATCCCGTCCAGCAGCGCGTTCTTGTCATTGGTCATCGGCGTAACGACAGAGGCCGGACAGCCTATATTCGCGTCGTTATTGGCGTTGCCGGTGTCACAGCGGACGGAATCGTCGCTCGTCCGCCGGCAGTAACGGTATAAATCCCAGGGGCCGGCATGGTCCTGCCGGTCGCGCGGCGTCGCCCCTTCGATCGTACAGCCCCACCATCTGCGCTTGATTGCAGAAGACGGATTGCCGCCCGTATAATTATAATAGGCGATATTATGCGGATTGCGGATGAAGGGGGAGCCGTAATAGGAGCCGTCCGGCGTATAGCCCAGCCCGTAAGAGCCGACATTGACGGCGGCGCTGAACGGGACGAGGCCGATTTTAATCATATCGGTATCGTTTACGCGCATGAACATGGTTTCAACGAAAAGTTCCGCGGCGTCCTTCAGGCTTTGCAGGCGCGTCTTCCCGCCGCTGCGGGTCGTCATGGAACCGGTGACGTCCATGACGAGGACAACCTCGATCGCCTTGACCTCTTTCGTTACTTCCGTTTCGACGCTGATATCCACCGTATCAATTCCGAAAACCCTCATAAAACTTGTATCAAGCCGCGCCGAAGCCATGGCGAAAAGCGTATCGTGCGTATTGACGACTTCTATATCCGTTGTATAGCCCACACGCCCCGGCGGATAGTTCGCCTCGATGAAGTTGCGTATCTTGTCGGCGATGGCGCCTTCATCCTCCGATGCGGAGGCGGCGGCGGCCAAGGCGGCGGCATCCAGCGCCTGCGAAAGCCTCTCGCGCACCAGATAGCTCTGCCCCAAATCGACGGACACGCCGACAGAAGCGACAATAACGGGAACCATCATGCCGAACCACACGGCGGCAACGCCGCCAGTAAGGCGCATATAGGCATAAAACCGTTTCATATCAATCCTCCTGCGCCTTTTTTTAAGAGCAATCGCTGCACGCGATCGTCGCGCTGCGCCGCCCGTGAAGATAGGCGACTTCCTTCATGTTGATTTCACCCGAAAAAAGTTTCAGGAAATACGGCTTATATTCATAGCTGGCCGTTACGACGATAAGCCCGTCACCCGAACCGCCCAGCGATTCACTGGTCGTTATCGCGTCGGCGTTTTCAGCCATATTATAGGTCACGCGCCATAAAACTTCCGCACGGCCATTTTCATCGAAGCCGATACTGGCGATATCATACCCGAAAGGCTCCGTATCATTCGGCTCCAGCGCAAGCTGGCCCGCAAGAACGATATCGTTAAGGTCGGCTGCCGTGATGCTCCGCTCCCGCGCGATTAGGTCGCCGATAATCTGCGAAGCCGCCACGGTCTTTTGGTTCAGCATCAGCCCATGCCCCAAATCATAGCATCCCATCAGCAATGTCAGCATGACCGGAAGCAGGATGACGCTTTCGGTAAAAGCCGTCGCCTCCTCTTCACGCGCCCAGCGGCGAAGCAATCCTGTCACTCTCTTATTCATATGGCTCCGTCCTGAAAATCGTTGTCGCCAGCATGGCGCGCTTGCCCCCTCCCAGATTCGATAAAACAGGCCGCATGAGGGGAGTGCGGATCGGATAATTATAAGCGACGCGGACAAGAACGACGTCGCTTGCGCCGCCCGGATCGAACCCTGTATTGAGGAGATTCCCGTCCCCGTCAAATTCGGGCGGCCTGTCCTGCGCCTCACTGAAAGAGGGTAAGGCTTCGACCTGGAATTCTATCTCGCCGCAAGGAATCAGGATGGCCGCGAAATCGCAAACGGATTCCCTGAAGGCCGTTTCCGGATCGCCCGCCGCGCCCTGCTGGATCTGCCCCGTCCTTATCATGCGGGAAGCGGTAAAGGTCGATTCCTGCAACACAGACTGTACGGTGAAAACAAGGGCTATTTCTATCGTGCCGATAATCAGGAAAACGAAAGGAACGGCAACAAGGGCGAACTCAACCGCCGTTGCCCCTTCATTTTTTCTCAGCCATGCACGAATGAAAGAAACCATAAAATTTTATGCTTTTTAGATTCAAGTTTTAAAAACAACCCCGATAGACAAAAAGCACGGCGGCCACGGGCCACACATGCTTTTTACAAGCCTTTAGTATAGCCCCCTCATCTTTAAGGAACGCTTAAACCTGCCCCGCCTCTTCCCCTTTTGCGGGGAAAACCTCCCTTGCAAAGCCGTATTCATCAAGCGGAATGGTTCCCGTGACCTCCGGCCCCCAGCGTTCGGTCATTTCCACCTTTGATTTCTCAATATCCTTAAGCCGCTTCCGGCCCCGCTGGATCATGATGGACGAAACAATCCCCGTCATCGCCCAGTCGATCAGATAGCCCATCGCCGCCGCGAAATACATGACGACGATCGTTCGCGGCTGGACTATATAATTGATCGCTATATCAATCGAATTCCCTTTGGTGAAAACCTCGATGGCAAAGGGCATACAGCCGGCAAAATTCATGGCGCCAATCGTCATGGCGCGCAGGCGCCCTTCCGTCCTGTCAACGATTGCGGCAACGATCGTCGGTATCATGCCGATAGCAAAGATTATCGCCGTCGCCGAAAAAACAAAACCGGCCATAATCGTAGCGATCAGGAGAATCTGCCCGCGCCAGCCCCAGCTTCTTTTTTTTCTCTTGGGTGCCATAAGCTCCTACCCCGCCGTAAATACGGTTACCAGTATGATGACGCCTGCAAGCATCGCCGAAACGATAGCCGCGACCTGCCGCGCCGTTGCGCGCCCATGCGTTTTTTCATCCCTCAAGGATTGCTCCAGCTCGGAAGTTTCCTTTTCGAGATCGTAATATCTGCGCATTGCCTTCCTGAATTTCGTATTATCATCTTGATATAAATTGACGTCGTCAAACAAGGACAGGATTTTCGCAAGGTCGCCCGTTTCCTGAAGGCGCTCTGCCTTCTTTTTCAATTCGCGCCTCAGCTCGCGGTCATGGAACCGTTCATAGACAGGCTCAAGATTATCGACGATCCAGCTCGCGATGCCCGGGAAACGCTCCAGCCCGGAGCGCTTTTGAATGGAGGCCAGGATTTTCACCTCCGCCATCACACGCCGGTGCAGATCGGGAAGATTGAGATCGTGCAGAAACGGATCGATATTCTTCCTGTCTTTGACGGACAGGAACGCAATGCTGTGGCGGTCGAAAAACATGGCGGGGCGATCGGGCATGGACGATAACGCCTCGAAAGCCCTCAGCATATCTTCGGGGTTGCGGATATAGAACTTCTTGAGCTTTTCAGACAGGCAATGAATTTCCGGATTAAGCGCATAAAGGCATCTTTCCAGCCCGAAGCCAAGGCTGCGGTTGCGCAAATAGGCCCTCGCCCCGTCATAGCGGCTGATAAGGCCGGAAACGTCGGGGATCATGTCATTTTGCAGGTCAAGCCATTGCGTAATGAAATAGGCCATGAAGAAATCGGTATATGTTTGCAAGTCGCGCCTGAGAATATAAGCCTCCGTCAAGGCGGCACCGACACCGTCGGGCATAACGGTGATATTGCGGTAGCGCAAGGGCGCAGCGGGATCGAGGGCCATTCCGACGCGGGTGACGAGCTGTTCGGCATAATGCGAGCCTTTATCGCCCTCATTAGCGATCTTGATCGCGTTCTCGTAACGCGCCATCAGCATTTTATCGCTCAGCGCCCTTGAAATCCATTGTTCGACCTCACCATTTTCAATGAGAAGGCGCGCCTCCGCTATATCTTGATTCAAATCCTGCGCGAGGAGTTCAGGGCGGATATATTTCTCCCCCCTGAATATAAGGGGGCGTGATGCCTTACTCTTTTTCGCCGGCTGTTTCGGGCTGAGCCTGCGCCCGTCAAGCCATTGGACGACCTCGTCGAGCGTCCATCTTTGCCGCGCATCATCCTGAAGCAGCCCGCGCATAAGTTCAAGGATAGCGCCGGAAAGCCTGTCCTTTCCCAAAAGCAGGATATAGCTGCCATCCTCCATCTTCCTTTCAATGATCTCGCCGTCACTGAGCCTTTCAGACGGGTCGCCATGCCGTAAAAGGAGCGCGAGGCAAACACCGAGCGCATAGAGATCGTCCTGTTCCGTCCCCTCTCCCCGGCCTATGGGGCTGCACATGGCCCGATCGATTGTTTCATACAGGACGGGCTGGGTATAACCCGGCGGGAGCGAAAAGCATTCCCCAAGAATAACCCGTTCAAAGTCACCGGCCCCGCCGTCATAAATATTTGAAAGCCGGATGCCCCCGTGAAAAATATGCCTGTCGCGCAATTCAAGGAGGGCCGAAACCAGCGGACGGACAACCGCGCTGACGACTCTTTCAGGGCGCATGCCGAGGCCGCCGCGCGTGTCGTCCTGCATCAGCCTGTTGCCGAGGCGGTTTTCATAGAGGAAGCAATATTTCTGTTTCCCCGCAGGCGGCCAGTCAACGACCCCCGCCTGTTCCAGATGGATAAGGCCCGGATTCATGATTTGCGCGTAACTGGAGGCTTTCATCGAGCGGGGGCTGAGATGATCCTCGCAAATATAGGCGATCATATTTTGCGGCAGGCGATCGTCGCCGCGCGCCGCATAAGCCTTGACCGGCCCGCGATCATATTGCGGCAACCTTGCGCCCGTCATAATGACCGCATGCGGGCCGAACGGCACCTCCGCCAAAGACAGCCCTGCTGCCTGCGCCGGAAATTCTTCCGGGGCTTTTTGCGTTTCTGCCGGTTCGTCCTGAACCGTTTCATCTGTCATTGGCGTTGCAATCCGATAGAATAGTTAAAGCATACAGAATGCCTGAAGAGGCTTAACCTATTCTAAACAGATTACGGTAAAAATCCAGTCAAGGCTGAAACTTAGCTGAAAAACGGGTCTTGCATCAGGATTGTGTCGTCGCGATCGGGGCTGGTGGAGAGCAAGGTTACGGGCGCTTCGATCAGCTCTTCGACCAGTTTTATGTATTTTATAGCCGCCGCGTTCAACTCCGCCCAGCTCCGCGCCCCTTGCGTGCTGTCCTTCCATCCCGGAACAGTCCGGTAAACAGGCTTCACGGCGGCCTGTTCGATCTGTGATGCCGGAAGATAATCCAGGCGCGCGCCGTCAAGTTCATACCCCACACAGATTTTAAGTTCGTCAAACCCGTCAAGCACATCGAGCTTCGTCAGGGCAATGCCGTCAATCCCGCCCGTTTTCACCGCCTGCCGGACGGCGACGGCGTCGAACCAGCCGCAACGGCGCTTCCGGCCCGTCACCGTTCCGAATTCATGGCCGCGCTGGCCGATAAGATCGCCTGTTTCATCATGCAGTTCCGTCGGGAACGGCCCTGCTCCGACGCGGGTCGTATAAGCCTTTGTAATACCAAGGACATAGCCGATATGGCGCGGCCCGATGCCGGAACCTGTCGCCGCCTGCGCCGCGACGATATTGGACGAGGTGACATAAGGATAGGTTCCGTGATCGACATCGAGCATATGCCCCTGCGCCCCTTCAAAAAGAACTTTTTCGCCTTTGAAGCGCGCTTCTTCGAGCCTTTTCCAGACGACGCCGGCATAGGGCAGGATTTGATCGGCAATCCGCATCAGCTTGTCATAGGTTTCCGCGCTGCTGACTTCATCCCACCCAAAACCGCGCATCAGCGCATTGTTATAGGCGACAAGCGTTTCAAGCTTTTCCTTGACGCTGTCCGCATGGGCCAGATCGCACACGCGCAAGCCGCGCCGCGCAACCTTGTCCTGATAGCACGGGCCGATGCCGCGCCCCGTCGTGCCGATTTTCTTGTCGCCGCGCGCGGCCTCGATCGCCCTGTCAATATCGCCGTGGAGCGGCAGGATAAGGGCCGCATTTTCCGCGATCATCAGGTTTTCAGGGGAAATTTCAACACCTTGCGCGCCGACACGTTCAATTTCGGCGAGGAACGCCCACGGATCGATGACGACGCCGTTGCCAAGAATGGAAAGCTTGCCTTTGCGGACGATACCGGACGGAAGAAGGGAGAGTTTATAGGTCACGCCGTCAATGACGAGCGTATGGCCCGCATTATGGCCGCCCTGAAACCGCACGACCACATCGGCGCGGCTGGAAAGCCAGTCGACGATCTTACCCTTGCCCTCATCGCCCCATTGGGAACCGACAACCGTTACATTTGCCATAAGAAACCTCCAAAAGCCTGTTCTTTTTCCTTTCATGTCTTAGAAGAAGAACACGCGGCCCGCAAGGCTTATAGGGCGGACGGCTTTGTTTATTTTACGGTAAGGGCGTCATAGGGGGAAAAACCGGTGCCGAACCCCGATAATTCGTCAATTCCCGGCTTGCCGGCGGCGGTGGCCATAATCAGTCTGGCTTCCTTGTGATCCGCTTTCATAACGACGGCATATTCCGCCGCGAGTATATCAAGCGCCTTATTGCCCTGATCGATATAGGTATAGCCCATATTCGTCACGTCCTTCTCTTCGCCGAAAACACGCGTCGCGATTTGGGCGAGGACATAGGGATTGCTGCTGTTTGCCAAGGTTTCCATGAAGAGCTTGCGGGCGCTTGGATTGCCTGCGGGCCTTACGATGGTTTCCCCGCGCTCCAGAACGTCGATAATAGAGTTTATCTGCTCTTCGGTCATCAGCTCCCGCACACGGGCCTGGCGGAGCTTGTCTTCCGTCAATGAATAGCGCGCCGTATTGCGTATGGAAACGCTTTCAAAGGATGTCGTCTTGATTTCCCCCATACCCGCAATGGCCATGACGTCTTTTCCAACGCAGCGAACGACGCCTTTATCCTCAAGGAAATACGTCTTCCCTTTCTTGCAGCCCTCAACAGGCGTCAGCGGCAGGGCTTCTTGCGCAATCCGCTCTATCTCCCGCACTCTTTTCAAAATGGCAGGCGGCAGTTCGCGGGTCAGCGAGGCAATGCTGTTCACGGTAAAAGCTTTTTGGGCAGTCCCCTTGGAGGGGGTTTTGGAAGAGATACGCATTCAACACCATATTGCGGTTCGGTTATCAGTAGCGGCACAGTAGCGAAGCCCCGCCATTACGTCAATAAACGCGCAACAGGCTGAAATATAATGATGTTTTAAGGGGAGTCAGTGCCTGATTTTTTAAATTTCCTGAAAAAACCCGTGTCGGGCAGCTCACCATGCGCGGCCATGCGCCGCATTTCCCGCGCTGCAAGCAAGGTTTTGATGGCCTGCGTATGATTATGTTGCGTGGCGATGTTCAGGGCGGTACGGCCTTGCGCATCACGCGCATCCAGATCGGCGCCCTCCATCACCAACAGGCGGATGGCAGGAGAGTCCCCCGCTTCCGCCGCTCGGTGCAGCCTTGCTTCAAGGCCCCGCGCTTTCTTTTCCGGTTCCGGCAAGGCTTGCCGCATATGATTGTCCGCAGGAACCGCCATGGGCGCAGCATCAATGCTTGCCGCCGCCGTCTTGTGACCGTTATCTTGCGCCGCTGCCTGTTCTTTCGCAAAGCCGACAACGCGCTCCCACAACATGGCGAGCTTTACGCTCTCCTGTTTTTCCCCCGGCATGGTTGCGGCCACTGGCGGGACGGCATTATTCGCCGCCGCCCTGGTTGCGGTTCTTGCCACACCGCGCCGGTAAAAACGCACGCCAAAATTACCGCCCGTTATTTTCTTCATGCACTTGCCCTTTCGATGACAGCGCAAAGCTCGCCCGCGATTTTTTCGATCACCTGTTCATTGTCCCCTTCGACCATCACACGGATCAAAGGCTCGGTTCCCGATTTACGGATAAGAATCCGGCCATTCTCCGCCAAGGTTTTTTGCGCCTCGCCAATGGCCTTTTGAACGCCGCTATCCTCCAGCGGCGCCTGTCCGCGCTGATATCTCACATTTTGTAATATTTGCGGCATCGGCGTGAAAAGCCTGCATGTTTCCGACGCGCTCTTGCCGCCGCGCTTGACGATGGAAAGCACCTGTATCGCCGCCAGCAGCCCGTCCCCCGTCGTCCCGAAATCCGCCATGACGACATGGCCCGATTGTTCGCCGCCGAGATTGAACGCGCCCCCGCGCATCCGCTCGACCACATAGCGGTCGCCGACGGATGTGCGCTCAAGCTTGATATTCTTCGCGCCGAGAAAACGCTCAAGCCCCAGATTGGACATGACGGTTGCAACGACGGCGCCGTTCGCGAGCGCGCCGCGCTCTTTCATATCAAGCGCGAGAAGCGCCATAATCTGGTCGCCGTCTATTTTCGCGCCTTTTTCATCGACGACGATAAGACGGTCGGCATCTCCATCGAGCGCAATCCCGATATGGGCTTTTTCTTCAAGCACCCTTGCCTGTAGCGCCGCAACATCGGTCGCGCCGCATTTATCATTGATATTGCGGCCATTGGGGCGGTCGCCCATGGCAATGACGTCCGCTTCAAGCTCCCACAAAATTTGCGGGGCGACCTTATAGGCGGCGCCGTTGGCGCAATCGACGACGATTTTCAATCCCGCAAGGCTTTCGCCTTTCGCAAGCGCGCCTTTCAAAAACTCGATATAGCGCCCGCCCGCGTCCTCCATCCGCCATGCGCGGCCAATCAAATCGGCGGCGGGAAGGATTTCCGTTTGATCCATTTCCATCGCGGCTTCGATCTCCATCTCCAGCGCATCGGAGAGCTTATAGCCGTCGCTGCCGAACAGCTTGATCCCGTTATCCTGATAGGGGTTGTGGGACGCGGAAATCATGACCCCGGCATCGGCGCGCAAAGACCGCGTCAGCATGGCAATCGCCGGCGTCGGAACGGGGCCGGTAAAGATGACCTCCATCCCCATGGATACGAAACCGGCGGCCATCGCCTGTTCCAGCATATAGCCGGAAAGGCGCGTATCCTTGCCGATAACGACGCGATTCATCACATTGCCTTGCTGATGCGCGCGCAGCACATAGGCCGTTGCCTGCGCCACGCGCAGCGCCATATCCGCCGTCATCGGGGGAATATTGGCCATACCACGGATACCATCCGTGCCGAAATAATTGCGGGACTGACTCATGTTGCTGATTCTAAAGCATTAACCATTTGGTGACCAGAGGGGGAATTAAAATTGACATAATATAAATCCTCGCCTATAACTCCCTCAAAATGAAAGTAGCACACTATGCAGTTAATACCGCCCGACTGGCAATTCAAAATTGGGTTTCATATTGATTCAATGGACGAGGCCCTGAACGAAGGAAGCCTCTATACCCCCTTCACCGCGGCAACCGGAATCCATGAAACATTCAATTCATGTTATGCCATCGCCTGCAATCATATGGTCGATTATATCGAAACCTATTTCGGTTCGGTCGAGGCTTTTGATTCTTTCCTGAAAGCCGACATTCAGGCCCTCGCCCATAAGTCGTCCCTCACTATCGACATGGAAGAACAATGGACGGATTACCGTTCCATCACAGGCAGCACGACCGAACAGGCGCATCATATCAAACGCAGCTATGCGCAACTTTACCTCAATGCCCTGAAAGATATCAGCACCGCCCTTCTCGATCAGGTCGTCATCGATCATCGCGTGCGCGCGCCCTGATCAATCCGGCCCGCCCCCAAGCGCCAACCGGATTATCGCGCCTCTTCAGCCATGACTTATATGCATGGCTCCACTTCGTTTTTCGTTGACATCCGCCGGCCAATAAGTTACTTATAGGTTAACGATAAATAAAAAATAGACGGGGAGATATCATAGGGCGCAGGCCCGCCGCTATCTCAGAGATAAACAAGAATAAAGAGCGCAAATGCCGTTTTTGCGAACGGGACATTATACGCCGGAATTATGGGAGATATTACGATGCCAACACTGCGTTCACACTTTGCCCGCCATGCAGGCCCGCCGCACCCTTCAATACCGCCGGCGCCTGTGGCTCAGCGCCTCAAGGCTCAAAGCCGCGCCCTTCAATAAAAACACTATTCCACCGGAAAGAAAACAAGATGAAACGCAATAACAAGATTAGCTGGTCGAAAAAAACCATTATACGCTGCACCGTTTCAGGAAGACGAATCGTCTGGACAAAATAATCCGGCGGCGCTTTTTTCTGGATAGTTCCTCTCTCTTCTACGACCAAACGGCGGAAAAAGATATGGCCCCCTCACCATGTCTTTTTCTGCATTCATGCCTTACAACAATGCTATCGGGTAAGGAAGATCGCTTACGCCTGCACCGGGAAGTCGGCTGTTGACGGAACGGATGAACGCGTTCCGGAAGGAACAGGCTCGTCGCTTACATCGCGGATAATCGGCTCGCCGCGGAGCAATCCCTTAATCTCGTCGCCCGTCAGCATTTCATATTCCAGCAATGCCTTGGCGACGGCGTGAAGTTCTTCGATATGGGTCGTCAGCACTTCTGTCGCGCGGGCATAGGCGTTCTGGACGATCTGCTTGATTTCCGCGTCGATGATCGCCGCCGTGTCGTCGGACAGGTTTTTCGATTGCGTCACGGAATGGCCCAAAAAGACTTCTTCCTGATTGGAGCCGTATAGAATCGGGCCGAGCTTGTCGGACATGCCCCATTCCGTCACCATGCGGCGCGCCATTTCGGTCGCCATGCGGATGTCGGACGACGCGCCCGTCGTTACTTTTTCAGGGCCGAAGATAATCTCCTCGGCAATCCGCCCGCCCATCGCCACGGCAAGGTCGGCTTTTAATTTTGCCTTGGAAACGGAAATGCGGTCGCCTTCGGGAAGGCGCATCACCATGCCGAGCGCGCGCCCGCGCGGAATGATGGTGGCTTTATGGATCGGGTCTGATTCTTCCTCATGGATGGCGACGACGGCGTGGCCCGCCTCGTGATAGGCGGTGAGTTTTTTCTCTTCTTCCGTCATCACCATGGATTTGCGCTCGGCGCCCATCATCACCTTGTCCTTGGCGTCTTCAAATTCCTGCATGCTGACAACACGCTTGCCGCGGCGGGCCGCCAATAACGCGGCTTCATTCACGAGGTTGGCAAGATCCGCGCCCGAAAATCCCGGCGTACCGCGGGCCAGAACCAATGGAACGACATTTTGCGCCAGCGGTACTTTTTTCATATGGACGGAGAGAATCTTCTCGCGGCCCTTGACGTCCGGCAAAGGCACGACAATCTGGCGGTCGAAACGGCCGGGACGCAAAAGGGCCGGATCAAGAACGTCGGGACGGTTGGTGGCGGCAATCAGGATAACACCTTCATTCGCCTCGAACCCGTCCATTTCGACGAGGAGCTGGTTGAGCGTTTGTTCGCGCTCGTCATTCCCGCCGCCAAGCCCGGCGCCGCGGTGACGCCCGACAGCGTCAATTTCGTCGATAAAGATAATGCAGGGCGCGCTGCGTTTCGCCTGTTCGAACATATCGCGGACGCGGCTCGCGCCGACGCCGACGAACATCTCGACAAAGTCAGAGCCGGAAATGGTGAAGAAAGGCACGTTCGCCTCCCCCGCGACCGCACGGGCGGTCAGAGTCTTCCCCGTCCCCGGAGGGCCGACCAGAAGCGCGCCTTTGGGAATCTTCCCGCCAAGGCGCTGGAATTTTTGCGGGTCTTTCAGGAATTCTACGATTTCCTGAAGCTCGACCTTCGCTTCGTCAATCCCCGCAACATCCTCGAACGTCACGCGGCCATGTTTTTCGGTCAGAAGCCGCGCGCGGGATTTGCCGAAGCCCATCGCGCCGCCGCCGCCCTTGCCCTGCATCTGGCGCATGAAGAAAATCCACACGCCGATGAGGAGCAGCATCGGGAACCACGAAATCAGAATCCCCATGGCGCTGATTTTTTCCGGGTCTTCGGCTTCCGCCGTGATTTTTACGCCCGTTCCGTCAAGCCGTTCGACGACATTTTCATTTTGCGGGATGCGCGCCTTGAACACGCCGCCGCCGGATGTCAGGTGACCGGAAACTTCCTGCCCCTTGATTGTCACATCGGATACGCGTCCCGCCCGCGCCTCGGCCATGAAATCGCTATAGGCCATCGTTTCCGCACGGCCCGATACGCCGGACGGGGGATTCGCCTGAAACACGTTAAAAAGAAAAACCATCATAAAGCCGATGGCGAGCCAGAACATCAGATTGCGACCAAAACCGTTCACGCGTTCACTTCCTTACATCATCAATAAATCAAGCCGGATAGTAGGAGGAAATAGCCCCCTTGTCCAAGGAAACAAGCCATTTCCATCCTTAATATTATGCTATATTCAGGCTTTTTCGGGGCGAATTATTCCATATTGTTTAAAAGCAAGAGGGGAATATTCTCTTTCAAGGCAGCTATGGATTTCTGCTCCGCACCATGAAGAAGCTCATAGAACATGCCGTCATGGCCGACTTCCAGCCAGATTCGGCTATCCTCTTTTTCCCACACGGCCCTGATCCTTAAATCACCGTCCCGCAAGGCGCGGCCCCAAAATTGCGGATAATATCTGTAACGCCCGTTTTTCCAGACCATCTCTTCATGCAGCGGCGGGCCAAGCTCCTGCTCCAGCGCCACCTGCCTTTGCGCGAACAGATCGAGGATGGCTTGCGGCGAGGGATCATGCAGCTCGCGGTAGGCGCTCTGGCCGCGCCATAATTCCCCGTCCTTGAATTCATAAACGATGAGGCGGCGGTATTTATCGGGCTGTTCGAGGAAATAGAGCCTGCCATTTTCCTCGCGATCGAAAAGCGCTTTTTCATACCGGCGTACATCCTCTTTCCCGGCGCCCCAGATCATGCCGCGAAAATGGCTTTCCTGCGCGGCCGCGGCGGCGGGAGAGAAAGCCGCCATGACAAGAACAAGGGAGAATAAAACGGATGCAAAAATCTTCATTCTTTTCCAATCCATAATGACTCATTCCTGCGGTCGAGTGCAAAAACACAGCCGCCGAGCGTCGCCCCTTTAAACTCCCCGTCCCTTAAAATCCGCTCCAGCAGCTTTTCAAGCCTTTCCAGCCGCGGCCCGTAACCGTCACCGGGATGGAGCCTTTCCATCACGGCCAAAATAACGCGCAGGGCCAGTTCCTCATGCGCGGCATGCAGCGCCCTGTAATCAAACATGAAGCCGTCATCCTTTTGTTCTTTGAGCGCGTGCGTGAAGAGATCCTGCCCCATATCGTCAAGCGCCGCCTTTGCACGGGCCATCCGCCGCGCAGTCATGCCGAGCCGCTTTGCGCTTAACCCCTCTTCTTCCAGAATCGGGCGGGCGGCGCGCAGGCGCGGGCGCAGATAATCCCCGTTGCTGTTGGTCGGATCGCTCACATAGGGTATATCGTTTTCATCGCAAAACCGCACCAGTTCCGCTTTGGGAATATCGAGCAATGGCCGCAAAAGCGTGATGCCGAGCCGCTCCATGGGGTGCCGTTTGCGCATCCCCGCAAGCCCGTCAAGGCCGCTGCCCCTGGACAGCCGGATAAGGACAGTTTCGGCCTGATCGTCCGCATGGTGGGCAATAAAAAGGGAATCCGCTCCCGCCTCTTTCATCGAAGCCGCCATAAGGGCATAGCGGGCGGCGCGCGCCTCTTCCAGAATGCGCGTTTCCGGCTTTTCGCCTTCCCAGCGCAGGATATGGTGGGTTACGCCGGGCCAGCCCCCGACCCAGGCGGATACTTGCGCGGCCTCCGCGGCGCTTTCCGCACGAAGCCCGTGATCGACCGTATAGGCATGAACGGCAATATCATGGCGCAGCGCCCATTCCGACAAAAGCCGCAGCAAGGCCATGGAATCCGGCCCGCCCGAAACGCCCGCGGCAATGACGCTTCCGGCCCTTAAAGGCGGAAATACCTGCATTTCCCTATCAAAATCAAAAGAGGCCGCGCCCATAAGAAGGTTTTAATCCCTCAACCCGCCTTTGTCATCCGCCATTCGGCAAATCCGGCCAGTTGGCAATGCGAATTAGCAGCCCAGCTTGTCCGTTTCCTGATCGCCGCGCGCCAGCACAGGCGCAGGCCCGTCCGGATATTGGGCTTTAAGCTGGCGCAGCGCCACGCAGGCCCCGTCCTTTTGCCCCTGTCCGGCGAGCGACATGCCGAGCTTCAAGAGATTATCGGCAGCTTTCGGCCCGTTCGGATATTTCTGGTAGGCTTCGGCAAAGCTGCGCGACGCCTTGTCGAAATCGCCGCGCACATAATGGGTTTCCCCAAGCCAATAGAGCGCGTTCGGCGCGAGGGCGTGGGAGGGGTAATCCTGCAGGAAGCGCGAAAAGGACTGTTCCGCCGCGGCATAGTCCGCCTGTTTTATCTGTGAAAAACCCTGTTCGTAAATGGACGCGGCATCAAGCCCGCCGCTGCTGGAACTGGCGGCGGCAGGTTCCGCAGCAACCGCGGCGGGCTGCTGCATGCCGGCAGTTCCCGCCCCCGCCACAGGGGCGATTTGCGCATTGATTTCCACGGAAGAGGACGGCCCCGGGCCTTGCAACGGCATGGGGGGCGCCGCCGCCGAAGAGCGGCTTTGGAGCATTTGCTCTTCATTGCGCTCAAAACGCTGGCGGGTTTCATGTTCCAGCGCCTCCAGCTTTTGCTGCAACTGCTGGTTATCATGGGCTTGCAGCTCCATCCGTCCGGTCAGATTACGCAGATCGCTTTCAAGCTGCATCAGGCGCCCTTGAAATTCGATGAGGGAATCATTCGCCCCCTGCGATATTGGCGGCGGCGGCTCTCCCTTATAAACCGCGCGGTTCAGCGTATCGACTTCATTCTCGATACGCTTTAAACGGTTCAATACGTCGCTGGATTGTGCGGATGCAGGAACGGCAAGGCCCAATAAAACACCGCCCCCGATAACGCAAAGGCACAAAGGACGGATCCTTTGTGCCAATGGTTTTGATCTGTTCTTGCGAACGGAAAGTTTTCCTGCCGCTTCAGACATTCTCTTTCCTTTTATTCAGATTTACTGAACGACCGTTACGCCGCGGCGGTTTTGCGCCCAGGAGGCAGCATCCGATCCGACAACGGCCGGACGCTCTTTACCGTAGCTGATCGTATTGATGCGCGAAGAGGAAACGCCCATGGATACAAGGTAGTTACGCACGGATTGCGCGCGGCGCTCGCCAAGGGCGATGTTGTATTCACGGGTGCCGCGTTCGTCGGCATGGCCTTCGATCGTGATTGACAGGTTCGGATAACGGTTCAGCCATTCCGCCTGACGGTTCAGCGTGTCGCGGGCTTCGGGGGCGACGTCATAGCTGTCATAGGCAAAGAAGACGCGGTCGCCGACATTCGTCGCCAGATCCTGCTGGGAACCCGGAACGGCGGAGCTGTCATAACCGCCGGCGCCATATCCATCGACACCGGAACCGTCAACGCCGGAGCCATGGCTGTAATCGACGCGTTCGCCGACTGTTACACCGCCGGCATCTTCTTCCTTCGTGGTTGAACAAGCTGCGACCGAAACGGCCAGAAGAGCAATTGCGAGCGTACGGACGAGCATTGAAAGACTCCTTTAAGTGAAATAATTGCGTTTGTACGTGAAAGAATACGTAGGAACACGCGATTCGGTTCCTTCCGACACTTTTATTATCGTTCAAAAGGACTGACAAGCCCCCACATAACAATACCTTATTCTATTCACATTTAATCCACAATCGAGCGCAGGAACGCCTCGGCATCCAGCCTGTCCCGCGCATCGGGGACGGCGGCGATATATTTTTCCAGCTCGCCCGCGGCACGCGCGCGGTCGCCTGTTTTGGCGTAAAGCACACCCGCATCCAGCCATAGGCGGTGATCATCAGGCGCAAAGAGCCGCATTCTCTCCACACAGCCAAGCGCGGCCCCGTAATCCTCCCCCCTGATATAGCGGGATTTCAAGATATTATGAAGCGTCAGGAGAATATCCCTGTTCGGGCATGGCGTATAATAAGAGGCCGAAAGCTCCGCCCCCTCTCCCGCCTTCTCCTTCACAAGCGCGCGCAGCTGCGGTGCCTCCATGCGGGCGCAACCATTGGCGGGGTCGAAGATGATGCGTTCGCCCCCATGCTGGATGCGGCAAAGAAAATGGCCGGGGAAGTCCAGCCCGTCCAGCTCCCAGCTATTGTCGCGGCCCGCCTGGATATAAAGGATGGCGAGCGCGGCGACATGCCCCTTGCGCCTGTCCATCACGCGTATCATGTCGGTATTTTCTATGTCGCCCAGATCGCCCGCCGCGGCGTTATCGGCATGGTAATTTTCAGCATCCGCCAGAATATGCTTGAGCGCGGCAAGGCGCACCGCCGCGTCGTCGCGCGCACCGGCATTCAAGAGCGCACAGTAACGCTCGCCGACCTGCGTTGCCGCCTTTGAAAAATGGTTGAAATAACGGTCTGTAACAATCCCCGGATGGGCCGGCGCCGCAAGCGCGATGGAAAGAGTGACAAGGTTGAGATCGCTATCCGCCTTGCCGCCGGCCTCTTGCAAGATCCGCAGCGCGTCAAAGCTCACTGCGTCACACCTGCCGGAATGACTGGCTCGCCCACCATCTTCACATAGCTGACGACCTGTTTCACATTCGGGATCGTGCGGGCGATGCTGATGACGCGGTCAAGCTCCGCCTGACTCATCGAAACGCCCATCAGATAAACGACGCCCTGCACCGTGTCGATGGAATAGTTGAGCGACTGGATGTTCTTTTCAAACGTAATCGCCGTGCGCAGGCGCGTCGTGATCCAGCCATCGCGCACAAACCCCGGAACGCCGTCGCTGTTCGCGACCTGTATTTCATTGATGACCTGCTTGACGCCCTCGACCTGCCAGACAAGGCGGACGGCCTCGACGCGGTGTTCGGGGTTCTGGACGATCCCCGTAATCAGCACGCGGCCCTGGTTGACCGTCGTCGAAAGCTTGGAGAATGTTTCAAGATCGTATTTCAGCCACGCATCGTTGATATGCGCCTTGATCATCGTATCGTTCCATGCCCGCGGGATGCCGCCTTCCTGCGAGGCCGCGGTGCCGACCGTCGCGGCCGCCCCCGTCGCCAGCCCCAGCGGCGTACAGGCCGCGAGAAGCGATGCGGCGCAAGCGGAAAAGACAAGAGCATAAAGTGCCTGACGCATATTTTTCATTCCCAATAATTTCATTCCCAATAATAAGCGTGGTAATTCTGGCAAGATTATGCCGCAAGCGGTCGCGCCGCCTCCGGCACGCTCCTTATATTATGCGGCGAGGACGGTTCTTTTGTCCAGCCCCGTAGCTCAGCTTTCCGTTTCCCAAGCCTGCGGAACGTAACGATAGCCCGAATCCTGTTTGAGCGCGTGGCCGATGGCCGGAAAAACCAGATGCATGCCGGCGATACGGATCCTGTCCGTTGCGACCTCATCCAGAATCGCCGCACGGGTGGCGCGCGCCGCGTCGGGGTCTGTATCAAACGCGATGCTTACCGCCGGATTGGCGAATTGCACCGCCGGAATATGGACGATATCGCCCCAGATGACGAGCTGTTCCCTGCCGCTTGAAACGCGCACGCCGCTATGGCCGGGCGTGTGGCCCGGAAGGTGAATGGCGGAAAGCCCGCCGCCCAGATCCGCGTTCTTCGCGAAAGTTTCGATGCGCCCGCCCTTCTTATACGGATCGAGATTGCGGCGCGCGAAATCAAACATTTGTTTCATGGAGGGGTGCGCGGCCATCTGCGCGTCATCATACCAGAAATCAAGCTCTTCCGCCGCGATGCGGATGGTTGCCCGTTCAAAAGCGCGGCTGCTCTCACCGTTCAGCAGCCCGTTCGTATGATCCGGATGCGCGTGGGTGATGATAATTTCATCAACCTGCTCAGGCTCTATTCCCGATGCGGCCAGATTCGAGGCGAAATTTCCAAGCGTCGGAGCATAGCCTTTCGCGCCCGTATCGACCAGCGTGATCTTTTTCCCGTTATTGATGACAAAACCGTTCACATAGGCCGGAAAATCTTTTGCGTTCCGGATGAAGTTATCGCGGCGGGACTCTTTAAGCATATCCGCGTCCGCGCCAATGAGAAGATCGTCGCCAAGCGTCATACCGCCGTCGAGCAGGCTTGTGACCTCTATCTTGCCGACCTTCGTGCGGTAAAAACCGGGCGCCTGGCGGCGGCCTTGCGCGGCGGCGGCCCTGGACAAAGAAAGCTCAAGCGGGGAGAGGCCAACCGCCCCTGCCGCAACGGCAGCAACCGCGCCGCCAACCACAAAATTCCGTCTGCTGAGTGCCATATCAATCTCCCGCATCGCTGATAAAAAAGACCCTTTTTAAATGCCACGCTTTGCGCTCTTTTTCAATCACCGCAAAACGCCGCTCATTCCATGAACGCATTTTCCATGTGCTGTATGCGGAACGGCAATTGCACCGCCATCACGTCAAAACGCATCGCCATGCCCGCCTTGTCCGGATTAAGCATGATGTAATAAGAGGCCGCGTCATTGATGCGGGCGCGCATGCGCGGCGTGATGGAATAAAGCGCGTCGTCTATCGCGGCGCGCGCCTTGACCTCGATAAAGACGACATAATCGTCATCAAGCGCGATGATATCTATTTCGCCGACCGGTGTTTTGTAACGCCGCTCCAGTATTTCATAGCCCTTCGCCCGCAGGAAAATTTCAGCGGCTTTTTCTGCCGCAATCCCGCGCTCATGGCTCGTGGCCTTTACGTTCATGCCTTCCCTGAAAGCTTGAGTGCCAGCATATAGATGGTCTTACGCGGTTTTCCGGTGGTTTCCGCGACCATATCGGCAGCATCGCGTACGGAGAGAGTTTTAAGGGCCTGTTTCAATTGCCCCTCGATCGTTTCGCTCGGTATTTCCTCGGTCTTGTTTTCACCGATTGCCAGCACGATCTCTCCTTTCGGCGCGCCGTTTTCCTGTACCCATGTGAGGAGATCGGAAAGCTTGCCGCGGCGCGTTTCCTCATAAAGCTTGCTGATCTCGCGCGACAGGGCGGCGGGGCGGTTGCCGAGAACTTTCTGGATATCCTTCAGGCTTTCTTCAAGGCGCGGGCCGGTTTCATAGCATATCAGCGTGCCGGGCCTGTCCGCCCATTTTTCCAAAAGGCTTTTGCGCGGGCCGGAACGCGCGGGCAAAAACCCGACAAAAGAAAAAGCGTCCGTCGGCAGCCCCGATAATTGCAGCGCGGGCAACACCGCATTCGCCCCCGGCAGTGCCTGCACCGGAAAGCCCGCAGCAACCACATCGCGCACAAGCTTATAGCCCGGATCGGAAATAAGGGGCGTTCCCGCGTCGCTGATAAGCGCGACGCTTTCCCCCTCCTCTATGACTTTTAAAATATTGGAGCGATCCTTTTCATTCGCGTGATCGTTATAGACGCGCATCGTCTTTTTCAGGCCGAAGGCTTTCAGCAATTTTCCGCTGACGCGCGTATCCTCGCACACGACGAGATCCGCCGACGCCAGAACATCCAGTGCACGGAATGTTACATCGCGCATATTGCCAATCGGCGTCGGCACGAGATATAACCCCGCTTTCAGGGAAAGCTCCTGTGGTGTACGCTCCGTTTTTTGTGTAAGATCCTTGCTCATGCCCGTAACACCTGTAAAACCGTAAATCGCCAGAACCATGAGAGTATCAGGCCCATGACAGTCTTTCATCGCTTTTATCGCGTTTTTCCCCTTTTCCTTATAACGGCGCTCCTGCTGACCGGATGCAGCGGCGGGCAGGATCTCTGGCGGACAGGTTCCGCCGCGCCCGGCGCAAAAGACGGACAGGCAACGGGCGATACTGTTTATGCAGCCCTCCCGTCTTCGGATGATGCCGGCGGCCCCGCTATCAAAGCGGCGATCCTCCTCCCGCTTTCCGGCGCGCACGCGGCGCTGGGGCAATCCATGCTGCAAGCGGCGCAGCTCGCCGTCTTTGATTTGGGATATGAAAATTTCGAGCTTTTGCCGCGCGATACGGCCAAGGGTGCGGGCGAAGCCGCAAGATCCGCCCTGCATGACGGCGCGCAAATCATTCTGGGGCCGCTTTTCGCCGAAGACGTCCACAGCGCCAAGCAAGCCACGGCAGGAAGCAACGTCAATATCATCGCTTTTTCCACCGACTGGAGCCTTGCGGGGCCGAACACCTATATTATGGGCTTTCTCCCTTTCGGGCAGGTTGACCGGATTACGCGCTATGCGGCGGCGAACGGCCTGAAGCGCCCGGCAATCGCCGCCGCCGCCGATGCTTACGGCACGGCGACCTCTTCCCGTTTTGAAGAACAAGCGCGGCTGAACGGCCTGACAATCTCCCGCGTCCTGTCGGACGTCAACGGCTATGATTCCGTCTTTATCCCCGCCGGCGGCAACGCCCTTTCGGGGATTCTACAACGTGTAACCAATAAAAACGCCCAAAAGCTTGGCACGGGGCTGTGGGACGATGCCCGCATCGCCGCCATGCCGGAAATGAACGGCGCATGGTTCGCCGCCCCCTCGCCGGCGGCGCGGAGGGATTTTGAAACCCGCTTTCAGGCGACCTATGGAACGAAGCCGCAAAGGCTCGGCACGCTTGCCTATGACGCAACGGCGCTGGTTGCGGCCCTTGCAAAATCCGGCGGCTTTACGGCGGCGAATATCACCAACCCGAACGGATTTGCGGGCGTTGACGGGATCGTGCGTTTCAATAATGCGGGGCTTGCGGAACGGGGCCTTGCCATTCTCGAAATCAGGAACGGCTCTATTATAGAGCGCGATCCCGCCCCGTCATCTTTTGTAAAATAAGGGCGGCAGGCCGGATAAAGAAAAAGCGCCCTGAACATAAGGCGCTTTTTTCATGACCGCATGCCTGAAGGTCAGGCCGCGATATTGTTCATATTCAACCAGCGTTTCGCGCGGGTCAATATTTCGGCAAAGGCTTCCTTGCCGCGGAACCCCTGCACCGGTGAATGCGTCCTTGCAGGAAGCGGCAATCCTTTTCTTTGCTTGCGGTGCAGCACAAGGCGGCGCTCCATCGCCTGAAAGATTTTTTCGGGGACATTGACGCCGGACGCTTTTTCAAGCCCCTTAAAGCCGGGGAAAGTATTGGCCTCGCATATCGTATAGCCGCCGTTTTTCAGGAAAAGCAGGTCAATCCCGCCAATCTGGATGTCCAGCGCATTGGCGGTGCGCACCGCCAGATCGATGGCCTGTTTATCCGCATGGAACTGGTGGACGGAACCGCCGGAGCTGTAATTCGCCTTGAAGTCGCCCTCCTTGGCGCGGCGTTCCATCGCGGCGACCAGCTCGCCGTCCACGACGAACATGCGCAGATCGCGGCCACGGCTGGCCTCGACAAATTCCTGAAAGATAAGCTGGATGTCCGGGCTGGTCTGGCCAATCAGATCCATCTGGTCGCGGAACGCCTTGGCGTTTTCAATCAGGAAAACCCCGACACCGAGCGCCCCTTTCAGGGTTTTGACGACAACCGGAAAGCCGAGCGTCGTTTCGATAAGATTGACCATATTTTCGTCAATCGGGAATTTCGCCAGCATCGTCGTGGGTGAGGTAATGCCTTTTTCCGACAGGTTTTGATGGGTGTGCAGCTTGTCGCGCACCGTTTCGATTGTCGCGGCCTTGTTATAGACAAGACAGCCCATCCGCTCCAGCTGCCGCACAATCGCGAGGCTGAAATAGGAATGGTCGTCATGGTTGAAATAGGGATAGACCACATCGGGAATAGCGACCGGCTTGCCCTTGATAAGGACGGAATCGCGCGTATGCTCACCCACGATCAGATCGAAATCGGCGGGGTTATAAACTTTCAGCTCAATGCCAAGACGCTCGGCCTCTGCCTTGAAACGGCGCACTTCATGGGCAAGGTCAGCTGCCGATTCAACATCGTCGCCATACAGGATCCAGACTTTCATATTCTTTTCTACTCACCCTCTATTTTCGCTATGGCGATTTATCCCACGAAACAGGCAAGAGCGCAAAGCAAAAACCCACATTTTCTATATTTACATTCTATATCAATGGATTAAGTGGCAACAAATATCCGGCGGGCCTCCTCCCTGTGGATAAAATTTCTGCAAGGTTTGCCTTTGGGAGCGCAGTTAATATAAAACCATTCGTATCGTATAAATCGTAAGACTATTTTGGAAAGGACACGCCCATGCAACGTTCCGGCGCTCAACCCGTTCAACAAACAGCACAACAAACAGCATATGAATTCAAGGCAGGCCGCCCGCGCTCTGAAGAAAGCCGCCGCGCCATTCTGGACGCAACGCGCCGTCTTCTTACCCATATCCCCGTCAGCAAGATCTCCATCGAAGCCATTGCAAAGAAAGCGGGAGTCGGCAAGACGACCATCTACCGGTGGTGGCCGAACAAACAGGCCGTCGTCATGGAAGCCGTCTTCAGCCAGCCGGGTTTCCAGAACTTCATGCCGCAATCCTCCGTCCCCATGGAAGGCATCAAGGGACAGATTGAAAAGCTCTGCCGCCAGCTCAGCGGCAAGAACGGACGTGTCGTTGCGGAAATCATCGGCGAATGTCAGGGCGACATTGAAACGCTGAAGGCGCTCGTCAAGAATTTCTTCCAAGATCGCTATAACTCCCTCGCCTACTATCTTCAGCGCGGGAAACATGAAGGCAGCCTGCGCGAGGATATCGATCTTGAAGTCGCCATCGACGTTATTCTCGGCCCCATTATTTTCCGCCTGATGAGCGGCCAGAATGTCGATGAAACCTTCATGCGCAAGGTCACGGATATGGTGCAACGCTCTCTGGAAACATAATAATGTCAAAACGCGCGACTTTCATCCCCATGACGGCTATCGCCGCCTGCGCCCTGCTCGCCGGTTGCGGGGACGGCGCGCTGAAACGCCAGTTTACGGTGGCGGGCATTTATTCCATCTGCAAGCCGGACGGCTATCCGGTCGTTTGCTTTGCGGATGCCGACAGCAAGGAAGGCGGCCTGTTTTGCATGCCGCTGGAAGCTGTCGGCGGCAAGTGCCTCTAAATCATCGAGAAAATCCGGGTGGCGGCTTCCACCCGGGTTTCCCGGCCAATCCCCGCCGCCGCAAGCAATTATTGCTTTTTCGGCTGCAAGCTTTTATAAAGCGGCCCTATGTGGACAGTCGCAGCCCTTTACCGTTTTGTTGAAATTACCGACCTGCCGGCTGTGCAGGCGGAATTAAAGCGCGTATGCGAGGAAAACGATATTTGCGGCACGATCCTCATCGCCCCCGAAGGCGTCAACGGCACGATCGCCGGAATCGGCAAAAAGCTTGAAGCCATTATCGACTGCCTCGACCGCCTGACCGGCATCAAAAGCGGCGAGCTGAAATATTCCACCTCGACCGGCAAGCCTTTCCTGCGGATGAAAATCCGCATCAAAAAGGAAATTATTACCATGGCGGCGCCGGAAGCGGATCCGGTCAAGCTGGTCGGCACCTATGTGGAGCCGGAAGACTGGAACGACCTTATCGCAGATCCCGAAGTCACCCTTCTCGATACGCGCAATGATTACGAAACTGCCGTCGGCATTTTCAAGGGCGCTATCGATCCCGATATTCAAAAATTCACCGACTTTAAGGACTTCGTCGCGCAAAAACTTGATCCGGAAAAGAACAAGAAAATCGCCATGTTCTGCACGGGCGGCATACGGTGTGAAAAGGCCTCTTCCTACATGCTGGCGCACGGCTTTGAAGAGGTTTACCACCTTAAAGGCGGTATTTTGAAATATCTCGAAGCCATTCCGGCGGACAAATCACAATGGGACGGGGAATGTTTTGTCTTCGACCGCCGCGTTGCCGTCGGCCACGGGCTGAGCGAGGGGAACCACGCTATCTGTTATGGTTGCCGCTACCCTTTAAAGGAAGGCGACAAGGAAACGGCGGAATATGAAGCGGGCGTATCCTGCCCCCGCTGCCACGCCTCGCTTACAGACCATAAGAAAGAAGCACTTCGGATGCGGCACAACCAGTTCCAGAAACAGGGCCTGATTGCAGACGCCCCCGCTTCGGCCGAAGATTAAAACCGTCCTGAAGCTTGTCGAGCGATAGAGCGCCGGCTAGCGGTAAAATGTCAACAGGACGACAAGGATTTCTGCGCCGGTATTATCCACCGTCCATGCCGCATCGGCGCCAAACGAAGCCGTCATGCCGGGATGGAGCATTTCCCCCTCAACCGCCGCGCTCCCCGCCATGACGACGGCCACGGCGTTTGCAAAACCGTCCTTCGGCAAAACCGCCGCAGCGCCCGCATGGATTTCAAGCCGCGCGGCCCTGTAATCCGGCGCGTCCTCCAGCGTTTCAAGCCGCCCCCAATCATAAACGCCCCTTTCCTCCGGGGAAGATTGGATCGGCTCGGAAAGCCTGATTTTCTCGACGAGCTTTTTCACATTTTGCGCATGCTCATGCGTTGTGATCAGCAAGGCGTCTTCCGCATCGACGACAATCAAATCTTCTGCGCCGACAACGCCGATGGTGCGGGCGCCGCCCTGGATAAAGCAGTTCTTGACCTCATGCAAAACGACATTGCCAGATATGCGGTTGTTTTTCTCACAAGCATTAAGAGTCTCGCTGATAGAGGCCCATGTTCCGACATCGCTCCAGCCGATATCGCAAGGGATAACAGCCGTCTTGTCAGACTTTTCCATCAGCGCATAGTCAATCGAAACCGCCCTGACCTGTTTGAAGCTTTCTTCCTCAAGATAAACATAGGGCTTTTCCATGCCGTCACTGCCGCGGGCGGCACGGTAGCATTGCATGACCCCGTCCAGAATGTCCGGCATATGGCGCTTCATCTCTTCCAGCATCACATCGGCACGGAAACAGAAAATCCCCGCATTCCAAAGATAATCGCCGGATTCAAGGTAGGAAAGCGCAACCTCCAGCGATGGTTTTTCTACAAAACGCACAACTTCGTTGCCTGATGCTTGAATATAACCATAGCCGGTTTCAGGCCGCGACGGCGCAATGCCGAATGTCACAATCTTCCCCGCTTCCGCAAGGCGGGCAGCCTGCCCGACGGCTTCGGCGAACGCCTTTTGTTTTGCGATAATGTGATCGGCGGGCATAATCAGCAAAATCGTTTCAGGCCCCATTCGCATGGCCGCATGGACAGCGGACAGCGCAACCGCGGCCGCCGTATCACGCCCGACAGGCTCAAGAATATAAGCATTCTCGCCGCCTTCTTCCGACGCATGGCCGCGGTAAGCTTCGTCCGTTTTAAAAAGGAACTCACGGTTTGTGAGGGTCAGGACACCCTTCACATGCGGCAACCCCATGGCGCGGATATAGGTTTTTTCGATAAGGGATTCCCCGTCCGGCATCCGGATAAAGGGCTTCGGCATATCAGGCCGCGATACAGGCCACAAACGCGCCCCCGCCCCGCCGGACATGATGACCGGATAAATGGCTTTTTGCCGGGCAGACTTGTCCAGTTGTCCGGCATCTTCATGGCGTTGCTGGAACCCCGCCTCAAGGGTTCTACCGGTCTGCGCTTGTGTCATCTTTTACAATCCTGAAAACTAACTATGTGAAAATAAACACGCTTTTCGGCTATCCCCAACGCCAGACACCCTCCATAAAAAAGCCCGTCCACTCTACACAATAAACTTAAAAAGTCAATTTGCGTTATGAAAATAAAAAATCCGGGGAATAGCTGCCTATCGGGCCGTCCCTGACAATAAATTATGCGGCGGCGGCAGTTTTGCTGCCCTTAAGCAAGATCGCCCCGTTCAATGAACGCTTTTGCACCTGTTCCTCTACGGAAATTTTTTCTTCCCAGATAACACCGCATTTCGTGCCGGACGGGCCGAGCTTGCGGTAAAAGCTGCCATTGAGCTGGGTGTTTTGAATAATGTAATTCAGGAAACGGTTATATAGCCCGGCATCGACCGATTCTCTTGGGGCGGCGCGCCAGAAATCATCGACAGAACCTTGATAGGTCAGACCTTCCATATCATAAATGGCCTTGCCGCATACCTTGGTCGGTGTCTTGTGATGGAGCGCCGAAAGCCCGACCGTGCTGTTAATCACGATAACGCCGCGGGCCGCGTCCAGAAGGCTCGGCAAATGCTGGTCATGCAGGTAAACAAGCCGCCCTTCCAGCCCGTGCTGGGCGGCGAGCGAGCGGATCAGGCGGCCATAATCGTTATAGGCGCGATCCATCGGGTGGTGCTTGATCACGAGCAGCGTATCCGCGGGCGCGTTTTTTGCAAAAGATTCAACCGTGTGGAGGATAAATGAAACAATATCCGCATAGTGGGAGTGGTTGCGCACCTGCGCGTCATGGGCGACCTGCAACGGCACGAGGAAGAATTTTTTCCTGAAACGGCCCGCCAGTTTTTCATCCCAGAATTTTTCGGTAAAGGCGTAATATTTCTTCCTGTAAAAGGAGCGCACCCATAAAAGCCCTTCCAGAATATGAAGGGGCCTGTGATGTTTATAATGGAGAAAGAACGGCTTCAGGAATGTCGCGGCCGTATAGTAATAGACGGCTTGCCAGCCCGCGGCGCGGAATGCTTTTTGCACCTGCTCCGGCCTGATAACGGACGCGGGGACGTGGGTTTTATAAAAAGCCGGATCGCGCGGGATTGAAGAGCGCGCATTCACCCCCGCATATTCAAATGTAATATAATCGGGGCGGATATAGCCCTCTTCAAAGACGCCTGTCTTGATGTTGTGCCGCGCGGCCACGGCGCAGGCGGTGACATGGATTGTCCGGCAGTCGCCGAAAAGGAGGATGGCGTCTATCGCCTGTTTTTGCAGGAAATTATCAAGAAACCCTTCCCATTCTTCCATACGCCCGCGGAAATTGACGGCATTGGACGGGTAATAAAGCCAGTCGCCGCCATTGAAATTGATTTTTAAGACTTCGGCGCCCATATCGCGCAAATCCTGCGCGAGATTATAAAAGAAGGGGCCGACAGGGCCCTGTAAAAGCAGAACCCTCTTGCCGGAAAATTGTGAAAGACCGCCTGTTATCATGGGGTTCAATACGCCGTACGCCTCAATAGCATCTCAAGCAGCCCTTGATAGAGCCTGGCAAGAGGATGATGTTTCTTTTGCTGGGCGGAGGCTAGTTTTTCAACGATATCCTCGGCCCGCTCCTTTCCCCCCATGCCGGAACATCCGCCATAGGCTGGGTAGAGGATTAGCGTTGCGGCGACCAGTTCGTCAAGTTTTATACGCCTGCCGCGCCGCCCCTCTATGGGGAATATATCCGTAGTCAGCCCCCATCCTGCGTAAAATGGCTGCCCGTAACAAACGACCTTCACCCCGCGCAGCAAAGCCTCGAAGCCGCTCAATGAGGTTAATGTGTGCAGCTCGTCAATCTCCGCAAATAAGGCTTCGATGGAAATATCGGTAATGATTTCATCGGCATAGAGGTTTCCGCCCCCCTCGCCTTCGCCCTGCCTGCGTAATCCCGCCACGACATCGGGATGGGGCTTATAGAGGATATAGGCGCCCGGATGGCGCTCCCGCACCGCCTTCAGCAAGCCGATATTCTTTTGAATGAACGGAGAACCGCGGCGGATAGAAGCATCGCTTTCCACCTGCCCTACGACTAGAATAACGGGGGCTTTGCAGTTTTCCGGCCTTTTCCAGCGCGCGCCGGCAAGATTATATTTTGTAATATGTTTTTCGGTAATGAGCTTCCTGAGATTGCCAGCCCTCTCCAGAAGGCTTTCGGAGAAAATATGGTTTTCTAATATTCTCTCCAGCTGCGAAGGATGCGCTGAATCGTAATAAATGCCTACGGGATCGATGACGAGGGAGGAGGGCTTTACCAGCGCCGCGCCAAGTCCGACAGAGCGTATAAACCCATCTTCTACCCGGATGACGTTCCACCGCGCAAGATCCTGCGCCGGGCTTCCCCATACGATAAGGGGGCTCCCCACCGGTACATTATCGAGCTTGCATGTAAAGCGAAGCTTTATATCCGGCAAGAAACGCTTGATAATCCTGCGCTTGCGCCATGAAAATCCATAGGCCCATGCAAAATCCGGCCTCGTCATGGTTTCCGCCGAAGCCAGAAAGGCCTCTATCACGTCAAAATGCGCGTCCCATGAAGGCGCGCTGTAATTTTCAAGCCGCTTTTCCTGCGCCTGCCGCAAACCGCCGCCTGCCCCGTGGCAGTAATCCTTTATCGCCGCTTTCCATTTGTCCGCGTCCAGCGCCGGAAGATAGTCCGGCACATCGCCCGCGACTTCACGGAAAACCGCCAGATCGGAGGCAATGACGAGGACGCCGACAGAAAGAGCCTCTGAAAGGGGCATCCCGTATCCTTCGGCCAGCGATGGAAAGAGCAAGGCGCGCGCGCCCTTCATCCATGCGCAAAGCCGGGCGTCGTCGCATGCGCCGATTTCATGAATATGGTTTTTTAGAGAAGCGTCATGATCGAGCATTCCCACCGCCTCATCGCATTTCCAGCCGCGCTGCCCCACAATGACCAGTTGCGGCGCCGCCTCCCCCATTTCAGAGATCAGTTCCTTCCATAGCTTCAGGAGCATGAGGTGGTTTTTGCGGGCCTCTATCGTCCCGAGGATGAGGAAATAGGGGGACTCATATGGTTTCCGCGCCCTGACGCCGGACAGATCCAGCTTTTGCGTCCCCAAAAGCGCGGCTTGAGCGGGCGGCATCAGCCATCCATGGTCATCGGCATAGGATGAAAGCTGCGCCAAGGTCTGGCGTGAATTGGTGATAAACCCCGCCGCGCTGCGGAGCATGTTACGCAGGCGCGCATGATGCCTTGCCTCCTCCCCCTCCCGCACATAATCCGGGTAAAGGACTGGAATCAGGTCATGCACCATGAAAACGGGGCGCACCCCCATCTTGTGTAAATCGGCGGCGTACCAATCATTCTCTATCCCGCTATGGGCTGTATTCAGGAATATTTTACCGCGAGTGCGCGGGATAAAGCACCGCAGGCGATCGGCCCAGTATAATCCATAGAGTCCGAGCGGCGAAATGCGCCGCCATGCGCCGATAGCGCCAAATATTTTCAGCGACGCTGCGGGGGAATAAACGACGCGGTAGCGGCCCCAATAGAGGACGGCCTGCGCCTTTTCCCTATAGCGGCATATATAATGCTGGCACACGCGATCGATGCCGGTCGGCGCGCCCCGCTCCATCATGCGGCCAATCAGGCGCGTTACATCAATCAGGATAAAGCTGTCCGCCTTCATATTACTTAAAGGTATTGACCGGCACCAAGACAGAATAAATGCCCGTTGTTATGATATTCATGAATTTTTGCAAGTCAGCCGCGGGCGCGTTTGAAACATACAAGACGTCCTTGTCCTTCATCTGGAAGTTTTGCGCGAGGAAGAAAGATGCGGGATCTTTTAAATTGAGCGTATAGATCACAGGGACAAGCGCCGCCGGAGCCATTACCGTTACAGGATCAATCATGCCGGCAGGCGTAATCGGCAACGGGGAGGCTTGCGCGGCGGCGGCCCGTGCCTCTTGCTGCGCCGGTCTGCCTATAATTTCCGGATCTTCAAAGCGGAAAATAAAAATGCCGCTCGCATCGGCGCGCTGATCCTGAAGGCCCCCCGCCCGCGCCATAGCCTGCGCCAGCGTGATTCCTTGCGTTTCAAAGGCAATCTCTTCGTTCTTTTGCGTCGCGCCCAGAACGGAAAGGCTTAAAGGCTTGTCCAGCGCCATAATAACGTCGCCGGGAAGAAGCTGGATATTCTGATGCGGGTCGCGGATAATCCTATCCATCGGCATGGAGCGCACGATATCGTTCCGCGCCATCTGGATCGTCACCTTGTCCACGGCCTGTTTCACACCGCCCGCCGCCGCAATGGCGTCCAAAAGGCGCTCGCCTTTTGAGGTCAGCGGAAAATGCGTATTTTCATTGAAGTCGCCGACCATGGTCACAGATTTTGTCCTGTTATCGGCAATCTGGACAAAAGCCTGCGGCTGGTTGGCTTTGCCTTTCAGCCTGGCAAGAATGGCGGCTTCAAGCTGTTGCGGCGTTTTTCCGGCGGCTTCGATGGAACCCGCGAACGGCACCGATATTTTCCCCTCGCTATTGATGCGCTGTTCGGGAAGATCGAGCGATTTTACCGCTGTTTCCCCATCGCGCAGCGTCGCCGACCCGCCAAAAAGCAGGGAAGGCGGCGTTTCCCACAGTACGATTTTTATTATGTCACCATTGCCCAGAACATATTCATCTTGAATCTGCTCTGTTGGAAAAACATCGGAAAAACTTGAAAGGCGGCTATGTTCCGTCAGCCTCCTTGTCAGATCCGGCGTCACAGACAGGACGCTTATCTGGTTTGCGATGCCGCTGCTGTTCGGCGCCGCGCGGACAGCCGAGCCGCTCGGCCCGCTCCCCGATATAAAACTCCCGCTACAAGCGGATAGTGGAAGCATGGCGGCAACGAGCAGCAAGCGCGAAAGGGGCAGATTATTCATTTTAATCATGGCTTTGTATAAATATATCCTGAATGGGGCACAGCATATCGGGAACGGCGGCCCTTGCAATCCCAAAAGCGGCGAAAAACCACCCTATTCCCAATAAATCAGCCCGGCTTATAGCATCTGAACAGCCGTTTCACCAGCTGTCCGTTCCATGGCTTTCCGTGATAGTTAAAAAACAGCCATCCGAAGCTGCGGCAGACAATATAACATAACAATGCCAGACTATCGCCCTCACGGGTCATATAATCATAGAAAGCGCGATCCGCGCGCTTGCGATCCGCTTCCGTCCCGCCGCCATTGATGCCATAGGCATTATCATGTTTCTGGCAGCCGGCATTCCTGTTATATTTCCTGCAATCTATAAAAAGGCAGTAATCGCGCTCTTTTTTCATAGTCTTGAAACTATAACGCACCTATAACCATGTCCATGGAAAAATTCCGGCGCCAGATATTCTATATTAGCGGCTTCGACCCGCGCGGCAGCAGCTTTTATTACAGGCTCTACCGGCAGGAAGCGGAAAAATACGCATCGCTGAAAAACATCCCCGCCGCCGGGATTTCCGAGCGGGCAAGCTGCCCGGCCTCGCCGCACCGCACCGACTGGGTGATAGAAAACGATAGCTGCATTACCGATTACGCTTTTTTGGGCTGGGACGATATTGTCCGCTCGCTCTGGAAGCAAAGGCGCAGCCATATCGTGCGGGACATTGCCGCGACCTATGCGTCCTATCTTACGCGCTCACGCCTGATCGAGGCGTTCAAAATCGCGCCCGCAACCGTCAAGGCATTTCTCTACCCGCTGGCGGCCATCCTCGCCGCAATGGTTGCATCGCTTGTTATTGCCGGCCTTGCGGGATGGATATGGGGCCTCGGCGCCTTCCCTGCGCTCGCATCCTTTTTATTTTTTATGACGCGCAAATGGCAGCCGACATGGCTGCTCCACACATTTTCCTTCAACCGCAGGCTTTGCAGTGAGGAAAGCAGCGACATCCGCCAAAGATGCCGCTCTTACGCCGATGCCGTCATCAAAGCCTTGCGAGAGGACAGGCATGATGAAATTCTTCTTATCGGCCACAGCAACGGCGTTACGCTTTTGATTGAAACGCTCGATCTTGTCATGGAAAGCGGCGCCGATACGGGAAAATTGAAAATCCTGAGCCTTGGGCAGTTTGTCCAGATGGTAACCATGCACCGGGGCGGCGGGCATATCCGCAAGGCGCTTGAAAGGCTGCAAACCATCAAAACCCCGTGGCTCGATATCAGTGCCGCCGGCGATCCCGCCTGTTTCCCGCTTATCGGCCCGTTTTATAAGACCGTGCCGGATTTCCCGCCCAACCTGACCGTCGCCTCGCCGCGCCTTCATACGCAATATGCGCCGGATAAATATAAAACCCTGCGCCGGGATAAATTCAATTTTCATTTCCTGTACCTGAAATGCAGCGATATTTTAGGGGCTTATAATTACCCGTCCATCACGCTGGAAGCAGCGCCGCTGGAAGACCATATAGACAAAATAAAAACGGATGCCAGCCGCCATGCTTGAGAGCGAAAAATTCACGCCGCATTACCCCCGCCCGCATAAGACGAAACTGGTCGCTTTCTGGCGTTTCCTTTATGGCTGGAATTCATGGATCCATACGCTCTTTGAAAAAAGCTATCACAATCTCATCGGCTATGTCCGCATGCGCAAGCTTGACTTTTATCTTGTCAACGAGCCTGCCTCCGTCAAAGAAATCATGGAAAAGCGCCATGACGACTTTCCCAAGCACAGTATCCAGCATGAAATTCTCTGCCCCCTGCTCGGCAACAGCATCTTCACATCGAACGGCGCAGAATGGCGGCGGCAAAGGGAGATGATCAATCCCGCCTTTGCCCATACGCGCCTCAGCCTGTCTTTTCCGACGATGCGGGCCGCGGCGGACGCCATGATGAAGCGGCTTGGGCAGGCTGATTTATCCCGGCCCGTCAGCATCGATCCCCTGATGACCTATATTACTGCGGATATTATTTTCAGGACGATCCTGTCAAGGACGCTGGACAGCGCGGACGCCTATGATGTTTTCGAGAATTTCAACATCTATCAGGACTACACGCAAAAAATCATCACCTGCCGCCTCTATGGCCTGCCCTCCCTGTTCTTAAAAAGCAGGCAGGGGAAAGCGGCAAAAAAAATACGCGCCGTCCTCGCGCCGCTTATCGAAGAACGCTATAACGCCTATCATCACCACGGCGAGAACAAGGATGATATTATCGGCAGCTTCCTTAACGCCCGCGCGCCGGATACGGGGGCGGCTTTTCAGCTTGGAGAACTTACCAACCATGTCATGATGTTGTTCCTTGCGGGCCATGAAACATCCGCCTCGGCCCTCACATGGTCGCTTTATCTTATTTCACGCTGCCCGCATTTACAGGCCGCCATGCGGGAGGAAGTCAACGCCATCCGTGACGGCGGCGAAATCACGCATGAAATGCTCCGCCATTTCAAGCAGGTGCGCAATGTCTTTCGCGAATCCTTGCGCCTCTATCCACCCGTCGGTTTTATGCCCCGCGAACCGGTGCAAGACAGCATGCTTCGCGACCGCTCCATTAAAAAAGGATCCGTCCTTTCCGTTTCCCCGTGGCTCATTCACCGGCACCGCGCGCAATGGGCGGAGCCGGATCTCTTCGATCCCGATCGCTGGGACGATGAAACGCAGCAAGAATCCATCCGCTGTTCCTACCTGCCCTTCGGCAAAGGCCCGCGTATTTGCGTCGGGCAAGGATTCGCGCAGCAGGAAGCCCTGCTTATCATCGCGACGATCGTTTCCGCCTATAATCTTGAACCGGCACAAAAGAACGAGCCAGAGCCGGTCAGCCGCGTAACGCTCCGCCCCCACAAAGAGATTAAATTATGGTTCAGACCGGCGGCTTGAAGGAAGAGGATAGAATATCCCCTTAGCTGTCGTTCCTATGAAGCGGGCCGGGCGTCTTTCAGACGGTAGAAAATATTATACTCGTCGTCCTTTGGGACAAGCTCCAGCTTTCCTTTGATATTCACCGGATCATAGGAAAATTTCATTGGCCGTACGGCATGCGCCTCGATAACCAAATTAGGCGTTACGTGGTAATGGTAAGGGCAGCTGAGCGGAAACGGCCCGATCAGGAAGAGCGATTGCCTTTCTTCATTTTCCAAAGGAAACATATAGCCCTGAATCAAGACTTCCTGCCCGTCCAGCTTTTTAAGCTCATCGGAAAAAACCGGCCGCACACCGCCCCAATCCATACCGTCTGCATCCTTATAGGAATATTCCTGCTGCTCCGTTTGCCCGAATATCTGCCACGGCGTGCCGCCTTCGGGCAGGTTTATAAATTCATCGATATTGGAGAGAAGATCGTCCAGCGTAAATGTCTGTTCCGATTCCATGGTTTCACTGGTGACAAGCGGGCTCTCGCCCATGCTGCCAGACCGCATGATTTTGTTGTAAAGGTACGGGGCAAGGAGCGCGCCCACGGCCAGCAGGATAAGAAGCGGTTTCAAGGCCGTCCTGCCGGATATTTTCTTTTTATTCCGGTTCATGCCATTCCTTTAGGCGCTTAGAGAAAGCCGCCGCGCCACGTCAACCCGCGAAGCGCGTATGGCGGGGATTATCGCCGCAATCAGCCCGGCAAGCAAGACGGCCATAATCACGGCAAAAAACCCGGGCATGAAGCTGATGGCGGCGCCGCTTGCGCTCAGCGGCGCTATGGCCCGTATCATAACGATAAAACCGCCAAGTCCCGATAGAACGCCAAGGGCAAGCCCCATGGCGACAATCATCATGCCCTCAAGCACGATGATCTTGAACAGGCGCGTTTTGGAATAGCCGAGCGCGCGCAATATGGCGAGATCGCCGAGCCTGTTCTCAAGACTTGCCGCGAGGCCTGTCAGAATGCTTAGAGCCGCAATTGTTACGAGCAGGACTGAAAGCACGGCAAGTGTCTTTGTTCCAAGCCCCAGCATAGACGTTAAGCGCGCCATTTCCAGAGCGGGATTCGCCGCTTGCAGCGCGCTTTCACGATCGATGCTGCGCGGCAGGTTCATTTTGGCAAGCGGGGATTTTACGGTGAGCAGCAGGGCCGTAATTTCCGGCTCCGCATCATGATCGTGGTCATGGTCATGATCATGCGGGTGGCCATGCCCGTGATCGTGGCTATGGCCGCGTTCCCCTTCGTGATGGTCATGCGCATATTCTACGCCTCCCTGCCCGTGGATATTCAAAACGGAATCGAGCGAGGTCAGGATCAGGCGGTCAAGCATGGTTCCCGTAGGCTTTAGGACGCCAACGATTTCATAGGGATGATGGTCATGCCCGTGGCCGCCCTCCATCAGGCCGTGAGCGCCTGTGAATATTTCACCCGCCTTAAGCCCTACGGAAGCGCCTGCAACCGCCTCAAACGGCCTGTCCCATAGGCGGCCGCGGGAAAGTTCCGCGCCGTAATGGCCTATATAGGCAGGCGTCGTTCCGGCGATGCGGAAGCCTTTCCAGTTATCGCCCAGCGCCAGCGGAATAGCCGTACGGACTTGCGGATGCTTCATCCATTTCTCGGCGTCCTTATAAGGGATATTTCCGGTCGGAATGTCGATATGATAGACGGAGGATAAAATCAGCTGCAACGGGCTTCCCTTTGCCCCCACGACAATATCAATGCCCTGCCCGTCGGCGCTCAGGCGGCTTTGGACATGGTGACCGAACTGCAGAAGCATCAGCGCAAGCATCACCCCGAACCCCGTCAGGAAAACCGAAAGCAAACTGCCCAGCCAGCGCGATCTCAAGGATGACAGGATCAATATCATATCGTTCATGCCGCCATCTCCACTATGTCATGGAACCGCCCTTTGATGCGGGCATCGTGCGTGGCGACAATAAGGGTCGCGCCGGTCTTTCCGGCCTGTTCAAAAAGAAGATTCATAACACGCTCCGTATTGGCATCGTCCAGCGCGGATGTCGGCTCGTCCGCAAAGATAACCGCCGGATTATTGGCGAGCGCCCGTGCAATGGCCACGCGCTGCGCCTCTCCCACGCTTAAATCCCGCGCCTTCCGGCTTTCTTTGCCGGACAGGCCCATATCGCCGATAAGTGCATGAACCCGTTCCGGATCGGATTTTTCCTGCGCGATCGCTATATTCTGCGCCGCCGTCAGATGGCCTATGAGATGTAGTTTTTGAAAGACGAAACCGAAATTCCGCGCCCGCAAGTGATCGAGCGCGCCATCGGAAAGCCGCGAATAATCTTGTCCCTCAAACGCAATATTCCCGCTGCCGGGCCTCAGCAATCCCGCCAGAATATTCATGAGCGTCGTCTTACCGCAACCGGACGGCCCCAAAAGAAGCTGATGCTTCCCCTTTGCCGCGCGGTAGTCTTTAAGGGAAAAAATAACGCGCCCTTCGCTTTTAAATTCAAGGTTAGCGCCCGTGAATATCATAGATGCCCCGCAAGAATGTCCGTAATGTAACCATGTTTCCTGCCGGCTCTGCCGCCGGCAAGAAACTGTTATAATATTACATATACAAAATCAAGGGAAGGGAGAGCGTTCACCCTCTTTTTACAAAGCGCGAACGGCGCTCAAGAGCGGTAACCGCGCCTATGCCAGAATAGAAGCATGGTGGCGGATATGATCCTCCATAAAGCTCTGAATGAAATAATAACTATGATCATAGCCCTCGCGCCGCCGGAGAATAAGGGGCTGGCCCGCCTCTTTACACGCCGCTTCAAAAAGATCCGGCTTGAGCTGTTCCTCCAGAAATTGATCCGCCATTCCCTGATCGATGAGAATAGCGGGGTAAGCCCCCCTGTTTCCCGCGCCCCGCATAAGGGCGCAAGCATCGTGTTTTTCCCACAATGCAGGGTCATTGCCCAGATAGCCCGCAAACGCCTTCTTGCCCCATGGCACTTGCGCGGGTGCGACGATCGGCGAAAAGGCGGATGCGGATTTATAAAGATCGGGATATTTTAGGTAAAGCGTAAGCGCGCCGTGCCCGCCCATTGAATGGCCGCAAAGCCCCTGTTTTTCTCCGGCAACTGGAAAGTTTTTGCAAACGAGATCGTTCAGCTCATCCGCGATATAGGTTTCCATGCGGTAGTTTTTGGCCCATGGCTCTTGCACCGCGTCGATATAGAATCCCGCGCCCTTGCCGAAATCATAGGAGTCAGGATCGTCCGGCACATGTTCACCGCGCGGCGAGGTATCCGGCGCGACAACCGCAATTCCTTCACGGGAGGCCGCCGCATAAGCACCGGCCTTGGTCGTAAAATTTTCATGCGTGCAGGTCAGGCCCGATAAAAAAGTGATAAAAGGCACTTTCCCGTCTTTCGCCTGAGGCGGCAGAAAGATCGAAAATTGCATGGCGCAGCCGAGCGCCTTGCTTTCATGTTCGTAAACGGAGAGCGTCCCGCCGAAACAACGATGGCTTTCAATCTCTTTCATTTTAATACATCACCACGCTGCGGATCGATTTTCCTTCATGCATCAGGTCGAACGCCTTATTGATATCATCGAGCGGCATGGTATGCGTGATCAAATCGTCAATATTGATCCTGCCATCCATATACCAGTCAACGATTTTCGGGACATCGGTGCGTCCGCGCGCGCCGCCGAAAGCGGAGCCGCGCCATACGCGCCCCGTCACAAGCTGGAACGGGCGGGTTGAAATTTCCTGCCCCGCACCCGCCACGCCGATAATGACGCTTTCACCCCAGCCTTTATGGCAGCATTCCAGCGCCTGACGCATGACGTTTACATTGCCGATACATTCAAAGGAATAATCGACGCCGCCACCGGTCAGATCGATAATCGCATCCACGACGTTATCGACATCCTTCGGGTTGATAAAATCGGTCATGCCGAATTTTCTGGCCAGCTCGACTTTCGAAGGATTGAGATCAATGCCAATAATGCGCGACGCGCCGACCATTCTGGCCCCTTGAATGACGTTCAGGCCGATGCCGCCAAGGCCGAAGACCGCGACCGTCGAGCCGGGTTCGACCTTCGCATCGAAAACCACGGCGCCAATGCCTGTCGTCACGCCACAGCCAATATAGCAGACCTTGTCAAAGGGCGCGTCTTTGCGGATTTTCGCAACGGCGATCTCCGGCATCACAGTAAAGTTGGAGAATGTCGAACAGCCCATATAATGCAGGACGGGCTTTCCGTTCAGGGAGAAACGCGATGTTCCGTCCTGCATAAGCCCCTGCCCCTGTGTCGTGCGGATCTTCTGGCAAAGATTTGTTTTTGGATGGAGGCAATAATCGCACTCGCGGCATTCGGGCGTATAGAGGGGGATTACATGATCGCCCACGGCAACGGATTTAACGCCCGCACCGATTTCACGCACGATTCCGGCGCCTTCATGGCCGAGGATTGCCGGAAAAGCGCCTTCGGGATCGTCGCCGGAAAGCGTGAAAGCATCCGTATGGCAAACGCCCGTCGCCATGATTTCAACGAGAACCTCGCCTTCCTTCGGGCCTTCCAGATCAAGCTCGACAATTTCAAGAGGCTTGCCTGCCTGCAAAGCAATCGCTGCGCGTGTTTTCATGGGTTATGCTCCTTTCAATCCAGCAGAAGGCAGGGTAGGAAATTGCACCGAATGATACAATGTTAAAAATTGCCCCTGCCGCCTAATTGGGATAAAGCTGGAAAAAGAAGAAATTATGACATTCAACAGGAGTGAAGAGGTTCTACATTGAGCCAGACTCCCCCATGCCCGTAATGCCAATCCGCCTACACCTATGAGGATCAGACTTTATACATATGCCCGGAATGCGCCTACGAATGGACGGCAGCTTCCGAAACCGCAAACGAGGCGCGGCAAGAAACCGTGCGCGATGCCAACGGCACGCCGCTTCAGGATGGCGACACTGTAACCGTTATCAAGGATTTGAAAATCAAAGGCTCGTCAAATGTCGTGAAAGTCGGAACGAAAGTGAAGAATATCCGCCTTGTCGATGGCGATCACGATATTGACTGTAAGATTCCCGGTATCGGGGCGATGGGGCTTAAGTCGGAATTCGTCAGGAAAGTCACGGAATAACCGCCCGCCCTGCTTTGACAGATTCGCGTTTCACGCTTCTTTTTATTTCCGCATAAAGAAGCGCGCGGGGGGGGCGCCGCAAAGGGCAAGCCCCGCCGCACCCCGCACATAAAGGAAATATCAGGCAGCCTTAATCGATTCAATAAAGACTTTTATGCTGTCTTTAAGCTTGTGCGAGCGCGCCGAAAGCTCGTCGGAAACGCCGGCCACCTTGGATGCGGTATCGCCCGTTTCCTCCGTCGCGGCATTCACGTGGCTGATGCTTTCGGCAACCGTATCGGTACCGACCGCGGCCTCGGAAACATTGCGCGATATTTCCTTGGTCGCGCTTGTCTGCTCCTCCATTGCCGCGGCGATGGAGCCGGATGAAGCCGTCAGCTCGTCAATAGCATTGAAAATATCCTCGATCATGCTTACGGCGTCGTTCGTTTGCTGCTGCATATTTTCAATCTGCACGCGCACCTGATCCGTGGCGCTCGCGGTTTCATTAGCAAGGTTTTTGACCTCATGCGCCACGACGGCAAAGCCTTTTCCGGCTTCTCCCGCACGGGCGGATTCGATGGTTGCGTTCAGCGCAAGAAGGTTCGTCTGTTCGGCAATATCCGAAATAATCTGGATGACATTGCCGATGCTGCCGACAGAATTTTCGAGCAGCTTCATCTTCTCAACCGCGCTCTGGGCGACACCCTGCGCACTCTGCGCCTGATGGTTCGTATGGTTCAATTGCCTGCTGATTTCATTGATCGAGGCCGTCAGTTCTTCGGTGGCGGCGGACACGCTTTGCACATTCATGCCTGTTTCATTGGCAGCCTGGGCAACCCGCGACGACAAATTGCTGGTTTCGGCGGCGATATGCGTCATGGATTCCGACGCGCGTTTCATATCCACCGTCGCCTGTTCCAGAGCGGCGGTCGTTTGCATGGAATCCTCGCGGAATTGTGCGACGAGGGCCTCGATACGCTGCGCCCGCTCAAGACGTTTAGCATCCTCTTGCTTTTGCAGTTCCTGCAAGCGTTCATTCTCTTTGCCGCTATCGCGGAAAAGCAGCAGCGCATTGGCCATCTGGCCGATTTCGTCTTCGCGCTCCACGCCGGTAATATGGACGCCCCAATCCTTATCAATCAGCCTTGAGGTCACGGAAACAAGCTCCGACAAAGGCTTTGAGATAGTCTGGACCAGGAAAATCGAGGTGAGAACCGCGCCGATAAAGATCATGGCACTGCCGATGATGACGGCCAGGCTCGTCATCTTCATCAGCGCGTGCTGCTGGGCGGTCTTATCGGCCATTTCCCGATCAAGGAACGCGATGACGTGCTGGATATTCTGGTTGATCCCGCTCCAGATTTGCGCATTTTCCTCGGAGGCCTCATAGAGCCGCGCCAAATCCACGGACAAAGGCGAAAGCATGTAGCTAAGCTGTTTGGCGGCTATTTCCTCTTCCCACTGATTCAAATTGCTGTATAGCTGCTCCAGCTCGGGCAGGAATGATTTGTCGATAGCGGCAACAATTTCATATAACTCGTTTTCAATGCCCTCAAGCTTCTCCCATATTTCCTTATATCTCTCGCGTTTGTATAAATCGCCGGAATTGATGAATTCAGAAAAATTCTTATGAGCATCCAGCACGCTGCTATTAAAGGCAAGAACCGCGTTACGTGCGGACTGCACCGTATCGACCCGCTCCACGCTGCGTTCCAGATGCATCACATTATAGAATATATAACCGCTAATCCCGAGATTGATGGCTATCAGGACGCTCATCGCCAGAATAAGCTTTTTTTGAAGAGAGATATTTTTCAACATAGATTGTCTTCCTACTCGGTAGCAAAAGAATTGTCGTTTGCAGCGTTTACATCCCAGGATGAACCGGCAATACCGGATGTTTCAGGCGTTTCGGCCGCGGCCCCGTTAATTTCTCCGGTTGTTTCCGGCGCTGCCGGCTCTTCTACGCGGCTTGCGGCCTGTCGGCGCTGCAGCTCCGTGAGATTGACCTCGATCGTAGCGGCCCCGATAGCCTCCCCGCCCAACTCATCCGCAATGGAAATATTAACCTGCGCATTCCAGCTCATACTGTCTTCGTTATATTCCGGCTCATCTATAAAAATAGCCTGCCCGCCAAGCGGATATGTTTTTTGGAACTTCGCCTCATCCCCCTGCCAGTAATCGGAAGAAATGCTGCTCTGCCCGACATTCAGCCCCCACTGATCCATAACAAAAATTTCGGTATACAGCCCGTTTGAATGGGCCTGCACCCGCGTCAGATAGGCAGAAAGGGGATTGGACAATGTCGCCGATATCAGCGGCTGGGCGCTGGAGTTGATTTCACCGACCCACTGTGTGTCGAGCTTCAATATATCGTCTTCTTTAAAGCCCTTATATTTTACATTCTGGTTCAAAACAGACAGACGGACAATATCCTGCTCTATGAAAGCGCGGATATCCGCAATAATATCGGGCGTCAATATTTCCCTGGAAGGAGGCGCGGCCTGCGCCGAAAAAGCCGCCAGATGCCCGCAGGCAACGGCCAGCCCCGACAAAAGAAAATTGCGAAAAAACCTCACAGAAAGCCTCCTTGGAGAAAACGCGTAAAATGTAAATTCAGGGAAGAGCGCAAGACGGAATCCCTTAAAGGATGCGACCGCAAAGAATACTTGGCCATTAAAGTAGCACTCCCGATCATATCTGTGAATATTTTTATTACAAACGGAACTTTTTATTAGCCGCCCTCACAAGCCACGCTATCCTTGCGCCGGCGCAGTTCGTGCCGTTCCATGACGCCGCACCGGCAAAACAATTACCCTGTAGCTTCAGGGCAAGGAGAAAAAGCATGAAGAAAACAATCATGGCCCTCACAGCCACAACCATGCTGTGCAGCATGACCACGGCAGCCCTCGCAGACGAAGCGGCGTTGAAAGCGGAGGTCGCGGAATTAAAGGCCCGGCTGCAAAAGCTTGAAACGCTTTTGGATAATGTGGAAACCCGCACCGTCGCGGCGGAACAGGCGGCGGTGAAAGCGGAAGTCGCGGCCACGGAAGCCAGAACAGCCAAAGTTCCGGAAACAGGCGCCCCCCAAGGCGGGGACGTTAAAGTCACTTGGGCGGGCGGCGCGCCCCGGTTTGAAACAGCCGACGGGGCGCACAGCTTTAAAATCAGCGGGCGCGCCGCGCTGGACTATACCCATTTCGTGGATGACAAGCGTGATTTCCCGTCGGGAAGCGATGTCCGCCGTTTCTGGCTGGGCGCGGAAGGGCAAATCGCCCATGACTGGAAATGGAAGCTTGCCTATGACCTGTCCAATGACAGCTTGCAAGACGCCTATCTGAGTTATGAGGGCTTTGACAATATCGCCATAACGGCGGGGAACCAGAACGAGCTTAATTCCCTTGAGCAAATCTCGGGCAATTTGCACACCGCTTTTTTGGAAAACTCGGCGATGCATAGCGCCTTTAACCCTGGGCGCAATCTCGGCGTTACCGGGAAACTATATGGCGATAGCTGGTCTGTATCCGCCGGCGCGTTTGGCGAAGGGGAAAGTGATGACCGCAACGGGCCGGGCAATGAAGACCATGCCTTTGGCGCCCGCGCAACCTATGCCCCCGTTCATAACGGCGATACAATCGTCCATACGGGCCTTTCGGCGCGGCATTTCAAGCCGACGGATGATGTCGTGCGTTTCCGCAGCCGCCCTGAATCAGCGCAAGCCAATAATTTCTGGCAAGTCGATACGGGCAATATCAATAACGCCGATAACAGCCAGACTTACGGGGCCGAACTTGCGATGACGCACAAGAATTTCGCACTACAGGCAGAATATATGCGTACGGAAGTCAACAGGAGCGCCGGGAGCGATCCGGCATTTGACGGTTATTATATTCAGGGTTCATGGTTCCCGACCGGTGAAAATAGAAGCTATTCCGTTAAAAACGGCGCTTTTGGCCGCGTAAAACCGGCGGCCCCGCTCAGTAAAGGCGGATTTGGCGCATGGGAACTCGCAGCCCGTTATTCCCATCTTGATTTAACGGACTCCGGCATCAATGGAGGCGAGGCGGACAATATCTCGCTTGGCCTGAACTGGTATCCTGAAGGCAACGTAAAATTCCAGATGAACTATGTCAGGGCTAATACGGATAACAGCGCCCTGAACGGCGCCGCCATACCGGACGACGATCCGCAGGCCATCGCGATCCGCGCCCAGTATGACTTTTAATCGGGAAAGCATATCATAAAGCCTGGGACAATACCCCGGGCTTTATGCATTACCCTGATTTCACCAAGCCTCCAGCGCCCCATCGGCGCCGGAACAATTGAGTCTTACCCTGCACTCAAGGGAAGCCAGAGCATGAAGCATGGTGCAACTTTCCGGCAGCCCCTCTTCGGCGGCATATAATTTTAAGTGACAGGTTCCCTGCCCTCACTCAGAGAAAACCATATCAATTACAAGTTACAGGGACCGCGTCATCGTCATATAAATGGCGTCACTGCAAAGCGTTTGTTCCCGCGTAGCGCGCCATGACGCCTCAAGCCACCACCGATCCTTCCCTTCAAACATGTCCGGGTTTGCTCCCTGCGGAGCGTTGAAAGAGATCCAATGCATATAATTGAAGAGGCCATAGCGCTGATACCCATACACTTCGACTTCGGCACCGGGGAGCGCCCGTTTTGCGGCCATCGCCAGTATTGCCGGCGAAAAATAGGATATATGCTCCACCATAAACCATCTGTCCCGAAAGGCCGGAGAACGGCGCATCAGATCATCATTCAGGTTTGGAACCTCTACGCACACCGTACCGCCGGGCTTGACGACCTGAGAGGCCAAACGGAGCAACCCAACAGGATCCGGCACATGTTCCAGAACATGCCATAAGGTGACAAGATCAAACCGGCCAGCATGCGCCCGCGCAAAATCATCATCCAGCAATCCAATACGAAGATCCAAACGCTCCGCTCCAACATCCGGTAAAACGCCATTTTCATGCATTTTCTCACGGCCCATCTCAAGCCTTCGCGCACTAGGCTCTAAAACAACAACATCGGCACATGGATGTTGTTGCACAACATGCGCCCCGAAAAAACCATATCCGCCGCCGACATCCAGTATTTTCTTGCGCGCGCCGTCCGCCATATCTCCATCAAGCGGCGGGCCGGATGTTACAAAACGCTCCGTGCGCCTGCGCGCCTCAATAAATGCATGCCGGTAAATCACTTCCGAAGGCGTTCCATAGAATTTCTTGACATTCTCAACCTGCCCGTCCTCATCATAAAATTCGAGGTCGTATTGGGGTGGATTCAGCTGGGTATGCCCGCAGTTAGCACATGCAACGACACGTAACTTCCCATGCGGATCCCCTTTAACCTGATGCGCAACCGGAGAGGCCGGCCCCTCAGCGTTGCAAAGGACGCAATTAATGTTAATAAAACCCATATTCTTTCCCTCGGTTTGCATATCATCAGATTAAAAGTCTTTACAGGCAGTGAACATCTCACAATTATTTGCATAATCATTGAAAATGCCGTATCCGGTTTCCTACCAAAACTCTTAGGGAGGAATACCCGCCTGTCCTTGACGAAGCCACGATAATACAGTGTATTCACACAACAATTCCATAGTAATGAAAGATCCGGCTGAAGAACACCATGGCATTGATAAGTTATGCCCAGAATTTCGAAGATGTTATGCTGTCACGCGCACTAAAAGATGTCCGCAACGGCTTTTACATTGACATTGGCGCTCATGACCCCGTGATAGATTCCGTAAGTCGCGGCTTCTATGAGCAAGGCTGGCGGGGCGTGCATATAGAGCCCCTTCCTGTCATGGCGCAAGCCTTGCGGGACAACAGACCTGACGAAACTGTTCTTCAGGTCGCCTTATCGTCACAAACAGGGACGATGAGGCTTTACGATGTCGCCCATACGGGACTATCTACAGGCATAGCCGATATTGCGAGCCGCTATACGGACTTTGAAACACATGAAATCACCGTCCCCGTCATCACGCTGGCCGATTTATTCGATCAAATCGGCGCCAAGGATATTCACTGGCTAAAAATCGATGTCGAGGGGATGGAAAAAGACGTTTTGCAAGGCTGGGCCAGCCACAAGGCGCGCCCATGGATCATTGTCATCGAAAGCACCCTTCCCCGCACACAGGTGGAGAATTACAGTGAGTGGGAAAATGAATTATTAGAACGAAATTATACTTTCGTCTATTTTGACGGGCTTAACCGCTATTATCTTTCAGAAGAACAAAAGGATCGCGCCCGTTTCTTCAATACGCCGCCCAATGTGTTCGATGATTTTCATTTGTCGGGCCGGGCCACCAGCAACATGACGCACATGCTGCAACAATCCATCAACCTCTTAAGCCAAAAGCAGGAAGCTGCTTTAGAACAGGCCGCAGCCCTTCAAAAAACCCTGCAGGCAAAGGAAGAGCATTTTACGGTTGAGGTTGAACGGCTTAATGCGGATATCCGCACCATTACAAATGCAGCCCAGGATAATGAGGCGGCGCTAAACAAGAAATGGGAAATACAGTATAACAAAGCGCAACAAGATGGCGCCGCCCGCGAAAAAGAATTAGACGACCGCTGGAAACAATATCATGCAGCCAGCATAAAAGCCGTGGAAGAGCAGGCAAAAAAGGATCTCGCAGCGCGTGAAAATATTTTACACGAGGCTATGGAGAAGCAAAAGAAACAAGCTGATGGCCTGGCTTCCATGTTACGCGGCCAAATTGCGTCCGCGAATACCAAACTGGATGAAATGCAACTCGCGCATAAAACCGAGGTCGAATCCCTGCGTTCAAAAGCGCAGGCCATACAAGACACCTATACGCAACAGGTCAACACGCTACACCATGAATTAGCGGAGAAACAGGCTGAACTGGCGCGCAAAAATGAGGACATAGTCAGAAAGCAGCAAGAAAACGAGAGCAGGCAGGAAATCATCAGGGGCTTAGAGGCCCGGCTCCACGGCACCGAAAAAGAGCTGGCAGAAAAGCTTAAGACCATAAACCACCTATCGGCACAGCTATGGGCAGCCCAGGATGCCTTTTTAAGTATAAAAAACAGCTTTCTATGGAAGATTACGAGACCCTTGCGCGGACTGGGCGCAATATTTACTGGCAAAAATACAAAAACAATAATAGATATGCCCATATTTGAAAATAATTCCATTTTATACGAGACCATAATGCAAACCATGCCTCAGCAAGACGGGAGCCTGTCTTCCCTCCTCACCCTTTATGACGCGCCACTGGTCATTGCGGCATATCGCGCCTTTTTAGACAGGGAACCGGATACCGGCGGACTGGAGCATTATCTCGAACAGCTTCGAACGGGGCATAGCCGTATGGATGTCTTGGCGCAGATCGCCGTGTCAAAAGAAAGTCTGGCCGGGAACAGAATCGACACAAAGACACTGGGCTTTTTAAAGGCGCATCATAAACGCACAAGATCCCGGTGGCGCAAACTGTTTTCCAACAGTGATATTCTCGCCCTACAACATCAAATAGCGATGATTGAGGGACAGATTTACAGTCTTGGGCATAAAATCGGAAAGGGCGTCCCCCACGCAGGGACTATAAATCCCTCCGTCACCAAAACGGAAATCTTACAAACATATGATTTTGAATCAATATCCGTTGCCGATTTACGCAAACAGTATTGTTCTCAAGATATATTTGCACTGCCATCATCCACATCAAATCAGCTGCTTGTCGATGTTTCCGAGCTGGTTTTAAGAGACGCCCGCACGGGCATTCAGCGTGTCGTTAGATCAATAGCGCAAGAAATATTGGCCACTCCGCCAAAAGGCTACACGATACGCTTCGTTGCGGCCATAGATGGAAAACCCTATCACTATGTCCTTCCGTTATTCCTTGACGGGTTCAGGCCCTTCCATGAAATTGCCATGGGCGAAGTGAAGGTCAATGAAGGCGATATTTTCTTTGCGCTGGATCTTTTATACGATCGGCTGCAAAAATACGAAACGACTATCGCAGCGTGGAAAGATGCCGGGCTTCGATTTTTCCCTCTTGTTTACGATATCCTACCTGCGCAGTATCCTGAATGGTTTAACGAAACAGCATCCTGCCTTTTCAAACGCTGGATAAGAACGCTGCTTTCATTCTCGGATCAAATTATCGCCATATCGGAAGCAACAAAAAATGATCTTATTCATTTTGCGCAGCAAGAATTTGGCTTAGCCCCGGACTCTTTCACTGTTCAAGTCATGCCACTGGGATCCGATGTTGAAAAAAGCATTCCATCAATGGGATTAAATGCGCAGGACAACGCTGCGCTTAAGAAGATTAAAACATCACAAGCAATCTTATCCGTTGGTACAATAGAGCCCCGCAAAGGCATCGATGACGCACTCGCCGCTTTTGAAATTCTATGGAAGAAAGGCAATGATATTACCTATGTCATTATCGGCAAACCCGGATGGAACATGGAGAAGTTTCACAACAAATTGCGCAATCATCCGGAGCAAGGAAAAAGGCTCTTCTGGCTTGAAAAGGCAAGCGACGAATGCCTGTTAAAAGCCTATGATCTTTGCAAAGGCGTGCTTATGTGCTCAAAAGGAGAAGGACTCGGACTTCCGCTGCAAGAAGCTCTTCGCCACAATAAACCCGTCCTTGCACGTGATATTCCCGTATTCCATGAGCAAGATGATTGGCGCGTTACGTATTTTAAAACATCAAAACCTGAAGATCTGGCAAAGGCAATTGCACTATGGGAGAAGTCAGGCTTCAGCAGCGGTAAAGAAAAACCCGCCTCAAACGTGCAAGTCACAACATGGGAGCATAGCGCCAGATTCTTAAGGCAGCGCGTTTTTACCCTCCCCCAGCCCTTCAAGAAGCTTGATGATTTTTTGCGATGCAAAGAAGAAACATTTCTAAAAGCAGCCTATATAACTTTTTTAGGACGCTCGCCCGATCAAGACGGCTATAATTATTTTGCGTTGAAATTAGCCAATGGCATGCCTCGCACACAGCTACTTGAAGAACTGGCATATTCTCCAGAGTCTCTTCACAAGCAGATCTTCCCCAAAAGCCTTCTTATGGAGATAAATCCAAAGCGCGCGGCAGGACTTTTCGGCCCCACATTATCTGAAATTGATAACGTCCTAAATATATTGAAAGAAACAGCGAGAAAAGCAGCATGAGAATAGTTCTAGATCTTCAAGGCGCTCAGGCAGAAAATCGCAATCGCGGCATCGGACGTTATACTCTAGCACTGGCACAATCTATTGCACGTCATAGCGGCAATCATGATGTTATTGTCATTCTTAACTCTGCATTTCCTGACTCTATTGAACATATCAGGAATATGTTTGAAGATATTATCCCACCTGAGAACATTATTGTCTGGAACAGCCTTCCACGCACGGGGTATCTTTCGGAAGATAGGCGCTGGCACCGTTATAACGCGGAACTGTCACGCGAAGCCTTCATCTTATCATTAAAGCCCGATGCTGTCTGGATCAGCAGTCTTTTTGAAGGTCTAGGCGACGATGCCATTGCGACCGTGCACAAACTGCCCTCCTCTGTCATTACAGCGGTAACTTTGTATGATCTGATACCCCTGATTTACGAAGATTTGTATCTAATGAATCCAGCCGTAAAAAACTGGTATATGGATCGCATCGAAAATTTGAAACGCGCCGATCTTTTGTTCGGAATCTCGCAATCCGCCACTAAAGAGGCCATTGAATATTTATCATTTCCAGCGAATAAAGCCGTTAAAGTCGGCACTGCAGCAAACGTACAATTTTTATTGCCGCCGTCCATCCCTCAAAATGCAGTAACATGCCTTAAAAAATACGGATTAAATAAACCATTCATTATGTACACGGGCGGCATAGACTACCGCAAAAACATTGAAGGTTTAATACGTTCTTATGCCGCCCTGCCAAAAACACTACGAAAATCCCACCAGCTGGCTATTATTTGTTCAATTCAGGATGGCGATCGTGAGCGATTGAACTCGCTTGCCAAGAAAAACGGTCTAAAAGACGGAGATGTCATTTTTACCGGCTTTGTTTCAGACGAAGAGATGGTCCTTATATATCAGACATGCAAGCTGTTTGTCTTCCCTTCCTTCCACGAAGGATTTGGGCTACCGGTTCTGGAAGCCATGCATTGCGGCGCCCCTGTGATCGCAGGAAACAATTCCAGCCTGCCGGAAGTTGTAGGATGGGATGAGGCTCTCTTCAATGCAAAAGACGATAAAAGCATCACCGAAAAGATGCAGCAGGCTTTAACGGATGATTTATTCCGCAATAAATTAGCATCGCACGGATTAGAGCAAGTCAAAAAATTCTCCTGGGATGAATGCGGAAAGCGGGCAATCGAAGCCCTTGAAAGCGCCCATAATGCGCAAAAGAAAAAGCAGATTCAGAACAAGAGAAAAAAATCATTAGCCTATATATCCCCGCTTCCACCGGAAAAGACCGGCATTGCGGACTACAGTGCTGAGCTTATCCCTGCGCTGGCGGAGCATTATGATATAACTTTAGTTGTCGATCAGGAAAATGTTTGCCCCAGCCTGGCAAATGAATATCCTGTGCGGGACAAAGGCTGGCTAGAAAACAACTTTCAGGAAGTTGACAGAATTCTCTACCACATTGGAAATTCCCCTTTTCATGCATATATTTTTAAGCTGTTAAAAACAATTCCTGGAACAATCGTCCAGCATGATTTTTTTGTGTCCCAGTCGATAAACGCCCTAAGACATGTATCTCCCCAAAACTATGCGAATGATTGTGAAGAACATATGCTGCATTCCCATGGATACGATGCCTTGGCGAAATATAAGAAAGATCAACAATGCCTGTGGAACTATCCAGGCAACAAGTTGCTTTTGGATCAGGCACAGGGCGTGATAGTGCATGCTCGGCACGCACGCGATCTTGCGGCACAATGGTACGGCAATCAATATGCGCAAGATTGGGCCGTCATTCCGCTTATGCGGGAAGCGGTAGCGCCGGTAAATAAATCAACATTGCGTAAAAAATACGGCTACACCGATAAAGATTTTATTGTTTGCAGCTTTGGATTTCTCGGCCCGACAAAACGCAATATGGATCTTCTTGATGCATGGCTCTCCTCGCCGATGGCGGAGAAGAAGGATTGCCACCTTGTTTTTGTCGGTGAAAACCATCCGGACGATTACGGCCGCCTCCTTCTGGATAAAATTGAAAATGCCAAGACGGCCGGAGAGCATATAAAAATAACCGGCTGGGCAGATATGGACATGTTCCGGGATTATCTGGGGCTGGCCGATGTCGGCGTACAGCTCCGCACCATGACGCGGGGAGAAACATCCGCCGCCGTTCTGGATTGCATGAATTACAGGCTGGCAACGATTGTGAATGCCCATGGATCCATGGCGGAACTGCCAAGCGATGCCGTAATCATGCTGGATGATATGTTTAAGCCAGAGGATCTTACCGACGCACTGACGAGACTATACAAAAATCCCGAAGAGCGGAAAAAACTCGGCCAAAAGGGGCAAAAGATCATCCGGACATTGCATGCGCCAAATGCATGCGCCCGGCAATATCATGATGCGATTGAAAGCTTCTATGCGTTTGGCGCAGCCAATCCTGCACCGCTCGCAAAACACATGGTGGAGTATGCCGGCCGGCCTGACAATGAGAATGAATGGGAGAGCATTGCACGATTGATTGTTTCAAACCGGCATATTGCCCGCCGTTACTTTGACAAGCCTTACCTCTTTGTAGATGTAACAGATATTATGGACGTACCCGATGATAAACGCGACCAATCCATGCTCGGCGCGTATGAAGCATTGCGCAAAACGCATAATATTGAGTTTGTTTATAAAACGGAAGCCGGACAGTATAAAAACGCCCATGGTTACGGGTTGCGTATAACCGGGTTGGATAAAAATCTTATTGAAGAGCAGGAAACATTTATAAGCGCTAATTACCAAGTTTTATCGCCCAATGAATTTCAGAAGCAATATAGCACAATCTCAAAGAACACCAAAGCTGCATAAGAAGATTCCTAGTAGGAAACAATATGAACTTCGTCTTTATCCTCTGATTCCTCCATCTTCAAACATATATCCTGATATATTTTCGAATATAGCATAATCGTGTTTCTGGCTGTGTCGCCCTCAAATATTCCCTCGATAGAAGCCTCATCAGGAAATACTATATTTGCATTATTGATATATTTTAAAGAAATGCTAATAGCACTGTCATAGACAATAGCATTGATAACTGGACTTTTTATCCTTGGAAGAAAAAATTCAGCAGGCATTAAATTTACAATATTATTGTCAATGGAAAATAGATCGCCAAATTCCCTGACTTCATATCCCGCTTCCATTAAATAGGAAATCGTATCATTATATTGCGCTATTGATATTCGCGGGTCGCTTTTAATATGTATTTTTCTAAATCCTGTTCCATCCAAACTCTTTAGGACGGCTGTTTTCAATTCGCATCCCACCTTAAAGGTATATGGCCCGCCCCCCCAATAACGCAAAAAAACCAGATTTAACTCTTCATCAATAGCAGATATTTGCTCTAAATTTTGCAGATCTTGGGAACGGCTCTTACAAAATTCAAACGCATTGAAATAGTAACTGCATTCAACAACATGTGCATAAGGATCACCAATATTCTTTCTTTGAAGAACAAAACCAAAATAAATGCGGCGAGTAAGAGGAGAGATATCACCAAATACATCGCAAGGGAATCCATTCTTTATAGCGTCGGTATAAACGCCACGCTTGTTATAAGAAATTTTTTCAATTATCGATCTTTGCCATTCTGCATAACCAAAGGAGTGAAGATTGATTGTTTCACAACCGATTTTTCTTGCCGCCAAATCAGCTTCTTGAAAAACACAGCCGCCAAAATCAGTTATAGATTTTAGCTCATACTCTTTTGGCACTGTCATTGATATAATACAGAATTTGTAGGAGGGATTACTTCCTTTTTCTTTCATTGCAAATGCAAGCGTAGATATAATGAATATATTGCTAATGCATAAAAATACATCATCATAGAATTCTTCTTTGATGCTATCGCCTTCCATCAAGCGCTCTCCTCAAATCAAAGGGGTACTTTAACGCAATATGCCCTTATATAAACTTAACTTATAAATTTCTCGATCTCTTTCAAAGCAATGACATGCCTCTTGCAAGACGAGCCTGTGCAATTTCATCCATAAGCCGGAATTGATCTTCCCAATCAATATCCATGGCCACAGATTCATCCATCTCAAAGAAATAAGGCTTCTTGCCTATTCTATCGCCTTCTTTGCGCATAGTAGAAAAGGGTATTGCATAAATAGCATGATTTATTTCATACACTGGCTCAAGATCCTGACTACGGGGCCATTTCTCCAGACGGTTATCATAGTTAAACGGCTTTCCGTTTTTCCAAAGAAAACGCTGTAGCTTTGTTGCGCTCACAAGGCAATCAAATCCCTTGTCCATGCAATCCTGATAAGCTTCAATAGCCTGATTATAAACACAAGAAGTAACGAATGGATGCGTGACATGTGTCCAGAAAATATGCCCATCCGACGAAATCCCGGAAATATATTCTTTAATGAAGGCTTCCATTGAAGTAGAGCTTTGACCGTATTTATCGGGCCTGGGCAGTGCCTCAACGCGCGAATCCACCTTCTTTGAAAACGCCTCAGAAAACTCAAGAACCCTTTCATCGTTAGATGAAACAATAATCCTGTCGAGCGCTCCAACCAGATGGAGCTGCTGCAATTTTAATTCAAGCAGCCCGCTTTTATAGCCGGAAAAGGGGCAAGTATTTTTATTTACGACCCGTTCGCTTCCTGCGCGGCACGGAATAAATCCAATAAGGGACACTATTTTGCACTCCTGACAAAATACTTATGATGTTCGCTTGCATTTACCTGCTTCGTTTCACTTCCCACGACAATTTCCGCTTCGCGCATTTTTTTAACGTATTCTTTAAAGTCATTGCTCGTCAGATCCAGTGCGACGGCATCGAAATGCGCCCATTCGCTGTTGCCGAGTTTAACATGCTTTTCAACCATCCGCGCCCCTGCCGCCACGGCAAGGGCCGATCCGAACCATCCTAAATCATGGCTTGAATATCCCGGTACAATGCGCGGATTTTGCTTTGACAGCTCATGGTAATAGCGAACGACGCCGACATTACAGTCATTCGCCGGCGTCGGATACGCGGAGTTGCATTGCATTAAATAAAATTTTTCGCATTTGCGGAATGTTTCCAGAACCCATTTTTCATACGCCCGATCCGTCATCCCCGTAGAAAGGACAACAGGCACCCGGCAGCTATCAGCAACCAGCCTTAAGTAATCGCGATGTTCGGAGATTGTCGAAGGCAGTTTTATCATGGACGGCTTGAAATCCTGAATAAAGCGATAGGACGGCTCATCCAGTATAGAGGCGAACCAGCCAATGCCTATTGACTGGCACAACCTGTCCAGAAACGTAAAATCATCGCCAGTCAATTCAAGCTGATGGCGATAATCGGCGAATGTTGAACCGAATGGGGACTTATACGGCGCAGCCAGCTGTTCTTTCGTGTAGAAGCTATCGACATCACGTTTTTGTACTTTGACAAAATCGGCTCCCGCGGCTTTGGCGGCACGCACCATACGCTCCAAACGCCCCCTATCGCCGAAATGGTTCGTCGTCAGCTCGGCAATAATCGAAACAGACCAGTTTTTTTGATTACCACCCACGCCGAATTGCTGCGGCAGGAATAATGCATTCAGTTCATCCGCGCCAAGGCTTGAAAAACTGCGGTTGCCGACATGACGAACATCAATATCCGTATCCCTCAACATATAAAGGGCATTCAGGAAAAAATTTTCCTGAATGGCAATACGAAATTCCTGTTCATCTGCCGCTCCGATTTCATAGTGCTTGTCAAGCGACTGGGCGTAGCCGCGATCCAGCCGGAAATCGAAGCCCACCATATATACGGTTTGAGGCCGCCCGCGCAGCCTCGCAACAATGCGCGCCACCTTTAGGGCAGAAAGAAACAGTAAATCTTCGACATAGAAATCATCAGATAACAGGCGCTGGATCATGAGATCGCTTCCATCCTGCGAGAGAGGCGCATGGGGAACACGAATGACGGCGGCACTCCCCGATGGTACAAAATCCGTGGATGTTACATACAGACGCGCCTTCTCGCCGCTCTCTTTCAACGCGTTCTTAACCCAGTCGCCATGAAAAATCGAGATATCCGCGGGATAAATCCGTTCCGCATCGTTAATACCGATTACAAGAGATCCGGCATAAACCTCGGGCAATACAAGGTCTGCGGAAGCTCCCTTACCGAGAATGAATATCGTATCTGTGCTGTATGTCGACGCGATAACGCTGATCTGGCTCAAGAAATCGTCCATCATAAACCTGTCCGTTAACAATAATATTACATTCGGCTTCGCAGGCCAGCATCAGACCTGCCAGCAGATCCCAGCTGCGCGCCCCTTTCGGGTTGATAAAACGCGCATAAGATCCGCGAATTACATTAAACAGGTTGTAAACTGCACAGCCCATAATCCTTGATTCCGGATGCTCCGCTATACCCTGCCCTATATCATGATGATAGGAAGAGGAAAACCCTACAATTCGGGAGGACGGGATTCGGGGAACATCCCCACTCACCATAACCTCGCCCAATTCCGGCATCATCAGCATGCTGCCAACATGGGTTTTATCATACCATATGGATAGCGATGTCCCCCATTCTTTTAGACCCGAACAAAAATTTTCCGTACCATCAATAGGATCAAGAACAGCAACCCACCCACTTTCCGGAATGCCCCCTTTTTCCCAGCTTTCTTCGCCTATAAAAACAAGATCGGGAATCTGTTTTTCCAAAAGGAAGCGTATTTCATTTTCAAGCCACTTATCAGCCTTCGTCACAGGACTCCCATCCGGTTTCCATGCCACATCGTAGCGCATGGATTGAATATGTGGGAGAGAGGAAAAAACAAGCTGCTGCGTCTCTGCCAATAATCGGCTGATTAATTCTTCCCTATTATGAGACGACCTTTCCCGCATCATAAACCTTTGACCGTTTCAAGGGTTTCATAAAAAGGACAAACGGCAACAGGATCAATCATCCTGTTTAATTTTTCAGGATTCCCCACCATCCGCCTCGCTTCATTGGGGCGTACGAAGGCAGGATTTATACGGATTTCAATTTTATGATTATAGAGCTTTTCCGCATCCTCAATCACACTGCGCAATGTTACGCCGCGCCCTGTGCATAGATTAACCGCGTCATGCACCGCCTTTTCAGAACGCAGCAAGCGTTCATAAACATCGCAGGCGTAGGATATATCGTTAAATTCGCGTTCCACATCGATATTCCCAAGCTCGATGAACTCCGCATGCTTTTCAAAATGCGCTATAATTTTAGGAACAACAAAATTTTCCGGCTGTCCGCGGCCAGTATAATTAAACGGTCTTACGACCATGATCGGAAGGCAATCAAAAAACAGGCGTGCCACGTGCTCGGTTGCCAGCTTGCTAATCCCGTAATGGGACTGCGGGCGCAGCGGGTGTTCTTCAGTAAGCTCCCCGCCTTCCAGAGCGCCATAGACTGCCGCGCTACTGGCCGTAATGATTTTTTTGAAATCAAGGCCGCTTTTGGCGACGGCCTCCAATACATGCTGTGTTCCGACAGTATTCACATCATAATAGGCTTTTAGATTGCCGCTGGCTGCAAAGGATATACCGGCTAAATGGATGATATAATCAGGCTGCGCCTCTTTGATAACGGGGAGCCAATCTTCGGCGCGGGCGAGATCTGCGCTAAAAACTCTGATCGCCGGCGGCTCTGCCGGTACAGGCAGCTTGCGTGACGTGCCATAGACCTCATATCCACGTTTCCGAAGATGCCGCGCAAGATGCTGGCCGGTAAAACCTTCAATGCCGGTTATCAGTACGCGGCCAGCCATTTTTAAAACGATGCCCCTTTTTCATTACGGCGTAGATCGGCTGAAACCATCAAGGCGCACATCTCTTCCAATGAGATTTTCGGTTCCCATCCAAGCTTTGCTCTGGCTTTGGACGGGTCGCCAATCAGGAGATCAACTTCGGCGGGGCGGTAGAATTTCGGATTAACACGCACGAGTGTTTTCCCGCTATTCGCGTCTTTTGCGATTTCGCCCTCCTCCCTGCCTGAATATTCAAGCTCGATGCCCGCGGCCTTAAATGCCATAGTCACAAAATCACGCACCGTTTCCGTACGGCCCGTGGCCACAACGAAGGTGTCAGGTTCATCCACCTGAAGCATGCGCCACATGGCGTCAACATATTCCTTGGCATACCCCCAGTCGCGCTTGGCGTCGAGATTGCCAAGTTCAAGGCAATCAAGCTGCCCCAGCTTAATCTTGGCGACGGCATCGGTAATCTTACGCGTCACGAATTCACGTCCGCGCAGCGGGGATTCATGATTAAATAAAATACCACTTGTTCCGAATATGCCGTAGCTCTCACGGTAATTAACCGTCATCCAGTGTGCGTAAAGCTTGGCAACCCCATAAGGACTGCGCGGGTAAAACGGCGTTCGTTCAGATTGCGGAACTTCTTGCACCAGGCCGAACATTTCCGATGTGCTGGCCTGATAGTATTTTATTTTTGGATTTACAATGCGGATAGCTTCCAATAGATGCACCGCCCCAAGACCCGTGGCATGCGCGGTGAGCAGAGGCTGATCGAACGACACCCCCACGAAACTTTGGGCCGCGATGTTATATATCTCATCAGGCTGGATGCTGGAAACCATATGGATGGCATTTGCCTGATCCACCAGATCGAATTCAATCAAATGCAAATTCGGGTGTTCTTGAATCCCCAACTCTTCAATTCGCCAAAAATTTGTCGAACTGGAACGGCGGTAAGTACCATAAACCTCATAGCCTTTCTCAAGAAGAAGTTCCGCCAAATAGGCACCGTCCTGTCCCGTAATTCCTGTAACAATTGCTTTCTTCATGAAGTTTCCTTGCACCTACAATAACTAAAAATAAAAAATATCGTCATTTTATATGGGTTTTCAAAACCTTTGCCGAACATGCCCAGCTATATTCCGGCAATTCTTGCGGTTTCTTCTGCGCATCCAGTGTTTTATACCACTGGCGAATGGTATCGGCCATTTTATATGTATCACCATCAGGAAAATAGGATATATAATCCGAGGAATGTTCCTTGAATACTTCAATATCCCTTGCCAAAACAGGCATGCCGAAGCGGACGGCCTCCAGCAAGGGCAATCCCAACCCCTCGGCTCTTGACGCCATGATAAGGCCCCGGCATTCTTGATACAATCTTCGCAAATGGTTGTCATTCGCCCCCTCCAGCCAAAAAAGATTTTTTCCAAATTGAGGATGCCGGATAATCTCCTCGATAAAATCTTCCATCTTCCAGCCCCGCCGCCCGATAAAGAGCAGCGGCGTATCATCCCCCTTCTGCCAAAGAACTTCGAAGGCTTCAAGGATTGATTTATGACCTTTACGCGGTTCAAGCGTACCCACCATTAAAACAGCCTTGTGTAAGGAAATCATGGTCAGCGCGCTATCGACTGCCTTATTCTCCTCCATACTTGGCGATGTGTTTTCTATATCCGCCCCCAATGGAATAACGACGGTTTCAATATTCGCCGGTTGCGGCAGTTTCCGGGCAAGGAAATCCCGCACATCCCGGCGCACTATCGACGATATGCAAAAAATACCGTCTGAAAAAACTACAATCACCTTTGCCCATCTTTTAAAATTGGAGGCGAGTTTCTTATCAAACCAGTCCTGATGCACCAAAGGCAGTAAATCATAGACAAAGCCATAAAATTTCATGCCGCGCCATTTCCACCACAAAAATTGTCGTATCCGCAAAGGCAACAAATGCGTCGTCAAATCCAGTCCCAAAAAGATATCACCGGCAGAAACGGTGACATTCAGGGCATTCATTTCGGGAATCGTGCGCCGTATTTCGAGAAAATCCAGCGGCGCGTAACGATAGCCGCGTTTCCGCGTGGCAAAAACAGGCCGGACAGTAAACCCATCCGGAGGAGACTTATAAAGCTGCAGGTAAAGCGCGCGCACTACCCGCTGTATCCCTGTACGCGCATCGTCCTGCAGGATAACAGAAACATCTATCAGTAGCTGCTTCTGCCTCAATCCGCCATCAGCACGCACAACCGGAAACCGCCATTGCCCAAAAGCGCGCAACCACGCCGCCGGTATAAACGGCAATATCTGCATCATGGCCCAATCACAGCCATATGATACAAAAATTCCCAGCCCTTTCATCACACCGCCTGTTTTTTATAAAAATCAATAGCCGAAAGAACGTCCGGGAAACCATACATCTTTCCTTCAAGGAGCGTATAGGCGCGTTGGCAATGCTTGAGAATAAATGAATCGTTATGCGAAACCATAATTTTTGCGCGATCGGCCCGCTTTTCGAAAAGCTCAACCCTGCATTTTTCATGAAAACGGGCATCCCCCACCGCGGTGACCTCATCAATCAAGAAGCAATCGAATTCAATAGCCATAGAGAGCGCAAATGCAAGGCGTGCCCTCATCCCTGCGGAATATGTTTTAAGCGGCTCGCGCAAATATCGTCCAAGCTCCGAGAAATCATCGACATAGTCAATCTTGTCCCGGTAATCCACGCCATAGACACGGCATATGAATTTCAGGTTATCTATACCGGTTAAACTCCCCTGAAAACCGCCGGCAAATGCCAAAGGCCATGATACACGCATCTTTCTGGCAATATGACCGGAACTTGGTTGCTCCGCTCCGCTAAGCAGCCTGATCAAGGTAGATTTACCCGCGCCGTTACGCCCTAAAATACCTACTTTTTCACCGGGCATGACCGACAGGCCGACTTTATCCAGAATGGTGCGCGGGCCGCTGGATGTGTGATATATTTTAGTAACGTCGACCGCATGAATCATGATGGTTCCACTCTCTTGCTCACATCACGGACAAGCGTTAAGCCAAAAAACATCATGACAAGACTGAAAACAAACAGGTAAAAAGGGTTTTCATGCGTTACGATCAGATCGCCGTAATAACCATGCCGGATCATTTCCGTCCCGTGCACCATGGGAACCCACAGAATGATTTTTTGCATTTTTTCCGGCATCCATTCCACCATAAACACCGCCCCGGATAATGGAAAAAGAAGATAGGTACAAACATGCCAGACCCGCTCGAATAATTCCGACCGTTCGGACGCCACCCCGACAACCAAGCCTAACGCCACAGCGAAGAAAGCCATCAAGACCCATGCTGAAACGACCATCAGGAAATCATACGGCAACGGCATGACGCCAAGGAAAGTCAGGACGGACGATATAACTATGAAAGATCCGGTCGCGCCGAAAAATTCCAGAAGGCAACGGGCGATAAAAATATCCAGTACCTTTACATTCCTGTGATACATCAGCGCCAGATTCGGCTCAATCGCCTTTACGCAACGAAGCGACATGTTACGCCACAGCAAAACCATGGAATATCCCGTCATGGCAAACGCGGCAACCGGGATTGCATCTTCGCCGCTATGCCCCCCCTTAATCACGCTCCACAAGGCCATAACTCCCAGCGTGAAAATAGCCGGCTCGACAAACAACCATAGAAAACCAATATTATGCCGTCCGTAACGGGTAATAATCTCGCGCATCAACAGCGCGTATATCACTCTCGCCTGGGTGCGCAGTGCGCGCATAAACATACCGGCCCGTTCACTCATGGTGCTCGCGAACCCCGGCGATTAAAATGCTCAAAACGCCCCACAGGATCAAACCGATCATAAATGCCGCCATAATCGCGCGCAAACGGCGCGGCTCCATGGCCGTATCGGGCAGGCCGGGTGCCTCAATCGTTTCAAGATACATCTGCTTACGCTTTGCGCTATCATGCGCTTCTTCCAGAGAGGCCATGGCCGCTGCCAGTTGTTTTTGCGCAAATTCGCGCTCCAGAATCAGTGCTTCATAAGCCGAGGACTTTGAAGAGAAAGATTCGGCGTTCCCGACAACTTTGGCGATCTCCAGTTTTTCTTGTTCTTCCAAACTTTTAATTTTTTGCCGCATGGCTGGAATCTGCGGATTTGACGGCGCAAGCACCTTGATTTGCGCCAACTGCGTCCTCGTCGCTATAATTTCATCCTGTATCTTTGATACAAGCTGCAAATGAAGCGCCGATTGCTGCTCGGGGTCAAAAACTATTGTATCGTCACGATACGCGGATACGGCCTCAGAAGCTTTTTGCGCCCGCACCATTGCGCGGTTCACCTCACCCTCGGCAAAGGCCAGCATATCCTTGCGGGCCCGCTCATTTAAGATATTAACCAGCTTTTCGCTTTCCCGGGTGAGTCTTTCATTAACCTGTAAAGCTTCATCCGGCGCGTATGCCCGCACTGTGACGCGAACGACAGAAGATTGCGCATTAACCGCCACTTTTACATGGTCTTTGTAGTATTTGAACAAATCTTCAAACCCGTCAAATATACCAAAGCTGTTAAAACGGCTAAGCAGGTCGATCGCCGTGTTGCTTACTGCGGCACGATAGGCTCCTCCCTCATCCACGGCTTTCAACGCATCCCGCGACATCATAAAGTCGCGCACAAGATAGGCGTCCTGGGAAGAGGGAGTGACGCCAATATTTTGCATAATTCCACCAAGAGCGGTTGAACTCTGCTTTTGCTGACTCCGCACAGTAATCTGCATCTCGGAAATATAAACATCGCTGGCTATAAATCCGAAATAGGCAATAGAAAAAAGGGTCGGCAGCAAAACGGTCACTATAAATAATAAACCGCGACCGGGTACAAAACCTGAATGCGTCATCAGCATCATCTTTTCTTTAAAAAGGGCTATCGGGCGACCACTATAGTGTGTTCGCCAGCGTAATGTTATAATTCAGTGTTTCTAGCCTTTCCTGCTTTTCCAAAGCAAGCAACTATAGCAATAAATCCATATATGTGCACAAGCCCCTCCCCCAACTAAAAAATATGGAAAACTGAAATCCCTTTTAGCGGATAATATAATCAAGGCTTTAGTAAAGAAAGACCAGGCGACCGACTTACGACCGCTTCCCAAACAGCCCTTATCAAAGCGCCCCCGGCATATGTATATAACTGAAGCATAATAGATTGGTACCGGCGCTGTATTATAGAAATTCTTAATTTTCAACCGGCTGCGCCATATTCATAGTTTCCCCGTTCACCAGATCAAGGAAAAGCTTCCCGTATTTTTCAAGCTTTGATTGGCCGACCCCGCTGATAGACCCGAATTCCTCCATATTGGCAGGTTTTTTAAGGGCGATATCGATCAGGGTTTTATCGTGGAACACCACGTAGGGCGGTAAATTCTGTTCGCGGGCGATGGTCAGGCGCAAAGCTTTGAGCCTGCCGAACAATTCCCGATCCGCTTCATCATCCAGAAGGGAAACATCCGCAAGTTTTCGCCCGGCTTTTCCGGCCTGAGGCGCGGCACTTTCATCCAGGCGCAACAAGATGCCGTCCTTGTCTTTGAGAAACTTGAAACCTTCCGGCGTAATCTTCAGACCGCCATGCGCGTTCATATCGGCATACAGGAAACCGTGGGACAATAATTGCCGGATAATGCTTTGCCATTCTTTTTTCGAGTATTCACCGCCGATACCGAACGTACTCAACCTATCATGCCCGAATCTGCGTATGCGCTCGTCGCCACTCCCCAGCAGGACGTCGATGATGTAGGCCGCGCCGAACATTTGGTCCGTGCGATAGACGCAAGAGAGGATTTTCTGCGCCGCTATCGTGCCGTCGAATGTCTGCGGCGGACGCAGGCAGGTATCGCAATTGCCGCAATCCTCAGGCCCGTCCCCGAAATAGCGAAGCAGCACAAGGCGGCGGCACTGTGCCGTTTCGCAATAGCTCAAAAGCGCATTCAGCTTTTGCGTCTCCAGCCGTTTTTGTTCTGCCGGAGCGTCACCGCCTTCGATCATTTGCCGGCGCAGGACGACATCCTGCATCCCGTAAACCATCCACGCCACGGCGGGCAGCCCATCGCGGCCCGCGCGCCCCGTTTCCTGATAATAGGATTCGATCGTCTTGGGTAAATCGAGATGAACCACAAATCGTACATCCGGCTTATTGATCCCCATGCCGAAGGCGATCGTCGCCACCATGATGATGCCTTCCTCCTTGATAAAGCGCTCCTGATTGCGCGCCCGCACGGCATTATCCATTCCCGCGTGATAAGGCAGGGCCGTATATCCGCGGCTGCAAAGAAACTGCGCCGTTTCTTCCGTCTTGCGGCGCGACAGGCAATAGACGATCCCGCTTTCATCTTTTGGCCGGCCATCCAGAAAAGCGAGCAGTTGCCTGTTCGGGTTGTTTTTGACCGCGACTTCATAACGGATATTTGGCCGATCGAACCCCGCCTTGTACAGCGCGGGCAATTGCAGCCTCTCCATAATTTCCTTGCGCGTCGGCGCGTCCGCCGTCGCCGTGACGGCTATGCGCGGCACGTTTGGATAACGCGTACAAAGAAGCGATAACTGCCTGTATTCAGGCCTGAAATCATGCCCCCATTGCGAGATGCAATGCGCTTCGTCGATGGCGAACAGCGCGAGCGGGAGATCGTCCAGCAGGTCGAGGAAATCCTCCATCACCAACCGCTCCGGCGAAACGTAAAGAAGATCGAGACCCCCTTCGCGTAGCGCCCTGAATGTCTGCGCCGCCTTCCCGCTTTCAGCCCCCGAATGGATCGCCGCCGCGCGCACGCCAAGCTCTTTCAACGCCGCCACCTGATCCTCCATCAAGGCAATCAGCGGCGAGATCACCACCCCCACCCCGTCCCGGCACAAGGCCGGTATCTGGTAGCACAGCGACTTGCCGCTGCCCGTCGGCATCAGAACACAGCAGCTTTTCCCGGCGATGACATGATTGACGATGCTTTCCTGTTCGCCGCGGAATTCTTCATAACCGAAAATGGCGCGCAGGACGCCGTGAGGGTCTGAATCGCCTCTTTCCCCGTCCTGAATCTGGTTTTCTTTATGTAGCATTCATTCTCATGCTTAATCATAAGCCCCCTGTTTTACAAGGCTATAGCGGCAAACCGCTTTTAGGGGGGCAGATATTTTGACAGGTTAAAATGGTGTTTCAGCCCCGCACTTCCGTTATCCGGGAAACAGGGTATAAAGGATCGTTGGCCATGGGCGCCAGAAGGCAGGCCGTTGAAAGAGGGAAAGCAATGGATATTTTGATCTATGGTATAAAAAACTGCGACACAATGAAGAAGGCTTTTGCGTGGCTGGACAAACGCGGGGTCGCTTATATTTTCCATGACTATAAGAAATCGGGCGCTGATATGGACATACTCGAACAGGCCGTCAGGCAGCACGGATGGGAAAATGTCATCAACCGTAAGGGAACCAGCTGGCGCGCCCTGCCTGAAAACGTGAAGACGGCCATGGATGAAGGAAAAGCCATAAAGGCGGCCATGGATAATCCATCGCTCATCCGCCGCCCGCTTCTCGTCCATGGCAGCGACATCCATTTAGGCTTTAACGAGGACGATTACGGCGCCCTTTTCAAAAAACCGTGAAAAGCCCCAAATCCCGCCGGTTCGCGGCTTTCATGAGGCCGGCTTTCTTACAGTGCGGGGGAGGGGTGTAAAGAATGGCTGGGGCGGGAGGGATCGAACCTCCGAATGGCGGTACCAAAAACCGCTGCCTTACCGCTTGGCTACGCCCCAACATGGCAGAGAATGCCTGAACGGGCCGCAAGCTATAGCAGTTTTCGGTTCAAGGCAAGAGGCAATTTTTAGAAAGAAAACAGCAGCTTCCACATATTGTGGACAGGATTTATTATTTCCTTGGTCTGATTTTCCAAAATCTATATATTGGGGCCATTCAAAACAGGTTTTATGGTTATCAAAGGACACGCGGCATGAAGCAAGGGCGCACACCGGATCGGGTTCATATCGTACACAGGCCCGCGCAGGATGATTACAAGCCGGAAGCGACAGGCGGCGGCATGGGCGCTCAAAAAACAGCCGCTTCCCTGCCCTCCCCCGCCCCGCAAAATACCCGCGCGACGGAAATCATCCGCACCCTTGCAGAGATTAGCGACAAGCTTAAACGCTCCGAAGCGGAACGCTATGAGCTGCTTGCCGAGCTGCGTGAATACAGGAAAAGCCTTAATATTCTTGAAGACAAGGCGGAGCAGTCACAAAAATCCTATGCGGATCTTGAGCAAAAGATTAAATCCCGCGAAGAAGAAAGCAGCGCCCTGACACAGCGTCAGGCCCGTTTCGAGCGCGCCTTGAAAGAAGCGGAAAATAAGCTGGTACAGGCATCGGCCGGGCAAAACCTGCTTGGCTCCCGCATCAAGGATGCCGAAACGAAACACGCCCTGCTCACCCAGAGGATGGATGAATCGGTTATCCAACAGGCCCGCCTTGACCGCCAGATGGAAAAAATCGGGCAGGATAAAAGCCGCATGCTCCGCAAGGTCGAGCGTATGGAAGAAATCCTGAATGAAACGCAAGATACATTAAAAGCGCGCGCACTTGTCCTTTTGACAGACCAGAGCGCCGCGGCCGGAACGGCCTTTCCGCGCATTGCCGCCTATGGTGACGCACTGGATGATAGCGCACAGAATAACGAAACGTCCCCGTGGTGGCGCAAATCCGTGCAAATGCAAACGGTCGGCATGGCCTCTATGGTTATCGCCGCGCTGCTTTTGGGATGGACGATCAATCAAATCCAACAGCCGGAAATCCCGCAAATAGCCATTCTTGAAAATGGCGGCGTTGCCCGCATCAATCTTGAACAAAAACAGTGGGAGCCGCTTGTATCGGATCAGGCGGCACCGGCGCAAACGGCGGAAACAACGCTGATACCGGTTTATAATATGGAAGGTGAGTTGCCTTCCACAGACTCTTCGCAGCCCGCGGGAGCGCAAGCCGTGCTTGATGCTTCCGACGACGAATTGCTTGCGGCTCTGGAAGAGGATCCCGACGCGCTGGCCGCACAGCTGAATGAGATCGCACCTGAGGCTGCGGCGGAACTTGATGACGTCACAGCAGGGGATGCGGCGCTTGCCGCCGACGGGCCTGAAGAGTTTGAGATAGCCTCCCTTCCTTCCGAACAAGCGGCCCCGCCGCAAGCGCCCGCCGCGGCAAAGCAAAGCGCTTTGGAATATGATCCGCTCTCCGCACATCCGGGAAAAGCCTTCGCGCAGGATCCGGAACTTGCGAACCGTATCGCACAGGAGCGCGGCAATCAGCCCCTTAACAGCCGCGCGGAGAATGATGCGTCCCTGCCGGAAGCGGTGAAGTCACTCCAGCAGCAGGCCTTTGCCGGCGTTCCCGAAGCGCAGCACGACCTCGCCGCCATTTACACGGCGGGCCGCGAAGGCGTCATGCAGAATTTTGAAAAGGCCGCTTTCTGGTTCCGTGAATCCGCCGAGGGCGGCATTGCGAACGCGGCCTATAATCTCGGCGTCCTTCATCATCAGGGGCTGGGCGTCGAACGCGACATCGCCCATGCGCTTTACTGGTACCGTGAAGCGGCAAAACGCGGCCACCCCGAAGCGCAATATAATCTCGGCATTGCCTATATCGAAGGGATCGGGACGGAATATGATCCGGCGCTTGCCGCCGCTTTCTTTGAAAGCGCCGCGAATAAAGGCGTTATTGAGGCCGCCTATAATCTCGGCCTTATTTACGAGAACGGCCTTGTCGGCGGAAGCCCGAAGCCGCAAGATGCGCTTTTATGGTATAAGGTCGCGGCAGACGGTAATAGCACGGACGCAAAAGCGGCGTTGCTACAGCTTGCGTCTTCCATGCAGATAGGGATCGAGGATGTCGATAAAATGGCCGATCGGCTTCAATCCATCTATATATCGAACCATGGCCGCCGCGCCGGCCCTTCCGGTTCATAGGAAACAATAAAATCCGGCCCTTACAGCCGGATTTTATTTATCCCGTCCCGGCGCCTTCCCCTTACGAACGCTCTTCGGAAGCAGCGCCGCCGGGATTCGCCAGTTCATCTTCAAGCTGCCGCGCCACATCGCCCGGAGAGCCTGTATGACGGGAGATAAGCTGATAAGCCACAGGCACGACAAAGATAGTAAAGATCGTTGCCGCCGCAATACCGAAGAAAATCACGATGCCGATTGCTATCCGCGCCTCCGCCCCCGCGCCGCCGGTCATGATAAGCGGCATGGCCCCAGCCATCGCCGTAACGGACGTCATCAATACCGGACGCAGCCGCAATTCCGCCGCCTCTATCAAGGCATGGCGGAACGTCCGCCCCTGATCGCGCAGCTGGTTTGCGAATTCCACGATCAGGATGCCGTTCTTGGCGGCAAGCCCGGCCAATACAATCAGGCCGATCTGCGTAAAGATATTCAATGTCTGGCCGGTGAAATAAAGCCCCGCAAGCGCCCCCGCCATCGCCAGCGGAACCGTCAGCAGGATAACGAACGGATGCACGAAGCTTTCAAACTGCGCCGCCAGGATAAGGAACATTACAAGGACGCCAAGCAGGAAGACGAAATAGATCGATCCGCCGGAATATTTATAGTCTTTCGATTGGCCCTTATAATCAATCACCGCGGAATCAGGCAGGTGTTCGCGCACCATCCCTTCAAGATAGGTCAGGGCTTGCCCCAGCGTGTAGCCCCTGTCCAGATCGGCCTCTATCGTGATCGCACGCACACGGTTGAAACGCGCAAGGCGCGGAGAATCTGCAAGCTCTTCGAACGTGACAAGGTTCGAGAGAGGGATAAGCGCCCCCGTCGTGCCTGAACGGACATAGATATTCTCTATATTGGCAATGGTGCGCTGTTCGTCGCGCTCCCCTTCAAGAATAACGTCATATTCTTCCCCGTTATCCAGATAGGTTGTCACGCGGCGCGAACCAAGCATGGTTTCCAGCGTCCGGCCAAGATTTGTGACCGTTACCCCCAATGCCGCCGCACGCTCATAGTCAATCTTTACTTCGACTTGCGGCTTAGTTTCCTTATAGTCGGAATCAAGGCCGTTCAATCCGGGGTTGTTCTCATTGATCTTTTCAAAGAGGAGATCGCGCCATTCCCTAAGTTCCTCATAGGTGCCGCCGCCGATGACAAAACGGACAGGTTTGCCCGATGCCCCGCGAAAGCCGCTGCGCATAATCGGAAAAGCGCGCACGCCCGTTAGATCCGAGAGGTTGGCGCGCACTTCGTCCATAATCACCTGCCCCTGCCTGCGCGTCCCCCAATCGCTCAGGACTGCAATGACAAAGCCATTGTTAAAGGAGGATAGCGTTCCGAAACCGCGCGGCGCCCGCACCATCAGGCTTTCGACTTCACCACTGTCGCGATAGGGCTGCAACCGGCGCTCGATCTCGTCCATATAATCTTTCATATAGGAATAAGTCGCGCCTTCCGGCCCGTCCACGCTGATGAAGAAAGACCCCCGATCCTCGCGCGGCGTGTATTCGGACGGGGTGATGTTGTAGAAAAAGACCATCATCCCCAGCACCAAAGCAAATGCAATAATGACGATGACGGGGCGCGCCAGAACCTTGATAAGAAAAACGCGGTAAAGCCGGCGCAGCCGCATGAATTTTTCCTCGATAATGCGCGTGACCTTATTCTCTGCCGTATCTTTCTTGAGGATTTTCGATGCTAGCATGGGTGAAAGCGTCAGGGCGACAAGGCCGGAAAATCCCGTGGCCGCCGCAATGGTCACGGCGAATTCCGAAAAGAGCCTCCCGATATCGCCTTGCAGATAGGTAATCGGCAAGAAAACCGCCATAAGCGACAGGGTCGTCGCAATTACGGCGAAGCCGACCTGCCGCGTCCCGCGATAGGCGGCGACCAAAGGGGTTTCATTATGCTCCTTCATTCGCCGCACGATATTTTCGATCACGATGATCGCATCATCGACGACGATACCGATAGCAAGGATAAGGGCGAGGAGCGTCAGGATATTGATGGAAAACCCCATCGCCAGCAAAATGATGAAGGTGGATAAAAGGGATATGGGCGCTGCTATGGCTGGGACGATTGTCGCGCCCATGCTTCCAAGGAAGATATAAATGACGGCGACGACAAGCAGGATGGCTATGCTGAGCGTTATATAAACCTCGTGAATAGCTTGCTCCACAAAGACAGAGCTATCATAGCGTTCTTCAATCCGCATATCTTCGGGCAGGGTTTCGTTGATTGCCTCGACCTTTTTCTGCGCGGCGCGTGCAACGGAAATGGTATTTGCCGTCGATTGCTTGATAATACCGATACCGACCTGGGGAATCCCGTTTCCGCGGAACATGGTTCTATCTTCTTGCGATCCGCGCTCGACCCGCGCAACATCGCCGAGTCTTATCATATCTCCCTTGTCATTGCGCCCAAGCACCAGCCCCCTGAAATCATCGGCCGTCATAAAAACGCGCTGGAGACGCATGGTGAACTGCCGATCCAGCGATTCTATGCTGCCGGCAGGAAGCTCGATATTCTCTGCCCGCAGGGCCGCCTCGACATCATTGACGGTGAGATCGCGCGCGGCCAGCTCATTCTTGTCTATCCATACACGCATGGCATAAGTCTGGGAGCCGCCGAGCCGCACCTGTGAAACGCCGTCAATGACAGAAAATTGATCGACCAGATACCGTTCCGCATAATCGGTCAGTTCCAGCGTATCGCGCTGCGAGCTGGTCAGGGAAAACCAGACGATAACATCGTCGCTGGAATCCTGCTTTTGCACTTCCGGCGGGTCGGCTTCTTCGGGAAGATTGTCCAGAATGCCGGAGATTTTATCGCGGATATCATTGGCGGCGGCGTCAATATCAATACCGACATCGAATTCAATCGTTACGCGCGACCGCCCGTCTTCACTGAAAGATTCTATAAAATTGATGCCGCTGACGCCCGCAATGCGGTTTTCAATAAGCTGCGTCACGCGGCTTTCGACGATGGACGCGGAAGCCCCCGTATAGTTGACGCGGATTGTGACGACCGCAGGATCGATATCGGGATATTCACGCAGCGACAGGCGGGTAAAGGATACAATCCCGAACGTAATGAGCAAAAGCGTGATGACGGCTGCAAAAACGGGGCGCTTGACGAAGATATCGGAAATAAACATCGGTCTTATTGCGCTCCCTGCGCGTCGGCATTGTCGGCCCGTAAACGCTTCAACACCTGCCCGGCCGTTTCCCCGCGCGCCTGAACCGCGCTGATGCTCACAGGGTTGCCGGCCCGCGCCGTCATCAGGCCCTGCGTCACGATTTTCTCGCCCTGCCGCAACCCCCGGATAACTTCCACCTCCCCCGGAACACGCACGCCTATGATAATCTCGCGCTTCTCAAGCACCGGTATTTCCCCGCTTTCATCCACGACAAAAACAAAATGCTTTCTGGCTTCGGGAACAATCGCCGTTTCGGGAATGCCGGCGGCGCGGCGCGGGTCTTTTTGCAGCTCGACCGTCATCAAAAGCCCCGGCTTCAATATCCCCTGAGGGTTCGGGATAAGCGCCCGCACAGTGACGGCGCGCGTGACGGGATCAATCTGGCTGTCGATAGCCGACACTTCCCCTTCAAACAGCTCTGCAAATCCCGCAGCCCTGGCGGTGATTTTTAAGCCCTGTTTCAGGGCCGGAAGAAAGATGGAAGGTACGGCAAAGTCCAGCTTCATGATATGAATATCATCCAGCGTGGTGATCTCCGTTCCGGGCTGGAGCAGCGCCCCCGCCGATATGTTCCGCAGCCCGACAACGCCGTCGAACGGTGCGGTGATAATCCTGTCTTCAAGCCGCGATTGTAATGCCTCCATGCCGGCGCGCGCGCCCGTATATTCCCGCTGGCGCTGATCCAGAAGCGATGCCGACGCCGCGCCGCCTTTTGCAAGCTCCCGCGTCCGCTGAAGCTGTTTATGGGCCTCGCTCACCAGCGCTTTTTGCTGTTCGAGCAGCGCTGCCTCTTCCCTGCTGGTCATCTCGACAAGGACATCGCCCTTGGCAACAACCTGCCCGTCCTCGAAATGAATGTCCCTGACCGTATCCGTTACCTTGGCCGCCAGCGTCACCGTTTCATTCGCCCGCAGAGTCCCGAGTGCCTCTACCTTATCGATGAATTCATCCATAAAAACCTCGGCGACAATAACCGGCATCGCGCCGCCGCTCCGCGCCTGCTGCGCCCAAGATGGGGGTGCCATCAATAAAAAGCAGGATAGAAGCCCCAAGGCAGCGGAAAGGCAGGAAATTTTCATAAATTCAAACCAAATCAAAGTGTTAAGGCAGGACTGCGTAAACTATGCATATTTTATACGAAAAAAGCGGCAAAACCATTCGTAAAGATAGCTTCATTTACCGTAAGGCAAAGCCTCCCGCATATTTCCAAAAAGAAACGGCAATGGAGTCCGCCTATTGCGCTTCGGCCATCATGGATAGTTCTAGCCAGCGTGTTTCAGCCTTCCCCAATTCGCTGCGCAATGTTTCGAGCTGTTGAGAGGCCCCGATAAAACCGTCGGGATCGCGCCCGTAGAACGAAGCATCGGCCAGAACCGCTTCCAGATGCGCTATGGATGCTTCCATCTCCTTGATCCTGTCCGGCATGGTCTGTAGCTCATGCTGGAGCTTATAGGTCAGTTTGGCAGGGCGCGCTTCCGGCGAAGGCGCAGGAACCGCGGAAAGCTTGCCTTGGGCGGAGGCCGCTTTTCCCGCTTTTTGCGGGGCAGAAGCCAAAGCCGGTTTTTTCTCCGGCGCATGGCTTTTCATATAGTCTATATAGTCGCTATAGCCGCCAATGATTCCGGTGACTTTTCCATCCCCTTCAAAGGCCAGAATCTTCGTAACGGTCTGATCAAGAAAATCCCTGTCATGCGACACGATAATGAGCGTGCCATTATAGCGCGTCAGCATGTCTTCGAGCATATCGAGGGTGTCCATATCAAGGTCGTTCGTCGGCTCGTCAAGAATAAGGCATGTTTTCGGGTTCGCCAGGATTTTTGCGAGCATCAGGCGGTTTTTCTGCCCGCCTGAAAGAGTTGAAACGGCATGATGGGCTTTTGCCGGGTCAAAAAGAAAATCTTTCAAATAACCGCAAACATGGCGCGGCTTGCCCATGACGTCAACGTGATCGCCGCCATCGGGGCAAAGCGTTTTCCAAAGGGTGACATCCTCCTTCAGATCTTTGCGTTTTTGATCAAAATACGAGAACTCAAGCTCTTTCTTACGCTTGATCGTGCCGCCGTCAGGCTCTATTTCGCCGATAAGCATCTTCAGGAAGCTGGTCTTCCCCGACCCGTTCTTTCCAAGAATGCCGATCCTGTCGCCGCGCTGGATACGCAGGTGAAAATTCTCAAGGATAATTTTCTCGCGGTCATCGCCGGTAAATTTCTTACTGACATTATAGAATTCTGCGACGATGCGTGAAGTCATCTCGACATCGGAAACATCGAATCTGACCTTTCCCATCATGCGGCGGAACGCCGACATATCCGTTTTGAGCTGCTCGCGCTCGTGCTTCATGCGCTCAAGCCGCTGGACGTTGCGCTTGCGGCGCGCCTTGACCCCGCGCGAAGCCCATTCGACCTCCTGATCCACAAATTTCTTGCGGTTCGCCAGCTCCCGCTCCTCCTGTTCGATAAGCATTTGCGACCATTCTTCAAAATGGCCGAACCCCTTGGGGCAGACTTTCAAATTGCCGCGATCGAGCCAGAAAATCGTGTTGGAAATATTGGTAAGGAATGTCCTGTCATGGCTTACGCAGAGCAGCGAACCCCTGTAGCCTTTAAGATAATTCTCAAGCCATTCGATGACGTGAAGATCCAGATGGTTCGTCGGCTCGTCGAGCAAAAGCAGATCCGGTTCTTCCACCAGCGAGCGCGCCAGCGCCGCGCGGCGCAACTGCCCGCCCGAAAGAATTTCCATGCGCTCATCTACATCCAGATCGAGCGGCGTTACCACCATTTCAATCTTGTAATCGACCATCCATTCCTCGCTGTCCGCGGGGAATGTTTCAAAGATAAAATCACGCACCGTCTGGCCGGGCTTGAATTTCGCTTCCTGTTCGAGATAGCCGATGCTCAAACCTTCCAAAATCCAGCGCTCGCCATCATCAAGGTCGCGCTTTCCGGTGATGATGTCCATGAGCGTCGATTTTCCCGCACCGTTTTTGCCGACGAGCGAAATCCTGCTGCCTTCATGGATATTGAAGGTTAAATCCTTGAACAGGGGGACGCCCCCGAAAGATACGAGGGCGTCGCGAACGCTTAAAATCAATTGGCCATTGCTCATGGCCACGGAAAGTGCCTTTTTTCTTCCGAAAACTCAACCTTATTCGGTCAAGACACCCAAACGCTCTGCTGTCAGCATCCCCAATGCGGCGGCAAGCTGGTAAGCACTGAGGAAACGGCCCCTTTTCGCCTCGATCAGGTTTTTTTCCGCCGTCAGCACATCCTGCTCGGCCTCCAGAGTATCAAGAACGGTGCGATCGCCAATACGGGCCTCCTCCCGCACGCCTTCGCCGGATAATCTGGCCGCCGTCACTTCGAGTTCCCGCGCCGATATTTCCGCATCATAAGCCAGGTAACGCCGCCAGTGAGATATAAGGTCGCGTTTTACGGCTATTTCGGCCCCGCGTATTTCGATCAAACGCTGGTTTGCGCGAAATTTCGCCTCCCTCTCCCGCGAGCGCGTCACCCCGCCCTCATAAAGGTTGATCCGGGCGCGAAGGCCGATGGTGCTGATGTCCGTTTCATCGACGATACCCGGCTGGGGGTCGTAATCTTTTGCGTAAGAGGCGAAAGCGGCGACTTCCGGATAATAGCGGCTTTGCGCGACCGTGATATCCTCGCGCGCCGCGCCGTGGCTAAAGCGCGTACGGGCCAGTTCGGGGTTTTGCGCGGAAGCCAGAGAAAGAAATTCATCGGCCGTATGCGGGAAAGAAAAGCCTATCACCGGCACGGACATGGCAGAGACGGGGAAAATGCCCGTGACCTCTTCAAAAGCCGCTTCGCTCCGCTTCAGCGCAGCCCCGGCAACGGCTTCCTCCGCCAAAGCATTGGCATAGCGCGCTTCCGTTTGCTGGACATCGGTGCGCGTAAGCACGCCCGCATCGAAACGCGCCTGTACGGACTCCCTCTCCGCACCGTACCTGTCCTTGCTCTTTTGCTGGAGCGAAAAAATCTGCCTGTCCCGGACGACGTCAATATAAGCCGTGGCGGCTTTTAAAAAAATATCCTGCTCCGTTTGCAGGAGCGATGCATCGCCCGCCGCGATACGTTGCCGCGCCCGCTCGATTTCGCCCGTCGTGCGAAAGCCGCGGAAAAGCGGCTGTTCTACGCTGATAAGGGCGCCTTTCGTGGTCGCGCCGTTGCCATTGCTGAAATTCCCCGTATTGATATCCGTTGCAATGATATTCGCTTCGGCATCCACCGTTGGAAGCCATCCGGCCCTCGCCTGCGGATATTGTTCTTCGGCGGCCCTCTGCCCTTCCCTTGCCGCCTGAAGCACCGGATTTCCCAGATAGACATGCGTAAAAACATCCTGAAGCGTCAAATCCTCTTCCGGCCCGGCATAGGCGGCATTCGCGCAAACGAAGAGAATAGCAAGAATGATGGAATAAAAGCGGAAGACGGGCATGCACCCTCCATGGAAATGTTCATAAGGATATATCCCCCGATTGCCAGAATGCTAATCAAGAAACACAATCATGAGCTTTAATTATAATCCAAAACATTCCGCCGCCCAAAGAGAGAACGCTAAAGAATACCTTCGCATTACCATCTTTTACGGATCACTGCCTTAACCCATAATTAAATCTGTGGTTGTAGTTTTTTTGTATCGGCAAATTTCGGGAGAGTGAGAAAGCAATGAGTAAATCTACAACCAGCCATGATGCAATGGAACTGACGATGGAAGGCGGAACGGCATCCGCACCGACAGATATTCTCGGCAGCCTCATAACCGTTCCCGTCACCAAGCTTGATGCAGACGACTATATCGCCCACGATCTTGACGGCTTCACTGAAAGCCTGCTCGGCTCCGGCAATCTTAATTTCCTGATGATGCAGGCGGGGCAAACGGATGGAGATCTGGCCACTTCAACCGGATACTATCAAGCGCAGCCAGAGGATATGGGCGGCAGCAATAGCGCCTATGCGGGGAATATATTCCCGAACGCAATTGATTACGGCGATAATTCCACCGGGCATGCGTTTTCGGGCGGGCAGCTCTCTCAAGATGGCACGCATCAGACCTCTTCGTTAAATCATGCGCAAGCCAATAATCTGCAAAGCGATTTTTCCGGAAGCAGCAACGGCAACATGTTTTCTGCCGCACCAGCGGCCTTCCCCACCGGCGCTTCCGGCACTGGCGCCGCATCCTCTTTTTCACCGGCGAACGGGGCGGGCGGTGCCGCCGGAGCAAACGGGCGCAGCGGTCAGGACGGCAATGACGGACAGACCGGCCAGAGCGGAAATAACGGCAGCAATGGAAATAACGGCTCTAACGGAAATGACGGGGGCGGTGAAGGCGGAAATCATTCCTGCAATGAATGCGGCGATGTCACAGAAATAATCAACAACATCACCGAAACCGTTATTAACGTCACAAACATAACGAACAACCTCACCGGTAATGTTACGAACATCATTACGGACGTCACTGAAATCAGTCATACGGCCATTACGAATGTCACAGAAAGCCTTGTCTGCGTTATCGGCAATGTAACCAATATCGTTACAGATGTGACAACTATCGTCACTGACATTACAAATAACCTGACGGAAAATGTTAATCACATCACAACCTCCGTTACGAATATCGTCACCGATACCGTTGAAAATGTTACCGGCATCCTTAACAATCTTTTATCCCCCGGAGAAGGCATCGGCCTCGGCCCCATCGGAATCAGCCTTGATACGACGCTTGATTCCATTACCAGCCTTGATCTGGATCTGCTCCTTGGCGATAAAGTCATCAATGTTATTGATAGTGTCGTCAACCTGTCGCCCGTCCTCGATGCCGCGGGAAGCATAACAGGCGATCTCCTTGCTGATTTATCGCTCGATATAATTTTAAACCCGTTCCAATATGACGGCTCATCCGGCGACATCGACCTAAGCATCGGCACGGACATTACATTGCTTGGGCTCAATCTTCCCTTGCCGGGCGTTGATGTCCCGCTTGACCCTGTCGAGGCGCTGCTGGGCGATATCGATATTGATCTGGATGTCGGGGAGATACTTGCCGGCATCCCGCTTCTTGGCGGCGCTGCTCAAAATGGCGATACGAATCTTGCCCTTGAAGGCATAACGGATATTCCAGCCCTCTCCCCTGTTACCGGCCTTGTCGATAGCCTGTTTAACCATGGCGAAGATGCAGCCGGCGATATTGATGTTCTTGGGAAGTTACATATCGATCTCTTGAATTTGGGGCCGGATACCGATAACGGGGGAGCGGATACCGATATTGTTCTTCCGCTGGATCTCAACATTACGGGCAATGATTTCGTGGAAAACGCCCTGTCCGTATCACTTGACCCGGTAGAAGCGCTGATCGGCGATATCGATCTCGATCTTGGAATCGCGGCTGATCTGTTCGGCGCGGTCGCTGATAATCTTATCGATTCCCTGCCCGGTGGCACAGGAACGGAAAATATTTTATCCGGCGCCGGTGATATGGCCGGCAGTCTTGCCGGGACGCTGCTGCCATTCGGAAACGCGGCGGGCGGCGATACGGATCTTTCTCTGGGCGGTGATATCGGCCTTCTGGATAGCGGCCTTCTTCAAGACTCCCTTCATACCGCCCTCGATCCTGTCGAAAGCCTTACAGGCGATCTGGATATAGCCGCCGATCTTGGCCTGAACCTGCTTAGCCCGGATGATTTTCAATCGCCGGGCGATACGGATCTCACGCTCAATCTGGATTTGACGGGAAGCATTCTGCCAGTGCCTCCGTTACAGCTCGACCTCAATCTAGATGCTTTGGAATCCATTGCCGGCGATATTGATATCGCCCTCGATATTACAGCGGATCTACTGGCATTGAACGGCAATGAATCGTTGATCGATCAGGCTATCGGCCTAATCGATGCCTTACCCGTCCAATATGGCGGCCTTGATCTCGGCGCGATTATTCCGGGCAGCGGCGGCCAGACGGACGCATTGCCGTCATGGACGGAATCCGTTCTGCCGAACGCCCAGAACATGCTGGGTGACGGGCTTCTTGGCAACGTCTTTGATAATATCGCGGATCCCGTCACATCGCTTTCATCCATGATAGCGCCCGAAATTCCTGTCCTTCCCGCCTTGCCTGCAGGCGGCGGAAATATTGGCGGAATTTTCGGCAATGGGGGCTTGTTCGGATGAAGAGCGCCACATACGGGAAGGGCGGCGACCGGCTTTTGCCGACTGAATACGGCATCGGCACATGGAATCTAATGCTCTCCACCCTGACCATCAATATATTGTCGCTTGCCGTACCGGCCATGACGCTGCAAATTTATGACAGGATTATTCCAAACCCGTCATCAGGAACCTTGCCGATTCTCATTACTGGCGTTTGCGTCGCCATCCTCCTTGAAACCATCCTCAGACTCGGCAGGGCTTACGGGATTGGATGGGCCGGCGCCTCCTACGAACACAGGCTTTCCTGTAAAATCATAAATCATTTCCTAAAGACGGATCTTTCCGCGCCGCCTTCCTGCGGCACGGGCGAATATATGAACCGTATGGAATCCGTCAGCCGCCTGAAGGATTTTTATAACGGCTATTCGCTTATCGTTCTATTCGAGCTGCTCTTCATCCCTTTATTTCTTGCACTGATTATCTACATCGCGGGCATCCTTGTGGCCGTACCCGCGGCGATATTGACCTTATTCATGCTTATTGCCTATGGGCAGGGGAAAAAACTGCGCGGGATATTTGAAGAGCGGGATGAAGCTGACGAAAAGCGCTATAATTTCCTTATTGAAAGCCTTGACGGCATCCATACGCTAAAATCTTTCGGGCAGGAGCAGGCTTTTGCAAGGCGCTATGAATATCTCAAAGAAAAATCAACCATAGAAAATTTCAAGGCGACCAGCGGTTCTGCGAAATCTTTTGATACTTCATCCGTTTTTTCAAACCTCATGATAACCGGCGTCGTTGCCTTTGGCGCCCTCCTCGTCCTTGGCGGGAATATTACGACCGGTGCCTTAATAGCAACCATCCTGCTCTCCGGACGGATTATGCAGCCGGTTCAGCGGGCCTTGGCGCTATGGACGCATTATCAGGATTTTTCCGTCGCACGCAAAAAAGTCGAATCTTTTTTTGCTATGCCCGTACAGCCTTTTGTAAAAATGACAGAAACATCCCCGCCTGCTGCCGGGGCTCTTTCAATAGAAAATCTTTCATTCCGCGCCTATGATGACGGCCCTCTCCTGTTCAATGCTGCGGGCCTTTCGCTTGGGCATGGGGAATGTGTTTCAATCAGCGCTGCTATGCCTGCTGCGCTCACGGCCCTCCTTGATATGATTGCAGGCCTTTACCCGCCGACGGGCGGGGCGATAAAGATTGACGGAGAAAATATACTCCATTTCGCCCCACAGGAAATTATCAGGCATGTCGGCTATATACAAAAAGACGGCATTATCTTTCGTGGAACCATTCGCGACAATCTTACCTGTTTCGGGAAGCTGAATAACAGCCATGTGCAGGAAATATCCGCACTCTTAAAGGTCGATAAAGAGATAGCTTGCCTGCCGTCAGGCTTTGACACATTCCTTTCCGGCACCGTATCGGATTCAATTCCGCCGGGACTGAAACAGCGTATTTCCATCGTCCGGGCGCTGGCCTCAAAGCCGCGCCTTATATTGTTTGACGGCGCCGATAAATCGCTTGATCGGGAAGGATACAATCTTGTTTACAACCTCCTGGCAAAACTCGCAGGTAAGGCCACGATTATTCTCTCGACCGACGACCATAATCTTTTATCCCAGGCATCCCACCATTTTTACATTGAACAAGGAGCGATCAAGGAAATCCCCCTTCATGCACGGAAAAGCGCATACGTCCCGCACAAGGAGGCCGGAATTTGAAAAAATTTTATGACCCCCTCAAAGATCCGCCGGAAAAGCTAGAACCCGTCTGGCAGATGATTGATATTATGCGGCGCTCCGGCGTCAGGGCCTTTGAAGGAGAAAACGCATGGTCGTCCTGTCTTTGCGCTCTCGTTCTCGCGCTTGATCCGCGCTGCAAAACATACAGGCTTCTGCAAAGCCTTCCCTATGGTAAAGACAGTTATGATGAAATGGATATTCTGGATACGCTTGCACGGCTGGGATATTTTTCAAGAAAACTTGGCCTTTGCCTGAAAGACGTCGATGAAAGATTATTTCCCGCACTTTTTGTCGATACGCACGGCACGCCTTATGTCGTTATTGCAAGAGAGGGTGACAAGTTTAAAATATTCAAAGATGATTCTGTTTATTACGCGCCCATTGGCAAGATAGGAAATACAAGCGGGCATATTATCATCTTTGAACATTATGATGAAAACCGGCCGGCCACGTCAAAATTCATGCGGGCCGCCACAAATCACAACTGGTTTTACGCTCTTTTAGGCCGGTTTCACGGAACATTCGCGCAAATACTCAGCGCAGGGCTGGTCATCAATATCATATCCCTGACAACGCCGCTCATGATCATGCTGATCTATAACCGCGTTATCGGCACAGGTTCCGCAGGCGTCCTTCCGATGATTGTTACGGGCATGATTATCGCGGCCTGTTTTGAAATCGTCCTGCGCGCCGTTAGATCCCGCGGCCTGTCATGGGTAGCGGCGCGCATGGATAATATCGTCGGAAATAAAATATTTTCGCATCTTTTAAACCTTCCGCCGGATATGCTTGAGCGCGCCCCTGTTTCCGCACAATTGGCAAGGATCAGGACATTTGAATCAATCCGCGATTTTTTCTCAGGCTCCGTTTTCCTCTCTGCCATCGAGATGCCGTTCGTTCTCATTGCCGCCCTTGCCATTTATTTTATCGCCGGCCCGCTTGTTCTTGTCCCGTTGGGCATTACTGCGCTTTACGGGATATTATTTTATGTTGTTTACAAGAATGTGCGGCGGGCCATCCGCCTTGCGGCAAAAACGACTACGGCACGCCAGCAATTTACGATTGAAACATTCGAAAAGATAAGGGGCATTCGTACCTTCGGGCTTGCGCCCCTTTGGGAGCAGAAATTCCGTGACCTGTCCGGCAAGGAAATGATGGCCCATTTCCGCCTTTCCTATCTGGGGATGGTCGGGGAAACGCTTGGAAATTTCCTGACGGTCTTATCAGCCGTCATGACGATCGGTTTTGGCGTTCATATGGTCTGGGCCGGAACGCTTAGCACCGGCGCGCTCGTCGCAGCCATGATCCTTGTCTGGCGGGTTATAACGCCGTTTTATAGTGCCTGCACCATGATCCCGCGGCTGGAACAAATCCGCCACAGCATTCTGCAAGTCAACATGCTGATGGATATGGATACGGAAGAACAGCTTTATAAAACGTCTTCCACGCTTGGCGCAATCAAGGGGGGGATTGAAATATCCAATGTCTTTTTAAAATATAGCGGCAATGACGACCCGGTTTTAAATAATGTCAATTTTTCCGCCCGTCCCGGCGAGCTTGCCGTTATTACAGGGGAAAACGGCTCCGGCAAGACAAGCCTCCTGAAACTTATTAAAGGGCTCTATAAGCCTGATAGCGGTTTTATCCAGATTGACGGCTTTGATGTGCGCCAGCTTGATGCGCTTTCCTTGCGTAAACAAATCGCCTATTTGCCACAGCATCATGATTTTTTTGAAGGGAGCCTCCTTGAAAATTTGCGCCTTTCCAACCCCATAGCAAGCCGGGATGACATTGAAAACGCGCTTTTTATGGCCGCGGCGCTCGATGATGCAACCTCGCTGCCAAACGGACTTGATACGATCATCAACCGTCATGATATGCATATTATTTCGGGCGATTTTTCCATCCGCCTCGCGCTCGCGCGGCTTTATTTGCACGCGGCGCCTATCATGCTGATCGACGAAATTCCCAACGCGGCCCTTTCGGGTGAAAGCGGAAAGAATTTTTATAAATATTTACAAGATAGCAAGGGCGCCAAAACCTGCATCCTGATTAGCTACCGCGAAGATTTCCTCACTCTTGCGGATATGATTATCCATCTTCGCCGCGGTGAAAGCGCCGTGGTGGGGGAGCGCAGTAAAATGATCGATCTTGTTTTGGAGGCCGCATGACGAAAAACGATGCGAAAGAACCCCAATTGCGCTACCTGTCGCAAGCCATACAACTGGAAGAAGCCGTAAGCCCGGCTATTTTACGCACAACGATGGTTGTTATCTGTACGGCGATCCTCGCCTTTATCGGCTGGGCGGCATTTACGAACATCAACGAGGTCGCGCGCGCCCCCGGCGAAGTCGTTCCGGATGGCTATCAACGCGTCGTCCAGCATCTTGAGGGCGGCATCATCAAAACCATCGGCGTTGAAGAAGGCGACATTGTAGAAAAAGGGCAATTGCTCCTTGTTCTCGACGGTTCGGGTACGAGCGAGGACTTGCAAAGGGCCAGAAGCAAGCAAATATCGCTGCTCTTGCAGGAAGAGCGGCTTCGCGCTTTTATCGAAAAACGGGAGCCGGATTTCTCCCAATATGCTGAAAAGCATCAGGACATTATACGCGACCAGCAGAATTTTTTCCTTACCATGGGGAAAACGAGCAATGAAGAAAAGAAAATAATCGAGGAACAGATAGAACAAAAAAAGCGTATGATTAACATCCTGCAAGGCGACCTCCGCACGGCACGCAACAACCTTGGAATCACGCAGAAGCTATTCGATAACCGCAAATCCCTTTACCAAAAGGGCTTTCTTTCAGAAACGCGTTATCTTGAATCGCAGCAAACCATGAATTCGTTGAAAGGTGAAATTGACGGGTTGAATAACCGCATAGCGGCGACGCAGGCAGAAATACGCGAATATCGAAACAGGCTTTCATCCCTTGAATTCGGGAAGGAGAATCAGATTAACGAGCGGCTTGATGCCATTATGGCCGAGCGGCTTCAGCACGAGGATATTCTCAACAAGCTTGAGCAACGCGCGGCGCGGCTCGACATACGCGCGCCCGTTTCGGGGATCGTCAAAGGGCTTTCCGTCAATACGATTGGCGCTGTTGCCAAACCCGGTGAAACGCTCATGGAAATCGTTCCCATAGAAAGCGAAATGGTTGTTCAGGTAAAAATACCGCCGCAGCATATCGGCCATTTAAAGGAAGGCCAGCCGGTAAAGGTCAAGTTCAGCAGTTATGATTTTTCACGCTACGGTCTTTTGGACGGCAAGCTCAACCATATTTCCGCAACGACCTTTAATGCCCAGAACGGAGAGAGATATTATCAGGGGCGCATTAAGCTCGACCGTGAATATGTCGGCTCCAACCCTTCCAATATAATCCTTCCCGGAATGACGGTGATGGCGGAAATTATCACCGGAGAGAAAACCATTCTCCAATATCTTCTAAAGCCAATTCATAATTCATTCAAAACGGCTTTTAGCGAAAGGTAAGAAAAACGATGCTCGCCGATAATATTCTTAAATTTCGCAAAAAAGACGATAGAAAGCTGCGCGTGCTTATCGCCGAAGATGACGTCCTGGAACGGCATCTCCTGATTGAGCAGATCAAACCGTTGGGGCATGAAATTCTTTGCGTCGAGAACGGCCAGCAGGCCATCGGCATTCTGGAAGAAACCCAAGGCGATATTGATATAATCCTGATGGATCGCATCATGCCCGTCATGGATGGCATGAGCGCGGCGCATCATATCAGGCAACATCCCCTTTTTTCACGGATACCCATTATCATGATTACAGGCGCTTCCAGCGCAAAGGACATTCAGGAGGGCATTCAGGCGGGCGTTTTTTATTATATGGCCAAGCCTTTTGATGAAGGAATCCTTGGCTCCGTCATCGAATCCGCCAGCCGCGAATCTTCCTATAATAAAAACCTGAACGAAGAGATTTTCCGTTATCAAAAATCATTTCAGATGATGGAAAGCTGCAAATGCCGCTTTTCTACACTGGAAGAAGCGGAATCTCTCGCCCCCTTTCTTGCGAACTGCTTCCCAAATCCGCAGCGGGTTTTTGCGGGAATAGCCGGACTTCTTTTGAACGCCGTTGAACACGGGCTTTATAAAATCGGGTACGGCAAAAAAACGGATCTTATCGAAACGGGGACGCTGCGGGCAGAAATACTGCGGCGTCAGGCTTCGCCCGAATATCAGGGAAGACATGCGGAAGCCGTTATGATGAGGAAAGATAACGGCGTTTACCTTATCGTGACCGATGACGGCGACGGCTTTCAATGGAAGCGCTACCTGACAATCGAGCCTGCACGGGCAAAAGATCATCACGGGCGCGGCATCGCTCATGCGGCGGCTCTTAGCTTCGATAAACTAACCTATAACGAAAAAGGCAATCAGGCGGTCGCATTCGTCATGGCTGCACAAGACTTAGAATGGTAGAAGACCCGATTGAGCTATCTGCTTTGATAAAGACAGGCCTGCCGGGCGCCGCCAGCCGCCATGGCAAAAATAAATCAACCGGTTTCCGGCGCCGCTTCCCCGCTTACACCATCATGAACATGCATCACACAGGCCGTGAAGCTCGGCATTCCAGCGGGTCAGGCGGAACCCCGCTATTTCCGCCTGTTTTGCAAGCCCTTCCGGCACATGGCATAGATGCGCCTCGACAACCTTCCCGCATGAACCGCATATAAGGAACTGCGAGCCTGTATGCCTGTGATCGGTTCCACAGACGACATAGGCGTTCAGGCTTTCTATCCGGTGGATAAAACCGTTCCCGCTTAAAAACTCAATGGCGCGGTACGCTGTTGGCGGTTTGGGCGACTCTATATAGGAGCCGAGCTTTTCGAGGATTGCGTAGGCGCCGAGAGGTTTTGCGGAAGAGGCGATAATCTCCAGCACATAACGGCGCGGCTCCGTAAAACGCAAGCCTTGCTCGCGGCAATAAGCGTCCGCATCCTTTATAAGCTTTTCCACCTCTTTTTTATTCATGCTACGTCCTCCCCGCTTGGCGAATAGAGATATATCTTTCCCTCATTAAGGCAAATATAGGCGTTGATGCCAGTATCTTTCTTTTCTATAGTCGCCTTTCCAGCATCATATATCTGAAAGGCCGTGCCATGCATCGCTTCTTTTCGTTCGTGTTCTGCGTTATGTTTTTTGCACTGACTTCGCAGGCGTTATCAAGCGAAAACAGCGGGTTAAGCATATTGCGCATAACCCCTGCCGGCGATAATGTCCAGACCACGCGGCAAATCGTGCTGGAATTCAACCGCCCGGTCGTCCCTCTGGGCCGCATGGAGCGAAGCGCGGAAGAAGTCGGTATAACCATCACCCCTCCCGTTGCATGTCAATGGCGCTGGCTGAACAGCTCCGCCCTTGCCTGCAATCTCGGCGAAAACGACGCTTTGCAAAAAGCCACAAGCTACGCGCTGGAAATAAAGCCGGTCATCAGGGCCGAAGACGGTGCGTCGCTTGCACAAACAACCCGCCATAGTTTTACGACAGAACTTCCCGCCGGTCAGTATGCTTATTTACGCGAGTGGGAAGGGCCGGCCCTTCCTGTCATGCGCCTGAATTTTACGCAAGCCGTCACGCGGCAATCTGTTGAAGAAAGCATTCATTTTTATAACCCGGCCGATAAGAGCAGCGTTTATGTCACGGCAAGCCCGGATGAAGAAGATGAAACGCCGCCTGCGCTCAAGGACGGTGCCGAGGCGCGGCAAGGATGGCTTATCAAGCCGCGCACCCCGCTTGCCCCCGGCATCCAGTATGAATTGAAGGAAGGCCCCGGCCTCTTATCCGTCGAAGGGGAGCAAAAAAGCATCCGTGATTTTTCCTTGCGCAAGCTGGCAACCTTTCCTGAGTTCAGCTTTAACGGCCTCGTCTGCCGCGACAAGGATCGCAAGGAAGTCGTCATCTCCCCTTCCGCTCCGCAAAAGGCGGAATCGCTCTGCGATCCGCTACAGACCGCGGCTCTCGCTTTCAGCGCCCCCGTCCTGCGCTCCGAAGTGGAAAAGAATATTGCCTTTACGCCCGATCTATCCGGCGGCGTTAAGGGCTTTAACCCGTGGGAGCGCTTTCATGGCCGGGACTGGTCGGGGCTACGCTCCGATCGTTTTAACAATGATTACGATTTCCGTATTGCCCTGCCTGTCAATCTGCGCGCTGCACAAACCTATACCGTTACGCTTGGCGATCAGAAACAAACAATCTGGCAAAAAATAATCGCTTTTATCAAGCGTGAGAAAACGGTTCGGCTCAGCGGCCTCAAGGATGAGTTTGGCCGCCCTTTGGCCCCGTTCAGCTTTGAATTCGCAACCGGCCACCGCAATCCCAATTACGAGCTTGCCTACCGCGATGCCGTTCTTGAAAAAAACAGCGACAGCGACGTTCCGGTCTATGTGAATAATCTGGACGCTTTCTCCTTTAATTACACCACAATAACAAGCGAAGGTCTGGCAGAACATACAAGCGAGCCTGCCGCCGTGCCGAAGGTTCAGGATGTGCAATTTGCCGTGCCCGCGGGCATTCGCGGCTTTTTGGGCGGGGAAAGCGGCGCATTTTACGGCCATATAGAAACCCTCCCCGAAGCGCCGCACAAAGCGCCTCAATCCGCGCGCCTTTTTGCGCAAGTAACGCCCTATCAACTCCATGCGAAGCTCGGCCATTTTTCCTCGCTCGTATGGGTTACGGATCTGGCGACGGGCGAAGCCGTACAAGATGCGACGGTAACCGTTTATAAAGGCGTTCTCTCGGCATTAAAGCCGCCGGAAGATATACGCGCAAGCGTGCAAACGGATGAGAGCGGAATTGCCGCCCTTCCCGGCTTATCGGAAATGGATCCCGATCTTTCGCTTTTCCAATCTTATAAAGATAGCGACCCGCGCCTTTTCATCCGTGTGGACAAAGACGGCGATATGGCTCTCCTGCCTGTAAGTTATGATTATGAAATCAGCATGTGGGATGTGTCGAGCGGGATTTATTCCTATATGCAACCCGAATTCGCGCATATGAAAGCATGGGGCATGACCGCGCAGGGCATCTACCGCGCGGGCGACACGATGCAATATAAGGTCTATGTCCGTCATCAGGATACGGATCGCTTTATAGAGCCGCCCAAGGCTGACTACACGCTGGAAATATACGATGCGGCGGGCAAGAAAGTTGAAGAAATAAACGGCATATCGTTAAACCCATTCGGAAGCTTTTCCGGCGAATATACGATCCCCAAAAGCGCCGCCATAGGATGGTACAGCTTTAAGCTATCCGCAAAAATTACAAAGGATGGCCGTATTTCAACGCAGGATTTTTATCCTATGAGCGTCCTTGTCAGCGATTTTACGCCCGCAGCTTTCCGCGTTACGGCTGAAATAAACGGCACTGTTTTCTCTTCGGGCGACAAAATGGAATTGCAGACTTCCGCAAGCCTTCATTCCGGCGGCCCTTATACGGACGCCGCTTCGCGGACAACGATCACGCTGAAGAGCCGCCCTTTCCGCTCACCCCATCCTGCTGCAAAGGATTTTTCTTTTGACAGCTTTGATGAAGAAACACACACACAGGACATCTACCAGAAAGAGGCGAAGCTCGATCAGGACGGAAGCTGGAGCGATATATTCACCCTTCCGGAAAAAGAGATTGTCTATGGCAAGCTCAATGTAGAAAGCGCCGTGCGCGACGACCGCGGAAAATCAATCGCGGGATATGCCGAGGCAGACTATATCGGCGTTGACAGGCTTGTCGGCCTGAAAACAGCGCAATGGGTTTTCGGCGCGGGCGAGCCCGCATCCATTCAGGCCATCGTTGTAACCCCCGACGGCACGCCTGCCGCAGGGACACCGGTAAAAATCGTCATTGAAAAGCAGAAGATCGCCGCGGCCAAGGTCAAAGGGGCAGGAAATGCTTATATCAATGATAATACAGTGGAATGGCGCCCAGAGGCCGAATGCTCCATCACCTCCGCTGCCACAGCGCAAGAATGCGTCTTCACACCGGAAACAGCCGGAACCTATAAGGCCACCGCCATCATTACCGATACAAAAGGCCGCGCCCACCAAACAACCTATAGGTTATGGGTCAGCGGCAAAGACTATGTGCAATGGCATGACGGGCGCAACAGCCATGCCCTTTCCATCGTCCCGGAAAGCGGCAGCTACAAGGTCGGCGACACCGCCCGCTATCTCGTGCAAAACCCCTATCCCGGCGCCAGGGCGCTGATAACGATCGAACGGTACGGCATTCTGGATTCATTCATCCAGACTTTTGATTCCAGCACCCCTGTCATCGAAATTCCCGTTAAGCCCGATTACGTCCCCGGCTTTTATCTGTCAGCAACCGTCGCGTCGCCGCGCGTCGATGCCCCGCCGCCGGAATTGGGCCAGATAGATATGGGCAAGCCCGCCTTTAGAACGGGCTATATCCAGACGGATATTATCGATCCCTATAAGCAGGTAAAAGTTGAAGCCGTAACGGACAAGGACATCTACCGCCCGCGCGAGACTGTGCAGCTTTCCCTTTCCGCCTCCCCCCTCAACCCGGACGGGCGGCAAGAGCCTTTAGAGCTTGCCGTCGCCGTCCTTGACGAATCCGTTTTCGACTTAATGGCCGAAGGCCGAAAGGCTTTTGATCCTTATGCCGGTTTTTATAGCCTCGATGCGGTTGACGTCGCCAATTACAGCCTGATGACGCGCCTTTTGGGCCGCCAGAAATTTGAAAAGAAAGGCGCCAATCCCGGCGGTGACGGCGGCGTCGATATCGGCATGCGCAACATATTCAAATTCGTCAGTTACTGGAACCCCTCGGTTCCCGTCGGCGCGGATGGAACAGCAAAAATAAGCTTTGAAGCGCCGGATAATCTGACCGGATGGAAGATATTGGCGCTTGCCGTCAGCCCGACGGATCGGATGGGCCTCGGAGAGGCCGGCTTCAAGGTCAACCGTGAAACGGAAATACGCCCTGTCATGCCGAACAATGTCCGCGAAGGAGATTCCTTTTCCGCCGGCTTTTCTGTGATGAACCGCACGGACGCGCCGCGGACAATTACAATTTCCATCAACGCCCAAGGGGACTTGGCTGGAAACAAGGAAACAGCGCAGGATTATACGCTCACACTGGAGCCCTATAAACGTGAAACCGTGCATGTCCCCTTGCAGGCAGCCATGCTTCCGGTAAACCGCGATGCCGGAAACGGCACGATCCTCTTTTCCGTGAGCGCGGGCGATTCCAGTGACCGCGACGGGCTGGAACATAGCCTGCCGGTTCTGAAATCACGTATAACAGAGATGGCGGCTTTTTATGGTTCGACAACAGAAGAGCTTGTCAGCCTGCCTTTCTCCGTTCCTTCCGGCGTCCATAGCGACACAGGAGAAATTTCCGTTACGCTTTCACCGTCCGTTATCGCAAGCCTCGACGGCGCTTTCCGTTATATGCGCGATTACACCTATATGTGCTGGGAACAACGGCTGAGCATGGCCGTCGCGGCGAACCATTATAAAGCCCTCAAGCCATATCTTTCCGATGATACCGTCTGGGACGGCGCCGAAGAACTGGCGCAGGATATCTTATCCGCTTCCCCGTCTTATCAAGCCCCCAATGGCGGCATGACTTACTATAACGGTAAGGATGCCTATGTTGATCCCTATCTTTCCGCCTATACGGCCCTTGCCTTCCAGTGGTTGAAACAGGCAGAACACCGTATTCCGGCCAATGTAGAGGAAAATCTTGAGAAATACCTTATGGGCTTTATGCGCAATAATATCGCGCCCGCCCATTACGGCGATGACATGATTGCGACGGTCAGGGCGGTTATTCTGGCGGCCTATGCGGACAAGATAACCAAGGACGATGTCTTGCGCCTGCGCCCGCAAATACAGGCTATGGGCCTGTTCGGGAAGGCGCATTACATGCTTGCCGCGCAGAAATTCGATGAAACAAAAGAAGCGGCGCAACAAGCGCTCGACGCCATTCTGGCACAAGGCGTTGAATCATCGGGCAAGCTCTCCTTTAACCAAAGTTATAGCGCGGGATATGAGCGCATCCTCGCAACGCCCATGCGGGATAATTGCGCCGTTCTTTCAGCTTTGCTGGCGCAAAATGAACGGAATATGCTGAATGATACGGCCCCTAAAATAGTGCGCGCAATTACGCAAACCCGTTCAAAGCGCGACCATTACGAGAACACGCAGGAAAACCTCTTTTGCATGAACGCGCTCATAGATTATGCGCGGCAATATGAAGGGCAAAACCCCGCAATGACCCTGAAAGCGCAGCTCGGAGAAGAAATATTCGGCGCGGCGTCTTTTAACTCTCTCAAAGATTCTCCCGTGACGCTGGAAAAGCCGCTTGATGAAAGCATGGAGGGGCGTGGCGGCACTATTTCCATGAAAAAAGAAGGCGAGGGGCGGTATTATTATACGGCGCGTCTGCAATATGCGCCCAAGGATGCCGGCGCCCATACGGTCAATGCCGGCATGGATATAAGGCGCGTATATTCGGCGCTTTCGGACGGGGCATGGAAAGAAATCTCCTCCCCCGCCACTCTCAAGCGCGGCGATCTCGTCCGGGTCGATCTCTATCTTTCCATCCCGACGGCCCGTAATTTCGTGGTTGTCGACGACCCGCTTCCGGGCGCGCTGGAAACAATCAACCGCGATCTGGCAACCTCATCACAGCATGACGCCGCAAGCGCCGAAGACGAAGATGAGTGGACAGGGTTCGGCAGTTCCCGCTGGAGCTTCTATCATAAGGAACTCCGGCATGATTCAGCGCGGTTTTATGCGGACTGGCTCCCCGCCGGAAAATACAGGCTTTCTTATATGGCGCAAGCCATCGCCGCCGGAAGCTTTGACGCCCCGCCCGTCAAGGCGGAGGAAATGTATGATCCGGATATATACGGGATGGGCCTGAAAGAACAGGTCGTCGTCGATGAAAATCCTTAAGGCAATCCTTGCCGCATCACTCTGCGCCGCTGCATTGCTGGCCCTTTTCACATGGGCGGCAATGAAACCCGCGGGCAAGGATTTCGATGCCGTCCTCGCCCGGACATATCATGCACGCATGACGGATCGCCATGGCGCGCCGCTGTCAATCAGCTATCAGGAACAATGGAACACCCATGACACGTTAAAGCTTTACGCTTTGCCGGAACTTCTTGTCACAGGCTTCCTGTTTTCGGAAGATAAGCGTTTTTACGGCCATAGCGGGATTGATTGGCGGGCGCGGGCCTCCGCCCTCCGGCAGAATATAAAACAGCGGCGCGCGGTTCGGGGCGCAAGCACTATCAGCGAACAAGTCGTCCGCATCCTTCACCCACGCCCCCGCACCCTCTGGTCGAAATGGGTCGAGGGATGGGAGGCCTTTGCGCTTGAACGCCATGCGGACAAGGCAACGATTCTGGAATTTTATTTGAACCAGCTTCCCTATGCGGCGCACAGGCGCGGCATCGCACAGGCTTCCCGTTATTATTTCAACCGTAGCCCCGGAACATTATCCGCAAAAGAAATGCTGGCCCTTGTCATTCTTGCCCGCGCGCCCTCGGCCTATGATCTCTACCGCCATCCGGAACGGCTGGAAAAGCCCCTCTCCCGCCTTGCCGGCGGGCTTTTAAAAAGCGGGGCCATAACCCATGAAATGCACCGCGACATCGTCTTATCCGGCCTTTCGCTGGCGCCTCCCTCCCTGCCCGTCGAGGCGCGGCACTTTGTCCGCTTTGCGCAATTAAACAGCCTGTCCCCCATACAGGAAACAACACTCGACGGCGGCCTGCAAAACAAGGTTCAGGATATTCTCGATACGCGGCTTAAATCCCTTGCGGCCAGAAACGTCCGGAATGGCGGCGCCATCATTATCGATCATGAGAACGGGGAGATTGTCGCGTGGGTCGCGGCAGGCGCGCGGGATAGCGCCACACCGGCAGGCGAGATCGATCCTGTGCTTGCCCCGCGGCAGCCCGGCTCCACCCTGAAGCCCTTTGTCTATGCCGCGGCGCTTGAAAGGGGATGGAACGCCGCAACATTCCTAAACGATGCCCCGCTCGCCGAAGCCGTCGGCTCCGGCCTTCACCGTTTCCGCAATTACAGCAATACGCATTACGGCCCCATTCCCCTGCGCGAGGCGCTTGGCAACTCCCTGAACATTCCGGCTGTTCTTGCAATCAACCATGTCGGCGTAGCGGCTTTCCTTCATGACTTGCACAGGCTCGGCTTTGACAGCCTGACGCAAGACGCCGATTTTTATGACGAAGGACTTGCGCTTGGTAATGGCGAGGTTTCCCTGTACGAACTTACCCGCGCCTATGCCGCCCTTGCCAATCGCGGCGTCTATAGCGTCCCGCGTTTTTCACATGAAACGCCCCGGAAAGAGCGAAACATAGCTGTCTATACAAAAGAAACAGCCTCCCTTATCGGGGACATTCTTTCAGACCGCCGCGCCCGCGCCCTTGAATTCGGCAGTGACAGTATTTTAAACCTTCCCTTTCCAACGGCCGTCAAAACAGGGACTTCCACCGATTACCGCGATGCGTGGACGGTTGGCTATAACGACCGTTATACGGTCGGCATATGGATGGGGAATCTCGATCGCGCTTCCATGCATGAAGTCACCGGATCGACAGGGCCGGCGCTTGCCCTGCGGTCGATCTTCCATGTTCTAAACCGGGGGCGCGAAACGAAACCGCTCTATCTCAGCCCCGCCTTCCTCGAAAAAGAGATATGCACCCGCCCCGCCGGGGCCGATGGCGCATGTCCGCGCCGTACCGAATATATGCTGGAAAGCGATGAGATTATGACTGCGGGCCGCATGGACACGCATGATGCCCGTGAAAGGCGGGAACTTGTCAGGCCGACACAGGGGCTGATGATGGCTTACGACCCGCGCATTCCACCCGAAAACCAGAAATTCCGCTTTGAGCTTGCGGGCTTGCAGGACGGTGAGGAAATCGAATGGATTTTAAACGGCGAAACTCTGGGCAAACACGCCTCCCCGACCTATTTATGGCCCGTCGAACGAGGCGAGCATAAGCTTTCCGTGACAATACACCGCTATAATGGCGTTCGGCAGGATCTCTCCCCCGTCAGCTTTATTGTCCGTTGATTTTCCTTGAAAAACTGGCCTGAGGCGTCAATATACCCCCAAGTTTTTAAAATTTAATATGACGGGATAATTAAGGGATAACAAGAATGACTTCTGCTCCGGCCATAAAGCCTAACTCCGAAGCTTTTGAGCGCGAAAGCCTGATCAATCCGTATGGCTTTCGCGAATATGACGCACGCTGGCTCTATCCTGAGCAAATCAACCTGCGCGGGATGCAAAAGCTCGGCCTTGGCATCGGGACTATCCTGCATGAAAAGGGCATGAACGCGCCCGCTATCGCGGTCGGCCATGATTACCGCTCCTATAGCGCGAGCATCAAACAGGCCCTTATTATCGGCCTTTTGCAATCGGGCTGTCATGTGAAGGATATCGGCCTCGCCCTTTCCCCTGTCGCCTATTTTGCGCAATTTGAACTGGACTGCCCGGCGGTCGCCATGGTTACGGCAAGCCACAATGAAAATGGCTGGACGGGCGTAAAGATGGGCGCGGAGCGTCCCATGACCTTCGGCCCCGAACTTATGACCCGCTTGAAAGAAATCGTCCTGAATGACAAAACCTCCGCACGGGACGGCGGCAAGTATGAATTTATCGGCGATATGAAGACCCGTTATCTTGATGACGTCACCAAAGATGTCCGGCTTGAGCGCAAGCTAAAGGTCGTTTGCGCCTGCGGAAATGGAACCGCCGGGGCCTATGCGCCCGAAGCCCTGCGCCGCATCGGTTGTGAGGTCATCGAAATGGATTGCGAACTCGACTATACATTCCCCCGCTATAATCCAAATCCGGAAGATCTTGAAATGCTCCATGCTATTTCCGCCAGGGTCATGGAAACGGGGGCCGATTTCGGATTCGGGTTTGACGGCGACGGCGATCGTTGCGGCGTCATCGACAATACGGGCGAAGAAATCTTCGCGGACAAGATGGGTGTTATCATGGCGCGCGATCTGGCCGCAATCCATAAGGACGCCGTCTTTGTCGTCGATGTCAAATCCACAGGAATTTTTGCAACCGATCCGGAGCTTCAAAAGCTTGGCGCGAAAACGGACTACTGGAAAACCGGGCATTCCTATATCAAGCGCCGCGTGAACGAGCTTGGAGCGCTTGCCGGCTTTGAAAAAAGCGGGCATTTCTTTCTCAATGCGCCAATCGGCCGCGGCTATGACGACGGCGTCCTGACCGCCATTCGGATCTGCCAGATGATGGACAGGGCGAAAGGGAAAACGCTGTCCGACCTGCGCGAAGCCCTTCCCAAGACCTGGGGCAGCCCGACAATGTCCCCCTATTGCCCGGATGACGAAAAATATGCCGTGGTCGATGGGATTATTAAAGATTTTACGGCCAGAAAAAATTCCGGCGAAAAAATACTCGGTCAAACCATTCACGATCTTACCACCGTCAACGGCATCCGCATCACGCTGGAAGACGGGACATGGGGGCTTATCCGCGCCTCTTCCAACAAGCCCTCGCTTGTCGTAGTGGTGGAAAGCCCTGTTTCCGAAGATAACATGCACGATATGTTTGAATATCTGGACGGGGTGCTGGCCGGCATCGCTTCTGTCGGGGAATATGATCAGAAAATATCCCGGAAAGCGGCATAGAAACTCCTTGGCGGCATTTCAATAAAGAAACGGGGCGGGAGAATCCTCTCCCGCCCTGTTCTTTCAAGCCCTTTTTCTAGGAGCGGGATTAGTCCAGATTGATCTGGCTTTTATCGGTCGCCGCGCCGACGACACCGCCCGCAACGCCGCCGACCGCGGCACCTGCCCACGGGTTGCCGCCTGTGACGGCTGTTCCGAGCGCGCCTGCCCCGGCGCCGATGCCGGCGCCGCTCAGCGCTCTTTCGCCCCGCGTATTACCGCATGCGGCTACGGCCAAAGCGCCCGCCATAATCAATGTCATTGTTATAATCTTCATTCTTATTCTCCTTTAATTATCCGCCCTAGTGGATCATGTCGTCGATACCGTAATCATCATCGAACTGATGACGAAGCCTGCCCGCGGCATAGCCCCGCGATACGTTCAAAACATCGCTATAGATATCGGCAAGAATATCCGCCTCTCCTGCAACCTGAGGCAGCTCATCGCCGCGCGGCGCACCGAAGCATACGGAAATAATCCTGTCCACACTCTCAGGTTCCTGCATAGAGTTATCGCGTTTCATCGTAACCTCCTCATCAAATCCTTGAATGTTCGATACAGTGCAAACCATAAAGATAAATAATGGTTCCCTGTAAAAGCCCAGTAGAAACCCCGCCATGTTTCCATGGCGGGGCGTAAAGTCACGATAATAGAATAGCTTAGTTCCTGGAGTCTTTGCGCGTCTGGAATTCCGCCGTTTGCTGGGCATTGAGCTTGAAGCTGTATTTTCCGCCGTTATTGACGAGATTCAGCGCATCGAAATCGAGCGCAGCCTTGTCGCCGCCTATGCCGAGTATTTTATTGAAAGATACAATAATATAATCGGCATCATCGCCGTCAAAGACAACCGTATCGACATCCGCTATCGCTTTTCCTTGTGCATCAAGAAGTTTCGCGCCCTTGATTTTATTGACGCTGTAAAGTCCCGCCGGCATTGCGTCCGGGTCATAGGCGCGCGCATTGTCAATCGACTTCTCGTTCAACCTCACGACGATATTTTCATTGCCCGTAATCCCTTCGATAATGTCGAAATCGAACGATGCGCGTTTCCCGCCAAGGCCGAGGAAGCCGTTATCATTCACGATCACCCTTTCGGCATCGCCGTCGGAATCAACGAGTATATCGTCTATCTTGCCGATTGTTTCGCCTTGCGGATTTTCAATCGAAGCGCCAAGCAACTGGTCGGACGTCAGGGCCGATGCCATATTCAAGGTTTTCACGGACTTGATATCATCGTCATCGGAGAAATAGGCCTGCACATCGCGATAGGCTTCTTTTGTCTTGGCCGCGGCCTTGTCAGCCGTGTTCTCGATAGCCTGTCCGGCCTCTGCCAGAGTATTCTCGATCTTAGTGCCTGCTTCATCTGCTTTTGCCTTCATATTTGTTTCAGCCATTGCCGGCATCGCCGCCATAACAGCCAAAACAGAGGCGCCCATAAGAATTTTATTTAACATTTTATTCTCCTTCTTGTTTCTAACTATCCGTCTGTCCGGTTAATCGCGGCGCAAACGTATGACCTCTTTCTTCAGTTCCATAAGACGCAGAAAAAGCTGCGAAAAATTATTCCGCAGCTTCTCCCGTTTCTTGTGGAGCAAGAAATTTTCTTATCGGACGGTCGTGTTATCGTCTATTTCATCGCCGATTTCTTCAACCGTTTCGCTTACGCTGTCGCTAATCCGCTCTCCAAGAGGCGCTTTTTCCCTCTGCTGGAAAACCAGCAGGCCCAAAATGCCTATTACAATAAGGGCGATAATAATCAAAATTCCGCGATTGCTCATGACTATGTTCCTGCTCTTATTTTTTGGGTGTGTTTTGTTGAATATTCTGGCCGGCATTTTCAATGTCTTCGCCCGCGCCGTGCAGCGTATTTGCACAGGCGGCAAGTGAACCTGCCATTACAAGGGCCGCAATCGTCATAACAAGATGCTTTTTCATTGTTTATCCTTTTTAATCCATTGTTTTCAATGCAATTCAGAACGTCCGGCATACTGATAAGTTCCGGGCATTTTATAAATTATTGCTAATGCGTGTTTATTTTATCGCCAATTTGATCACCGGCGGCAAAACCGGCAAGGGCGGCAAGCAGCAAGGCCATTTTGGGGTTGTCCTTTACAGGCTCTTCGAATCCGTCGAGCATGGTTTTCACGGTATTTTCGACATTATCAATAAATCCCGCATTCGCCGCCGGTTTTTTGAAATGCTTTTTGCTCCTGATACGGTAATGGCCCCATCCGCAGACGGCGCACGCAATCAGCATAAGCGTAGCCCCCGTAGCGACGGCGGCTATCGGCATGGAATAATAAGCAAGAAGCCACGAAAACCCTGCAACCGCAAAGAACAACATGCCGATAAAAGCAACGACTCCGGCAAGCCCGTAATAGCCGATGCCTGCCGTCGTCTTTTTAGCCTTTTGCATGGCGGTGCCGGCCATGAGGCCATTTACCAGCAATTCCCTTATCAAAGGTGACATGGGTTTTATCTCCGGCCAACAAGCATGCTCGCGACAACCCCGCCGACAAAAGCCATGGCGATGGATTGCCCCGGATTGTTGCGGACATATTCGGCGATTAGCTCGAACTGGTCGCGGCTGCGTTCCTTTGCCCCATCAAGCGCTTCCTTGGCGCGCGCTTCTGCATGGGCCAATTGCTTCTTGCCCTCATGCTTCAAATCGCGGCCCAGAACTTTTGCATCCTGCAATACGACTTCGGCGTCTTCTTTCAATACTTGCAAATCTTCCTTGATAATATTCGTATTCGCGCGGCTTTTGGCACCGTCAATCTCACGGGATAATGTGTTCGCGGCGTCTTTTACCATTTCCTTGGCCATAAAAATCTCCTTTTCAAAATATGACAGTGACAAGGAAACAAACGCTAAAAACGCGTTTTTGTTCCGGGAAAAAAGAAACCCGGCCCGTGACATACAAAAAATGGATTTTATGCTTTGATTTCGCCGCAGAACATATAGCCGACGCCGCGGATTGTCTTGATATAGCGCGGATCTTTGGGGTCGTCATTCAGCTTTTTGCGCAGGCGCCCTATCTGGATATCGACGGCCCGGTCGAAAGAATCATAATCGCTTTCGCGCGTCAGCTCAAACAAACGCTCGCGGCTCAGCACCTTATTTGCCGCGTCGACAAGGGCCTCAATCAATTTATATTCGCCCGTCGTAAGGTCGGCGGATACACCCTTTTCATCGAATAGCTGGAACTGCCCGCGATCCAGCGTCCATACATCAAAATGAACAAGCCTTTGTGTTTTATCATTCGCCCCGTCGCCCATAAGGACAGCCGGCTTTTCTTCCGCGCGGCGGAGAACAGCTTTGATGCGCGCGGAAAGCTCGCGCATCTCGAACGGCTTTGTCATGTAATCATCGGCCCCCATTTCAAGGCAAACGACTTTCTCGGTTGTATCGCTCTTGCCGCTAACAACAATAACGGGAATTTTCTGCATCGTGCGAAGCTGCGCCAGAAGGCTGATGCCGTCCGTATCCGGCAATATGAGATCGAGCAGGATGATCTGCGGTGTCTGCGTTTCAAGAAGCTTCATAAGCTCCTTGCCGCTCCCGGCGGACAGGGCCTTATAGCCTTCGCCGTTCAGATAATGGGTTACGACCATTTGCAGGCCTTCATCATCGTCAACGCTCAAAACGGTCGCCTTGGGCATCGGCAGAATTCCTTCTACATGCAAAAATTCTAATGAATTGATTTTACTATCTTAATCATTTGTTACAGAAAAGATACAAACTTTTTCACTCCCGTAACATAAAGGACAAATCTTCGTTACGAAGCTCCGCTAGGCTCGAAATCATCAGCAATAAGCAACGATAGGAGCTTAACAATGTTTACGCAAAGAGAACTTGTAGCGGAAATGCCGAAATTGAAAAAATTTGCAGTCAAACTGACCCGCAATACAAGCGAAGCTGACGATCTCGTTCAGTCGACCCTTCTGCGGGCCATGGAGAAAGCTGACTATTTTGAAACGGGAACCAATCTGTTCAAATGGACGTCAAAAGTTATGTATAACATATTCGTTACCAGCTACCGCCGGAAAACAAAATTTGAAAGCCAGTACGACCCAACTTTCCATATTGAAAACCGCTCGATCGAGGCTGACCAGCATATAAAATCAGAGGTCAAGGCTTTGGGCCGCGCAATGGAAAAAATGTCTGCCGAACACAAGGAAATCCTCGTCATGGTTTGTGTCAAAGGCATGCAATATCAGGAAGTAGCCGATCTTTTGGAAATCCCTGTCGGCACTGTCCGCTCCCGCCTTTCCCGCGCGCGCAGCCAGCTTATCTCCCTTATGGAAGGGCCGGGAACGCCGCTGAACGGTCAGGATAATGAAGAATTCCGCCATCTGGGCAGGATAGCCGCTTAAAAGTCAAAGCACTGCGGACGACATCACAGAGCTGGAAAGAACCCGCCCGGAATAACGGGCGGGTTCTTTTTCAACTCCCGTCCTGCGCCGCCCCATGACTACCCTGCCCTTTCATGGTTGGCGCTATCCGGCATAAAAAAGGGGGAGCCATGCGGCTCCCCTAGTTATATTTTTTCTGGAGGACACTCAGAAAAAACAAATCTTTCAATCAAAGTCCGGCCTTAGTTCGCCTGACGACGCAAGAAAGCAGGGATATCAAGCTCTTCCTCGTTTTTCGGGCGGCTTGCCGCGGGCGCGTCGATATTCAACTGGCCTTGTGCCGGATTTTCCGCAATGCGTGGCGCGGCGCGAAGGCTGTTGTGGAAACCACCGCCGCCGGTTCCTGTCCGCTGCGTTCCGCCTTGGTAATCATCGGCAACGGCGCCCTCTTCCATTTCAATCTGGCGGGCGGCATGACGGACGCCGCTGGTAATACGCTCGAACAAAGAGGGCGTTTTCTTGCGCTCTGCCTGTCCTGCACCCGGTGTCGGCGGGCGCAGATGATATCCATGCCCGGCTTGGGCCGGCGCGGTATAACCGCCCCCCATGCCATAACCGCCGGCAGGGTCTTGCGGTTCGGGAATAACGGCTTTCGGCGGGATAAAATGCCCATCATGCAGCGTCCCACGCAGGCCGGAAGCCTGTTGGTGCTGGGGTGACGGTGCCGTTTGCGCGGCAGGGGTAAATTCCTGCTGTTCAAACATATCGCGCTCCGGCTCGTCACGGACGGGCGCGGGCTGGGGCGCCGTATAGGCGGCGGCCTGCCGGGCCGGTTCAATCGCATAGGCCTGGGCCGGTGCGCGCACAAGAGGAGCTGCCGGCGGAGTTGCTGCGGCAGAAGCAGGGATGGATGTCTGGACAGCCGTGGCCGTTTGCGGTTTCGCGCGTTCGAATACAGGCTTGTTTTCAGCCTGCGGCGCGGGCTTTCCCACAGAAGTCACACGCACCCCGCCCGTTCCCGTCGTTGAAACGGGCTGCCTGGCTTCGGCAGCATCGATCCCCGTCGCAACGACGGAAACACGGATACGGCCTTCCATTTTATCATCAAAGGTCGAACCGAAGATGATATTGGCATTCGGATCGACTTCGTCGCGGATGCGGTTACAGGCCTCATCGACCTCGAACAGCGTCATATCGGTTCCGCCCGTGACGTTGATGATGACGCCGCGCGCGCCCTTCATCGAAATATCGTCCAGAAGCGGGTTGTTGATTGCGGCTTCGGCTGCCTCGATGGCGCGGCGTTCGCCTTCGGCCTCGCCCGTCCCCATCATCGCCTTGCCCATTTCCAGCATCGCGGAGCGGATGTCGGAGAAGTCGAGGTTGATAAGACCCTCTTTGGTAATAAGGTCGGTCACGCCGCGAACGCCGGATTGCAGGACGGAATCAGCCATGCGGAACGCATCGGCAAAGGTCGTCTTTTCATTGGCGACGCGGAAAAGATTCTGGTTCGGGATGACGATCAGCGTATCCACGTAATCCTGGATCTCGCTGATGCCGGATTCGGCCTGGCGCATACGGTGCGTTCCCTCGAAATGGAACGGCTTGGTTATAACGCCGACAGTCAGGATACCGGCATCGCGGCAAGCGCGGGCAATGACAGGCGCTGCGCCCGTCCCCGTCCCGCCGCCCATGCCGGCTGTGATAAAGACCATGTTGGAACCGAGCAGGCGATCCATGACCTCGTCAATGCTTTCCTCCGCCGCGCGCTGCCCCATTTCCGGTTTTGCCCCGGCGCCAAGCCCCGCCGTCACATGCGTGCCGAGCTGGATGCGCGCCTCGCACAAGCTGCCTTCAAGAGCCTGCGAGTCCGTGTTGCAGACGAGGAATTCAACGCCCTCCAATCCACTGGAAATCATATTATTTACGGCGTTTCCACCTGCGCCGCCCACACCGACGACTGTAATTTTAGGGGACAATCTTTGTACCTCTGGCGTTTGAATTCTCAAATTTATCATGACGACCTCTTGGTTAGGCTATGCAGGCGATTCTATGGATGTTCGTACCGGAACGGAATCATGAAAATTCGTAGGAACGGTACAAACGGCGGGCAAAAGCGTTTTTCAGGCGCATCCGGCCCCGCATAAAAGCGACAACAGAATCTCTTAAGTGATTCTTTTGATTCGCACATTGGATTTTGTCACGGACGCAGGAAAACCCAAAGAAAATGCACATATTTAACTGTGGATAACTTTAGGATGAAATCTACTTTTTTCAAAGATTCCAGCAAGAAAGACTGTGCGCATTTTATGCGCGCATGCCATAGAGCAAGCAATCTCATAGGGTTGTGCGGCGCTCTTAAACATCAATATAAACAGCCGCAAAATTCTCCGCACCTGCAAGGCTTTGGCGCGGTGGCGTAAACGGCTTTATGCCCGCCCGCCGTTTTCTCAAAACCGGACAGGCAAGAGCGGCCCCCGCGCGCGGAAGCGAAACATTTCTTGAATATATATTGAAACAGGATTGCCGCACCCAAAACGGGCGGGAGCCTAGAAGCGGAAAGGCCCGATAAAAATGAGAACGGCCAGAAGAAGATATAAAACGCCAAAAAAGAAATTATTCTTGCCGCGCGATTGAACCGATCGTCCCAGCAAAAGCGCCCCGGCCAGTCCCAGCGCGCCGCCCAAACCATATTGGATACGCGCGTCATGGATAAAATAAAGGACGGCGACGCCGGCGGCAATCGCGGCCAAAAGCGTTATGCTTTTCGTAAAGAAGCCCATCACCAATTCTCTTTCCACCAGAATTTCATGCGCTCCCACAGGCTTCCCGGCTCCACCGTCGCCATAATTTCGGCGGGCATTTCATCATGCCGCTCGGTGATATAGGTCAAAAGCCCCGCCGTCGTCGCAAAGGCCGGGCCGCTCACGGCGTCGGGGAGGGAATTGAGGCGGATCGGGCGGCCAAGCCGCACCTGCTTGTCCAGAATGGATTGGGAAAGCTCGCGCATACCCGGCATTTGCGAACCGCCGCCCGTCAGGACGACGCGGCGGCCAATGCCGCTGCCGAGGCCGGAATCGCGGATGCGTCCGCGGACGATTTCAAGTATCTCCTCCAGCCGCGGCTGGATAATGCCGATCAGGAGCGAGCGCGGAATATGATTCGGCGCATGGCGGTCGTTTTCGCCGAGTTGCGGGACTTCGATAAGCTCGCTCTCATCCCCGCTCGTCACCATGGCGCTGCCGTAAAGGGTTTTCAGCCGCTCGGCATCCGCGCCGGAACACATCAGCCCTTTGGCTATGTCGTTTGTCACGTGCTGCCCGCCTGCCGGAATGGCGTCGGAATAAATCATATGGCCGCCCTGAAACACGGCAAAGGACGTCACGCCTGCGCCCATGTCAATGACGGTACAGCCCAGATCCATCTCGTCCTCGACAAGGCTGGCCAGCCCCGCCGCATAGGGCGAGGAGCCGAGGGCGATAATATCGAGATGGGAGCGTTCGATACAGGACGCGATATTCTGGAGCGGCCCCAGATCCGCCGTCACCATATGAATGCCGACATCGAGCTGCTGCCCCACCATGCCGCGCGGGTCGCGGATTCCCTCCTGCCCGTCGATGCGGTAGCCGATGGGGATGGTATGGATAAGCTCGTAATCGGCGGAAAGCACCTGATCCTGCGCCTTGGCGAGCGCGCGGCGGACATCGTTGCCCGTAATCGAATGGCCGGCGACCTGAATCGACGCGCCCATCACATGGGAATGGGCGTAAACGCCCGGCACGTTGATGATAACCTCGCGCAGCGGGTAGCCCTTCATCGCCTCCGCCGCCATGTTTTCCGCGGCATGGACAGTGGAGCGGATGGCGTTTTCGGCCAGATCGAGATCGATGACGACGCCGCCCTTGATGCCTTTCGAGGCCTGATTACCGACGCCCAAAACCTCGATCGCGCCCTCGTCATCGACAATCCGGCCAATGAAACAGGCAATCTTGTGGCTGCCTATATCCAGTGCGGCCAAAATGGAGCCTTTGGGTTTGAGCTTGTGTTTCATTAAATCGGGCTGCCTGCGGCTGGTTTGGGGCCGGCGTGGAAATCCGATGCGGCGCCGGGTTTGGTTCTTACAGTTATACGGCCCTCTTCCCGCACGTCAATGCTCAAAACATCCTTGTCTAATATGGCTTCTTCCTCATGATTGACGGCAAGGCGGCGCAGGGCGACGCCCAGCCCGTCTTCGGGCAGCTTGACGTCCGCGCCGGATTTTAATTTGAGATCCCAGCGCCGCCCGCCAATCAGGGTCGCCGCCTCCACCCTCTCGCGGATGGACGGTTCGGCCTCCAGCATCGCCAAAAGCGCCGCGGTCTTTTCCGGCGCCTCATCCCCGATCACGATCAGGAGATCCTTCCACCGCTGCAAATCCTGCTCGGTCAGGACGATGCCTTCGGCGTCGATAAGCGATAAGCGCCTGTTCCTTTGCCACAGGGCAAGCGGCACGCGTTCCTCAAGCCTGATGTAAAGCGTGTCCGGCAACCGCCTTTCAACATGGGCTTTTTTAACCCATGCAAGGCGTTCAATCATCTCTTTCGCCGCCGCCGGTTCAAAAGCGAAGACCGGATCGCCGCGTTCCATATTGATCATGGCTTTGAGCGTATCGGGATCGGTATAAACACGGCCATCGACAAGGATGGTACGGACGGCAAATCCCCATTCCGCGGATATATCGAGGATGGATTCATGGATCCGGTGCTGCGCGCGCGCCGCCGCGCCGGACAGGACGAACCATGACCCGGCCCAGAACACAGCCACCAGAATTGCCAGAACGAGCCCGAACCTCTTGATAAAGAGGATCAGGCGCTCTGAGCCGCTCGCGCGCCGTTTAAGGATGGAAGATCGTCTTGTGCCTGACCGTGACATTTTGCGGTTTCAACCAGATGGGAACAAAGTTCTACGAAAGAGGAGCCGTTATAGACAACCTGCGACGGGCCGATGGATTCCGCCGTCAGGCCCGGCTGGGTGTTAATTTCAAGGAAGTATAACCCTTCCGGCCCCTCAAGGGAATCATCATAACGGAAGTCGCAGCGCGCAAGGCCGGAACATCCCAGGACAGTATAGACCCGCTCCGCGTAATCCATGGCCGCCTTATAGGCGCTGGAGGGGATTTGCGCGGGCAAAACCAGCTCCGTGCGCGTGTCCTTGTATTTCGCCTCATAATCGAAAAAGCGCGCGTGGGAAATAATCTCGGTCACGGCCTGCGCCTTGCCGTCCAGAACGGCGACCGTCAGCTCCTTGCCCGGAATATAGCGTTCGACCAGCACTTCGTCGCCGAACGTCCAGCTATCAACATCAAGCGCTAGATGGTTGTCATTATCCAAAACGATGCGCACGCCGACGGAAGACCCCTCGCAAGGCGGCTTCACGACATAAGGCGCATCCATAACATTTCCCGCCAACACATCGTCCTTGCTGGCAATTCTGCCTTCCGCGGAAGGCACGCCGACAGATGCCGCCATGCGTTTTGCCAAAGGCTTGTTCATGCCGATGGCCGAAGCCGTCACGCCGGAATGGGTATAGGGAATTTCAAGGATTTCCAAAAGTCCCTGAATAACCCCGTCCTCACCGCCGCGCCCGTGGAGATTATTAAAGACCACATCAGGACGCGGGGTTAAATCCTTCAAAAGACTTTGCAAATCATGGGTGACGTCGATGACGCGGACATCATAACCGCCCTCGGTGAGCGCCGCCTCAACCGCCTTTCCCTTATCCAGCGATACGGCGCGTTCCGCCGACCATCCGCCGACAAACAAGGCCACTTTTTTCTTTTTTGTCATGCCGCTACTCCCATTCGCTTTATCTCCCAGCGTAACGTAATTCCGAATTTTTCAGAAACCTTTTTACGGATTTCCTCGCCGAGGGTTTCAAGGTCGGCGGCGCGCGCGCTGCCGTCATTTATCATGAAATTACAATGCTTTTCGCTCATCCGCGCACCGCCCACGCGAAGACCGCGCCCGCCGGCGGCGTCAATCAACTGCCAGACTTTCGTCCCCTCCGGCAATCCGGCCTTCGCCAGTTCTTCCGCCGCAGGGTTCGCAAAGGTGGAGCCGCCCGTCTTTTCGCGGATGGGCTGGCTTTCCTCGCGCTTCGCTTTAATCTCCGCAATGCGCGCCGACACGTTTGAAGGATTGTCTTTTTCACCCCCGAAAGTGGCGGAGATAAAAATATAATCGTCCGGCACATCGACATGGCGATAGCGCATGCCCATCTGCGCCGGTTTCAGCACATGGAGATTGCCGCCGCGATCGAGGGCCTCGCAAGACACCAGAACATCTTTTGTTTCAGCGCCATAGCATCCGGCATTCATCCGCAAGGCGCCGCCGATCGTCCCCGGAATGCCGGAGAAAAATTCAAGCCCCGCAATCCCCGCCTCCGCCGCAACCTGCGCGACATTGGCGTCCAGCGCGAGCGCCCCCGCCTCGACGGTGGTTCCATGCGTTTCGATCCCCGCAAATTCCCGCCCCAGACGGATCGTAACCCCCGGCAGGCCGCCGTCACGAATAATCGTGTTGGAAAGAGCGCCGAAAACCCGCACGGGAATCTCTTTGGGACAGGCCGCAAGAAATTCCTGCAAATCATCGTAATCCGCGGGTTTAAAGAGGATTTCCGCCGCACCACCGCACTTGAACCAGCCGGACGCGCCCAGCGGGGCGTTTTCGGTGTAGCGGCCACGAACGGGGGGAAGCTCTGCGGATTTTATCTGCGGATTATTCATCGGCGATTATGCCCTTTGCTTTTGCCCGGCCGCGAAGATCGCCTCCAGCTGCGCCGGAAGGGCATAGGCCCATTTCGTGATATCGCCTGCGCCAAGACAAATAATGAAATCGCCGGGGCGGGCGGCGGCGGCCACCAAGGCGGCAAGCGCATCGGGATCTGCCAAAACCTCCGCATCTTTATGGCCGTGGTCGCGCAGCCCCTGTACAAAGGCTTCTTTCGACGCCCCGTCTATCGGCGCTTCGCCCGCCGCATAAATATCTGCGATCAGGACGCTGTCGGCATCGTTGAAAGCTTTGCAAAAATCCTCAAACAGGCTGGCAAGCCTCGTATAACGGTGCGGCTGCAACACGGCGTGGACGCGCCCGCCGGTTCCGACTACTGCTTGCCGCGCGGCCTTCAAGACCGCCTGAATCTCCACCGGATGATGCCCATAATCGTCAATGACCGTGATTCCGCCCGCCTCGCCCGTCTTGGTAAAGCGGCGCTTGACGCCCGTAAAACCGGCCAGAGCGTCTTTCATCGCTTGCGGCGCCATTCCCATGCGCCGCCCGATGGCGAGGGCCGCAAGGCAGTTCTGGACGTTATGCTGGCCCAGTACCGGCAGGAAGACATCGCGCAGGACGAGCGCCCCCTTCCCGTCAACATCATCCGAAAAATGCACGTCGAACACGCTGCCGTCGCCGTTGCTGCGGATATTGTCGGCGCGGACATCCGCTTGCTGGTTCATGCCGTATGTTATGACGATCCGGTCGGAAAGCCCCGATACCATCGCCTGCACCGCGGGATGATCGAGGCATAAGACGGCAAAGCCGTAAAACGGGATATTTTCGACGAATTGCCGGAAGGCTTTTTTAACGGCGGCATAATCGCCGTAATGATCGAGATGTTCGGGATCAATGTTGGTCACGACCGCAACAGTCGCGGGAAGCCGGGTAAACGTCCCGTCGCTTTCATCGGCCTCAACAACCATCCACTCCCCGCCCCCCATGCGGGTGTTGGTTCCATATTTATTGACGATCCCGCCATTGATCACTGTCGGGTCGAACCCGCCCTCTTCAAGCATCGCGCCGACCATAGAAGTCGTCGTCGTCTTGCCGTGCGTGCCGCCAATGGCCACAGCCATTTTCAAGCGCATGATCTCTGCCAGCATTTCCGCACGGCGGACGATAGGAAGCCCCGCCGCCCGCGCCGCGACCAATTCGGGATTGTCCGGTTTGATGGCCGAAGAAATAACGACAATCACCGCGCCGTCAATATGGCGGGCATCATGACCGGTGAAAATCTTCATACCCTGTTTTTTAAGGCGTTCCGTATTATAGCCTTCGGCCATGTCGGAGCCTTGAACCGTATAGCCATGGGCGTGCAGGACTTCGGCGATACCGCTCATGCCGATGCCGCCAATTCCGATAAAATGAAGCGTTCCAACGCTTTGGGGTACAATACGCATGAGCCGAAACCTAGCGGATCGATTGCGAAATAACAATAAATATCGGGGCTTTTCGTGGTTTTACAGCGTTTTCATGCCGTTAGGCCGCTGGCCAAAGCCGCCTAGTGCCTCTCCCACCCGCTGGCCAGCGCCATAACGATGTTTCCGAGCTTCCTCGCGGCGTCGGGGCGGCCGCAGGAGCGGGCGTTTTCAGCCGCGCGGAAAAGCGTTTCGGGGTTCTGGAGAAAGGTTTCAAGCCTTGCCAGCAAGGCTTCCGCCGTAAAGCCGTTTTGCGTCATTACCCATGCGCCGCCCGCGTCGGCGACTGAATCCGCATTGCGCTTTTGCTGCTGATCCGCATGGTGCGGATAGGGGACGAAAATCGCGGGCCGCCCCGCCGTCGTTACCTCGGACACGGTTCCGGCGCCGGAGCGCCCTATAAAGAGGTGGCAGCGTTCGAGCTGGAGCGCCATATCCTTGAAAAAGGGCCGCAGGTCGCATTTTATTTTCGCCTGATCATAGATGCTCTCGACACGCGGAAGATCCTCGGAGCGGCATTGTTGGATGATTTCCAGCCGCTCCCTGTAATGTTCCGGCAGCTTTGCCAGCGCTTCCGGCAGGATGTCGCTGAAGACGCTTGCGCCTTGTGAGCCGCCCGTCACGAAAATCCGCAAAGAGCCGTCATGCTCGATCGTCGGATAGGGCTTGTTATAAAGCGCCGCTATATCCGGGCGCACGGGGTTCCCCGTTACGACGGCGCGCGCTTCGTCGGAACTGTCCAGCCCTTCGACATGCGCCCATGCCACGGCAATCCGCTCGGCTTTCGGGGCAAGGAAAACATTGGCCTTTCCAAGGACGGCATTCTGTTCATGAATAACGGTGGGGATCTTCATCATCTGCGCCGCATAGATTGCGGGAACGGACGGATAGCCGCCAAACCCCACGACAACGGCCGGTTTCAAATCCGACAATAATTTGCGGGCCTGAACAAAGCCCGCCATCAATGAAAAGGCCGATTGCATTTTCCTGAAAAGCCCGGAACCAAGGGAGCCTGATTTCAATATATAGACCGGAATGCCACCCGCGAAAGGTTCATAGCGTTTACCGCGCACATCGCTGGCAAGCGCAACGCGGTAGCCGCGCGAGATCAAATCCTGCGCAAGCGCTTCCGCCGGAAACATATGCCCGCCCGTCCCGCCGGCGCTCAGCAGGATAAGTTTGGGTGCGGATTTAATGGCGTCGTTCATGCGGCCCTCGCTTTAATTTTGAACATCATGCTTTCGCGCTCCCGCCAATCGGGCGGATCGACAGGCCGCCGCGCGCAATGCCCGAGCGCCCCTGCCGCCGCGTCAGGGCGAGCAGGATTCCCATCCCTATGCCCGACGACAGCAAGGACGATCCGCCATAGCTGATAAACGGCAAGGTCATCCCCTTGGTCGGTAAAAGATGCAGGGCCGAGCCCATATTGACAAGCGCCTGAAGGCCGAACAGCGTTAATATCCCGCCGGAGGCGAGGATAACGAACATATTATCCGTATCCATGATGCGGTTATAGCCGCGCAGAATGATGAAGCCATAAATACCGACAATCAATATCGTTATGATCATACCCAGCTCTTCCCCCGCGACGGAGAAAATAAAATCAGCATGGGCATCAGGCAGGTTGTTTTTGACCGTCCCCTGCCCCGCGCCCGTCCCGAAGACCCCGCCATGGCGGAAAGATTGCAAGGAGCGGTCTATCTGGTACGTATCGCCGCTTTCGGGATTGATGAACCTGTCGACGCGGCTTTGAACGTGGTCAAAGCCCATATAGGCGAGGACGCTTAAGCCGGCCGCAAAAATAACGACGACCGCAATCCAGCGGAAAGGCAGCCCCGCCAGAAAGACGACCGTGAAAAACCCCGCCGCCATGACGAATGTCATCCCCATATCCGGCTGTAGCACAAGCAAGGAGGTAATCAGCGCGAACAAGGCCGTCGCCGCATAAATCCCTTTAAAGCCCGGCTGTTCTTTTTGCCGCGCAAGAAGCCATGAAGTGACAACCAGAAAGGATGCTTTTGCAAGCTCGGACGGCTGGAGCGACAAAGGCCCGAATTGCAACCAGCGCTGCGCCCCCTTGACCTCGACACCGATCAGAAGGACGAGGATCATCGCCGCAATCGAACAGGCAAGGACGATAAGCGCCGCCCGCCAGACATTCTGGATGCTCAGCATGGATAAAAACACGATGGCAAAGACAGTCGGGACGAGATAAATCAGATGCCGGATAATGAAATGATGGGCGGGATCGCCGTTGCGCAAAGCCACAGGCGCACCCGCCGCCGCAACGAGGACAACGCCAAGCACACACAGGACAAAAGCGAGGGTCAGGGTTACGCGATCTACCGTCCACCACCAGCGGCCCAGAACAGATTGATCGGTACGGGCAAAAATGCTCATGCGCCGACCTCGTCCGAAAGGGATTCGACAAGATGCGTAAAGACATCGCCGCGATGTTCAAAATTGCGGAACTGATCCCATGACGCGCAGGCAGGCGATAACAAGACCGTCCCCGCGCCGCCCGGCTGCCCGCGCTCGCTTTGCGCCAGCTTATGGGCTTCCAGAACGGCAATATCCAGTGAATGGCTTTTTGTATAGGCGACGCCCGCATGGTCGAGCCAGGCGGCAAATTCATCCATCGCCCCGCCGATTAAAAAGACATGGCGCAGGCGGTTGAGATACGGCTCCAGCGCCGCAAGCCCGCCTTCTTTCGCCTGCCCGCCTGCAATCAAGTAATTCGCACCGTAACAGGCGACGGCCCGCGCGGCGCTATCGCCGTTCGTAGCCTTGCTGTCATTGACATAGGCAATGCCGTTAATCACGCGCACGAGCTTTTGCCGGTGCGCTAGTCCCTGATATGTTCTGATATGTTCCAAAATTTCTTCGGGCGCGATGCCCAGCATCCGGCAAACCGCATAGGCCGCAATGATATTTTGCTGGTTATGCGGGCCGGGAAGTTCGGAATAAGAGGAAATATTGCCTATTTCCCTCGGCTCGCCTTCAGCCATCGCATCCATCAGGATGCCTTCTTTGGCAAATACGCCGCCCGGCGCTTCGCGCTTATAGGAAACGGGGATGGCTTTACGGATGCCCGCCGCCGCTATCCTTTCAAAGATGGCCTGTGACGGTGCATCGTCAATGCCGCATATCGCCGTGCCTTCGCCTTCGAATATTCTCTCCTTCACCGCCGCATAACCGGCAAGATCGCCATGCCTGTCCAGATGATCGGGGGTGATATTCAAAAGGACGGAAATATCCGGCCTGAAGGACGGGCAGAGATCGATCTGGTAGGATGAAATTTCCAAAAGGATCGCCCCGTCCCTTTTCGGCAAGGTAAGGTCGAGAACGGCCCGCCCGATATTGCCGCCCGTCATGACATCCATTCCGGCGCTGCGCATGATGTGGGATATAAGGGCCGTCGTCGTCGATTTTCCGTTCGTCCCCGTAACGCCGATTGTTTCACGGCCATGATTGATGCGGTGAAGGATTTCAAGATCGCCGATAATCCCGACCCCGGCTTCCCGCGCCCGCAAGACCGCAGGATGCGGCTGCGGCAGGTAAAGGGGGATGCCGGGCGACAGGATAAGAGCCGCATAGCCCGCAAGCCCGCTCAACGTAAAATCAAGCAGCGGGATATTTTCCTTTTCCGCCGCGAGGCGTTTTTCCTCGTTATCGTCCCATGCCGCGACCTTTACATTCGCGGCAATCAGCGCTTTTGCAACGGACAGGCCGGACAGGCCAAGCCCGCAAACCGCTACCGGCCTGCCTTCCAATCCTGCTGCAAAAACATCAATCCGGATCATCTTAATTTCAACGTCGCCAATCCGATAAGGGCCAGTATGACCGCTATAATCCAAAAACGTATGACGATTTTCGGTTCAGACCAGCCTTTCTTTTCAAAATGGTGGTGGAGCGGCGCCATCGCGAAAACGCGTTTCCCGGTCAGCTTGAACGACGCCACCTGAATAATCACCGAAATGGTTTCAAGGACGAACAGGCCGCCAATGACGAATAAAACCAGCTCGTGCTTGACCACCATGGCAATCGCGCCAAGCCCCGCCCCCATGGCAAGCGATCCCGTATCGCCCATAAAAACCATCGCGGGCGGCGCGTTGAACCAGAGGAACCCCATACCGGCGCCGATAAGCGCCCCGCAAATAACGGCAAGCTCCCCCGTACCCGGAATAAAGGTGATGCCGAGATAGGGCGCGTAAACGGAGTTCCCGACAAGATAAACAATCAAACCGAAACAAGCCGCCGCAATCATCACAGGCACGATGGCCAGCCCGTCAAGGCCGTCCGTCAGGTTCACAGAATTCGCCGTACCGACAATCACAAGCATTGCAAAAGGAATAAACAAAAAGCCGAGAGGGATCAGGAAATCCTTCATGAACGGGATGGCCAGCCCTGTCGAAATCTCCGCGGGAGAAAAATGCAGATAGGCGGCGATTGCACAGGACGCGATGCCGAATTCAAAAAGGAGCCTTATTTTTCCCGGAATGCCGTGATGGCTGCGCTTGGTCAGCTTGGCATAGTCATCGGCGGCGCCGACCAGCCCGAAACCGATTATCGTTCCCGCGACAATCCACACATAAGGGTTGGTAAAGTCAGACCAGAGAATGACGGAAATTCCCGCAGAGATCAGAATCATCAACCCGCCCATCGTCGGTGTTCCGGCTTTCTTCAGATGCCCTTCCGGCCCGTCATTGCGAATAGGTTGCCCTTCCTTTTGCTTTTTCTTCAGCCAGCGGATCATGGACGGCCCGATGAGGAAGCATATGATGAGCGCCGTCATCACCGCCCCGCCTGTCCTGAACGTCAGATAACGGAACAGGTTAAAGGCGATAAAATCATTCGCGTAAGGTGCCAGAAACGTATAGAGCATGGTTTAATTTGCCGATCCTGTTTTATTGAACTTCAACGGCAATGCGCGCAGCGCCTCGACCACCGTCCCCATCTTGCTGCCAAGAGATCCTTTCACCATCACCACATCACCCGGAACAAGGACGTCGGGAACGATTTGCGCCAGCTCGCCGCTGCTGTCCCTATGTTCGCCGCGCTGGTTGGCCGGTAAAACATCATGCAGGTTCTTCATGAGTTTCCCGCATGTATAAACGAGATCCACATTAGCGGCTTTGAGCGGCAACGCAAGATCCGCGTGGTGGCGGGCGCCATCCGCGCCCAGCTCCAGCATGTCGCCCAGAATGGCGATTCTGCGCCCGCCGCGCCCCGGATCGACGAGGGCAAGCACCTTGAAGGCCGCCCGCATCGACGCGGGAGAGGCATTATAGCTTTCGTCAATCAGCGTCACAGGATTGTTTTTATCGCCGATATGCAAAAGCTCGCGCTTGCCGCGCCCGATAATCGCCTCCTGTTTGGAAAGCGCCTTGGCCGCCTTCGCCACATCGCCCCCCGCCAGCTTGACGGCGAGCAGGACGGAAAGGGAATTGACGGCCACGTGCCGCCCGGCAATCTGGAGGGAATATTCTATTGTTTCACCGTCAATATTCGCCGTGATGCGCGAACCGTTGGCGGCCTCGATGATGTTTTCAATATGGGCATCGGCCTGTTTGTCTTCGCCAAAGCTGAACACATCCACGCCCTTCGCGGCGGCATGGCGGCGCAGATACTCGAACCATTCATTATCGCGGTTCAGGATAATTTTCGCTCCCCGTTCCATTCCTTCGATGATTTCAGCCTTGGCCGCGGCGATCCCTTCCACGCCTTTTTCAAAATTACCGACATGGACGGGCGCAACCGTCGTGATAATAGCGATTTCAGGGCGCACCATTTTTGAAAGAGGCGCGATTTCCCCCGGATGGTTCATGCCCATTTCAAAAATACCGTAATCCGCACCCGCCGCCATCGCGGATAATGTCAGCGGAACGCCCCAGTGGTTATTATAGCTTTTGACGCTCGCATGGGTTTGTCCCAGCGCGCGGAAGGCCGTTGCAAGAAACTCTTTCGTGCCTGTCTTCCCGACGCTTCCGGTAATGCCGATAATCGCCGCCCCCGTCCTTTCACGCGATACGGCGGCCAGTTTTTCCAGCGCGCGCAGCGTATCATCCACGACGACCAGCCTGTCATTTTCAACGCCATCGACCGCCCGTGTAACGACGGCGGCGCAAGCGCCGTTTTCAATGGCCTTTAAAACATAATCATGCCCGTCCCCGTTATCACCGGACAGGGCGAAAAACAGATCGCCTTTTTGCAGCGTTCTGGAATCAATGGATATGCCCTGCGCGGCCCAGCTCCCCGTAACGGGGACGCCCATCGCCTCGCAAGCTTCCTTCGCGCTCCAAATTAATTTCGCTCCCTGCATATTCACGCCTTTTCATTGGTGTTTAGAGTTTTTATTATTTTCGCCGCCTCTTCGAGATCGTCAAAAGGCTCGACGCGGTCGCCGATAATCTGCCCGCTCTCATGGCCTTTTCCGGCAATCACAAGCACATCGTCATCGGCAAGCTGTTCGATAGCCCATCTTATTGCCTCCCGCCTGTCGCCTATTTCTTTCGCGTCCGGCGCAGCTTCCATGATCGCCGCGCGTATCATCGCCGGATCTTCGCTGCGCGGGTTGTCATCCGTTACGACAACAAGATCGGAAAGACCGGACGCAATCCGCCCCATTGCCGGGCGCTTGGCGGAATCCCTGTCGCCGCCGCAACCGAAAACACAAACGAGCCGCCCGCGCGTGTGTGGGCGCAGCGCGCCAAGAACCGCCTCAAGCGCCGCCGGCTTATGGGCATAATCGACATAGACAGCGATACCCGTTCCCGCATCCGGGACGCGTTGCAAGCGCCCCGGCACACCTTGAAGCTTTTCAAGCAAGGGAACAAAACGCGGCGCTTCTTTCTTACCGGCGCCCGCAAGGACAAGCCCCAGCGCCGCCAGCGCATTCATGACCTGAAACTGCCCGACCAGCGGCAACAGCAGTTCATATTCGCTCCCGTACACGGATATTTTTATGCTCTGGCCCAATGGATCCGGCGCGCGCGAAAGAAGCTTTATTTCACAGCCATTTTCGCCGTATGAAATAATTTTATGCCCCACCTTCTTGCACATCACGGCAAGCTCTTCATAGCGCGCATCATCGGCGCATAAAACAGCCGCGCCTTTCTTCATCACATCCGTGAAAAGAAGCGCTTTCGCCAAAAAATATTCATCCATCGTCTGGTGGTAGTCGAGATGATCGTGCGAAAGATTCGTATAGGCCGCCGCCGAAACATTCACGCCATGCAGCCTGTATTGATCAAGCCCATGGCTTGAAGCCTCCATTGCAAGATGGGTAATGCCCGCCGCCGCGAGATCGGAAAGTTCTGCATGGAGGGACACGGCGTCCGGCGTCGTCAATGCGCCGGAGCGGACAAGCCCCGCCCCGCGCACGCCAAGCGTGCCAAGCGATACGGCTTTTTCAATGCCGGAAAGCTCCCAGATCTGCTGCGTGAAAGAGGCAGTTGAAGTCTTCCCGCTCGTGCCGGTGACGGCGACGATGGTTTCAGGTTGGGCATTGTAGAATTTTGCCGCCATTTCTGCGAGGGCAAGCCGCGGATTATCAACTTCGATGAGCAAGGCATCGTTGCTGCCAGGCGGAAGCTGCACTCCCCTTTCAGCGATGATAACCGAAGCGCCATGCATGACCGCATCGCCGATATATTTGGCGCCGTCTTCGCGGCTGCCCGGCAAGGCCACAAAGACATAGCCCGCGCGCACGCGGCGGCTATCGGCGCTGATACCGCTTATCTCTACGGCATGTTTTGTGTCAATGAGTCTGGAAAGCTGCAAGGCGGCGCTCCTTTTCTATCTCTTCTTTGGTTTTGACATAGGCCGACAAGCTTCCCTCAAGCTCGTCATGCTCCATGGGCGTCAGCGCTTCAATTGCGGCGATGGATTCTATAACTTTTGCCACAGCAGGAACGGCGACCCAGCCAGCCGTCGCAAGCCCGTGCGTATCCTCCGTTCCCTTCGGTTCGTCAACCATGATGTAGACGGCATATTTCGGCGCTTCGGACGGGAAGAAAGCCATAAAGGACGAACGGCGCTTGTCCTTGGCATAGCGGCCATTTTCCGATTTATTTGCCGTCCCCGTCTTGCCGCCGACATTATATCCTTCAATATCCGCACGCTTTCCCGTTCCGTCCGTCACGACAAGGCGCATAAGCTGGCGCATCCTGTGCGATGTTTTCTCGGAAACGACGCGCACCCTGCTTTTATTTTCTGCCGCATGGCCTCGCACCCTATCAAGAACGAGCGTAGGCCGGATCAGCGTTCCGCCATTCATGATGGAAGAAGCCGCTGCGACGAGCTGCAGGGGCGATACGGCGATTCCATGGCCGTAAGAGGCCGTGGCCGTATTGATTTCCCGCCAAGGCTTTGGAAGAATAGGCGCGCCGACTTCCGGAATCTCAACCTGCGGCGCGTTCAAAAGCCCCAGGTCGCGCATAAACGCGACAAAAGGATCCGTTCCGATATTCTGCGCCATTTTGGCGGAGCCGATATTGGATGAATACATGAAGACTTCGGGCAAGGTCAGGATACGGCGCTGCCCGTAATAATCATTGATCCTGAAACGGCCAAACTCCACGGGCGTGCGGGCGTCATAAGTCTTGCCCATCGCCGCGCCGGATAATTCTATCGCCGCCGCCGTCGTAACAATCTTGAAAGTCGAGCCCGGCTCGAACACGCCAAGGGTCAGGTTGTTGAACAACGCCTCTTTTTTGGTTTTCGAGGAGACATCATGCGGGTCGAAATCAGGCAGGGATATGGCGGCCAGCATCTCCCCCGTATTCACTTCCATGACGACGCCGCTTCCGCCAATCGCGCGGAACCGCTTTACCGCATGCGCTATTTCACGGCGCAGCGCGTGCTGGATGCGCACATCGATCGTTGTCATCAATGGCTCTTTTTCATCCGTCAGAAGCTTGTCGAACGAAGCTTCAAGCCCCGCGATGCCGCGGCCATCAATATTCGTATAGCCGAGAATATGGGATGCAAGCGTCCCTTGCGGATAGATGCGGCGCTGTTCCTCCCTGAAAGACAGGCCCGGCTGGCCGAGATACAGAACCTTATATTGCTCTTCAGGCGTGATGTTGCGCTTAATCCAGACAAAGCGTTTTTCGCTTTGAAGCCTTTGCAGGATTTCGCCATAGGGCAGATCGGGAAAAATGCGGACAATATCTTCCGCCACTTTTTTCGGCTCCGTAATAAGGGCCGGATCTGCGTAAAGCGAAGCCGTTTTTAACGAGCGCGCAAGGATTACCCCGTTGCGGTCGAGAATATCAGCCCGCCTTATTTCATTCTTGCGCACCGGTTCCGCCTCAAGATAAGAAACGGTTTTTTCGTCCTTCTTCAATTCCCCCTGTATGAGCGAGAGATCGACGATGCGGGCGGCAACGATAATATAGGCGAGAATAAAGAAAAGGCTGAGAAGCATAAGCCGCCCGCGCGCCATATCCAGCGCCGAGCGTTTTTGCCCCGTGAATTTTATATTGGTGCGGGAGAACGGATTCATCGCCCCTCCCTTTCCGGCGCGTTCAGCTGTTCGATCAGCCTTTCAAAACTTTGGCGCTCTGCAGAAGAGGGAGAAATAATATCCCCCTCCCTTTCCAGTTTTTCCGCCGCGGCAGCGGGCTTTTTTACCGGGGGGGGGATAGGGGAGAGGGAAACGGCCTGCGTAATCCCCTCCTGGTAATGGATGAAAGGATCGGCTTCGATCACAGGCTCCGGGATATGCGATGCATTTTTAATCATGCTCGACGGGCCGGAAGGAACCATGCCGATTTCGGCCGCCAGCTCTTCAAGCCTTTGCGGCCTGTTAAGATAATCCCATTCAACACTCAAGACGCGGATCGTTTCCGTTTCCTGCGCGAGTTTTTTCTTGGCTGTACGATATTGATCCTCCTTGTTCTGTACGGCTTGCGACGTCCAGAATAAAAGGAAGCCGAGAAAAGCCGCGACGGCGAAAAGGAGAAGGTTCGAGATGCGGAATATTCTCATGCGCCCTCCTCTTTCCTGATGCGGATTGCGCCGCGCAAGCGGGCGGAGCGGGAACGGGGATTACGGGAGATTTCTGTTTCGGAAGGATCAAGGGGCTTTCGGGGCGAAAGCATAAAGGCGGGATCGATCTTTTGCGGATCGGCGGGAAGATAGCGCGACGGGGACGGGGTCTTGCCGCTGTGCTGATAGAGGAAGGATTTGACAATACCGTCTTCAAGGGAATGAAAGGAAACGACGATAAGGCGGCCACCGTCCTTGAGAAGCTCCTGCGCGGCGGCAAGGCCGCGTTCAAGCTCTCCAAGCTCGTCATTCACGGCGATGCGCAGCGCCTGAAAACTGCGCGTTGCAGGATCGATTTTATCCTTGGGCGATTTGCGGACAACGGAGCGGATAATATCCGCAAGGCGCAGCGTCGTTTCAATCGGCGCTGTGCCGCGCTCCTCCACTATCTTGCGGGCGATATGGCGGGATTTGCGCTCTTCGCCATAGCGGTAAATCAGGTTCGCAAGATCGTCTTCATCATAGTTATTGACGATATCAGCCGCCGTTTCACCGGACGACATATCCATGCGCATATCAAGCGGCGCATCGAAACGGAAGGAAAAGCCGCGGGCCGCCTCGTCGAACTGCATCGACGATACGCCGACATCTAAAACGAACCCGTCCACCTGTTCATACCCTGCGGCCCTTACAAGCTCCAGCGCGTCGCCAAAACGTCCTTGAATGAAAATAAGCCGCCCGCCAAATTCGCGGCGCATCGCATCGGCGCGGGACAAAGCCGCAGGGTCGCGATCAATAGCAATCACCGTGCAATCGGCCGCCTCTAAAAACGCGCGCGTATAACCGCCGGCCCCGAACGTGCCATCGACATAAACCTCGCCATCCTTGGGGACAAGGGTCGCTAAAACTTCGGGAAGCATTACGGGTAAGTGCGGCGCATTCATGACGCATCACCCTTGGGTAGCGTCAGCCCTTTTTCCCGCACGGTGCGGCGCGCTTCTTCACGGCGGCGGGCAAGAATATCTTCATCCCAAATCTGGAACTTGTTGCCAAGCCCGACAAAGGCCGCACGTTCGGCAACGCCTGCAAATTCTATTAACTCGGCGGGCAGGACGACACGGCCATCGCCGTCAAAGGCGAGCTGCACGGATTCACCGAACACCGTCATGGCGAGATCATCCTGCTCTGACGAGAACAGATCGAAATTTTCAACCCTGCGGCTGATTTCCTGCATGTAAGACCATGCGAAGCCTTCGAGGGCGGGCTGTGTATGGGAGCGGAAAAGGACGATGCCCTGGAAAGATTCGGCGGCGAGTTCGGCACGGAACTGCGCAGGCACGGAAACCCGCCCTTTTTTGTCCACCTTATTGATATGCGTTGACAAAAATAATGCCATTGCGACTGCGCCTGAACCCTGCCCCGGATGTGAAGTCAAAAGACCGAAGAAACCCCGCTCTACCTATATGGTATAACATGGATATTTATGGGATAGCATGGGTTTTTGGTACTGACAATCTGGCCGCTTATATTTCCACAGACTCATGCACAGAATATTGCGCAAACTGTGGATAACTCCTTTTGTTCCGGAATAAACCACAGAGTTATGATTATCTTAAAATAATTATTGTAAATCAGCGTATTAAGCCACGCCGCGCCTTTTAAACAAGCAACACTAAAATTTTATGAAAATATATGTTGCAAAGATTAAGGCGTTATGGTAACAATATGCCCTGTCGACGGGACACCGTCTTCAAACTGTGTGTGGGGAGTATAACCAATGATTATAATACTGATTGCCATAGCCGTGGCTATTAGCGGCGGCTTATATGCGGGAACGATTGCTTTTTCCGCTTACCAATTCGCTGAATTGGAAAAAGCCATCGCCTTGCTTCAAAAAGCGGACTTTATCCATCTGGCATAAGCCGGATAAAAACCGGCCAATCGAGGCAAAAAGACAAGAACCGCCCAAAGCTTCCGGCTTTAGGGCGGTTTTTATCAATAAAAACAAATAAATATGACCGGAGAGCCTGTAAGCCGGGTTCTGTAATGCCAAAAGGCACCGACGACCATTCATCTCGTTTCTTTGTTACCAAAGATCTTTAGCGACCTACCCGGGCCACACACTGGAAACGGGTGTATGCGCGGCCCCTATTTGGTCTTGCTTCGGATGGGGTTTGCCATGCCGTTCCTGTTGCCAGTCCCGCGGTGCGCTCTTACCGCACCCTTTCGCCCTTGCCTGTGGCCTTGCGGCCCATCGGCGGTTTGCTTTCTGTTGCACTTTCCATCGGGTTGCCCCGTCCGGGCGTTACCCGGCATCCTGTTTCCATGAAGCCCGGACTTTCCTCCCCGCGAACCATTTACATGGCGCAAAGCGGTCGTCCGGCCCTCCGGTCAGGCGCATCTTTATCACCAAGCGCCGTTCTCTTCAAGAAGATGCCCGGCCAAAAGCGCGTAAAGCCGCACGCGGGTCAGATTATCGGCCTCTCCCGCATGCCCGTTTACGAAGGCTTCCGGCACGAAATGGCGCTGGAAAGCCGTGATCTTTTCCCGCAATTTCACCCGCGGGTCATAACCGTAATCATGCAAGGCCCGCTCAATATTTATCCCCGCCGCCTTCACCGCGTCCTCGTCGGATATGTCGGGCCAGACGCCGACGCCTTGCGAGGCCAGATCCCGCCACGGAAAATATTCGCCCGGATCGCTTTTGCGCGCCGGCGCGACGTCGGAATGGCCGACGATGTTTTCAGGCTCTATCCCGTGCCGCGCCATAACATCCTTGCACAGGGCCGTCAGCGCCTTCATCTGCGCGCCCGTGAACGGCCGATAGCCCCATTCATGCCCCGGATTGACCAGCTCGACGCCGATGGAAACCGAATTAATGTCGCTTTCGCCCTGCCAGCAGGAATGGCCCGCATGCCATGCCCGCATCGCTTCATCGACATGGCGGTAAATGCTGCCGTCTTCATCAACGGTATAATGGGCGCTGACTTCGCTCTGCGGGTCGGTCAGACGCTCTATCGCCTGCCGCGCCGTTTCCATCCCCGTATAATGCAGGACGATAAGGGAGACTCCCTCCCCTTTGCGTTCATTGAAATTGGGGGATGCGATTTCCTCATATTCAGCCATTGCGCGGTTCCTTCACGAAATAAAGAAAGCCAAAACCGATGAGCCAGAAAAGAAGGATCGTGAACATTCCCGCTTCCTGCGTTCCGTAATAATGGGTCGCCGCGCCATAGGCTATCGGCCCGGCAAAGGCAACCGCTTTCCCCGTGAACGCATAAAGCCCGTATGTCTGCGTCACCATGCCGGCGGGGGCGAGGCGCCCTGCGAAAGTACGGCTTGCCGCCTGCACCGGCCCCATAAAAGCGCCAAGCGCCAGCGCAAGAGCCATAAAGATCGCCTTGTCGTCCGTCATCAGGACGCAAAATCCCGTCACGATAAGCCCGCACAGGGAAATCATGATGGTCGGCTTTGACCCGAGCCTGTCGTCAAGGCTGGCGAACAGGAAAGCGCCAAGCCCCGCCGTGACGTTCAGGCCGATAGCAAAGAAAAGGATCTCGACAAAATCCATGCCGTACACGCCCGCGGCGTAAATGCCGCCGACGGTAAAGAGCGTGTTCAAGCCGTCGCGGTAAATCGCGCTCGCAATCAAGAACTGGGCGATATTCTTGTGGTTGCGTATATCGCGCAAGCTCTGGCGAAGCTGCGCCAGTCCGCGCTTGATGGCCTCCCCCGTCTTGAGGGGCGAACGCTCGACATCATGCGTGAAGAAAAGCAAGGGCAGCATGAACACGAAGAACCACAGCGCCGCCAGCGGCCCCGTCGCCCTGACATTCGCGCTATCCATCCCTGTAATGCTGAACCACGGCTCCATATCACCGACACCCATCAAGCCGAACAGCGCCAAAGAAAGCGCCGCAAGCCCGCCAAGATAGCCGATCCCCCAACCCCAGCCGGAAACACGCCCTATCAAATGTGGCGGCGCGATATGCGGCAGCATGGCGTTATAGAACACAATGGCAAGCTCGCAGCCTATATTGGCCATGACGACGCAAAAAAGGATAAAATAGATATTGGCCGTACCTGCCACCGGCTCCGCGAACCAGAGCAGCGCGGTGAAAACGATGCAGAGCATGGAAAGCCAGAAAATCCAGCGTTTCTTCGCCCCCGCATGGTCGGCGACCGCGCCCAGAACCGGCCCCAGAACCGCAATCGCGATACCGGAAACGCCAATCGCATAGCCCCATAGGGCCGCGCCCTGCGTTTCATCGCCGATCATGCCGCGCGTGAAAAACACGCTGAAGACAAACGTAATGATAACGGTTGTGAAAGCGCTGTTAGCCCAGTCATACAGGCACCATGAGAAAATGGATCTTTTCGCGCCGGGCGGCGATAGTTGCGGATCGGTCATGGGCGTTTCTTTCTCGTCTTTTCAAGCCGGAACCATCTTAAAGCAAAGAAATGCCAAAGCAAACGCGGCCTTTTCATTTACACAAAGGAATCGCTATGGTGGGATATGACAGAAACACGCATTACTATAAAGCTTACCCCCAAGGCGGCACGCAACGCGGTTCAAGGCTGGGCCGAACTGGCCGACGGAACGCGGGTTTTAAAGGCCAGCGTTACAGCCGTTCCCGAAAACGGGAAGGCGAACAAGGCGCTCATCAATCTTCTTTCCAAAGAATGGCGCCTCCCCAAAAATGCTTTCAGCCTGATCCGCGGCGAAACGGACAGGCTGAAAGTCTTGAAGGTCAGCGGAGAAATACCGCCTTGAAAAAAGAGCGGATTCGGGCTTAAGCGAGCAGGCCCACTTCAAGAAACACGATATGAACCGCCGCAAAGATGTAATAGCCGCCAAGCTGGTGCGAGGCGTCAATCGCCATCGCCTCGAACGGGTAGCCGGAATGCATCGCGCTCATAAAGGTCGGCGGCAAGGCAAAGGCGACCCATAACAGGCAGGACAGGCAGAAGAATCCCGCGGCTGTATCAATCTCAAGAAACTGGGCCAGAAATGCGTAAAAACACGCGGCCATCATCCAGAGGAAGAAGGAAACGATATAAGGGAGCGGGGAATCGCGGCGGATAGTGCCGTTGACATTCCGCGCCTCGGCCCAGCGTCCGCCAAGGACTTTTGGGTGGTACCAAAGCAATCCCAGCAAAAAGGCCAGAATGCCAGACAGCGCAAAGGCCGCAAAATTAATCTCTACATTATTGAACATACGAGGCTTCCCCTTTTTCCAGTCCGGCCAGCATGGCCATTTTTATGATTATCCATTGAGAGATACAAAGCGTCAATTCTTTCAGGCCCGGCAGCAATATGGAATTGCTGGGAAATCCGGCTTCTTCAACTATGATGCAATCATAAAAATGATAAAAAAGTATGAACGGGCAGGAGGGTTTATGGCCCCGCTTCCCTTTATAGGTAATTTTTCTTCAAAGGATACAAGCAGGGCGCCGGCGGGAAGCATATGACAAACGAAGGGCCGAACGATATTTGTAAGACAGGCCGGTTTTCACCCCGCCCGCAAATATCATCCCGACAGGCGGGAGGCCGTTATCAGGCCTTGCGTTCTACCATCATCTTTTTGATTTCGGCGATGGCCTTGGCGGGATTCAATCCTTTCGGGCAGGCCTCGGTGCAGTTCATGATGGTGTGGCAGCGATAGAGCTTGAACGGGTCTTCGAGCTGATCAAGCCGTTCGTCCCGCGCATCGTCGCGGCTGTCGGCAATCCAGCGCCATGCGTTCAAAAGGATCGCAGGCCCAAGGAATTTTTCAGGGTTCCACCAATAGCTGGGGCAGGATGTCGAACAACAAAAGCAAAGGATGCAGGCCGCGGGGCCTTTCCCGTCATGGCCGTTCAGCATATCGGCATCTTCGGCGGATTGCTCGCGCTCGCGTTCGGGCGCGGCGGCATCGGCCTTCAACCACGGCTCGATCGAATTATATTGCTTATAGACATGCGAGAGATCCGGCACGAGGTCTTTGACGACCGGCATATGCGGCAGGGGCGTGATTTTTATATCGCCGCCATGGTTGTCAATTGCCTCAAGACAGGCCAGACGGTTGCGGCCATTGATATTCATGGCGCAGGAACCGCAAATCCCTTCACGGCAGGAACGGCGGAAGGTCAGGGAGCTATCGACCGTATCCTTGATATGGATGATGGCGTCCAGAACCATCGGCCCGCAATCGTCCAGATTGATTGTCACCTCGTCCAGCGCCGGATTTTCGCCCTTGTCGGGGTCATAGCGGTAAAGCTTGAACGTCTTTTTGCGCGCGGCATTCCCCGCGGCGTCCGTCTTTTTCCCCGGCATTATCCGGGAATTCAGTGGCAACGTAAATTCAGCCATAGCAAACCTTCGTAAAGTCTATTTCAGCATCTTTTCCAGCACAGCTAAAATAGACCTTTCAAGCGGCGCTGTGAAGGGCGAATAGGCTGAAATTCAAAGAAATTTCCCGTAAAATCATATTTGCGGCGCGGGCGCTGCGGGAATATCAAGGGAACGGCTTCTCCTGCGCCGCGCTTCCCGAATCTCATCCCAATCCGTTTCAAGATCCGCTCCGGCATCGTAAGTCCCCTCCGCCCCCCGCGCCGCCACAAGATAGGCGTCATCGGCCACATCCGTGCCGCCAGTCACCATTATGTCGTCCGCTTGCCGCATTATGCCGCCGGAATCTTCTTCCGGCGGGAACGGGTTTTGAAGGCCGGCCTCGGCAAGGTACCAGTCCTTATCTTCCGCTTCGCTTTGCGCGGCGTCGTTACGCGCTATCTCTATATATTCTTCACTGACAGCGTCAGGATTGGGAAGATCCGGCTCCGGGAAAACATCATCCGCCATATCGGGGAATAGCTGTTGCCGGCTTCCTAAATCGCGGTTTTGCGAATAGTAATAATAGCCGCTATTATCCCCGCCCGGCGCGCGCCCCTCCCTGTCGCCTCCTGAACCGCTTTCACCTTGCGTTTTTTCATCTTCGCTTTCGGGTTCGAATTCCATTATCTCCACACGGGCGCGGGCAATGAAAACGCCATCATGTTCTTGCACGTCAATATGCAGAACGCGCACCTCTCCATCCTTTTGGGCGAACATGATAAGCGCGTTAAGGCTCATCATCGCAAGTTCTTCCGATGCGTTGGGCGCGCTCTCTATCACTGTCATCCGCATGAAATAATCCTCCGTCTGCAAAAACAAACGGAGGATTGAAAGGTTCCTGAAAAAAGCGAAAAAACCTAATAAACACGCTTCCTCGGCGGTATCGCTTCGACATCGTTCGTGAGCGGCTGAAGGATAACCGGCCTGTAACCGATGGACGTTTTACCGGCGTCGTCAACATGCATGATAGTGTGTTTGAGCCAGTTCGCGTCGTCGCGCTCGGGAAAATCCTCGCGGGCATGGGCGCCGCGCGATTCCTGCCTGTTCACGGCAGAATGAAGCGTCGCGACCGCTTGCCCCAAAAGATTTTCAAGCTCCAGCGTTTCGACCAGATCGGTGTTGAAGATAAGGGAGCGATCCTTGATTCCGATATCTTTTTTCTTCGCATAGGTCGCGCTGATCATATCGCAGCCTTCTTGCAATATAGCGCCGGTACGGAAAACGGCGGCATGGTTTTGCATCGTGCGCTGCATTTCACCGCGCAATTCGGCGGTCGGGATCGGGCCTTTCGCATGACGAAGCGCGTCGAAACGGGCAAGGGCCTTATCGCCGTTATCACCGGCCTTTTTATGCGGCGCGCCCGCCTTTACTTCCTCGGACGCGCAAATCGCCGCTGCCCGCCCGAAAACGACAAGGTCTAGCAGGGAGTTGGAGCCGAGCCTGTTTGCGCCGTGAACGGAAACGCAGGCCGCTTCGCCAATCGCCATCAGCCCCGGCACGATGCGGTTCGGATCGTCCGGCGCCGGGCTTAATACTTGCGTGCGGTAGTTGGTCGGGATGCCGCCCATATTGTAATGAACGGTCGGCAGAACCGGAATCGGTTCTTTTTCGACATTCACACCCGCGAAAATACGCGCGGATTCGGCAATGCCCGGCAGGCGCGAATGGATCACGTCCGGCGGCAGGTGCATGAGGTTCAGATGGATATGATCCTTATTCTTGCCGACGCCGCGCCCTTCGCGGATTTCGATTGTCATGGAGCGCGACACGACGTCGCGGGAGGCCAGATCTTTCGCGCTCGGCGCGTAGCGTTCCATGAAACGCTCGCCTTCGGAATTGGTCAGATACCCGCCCTCGCCGCGCACGCCTTCGGTAATCAGGCAGCCCGCGCCGTAAATGCCGGTCGGGTGGAACTGCACGAATTCCATGTCCTGGAGCGGCAGGCCCGCCCGCAAAACCATCCCGCCGCCATCGCCCGTGCATGTATGGGCCGAAGTGCAGGAGAAATAGGCGCGGCCATAACCGCCCGTCGCCAGAATCGTTTGATGCGCGCGAAAACGGTGGATGGTTCCGTCATCGAGATTCCACGCCATGACGCCGAGGCATTCGCCCTCCTCCCCCATGATAAGGTCGATGGCGAAATATTCGATGAAAAACTCGGCCCTGTGTTTGAGCGCCTGCTGGTAAAGCGTGTGCAACATCGCATGCCCCGTCCGGTCGGCGGCGGCGCAGGTGCGCTGGGCCGTGCCTTGCCCGTAATGGGTCGTCATGCCGCCGAAAGGACGCTGGTAAATCTTACCGTCCTCGGTGCGCGAAAACGGAACGCCGTAATGCTCCAGCTCGATAACGGCGGGAATGGCTTCGCGGCACATATATTCGATCGCGTCCTGATCGCCGAGCCAGTCGGAGCCTTTGATCGTGTCGTAAAAGTGGAAGCGCCAGTCATCCTCGCCCATATTGCCGAGCGCGGCGGAAATGCCGCCCTGCGCCGCCACTGTGTGCGAGCGCGTCGGGAAGACCTTTGAAAGCAGCGCCGTTTTCAAGCCTTTTTCAGCGCACCCGAAACCGGCCCGAAGCCCCGCCCCGCCCGCGCCGACAACGACGACGTCATATTCATGATCGATAATTTGATAGGCAGACGACATTTTATCCCAACATTTTTTTGTATAGTTTATCCGTGGCCGAAAGGGCCATTAACGTCCCGAAAAAGACTCCCGCATTTCCGGCGGCATCGTACATAACGCCTTGATAGACCGCATCGCTGAAAGCCGTTGCAATCCAGTCGGAACTTGTATGGGCGGCCTCTTTGCAGGTCGCCGCAGCGCTAAAGGCAATCCCCGCGCCGCAAATATCGCGCAGGATTGTTACCGCGCCTCTTTCTTTGCAAGGCCCGCTCATAGCGCCACCTTTGCGATGCAAACAATGCTTAGCAGCGCGACGACGCCAAAGACCATTTTTTCAAAGGAGACGGCAAAGCGCTGTGCCTTATCGTCTGGAACATAATCCTCGATAATTTCCTGCACGCCGAGCGCGCCGTGATAACAGCTCACGATGATAAAGAGCGAAAGCAAAACGGCATTGAGCGGCGCGGCGAGCCATGACGTAAAAAGCGCATGATCGGCCCCGCGCAGGGAAAACACGGAATAAATGCCCCACAAAGTCAGCGGTAGCAAAATAACCGCGGACAGGCGCAGGTGAACCCATTGGGCCAGCGCCGCACCCTTCGCATGGCTTTCGCCGCCATGATGGTGGCAACAGCAGGAAGAGGCGTCATCGCCGTCCTTGTGCGCGTGGTGATGTGTCATTGCTCTCTCCCTTTCCGGCCCGTTCTATAGCGCGATAAACAGCGTGCCCGCCGTCAGCAAAGCCGTTGCAATCAATATGATCCAGCCGGATATTTCCGCCTTGGGTTTCGTCACCGTGGCGGGCTTTGCGTCCCAGACGAGGTGGCGGATGCCGTTCAGCATGTGATAGTAAAGCGCCGCCGCCCAGCCGACGATGATAAACGTCCCGAAAGGGCTTCCCGCAAAATCCATCACCGCGTTGAAAGAGGAGGCTCCCGCCGCCGCCGCCATAAGGATTCCGGCAATCAGGAGAAAGCCGCCCGCGAGGATGGCGCCTGTAATACGGTGGGTAATCGACATAAGCGCCGTCATGGGCAGGCGGTAAACCTGGAGATGCGGCGAAAGGGGGCGTGTTTTTATGCTCATGGGGGCGAGCATACAGCGCCAAAAAGCAATTTTAAAGCCCGAATATGATGGTTTTTATAGGCTTATGACGGGCGGAACAGCAAGGATGCGCCGTTTATGGCGAAACGCCACGTTTCGGCGGCATTATCGGTGGCGAAACGATAGCCCAGATGCCCGCCGCAATTGGCGCAATGCACCTCCGTACGGGGCAGGATAATCCCGAAATCCGTCGAAAGCCCGATGGCGCGGCGACTCAAAGGGGCGCGGAATGTCGGCCAGTCATTGGCCATGGTCTTTGCGCCGGAAGAAAAAACGGGCTGTTCACAGCCGCGGCAATGATAGGTTCCCTTGCGGCGCTCCCGCAGGAGAGGCGATGTGCCGGCCTTTTCATTCTCGCCGTCCCGCAAAATCCTGTAACCCTCATCGCCCAGCTTCGCCCGCCACCGGGCTTCGTCCAGACGGTAGGGGAAATTATCGCCGCGCCTGCGGATGAAATTGAACCGCACCCATTCATTCGCTTTCGCTGCGGAAGGAATCATCATCAGGGCGGCGCAGCCAAGAGCCGTGCCAAGGAAATAGCGGCGTGAGAGTGAATGCATCATCCCCTTAATATACGCCAAAAACACATCATAGAAAGGGGGATATGGAACAAGACTCCGCTTAACTTACCGGGCAATAAGGACGGGCATATAGTGGAATCCATGTTCGCCGCTCGATTCCCTTGTTCCGCAAAAATTTGATTTGCCCCTTATCTCCCCCGTTTCCGTCTATATGTCAGCGCCACATACACCGTTATAATGGCGCGCCACAGACCCTGTAAAAGCGGGGGAAACGCTTTTATCGCCGCAATCCCTATGCCGCCGCTTTCAGGTATTTGCCCGCCAGAAGCTCGGCAATCTGCACGGTGTTCAATGCCGCCCCTTTGCGCAGATTATCGGCCACGCACCAGAAATTCAGCCCGTTTTCGACGCTCTTATCCTCGCGGATGCGGGAGATGAAGACATCGTCCTCACCGGCAATTTCGGCGGGCGTCACGTAGCCCAGATCCGTTTCAAGGTCGATAATGCTGATGCCTTTTGACTTTTTCCATGCCCTCATCGCGTCCTTGGCGGACAGGGGCGTTTCAAATTCGACATTCACCATTTCCGAATGACCGATAAAGACGGGAACGCGCACGCAGTTCGCAACCAGCTTGATGGACGGATCGAGGATTTTTTGCGTTTCCACTTCCATCTTCCATTCTTCCCTGGTCGCCCCGTCATCCATGAACGCATCGATCTGCGGGATGACGTTAAAGGATATCTGCTTTGGAAAAATTTCCGGATTGGCCGCATCATTCATATAAAAATGCCGCGTCTGGTTGAACAGCTCGTCCATCGCGCTCTTGCCGCCGCCCGACACGGATTGATAGGTGGACACGACGACACGCTTTATTTTCGCAACATCATGCAGCGGCTTGAGCGCCATGACCATCTGGATTGTCGAACAATTAGGGTTCGCGATAATACCGCTTTTCGTGTAGCCGGCGATGGCTTCGGGATTGACTTCCGGCACGACAAGCGGCACGTCCGGATCCATGCGGAAATGGCTCGTATTGTCGATGACGACGGCGCCTGCCTTGGCGGCAAGCGGCGCAAATTCCGCGGACACTTTCGCACCGGGGGACGAGAGGACGATATCGACGCCTTTAAAGTCGAATTTCGCCAGATCCCGGATAACGAGATCCTCCTCCCCGAAAGATACCTGCTTCCCCGCCGAGCGCTGCGACGCCAGGGCGACGACATCACTCACCGGAAACTGGCGCTCATGCAGGATATTGAGCATTTCATGCCCGACACTCCCGCTCGCCCCTACAACCGCGACCTTATAGCCCATCTCTTCCTCTTTTCACTATTTTTGAACATTTACTGTGATATGATGAAGGCCGGATATAACTCAAGCCTTTTCTGCCCAGCCCGCACCATGAACCTGCCTGTTTTCGACGATATACCGATTGGCGTCTGCGTCCTCAAACGCGGGCGGAAAGAGCTTGTCTGTCTTTATGCCAATGCCGCCCTGAAAAGCCTGATTGGAACCGATCCGCTTGGAAAAGACATCGAATCCTTCTGGCCGTCGGAAGATATCAGGGATCTGGCCAGAAAATTGCGCGGGCCCGTCCCTCCCCTCAACGCAACCCTGTCACTGGAAAGGGATGGGCGCAAAAGCTGGGTTCTTTTATCGATTCAGGAAACGCGGCACGGGGAAGACGACAGCTATACAATCTGGGCCGCCGATATTTCGGCAAGCAAGGAAGCCGAGGAAAAGATGCGGCTTGCGGTTCAGCAAGCGGACGCGGCTTCGGAACAGAAATCGAATTTTCTGGCGACGATCAGTCATGAAATCCGCACGCCGATGCAATCAGTGTACGGGCTGCTTGAGATGATAGAGCTGGAAAGCCCGCCGCCGAACATCCTGACCATGGCGAGAACCGCGCGCGATTCCGCAAGCGGCCTTCTCGAAATTCTCGACGACGTGCTGGACTTCGCCAAGATGGACGCGGAGCAAATGGAGCTGGATTATTTTGAAGTCCCGCTCCGCACCCTCGCCCGCGGCCTTCTCGAAGCCATGGCCGTCAAGGTTTCGGGAAAGAGCGTTATCCTGAAAGACGATATCGCGGATGACGTGCCGTTCGTCATTGTCGGCGATCCCAAACGGCTGCGCCAGATCCTCGTCAACCTGATGGGGAATGCGATGAAATTCACAAAGAACGGTTCCATCACCATCCGCATCAGCCGCAACGCGCGGCACATACCGGCGCCGGCGCACGGGCTCGCCCTCCGCTTTGAAATCGCCGATACGGGGATCGGCATGGGGCCGGAAACGGCCTCCCGCCTGTTCCGCCCTTTTTCACAGGCCGATAACTCCACTTCAAGAAAATATGGCGGGACGGGGCTCGGCCTTTCCATCTGCAAAAAACTGGTCGAGATGATGGGGGGCCGGATAGGCGTTGACAGCGAGGAAGGCGAAGGCTCGACTTTCTGGTTCGAAATCCCGACCGAAGAGGTTTCGACGGACGCGAACATCCTGACCCTGCCTTCCCTCGACGGCGTTTCCGTCCTGTCCGTCGAAGATCATCCGATGGGCGCGAAGGAAATCGTCAAATCGCTTCGCTCCATGGGCGCGACAGTCGAAAGCTGCGCGACCATCGAAGAAGCCCGCGCCCTCGTAAAACGCCGCCCCTTCGATGTCGGCGTTATCGATCAGGGACTCCCTGACGGGCTGGGGCTCGACCTTATCCGCGAGATCATGGAACTGCGCCCCTTCATGGGGCTTGTCATGTACACGGTGCGCGACGACGCAGGCTTGCAGCATTCCCTGCAATCGCTCGGCGTCACCTATCTTGCAAAACCCGCAAGCCGGATCGGCCTTGGTGAAGCCGTGCAGGACGCCGCTGTCAAGAATAGCTATATCCAGACATCGGGGCCGCGCAAGCTCCTGATAGCGGAAGACACGGCAAGCGTTCAGGATGTCCTACGCCGCCAGCTTCACACGCTGGGGATCGAGGCGAGCTTTGTCCAGAACGGACGCGAGGCGCTCTATGCGGTGCGCAGCGGCGAATACGGAATCCTCATCACCGATCTGCACATGCCGGAGATAGACGGGTTCGGCGTCGTTCAGGCTGTCCGCGAAGATGACGCCGCGCTTGAGCGGCATTTCCCCGTCATCGTCCTTACCGCCGATGTGCAGATGGCGCAAAGGCAAATCTATATGGGGCATGGGTTCGATGAATGTCTTCTCAAACCCGTATCGCTCGGCCAGCTCCGCCGCCTGTTGACGCGCTGGGGGCTTTTGAACGGCGAAGCAGCTACCACTATGGCCGCCCCCGCCACTGTGGCCGCCCCGCACGCTCTTCCTGTAACGGACTCGGACAAGGGGGAGGAAGATGCCGCCATAAAAGAGGAAATCTCCCTTGAGCCTGCTCTTGACCGCGAGGCTATCATCGAACAGATGGGCGCGTTCGACGATGACGTGGCCGATATGCTGAAGGCTTTTATCGGCATGACAGCCCCCTTGCTTACGCGCATCCAAACCGCGTGGGGGGAACGGGATTACAGCGATCTGGCGGAAGCGGGCCATAGTCTTAAAGGGGCGGCGCGTTCCGCCTGCCTGAACAGGCTCGGCGATGCCGCGTCCCTGCTTCAGGACAAAGCGCAGGATAAGCAGGACTGCACGGCCATTGTCACGCAAATTGAAAATGAGTTTTCCCGCGCAAAGGCGGAAATAGAAAAACTGTAGCGCGCCTTGCCGCGCCCAGCGCCCAGCACCCTTCCGCGCCCCGCCAATCAGGGGCAGGTTCCCGGCGCTTCCCCCGCATAGATAGCGGAGCCCGTCGTAAGCATGCGTACGACAATACATTTCGATCCGGCCGGGCACATATATTCCGTATCGCTGTTCGACGTCACATGGACATTGGCCGAATCGGCGTTGATATAGCTGAACTCGCAGCGGCTATAATGCTCGTCAAGACGTTGGAGCGCGGAATCCAGAAAAGCGTCCGGCTTATCCGTCCGCGTCATAAAGAATACGCCATCGACGTTATTATAATAGAGCCACGGCGAAAACAAGGAAGGCGGCGGCGGCAGGAATTTGCCGGCGACGCCCGAAAATATTTTCGCATGATTATTGCTGTTGCCGGGGTTGCCGGGGCAGCGCAAATCGCTCACTGTCGGCCCCGCAGCGCGCGGTGTGGCAAGATAAGTATTATGCGGAACCAGCGGATAGGGGCGGACAGGATATTGCCCGCGCCCGGCAGGGCCGCCCACGGGGGCGGACGGCATGCCCGCATCCCCGCCTGAATATGCAAGCACGCATTCCTGAATGGCAGAGCGGATAAATTCTATCTGAGAGCTAATCTCCGAAACCGTATTATGAACGCTTGCCGCGGATGAACGCGAACTCGACGTATCCATCAAGGTCGATGTCAGCATGGCCAGCAACGCTATCAATACCAGAATATAAATAAGTGCGCTTCCGCGCCGGTCATATTTGATATCCTTTGCCGTATCAGCCACGCCCGCGGGCTTTGCGCAATATTTTCTTAATAGCATTTTAAACGTCTTTCGCTTGTTGCCGCCGGGGGCAGAGAATTTTATTAACTGCACCCTGTTTCACCCGGATACACCGCGCTGGCGCGTGTTATGACGCGCACGACAAGGCACCTGTTATTGGCGGGACATGCATAAGCGGCGGCGGCATGCGATGTCGTCTGCACGGCCGATGCCGCGTCAATATATTGCACCTCGCAGGCGGAATATTCTTCATCCAGCTTTTTCAGCGCAAGATCGATATAAAGATCCGTCTTGCTTGTTTTTGCCATGAAGAAAACGCCATCCGTATTATTATAATAGAGCCAGGGATCGAACAGATTGGGCGGCGGCGGCAAAAACCGTCCTGAACTGCCCGCAAAAATACGGGCATGATCGCTGCTGTTTCCCGGTATGCCGGGGCAGCGTATGTCTTTTACCAAAGAGCTCGTGCTTGGCCCCGAAAGATAGGCGTTGTCCGGCTGAAGCGGATAGGGGCGGATCGGGTTCTGCCCTCCGACGGGATTGGCCGGCGGCATGGTTATGTCGCCGTTCGGATAGACAAACGCGCATTCATCTATCGCCGTCCGGATGACATTTATCTGGTTCTTGAATTCCGTCACAAGGCGCAAGCTGTTTTGCGCTGTTGCCTGCTGGTTCGATGAATCGCCGACAAAGACGGATGTCAACAAAGCCAGCAAGGCAATCGCTATCAGGATATAGACAAGGGCGCTCCCGCGCTCCCTCTCAGAAACCGAAGCGGGGGAAGAAGACGGAATAACCGGATCAATCCGAGAAGCCGTAACAAACGGAATGAAGGGAGAGCGTGTATGCATTATATCGCCGCTTTCATCTGTAAAAACCGGAACCGGTCTTCCAGATTTCTGGAAGACCGGATCGCAAAAGCCGTTATATCCGGGCAAAGCCTTCTCTTACCGTTCAAGGAGAACGGAATAGAAAGTGTAGCGGCCACCCGCTTCACGAAAACAACCGGATGCCTGACGCAAGAATGCATCACAGCCACTTGCCCTCAGTGTGTCCATCACAGTCAGCGGGAAGTCTTCGCCGCGGACAATATTTTCTGTAATTTTCGTACTGGTAACAGCAACATCAACCAGCGGCACTCCGCCGACAGTTATATCGCATCCCGTCAAGTTAATGCCGATTTGTTCGTTCACCTGACGGCATACGCCGCCTGCAACCCCCGGCAAGAAAGCGATAAGCTCGTTACCGCCCGCGCCATTCATGCCGATACCATCGACCTGGAATTCGGCGTTATAATACCATGGCAACGGAACGCCATCAGCGGAAAGCTCGGCAGCCCCCATCTGATAGCTTGCGCCGCCGCCTTGCGGGTGGAAGACCAGCAAGGGAGCGGAAACCATCGTGAATCCGGTCGAACCCGGCGCATCGAATTTAATATTTTCGACGGATGAGCCACCTAGAACCATGCGGATAATGGATGTCCTGAGCGCGGTCGGATATTGCGTCATCTGCGCGCCGGAAAGAATATTTTTCTCGCGCTCAGTGGAACCGCTTCCCGACCGTGTCGATTGCGTCACAACATAAGAGAGTGCCGCAAACAGGGCAACGGCAATAAGGATAAGGAACAAGACGTTCCCCTTTTCCGCCTGCCTATTATTATTATGGCCGTTCATTATATTCCCTCCTGAGCTAGCCTAACGCTACATACTTTAACTATATAACACATAACAACTATATAACACATAACTTTATCCTCCGATATTGGGATTTTCCACAGAAACCTTATTAACCCTTAAGGAGACCCCAAGCTTGTCCTTGTCGCCGCATTCGCGCCCAACACAGAGTTTTTCAAGGGTTACCCGCCAGCCGGAACCGCCATTTTGCATATGCCCGATAGCCTCGCGGAACTTGCCGAAATCCCCGGTATAGCTCGATGTAATAATGATGCTGGAACCTTTGACCTGCATATTCAGCCCCGGATAGGAGGGCGCCACTTTCGTGATAAAGGCTTCGACTTCAGCCGGTGCAATCGGGACGTCGCTGATTCGCGGAACGCTTGGCTGCGTTGCTTCCGCCTTTGCCAGATCGGCCCTGAATTCCGTCAGCTGGCGCGCCTGTACGCTGGCATAGAGGCCGAGCGCGCCAGCCATAGCCCATGCAATTCCCGCCGCAATCAGGACGGTCTGCCCCACATGCTGCGGCATTTTCTCAAGAAACACGTTGAGATCGCCGGCGGCCTTGGGATCCGTCAGTTTTTTTAACGCGCTTATGTCGAGTTTTTTTAGATCAAGCGCCATGTGCCTCGTTCAAACCTCTATAATGCTCATAAAATTTTACCTAAAATATATTGAAAACACGTTACACAACAAACTGATTTAATTAAAATTTTATAGAATTACAGATTCCCCTTAATGCGCACGCGCCCGTCCGGCTCCAGCCCCGGCTGCACCTGCCCCTTAATCGTGCCCTGATAATCGCTCTGCCCTATGGCCTGCCCGTATATAAGCGGTACCAGAACTTCCCATTCGACCGCCTTGCCGTTGACCTCATATTTTACGAGCGTGCCGTCTATTTTAGCCAGCTCATCAAGCATTTCATGTACGCGCACCATGTGCCGGATGGAATCCGACTGCAAGGCATCATAGGCGCTGATCATCAGTGTTTGCGATGCTTTTTGCGTCGCAGCTTCCACACTGTCTAAAGACCGGATCAGGGTATTCGTCAGGATAAACTGGAAAATTAAAAACAAGAAGATGATAATATTGATCCCGATCCCGACATAAAGCAGGGAAAGGGCCGAGGCGCGCGAAAGCTTTTCGGTTTTAAGCTGACGGTTTTTCCACGGCACTACATCCGCAACCGCCGGATTGATCGTCACAAAGTTCGCATCCATGCTCTGCATTCGCGGGAGCAATGTCCGGGCGGCGCCCAAAAACACCTGCAAACGGCCCGTATCGGGATCCCAGCGCAAGGCCGAAGCCATCCCTTCCTGCTCATACAAATAAACCGTTTCCTTATCCCAGAACTCGCTATGTCCCGGCAAGGCCGCCGCCAGCGGGCACCAGCTATCGGGGGCGGAAGCCAGAACCGAGGACGGGCAGGCCAGATACCATAAACGCCCGCCTTCCGCCGAATAGACATAGTGGACTTTTTCCGTGCTGCAGGCTTGCGCCGCCGCGTTCCATACGGCCTCATCCTCGGAGCCGACCAGATGCGGAACCGATCCGCCGACCAGCTCATGCGGCAAGTAAGGCGACAAATCGGCATTGAATTGCGCCGCCTCTCCGGCGATATAATCGGCCATACCGGGGCGCAACCTCGTAACGCCCTGTCCTGCACGGCGTTCTGCTGCGGGCTTCCCCTTTTCCATTGCATCTTTATCTCTGCCGGTCAGCGCCAAACTAAATAACTCCCTCTACGAGTCCCCCCATCATGCTATCCATGCTCATATTCATAACCGTCAAAGCATAAATAGCGGAACCGAAGGCAATTGCGAGATAAACACCGGTCAGCGCAAAAGCGAGCCACACGATGAGTGAATGTTTTGTCTTTGCCGATTGCGCGCGCATTTCGGCGATTGATTCCATGATTGTAGCAACTTGCCCCAGATCCGACAAGGTCGCGAGTTCGAGCCGTTCTGAACGGGTCAGCGGTTCCCTGTCCATGGCCGCCCCCAGCGAAATACCGCGCTCCAGATCAATATTTGCCTCTTGCCAATAACGTGAAACTTCCGGCGCCGTTGTTGCCTGCCCCGCCTGCGTCAGCGCCGCATTGATAGGCACCAGCCCGCGCAGCATCCGCGCACAGGCCATCATGGAATCCGAAAAGCCCAGATCCCGCAAATAAGAGCCAATCAAGGGAATCCGGCGCACAATCCGCGCCGTCGGCCAGTCGGTCTTGCCGCGGTTGAGGAAGAAGGAAATAATCGCCCACACCATAAAACTACCGATTGCGAAGGCAAGATAGATAAGGATATTCCACGTCAGCTCAAGATTGCCGACAACGATGGTGTATTCTTCGTATTTTACAGGATCCTCCGGCGCGTTGTTCCTGAACCATCCCAGCACCATGTCCTGCCCCCAATAAAGGGATTGCACAATGGTAATCAGGTCGAAGCCGAGCCAGCCCATCGTCCCCATAATCGCCCGCTGGTTCTTTTTCTTTTGGGTAATGGAATGGATGGCATGCGGAATACCTTCCGCAAGCTTGTTGGCCCGCTCCGACGCCGCGAGAATGGCGAGCGTGCCGGGATCATAGATGTTCAGCGCCTTCAGCGCATCAATAACGCCAAGGCCGCGGGCCAGCGCCTCACGCGCGGGCGCCAGAATATTTTGCCGCTGCGGGTTGGTTTCGGCCTGGATAATCTTCCAGAAGGCAACCCCCGGCGACTGGGACAGCGAACGGAACATGATCCCGCGCAAGAGCTGAACCTGCCACCAGCTTGAACGCGCAAGCAGCCTTTCAAGGGGCGATCGCTTATGCGGGCGGATAGAAAGGACATAACCGCCCTTTTGCGCTATGGCGGCGCGGACATCGTCTTCGGAAGGCATGTAGAATGACTCCAGAGCCTTTTTCGGCCCCGATGTGCTGTCATATGCTATCTCTGCAACCCACTGTTTCATTGACTACAATACGTCCGTTCCGTCCATTTATTGTTCAAGATAAGAAACGCCGGCCTTAGGATCGACAAGCCCGCTTCTTATCAAATCTATCAACCCTTCCCTGCGCGTATGCACAACGATCCCCTCTTCATGAACCATCTGGTTCACGTTATTCGTAAGCGCTTCGTATATCTCGTTTCTTTGCCCCGGCCCCAGCGTGATCAGCATCGCATCAAGAAGCAATGTACGGCCCGCGATCCCCGTCCTGTTGCAAAGATCGCATCCGGAACCATTATGCGTGCGAACAGGCGTTTCCAGCGGTATGTCGAGCGCCGCCAATTCATCGGCATTGAGAATATCGCCGACCTTATGATGATGGGCGCATCCCTGGCATAATGTCCTGACAAGGCGCTGGTTCAAAATCGCCCGCACCTGCTGGGCCAGCGTATAGGTAGAAGAACGCTCCCGCTCCGGCGGCATGAGCGACCTCAGCCGCTCGAAGGTCTGGAGCGCCGTGTCGGCGTGAACGGTAGAGATAACCGTGTGGCCGGATTCCGCCGCGCGCAGGGCCGTTTCAACCGTATCGCCGTCCCGCATCTCCCCGATAACGATATAATCCGGGTCGTGACGCATGGCGGCGCGGATAAGGTCGGCGAATTCTCCGCCCGGCATGCCCGGCCTCACCTGCCATTGCGTTGCATAGCGCAGTTCATATTCGATCGGATCTTCAATCGTCAGGACGTGACGCCTGCGGCGGTCGATTTGCTGGACGCAGGCATAAAGCGTCGTTGTCTTCCCCGACCCTGTCGGGCCGGACAAAAGGATAAGCCCGCCGCCGCCCTTGATTTCAGGTGACAAGGCATTCGCCAGAAAGTCGCCGACATCTTCGTGGCGGCGGAACAGCTCGTCAAACCCTTTGAGGGCCGCGCGGTCGAGAAGACGCAGCGTGACCTTTTCCCCCTCTTGCGCCTGCGGCCCCGCGGCAACACGCACGTCAACCGAACGTCCCTGCCACATAAAGCCGAAACGGCCGTCTTTCGGTGTCACCCGATCCCCGAAGTTGAGGCCGGCATCGCGTTTGAGGAGCGTCGTCAAACGCGCCATCGCCTCACCCGGAAGCAGGTGCATCGGGATCAAGTCACCGTCAATCCGGTATTTGATCCAGTTCGGCGCGTCCGCCGACGCCTCATGAACGAGGTGAATATCAGAGGCGCGCATCTGCAAAGCCTCGGCCAGCATGTCGCGCTGGAACTGGTTCAGCAAAAGCCCGTTATCCGTATCGGAAAGCCAGAGGGCGAGCGTCTTTTCGCACCTGTCCGCAGACAGGTCATGCACGGAGCGGAGCGTTTCCAAAAGCTCCGCCCGATCCCACATTTCAATCTGGATATGATCCACCCGGAAACCGGAGCGGTTCGCCGTGGAGATGAGCGCTTCAAGCTGGCGTTCGTTTAATTCATTCAGCGGCGCAATCCGCAAGACGGCATCGCGCAGGGAGATAAGGTGGATGCTGAGCGGCAGCCACGATTGAACCGGCAGGACAGAGCGCAACTGGTCGCCCGTCGCGCGATCCCTGACGCCTTCCTCCTCAAGATCCGAAGAGGTGCTCGCCCCCGCCATATCGAGCAATTGCTCCGTCGAGCGGGAAACGCCTTGCTCGATAAACATGGCGCGCTCGCGCTGCACCATGTCCAGATAGCGCTCCCGCCCTTCTGTCGCACGCACCCTGCGGCGATCGGCCCAACGCCTTTCGACGCCGCCGGGAGGAGGCATCGTTTGCTGCCGCCTGTCGCCGCCACGGCGCTCCGGGTAGGGGCTTCCGTCTGCTGCTATATCTGGTGTTTTATCCGGTATGTCTTGGTCGCTCATCCTGAACCACCCTTTATGGGATTGACGTTGCAGAACTACTCGATTCGGGCTGCGCAATATTGTTTAACGAAGCGTTACCACTAGATGATTGTGCGTCAAGAACGTTAAAAGAAGATAAAGATTTATCGAACAAGAGGAGAACTTTTTGCTCCCCATGCTGGAATTCTATCGCGCTGGGGCGGATTGAAATCTCCCACAAAACGCCGCCGATAACGGATCTTTCGCCATCGAACACGACGCGGCTTCCGCCGGGGCCGGAAATAATCGCCCGCCTGGCTGAATAGGACGTGATGACATAGCCGTCAAGAACCCCGCGCACATTCATCGCAGCCGGCGCGCCCCGCGCCTTGCGTACAACGCTTGCCGGCGCATCATCGGAATCTTCGCCGCCCATATCCTCGATCGACAAAGGCTGGATATGGCTCAATATGGCATCGGCCCCCGGCGTTCCGGACAACATGATCGTCTTGGCGTCCTTGTTGATCGCACGGGCGGCGGAACCGCGAATGGGCATCACAAGCACGCCGCGCGTCCCCGTATGCATAACCTGTACATCGTCAACAATGCCGCCCTCGCGCACAGGCTCCCATGTCAGCGTCAGCGGACAGGCGTCAAGCGGCGCAAGCACCATCCCTTTCGAGCATCCGTTCCTTTCGACCTGTACGCCGTTCTCGGCGTTGGCCATGCGGATATCGGTCAGTGTCAGCGGAACATCCCCGACATTCACCAAAGAGCTTGTGATGGAGGAGCTTTGCGCGACGCCCGTGCCGAAATCTATATTTTCCCTTGAGGTAATAAGCAGCCCCTTGCCCGGAACGGCTTCGGGAAATAATTCCGCCGCCGTCGTACGGGTTGGGTTATAGGTGCCGGACAAATTCACGGTCGTCAGTTCGGTCGCGCCCGAATGGCGGACGATGATGCTGCCGGAAGTCGCACCCTTTTGCTGCGGCTCCCATTTAACAGCAACCACACAGGCCGCGCCCGTATTGATGGAAGTACAGTTTGAATTGACGCTAAAGCCGGACTGGGAGCCGGTTTCGACATCGATCGATTCAATATCGATCGGCTGCGACGTCTTGTTGCGCAGGATAATCGCCTTGGTCTGGGAACCGCTTGCGTCCAGCGTGCCGAAATCAACGTCCGGCGGGATTGTTTCTATTTCGCTGTTCAGGTCGGAAGCGCTATCGGTCGTACTGGCGACCGTCCCGTTGACCGTCGTCGTCAGCAGGCGCGTGCGCCCTTCATGGCGCATCAGCATTTCGATCCGGAAAGCCCCTCTTTGCAAGCCCTTCACCTCAAGGGAAACGGCGCAGACTTCTCCCGGCTGTATCGCATCGGCAAGACATTGGTTTTCACCGACATTGGCGGCAATATTCGATGAAGGATACAGGTTGATGGAATTTGTCTTGAGCGGCTTGTTATCGTCGTTGCGGAACAGGACGACAACCTGCGATGTCGAGCCCATTTGTATCTCGCCCGCCTCAACCTTGTCGGCGACCGGGCGGATATCCCCCGAAACCCCGCTCGCCGCCGTCCGGCTGCCGGGATCGTCAAAAGCGCTTTGCGCCAAGGCCGACGCCGCCTGAAACACCGCGGCAGAAAGGATTGCGGCAAAAAAACCATATCGAAAGCGGCTATAAATTTTCATGTCCATCATTCAACCAAGGGAAACCCGCAAAATCCAGATTATTGTCTATCTTCGGCAGCGTACACAGCATAGTCTATCATAAAAAACAAAGTGTTGCGGAAAACTTAAGCGAACAAAAGCAAAAAACCGTCTGCTTTGGCCTGCGGCCTTCCCATTTCATATCTTCATCGTGTCTTCATCGTGCCGCAGTTCCGGCGGAGCCGTTGCTGCGGATAAAACCGCTCGAAGAAAATCCTTCGCTGCGGCGAATCGACGGGCCGGAACCTGCCGCTCCGGCATCGCCGTTTATCTGGCCGCTAATCATTCGCTCCGACTGGCCCGGGGAGGGCGGCGGGGCCGTTAAGGGCGAAGCCGTTGCAGGCTCGTCAATCATCGGCAGCTCTGCAAGTATGTCACGCACTTCGCGCAGCTTCGGCGGCACGGATGATACGGGGGCCTGTGCGGGAGCCTTTGCCGCCGCCGCCGGAACAACTGGCGCGGCGGGAACAATGGAGGTCACAGGGGCGACGGGCGCAACATAGGCCGGAGGCGCGATAGCACGGGGGGCAGGCTCCGGCGCCGGAACGCGGGGCAGGCGCGGCTGCGGCGATGGTTGCAGCAATGGACGCGGCGCGGCTTCGGGCGCGCGCGGCGTTTCATTTACCAGCGGGGAAATACGCGGCGTTGATGGTCGCGATGAGGGCTGCGCTGACGGTTGCGGCGTCGTTTCCGTCATCGGGCGGATGATTGCTACAGGCTCCGTGGCGGAGGGCCTGTCCGCAAACGGTTCGGGCGTCAGGGCCGCGGGAATTCCGGACGGAATTTCATCCTGCAATGACGTGGCGGCGTCGATGGAAACGGGCTTATAGACATTGCCATAGCGGGCGGGCTCGCTCAATTCCATGGCGGAGCTATGCTGCACGCCCGTACCCGGAGCCGTATGTTTTTTCATGGCATAGTCGATATAGCGCTTGTCGTTCGCGGCCGTATAAACAATGACGCGCGGGCGCAGCAGGACGACGAGTTCGAGATTTTCCGTCTGCGCCGTACGGCTATCGGGGATGATGGGTTCCATCAGGCCAAGCCCGCGCTTGCTGAAATTATCGTTCTCGCGCACCAGCCCTGCAATCAGGACGGAATCGCCGGGGCGGACGCGGATTTGTGTCGTGACCTGCCGCTCGGTCGTCTGCGGCAGCTGAATACGAGTCTGGCCGCCCGCATTCGGGTCGCCGCTATTGACGTTGTCGGCAAAAGCGAAGTCGTCAATCTGCTTCACATTCGTCAGTTCCATCTCGATATTGGCGTAAACCGTCGATTTATCCCACGAGCTGCCGATCGACAGCGTAAAGCCGGAATCGACGGAATCTGTATTAACGGAGGTCGTCGCCTGCCCTTCGCTTAAGGTCGTCGCGATTTGCGATACATAGTTTTGCGTATCGGCAACGCGCAGTTCCGCCTGCGAGCCGGACAGAACCGTAATTTGCGGCTGGGAAATTGTCTTTACCGCGCCGAACTGCGACAGGAACTGGACGATATCGCCGGAAGTCCCGTCAAACGAACCCGAAACCGTCGGCAGGCCTATGCTGATGGGGCTTGTGAAATCCGTGCCGATATCGCCGTCAATCCGGATACCCGTTTTGAATTTTCCGAACGAGCCGAGCTTGAACCAGTCAATCCCCATCGCGTTGCCGGCGTTGAGGGATACTTCCCAGATATATGTTTCAAACACGATCATCGCCGTATTGGCGCGCAGCCTTTGAAAATAGCGCGCGGCCATGTCGGCCGTTCTTTGCGTCGCGGAATAAACGATCGTCCGCGTGGACGTATCGACGATTGGCGCAGGCGCGCCCGTTTCCCCGGAGTTCAGGATGGCCGTCAAACCTGCCGTAACGTCCTGGAAAAAGGTGCTTCCTTCAGCACCGCCCAGCGGCGGAAGCGCAACAGTAAATGTCTGCCTGTCCTTGACTATGATCCCGCCATGCTCATAGGAGCAATAAAGGTTGGCAAGGGAACAGACCTGATTTATCACCTGCCCCAATTCGCCGCGCAGATTGGCCACCGTTACCCGGCGGGTCAGCCCTTCCTGCGTTTCAAAGGCAATGGACACATCATGTTCGGCCAGAATCAATTGCAGCGCGCCGGCGACAGTTTCCCCGCGCAGCTCAAAAGGCCCGACCTGCTCCTTGGGGAAAGGCTCGCCCTCCGCAAGTTCAGGCACAAGAATATCCTCGCCCAACGGAAGATACATCACACTGTCCGGCCTCTCGTTCAAGGCGGGCGTGCGTTGATCGGCCGTTGCGGGCGACGGGATCTGCACGGTGCGCCCATCCGCGACATCGACCTGTGCGCAAGCGGTCGTAAAAGATAAAGCCCCGAAAGCCGCGACGCTCAAACAACGAACATAATTCATGCGCTTCATCGGAGTCCTAACCTTTTCTCTTAGAGGCTTCGAGCGTTCTATGAACCGTTTTAACAAGCCTGTCTTTTTGCACAGGCTTCATCATCACCGCACTGACCCCCCACTGCCCTGCCTTCTCCAGAAGATCGGGGTTATTGTCCCCGGTTACAAGGATAACGGGCGTATCCATATCCAGCCCGCGCACGCTGCGGATAAATTCAAACCCGTCAACCGGCTGCATCCGCACATCGACAATCGCAAGGGCGACAGGATCTTTATCGACATATTGCTTTTTAATATGGTCGAGCGCCTCACCGCCCTGCGTGGCCTCAATGATATCGGCCCCCGTTTCGGCAAGGTAACGGACGATCTGCATGCGGACAAAATCATTGTCCTCAACGACCAGAATTTTCTTCTTATTAGGCATGGTACCGGACGGAACCTTATGGGAAATATACAGAACGAATCATTCAACCATTAGGTTAAAGGATGGTTTTACAATACGCAATCTTTTGAAGAGCGCAAGAGTCCACATGATTCCTCTGAATGTTTTTTACGATTGCACCCCTCTTTCATAGAAGGATTTCTCCTGTATGATACATAAGAAACCTTACAAGACGTTAAAAATCATGCCGGAGATTCTTGCCCTTTTATGTCTTCCCGTCGCGGCGGGCCTGCTCATCGCCCTTTCTGTTATCGACTTGCGGGAAATGATCCTGCCGGATGAGCTTAATCTTGCCCTCGCAGTCACCGGCATCGCTTTTCATATTCTCACAGGCCTTGCACTTATTGATGCAGGCTCCATGCTGGCGGGCGCGCTGGCGGGGGGTGGACTGCTTTATGGAATCCGTTTTATCGCAAACCGCTATTACGGGCAGGACGCCCTCGGCCTCGGCGACGTCAAGCTTCTTGCGGCGGCGGGGTTGTGGCTGGGGCCGGAAGGCGTGCTTCAGGCCATTACGCTGGGCGCGCTCGCCGGACTCCTCCACGGCTTTGCCTATGCGGGCTGGCTGAAATATAAAACCGGTGCGGCCCCGTCCATCCACCGGCTCTCCATCCCCGCAGGCCCCGGTTTTGCCGTGGGTATTTTCGGCGCGGGGACGTTTATGCTCGCGCCGTGGCTTCGGGCGACGCTGCCGGGCCTTCTCTCCTAGAAAACGAAAGGTAAGCCATGCCCCCTGCCCTTGACGGATTACGCGTTCTGGATCTTTCCCGTGTGCTGGCCGGCCCCGTCGCCACGCAAATGCTGGGCGATCTCGGTGCGGAAATCATCAAGATCGAACGGCCCGGCGAAGGCGACGACACGCGCCGCTGGGGGCCGCCCTCCTTAAAAGACGCGAATGGAAACGATACGGATGAAAGCGCCTATTATCTTTCCTGCAACCGCAATAAAAAATCGGTGACGGTCGATCTCGCGGCGCCGGAAGGGCAGGAGATTATCCGCAGGCTTGCCGCGCAATCCGACATCCTTATCCATAATTTCAAACCCGGCGGGCTGGAGAAATACGGGCTGGACTATCAAACGCTCCACGCACAATTCCCGCGCCTTATCTATGTCGCCATTTCCGGCTTCGGGCAGGACGGCCCCCTTGCTACCGAACCCGGCTATGACCTGATGGCGCAAGCCATGGGCGGCCTGATGGGCCATACGGGCGGGCCGGATCAGGAACCGACCAAGGCGGGCGTCGCCCTCGTCGATGTCATGACGGGGCTTCATGCCGTCATCGGCGCGCTCGCGGCTCTTCAGGCCCGTGAAAAAACGGGGGAGGGGCAGATGGTGGATCTCGCGCTTCTGGACGTCACCCTCGCCTCCATGACCAATATAGCGCAATATTACCTGACCTCCGGCCACGCGCCCGCGCGCTTCGGCAACGCACACGCGACCATCGTCCCCTACCAGTCTTTCGAGGCAAAAGACGGCCATATCGTCATCGCCGTCGGCAATGACCAGCAATTCAAAAGACTGGCGGCTTCGCTCGGCCATGCCGGATGGGCGGACGATCCGCGCTTCGCCCGCAACAGCGCCCGCGTCGAAAACAGGGATCTGCTGACCTCTCTTATCGGCAACATCATCCGGCAAAAGAATGCCGCGGAATGGGCCGCGCTTTTTCAGGATATCGACATTCCCTCCTCCCCCGTCAACATGATCGGCGATGTTTTCAAAATCGACCAGATCCGGCACCGCGGCATGGAAATCGCCATGGAACATCCGCTCTCGCCCAATCCCGTCAAGCTGGTGGGAAGCCCCTTGCGGCTTTCGGCAACCCCCGTTTCCTACCGCATGCCGCCGCCGCTTTTGGGGCAGCATACCGATGAAATATTATCCTCTGCGCTCGGCTTCACCATAGCGGAACTCGCGGAATTACGTGCAAAGAAGGTTATATAGGGCCGAACGCACTGGACAGAGGGGCGGTGTGCCTGTAATCATCCGTTTTTAATGACCATGACAAACGCCCCCCAGACCAGCTTTCAAAAGGTTGACCGATCGGCCTTCCGCCATGACGACCTGATCGGCATCGACGCGCTCTCCGCCAAGGAGATCGGCATCATCCTCCAGCTTGCGAATTACTATGCCGATCGTCTGGGCGACAGATCCTTTAAACCGGAAATTTTGCGCGGCTTCATCGTCCTCACGCTCTTTTTTGAAGATTCCACCCGCACCCGCGTTTCCTTTGAAATGGCGGCCAAACGCCTCGGGGCCGACGTCGTCAATATGGATATCCGCACATCGTCGATGAGCAAGGGCGAAAGCCTGACCGACACCATCCAGACGCTTGTGGCCGGTATCGATCCCGATGCCATCGTCGTGCGCCATCATGAATATAACGCGCCGCGCTTTATCGCGAACCTCGTGCAATGCCCCGTCATCAATGCCGGCGATTCCTACCGCGAGCATCCGACGCAGGCCCTGCTCGACGCCCTGACCATCCAGCGCCATTTCGGGCGCATCGAAGGCTTGCGGGTCGCCATATGCGGCGATATCGCCCATTCACGCGTCGCCAATTCAAACATGATCCTGCTCCATAAAATGGGTGCGGAAATCCATGTCGTGGCGCCGCCGCTTTTAAAACCCGAAAAATTCCCGGTAGAAGGCGTCAAAGCTTTCGACACGATGCAAGACGGGCTTGCCGGATGCGACGTTGTGATGATGCTGCGCAACCAGAAAGAGCGGATGCAGGCGGGGCTTATCGAATCCGACGACGTGTTTTTCCGCGATTTCGGCCTGACCCATGAAAAGCTGGCCTATGCCAAGCCCGAAGCCGTCGTCATGCATCCCGGCCCGATGAACAGGGGCGTTGAAATCGACGGCGGCGTCGCCGACGATCCGGCGCGATCGCTTATTCTGGAACAGGTTAAAAACGGCGTGCCCGCCCGCATGGCGGTGCTTGATTTATTGCTCAAGGAAAGACTTTGAGAAGGAGCTAGAAAATGGACTATGCCTATCTCGCCGCCGCCATCGGCGGCTATCTTGTCGGCTCCGTCCCGTTCGGGCTAATCCTGACGCGGCTTGGCGGATACGGCGATATACGCGCCATCGGCTCCGGCAATATCGGCGCGACCAATGTCTTGCGCACCGGCAATAGAAAGCTGGCGCTGGCCACACTTTTTCTGGACGCGGCGAAAGGCGCGCTGGCGGTTTCACTCGCCTTCATCATTGCGCGGATTTTCTTTACGGACTGTTCCACCATGGTCTTTCAGGAAGGCGCCGCGCCGGATAATTGCGCGGCGCCGGAATTTTTTTATAGACTGATGCTGCTCTCCGGCTTCTTTGCCCTGCTCGGTCACCTGTTTCCCTTCTGGCTCCGCTTCAAGGGCGGCAAAGGCGTCGCGACGGCGCTCGGCATCCTTCTGGCGCTGAAACCGCTTGTCGGGATCGCGGCCTGCGGCCTGTGGCTCCTGACCGCCCTTGTCACGCGCTATTCCTCCCTGTCCGCCCTTGTCGCCATCGGCGCGGCGCCGGCTATCGCACATTCCCTCTATCACGACGCCAACCTTACGGGGCTTTGCGGCGCCATCGCCACGCTCGTCTTTATCAAGCACCGCGCAAATGTAAAAAGACTGCTCGGCAGGCAGGAGCCGAAAATAGGGCAGAAGTCATGAGCCTCTTTCCCGCTCCACAGCGGGCGCTTCCCCTTGATGAAAAAGAACGCATCGCCCGCCTGCGGCTCATCCGCACCGAAAATGTCGGGCCGATAACATTTTACGGCCTGCTCGACCGGTTCGGCTCGGCGCAAAAGGCCATGGAGGCCCTCCCCTCTCTCTCCCGCAAGGGCGGCAGGCTGCAAAACCTGACGCTCCATACGGAAGAGGCCGCGCTGGCCGAGATGGAAGCGCTGCAATCGGCGGGTGGGACGATGGTTTTCGCGGGTGATAAACACTATCCGCTCCCCCTTTCCTCCATCGAAGACGCGCCGCCCGTTCTTTCGGTGCTGGGCAACCCGAAATTATTGAACCTCCCGTCCATCGGCATCGTCGGATCGCGCAACGCCTCGCTCAATGGCTGCAAATTCGCCGAAAAGCTCGCGCGCGAATTGGGGGCGGCGGGGCAGATGGTGGTATCCGGCCTTGCCCGCGGCATTGACACGGCGGCCCATAAAGGCGCGCTTGCAACCGGAACCATCGCCGTCGTCGCGGGCGGCATCGACATTATATACCCGCCGGAAAACAGGGCGCTCTACGGGCAGATCGCCTCGGAAGGCTGTATCGTCGCGGAAAACCCCTTGCGCATGGAACCGCTCGCCCGCCATTTCCCAAAACGCAACCGCATCATATCCGGCCTCGCGGCGGGCGTCGCGGTTATCGAGGCCACGCTGAAATCCGGCTCGCTGATTACCGCCCGTACCGCCGCCGAACAGGGGCGCGACGTTTATGCCGTGCCGGGCCACCCCTTTGACCCGCGCGCGGCGGGGCCGAACAGGCTCCTTCAAGACGGCGCGACCATGGTGCAAAGCGCCCGCGACATTCTGGATAATATCGTCCATTTTTCCGGCAGCCGCCCGGCCTTGGAAGAAGAACAGCATGGCTTTTCCCCTGCCCCCTTCCCCGATGAAGACACCGCACCGGCATTTGAAGAGGGGGCCGCCGACCTGCATGATTTAATTTTACAGAACATATCCCTCACGCCTATCACAGTTGACGAATTGGTGAGAAACTGTCATGTGAGCATACCCGCGCTCCAGTCGGTTTTGCTGGAACTGGAGCTGGCGGGCCGGATTCAAAAACTGCCTTCGAACCGGATTGTTTTGATAAATTAAGGACTTACGCATTTGAGCGCAGAGAACCTCGTCATCGTTGAATCGCCCGCCAAGGCCAAGACCATCAATAAATATCTTGGCGGCGACTTTTTCGTGCTGGCCTCATACGGCCATGTGCGCGACCTTGTCAGCAAGGACGGCTCCGTCCTCCCCGACGAGGGATTCGCGATGAAATGGGAGCTTTCCGACCGCGCCGACAAGAATGTCCGCGACATTAAAAAAGCCGTCAAGACGGCCAAGGCCGTTTACCTCGCAACCGACCCCGACCGCGAGGGGGAGGCTATTTCATGGCATATCAAGGAAATTCTTGAGGACGGCGACCTGCTCAAGGGCAAGAAGGTCGAACGCGTCACTTTTAACGAAATTACCAAGAAAGCGGTGCAGGACGCCTTTACCCATGCGCGCGGGCTCGATCAGGATTTGATCGACGCCTATCTTGCGCGCCGCGCCCTCGACTATCTTGTCGGCTTCAACCTTTCACCCATTCTCTGGCGGAAACTGCCCGGCTCCAAATCGGCGGGCCGCGTGCAATCGGTCGCGCTGCGCCTGATTTGCGAGCGCGAGGACGAGATTGAAAAATTCGTCACGCAGGAATATTGGAGCCTCGAAGCCCTGCTCCACAGCAAGGACGGCGCGCCCTTTACCGCCCGCCTGACCCATCTGGCCGGAAACAAGCTCGACAAGCTCGACATCAAGACCGCCGAAGAAGCGGCGATGGCGGCCAAGCGCATCACCGCCAAGGATCTGAAGATCCAAAAGGTTGAAAAAAAGCAGGTGCGGCGCAATCCCTACCCGCCTTTCATCACGTCATCCCTGCAAATCGACGCGTCGCGCCGGCTGGGCTTTTCCGCCTCACAAACCATGCGCCTTGCGCAGCAGCTCTATGAGGCCGGGCTTATCACCTATATGAGGACGGACGGGACGACCCTGTCCCAGGATGCCGTTACGCAAGCGCGCTCGCTTATCAAAAAAGATTACGGCGACAAATATCTTCCCGAAGCGCCGCGCCTTTACAAATCAAAGGCCAAGAACGCGCAGGAAGCACACGAGGCCATCCGCCCTACGGATCTGTCCGTCAAGGCGAACGCGGTTTCCGACGACCAGCAACGCCGCCTCTACGATCTCATCTGGAAACGCACCATGGCGTCCCAGATGGAAAATGCGGTGATGGATCAGGTTTCCGCCGATATTTCCGACGGAACCGACGATGTCATCCTGCGCGCGACCGGTTCGACCGTTACCTTTGACGGCTTTTTGACGCTCTATCAGGAAACGAAAGAAGAGGACGAGGAAGGCGAGGAAGAAAACCGCCGCCTGCCGCCCTTGCAGGAAGGCGACGCGACAAAACTTCTCGACGTCCGCCAGAACCAGCATTTCACGCAGCCGCCGCCCCGCTATTCCGAAGCCACGCTCGTCAAAAGGCTGGAAGAACTCGGCATCGGCCGCCCGTCCACCTATGCCTCGATCCTGCAAGTGCTGCGTGACCGCAACTATGTACGGATGGACAAGAAACGCTTCATCCCCGAAGACAGGGGCCGCGTCGTCACGGCCTTCCTCCAGCGCTTTTTCACCCGCTATGTCGATTACGACTTTACCGCCAACCTCGAAGAAGAGCTGGACGCCATCGCCGGCGGCCTGACCGCATGGAAAGAAGCGTTGCGCCAGTTCTGGATTGATTTCAGCGCCGTTATCGAGGAGACCAAGGGGCTGAAAATCTCCGAAGTCATCGATCACCTCGATGAAGCGCTCGGCCCGCACTTCTTCCCGCGCGGCGAGGAAGATCGCAAATGCCCGGCATGCGAAAAAGGCCGCCTCTCGCTCAAATTCGGCAAGTTCGGCGCCTTTATCGGCTGCGTCAACTATCCGGAATGCCGCTTCACCAAGCCGCTTGAAATCGCGGGCGCGGAAGACAGCGATTCCGACACGGCGGCGGCGCTCTCCAACGAACCCAAAATCCTCGGAACCGACCCTGGCACGGGCCGCACCGTGTCCTTGCGCCGCGGCCCTTACGGCCCCTATGTGCAAATCGACCCGCCGGATGAAACCTCCAAGGACAAGCCGAAGCGGCAGGGAATCCCGCGCGGCGTGAATATCGCCGATGTCGATCTGGCCGCCGCCCTCGATCTCCTCGCCCTGCCGCGCGAAGTCGGCTTCCACCCCGAAACCGGCAAGAAGATCGAGGCAGGCATCGGGCGGTTCGGCCCTTATCTGAAGCATGACGGCAAATTCAAATCGATCCCGAAGGATGATGACGTCCTGATGATCGGCATGAACCGCGCCGTCGAATTGCTGGCCCAGCCCACCAAGCCGAACTGGCGCACCAAGAAAAAAGAAGAGGCGGAAGCCGCCAAAGCCGAAAAAGCAGCGGCCAAAAAAGCGGCAAAGAAGGCGCCGGCAAAGAAAAAACCCGCGAAAAAAGCGGCAGCCAAAAAGCCCGCGAAAAAAGCCCCCGCAAAGAAGGCCCCCGCTAAAAAAGCGCCGGCGGCAAAAAAGACCGCGGCGAAGAAACCAAAAGAATAACTAGCGCCCCGCCGGGCCGTTGCCCATTTTATAATAGGCGCGGAACCATGCGACGAAATCGCGCAGGCCTTTTTCAAGCGGGGTTGCGGGCCTGAACCCCACCGCCTTTTGCAGATCATCGACATCGGCGTAAGTCGCATAAACGTCGCCCGGCTGCATCGGCAGCATTTCGGTCTTCGCCATCAATCCGGTTTCTTTCTCAAGGATATGGATAAAATGCATCAGATCCTCGGGGGCGTTGTTGCCGATATTATAGAGCGCATAAGGCGCCTTCCCGCCTTCACCTTTTGCGGGCGGCACGTCCATGATACGGACGACGCCTTCGACCACATCATCGATATAGGTGAAATCGCGCTTCATGTCGCCGTGGTTGAACACTTGAACCGGCGCGCCATCATAAATCGCCTTGGTGAATTTAAAATAGGCCATATCGGGCCGCCCCCACGGGCCGTACACGGTAAAAAACCGCAAGCCCGTGCAGGGAATATTGTAAAGATGGGCATAGGAATGCGCCATCAGCTCGTTCGCCTTTTTCGTCGCGGCATACAGGCTGACCGGATGATCGACATTATCGGCGACGGCAAAAGGCAATTTCGTGTTCGCGCCATAGACGGATGAGGACGACGCAAAGACCAGATGCTCCACGCCGTTGCCGCGCGCGGCCTCAAGCACGTTGAGGAAGCCGACAAGATTGCTGTCAACATAGGCGCGGGGATTTTCGAGGGAATAACGCACGCCCGCCTGCGCCGCGAGATTGACGATAATATCGGGTTTGAAAGAGGCGGCTATCTCCAAAAAACGATCGTCTTCCAGCGCGCATTTTTCAAAGGAAAAACCGGGCAGTTTTTCCAGCATGCCCAAACGATCTTCTTTTAAGGAAACATCGTAATAATCATTCAGGTTATCCACGCCCAGCACTTGCGCCCCGCCTTCGCAAAGCCGCCGCGCCAGATGAAAGCCGATAAAACCCGCCGCCCCCGTTACCAGTATTTTTTTCATGGATAGTCCGCTTTCCGCTGTAAATAAGTCATTGGAATAGCACCGTAAGGGCTTACAATCAATTCCATGGATGAAAAACCTGCCAAAGACGCCCTGCTCCGCCTCATCGCCGAAAGCCCCGTCCCCCTTTCAAAAAGGGATATTACAGCCGCTTTCCGCATAAAGGGCGAAGGCAGGCGGGATATAAAGGACATATTGCGCGAACTTCTCGAAGAAGGGCTGATCGTCAAGGCGCGCGGGCAGGAATATACGGTTCCCAAAGGGCTTCCCGCCGTCGCCATTGTCGAAGTCGTCGAAATCGATCTGGACGGCGATGTTTTCGCCCGCCCCGCGGACTGGAACGCGGAACTGCAAGGCCCGCCGCCGCGCGTCGAGATCGTGCCTGATGAAAAAAAAGGCCATCCGGCGATGAAGGAAGGCGACCGCGCCCTCGTGTCGCTCCGCCGCTTTTCGGACGCGCTCTATGAAGGGAAAATCATCCGCCGCCTTGACGATTCCCGCGGCATGGTCATGGGCGTGCTGAGGCGGCAAAAAAGCGGTTACGTCCTCCAGCCCTCCAGCAAGCGCGCGAAGCATGATTTCGACGTCGCACAAAATGATTTGAACGGCGCGGCAGACGGCGATCTCGTCGTCGGGGAAATCCAGCCCGCCCGGGGCCTCAACAACAAGAAAGTCCGCGTCACCCGCATTATCGGACGGCAGGACGACCCGAAAGCCATATCGCTTATCGCCCTTTACGAAGCCGGGCTTTCGGAAAGCTTCCCGCAAGCCGTCATCGACGAAACAAAAGGCATGGGCGTCCCCGATCTCAAAGGCCGCGAGGATTTGCGCGCCTATCCGCTCGTCACCATCGACGGCGAAGATGCGCGCGATTTCGACGACGCGGTGTTTGCGGAGCGCGGGGAAGACGGGCTTTATCACATTATCGTCGCGATTGCCGATGTCGCCTATTATGTGCGCCCCGGCTCCGCGCTCGACCGCGAGGCTTATAAACGCGGCAATTCCACCTATTTCCCAGACCGCGTCGTCCCGATGCTGCCCGAAGCGCTCTCGAACGATCTCTGCTCCCTGCGGCCAAAGGAAAACCGCGCCTGCCTCGCCTTCCATCTCTGGATTGATAGGAACGGCGCTCTCAAAAAACATAAAATCGTGCGCGGCCTGATGCGTTCCGAAGCGCGCCTGACCTATGATCAGGTACAGGCGGCCCGCGACGGCGAGAAATCCGATCTCACCGGCCCGCTCATGGATAAAGTCATTGCGCCGCTCTATGAAGCCTATGAAATTCTGGACAAGGCCCGCCGCGCGCGGGGGGCGCTCGATCTCGACCTGCCGGAGCGCAAGATCATCATCGACGCCAACGGCAACATGACGGGCGTTAAAAACCGCGAGCGCTATGATTCCCACAAGCTTATCGAGGAATTCATGATCCTCGCCAACGTCGCGGCGGCGCAGGCGCTGGAGGCAAGGAATGCGGCTTGCGTTTACCGCGTGCATGACAGGCCGTCGAAAGAAAAGCTCGACAGCGCGGGCGAGTTCCTCGAAGCGTTCGGCCTTTCGCTTCCCAAAGGGCAAACGGTCAAACCGGCGCAGCTCAACCTGCTTTTGGAGAAGGCGAAGGAATCCCCCTATTCGCATCTCGTCAGCGAAGTCATCCTGCGTTCACAGGCGCAGGCCCTGTACGACCCGGAAAATATCGGGCATTTCGGGCTGGCCTTGCAAAAATACGCGCATTTCACATCGCCCATCAGGCGCTATGCCGATTTGCTCGTCCACCGCTCGCTCATCCGCGCCTACGGGCTTGGAACCGGCGGGCTTACCGACGAGGAAACGGTCACGCTCGAAGAACGGGCGGAGCATATATCGCAGACCGAACGCACCTCCGCCGAGGCCGAGCGCAGTTCCATCGACCGCTTTACCGCGAAATGGATGGAACTGCGCATCGGCGAATCCTTCAGCGGCAGGATTAACGGCGTCACGCGCTTTGGCCTGTTCGTCACGCTCGACGAAAACGGCGCGGACGGGCTTGTGCCAATCCGCACCCTGCCTTCCGACTATTATATCCATGACGAGAAGCAGCATGCGCTTATTGGACAGAGGTACAAACGCATCTACAGGCTCGGCGCGAGCCTGCGCATCAGGATTGCCGAGGCGGACGGCTTTACGGGAAGCTCGATTTTCGCGCTGGAAGGCGATGGGGGCGCGGATTTGCCGGGGGTAAAATTCAAACCCTCTAATAATAGATTGCAGCCCCCGCGGAATCGGCGTAAGGGTGATAGACATAACCGCGGAGGCTCGAAGGGGCCAAGGAAAAATACAACAAAAACAGGCGGTAAAAAACGGCGTTGACGGCAGTGGTGTAAACACTTTGTTTTAATTTGTTCAAGGGGACTGCTACTATGTTGGGAAGCTATTCATCGCGCCACGGCGTGAACGTGCCTGTTATTTCTTTCGTTACACGCCGCCTGATCGATGGCTATAAAGGCGAATTCACAAGACGCATCGAAGAAGAGCTTGGCGTCCGCATCAAAACCAAGACCAGCGACCGCCCCCATGTCAATATCAAGGGCCCGTCCGAAATTCATATCGAGGCCGCGAAAGACCTTATTACCCAGCTAGACCAGAAGGCCCAGATCATCGTCGGCACAAATGTCCTGAAAACAACAGGCTCTGTAACCCGTACAGATTATTCTTTGCTTGAAGTCCATCTTCCGTCCCTTTTGGCGAGCGCAAAACGCGCCCTCAAGCCGTCGATACAAATTGAAGAAAAAACATCCTTGCAACCGCCGCACAAAGAGGCGCTTCTGAAATCCTCGCCGCCAGCATCAGGAGCAGATATCGCCAGTGAAACCACGCCGGATCTCTCGGCTGCGGCGGCGCTTTCATTCGCCGGCGATGCGGATATTGATGAAAATCTTGAAACGGATGCGGAATGGAAACCCAAACCCCGCGCGCTAAAGCTTAAATTCGTTCAAAGCACCTTCACGCCGCGCAATTTGTCACAGGCCCTGACCTACCTTGCCGCAAAAGACGCGGATAATTCCTATGTCTATGCCGCGGGGCCGTTTGGCGGCGGGAAGACATTCACCCCCTTGCGCGCGGCATTTGAAGGATACGCGGAAAGCCGTTATGACGAGATCATGATCATCCGCCCGTCCGCATCCACGGGGCGCGATCCCGGCGCCATGCCCGGCAATGCGCGCTCAAAAATGGCCCCCTATCTCAAAGGAGGCATTGAAAGCAATATCGAGAAAATCATTACCAGCAGGCTGCAAGAGCTTGAGAATAAAAAGATCGTCCGCGCTTTCACGCCGGACTTCGAGCGCGGCGAAACCTACGACCACGCCTTTATTCTGGTCGATGAACCGCAGAACCTGACAATGCAGCAAGCCGAATTGCTGGTCGGGCGCCTCGGCGAAGGGTCTGTCATGGTGTTCGCCGGCGATATTGGCGGTAAGCAAAACGACCTGCGCGGGCAGGTTTCGGGCCTCGCCCACCTTATCGCCACGCAAGGGGCCGGAACGGAGCAGGACGAAATCTTGCGCGACGCCACGGCCTTTATCCAGTTCAAACACGAGGATTCCGCGGCAAGAAACAAGATCCTGCCCCATGTCAGCCGGGCGCTAAACGAACCGCCACAGGCCTATGCGGATTTCATGCAGGCCGTTTTAGAGGTGCGGCACGATTCAAAAATGGCCCAAGCCATTGAAGGAATACGGGAATATGCCGTGGATAAGCTGGCCATGGCGGCCCGCAACACGCTTTTCCGTTATGAAAAGCAGATACAGGATAAATACCCCGCCCTTTATGCCGAAAATCGCGAGATATTCCGGCAACAAAGGCCGGCGCTCCATGCGGCCTCCAAAATCGCATAGAGTTCTTGACAATCAGGGGAAAATCCGTATCTTGCGCATCTGAATTTCAAACAAAGGGCTGGAAAAATGGCTAAAAAAGGCGGCGGCGCAACGAAAGTCCGCATGGAATCTTCGGCTGGAACGGGTTTCCGTTACTATAAGAAAAAAGGCGCGAAAGCGACCGAAAAGCTGAACCTGAAAAAATACGACCCGTGGGCAGTCAATGCTGAAACGGGCAAGCGCGGCATGCATGTCGTCTTTGAAGAAAAGAAAATGCCGCCTTCCAAAAAGAACTAAACGGTTCTTTGGCAAAATTACAAAACCCGGCCTTCACGCCGGGTTTTTTGTATTTGATGTCGCTCTATAAGCGCCGCCCGTACGCTATTCCAAAAAGGCCCGCGCTTCCTTTTGATAGGAAGCGGGATCGAGCCTCCCCTTCCCTTCAAAGACGACCTGGTTACGCCCGCCTTCCTTGGCCGCGTAAAGACACTCATCGGCGCGGCGCAGTATTTCTTCGTTGCTCAGCTCTTCGTCGGTCAGGATAATGCCGCCGACGGAAGCGGAAACGCTCAATTTCCCGCCATCCGCGCCACAAGCGAAAGGTTCATCCGCGATGGCCTTCCTCAATCGCTCGCCGACATAATAGGCGATGTCCGGCGTGATGTCGGGCAGAATAACCACGAATTCCTCCCCGCCCAAACGCGCGACAAGGTCAAAGCTCCGCAATGAATCCTGAAGCCTGTGGGCGAAGATTTTCAAAACCTCGTCCCCGACGCCGTGGCCGTGCGTATCGTTGATGGATTTGAAATGATCGATATCGATCATCAAAACGCCCATGGATTTCTTGCTGCTGATATTTTTTTGCAAAAGCTTTTGCAGGTGGACTTCGAAATAGCGGCGGTTATAAAGCCCCGTCAGGGAATCGGTCAGCGCCATGGACAGGCTCAACTCAAAGCTTGAGCGCAGCCGTTCCTGAAACCGCCGGCGGCGCACTTGCGTTCTGACCCGCGCCAAAAGCTCGTTGCGATCGACGGGCCGCAAAATATAGTCATGCGCGCCGATTTCAAGCCCGTGGGCGATGCGCGGCATATCTTCGTCATTCGCTATCATCAGGACGGGAACGGAGCGTGTCCGCTCGCTGGAGCGCAAATGGGAGCAAAGCCGCAACCCGTCCTCATTCTTAAGGTTCAGGCTGACGGCGATCAGGTCATATTCGCTTTCCTGGATTTTGGCCATGGCCTCGACGCCGCTCTGGACGATAATGACGATGTCGTTATCGACTTTGAGCCCTTCGACGAATTTTTCGCTTTCATAAAGCTGGTCTTCGATCACAAGAATCCGCGCATGTTCGACGGGTTCGTTCATCGCCGTCAGGCTGCCTTCGACGACGCCAAGCTGCGTTGCCGTATTTTCCCTTGCGCGCCATTCATCGACCGTCATTTTAAGCCGGACGAGGGAGCGCACGCGGCTCATGAGCGCGATATCATTAAGCGGTTTTGAAAGAAAATCGTCGGCGCCCGATTCAAGACCGCGAATGCGATCGGACGCATCCGTCAGAGCCGTCACCATCACCACGGGAATATGCGCGGTCGCAGGGTTGTTTTTGATGCGGGCGCAAACCTCGAACCCGTCCATTCCCGGCATCATCACATCGAGAAGAACGATATCGGGGCTATGATTTTCGACTTTCTCCAAAGCCTGTTCGCCGTTCGTCGCCGTGATGACCTCATAATATTCGCTCATCAACTTCGCTTCGAGAAGCTTGACGTTCGGCAAGATATCATCAACGACCAATACGCGTGCAGACATGGTTTATATCTATCCCTCTATTGGTTCCGGGCTTCCGTATCCGGCCCGCCAATGGATTCAGCCGCCGCTTCATCCGTTTTATCTTCTTCATCCGCATCGTCCCCCGAAAGGAACGGTAAATCTTCTTCCATCACGCCGTCTTCGTCATCGTCCCCGCCCCGTTCGCGGATTTCAAAAGACGGCGGCGCGTCGCCGGCGGAAACAGCCAAATCCGCCTGCTCATCCCCGTCTTCAGAAGCCGGTATTTCACGCTCCTTATCCAGATGCCTGCGGATAACCTCTAAAAAGCGCATGACGGAAATAGGCTTGGAAATATAATCCTCGCATCCGCCCTGCCTGATTTTTTCTTCATCCCCCTTCATGGCGAAGGCCGTTACGGCAATCACGGGGATCGCTTTCAAAGCCTCGTCCTGCTTGAGCCACTTCGTGACGTCGAGGCCGGATACTTCGGGAAGCTGGATATCCATCAAAATCAGGTCGGGCTTTTGGCTCCGCGCAATATCAAGGACTTCCGTTCCATTCCGCGTTTCTATCGTCGCGATACCATGCGCTTCGAGCAAATCGCGGAAGAGCTTCATATTCAGCTCGTTGTCCTCGACGATGAGAACCGTTTTTGTCATGTTTTGAAGCCTTTATCCGAATGAATCAGTGAACCAGTCCTTTCGCGATGGTAGCCGTGAAATGGTTAATAAAAGCCTAAAAATCACCGGGCGGATAAGGGTTATTTCCCTGTATCACACCGTCAGCGCGCCGGCTTGCCGCTCTTCCCGCCCCCGGAAGGGCAGGACGGGGCCTCAAGCTTTTCCAATGCCAGCAGGCTTTGACGCACAGAAAAATCATCATATTCGATGATCATATCGCTGATAATGCCGTTCTCATGGAAAACCATGCTCATTTCATAATCGGATTCTTCTTCATCCTGATCGCCCTTGAACACAGCCATGCGCATATTCCATGCGCGCCCGCCGAGAAGGACGCTATCGACCTTCGCCTCTTTTTTGCGGGCGGTTTTTTCCCCGCGGCTCGCTTCCTTCCCGATAAAGCTGCTTATCTCAATCGGGCCTTCCTCGTCGCTGCCGTCAAAGACCTGCGCCGCATAGAATTTGTCGCCCGCCTTGGCCCGCTTGATCAATTCAACCGTATGCCCCATCGGGAAGAGGCTCCCCGCCGCCAGATCATAGCGAATATCCTCAGGCTGGGAATAAACGGCCTTTCCGGCCCGGCCCGGCTTTATAGAGGCATATCCTCTTATTTGCTGATACATCTCCCCTTCGCGCGAGCGGCGGGAATTGAAATGGAAATCGCGCCCGTCAAAACTCTCATAGGTGGAAAAGCCGGACGCAATCCGCATTCCCGGCAATTCCGCATATTCGTAGAAGATATCGAATTTATGGTCGGTAACCCAGGCTTCGCAGGACGGCGTCCATTCATAGGCCATCTGGCCGCTGACATTAAGGATTTGGGAACCGCTATGCGTGGCCACAAGCTCGATATTATAAAGCGCCTTATGCGGCACCAGCCCCGCCGGCGGCGCGGCCTCGGCCATGCCGGCCTGTGCCGCGAGGACGCCCATCAGGCAAGAGAGTGATAGAAAACGTATATATTTCATAGCGTTGGCAAATTCCGGCTGGGATCGGTAGGCTTAGTCTTTCATTCTAATGGAAAGCACAGCCCAGCAAAAGCCTTATCCTGAAAAGCCGTTCTATGGAAAGGGCGGCAAACTCTGCCGCCCTTGGGGCGTCCTTGGGGCCATCCTTGCCCGCACCAGCATTTTTTGCCCCGCCTCACCGTTCGAAAATAAGAGCCTTTGCCGCCCCTAACCCTTTGCAGCGCCGTTATTTACCAGCTTGGCCGGAACTGGCACGGGCTTCGCATGGTTAGGGATAAGCAAGATTTTGGAAATATGGGTGGTTAGGCATGATACAGGATACGGTTCCGCATAACAGGCAACACGGGGCAAGCGGCCACGCTCTGCCCGCACCGGCCGTCAGGACAAAGGCACGCGGCCTTGCCCGCAGCGCCCCTTATGCCGCCGAGCAAAGGGAGCTGGAGCGCGACGGGTGGTGGAGAACGATCAGTGCGACCCTATCCTTCCTGCGCTGGGCGCATAAGCGCCTTGAGGAAGCCGAGGATAAAATCCGCGAACAGGAAGGACGCATCCTTGCCTTGCAGGAACAGATCACGATTGACGACCTCACGGGGCTTTTGAACCGCCGGGGCTTTACCGATGCCTTTACCCGCGAGATCGATCGCGCTTCGCGCGGCTACGGCCAAGGCGGCCTGCTTATCCTTATCGATCTCGATAATTTCAAGATGATCAACGATACATACGGCCATGCCGCGGGCGACGCGGCGCTCAGGCTGGTCGGGAAAACATTGCTGGGCAACAGCCGCAAGATGGATTCCTGCGCCCGCATCGGCGGCGACGAATTCGTCCTGCTTCTGGCGAATACGGAACGCGACAAGGCCCTCGTCCGCGCGCAAAATCTTATCAAGCAATTGAACAGCCTAAGCCTTGTCTGGTACGGCGCGGAAATTCCCGTCCGCGCAAGCCTCGGCCTCAAGGATTACACGGAAGGCGACACGCCCGAAGATGTTTTCGGGGCCGCCGACACAAAGCTTTATGCGGAAAAACGCCGGAACAAAGGCATATATGACTGGAGTTACCGCAGCGCCATATAGAACGCATATAGAATAATCCGCCTGCCGCCCCTCCCTAACCGTGAACCCCAACTGGCAGGCGTAAGGCCCGGTGTTTCCCCAGACACCGGGCCGCCTTTTTGAAAAAGTCCCTGCCCCCTTAACAAGCCTGCCATATTGGGGGTAAGATGGCCCGGAAGCGTATGCCGGACGCCGGAAGCCGGACAGGCAACGCGCTCGTCACTAAAGCGTTTTTCTTTTATTCACACCGCATCATGCGAGGCATCGAACATGAAAAAATATCTCCCCCTTATTCTTCTCATCGTCCTGTTCCAGGCGGTTGGCGCCCTGATGGGCTATCTCACGGTGCAGGATATCGAGCCGTGGTATAACGGCCTGAACCGCTCGCCGTTCAACCCGCCGCCGGAGGCTTTCAGGATTATCTGGCCGCTTCTTTATGTGGCCCTTGCCGTTGCCGGCTGGCTTGTGTGGCAATTGCCGCAAAGCGACGAGCGTAAAACGCTCCTGACCGTTTTCGGCGCGCACATGCTTATGAACTGGGCATGGACACCCGTGTTCTTTACGGCAAAATTGCTCCTGCCCGGCTTTATTTTGCTCCTTGCGATCGTCGCAACCGCCCTGTGGCTCTTCAAGCGGTTGTGGAATCCCGAAAGACGCGCCGCCTTCCTGCTCGTCCCCTATATCGCGTGGGTTTCCTATGCATCCTATCTGAATTTCTATGTCTGGATGCATAACTAACAGGGATAAGGGCGCATCACGCGCCCTTTTTCTTTCTCCATTTTAAAAAATTCTTATGCACGAAAATTTCACCATTGCACTTGGCATCTGTGCCTTTGCCGCCTTTGCAACCCTTCTTGGCAGCCTTGTGCTTTTCCGGGCAAAGGGAGAAAATCCGCGCCTGCTTGCCTTCGGCCTTGCTTTCGCGGGCGGCGCGATGGTTTATATCTCCCTCGCCGAAATTCTGGTGAAGGCGCAGCTATCCTTTACGGCTGTTTATGACGACAAAACAGGCTACGCTCTGGCCACCGGCGCTTTTTTCTGCGGTGTTTTGCTTGTCGCCGCCCTCGACCGTTTTCTTCCAAACCCGCATGAGGGGCTTGATAGCGGCAAGTTCGAGGAACAGACGAAAACCCATGCCGCGCGCATCGGGCTGATGGCCGCCATAGCGATTACCGCGCATAATATTCCCGAAGGCATGGCGACGTTTTTTGCGGCGCTTGACGATCCTTCTATCGGCTTCCCGCTTGCCGTGGCGATTGCCATCCACAATATCCCCGAAGGGGTCGGCATCGCCATCCCCGTCTATTTCGCCACGCAAAGCAAGATAAAGGCGATCGGCGCATGCGGCCTGTCCGCGCTTGCGGAACCGTTCGGCGCGCTGCTCGGCTATGCCCTGCTTGGCCCCTACCTGACGGGCGCCGTTTACGGGTGGATTTTCGGCATTATCGCGGGCGTGATGGTTTTCCTCGCGCTGGACGAGCTTCTCCCCGCCGCCAAGAAATACGCCAAAGGCCATGAAACCGTCTATGGCATGGTGGCCGGCATGGGTGCCCTCGCGCTTTCGCTGGTGCTTTTGCGCTGAGGAGCCGAAAGGGATTTGCCATCCCGCCATGCGCCCTATAGACTTTATTCCATGCTCAAGATCATCGCGAAAGAATTCTGGCGTTACTGGAAATGGCTGTGCGTTGCCTTCGTCACGACCTGCATTGTCCTCTATCTCATCGCGACGCTCGTCAACCAGCTGAAGCCGGAGGCGGATACGCAGCTGGAACCCCAGACCTGCCTTGAAACAGGCGGCACATGGAATGACGATGCCGGGGAATGTTCATACGCCGCGTAACTTTCATCACGCGGCGCAAAGAACCGGATAACGGGAAAGACAGGGAGGCGCCTACGCCGCCTCGACCTTTTTCGGCAGGTTCAGCTTGAGGTGCAGGTCTTTCAGCTGCTGCTCCGTAATCTCGCTCGGCGCATTCATCATCGGATCTTCATACTGGCCGTTCATGACAAAGGCATAGACCTCGCGCAGGTTCGGCTCGTCCGCCAGCAGCATCACGATCCGGTCAACGCCGAACGCGCAGCCGCCATGCGGCGGGGCGCCGTAACGGAAAGCATTCAGCATCCCGCCGAATTTCTTTTCCATCACGCCGCGGTCATACCCCGCAAGCGCGAAGGCTTTTTCCATGATTTCGGGGCTGTGATTGCGGATGCCGCCCGAACACAGCTCGAACCCGTTGCAAACACAGTCATACTGGTTCGCGATAACGGCGAGCGGATCGCCGTTCAAGGCCTCCATGCCGCCGCGCGGCTGGGAGAACGGGTTGTGCGAGAAATCAATCTTGCCGGTCTTTTCATCGCGTTCATACATCGGGAAATCGACAAGCCAGAAAAGCTTGAAAACGCCTTTCTCGCGGATATCCATGTCATCACAGATCTTGTCGCGGGCGCGGCCTGCGAATTTAAGCGCCTTGTCTTCCTTGTCGCAGATAAAGAAAACCGCGTCGCCTTCTTCCAGCCCTGCCGCCTTGTTCAGTTCGGCCTGCGCTTCGGCGGGGACGAATTTCGCGATCGGGCCGGCGCCCGCGCCGTCTTTCAGCGTGATATAACCAAGCCCGACAGCACCTTCGCCACGCGCCCAGTCATTGAGCTTGTCAAAGAAGGAACGCGGCCTGTCCGCGACCTTCGGGGCGCGGATGGCCTTGACCCTGCCGCCTTTTTCAATCACGCCCTTGAACGCGTTGAACGTCACGTCATCGCGCTTGAAGACATCCGTGACATCGCAGATGACGAGCGGGTTTCTCAAATCCGGCTTGTCGGAGCCGTATTTTTCCATCGCCTCGCGGTAGGGCATGTTGGGCAGCCATTCGACGCGGCGCTTTTCATTCGTGAAATCGCTGAACTCTTCAAAAATACCGCCTATGACCTGAGTCATGATCTTGAAAATATCCTCCTGCTCGACAAAGCTCATTTCCATGTCGAGCTGGTAGAATTCGGCCAAGCGGTCGGCGCGGCCATCCTCGTCGCGGAAACAGGGCGCGATTTGGAAATAACGATCGAAACCGGACATCATCAGCAATTGCTTGAATTGCTGCGGCGCCTGCGGCAGGGCGTAAACCTTGCCCGGATGCAAACGTGACGGCACGAGATAATCGCGCGCGCCTTCCGGCGAGCTTGCCGTCAGGATAGGCGTGTTGAACTCCTGAAACCCTTCATCCCACATGCGGCGGCGCATGGCGGCGATGACGTTGTTGCGCAGGCGCACGCGGCTATGCATCCCTTCACGGCGCAGATCGAGATAGCGGTATTTCAGGCGGATATCTTCGCCTGCCCCGTCATTTTCCGCGACCTGGAACGGGATGATATCGGCCATAGAGTGAATAAAGACCGTCTTTGCGGCGACCTCGATTTCGCCCGTCGCCATTTTCGGGTTGACCGTCCCTTCGGCGCGGTTGACGACCTCGCCTTCGATGGTGATGACGGATTCAAGGCGCACGCGCTCCAGCTCTTCATTGCCCTCGGCAACAAGCTGCGTAATACCATATGTGTCACGCAAATCAACGAAGAGAACCCCGCCATGGTCGCGTTTCCGATGCACCCAGCCCGACAGGCGGACGGTATCGCCCACGTTGGATTTTCCGAGTTGCCCGCAAGTGTGCGTTCTAAAGCTGTGCATTATTTATAAACCCTTTCAAATCAAAGGGTTTTATAGCGGGCAAAGAGGCGGAAATCAAAGGAAAAACAGCCAAAAGCCTGATATGGCGGCGCGGCGGCGGCGGCGATACCGCATGGACTTGATAGGCGCCGGTTCTTGTGGCCTAGCCCTATCCTGTTCACCTCTTCCTTCTTTTTCTCACCGTCAACAGGCATAAAAAGCGCTGTTTTTGCATTATGTCTATAGGCGAAAGAGGAAATCACTTGGATTATGAGAGCGCCCGCATTAAACAAACGCATGATTATTTCAACGCAATCCGAATTAAACGCTTTCTGCGCGGCCTTGGCAAAAGGCCCGTACCTTACCATCGACACTGAATTCCTGCGCGACAAAACCTATTTCCCGCGCCTGTGTCTTTTGCAAATGGCCGGCCCCGACGTGGATGCCGCCGCCATCGACCCGCTTATAAAGGATCTGGACTGGGCGCCTGTGCGCGAATTGATGGCCAACCAGAACGTCATTAAAGTTTTTCATGCGGCGCGGCAGGATTTGGAGATTTTCTGGAATCTTTACGGAGTCCTTCCAACCCCGCTTTTCGATACGCAGGTCGCCGCCATGGTGTGCGGCTTTGGCGAACAAGTCGCCTATAATGCCTTGGTGCGCGAGCTGCTCGGCAACGAGCTTGAAAAATCCGCCCAGTTCACCGATTGGGCGCGCCGCCCGCTTTCCGAAAAACAGACGCGCTATGCGCTCGACGACGTTATTTATTTACGCGGCGTGTATGAAAAACTCCATACCCGCCTTGTCATGGAAAAACGCGACCATTGGGTGATGGAGGAAATGGCCATATTGGCCAATCCGAAAACCTATCAAACATCGCCTGAAGATTCATGGCGGCGGATCAAGATACGCTCCGACAAGCCGGAGATTCTTGCTATCCTGCGCCATCTTGCCGCATGGCGCGAACAAGAGGCCATCAGCCGCGATGTCCCGCGCGGGCGCATCCTGAAGGATGACACGCTCGCCGACATCGCCCTTTTCAAACCGCGGGACGAGGACGCCTTATTGCAGATCCGATCCCTGCCCAATGATTTGGCGCGCGGCAAGGTAGGCAAAAAAATCCTGTCGCTGGTAAAGGAGGCACAGAGCACACCGCGCGATAGCTGGCCTAAAATCCCGCGCAAAAACGGCCTTTCAAAAACCGCGCAGGCTACGCTTGAAATGCTCAAAATGCTTTTGCGGATCAATTGCGCCGAACAGGATGTCGCGGCGAAACTTGTCGCCGGCACGGACGATCTGGAACGCATCGCGGCCGAGGACAATCCCGACATCCCGGCCCTTCGCGGCTGGCGCTACGAGATGTTCGGACGCGACGCGATCGCCATGAAGGAAGGCAAAATCGCGCTTCTGATCGAAAACGGCAAAATCGTAAAGAAGCCGGTTTAAGCCCGGGCGGTTAAGCAGGGATCATGTAAGAAGGGATCATGCTTTCTGGCGATTTTCCCCGTGGGCTTGCGCGATGGCTTGCGGGGTTTCCCCTTCGCGCCAAAGCCACGCGGCGCCGCGCACGCCGGACGAATCTCCATGCACGGGCGGCTTTAATTGCGTATGCACGAAATCCGAGAATATATATTTCCCCCACAACGCCGGCACGTCCTTGTAAAGCGCATCGACATTGCTCATCCCCCCGCCAAGGACGATCACATCGGGATCCAGCACATTGATCACCACGGAAAGCGCGCGGGCCAACCTGTCCGCATAGCGATCATAGGCGGCGACGGCTTTCTTCTCGCCTTTTTTCATGTTGGCGATCACATCATGCGTTGAAAGATCTTCCCCCGTCACGCGCCGGTAATCCTCTTTGAAGCCCGTGCCGGAAATCCACAGCTCCTGACATCCCGCCTTGCCGCAATAACAGGCGGGGCCGGGACATTCAGACCATGCTTTATCATTTGTAAAAGATGTAATGCCCTTGCGGTTATTCACCGCATCCTCATCAAAGCCATGCGGCAGGGGCGACGGGGTGAAGACCCGTGGATAGGGAAGCGGGTTATGCCCCCATTCCCCCCCGATGCCGTTGCGCCCGCTTATCGGCCTGCCGTCAACGACGACACCGCCGCCGCAGCCCGTGCCGATAATAACGCCGAACACGACGGACGCGCCTTTGCCTGCGCCGTCCGTTGCCTCGGATACGGTCAGGCAGTTCGCGTCATTCTGGATGCGCACCTCGCGGCCAAGCAGCGCCTCGATATCGCGCTTCATCGGCTGTCCGTTCATCCATGTGGAATTGGCGTTCTTGACGCATCCCGTATCCTGCGAAATCGTCCCCGGTATCCCGAATCCAATCGTGGCCGCGGATCCTATAATTCCTTCAGCCTCCTCAATCAGATCCACAAAGCTTTTGAGCGTCGCCTGATAATCGCCCCGCACGGTCGGGATCCGTTTGCGGTACAGCTCTTTGCCGTTCCCGGCATCAAGGGCGATAATTTCCGTTTTCGTTCCCCCGAAATCAATCCCGATGCGGGCCGAAGATTGCTGCTGCATAGTCCCTCTCCCTATTCTTTCTCCCTAACCGTTTCTATCCTGTTCTCTTGCCTTTTCCGGTACTGTAACTAACGCCAAAGCCGACCCCCGGCTTTTGCGCGATTTCATTTTCAATCCGCCAGTAAAGCCCCGCGCTTGCATAGTGGTTTTCCGTCGCGAGCGGGATAATAGCCCGCGGCTCCCGCCGGTTGCGGAGTTGATCGACAAAGCGCTTATTATCGGATTCCAGCGTAATGCCGCGCTGCGTTTCCTTGACCCGCACCAATGTGTCATGACGGTTTATCATGCAATGGACGCATCCTTTCGGCAGATCGATAAAAGGATTTTCCGACAGTTTGCGGGGAGTCCCGTCCGTGACATCGAAACAGCCTTGCGCGGATATTTCATAGATCCTGCCATCGGCGATGGCGGTCAGCGTCCCTTCGAGCACCTCCCATTTTTCGGCGCGGCCCAGATGGGACTGGAGGGAAAGCATGCAGTTCGGATAAACGCCTATTTCCTTGATGCAGATATTCTCGCCTTTTTCTTCATAGACATCGGCAACGACGTTCGTTCCCCAGTCTTTCGGGATGTTCTTTCCTATGGCATAGGCTGCGGCCCCGCCCAGTGTTTCGCTTTCAACGGCGCGGAGATAATCCCAATCGCCCGCCTTGAAGGCGGCGTCATATTTTTCCTGTTTTTCTATTTCGGCAAGATTGGCGGGGTTGGAGAAATCATAATGCGGATTCCAGTCCGGATTGTAATTTTGCAAAATATTCCACGCGCCCATCTTCCTATTCCGTTTCTTCATATAAAATCTGTTTGACGAGCGGAATCGAAACCGCTCTTTTTTCAATCATCGCAAGACGATCCGCATCATCGACTATCCGCCGGGCCGCGCTGAAAGATCTTTCCATGCGTGCCGTAATATAATTCACGACGTCTTGCGATACGCGGAGTTGACGGTCATTGAACAGCTTGACGAGGATAGCGCCGAGCAGGACGTCATCCGGCTCGCGGATTGCGACGGCCGGCGCTGCCCGCAGGCGGCTGGCGAGATCGGGAACGGCAAAACCCTTGCGGATAGGCGGCTCCGTCATCGTCAAAAGAAGGGATCGCCCTTCTTCCTTGAAAAGATTATAAAGATGGAACAAACCTTTTTCCCGTTCGACATCGCCGATAATGCGATCCGCATCCTCGATGACGAGATGCTCCGCCTTTTCCGCAAGGGTGCGGACGCTGCTGTCGTTCAGGCCGGAAAAATCAATATAGGCGGCATTGCTCTTTTCGCCCCATACGGCGGCAAGATGCGTCTTTCCGCTTGCCACCGGGCCGTAAAGGACAAGGGCGGGCGCGGGCCATTCCGGCCAGAGATCGATCCACGCGACCGCGTCCTGGTTGTTCGGCGCGATCAGGAAATCCTCACGCGCCAAGGCGGTGCGATGCCCCAAATCGAATATTATCTGCCTGTTCAAACCCGTGTCCGGCATGAAATCCGCCTAGTCCTTTTCGTCCGTGATAATAACGGGCGGGGCCTCGCCGTCATCCGCCTGATAGAGCGAGCTTGCCTTATATTGGGAAACGGCAAACGATCCGAGGACGCCGATAACGGCAGCGACCGGAACGGCGATAAGCATGCCGGTAATGCCCAGAAGCGACCCGCCGGCCATCAGGGCGAACAAGACCCAGAGCGGGTGAAGCCCGACGCTGTCACCGACAATTTTCGGGGAAAGGAAATTCCCCTCGATAAACTGTCCGGACATAAAGATTGCGGCAATCATCGCCGTATAGGCAATCTCGCCCGTCTGGAACCACGCCACAACGACCGCGACCAGAAGGCCGAGCGTCGATCCGACCAGCGGGATGATGGAAAACACGCCGGCGCCGATCCCGATAAGAAAGCCGTAATTCAGCCCCGCAATTGAAAGCGAGATCGCATAGATCATGCCGAGCATAAAGGCGACGGAGATCTGGCCGCGGATAAAACCCGCGACCTTGACGTCGATCTGGTGCGCCAGCGATTGTAAAAGCCGCTTATACTTGCGCGGATAAAGCCCCTCGACCCAGCGGACGATATTGGGCCATTCCTGAATCATGAAAAACGCGACCAGCGGCGTGATGACGAGCGTTGTCATGAAACCGACAAGCGCTTTCCCGCCTTGCGCCAGCCCTGCGGCGATCCCTCCCGATGCCGCAACGGCTTTTCCCGCATTGTCTTTCAGATAGGCGTTTATCTGATCGAGATAATTATCGCCCATCCTCTCTTGCAGCCAGATTATATAGGGATGGAGGTAATCGAGGGCGCTTTGCAGATAGTTCGGTATCTGTTCAATCAACATCTGCGTCTGGCGGAGCGCCATCGGCGCGAGCAGCAGGAACATCAATGTCAGCGTCCCGAAGAACAAAAGCAGGATGATGAGAGCCGTCGCCCAGCGCGGAATCCTTTTTTGCGAAAAACGCTGGACGACGGGGTTCAGCAAATAGGCAATGATGATGCCGAGGATAAAGGGCGCCAATATGCTGTTAAAGAGCCACAGGAAGCCTGCAAGAAACAGGGCGAACCCCGCCCAAAAGCCTGCCTTCACAGGGGTGGAAAGTGGCATGTCGTGACTCCCTTGTCTGTATCGCCTTTATCTGTCGCCTTTAAGGCGCCTTTAATAGGCCGGCCTGTGCGAGCCCGCCGGAGAAAAGAACAATTCTATGACCGTTCCGTTATAACCGCCGCGCATGGTCATGCCCGCCCCCTGAAGGGCGCTTTGCAGCGCCGGAATCGTCCCCGCATAGCGTAGTTCGATTTGCGCCTCGCGCGGCTTCAGGGCTTTTACCATCACGGCCTGCATGCCATAGACACGATCCAGCGCATTTTTCATGCGCACCCAGTCCTGCGCGGACGCAAAGCGCGCCGTCGCGACATAGGCGGTCGTCGTCCCCAGCGCCTGGCGCGTATGGTAAGGCGCGGTATCGGGCGGCCCGCCCTGAACGTGCGGCGGCACTTGCGGCGATCCCGCCATGCGCGGCTCGTAATTATTCCCCTGATAGCGCGGCGTGTATGTTCCCGCGGGCGGCGCTTGATGCGTTTGCCGGTAAGAGCCCAGCTGCGGCGTTTGTTGTTGCTGTGTTTGCGCTGCTTGCGGATGATAGGCCGTCGCCCCTTTCCAGTTTTCCCGCATCATGAATTTCACGCGCGTGGCCGCGCGGGTCATCAATGCCGCATCGGTTTCGCCCGGAAGCTGGTCAAGGGTAAGCTTTTGCACAAAGCGCGGGCCTTCAAACCCGTTATGATAGATATTGACGACAAGCTGCCCCTGCCCGTTCGGCAGGGCGGCGGCGGACGCCAGCAGGACGGCGACATCTTCCGCCTGATAGCGCGTGGCCATTTCCTGCACGCGCATCGGGTCATAATGCAGCCCTTCATGGTCGCCGATGGCGCCGATATCCTGAATATCCCCCAAAGGCAAGGCGGTGGGCTGTGCCATGCTGCGATCTTCGGGAAGGCTGCGCCATGCCTGCATCCACGGATTCTGATCGGCCCACAGCGTCACCCGTCCCGATTGTTCGAACATCGGCAGTACAAGGACGGGGCGCGCCATGCCGGAAGGGAGCTGTCCGGCGGCGGCGGGATGATAGCCGTCCATCCCCGCGGGGCCGCCAAGGGCGAATTGCTGACGGATTGCCGTCGGGCGGAAACGCACCGTATAGGTTCCCTTATAGCGGGTCGTCGAAAGCTGTTCGTTCGTGACTTCAAAATCCTGCACGAACATGGAAATCGTATCGGCGTCCGGCGCCTTGAAGGACTGGAGCCGCTCCGGCGGCAGCAATCTTGCCGCCAGCTCCTCATAGGCCTTGATCTGGGCCTGCGCGAGCGCCGCTTCCCGCGCCATCACGGCATTCTTCGCGGTGACGTCAACCTCGACGCCTTCGACCGTGTAATCGTTTTCCACCGCCAATGCTTCTTTGCCGATAGCGCAGACCGTCAGAATCATCAGCGCCAGCCCATAAAGGACTGTACGAAAAAGGACGGATTGCCTATAGACTGGAAGGAGTTCGGCCATTCTTTATCATCCTTGTCTTGAAGTATGGCCATTTTATAACGCGAATAGGGCCGGAAACCAAATGAAACAAAGCGCATATAAAGAGGCAGGTGTGGATATAGAGGCCGGGGCCGCGCTGGTCGAACGCATCAAGCCCGCCGTCAGGCGCACGGCACGATCCGGCATGATGGGCGGGCTCGGCGGTTTCGGCGCGATGTTCGACCCGAAAGCGGCGGGCTATAACGACCCTATCCTCGTTTCCTCGACAGACGGGGTCGGCACGAAATTGAAAATCGCCATTGAGGCCGGCAAGCACGACACGGTCGGCATCGATCTGGTGGCCATGTGCGTCAACGATCTGGTGGTACAAGGCGCGGAGCCGCTGTTTTTCCTTGATTATTTCGCGACCGGCAAGCTTGACGTCGCGGCGGCGCAGGCCGTGATCGAAGGCATCGCCAAGGGCTGTGAAGAGGCCGGATGCGCGCTGATCGGCGGGGAAACCGCGGAAATGCCCGGCATGTACGGCGAAGGCGATTATGATCTGGCCGGCTTTACCGTCGGCGCGGTCGAGCGGGGAGAGCAAATCACGGGCGAAACCATCGCGGCGGGCGACGTTATTATCGGCCTGCCCTCTTCCGGCATCCATTCCAACGGCTATTCGCTGGTTCGCAGGATTATTGAAACAGCCCGTAAGGGCGATTATGACAGCCCCGCCCCCTTTGCCGCCGGGCAGACTATGGGGGAAGCGCTCCTCACCCCGACAAGAATTTATGTTAAACCTATCCTGCAAGCCCTGAAACGCCGCAAAGGCGCCATCAAGGGCATGGCCCATATTACGGGCGGCGGGCTTAGCGAAAATATACCCCGCATCCTTCCCGCGAACACATGCGCCCGCCTCGATGCCGCGGCGTGGGAGCGTCCGGCAATCTTCGGCTGGCTGGCGCAGGCAGGGGCGCTGGAGGCCGCGGATATGGCAAAAACCTTTAATTGTGGGATCGGCATGGCGCTGGTTACCGCCGCCGAAGAGGCCGAAACCGTCATGGGCATTTTAAAAGAAGCCGGAGAAAGCCCTGTAAAAATCGGGGCAATTATCACCTGCGAGGGCGGAGCAAATGCGGCCTCCATCCTCATAGACAATGAAGAGGCGCTCCTGCACCCTTGAATTTTCCAACCAGTCCTGCGCCCGCACTTGCAATGGCGCAAAAATATGCTTCAATAGGCGGACTAAAATATATCAGGACTTTAAAAAGATAGAAGAATTATCATGGCCCAAGACAACAACGCCTATATAGCAGCAGAACCAGACCGGCAAGCGGTCGCTGATTCCCGTAAATTATGGGATATATTTTCCAAGGGCGTTCTGGCAGCGATTATTGCCAGCGCGGTCATCCTTAGCCTGATGGCGCTTTTCCTGCTCTAGCCCCCTTGCCCATCCCGGCGGCGGGCGCGCAGACATCGAAGGCCGCGGCCTGCTACGGCGCTTTAAGGGATTTTTAACTATCTAAGTTCCTTATGTCATTCATTTTTCCTTAAATCTTTCAGCGCATCATGCACAAAGGAGGCCTGTATTTCGCGCCTGCATAAGGAAAGAAAATGAATCCATATAAAACGCCGCGGCGGATTTTAGGGATGCCATGGGCAAGACGACGGCCCGCGGCGGCCCCCCGTGGCGTTTTTACCGCGCGGGCGGCCCCTTTTTCGCGGCGCCTTGCCCCGGCTTTTTTTCTCCTCGCGCTGACAACCTGCTTTTTCATGCTGGCGGGCGGCGCGTCCGGCCAGACAAGCCAGCAAAGCTTTCTCCCCCTCCTCCTTTCCGAAGATGCAAAGCCGCATCCGCTCGGCCCCCATTTATTGATGCAGGAAGACCCGGACGGCAAGGTTTCGCCGGAATCGATCCGCCGAACGAACGGCGCCATCCTCAACGGCAATATCAATCAATCAAAGGTCGTGCATCTCGGCTATAGCGGCGCGACTTACTGGCTGACATTCAAGCTTATGCGTGAAAATGGCGGCAATGAATGGATCCTCGATTTAGGCCAGCGCGGGGAAGGCCGTATCGGCTATTTACGCGAACTGCGGCTTTATGCCCTTCAGCAGGATGGCTCCGGCCTGCATGCGGTAATGATCCCTCCTTTCAAGGACGGGGCCTATACGCTTAAAATCGAGGGAAGCGAACAACAATATTTTACAATGCAGGTCAGAAGCACCGCAGGAAGGCCCGCGACGCTCGTTGCGAATATATTCAGCCCCGAAGCCTATATCCTGCATGAACAGTCGCGCTCCGCATTCAACGATTTCTATACGCTCACGCTCATAGGATTCGCGATTTTCTTCGCCGCCTATGCGCTGGGTTTTTACCAAAAAAAATATGCGGTTTACACCGTCTTTTATGTGATCGCCGCCCTGATGTGGCTTTCCTATAACAGCATCGGCGCGGGGAGCGGGTCGCTTATCTCGATCGTTCTGATGCCCGCTTTCACGCTTATTCTCGCAATCCTTTCCGTCATCATTACAAAAATACACTGGGATATCGACGAAACATATTTCACCGAACGCCATGTCCTGAACGGACTCTTGTGGCTGAACGCGGCCAGCGCGGTTTTCTCGCTGTCCTTCCCCGTTTATAGCGGCATGACGCATACGGCGCTCTTCTACGGCACGCCGCTCCTGACCCTTGCGATCATCATGCTCATGTCGCTTGCAAAATCTCAAAACGGAACAAGCGGCCACAGGATATTTTTCTTTTCATGGGCCTGCGCCTTTGCCGGCCTTGTCGTTACGGCACTGGCTTCCACCTCCATTCTGCCACCCCATATCCTCTTCCTGAACGCCTTCTGGTTCAGCCTGCTGCCGCAAGGCGTTTTGCTCGCCATGGCCTCGCACGAAAAAATCCAGTCATCCGAAATGCCCGAAGAAACGGTGCGCGCGGCTTCAGGCATTTTCGATGCGGAACAGCTTAAACAAACGAAAGACAATGCCGACCATTCCCGCCTGTTGAAGGTCATCGAAAAAGAGCGCGCCGTGCTTGCCGAATTCCGCGCGAAAGAAGAGTTGCGCATTCATGAAATGCAAAAAGCGAAAGAAGAAGCCGATGAGGCCAACAGGGCCAAATCCGCGTTTCTGGCCGTCGTCAGCCATGAAATCAGGACGCCGATGACGGGCGTCATGGGCATGGTGCGCATGCTGCTCGAATCCAACATTACGAAACAGCAGCGTGATTACGCGCTGACGATTCAGGAATCCAGCGAAGCCATGATGGGGCTTTTAAACGATATCCTCGACTTTGAGAAAATCCAGCAAGGAAAAATCGAGCTGGAAAATATCAGCTTCGATCTCCACCGCCTTATCCACGGGGCCGTTACCCTTATGTCCGGCCATGCGGCGGCAAAGAATATCGGCATTTCCGGGCGCATGGACGACCATATCCCCCGCTTCGTCAAGGGCGACCCGACCCGTTTGCGGCAAGTTCTGCTTAATTTGATGGGCAACGCCATTAAATTCACCTCGCAAGGGGAAGTCACCCTGACCGTCAGGGCGATGGGTGCGCCCGATACGCTGGACGGCTCCCCTTCCGCACGCGATACGCAAATCACCAACAAGCACACGATCTATTTCGCCATTCAGGATTCCGGCATCGGCATTCCGGCCGAAGCGCAAAAGAATCTCTTCAACCCGTTCTCGCAGGCAAGCTCCAGCATCGCCCGCAAATTCGGCGGCACGGGGCTGGGCCTTGCCATCTCCAAGGGGCTGGTGGAAATGATGGGGGGCAATATCGGCATCAACAGCATGGAGAACGAGGGAAGCACCTTTTTCTTCACGCTTGAAATGGATCAGGGCGTCGGCAATATCACGGGAACGGGAGAGAATATGCCGGCGCAAGCAGGCATGGCGCGGCAAAGAAACGCCCCGGCAAGGCCCATGCGCATCCTGCTCGTCGATGACAACGCGATCACCGGCAAGGTTGCAACGACCTTCCTCGAAAAAGACGGGCATGAGATCGTAACCTGCACCAGTGCGGAAGACGCCCTGCACGCGATCGAACAAACATCCTTTGACATGGTTTTCATGGATATCGAACTGCCCGGCATGCATGGCAACGAGGCCGTCAGGCTTATCCGCGGCAATCCGGACCCCACCCTTGCCGCCCTTCCCGTTATCGCCATGACGGGCAATGTCGGCGAGGATCACATCAAAGCCTATATGGCGGACGGCATGACCGGCTTTATCGGCAAGCCTTTCGATCAGGAAACATTGCGCAAGATCGTGCATGATATCGCGCAGCGCCCTGCCGCGAACCGCGCGCCGCCGGACGCGGGACAAACCGCCGAAGCGCCGTTGATAGAGGAAAGCGCGGTTTCAGAAAACACCCTGCATGAGAATTTGGCCGAAGAAAGCGCGCTGCAAGAAGACGGCGACAGCGCGCATGGCCAAGCGGATAAAACGGGCATTTCCTTTGCCGCGCCGCAAAAGCCCGAAACAGTCCTGGAACGCCATGCGCGCGAAGAGGCTTTTGCCTCTGGAGCTGAGTCTGCTCCGCCCCATTCATCCGCCGCCGCACCGGAGAAACGCAATTTCAATCCCGACATGCTGCAAAGCCTGAAAGACGCTATCGGCATAAAGCAGCTTACGGATCTCCTTACCGAACTTTTTGATAAGACGGACGAGATTGTGGACGCTATCGCCCATGCCTATACGCAAGAGGACATGCCCGCCCTTGCGGCGCGGGCGCATGAGTTGAAAGGCATGACGGGGAATTTCGGGCTTGATGAGATTGCGGCCCTTGCGGGACAGGTGGAAAGCCTGTCAAAGGCAAATACGCCGGAAGGGCTTGAGGGGGTTGTCGCCGCCCTCCCCGCGGCCAGAGAGCGCGGGAAGAAGGCCGTAAAAGAATGGGCGGAGCAATAAAGCCCCGCCCATCACATTTCTTCATGCGGAAAAAAATTAGCCGACGATTTCTTCATCCTTGAAGAAAAACGCGATTTCCGTTTGCGCGTTTTCAAGGCTGTCCGAGCCGTGAACGGAATTTTCGCCCGTGGACAGCGCGAATTCCTTACGGATCGTTCCCGCATCCGCATTGTCAGGGTTTGTCGCACCCATCACTTCGCGGTTTTTAAGAACGGCGTTTTCGCCTTCCAGAACCTGCACGACGACCGGTTCGGAGATCATGGAATCAACCAGCTCGCCATAGAACGGGCGCTCTTTATGGACGTCATAGAATTTTTCGGCCTGTTCACGGGAAAGACGAACGCGTTTTTGCGCGACGATGCGCAGGCCCGCTTCCTCCAACTTCGCATTGATGGCGCCCGTCAGGTTGCGGCGCGTGGCGTCTGGTTTCAAAATAGATAGGGTGCGTTCAATCGCCATAATTAACCTCTGTGTTAAGCTTCGTTAAGATTTTGCGTATAGCCGGATCGCGCCCCTTATAAACAGCCCCCCGCATGGATACAAGCTTTTTTAGGCCGGCCCGTGACAAGCATCTTATCCACAGGCAAATATAGATAAAAATCCGTACAGACCATGGATAGTTGGGCTTATCTCAAGAAGCTGGCGGGAGAATATTATTTTATCCTTGTATTCAGCTTGGTTCTTTTGTTACCATTCTTACAACGCATTGATGATAAGGGGTTTTTGCAATCCTTTATACATAATATTGTTTTTGGGTCAGATCAGTATTTGAGGGAGTACGGATCTATGGGTCTTGATTTAGTAGAAGAACTGAAAGCCGCGGCGGAAAACGCCTACAATCCTTCCTGGGGGTGGGACACACTGGCACAGCCGGTCAGGGGCCTCGACGTTGAAACCTATCTGGATCTGGCGGCGCAAGGCACGCCCGCCCTGCAAAAACAACTGGCCGCTTTTTGCAAGCAACAGGATCTTTCCTATATTTTCATCTCGCCCGATGCCTATAACCAGTCATACGAACATGGCCGGCTTGGCTTCCGCGAATGGCTTGATGATTATTGCCAGCAGCATGGATTGGACTCGCGGGCGCAGGTCGCGATCGTCGGGCCGTGCGTCAAACCGTTTGAATCCGCCACGCTCAAGAACGAGCTGGATCCGGCAGAGCGCATCAAGGATTATTCACGCGCGCTTTATATCTTCCTGAATGACAGCCCGCATAAGGCCGCGCGCGAACGCAGCCTGAACGCCATGGGCGATGCGATCATGGCCGTTGAATCGGAACCGGCCATGGCGCTGGGCCGGAAAAACTCGCTTTACAAGCCGAAAAGCAACGGTTACCGCGATTATAAATCCATCTGGCGGACAACGATCCCCGACGATCAACTTTTCGCCGGCGAATCCATCTTGTCCGAAGTAAAGTTCGAGCCTGAATGCGTACAGGATCTGAACCGCATGACCCGCCGTTTCATGGGCATCACGCGTCAGACGATGCATGAGGCGCTGCCGGACTTTTACAAACGCTGCGCCTCGGTTCGCGATACCAGCGACCGCCGGACAGCCAGCAGCAATTACAGCAGGCTGGATGCGAGAATCGATCTCCTTAACGGTTTCTCCCGCGTTTTATACGACAAGGTCTTCAAGGAAGAAGGATTTGATCGCTTCCTCAACAAGAAGCTGCTCCCGCAGCACAGCGCGCCTACAAAAGAATCCGCCCACGCCCTTGCGAAGAAATTCATAGAGGAATTCGGCAAGCCGCCTGAACGCGACCGCGAGGTCATTATGCGCCACCTGCCGAATTGGCGGCCTCTGGGAGCCAATCTCATCCTCAACTAATCCGGTTAGGTGGCGGCATAGGCTACGATGAAAAAAGGCGGCACATATCCATGCCGCCCTTTTCTTTTATCGCCTCCGCCCGGCACGGCGCCATCAGTGGCCGGTTTTGGCGAGGGGAAGGACGCCGCTGCGCATTCCTTCCAGATATTGGATAATGGAGCGGCCTATTTCCCGCGGGCCGGTTGTCACGAAATCCACTTCCTGCTCGATGAAGTAATAGACTTCCTCGTCATTATAGGCGCGCACAAGCGTGCGGATATTGGGCTTTGCCTCGCGCGCGGCCTCCAGAATGCGGCGCGCCTCGAATGGATCGGGGACGGCAATCACAAGAGCCTTGGCCTTATGAATAGCGGCTTCGACAAGCGTGTCGCCATGGGTTCCGTCGCCCGTAATTGCATGGTAGCCCAGCTCGCGGAGCATCTCCACACGCTCCCTGTTCGCATCGACAATGACAAGGTCAAAATGCGCGTCAAGAACATTGTCGCACACTTCGCGCCCGACGCGCCCATAGCCGACGACGATAACGAGATCCTTCAAATTCTTCTGCTCTTCCGCCGCAAGCTGGGAAAGATTATCCTCGCGTATGTCCAGCACCCTGGAATATCTCGGATGGGATTTCAGGAAGGCATAGAGTTTTTTAACGCCCACGAAAGCAACCGGGTTTAGGGAAATTGAAACAATCGCCCCCGCAAGGATGAGGTTTTGCCCCTCTTCGGGCAAAAGCCCGTAAGCAACGCCGAGCGCGGCGAGGATGAATGAAAACTCCCCGATCTGCGCAAGGCTGGCCGACACTAAAAGCGCCGTTTTGATAGGATAGCCCACAATAAGGACGATCAGGAAAGCCACAATCGACTTTCCGATCATGATAATGGCGACAGCCGCGAAAACATGAAGCGGCTGCTCTATGAGGATAGAGGGGTTAAACAGCATCCCGACGGCGACGAAAAACAAAACGGCAAAGGCGTCTTGAAACGGCAAGGCCCTGTCCGCGACTTCGTGGTTCATGTCGGATTCGCGGATCATCATGCCCGCAAAGAACGCGCCGAGCGCGAAAGACACGCCGAACAAGGTCGCAGCCCCGAAAGCAAGCCCGACCGCAACGGCAAAAACCGCCAGCGTGAATAATTCCCGCGACCCCGTCTTGGATACGGCCTTTAAAAGCCATGGCAGGATGCGCCTTCCGCCAATCAGCATGATCGCGATAAAGGCGATAATCTTGACGACCGCAAGGACGATCAGGAAAGACGGCCCCATCCCCCCCGTATCCATATCCTGCGTCGCAAGCCGGGCGCTATATTCACCGGCGATACCCGACATTGCGATCGCCGGTATAAGCACCAGCGCAAGGATCGTGGCGAGATCTTCCACGATGAGCCAGCCGACCGCGATATGCCCGTTCATCGTATGCATCAGATTATGCTCTTCCATGGCGCGGATAAGCACCACCGTGCTGGCGCAGGACATGGCAAGGCCGAACATCAACCCGTGGGCCAGCGGCCAGCCCCATAAATGCGCAAGCCCCGCGCCGAGCAGGATGGCGGCGCCCATTTGCCCGACCGCCCCCGGTATCGCGATGCGCTTGACCTCCATCAAGTCGTTCAGGGAAAAATGCAGCCCGACCCCGAACATCAAAAGGACGATCCCGATTTCCGCAAGCTGGTTCGCAAGGTCGATATCGGCTGTAAAGCCGGGGGTCATAGGCCCAATAATGATGCCCGCGAGGAGATAGCCGACAATCGGCGGAATCCGCAATTTCGACGCCACCATCCCCAAAACGAACGCCGCAGACAGGCCGACGGCAACAGTGGAAACGAGGGGGAGATCATGTGGTACGGCCATAAGAGTCCTTAGTGCTTGAATATGCCGCCTATGCTCGCACAGAATAGGGGCAAGATAAAAACATTTTAAAAGAAAAACTTTTTCATAAATTGTTATATTTCAATAAATTCCGCGAAACTTTCCACAAGCCCCAATCGTGGGCGAGCCACAGACGATAAGGTCATATTATGAGCATCCCCATCGCCCGCGAGCGGCAAGCGGAGGAAAAACCGGTCAATGGCCGCCCTTCCCCCGGCATTATAAAAACCGCGGCATAATCTCCGTGACGAGCCCGAAACCCACTATCGATATTACCGGCTCCGAACGCGGCCGCGTTCCCCAGTTTGTAAAGAACGCGCAAGCTAAAAAGGATAATCGCCAGGCAAAAGAAGCCTAGGGCTTCCTGTCCGGCCTGTTTGCCCGAAAACTTTATGACAGCGCGGCTTGCCGATTGCACGGATGAGGGCATAGCCGCCCTTCTCAAACTGGCGATTAGCGGGCTGGAAAAGAGCTTGCAGGGCCTCCCCATCACCGGATACGAGGCTTTGGGCTTCCGCGAAACATTTACCGGCTATCCGCGCGACGATGCCACCATGCAGATACCGAAAGAGGCGATTCCGAGCCTTGAAGAATTGCGCGCCAAGCGCGGGCTTTAAAGACAGGCCGGATATTACTTTTACTGCTGCTCGCCAATATTATCGGCGCCGCTAGTTAGATTGGCAAACCATCCTAATGCCGATGCAATCGGCGTTCCGATATGGATAAGCACACGGCCAATCCAGTTTGGCTTATCGACCTCGCCCATGCGGTAAGCCATTTCCTCGGCCCAGCCATTTACGAGCGGATGCAGGATTGGAATGAGGATGCTATCAGGGTTGCGCTTAAGATATGCGGTGAGCGGTTCGGCCCAAAGACGATAGCCACGATTCACGGAATCAGGCACGAATTGCCGCGCATAGCGTAGGTCTGCCGCATAAATATTATCGGGTAGTAGCCCGATTGAGTTAAAGTAGGCGCATAATATTTTCGGATTGGCATTACAGACCATGCCTATGCATCCATCACCACCACATTCTTGACAGGTCGGAGTTTGGGTCATCCATATTGCGGGACTGGTGCCAGACGGAAAATAGTGAGTTATGGGAGAGCATCTATCTCCTATAGTTCCCGCGCAGGTTGGAAGTCCATTTGCTAACATGACCGGCACAAGATACCCGCCCGGCGGCGGATCAACGGTGCAAGCCTGATGCATATAGGAACCGGTCAGGATGCCATTGTTACATACGCGGATTTCGCCGCCGCACCCGCTGCCATGCGGGACGCTCGCCGCCTGATAAGCTGTGATGCCTGTGCCATGCGCGACCGTCCCGCCCCATGGAGCCGTGCAGTTTACAACACACGCCGCCATGACAAGGCCATTCGGGTTATCGCGAAAACTCTGCCATTCGGGCGCGGTTCTGGTGGAAACAAAGCGGCTAGCCGGTTGGCCCGCCGGATTGGTTACTTCGCGGCACTCGCCATGCTCGTCAATCGTGACGGTTGCGCCTACGGGTACATCATAGCCATTGGCGGCATAGCTCGCCGCCGCACCCGCCAGCATCATCAAAAGAGCCATGGCAAGCGCGCGCATCGTCATGGACACTCGCTCATGCGGACAACGACTTCGCCGCTTTCATCGTCATAATCGCCAAGGCTAAGGGAAAGCCAGACTGGCTTATTCGTGGCTACATAATAGCCCTCATGGGCATCCGGCGCTCTTAAATCCTCATGGATGATGCAGCGGCCATGGCGGTCGATCACCTTTGTTTCGCCCGCGCCGATAAAGACCAGTTCAGCCATATCGGCTTCGGATGTGGCGGGTTTTTGGGAACAGGCCGCCAATGCAAAGGCCGCAATAAATATAAATAGATTTCTATAAAGACTTGATTTCAAACGATGCTCCAAATCCTTCCTTTTTGAACGGTACTCTATTTACAGTATAGCGCGTCTTTCCAAAGTTTTCTCCCCTTAATTTCATTGAACAATTCGCTCCCGCCTTTCTCTGCGCTCCAACAGTTCAAAAAGGAACGGTTTTGAGCCTTGGGCGGCGGCGCTAATGGCATGAAATTAAAAGATTATTCCCCGCACCATATAATCCGCTCTCCCGGCTTTGCCATGAAAAGCGGGATTTTTGATACGCAAATGAAATCAAGCGGAAAAAGAAGGAAATGGCGCGCCCGGTAGGATTCGAACCTACGACCTTTGCCTCCGGAGGGCAACGCTCTATCCACTGAGCCACGGGCGCGTGGCCCCTTTGTAGCCTTAAAATTACCGGTAGTTCAACAAGGATTTAAGGGCTGTCCGCCCTTCTTTATGCGGCATCAGGCCCGCGTCAGTTGCAGAAAAACATCCTCTAGCCGCGATTCCTCGCTGGAGAGATCGGCGATATTCAGCCCCGCTCCCTGTATCAGGGCGATAATATGCCCCGCTGTAATGTCCTTGGGCGAATAGCGGACGGTCAGCGTGCGGGGATCTTCCAGTTCGGCATGAAGCCCGCCAAGGCTTTCCGGCACAGCGCCGATTTCGCGGTCGAGCTTGAAAATCATGGCCTTGTTGTCCAGCCGCGCCATCAGGGATTTCTTGCTTTCGTCGGCGATGATGCGGCCATGGTTGATGATGGCGATATTGTCGCAAAGCTCTTCGGCCTCTTCGAGATAATGCGTCGTCAAAAGGACGGTGACGCCGCGCCGGTTCAGCATCCGCACGCGATCCCACAGCATCTGGCGCAGTTCGACATCGACGCCCGCGGTCGGTTCGTCGAGGATGAGGATCGGCGGATTATGCACCAGCGCCTTGGCGACAAGGAGCCTGCGCTTCATCCCGCCGGAAAGGGAACGCGTATAGGCGTCCGCCTTGTCTTTCAGGCCGACGAGATCGAGCAGTTCGAGGCTTCTCCGCTCCGCCTTCGGGACGCCGTACAGGCCGGCCTGGATATCGAGCAATTTTTTAGGCGAGAAAAACGGATCATAGTTAATCTCCTGCGGCATCACGCCGATGGCGGCCTTGGCGTTTTCCGGTTCCGCGTCGATGTCGCGATCCCAGAGCTTCACCGTCCCCGCCGTCTTGATAACCAGCCCCGCCATGATGTTGATGAGCGTCGATTTTCCTGCGCCGTTCGGCCCCAGAAGCCCGTAAATGGAACCTTTGGGGATTGTCAGGTTGATATCGCGCAGCGCATGTTTCTCCGGCACCTTGCCTGAAGAAGCATAGGTTTTATAAAGATTTTCAATTTCTATCGCATAACCGGACATGGAACCTAACTTTCAAAACGGAATTCGCCGCGCCCGTTCAAATATGTGGCGAAACCGCCGCCAGTCAACCAGCGCTCTGCCGCCGCATCCGCTTTTAATTTCGCCTCCCAATAGGCCAGCGCCGCGATTTTGATGATTTCTTCATGAAGGGCGCGGTTCGGGTTCTGGCCCAGCTTGCCGCGGCTGCCATTATAGATCATGTGATCGCCGTCTTTCAGGATCATCAGCATTTTTTCGGCCCTGTGCGAATAATCATAGATGGCAAGGCGGCGCGTATAATCGAACCCTTCGACGGGCGATGAATCGTCCGTCCCTGTCATATGGAAGATCGGGCGGTCGATGGAGCCGTAAATCCTGTCCGGCAATTCGCCCGTCAGGTGGAAGGCCGGCACGGGGGAATAGAGAATGCCCGCCTTGAAACGCGGATCGGCATAATCTTGTAAAATTCCCTGCTCGTCGGGGAATTGCTGGCCCAATATGACCTGCGTCGTCATCGCGCCGAAAGAATGGCCGGACATGCCGCAATTCTTCCGGTCGATCATGGACGCGGCTTCGGGATGTTCCGCGAGGAATTCATCGAGATTATCAAGGACGAAAGGAATATCGCCGAACCGCGCAAGGCTGGCGGAGCGCGGTATATGCGTGGCCTTGATGATATCCCACGGATGGCCGGGCTTGCCTTCCCACAGGCTACTATCCGTCCCCGCATGCTGCACATGGAGGACGCCAAAACCATGGCCCGCAAGATAGCGCGATATAAAGGCCGCCCCGTCAACGCTGCCGCCAAGCCCGTGGCTCCAGACGATCAGCGGCAGCCCCGAAAGCCCCGCGCCTTGCGGATAATAGAGTTTCAGGCCGACCGGGCGGTTGCCGCGCACGAAATCGACGAGCGCGCCGCGCACCATTTTGATCGGATGCGGCTGATCATCGGGCGTGATATCCGCCCGCCAGAACGCGGTCATGGTTATTTCTTCCGGAATTTATCGAGGCTGACGACTTCGCCGGTTTTCTTGTCGCCGCCGTCATCGGAACCGCCGCCGGCGGGCGTGTCGTCGTCACCGCCGTCATCCGGGAAATCGCTTTCCGCGTCGTCGCCCATCGGCTGGAATTGCAGCGCGAAATTGACGGACGGATCGGCGAAAATCGTAATCGCCGCCAGCGGAATTTCCAGACGCTCCGGCACGTTGTTGAAGGAAAGGGTCACGCCCATTTTCTCGTCATCGACGCTCAAATCATAAAACTGGTATTGCAGGACGATCGTCATTTCGCCCGGATACCGGTCGCGCAGATAGGCCGGAATTTTAATGCCGGGGAAATCGGTAATGAAAGTGATATAGAAATGGTGGTCGCCCGGAAGCTCCCCCGCCTCTATCACTTCTTCAACGGCATCGCGCACGACGCCGCGGAGGGCAGACTCCACCATCCTGTCGTAGCGCAGTGTATTTTCATCGTCTTCAATCATGGCTCTATTGGTCGCAAGATCGGAATGGAAAATCAAGAGGTTCGTTTCAAGAATACGGCGCGGGGCCGAATCATGGTTTTCAGACTCGCACCCCCGAGCGCGTTTTTCCAGAAGTTTTTTGCCTATTCCGGCGGCGCTCCATGGAAAATCCCGTCGCCGCCGATCAAAGCCTGCGGAATGGGGGTGTTGAGGCGCACGCGGCTGAAATCGGAACGCTGCCGGAATTCATGCCCTTTTGCCATGACCTCCTGCGCTTTTCCGTAACTTCCCTCATAAAGATAAAGCCTGCCCAGCTCGCCGTAATACTCCGCGGCGATCGGCAATGTGTAAAGAAACCCTGCGCCGCCTTCCATCACCGCAAGCAGGCTTTGCTCATCGGCCCCTTGCGCGCGTAAAAGCCGGTATAGTCCCATCCGCGCGCCCAGATAGGCGGGATCGCGTTTTATGGCCTCGCGGTAATAGTCCTCCGGCGGCTTCGTTCCGTCCGGCACGACGCCCTCATCCACCATCGTTTGCACCAGCGCCCTGTAATAAAGGGCGGAAGGATCGCGCGGGTTAAGCCGTTCCACCGCGTCCATATAGGACACGACCTGCCCGTAAAGATTTCTTTGGTGTTCGGCGGAAAGCTTTGGCGTGTTGTGTTCCAGAATGGCCAGCGGCACGTTGACCGCCAGTAAATAGGCGCGGTAATTCATGCCGTTCGACACGCGGCCCGCCGCGTTGATATTTTCGGCGAATTCAAACATCTGTTCCTTGAACAAATCGTCCCGCGCGCGGTTGACGAAATATTCCCCCGCCACGATCCCCGTATAAAGCCATGCGAGAAGGGCAAAAGGCGCCGCCAGCAGGATCTTCGCCGCGGGGGGGGATAAAAACGCGGGCAGTTCCAGCCGTTTTTTTTGTTCCTTCAGCAATTCACCGGCGGTTAAAAACCATACGGCCAGCGCAAAACCGGACAGCATCAGCATCATGATATTATAATGGTTAAACGATACATGGCTGTGCGCGACCATCGCCGCCAGCGCGGTAAAGCAGGTTACGAGGATAATCCTGTTTGCGCTTTCCGGCTCCTCTTCCTTTTGCGCGGCGGAGGCTTTGAGCGCCCTCCATGTCCGCGCCAGCGCGGCCAGAACAAAGCCGTAAAAAAGCAGCGGCCCCAGGATTCCAAGCTCGACCCAGAATTGCAGCGGATCGTTATGGACAAGAAGAGCGCCCGTATGTTCTTCCGCCTTGCGGTGTTCGGGATAATATAAAAAGAACGTCCCCGTCCCCGTCCCAAGCCATGGGCGCTCTTTCACGATCTCCGCAGCGCCGCGCCAGATATTCAGGCGGTTATTGGACACATCGCCCTCATAAAAGCGCATCGTCCCGAACAAGCGCTCGCCCAGATCATAGCGCTTATGCGCGCCCGTTTGCATCACGCCATAGAAGGCGAGGCCGCACAGCGCCACCATCATGAAAGAGCGGCCATGCGCCTTGACGCGCGGCCATAAAAGCCAGACGAACAGCGCAAGCGCGGGCAGGGCCGCAAAGACAGGCCCGCGCGCCACCGTCGCCATCATGCCGCATAAAACAAGGCAGGCGAGAATAATGGCGGCACCCCTTTCCCGCTTTTCTTTCGCCAGCACGATCCAGCCGAACGCGCCGAACAGCGCCATCGAAAAGACCGCGCCGAGCGACGAGGGATCGTTCAGCGGATGCCGCGCCTGCCCCATGAAATAGGTGTTAAGGAAGAAAAACTGGATAACGGCCCACAAAGCGAGCGCCCCGATTATATAGGCCAGAACGCACGCCAGTTTCCTGAATAATTCAGGGCTGCCCGCGATCACGAGCGTGAAGAATGTCAGCGGGAAAACGGAAAAATAACAGGCCGCCATCAGGCTGACGGGTTTCACTTCCGACCATAGAATACTGGCCATGACGAGGAGCCAGAAGGCCCCCGCAAACCATAAAACGGGGCTGCGCGCAATTTCCCACCCGTCTTTCAGCTTTTGTCCAAGCAGCATCAACGCCCAGCCGAACATCGCAAGCACGCACAGGCTGAATAACTGCAATTGCCATGCGGACGCGGTAAAGAGCGAGGCCGAAAAAGCCAGCAGCCATAACGCCGCCGGAAGGATTATCTTGTTTTGTGTCATGGATCTTTTGTAGCAGAGCCGCCCTTGCGCCCAAACAGGGCATCGGAAATTATACAGCGCTTTTCACGGAGGGCGGGCGGACGGCGCTGTTCCGGGCAAAAAAACAGGGCCGGAAAATCCGGCCCGCAATATGGCAGTCAAACGATAATATGGGCGGTATTCTGTTGCGAGGAACCGCCCTAACCCCACCTGTGGCTGTCTAGGCCGCAGGAATTGATTTGTAACTACTAACTACCTGATAGATTAGGCAGCGATAGCAGCCAGCTGGCTGTTATCATTCGCTACGACGAAGTTATCGTTGGCATTTATATTTGCCTGACCCTGCGGACATAAAGTCCCGGCGGTATCATTCCGAACGCCATGAGTTACCTTTACCACGCGTGTCGATCCTGTTTCGGCCCCGCCATCTTGCACCGCCCCCGCAAAGGGGTTTTGAAAAATGGTGGAGCCGCCGGGCACTGCCCCCGGGTCCACGACGCTTATTCCGTAGTCACGTTTAGCGTCATAACGGGATTGCTCCCGTATCTTTAATATAGGGAAGAAAGGTTAAGAATTCAAGGAGAGAGGCAAAACCGCGTGGGGGATTAAGGGTTAAACCCGTCTTCCGGTTTCGCGCCGCGCCGCTGGGCCTCGATACGCTCGTCAACAAGGCTGTTCAGGCCGCACTGGTTGTTGTAGGCGGCCTGCATTTTCTGCCATTCGTCCGCACCGAGCCTGCTCGTAATCCGTGTTGCATCGAAAATCGGCCCGCCCGGAACCATTACCGTACAGCTATGGACGATATTCTGAACCGTCGCATGGAATTGCGGCGTTTTCGCGATGCCGTAAATAGCGCGCTCCAGCTTCCTGCCGCCCTCTGTCTGGAACGGCTCGTCAAAAGCCACCGACACCATAAAATCCGTGCGGGCAGCATCATCCGCCGCGAGCAGGGGAGGCAAAACCTTTGAAATGGCCTCAACACCGATTTCCAGCCCGTCTTTGGAGCCGTCATCGAGTAGAATATAGCCGGCACGCGAAGCGCCGCCCGATGCCTTTGCCTGAAAATCAGCCGTTACCACTTGCAGGAAGGGTTTTTGCGTCGTCATGATCACACCTTGTCCGTTTTATATGTTTTGTTATGCGTTTTACTATTGGCATTTAAACCGGTTTTGAACGCTTGCCGCCCCATACGCTTTGGCGGCATTTTGCTTATTTGGCGGAAACCCTACCCCCAAATTATGATTATGTCAATGTTTATTTGCTGGATTTTAACCTTTTAACCCTGCCCCCTTTGCAAGGTTCGGGCTATAGTCAGCCATATATAGAAAGAATCAGCGGAAAGGAACGGCCATGAAGCAATATCACGACCTGATGAAGCGCGTGCTCGAAGAAGGCGCAAAGAAAGAAGACAGGACAGGAACCGGAACGGTAAGCGTTTTCGGCCACCAGATGCGCTTTGACTTATCCGAAGGCTTCCCCATGGTCACCACCAAAAAACTGCATCTCAAATCCATTGTTCATGAGCTGATCTGGTTCCTGCAAGGCGATACCAACATCAAATACCTGACCGATAACGGCGTGCGTATCTGGAATGAATGGGCGGATGAAAACGGCGATCTCGGCCCTGTTTACGGCCATCAATGGCGTAGCTGGGCCACAGCCGACGGCCGCACGGTTGACCAGATTACCAACGTCATAGAGCGGATCAAGACCAATCCCGACGACCGCCGCCTCATCGTATCCGCATGGAATGTCGGCGAGATCCCGAAAATGGCCCTGCCGCCCTGCCACGCCTTCTTCCAGTTCTATGTCGCGGACGGCAAGCTTTCCTGCCAGCTTTACCAGCGTTCCGCCGATATTTTCCTCGGCGTGCCGTTCAATATCGCCTCCTATGCGCTGCTCACCATGATGGTGGCGCAGGTTTGCGGCCTGAAGCCCGGCGATTTCGTCCACACGTTCGGCGACGCGCATATTTACTCCAACCATATGGATCAGGTGAAGGAACAGCTTTCCCGCGAACCTTACCCGCTCCCCGAAATGCACCTGAACCCGCATGTGAAGAATATCTTTGATTTCAAATTCGAGGATTTCGAGCTGGTCGGCTATGAAGCCCACCCGCATATCAAGGGCGCGGTTGCGGTTTAAGGACGCAAAAAGGCGGGTTTTTAACGCCTTTTTGATCCCTTTCTGAACCCTTGTATGATATAATCATCGCATGATTATATTTCCCGCTGGAAGCCCGCTCGTTGATATTCTGGCCCGCGCGAAAACCATGCAGGCAAAGAACGCGCAGCCAAGGCAGCCCGCCGCGCAAATGGCTCCGCCATCCAAAACGGCACAGCAAAAGCTCGTCGATCAGCTTGATATCAGCCCGGCCCTTCAGGAAAAGCTTGATAAGTCCAACAAGGTGAACGGCTACCTTCAGCTTTTCAGCGCCGCCTTGAAATGGATCAATAAAGGCAAGGCCCTTCCGGACATAAGATCGCAGCTGGACAAGCTGGAGAATAGCGGCCAGACGGCTACCAAGGTCGATACCCGGATTTAACCCCCTTTATAAATGGCCTCATTGATAACCGCGGGTAATAACCTGCAAGCGCGGAGCCGCATGGGCCGAGTTCTCCGCATCCCTCGAAGCCGGCTTTTTCCAGAGCGCGGATGGACAAAGCCGCCGCGTTTTCCTATTCTCCTCTCCCATGAAACCAGTCATATCCCTCGTCGTCGCCGCCGCCGATAACAATGCCATCGGCAAGGACAACGCCATGCCGTGGCACATCCCCGAAGATTTCAGGCATTTCAAAGCCATAACCATGGGCAAGCCCTGTATCATGGGCCGAAAGACGTTTGAATCCATTCTGGCGCAGCTCGGCAAGCCCTTGCCGGGCCGCGTCAATATCATCGTCAGCCGGAGCAATTACCAGCATGGCGGCGCGCTGACCTGCAAGGATCTGGAAGAAGCCATCGAACAGGCGGCAAAAACGGATACGGATGAAATCTGCATTATCGGCGGCGCGCAAATTTACGCGCAGGCCCTTCAAAATAATTGCGCGGATAAAATCTACCTGACGCGGATTCACAAAGACGTCGAAGGCGACGCCTTCTTCCCCGCCCTCGGCCCCGAATGGGTCATCGCGGAAGAAGACCCCCATGATGGATTTTCCTTCCAGCTATATGAAAAGCTGCAAGGCCGAACAAGCGGCTCCGCCTTACCGCTCTAAAAGGGATCATATCAAGCTGAGCTGGGCGATTCTTCTCATGCCTACGCGTCTTTGCCTTACGGAGGGATCATCCTCTTCCATGGATTTTGGATATTTGCGTTCGGCTTTCACCGGCAGGTAATTCGCCATATAGGGTTTCAAAACAGACCCATCCATTTTCAATTTATCGGCGGGCCTATCCAGAATGGAGATCCCGCCTTCACGCCGAAGGATTTCCTGAATATGGGAAGAAACATCGGCCAGCGTGCCGCCGACCAGATTTCTGGACGGTTCTTGCAAAACCACATTCCGGTAATCTTCCATGACGGGAAGAGCCGCTTCAAGAAAGGCAATAATATTTTGCGCAGTTTTCTCCGCGGTTTGCGTGGCCTCTTGGCTGCGCGCAAGATGGCTGCGTGTATCATACGCAAGACTGGCGGCCCACACAGCGAGGTCGGCGACCGGATGCTCTTTCGTATCGTGCCCGTCGCGGCAAACCGAAACGCCGGCAAAGACCACGCCATTTAGAGCCGCATATATTTCGGAAAGCCCCGCTTTCATCTTACTCTTCCCTCCACACCAGACTGCTTTTTTCATAAAACACCGAATGCATTTTGTCAAAAATTATTTGGACTAATCAGTCCAGCCATTACGGGTTGACGGCAGGTTCGGGCCAAACAGGCGCACCCGCCATCCCTTCAATCCCCAAAGGAGGACTTCCGCACAAGCTTAAAATTTTTCAACGGGAATGAACGATACCAGCAGAAATCATCCTAGATTTTCTATAAGAGAGCGCGCGATATTAGCATAACTATCTTCGGCAGGGCGTTTGCCGCGATCAGAATCCTCGCGGATTCGAGCGCTTAACGGCACTCCGCCCAAAAACGGAACGCCCCGTTTCGACGCTTCCTCCCGCGCCCCGCCATGGCCGAATATATGTTCTTCATGGCCGCAATGAGAGCAAATATGCATGGACATATTTTCTATTAAACCCAGTACCTTGATATTCGTTTTCTCAAACATCGCTATCGCCTTGCGGGCGTCGATGAGGGCGAGATCCTGCGGTGTCGAAACGATCACGGCGCCGGTCACCGGCACTTTTTGCGCGAGGGTCAGCTGGACATCCCCCGTTCCGGGCGGCATGTCGATAATCAGGAAGTCGGACAGGCCCGCATCATTTCGCCACGCTACGTCCCGCAACATCTGGTAAAAGGCCGTCTGCACCATCGGGCCGCGCCAGATCATCGGCTTTTCCTCTTCCACTAAAAACCCCATCGACATGAGTTTCAGCCCATGCGCCTCCAGCGGAACAAGTTTTCCGGAATCGTTGAGAGGGGGCTTTTGCCCGCCCGCGCCGGTAAGAACCGGAATCGAGGGGCCGTAAATATCGGCGTCCAGCAAAGCGACCTCATAGCCCATGGCCGCGAGGGAGGCGGCCAGATTAAAGGCGCAAGTCGATTTCCCGACGCCGCCCTTGCCGCTGCCGACCGCGATGACGTGGCGGAACGGGAGGGTGAGAGGCGGATTTTTGGCCATGCCGTGCGGATCGGCCTGCGCCGCCCGCCCCCGTTTGGCCCCCGCCTCTTCCGGCCCGCGCTCTGCCGTCAGGATGACATCCGCGCCTGCCACGCCCTCTATGGCGCGGACACGGCGCTCCGCCGCAGCCCGCAAATCCTCCATCGCCGCCCCCATGGAAGGCGGCACCTCCACGATAACGAGCGCATGGCCGTCCGGCGCGACCTCCACAGTCGCCCCCGCGAGCGGCGTAAAAGATTCGCCCTGCTCCGCGGCGAGGGTTTCAAGCGCTTGCACTATCTTTTTTTCGAGAGAATCCATCGTTGATACATACCGATATAGGGGTTGTCCCCGGTTGAAAAAGCTTTATCCTTATGGCCTATTACACTCCATCACGCCTATAGGCGCAACAAGGAACGGATAAAGCTCATGGCTTGGGACGAAGACGGCGGAAACAAGGATAAAAACCCGTGGGGCAGCGGGAGAACCGCCGGCGGCGGGAATAAGGGCCCCCGGAATCCTTGGGGAAGCGGCCAGGGCGGCGGTTCCGGCGGCGGCAATCACGGCGGGGGCGGACGCGGCCCCGGAGGCCCCGGCGGGCCGGATTTCGACGACTTCCTGAACCGCATGCAAGGCGGCATGAAGACTATCTTTCCGGGCAATCTCGGCGGGGGCGGACGCTATATCTTCCTCGGCGCGGCGGCGCTTGCCGCCCTTTGGCTCGCCAGCGGTTTTTATATCGTCAATCCGGGGGAACATGCGGTCGTCAAGCGTTTCGGCGCATGGAACCGCACAGTCGCGCTTGAAGGTTTGAAATACCATCTTCCCGCCCCGATTGAATCGGCCGCAAAATTCAAGGTCAACGAGATCCGCACCATGAATATCGGCTTTATCGGCCCTGCGGGACGCGGCGGCCCCGGCGCGGGGATCCGCGACGTTCCGGAAGAAAGCCTGATGCTGACCTCGGACTTCAACATCGTCGATCTCGATTTTGTCGTGCAGTGGAATATTTCCTCCGCCGAAGACTTCCTCTTTAATATCCAAAATCCCGAAAACACGCTCCGCAAGGTCGCCCAGAGCGCCATCCGCGAGGTGGTCGGGCAAACGCGCATGTTCCCGGTCATCACCACGGAGCGCGGCGCGGTCGCCGAAAAATCCAAGGCCATCATGCAAAATATCCTGAATGAGTACGGCGCGGGCATTAACATTACGCAGGTTCTTTTGAACTCGGCGGAAGTCCATCCCGACGTCCAGAGCGCCTTTCAGGATGTCCAGAGCGCGAAACAGGACGCCGAAGACGTGCAAAACCGCGCGCAAGCCTACCGTGAAGACATTATTCCAAAAGCGCGCGGCGCCGCGACGAAAGTCAGGCAGGAGGCCGAAGCCTACCGCGAAGCCGTTATCGCCCGCGCGACCGGGGATGCCGATCGCTTTAATTCCGTCCTTGCGGCCTATCAGTCCGGGCAAGACGTGACCAAGGAGCGCATGTATATCGAAACGATGGAAAGCATCCTTGCGAACGCCCAGAAAATCATCCTTGACGATAAAAGCAGCGGCGGCGGCGGCGTTGTCCCCTATCTTCCGCTGAACGAACTCTCGCGCACGGCGCCAGCCGCGGGCGGCGACACGAACGCAGGCGGCAATCCCGCCCCAAGCACGCAAAAAGCCGGAGGCACGCAATAATGAATAACAAGCTCACCTTTTTGCTCATCGCCGCGGGCTTTTTCCTCGTCGCCGTTTCGCAGACCATCTTTATCGTCGATCAGACCCAGCAGGCGATCGTCCTCCAGCTCGGCCAGCCCGTCGGCGACGTCCGCCAGCCCGGCCTGCATTTCAAACTGCCGATGGTGCAGGAAGTGCGCTATTACGATCGCCGCATCATTTCCATCGATCCGCCGCCGGAACAGATGGTTATCGCCAGCACCAATATCCGCCAGCCGGAAAGCGTCCTGCGCGCGGCGCCAAGCACGCCCCCCGCCCCCGCAGATAACGACGCGCTGGCCGCGGACGGAAGCGGAGAGGACGCAGAAGAAGCCGCCGCTGCGGATGAAGAAGCCGGAGAGGACGAGCCCACCGCCAGCCCGCTGGAAACCGGCACGAAAGACGAGATCGTCATCCCGCCCATCAGCAATGTGAGCGGGGAGCCGATTATCGTCGATTCTTACGCCCGTTACCGCATCAGCGACCCGCTGCAATTCATGAAGACCCTGCACAGCATCGACAATGCCAACAGGCGGATTGAAAGCATCGTTGACGAGGCGACGCGGACGGTTCTCGGCAAGACGACGCTGAAGGAGCTTTTGTCCAGCGACCGCACCCGCGTCATGGCGGAAATCAACCAGCGTTTGAACGACAAGATCAAGGAAGACAAGATGGGCATCCAGATTGTCGATGTGCGGATCGTCCGCGCCGATCTCGGCCCCTCGCTCCGCGATTCTACCGTGCGCCGGATGATCTCCCAGATGCTGGAGCGCGCGACGGAAACGCGGGCGCATGGCGAACAGCTCGCGCTTGAAATCCGCTCCCGCGCCGAACGCGAACGCACCGTCATCCTTGCCGAGGCGGGCCGCGACGGGCAGATTTTCCGCGGGGAAGGCGACAATACGGCGATCCAGACCTATGCCGAAGCTTTCAACAAGGACAAGGAATTCTATTCCTTCATGCGTTCCATGGAAGCCTACCGGAACACGCTGGCCGATCCCGACACGCGCCTCATCCTCTCCCCGCAGAGCGATTTCTTCCGCTATTTTGAAAACAGGAAAGCCCGTTAAGCGCCGGACGGAAAGTCATAATCATATCAAAAGGCCGCCCGCGTTAAGGCGGCCTTTTTTATACCCTCTTTCCGCGCCTAATATTGCGCTGTTTCCGGCGGTGCTTTATTGACCGCACGCGGCGTTGCCCCTACATTACCATGCACAGTTTCAGACAATTAAGGATGTGAAGGCACTTTGATCATGCGCAAATATATCGGACTTTTTACTGTTCTCGCCCTGCTCGCAGCCGCCAGCATTCCCGCCATGTGTCACGCCATGAGCGAAGCCGAAAAGGCGGAAAAAACCGCACCGCCGCAGGCCGCGCCGGAAGCCGCCGCAAAAACCGCAAAAGAAGAAACAGCGGCGAGCGTACAAGCGCCCAAGGCCCCGCTTGCAGAATCTCCCGCACGCAGGCAGCCGGAAGCAAACCGCCCCGCCGCCCCGTCCCCCATTCCGCCGGGCGCGCCCTATTCCTTTGCCGATATCGCCGAGGATTTAATCCCCGCCGTCGTCAATATTTCATCGACCATGAAGGCCCGCGCTCCCTCCACCTCGCTGGAAGAGACCTTCCCCGACATGCCGCAATTCCCGCCGGGTTCGCCCTTTGGCGACTTCTTTGAAGAATTCCTCGGACGCCGCGGCGAAGGGGGCGGCGCGCCGGCCATCCCGCCCGCCTCCCTCGGCTCCGGTTTCGTGGTCGATGCCAGGCAAGGGCTTATCGTGACGAACAACCATGTCGTGAAAGACGCCGAAGAAGTCCGCGTCACCTTTCAGGATGACAGCACCATCCCCGCCAAAATCATCGGCAAGGACGAGAAAATGGATCTCGCCGTCCTGAAAGTCGAAACGGACAAAAAGCTGACGCAAGTCGAATTCGGCGATTCCGACCGGTTGCGCGTCGGCGACTGGGTTCTCGCCATCGGCAACCCGTTCGGCCTTGGCGGCACTGTCACGGCGGGCATCATCTCCGCCCAGCAGCGCGACATCAATGCGGGGCAGTATGACGATTTCATCCAGACGGACGCCTCCATCAACCGCGGCAATTCCGGCGGGCCGATGTTCAACCTGCAAGGCGAGGTTATCGGAATCAACACGGCCATCTTCTCTCCGTCCGGCGGCTCGGTCGGGATCGGCTTTGCCATTCCGGCGAACCTTGCCAAGAATGTCGTGACGCAGCTGATTGAATTCGGCAAGACGCGCCGCGGCTGGATCGGCGTGCGCATCCAGACCGTGACGGAGGAAATCGCCGAAAGCCTCTCCCTGCCCGACGCGCATGGCGCGCTTGTCGCCAGCATCACCGAAGGCGGCCCCGCGGCGAAAACAAAGCTGAAGGCCGGCGATGTTATCGTCGAATTCGACGGCAAGAAGGTCAATGCCATGCGCAACCTGCCGCGCATCGTCGCCGAAACCACCATCGGCAAGACGGTGAAATTCACCTATATAAGGGGCGGCAAGCGCATCACGGACACGATCACCGTGGACGAGCTTGAAAAGGCCGAGGAAGAAGGCCTTCTGGACGCACAGCCCGCGCCGGCCCAGAAACAGCCATCCGAAGGGGTGGAGCTGACTGATCTCGGCATAAATATCGGCTCGCTCAGCGAAAGCACGCGCCGCGCCTTCAGCGTTCCCGCGGATATTGAAGGCGTCATCGTCCTGAAAACCGATCCGGCGGGTGAAGCCGCCTCCAAGGGCATTGCCGTCGGTGACGTCCTTGTCGAGATCAATCAGGAAGCCGTCACCACGCCCAAACAGGCCGAAGACCTGATCGCCGGGGCGAAAGAAGAAGGGAAATCTTCCGTTCTTTTGCTTGTCGGACGGGAATCCGATATGCGCTTTGTCGCCTTGCGGTTTAAGAAATAATTGCAATTCATCCCCCGCCCGTCTATCGGATGGGGGATGAAGAAGCCCGTCCACATTATCGCCGGCCCGACGGGGAGCGGAAAATCCACCCTTGCGATCGAACGCGCCCGCGCGGCGGGCGGCGCCGTCATCAATGTTGATTCCCGCCAGATATACGATGCGCTTCCCATCCTCACGGCCCAGCCAAGTGCCGAAGAAAAGGAACAGGCGCCGCATTATCTTTATGGGGAGCTTCACCCAAACGACGCCTGCTCCGCCGGAAACTGGCGCGAAATGGCGATGCCGCTCATCGAACGGTTGCTAGCGGACGGGATAATACCGGTTATAACGGGCGGTACGGGGCTTTATATCAAGGCCCTTATCGAAGGGCTTCCGCCCATTCCGGACGTCCCGACGGCCATTCGCGCGGAAGCGGTGAAGCGGCAGGAAGAACTCGGCAACCCCGCTTTTTATGAAGAGCTGCAAAGACGCGATCCGCAAACCGCCGCCCTTTATCACCCGATGCACACGGCCCGGCTAGTCCATGCGTGGGAGATATTGGAGGCCACGGGCAAGCCGCTCGCGCAATGGCAGGCCATGCCAAAGAAAGCGCCGCCGGAGGACTGGGCGTTTGACGTCACCATCCTGATGCCGGACAGGGGGACGCTGAACGAGCGCTGCGACAAACGCTTCCACGCCATGATGGCGGCGGGCGCGGCGGAAGAGCTTGCGGCCTTTGACGCACAAACGGAAGCGGGCCTGATTTCACCGCAATCCATCATGCACAAGACAATCGGCGCAAAGCCGCTGCGGGCATGGCGGGACGGGCATATCAGCCGCGATGAGGCCGTCATGCTGGCCCAGCTCGAAACACGCCAATATGCGAAAAGGCAATCCACATGGTTCCGCAACCAAATCAAGCCGCGGGAGAATATCGCCGCCATAACGATCCTCTCATAGGCCGAAAAGAACAAGCCCGCACAAAAAACCTTCGGGGGCCGTTTGAAATTCTCCTTACATGCGCCGCAAAATCCGCGCCCCCCTTCTTTCATGCAAAAGAGCCTTGGCATTCGCGTGATTGTGCTCGTGGCGCTCCTTACGGAGGCGCTGCCACTCTGACACGATCATCGCCAAGCATCAGACAGCGCCCCTGAAAATCCTTTCCGGGGCGTTTTTTATGCTTTTGCGGCAAGGCGCATAATGAAATGATCCTGTCCGCCGGCCCCACCAGTACGGCAACAAGCTAGTCTAGCGCGGCGGGCGCGCGCCCCGCTTCAGGGCCGCCCTAGCTGCGCCGGAAAGAAAGCCATGGAACTCTTTTTCCGCATGGCCCGTATGCAAGCCATACGGGGAAATAAAGAAAAGGAGAGTCGTCATGGCACTAAAAATGACGCTATGGGCCTTTGCCCTTTTATTCATCGCGACAATCTGGAACGCCGTAACCGCCTATAGCGGCATGGGCGACATGAATGTTCAGGGCAGGTTCCAGACGATCGGCCTGCTTGAGGACGAGCGGGAGGTCGCTGCCTTCCCCCTGCCGCCGCACAAACCTGAATTTAATTATACGGTCGCGGCCTATTAGCCGTTATACAGGCGCTTGTTCGGGATTGCGCATATGGGCGAATTCCTTCGTTTTCGGCACCAGCGCTTTTACCGGATCATCCTTAATTCTTTTCACAAGCCTGTCGAGATCGCCGCGCGTTTTTACCGTGGCAAGGTGCCGGTCGGCGAACTCATAGCCGTCCGCTTCCGCATTTAAGCATGCGAATATAACAACACCGCTTTCCTGAACCTGGATGAAAGGCTTATAATCCCTATCCAGATCAATATCCATGGCCTGCGATGTTCTTTTGGGGATAGGGTAGAAATATATCTCCTCCACCATTATGTACTTTCCCATAGCCTCGTAACGCTCATCTTCGGGAAGGCTCCGCCAAGCTTTGACGCGTTCATCTAAACTTTGCGATGAGAGAATATCCTTATCTAGCGGATGGCATTCCTCTATTGTCGCGACAAAAGTACAGTTACGACCGTAAAAATCAGGATACAAGGCCGCAATAGCGGCGGGGAAAATTTCCGCCAGTTCATCGGAGATTGTTTTAAAACCGACCGGCTGATCTTTTTTCCTGCCCGTCGCTTTATTGAATTCTGTTAATGTCATGGTTCTACACCTCCCTCTTTGAGGGCTATATATAAACAACGCAACATTATGTCAATGATAAAATGTATGACTTGGGGCCTCTTTTATCTTTAAATCATTATCATGGTTAAGAAAAAGCAATCCGGCTGGCAAAGCGTTGACGGTACGGGGCCGCCCGCAATTCCATGTGGAAACGCACGGGCCTGGGATGGCCGATGGCGGCCGCACAGGCACCGCCGCCATGGCGCGCGGAACAAAAGAGATTTAATGTTAAAAATACAAAGGAGAGAATCATGAAAAAACTACTGCTTATCGCCGGATGCATGTCCGCCCTTGCCTTGGGCGCCTGCGTATCGCAACAACAGGCCGACGCGAGGCTGGCCAAGGGCTGTGAAGCCGCAACGGGGGCCATGCTTGAGCCGCGCACCATCAAGGACGTCCGGGGCTTCACCGCCGAAGAGGATCGCAGCGAAGGCAGCATCCACCGCCGCATCAAGCTCACCTATGTCGAGAATGACGATTTCGCGGAATCGGAGCATGTTTCCGAATGCCTGTTTTCACAGCAATGGGGCTTCTTTAAAACCGCCCATGCCGCGCTACTTGAACAGCTTATCGTGAACGGGCAATTGGTCGGTAAAAAGGGCGGTGTTATCGTCGGCAGCATGGATGATTTCTTAAAGCTGAGCGGCCACGCGGAATCCGCAATGGGCCAATAGAACCGCCCTTATAAAACGTGATCCGGCACCGCCTCGAAGCCGAACATTCCATCGAGGAAGCCGGTAAAAAGCGGCGCAGCATGATGCCATGGAACGGCAAGAACAAGCTGGCCGATAAAGCAAAGAATTAAAACGGGCCAAGCCCTTACAAAAAACAGGCCGGGACTTCCAGCCTGTTTTTTATATTCCGGAATTAACGCCCCATTAGCGCATTTTGGAACGCACCGCGTCACGAAGGCTTTGCGGTTTTTCCTCTTTTTCTCCTACGGGCCGAACGGGGGCTCCACTCATGGCGTCAACCGCCACAGGCCTGTCACGAATGATAATCGTCTGGTGCATTGTTTCGTCAGGGTCATACGCCCCTTCCCCGCCCACGGGGCTTTCAATGATAGTTTCCACGCTCACCTGCCTGTCCCCTGCCTCATCGGAAAAAGCCGCCGCCATGGTGGGAGCCATAAAGAACGCCATCAGGATGTAAGCGATCTTCCTCATCATTGCCTCGCTTTCCAAATAGTTTTTATCCTCTATACTAACGGGCGCAGAACGAATAAGTTCTCCTTAAAAAAAATCATTTCTTCCGGCGGTAAAGCAGTAAATATCCGATGAATTTCCAAGAAAAAACAGATAGCGCCATGCAGGATAAAAAGGCCCCTATCCTCCCTCCCGCTCCGCCCGTGCCGATAGCGGCGGATAATCCTTTTCTTGGCATGGCTTGCGCCATTGGCGCTTTTTTTATGTTTTCGATCATGAATGTTTTCGCCAAGCTTTTATCCGAGCAGCACCATATCGTCGAAATCGGTTTTTACCGCAATCTTATCGCCCTGATGCCCATGCTCTTTCTTGTCTATGCGATGGGCAAGCGCGAAATCCTTATTATCCGCACAAGCACCTATAAAATTATCGCGCGCTCCGTTATCGGCACGATAAGCCTTGTCGCGACCTTTTGGGCCTTTTCGCTTATGCCCATGGCGGATACGACCGCTTTTCTTTTTACCTCGTCCTTGCTGGTTCCCGTATTCGGATTTTTTTTCTTGAAAGAACATGTCGGGAAATACCGCTGGAGCGCCGTCCTTATCGGCTTTGCGGGAGTCCTCGTCATGGTGCAGCCATCGGGAGAGGTCAACATGATCGGCATCTCTGTCGCGCTTTCCGCCGCTACCATGCATGCGGGGCTGCAAGTGCTTTTGCGCTCTCTCGGCAAAACCGAAAAACCGGAAACCGTGACATTCTATTTCCTTTTTATCGGGACATTCGTATCGCTTATCCCCATGCCGATCGTTTTCAGCATGCCTGCATGGAACGAGATTCCTTTTATTCTGGGGCTGGGACTGACAGGCGTCGTCGCGCAATTCCTGCTCTCCCTCGCCTATAAATATGCGGAAGCCTCCACCGTAACCGTCTTTAATTATTCAGGGATTATCTGGGCCACGCTGTTTGGCTGGATGGTCTGGAACGAATGGCCGAATGAAGCGATCGTCACAGGCGGCATCATCGTTATCGCCTCCAATATCTTTATCGTCTACCGCGAACACAGGCTCGCCCAAAAAGCGCGGGCGACGGTGCAGAAAATCGAAACAATCTAGCCGTAATGGTCTGGGCAGGAAGAATTCGCCCATAGGGTATAATGAAGCCATTGCTTTATTCAGGGCGTTACCGGTAAGTTTATTCGATCTGCAGCCCGTCTTTCGTGAACAGCCCAATCTGTTTTTTCGTGTTCCAGTCATAGAGCAGGATTGTCGGATTCTGCCCTCTTTCCGTGATGCCGTAAACCGCATCGACGCTGGTTATCACGCGGCGCTTGTCAAATCCGCCAAGCCGGTAAAAATTCGACCCGACGACAAGGGTCGGCACGCCGTTCGTGAAACGCTGTTCGCGCAAGATATCGGCGCGAAAAAAACCGTCAATAAGCGCCATGTCGCTGGCGCTCTGCGCGACCCAATCCTGCACATACCAATCTTCATTGGCCCATTGCTGGTTCTGGGTTTCCCTGCCGCTTTCAAGGTAGGGATTGTATTTCTTATATTCCTGCCACGATGTCCTGTCTTTCGTCCAGAGATAGGGCGTGGCCGCATAGCTGTCGGCCCGCGCCGTGCCGGAAATGCCCGTGAGGGCGCCGGAAGAAAGTAAAATCCCCATGCAGATCAGATGGTTAATTTTCATCGCCGCGCCAACCCGTCCTTCCGGTAAAACATTAACATTCAATTCAGCCGATCCATGTTATTCTATAATGATGATAGGCGCCATATCAACAGCACTGTCCGGCATCGTGTCCGCCACCAAAAAAGCGGACGGGGCCGCGCATAATATCGCCAATGCCGCAACGCCGGGCCGCGAGGTCAATCTTGCACAAGAGGCCGTGGATTTAAAAATTGCCGAAATCGCCTTTAAGGCCAATGTTAAGATCTTAGAGGCGGCTGACGAGATGGCAAAGGAAACCGGCCGCCTGTTCGATAAAAAAGTCTAAATTTAGTCCTCTTTTTCCTTGCTATTTTTTGCCCCTGGCGCTAATTGATAACCGTTATCAATTAGAGGTGTATGATGCCTGTTTCCAACGGCCTGTGCCAGCAAGCGCAAAGCGCGTTCAAGCCGGTTCCGCAAGATAGCGCGGCGCCCCTGATGCCGGAAATTTTTGAAATCGGCAATGCGCCCAAAACAAAAGCCGTCAAAGAAGACGCGCGCCCGGTTCCTGCCGTCAACGCCCCTTATATCTATAAGGTCAGCCGCATGCGGTTGTGGCAGAGCTATCTTCTTGCCATGGGGCATGGGGGGCTTTTCATCGACGAAACAATCCCGCTTGTCTATGAAGGCGATAGATATGGCGATGAAAGCATCAATGAGGATCCGCAAGCAGCCAAGGTCATCAAGGAAGCGCAGCAGAAAAAGCGGGATGACCACGCGCATAATCCGAGCGTATTTCTATCCAAGTTTATGACGGATCTCCACTGGCTTGACAAGGACGGCAACGCCGAACGCATCATGGAGCCGGAAAAGATCAAAGTCTTTCCCGCCGGCAAAAGGCTGGTCTGCACCTATGAGCCGCTGATGGTCGAGTATAAGCCCGACAAGGAAACGCTGAAATTTTCAATCCTCGGCATTGAAGGCGATATCAATCACGATCTTGCGAAAACAAGCGAAGGCTATGTCAACAACGTCCTGATAGAAAATATCAAGGGCGCGATGCTTCTCGTCGGCAACGCCAAGGCGAGCGGCTGGGAGAAAATCAATTTCGGCGACACAACCGACCCGTTGAAGCGCTATGCGCTGAAAATTGCATGCGACTATCTGGATGTCGATTGCTCGGATGAAATCATCGATATGGACGCCTTGCCCAAACATACTATTCTCGGCGAAAATATTGCGGCTTCTGCGGAAGGCGCGCGGGAAAATTATATGGGCTCGCCCTTTGAAACGCTTGCCTTTAAACGCACGGAAGAAGCCCCGAAGCAAAAAAAGAAATTCGACGCGGACAAGATTTACGAGGCGGCTTTAGGATTATAAGCCCGTTTATAAAAGCTATAGCCCGCGCAATAGAATAAAGGAAAAGAGTTCGCCATGTTGGAATCCATTGACATCCTTACGCCCAGCAATGACAACGCGACCCGCATTTTTATCCTTAACGGATTGAATACGATCGAGGAAAAACACAGCTTTATCCTTCAGCCCGCACGGGGAGAAAATGAAGTAACCGCACGCATAAGGCTGGCGGGCGAAGCGCTTGAAGCCCGCATCCCTCTGGCCGCAAAACTTATCAAAACCCCCTATTTTTCCAAAGTCGTCTGTTTGTCGGTGGATGGTACGGACTGCATCGCCCTTACCGCCAAGGGCGGGGTTTCATGGGATCAACAAACAGGACACCGTGCAACGCTGGAAAACACCATTCAAAAAGTGCTGGAAACCGGCCTTGAAAGCTCCGGCAGGCTTGCCGGAAAAACCGTGCATGCGAACGGCTATGATCATTCTGCCTTTGAAGATGAAATACGCGAATTTATCGAGATGCACGAGCTTCAAAAGAGAGTTTCCGCGGATGGCGGCACATTGACCTATAAACAATTTTCACCGGACAAGGGCGAGCTTGTTCTTGTTTTCGGCGGGGCCTGCGCATCAGCCGCGACATGCGCCGGATCACAAATCATGAGCCGTAACTGGATTGCCGAAGGCGCCCTTATGCGCTTTCCGGGTCAGGTGCGGAAAGTATCGTTTGAAACCGCGCCGGACTGAAATTCTTTAAAGGAAAAATCCAGCCTCCTTACGCAAGGGGGCTTTCTTTTGCCCCGGCGAAGCAGACGCAACCTAGATCGTGCGGGTCATAACGGGGCCTTTGAAAATAATCCCTTCTGTCGGACAGCATCCTTTTGTGCCGTCGCAGCCCGCACATTTGCCGAATTCTTTTTTAAATTTGCTATCATTGGGATCGCTGGGGTGGACCACGATGATATTTTTCCAATCTTTACCCTTCGGCTCGCCAATATCGGACGGCCTATCAGGCAGGCGTTCAACCTGAATCGGGCCTTTATCGGGTTCGACATGCCAGATCTCGACCTTTCTTTCAGGAATGACCGGCCCGCGTTGTTCGGGAATCTTAAATTCAGGATCCCTTTCGCGGGGAGCGGGCGGGCTATAAGGGGCCGCATCATTGCGGCGGGGTAAAGCCCCCTCACCCGCATCACCATTGCGGAAAGCGCGTTCGCCGCCGCCTTGCGGCATATGGGGCGTTCCCCTTGGCGTTGATTGCGGCGCTTCCGGCGTATGAGCGGGCGCAGTATAGGCGGGGGCTGTTTGAGGCGCCACGTATGCAGGCGGCCCGGCAGGATTTTGCGAAGGCACATGCCGCGGCGGAGGAACAGCAATAGTGTCGGTGACACTGACAGGGGAAACCGGCGGTGGCGGTGGCGGCGCGGCTGTTGTTACTGCGCGCTTCTCCGCCGCGGCAATGCCTGCTGTGTCACCACTATTCCCTGCTTTCGAGGCGCCATTGTGAGATGAGGCCGCCGTCGTCCCATATGCCGTCTGTGCCGCCCGTGCCGGAGGCGCGGCGGGAGTTGATTGCGGTTCTGCATAAGCGGGTGGAGGCGCAACAGCGACCTGCCGCACATTATCGGCTTGCGGCGGCGGTTGATGTTGCGCTGTATTTTGCGAAGCCTGCGGCTCCGCTCTTTGCGGATATATTGCCGGTGTTTCCGGCATGGCCTGTGCCGCTTGTGGCTGCACCGCGCTTTGTTGCGGCGCTTGGACAGGCGCGATAGAAGGAACCGCCGGAACAGCCCCGATAATTTGCGCTTGCGGGGCAGGTTGCACGGGCTGCGCGGCCACAGAAGGCGCGGATTGAACGGCCGTCTGCACAACCGCCTGAGATTGTGCCGCCACCTGTTGCGGGGCCTGCACCGCCACGGCGGCAGGAGAAGCGGAAGAAATATCCGCCGCACCGCTTGTTACAGAAGCGGCAATCGCGGCAGGCTTCGCCGCAATTTCGGCAACAACCGGGGCCGCCGGAACAGCCTGAATATTTTGCGCTTGCGAGGCAGGTTGCACAGTCTGCGCGGCCACAGAAGGTGCGGATTGAACGGCCATCTGCACAACAGCCGCCTGTTGCAGGGCCTGCGCCGCCGCGGCGGCTGGGGAGGCAGATGAAACATCCGCCGCTCCGCCTGTCACAGATGCGGCAATCGCGGCAGGCTTCGCCGCAATTTCAGCAACAACTGGAGTCGCCGGAACAGCCTCGATAATTTGCGCTTGCGGGACAGGTTGCGCGGTCTGCGCAGCCACAGAAGGCGCGGATTGAACGGTTTCCTGTGCCGTTGCCTGAGGTTGGGCCACCGCCTGTTGCGGGGCCTGAGCCGCCGCGGCGGCTGGGGAAGCGGAAGAAACATCCGCCGCTGCGCCCGTCACAGAAGCGGCAGTCGCGGCGGGCTTCGCCGCAATTTCCGCCGTAACCGAAGCCGCCGGAACAGCCTGAATATTTTGCGCTTGCGGGGCTGTTTGCTGAACAGAGAGCGTGGCCGGGGCCGCTTGCGGCGCGGCGACGGGGCGATCCATCACGGCGTTTACGGCCTTGACGAGCGCGGGCGGCATTTGTTCCGTTGTGCCAAGCATCTGGATGGCCTGGACAACGGCCATTTTCGCCTCCATCGCCTTTTCGGGCGCGGCTGCGGCGGCCTGAGCCGCGACCTGCACAACCTCACGCACGGCGGGAGATTGCTCCATCGCCTGACGAATCGATTCGACCTGTGATGGCGGCGGCTGTGACGGTGACGCGGACGCGCCGCCATTGTCATTTTGCGCCGTTACCATCACCTGTGACAAGGTGGAAAGAGCGTTTTCCGCCTGCGCGTCCAGCTTGTTCAAATCCGCGCCGCTCCTGACGCCGAGATAAAGAAGGATTTTCTTTTTACCGCCGGCGGCAAAAATATCATCCTGCGCCATTTGCGCACTCGTCGTCGTCACCTGACCGTGAATGGTCAAATGCATGACACGGCGGCTTGCGCCGTCATCATGGATGCCGTCCGCGTCAATGGCGATAAGGGAAAAATCTTCATGCTCCGGCAGATCGGTCAAAGGCCGTTCCGTTACGGCGACGCGGCCATATATCTGGCTGACATTCTTTTCACCGGCAGAACGCCCGACCGTTTCGCCGGTATAATCAATAAGGGGCGCAATATGTTCGCGCACGCGGCTTTCAACATCGGCAAGGCGCAGGTTGAATTGCTCGGCGATATAGCTGACGACCTCTTCGACGGATCCTTCCGTTTCAAAATCCGTCGCAAGACCGTTTTCGTGAAGCTTGATAAACTCGCCCGCGGCGAAGCGCACTGCGTCTTCGTCCCATTTCCGCTCCGCCGCATCTGTACGCCGGGCGAAAGAAACATAGTCATCTTTAAAAGCACGAAGAGCGTTCATGAAACCCCGCCATTACCGTTTTTATTGGCCGAAAATATTTGAGAGTCATTCTCAATCGCAAGAGAGTCATAGCACAAGAACGATGCCGGTAAAAGAATTCTCGTGGCGATGCTGCCGCTTACGAGTCCTTGTTTTACGCCCTTTTTTTAAATAGTACAAATAAAGTCTTCATTCGTATAAAACCACTACACGAACAATTTCTTTACTCAGTCCAGATTTCATGCTAACCAATTAAAATCATAAGGAAATACGCCATGATCCGACCAAAGTCAGACCATAGTCATGACCATCACAGGCATGAAGATGGCCATATCCGGCTGCTGAAAAAACACAGCCTTAGCATCACACCCGCGCGGCTTGCCATTCTCAAGGCCCTGGACGCGCACCCCCATGCGGATGCGGACACTATCTTGAAATATGCACGGGGAAAAATCAGCACGCTTTCCAAACAGGCCGTTTACGACAATCTGCACGTGCTGACCGAGAACCATATCCTGCGGGTGATCCAGCCAATGGGCCATCCGGCCCGTTACGAAACGCGCGTTTGCGACAATCATCACCATCTTGTTTGCCGCACATGCGGCGCGGCGGCGGATGTCGATTGCGCATCACATGACCGCCCATGCCTTACGCCGCCGCAAACACATGGCTTTATATTGGAGGAAGCGGAAGTGATTTTCTGGGGCCTCTGCCCCTCATGCCAAAATAATTCAACCACAAAACCATAAGGAGAAAACCATCATGGATAAAACCAAACCCGCAATAATAACGACAACGGCGGGCGCACCTTTACCTGACAACCAGAATTCCATGACGGCGGGCCAGCGCGGCCCCGTCTTGCTGCAGGACTATCAACTTATTGAAAAACTCGCGCACCAGAACCGCGAGCGCATACCGGAACGGGCCGTTCATGCCAAAGGCTGGGGCGCGTTCGGGACGTTGAAAATTACCGGCGATATCTCCGCTTATACGAAGGCGCTAGTTCTTCAGCCCGGCGCGGAAACGCCGCTGCTCCTGCGCTTTTCTACCGTTGCGGGCGAAGCGGGCGCGGCAGATGCCGAACGCGACGTGCGCGGCTTTGCGCTTAAATTCTATACGGATGAAGGCAACTGGGATCTCGTCGGCAACAACACGCCTGTCTTTTTCGTGCGCGACCCTTATAAATTCCCCGACTTTATCCATACGCAAAAACGCCATCCGAAAACCAATATGCGCTCGTCCACGGCCATGTGGGATTTCTGGTCGCTTTCGCCTGAAAGCCTGCATCAGGTCACGACGCTGTTTTCCGACCGCGGCCTCCCGCAAACGCCCATGCATATGAACGGCTACGGCTCGCACACCTATTCCTTCTGGAACGACGCGGGCGAGCGTTACTGGGTCAAATTCCATTTCAAAACGCTGCAGGGGCATAAATTCCTGACGAACGAGGAAGCGGCGCGCGTCATCGGGCAAAACCGCGAGAGCTATCAGGAAGCGCTTTTCAATACGATCGAGGAAGGAAAATTCCCGCAATGGAAAGTGCAGGTGCAGATTATGCCCGAACTGGATGCGGAAAAAACGCCCTATAACCCGTTCGACATTACGAAAGTATGGCCGCATGGCGATTACCCGCCAATTGATATCGGCATTCTCGAACTGAACCGCAATGCCGAGAATTATTTCGCGGAAATTGAAAACGCGGCTTTTTCGCCGTCGAACATCGTCCCCGGAATTTCCTTCTCCCCGGATAAAATGCTTCAGGCGCGCGTGTTTTCCTATGCGGACGCGCACCGTTACCGGCTCGGCACGCATTACGAAAGCCTGCCGGTCAACAGGCCGCGCTGCCCCGTCCATCATTACCACCGCGACGGCCAGATGAATATTTATGGCGGCCTGAAAACAGGTAATAACGAGGCTTATTACGAGCCGAACTCCTTCAACGGCCCGGTCGAATCCCCCGCTGCCAAGGAACCGCCCATGCGTATTTCCGGCGATGCCGACCGCTATGCGCAAAAAGAAGGCGCAGGGCAACAGGTCGATGACTTCACGCAGCCGCGCGCGCTCTTCAACCTGTTCGACGCAGCACAAAAGCAAAGGCTTTTCTCAAACATTGCCGATGCGATGACGGGCGTTCCGGCGGATATTATCGAGCGCCAATGCAAGCTCTTTGATCAAATCCATACGGATTACGGCATAGGCGTGCGGAACGAAATCTCCGCGCGCGCGCAAAAGCAGGCGGCTTAGGAAAAATCATACGGCCATAAGATGCCTGTTAAGAAAAGCCTGGACGATTCTCCAGGCTTTTTTATTTTATGAATGCCGGGGAAAGAGCAAAGGCGATACGGACGATGCGAGCTTTTCACGATCTTCTTCCAGCGCAAGAGCGGCATAGCTCCGCTTAATCCCGAGCATGGAATGATGGCGTGATGCGCGGGCAAGTTCCGCGTCCCCGGTGGCGGCAAGGGCCGCATAGGCTTTTTGCAACCGGATCATCACCTCAAGAAGCCCCGCACCGTCACGCGCAAGCGGCATAAAAAAATCATCGAAGAGATCTTCTATACGCAGTGGCGGTACAAAGACCGCAGGATATTTCGGCTCCGTCATACCGGCTGAAAACTCACCCCTTTGCGCCCAAAGCGAAAGCACGCGCACGCCTATGCCAATAACATGGATGGGCGTGCCGGAATCATTGATGGCGGATGAAAGGGCGCGTGTTCCTATCTCGCACAACACAGCCAGCCCGAAGCGCGGATCCTCGCGGAAGGAACGCTCCGTCCCTACGATAAAGGCTTTCCTGACATGCCCGCCCATATCCTCATCCGCAACACCGTCTATCGCGACAAGAGGGATTGCCGCATTCACAAATTTTCCGGGAGGGGCAAGAACATGGATTTCGCACGCGCTCTTTTTCGCGATTGCCGAGAGCGCACCCATATCGATATGCTGGATATAGCCTATCTCCTGCGCATAAATATAAAAGCAGTTCTCCGGCACCGGCTCTTGAAGCGCGCGCCCGCCAAGATACGGATTGCGCAGCCTTTCCTCCAGCGATTCCGCAACCGTCCGCTCCACCTTTTCAATGGTTTCATTTACGCGGCCCAGCCTGGAAAGATATTCTATCCAGCGCAAAAGCATCAGGATAATCATGGCTATGACGCCAATCGTCACCAGAAAAAGAATAAGCCTGCCGGATTCTCCATACACGCCCGTTCTGAGCGCGACAATGCCTACGATGCTGAATATAAAAGCGCCGATAAATGTCGATAATGCATTATGGGAGGTTTTATCCTCGATAAGCAGTTTCGTCGCGCGCGGCGTTACATTGTTGGTTGCGGCGCCATAGGCCGCAACGACCGTGCTTAAAGAGAATATAGTGACGGAAAGCATACTGGCGGCAAGGATATTCAATATGCCGTCAACGGCATCCGCGCCGATTTGCTGCGGCCAGTCTTCGGGGATAAACCGCTTTAAATAAATCGCGGCAAGCGCCGTCACGACGGCCACAACGCCATAGAGGGCGGCGCGCAGCCACAAATATCCCGCCATTGATGACGCGAACCACAGCCAGCGCGCCATGTTCTTATTCCGCGTGGAATTTTAGATAGGAGCCGTCTTCACCCGTCAGGATAAGGGCGCGCGTTTCGTCGGTGCTATAACGAACTATGCCGGGCAGAATGCCGTGATAATCCCGCTCCTGTTTCATCAGCGCATCCGGGCAGGCCATCATTGTCGAAGCGATATTCCCGCCAATCGTCACGTCCCCGTCATCGAATATATATGACGTCGTATAACGGTTGCAGCCGCCGCTCCCCGATAAACGTCCTTCCTCATCCATCAAAAGCGTGACGCGCGAATTGTCGATAACGCCCTTACCGTTCAAATCTTCCAACACCCATTCAATCCCGCGGACAGATCCTTCATCAATGGCCTGTTCCAAAGCCTTCACCCGCGCCGCTTCCTCTTCTGGGTCTTGTATAACGAGATGGCAATCCGCAAGATCCTGCCCTTCTATTTTCACGAAGGCCTCATCCCCCTTGCTCCAGAAGACTGTCGTTTCATCGCCAAGATTGTCGTATTTTGCGCCGGAAGCAGAGATGACGTGTTTCATCGCATAGCTTGTGTTGCCGATACGCATATCGGCAAAGTCGGCATCCCTTTCGGAAATTGAAAACTCGACGAGAACATCGCCGCATTGATAGGCAGCGCTGTATGGCGTTTCGGACGCTCCTGCGCGCGGCGCGTTTTTCTCTGTCCCGCCTTCGCCGCAAGCCGTAAGGGCGAACGCGCATATCCCCGCAAGAAGCGCCAGTCCTTTTACGCGGCCCATAGATGATGTGATCCCTGTCATTTGTCCCAATCCTTCTTTTGAAAACGCCTTATTGCATAAGGAGCTTAAGGTTTTTAAACGGTAAAATGAAGCCCTAACCGAATCCGGCCAGGACTTCGCCTTCAAAAATACATCTGTATGTGGAAGCCTATTTCCTGCCGCCGCCAAGGACTTTATAAAGCGTCACAAGATTGGCCAGCTGTTGCTGGTGGATGGCAATCTCGCCCTGCTGGGCGGCATAGAGGCTTCGCTGCGCATCAAGAACCGCCAGATGGCTGTCGATCCCCTGCTTATAACGGGCCTGTGAAATAGTGTAATTTTCAAGGCTTGCGGCGGCAAGAGCGCGCTGCGCCCTTAGCTGATCCGCATATGTCCCGCGCGCCGCAAGCTCGTCCGCGACCTCGCGAAAGGCCGTCTGGATGGCTTTTTCATACTCGGCAACCGCTATCTTCTGGCGGGCGTTCGCCCCGTCCAGACTGGCGACATTCCGCCCGCCTTCAAAAATAGGCATGGTGATTTGCGGAACGAAGCTCCATGCCAGGGCGGAACCCGATGCGAAGAGATCGGAAAGGCTTGCGCTTGCAAAGCCCGCCGTTCCGGTCAGCGCGATACGGGGGAAGAAAGCCGCGCGGGCCGCGCCGATATCGGCATTGGCGGATTTCAGCCTGTGCTCCGCCGCCATAATATCGGGCCGCTCAAGCAGGACAAATGACGGCAGGCCGACGGGCAGATCCTCGCGGATAGCGATACTGTCCAGCCCCTCGCCCGACAAGAGCGCATCGTCAATATCCGCACCGACCAAAAGGACGAGGGCGTTCTTGGTCTGGGCAAGGCGGCGTATATATTGCGCGCGGTTGGCGCGGGCCGTTTCGACCAGCGTCGCCGCCTGCGCTACATCCTGCCGCGAGGCAACGCCAAGCTCATAGCTACGATTCACCACGTCATAGGACTCCTGCTGCGCCGCCAGCGTGTTGTTGGTGAGATCCAAAAGCTTCCTGTCCGCCTGATAGGCCAGATAGGCATTCGCGACTTCGGCAACCAGCGCTATTTGTGCGGCATCCCTTGCCTCTTGCGTCGCAAAGAATTTTTCAAGCGCGCTGTTGTTCATACTGCGGACACGGCCAAACAGATCAAGCTCGAACGCGCTTACCCCCACGCCTGCCGTATAGGTGGAAGAAATCGTATCGCTTCCTGTCGGGCTGGCATTCTCCGGTATGCCCTGACGGTTGCCGCTCCCGGATGCGTTAAGGCCCGGGACGAGATCGGCCCGCTGAATACGGTACATGGCGCGGGCGGCCTCGACATTCAGCGCGGCAATCCTCAGGTCGCGGTTATTTTCCAGCGCGGCCCCGATCAGGTTTTGCAGATGCGGGGAGGTAAAGAAGTCGCGCCAGCCGAGATTTTCCGCGCTCGCCTGCCCTGCTTCAGTGCCGGCCACGGCAAAGGCTGCGCCCCCGCCGGCCTGATAGGGCTGTCCTTGCGGCCATTGGGCGGGAACGGGCAGTTCCGGCCTGTTATAATCCGGCGCCATCGTGCAGCCCGCCAGCGCCAGCGAAGACGCCGCCAGAAGTGAAAAGAGATATTTATTCGCCATGGTGGGATGCCTCTTGCGTAGGAGCCGCTTCGGGATGGCTCCGTTTTTTACCGAGATATTTTTGAATAACGACATAGAACATCGGCACGAAGAAAATTGCGATGAAAGTTGCGGACAACATCCCGCCGATAACGCCGATACCGATTGCGTTCTGGCTGGCGGAACCTGCACCGCTGGCAATGGCAAGCGGCGTCACGCCGAGGATGAAGGCCATGGATGTCATCAGGATAGGGCGCAAGCGCTGTTCCGCCGCATGCATGGCGGCTTCGACAAGCTCCATGCCCTTTTCATGCATATCCTTCGCGAATTCGACGATCAGGATGGCGTTTTTGGAAACAAGGCCGATTGTCGTGAGCAGCCCGACCTGAAAATAAACGTCATTTGAAAGCCCCGTCAGCATCGTCGCTATCACGGCACCCAGAATGCCGAACGGCACCACAAGCATGACGGCAAACGGCACAGCCCAGCTTTCATACAAGGCTGCAAGACACAGGAAGACGATCAGCAGCGAAAGGGAATAAAGCAGCAATGTCTGATCCCCCGCCATGCGTTCTTCATAGGAAAGCCCCGTCCATTCATAACCGATTCCATCGGGGAGCCGGGACGCCATATCTTCCATGATAGCCATCGCGACACCAGAGCTTACGCCCGGCGCGGGGGCGCCCTGAATATTCATGGAGGACACACCGTTATAACGCTGGAGCTTTGGCGATCCATATGTCCAGTAGCCGGTCGTGAAGGTGGAAAACGGAACCATTTCCCCGGCAAGGTTACGCACATACCAGTCATTGATATTATCGGGGTTCATGCGGTACGGCGCATCCCCTTGCATAAAGACCTTTTTGATGCGGCCATCATGGAGGAAGTCATTCACATAGGACGACCCCCATGCGGTTTGGAGGGCCGTATTGATATCGCCCAGAGGAATGCCGAGCGCCGCCGCTTTTTCCTGATCGATATCAAGCTTGTATTGCGGAACGTCGGGAAGCCCGTTCGGCCGCACGCCGGACAGCATCGGGTTTTGCGCCGCCATGCCAAGAAGCTGGTACTGCGCCGCCGTCATTGCCTGATGGCCCACGCCGCCGCGATCGAGAAGCTGGAAGTCAAAACCGGACGCGTTGCCCAGCTCAATAACAGCCGGCGGATAGAACGCGAAGATCATGGCGTCCTTCACCGTTGAAAGCGCGCCCATCGTCCGCATGGACAAGGAGAACACATCCTGCCCTTCGCCCCCGCGCTCATCCCAGTCGCGCAGCTGGACAAAGCCCATGGCGGAGTTCTGGCCGCGGCCAGCGAAGCTGAAACCCACAACGGTAAAAAGGCTTTCAACCGTTTCTTTTTCCTGCGTCATGAAATATTGCTCGACCTTTTTGACGCTTTCAAGCGTGCGTTCGGCCGTCGCGCCCGCAGGCGTCGATACCTGCACGAACATGATTCCCTGATCTTCGTCAGGCAGGAAGGATGTCGGGATTTTCTGGAAGATGAAAGCAAGCCCCGCAACCAGAACGGCATAGATAAGGATAAAGCGGAAAGCCCGCATGGTGATATAGTGCGACCCTTTGCGGTATCCCGAACGCCCGCGGTTAAAAGTGCGGTTGAACCAGCCGAAAAACCCCTTTTTCTCTTCATCATGCGCATGGGAAACAGGCCTTAGGATCGTGGCGCACAAAGCGGGCGTCAGGATCAAGGCAACCAGAACCGAAAGCCCCATTGCGGATACGATCGTCAGGGCGAACTGGCGGTAGATAACGCCCGTTGAACCGCTGAAAAATGCCATGGGAACAAAGACCGCGGATAGAACAAGGCCGATGGCGATCAAAGCGCCGGTAATCTGATCCATGGATTTCCGGGTCGCCTCGCGCGGCGGCAAATCGTCTTCGGCCATAACCCTTTCGACGTTTTCGACCACGACAATCGCATCATCCACCAGCAGGCCGATAGCCAAGACCATGGCGAACATGGTGAGCGTGTTAATGGTAAAGCCAAAAGCCCCCATAATGGCGAACGTCCCCAGAAGAACGACCGGAACGGCGATTGTCGGAATCAGGGTCGCGCGGAAATTCTGAAGGAATAGATACATGACGAGGAAGACGAGGATGACTGCCTCGAACAATGTCTTGACCACGCCCATAATGGAAACTCGGATAAACGGGGTCGTATCATAGGCATAGACGACCTCGACGCCTTTCGGCAGGAAAGGCTTTATTTCCTGCATCGTCTCCTTGACCAGATCCGCCGTTTCAAGGGCGTTTGCGCCCGTCGCGAGGCTGATGGCCATGCCGGTTGCAGGCTGTCCCTGATAGCGGGCGATAATATCGTAGTTCTGTACGCCGAGTTCGACGCGGGCAACATCTTTCAGGCGGATCTGCGCCCCGTCCGCATTGACCCGCACCATGATTTTTTGAAAATCCTCGACCGTTTTCAATCGCGACAAGGCGGTGATGGTCGCATTGAGCTGCTGTCCCTCCACGGCGGGCATCCCGCCAAGCTGCCCTGCCGATACATCCGCGTTTTGCGCGCGGATGGCCGCATAGACTTCGGCGATAGTGACATTAAAGCTGTTCAGCTTATTGGGGTCGAGCCATATGCGCATCGAATAGGGCTGGCCGAAGACAATCAGGCTTCCGACGCCCGGAAGGCGGCTGACCGTATCGACAACATAGGAATTGATGTAATCGCCAATAGCATGTTCATCAACCGAGCCGTCAGCCGCATAAAAACCGACAACCATCAAAAAGCCCGCCATGCCTTTTGTGACCGTCACGCCCTGCTGCTGCACTTCCTGCGGTAAAAGCGACATAATGGATTGCAGCTTGTTTTGAACCTGTACCTGCGCGATGTCGGGGTCGGCTTCCTGCTCGAATGTCAGGGCGATTTCAACATTGCCGGTCGCGTCGCTGGAGGAGGAAAAATAACGGAGATAATCGATCCCCGTCAGCGATTGTTCGATAATCTGCGTCACGCTGTTCTCCAGCGTTTCCGCCGAAGCGCCCGGATAAGAGGCGTTGATGCTGACCGTCGGCGGCGCAATACGCGGATATTGCTCGACGGGCAGGTTGAAAATGGACAGCGCCCCTGCAAGCATAATGACGATGGAAATCACCCATGCGAAAACGGGACGATCGATAAAGAACTTTGGCATGACGACCTTTTATCTTTGATGCCGGTAACGGCGTTTTTTCAATTAGGCGGCGGCGCGCCCCTTTGCGAACTCTTAGTTACTACGCAAGATGCTGGCCGGAGGCCCCGTTGCCTCTTCCGCCTCTTCTTCAAACTGTTGCTCCTGCGTCCCTTCACCGCCTGAACCGTCTTCGGCATTCTCCCCCACGGCATCGCCGGGCGCGGCCATGGAAGGAAGCTCTATCACAGGCGCAGCCGCTTCTTCTTCCTCTGAGAACGGCATGTGGGCTTCACCATGGTTTTCCAGCGCTTCGCCGCCGGTGGTTTCAGGGTCTTCAAACGGGATTGGCTGCGGCCCGCCTTGCTGTTCCGCGGCCTGCGCGTCTTCCGGCGCTGCGCCCATATCCCCCGCGGAAGAAGGTTGCTGCGGTGACGCTGACGGCGACGACGGAGGCTGGCCGGCGCCTTCACTGCCGCGCTCCACGGGATTGACGACCGCGCCCGGCTGGACTTTCATCGTACCTTCAACAACGATGCGGTCACCTGCCTTCAGGCCGGAAAGCACATGCCACTGATCGCCAACGGCCTCGCCAAGCGTGACCGGTTGCGGCGCTACCTTGTTCTCCGCACCGACAAGCCATACGATAATGCTTCCATCCGGGTTGCGGATGACTGATTGCTGGGGGATAAGAATTGCGTCCGGCGCGCGCGATTGCACAAGACGGGCATGAACGAACAGCCCCGGCAGAACCTCAAGCGACGCATTGGGGAAGAGGATGCGGAGCTGAACCGTTCCCGTACCCGGATTGACCGTCACATCGGAAAATTGCAACTCACCCGGCTCGCCGACTTCCTTGCCGCCAAGAACCAGACGGGCTTGCGGCTTTTCCGTGCCTTGGCCGGCTTGCGCATATTGGCGGCGGAGCTCCATAATCTCCTCCCCCGATTGCGTAACATCGACATAGATTTGATCGAATTGCTGAACCGTTGCCAGCGCTTGCGGCTGGCTTGCAGTGACCAGCGCGCCTTCCGTCACGGATGACTGGCCGATACGGCCGGAAATGGGAGAAAAGACTTTGGTATAATCCAGATTGATTTTTGCCTGCGCCAATGCGGCATTCGCGATGGCGACACCTGCGCGGGCCTGCGCCAGGCCGGCGCGGGCATCGTCATATTCCTGCTTGCTGATCCCGCCGATCTTGACCAGCTCTTCAAAGCGCGCCGCGCGGGCCTGAATGGATTTCACATTGGCCTGCGCGCGCATCAGATCGGCGCGGGAGCTATCATAAGCGGCCTGATAAGGCGCCGCGTCAATTTGGTAAAGCTGCTGCCCTTCCTCGACTTCACTTCCTTCTTCAAACAGGCGCTTTGTAATGATGCCGCCTACTTGCGGGCGGATTTCGGCGACGCGGTAAGCGGACACGCGGCCCGGCAGATCCTTGGTAAAAGCAACAAGCCCCGGCGATACGGTGACAATACTGACCTCAGGCGGCGGCATGCCCGCGCCCCCCGCCCCTCCGGCGGGATCCTGCCCCGCGCCGCCCCTGAAGACGAAAAGAGCAATAACGGCAACGATAATAAGAATAAGAAGAAATCCGATATGTTTGGCCTGCATGGACGATCCTTTGTCTGTGGCTTACTTTTTACTATAGAACACCGCCCTTGACGAGGCCCGGCGATAAGCGCTATTCAAAAAGCAGCATATACATACATACGTGTATGTATTGCCGTCAAGCAAAATAGATAAGCAACCTTGAGGAAAAGGAAATGGCCCGCAAGACAAAGGAAGAGGCGCAAGCGACACGCGGCCGCATATTGACGGTCGCGGCCGAGCTTTTCCATGAAAAGGGCTATGTCGCCACCAGCCTCGAAGACATAGCGGAAGCCGCCGCCATGACACGCGGGGCGATTTACTGGCACTTTAAGAATAAGCCCGATCTCTTCGCCCAGCTCCACGAACAAATTCACGAGGGGTTTATGGCGCGCTTGCGCGATAGCCTCGCCTCGGACAAGGACGGCCCTTTGGAGCGCCTTAAAAAACTGAGCATCGACATATTGCTTGATTTTGAAGCGGATCAAAGCCGCCGCAAAGCCCTTGGCATTTTCTTTTGTACGGACAGCCTGCCGGAGGAATTGCAGCCCTTTATACAAATCCGGCACAGCCGTGAAGAGGCGGCCCTCAAAATCACGGCGGAGTTTTTCAAACGTGCCATAGAAAAGGGAGAGCTGGCCGCGCACAAGGATCCGCCTTTCCTTGCGCAGGCCCTGTTTTGTTATGTTTGCGGGATCATCCATGAAAGGATCAACAATCCCGGCCTGATGCCGCTGCACGAAAACGCTGAAAAACTCATCTCCCTCTTCTTTGACGGCGTGCGGCACGGGCAATAAAAAAAACCGGCCCGCATTGCAAGGCCGGTCTGGATAAAATTATAGCGGCTTTTTTAAGCGGACGCTTTTTCCGGCTCTTTACCGGCGGCGCGCTCAATTCCTTCGTTGATGAGCTTCTTCGCTTCGGCAGCGTCGCCCCAACGGATCATCTTGACCCATTTATTCTTTTCAAGATCCTTATAGTGCGTGAAGAAATGCTCAATTTGCTCACGCAGGATCGGGCGGATATCCATATAATTTTCAACATTGTCATGATATGGGTACAACCGGGCAACCGGTACGGCGATGATTTTTTCATCCATGCCTTTTTCATCTTCCATCACGACGACGCCGACCGGGCGGGACGGCATCACGGCGCCCGGCATGACCGGAACCATGCCGAGGACGAGAACGTCAACGGGATCCCCGTCTTCGGAAAGCGTATGCGGGATAAAGCCGTAATTGCCCGGATAATACATGGCCGTGTGCAAGAAGCGGTCAACCATCATCATGCCGCTTTCTTTATCGAGTTCATATTTCACCGGTTCGCCGCCCATCGGGTTTTCGATGATGACATTCACCTCTTCGGGCGCGTCCATGCCGATGCTGATTTTTGATAAGCCCATGGTAATCCTCTATTTTCTTTATATTTTTGCGGCTTTTACCGCAACCGAGCGGGACTATTGCGGATTTTGCGCCGCGTTGCCAGAAAATTCTGCCCCGAAAGGCAAATAAGGGCCTATTTCCCGCCCGCCGCATGTTTTGAAGAAGCGGCGCCGCCCTCATTTTCAAGAAGGCGCAGGATAACGCTCTTGAGATCGGCTTCGACAATCGGTTTGGAAAGATAGGCATCCATGCCGGCATCAATACATTTTTGCTTGTCGGCCACCAGCGCATGGGCCGTCAGCCCGACGATCGGCGTGCGGTCGAGGAGCTGCTCATTCTCCATCTTGCGGATCGTGCGCGTCGCCGTCAGCCCGTCCATTTCCGGCATCTGGATATCCATCAGGATGAGGTCGTAATGATTGTCCTTCCAGAGCTGGACGCCCTCCAGCCCCGTGCGCGCCACATCAAAGGCACAGTCAAGCTCGCTTAATATATAGCTGAGGACAACGATATTCCCCTCATAATCCTCAACCAGGAGAATCTTCTTTTTCTCGCCGATAACAGCGCGCAGGCGATCGTTGAGCTTTTGGATTTTTACAACCTCGTTCATATCGACGTCGGCTTCCGATATGGTGTTCGTAAAGGGCAGGATAACCGAAAACTTCGCGCCTTTCCCGGCTTCGCTTTCAACCTTGATCGTGCCGCCCATCAGTTCGGCAAGGCTCCTGCTGATCGGCAGGCCTAGCCCCGTCCCGCCATAACGCCGCGATACGGATGAATCCGCCTGCCGGAATTTTTCAAAAACAAGCGGCATGGCTTTTTCGGTAATGCCGATCCCCGTATCGCTGATATCGATCCGCAATATATGGGCGTCGTCAATAGGCTCGATGCTCGCCTCGACCTTGACCGAACCTTTTTCAGTAAATTTAATGGCGTTGCCGACAAGGTTGATAAGGACTTGCCGCAAGCGCTGCTTATCGCCGCTGAAAACCGTCGTTTTCACGTCCTCGCAGTCCACGGTAAACTCCAGCAATTTCTCATTCGCCCGCACGGACATGATGCTGACGACCTGTTCGAACAATTCACCGAGCGGAAATTTTTGTATATGAAGGTCAATCTCGCCGCTCTCGATCTTTGAAAAATCAAGGATATCGGTGATAAGCTCTTTCAAGGTTTCCGTGCTGGTGCGCAGCGTCTTGACGAGGCGTTTATGCGTATCGCTCATCGTGTCCGGCGACTGGCTGAAAATTTCGGCGATACCGCTAACCGCCGTCAGGGGCGTCCTGATTTCATGGCTCATATGGGCAAGAAATTCGCCTTTGGCCTCGCTTGCCGCTTCGGCGCGGTCACGCTCTTCCTGCAACTGGCGCTCATGCTCCTTGAGATAGGTAATGTCGGTATGGGCGCCGATGAAGCGCTGCGCTATGCCGTTTTCATCAAACAGGGCCTTTCCGCGCCCGTGGATCCAGACATCGCGCCCGGATTTATGCACCATGCGGAACACGCATGAAAATTCCGGAAGCTTCCCCTTTGTATAATCATTGAAGCCGTTCCAGAAAATATCCGCATCATCCGGATGCAAGAGCGTACGAAAGGTTTTCTCGTCCCCGTGCAATTCGCCATCCTCGTAACCCAGCATTTGCTTATACTGGTTCGACCAGTAGATTTCGTGGGTTTTGAAATTCCAGTCGAAAATCCCGTCATTTGAACCGCGGATTGCAAGCCTCAGCCGCTCTTCGGACTCGCGCAGGCTTTCCTCCGCACGGCTTGCCTTGGCTTGCGCCTTCAAAAGATACCAGTTGAAGATAAGAATGATGAGGCAGGCAACGACGCCGCCGATAAAAAGGCTCGCCTGATAGTTCTGCAAACTGATCCGCACTGTCTGTTCCCGTTTGGCCAGAAGCGCATATTCCTCGTTCAAAATATCGTTTGTCAGGCGCAGCATGTCATCGCGCACGCGCATGACCGTTTCATAGGCCGCGAGCGTCGGCAGCCCGATCGCGTTGCGCCTTGCCTCGGTCAGGATATTGTCCAGCTCGTCCTTAAACCTTAAGGAAAGATGTTCGATCTCCGTCATGCGGCTCATCTGGACGGGATTGTCCTTGACCAGCTCCTTGACCTGCCCCACGCGCGTGGACATAGCGCCCTTGGCCGCGTCATAAGGCTCCTGGTTAGCTTCGCTTGCCCCCATCAGCTTGTGCTGCTGTGAAAGCATGCCCATGATACTGCCGATCATGCCCTGCGCTTCCTGAATGACCCTTTGCGAGTGCAAGACCTGCTCATCCGAAACCTTCAGATTTTCACTATAATGGATAATATGATATCCCAGTCCGGCAACGCATACGGCGAGGATGAGGGTGAATATAAAAAAATTCCTGAGCAATACAGGGTTTTTCATCGCAGGTGCCTTGGCAGCCGAAAGGTTTTCAGAAGTTTTTTATGTAAGAGGATTAAGACGGGATGGTCAATAGAAAACGGCACCTTTACGGTGCCGCCTTCTTATCCAAACAGCCTGAAAGGCGAATTTCTTTATTACACTGGCGGCGACTTGCCGCGGATGACGCTCATAACAGCCGCCACAAGGAAGAGTACGAGGAAGACGATAAAGATGATTTTGGCTATTTCGACCGCCGTGCCGGCAATCCCGCCAAACCCTAAAACCGCCGCGATAATGGCGATCACCAAAAACCCCAAAGCCCAGTTAAGCATAATTTTTCTCCTAATTTGTTGTCCGGTAACCAATATAAAATAGCCAACGGCTTTATTTATAAAGAGTTCCAGCAGATATATGGGAACTTTTGGGGTTGCCCGTGGTTTTCCCTCTATGTTAGTCGTTGAGATAGTCATGAGCGCCCAGGTTACGGATTACGATATTCAGGCCCTGCTTGACGGCGAAATGGACGCCGAATTAGGCAGAAAATTACTGGAGGAGCTGGAGCGCGATCCGGCCCTCTATAACCGCTATCTGGCCTATCAACGGCAAAAATCCCTTTTAAAATCATGGTGGAAGGATAATTGATCCCTTCCCCTTTACAACGGACACGCCTATCCTATCTTGTGCATTTGGGCTGGCGCTATACGGATAATCGTTTGATATGAAGGCCCTTGCCGTTTTTACATACCATTAAGGAGAAATTATATGACCAAACATCTATTGGCTGCCTCCCTCGCGCTGGCCGCCACTCTTACAGCAGCCCCTCTCGCGGCGCAGGCCGCCGACACCTATACGTTCGACCCGCACCATACCAGCGTTATCTGGAATGCCGGCCATTTCGGTTTCTCCAACCCGTTCGGCGTTTTTTCCAATATTGAAGGCACGCTCATCCTGGATGAACAGGCGCCGGAAAACAGCAAGGTCGATGTCACCATCCCGGTGGCGATGGTCGCAACGGGGATCGATCGTTTCGACGCCCACCTTAGAAACAAGGATTTTTTCGACACGGATAACTTTCCGGTCGCCAAATTCGTCAGCACGAATATCGAGCGTACAGGCGACGAAACGGCAAAAATCACGGGCGACCTTACGCTTCTCGATACGACCAAGCCGGTCGTCCTTGACGCCAAGCTGAACAAGAAAGGCCAGAACCCGATGAATAAAAAAGACACGGTAGGGTTTTCCGCAACAACGACCATCAAGCGTTCCGAGTTCGGACTCAATTACGGACTGCCGAATGTGAGCGATGACGTCCAGATTCAAATCGAGGCGGAAGCGAATAAATAAACCGCTTGTCATTCAAAGAAAACCGGACAGGGCCGCCGCGCTTTGTCCGGTTTTTTCATGGGGCAAGCCAGACAGAATATGGCAGGGGTTTCATATGGACTGTCCCGCCACGCGCATCCATATCGCTGCCGGGCCTTGTGCGGGCGGGGCCGCTCCTGCCAATAACCGGCGGGCCGCAATCTTTAAGCCGGAACCTGAACAGAAGCGAAAGCAGAAGCAGGTGTTGAAACGGGGGCCGGCGGCGAAAGCTGCCCGGCTCCTTAACCAGCCGCCGCGACCTTCGTCCTTTGTTCCGGAATAATATCTGGCCGGCCAACCGATACATAATGGAAACCATGGCGTTCCACTTCGCCGTCCTTATAGATATTGCGCAAATCAATAAGGCGCTTCGTCTTCATTTCCTGTGCAATCCGGCCAAGATCCAGCCCGCGATATTCGTTCCATTCGGTGATGATCACAAGCGCATCGGCGTCCTTGGCGGTTTCGTAAGGATCCTCGACCCATTCAATGCCGGAAAGGTTTTTTTGCGCCTGTTCCATTGCGATTGGATCATGGGCGACGATATGCGCCCCAAGTTCTTTTAAAATAGGCAGGATGACCAGCGACGGGGCGTCGCGGACGTCATCCGTGTTGGGTTTGAAGGATACGCCGAGAATTCCGATTTTCATGTCCTTTACCGATCCGCCGCAGGCCGCAACCACCTTATGCGCCATCTGCTGCTGGCGGTCGGCATTGACTTCCACGACAGCCTCGGCAATCCGCTGGGGCGCGTTGAAAGAACGGCCCGTCTGGGTCAGCGCCAGCGTGTCTTTCGGAAAGCAGGAGCCGCCATATCCCGGCCCCGCATGAAGGAATTTTGACCCGATCCGCCCGTCCATGCCAAGAGCGCGGGCGACATGCTGGACATTGCCGCCTGCGGCTTCGCATAGATTGGCTATTTCATTGATGAATGTAATCTTTGTCGCAAGAAACGCGTTCGCCGCATATTTGATGATCTCCGACGTTTCCGGCGTCGTCACGACGACGGGCGTTTCATTGATATAAAGCGGGCGGTAAAGTTCGCGCATCACTTCTTCTGCGCGCCGGCTGCTGCAACCGATAACCACGCGGTCGGGACGCATGAAATCATTGATCGCGGCGCCTTCACGCAAAAATTCGGGATTGGATACGACATCGATCAGATCCGCGCGTCCCTCTTCCTGCACGATTTTTTCGATCGCGCGGGCCGTGCCGACCGGAACGGTCGATTTCGTGACCAGAACCATCGGCCCCCTGGCTTTGCGAATAACCTCGCGGGCCGCTTCAAAAACATAGGTCAGGTCGGCATGGCCGTCCAGTTTGCGGGTTGGAGTGCCGACGGCGAGAAAAACCGCCTCCGCACCCTCAAGCGCTTCATCGAGGTTTGTTGTAAAAGAAAGGCGGCCGGCGGCGACCTGCTTGGCGACCAGATCCTCAAGGCCGGGTTCGTAAATCGGGATCCCGCCTTTTTGAAGACAGGCGATCTTGCTTTCATCCTTATCCAGGCAAACGACGTTCGAGCCGAACTCTGCAAAGCAGGTTCCGGAAACCAGTCCGACATAACCTGTCCCAATAACGCCAATACGCATATTATCTTCCTTTTCCCGTGCGGTTTTGCGGCGTGGGCCTTACCCGCATTGTTATTTTAAACCGCCCACAAAATAGCGGATTTAAAGATGCAGAACAAAGTATAATTAACATCACCAAAATGGCGCGGCCTGCCGTCCTGCGCGGCAGAACCGGCCACAGGCTTATGACTAAAAATCACTGTAAATTGCGCCTTTCCGCGGCCTTTTCGCCTGCCGCCGCCGCAAATTACGGGCAATATATCCGCTTTCAGGCTTTTTTACCAAGCCGCGGCCTGATATAAGGGGGGACTGTATTTTATTTTCAAGCCCAGTTTCAGGAATTGCCCCATGGCCGACACCAACGCCCAAGCATCGCAAGATAACGCCCCGCTCATGCCCCTTTTCTATACGAAGCCGACTCCGCTTGACGCGAAGACCCATGCCAAGCTTGCGCTTAAAAAAGATTTCGGCCTTGATTTTACAAAGGGCATCAATGCCGTTCCTGTCAATCTTATCGAACTGCCGCAAATCTGCCATTCTTACCCGATCGCCTTTGCGCCCGACGCGACCGGAACCCCCGTCGCCATTCTCGGCCTGCGCGACAATGAAAACCTGTTCCTCAACGATCAGGACGATTGGGAAGAAAATGTCTATATTCCGGCCTATATCCGCCGTTATCCCTTTATTTTTTCGGAAATTCCGGGTTCGGAACAGCTTTCCCTGTGCATTGATTATGACGATTCCGTGCTGGAAAGCGGCGGGGAACAGCGCTTTTTCAACGATGACGGCACACCGACGCAATTATCCCAGAATGCGCTTGAATTCTGTAAATCCTATCATGCTGCGGCGCAGCAGACGATTGCCTTCGGCAAAGCCATGGCCGAGGCCGGCATTTTATCCGACCGTCAGGCGGAAATCGCCATTGGCGGCGGCAAAAAGATTAATTTTTCCGGCTTCCGCATTATAGACGAGGCAAAACTGGCTGAAGTCGATGATAAAACCTTCGCCGAATGGCGCAAAAAAGGCTGGTTGCCGTTCATTTACGCACATCTTTTTTCCGGGGCCCAATGGCAAAGATTGACGCGCCTGTTAAACAAGCGTATGGAAAATAAGTAAGCAATAGGGAAAATCTTCCAAGCAAGAGGATCGATACGACACATGGCAAAAGTTGGCGCACAACGCGCGGCAGATCTAACGGGCCGCTCCAAATCCACCATCCAGCGCGCGATGAATTCGGGCAAGCTGTCCTTCGAACTCGACAGCAATGGCCGCAGACTGATTGACGCCTCTGAACTGGATCGCGTGTTCGGCCTCCTGCCACAGCAAAATAACGGCGGCAACGCCCCTTCCGCGCAGGAAACGGCCTCGCAGGCGGAATTGCAGCGCGCGGCGGACATGCTGGAAATCGAGCGTATGAAAATGCGCGTCCGCGCCCTCGAAGAACAGCTCGACATTACGCGCGAACAGCTTGAAGACATGCGCGGTCAACGCGACCTCTGGCAAAAACAATCCCAGCAGATCCTCATCACCAGCCAGTATAGCCAGAAACAGGCCGAAGAGCTGAAGGAAGAGCTGCGCAGCCGCGAGGAGCGCGCCCGTCAGGCCAAACAAAAAATGCTCGAAGACCGTATGAAGCGGATGCAGGGCCAGAACCAGAACACGCATGCCGCCGGCGGACGCCCGCAGCAGCAGGCCGGAGGCCAGCAGCCCCAGCAACAGCAAGCCACGAAATCCAGCATGGATATTCAGGGCCTCTGGAAGAAAATTCGCGGCGGCAAAGCGGCATAATTTTTCTTTGCACCTACGAAATATGATACCATCAACCCTATGAACAGGTTGATGGTTTTTCTTTTTTGCCTTCTTGTCTTTCCGGCTTCCGCGGCGCTCGCGCAAGGGACGACGGAACTGCGCCACCGCGACGGGATCAACTATTTGATGGATGACGGCATCATGTCGCAGGAGGAGATGGAGCAGGAGGCGAACGATATGTACAGGCTCTGTACCCTCAACCCCTATTTGAAGACCTATGCCGATTGCGGGTGCATCGCCGGCGCTTTCCTCATCGAGCGCGAAAAGCTCGGCCCCTATGTGCCGCAATCCACCATCTATGAACGCATCCGCGACAATGGCCGCGTAAAATGCGCGAACACGGAAAGCGTTGCGATCACGACCTATAATCAATGTATGGAATTTTCACAAACCTATTACGAAATGGCCCGCGACCATGTCGAATATTGCACCTGTGTCGGCAATGACGTCGCGCGGGAATATGAACGCAGACCTGTCATCAATTCCGCCTATATTTCGGCCCTTACCACGCGCTCCATGACATCATGCAGGGATCCGAATTATCCCGCGCGGCAGCGGGCGGATGCGGGCGCACGCGGAAACACGCCGGCGCCCGGCACGTCCGCCCCCCAAGCCGCAGCCGGCACGTCCGCCCCTTATAACCGGCTGAATTAACAGGCTCTATTCATAGCGTGCGGATATGACCGTTTTGGCCGAGTTCAGGCTGATCCCAGCCTGCGCCGTAGCAAGCGGTAAAATATTCTCTGCAAAAAAGCGCGCATGGATTATCTTGCGCCCGAAAAATTCTGCGTCCCCCGCCCCCGAACCGAGCCTCTCCACCGCCTTGAGCGCCGCGCGGAAGATCATCATACCAGCCGCCGCCCCTGCCAGCGCCTTGAGATAGGGGACGCTGATAGCAGCGACGTAATCCATATCCTCTTTCGCAAGAGCGGATATATTCGCCGATGCTGCGCCCAGCACCGCATGGCTTTTTGCGAGGGCGTCATGCATCACCGCAAAATCATCGCCCGGCGCTTTTTTCAAGGCGGACAGCGTTTCATCAAATTCTTTCAGATAAATTTGAAGCGCCCTGCCTTCATCGCGGATAATCTTGCGGAACATAAGATCGGCGGCCTGAATGCCGTTCGTCCCTTCATAAATAGGCAGGATACGCGCATCGCGGTAAAATTGCGCCGCGCCCGTTTCCTCAATAAAGCCCATGCCGCCGTGGATTTGCACCCCTGTCGAAGCGACCTCGCAGGCCATATCGGTACACCATGCTTTGACCAGCGGCGTCAGCAAATCAACCTTTGCCTGCGCCGCCGCGTCGCCCGCCTTTGCCAGATCGAGATGAAGCGCAGCCTCATAGGCGAGGGCGCGCCCCGCCTCCACCTGTGCCGCCATCGAAAGCAGCATGCGTTTGACATCCGCATGCTCCGCAATCACCGCGGCACTGCCGCCCTTTTTAGACAGCGGCGCGCCCTGCACACGCTCCAGCGCATAGGCGAGCGCCTTTTGATAGGCGGCCTCGGCAAGCGCAACGCCCTGCAAGCCGACGGAAAGCCGCGCATTGTTCATCATCGTGAACATATATTTAAGCCCCTCATGCTCCTGCCCGACGAGATAGCCGACAGCGCCCTTACGATCGCCCGCAACGTCGCCATATTGCATCGTGCAGGTCGGCGAGGCGTGGATGCCGAGCTTATGCTCGATCCCCGTGCAAAGAAGATCGTTGCGCGTCCCGTCTTTTAAAAATTTCGGCACGATAAAGAGCGAAATTCCCTTCACCCCCTCCGGCGCACCGGGCAGGCGCGCGAGGACAAGGTGGATGATGTTATCGGTGAAATCATGTTCGCCGTAAGTGATAAAAATCTTCTGGCCGGAAATCCTGTAGGCGCCGTCTTCGGCAGGCTCCGCCCTGGCGCGGACGGCGGCGAGATCGGAACCCGCCTGCGGTTCGGTCAGGTTCATCGTCCCCGTCCATTCGCCGCTGATCATTTTTCCAAGATATTCATCCTTGAGCGCGCCGCTTGCATGGGCCTCGATCGCCTCGATCGCGCCCTGATTGAGGAGCGGGCAAAGGCCGAAAGACAGGTTTGCGCCCTGCCACATTTCCTGCACCGCGAAGGCGACGAGCCACGGCAATCCCTGCCCGCCATGCGCCGGATCGAACACGACGGAATTCCACCCGCCCGCGCAATATTCCGCATAGGCTTCCTTAAACCCCTTTGCCGTCGTGACGACCCCGTCCGCAAGCGTCGTCCCGTCCCTGTCGCCCATCTGGTTGAGCGGGGCGAGGACGCCGGAGGCGAGCGCCGCCGCAGGTTCCAGAATGGATTCAACCATAGGCGCGTCCAGCTTGCCGAGATCGGGATGTTCGGGAAGCTTTTCCAGCCCTATCACGGAATCCAGCAAGAACATCATATCTTTCAGGGGCGGGGCATAAACGGCCATAAAAACCTCGGTCACGGGGTGGATAAAGGAGAATCAACGATCCAGCCCAGTATAGTAACGCACCCCGCCTTTAAGAAGGCTAAACTGGCACGGGACTTGAAACGCTTCTTTTACGCAGAGCATGGAAAAGTAAGGTTTTGAAGAGCAGGATATGGCACATAACTTTAATGTAAACAATACGTTAGATGCTTTCAAGGTTCCACGGAACATCTATAACGCCATCCAGAACGCTTCCCGTTCCACGGGGGTCAATTTTACCTACCTCGTGGAAAAGGCTGCCGCCGAAAGCTCTTTCAACCCGGACGCCAAGGCGCGTACCAGCTCCGCGACGGGGCTTTTCCAGTTTATCGAAAGCACATGGCTCGGCATGGTGAAAAACCACGGGGCAAAATACGGCTTGCAGGATTATGCCGCCAAAATCGGCGCCGATGGCCGCGTCGCCAGCCGCAAGGATCGGCAGGAGATTCTGGAACTGCGCAAAGATCCCGAAATCGCCTCCTACATGGCCGCAGAATTTGCCGCGGAAAATCATCAGCAATTGAAGAATAATGTCGGCGGCAAGATAGGCTCGACCGAACTTTACATGGCCCATTTCATGGGCGCGGGCGGCGCCAGCGCCTTCTTGAACGCCATGAAGAAAAACCCCGCCATGGCCGCGGCAGACATCTTCCCCCGCGAGGCCCGCGCCAACAGGAATGTTTTCTTTGACGCCCGCACGGGCGCGCCGCGGTCGCTACAGCAAGTCCACGCCTTTTTCGACCGTAAATTCAACGGCGCTCCGGCGGGCGCGGTTAAAGATTCCGTAATGACGGCGAGTGCCGCGCCCCTGCGCGCGCAAGGCTATGCTGGCCCGCGCACCGCTGCCGCTTCCGCCCCTGCCATGGAAAACCGTACGGCAGGCATGGCCCGGAATACAGGCGCGGCAGACCGCATTACATCCGGCGCAACGGGCGCGGCCAATAATTTCACGGGCCTGCGCCGGAACGATCCGCTGGCCCGCATTTCCTCCCTGATGGACGTCCTGCAGGCCCAGAACGCACAGCAGTCATTGCTGCGAATCACGGGCGGCAAGAGCAGTGATAATCTGTCGATTTTCCCGCCATCCCTTTACGGCAACCTGACATTATCGCCCGCGCAGATGATGATGCTTTCCGGCTTCACAGCCTGAAGTTTTTGAAAAAACTCACAAATATCATTCCGCTCTTGCATGGCTGCATTGCATTATATGAATAACTTCTTTTTTGTACTTATATTTGATCATAAATACTATTAGCTCATAGTATTCATAAACAAACCAAGTAAATATATTTTTATTATACTACAAGCAAATATATATTTTACTTTTGCATTTACTATTACTATATAATTACAAATTACTATTGACAATCAGCAAGATATATCATAGATTACAAGTAACAAGACGGAAGAATAACCGTTGAAAACAAAATCAGGGAGGTTCCTATGGTAAAACTGACACCTCATGTAAACAGGGCCGCACGACAAGAGCCACGGAGGACAGTAAGAGCCAAGCCGGCGTTTGAAACAGGGGTTTCATCGGCTGGGACAAACTGGAAAATGATGGCGACGCTCCGGCATAATCCGCGCGTAGCCGCCTGGGCCCAAAGAGCGCTAAGATTCTAAAGGCCCTTTATTTCCAAAAGGCAACGCCGTAGCCCTCATGCGGCGTTGTTTTGCGGGACTCCCCCCTCTTCCTGTTGCCCCGGATTTCTTTTGAAACAGAGCCTATGGGCGTATCCGTTTTGAAAGGAATTTTTCATGCCGGTTTCGATCAAGGCCCGTTCCTGAACAACGACGTTCAGCGCCCTTGCGCCGCGCGGCGCAAACGGTCGTTGATGGCGATGCCAAGCCCCCGTTCGGGGATCCCCATCACGGCGATGGATTTATTGGCGGGATTGTCGAGGTCGCGCAACATGGTGAATAGATTGGCGGCGGCTTCATGCAGATCGCCATTCTCGCTTAGATTGCGGAATTTATCGTCGCCCAGTTCCTTCGCAAAGCCGCCGCCCTTAACCCCCATGAATTTCGTAGAGCCGAAGGCGAGAAGCCCCTCCTCCCGCGCAATATCGACGGCGCCGAGCCGCACCGGAATGCTCGGCGCGTAATGTTTCAAAAGCTGCCCCGGAGAGCGCGGCGCGTCATGGCCGCCCAGATCATAGGCGACATCGCCGAGATATTCCGCCAGATCCTCCGCCGTCACGGCGCCGGGGCGGACGATGACGGGAACGTCCCCGCTTAAATCCAGAACCGTCGATTCAAGCCCTACGCTGCAAGCCCCGCCGGCGATAATCATGGGGACGCGGGCACCCAAAGATTCCTGCACATGGCGCGGCGTGGTGGCGGACGGCTCGCCAGATGCGTTCGCGCTGGGGGCAGCCACCGGCACGCCCGCTTTTTCAATCAGCGCCAGCGCAACCGGATGGTTCGGCATGCGGATGGCGATCGTATCCAGCCCGGCGCTCACCAAATCGGAAACGCCCCCATCCTGTTTCTTCGGCAGGATAAGCGTCAGCGGCCCCGGCCAGAAAGCGGCCATGATTCCCTTTGCCCGCGCATCGACCGCGACATATTTTTCCGCATCCTCGCGCCGCGCGACATGGATAATTACAGGGTTGATCGCAGGGCGGTTTTTCGCCGCAAAAATACCGGCGACCGCCCGTCCGTCCAGTGCGTTCGCGCCCAGCCCGTAAACCGTTTCCGTCGGAAACGCGACCAGCCCGCCGGATTTTATAATCCCGGCAGCCTCCTCAATTGTTTCAGGGATTGGCGCGGCCATCTTCATCATGAACGTAAATGGCTCTTTTGCCTTTGAAAATGCAAGCTTTATTGCCGTTAAAGGCTATTTTTCTTTGCCTATGGAAATGAGAAACCTAATAAAGCACCATGCAAAAACTATCCGGCATCTTCGCCTTCGACGCTCCGGCAAACCTCGTATCATGGTCGGTCGAAACATATTTTCTGCTGGATTATCATAGTCTTTTCGGGCGCGTCCGGCCAACCCCGGACCCCGCCAATCCGGGGCGCTTCGACCTTACATAGCTAAGGGAGCCCCCTCTTCCAGCACGTTTTCTGTCGCTGCTGGACGGCTAATCCTTCTTGCAGGAATGGAAAACACCACCCGTTACCGGCTCCGGCAAGCCAGTCGTTCCGGGTAGGCTTAAAGGCAACCCTAAAAGACTCCGCACCGCCAGATAGGCGAAGCATTCAGCCTCGGTCGCATCCCCGTCCCAGCCGAGATCATCGACGCTTTTCACCGCGCCATTCAGCTCTTCATTCAAATATTTCATCAGCGCCTTGTTGTGCCGTCCTCCGCCGCACGCATACCAGCTCTTGGGCGTTTGCGGCATATGCTCTTGCGCCCTCACGATCATATCGCCTGTGAACCGCAGCAATGTCGCCGCCCCGTCTTCGGTACTAATCACGTCCATGCCCTTTGTCAGCGGCCCCAGCGCCGCGATGTCCCATTGGTCGCGGTCGAGGGATTTGGGCGGCTTGCGGCTGAAATATTCATGCGCATACCATTGTTCAAGCAGCGCCCGCACAGGCTTGCCCGCCGCCGCCAGTTTTCCATCCTCGTCATAGGCGGCGCCGGTGCGGGATTTCACCCAGTCATCCATAAGCGCATTGCCCGGCCCCGTATCGAACGCGACTATGTCGTTCTCGCCTTCGCCAATCCACGTGACATTCGCAACCCCGCCGATATTCAACAGGGTGACGGGCAGTTCGAATCCTCCATGGCGCACCCTTGCGGCATGATAGAGGGGGGCCAGCGGCGCGCCTTCACCCCCCGCCCGCACGTCGGCGCTGCGGAAATCATCAACCACATCCATCCCCGTTTCGCGCGCCAGCAAGGCCCCGTCGCCGATCTGGATCGTCACCCCGTCTTTGGGGGCATGATAGATGGTCTGGCCGTGAAAACCGACAATATCGCCCTTGATCCTGAGCTGCTCCACGGCCTGTGCATGCTTCAGGGTCAGGAGCCGTTCGGCGTCCCTGATGGAAGGGGCATGCCGCTCCCGCCCCCCGAAACAGGCGCGGATGGCGGCCCGCTCTTCGTCCGTATAGGGAATGGTTAAAAAGCCCAAAGGCTTCACATAGCCGCACCCGTCCGTTTCAATGGCGGCGCAGTCCACCCCATCCAGCGACGTGCCGGACATCAGGCCAATTGCGGTATAGACTTTGTTTTCAGGCATGGCTATAACCCTGTTATGACATACAAATCCGAATTCCTGAATATCCTATCCGAACGCGGCTTCATTCACCAGTGCAGCGATTTCGAGGGGCTCGACAAAAAACTGGGCGAAGGGGTGCAGAGCGCCTATATCGGTTTCGACGCCACGGCGAAATCCCTGCATATCGGTAATCTTACCGGCATCATGATGCTGAAATGGTTTCAGGAAACGGGGCACAAGCCGATCACCTTGATGGGCGGCGGCACGTCGAAAATCGGCGATCCGTCCTTCAAGGATCAGTCCCGCAACCTGATGACCGACGAAACCATCCGCGAGAACATGGAGAATATAAGGAGCAATTGCTTCAACCAGTTCCTGCGCTATGGCGACGGGCCGGCGGACGCCGTCATGGTCAATAACGACGACTGGCTTTCGGAGCTGAAATATCTCGACTTCCTGCGCGATTACGGGCGCTATTTCACCGTCAACCGCATGATCGCCTTCGATAGCGTCAAAACGCGGCTTGAGCGTGAAAGCCCGCTGACGCTTCTGGAATTCAACTATATGGTGATGCAGGGCTACGACTTCCTCGCCATCCACCGCGAATACGGAACGATCCTGCAAATGGGCGGCTCCGATCAATGGGGCAATATCATCAACGGTGTCGATCTCGCGCATAAATCGGATCAGGCGCAGCTCTTCGCCCTGACCGCACCGCTGCTGCTCAACAGCGCGGGCGAGAAAATGGGCAAGACCGTCAACGGCGCTGTCTGGCTGAACAGGAACATGCTCAGCCCCTACGATTACTGGCAGTATTTCCGCAACGTCGATGACGCCGATGTCGGCAATCTGCTCGCGCGCTTTACGATGCTGCCGATGGATGAAGTCCGCCGCCTGGCGGCCCTGCAAGGCTCCGAAATTAACGAGGCCAAAAAGATCCTCGCTCACGAAGCGACAAAGCTTTGCCATGGAAAACAGGCAGCAATTGAGGCCGAGAAAACTGCTAAGAATGTTTTTGAAAGGGGTAGCGTAGGTAGCGAATTACCATCTGTAATTATTTCCGAACAACGACTCAGAGCCGGAATACCTCTCACAGAACTTCTTGTTGAAATCAAACTTTGCAACTCCAAAAGTGAAGCAAAACGGCTTATTGCTGGTGGGGGCGTACGTATTGATAATAAACAGATTACCACAGAAAATTACTTAGTAACAACTCAGGACATGGCACTGGATTATGATTTCGGGTCTGACGGAAATTGGATAAAAATTTCCGCGGGCAAGAAACGCCATGCGCTTGTAAAGACGGCCTAGTCTTCGTCTTCCACCAAAGCCGGATTATTGCTGCGGCCCCGCCGTGCGGGGGGCGCGGCGCTGCCCGGCAGGTTCTTGCGCCGGAGCGGCCTTTCCGGACATGGCTTCCTCCTCGCCCGGAATACGCTGTGAAAATCCGCCTTCGAATAAAATACGGCGGAGGATGCCGGGCGCGAGGACGGAAAGCGGGTTTACCGAAATTTGCGGATCGCCGCTCGGCCCCTTCATCGTATAGGTCGCCGCAATCAGGCCGGAAGAACCGCCGAGTATTTCCCCCACCAGCGGGATTTGGGACAGGAGGGAGTTGACTTCCGTCATCGGAATAATCGTCCCCGCGACGTCAGTCGTCTTTTTGCCGCGATCGGCCGTTCCGGCGAATGTCAGGCCGATGGACGACCCCGATGTGCTTCCATCCTTGATGATGAGCAGGTTCCCTTCGGGCCGGAAACGCCACTCGAAACCGGATTCAAGCTTGGAAAAGACAAGCCCCTGATTGCCGAGAAGCTGTTGCAGGCCCGTAAGGCTCATCAGGCTCAGCAACCTTGCGAGCGCGGGCGCCCTTACCACGCGGAAATTTTCCATCCGCATCGTGCCGTGGAGATTGCCCCTTCTGTCGCCTTCCGGCGGCTCCCCGTAGATAAGGAGCGAGCCGCCCTCAATATCTTCATAAAGGCCGAACCCGTCCAAAGTCGCGCCAGCGTCATTTGTTTCCAGCCTGAAAATACGCTTCCCCGTCCCGTCGGGCATAAAGCGGATGAAGATATTCCCATCCCCAATTCCCGCATCATATTCGATGCGCGTAATATCGCCCTCATCGTCAAGTTCAAGATAGGTTTTCGTATTGCGGGTTTTTTGCCCGTTTGCGGCCAGCATCGTGCTTGCCGTCATCGCGATTTTCATCGGCTGCTGCTTTTCCTTCGGCGCGTCTGCATAAAGGCCGGACGCTTCGGCTTCCTGCAGGAAAGGCGCGAGATCGAATACCGGCCCGTCCGCCTTGATATTCATGACATTGCCTTCCGTCACGTTGAAGGTCAGGGCCATTTGGGTTTTGCCGATGGATATGTTCGGAAGATTCCCGCTCGACAGATCCGCCTTTTTCCCGTTCATGGGGGCGAATTTTATCGCGGCCTTGCCCGCGGACAGATCCTTTGTCGCAAGTTCGATATCCCTCAATTCCTTTAAGACGTCGTCCTTCAATATCGCGGTTGCGCTGATGGTTCCGGCAACGCCTTGCGGCTTGGCATAGCGGAACGGATCGATATGGATGCGGACGGGCGCGAGATCCCCCTGCACCTCGACGCTCGCATCGCCCTTGCCCTTATCCGTATAGACGACGCTCACGGGCATGGTGCCGCTGATATAATCATCAAGATCGACGCCGAAATGGTTGCGAAGCTCCTTATCAGCGCCGAGCTTTGCCTCGACACGCATCGAATAAGGATTGCCTTCAGACGAAAAGAACTGATGCCAGTCAAGCTCCGTATCCCGCCCCGCGAGCTTCGCATGCCCCTTGATCTTGAAACCGCCCGGCTCCGTCGCCATTTCCAGCGGCCCGCCCGAAAGCGCAAGGCCCTCGACGACAGCCGGGATCTCGATATCGCTCAGGATGCCTTTGACGGATACGTTGACCTCTTCCTTCGGCAGGTCTTTCAAGGTGGGAAGGCCGACTTCGACCTCGGCCTCGATCGCGCCCTTTACCGCCGCCGCATCAATGCCGATCTCGTTCTTATCCATACCGATAGGCTCGGCGGCTATATATTCCAAGGCGCCCGCAAGCGGCCCTTTTATTTTTGTCTTCACGGTCACATAGCCCGCACCGGACACCATCAGATCCGTAGCTTTCACGGTGACGTCCGTTCCCTCTATTTCGCCGAGCATGGCGCGCGCGTCCGTAATCTCAAGAAGCTCCGCCGCGAGATCGAAATGCCCGCGGCCGCTCGCATTTTCGGCGGGCATCAGCGTATCGCTATAGGTGACCTTGCCGCCCTCAAAAGAAAAATCGATCTTTAATTCCGGCACATCGACATCGATGCGCGAAGAATTCGTCTGCGGCTCTTCAATCCTGTCAACCGTGAGCAGCAATTCACCCGTAACATCCCGGCCCGTTGCGCCTTCGATATTAAGGCCCAGCCATTCATAGGCATCGCCGTCCCGCTCCGATTTCGGGATGAGTTCCGCAATATCGTTGATTGCGACCTTGCCGACGGCAAAGGAAAGCGGCAGGCGTAAGGAGTCCTGATCGAGCATTGCATCCGCCTTCCCTTCAAAGACGACGCCGCCTATATCACCGGACAGGCGGGAGATGGAAAGGCTTTTATCCGCAGCATTATATTCGCTCTCCAGAATGATGTTCCTAAGCTCTATCGGCGCGTCATATTCTTCGGGCAGATGGATAGAGCCTTCCGGAACCTCTCCGGAAAACTTCGCATAGACGGGAACCATGGCGGAATCCATCGCAAGCTCCATCTCGCCTGTAAAATATAAATCCTGCCCCGCGACTTCATCAGGCACAGGCAGGAAGCGGGAAATAATATAAGGATTCACGTCCTGAATATGCGCGGCCGCCTTAAAATCATCCATCTCTTTCCGGTAAACCATATCGAGGGCGACACTCGCGCTCTGTCTGGAGCCGCCCGGCAAAGCGACGACCAGGGCTGCCGCGACGCCTTGCGGATGTTCGCTTAGCATAAAATCAAGATCCGTCAGATACCATGAAAGGCCGAATTTATAGTCGCGCACCGCGACGCTCGCGCCCCTTATTTCAAATGCACGAAGGCGCGAGATCCAGCTGCCGCGCTTTTTGTGCGCCATATCCTTGAAAAGCTGCACAATGTCATTGCGGTTATTGCTCCCTTCATGGACAGGCGGCTGCCCGCCGGACATTTCATCGACGGAGATTCTCTTATTGCCCCCTTCATCCTCCTTCAGGAAAAGCGTAAGGCTTCCCTCCTCCGTCCGCACCAGCTCCAGCGACGGGGCCATAATAATGACGCTGACGGGCCTTATATGACCGAACATCAGGGCGCGGCGGGAAAGCCCTATGGAGGCGCGATCGATCCTGAGGCTGTTCACATCGCTTTCACCTTTACGGATTTGCAGGCCGCTGACATTCATCAAAAACGGCCCGCGCATTTCCGGCCATGACAGGACGATATCGTCAAAGGCGACGGCAACGCCGTCCTGCTGGCTTCCAAGCGCGTCCGTGATATATTCTTTTGCAAAGCCGAGCGAGATCGGCCCTTCCGATAATTTCCAGATAAAAACCCCGAACAGGACAGCCAAAAGGAACAGGAGAACGGCCATACATTCAAGCACGGCAGCCAATGTTCTATTGCCAATTTTTATAAAAGAGCCAAGCACGGGGAAAACCTGGAAAAGCTGAAAATTCAATCTGTCATTCTTTTATTACAATAGGGCAATTTCCCGGTCTTGTCAGGCGGCAACTTGACATTCCTTCCCAAAATACAAAGTAATAGGGGGACTGTTTTACCGCCCCATCCAGCCATGAAAGAGGACTGTAAATGACCACACTCAAAGAAGGTTCCAAAGCCCCTGCCATCGATCTGCCGACCGATAACGGGGGGCATTTCAATCTGGGCGCCATGAAAGGACAGAAAGTCGTTGTTTATTTCTATCCCAAGGACGATACAAGCGGATGCACTGCGGAATCCTGTTCCTTTTCAGAAAACATCAAATCTTTTGAAAAGCTGGGCGTCGCCATTGTCGGCATTTCCAAATGCAGCGTGAAGAAACATGATAAATTCAAGGCGAAATACGGCCTCCAATTCCCCCTCGCCTCCGACGAGGAGGGCGATGTTTGCGAACGCTATGGCGTGTGGGTGGAAAAATCCATGTATGGCCGCAAATATATGGGTATCGAGCGCACGACCTTCCTCATCGATGAGGATGGAAAGATCGAAAAAATCTGGCCGAAAGTAAAAGTAAACGGCCATACGGAAGAAATCCTCGAAGCCTTGAAAGCCGCAAGGAAAGCCGCCTGACGGCCTTCAGGATCGATAGCGGTAGCGGGCCGGGCGATTAGCCGGACGATTATGCGCTCAGTTTCAAACCGACAATACCGGTCACGATAAGCGCGGCGCTCGCTATGCGGAAAGCCGATGCGCTTTCACCGAACAGGACTATCCCCGCAATCATGGCCCCGACAGCGCCAATGCCCGTCCATATCGCATAGGATGTGCCGAGCGGCAGCGCCTTGACGGCGAGGGCCAGAAGCCAAAGACTTACCGCCATCGCCGCAACCGTCCATAATGAGGGGACAAGCTTTGTAAGGCCTTCCGAATATTTCAGTCCCAAAACCCAGCCCAGTTCAAACAGTCCGGCAAAAAACAGGTAAACCCACGCCATAACGATCATCCTTTCGCGTCCGGTGCGGGGCCGTCCCCACGATATGATTGAGAAAATGCAAAGGCGCAACGGGCCGTCCCGTCAACCGTCATCCTACCGCGAAAAGACGGAAAAATCTAGGCGGACGCTTTTGCCCTTGCGCGCTCGGCCAGCGTCATCATCACGACAGCCAATATCCCCAGCATCAAGAAGCCGGACGTCATGGGGATCAGCGTGCCGTTATAGAGCTGGCCTATAACCGCGCCTATCGTCATGGAGATAAGGGAGGAAACGGAGCCGATAACGGCGGAGGCGATTCCGGCAATATGCCCCAGCGGCTCCATCGCCAGCGCATTCAGATTGCCGAAAATAAGGCCAAAACTAAAGAACATGGCCGCCGCATAGATAAGGAACATCCATAGCTCTATCTCCACGAAGCCATGAAGAAGCAGGAAGGCCGCCGAGCTTGATATAATGCATAAAAAGGCGCGGAAGGCGATATAGCGCATTCCAAGTTTTTCGACAATGCGCGAATTCATCATCGAAGATGCCGCAACGACAACGGCCAGCGCGCCGAAATAAATGGAAAACATTTCACCGGTGCCGAACTGATCCTGAAAAATCTGCTGGGATGAGTTGAGATAGCCGATCAGGCTGCCGAAACATATCCCCGAACACATCATGTAAAACATGCTGGTGCGTGTTGCGACAACCTGCCGGAAGCCTTCTATGATATTTCTCGCATGGAAAGGTATCCGCCGTTCGCGCGGCAGGGTTTCTTCAAGCCGGAAGACAATCCATACGCATATTGTAACGGCATAGATGAAATAAAGGACAAAGATTCCGCGCCATGAAGACAGGCTCATAACAGCCTGGCCGATACTGGGCGCAACGGCGGGAACGACCATGAAAATCATCATGACGATCGACATGAGTTTCGCCATTTGCCGCCCTGCATATCTATCCCGCACAATGGATATGGCCGATATGTAAGGCCCCGCGACGCCAAGCCCTTGTATCACACGGCCAATCAGCAGGACTTGCATGGTGCCTGCGGTATAACCCACGATACTGCCGATCAAATAAATGCAAAACCCCACATAGAGGATTTTCTTACGCCCGAACGCATCCGAAAGCGGGCCGGCCAAGAGCTGCCCCGCCGCCATGCCGGCGAAAATCCCGCCTATCAGATATTGGGCATGGTTGCGGTTGGCGATTTGCAGATCGTGGCTGATAACACCGAGCGCCGGCAAAATCGCGTCAATCGAAATCGCAGCCATGGCCATCAGGGAGGCCATGAGAACGATGAATTCCTTGCCCGGAGCATGGATATTAGGCGCTGCTTGTGTCATGCGCCTTCCTATAGCCGCCGCCCGCCTGTTTGCCAATAGGCAAGAAAATAAAAAAGGCCCGCAAAGGGCCGTTTTTTGTATTTTCACAAAGCGCGGTTAAGCTTTAAGCGGCCTTTGCAAGCTGCGGCGTGACATTCCTGCCACCCTCGGCCTTGTTCATGTGGTCATGGACATGGGCGACCATTTCGTCCGTATATTCATGGAAGAAATGGTTGGCGTTCGGCACGGTGCGGTAATCGATCTCGATCCCCTTCTGCGCCTGCAGCTTTTCAACGAGCTTTGCGACGCTGGCTTCCGGCACGATATTGTCTTTTTGACCGTGCAGGATAAGCCCCGAAGACGGGCATGGCGCGAGAAACGAAAAATCATAGATATTCGCAGGAGGCGCAACGGAGATGAAGCCCTGAATTTCAGGGCGGCGCATCAAAAGCTGCATCCCGATCCACGCGCCGAACTGGAATCCCGCGATCCAGACATAGGGCGCGTTCGGGTTGAATTGCTGCATCCAGTCAAGGGCGGAGGCCGCATCGGAAAGCTCGCCCTCGCCGCGGTCGAAAACGCCCTGTGATTTGCCGACGCCGCGGAAATTGAAACGCATGGTCGAAAACCCGCGCGCGACCATCGCCTGATAAAGCAGGTAGGTGTTTTTATTGTTCATGGTTCCGCCATGTTCCGGGCTGGGGTGCAGAACCAGCGCAAGCGGCGCATTGGGCGTTTTGGAATGGTGATAACGGGATTCGATCCGGCCTGCGGGGCCGTTGAAAATAATTTCAGGCATATATTATCTTTCCACACAAAAGATTCGTTAAGCATCCTCTATAAAGAACCCGGGCCGAAAAGTCCAAATTAATTGTCTAAGATGTTGATTTACTTGTGGGCAAGCCTTGCTTCTGTGAAATAAATGACGTTTTACCTAAGACTTTTAAAACTTTTGGAAACCCCTTATAAAAGCCATCATGCAAAGAATTTACCTTGATTATAACGCCACGGCTCCCATCCGTCCCGAAGTCGTCGAAGCGGTGACAGCTTCCATGGGAGTGACGGGCAATCCCTCTTCCGTCCATGCGGAAGGGCGCGGGAGCCGTAAAATCGTCGAAGACGCGCGCGCTTATGTCGCCGCCCTGACAGGCGTGCGCACGGCGCAAGTGATCTTTAACGGCGGCGCGACCGAGGGCAATAACACGATCCTGTCCGGCTATCACGGCGCCGCTATCATCATCGGCTCGATGGAACATCCTTCCGTCAATGAAGCCGCCCCGGAAAATGCGCGGCGCATTCCGGCGGGCCGGAGCGGCGTTCTCGATAGCGGGGCGTTTGCAAGGATGCTGGATGAATCCGCCCCAGCGCTGGTCAGTATCCAGTATGTGAATTCCGAAACGGGCGTTATCCAGCCGGTTGCGGAACTTGCCGCGCTGGCAAAGGCGAAAGGCGCTCTCGTCCATTGCGACGCTGTACAGGCAGCGGGGCGGATCGATCTCGCCTTTAAAACGCTGGGCGTCGATTATATGACCTTGTCCGCCCATAAATTCGGCGGGCCGCAAGGGGTCGGCGCGCTAATCTTCCGCGAAGGGTTGCAGATTCCGAAATTCATGCGCGGCGGCGGGCAGGAAAAACGCCAGCGCGCGGGGACGGAAAACGTCGCCGCCATTGCGGGTTTCGGCATGGCGGCGCGGCTTGCGGGCGCGGATATCGACGCTTACCAGACCCGTTGCAAAACCTTACAGGACAGGCTTGAAAGCGGTTTGCGGGCTATCGCGCCCGATATTATTATCCTTGGAGAAGACGCCCCCCGCGTCGCCAACACGACGGCAACGCTCCTGCCCGGCATTGCCGGCGAAACGCAGCTGATGGCGCTCGATCTCGAAGGCATCGCCGTTTCCAGCGGCTCCGCCTGCTCCTCCGGCAGCTTCAAACCCTCCCATGTGCTAGGCGCCATGGGTTTTGACGACAATGCGGCGCGGAGCGGCTTGCGGTTTTCAACCGGATGGGCTACCACCACAGCCGATATTGATACGGCCCTGGCGGCGTTTGAAAAGATGCTGGGGCGGTTGAGGAAGTAGCGAAATGGCAAAAATCACCTTTATCCTGAAAGATGGCACCGAGAATGTCATCGAAGCCGCAAACGGGCTTTCCCTCATGGAAGTCGCATTGAAAAACGACATAGAGCAGATCGAAGGAACGTGCGGCGGCGGCCTTGCCTGCGCAACCTGCCATCTCTATATCCATCCCGACTGGTGGGATAAATGCCTGCCCGACGGTGAGAGAAGCGATGACGAGGAAGATATGCTCGATCTCGCCTTTGATTTGCGCAGAACATCGCGCCTTTCATGCCAGATTACGGTCAGCGACGATCTGGACGGGCTGATCGTCGCCGTTCCGGGGGCGAAACCGGGCTGGTAACGGGCTGGCCCGCCTCGCCCGTACGGGCAGAAAACGCAGAAAACAATGACGATAAAGCGTATTTTTGCTGCCACGACTGTAAATTATGCAAAAACCTTGATTTTCAGGGCCTCTTCCTTGTAAAAGTTAACGCGCTTTGGCCGCCGTCGCCACCCCGCCGTTTTGCAGGGCGCCTGCGAAGGCGGCTATAGAGGATAAAATGACAACGGATAAACTCAACAGCCTCGGCTTTGCAAAGCCGGAATCAGAAACCCGCGTGGTCGTCGCCATGTCGGGCGGCGTCGATTCATCCGTGGCCGCGGCCCTGTTGCAGGAACAAGGTTATGACGTCGTCGGCGTTACGCTCCAGCTTTACGATTACGGCGCGGCAGTTTCGCGCAAAGGGGCTTGCTGCGCCGGCGCGGATATTTACGATGCGCGGCGCGTGGCCGAAGCGCTCGGCTTTCCGCATTACGTCCTGAATTACGAAGATAATTTCAAGGATTCCGTGATTGATGATTTCGTCGAATCCTACCTGCATGGCGAAACCCCCATCCCTTGCGTCAAATGCAACCAGACCGTCAAATTCCGCGATCTTTTAAAAGTCGCGCGCGATCTCGGCGCGGATTGCATGGCCACAGGCCATTACATCCAGCGGCTTATCAATCCCGATACGGGAAGAGCGGAACTTCACCGCGCCGTAGATCTGACGAAAGATCAAAGCTATTTCCTTTTCGCCACGACGCAAGACCAGCTTGATTTCCTGCGTTTCCCGCTTGGCGGCTGGGATAAATCCGTTACGCGCGGCCATGCTGATCGCCTCGGCCTCGTCAACGCCGCAAAGCCGGATTCGCAAGATATCTGCTTTGTGCCGAACGGCGATTATGCCGCCGTCGTGAAAAAGATTGCCCCGCATGCGGAAATGCCGGGGGATATCGTGCATGTCGATGGCCGCACGCTCGGAAGCCATTCGGGCATCATCCATTATACGATCGGCCAGAGGAAGGGGCTTGGCATTGGCGGCGGGCATAATGATTCCAACGACCCGTTCTATGTCGTTAAAATCGACCCCGGCCAAAACCGCGTCTATGTCGGGCCGAAGGAAGCGCTTGCCCGCGACATCGTGCATATCAGGGAGCTGAACTGGCTCCGCCCGCTTGAAAAAGACAGCGTGGACGGCACCGGCATTCCCGTTCAGGTGAAATTACGCTCTATGACGCGGGCCGTTCCGGCAAAAGCCTATCCGAAAGCGGACGGCACCGCAGAACTCCATCTGGAGGCGGCACAGTACGGCATATCACCCGGTCAGGCCGCCGTTTGCTATGACGGGGCGCGCGTGCTTGGCGGCGGCTGGATCTATGGGGCATCCCATTCCGCAATGCCGCTCGCGGCCTGATTCTGTTGCCCGCGGCGTAACAGCCTGTTCATACAGGCCCTATTTTCATAATTTCGACATATATTCTATTCCATCAGAAAATAAAGACGGCGGGGCTTTCTTCCCTCACTTCGGGCGATGTTCATATTGACAAGCCCGCATCCATTAGGCCATAACGTCCCATCTTGATGCGGCGGCGGTGTAGCTCAGTCGGTAGAGCAGAGGAATCATAATCCTTGTGTCAGGGGTTCAAGTCCCTTCACCGCCACCAACAACCTGAAAATCATTTGATACCAATAGCCTGGATTTCATCGATCGTGGCGGGGCATAGAAGTGAGGCGCCCGCCATGCCCAATCCGTGTTATCCGGCCTTATCAAGACACACGATCTATCACTTTCGCAGCTCCTCAGGCGGAGCGCCCGCTAATCGACAATCGTTGACGGCCCGTTCAAAAGATGGGCGTCGGGTCTTTGTCTTTTTTCACGGAAACGGGCGCGGTTTTGGTGGCTGAATGCGTCCTCCGATGCCGGCGATGAAAGGATAGCGCGTATGTCCGTTGCATCTTCGCCGACATCGTCCACGATCCTGCGCACTTCATTCAAATGTTGTGCAACAAGATCCTGAAAATTCCCTGCCGCGAAAATAATATTGATGTAATTTTGCAGTTCGCTTTTGACCTTGTCAGGACATTCGGACAATAGCGGCATCATCCGCTCGCAGCAGGTCAGTATCTGGTTCGCGGCTTTTTCCGTACGCTTTTCCGCAGCTTCCAATTGAGCATGGATTGCTGGAAGCTGCGCTTCCAGAAAAACATCATTGCGTTCGTTAATCTGCACCACGTCGCCGGAAATACGCTGGATGAGCCTGCTGATATTATCGACAAGCTCCGCCTTTTTTTCCGCAGGCGCCGTTGCCACAGCGCCCATTGCCTTTTCCAGTACGTCGATAACCGATGCTCCCATGGCGCATCCCTCTCCCCAATTATGCGTTAATTATGCGTTGCGTTTTAAGTAAGCCGTCTTAATCTTGCTTTCCAGCGTTTCCGCATTGAAAGGCTTCACGATATAATTATCAACCCCGGCCTGTCTTGCCTCCATGACGTTCTCCGGTTTTGCTTCCGCAGTAATCATCACGAACGGCACGCGCTGATGCCCGTATGTCGGGTCGTTGCGAACGCAGCGGAGAAGTTCCAGCCCCGTCATCGGCAGCATGTTCCAGTCGGACAAGACCATATCGTATTTCTCTTGCGTAAGCTTGCGCAGGGCATCCTGCCCGTCATAAGCCTCTTCGACATTCGTGATGTTAATCTGCATCAGCAGGTTTTTGATGATGCGAATCATTGTTTTGTGATCATCCACGACCAGGACGCGCAGAGCTTTGTTGAGTACCATATTGTTTATGCTTCTTTCCTATGCAAGAAATGCCCGGAGACCCCCGATAGTTTATTTTATAGCAAGAGATTATTAATAGAGTATTACACTACGCCCCGCACAGAAACTATAAAATAACCTATATTCATATGACACCGGCGCCTTTTTATAAATTCAGAATATTACCGCCACCATCCCGCTTTAAGCCCTGCGCAAGCACTCTATAAAACCATACAGACGAATGCCACAGACGGTTTTCCTTGCTGTTTGCATGAACCCGGCAGTTACTGTTTTGAAAAGGGATGTGCTTGCTGCCCGGATCAGACTGGTTCGGGCAGGGCGGCGAAGATTTTATCGAAAAGGATCCACAGATGTTTATTTTGAAAAAAAAGCAGACTTTTCTTCCCGATGTCAAAGAAGCCATTTTGAGCGGCACATCGTCGCGCATTATGGTCGTCGATAACGATCTTAATATTACCTATGTCAACGATGCGGTTAAAGCTTTCCTTCAGGAAGTCGAGGCCGATATCCAAAAGCAAATCCCCTCTTTCAACGTCGCGGGGCTCATCGGGACGAATATTGATTTATTTCATAAAAACCCCGCCCACCAGCGATCTCTCCTGGCAAAGCTGGACAAACCGTACCTGGCCTCCATTTCCATTTCGGGGCGTGTTTTCAACCTGCGCGCCTTCCCGCTCTTTGACGAATATCAGCAGAGAACAGGCTCGGCCGTCGAATGGCTTGACCCATCGGAAATGGATAATGCGGGGCAAGTATCGGCAATTCAGCGCGCACAAGCCGTTGTCGAGTTTCATCTTGACGGGATGATCGCCAATGCGAATGATAATTTTTTAAATGCCGTTGGCTACGATCTGGACGAAATTTCCGGCAAGCATCATGCGATTTTCGTCGAACAGGATTACGGCGCGTCCGATGAATATAAAGATTTTTGGAAGATACTTGCAAAGGGAAGTTATGTCGCCGGAAAATTCAAACGGATCGGCAAAGGGGGAAAGGTCATCTGGCTTCAGGCTTCCTACAACCCCATTCTCGATCTCGGAGGCCGCCCGTTCAAGGTTGTAAAATATGCGACCAACATAACCGAACAGATCGATATACAGTCCCTGATCGCGCGCAATCTTTCCACAATCCAGGCCTCCGTCAAGGATGTCGCGGCGCAGTCAGGGCAGGTGTCGGGGGCGTCGGGCCAGACCTTCCAGAATGTGCAGGCCGTGGCCGCCGGGGCCGAACAGATGGATGCATCGGTCAAGGAAATCGCCGAAAGCATGAACAGATCGAAAGATGCCGTTGCCGGCATGGTGAAACAGGCTGATACGGCCGAAGCGGATACGATAGCGCTGGCGCAGACCGCGGAAAAAATGAGCGCCATTGTCGAGATTATCGAAAATATTGCGGGGCAGATAAATCTCCTCGCGCTGAACGCCACGATCGAGGCGGCGCGGGCCGGGGAAGCGGGCAAGGGTTTTGCCGTTGTCGCTTCCGAAGTCAAAAACCTCGCCAATCAGGCCGCAACAGCGACCAAGGAGATCAACGAACAAATCGGGGCGCTCCAGAATATGTCGTCAGGGGTCATGCAGGCCATGGTGGATATAAGACAATCCATGGACAAGGTGCAGGAATATATCAGCATCAGCGCCAGCGCAGTGGAAGAACAATCCGCCGTTTCCAAGGATATGGCGGCCAACATGCATTCGGCCTCCACGGCGGTCGAGCATGTCACGCATAATATCCAGCAAATAGACGAGGCCCTGCAAATCGTAAGCAAGGCCGTCATGGACACGGATGAGGCCGCCAAGAATCTGGCCTGACCTTTCTCTTTATAAAAAGGCCGCTTAGAGTCCTGCGCCGCCGCTTGATTGCGCGGCCCATTGCGCGTATAACGCCATGGATAAGGTATCAATATAAGAAAATGGCTTTCTTTCACACGCGCAAATCCTCCGGCCTGCCCTCGTCGCTGACGGTCATTTTGCTCGTCCTCGCCTTTACCCTGCAATCCCTGATACCCGCCGGTTTCATGCCCGGAACAGGCGGCGGTTTTACGAAGCTTGTTATTTGTAGCGGGATGGGCGAAAAAACCGTCTTTATCCCTACGGATGAAGGGAACCCTGCGGAACAGGATGGGGCAGGCAGCGCCTGCGCCTATCAATTTGCCGCCGCGCATAAGCTGCTGGCCGCACCGCCCCTTGCCTCCCTTAGCGTTCCGCCCCTTGAAAGAACAGGGAAAATTACGTCCCACGCGTCTTTTACCGCTTTCCAAACCGTCCATGCTTTCGCGGCGCGCGGCCCGCCCGCCATTTGATCTGACTGTTTTTCCATTCTCCAGATCAAACAAAGAAAGATTTTTATCATGTGCAAATTCCACAAGGACGTGGCGCGCGACATCGCCACAGATGACTCTACCGGTGCGTTTGATGCGGGCCGCTATGCAACGGCGCTCGTTGCCATGGCCATGTTCCGCCTCGAACAATATATGCCTGCCATGCATAGCTGCGACGGTTTTAACCCCGATCAGATGCTGACGGGCGAGGCGAAACTATCCTTCGCCCAATCAGGGCTGGAAAGACCCCAGTCCGCCATCAATAATTTCCGCAACTTCAATATTGGAACGCTGCGCCAAGCCATGGATTTTACGGCGCAAAATTTTTCCCTTTCGCTTGAGGCGCTGAATATTCCGGATCGGATAACCAAAGCCGGTTATAAAGCCACATGCTGCGCCGAGGCCGATCCGACGGAAAACGGCCCCTTCCTTGACGAAGCCGTTGTCGAACTGTTTGAGGGCTATGACGATGCGGACAAGACATGGGCCGCGAACAGCCTGTCGCTTATCCCCATCGCCCACAAGCCTGAATTCGAGGCCATCCGCATGGCGACAGAGCATTTTATTTCCCAGCCCGGCATCCATGAAACCCTGAAAGCCATGTTCGAGCATTCGGTCGCGAGCATCTTCCAGAACGCACAGGCCGTAAAAGATGCCGGCCTTGGCCGTGACAGCGAGGGCTGCGTCATGTGCGGCCATGGAAGCCGCGCCGCCGGTCTTTCTCTGTCATAGAAGGAAGTGTCATGACGGCCCTATCCCGGCAGGGGGCGGCAAGCGCCGCTCCTGTATCGCTTACACGCATAAAACGGACATCGTCCTTTCTGGCACGCTACCGCGGCCCTGTCTTTGCCGGCGGATTATCCGGCATCCTTTTTCATGGTGCCCATTACGGCGCGGTTGCCGCCGGCACCGGACTGGCTATCGGCCTCTCCCCCGCTGCGGGCCTCGCCTTTAACGCCATCCTATCCGCCACCTGCCTTGGGGCGTCCTATTGGGCGTGGCACCGTTTTATGGGTGGCCATGCCTGCACCGCGCAGGAAAAAAGCAGCAGCGCCGCGATACAGGCAGGGCTGGCCCTTGCCGTTGCATTTGGCGCGCACGCCTATGGCGGCCATGATCATAGCGGCGGCGCAAAGGCCGAATGGTTCGCCGCGCTTCCCGAAACCATGCGGCAAGAAATGCTGGAAGGCGCAAGAAAGACCTATCTGGGCCTTCCGGAAAATCTGCGCGCGCGCCTCGAACTTGCAGCCGCAAATGAGAATACCCCCCCTGAAATATGGATAGTCATATGCAGCGATAAAGACGTGTTGGGCCACCAGGTCAGAAAATTCATCAAACAAAAACAAGATGATGCTTCAAAACAATCTATGGGCGGGGCGGAGCCTGCGCCATGATCGGTTCCTTCTTGCAATATCCCGATATGTTATACTATAACACTTCTTTCAGGAGTGTGATAATGAGTTATAAGCCAGCGCAGAGCGCCATAGGGAAATTGATGGATTTTGCGGCGGCGGAGCGTGAAGACGATCCTGCCCGCCTGCCTGATATTCTGGGGCCGTACGAGATTCTTCATCAGCGCCTCTATGGGGCTTTGCCGGCAGACACGTGGAATTTACGCGTCGAAGAAAGCCGTAGCGGCCTGCTCTGGCAGGCCTTATCCGGCCTGATGGATGAATTCCCCTCTTATGCCGGCGCCTATATGGGCCTCGCTCTCGATACGTCGCTGAGCGCCGAGGAATATCGCCGCGAGCTTATGGGGCTGAATAAAAGCTGGGACGATTTTATAAAACGGAAAGATCTGGACACAGAGCATCGCCATGGCGTGATGAGCGGGCATTTCCACCGCGTTTCCTGCGTCCAGTGCAGCATGCTTACCGCCCTCGCCTGTCAGGATCCAGAAATGCACGACCTGTTCGTCAAGGAACTCCTGCCGCTCAAAACACCGCAAGAGCGCATAGCATGCTTAAAGGAAAAAGGGCTGCTCCCTTTCCTCGATATGATGCCCCCCCAAAAACAACCCGGTCTGGAACCGGCATTAACGATAAGGAATAAGCTATGAGAATTGCATTTTGCGGAAAAGGCGGCAGCGGGAAAACCAGCATCGCGTCCCTGTTCATCCGATACCTTGTTTCCAAAGGCGAAGAGGTTCTTGCCATTGACGGCGACATCAACCAGCATCTGTCGCAGGCGCTGGGCCTTGATACGGATAAAATAAAAAACCTGCCGCGCCTTGGCCACGGGCTGGAACGGCTCAATGACTATGTCGCCGGAAACAATCCGCGTATCGACGCGAACCACGTGATTGAATCAACGCCTGCCGGGCGCGGTTCCGGTTTTATCGATTTCAACGGCGACGACCCTGTCAGCCGCCATTTTATCTACCGCGACAAGAATCTCCGCTTTATGGCTGTCGGAGGCCATGACGACCATGATATAGGCACCACCTGCTATCATAAATTCACAGGCGCGGAAGGCGTTTTTTTGAACCATCTTCTCGATACGGACAAGGAATTCGTCATCGGCGATATGTGCGCGGGCGCCGATCCGTTTGCTTCTTCCGGCCTTGCCAGCCGGTATGACGCCATCTGCCTTGTGCTGGAGCCCACGCTCAAATCCATCGGCGTTTATGAGCAGGCGCGGCAATATGCAGGCCCGTTCGGCATTCGCCTCTACATAATCGGAAACAAGATCGCGGCGCCCGACGATCTTGCCTTTATCGAAGAAAAAACAGGGCAAAAATGCCTGTGCCATTTCGGCGATCTGGCAATAATCCGGGGCCATGAAAAAGGCCGCGACTATGATATCGCGGCGATTGACAACGCCATCGCGGAAAGCCTTGAAGAAATGCGCAAGGCTTTTCACGCGCTCGGCCCGCGCGACTGGAACCGCTATGTCGAAAACGGGAAGTTCTTTCATAAGCGCGCCGCAGAAGGCTGGGCCAATGCCATGTATGGCGCCGATCTGATGACGCAGCACGATCCGGATTTTGATTACAGCGCCCCCTATACACCGCCGCAAAAGGACGCCGCCTGATGACAGCCACTCTTTCAGGCGTAGCGCAGGAACAAATTAAGGCCGCAGCCGCCATGCCGCGGCTTGCCCCGGCGATCCATCCGCGCATTCATGATTTCCTGAACAATCAGGAAGCCATGATTTTTGACCTCACAGACAGGTTCGGCTCTCCCTTAAACCTTATCTTCCCGCAAAATATCCGGGACAATATAGCCGCCTTTCAGGCCGTCTATAAAAAACACACGATGCGCGGGCGCATTTATTTTACCAGCAAGCCTTGTAAATCCCTTGCACTGTTCCGCGAGGCGCTAGGGGAGGATATCGGCATAGACGTTTCCTCCGCCGCTTCTTTGCGCACCGTCATGGAATCCGGTTGGAGCGCGGACAGGATCGGCGCGACAGGGCCAAAGAACAAGGACTATATCCGCCTCGCCCTTCAAAACGATGTGCTTATCAATGTCGATAATATTGACGAGCTCAAGCAAATAGAAACGCTTCATTCTTCCCTTGCCGTGGGCAGGAAGGCACGCACAACTATCCGCATTGCGGATTACGGCACGGCGCGCATCCGGTTTTTGAATGAGGACGATACGACTTTCGGTATTCGTTCCGCTGATATCGACTGGGTCTTTTCCTATTTGGAAGATCGTAAGGATATTTTTGATTTTATCGGGTTTTCGTGGCACTCCAGCACGGCGAGCGACGAACAGCGCATTGCCGCGATGGATAACCAGCTCCGCCTGACCTTTGCCGCCATCAAACGCGGTTTCAAACTTTCCGTTATCAATATCGGCGGCGGCTTTCCCATCATGTATGCGAATTCCTGTCAGGAATGGGCGGATTACACTCTGGCGCTCAAAGAATCCGTTATGGGGAAAATTCCGCCGCAAATATGGAACAAGGGCGGACTAGGCTTCCGCATGGAAAACGGCGTCCTGAAAGGCAACGGTGTTTTTTCAAACCACGCGCCATTTGATGACCGTGAGGAAGATTTGGAAAAGCGGTTGAATTATCGCATGCCGTCCATGGGCAATGCCAGCTTTGCGGACATCGTGCGCGATTCCCTTCTTAAACTATCCATAGAGCCGGGTTCCGGCATGGCCGATCAATGCGGCATTACGATTGGCCGCGTCGCTTTTACCAAGAAATCGGGGCTGGGCGAAAATCTTGTCGGGCTGGAAATGAACCGATCCAACCTTCATTCCAACCAATTGAAACAATTGACAGAGCCAATGGTTTTCAGCCGCCGCCATAACAGGCTGGATACGGATGGAAAAGGCGTTTTTTATACCGGGAATCTCTGCCTCTCCTACGACATGCTGCAATATAACAAAACCTACCCCGCCTTTATGCCGGAAGAAGGCGATCTTGTCGCCTTTATGAATACGGCGGCCTATATGATGGATTTTACCGAAAGCGAAACATTGATGCAGCCTGTCGCACGAAAAATCGCGCTGACGGAAGAAAACGGCGCATGGCAATGGACGGAAGACGAAAATCACAGGAGAGCTTTATGATCATCAATGATATGACCGACCTTATCGGCAACACCCCGCTTCTTAAAATTCCGGAGCGGGTGACGGGCCTTAAGAATATCGAGCTATACGCAAAGATGGAAATGCTCAACCCCTTCGGCTCGGTCAAGGATCGGACGGCATGGGCGATGGTCAAGGACGATCTTGGCCATATTAAAAGCACCGGCAAGGTCATCTACGAAAACTCCAGCGGCAATACGGCGAAGTCGCTTCAGGCCATCGCCAATATCCATGGCATAAAATTCCGGCTTATCAGCGCGCTTGAAAAAGTCCGCGAGCAAAAGGAAGTCCTCCAGCTTATGGGGTCTGAAATCGAGGAAATAGCGGGTGCAAGCGATTGTTTTGATCCGACCGACCCGAACGATCCGCAATATCTTATCCAGCGCAAGGTCGATGAAAACCCGGACGCGCTTTATTTTCCGAGCCAGTTTACCAACATGAAAAACCCCGATTTTCACGAACAGACAACGGCGCGTGAGATAGCGGAAGATCTCGGAACCGTTGATTATTTCTTCGGCGGGCTCGGCACGGCGGGATCGAGTCTCGGCATTTCAAAATATTTACGCTCCATCAATCCTTCCTTTAAATCCATCGGCGTTGCAGGCGCGCTCGGCCATTTCATTCCCGGTATCCGCAATATGGGGCAGATGATGGAAAGCACTATGTTCCAGCGCGATTACTATGACAGGATTTATAATCTTACCGAAAAAGACGCGCTGGACGGCATCATGACCCTCGTCCGGGAATGCGCCATTTTATGCGGCCCGTCTTCGGGCGCAAATTTTACGGCCGCTTTGCGCTATTTACATGAAATAGATTCAGGACTGGACAGGCCCCAAAAGGCCGTCTTTATCGTTTGCGACCGCATGGAATGGTATATTTCCTATATACGCGAGCGCATGCCCGAAATATTCGGCGAACAGGAAATAGAGAATGGGCTGCATAGCTTCGATTCCACCGCGAACGCCATTGTCCCGGCGGTGAAGGCGGAAGATCTGGATGGGTGGCAGTCCGCGAATCCCCGCGCCCTTATTATCGACACGCGCGCGGCCCAGTCTTTCGGGCTGTTTAAAATCCGGGACAGCATCAACATGCCGCAAGAACAGTTTGAAAAATGGATTAACGGCCAGAATCCGTTTGATGAAACTATTCCTGTCCTGATTGTCTGCGCCATTGGCGAGCGTTCGCGTCATTATGCCGCCTATCTCCGCTCTATGGGGGCGCAGGCGCATAATCTGGATGGCGGGATTATGGCGTGGTCTGATTTACGCGCGGCGGCATGAGCGTTCTTGTTTCAGAGGGTTGATACGGCCTTTATTTAAAAGTTCCTGAAAACCAGCTTGAACGAATCCGGCTGATAAAGGCTGTTTATATCCAATAGACGCGCTTGCGCCTTCATAAACCCTAGCGTTGGCCGGTCGTCGCTATGGGTGAAGTTTTGAATAGCATGTGTCCCGTTATAATTCCGCGCCTCCAGATCCTTGATGATTTCAGACACATCTCCTTCATCCATAAGATCCGTATGAACCGTCGTGCGAACCTCGAATTCAACCTTTTTCTGTGCGCATAAAAGGTCGAGCGTTCGGGAAAAAAGCCCGTATTTTTCTGTCCCCGTCACGAGCTTGAATTTTGCGGGGGGCGCTTTGTAGTCGAGCGCGACATAATCCAGAAAACCGGCCTCAAGGTGGGACTTTATAATATCGGGCCGCAATCCGTTCGTATCCAGCTTGATGGCATAGCCAAGTTGCTTCAGCGTGCGGATAAAACCGGGCAAGCCCGGATAGACAGACGCCTCGCCGCCGGACAAGACAACCCCGTCCAAAAGGCCCTGCCTTTTCTTCAGGAAAGCCATGACCTCGCCAATATCGCCGCGCCCTTTCCCTTTGACGATTTGGGGGTTGTGACAATAAGGACAGCGCATATTGCACCCCGTAAACCACACGATACAGGCCGTGCGCCCCGGAAAGTCCAGCATCGTAAACGGGGTGACGGAATAGATGGGAAGAGCGCCCGGCTTTGCCGCCGGACGCGCTCCCCCCTTTTCTGCCATAATGGCCGCTTGCGCCATCATCTCAAACACCCGAAAACAGGTTGCCCGTGTCAACGCAATCTTCGACGAAATGCTTGCGCTGGCGGTGCTCGCCCTTCTTGCCTTTGTTGAAGCTATCAACAGGGCGGAAATATCCCATCACGCGCGTCCAGACTTTCGTTGTCGCCTGGCAGTGCGGGCATTCAGGCTGTTCGCCGTTCAAATATCCATGCGTGTCGCAAACGGAAAAGACAGGCGTGACCGTTACATAGGGAAGCTGGTAAGTCCCCAGCACTTTACGGATAAACCGCTTGCAGGCTTCCGCGCTGGAAAGCTTCTCGTTCATGTAAAGATGTAAGACCGTCCCGCCTGTATATTTACATTGCAGGCGGTTTTGAAGCTCCAGCGCCTCGAAAGGATCTTCCGTATGATCCACCGGAATCTGGGAAGAGTTGGTATAATAGATATTCTCCCCAAATCCGGCCTGAAGAATGTCCGGGAAATGTTTTTTATCTTCTTTGGCGAAACGGTAGGTCGTGCCTTCCGCCGGAGTCGCCTCAAGATTATAAAGATTCCCTGTGCTTTCCTGATACCCAACCAGCCGCCCGCGCATATGATCCAGAATATCGAGGCACATTTGCACCCCGCGTTCATCGGTAATGTCATAGGAGTCTTCCGTGAAATTCCTGACCATCTCGTTCATGCCGTTGACGCCGATTGTCGAAAAATGGTTGCGGAAGAACGGCAGGTAGCGGGCCGTATAGGGGTAGAGGCCGCGATCGTACATTTTCTGGGCAAAGATGCGCTTTTTCTCAAGTGTAGATCTTGAAATATCCATCAACCGATCGACTTCGCGCATCAGCCCTTTGAAATCACCTTTGAAACGGTAACCCAGACGCGCCATGTTCAACGTCACGACCCCGATGGAGCCGGTCATTTCAGCCGAACCGAACAGGCCGTTGCCGCGTTTTAACAGTTCCCGCAAATCGAGCTGGAGCCGGCAGCACATCGAGCGCACCGCGCCGGGAGAATAGGCCTCCGGATTGGGGCGGCGTTCCCGGGTGACGGGATCGACGATAAACTGGCTTCCGACGAAGTTCTGGAAGTAGGACGATCCGACCTTCGCCGTATTTTCAAAGATCGCGTCCGCGACCTTGCTGTCCCAATTAAAATCTTCCGTAATATTCACGGTCGGGATCGGGAAGGTGAAAGGCTGCCCCGTCGAATCCCCTTCCGTCATCACTTCATAATAGGCGATGTTGATCATCTCCATTTCCGGCGCGAAATGCTTGAATGTCATATCTTCCAGCGTCAAGATGCCCATATCGCGACCCTGCGCCCGCGCAAGCAAATCGTTATTCTCGATTCCCTTGAAAAGATGCTGGTCGTTATAGGTCGGGATTTGGCCCTGCAGATCTTCCGGAACAGTAATGTCGAGCGTGATATTAGTGAATGGCGACTGGCCCCAGCGCGCCGGCACATTGAGATTATAGACGAACTGCCGGACAGCCTTCTTCACGTCCTTGAAAGACAGCTGATCGTAAAAGACATAGGGCGCAAGATAGGTATCGAAACTGGAAAAAGCCTGTGCGCCCGCCCATTCGGATTGAAGGATGCCCAGAAAATTGCTCATCTGGCCCAAAGCTTCGCGGAAGTGGCGCGGCGGACGCGATGAAACGCGGCCCCCCACACCGTTAAAGCCGTCATTCAGCAAGACCCGCAACGACCATCCGGCACAATATCCGGTCAGGCAATCCAGATCGTGGATATGAATATCGCCATGACGGTGGGCCTGTCCCTCTTCGGGGCTGTAGATTTCATCCAGCCAGAAATTGGCGATGACCTTGCCCGCCACGTTGTTGATCATGCCCGCGTTGGAATAGCCCGTATTGGCATTGGCGTTAATGCGCCAGTCGGAACCGGAAATATACTCGCTGACCGCCTCTGAACAATCAACCTCGGTACCGCCAAAGAGCGTCACAATCTTATCCGTTTCCGGATCAGCCGGGTGGCACTCCATATTTTTACGTTCTTTGTTTTGCGGGTGCGGGAATGTCAGGACGGCTTCGGACATGATTTTCTCCTTTGTTCGGGTTGGGCCATTGACGCTATAAAATCCGGATGCTCCCTTGTCTGCGCCTTGGCGAGCATCGGGGGGATTCATGGATTAGATTATTAGTGACAAGAAACACTAGATATTGTGTTCCCATGATTAGAAATACACCACAGGATGATTTCGGGATTTGATCTGGATCAAAATCCACAGTTTTTGGATCTGGCGCTGCCGGGCGGATTAAGATCTTTTCAGGCAAAGCTTTATCGGCAAAAGAAGCGGAAAAAATCTATCTGCGCTCCCAGCGATAGCCTTCCCTGCTGTGATAAAAACCGTTGGAATAAGGTGCGTCCAGCCCCGACTCGGCGATAAGCCTGTCCGCTTCTTCGGGCGCGATGCGGCCCGACAATACTTCCGAAAAGGTTTTTGAAACTGAAACCATGTCGCAATCATGGGGCGAAAGACGAAAAATATTGATGCCCATTTCTTTCATCTCATCCATTTCATGTATCAGGTTAAGGCAGGTGTGGGATAATGTCTGGACGCCGTTCACACAAAGAAACTCCTGCCCGCCAAGGGTTTTTAAAGGCAATCCGTCCGGGTCTTCCTCGCACACAAACTGGCAATTATCCTTTACCCTGCCATGGGCGCGCGCATGATAGCACCGCGCGGACAAGGCCAGCCCGACCCGCCCGTAAACCTGCACTTCCAATCCGGCCCCAAGGGCCTTGGCCGCCTGGCTTAAAAGCGCCAGAGAATCCTTCGGCAATTCCGCAGGGAGCGTGACATGGGTCGCACCGCCTTTGACCAGATGGGCAAGCGTTTCTTCGTTATATATATTGAAATACTGGCCGATGCGGTGCGGCCTGCCGCGAAGATGGTAAAGGGCCGATGAATCGTTGGCCTCGACCTCGAAATCATCCAGTTCGCAAAGACCTGCGGTCATTTTCCTTTCCCGCGGAATCATGACCTCGGCAAGGGAAGAAAAAACCACGCGCTTGCCCGCACCGGCAAGCCGTTCGGCAACATCCGCATAATATTGTTCAAAGAACGGCGCTCTTTTTGAGCAGACGACCTCCCCCAGATATACCGTATCGACGGGCGCTTCATCCGCGATTCGAAAATAAAAATCCCGCTTTTTCTCGGCAGGCCAGTGGAATAATACAGGCCCCAGAGTGAGTTTACCCGTTATAGCCATGTCTTTTATCTCCACCGTTTGGTTTCATAGGCGCCGCGCGTTTGCTTATGCCCTTCCGTCAATGCCAAAAGATGCGGCATATCAATGGCATTTCCCGCCAGAACGGAATCCACAGCCTGCCTCCACGAAGAAACAACGCTTTGAATATAGGCTTTGGAACGCTGCCGCCCTTCGATTTTGAAAGCATCAACGCCGGCCTTTACAAGCTCTGGCAAAAGATCGGCGAGGTTAAGGCTGACCGGCTCCTCAAAGGCGTAATAGGCCTCTTCTTTATGCGGCGCGTGATACCGCCCCTTGCAAATGGTCGGATAGCCGGGGTTTTGCGTGCAGGAGAAACAGTCAATCGTAAAATTATTGAGCTTGGCCGTCAGGTTGCGGTTTTTATCCTCTTCATAGGCGACATGGTTCGCGGGCGAACATACACCGTCCATATTCGTCGATAGGCCGGTCGCGTAATTTGTCAGGCTGCAACGCCCCTCCGCCATCAGGCCGTGATTGCCGAAAATGAAACACTCTATCTCGCACGGTATTTCCTGTTTCAGGGATTTGATTTCGGGGATTGTCAGGATGCGCGGCAGGACGACGCGTTTTATGCCGAACTCCTCGCAATAATATTTTATGGCCTCGACGGACGGCGCCCCTGCCTGAACCGACAGATGCAGGCGCAATTCGGGGTGATGGCGGCGCGCGTAAACGGCAACGCCGATATCCGCGACGATGATGGCATCAATCCCCAGACATGCAGCATCATCGACCGCTTTTTTCCACAGATCAAATTTCCCTGCCGGAGGAAAAGTATTGGTTGCCAGCAGCACTTTTGTACCTTTTCCATGGGCATATTCTATGGCCGGCTTCAATTCATCGAGAGAAAAATTAAGGCCCGGAAAATTGCGCGCGTTCGTCGCGTTTTTAAAACCGCAATAAACCGCGTCGGCGCCGGAATCGACCGCTGTCCTGAGGGCCGCCGGCGTCCCGGCGGGGCAGACAAGCTCCGGCCTATGCATCATGGACATTGGCGCTTACCTTTCTTGCAAATTTTAAAAAACGCGGTATCGGCCCCCCGAAAAAAGCGGCGATGTCGTCCATGATGCTGCCATCCACGTCATCAAGGGCGTTCCTGAGGCAAACGACGGCTTCCGTATCGCCTTCCACGCATAAATCCCTCGCGAAAAACAACGCGTCGCCGTCATAACGCCCGTCAATCATGCCAAGCAATGTCAGGAACGTCCCCGCAATCCTGCTGTCAGCCGCAGGGGCGCCATGCCTCCGGCAGGATTTTAATTGGGGCCTGCGCGGATCCGGCCTCAGACAGAGTACAAAGGGCAAATTCACGGGATCGATCAAAAACCATTTATGATGATGGCCTTCCAGCCTGCTGAAAATCTCCGGCCTGTTTTTTCCCATCGCCCTTATCAGCCTGCCCAGGACGATATTGATCAAGGGGACAGGCAAAGGCGCGGCCAAAAAATATAGCCCTTTCCCGAAAGAAAAGGGGCGCGAGGGCTGTTCGGCACTGGAATCGGTGGCATCCTTCATGCAGGCATACTATTCTGTGCCAAGCGGGCCATATTTGACCCAGATCAAACGCCTTAACATTAACGGTGATAAAAACAGATTGTCATGATTGATTATGAAAGCGCGCGGCGCATTATCCGGGAAACGGCCCTTGCCAAAAAGCCGGTCGTCGAAAAAATTATTTTAGCGGATGCGGCCGGGCGCATATGCGCGGAAGAGCTGGTTGCGGGCCTTACTATCCAGCCTTTTGACAATTCGGCAATGGACGGTTTCGCCGTGCATCTGGCCGACCTCGAAGCAGCAAGCGATTTAAACCCCGTCACTCTCAGGAAAGCAGGCACGATTGGCGCCGGAAAATATCTTGAAGGGGAAACTCTTGAAAAAGGAACCTGTTGGCATGTGATGACAGGCGCCGTTCTGCCCGCCGGAACCGAGGCCATCGTCCCCATAGAAAATGTCACCATTGACGGCGATAGCGTCACCTTCAGGAACAAGCCCGTGGCCGGAGAGCATATCCGTTATGCCGGAGAGGATTTTAAAAAAGGCGATCCGATTCTTTCCAAAGAGGAAAGAATCACAGTGGCGCATATCCTCCCTCTCGCCACGCTGGGGATTGCGGAGATTGCCGTCTTCAGGAAACCGAAAATCCTTTTTATCCCGACCGGGGCGGAGATTGTCGATGAGCTGGGCGCCGCCCTTCAAACAGGCGAGATTTACAATTCGAACAAATTTTATGCCGTTTCTTTCCTCACAGCGTGCGGAGCGGATATCAAGGTTCAAAATACCGTCCGTGACGATCCCGATCATTTTGCAAAAATTCTCGCCGAAGCCGATGGTGAAGGCTATGACATCATCATCTCCTCAGGCGCCGTATCCGCAGGCAGTTTTGATTTCGTTAAAGAAGGGTTGGAAAAATCAGGGGCGCGGATCCTCTATCACAAGATTAAGCTGAAACCCGGCAGGCCGAACCTGTTTGCGGAGATGCCTTCCGGCGCGCTTTATTTCGGCCTGCCGGGGAATCCGGTGGCCACGGCGGCGGGGCTGCGTTTTCTCGTGATGGAAGCCCTGCGCATCATGCAAGGGCAGGCATCCGGCCCGCCCGTTTACGCGCGCGCCGTAAATGATTTTTCTAAAAAGCCCGGCTTGCACATGGTTTTGAAGGGGCGGCTTGAATATCGCAAAGACGGCTCCGTAACCGTGGAGATTCTGGACGGGCAGGAATCCTTTAAGGCAAGCCCTTTCCTTCGCATGAATTGCTGGATTGACGTTCCCGAAGGGCAGGGAACCGTGAAGTCAGGCGATATCGTGGAAACCCGCCCTCTCCTGCCTTAATGCAGGGGGCATTCGCTGCAATCGTCACCATAGCCGGGGCATTGGGAAGCCGTGTCGGAATCACAAAAATGGCACAGGGAATAGGCGTCTTGCAAACGGATCATATCATCTTCGACGCTGACCCCAATGGCCTTCATCTGCCTTAGGGTGCGGGAGAATGTTTCCGGCGTCATGCCCAGATAATTCGCGATAATCTGTTTTTTAAACGGCAGGGTGAATTGCAGATCCTCGTGCCCGGCTTCGAGATGTTTTGTCAGGAAATAATATCCCACCCGCTGCAACGGTGATTTAATCTGCATGGCATCGATTTGATGCATGGCGTTTTTATAGTGGCGCGTGACGATGCGAAGAATATTGACGGCAAATTTTGCGTCTGCAAGAACATGGCCCCTGACGATTTTCTCAGGGATCATAAGCAGCTTGCATTTGCTTAAAGTCTGGACGGAAATGGGCGAAGGCCCGCCCATGAATAAAACCGCCTCCATGCAGGTATCGCCTGCGCCCAGCATCCTTATGGTCGCCTCTCCGCCCTCTTCATTAAGGCGCAGGGTTTTGGCAGAGCCTTCGATGATGAGATAAATGCCTTCCGGGGCGTCGCCCTGCTGGACAAGGATTTTTGCTGTTTCATGCTCCTGCATGACAGAGTGCGCCAGAATTTTTTGCAGGCTGTCCTCTTCCAGACCGTCAAACAGCTGGGGGCGCCTTACGTCTGCAATATCTTTAGGCAGGACGATCATGACATTCCGTCATCTATCTATAAGTGTTTTGTATATTTTCAGGCCTTGATCTGAATCAAGTCAGCCTTCCACCATGCGTGCGATATTAGGCGTAAACAGGCAGGAAATAAAGTCTTTTCCATTTTTTAAAAACCACAACATCATTAGCATATCTTGACAGGATTAACGATGGCCTCAGAAACAAGCCAGAAATTCACGCTTTCCCTTACAACACTGGCCTTTACAATCTGCTTTGCCGTCTGGACGATTTTTGCCATTATCGGCGTCCAGATCAAAGAAGAGATGGGGCTGAGCGATACCCAGTTCAGCTTACTGATCGGCACGCCCATCCTCACCGGGTCGCTTGTCAGGTTGTTTTTGGGAATCTGGGCCGATCAGTATGGCGGCAGGCCCATCTTTATGGCAGTGATGCTTTCCTCGGCCTTTTTTACATGGTGTCTGACTTATGCGGACACTTATGAAATGATGCTCCTTACCGCTTTAGGCGTCGGGCTTTCGGGGGGAAGCTTCGTCGTGGGAATCGCCTATCTGTCTAAATGGTATGACAAGGAGCATCAGGGCACCGCGCTTGGCGTTTACGGCATGGGCAATATCGGCGCGGCAGTCACAAAATTTGCCGCGCCTTTTGTCATGGTTTCCTATGGCTGGCATGTTGTCGCCCAAATCTGGGCGCTTGCACTCGTCGCAATGGCCGCGCTCTTCTGGCTCTTCACGAAAGACGAGCCGCAAATAAGGGCGCAAAAAGCCGCCCGCGCCGCGCCCAAATCCATGATGGAATCATTGAAGCCTTTGGGGAAATTACAAGTCTGGCGCTTTTCACTCTATTACTTTTTTGTGTTTGGCGGCTTTGTCGCACTGGCCCTGTGGCTGCCCCGCTATTATGTCGGCGTTTATGAGATGGATATCAAGACGGCAGGCGTTCTGGCCGCCCTTTTCTCCGTCGCAGGCTCTCTTTTCCGCGCTATCGGCGGGCATCTTTCCGATAAATACGGCGCACGCGCCGTCATGTACTGGACATTCATCGCCTGCTCTATTTGCTGTTTTTTCCTCTCCTACCCGAAAACGGATTATCTCGTCCACGGCATAGAGGGAGACATTGCCTTCAGCTTTGGCTGGGGGCCGGCTTCGTTCACACTCATCATCTTTGTCCTTGGCTTTTTCATGTCGCTGGGCAAAGCCGCCATCTACAAGCATATTCCCGTTTATTATCCGAACGATGTCGGTTCCGTTGCCGGCATCGTCGGCCTGATCGGGGGGCTGGGCGGGTTTTTCCTGCCGCTTTGTTTCGGCCTTATGAACGATTATTTGAATATCTGGACAGGCTGTTTCATGCTGATGTTCGTTCTGGTCGCCATCGCGTTCCTCTGGATGCACGTATCCATCCGCTTGATGGAGCGGGAAAAATTCCCCGAAATCGTGAGGCCCGCCTATTTTACGGAGCTTGAGCGCGGCGGCCCCGTCCTGAAAGTCTGGAAGCCCGAGGACGAGGCCTTCTGGAAGGAAGAAGGCAACAGAATCGCCCACAGGAATCTATGGCTTTCCGTGCCGGCGCTGTTCCTTGCTTTCGCGCTCTGGATGGTCTGGAGCGTGGTGGTCGTCAATCTGAGGAATATCGGCTTTGACTTTACAACCGAACAGCTTTTCTGGCTGGCGGCGCTCCCCGGATTGTCAGGCGCGACCTTGCGCATCTTCTATTCCTTCATGGTGCCGATTTTCGGCGGGCGGCGCTGGACGGCGATCAGCACGGCGGCGCTTTTGGTGCCCGCCATCGGCATCGGGCTTGCCGTGCAGGATCCGCAAACCCCCTATGTCATTTTCCTGCTGCTGGCGCTTTTATGCGGATTCGGCGGCGGCAATTTCGCGTCCAGCATGGCGAATATCGCCTTCTTCTTTCCGAAGAAGGAAAAAGGAAACGCACTGGCGCTGAATGCCGGCCTTGGCAATCTCGGCGTCAGCGCGGTGCAGTTCCTGGTTCCGATCGTGGTTGTCTATAATATCTTCGGCGGGCTTGCCGGAGGCGCGCAGGACGCAGGGGAAACACAGCTTTGGGTACAAAACGCCGCCTTTATATGGGTGCCGTTTATTGCGCTGTCGGCGGTCTTATCGTGGTTCTTCATGAATGACATCGCCGATGTGCGCGCCTCCATCGCCTCCCAGATGGCTATTTTCGAGCGCAAGCATAACTGGATCATGTGTGTGCTTTATGTCGGGACGTTCGGCTCTTTCATCGGTTTTTCCGCCGCCTTTCCCCTGCTCGCCCAATCCCAGTTTCCGGCAGTCAACTCTTTGCAACTTGCCTTTATCGGGCCGCTTGTCGGCGCCCTGACGCGGGCGGGAAGCGGCTGGGCTGCTGATAAATTCGGCGGCGGGCGCGTGACTTTTTGGGTCTTTGCCGTCATGATTCTGGGGACGATGGGCGTTCTTTATTTCCTCGGCATCAAGGAACAGCCCGGCGCGTTTTATGGGTTTTTCGCCATGTTCCTCTTGCTCTTTGCCGCAACGGGAATTGGCAACGCCTCGACCTTCCAGATGATCCCGTCCATTTTCTGGCAGGATCGTAAAAAAGCACTGGCGGGACAGCCGGAAGATGAGGTGCGCAAGGCGGCGGAGCGCGAATCGGCCGCCGTTATCGGCTTCAGCTCGGCCATCGGCGCTTTCGGCGCATTCTTCATCCCGAAAAGCTATGGCACGTCGATCGCAGTGACCGGCGGGCCGGATGCGGCACTATGGATATTTGCGGGCTTTTATGTGCTGTGTATTTTCATGACGTGGTTTTTCTATACCCGCAAAAAGGCGGAGATAAAGTGCTGAAAATCCGCGCCCTTGATTCAGATCAAGGGCCGGATGCGGAAAAACTGCATGAATGGCCGGCATGAGGAGCCATAAGATATGAGTTATTTCATTGACCGGATTAGCTATTTTTCACAAAAGCGCGAGCCGTTCTCCAACGGCCACGGCATCACGACGGATGAAAACCGGGCATGGGAAAACTCCTACCGCAACCGCTGGGCGCATGACAAAGTCGTGCGCTCTACCCATGGCGTCAATTGCACCGGCTCCTGCTCCTGGAAAATCTATGTAAAAAACGGCCTGATTACGTGGGAAACACAGCAAACCGACTATCCGCGCACCCGTCCCGACCTGCCCAACCACGAACCGCGCGGCTGCTCGCGCGGGGCTAGTTACAGCTGGTATATCTACTCGGCGAACCGCCTGAAATACCCGATGGTGCGTAAACGGCTCCTTATTCTGTGGCGTAAGACAAAGGAGCAGGTCGGCGGCGATCCCGTCAAGGCGTGGGCGGCAATTCAGGCCGATCCTATTTTAAGGCAATCCTACCAGAAAGTGCGCGGCCTTGGCGGTTTCGTGCGCGCCGGATGGGACGAAGCCAATGAAATCGTCGCCGCCGCGAATATTCACACCATCAAGGCGCACGGCCCCGACCGCATCATCGGCTTTTCCCCTATTCCGGCCATGTCGATGATTTCCTATGCCGCCGGTTCGCGCTATATGTCCCTTCTGGGCGGCGTGTGCATGAGTTTTTATGACTGGTATTGCGATCTTCCGCCTTCCAGCCCCCAGACATGGGGCGAACAGACGGATGTGCCGGAAAGTGCGGACTGGTATAATTCAGGCTTCATCATCATGTGGGGCTCTAACGTCCCCCAGACGCGTACGCCCGACGCCCATTTCATGACCGAGGCCCGCTATAAGGGCACACAGGTCGTCACCATCACGCCCGATTATTCGGAAGCCTCCAAATTCGGCGATATCTGGCTCAACCCCCGTCAGGGGACGGATGCCGCGCTCGGCATGGCGATGGGGCATGTCATCTTAAAGGAATTCCATCTTAAAAACCCGTCCGAATATTTTGACGATTACTGCCGCGCCTATTCCGACATGCCGTTTCTCGTCAAGCTGGAACAGCACGATGGCCGCCTTGTTCCGGGGCGGATGGTGCGCGCCTCCGACTTTAAAGGCAACCTCAACGAATCCAATAATCCTGAATGGAAGACCGTTTGTTTTGACGAAGAAACGGGTGATATAACCGTTCCGACAGGCTCTATCGGTTTTCGCTGGGGGGAGGAAGGGAAATGGAATATCGTCCCCGCGGACTCGCAAACGGGCAAAGCCATCCGCCCGCGCAAGACATTGCTCGGCACCCATGACGATATCGTAAAAGTAGCCTTCCCCTATTTCGGCGGGCAAATCCATGAACATGATTATTTCAAAACCAACGATCATGAAGACATTCTGGAACGCAATATTCCCGTCCGCATCCTCGACCTGAACGGTGAACGCGTCGCCGTCGCCTGTGTCTTCGATCTCCTCTGCGCGCAATACGGGATCAAGCGTGACGGGCTTGGCGGCGATCACGTCACAGACAGCTATGAAGACAATATCCCCTATACGCCGAAATGGCAGGAAAGCATTACCGGCGTGTCCGCGGAGCAGGCTGTGCAGGTCGCACGCGCCTTTGCGCAAAACGCCCATGTCACCAAGGGCAAGTCGATGATCATTATCGGCGCCGCAATGAACCATTGGTACCACATGGATATGAATTACCGTGCGGCCATAAATATGCTTGTCTTTTGCGGGTGTATCGGTCAATCGGGGGGCGGCTGGTCGCATTATGTGGGACAGGAAAAGCTGCGCCCGCAAACGGGATGGACACCGCTGGCTTTCGCGCTTGACTGGAGCCGCCCGCCGCGGCAGCAAAACTCAACCTCCTTCTTTTATGCCCACACGGATCAGTGGCGCTATGAAACGCTGCAACTTGACGAAATCCTGTCGCCGCTCGCGGATAAAAGCCGTTATACAGGCACCCTTATCGACTGCAATATCCGCTCGGAACGGATGGGCTGGCTGCCTTCCGCGCCGCAGCTTGAAGAAAACCCCCTCGAACTGGTGGCAAAAGCGGAATCCGAAGGCCGCGATCCTGTGGACTATGTCGTTGACCGACTCAGCCGCGGCGATTTGCGCATGTCTTGCGAAGATCCCGACAACCCCGCAAACTGGCCGCGCAATATGTTCGTCTGGCGCTCCAACATCCTTGGCTCCAGCGGCAAGGGGCATGAGTATTTCCTGAAACATTTTCTCGGCACGCAGCACGGCGTGCAGGGAAAGGATTTGGGCCACGAAGGGAAAGGCCGCTCCACCGAAGTGGTCTGGCACGACGAAGCGCCGGAAGGCAAGCTGGATCTTGTCGTGACTTTGGACTTCCGCATGTCAACGACCTGCATATATTCCGATATCGTGCTGCCCACCGCAAGCTGGTACGAAAAAAACGATCTCAATACTTCGGACATGCATCCTTTTATCCATCCCTTATCCAAAGCGATCGACCCCGTCTGGCAAAGCAAATCGGACTGGGAGATTTATAAAGGCTTCGCTAAAAAATTCTCCGAATTATGTGCCGGCCATCTGGGCGTTGAAAAGGAAATCGTCCTGACCCCGATCCAGCACGACACGGCAGGAGAGCTTTCCCAGCCAGACGTCAAGGAATGGCGCAAAGGTGAATGCCCCCTTATCCCCGGCAAAACCGCCCCAGCGATGAAGGTGGTTGAGCGGGATTATCCCGCCACCTATGAGCGGTTTACGAGCCTCGGCCCCCTCATGGAAAAGCTGGGCAATGGCGGTAAAGGCATTGGCTGGAACGCCGACAATGAAGTCGAGTTTTTAAAGAAGCTTAGCGGTGAAAAAGACGGACGGGCCAAAATCATCACCGATATCGACGCCTGCGAAACGGTTCTCTCCCTCGCGCCCGAAACGAACGGCGAAGTCGCCGTCAAGGCATGGGCGGCCTTAAGCAAGATAACGGGGCGCGACCATACGCATCTGGCCCTGCCGAAAGAGGAAGAGAAAATCCGCTTCCGCGACATTCAGGCACAGCCGCGCAAGATTATCAGCTCTCCGACATGGAGCGGCCTTGAATCGGAGCATGTCTGTTATAATGCCGGCTATACCAACGTGCATGAATTCATCCCGTGGCGCACTCTTACGGGGCGGCAGCAGCTCTATCAGGATCACCCGTGGATGATCGATTTCGGCGAGGCCCTTGTATCCTACCGCCCGCCGATCAATACCGGAACGGTCAAACATATGCTGGACAAGCATGGAAAAGAATCACCGACCATCCTGCTTAACTTCATCACGCCGCACCAGAAATGGGGCATCCATTCCACCTATACGGATAATCTCCACATGCTGACCCTGTCCCGCGGCGGGCCGATTGTCTGGGTCAGCGAAGTTGACGCGCAAAAAATCGACGTGAAAGACAATGACTGGCTTGAAGTCTTCAACGCAAACGGCGCAATCGTCGCCCGCGCCGTCGTGTCGCAACGCGTCAATGAAGGCATGATGATGATGTATCATGCGCAAGAAAAAATCGTGCATACACCGGGCAGTAAAATTACGAACGCACGCGGCGGGATTCATAACTCCGTCACCCGCGCCACCGTCAAACCGACCCATATGATCGGCGGGTACGCGCATCTTTCCTATGGGTTCAACTATTACGGCACGGTCGGGTCGAACCGCGATGAATTCGTCATCGTCCGCCGCATGGACAAGGTGGACTGGATGGACGAGCCGGCGGCAATGGAGGCAGCAGAGTAATGAAAGTACGCGCACAAATAGCGATGGTTCTGAACCTCGATAAATGTATCGGATGCCATACCTGCTCCGTCACCTGCAAGAATGTCTGGACATCGCGGGAAGGTGTTGAATATGCCTGGTTCAACAACGTGGAAACAAAGCCCGGCATCGGTTATCCCAAGGACTGGGAAAACCAGAAAAAATGGAAAGGCGGCTGGAAAAGGAAAGCCAACGGGAAAATAGAACCGCGGCAGGGAAGCCGCTGGCGCATCCTTGCCAATATTTTCGGCAACCCCAGCCTGCCGGAAATCGACGATTATTACGAGCCTTTCACCTTTGATTACGACCATTTGCAAAAAGCGCCCGAGATGAAGACCATGCCGACGGCGCGGCCACGTTCCCTCGTCACCGGCGAGCGGATGGAAAAAGTGCAATGGGGGCCAAACTGGGAGGAGATTCTCGGCACGGAATTCGAGCATCGCAAACAAGACTATAACTTCAAGGACATCGAAAAGGAGATGTACGGGGAATTCGAGAATACGTTCATGATGTACCTCCCCCGCCTGTGCGAACATTGCATCAACCCGACTTGCGTTGCCTCCTGCCCGTCGGGATCGATTTACAAGCGCGAGGAGGACGGCATCGTCCTGATCGATCAGGATAAATGCCGCGGCTGGCGCATGTGCATCTCCGGCTGCCCGTACAAGAAAATCTATTATAACTGGAAGAGCGGCAAGGCGGAAAAATGCACATTCTGCTATCCGCGAATCGAGAACGGAGAGCCGACCGTTTGTTCCGAAACCTGCGTCGGCCGCATCCGCTATCTGGGCGTCATCCTCTATGATGCCGACAGGGTCGAAGAAGCGGCCAGCGTGGAGAATGAGGAAGATCTATACGAAGCGCAGCTCGATATTTTCCTGAACCCGCACGATCCCGCCGTCATCGCCCAGGCCAGAAAAGACGGCATTCCGGATAACTGGATCGAAGGGGCGCAAGCATCCCCCGTTTATAAAATGGCGATTGACTGGAAAGTCGCGTTCCCGCTCCACCCCGAATACCGCACATTGCCGATGGTCTGGTATATCCCGCCCCTCTCCCCCGTGCAGTCTGCGGCGGCGCAAGGCAAGCTTCCCACGCGCGCAGACGGCATCATGCCCGATCTGGACGACATGCGGATCCCGGTAAAATATCTCGCCAACCTGTTGACCGGCGGCAAGGAGGCACCGATCCGCTTTGGCCTCAAGCGCATGATGGCCATGCGGCATTACATGCGCAGCAAGATGTTCGAAGGCAGGCCCGACACGGAACTGCTTGAAGAAACCGGCCTCACTCCCGAACTGGTCGAGGATATGTACAAGATCATGGCGATCGCGAATTACGAAGACCGCTATGTCATCCCAACCGGACACCGCGAGGAAACGCTGGACGCGTTCGGCGAGAGCGGCGGTTGCGGCTTTTCCTTCGGGAACGGTTGTTCCTCGCACAGCAACAGCGCCTATGACCTGTTTGAAAATCCGCAGCAGACGCGCGGCCAATCCGGAAGCACAAAGAGCAACCGTGTGAACACTATCTTCGAACGCGACCATTATGAAGATACATCTGCGATAAAGAGCGGATGCGGCGGCGGAAGCTGCGGCGGATGCGGCTAAATAAAAAGGGGAAGACATGAATTTATTGAATCTTTTGGGGCTAAAGAAAACAAACAAACCGGAAACGGCCCAGAGCGGCAGCGCCGTGCCGGAAAGCGAAAAACCGGAACCGCATGGGAATGGCGGCTGCTGCGGATCATGCGGCGGTCAGGGCCATAAATGAAATCGAGGCTTGCATGAGAACGCTTAAAATCCTTGGATTCCTTCTTACCTATCCGGAACAGGATCACATTCTGGCCGCAGATGAATGTATTGGCGTCCTGCAATCCGAGAAATGGCTGTCTGAAAAGAGCCTGAACAAAATCTCCCGCGCGCTTGAGGCTTTCAAGGAGGGAGATCTGCTCGACCTGCAGGAAGATTATGTTGCGCTGTTTGACCGGACTCCTTCGCTCTCGCTGCATCTTTTCGAACATATTCACGGCGATTCCCGCGATCGGGGGCAGGCGCTGGTGGACTTGCTTAAAGTCTATGAAGAAGCAGGGCTGTTCATCACCATGGAGGAAATGCCGGATTATCTTCCGCTCTTCGCGGAATATATCGCGACCTTGCCGCCTAAAGAAGGGTCGGAAACCATGGGCAGCGTGGTCAATATCTTATCCTCTCTTTCAGAAAGGCTTAAAAACCGCAAATCCTTTTATGCGGACATACTGGACGCCATGATTGAAACCGCCGCACGTTCCCCGGATCCCCAAATCGTTGCCGGCTATTTGAAAAAATCACCGGGGCAGCCTTTAAGCCTCGATGAAATGGACGATGCATGGGAAGAGCAATTCGCTTTTAGCAACACCCCGCAAACGACGGGGCAGGATTCTGCCTGTCCAAAGGCCGAAGAAATGCTGGCGCGCATGGGCGGATACACAGAAAAGGAAAGGATATAGCCATGGACGGTTTTATGGATTTTTTCCTTTTTCAGATTTTTCCCTATATCGCGATCGCGGCTTTTTTGCTGGGAAGCCTGTTGCGCTTTGACCGCGATCCGTATTCATGGCGGACGAAATCAAGCCAGCTTCTCCGCCGCAAGCAATTGATCCTCGGCAGCATCCTTTTTCATCTGGGTATCCTGACGATTCTGGCCGGGCATTTTGTCGGCCTTCTTACCCCCATACAGGTTTTCGATGCGCTTGGCATCACGCATGGCGCGAAACAGATTCTGGCCATGGGCGCGGGCGGCATTGCCGGCCTATTCTGCCTTGCCGGCCTTTGCCTGTTATTGCACCGCCGGCTTTTCGACGCGCGAATCCGCAATAACAGCTCTTTTGCCGATATTGCCGTTCTGGTGCTTTTGCTTGCCCAGCTCCTGCTGGGGCTTTTGTCGATCCCTGTATCCATGCAGCATCTGGACGGTCATGAAATGGTCAAGTTCATGAACTGGGCGCAACATATCGTAACCTTCCGCGGCGGCGCCCATGAATTCATCACCGATGTCGCGCTCGTCTTTAAACTGCACATCACGCTCGGCCTGTTCCTGCTTTTGGTTTTCCCCTTCACCCGCCTGGTGCATGCCTTGAGCGCGCCTGTGGGCTATGTCTTCCGCCCCTATCAAATCGTTCGCAAGCGCGCAAGGTAAGTGACCATGAAAACACTCGCCCCCGGTATCGAAGTCAACGGAATCAAGATTTCCATCGAGGAAATCAACGCCGAGGTTCAATATCATCCAGCCGAAAGTCTTTACTCTGCGAAATACGAAGCCATGAAAGCGCTTGTTATCAAAGAAATGCTGATCCAGCGCGCGGTGGATAGCGGCCTTTGCAACAGGGAAGAGGCCGTCAAGAACCCGGACGGGGTTATCGACGATCTTCTCGAACGGGAAATTTCAATTCCCGCCGCCGACGAAGAAACCTGCAAGAGATACTACGAGAATAATAAGAAAAAATTCTTCACCTCGCCGCTTTTTGAAGTATCGCATATTCTCTATATGGCACCGCCGGATGACGAGAAGGCACGGGCGGAAGCCCAGACGCGGGCGCAGGCCGCCCTCTCCAGAATCCGGCAATCCCCCGGTTTATTTGAAATAATCGCAAAAGATGAATCCGCCTGCTCTTCCGCGAAAGATGGCGGCATGCTGGGGCAAATCAGCCGCGGACAAACCATGCCCGCCTTTGAAACGGCCCTTTTCCAGATGCAGGAAGGTGAAACCAGCCGCGAGCCCGTTCCCAGTGAAGTCGGCTATCATATTATCAGGGTGCATAAGCGGGTCGAGGGCAAGCAACTGCCGTTCGAAAACGTCATGGACTGGATTGCGCAGGATCTTCATGAAAAAAGCTGGAACCGCGCCTTCAACCAATATATCCAGCTGCTCGCCGGACGCAGCCATATTAGCGGCTTCCGTCTTGAGGCCGCGCAAAACCCCCTGGTTCAATAATTTAATAAATTACACTTGATCTAAATCAAGGGTTCCGCCGCGCCATGACTTATTGTCCTGAACGATGATGGCCGAGCAGATAAAGAACCTGATTGAGAAATATGGGGGCGCCGTTCCGCGCTATACCAGCTATCCCACATCCGTGCAGTTTCATGACTGTTTCACGGATGAAATTGCCGTGTCCGGCTTGAAAACCTTACAGGCCGAGGAAAATCTTTCCCTTTATATCCATATACCTTTCTGCCACAGCCTTTGCCATTATTGCGGTTGTCATACGAAAATCGTGAGCCATACAGGCGTTATCTCCGCCTATATTGACACGCTATGCCGCGAAATCAGGCTGGCGGCCACGCACATTCCGAAAGGAATCATAATATCCCGCGTTCATTTTGGCGGCGGTTCGCCGAATTATGCGCCCATGGAAGATATAGGAAAGATACTGGATACGATCCGCGCGGCATTTCCCGAAAGCGCACAGATGCAGATCGATATGGAATGCGACCCGCGGCTTTTCAATCCTGATAAAATCGGGGAGATGTCCGCGCTTGGCCTTCGCCGCGTCAGCCTTGGAATTCAGGATTTTGACAAAAAAGTGCAACAAGCCGTCAACCGCATCCAATCGCCTGCACATATCCGCCGTCAGGTTGACGCATTAAGGCAGAACGGCATCAAGGACATCAATTTCGACCTGATTGTCGGGCTGCCGGAGCAAACATATGAAAGCGTCCGCAATACGGTTTTGGAAACAATCAACATAAGGCCGCCGCGCATCGCTGTATTCTCCTATGCCCATGTTCCATGGATGAAAAAACATCAAAAGCTTTTGGAAAAATACCGTTTCCCAACGCCGGAAGAGCGCTTCCAGATGCAAGAGGACATTAAAACCAGCCTATGCGCCGCTGGTTATAACCCCATAGGCATCGATCATTACGCCTTACCGGAAGATAGTCTTTCCAAAGCACGGCAAGACGGGACGATGCAGCGCAACTTTCAAGGCTATACGGACGACCCCGCCGCGGCCATTCTGGGGTTCGGCCTGTCGGCGATCAGCCAGTTTAAAGGGGCCTATACGCAAAACACGCTCGACGCCCCTTCTTACAGGAAGGCGGTTGAAAAGGGGCGGCTCCCTGTTGCAAGGGGATATACGCTGAGTCCTGCGGACATGGCTTCCAGGCAAGCGATTATGCGGATCATGTGCCATGGCTTCCTCGATTTGCAGGAATATCCGGATGCGGCGCTCTGGGATGAGCGGCTCGCCTGCCTCGAACAGGACGGGATTATCAGCCGGAAAGGTGATATGATCCGCATCACGGATCGGGGGAAGCCTTTTACACGCGTTGCCGCTTCCTGTTTCGATTCCTATTTTCAAAAAGACAGCTATAAAAAAGAAGGACGCCATGCCAAGGCCATTTAGATCAATTTTTCTTGCTCCCTTCTGGGGACGCGGATTCCGGCCCTTTTTCTTTATGGGTGCGCTTTTCAGCGTTATCAGCATTGGCATATGGGGCGCATTTTATGCCGGTACCGGCATCATGCCCCCTGTTTTTCTTGTCGATCCGATAGCATGGCACGCCCACGAAATGATCTATGGGTTCGGCATGGCGATCGTTGCGGGGTTTCTCCTGACGGCCGTGGCGAACTGGACAGGCGGCGCCCCCGCCCGCCAGCTTCACCTTGCGGGGCTTTGCGCCCTATGGCTAATCGGGCGCATCGTCATGGGCATCGAGCTTGGATTACCGGTCTGGTGCATTATCGCGCTGCAGGTCTTGTTCGTTCCGGCGCTGGCGCTTTCCCTGGCAATCCCCCTTTTGCGAAGCTGGAACAAACGCAACTTTATCTTCCTCTCCATGCTCACCGTTCTGTTCGGATGCGATCTCTGGTTTCTTATCACCGGCGATATGGCCGCCCTCTATGCCGCCATGATGATGATCCTGATGATGGTTTCCCTGATAGGGGGAAGGATCATCCCGGCCTTCACCGTGGCTGCCCTGCGGAGAAAGGGGATTCAGGCCTATCAGACCGATCAGCCAAGGATGGATATGGCGGCTCTGGCCTCGCTGGCCGCCCTCACCCTGTGTCTTGTCTTCGCGCGCGAAACCATCCTGCTCGGCCTGACGGCGGCTCTCTCTTGCATTATCCACGCCATGCGCATGCGGCATTATCATTCTGTCAAAGCGCTGGGCGATCCCCTCCTTTGGATTCTCCATGCGGGTTATGGCTGGCTGGTCATCGGCCTCGCCCTGCTTTCGCTGACCGGATTCGGTGTATTTGAAATACAGGCCGTTATCCATGCGCTGACGGCAGGCTGCATAGGTTCCATGATTCTTGGGATGATCTGCAGGGTAACGCTCGGCCATACGGGGCGCCCCTTACAGGTAGGCGGCCTGACGACATTGTCTTTTTATGCAATCCAGATAACAGCCGTCATGCGCGTTTTCGGCCCGATGCTGGCGCCGGAAAGAACGACGGAATGGATTATATATTCGGCTGGTCTATGGGTGTTTTGCTTCGCTTCCTATCTTGCCGTCTATAGCGGGATGCTTTTCCGCCCGCGCCCCGACGGGCAGGAAGCCTGAAGCCGTTTTTAACAAGGAACTTCCTTCAACGGCAAATCGCAAAACTCCACGAGCCTGCCCATATCTTCAATCATGATATGACGGCCCTGAACCCTCACGCCGTAAGGTTCGAGCTTTGCAAGCGCGCGTGAAAATGTTTCCGGCTTGATATTCAAGCGCGTTGAAATAATGGATTTATCATAGGGCAGATCGATAAGCCAACCGTCATTCCCTTGTTTTTCCTTCCGGCAAAAACGGATAAGAAATGTGCCGATCCGCTGCGGCGCCGTGCGCGTCGTCACTTGTTCCAATTGTTGCACCAGATAATGCTGACGCGCCGCGATAGCCCCCAGCATGCGCAAGGCAAAGCGGCTGTCCTCTTCTATCTTATGCACGAAAAATCTTCTGGGGATCTCGATGACGGTGACATCCTCAATGGCCTGCGCATTGACGGGATATGCCCTGCTGTCATTAAAGACGGCGGCTTCCGCAAAGGCCTCTCCGGGGCCGAAAATATGGATTATCACTTCTTCGCCGTCCCGCGAGGGGCGGTAAAGTTTCACCCACCCTTGCAGGATAATAAAAAAGGCGCTGGCCTCATCGCCCATAACGAATAAATCGCGGCCCTTAGGGCAGCTTTTCTGGTGGCACTGTTTCGCAAGCTGTTCCAGAGTCTCCATATCGAAGGCCTGGAATAAAGACGCTCTTTTAATCGTTTGCGCTATGTTCATGGCAGATCTCTCATATTTTGCCCCTAGAATGGCGGCGCCGGATTGATACCGAAAAGCAGCGGATGCAGCGCATAGAAAACCGCATAAAGGAACAAGCCCCCGATAATACCCGCAACATCCCTTTTTGTCAGGCGGAATCGGCCCGTCCGCAATGCGCGGGAACAAAAAATAATGGCGTGTGTCTGACTTGCCATTTCCTGCCAGACGGCCTCTCCCAGTGCGCGTTTTCGTGCGCGATCGATGAGAGGAATACCGGCCAGCGAAAAGAGAGCGAAAATAAGGAACATCAAAGCCAGTGGAAATTCGCCGTTCACGATAAGGTGCGATGACGCCCAGAAAAAAAAGCCCCATAGAACCGGATGGCGGGTTACGGCGGTAATCAGCCCGGGCCTTTCGGGATCGAACCCTTTTTCTCTTGGCGCGATCGATAACGGATTGGCGACGATAAAGCCCGATATCAGGAGAATAAAGGCAATAGGCATCATGATATTGGGAATCCAATAGAGGCTATGCACCCACGGCCAAAGCTGTATTCGGGGGGCCGCAATTGCGGCCTCGATCAGCCACCAGAGCAAGCCGATGCTGAGCGCCGAATAGAAGAACAGGTATTTTCCCGTCCCGATCCGCTCTATCAGCCACGGCCTTATCCGTGTGCGCGACACGATCATGTGCGAGCCAAGGAAAAACATCAGGGATATGAAAAAATTCAACATCTGCAACCACTTCCCGACTTGATTCAGATCAAGTCATCTTCTTTGCCCTTCCAGCATACTGCAAACAACAAGATTTGCCACGCCTTGAAAAGCGTGACAGCTCCGAGCCTTCCGGGCCTAAGTCCTGCTCTCCGCGGGATATGGACGGCGGGCCGGGGTCGCGGGTGGAAACGCCCCGGCCTCCCGTATTTGGAAAGGAGAAAAACGTGGAGAACCAACCGCATATCGCGGATAATTTTGGCCGGCGCTTTCCTTATCTGCGTCTATCGGTCACGGATGTTTGCAACTTCCGCTGCTCTTATTGCCTGCCGGACGGCTATAAAAAAACGGGCTGCGAAAGCTTTCTTTCGCGGGCGGAAATTGTGCGGCTTGCCGCCGCCTTTGTAAAAATGGGGGTCTGGAAAATAAGACTCACGGGCGGCGAGCCGACCGTCAGGCCCGATTTTCTGGAGATAGCGAACGACATTGCATCCTTGAGCGGCGTCGGCAAGCTGGCCTTCACAACGAACGGCTATAAGCTTCGGGAACGGGCAAGGGATTATTTCGACGCCGGTTTGCGCGCCATCAATATCAGCATAGATTCGCTTGAGGCGCGGCAATTTGAAAAGATAACGGGGCATGACCGCCTGAATGAAATACTGGACGGGATGAAGGAATGTTTCCGCGCGGGATTTCAAACAGTCAAGATCAACACAGTCCTTCTCAAAGGCATGAATGACGGCGCAATCGACGATTTCATTGATTTTGTGGCGGACAAGCCCATATCCCTTCGCTTTATCGAATTGATGCGGACGGGTGAAAACGGCAATTATTTTGCCGCGCATCACCTGCCCGGCACGCATGTGACGGAAAAACTCCTCGAACGTGGATGGCATGTGCAGCCGCGCACCGAAGGCGCAGGCCCCGCCCTGGAATTCGGGCATGGGGCCAGCATGGGGACGATAGGCCTCATCGCCCCTTATTCAAAGGATTTTTGCAAAACATGCAACCGGCTGCGCGTTTCGGCGAAAGGCAATCTCCATTTATGCCTGTTCGGCGAAGGCGGCTATGCGCTGAGGCCCTTATTACAATCGGACGGCCAATGCGAAGAATTGCAAGACAGGATCATGGCGCTGATGAACTTCAAGAAATCGAGCCATTTCCTGCAGGAAGGCAAGACGGGGGCGACCCCGCATCTGGCCTCTATCGGCGGTTAGGAAAAAGGTAAAAAAGATGTCAAAAACAAAAGAGATTCTAAGTTTCCCGGTCAGCAACGAGCCGCATTTTAAAATGATCGATGTCGGCCGCAGGCGCCCGACACGCCGGCGCGCGGTCGCTTGCGGTACTATCCGCATGAATAGGGAAGCTTTCGATGCCGTCAAAAACGGCACACTGCCCAAAGGCGACGTTCTGGCGCTGGCGGAAGCCGCCGGCATCATGGGCGCGAAGAAAACGCCCGACCTCATCCCTATGTGCCATACGCTCCCCCTTGATCAGGTAACCATTCATTGCGATTTGAACGATGCGGATTGCAGCATCACCGCCTATGCCCAGGCCGCTTCCTTTGCGAAAACAGGCGTGGAGATGGAAGCGCTTGCCGGCGTCAACGCGGCCCTTCTCACCATCTGGGATTTGACGAAGGGAACGGATCCCAATCTTTCCCTCGGCGGAATTCGCCTTCTAGTGAAGACCGGCGGCAAAAGCGGGGTCTGGATCAATCCGGACGGTATCCCGCAATGGCTGGAAGAGCAATTACCGTCTTCCTCTTTCCTGAAAGGGAAAAAGGCCGCCATTCTGGTTATGAGCGATCGCGCCTCAAGAGGGGACTATGCCGATCAGTCCGGCACCTTGTTGAAAGAGCTCTTGGACATGGCAGGCGCAAAGCTTACCGCTTATGATATCGTCCCTGATCAGGAAACAGAGATTGCACAGGCCATGAAATCCCTTTGCCATACGGCGCAGCCGGATCTCTTAATCGCCACGGGCGGCACCGGCCCCGGCCCGCGGGATATAACGCCCGATATTCTGGAGCGCATCAGCGACCGGATGTTTGATGGATTAGGGCATGTCCTGCGGGCCGAAAGCCTGCATTACACGGATACGGCGTGGCTTTCGCGGATGACGGCAGGCATGGTGGGAAAGACATTGGTGATAGCTTTTCCAGGCTCTCCCAAAGCCGTGGGCGAGTGCTGGGAAATCCTTTCTCCCTTTCTTGGCGACGCCTTGAATAAAATCATGCAACAGGGTTTCGAGGAGGTAAAATGAAAATAACCATTCACCATTATGGGGCTTTCAGGAAGATTGGGAGCAAAACCGATCTTGAAGTACCCGCTCCCGCAACAATCGGAGCGGTCAGGGCGGCGCTCGCCGCGCAGATGGGCGAACAGCATAAGCTTTTGATAGAGGATTCGGTACTGGCGAACGATACGGATATCCTGCCCGATGAATTTATAATCAGCGATAGCTGCGCCCTGTCTGTCCTGCCTCCCGTATGCGGAGGATAAGATGACCATCCATGTCCGGGTTGATACGGCGGAGATCGATATTGATGAAGCGATTGCCAGCGTAAAGAGCGATAACCATGGCGCTATCGATCTTTTCATCGGAACCGTACGCAACAATCATGACGGTAAAGCTGTTACCGGCATTACCTATGACGCCCATGAACAGCTCGCGGAAAAACTCTTCCGCCAGATTTGCATGGAAAGCGAGGGGATATGGCCGGGGACGAATTATGCCGTCATCCATTACAAAGGAGAGCTTCCTGTCGGCGGTACAAGCATCGCAATTGCCGTCAGCTCCGCGCACAGGGCGGAAAGTTTCGAGGCGTGCCGCTACGTCATTGAAGAAATAAAAAGACAGGCGCCCATTTGGAAACAGGAACATTATGTGGACGGCAAAAGCGAATGGCTTCCCGGCCACTCCCTCAGAAACGAGGAAGGCTATACGGACGCCTGCTGCGGCAGATGCTGCGGGGGGAAACATGCCTGATCTTTCCCGCATTGCCGGCATTGTGCTTGCGGGGGGGCAATCGAGCCGTATGGGGCGGAACAAGGCGCTGCTTGACTATAAGGGGCGGCCTCTTGTCCGGCACATGGCGGGGATTTTATACGCGCTGGGCCTTAAGGATGTTTTTATCAGCGGAACTTTGGAGGATTATCCTTCCATCAAAGACGACGTGCCGCTCGCGGGGCCGGTTCAGGGGATAAGCAGCGTCTTGCGCAATAAACCGGGCTATAGCGGCTATATTTTTGTCCCCGTCGATATGCCGCTTTTGCAAGAGCGGGCCTTGCAGCTCCTTTTGCGCGAAGAACGAGGCGGATATTTCACCGGATGGCCTTTGCCGGCCTATATCACTCCGCCCTTTACTCCCAGCCAAAGCCCTTCGGTACGCGGCTTTCTTGAAGCGCAAGGCGCCCGCTCCCTCGCATTGCCGCCCGAACTGGAACCAACCATGAAAAACATCAACACGCCGCAAGAATGGGCAGAGGTCATAAGCCAGCCATGAAAGTAAAATTCTCTGAAAATTCCATTACATTTAAAATAACGGAAGATGAAATGCGGCAGCTTTTATCCGGCATTTCCTTACAAACAAAAACATCCATAGGTGCAGCGATCTTCAGCATGGCGATTACTCTTTTCAACGACAAAGACAGTGCGAAAGCGCCTCTCAGGCTTTTATACAGCCCCACGGAAAGCGGCGTCCATCTTTGCGTCACACGCGAAGATGTCGAAACACTCGCCGAGATGGGGAAAGACAAAAACGGGCTTGCGATGAAAGCAGGCCCCACCGATATATTTTTACAAGTCGATATGCGCCGCGACAGTCGCTCCAGAAAAACCTAACGCCCCCTTGATCAAGATCAAGGAAGAAGGGGGAGATAATATTAAATATACGCCACCATGAAACATGTAAAATTATACGCCGCCGGCTCCTTGACGCAGGCTTTTGGCAAGGTCGCGGGGCTCTTTGAAGAAAAAACGGGCATTCCCGTTTATACGGAATTCGGATCGTCGGCCCGCATAGCGAAAATGATTTGCGAGGGCGATAGCTGCGATGTTTTTGCCTCCGCGGATATGGACATGCCGCAAAAGCTTGTCAACGAAGGCTATGCAGACCACGTCATTCCTTTCGTGAATAATGAGATGGTCGCGGTCGTCAGAAACGCCGATATGACCAAGGCAACAGATAATCTGATGGGCTTCCTGCATCATCCCTCAACGCGCATCGGCATCTCCTGCCCTGAAACGCAGCCTTGCGGCATGAACGCCCTCACCGTCCTTGCCAAAGCCGGCACAGGCGGATCTTTTAATAAAAAACTGGATGTAGTTACCGGCGGCTGGGGCAAGAAAATAAAAAAAGAATTTGAAAAGAGAAGCGATTATGCCGTTGCCATCGAAGACGGAAGGGTGGACGCGCTGATCGTTTTCCGCACGACAGGCATAAAGCTGGCCGCCCAATCCCCTGCTATAAAAATGATAGAGCTTCCCGAAGAAATCAACGTCACGGCGCAATATGGCATGGTCTTGCTTGAACCCCGCACTCCCAATGCCGAAAACCTTTCACGGTTTATTTTATCGAGACACGCTGGAGATATTTTCAGGGAGTATGGTTTTAAGATACATGAAAACATGCTGCAAGATGCTTTCGCGGCTGAGCATGTTCTAAAAATTACAGATCAGGCGCCCCTTCCTTAATCCTGATCAAGACCTGGCCTTTCCTCTCTCACGCCCACAGAGCAGGATAGGAAGAGATGAAGGAATGGAGCCCCGGATCCCTATACAGGCTTTATGCGTCCGGCCTTGTGAACACATAGGTCAGCCCAAGGATCATCGAAGCGGCTACCGATGTAATCAGCATCCAGTGATGCTGCCCGCCTAAAAGAAACAGGATAAATCCAGCCACGCATCCCAGAAGAGCCATGCCTTTTGCCCATCGGGGAATAGCGCCCCGCACGCGCCATTGCCGCAGGACGGGGCCGAATTCGGGATGGAAAAGCAACCATGATTCAAGGCGGCTTGAAGACCGCGCAAAACAGGCCGCTGCGAGAATCAGGAACGGGGCCGTCGGCAAGACAGGCAGCAGGACGCCGATAAAACCAAGGACAAGAAAGCCCAGCCCAAAGAATAAATAAAGCCACCGGATGATTGCTCGCCGCGGACGTAAATGTGCCTGTATTTTACCTTCCATACTTATACCAAAACGCCTTGCAACATGGATCTGCGGAACTTGTTTTTGATTTTTATGCCCCTTCCTGCCAGGCTTCATAGCCGCCCGCGAGGCTGGCAACATCCATAAAACCGCGCGCCTGTAAAAGGCTGGCCGCTTGCAGGCTGCGCATCCCTTTTTGGCAGTGGAGAATGATCGTGCTGTCTTTTTGCGCTGATGGCATCTGCCCCGCCATCAGTTTCGACAAAGGCCACGATACCGCCCCTTCAATATGACCTTGCCGCCATTCTTCGTCTTCGCGCACATCGATGAGAACGTAGCCGGATTTCTCTTTCAACTGCCGGACGGAAATCTCCGGCACGGCGCTGCATACGGGCGATTCATAGCGCAAAATAATGTCCTGCGGCTGCCGCCCGCACAGGGGGCATGAGGGATTTTTCTGCAAGGCAAGAATCCGCGTTTGCATCGTGCGTGTATCAATAAGCCATAATTTTTCTGATAAAGGCGCAAAGCTTTCATGCCGTGTGACAAGCTGCATAACCTGCATGGCCTGCGTTACTCCCACCATCCCCGCAACGGCGCCAATCACACCGGCCTCGGCGCAATTCATGATATGGCCCTTGGGTTTTTCGGGGTAAAGGCAACGGTAACACGGCCCGCCTTGATGGTTAAAGACGCTAACCTGACCGTCAAATCCCTGAATCGCCCCATAGATCCACGGCTTGCCGAACTTGACCGCGGCATCGTTGATCAGGAATTTCGTTTCAAAATTATCCGTCCCGTCCAAAATAATATCGTAATGAGGGAACAGGGTGGCGGCATTGGCGGCATTCAATTCCGCATTGTAAACCTCAACCCTGATTTCAGGATTAAGCGCCCCAAGTCTTTCCGCCGCTGCCTCCGCTTTGGAACGGCCCAGCATATGGGTAGAAAAAATAACCTGACGCTGCAGGTTGCTTTCATCCACACGGTCAAAATCAATAATGCCGATCCGGCCGATTCCAGCGGCTGCGAGATAAAGCAAAGCGGGCGCACCCAGCCCCCCTGCCCCGATGCAAAGCAGCGAAGCCCCCAAGAGCTTTTCCTGCCCTTCCTGTCCGATCTCCGGTAGGCGCATCTGCCTGTTATACCGTTTCAATTCTTTCTTCATGGCTGCCCTTATCAAGCCCGTTTTGTTGCGTTTTTGCTCTATTGCGACTATATCGCATTTCCCGCCACGCAAAAGAAAGATTGTGCTCGGATAAAGGCCGCGCCGTTTTCATCCCCCCCCCCTTGTTTCCAGGGAGGGTTGGAACTATCTTTTTCCGTAGCGGGGAAGCTTGAAAGGAGCATGGCCTGACATGCCTGTTTATACAGAACATATTTACGATCCGCCCGGCCATAAAGGCTACCGCGTTCTCGCAGACCGCCTTTGGCCGCGCGGCCTGACAAAGGAGAAAGCCGCGCTGGATGAATGGTGCAAGGCCGTCGCCCCCAGCACCGGGCTTCGCCAATGGTTCGGCCACGATCCTGAAAAATGGGCGGAGTTCGGACAGCGTTATAAAAAAGAACTGAAAGAAGCGCGGCAGGAAGGGCGTGACCTTCTTAAAAGGGCGGGGAAAAATCCCCTAATTCTTTTGACCGCCACAAAGGACATGGAACACACACATATCATCGTTCTAAAAAAATTCCTTACAGATTTAAAATAATGACTGCCGCTTTCACAAGTCCATTCGGCAGTTTTTTATGGAACGATCTCCATTGCCAAATAGCCATAGCGAACAATCGGCGGCACCATATTATAATCTCGCTGACGAAGAATATTTGCGGGAGCGTTGCGCTGTGGATGCGCCGATTCAACCCCTTCGGAATTATACTTTTTGGCAATAGGTCAAAGCAATGTAAGGGGGTCTATTTTCTTCTGGTTCGGCGACCGCGGAGTTAGAGACTCCCATTCCCGCCCCGCTTTGGCATCAATGACGAGGGACATCATAGGTGCGACCCTTGATCTGCTAGCCGTTCCGGTACCAAAAAGAATGCTGCGCGTGGATTTAAATGGCTTAGGCTATAGCTTTAAGCCCTAGCTGTTCCAGAGCGCGAAGAGCATATTGAGGACGGATGTTCTCGGCTTTTGATACGACGCTTTGTGTAACGGCAGGCTCTTGGGTGATGGCTACGAGTTGCTTTACCTGACTGGTTTCTAGTGCTTTAGGATTGACTTTTGCCATTTCAAAGGCGACATCTAGATGAGCTAGCCAATCGGGATTATTATTTGCCGCCTTATCAAGATGTAATTGAATATCGCTTGAAGTAATGGATTGCACCATTATTTTAAAGCGATTGCTCAGCGCCCTGTTTGCAACAGCAATTTTATCAGACACCCCATCATTTTCTCCTTCGCCATCAATATGACAGCGGAAATACTGCGTCATAGACACCTCAGTCCACTTATTGGCAGCCATACGGCGCTCGATCAAGCTTTGAACCAAACGGTCATCGGAGACAGGGCATTGGAAACTCCTAAAGTTATACAAATGAATTGTGAAACCCTTCAGACCCCTACCCATAATATATAAAAGGTCAAAAGCCATATAGAAAATATAACTTGACATTCATTGTCTTTCTACGGCTAGATATAGAAAATCATGAACTAACGAGACCGCTATGGTCGCTTTATCAAGGAATTTTCAGAATAAACCTGTTTTAGTAAAAACAAATACTGATCATATATTACGAATTTTAGGCCGCTCTGTTTCAGAAGGCGCGGATTTATCCGGTTGGAAGATTTATGAAACCAATTTTCCTAAGGGAACGTCGCTCCATAGGTGCAATCTGGAAAATGCTGAACTCATAGAATGTGGTTTAGGGGGATGTGATTTTACAGATGCTGTCACAAAAGGTATTGTTCTGGATCATTCCACTATCGAGATGGGAGAAAATAGGGCTGTGGGCCTGGATTTATCAACAGTAGCCAGCACGGATGGCTTGAATCCATATAACTGGCTGGCCAGAACAAACAAGCTGGAAATCCCTCTGCGCCGACGCGAGCCCTCTGCCCCTTGCCTGGCTAAGTTGAGCTGATCGCCGAGATTTTACACGAATTTCAAAAAGCTCTCTTGCTAGGGAGCTTTTTTATTTTAAGACGTACACACAAGCTAAAGGATTGAGGAAATGAAGAAAAAAGTGGTTTTAGCCTATTCAGGCGGTTTAGATACATCAATCATTCTAAAATGGTTGATTGAAGAAGGATATGAGGTGATCGCCTATCTGGCTGATGTCGGACAGAAAGAGGATTTCGAAGCGGCTAAAGAAAAGGCCCTGAAACTTGGAGCTGCCAAGGTCTATATCGAAGATCTCAAACACGAGTTTGTTACCGAATATATCTTTCCCGCATTTTCCGCCAACGCCATTTATGAAGGACGCTATTTGCTGGGCACAGCCTTGGCGCGGCCCATCATCGCGAAAAAACAAATCGAAATTGCCATTGCTGAAGGGGCTGATTACGTTTCTCATGGAGCAACCGGCAAAGGAAACGATCAGGTTCGTTTTGAGCTAGCATACTATGCATTAAAGCCGGATATTAAAGTGTTGGCTCCTTGGAAAATGCCAGCCTTCTTAGAAAAGTTCAAAGGACGACAGGATATGCTGGACTATGCCGATGAACACGGCATCCCTATCACGGCTACCAAGGCAAAACCCTATTCAGAAGATGAAAGCCTGCTTCACATTTCGCACGAAGCGGGAATTCTTGAAGATCCGAATGCGATTTGCGATGAATCCATTTATTCGCGAACGACTGCACCGGAAAAAGCGCCGGACAAGCCGGAGCTTCTTGCCATTACATTTAAAGACGGCGTGCCTGTAAAAGTCGAAAATATCGACGACGGGACGGTTAAAACCGACCCTCTTGAACTTTTCCTTTATTTGAATGAGGTCGGGGGCAAGCACGGTATCGGGCGCCTCGACATGGTAGAAAACCGCTTCGTCGGGATTAAATCGCGCGGCGTTTATGAAACGCCCGGTGGCACGATTTTGCAAAAAGCTCACTTGGATTTAGAGGGTATTGCAATGGACCGCGAGGTCATGCGTCTGCGCGATATGCTGTCATCCAAAATTGCCCAGCTTATCTATAACGGTTTCTGGTTCTCGCCGGAGATGGATTTCTTGATGAAAGCTATCAGTCAAAGCCAGGAATATATCGATGGCGTCGTAACGGTTAGACTGTTTAAGGGAACAGCTTACCCGGTCGCAAGAACCTCACCGACGTCTCTTTATGATGAAGAACTTTCCTCGATGGATGTTGAAGGCGGATACAATCAGATTGATGCGGACGGATTTATCAAAATCAATGCCATCCGCCTAAAAGCCCATAGCGCCATTTTAAAATCTCTCAACAAAAAGCATCATGAGGAAAAACGTGCCAAAGGAGCCGCCTAAGACAGACCAGAACGCCATGTGGGGCGGGCGTTTTTCTTCCGCCTCATCCGACATCATGGCGGAAATCAATGCATCCATCGACACGGATCGACGCTTGTGGCAACAAGACATCGCCGGTTCACAAGCCCATTGTCGCATGTTGGTCAAGCAAGGCATCCTGACCAAAGACGATGGGGAATCCATCTTGACGGGGCTTGATCAAATCAAGGAAGAGATTCAATCTGGCCAATTCGTATTTAAAAAGGAATTGGAAGATATCCATATGAACATAGAAAGCCGGTTGAGAGAATTGATCGGCGAAGCGGCGGGTCGGCTCCATACGGCCCGTTCCCGCAACGATCAGGTAGCGACGGATTTTCGCCTGTGGGTACGCGAAGCATGCCAGTCGGTAGTGCATAGCATAGAAATTTTCCAAAACACCCTCTCGGCGCTTTCGTTGAAGCATCAAGACGGTATCATGCCGGGCTTCACTCATCTTCAAGTGGCTCAGCCAGTGACGCTGGGCATGCATCTGGATGCTTATTGGCACATGCTGGAGCGGGACAAGGGACGTTTTCAGGATTGCATGAAACGCCTGAACCAATCTCCATTAGGTGCTTGCGCGTTGTCCGGTACGGGCTTTCCCATTGATCGAAATTATACAGCGAACGAGCTTGGATTTGAACAGCCTATTGCTAATACATTGGACGCTGTATCGGCCCGTGATTTTGCGTTGGAATTCTTGTTTGCCTGCGCCCAGTGCGGATTGAACCTGTCGCGGCTGGCCGAAGAAGTTATCTTATGGGCTACACCGCAATTCGGTTTCATCACGCTTTCAGACGCATGGTCGACCGGATCGTCAATCATGCCACAAAAGAAAAATCCCGATGCGGCAGAGCTTGTACGTGCTAAAACGGGCCGCCTAAGCGGCAATCTAGTGCAGTTAATAACCGTCATGAAAGCTCTGCCGCTAGCGTATAATAAAGACATGCAGGAAGATAAGGCATCTGCATTTGAAAGTCATGACACGCTCATCCTTTGTCTGGGCGCCATGGACGGCATGCTTGGCACGGCGACATTCCATCTGGAACGAATGCATCAGGCAGCCGAAGATGGCTATGCCACAGCAACTGAAATTGCGGACTGGCTGGTACGCCGCGTTAATGTTCCATTTCGTGAGGCACACCATATCACCGGACGCATTGTAAAACTGGCTGAAGAAAAAGGGTGCAAGTTATCAGCACTCGATTTAGACAACCTGCAATCCATCGACGGGCGGATAACAAATGATCTATATAACAGCTTAAAGCTTGAGACGGCCATCCAATCACGGAAAAAGTGAATCAGGCAATGACCGCCCTTGGCTGTTGCAATCCAAACCCGTGACGTACACAAGCTCCACCTACAATCCTTTGCTCGTTCAGATTATTGGTTACGCAGTGCATGGCTCCACCATTACCGATAAAGTGGCTCATATTCGTGGTAACAACTTTATAGCCTGCTTTTTTCAGCCTTTCCTGCAACCCCTCACTGCATAAAGGCATGATAAGCGTGTCGCCGACACTCCGCAAATTGCATGCGTAGCTGTGCGCATCTTCTTGGCTGACTTCGATTAGATATTCTTCAAGAGGCAATCCATAAGCGGCCAATCCTTGTGTAATAATTTTATGATAGGCTTCCTCACTCATTCCATCTTTGTAGCATAGAATATGCCCTTTGCTGAGAGGCGTCATCGATGTATCAACGTGGAAAAATCCTCGGTCGATCCCGCATACATTCATACTAATGACATCTACGCCTGTAATTTCTCGAAGCACCGTATGAGTACGTATGTCAGAACGCCCATCACAAGGCATTCCATTCTTCTCTATGGTCGGCAAATATCCGGACCAGAAAACATCCCTGAACGGATTATAGACATTATCGCCTGTACCTTCCGTTCTAAAATATGAGCGGATAATAGGTCTTTCAGGAAAATTGCTTTCAATGAAGCGCGCATTCTCATTGACCTCATCCTGCCGCTGCCTGTTGTTGAAATTGCTTAGTATCGTGATTTCAAGTGGATTTGCCGAAAGCGCATCTTTTTGCGATACCGTAATCAAAGATAAGGACGGGTCTGCCGTAAAGACCAAATCCATCATTCCTTCTTTTGGTTCGATCTCTCTTGTTTGAATACCCCGCTCATTAAATATCTGCTTTAAGTTTTTCCATTGCTTTTGCGCACCTTTGGCATATGCCCTCGGATCCTTGAGATATTCCCTATAATGTTTTTCAGCCTGCACGTTCGCATGCCCTGTTTCAACATCCGGAGCTGGAATGCCGTAAAATGCTGGTTCGCACATTCATAAAACAGGATCGCTACTATAATTTGACGCGCTTTTTTCAAATATATTCATTATGTTCTCTTGAAATCCCCTTGCCTAACTATGAATGTTTATACTCTTGTAAAGCTCTTGTCCTCTCTGTACTGCGAATTAATGTTCCGGCCCCTTTTTCAAACAATAATTCTGTCAGAATAGCATTATCCTTCCTGCCATCCAGTATCACAACCCCGCCGTTGGGTATGGATTCCGCAGCTTCGCTTGCGGCACGAAGTTTCGTGATCATCCCGCCCGTTACAACACCGCGATCAATAAGGTGATCAACATCGTAACTGGACAAGCCCGTTAACAGGTTGCCATCTTTATCTAACACACCAGGGATATCAGAGCACAGAATCAAACGACGGGCATTCATTTGCGAAGCTATAGCGGCCGCTACGCTATCAGCATTTACATTCAAACGTGCTTCATTTTCATTTGGATTATCGTTCCAGCAAATCGGATAAATAACCGGTATCGTATCTCCATCTTTGAAATTCGTGAGATGTGTTAGATACCCTACATCTACTCGACCAACCTCCCCTGTGTAATGATTTAGCCCTTATCGCACGTCCATCGTAGCCTGCCATTCCGACAACATGAATATCTCTTGATGATTCATGAAACAATCTGACGATATGGCCATTTAAGTTCCGTAAGGCTTGGTCTGAAATGCGCACGGTTGGCTCATCCGTAATTCTCAAATCCGTATCGGGATCGCGTTTGGGTTGGATGTTTTCCTTTTCCAGGGCATCATTGATTTGCCGCCCGCCACCGTGCACGACAATGACGCGTGCATCCATACTATGTGTTAAAAATGCGGCCTGCCGACCGATAGAACGAATAACCTCGTCGTCCTCCGCGAGGGCACCACCAAATTTTATGACGATTAACTCTTTTTGATATTTATCTCTATATTTAAGAATATCATTGAAAATCGTACTAATATCAAAATTGCTACTCATAATTGCATCACTGTAAAGAGGTTATGATCTTTATAGATTGCATAACCCCACTTGTCCAGAACTTTATAAAAAAAATAACAAGCAATAAAAATATAATCGTACCCGTAACCCATTTTGGGTTACAGGCGCTGTTGATAAGCCGCACCTCGCCGCCCTCATGCGGTTTTCAGGCAGAAAGTGCCTAAAAATCTTCGGTACGGCGGAAAGACGGGCAGAAACTACGCTACCTTACTGCGTTTGTACGTATCCCGCTCCATCCGGCGGAGCTTTTCGTAGCATGCCCCCATTCCTTTCGGGCGTCCATGCAGTTGCATAGCATCGGGTTCACTCCGCCATTTGCTTTCGACAACATCACTATGACAGGGATGGAACCGCGCAGGTTCTTCAAACAGGTTTCTGGATTCCGTGATGGATGGAATTTCATCTCGAAGATGCTTGTTTTTCTTTTTGCGACTCCCGTCTTCGCCTCGGCATATTTGAAATAGCGGCCATCGCGGATCGCGCTTTCCGTATCCTGCGCCCATTTTCGCGCATCCGTCAGTCTATCAAAGGCTGCTAATTGCGTCGGCTGGCCGCGCAATCGTACCCTGACGCGGTACGACGTTCTTCCGTCATATTCTCGTTTTTGCTGAAATTGTCTAGGCTTTTTAAAAGTGGCCCAGAAGTGGCCCAAAAGGGGGAAAATGGTGCCGGCAGCAGGATTTGAACCCGCGACCTTCGGTTTACAAAACCGCTGCACTACCACTGTGCTATGCCGGCATAGAATATGGAAACAGGACTGAGAAACAGCTTAATTCCCCATATTATGGCTTGGAAGCAGCGTTTTTAGCGTTTTACGCCTCTTCCAACGGTCAAGATGTCTAACAAAAATAAGCCGCCCTTCCTAGTATTTTTTTAAGCTTTTTAAAGACAGCGCGCCCCATAGGACAAGAAAGCCGCCCAAAGTGTTTATTTTTGTAAAAGACGCTTCATTCCTGTTATATTAGAAATGGATAGCAATGAATTTTTCATATTAAGATAGCGACATGGCAGACGGAAAAAGCGGATCAACAGAAGCCGCCATGGGATGGGGCATTATGCTGTGCGTTTTTGCGGCGCTCGGCTACCTCGTATGGTGGTTTTTTGACGAACAAATCAAGAGCGCCATACGCTGGCTGCGCTATGTGGAAATGGCGGTCATATCCCCGTTTCTGGGAAAGAACTTTTCGGTTGACTGGCAGGAGCAGCCTGTCAATTACCGCGACCTGATGAATGCCGCGAAAAACGTCCCGGCGGAAAATATTGACGGGGTATTTCTGGGCGCCCTCTCTACGGTCGGCATGTACCCTTATATGCTTATCGCCATTTTGCTGAGCATGATTTTTGCTTTTTGGGCCTTGTTCCGCGGCCCCGGCACGGAACACCGCACAAAATACGACATTAATTCCCTTATCAAGCGGCAATCGTCAATCTTCCCGATCATCGCGCCGATGATTGATTTTAATCCGATGAACATCCCCGCCCGCCCACCGGGAGCGCCCGTACCAAGCGAGCTTCCCATGTTCGCGGAAGCGCTCAGCCCGGAAGAATGGATCGTTCATAACGAGATCCCCCTTCAGGGAAAAAAGATCGACGAAGAAGCGGCCTCCAAGGCTTTTGCGAAACAGCTGGGGCCGAGATGGCGCGGGGCGAAACATCTGGAGCCATATAAACAGGTCATGCTCGCCGCCTTCTGCTTGAAGGCCGCCCGCAAGCGCGCGGATTCGGACACGATGATGGGCAAGCTCGCGCAGGGCTGGTCTGAAAAAGGCGGCATTAAAATCAGCTCCGCATTGCTCCGCGAAGCGCGGGCCGTTTTGAACAATCCCTCTCTCGCAAGCAGTACGCTCAAAAAATGCAATGAACATGCGTGGGAAACAACGGCCCTTATCCGCGCCCTCAACACGGCGCGCGAGGAAGGCGGCGTTCTGGCACCGGCCCAGTTCCTCTGGCTCCGCGCCCACAACCGCGCCCTGTGGTATCCGCTGAACAATCTCGGACGCCAGTCGCTCCATATGGAGGCCATTGGCGCAATGGCGCATTACAAGGCCGAAAAGCTGGCGCGCCGCCCGATACCGCGCCCGAAAGTCAGCGATGCCGTCCAGTCGATCGCCGAATATATGAATTCGGAACATATGCGCGCGCTCCCCACGGTTGACTACAGCAATTCCAAAAAGCGCGGCATCAAAAAACTCAAAGGAAAAGCGGCTTAAGACATGATTAAAAATATTTTCGCCTCCAAAGAAACAACGTATCAGTCCTCAGCAAGGGTCATTGACGGCAATCTTATCCTGACACTGCCCGATGCGCTGAACCCTGTTGTCTGGCGGATGGAGCTTAACAGTGTCAAGGCTTCCGCCCTTGAGCTTCGCGCCGGCAATGAAAACAGCGTTACCCTTATCCTGAAAACGCCCAAAGGTGAAACGCACGAGATTGCACCCTATGATAATAAAGAAGCGGCCATGAAGGCGCTTATGAAAGTATCAAAGGCCCTTGAATCCGCAGAAGGAAAAATAACGCAACCGCAAAGCGGGGCGCCGCAGCCGGGCTATCAGAATAACGGCCCCGCCCCAAAGCAAAGCGGCGCAGGCAATAGCGGCAAATGGCTTCTGGCGCTGGGCGGCATTCTTCTTGTGATTTTCCTGTTCGCCTATCTCGGCACTCTTGGAACCGGCACAGGCCCGCAAGGCCCGTCAAGCGGCACGGCAACCACAGGACAGACAAGCGATACGGTCGGCCTGCCGGAATCCGCCGACGATCTCTTAAAAGGGTTTTGATCCGTCATGGCAATTAATGAAAAGAAATATGGGTTTTATGCCGGCTTCAGGGACGTAAGGCCCCTCTATGTCCGCATGGGCGACTGGTTCGCGAAACCTAACCACGCCTTCGTCATTTTTCTTTTGCTTAACCTGCCTTTCTTTTTCATTCCGCAAAGCCGCATGTTCGCGGATGTCATTATCATCATCACCTTGCTTTATTTCTGGTGGCTGACACGCCGGTCGCGCAGCCTGCCGTTCAAGATGCCGATGGGGTCGCGCTTCAAGGACGAAAACAATATGAGCGCCGGGCGCGATGGAAAGCCCGAAGGCATTCTTTATCTCGGCAACACACGTGACGGCGACAACACCAACGAGGAAGTCTGGTTTTCAAACTCCGACGCCAGAACCCATATCCTCTATCTCGGCACGACGGGGGCCGGTAAGACCGAAGGTCTTAAATCCATGGTCACGAACGCCCTCGCATGGGGTTCGGGCTTCGTTTATATCGACGGTAAGGCCGATACGGATCTGTGGTCGTCGCTTTCCGCCCTCGTCCGCCGTTTTGGCCGCGACGACGACTTGCTGGTGCTGAACTATATGACGGGGAACTCCGACACCAAGGCCCCGTCGAATACGATGAACCCGTTTTCATCCGGCTCCGCATCCTATCTTACCAACATGCTCGTATCGCTGATGCCGCAGGCGGAAGGCGACAACGCCATGTGGAAAGAGCGCGCTGTTTCCCTTATCAGCTCCCTGATGCCCGCCCTGACATGGAAGCGGGACAATCAGGATATCCCGCTTTCCGTCTCATCGATCCGCAACTATCTCGATCTGCCGAACATCATCAAGCTTTCGCGCGATGACGCGCTGCCCGAACATTTGCGCGAAAGCATCGCGGGCTATCTGAACACGCTTCCCGGCTATGTCGATGCGGCGTTCGACGATAACGGGAAGGAAAAACCCGCGGGGCCGGATCAGCCGATGATAGACACCACGACCGTGCGCCAGCAACACGGCTATCTTACCATGCAGTTCACCCGCTCCTTGCAATCGCTCGGTGACGATTACGGCTATATTTTCGACACGCAGGCCGCCGACGTCGATATGGTGGACATCGTCCTGAACCGCCGCATCCTGATCGTTCTCATTCCGGCGCTTGAAAAATCCGCGGATGAAACGGCCAACCTCGGTAAAATCGTCGCCGCGACTATCAAGGGGATGATGGGTTCGACATTGGGTTCGACCGTGGAGGGCGAAAGCTCCTCCGTCATCGAAAACAAGCCGACCCATTCGGCGACGCCCTTTATGACAGTCTTCGACGAGGTCGGCTATTACGTATCGGACGGTATGGCGGTTATGGCGGCGCAGGCCCGTTCGCTCGGATTCTCGCTTATCTTTTCGGCGCAGGACTTGCCCGCCCTGCAAAAACGGGTGAAGGAGGAATCCCGCTCCATCACCGGTAACTGTAACATCAAGATTTTCGGCAAGCTCTCCGACCCGACCGATACGAAAGACTATTTCGAACGGCAGGCCGGCAAGGCGCTTGTGATGCAGACATCCGGCTTTCAGCTCCATGGCGGCATGTCCACGGGTTCTTACTACGACAATCAGGGCGCGAGCATCACCGCCGCCGAGCGTGCAGATTACGGCGACTTGAAAAAGCTCCGCGAGGGGGAGGCCGTCCTGATTTACGAAGGCACGGTCATGGACGTGCAGATGTTCTATTCCAACCCCGGCCATGCAAAGGCCATGCGCGTGGGCCGTTATCTCGCCCTGCCGCCGCCGGACGAGCATGTCATCAAACACCGCGAGAAAATTACGAAGCTCCGCGACCATATGGTCAGCAAATCATGGACGGCGGCGAAAGCCGATGTTGCGGCTGCAACGCCCCCCGTTCTGGACGCGCTGGTCACAGGCTATAAAACCGGGGAGCAGCATGATGCCAAGCCGCTCGATTGCGGTATCTTCGCGCTTGCCGAATTCCATGCACAGCAATATCCCGAAGAAGCCGCGAAGGCTCTTACAGGCGGCGGCGATGCGGCGGCCCCAACGCCGCAAACGCCTGCGCCCGTGACAGCGCCCGCCGCACAACAGGCCGCACCCCCGCCCACGCCAGCGCCGCCAGCACAACAGGCAACGCAGCAGCAACAGCAGCAACAACCGGCGGCAACGCCCGCACATCATCAGGCCGCGCCGGCCGGCAATCCGATGGGCTTCTTTAAAAAATCTCCCGCAGCAGACACGCCTGCAGCAGCGGCTCCGGCTCAAGCTTCCCCGGCCACGGCTTCGCCGCAGCCTGATACGCAAACGCTGGCCGGCGCGCAAGCCGTTTCGGCGCCTGCCATCAGGACATTTGACGACGAAACGAAGAAGATACTGGAAGAAGCCGGGGCCGATGCCGCCGCCGCCCTCTTCAAAGAGGGAGAATAAACCTATGCGCCTGACTTCCCGTCCCCGTTCCGAAGCCGGCAACGTCGTTATTTTTATCCTGATAGGAATCGGACTCTTCGCGGCGCTCGCTTATACCTTCATGCGCGGCGGCGCGCCGGGGCAAAAGCAGCTCACCTCAAATCAGGCGCGCATGGCGGCACAAGAGCTTGTGTCTTTTTTCAACGCGGTGGACAAGGCCGCCAACAAGCTTCGCAGCCGCGGTTGTTCGGAAAGCGATATCAGCTTTTCCAATCCGAACGATAAGGATACTTTTATTGCATTGAATGATTCCCCAACGGCCCCTGCGGATAAAAGCTGCCATATATTCGACGCGGCGGGCGCGGGGATGAATATGACTATGGACTGGGCGAGATATCAACTTCCCTATGAATCATTTCATTCCGTCCATAGCCATATTCACGGCCAAATACATTTAAAAAATAAGTCATATATAGCTGATAGCGGAAGCGCGGATTATAATATGGCGATTATCCTTGATTATCTCAAACCGGAAATATGCGAAGCTTATAATAAGATTTTAAACTACGATATCGATCTCTCGATAAACGACGCTACTGGTTTATCTCCGGGCGAAGCCATAGGCCTTATAAACACCGCCCTTGCCGGGAAAACCACGGCTTGCTATTCCCGGGCCGGCAACCAGACGAAATTATTCTATGTATGGCTTGAGCGATAGCGGGGACAGGATACAATTCTTGACCCGCCCCACCCTTTCCCCTAATCTGGCGGGCATGGCCAGACAAGCACGCATCGTATTACCGGACACTCCCCACCACATCACCCAGCGCGGCAACCGCGGCGAGAACGTCTTTTTTGAAAAAAGCGATTACGAAGCCTATATCGACTTACTCACCGAAGAATGTGCCGATAAAGGCGTGGCCATCTGGTCTTACTGCCTTATGCCCAACCAGATTCACCTTATCGCCATGCCGCGTAGGGAAAACTCCCTCGCCCGCGCGCTCGGCGAAGCGCACCGCCGCTATACGCGCCGGATTAACGAACGCAACGAATGGCGCGGCCATTTATTCCAGGATCGCTTTTTTTCTTATCCCATGGATGAAACGCACCTGCTCAAAGCGGCGCACCATATTGAAATGCTTCCTGTTTTCAGCGGCATCGCACCGACGCCGGAAAGCTATTTGTGGAGCAGCGCCCGCGCCCATATCAAGGGCCGCGAAGACAAGCTCCTCATCGCCGACAGGCCCTTACTGCATTTTGTGCCGGATTCGGACTGGGCGGCGTTCCTTCATAGCACCGCCAGCGACAACGAGCGGGAAACGATCGAACGCCATCTGCAAACAGGCCGCCCGCGCGGGAATGATTCCTTTTTGAACAGCGTGGAATCCATGCTCGGAAGGCCCGTCCGTCCCCAAAAACCGGGGCGGCGTTCCGTCACCTTCACCAAAAACCTGAAATAACTTTTTACATTCTTTCGGGAACTTCAATGCCGAGCAATCCCAGCGCCAGCTCCAGCTGATGGCATGTCTGCGCGCAAAGGGCAAGGCGGCTTGCCTTAAGCTGCCCGTCCTGCTCGGACAATATATGGCAATTGCCATAGAAAGAGCTGAAGGACTGCGCCAGCCTATAAATATAATCGCACAGATAATGCGGGGCATAATTACGCGCCGCGGCTTCGATCGCATCCGGAAACTCGCCAAGCATCAAGGCAAGCGGCCTGTCGGCATCGTGGAGAACCAGCGCGGCCTCCTCCTGCTTTTTATAACCGGCCTTGCGCAGGAGCGATTTAATCCGCACCGCCTGATAGAGCAAATACGGCCCCGTCTTGCCCTCAAACTCCGTTAGCCGATCCAGATCAAAAACATAATCGGCCTGCCGCTGACCTTGCAGATCAGCGAATTTAATCGCGGCAATGGCGACCTTATTGGCGATATCCTGTTTTTCTTCGCCGGAAATATCCTTGGCGATATTGGCCTCTTCCATCCGCGCCAAAGCCTTTTCCTGCGCCATCGAAATCAGATCGTCAAGGCGCATCACGCCGCCCGCGCGGGTCTTGAACGGCTTGCCGTCCGGCCCGTTCATCGTACCGAAACCGGCATGGGTCAGCTCCATCGAATCCGGCGCGATGCCGCCGATGCGGGCCGCACGGAATACTTGCTCGAAATGCAATCCCTGCCGCTGGTCAACGATATAAATAATCTTCGCGGGCTTATACAGCTTGACCCGTTCGATGATTGTCGCAAGATCGGTCGTCCCGTACATCACCCCCCCGTCACGCTTGTAAAGGATAAGCGGGGGCATTTCTTTTTTATCGTCATTGCGCGCAACGGGGACAACCCATGCGCCCTCGCTTTCGAACGCAAAGCTTTTTTCCTTTAAATCTTCGACCATCGGGGCGATATAGTCATGGACGTCTGCCTCGCCCTTCCACAGATCGAAAACTACGCCCAGCGCATCATAATTGCGCTTGATGTCATAGATGGAAATAGCGCGGATTTTTTCCCAGATGGAATAATAAGGCTCCTCCTTGTTCTGGAGCTTTACGGTGACGCTCCGTGCGCGCGTCATCACATCCGGCTCTTCCTTGGCGATGGCGGTCGCCCGCGGATAACGCTCCGCCATATCATCGACAAGGCGGGCGACGTCCGCCGCATTTTCTGTATCTGCATCTAACAGCAAAGAAGTTTCATTGCTTTCAATATAATTGTCGATAAGGATTCCGATATTGGTTCCCCAGTCGCCAAGATGGACATCGCCCAAAACCTTGAAACCGGCAAAGCCAAGGATACGCCGCATAGAATCGCCGATAATCGCGGCCCGTAAATGGCCGACATGCATGGCCTTGGCGATATTCGGCCCGCCATAATCCAGGAGGATCATTTCATTGGCGCCAATATCGGCCATGCCGGCCCTGTCATCTTCCATCAGGGATTCGATATGGGCCTTTAGATACTCATCGGTAATATTGAGATTGATAAAGCCCGGCCCTGCAATCTCCACTTTTTTAAAAGCGGCATTTTGCGAAAGGCTTGCGGCGATCTGCGTTGCAATCTCACGCGGGTTTTTCTTGGCCGCCTTCGCCGCCGCCATCGCGCCGTTACATTGAAATTGCGCGAGGTCGGGGCGATCTGACACGCGCACAAGGCCGCAAGAATGTTCAAGCCCCGCTTCCTCGAATGCCTTACCGGCAATATCCGACAGTTTTTGCGTAAGCGATGTCATTGGACGCTCTCCTTCATTCCCTCTTCGCCATAGGTGGCCAGATCAAACGCATAAAGCATATTGACAACGCCCTGCATCACGCCCTTCGGATGCTCCCACACATAGCGGCTTCCTTCGATAAAATAGGCACCTGCCTCGACATAAAATCCGCAATTATCGTTGCTCAGCGCCCCTTCGACCAGACACGGATGTTCGTCCGTCTTGACGTTCCACCAACGTATAATCGCAGGATCAACGAACCCTTTTGCCGCGTCGGAAAACGCCACATAATCGGCGCCCGCATGAAGCGCCTCTTCGGCCCGCATGCGGGAAGTGCCGCAACGCATGCCGACAATAGGATCATCCCCCATTTTCTCGCGGGCGGCGCGTACGGCATCGACTGTATCGACGATAACCCCGTCTGCCTCGCATTTTATGGCCAGCCCGATATCGCCGCCGATAATAAAATTAACCCCTTGCGCTTTTGTCAGCGCAGCCATTGCCATGATTTTTTCCATCTCTTCCCCGCCATAGGCTTCATCCCTAGCGCGGAGTTCGATCACATGGTTGTTCTTCTCATAGGAAGAGGCATTGATGGCACGAAAAAGGTCGCGCAAATTGCGCAGGAATTCCGGCTCCATCCAGTTATCCGGCAAAACCAGATAAAGCCCGCATGGAGCGGTTTCAGCTCTTTCCTGTTCGGCTTCCGCGGCTTGCTGCATGGAATTTAAGCATCCAGATGGGCGCGGAGCGCATTTTCCTGAATAAACTCGCGGCGCGGCTCGACCACATCCCCCATCAAAGTGGTGAAAAGCTCGGACGCTTTTTCCGCATCCTTGACCGTAACCTGCAAGAAGACGCGCGCGTCCGGATCGAGCGTTGTTTCCCAGAGCTGCTCGGGGTTCATTTCCCCAAGCCCTTTATAACGCTGCATTGAAATCCCCTTGCGGCCTATTTCAAGAACCGATGCGAACAGGCCGTTCGGGCCGTTTACACGGGCGGCTTCTTTTTCACCGGTCATCAACCGCGCGGCGCCCGCAAAATTCTCGGCAAGCCACACATGAAGCGTTTGAATTTTCCGCGCATCGGCGGACTTCATTTGCTCCGCGGAAATGCGCAGCCTTTCAGAAACGCCGCGGACGCTGCGCTCTAGAACAATGCCGCCGACGGGCGTAAATTCGCATTTCCATGTCTTTTCATTCTTGGCGGCAAGATTGTTCAACCGCTCGGCAAGAGAGGCGGCGACGGCGGCCGCATAGGCGGCATCGTCAAACATTTTCTCGTCGAATGCGCCGGCGATCGCAGCCTGTTCGATAGCCGGCAGGCTGCCCGTTTTTTGCGCCAGAGAAGCAAGGGGGCCGCGGATAGAGCGGGATTTATCGAGCATATCCATGATGTCACGCCCGGCGCGTTCAGCGCCGTCATGCTCGATAAGTTTAATATCCCCCAAGGCGGCGGTGATGAGATAGTCCTCCATCGCCGCGTCGTCTTTTAAATAGACCTCACCGGAATTTCCGCGCTTTACCTTATAAAGGGGCGGCTGGGCAATATAGAGATAGCCGCGATCGATGATTTCAGGCATATAGCGGAAAAAGAAGGTCAAAAGAAGGGTGCGAATATGCGCACCGTCAACGTCGGCATCGGTCATGATAACGATTTTGTGATAGCGGATTTTTTCGATATTGAATTCATCCGCGCCGATCCCCGTCCCAAGCGCCGTAATCAGCGTCCCGACCTGTTCGCTGGACAGCATCTTGTCAAAACGCGCACGCTCCGTATTCAGGATTTTACCGCGCAGCGGCAAGATGGCCTGGTTCTTCCGATCCCGCGCCTGCTTGGCGGAGCCGCCAGCCGAGTCCCCCTCGACGATGAAGATTTCGGAATCTTCGGGGTGTTTGCTCTGGCAATCGGCAAGCTTTCCCGGAAGGTTAGAAATATCCATCACACCTTTGCGGCGTGTCAGCTCCCGCGCCTTGCGGGCAGCTTCCCGTGCAAGACCCGCCTCGATAATCTTGCCGACAATGGTTTTGGCTTCGGCGGGGTTTTCCTCAAGCCACGTGCCGAGCCTTTCATTGATCGCCGCCTCGACCGCAGGACGCACTTCGCTGGAAACCAGCTTGTCCTTGGTCTGGGAGCTGAATTTCGGATCCGGCACCTTCACGGACAAAACGCATGTCAGCCCCTCGCGCATATCCTCACCGGAAAGCTTGATCTTCTCTTTCTTGGTAAGGCCCTTTTCTTCCGCATAATTATTGATGACGCGGGTTAGCGCATTGCGGAATCCTTGCAAGTGCGTACCGCCGTCGCGTTGCGAAATATTGTTCGTAAAACACAAGGTCGTTTCATGATATGCATCCGTCCATTCCATGGAAGCCTCGACCATGATGCCGTTTTCCTCCAGCTGGACGGAGATGGGCGCTTTCAGGAGCGATTTCTTGTTGCGGTTAAGATATTCGACGAAGCTTTGAATCCCGCCATCATAATTAAAATGCGATTGCCTTTGCTGCTCCCCGCGCATATCGGTAAGATAGATATTCACGCCGGAATTCAGGAACGCCAGTTCGCGAAGACGCGCTTCCAGCGTTTCAAAATCAAATTCGACATTTGTAAAAGTCTCGGTGGAGGGCAGGAAGGTTACTTCCGTCCCGTTGCGCTCGCCGGGTTCAAGATCCCGCAGCGGCTTCAAATCCTCCTCCGCCTCGCCATGGCGGAAAGTCATCGCCCATTCTTTGCCCTGGCGCTTAATTTTCAGATCGAGCCTTTTAGAAAGCGCATTGACGACGGACACCCCCACCCCGTGCAAGCCGCCGGAAACCTTATAGGAATTCTGGTCGAACTTACCGCCTGCGTGAAGCTGCGTCATAATCACTTGCGCCGCCGACATGCCCTCTTCCTTGTGCATGTCCACCGGAATGCCGCGCCCGTTATCGCGCACCGTGACGGAACCGTCCCCGTTAATGATGACATCGACGCGGTCACAGTGGCCGGCGAGGCTTTCGTCAATCGCGTTATCGACGACTTCATACACCATGTGATGGAGGCCGGAGCCGTCATCCGTGTCGCCGATATACATGCCCGGACGTTTGCGGACGGCATCGAGCCCCCTCAGAACGCGAATTGATTCTGCGCCATATTCGGCAGGTTGCATGTTTTCTGATTCCATATTTTGAACCGCTTCACCCATAATAAAAACACCTCTTGAATTGCCTGATTTTTATAGCATGCGCGGCGCTGAAAAGACACCCAAAAGAAGCGTTTTAAAGGCGGTTTTTGACAATATAACCGCCTGAAAAGACTATTATTTTCCGGCGCGAATCCGGGGTGTGGAATTTATCCGGAAAGGGGCGGTATTCGGGGCCGGAAAACGGCGTTATGCGGCGTCTTCTTGCAGGATTCGCGCGCCAACCCTGCCCGCTTCGACAGACCAGAACTGCGCACGGCCATAAGCGGCGTTGAAAAGCGGTTCATCCGTCCCCGTCATCCAGACCTGCGCCCCCAGCGCGACAAGCAGATCAAAAAGCGCGCCGCGGCGATTTTCATCCAGATGGGCGGCGACCTCATCCAAAAGCAAGATTGGCGGCGCGCCCCGCTCACGCTGTAAAAGCCTTGCATGGGCCAGAACAATCCCTATCAGCAGCGCTTTTTGCTCCCCCGTCGAACATTGATCGGCGGGCATGTCCTTTGCGGCATAACGTACCTGTAGATCGCTTTTATGCGGGCCGCTCGCGGCGCCCCCTGTTTCGGCGTCGCGGCTGCGCGACTGGCCGAGCTGGTATAAAAACACCTCTTCAACCTCGATAGCCGGCGCGCGCGTCAAAAGCCCTTCGATCGTTCCTGCCAGATGGAGCGCCGCTTTCGGGAAAAAGCTTTCCTCCCCCGCGCCCGCCATATCACAGGCCTGTTGCAGCCGCGCGGAAAATTCCAGCCGCGCGGCGGCTATCGCAACCCCCGTTTCGGCCATTTGCGATTCCAGCGCGGAAAGCCAGTAATCATCGCCCTTCCCCTCGCGCAGCAATCTGGAGCGCTGGGCCATGGCGTTTTCATACCGCGTCACCCGCCCCGCATGGCCCGGATCGAAGGCGAAAACAAGCTTGTCGAAGAAACGGCGGCGGCCGCCGGAGCCGTCAAGGAAAATCCTGTCCATCTGCGGCGTCAACCAGATGCAGGAAAGATAGTCGGAAAGCGCCATCTGGCTTTTTGCCGGCACGCCGTTGATCCGCACGGCGCGTTTCCCCGCCGCGTCTATCCCGCAGCCCGTGCCGATTTGTGCTGCCGCGCCGCCCGTATCGACGGTCGCGGCAACGGCCCAGCCTTCTTTCGCGCCCAGTTTTTGCACTTCCGCGGAAGACGCGGAACGCAGGCCCCGCCCCGGCGTCAGCAAGGATACGGCTTCGAGGATATTGGTTTTTCCGGCACCGTTCGGCCCCGTCAGGACGACCAGCCCCGCCCGCACCCCGTCCATCCGCGCCGCGTCGTAGCAGCGGAAATTATGAAGCTGGAGTGAGTGGATATAAGACATGGTTTACTATGTTCGCCTTTTCGCGGGACTGCGGATGCCTTGCGGATACGCGCCCCTTTAAACTCTAAAGATCGGCGGCGCGTTTTATCGCATCGCCGTCAAGCCTGTATTTAATCCATCCGGATAAAGGCTTCGCGCCAAGCTTATCATAAAATTTGATGCTCGGCTCGTTCCAGTCAAGGACAGACCATTCTATCCGCCCGCAATCTTCGCGTGCCGCCTTTTGCGCGATAATCTTGAAAAACCCCTTGCCTATCCCCGCGTTGCGGCTGGATTCCCTCACATAGACATCCTCTATATAAAGGCCGGGGCGGCCAAGGAAGGTGGAAAGCGTGTAAAATCCGATGCAAAAACCGGCGACCTCGCCGCCGCACTCGGCCAGATAGCAAAAGAACCGCCCGCCGCCTTCCTCGCCGAACAGCATCGTTTCAAAATGCTCCGGCGAGGACACGACTTCATGTTCCAGTCTTTCATAGACGGCCAGTTCGCGGACAAGCGCGTAAATCACCGCCGCGTCGCTGCGGATAGCGGCGCGGTAAGTCACAGGCACGGACTCTGTCATGACGATTCTTTTAGACCCTGAGCGGCATCAGGACATAGAGGGCCGATGCGTCGCCGGAATCCTCGATAATCGTCGGGCTGGCGGCATCCGCCAGCGTCAGCCGGCAGCCATCGCCTTCGATTTGCTGCGTAATATCGAGGAGATAGCGGGCGTTGAAACCGATCTCCATATTGTCGTTGCCGTTGACTTCAAGGTCTTCCGTCGCGGAACCGGCGTCGGGCGAATTGGCCGAAAGCGTCATCGTCTTGCCGTTCAGGGCAATTTTCACGGCGCGGGATTTACCGTCGGAAATGGTCGAAACGCGGTCGATGGCGCGGGAAAAGGCTTTCGGGTTGACCTCGACGATCTTGTCGTTTCCTTTCGGGATAACACGCTGATAATCGGGGAAAGTGCCGTCAATCAGTTTCGATGTCAGGACGATGTGATCGAAGGAAAAGCGGATCTTGTTGTCCGAAAGCGACACATTGATGGAATCGCCCGCCTCATCGACAAGCTTGCGCAGTTCGCCGACCGTTTTACGCGGAATGATGATGCCCGGCATATCCGCAGCCCCGTCGGGGAGCGGCATTTCGAACCGCGCAAGGCGGTGGCCGTCCGTCGCGACGGCGCGCAGCACCTCGACGCCGTCATTGTCGGCGGCGTGCAGGTAAATGCCGTTCAGGTAATAACGCGTTTCTTCCGTGGACATCGCGAATTTGGTGCGGTCGATCAGGGCGCGCAGCTCGTTCGCGGGAATGGAGAAAGAGGCCGGCAGGGTGCCCGTCCCGATTTCAGGGAAATCCGCGACCGGCAAACAGGCAAGGCGGAAATTGGAGCGTCCGGCCTTGACCGTCATCTGGTTGCCGGGGCCGTCCAGCTCCAGCACCACGGCGGAATCTTCGGGCAGTTTTTTCACGATATCGAAGAGGGTCGCGGCGGGGGCCGTCGTCGCGCCCGCTTTTTCGACATTGGCGGCAACCGCTTCGTTAATCTCCAGATCCATGTCGGTCGTCGCAAGCGTCAGCACGCCGTCTTCGGCCTTCATCAGCACGTTGGACAAAATCGGAATGGTCGTCCGGCGCTCCACGGCGGATTGCACGTGGTTCAGGGATCTCATCAGGGCAGCGCGGTCAATGGTGATCTTCATAAATAGCCTTCCAGCGTCTAGGTCTTAATAGAATTACATATCGGGTATTGTGAGATTACCCCGACTATAACACAGCGGCCCCCTCTGCCAAGCGGTTTTCAAGGGTTTTCCAAGGCATTTCCCGCGGATTTTTCCCGCACTTGCACAAGTTTTCAAGCCGCACTAAAGTCCGGCCTGCATGGGACGAAACATTGTCATATATCAAGATGAAGGGGTCGGGGAATTCGGCCTTGCCTGCCTTGTCCGTTTTTTCGGGCGGGATGCCGTCCGGTTTGCGGACGCCGCCGCGGTGATTGACGCAAACATCCTGGACGGCGCGGATATTTTCGTCATGCCGGGCGGCGCGGATCTCCCTTATTGCCGCGCCCTGAACGGTGCGGGCAACGCCGCCATCCGCCGCTTCGTCGAAAAGGGCGGAACCTATCTCGGCCTGTGCGCGGGCGCTTATTACGGTTGCAGGGCGCTGGAATTCCACAAGGGCCGCGCCGATGAAATAACCGGCGGGCGGGAGCTTGCCTTTGCGAACGCGACCGCCTGCGGATCGCTTCATGCGCTTGCAAAACCCTATGATCTCACGCTCCGTAGCGCCGCCGTGACGCGCATCCTTTTGCCTTCGGGCGAAAGCGTCCCCGTCTTTTATCATGGCGGGCCGGCCTTCCGGCTTGACGCGGGCCATGGAAACAATGGAAACGCGGCGCCGCATATTGCGGGCCGCTATCTCGAACTTGAAAACGCCCCGCCGGCCATCATCGAAAGCCGCGCGGGACAAGGCCGCGCCATCCTTTGCGGCGTCCACCCCGAAGTCACGGCGGACGATCTCGGCCAGTACCCGCTGGAAGATGCTCAGGACGCCCCCATCCGCGCCGTGCTTGCGGCGCAATTGAGCGGCGCGGATCCGCACGCCCTCCTGCGCAGTCTTTTAAAAAGGTCGTAACCCATGGCAATCCGCGTTTATACCGGCACCGGCACAAGCCGCAACGGCGCTCCGCTCCTGATCGAGGAATTATCAAAGCATCTCACCATACCGGTCGCGGGCATCGACGAACATGAAATGCGCGGGAGCCGCGCATGGGAAACAAAAACAACGACCCTTATCTTTGCGGGACAATCGGTCGGGCAGTTCAAAGCGGCGCTCGGCAAGGATGTCATGGAACGCATCCGGCAGGCGCTCCATGCGGGCGCGTTCGACTATGCGGGCATCTGCGCGGGCGTTGCCCTCGCCCTCAGCCGGATAAAATACCGGATGAAACCCACCGCGCCCCACGGCCCGCCAATCAAGATTGAAAATACGGGCCTTGCGCTTTTCAACGGGCTGGCGAGCGGCCCGTGCCGTTCGGTAAGCCCCCTGCCTTTTAGCGGCGGGCCGGAAAATCTTTCCCTTATCCGCCTGCGCAGCCCGCAGGATTATCAAGCCTATAATGCGTTTTTCTGGGGCGGCCCCGCCATTATTCCGACGGAATCCCTCGCCCCCCATGACGGCAGGATGCTCGCCTTCCTTGAAAGCGACGGGACGCCGCTTGCCGTCCGTTCGAAATTCGGGCAAGGGCGCGTTTCGCTTTTCTCGTTCCACCCCGAAATCAATGCGGGCAATATCGGCAGATGGGCCGAGGCGCGCTTTCTTTCCGAAGGCGAAGCCTTGCGGCTTGAAAGACTGGCGGGGCAGCTTGACGGCACGGCCTTCACGCGCTTCCTGAACGATGCCGGCCTGACGCCGCATATTGCCCCAAAGAAAGAGGCCGCTCCCGCGGCCACTCACTATAATTTCGATCTGCTATAGCGTAGCGCCCTAAGGCATCAGCCCGTCAGGGCGCGCTTGATAACCTCGACATCCTGCGCGAAGGACACGTCCTCGCCGACCAGCTCCTCGACCTTGCGCACGGCATGCATCACGGTCGTGTGATCGCGGCCCCCGAATTTGCGGCCTATTTCCGGCAAGGAACGCGCGGTCAGTTGCTTTGCAAGGAACATCGCGACCTGACGCGGGCGCGCCACGTTGCGGGAGCGGCGGGCGGAATGCATGTCGGCGAGGCGGATATTGTAATGCTCAGCGACTTTGCGCTGGATTTCGTCAATCGTGATCCGGCGATCGTGGGAACGCAGCAAATCCTGCAAAACTTCCTGCGTCGATTCCAGCGTGATCGCCTGTTTGGCGACGTCGGCATGGGCGACGATGCGGTTCAGCGCGCCTTCCAGCTCGCGGATATTGCTCGTAACCTTGAGGGCGAGAAATTCAAGAACCGCGTCCGGCACGTTCGCGCCGAGCTGTTCGCGCTTTGCCTGCACGATACCGAGCCGCAGCTCATAGGTGGATGGCTGGATATCGGCAACAAGGCCCCATGCGAGGCGGGAGCGCAGGCGCTCGTCAATGCCCGTCAGATCGCTCGGCGCCTTGTCGGCGGAGATGATGATTTGCTTGTTCTGATCGACCAGCGCGTTGAAGGTATGGAAAAACTCTTCCTGCGTGGACTCTTTGCCGGAAATAAACTGGATGTCGTCAATCATCAGCACGTCGACGGAGCGGAAAAATTCCTTGAACGCCATCGTGTCGTTGGAGCGGATCGCGCGCACGAACTGGTACATGAATTTTTCGGCGGAAAGATAAATCACGCGCTTTTGCGGATGCTGTTCCTTCATCGCCCAGGCGATAGCGTGCATCAGGTGGGTTTTGCCAAGCCCCACGCCGCCATAGATAAAGAGCGGGTTGAACGGGACGCTCGCGCTTTCGACGACGCGGCGGGCCGCGGCGTGGGCGAGGGCGTTGGATTTGCCGACGACAAAGCTTTCAAACCGGAAACGCGCATCCAGCGGCGAGGCCAAATCGAACGGATCATCCTGAATAGCGATAGCGGCCTGTTTATTGTCATTGCCTTTCAGGGCGTCTTCGGCGACGGCTTCGGTAAGCTGGGCTGTCTGGACGACGACAATCTCAAGCCGCTTGATGTCCTCGGTGCGCGCGCTGGTCATTTCGAGGATGCGTTTGGCATAGTGCGTCTGGATCCAGTCGCGCATGAAACGGGTCGGGACGGAAACTTCGATCGTGCCGTGATAATAGGCCTGCAGCGTAAGGGGCTTCAGCCAGCTGCGGTAAACGGCTTCGCCAAACTCATTACGCAAATCCTTATAGACTGCATTCCAGGCGGCCAGCACCTCTTGGGTCGGGGCGAAAGATTCTGTTGCGAAAATATTGCTTGGCTGGCCTGTAACGTCTGACATGTTCTCTTTATCTCCACTAATATAAAACAGTTTGCTCCACAAACCGGATGAATCTTCAAGGCGCGCAAAACTCCTTCTGCAAAACAACGGATCGTTGCATTTGCAGTTCGATTCATACGGCGAAATTCAGGTGTTGATTTCAAATCACGGCACAGCCCGCTCGAAAGCCGGCATGCCCTGACTTTAAACCCTTCCTAACTCCAACTCTTATCCCTATTGGGGTAGTATACGTCCTCTGATACCACCAAGACCGCTCTGCGCTTTCGTTTTCTACGAATGCCTAACGGCCTTTGGCTTATCCTGTGTTTGCCACAGTTTTTGCTTGGTTATGCACAGACCCTAGAACGATTTTTTTGGGTATGCAACAGGGAAAAATCGGGAACGTTAAAAAAAGAAATAATTTAACGATTGACAGACAGGATTCAAAAGAATCGCTTATCATTAGTTGCCAATTACCATCTATTTTTTATTTTGCGCGATGGGCAGGAAACAGGCAAAAAAATATGGCCCCGAAGGGCCATTTGGTTTTTATTCCGCAAGGGCTTTAATTCTTGCCGACAATCTCGACATCTTCCTTGCGGCGGTGTTTTTGGAAAGGATGTTTTTCGCTACGCCGCGCATCAATTCGGGCTGTGCGACCTTGTATGCTTCCGCTGCCGCTTTCGCGTCACCACCGTTGATTGCGGCCTCGACTTTTTTCACCCATGTGCGGATGCGGCTTTTGCGTGACGTGTTGATTTCGTTGCGGCGCGCGTTGGTGCGGATTCTTTTCTTTGCAGAAGCGTGGTTTGCCATTTTTCTCTTGTCCTAAAAATTCCAAATTGTTGTTTTTCACTCCCTTTTCCAAGGGCTGCGCATCTCTTCAAAAGCGCGAAAGTCCGGCTGTTTTACGCGTCCGCGGGCCTTATTGTCAAGTTAAAGATTAAAACCGCAAAACCCTATGGCCGGACGGGTGAGAGCGTAAAGCGGACAAGGGTTAAGGGCGCCGCGCCCGTAATTTCCAAATCCAACTGATCGCCGCCCCTAACATACTGATTTTCATCCAGCTTTTTCCATCCCAGCTGCGCCAGCGTTTCGGCGTAGAAAGCGCGGATAGCGACGGGCTTCAAGGTTTTTGACCCCGCCACGACCGATGCTATCCGCCCGTCCGGCTTGTCGAAGAGCATGGCTTCCGCCGGAACTTCCTCCAGCCCCGCCATGACCGGCACATCGTAAAGCGCCTCGAAAAAGCGCTGGCCTGCGGCTTTGGCGGGCATAATGGCGGCGGCAAGCAAGAAGCAGGAGGAAAAGACGATGGATAACAACGCGCTACGCATAAAGCCCCTATTTCTGGCATTGGCGGCAATAATAAGTCGCCCGGCCCGCTTGGTTGATTTTAAGAATGACGGCTTTCTTTTTACCATTGGCGGCGCAGCGCGGGCAAGCCGCCCCCTCCCTGTCATACACGGCAAAAGAATGCTGAAAATAGCCGAGCGTACCGTCCACCTTGATAAAATCCTTAAGCGAACTGCCGCCCGATTCAATGGCGCGGGTCAGGACATTGCGGATGGATTGCACCAAAGCATCGGCCTTTGCGGCGCTTAGGCCGCCCGCCTTTGCAAGCGGGGAAATTCCCGCTTCATAAAGGGCTTCGCTCGCATAAATATTGCCAACGCCCGCCACGACGCGCTGATCCAGCAGGGCCTGTTTGACGGGGACGGATTTACCGCGCAGCCGCTCCCGCAAAACATAGCCTGAAAACGCGTTGCCAAGCGGCTCCGGCCCCATTTCCCTGAAGGCTGGCTGCCCCTCATAGGCCGCGGCGGCATACAGCATCACCATACCGAAACGGCGCGCATCGTTGAGAACGACGCCGCCCCCGCCGGACAGGCGGATCAGCATATGGTCATGCTTTTGCGGCACATAGCCCTTCATATCCGCAACCACATGCATCTGCCCCGACATGCCGAGATGGATGACAAGAACGTCTTCTTCCTGTTCCCCCACCCCCTCCACATGGACGAGCAGGTATTTCGCGCGGCGGCCAAGCCGGGCGATGCGGCGGCCTTCAAGCCGCTCTTTCAAGCGTTCGGGAAAAGGAATGCGTAAATCCGCGCGGCGCAGCAAGACGCTCTCGACGATCCGGCCCGCCATGGCAGGTTCCAGCCCTTTACGGACGGTTTCAACTTCGGGTAATTCAGGCATGGGTTTTTCTTAGCGCACCACGCGCTGCCAGACCACATAATTTACGTTTTCGCTCCTGAAAAGCGGCGAAGTGCGGGTCGTCAGCACGCGTTTTTCACCCTCCGGCACATTCTGCCAGACCATGCGCCCTTGCTGGAAGCCCGCAATCAGGGAAAAAGGCGCCCGCGTCAGCTTGTCATAGGAAACCCGCGCCCCGGCCCCCGATACGGGTTCCGGCCAGTCGGAACGGGGGGTCAGCGTGATAATATCATCCATGATTTTATAGGTTCCGGAGGAATAAATCCTGCTGGCATTCGGATCCGCCGAGGCCAGAATGACCTGATAGACAACGCCGTCCAGTTGGAGAACGGCTGTAAAGCGGCCAATCATGCCTTGCCACGCGCCCTTCATCTGGGCCGCGTCGATGCCGGATTGCCGGCGGATGGCAAGCTGCGATTGTGGCCGCACGGGCGCAGGCGGCGAAATCCGGGTGGTGGAGCCTTGCGGGATTGCGGCTCCCGCTCCCGTTCCTTGTTGCCGGGGCAGCGCGGGCAAGTCGGAAACCAGAGCCTGCGCCATTTGCCCGTCCGGCATGGGGGCCTGTCTTACGGCAGAGCCGCCGGCAAAAAACGCAAGATAGATAACCCCAAGCACCAGACTTACGCCAATGGCCAGAACGGCATAGCCGACAAGCTGCGGGTTATCATGCAAGAACTGCCGCGGTGGGGCGGACGCCGCCGCCCGCCTTTTTTTCCTGCGCGCCTGTGGCGGCCGCGGGGCGGTCAACGGTGGCGGCTTACGTGGCTCGTTCATACCCTCCAGTATGCGCAAAAAAGCGGGTAAAAGAAAGGCCGCCTTTCCAAAATCAAGAAAGCGCGGCCCTTTTAAAGGAGGTGTGTGGAGTGTTTATTTTTTATAAAATACCTTTTAGCTTATATTTTTAACCCTCTTTTTCCCTTTCCGTTTATCCGGATAGTGTTTTATAGGCGCGCTCGGCGGAATTATAGAGATCCACCAGACCGCGCAAATAATCCCGCTCCATTTTCAGCCGCCGTTCATGGTAAGGCGCCAGCGTCGAGGCGCGGAATCCGCGCTGTTCGTCGCTCTCGAGCCTGTAGCTGTGCAGCCGCTGCACGGCCTCGTCCCGTACGGTCTTTAAGAAAGCCCGCCAGCTTTCCCCGCTCATCGAACCGTGAAGATGGCCGCCTGCTTCATCCGGCACGGGTGATGCAAGCATCTTTTCAATCTCATCGCCCAGCAAAATGCCGTTATCCGCGATGCGGATGCCTGTTTTCCGGCCTCCTTGCCGTCCCGAATCTTTTCCAGGCGGGGACAACCACAGATTCTTGCTTGCTCCGGCATTTTCTACCATAAGCATATATGACTATATTTTTTATATATTATCAAGAGTTTTTTATATCGCTTGCGAGCATCTTGTCTGGAATACAATATGATTTATATATCAATAGGATAAATCAATCTTATGGAGGGCTACATGCTCATCACCGCCGACCAGATTCGCGCCGCGCGCGCGCTAAAAAACTGGAGCCAGACCGATCTGGCGGAGCGCACCGGCCTTGCCGTCCCCACCATCGCCAATATCGAGCTTGGCAAGCAGATGCCGGGGAAGAATACGATCGAGAAGATTATCGACGCCTTTACCCTTGGCGGTGTTGATTTCACGGAACGCGGCGTCGAAAAGAAGGATGAGAAAAGCAAATTTATCAACCTCCTGAAGAAAGACGAGGACGATAATATCTACATCTCTCTGGTAGAGGACATGCTCTACACCCTGACCAATATCGAGGATGAGGAAAAGAGGGAGGTTCTTATTTTTTGCGGGGATGATCGCATCTCTCCCCCCGCAATCAACAAACTTTACAAAAAAATGCGGGAGAGCGGGATACGCTATAGAAAGCTTACAGAGGAAGGAAATACCTATCTTCTGGCCGGGATCGAAGAATATCGTTACATTCCGTCCGAATATTACCTGAACAATGTTACGGCCGTGTATGGCGATAAATATGCTATCTGCCTCGGCAATGTGAATTCGGAAAAACCCGATGAAATCATCCTTATTAACGATGAAGGCACCGCGCGGATTCACAGGAACCTATTCGATCTCCTATGGTCGCAATTGCCCATGCCGAAAAAATCGACAGCGCCGGACAAGGAAAAATTCCCGCCGGTTAAAGCCATGAAATCAAATAAAACCGCAAAGAAAAAAGGCCGGAAATAATCCGGCCTTTCTTTTTGTCCTTTGGGTCGGGCGCTCCCGCCGCCGCCAGCCGCCTTGCAAGCAAAGCGCCGGGGCGGCGGGGGCTTTTTAAAAGTCCATACCGCCCATGCCGCCCATACCGCCTGCGGGCATGCCGCCCATGCCGCCGGCAGCCGCCCTGTCTTCGGGCACGTCCGTGATGGTTGCTTCGGTCGTCAGCAAAAGACCGGCGACGGAAGACGCGTCCTGAAGGGCCGTGCGGACAACCTTGGCTGGATCGATGATACCGGCTTCGAGCATGTTCACATAATTGTCGTTCTGCGCGTCATAACCGAAAACCGCATCGTTTTTATCAACAAGCTTGCCGATAACGATGGAACCTTCGGCGCCGGCGTTTTCAGCGATCTGGCGGACAGGCGCCTGACAGGCTTTGCGGATAATCTCGATACCGGCCTGCTGGTCGTCATTGTCGCCTTTCAGCTTTTCAAGCACTTTGGACGCATAGAAGAGAGCGGAACCGCCGCCTGCGACGACGCCTTCCTCAACCGCGGCGCGCGTTGCATGCATGGCATCGTCAACACGGTCTTTGCGCTCTTTCACCTCGACTTCCGTCGCGCCGCCAACACGGAGAACGGCAACGCCGCCCGCCAGTTTCGCGAGGCGCTCTTGCAGTTTTTCCTTGTCGTAATCAGAGGATGTTTCCTCGATTTGCGCGCGGATCTGGCCGCAACGTGCGTCAATATCGCCTTTTTCACCCGCACCATCGACGATAGTCGTGTTTTCCTTGGTGATGACGACCTTTTTCGCGCGGCCCAGCATATCGAGCGTAACGTTTTCCAGCTTGATGCCGAGATCTTCGGAAACCAGCTGGCCGTTCGTCAGGATAGCCATATCTTCCAGCATTGCCTTGCGGCGATCGCCGAAGCCGGGGGCCTTGACGGCAGCGATTTTCAAACCGCCGCGCAGCTTGTTGACAACCAGCGTTGCCAAAGCTTCGCCTTCGACATCTTCCGCGACGATCAGAAGCGGCTTGCCGGATTGGACGACAGCTTCCAGAACCGGCAGCATCGCTTGCAGGTTCGAGAGTTTTTTCTCGAATAGCAGGATATACGGGGCTTCCAGTACGGCCTGCATCTTGTCGGCATCCGTGATGAAGTACGGGGACAGATAGCCGCGGTCGAATTGCATGCCCTCAACGACCTGCAATTCGGTTTCAAGGGATTTCGCTTCCTCGACCGTGATAACGCCTTCCTTGCCGACTTTTTCCATCGCTTCCGCAATGAAGTTGCCGATTTCTTTTTCACCGTTTGCGGAGATCGTACCGATTTGGGCGATTTCAGCATTGTCCTTTACAGGCTTTGCGTTTTTCTTCAGCTCTTCGACGGTGGCGATAACCGCCTTGTCGATGCCGCGCTTCACATCCATCGGGTTCGCGCCCGCAGAAATGACTTTGTGGCCCTGGTTGACGATTGCCTGAGCCAGAACCGTCGCCGTCGTCGTGCCGTCGCCGGAGTGGTCGTTTTGCTTGCTTGCGACTTCGCGGATCAGCTGTGCGCCGAGGTTCTTTTGCGCGTCCTTCAGTTCGATTTCCTTCGCCACGGAAACGCCGTCCTTCGTGGAGCGCGGCGCGCCGAAGGATTTCTGGATCAGGACGTTGCGGCCTTTCGGGCCGAGGGTTACTTTTACCGCGTCGGCGATGATATTCACGCCTTCGAGGACTTTTTCGCGGGCTTCGCGCTGAAATGATACATTCTTGGCAGCCATTGCTGTTTCTCCTTAAATCAAGTTTTTGTTGGCCACCGCCTCCGCCGCTTTAGGCATGGGGACGATGGCAGGTATAAGTTACGCGGCTTTCTTGGACGCGGACGCGCCTTCGATAATGCCCATAATGTCGGATTCTTTCACAACCAGAAGCTCCTGGCCGTCAATCGTGATTTCCGTTCCGCCCCATTTGGATACGAGAACGATGTCGCCTTCCTTGACGTCGAGCTTCATGCGCTCGTCGCCGTCTTCGTTATAGGCGCCGGGGCCGACAGCGATGACTTCGGCTTCCATGGGTTTTTCTTTGGCCGTGTCGGGGATGATAATCCCGCCGGCAGTCTTGCCTTCGGTTTCAATCCGCTTCAAGAGAACACGGTCGTGCAAAGGACGAAATTTCATGGTCTATTCTCCTAAACCTTTGTTTTAAAACAGTTGCCAACATCCCACCATGGGCCTGTTAGCACTCCCTTATAAGGAGTGCCAAACATATAGCGAGTCCGCGCGGCAAATTCAAGATCTCCCGCGCCTTTCGCATTAATGAATTGGCCACGGGCTTTGTGGTATCCTGAAATGGTTAAGAGAGGCCAGAAGGCCCGGATGGAAAACAGGAGTTTTACGCATGGCGGATTTTGAAAGGCAATTTACGGATCACTACCGGCTGACGACGGCGCAGATTTACTATCACCTGCCCGATTACCCGAAATTTTTGCAGGAATTCATCTGGCAGGATTACGATCTCGCCCCGAAATTCCCGGCCCTGCGCGGCTTCCTTGATTTCTGGGTCGAGGAAATAGAGGGCAGGCTCCATTCGGTCTATGTCGCCCACCATAAAATCATTACGGACGCAGAGGCGCGTTTCATTGAATTCGACGTCACGGTGCAATAGACAAAGCCGTGGATTTCCATCCTGTAACCGCCTATAAGGAGCGCCATGGAACATCATCCCCCTGCACAAAGATCCATGACGCACGATCTCTCGCGCGGTTTCTCCTGCAAATGCCCGCATTGCGGCGAAGGGAAGCTGTTTCGCAAATGGCTTAAAGTGAATGATGCCTGTTCTTCTTGCGGTGAAGAATTCCATCATCACCGCGCCGACGATCTTCCCGCCTATCTGGTCATTCTTCTCGTCGGGCATATGATGGTTCCGCTCGCCCTTGAAATGGAGCGGAATTTTTCGCCGCCCCTATGGGTGCATGTGGTGACGATTATTCCGCTTACCATCGCCCTGTCGCTTTTACTGCTCCAGCCGGTCAAAGGCGCTATCGTCGCCCTGCAATGGCGCATGGGCATGCATGGGTTCAAGCTTTCCAGGGAAAAACGCGAAAGCCGCGCATAAAGCGAAACCGCCTGACAAACCAGACTTACGGTTCCGACCCCGGCGCCAGCGTGAGTCTCAACCCGTCCAGTTCCTCGCTCATCAATATCTGGCAGGAAAGCCGCGAATTATCGAGGATGTCCGGCGCGGTGTCGAGCAAGTCCAGCTCTTCATCCAGCGGCGGGTGCAGTTTCGCTACCCATTCATCGTCAATATAGACATGGCAGGTCGCGCAGGCGGCGCAGCCGCCGCATTCGGCCTTGATGGGCAGCCCGTGATCGCGGATGATTTCCATGATGCGCCAGCCTTCGAGCGCCTCCAGCCTGTGTTCGGCGCCGTCCTGATCGGTGACGAGGATATGAAGCGCGCTCATACGGCCCCCCGCCCTTTGCCGCGTTCATAAAAAGCCTGCACCACATAGGTAATCCCGCCCGTGCAGATCACGGCCTTTGCCGTATCGACAAGAACGCTCATGACAACCAGCAGGAAGGCCCCCGCCTGTTCCCCCATCACGCCGGAAAGAGGTTCGATCACAATGACGCTTCCCGCGCGCATCAGTAAAAGGAACGGCGAAACGCACAAGACCCATACGAGGATCAAATGGAGGGAAGACGCATAACCGCGCAGCTTGCCGAGGTAATTCGCAGGGATAATGTTCAACGCGAAAGGCACATAAAGCCACATCAGGCGAAAGCCCCATAAAAGGGCGGGAATGGCCACGAGAAATGTCAGGGCGATATGCGCCGGCAACTGGGCGGATGCCTCGCGCGCCGCCGCCGGATCCGCCGGCAGATAGGGCGATACCATGACAATCATCCCGTACATTAAAATGGAGCTTACGACGCTGATAAGCGCAAAGACGATCATGCCCGAAAGGACGCCGCGCGCGCGGATGGTCAGGATTTGCAAGTCAGCCTCCATGTCGCCGGACGGGCGGAACGGCCATGTCTGGCCCAGCACGAGGAAGCGCACATAATGCGAAAGCATCCATCCTTCGGCCAGGATGGCGGGCAGCATGATCAGCATGAAGCGCAAATAGGTTTCCGGCCCCTCGCCCGAACCATAGGTAATGGCGAGCGCGAAACAGAAAAGCTTCAGGATCACGGGAACCATCGCAAGCCGCATAATATAGGATCGGGCCATCCAGCCTGTCTGGTAGGCGCGGGATGCCGCGGTGATGGTTTCGGAAAAAGACATGGCGGGCACAGTCTAGGCGGCTTTGCCGTTCACGCCAAGTTTTTCCTGCAAAGCGGAAGAGGATGTTGTGTACTGGAAACGCAGCTTCCTGTCGGGATAGACATAGCGGAAAGCCTGTTGCGCCATCAATGCGGCCTCGTGGAAACCGGACAGGATGAGTTTAAGCTTGCCCGGATACCAGTTGATATCGCCGATGGAAAAAATCTGCGGCGTTTGCGTTTCAAATTTTTCCGTATCGACCGGGATCAGGTTTTCATGCAGGTTCAGGCCGAATTCCGCAATCGGGCCGAGCTTCATGGTCAGGCCGTAAAACGCCAGAAGCGTATCGCACGGGATGACGAATTCGCCCTGTTCCTTGCTTGCGGCGCGAATGCCGCTCATAACGCCGCCCTCGCCTTCAAGCCCCTTCAAATCCGCAATATGGAGCTTCATCCGCCCCGCGGCGACAAGCGCGCGCATCTTGTTCACGGAATCGGGCGCGGCGCGGAAATCGTCGCGGCGGTGGATAAGGGCTATTTCATCCGCCAGCGGTTCGAGGCTCAGCGCCCAGTCAAGCGCGGAATCGCCGCCGCCCGCGATTAGGATCTTGCGGCCGCGGAATTGTTCCATCTTGCGGACGGCATAAAAGACATGGTTGCCTTCATACTCTTCCAGCCCGGCAAGGGCGGGTTTTTTCGGGACGAACGATCCGCCGCCCGCGGCAATGACGATGACGGGCGCTTCAAAGACCGTCCCCTCGCTGGTCGTCAGCTCCCAGTTGCCGTTTTCCAGCTTTTCCAGCTTTTCGGCCATTTGCCCGAAATGGAACGTGGGTTCGAAGGGCGCGATTTGCTCCAGAAGCCTATCGGTCAGTTCCTGCCCCGTAATGACGGGCCATGCCGGAATGTCGTAAACCGGCTTTTCGGGGTAAAGCTCCGCGCACTGGCCGCCGGGCTTGTCCAGAATATCGACAAGATGGCACTTCATATCGAGAAGCCCCAGCTCGAAAACCGCAAAAAGCCCGACAGGGCCTGCGCCGATAATCACCACATCTGTTTTATGCCGCTCTGGGGCCTTGTATTCGCTCATAAGCCGTTATAAATCTCAATCATCATGGATTTGTCAACTCGCACCACGAAAAACATTCAAATATGGCTTTATGCCACGGCCTTTATGGTTTTTGCCATGGCGGTGATCGGGGCCGTCACCCGGCTTACGGAATCCGGCCTTTCCATGGTCGAATGGAAGCCGCTGATCGGCACCCTCCCGCCATTATCGCAAGCGGAATGGGAACGCGTCTTCACCCTCTATCAGGAAACGCCGGAATACCGCCATAAACATAGCTGGATGGAGCTGGACGATTTCAAGAATATTTTCTTCTGGGAATGGTTTCACAGGCTTTGGGGGCGGCTTATCGGCATTGTTTATGCCCTACCGCTCGCCGTTTTCTGGATAAAGGGGCAAATTCCCGAAGGCTATAAGGGGAAATTCCTCTTCGTCCTCCTGCTCGGCGCCGCGCAAGGTTTTATGGGCTGGTTCATGGTGATGAGCGGCCTTGTCGACCGCCCGTCGGTCAGCCATTACCGGCTTTGCGCCCATCTTGTCCTTGCCATGCTGATTTTCTGCGCCGTGTTGTGGCTTGCCTTTGATTTCAACAAGGTGAAGCAACAGGTAGCGACTGGTTTTTGCCGCCTGCGGCATGGCTGGATTGCCATGGCGCTCCTGACCGCCACCATCATCTGGGGCGCGTTTACGGCGGGGCTTGATGGCGGGCTTCTTTATAATACATGGCCGAAAATGGATGCGCATTGGGCGCCGCCGGAATTTTTCCTCCCGCGCGGCTTCCTCGACGAAGCGGGCGGCGTGCAGTTCGTCCATCGCTGGCTTGCAATTCTCGCCCTTCTCGCCATCGCCTCTTTCGGCCTTCGTCAAAAAGACGCCCCGCTCCTCCTCATGGCGTTCGCGCAAGTGGGGCTTGGTATCGGCACCGTCCTGATGCAATCGCACATCCATATTGCCGCCACACATCAGGCAGGCGCGATGATCCTGCTCGCCCTGATGACGCGCCGGCTTCACGCCATGCACTGGAATAAAGAAAGCGCCGCAAAAGATCACGGCACACGCGCCACACAAGCGTAAGGGCACGCAAGCGCAAAGGTACGGAGCCATAGAGACGGCGCCCGCCTTTATGGTTTTACTGTCTTCCCCAAGAACAGTTTTTTGCTGATGACTATGTCTGGAAAGAATTTTCCAGCAATTGACGCCCGCTGCGGCAACAAGCCGGGGCCGCGCATGAATCCGCCCCCATTAAGGGCGAAGGGCGGCTTTATTTTTTCCGGCACTCTTATCCGGCACTTTCAAGAGCGCCCTTGCCGGCCTTAGCGTGCCTTATCGCACCCTTCTATAATATCCCTTCAGGCAAACCTAGCGCTTCGCCCGTTCGCGGATAACGCTTTCGGTCAAAAGCGATTGCTGCAACAGGGCGATCATATCGTCTTCCGTCCTGTCCATGCTTTTGAGCAAATCCTGACAGGCGCCCTTGGTCGATACGGGTTTTTTGACGATTTGTTTTTCGCCATGTTCGAAAGCCGCGTCATTCAGTTTCAGCACGCGGCGGGCCTCTTTGGTCGAAACGATTTTCAGCGCGGAAATATCCTTGTCGAGCTGTTTTTGCGCCGTATCGATGATGGGATTGACGGCGGCCTTCCATTGCTTGAAGCGCGTAGTCATCTGTTCCTTCATATCGGCATTATTCTGCGCGCAGGACTTCACGGCCTCGCCAATATCGCGCTCGACCACGCGGATGACGCGGATGATGGAATGTTTGTTGCGCAGGATGAAAAAGCTTTCCTGTTCTTCCGGCGAAAGCGGATCAATCAACGCATTTTCTGCATCGCGCCATTTGGTAAGCGGGCTGCTCACAGGCTTTGCGGTTTTTTCAGGCTCCAAGGCCGTTTTCCCGGCCTTCTTGTCTTCCAGCCCCGCAGCCGGGGCTTTTTCCTTTTGCTCTTTTTTTGCCGCTTCTTTCTTTACAGCTTCTTTCTTTACAGCTTCTTTCGGGGCCGGCTCGTTTTTGGCGGCTTCTTTCTTCGCCGGGACTTCGGCGGCGGCACCCTTTTCCGCCGGTTCCGCTTGCGCGGAAGCTTGTTTTTTATCCGCCGCCGCCTCCTTGCCCTGCGCCCAGGCGGGCGGGGCGAAAGCCGCAAGCGTCAAAGCGAGAAAAGGGAGAAGAAAAAGAAAGCGTTTCATCAATCATTCCATTTTTAAGGGGGGCGTATTTCCAACAAGAGGAGATTACACGGTAACACAAAGGATGCCACGCGCAAAAAAGAGCCGCTGGAATTTCTTCCAGCGGCCAAGGGGACGAAAACGCCTGCCTGCCCTTGAAATGGCCTTCGGGAGCAGGGAGAATGCGGGGGCAAAACTCCCGAAAAACCCAGACAAGCAGACGGGAACCAACAAGACGGAAACCCGTAAAGCGCATGCTTAAAAGCGCCGGAGAATATGGCTCCCTTAAGGAGGGAGCGCATTTTTATTACATCCGGAGCTTTTTAAAAACCCTGTCCAGCATCGCTTATTACTTATGTTAATTTAAAAGAATTAAGGCCGGATAAAAAATAGGAAGCATTTTATCTATTCCGGCGGCTCTTTTCTTTTTGCCGCTCACGCCCCATGAAAAAAGACAGCGGAACCCTCCGCTGCCTTTTCAAATTTCTCAAGAATCAGGGGCTTGCCCTTCTCCTATTCAATCAGCTTGTTCCACCAGCCGCGTTTTTTTTTCTCCGGCGCCTGATTGACGGTTTCATAGTCGCGGGACGGCTCGGCCCCCGCCGCTACCGGCGCTGATTCCGTATCGTTGGAAGCCCTTGCAGCAATCGTTTGAAGGGGGGATGCCGCATTGGACGGTTGCGGCCGCGCGGCAGGGGCGGCGCGTTCCGCTCCCTCATCCGCTTGACCGCCATCTTCGCGGCTGCGGCCCCCTTGATTACGGCTGCGCCCCTCGCGGCGGTTGCGGCCGCCACGGCGGCTGCGTCCTTCGCCTTCCCCGTTTTCTTCACGGGGGGCGCGGTTGCCGCGATCGTCGTCCGCATCATCCTCTGCCGCTTCGGAACGGTTGCCGGCAGAATCGCCGCTTTCATCGTCGCCGCGCGCCGCGCCGTCATTGCCGTTATCGTCTGCGGAGGACTGTTGGCCGTCACGCTCGCGGCCACGGCCACGCCCGCGTCCGCCGCGGCGGCCACGGCGGCGGCTTCTGTCCCGCTGCTCGTTATTATCCTCGTTATCCTCATCACCGCCCGCGGATCTATCCGCCTCATCTTCGGAATCGTCATCGGGATAATCATCGACGGCGACCGACGTAATGCCGTTGCTGACCTTCGCCGCCGCGCGGGCGCAAGCCTCCAGCGTGAATTGCGATGTCGAAAGCGTTTCATCCGTTTCAAAACGCACGGTGAATCCGTAACGCGATTCAATATCCGCCAAAAGGCCGCGCTTATTGTTCAGCACATACATGGCGACGGACGGGGCCAATGTCACGATAATGTCGTTGTTCTTGCCCTTGACGCCTTCGGCTTCGAGAGCGCGGACGATGGTAATGGCCGAGAAATCGAGCGTTTTCACGCGGCCCGTTCCGGCGCAATGCGGGCAGATTTCCTGCTGCGCTTCGGCCAGCGACGGGTTGAGGCGCTGGCGCGAGAGTTCGAGCAGGCCGAAGGACGAAATACGCCCGACCTGAATACGCGCGCGGTCGTTGGAAAGCGCGTCGCGCAAACGCTGTTCGACCTTGCGGTTGTTGCGGCGGTCTTCCATGTCGATGAAGTCCACCACCACGAGCCCGCCAAGATCGCGCAGGCGCAATTGCCGTGCGACCTCGTCCGCCGCTTCAAGGTTGGTTTTCAGGGCGGTTTCCTCGATATGCCGCTCTTTCGTCGCGCGGCCTGAGTTCACGTCAACCGAAACCAGCGCTTCGGTCGGGTTGATGACGAGATAACCGCCGGATTTCAAATTAACGACGGGTTCGCCAATATCGGCAATCTGGTTTTCAACGCCGAATTTATAGAACATCGGTACGCGCTGATCTTTATATTCCTGCACCTTCTTCGCGTGCGAAGGCATCAGCATCTTCATAAATTCCTTGGCGGCCTTATACCCGCCCTCACCCGATACATGGACATCTTCGATGTCGCGCGAATACAGGTCGCGGATGGCGCGCTTGATAAGGTTACCTTCCTCGTAAATAAGCGCGGGCGCGGTCGATTGCAGCGTGTGTTCGCGGATCGTGTTCCAAAGCCGCGTGAGATAGTCGAGGTCGCGTTTGATTTCGACTTTCGTGCGCGCAACACCGGCTGTGCGCAGGATGACCGACATGCCTTCCGGCACGGACAGATCGTCCAGGATTTCCTTCATGCGCTTACGATCCTTGAAGGCCGCAATTTTACGCGAAACGCCGCCGCCGCGCGGGGAATTCGGCATCAGGACGCAATAACGGCCCGGCATGGAAAGATACGTCGTGACGGCGGCGCCTTTATTGCCGCGCTCTTCCTTGCTGACCTGAATCAGCATGATCTGGCCGCGCTTGATGACTTCCTGGATTTTATAGGATTTGCGCAAATTATAACGGAACGGGCGGTCACCATCGACCCCGTCGCCGCCCAGCGTATCGACCGAGCGGTCGTCGCGATCGGCGCTGCTGTGGCGGCCGCCGAAACGGCGGCCCCGTCCACCGCGTCCGCCGCGGCTATTGTTACGGCCACGGTTCCTGTCACGGCGGAAAGAGCGGGCATTATCGCCTTCCCCTTCACCCTCGCCTTCATCCGAATCTCCGGCCTCTGCGTCCTCAGCGGAGCCTTCCATATCGGCATCTTCGTCGCCATGGTCGTCCCCGGAGAAATCATGATCCCCTTCTGCGTCATCTTCTTCCGCAGCAGGCCCTTGTATAATATCGGAGGATGCGCGCATCGCGATTGCGGCGCCGGACGCCTCTTCACTGTCCTCCCCCTCTTCGGCGCCATTTTCGGCACTATCTTCAGTGCCGGCTCCGTTCGCCGCGACAGGCGCCTTTGCGTCAGCGCGGGCAGCGGGGGCTTTGGCTTTGGCTGCGCCTTGCGCTTCCCCGTCCTCGCCTGCTTCTTCCTCGCCTTCCTCGTCAAAAGGCTGGTCATCGCCGCCGACTTCGACGACAGGCTCCAATTCGTCCTCTTCTTCTTCGCCCTCCTCAGAGCCGTCCCCTTCGGTGGCTTGCTGTTCGATAGCGGCTTCAGCCTGTTCCATTTCCTCGTCATGCTCTTCAAGCTCGGCCTGCTGGGCGGCAATCAGCGCCTCGCGGTCGGCAATGGGAATGCGGAAATAATCGGGATGGATTTCGGAAAAAGGCAAAAAGCCGTGGCGGTTGCCGCCGAAATTGACGAAAGCGGCCTGCAGGGACGGTTCGACCCGTGTGACTTTGGCCAGGAAGACGGAACCTTTAAGTTGTTTTCTGACCTTGCTTTCATAATCATATTCAACAAGGCGGTGTCCATCGACGACGGCAACGCGCGTTTCTTCGGCATGCGTTGCGTCGATAAGCATGGTTTTAGGCATGGATAATTCCTCCAGCGCGAGCGGCCCGCATACCTTCAAGCGACGAGGAAGGATAAGGCGCTCCGCGCCAAAAAATTCAATCAGGGAAGATAGACGGCCCCGGCCAGAGCCATTGGAGCTGCTACGGTCTTTTTAAAAGACACCAACCGTTTATCAGGTCGGCTCTTTCATCTTCGCGCATCGCGCCGGATTTTCCGGGCGGGGAGAGCCTATCTTTGTCCGTAACAGCCAGCGAAACCTTTTAAAATCAGATAATTAGTAACAACTGCATGGCCGCAACGGGTCGCTTGAAAAAAACAATACACAGATGAGGGTTAAGATACAATGTAAAAGTTCCGGCCCCGCAAGTCATGCGTTATGGCAAGCAACCGGCGGGATGAAAATAATCGAGGCAGGGCTTTGGGCAGGGTTTTAAGAGCAGGAGATTAACCGGGCAGGTTAAAAATGGTCAGGCAAAGTTTTCGCGCCCTTCCCTGTGAAATGCATACCATCAAAACCGTTTTCAAAAAGCTTTCGCTTTGTTGCAAATTGCCGTGGCTTCTTTCCTCTAAAAACTTTGCAAATCCATCATATGTTTGTATTCTGATTTACCCGAAGCTCAGTTTACGGAATCTCTTTCTCGTGCGCGTTTTTATCATTATCCTGACAGCCCTGCTCTGTGCTGCCGCCCTGCCCGCAAAAACCATGGCGCAGGAAGCGCTTTCCGTTAATTCGGTGCGTATCGGAACCCATCCGGACAAAACCCGCATCGTGGTCGATCTTTCCCGCCATACGCAATTCCGTGCTTTTACTTTACAGAATCCTCCAAGGCTGGTTCTCGACCTGCCGGCGCTGGACTGGCGCGCGGGACAGCCCCAAAACGCGCCGGCCTCGATGGTCAAGGGCGTCCGCCACGGCATGCTCCAGCCCGGCATAGCGCGGGTCGTTATCGAGCTAGAGCAGAATGTCACCCTTAAAAGCGCTTTTTTCCTGCCGCGCAGCGACGCTATTTCAGACCGTATCGTAATGGATATTGCAAAGCCGCCCTCCGGCTGGAATCCGGCGCAGGAGCGGATTTTCGGCTCCCTCAACTCCGACGCCCCGCAATTACAGCTTAACCCCGTCAGCGGCAAGGGCGCGGCACAGGCCCCGCCGCCTCAACCCACGTCTTCAGCGACCGGAACGCTCCAGCTACCCCCGAAAAAGCCGCAGCAGGGCGCGCCTTCCCCGGCGGCGGCGGGGACGCTCCAGCTCCCAACCCCGCCCCCGGCGCCCGCGCCACCGAAACGGGGCAGCCCCCCTAAAAAACATATCGTGGTCATCGATCCCGGCCATGGCGGGCAGGATCCGGGCGCTATCGGCCCCGGCGGCTTGCAGGAAAAGCGCATAACGCTGGCCGCAGGGCTGGAATTAAAACAGCAGCTTGAAAAAACAGGGCGCTATACCGTCCATATGACCCGCACCAACGACCGTTTCATAAGATTGCAGGACAGGGTCGCGATTGGCCGCAAGCACGGGGCCGACCTGTTTATTTCCCTTCACGCGGACTCGATTGACAAGGCCGCCGTGAGCGGCGCTTCCATCTATACGCTGTCCAACACCGCTTCCGACGCCCAGACGGCCAAGCTCGCCGCCCGCGAAAACCGCGCCGACCTTATTGCAGGCATCGATCTCTCGCATGAAGACAAGGAAGTCGCGGATATCCTTATCGATCTGGCCATGCGCGATACGATGAACCAGTCCAAATTCTTTGCGAATACGGTCGTAACCCAGGCACAAAGGCAAGGTATCCGGCTTTTGGAACGCCCACACCGCTATGCCGGCTTTGCGGTTTTAAAGGCCCCCGACATTCCGTCCGTTCTGTTTGAAATGGGGTTTATGTCTAACAAGGGCGAGGCGGAAAAGCTGAACACCCCCGCCTATAGACGGAAAATCACGTCTTCCATGGTTGACGCCATAGACGCCTATTTTGCGAAAATACATAAAAACAACCAGAACTAACCAGCCTGCCTGATGGTTCCCTCTCCCGCCTTTTATGCGCCCCGGCTGTGGCTAAAATGCCAAAGCAATTGAAAAACTTTTGAATTTTCGCAAAAGGGGGGTTGGAGAGGCGGGCTTATCGTTGTATAAAGGCATGGATTTACCAATGACGGGAAGACTTACAACGCTTTCCTCGATGGTCAACTCGTTTATTTAGCACCTTCCACTTAAGCACAAGAGGATACGACAATGAAAAAACTTCTGATGAATGTACTGGTTCTTGGTTCCGTTGCCGGCGTTGCCGCTTGCTCTTCCACGGGCACGGGCTACACGGACAACACACTGACGCAAGCTCCTTATTCCGAAGAGCGCACGGTTGGCCATGCACCCGCACAAACGACGGTTCGCTCCGCCGAGCCTGTTTTTGAAACACGCCAGGTTAAGTAATTTCACGCCCTAAGGGGTTATGAATTTCAAGGCTGTCTGCATTATTGCAGGCAGCCTTTTCTTTTGGCGAAAAAAGCGCAATACTTGGCCGCATGAGCTGGAAAGATTTTCTGATACGCTTGGCGGGTTTTATTCTGATTGCGATTGCGGCCATGCCCGCCTTCGCCATTGCCTTCAACCTCCTGATCCTGATAAACGCGATCCCTGCGGAACTGGCGGAAAGCGGCAGGGGAAATGAAGTCATCCTGCGTTCCGTTTTCGTCTGGACAGGATGCCTGCCAATCGGTTTCGCCGGAATTTTTATCCGCCGGAACTGGGGCAAGCTGTTTTACTTCGCGCCGCTTTACGCCCCCGTCCTGTTTGCGCTGACCTATATGATCGTCCGCTATTAAATCCCCCGCAAGAACCGCCCGGCCAGAACCACGCACTGATTCTAAAGGCCCTTTTGAAATTTGCGGATGCCAATATATTTTTCGGCTGGGAAACACCTTAAAAATCCTGCCATGCCCTATTTTTTTGTGCCCAGCTTGGGAGTGCCCCCCTTGGGAGTATCCATCTTGGGGGAGTATCCATCCTTTTTTGCCTCCAGAGGCGGGCATGCTTCCGGCGCAGCTTCCGGCACGCTTCCGCCGCGAGCGGGCCATAAAGATCCCGCAAAGAAAAAACCCCGCAAAGCCATGGCGGGGTTTTTTCTTTTATTCCTGTCAGCAATATTTCAACCGGTTATGGATTGAGCGTGATAGCGCGGCGCGGCGCGGGAGCCTCTTCAGACATTTTTTTCGCAACCGGCGCGTCTGGCCGTTTTTGCTCTTTCGCACCCGCTTTCGCATCTCCGGCATCCTGCGGCGCATTTCTTTCCGCAGGCCCGGCTTCTTGTACGGCCTGTGCGGCCTTGCCGTTATGGGCTGCGCTCACTTCCTGCGGCGCTTCATCGTCCATTTCATCAATGACCTTTGCGCCCTTAACGCCGCCCCGCTCCAGAACGGGCACGGGATAGCCGCGATGCTCGCGCACCGCCTTGCGCACCGCATCCCAGTCGATATTGTCCGCCAGCCCGCCTGCTTTTGCCGTGATGCGCTTCATATCATCCGCCGTGATTTCGTAGGAGCTAAGTTCGCCAAGATTTTCAATGAGCTTTGACTGTTCTTGCGTCGGCGATACCTCGACATACATCTTGTCGTCAATCCAGCCCACTTTCACAGGCTGATCGACGACCGTCACCCGTGTGCCGTTGGGAACGCGCGGATAGAGATCGCGCACGCTCTCCGGATACATGCGGATACAGCCCGATGACGCCATCCTGCCGATTGCATAGGGCTTGTTGGTGCCGTGGATAAGATATTCCGGCCAGCCGAGATAAAGGGCATGCGTGCCGAGCGGATTGTCCGGCCCCGGCGGGAAAACCGCCGGCAGGGTAGGGTCCTCGCTGCGCATACGGGCGGTCGGGCGCCATGTCGGGCCTACCACCTTGCGCTGGATCGTGGTCGTGCCGACGGGCGTCCTAAGCCCCTCGCGGCCGGGGCTTATCGGATAGCTGGGCGGCTCCGCCGCCGTACCGGCAGGGAAATAATAAAGGCGCATTTCCGCAAGGTTGATGACGATTCCCTCGCGCGGCGCGTCGGGAAGAATATGCCGGGTCGGCAGGATAACTTTGGCCCCCTCTCCCGGCAGCCACGGATCGAGGCGCGGGTTCGCAGCGCGCATTTCGACAAAGCCCAGATTATGTTCCCGCGCCAGATGGACGAGCGTATCCTCGAACTTCGCGCGATAGGTCTGCGCCTTGCCGATATAATCCTTTTGATAGGTTTGCGCGCCCGCAGATACGGGCATGGCCACCAGAAGGAGCGTCACCGCCATGGCGGCGGCCGTGGTGAAAACAGAGCTTGATACCATATTCTTTATTATTCCTACCTAAGTTGGGCCAGTCAGGAGAGCTTTGCTTCCAGATTTTGCGCGACCTTGTCCATAAACTGCCCCGTTGTCAAGAAAGCCTGCTGCGGCCCGACCAGCAAGGCGAGATCCTTGGTCATAGAGCCGGATTCGACCGTTTCGACGCAGGATTGCTCCAACATTGTGGCAAAATTGATGAGGGGTTCGTTCCCGTCGAACCGCCCGCGATATTTCAGCCCTTGCGTCCAGGCGTAGATCGAGGCGATGGGGTTGGTCGAAGTTTCCCTGCCCTTCTGGTGTTCGCGGTAATGGCGCGTGACCGTGCCGTGGGCGGCTTCGGCTTCGACGACCTGCCCGTCCGGCGTCAGGAGGACGGAGGTCATCAGGCCCAGCGAGCCGTAGCCTTGTGCCACCACGTCCGATTGCACGTCCCCGTCATAGTTTTTACAGGCCCAGACGAACCCGCCGCTCGATTTGACCGCGAACGCGACCATATCGTCGATCAGCCTGTGTTCGTACCAGAGTTTCTTCGCCTCGAACGCCGCCTTGAATTCTTCCTCGTAAATAGCGGCGAAAATATCCATGAATTTACCGTCATAGGCCTTCAAAATCGTGTTCTTCGTCGAAAGATAGACCGGATAGCCGCGGGCCAGCCCGTAATTGAAACAGGCGCGGGCGAAGCCCTTGATGCTTTCATCGACGTTATACATGCCCATCGCGACACCGGGGCCTTTGAAGGTGAAGATCTCGAATTCTTCCGCGGTGCCGCCTTCCGGCTCATAGACCAGTTTCAATTTACCCGGCCCCGGGATTTTCAGATCGGTCGCCTTATACTGATCGCCGAACGCATGGCGGCCAACCACCATCGGCTGGGTCCAGCCGGGTACATAGCGCGGGACGTTTTTACAAACGATGGGTTCGCGGAACACAGTGCCGTCAAGGATGTTGCGGATCGTGCCGTTCGGCGATTTCCACATTTTCTTGAGGCCGAATTCCTCGACCCGCGCCTCGTCCGGTGTAATCGTCGCGCATTTCACGCCCACGCGGTATTGTTTGATGGCGTTGGCCGCGTCGATCGTCACCTGATCGTCGGTGGCGTCGCGGTTTTCAATGCCCAGATCGAAATATTTGAGATCGATATCCAGATAAGGATGGATAAATTTTTCCTTGATCATCGCCCAGATGATGCGTGTCATCTCATCGCCGTCTATTTCGACGACAGGATTATCCACCTTGATTTTGGCCATGCCCGCTCTCCTTTGAATCCAGCCCTTTAAAGATGGGCAGGGAGCGGTCTTAAGTCAACCCGTAGCCGGACTGCAAAGCCTCTTCCGGTGCAGAAAAGACACGGTCGATATGCATGCGCCCCAGCCGCAAGACCTCGTCGAAATTCTGTGTGAAGCCCGGCTCGTAGCCAAGGCCGTAATTGATTGTATAGCTCGGCACCGTACCGGGCATAAGCTGTTTCACCACAACGAACATCGTGGCCGTACTCTCGCCCTTGCTGAACACGACGCAGCTCAGATCCTCGCCTTTTCTGTAAACAGGCGGCGTCACGCGCCTTTGGATGATATAGGGCGCGAAAACGCCCTTTAAATCGCCCAGTTCTTCGGGGGTGAAGACCATGCGCGAGGCAGGCTTGTGATTATCGCAATCTATGGAAGGGAGCTGTGCTTTTTCGGTGAATGCGTAACGCACTCCAGGAAGAACCTGACAGAACATATCGAACACGCCTGATAATGATTTTTGCCTTATGGCAAAGCATTGCGGAAATATGCCGGGCCTGTCAATAATTTTATGGGATTAAGTCACAATCCTGAGGGAACCCGCGCGGATTTTGGCGGATTCGCGCAAAGCGTTAATCTCTTCCTTCACGCGTGCCGCAAAAATTTCGATCTTCTCGCTGCGGACGATTTCGACGGGCTCGCCCTTCGGCCCCGGCGTTGTCGCTACAAAAAGCGCCCGCTCCGGCCCGATCCGCCGTTTTTCGATGGTAATTAACGGGATTTTGCCCGCCTCTTCGCGGAAAGAGATGAAATAACGCCCGTCCGCCTCGGTAAAGGAAAAATCGCGGAACAGGCCGGAATAGACATTCTGGCTGTAGATCTGGAAGATTTTACCAAATTCATAGCGGGAATAGCCGATCCTGCCGGCTCCGGTCATAACGCTCATAAAAGCCAGTATAGCATAAAATAGGGGGTTTGCGAAAAGCCCCGATTTTCCTATGATGGCATCCGTTTTTAAGGAGAAGCAAACCCATGTCCGATATATTTCGCGAAGTCGATGAAGCCCTGCAACGGGAAAAAGCCGCGGCCTTCTGGAAGTCCTATGGCCCGACCCTGATGCTGGCCGCCATCGTCCTTGTCGGAAGCACGGCCATAACCACCGCTTACCGCTATTGGGACACGTCCCGCAACCAGTCGCAAACAGCCCGCCTCATCACCGCCGCCAATGAAGAGGACTTCACACAGGCAATGGAGGAGGCCGCCCGGGACACCACCGGCGCACATGCCGCCGTCGCCTATTTGAACGCCGCCCATAAGGCCGCGGCGGACGCCGATTTCGCGCGTGCGGCAGAGCTGTATGAGGATGCCGCGGCGCAATCACGCGCGCCCTCCACCTTAAAGGATCTTGCCGTGATCTTGTCCGTCCGCGCCGCCCTGATGCAGGCCCAGACGACAGGAAACGAAGCCGCCCATGAGGAGCTTGCGAAAAAGCTGGAACCCGTCGCCCGGAAAAAGAACAGCGCCTTTGCCATGCAGGCCGGCCTCGACGCCGCCGCCCTTTATGGCGAGGGCTTAAAGGATTACGGGCGGGCGCTGGATCTTTTAAAGCCTTTTACCGCCGCAAAGGCGGCGGACAATACACCGGACTCATTGCTGGAAAAAGCGGAGGCCCTCGTTCATGTCTATGAATATGAGCGCGCACGGCAACAAGAAAACAGCGGCGGGCAGGAATAAAACCATGAAAAAACTGCCTCTTTGCTCGGTTCTCGCGGCTTCCTTCCTGCTTTCCGCCTGCGGCGTTGCCGACTGGCTCGGCGACAAGCCCAAGAAAGCCCCGCTGCAAGGAGAGCGCATTTCCGTCCTCTCCCATGACAGCGCACTGCGCCCCGAACCGGATGCCGGGAAGGCGGAGCCTTTTACAGCGCCTGCGATGGTTGCAAACAGCGCGTGGCAAGGCGCGGGCGGCATTCCGTCCCATGCCATGCAGCATCTCGCCTTCACGGAAAAACAGCCGCAAAAAATATGGTCTTCGGGCATCGGGCAAGGCGCGCGCAAGAACCTGCCGCTCACGGCCCAGCCTGTCGTTGCGGGGCAGAGCATTTTTGCCCTCGATACGGATTCGAAGCTTTCATCCTATGACACAGCCACCGGCAAGCGCCGCTGGAGCGTCGATGTCGCCAACCCTGAAGAGCGCGGCAGCGTCATCAGCGGCGGCATCGCCTATGATAACGGGCTTGTCTATATCGCTTCCGGCTATAACGAAATCCTCGCCGCCGACGCGCAAACGGGCGAAATAAAATGGCGCAGCCCCCTTCCCTCCCCCTCGCGCGCCGCGCCGACCGTCGCGGGCGGGCGGGTTTATGTGACGACCCTTTCAAACAATTTCCTTGCCCTTGATGCCGCCACCGGCGCCGTACTGTGGGACTTTACGGGGCTTGGGCAAAATACCGGCCTTATCGGCGCCGCCAGCCCCGCCGTGGCCGGCGACATGGTCATTCCCGCTTTTTCTTCCGGCGAGATCTATGCCTTGCGGGCGGGGAACGGCTCGGTTGCATGGTCTGACACTCTGGCCGGGACGACGCGCCTTGGCGGGATTAGCGCCCTTTCCGATATACGCGGCCTTCCCGTCGTCGTTGACAATGTGGTTTATGCCATCTCTTACGGCGGGCGCATGGCGGCCATCGACCTCGTGACGGGCGCGCGCATCTGGGTCAAGGATATAAGCGGCTCGAAAACACCATGGGTTGCGGGCAAGAGGATTTTCGTGATCTCTGCCGATAATCAGATCATCGCCCTCGATAAAGCCGGCGGCGCCGTGTTGTGGGTATCGCAGCTCGCCCGTTTTCAAAACCCCCAAAACAGCGAAGGGCCAATCGTCTGGAACGGCCCCGTCCTGGCCGGAGGCCGCCTCCTCGCCTTCAGTTCCGATGGCCGCGCGGCGGAAATCAGCCCCGAAGCCGGAACATTGGTGCGGGAATGGAGAACGGGCAAAAACGTGATGATCCCACCGGTTCTTGCGGGCGAAACGCTCTATATCCTGTCCAATGACGGCGAGCTGACCGCCTATAGATAAGTTTTTTGTGGAATATCCGGACGATAGGCTCTAAGAGAGGGGCATGTTTTCCATCGCCATCATAGGCCGCCCGAATGTCGGCAAATCGACCCTGTTCAACTGCATTGCGGGAAAGCAGCTGGCTCTCGTCGACAATACGCCGGGCCTGACGCGCGACTGGCGTGAAACCGAAGCGTTCTTTTACGACCGTACAGTCAAACTTGTGGACACGGCGGGGCTGGAAGACAGGATCGATGCATCCATCGAAGGGCGGATGCGCAAGCAAACCGAAGAAGCTCTTTCCCGTGCCGACGCGGTCATCTTCGTCATTGACGGGCGGACGGGGCTGACGCCCGCCGATCGCCATTTCGCGCAATGGCTGCGCAAACAGAAAAAACCCGTCATTCTTGCGGTCAATAAATGCGAGAATGAAAAAGCCGCCATGGCGGGCCTTGCCGAATCATACAGTCTGGGCTTTGGCGAGCCCGTTCCCGTTTCCGCCGCCCACGGCCACGGTATCCATGATCTCTACCTCTCCCTTCTGCCGCATATGCCGGAGCTTAACGAAGCGATCGAGGAAGATGAAACAACCCATTATATCGATCCCGCCGCCATCGACGATCTGGAAGGCGACGAAGCGTTTGATTTCGCGGAACTCGTCACCGATGAAGAAATCGCGCAAAAACCATTGAAAATCGCCATCGTGGGCCGCCCGAATGCGGGCAAGTCCACGCTCGTCAACGCGCTGCTCGGCGATTCCCGCGTCATGACGGGGCCGGAAGCCGGCATCACGCGCGACGCCATCGCCATCGACTGGGAGTATGACGGGCGGAAGATAAAGCTCGTCGATACGGCGGGCTTGCGCCGCAAGACGCGGGTACAGGACAAGATCGAGAAAATGGCCGTCGATGATACGATGCGCGCCATCCGCCTTGCGCAGGTCGTCGTCATGCTGGTAGAGCCGGGCACCATGTTTGAAAAGCAGGATCAGCAAATCGCGGCCCATGTCCTTGACGAAGGCCGCGCCCTTATCATCGCCCTGAACAAATGGGACACGGTGCAGGATAAAAAGAAAGCCCTGGACGATTTGCAATATAAGCTCGACACCGGCCTGTCGCAGGTGAAAAACCTGCCTGTCGTCACCATTTCCGCCTTGCGTGAAAAAGGGCTGGACGCGCTGATGGGGGCGATATTTGCGACCTATGACACATGGACGAAGCGCATTTCGACGGCGAAAATGAACCGCTGGCTCGCGGCGCGCGAAAGCCAGAACCCAGCGCCGCTTATCTCCGGGCGCTCCAACAGGCTCAAATACATCACCCAGATCAATATCCGCCCGCCGACTTTCGCCCTTTGGGTATCGCAGGCGCCGGAACTTCCCGATACTTACAAGCGTTATCTCGTGAACGCCCTGCGCAAGGATTTCGATCTTGACGGCGTTCCGGTGCGGCTATTGATCCGATCCAGCAAAAACCCTTTTGACGAATAACGGCAAGACGATCATGACGGCAGACCCCGCCCTTTCCGATTTGGACGCCCCCCACCTTCCCGATCTTGATAAGATAACGAGCGCCGACATCGTGACCAATCTTTCACGGCTTGAAGAATTTCTCCTTGACGCCAGCATCGATTGGGGCATGCGCCTCGTCACGGCCATCCTTATCCTTATTATCGGCTGGACGATCGGGAGCTGGGCAAGGCGCCGCATCAACCGTTACCGCCGTTTCGACCCGACGCTGAAAGATTTCCTCGGCCGCGTCGCGCAATATACGGTCACGATCGTCGCCGTTGTAACCGTCATCGGCCTGTTCGGCATTCCGCTTGCCTCGCTTCTGGCCGTCCTCGGCGCGGCGGGCCTTGCCATCGGCCTTGCCCTGCAAGGAACCCTTTCCAATGTCGCGAGCGGCGTCATGCTGCTCGTCCTGCGCCCCTTTAATGTCGGCGATTATATCGAGTTCGGCAACGAGGGCGGCACGGTGCGCTCCCTCGGCCTGTTCGGGACGGAGCTTGCGCGCTCAGACAATGTCTTTGTCTTCGCCCCCAATTCGAAAATCTGGGGTACGGAAATCCGCAACTATTCCCGCAACCTGCAAAGGCGGCAGGATATTGTCGTCACTATCAAGTTCGGCGACGATCTGGCGGCGGCCTTCGCCGCGATCGAACGCGTTCTGAAAAACGATCCGCGCATCCTGACGCAAGAGGGCAAAACGCCCGTCATCGTCACGGACAGGATCGGGGATTACGGAACGGATCTCATCATCCGTTTCTGGTCATCGACCAATGATTACTGGACTCTGCGCTGGGATATGATCCGCGCGGTCAAAACCGGGCTTGAAAAAGCCGGCATCACCTTGCCGTTGACGACGCGCCAGATCAATATCACGCCGGACGCGGGCGCGGAATAAGCCGCTCTTACTTCACCGAAGGAACGGCGAGCGTTTCGCCGTTCATGGTGCAATCCGCGCCGGCCAATTTCAGGAAATAAGGGGCGATTTCATCGGGATGCGGGCGGATGGCCGGATCTTCGCCCGGATAGGCCTGCGCCCGCATCGCCGTGCGGACACGGCCCGGATCGAGGATATTGACCCTGACATTCGTGGCTTCGCATTCGGCGGCATAGATTTTCGCCAACATTTCAAGCGCCGCCTTGCTGACCGCATACTCGCCCCAATAGGCCCTTGGCGTTTGCACGGCGCCGGAGGTCACAAAGACAACACGCCCAGCGTCCGAAGCCTTTAACAGCGGATCGAGCGTGCGGATAAGGCGGTAATTCGCCATCACGTTCAAATCCATCACACGCTGGAATTCATCCGGCTTGATATGACCCAGCGGCGCCAGCGTTCCCAGCATCGCCGCATTGCCGATAAAAATATCGAGCGCCGGAAAATGCTGGTAGAGCGTCGGGCCGAGCGCGTCGAGCGCGTCCAGTTCGAACAGATCGAGCGGCATCAATGTCGCCTTGCCGCCGAAGGCGCGGATTTCATCGTCCAGCGCCTCCAGCCCGCCGACGGTGCGGGCGACCAGAATGACATGCGCGCCTTCGCGGGCCAGGGCCTTCGCCGCCGCCGCGCCGATACCGCGCGATGCGCCCGTGACGAGCGCCGTTTTTCCTTCCAGCATTTTTTTATCCATTATTTCCGCCTGCAATGAGCGCGCCGGATGACGCCGTTTTCAAAGGCCCGCATCCGGCGGTGCCGCGGCCTGCGTTTTTATCCACCAGCTCCACCGGATAATCCCCGGTAAAGCAGGCATCGCAATATTGCGGCGATTGATTGTTCCGGCCCGCCTCGCCAACCGCGCGGTAAAGCCCGTCGATCGATATATAGGCGAGGGAATCCACGCCGATGCTTTTCTCGATCTCTTTGACAGTGTGTTTATGCGCCATCAAATCTTCGGTTTCGGGCGTGTCGATGCCGTAAAAACAGCTATGGGCCGTCGGCGGCGAGGCAATGCGCATATGGACTTCTTTCGCGCCCGCCGCGCGCACCATCTCGACAATCTTCTTCGACGTCGTGCCGCGGACGATGGAATCGTCGATAAGGACGACGATTTTGTCTTTCAGAACGTCGCGGTTGGCATTGTGTTTGAGCTTGACGCCAAGATGGCGGATTTGCTCCGTCGGCTCGATAAAAGTGCGGCCCACATAATGGTTGCGGATAATGCCGAGTTCGAACGGCACGCCGCTTTGCTGGCTGTAACCGATGGCGCCCGGCACGCCGGAATCGGGAACGGGTACGACGACGTCCGCCCCCTGTACCTGCGATTCCCGCGCCAGTTCCGCGCCGATATTCTTGCGCATTTCATAAACGGAATGGCCATCGACCATGGAATCGGGCCGCGCGAAATAAACATATTCGAAAATGCAAAAACGCGACGAGGTCTTTGCGAAAGGATCGAGGCTGCGAAGTCCCTGCGCGTCGATCACGACCATTTCACCGGGGCGGATGTCGCGCACATAGTCCGCGCCGATAATGTCAAAGGCGCAGGTTTCCGAAGCAAGGATATAGGCCCCGCCGAGCTTGCCGAGGCAAAGCGGGCGGATGCCGTACGGATCGCGCAGCCCCACCATCATGTCATGCGTGAGCGCCACGAGGGAGTATGCCCCCTTAATCGCGTTCACCGCGTCCATGAGTTTGCCGATCGCGTCTTTTTTGGGCGATACCGCCATCAGATGGACGATGACCTCTGTGTCCGACGAAGACTGGAACAGGGAGCCGCGTTCCACCAGCTCCTGCCGGAGCGTGGCGGCATTGGTCAGGTTGCCGTTATGCGCCACGGCGAAACCGCCGAGCGCCAAATCAGCGTAAATCGGCTGGACGTTCCTGAGCGACGCCTCGCCCGCCGTGGAATAACGGTTATGGCCTATCGCCGCATGGCCTTTGAGCTTTTCGATGACGCTCGCCTTGGAAAAGGCCGCATCGACAAGCCCCATGGCTTTATGCGTGTAGAATTGTTCCCCGTCATGGGAAACAATCCCCGCGGCTTCCTGCCCCCTGTGCTGGAGGGCATGGAGCCCCAGCGCCGTCATGGCGGAGGATTCGGGATGGCCGTATATGCCAAAAACCCCGCATTCCTCATGAAGCTTGTCGTCATCAAAAGGAATGGCCGCTTTAAGCATTATGTGTTCCCTGCAGGAATGTGGGAAGATGGCTGCACGGACGGCATGGGCGGGGCCTCTTCGTCGAAAGCAGGATCGTTGAAAAGCTCTTCGAGTTTTTCGCGCTGTTCTTCCTTATAGCCCTCTTCCTTCGGGGCCTCGCCTGCGGGCGGGGATTTTGCGCGGCCGCCGCCAAGCAGGTTTTGTTCTTCCAGCTTTTTCTTGATGGCATCCCCGGTTTTATCTTCCACCTCTTCGGAATCCGGAAGATAGGACGCCATCGCGCCGGCGATTTTTTCAATATAATAATGGGTCGCGCTGCCGGAAAAAAATTCTTCCTTGCGGCTTTCGTTCATCAGCAAATGGAAGGGCAGGTAAACGAGGCCGAGCAGTACCAGCGCGCGGATAACGCCGAAAATAACGCCGAGCGTCCGGTCGATGGGGCCTAGCCCGATGGCCTTTGCCGCCCCTGCCGTAAAATGGCTGACGACCGAAATCAGGATGACGACGGCGATAAAAATAACACCGTAGGTCGTGGCGTCGGCGGCGATCTCTACCGGTATGATGTCGAAAAGCTTCCTGCCCTCCCCCGCGCCGAACCAGCCGCGCACCGTGGGCGCAAGGGCGGGGCCGAAAAAGATGGCTGCGAGGATACCGCCGACGACACCCGCGATGGTCAGGATTTCCCGGATAAAGCCCCGCATGAAGGCAATCAGGGCGGAGGCCAGAACAATAATACCGACAATAATGTCTATAATCATGGGTTGATTGATAGGGAAAGCCCCGCCAAAAAGCAAGGGCTTCATTCACCCTCATCCCGCAAAATCCAGCCTTTTTCCGGCCCGCGCCGCCCTGCCTGCCGCCGCCCGCCGGACGCGGCATTTCAGCCATAGGATTTATAGGGCTGGCGCCCCGCAAATTGCCGCGCCAGATCTTCCAGATGCGTTATCTCTTCAATGCGCAGCCCCTCTATCGCGGCGGGGGCGGGGCCTTTGCCTTTTTTCGACGGGCGCTGCGGGATGACCGCGCGGTCGAAACCGAGCTTGGCCGCCTCCTTCAACCGCACGTCGGGCTGGGACACGCTGCGGATTTCCCCCGCCAACCCCACCTCCCCGAAAAAGACCGTGTTACCGGGAACGGGGATGTTCGATTGCGAGGATAAAAGCGCCGCCGCCACCGCCAGATCGGCGGCGGGTTCGGAAATGCGGATGCCGCCCGCAATATTGAGGAAAATATCGGAGGATGAAAGGGTAATGCCGCAGCGCGCCTCCAGCACCGCCAGCACCATGGCAAGCCTGTTGGAATCCCAGCCGATCACGGCGCGGCGCGGCGTGCCGAGCGGCGAGGGGGCGACAAGCGCCTGCACCTCCACAAGGACGGGCCGCGTCCCTTCCAGCCCCGCAAGGACGGCGCTCCCCGCGACATCGTTTTGCCGCTGCGCCAGAAACAGGGCGGACGGGTTCGGCACTTCGACCAGCCCCTCATTCGCCATTTCAAAAACGCCGATTTCATCGGTCGGGCCGAAACGGTTTTTGACGGTGCGCAATATGCGGAACTGGTGGCCCCTGTCCCCTTCGAAATAAAGGACGGCATCGACCATATGTTCGAGGACGCGCGGGCCGGCAATCTGCCCTTCCTTTGTGACGTGGCCGACGAAGAAAATCGCGATGCCGCGCTTTTTCGCGACGCGGATAAGCTCCTGCGTACAGCTCCGCACCTGCGTGACCGTTCCGGGCGCGGAATCAACCGTATCCACATACATTGTTTGAATGGAGTCGATCACGATCAAATCCATTTGGTCGGATTCCATCGAGGCCACGATGTCGCGCACGCTGGTCGCCGAGGCCAGTGCGACGGGCGCGCCCTCAAGCCCCAGCCGCCGGGCGCGAAGCCGCACCTGATCGACGGCTTCCTCGCCCGATACGTAAAGGCAGGTCTTGCCAGCCGCCGCCAGCTTGCACACGACCTGAAGCAACAAGGTGGATTTCCCGATCCCCGGATCGCCGCCGATAAGAATGGCCGACCCCGGCACAACGCCGCCGCCCGTCACGCGGTCGAATTCCCCGATGCCGGAGCGGTGGCGCGGAACCGCCACATTGCTTTCGCCTTTGAGGGACACAAGTTCAAGCGCCCGCCCTTTCTTGGTCACGCCAAGCCCCTTTGGCGCGCTCTGGGCGATTTCCTCGGCCATCGTGTTCCATTCGCCGCACGCCTCGCACTTCCCGCCCCATTTCGAGGCAATGGAACCGCAGGACTGGCAGACATAGCTTTTTGTTGCTTTGGCCATGGGATTTCTTACTTTATTTTCAAATAGATAGTTAAAATTCTGGCGATCAGACGCGGGCAAGGCTCCGCCGCTTACTAAAATAACCTATAGCATCAACTTGAGAACAAAGAAAGAACATTTAGCGAGGCTTTATGCCTTAATTTGCACTCATATCCATAATTACGATAGGATGAGCCAAGATAAATTGAAACGGGGATCGCTATGAAACTGACCACATTGTACCTTGCAGCCGCTACCGGGCTTTCAACCATCCCCGGCGCACAAGCCGCGCCAGCGCCCGTCATGGCCGATCCTGTCCTAACGGATACTCATATAAATGATTTCTTCAACGGCAAGGTCAATCACATCACCTGCTCCAGCAACGGGGAAAGCGTTCAGATCGTGCCGCTCGAAGATTCCGCCGGGCACGAATTTGTGGCGATTGGACAAGACAAGGCGACACCGCTAGGGACACGTCAGGCGGCGGTGAATGCCTGCATGGAAATCGGGCTGAAATAACAACTAAACCGCCCGCCAGTCCACGGGACTCTTGCCATGAGCCGCCAAATACGCATTGGCCTTTTTGAAATGGCCGTTGCCCAGAAAGCCGCGATGGGCCGAAAGCGGCGAAGGGTGCGGTGATTGCAGCACATAATGACGCGCGCGGTCGATAATCGCGCCTTTTTTTTGCGCATAGGCGCCCCATAAGAGGAACACGACATGTTCGCAGCGTTCGTTCACGGCGCGGATAACGGCGTCGGTGAATTCTTCCCAGCCCTTTTTCTGGTGCGACCCCGCCATCCCGCTTTGCACGGTCAGGGTCGCGTTCAAAAGCAGGACGCCCTGTTCCGCCCAGCCCGTCAGATCGCCCGTGCGCGGCATTTTCACGCCGTATTCGGCCTCTATTTCCTTATAGATATTCTGCAAGGAAGGCGGAAGCGGGATGCCTTTCGGCACGGAAAAGGAAAGCCCGTGCGCCTGCCCCGGCCCGTGATAGGGATCCTGCCCGATAATGACGACGCGCACATCCGTAAGGCGCGTGGTGTTGAGCGCGTTAAAAATATCCGCACCCTTTGGAAAAATAATTTTGCCTGCGGTTCTTTCGGCCTCAAGGAATTCCTTAAGGCGCGCCATGTAAGGCTGCGCAAATTCCGGCTCCAGTAATTCAAGCCAGTCTTTTTCAAGTTTGATTGCGGATTGCGTCATAGGGGCGATATTAGGCCGCTATACGTCCCGCGCCAAGTCGGAAATCGCTTTTTAGCGCGCGATCAAGACTTGGAAAAACCAGTTATCCATGTAGCGCTGCTTGCGTAGCATTATTAGCGCATGGTGTTCCTTTCCCATGAAAAACGCCATCCATATCAGAAACCATACTTGTTTCCGGCGCGGTATGGATGGAAATTTTCACGCCCCCCCCTTCTCTGATGATCGGGGAGTAAGAAAGCCTCTCATAGAAGGCCGTGCCAGCCTTTATCCGCCGGAGCGGACTGGACATACGCTGTCACCTCCCCGACCGGAGATCGAGGGAGTGATGTGACGGCTCACACACCGCTATGAGAGAGGTTTCTTAGGCCCCGAAGCCGCTTTTTCCGGCTTCGGGATCAGTCTATAGATATGGCGGATCCTGTCAATGAAAAGCGGCGCTAAAGCAGCTCGCGCTGCAAGGCCCATTTGATCTGCACCATGTCGCTGTCCATCCGCGCCATGATGACGAGCTGTTTGGATTTGCGCGGGCGGATGCCTTCGCCGAGATAAACGCTTTCCTCCAGCTCCAGCGTCGCGCCGGACGCGGTGAAGCGCCAGCCCGTGCCGCCGGGAAGGATAAGGATCGCTTCCTGATCTTCCTTGATAAGCGACACGCCCACTTTCGGGTGGAGGTGGAACCGCACCGCAATCCTATGCGGCCTGTTGAGGCCCGTCGTGCAGGTCAGCGTATCCTCGCCGCGCAAATCATTGCCCTGATCGGCGAGATAGAGGCGGCGGCGATGGGTGATGCCGTTGACCGGAACGTAACCGTCATGGGACGCGTCCACCAGAACCATATCTATCTTGTCTTCACGGTCGCAGGTGACTTTTTTAGGCTTGCGCGAAAGCGTCCCGTCCTTATGGATCTCGCACGCGTTGCGGTCGTCGATGACGGCGGTCGAATGGGCCGCGGTAAAGCGCAACATATCCTGCCAGTCCGCATTCGCGGGATGCGTGCCGCAATTGACGATGATGCGCTCGCGCCCATAGCTCATCTCGAACGCCAGCGGCGCCGCGTGCGAGGTCACGTCATGCGGCCATTTGGGCGGCTTGCCCGTATCCATCAGGATGAGAGCGCGGCCAACGGCGATGCGCTCATAGCCCGTATGCGGCAGGGAATTAAGCGTGCGGGCGCGGCTTCCGGCCTGCATCAAGACCTGTTTCATCAGATCCTCTTTGCCTTCCTGCGCGCCGTTGAAAAGCGCGAGGCCGCGATCCGTATGGCGGAAAAAACGAAGCGCGGGCACGGCGCGATCCAGCGCATGCTGAATCCGCTCCGGGCAAGGATAGCCGCCATGGCGCAAGGCGGCGCGGATGTCGATAAGGATGACAATGGCTTCGAGCAATTGCTGCGGGCTGCGCGATACATGGCCGCCGTCGGAAAGGATTTGCCTGCCGATTTCCTTATGGAGCAACGTCAGCGCCTGTTCCAGCAAAGGCTCGCGCCCCTCCATCGCAAGGCCGGCATAGGCAAGGCCGCGTATGGCCTGCAGCAAGGCTATGCCGGAAAGATTGCCCGGCGTCGCCCGCGCCAAATGCCGCACCTGCCGCGCGAGGCTGATATAAAAACATTCCTGAAATTCTTCGGACGCGGATTCGCCGAAAAAGGTGAATGAAGAAAGCCAGTTGGACAGGCGCAGGCCCAGAATATCGGCGCGCCAACAGGTTTCATCGAAATGCGGATGCTGTTCCATCCAGTTGGAGATCATCGCCCGTGCCGCCAGCCGCCCCTTATCCCCGCCAAGGGTTTTAAGATCGCGCAGCCATTCGAACCCGTGGATATATTTTATCCAGCTTTCATCGACGCCTTCGGGGCTCCAGTTGGCGTTGTGCAGTTCGAGCTGCGCGCCTTCGAGCGTGAAAATACCGCCATGGATAAGCCAGCGTGCGCGTTCCGCCGACCCTTTCCACGGATCGGGCGGGCACATGACGAGCCTTTCGGGGATCGTCCCCGCAAGCTTCCATTTATCGACGATTTTGCTGCAGGCTATGGCATGCACACCGCGGCGCATTTTTTTGCGGACGGATTGCAAAAGATAATTGCTCATCCCGCGCCTCTCAAAGCTGCAATGCTTGCCGCATAATGATCGGGGCCGTTTTTAAAGACGGCGGTTCCGGCGACGAGGACATCCGCGCCCGCCGCGATAACCTGCCCCGCCGTTGCGGGTGTAATCCCGCCATCGACTTCGAGATCTATGGGGCGGCCCGCCGCGTCAATGCGCGCGCGCACGGCGCGGATTTTATCTTCCAGCGGAATATAGGCTTGCCCGCCGAAACCCGGATTGACGGTCATGACAAGGACGAGATCGACAATATCCATCACATGATCCAGCACCTCCACCGGCGTCGCCGGATTGAGCGCAAGCCCCGCTTTTTTGCCGAGCGCCTTGATGGCCTGAAGCGAGCGGTGATAATGCGGGCCGCTTTCCGCGTGGATGGTGATGATGTCCGCGCCGGCTTCGGCAAAGGCCTCCAGATACGGATCGCACGGGGCGATCATCAAATGACAATCGAAAATCTTCTTGGAGGCCCCGCGCACGGTCTTTACCACCGGCGGGCCGAAAGTGATATTGGGGACGAAATGCCCGTCCATCACGTCGAGATGGATATAATCCGCCCCCGCCGCGTCGATGGCGGCAATCTCCGCACCGAGTTTCGAAAAATCGGACGACAGGATGGAGGGCGCAATTTTAAGTGTGCGGGACATCTTCTAAAGCTTTGATTTTAAAAGGGCGAGAGGTAGGGAGGCGTTCCCCGAATCAATATTCTACCGACGATTTATCCACAGGGCAATGAGAGGGGGCCTCTTTTTTGATAATTTCTCAAAAAGGACGTCAGCGGGCGATCAAAATCTGGTTGTATTGATAATTACTTACTTCTGCCCCGCTCCAGCGGCAAAAAGCCCTTTTGCCCGCAAGCCCGCTCCCCGCATCGTCGCCGATCGTGTCGGCGACATTCGGGCCGTACACTCCGACAAAAATAAGGGCGGCAGCATCGTTTATTTCCCGCGGCGGCTCCCCGCCCGGATTATCTATGCCCAGCATCTGGTTGATCTGGATACAGACCTCGCGCCGGATCCAGTTATTCTGAAAGGCCAGGTCGTTCAGATCGGTTCCCACCTGATAGAATTGATACCCCGCATTGGGATAAGGTTTTTGATACATGCTTCCCGTCTTTTTAGAGGCATCCAGCGCCCCTTCCGGCGGAAACAGCGCATAGGTCAGGCCGCCTCCGGAGGGTTCATAGACATGACAGGATTTATCCTGCGGCGCGGTGGGGTTGGTCCACCCCTGTATCGCGTTTTGAAAACTGATATCCGTGTCGCTACAGCCGCGTATGCGAAGACGCTGCACCGCCGACCGCACCGCATCGTGGTGCGCGATGATTTCCGCCGCGTAGAGCTTTGCCTGCGCCTCGCCCATTATGCCGGTGGCGCTTCCCGTGCCGCCGTCCCGCATCATGGCGTAGGACAAGGCGGCGAACAGGGCGACGGCGATCAATATCCAGACAAGGACGCCGCCGCAATCGGCTGGATAGCGTTCGGACAATCGGCGCATGGTTTCCTCCCCTTTGCAAAAAAGCCCAAAGAAAAACCACCAGAGGAATCCTCTGGTGGCCGGGAGTTCAAAAGCCGCTATCATACGACCGCGACGGCCTTTAAGCCGTGAAGCCTTGGACATACGCCGCCGCCCCCCGGCCTTGGGCCGAGAAGCGACGTAAAATCCGGTTACGTCACCGATGATAGCGGGTTTTTGAAGGCCCGGCGCATCCAAACGGATGCACGGGAAAAGCCTAACAGGTCTTGATTACGAGGGAAAGGCGGAAAAGGCCGCGCAAAGCCGCTATCGGCGTGGCGCTCCTATCGTGCCACGCGCGGCGCATAGCGGCATCACGCCATACGCACTCCTTCATGCGCGCGCCGCGCCCGGCGCCCGTCACGCCGTTTTGCGCAGCCGGCTGATAAAAAATCCATCCATGCCGCCCTGTTCCTTCAGCAGGTAGGGGAAGATGCGGACATCGCCCGCGCCGTTCACGAAACCGTCCGTCCCGCCAAATTCCTCGCGGCGGACGGGAACGCGTTTGAAATCAGGGCGGCCGGCAAGGAATTTGTCCACCTGCCGCTCCCCTTCGGCCTTTTGCAGGGAACAGGTGCAGTAAACGAGCATGCCGCCGGCCTCCAGCAAATCCGGCGCGTGGGCGAGAAGCCTTTCCTGCACCCCCATCAGCCCCGCCTGATCCTTTTCCGCCTTTAAATGCAGCAAATCGGGATGGCGGCGGATCGTCCCCGTCGCACTGCACGGCGCATCGAGGAGGACAATGTCGAAAAGCCCGCGGGGCGTCCACACCGTGCCGTCTTCGATAATCGTCTGCACCCTGTCTTCGAGACCGATGCGGCGAAGATTTTCCGCAAGCTGGGCCATGCGGGCGGCGGAGCGGTCAAGCGCCGTGACCTGCGCCCCCGCCGCCGCGAGCTGCATCGTTTTGCCGCCGGGCGCGGCGCACAGATCGAGGACTTTCTTCCCCGTGAGATCGCCCATCAGTTTGACGGGCAGCGCGCTGGACGCATCCTGAATCCACCATGCGCCGTCTTCATACCCGTCAAGGGCGCGGACATGGCCGCCGCCGGCGCGGCGGAGCGAACCGGTGGAAAGAATTTCCGCCTCCAGCCGCGCGGCCCATGTTTTGACGGTTGAGGGGTCTTTGAGCGTTATATCCAGCGCCGCCTCCGCCAGCGACGCTTTCGCAATGTCTTTTGCGCGCACCAGCCCGTAATCTTCCATCCATTGCCTGTAAATCCATTGGGGGATGTTCAGCGCCGCTTCGTCCTGCGCGTCAAGCCATGCGCGGCCTTCATTGGTCATGCGGCGGAGGATCGCGTTGATGAAAGCTTTTTTCCCCTCCATGCCTTCCTGCGCGGTCAGCTTGACCGCCGTATCGACGGCGGCGTGGTTCGGCACATCCATAAAAAGGATCTGGGTGATACCGAGATAGAGAATCCATTTGAGCTTTTCGGGGCGCGGCGCTTCCTTGTCGATAGCGCGGGCAATCAAATCGTCAAGCTGGCCCTTGCGGCGCAGGGCGGTCGCCGCCATCATGCGGGCAAGGGCGCGATCGCGGGGGTCAAGCGCCTTAAATTTTTCATCGCGCTCCAGAACCATATCGAGCATTTTCTTCTGCCGCAGAACCTGCTCCAGAATGGAAAGCGCCGCTTCCCGCGGGGCGAGGCCGTCCGGCAGGTCGCTTGCCAGCAAATCAAGCTGCGGCGTCATGATTCCCCCGCTTCTTTTTCCATGATGGCGTCTTCAAGCGCGCAGGCCCGCCGCACGATCTCGGCATAAAGCACGCGCGCCAGATCCGCCTCCATTCCTTTGGCCGCCGCACGGGCGGCGCAGCGCCCGATAACCTCTTCTACGCGATCGGGCAGGACGGAAGGGATGTTATGCTCCTTTTTCACGGCCGCAACCTCGCGGATAATCCCCGTCCTCTCGGCCAGAAGATCGATTATCCGGTCATCCAAAGCGTCAATGCGGGCGCGGTAAGGGGCAAGTATCTGCATGGTCTTTCCAGGTGAAGGTTACCGATATATAGTCTTTGCCATGACCAAAGACGCAGATAAAGCCCCTAAAGGCGAAAAAGCACCCGCATCTCCGCAAAAACCGGCGGAAACAGGTGGCCGGGACGGCCCCGACCCCGTCCGCTACGGCGATTGGGAAAAAGACGGAAGATGCATTGATTTTTAAAGCCCCGGGCGGGTGCATTCTCTATAATGCCCCGCCTGCCCGATAAGGCCCCGCCCACACGCTCCGCACCCGTGCTTGCGGCCTGCAAAACCGGCGTCCCACTGCCCGCCAAAATCGCCGGACTTAAAGGATACGTCCTCCAGCCTGAATGGCGGCGCAATGCGCCCTTTATTGAGCAGGGGCGGGAAAACAAGCATGGCCGCCTTGGCAAATAGCATGATTTTACTGGCCTTTTCCGTCAAATCCCTGTAAAAGCCGCGCCATGGAAGCAAAAATTCCCGATTATTTCCTGCGCCGCTGCCGCATCAGGCCTCCGGACATGGCATAGCGCCATTATACCGGCCCTGCGCCCTTGCGCGCAGGACGGCCCTTCTTCCAAGAAACTGCAATTGAAACATAGAGATTTACACGAAAGACCAGACCATGGCCGCAAATGACCCGTCCAAAATCCGCAACATCGCCATCATCGCGCACGTTGACCACGGAAAAACAACGCTGATTGACAGCATCCTGAAACAATCCGGCACGTTCCGCGAGAACGAGCATACGGAAGAGCGCATGATGGATTCCGGCGATATCGAGAAAGAGCGCGGCATTACCATCCTTGCAAAATGCACGGCCATTGATTGGGAGGGCGCGCGCATCAACGTCATCGACACGCCGGGCCACGCGGATTTCGGCGGCGAGGTGGAGCGCGTCCTGACCATGTGCGACGGCGTTATTCTTTTGACCGATTCAGCCGAAGGGCCGCTGCCGCAGACGAAATTCGTCCTTGGCAAGGCTTTGAATCTCGGCATCCGCCCGATCGTCCTCATCAACAAAATCGACCGTTCCGACGCCCGCCCCGACGAGGTTCTGGACGAGATTTTCGATCTTTTCGTATCCCTTGACGCAAGCGACGAACAGCTCGACTTCCCCGTGCTTTATGCTTCGGGCCGTGATGGATGGTGTGCGGAGAGCCTCGATGCGCCGCGTGAAAACCTGCACCCGCTTTTGAATCTAGTCATGAGGCATGTTCCGGCGCCGAAAGTCGATGCCGACGCGCCTTTCTCCATGCTGGCGACCCTGCTTTCTGCCGATCCGTTTCTTGGCCGCGTCCTGACCGGCAAGGTTTATTCCGGCAAGCCAAAAGCCAATATGACCGTAAAATCCATGAGTCTTGACGGGAAAACGGTCGAGAATTTCCGCTTAACAAAACTTTTTGCCTATCGCGGCATTGAAAAAGTGCCGGTTGACGAGGCTGTGGCCGGCGATATCATCATTATTGCGGGCATGAATAAAACATCCGTCGCCGACACGATATGCGAACCATCCGTAACCGCGCCCGTACCGACGCAACCAATCGATCCGCCGACAATGGCGGTGACGATAACGGTCAACGATTCGCCCTATGCGGGAACGGAAGGCAAAAAACTGACCTCCACCATGATCCGCGACCGCTTGATGGCCGAAGCCGAAACCAACGTCGCAATCCGCGTCGCGGAAACAGCCGGAAAAGACGCGTTTGAACTGGCGGGGCGCGGCGAGCTTCAGCTGGGCGTCCTTATCGAAACCATGCGCCGCGAGGGATTCGAGCTATCCGTGTCCCGCCCGCGCGTCCTTTTGAAAAAAGACGAAAACGGTCATTTGATGGAACCGTATGAAGAAGTCATCTGCGACGTCGATGAGCAATATTCCGGCGCAGTCGTTGAAAAAATGACGCAGCGCAAGGCCGAACTGCGCGATATGCGCCCAAGCGGCGCCGGGAAAACCCGCATTACCTTCCTCGCCCCTTCCCGCGGCCTTATCGGCTATCAGTCGCAATTCCTGACCGACACGCGCGGCACGGGATTGATGAACCGCCTGTTCGATTCCTACGGCCCCTATAAGGGCGACATCCCCGCCCGCCGCAACGGCGCACTTATCTCCACGGACAAGGGCGAAGCCGTCGCCTATGCGATCTTCAACCTTCAGGATCGCGGCATCATGTTTATCGGCCATGGCGACAAGGTCTATGAAGGCATGATCGTCGGCGAGCATTCCCGCGAGAACGATCTCGACATCAACGTGCTGAAGGGCAAAAAACTCACCAACGTGCGGGCCAGCGGGACGGATGACGCCGTTATCCTCGTGCCGCCGAAAAAGATGAGCCTGGAACAAATGATGTCATATATCAATGACGACGAGCTGGTCGAAGTCACACCCCAATCCTTGCGCCTGCGCAAGCGCTACCTGACGCAAAACGAGCGGGACATCGCCAAGAAACGCGCAAAGAAAGATGCGGAGGCCATGGGCGCATAATACAGGCATGAAAATGCCGGCAAGGCGCCGCGCCGCGGACATACCGGATACGAAAATCCCGCCTGTGATGGCGGGATTTTTAATGCCGGTTAGGTGCTACGGCATCCTATAACGGTTGCAGGGCCATCGCCGCGGGCCTTGCGTAAGCCCCATCCATGATTCTTTTAGCAACGGGATGCGCGGGATTAAGCTCAATCTGATCCATCCGCCCATATTCATCGACCCAGCCAAAAGCCTTTGCATTCCGGATAGAGGCATTACTACCGGGCTCCGTATCATATATGCGTTCTATCACCAGAAGCCCCGCCGCTTCGGCGGAGGCCACGCCGATTTTGGAATCTTCAACGCATAATATCTCGCTCATGCGCATATTCTCAAGGCCCTGCACGGCTTGCATCCTGGCTGCGCCGATGAGATAGGGCGCCATAGACGGTTTGGTCGGAACACCCATTTCCTTCATGTCATCAGCCGTCAGGGTAACCCTGAACAGATCGCCATGTTCGACTTCTGTCTTCCCCTTGGCAAAACACAATTGATTGAAGCGCTGAATATTCAAAGCCGCATCGGCCATGACATGGGCCCTGGCAGAATTTGATACGATGCCTTCAGGGATGCCGCGCTCATAGGCCGCCATATGGAATTCTGTCAGGCCCGCCGTGACAAGGCTGCGCGGATCGTCAATCTGCGCATACAGGGTTTCGTACATTTTTTCGTGGCCGTTTTTAAAAGCCTGCCAGTCGCCGTCGAACCCTTCGACAACGCGCTTGAAATCTTCCAGCAAGGGCAAATGCCTGCCAAGAATAGATGGTTCCACGATCCCCGCCTGCATATATTCAAAGAGCTTTTTCTCACCGAAACCCATCATGCTTTTGCCATCGGCAGGCGTGAGATTACAGCCGAACTGATTGAACAAACGGGCGCGCGCCTGGCCGTGCAGGTTCTCGATATCGACGAGAACGCCAGCGTGATCCAAAAGAACGGCCCTTATTGCGCCTGACTGAAAAATGCTATGAATGCTGGTTAGCACTAGAACTCCTACCCCCATATTTTCATAATGAATACCAGCCTGCCGCCCCGAAGTCTATAATATTATACAATATATTGATATATCAATAAAAAACCCCGCTCCACCGGCGGGGTTTTTATCTGTTCTATTTCAAGAGCCGCGGCTAATTCGCGCGTCTTTTCTGGCTGCGCTGGGCGGGGCCTTCGGAACGGGCGCCGCTACCTTTGCGGAATTGCCCGCCAGCGCCGCCGCCAGTCCGGCCTGCTTCATTCCTGTTGTCATTGCGCGGGCCTTTGGCACCGAAAGATTTTTTCTTGGCGCCGTCGGTTTTGAAGGGTTTCTTAAACCCGCCCTCTTCCCTGCGTACGCCTTCCTTGCGGAACGGGCGGCCTTCGCCGGAGCGTTCGGAACGGTTGCCGTCGCGATCGCCGCGAACAAACGGCTTCTTGAAAGAGCTTCCTTCACCGCGTCCTTCATTCTCGCCAAAGAATTTCTTTTTGAAAGGCTTCTTATTCTCGCCTTCAAAGCGGGTTTTCTTATAGGCGTCGGGATTGGCGGCGAAATTATCATCGCGCTTCTTGAAACCGCCCTCGGCGCGGTCATGCCGGGGACGATCGCTGCGGGCGAAATCACCGTCAGGATTCCATTTCGGCTTGCGCGCCGCGCCGCCGCGGAACGGACGGTCTTCGCCTTCTTCGCGGCGTTTAAACGGTTTGCGCTCGCCATTACGGCCTTCAAACGGGCTCTGGCCGAATTTCTTTTTACCGAACGGCTTGCCCGCAAAGGGCTTTTTGCCGGTTTTTTTGAAACCGCCGCGGCCGCCTTCACGGACATCGCTGTTCGCGGCGTCCGGATTCAGGATACGTTCGATATCGCGCCATAAATGTTTTTCGGACGGCGAGATAAAGGATACGGCCTGCCCTTTCGCACCCGCACGGGCGGTGCGGCCGATGCGGTGGATATAATCTTCGGCGACTTGCGGCAGGTCATAGTTGATAACATGCCCCACATGCGGCACATCGAGGCCGCGTGCGGCAACATCCGTCGCCACAAGGATGCGCACCGTGCCCTTGCGAAACAGGGAAATGACCTTGTCGCGCTGGCGCTGGCGCAGGCCGCCATGAATGGCTTCGGCCTTATGCTCGTCGCGGTTCAGCTTGTCCGCGATTTTTTCGGCGCTGTGCTGGGTTCTCGCAAAGACAACGATCGAACCTTCGCGCTGTTCGAGCTGGACAAGAAGCTCGTCATATTTTTGTTCGTGCGCGACATGCAAGGAGGTCTGTTCGATATTCTCGCCCGGCTTCGATTCGCGGCCGATGCTGATGCGGACGGGGTCGTTCAGATATTGCTTGGTAAATTTCACGATGGAATCGGGGAAGGTCGCCGAGAACATCAGTGTCTGGCGCTCCAGCGCCGTTTCCGAAAGGATGGAGTCGATTTGCGGCGCAAAGCCCATATCGAGCATGCGGTCGGCTTCGTCAAGAACGACAAAGGATACACGGTCAACAAGATCGGGGTTGCCGCGCAAATGGTCGTTGATGCGGCCCGGCGTGCCGACAATCAGGCGCGGGCGGCGGTCGAGCTGCGCATATTGCTTGCCGATCGGCTCCCCGCCGATGAGGAGCGCGGTTTTGATCCCTTGCGGGCCTTTCGCCTGTTCGCCGATCATCTGGCGGGCGACAACATGCACCTGCGCCGCAAGCTCGCGGGTCGGCAGCATGACAAGGGCGTGCGCCGTCTGGTTATCCATCAGGTAGTTCAGCATGGGGACGCAAAAAGCGCCCGTCTTTCCGGTTCCCGTCTGGGCGGAGCCGATAACGTCGCGCCCCTCCAGCGCGGGCGGGATGGCCATCGCCTGAACCGGCGTCGGCGTGTCGAATTTCATTGCGTCGAGGGCTGTTTGCAAAGCGGGATGCAGCGCAAACTCTTTAAAGCTTGTGGTCATTTTGGTTCTTTCGTCATCAATCAATGCCCGCCTCACCATGAAGCGCAGCATGCGGATTATCCGCGGTTACAGCATCGGGCTTGATACTGACAACCACTTGGATATTCCCTGATATGACGGGGAAGGGTTTCTGTACCAACGGGATTGTTCGTTTTTTATTTGTTTTCAACTTGTTATCGAACACCCAAAACCTAAGGCAGGCTTCTTCTCTCATAAAGCGGGGGAGAATGTCAAGGAAATACGAAAAAGGCTTTTTTCCGCCCTTTGAACAAAAAATAGCACCAGCGCTATAAATTTTACTTGCCACCATGCAAGTTTTCATGGTTCCATGGTTTCATGATGACCTGCCAGATGAACATTGCGGCGAATAATGCATGTGCACCGGAACTCGCTTCCGGCGGCAAAGCAACGCCGTTTTACATGCTGGCATAGGTTTTTTCTTTATTTTGCCAGCGACTTACCAAAAGGCTGGCAGGATATTTTCCCTTTATCGATCAGAGTTAATTTCCAGCCCGCCTTTCAGAAACGAAAGGAGAGCATCGTCATGTTTGTCAGAGCATTGGATAAAAACGATTGGGCCATATTCAAGGCCATCCGGCTGGAGGCACTGCGCCTTCATCCCGATAGATATACGGGAAGGCTGGAAAGCGAGGCACTATGGGCGGACGCGGACTGGCAGGAAATTCTTTCCGGCGAGCGCCAGCGCTGTTTCGGCCTGTTCGACGCGGGAACCCTTGTCGGCATCGGCGCGGTTTTTGGCGACGGGGACGATCCTTCCGGCAAGACGGCTTTTCTGGCCATGGCCTATATCCGCGAAGCTTACCGCGGCCAAGGCTATTCACGGCTTCTTTATGAAAGCCGGATGCAATGGGCCGCCGAAAGCGGCTTTTTCGGCCGTATCCTTGTCGGCCACCGCGAAGGCAACGAAGCGTCCCGCCGCGCCAACCAGGCCTTCGGGTTCAAGCCCACCGGAAAAGAAGAACGTGTTTTCGGCGACGGCCAAAAATCCTTTTTACACCATTATGAAGTGAGGCTCGCATGACGACGACAGAAAAGAAAAACCCCATCCTCATCGACATTCCCATGCCGATCGAAACGCCGCGCCTGATTTTGAGGAACGTCCTGCCGGGCGACGGGGCGGCGATGGCGGAAGCGCAAGAGGAAAGCTTTGCGGAGCTGAATAAATGGATGGATTGGGCAAAGGAGCCGAACAGCGCCGAAAAAATGGAAATCGTCGCACGGGAAAGCCATGCCGAATTCATTTTACGCAAGGACGTGATGATGCTCGGTTTTGAAAAATCCACCGGCAAGCTCATTATCGGCACGGGCCTGCACCGTATGGACTGGCACGGCGGCTATTTCGAGATCGGCTATTGGGTGCGCACGTCGGAAACGGGAAAGGGCTATGCCGGCGAAAGCACCAATGCCCTGCTCCGCTATGCCTTTGGCGCACTCGGCGCAAAGAAAGTCGGCATATGCCACGCAGGCGGCAATATCGCCAGCCAGCGAGTCATTGAAAAACTCGGCTTTGAAAAGAAGGGCGTTCTGGAAGACAGCGAGCGGCTCAATGACGGCACAGCCGCCGCGCGGCACTGGTATGCGCGTTATGACACGGAAAACCTGCCTGAATTACATGTTACATGGGGGAAAGAATGAGCATGAACACTGTTGAAATCTTAACGGAGCGCCTCGTCCTGCGCCTCCCTACACAAGATGACGCCGTGGAAATCAACCGGGCGATGAACGAGGTCTGGGAGGATCTCCAGCTCTGGATGTCGTGGGCCTATGAAGGGTTCAACACGCTTGAGGCGACCCGCGCCTATATAGAGGTGGCGGCGCAGGACGGGAGCCTTCCCCTGATAGCGCTTTGCCGCAAGAGCGGGCGCTTTGCGCTGTCCACGGGCCTTACCAAAAAGAGCGACGGAATTTATGAAACGGGCTATTGGGCTGCGAAAGATTTCCTCGGCAAGGGGCTTGCGACCGAGGCGACCAATGCCACAATCCATTACGGCTTCAGTGGCTTGGATGCGCAAAAAATCCTGATCAATTATTTTGAGGGGAATGATAAAAGCCGCCGCATCATTGAAAAACTGGGCTTTGCGAAAACAGGCTACACGCCCGAATCCCACGCAAGATGCAGTGACGGGGCGATGCTGGGCGAACATCATTACGCCATGACCGATCCCGCCATCCTGCCCGCATTGCAGGTGGAATGGAGGCTGCGATGTCCCTGAAACGCGATATAAGGCTTGTCAACGCGCACGGCATATTCACGCATATGCTGTTCCTTTTGCCCGTTATCTTTCCTTATTACAACTCGATCGGGCTGACCTTCCGCGACTTTTTGATAGGCGAAGCGGTTTTTTCCGCCGTCGTCCTGCTTTCCGAAGTGCCTTCAGGGTGGATTTCGGATATGTGGAAACGCCGCTCCACCCTCGTCCTTGGCGGGTTTTTCGGGCTGTGCGGTTACGCCATGCTGATGCTCGCCGAAGGATTTTGGATGGCGACCTCGGCGCAGGCCGTTATCGGCATCGCCGTCGCCCTGAACTCTGGAACGAATACGGCGCTTCTTTACGACCGTTTGCATGAAGAGGGGCGCGAAGACGACTATCGCCGCCTTGACGGGCAGCGGCACGGGGCCACTTTTTACGGAACGGCCCTGTCCTGTCTTGCGGGGGGATTCCTGTTCTTCGTCCATCCAAAGCTGCCGCTTGTCTTTGACATGGCAGCCCTGCTCGGCGCGATGATCGCGATTGCATGCGTGCGCGAACCCAAACGGTTCCAAAAGAGCGCCGAAAAGCACGTCTTTTACGATGTTTTCAAGACGATGAAATACGCCCTGACCGGCCATCCGGAAATCACCGGCATCATTCTGGTTTCAACCGTCATCATGTGTACGACCAAATTGATGCTCTGGACGCAGCAGCCTTATTACATGGCGGCGGGGCTTCCCGTCATATGGTTCGGCGTCATCATGACGGCAAGCTTTATCATCGGCGGTGTGGCGGGGCAGTTCAGCCACCGTATCGATCGCTGCGGCAGCAACCGCGCGGCGCTCGGCGGCATGGGCGTGCTCCTCGTGCTGTGCTGCTTCGCGCTTGCGGCGGTGACGTCCATATGGTTCGGCATTATCCTGTTTTTGAGCGGGACGCTCGTTTACGCCATGGCCCAGCCGCGCATCAACGAGGGCATCAATACCCGCATCGGGCCGGAACGCCGCGCGACGGTTCTTTCAACGGCGAACCTGATGGTGCATTTCCTGTTCATCCCGGCCAGCCTTATCGTCGGCCTTATTTCGGAACGGGGCGCCATCGGTGACGCTCTTTTATGGATTGGCGGGCAGCTTCTCGTCCTTGGCGGGATCGGCCTGTGGCTGTGGGGGCGGAACGGCAGGCGCTACGCCGCAAGCTCCACCATCACGGGAACGTGATCGGAGGGCTTTTCCCAGTCGCGCGCATCAATCAATATTTCGTGGCGTTTGAGCGCGGGCGCGAGCGGCTTCGTCACCCAGATATGATCCAGCCTGCGGCCCCTGTTGGATTTTCTCCAGTCGCGGTTGCGGTAGCTCCACCACGTATAGCATTTCTCTTCCTCCGGCACGAAATGGCGGATGGCGTCGTGCCAGCCCAGCGAGTCCTGCATCTTCGCAAGGCGCGTAATTTCCGGCTCCGTATGCGACACGACGTTGCGGAGCTGCTTCGACGACCAGACATCATGCTCCAGCGGCGCGATATTGAAATCGCCGAGCGTGACGAGCCTGTCATCCGCCTTGTAATTCTTTTTGAACCAGCCCGCCATCTCATCGACGAAATCGAGCTTGTGTTTATATTTATCGTTGATAACAGGATCCGGCTCGTCGCCGCCCGCGGGTATGTAAAGATTATGGAGATGGAAACCGTTCACCTTAACCGCAATATGGCGGCAATCCTGCTTATCACAGCGGTGATGGATATCGAACGATTCAAAGGGTTGTTTTGAAAGGATCGCAACGCCGTTATAGGATTTCATGCCGTGCGCGTGGATGTGCTTATAGCCCGCCGCCTCGAACACATCGCGCGGGAAAAATTCGTCCGGCGTTTTGGTTTCCTGCAAACAGACGATATCGGGCTGAAGCCGCGCCATCATATCGAGAATGATGGGCGCGCGCAGGCGGACGGAGTTGATGTTCCACGTAACGATTTTCATGGCGAAGGCCCCCCCTGCGTTAAAACGGCAGGCCGCCGCCTGCGCCCAGCATGCCGGGAGGCAGGCCGAGATCCGCCATCATTTTTTGCGTTTCCTCGGCCATTTTAACGTCGGCCTTGCCCTTGGCGTCATTGATGGCGGCTTTCAGCAAATCTTCGGCGATTTCTTTTTCATCTTCCTTCAATAAGGAGGGATCGATGGAGATAGACTGGCAGCTTCCCTTGCAGGTCATGACGACGCGCACCAGCCCGCCGCCTGCGCTTCCCTCGACCGTCAGGCCCTCCATATGGGTTTGCAGGGTTTGCATTTTCTCTTGCATGGCTTTGGCTTGCTGCATCATTTTTGCGATGTTCATTCTATTCGTCCTCTTTCATATGAATGGCTTTTAATTCCGCATCGGGGAAAATTTCCAAAACTTGCGCGACCAGCGGATCGGCGCGGAGAGCGGTAAAGCGCGCCTCTTCTTCCGCGCGCGCGGCCTGCGCCAGTGTCGGCCCGCCCTGCGCGGTCGAAACGCTGACCATCCAGCGCTTGCCGGTCGCGGCTTTGAGCGCCTGCGTCAATTCCTGCGCCAGCGACGGCGAAGCCTGTTCGGCGGGGCGGAACTCGAACCGCTCTTTTTCCAGCTTGACCGGATGCACATAAAGATAAACTTGCGAAGCCAGCATCATATGACCCGACTGGCGCAGCACGGCCTGCATATCGGCAAGGCAGGCGATTTCCGTGACAGGGGCCGGGGCGTTTTCCATGGCCGGTTGCACCGCGAGCGCCGTGACCGCGCCGCCGCCGCCCGCCGCCTGATTGATCGCGGCATGGCCGCCGCCGCCGGACGGGCCTTGCGGGAGGGGCGCAGGCGCGGCGGCGGAAGGGGCGATGCCGCCTTCCCTGATTTTTTTAATCAGATCGGCGGGGTCCGGAAGATCCGCGGAATAGGCCAGACGGATGAGAACCATCTCCGCCGCCTTTTGCGGGACAGGCGCGTAATTCACTTCGCTCAGCCCTTTGAGCAAAATCTGCCAGATCCGTCCCAAGGCAGGCATGGAAAGCTTTGCCGCGAGATCGGCGGCGCGGTTCATCTCTTCCTTCGCCATGGCTTGCGTTGAATCCCGCAGCGCGGGAACGGCACGCAGCTTGGTAAGCAGATGCGCCAGATCCAGCATGTCGCCGATAATGACGGACGGATCGGCGCCCTTGCGGTAGAGATCGTCCATGACGGAAAGAGCCGCTTCGCATTCGCCGCGCACGGCGTTATCGAGCAGGTTCAAGATAAGCGTGCGGTCGGCAAGGCCGAGCATGTCCTTGACCTTTTGCGCGGTAATCTCGCCCTGGCTGAGCGCAATCGCCTGATCGAGCATCGAAAGCCCGTCCCGCGCGGAGCCGTCCGCCGCGCGCGCGATGAGGTCGAGCGCTTCGCCGTCCGCGGTCACGCCCTCTTTTTCGCAGATTGTCTTGTAATAGGCGGCGAGCGTATCGGCCTCTATCCGGCGCAGGTCGAAACGCTGACAGCGCGAGAGAACAGTCACCGGAACCTTCCTGATCTCCGTCGTCGCGAAGATGAATTTCACATGGGGCGGCGGTTCTTCCAGCGTTTTCAAAAGCGCGTTGAACGCGTTCTTGGACAGCATGTGGACTTCGTCGATGATGTAGATTTTATAACGCGCGGAAACGGGCGCATAGCGGACGCCGTCGAGAATTTCGCGGATGTCATCGACGCCGGTGCGCGATGCCGCGTCCATCTCCATCACGTCGGGGTGGCGGTCTTCGGTAATGGCGCGGCAGATTTCGCAATCGTCGGTCGGCCCCGTGGTCGGCCCCGCCGTCCCGTCGGCTCCCGTGTAATTGAGCGCCTTGGCGATAATCCGTGCCGTCGTCGTCTTCCCGACCCCGCGAATGCCGGTCAGCATAAAGGCGTGGGCGATGCGCCCGCTCTCGATCGCATTGCGCAGTGTGCGCACCAGCGCATCCTGCCCTATCAGATCGTCGAAATTTTTCGGGCGGTATTTCCGCGCCAGAACGCGGTATTCAGCTTGTGCATCGGACATGCCCTATTACCTAGAGCGATTCCGGATTGAAGGCAATCTTCCCGCGGGAGATCGGCCATGGATAGCGGGGATAAAACGCGAAAAATAAAAAGCCTGTAAGGGAAGAGAGGGAGAAAAGTGGAAGGCCGGACGCGACCCGGTGCAAAATACGCTTGCGGCTGCTGCCTCTCGGCCCTGACCGGATTGGGCGAAGCCCCGCCCGCGCCGACCTTCCGGGGGAGAGATTTAGCCTCCCCTCCCCCCAAAGGCAAGCGATTATCGGGCCTTAGGGCGTCATGCGCGCCTGTTCTTGCATGGCAAGCCCTTCGTTCAGGCTTCTGGCCCTGTGTTTATAAGGAGATTTTATATGCCCGTAACGGACTTCCCCGTCCGCATAGGTTGGAACGATTTCTCCGTACACTTCTTCCTGTTCGGCACGCAAATCATAGACATTGACGCCCGGACGGGGCGCCGGAACCCGGGCGCCCCTCACCTCGACAAAGTCCTTGTCAGGGGCAGTTTCGGCCGGCTGAGCCTTCCATATGGCGGGGGGCAACGAGATATGCGGCCCTAAAAACCCCATCCCGACAATCGGCCCCGGGTATTTTTCAAGGGCCGAAAAATAGATTCCCGCCAGATTTCTGGCCGTTGCCGGGACTTCGCTCGCGATAAAACCGCCCGCCTTTTGAAAAGCGTTTAACAATAAATTGGCAAGAAGAAGCTTTTGCTGCCCGCCTGAAATAAACATTTCCAATCCCCCTTTGACTGACATTATGTACAGCCTGATTGTAATAATACATCAGGCTTTATTCTACAAACTCTTTCCGAACCGCAACAGCCTGTGGAACGGCTTACCCACAGTATCCCTAACCTATTGATTTTAATATAAATCGCCTTGCGTCCCTGCTCGCCCGGTGATTATTTTCGTAATAGTTACCAAAAATAAACGAAATTTATGCGAAAATGGGTAAGAATCGGCAGAAGAACCGGAAGCTATGGCCTGTTTCCCATAGCCACAGAATAAGAAGAAGGGTATGGCAGCAACGTAAAACTATGTTAAGCCATTGAAAAAGGGGACGAAATGGAATTATCGTACAAGAGAGCGGGGCTTTTTCCGGCCAGAGCCGATACTGGCAAAAAACCGCACATATATTCCACTGACAGCCATATTCATGTATTCTCTTGGCAGGATCATTCGTCCAGCTCAAAGTTTTTGCGCCTCATGCAAGATTTTTTAACCCGATTTATTATTCAGGCGCGCTTCCAGCCCGCCTTTATGCCCTGCTCAAGGACAGTCAAACGCCATGACATATAGAAACCGCAGCAAAATTTCCGGGAATGTTTTTTTCGCCTTGTTCGGGGCCGTCGCCCTTGTCGGCGTCATAGGTTCGGCGACCATGTCGATCATGAAGGGGCCGGTGCGCAGCATGCAGGCGGTGACAAAGCAGACCGTCGCCGAAAACGCGATGGTTGCCGCGGGACGGCTGTCCATCATGGCGGCGTCGGACGATTGCGACAACGACTTTACCAACGAGCCGGTGGAATGGCTCGCTCCCGGCTCCAACCCCCACCCCGCCGGCGGGGGACTGATCCCGAACGGCATCGGGGCGGCCAAACAAGATCCATGGGGCAATATGTACGGCTATTGCGTCTGGGATCACGGAAGCAAAATCAACGATGCAGGCTGCGGCGGCACGGCGCAGCGCCGTCTTGCGGGAGCAAACGCTGTCGGCCCGGATTCGACCAATACGGTTATCGCGATTATTTCATCCGGCCCCGACCGCATCTTCCAGACAACCTGCGGCGCGCATCCGGCCTATGTCACCAAACCTGCGGGCAGCGATGACGTCGTTATGGAGTACACTTACGGCGAGGCTCTCGGCCTTGGCCTGTGGCAGCCGAAGGGCGATGATATCGCCGAGATCAAGCGCGACCTTGAAGTCTGGAAACGCGACCTTGTCGCCGGTACGGAAAAAATGGTCTTCGGCGTCGATTCGACAAGCGACCCCAACAGGCCTTCGGTCAAGGTGGACTATATCCAGAAATTGAGCGCAAGCGTTACCGGCGTAACATTCCTGTCCAATATGTATGTCGATAATGCCAATGTCGGCATCGGCACGACGGCGCCGGGCGGAAGACTGCACGTCGCCGGGGGCAACGCGATCTTCTCGAACCAGCTTTTGCCCGCGCTCGGCACCGCGGCCCTTCCGGCCTATGGCTTTAACGGCGACCCGAATACGGGGATATACAGCCCCGCCGCCGATACGGTCGGCATTACGACGGGCGGCGCGAACCGAGTCACGGTCAACGCCACAGGCGTCGGTATCGGTTCCGCGCCCAGCGCCCGCCTGACGGTTGCCTCGGCGGGCAACGCCCTGAACAGCTTCACGGCCCGCTTCCAAAGCAGCTCCTCCTTAGCCGGAGCCGGCGGTATCCTGTTCGATCAAAACAATGCGAACGCTTTCAAGCTTTACACGCAAGGTACGGCGAACCCGTCCGGCAGCCTTATTTTCGACTACGTAAACGCCAGCACCGGCGCCGTATCGACAGCCGGCATATTGCAGTTGATTGGCGATGGTTCCGTCGGGATCGGCACATCGCCGCTTGCCCGCTTCCATGTCAGCGGCGGCAACGCGATCTTCTCGAACCAGATCCTGCCCGCGCTCGGCACGGCGGCCCTTCCGGCCTATGGCTTTAACGGCGACCCGAATACGGGGATCTACAGCCCCGCCGCCGATACGATCGGCATTGCAACGGGCGGCGCAAACCGCGTGACGATCAACGCCACAGGCGTCGGCGTCAACACCGCACCGTCCCACAATCTGACAATCGGCGGAACCACACGCATGGCGCATGGATCGTCCTATGATGTCTGGATTCAAGGGGGAGCAGCCACAAGCGGTGAAGCGCGCAACCTCGCAATGCTCGGCGTTATCAGCGGCGATTATCTTTCCATCAACCATAGCAGCGAATATACGGGCGGGACGCGTATTGGCGGCCCCGTCACGCTCAACGGCGGCACGACGGTCAATTCCGGCCTGACCGTCGCCAGCGGCGGCGCCTCTATCGCCGGCCTGCTCAACATGAACACCAACTTCGTGCGTGGCGTGCAGTCCCCTTCACAAGCCAGCGACGCCACCAACAAATCCTATGTCGATGCCGCTATCTCGACCGCAGGGGACGGCAAGTTCCTCCCGCTCGTCGGAGGCACGATGACGGGCCTTATCCAGCCCAACGCCACCAACACCATTGATTTCGGCGCCACAGGACGGCGCTGGAAGGACGGCTATTTCGCCGGAACGGTTTTCGGCGGCCTGTTCAACGGATCGGGCGCATCGCTTACCAACCTCAACGCAACCAACCTCACGGCGGGGACAGTCAATGTCGCAAGGCTTGGAACGTCGGGAACGCGTAACAGCACGACCTACCTGCGCGGTGACAATACATGGCAGCCCCTCTCCGCTATCGGTAACGGCGTCTATCTCCCGCTCGCGGGCGGAACCATGACGGGCATAATCCAGCCCAACGCCAACAATACAATTGATTTCGGCACAACGGCCCTACGCTGGAAAGACGGATTTTTCGCAGGAACGGTTCATGGCGCGGCTATCTCAGGTTCAGGATCGGGCCTTACGAATCTTAACGCTTCCAATCTGACGACAGGCACCGTTCCCGCTGCCCGTATGTCAGGCTCCTATACCGGCATCACAGGTGTCGGCGCTTTGGCAGCAGGTTCGATTACATCCACTTTCGGCAACATCAATATCGGGACGGCCACCTTCACAGGAAACGGATCGGGCCTCACCAACCTCAACGCCTCCAATCTGACGACAGGCACCGTTCCCGCTGCCCGTATGTCAGGCTCCTATACCGGCATCACAGGTGTTGGCGCTTTGGCAGCAGGTTCGATTACATCCACTTTCGGCAACATCAATATCGGGACAGCCACCTTCACAGGAAACGGATCGGGCCTCACCAACCTCAACGCAACCAACCTTGCAACAGGAACCGTGGATGTTGCAAGGCTTGGAGCATCAGGCACGCGGAATACAACAACCTATCTGCGCGGTGATAATACATGGCAGCCTATTTCAGGCATTGTCGGCAGCTACCTCCCGCTCGCGGGCGGAACCATGACGGGTACCATAAATTTAAATGGTACCGCAGGCATTAGCGCCTTCAACGGAGATATTTCTACATCTAATGGAACTATTACCGGTAGCACCCTTACTGCGATGAACAGAGTCACCACCAGTGAAGGTCTGGTCGGTCAACCTGGGTTCACATTTATCGGGAATACAAATACCGGTATGTGGAGGCCCGGCGCAAACCAGATAGGATTCTCTACGGCTGGAGGGAATAGATTGACCATTGATAATACGCGCTCGACCTTTACAGGAGAGCTTGTTGCAAACGCAGCCCTTACAGGCACCAACCAGCAGTTCCGCGTTGTGAACGGAGCAAGCCATGCAGGTTTCATTATTCGTAATGATGGAACTAACGTAGCTTTTTTGCTCACGAACAGCGGGGATCGCTTCGGAAGCTTTAACGCATTGCGCCCAATAACTATTAGTGCCACAAACGGCAACGTCGGACTTGGCGGAAGCGCGCTGTTCCTCAATCATAATGGAGCGGCACAGTTTGGAAGCAGTGTTTATGCAACCTCCTTCTTCCACACCTCCGACCGCAACCTGAAGGAAGAGATTACCGACCTTGCCGACCCGTTCGCCCTGTTGAACGGCATCACGGGCAAGCACTATAAATGGAAGGATGGTGGGGAGGCCGCCTACGGCGTTATCGCGCAGGATGTAGAGGCTGTCATGCCCGAAGCAGTTAGCCGCAACGGCAAAGGCTTCTTGACGGTCGAATATGACCAGCTGATTGCCCCGCTTGTCGAGGCGGTCAAGAGCCTGAAAACCATGTTCGACGACCTTGCCGCGAAAGTTCTGCAACTCTTCGACATCACCGGCAAGCTTCAGCAGGAAAATGTGCAGATGGCCACGGACATCGAAACATTGAAAGCCGACAATGAAAAGCTGCGGGGCGAAATTGAGGAAATCAAAAAACTCCTGCAGGATAAGAAGTAGGATTCTTCCGGCCAGACTGGGGCATCCTGCCCGGCCCTATCAAAAAGAGGCGCCGCTTTAGAGCGGCGTTTTCTCTTTCCCGATCCTGCTTATCCCCCGCCACACCATCGTTATGTATAATTAACTCGTAGCCTCAAGGCTGTTTTCAGGTGTTGCAATCCGTTTTGAAAACAGGTAACTGAATAGCGCGTTCAAGGCATCCAGCCTCTTTTAAAGCGCCGTTGTAGCTCAGGGGTAGAGCAACGCATTCGTAATGCGTGGGTCGGAGGTTCAATTCCTCTCAACGGCACCATTTTTCCTAAAACCACCCTATCTCCCAGAACGGGCGCGGCTTATGCGCCTGCGATGGCGCCGTATAGCCCATAAGGAAAGACCCGATCGCGGATGATCGGGCCTGTTCATTCCTGTTATGATTGCATCATGCCGGTCAGTCAATCTTGCGCCAGTTGATTTCGATGCCGCCCGGCGGTTTGCCGAAGGCCTTGGCGGCATTGCCGCCGCGCATGACGATCTCGGAAAATTCGACCTTCGTCCCGTCTTCCAGCGTCCAGCCGGACGAGCCTTTGGACAGGCAGAACTCGCCGTCCGCCACGCCGAAGATTCCTTCGGCGACGCGCGCCGCCATGGCGCGGCCATTGACGTCCAGCGTCACATGCCTGCCGCTGATGGCGTCAAGATCAGCCGGAGCGACCGAACATTTCATGTTGCCGTACCCGTCCGTATAGCAAACGGCATTTTTCGGATAATCGGGAACGGCGGCGCGGATATCGTCGCCCAGCCGCGAATAATCGCCATGGGCAATCAGGCCGAAGGCCGGCGGGAAGATATCGCGGGAGCGGAATTGCGAGCCGTGCCTGTCACAATGGATTTCGCGCATCTCGACCGCCGCATCCTTTACGAAGGACAGCGAATAGCCGGAATTCACGGCGACGATCTCGACACCGTTATAAAGCTTTACATAGGCAAGCCCTTCACCGGCATTCGCGACGCGGGGCGCGAGGTCATCCTTGCGGGGCGCGGTGTTCACGTAGAATTTATGGCCCGTGCCGAGCTTTGAATTGATCGCCGTTTGCGCCAGCGCAAAGCCCGTTGCGACCGTATCAAAGGCCGGAACCGCATAGGCGCGCGTTTCGACATTCAAATCACGCAATTCATATTGAAGCCTTTGCGTTACTTCCGCAAAAGCCAGATCGTGCAAATCGCCGTAATCGGCAATCACATATAAAAGGAAATCCTTCATTCCATACCCTCTTGATAGTCTGTGTTATTGACCGGAATTTATACCGTTAAAAACTCCATGCCATTTTCGGCCAAGTCTTCTATCAATTCCATCGTTATGTCAACAATTTCCGCCTGATCATGGGCCAGAATGACGTTGACGCCGTCCCCGGCGGACAAGGAAGCGTCGGAACGCGCCCTGTTCTTCAAATCCTCCGCCGTTTTATAAGGCCATTTGCCGCGGTGGCGCTCCGTCACCATCCAGTCGCAATTGGAGAAAGTATAAAAGGAATCCCGCGCCTGCGCGATTTCGCCGCGCCCGTACCATGGCGCCGTGACATTGCGGAAGGGCTGGCTATAGCCCTCTGCCTTCAAATAGGCCTGAAGCTTTTCTTTTTTTTCAAGCGCGGCGGCGGCGGGTTTTTCAAGCGATGCGATATTCAGCCCGCCCGCGAAAATCTCCAGCAAGGCCGCGCGCTCTTCCGGCGGGTAGGAATCGTAATCGACAATCCAGCCCCCCGTTCCCCTGTCCATATGCGGAAAGCGGAAATATTTCCCGCCCTGCCGGACGCCGGCGCTTTGATAGGCCCGTTCGATGAGGCGTTCGCAGCGCTCTATATCCGCGATGATCCAGTCAGTGTCTTCTTCGCTGCTGCGGCGGTGGGAATAGGTGTGGTTGGCAAGGACAAAGCCTTTTGCCGCCGCCCGCGCCGCGCTGCCGAGGTTGCGCTCCAGCATATCGCCGCGGCAATAAAAAATCGCCGGAATGGATTTTTGAAAAAGACGGGCGGCGAGATCGTCCATCCTGTCCGAGGGCGAATCGTCGATCGTCAGATAGGCTTTACGCGCCATCAAGCATGGCCCCCAGCCCCAGCAAGGAGATATAGGTGTCCTGAACGATGGAAACCGGCATCACGGCAAGGCTTTCGGCCACGACCGGAACGCCTTTTTGCCCAAACCCCGCAAGGAATTTGTCCGCGCTCCAGAGCTCACGTTCGATCAGCGCGTCGAGAAAGCCGCCATTCATGACAATGCCGCCGAAACCATGCAGCGTTATCGCGCATGTATGGGCGAACAGCCCCAGCGCTTCGTGAAAAACATCAAGCGCCATGATAAAGGCCGGATGGGAAGGCGCGCCGAAAATATCGTCCGCCTCCATGGCCGCGTCCGCATGGCCGCCAATGGCGGCACAGGCGCGGAAAAGCCACGGGAAGGCGGAGCCGCATGCGATATCTTCAAAAATAACGGGGCGTTCCAGCGCGCGCAGCGAGGCAATGGCGCGCGCGACCTCGCCATGCCGTTCCGTCACGGGCGTAAAGAGCATGTGGCCGCCATAGGTTTTCTGCACCATGATTTTCCCAAAGCGGGTAAAGCCATAGCCCATGCCAAGCCCCGTTCCCGGCCCCAGAACGATTTTCGGCGCATCGGCAACAGGGTTTCCGGCGCGAAGCGCGATAACGCCTTCCCTGTCTTTTTTGGCGATACAGCCATAGGCCGTCGCCGCAAAATCATCTTCGGCCACAAGCACCTTCAGGCCGCACTTCCCGAAATCGGACAGGGTAAAGCTCCGCCCTTCGAGATTGGTAAAACGCCATGTCCCGTCGGCAAAGGGGTTTGCCGCCGTCGCAAAGGCGAAAGGGGTTTCCAAAGGAAGCCCGTGCCGGTCGCGATAAGCCGTTACAAGCTCGGATAAATGCTCGCAGGAAGCCGTCTTTAATTTTTCGGGGGCGCGGAGCGCGCCGTCTTCCCACAGGCCAAGCCTCGTATGCGTCCCGCCAATATCGGCAACAATCACGGTTTTGGTCATGACGCTATAATCCCCGGCGCGTTATGGCGCGTATCGTGCGGGTCGCCGTAAGGGTCTTTATGGATGATGATCTCCGCATAGGGGTAATCGGCGATGATATCGTGTTCCAGCGCCCTTGTAATGTCATGGGCCTGTTTCAGGGTGAATTCCGGATCGATTTCGACGTCAAAGGAAATATGAATGACCATGCCGCTTTTACGGGTGCGTAAATCATGGAAGCCGAGAATATCGGGATGGCGCTGGATAATCCCTTTAATCCGTTCACGCACGGCGGCGGGAAGCTCCCTGTCCATCAGCATATCCGTGGCTTTCAGGGCGATTTTCCGCGCGGCGATACCGTAATAAACGGCGACCGCAATGGCGCAAAGCGGATCGATCCAGTCCGGCCCGCCGTAATAACCGGCCAGCAGGGCCGCCATCACGCTGCCGTTCAGGGCGATGTCGGTCGTATAATGCGCCTGATCCGATTCCACCGCGAGCGAAGGGGCGCGGGAGAGGCAATAGCGCTGGACGGCGACGAGAATGACGGAAAGCGCCATGGCGATGCCCGCAACCCAGACGCCCGCTATATGGTGGCTCACCTCCATCGGGACGGCGAAGCGCTGAAGCCCTTCAAAGAGCAGGAAAAGCCCCGCCGCGCTCAGACAGGCGGCCTGAAAGAGAGCGCCGATCCCTTCCATTTTCCCGTGGCCGTGGCGGTGGGAATTGTCGGCGGGGCGCAGCGAATAGCGGAAAGCGAGCAGCATGACAAAAGACAGGGCGGCGTCGGTAAAGGAATCGGTCAGAGTCGCCAGAATCGCGGCAGAACCGGTCAGCCAATAGGCATAGCCCTTGATACAGATAAGCGCGGCCACCGTCGCCAGCGCCCATATAAAGGCGAAAGCCCCGTAGAAAGGTTCGACCTTGCGCGCCTTTTCTTCTTCCCTGTCCGACTCGTCTTCACTCATGCGCGCCACTATAAGGAAACCCTTCGCCGCCGCCAAGCCGCATCCTCTTGATAACGGCCCGCCCCTTCTTCTTAAAAATCCGTTTTCAGGCCCTGCGGGCAAGAAATCCGGATTTGCGTCTTTATATCGGCATGAAAGCAATGGTATGGTCTTTGCAAGACCTCCCCCGAAAGGGAAAACAGCCTCTTACACGCTTCACCAAGGTATATTATGCAATATTCCAGGACATCCATCGCCGGAGCCGCCGTCGGGTTTTTCTTTATCCTCGCCGCCATTATCATCGGCACGCGGGATATTGGCGGGTTTTTCAGCCTCGAAGGGCTGATGATCGTCATTGGCGGCACGCTGGCGGTCGCTTTTATGAGTTTCGAGGCCAATTATGTGGTCGAGGCCCTGCGCTCCATCGGCCTGATGTTCCGCCGCGCCGAAACGACCCATAACAACCTGCAAAAAGATCTTATCGAAATTATCGCCTGGGCGCGGATCGTCAAGGAACGCGGCCTGATGGGCCTCGAAAACGAAACCGGCAGGAAAGGCATCGCCGATCCGTTCGTCAAATACGGGATCGACATGGTCGTTTCCAACTATTCCCCCGAAGAAGTCCGCACCATGATGGAAACCGCCGCCGACGCGGCGTTCGAGCGCTCCACCGTCCCCGTGCGCGTCCTGACCGCCATGGCGAGCCACGCCCCCGCCTTCGGCATGGTCGGAACGCTCGTCGGGATGGTCATCATGCTTGCCGATCTGGGGGGGGATATGTCCGGCATCGGCGCGGGCCTTGCCATTTCCCTGCTCGCCACATTATACGGCGTCGTCACGGCGCGGATGATCTATATGCCCGCCGCCGCCAAGCTGTTGCAAAAGGAAGAGGAACTGCGCTTCCGCAACCAGCTTATCACCGAAGGGCTGGCCCTTCTCGTCGCCAACAAATCGCCGCGCTATATTCAGGACAGGCTCAACTCCTTCCTGCGTTTTGAAAGCCATTACGATATTGACGGGCTTGCCTATAAAGAGATCACGCTGTGAATTATTGGAGTAAGCGCAAACAAAGGATCGATACGGAGCGGCAGGTCGATGACTGGCTGATGACCTATGCGGACATGATTACGCTCCTGCTTTGCTTTTTCGCCGTTTTCATCGCCATCGCCATCCCCGATCAGGAAAAATTCGAAGCGGCGCGGGAAAAAGTCACCGAACAATTCAAAAGCGGCCCGCAGGATTTCTTAAAAGGGATGCATCCCCTGCCCCCGGCAGAGCTTGATACGCCGCCATCCTCCGACGTGCTTTTCAAGGCCCTGCCTTCGATCATCGACCGCTATGACGATAACGCGCCGCCGCCGGAGATTGAAACCGACAAGAGCGACCGCATCACAACCATAGAGATGAACAGCGCCCCGTTCTTCCCCGTGGGCGCGGCCAGCCTTAGCGAGGACGGCGCAAAAATCCTCGCCGAAATCGCCCCGGCCCTGATGGCGAAGGAATATGAGGATTACACCATCTCCGTCGAAGGCTATACGGACGATTCCCCCATCAATACGCCCCAATTCCCCTCGAACTGGGAGTTATCCACCGCGCGCGCCGCCAGCGTCGTGCGCATGCTCATCGATCTCGGCCTTCCTGCCGAAAGGCTGCGCGCCGTCGGTTTCGGCGAAGTTTCCCCCAAACTGCCCAACCGCGACGCGGACGGGAACCCCTTACCGGATAACCAGGCCCAGAACCGCCGGGTCGTTATCAGGCTTGAGAAGATCACAAAAGCAAAATAGACTTTTTCTTCAGGCCCCTGCCAGCCGCACCTGCCGGAGAAAAGGGGAACATATCAAAAGGGGTATCTCATGCTTGCCAGCCTGTTCAGACGGAAAATCGCCAATGCGGATGGCGGCGACACGGGCCTGAAACGGTGCCTGTCGGCGTTCGATTTATTCCTTCTCGGCATCGGCGCCATCATCGGGACGGGAATCTTCGTCCTTACGGGCGTGGCCGCCGCGACACAGGCGGGGCCGGCGGTCGTCCTCTCCTTCATCGTCGCCGGCACGGCCTGCACGTTCGCGGCCCTCGCCTATTCTGAGCTGGCCTCCAGCGTCGGGGGGTGCGGTTCCGCCTATGGCTATTCCTATGCGGCTTTCGGGGAATTCCTCGCATGGATTATCGGCTGGGATCTTATCCTTGAATATGGCGTCGCCGTCGCCGCCGTCGCGAATGGCTGGTCGGGTTATTTCAACAATGCCCTGACCGCCGTTGGTTTTGGCCTGCCGCCTTCCCTGACCGCCGGCCCGTTCGCGGCGGAGCCGGGCATCGTCAATCTTCCCGCCGTCCTGATCATTCTCATCCTGATGCTGCTCCTCATCCGCGGGGTGAGCGAGAGCGCCAAGCTCAACGCCGCGATGGTTTTCATCAAGCTTTTGACCATCTTCGTCTTCATCGCCGCGGCGCTGTTCCATGTGAACCCTGAAAACTGGTCGCCTTTCATGCCGTTCGGCTGGTTTTCCCATGACGAGCTGGGCAAGCCCATCGGCGTCTTGGCCGGCGCGTCGCTCGTCTTTTTCGCCTATGTCGGCTTCGACGCCGTTTCCACGGCGGTCGAGGAAGCCAAAAATCCCAAACGCGACATTCCCATCGGGATTATCTCCTCGCTTATTTTCTGCACCCTTATCTATGTCATCGTGTCGGGCCTGCTGACGGGCATCCTGCCTTATCCGGAGCTGAACGTATCATCCCCCGTCGCCTATGCGCTGCAAGCCATCGGCATCAACTGGGCCTCGGCCCTCGTGGCGACCGGCGTTATAACGGGGCTTACCACCGTCATGCTCGTCCTTTATTACGGGCTGACGCGGATTATTTTCGCGATTTCCCGCGACGGCCTTATCCCGGAATTTTTCTCCAAGGTGAACGGCAAAACCCAAACGCCGGTGCGCACCACGGTTCTGTGCGGCGCCGCCATGGCGGTGATGGCAGGGTTCATGCCGCTTGGAGCCTTGGCGGAATTGGTCAATATCGGCACGCTGGCCGCCTTTGTCATGGTCTGCGGCGGCGTCATTTTCATGCGCAAACGCTATCCCGCCATGCCGCGCCCGTTCCAGGCGCCGTTCGGCATCCTGCTCCCGGTTTGCGGCGTCCTGTCCTGCGGCGCGCTGATCGCCTTCCTGCCGCTTGAAACCCATCTGCGCTTCCTGCTCTGGCTGGCGGCGGGATTGGTCATTTACTTCGGCTATGGAATCAGGCATAGCAAACTGGCCAAATGATTGATTATCTCACAGCTTTTTTCCTCGGCTTTGTCGAAGGCCTGACGGAATTCATTCCCGTTTCATCGACGGGGCATCTTGTACTCCTGATCGAGGGGATTGGATTCGATGCGCCGCCCGGCAGGGTGTTCGAGGTTTTTATCCAGATTGGCGCGATTGCCGCCGTAATGGTGCTTTACCGCGCGAAAATCATCCATACAGTTTGCACCTTGCATAAAGACAGCACTTCCCGCCGGTTTGCCGCCAATATCGCAATCGGGACAATCCCCGCCCTGTTCTTCGGCGCGCTGCTCCACGGTTTTATCAAGGGGACGCTCTATAACCCGCTCATCATTGCGGCGACGCTCATCATCGGCGGGATTTTCATCTTGCTGTTTGAAAAGAAATTCACGAACCCGAAAACCGAAACGGTGGACGACATCTCCATAAAACAGGCGCTTCTCATCGGCCTGTGCCAGTCGATCGCCCTCATTCCCGGCATTTCAAGGTCGGGGGCGACCATTATGGGGTCGCTGGGGCTGGGCCTTTCCCGCAAGGCGGCAACGGAATTTTCCTTCTTCCTCGCCATGCCGGTCATGTTCTGCGCCGTTATCTATGACATCCTCGTCAACTGGGACGAGCTGGCGGCCTATGAGGGCGGGTGGGGATTGATGTTTTCCGGCCTTGCCGGAGCCTTCCTGACCGCCCTTATCGTCGTCAAAGCCGTCGTCGGCTTTATTTCGCGGCATGGCTTCGCGCCGTTCGCATGGTACAGGATAGCCATCGGCCTGATTGCCCTCGGCATCTTCTTGTAGTTTTCTGGACAGTCTTCCTTTCCTTCGATATTCTTTTGCTTCGGGGCTTGAAACAATCCCCGTCCAGCCGCACGGGAAAACACCAGCTTTAGCATGGCATCATCATCCGAACAGGCGCTCCAGAGCGCGGCCCAGCCCTCCCCCCGCAATCATGCGAGATTCAAGGCGTTGCTGATCGGCTGCATGGGGGTCGTTTACGGCGATATCGGCACGTCCCCGCTTTACGCCTTCCGCGAAGCCGCCCACCATATTTCCGCGGACGGCGTGGAAAATGTCGAAATTCTCGGCATCCTTTCCCTTATCCTCTGGTCGCTGACCCTTCTCGTGACCGTTAAATATGTCCTCTTCCTGCTCCGCGCGGACAATAAGGGCGAAGGCGGCATCCTGTCCCTCATGGCGCTCACGCAGCGCACGATTGGCCGCAAGATGGGCGTCGTTTTCTTTGCCGGAGTCGCGGGGGCCGCCCTGTTTTACGGAGAGGCCGCCATCACGCCAGCCATTTCCGTGATGTCCGCCATCGAAGGCACAAAACTCATCACCCCCGCCTTTGGCGAATATGTCCTGCCCGTTTCCATGGGCATTATCATGGCCCTCTTTCTGGTGCAAAAAAACGGAACGGGGACGGTGTCACGGCTTTTCGGCCCCGTGATGATCGCATGGTTTGCAACGATCGGCTTGGCGGGGCTTTACTGGATCGTCAAACATCCGGTCGTCCTGACCGCCTTCAACCCTTATTACGCGCTGCTGTTCCTCGGCAGCCATGGCGTCCTGAGCTTTGTCGTTCTGGGATCGATTTTCCTTGCCGTCACGGGGGCGGAGGCGCTTTATACGGATCTGGGGCATTTCGGGCGCAGGCCCATTCAGGTCGCGTGGCTCTATATGGTTTTTCCGTGCCTTGCGCTCAATTATATGGGACAAGGCGCGCTGCTCATGGCCCTGCCGGCGACGCTGGACAACCCGTTCTTCCTGCTCTTCCCCGAATGGGCGCTGATACCGATGGTCGTTTTCGCGACGATCGCGACGGTCATCGCGTCACAGGCCGTCATTACCGGCGCCTATTCCATCGCCCGCCAAGCCATGCAGCTCGGCCTTATCCCGCGCATGGAAATCCGGCACACCTCAGCCGATCAGGAAGGGCAGATTTACATGCCCAAGGTGAATATGCTGCTCCTTTGCAGCGTGCTTTTCATGTGCCTCGTCTTCGGCTCCTCCAGCGCCCTTGCCTCCGCCTATGGAATCGCCATTACGGGAACGATGATGATGACCTCCGTCATTGCCGTCGCCTATCTCGCCTTCGTCAAGCGCAAGGGCTATATCCTGGCCCTTCTCGCCATCGCGCCGTTCGCCTTTATCGAGCTTATGTTCTTCTCCTCCAACTTCTTCAAACTGTTCGATGGCGGCATCGTCCCGCTGGCGTTCGGCTTTTACTTTATCCTGCTGGCCTTCACATGGGTGAAGGGAACGCGCTATCTGGTGGCAAAAGCGCGGGAGAATACTATTTCCACAGCGGATCTCGTCGAATTGCTTGAAAAAAATCCGCCGCCCGTCGTCAAGGGTACGGCGATTTTCCTCACGAGCGACGCGCATAACGCGCCGGAAACCCTGCTTCAGAACATGAAGCACAACACCGTCATCCATGAAAAGAACATCATATTGAGCGTTGAAACCGCCGACGAGCCGCGTGTTTCCGTCGAACAGCGCGTGAGCGCGGCCGCCCTCTCCCCGGCCATAACGCGCATTGTCACCCGCTTCGGATTCATGGAAACGCCGAACGTCCCCGCCGCCCTCTATAGGGCGAGGGCGCTGGGCTATGATATTGATGTCGAAAACGCTTCATTCTTTGTCGGGCACCGCACCATTGTCGCCGACATACATTCCGGCCTGCCTCTCTGGCAGGACAAGATCTATATCGCCATGACGCGATCCGCGGTCGATGCCACGGATTTCTTCCGCATTCCGCATGCGCAAGTCGTCGTTATCGGCAGCCGCATGACGATTTAATAACGGAAGTGTCCAGCCCCTTTATGGTGAGCCGCCCCGCATGCTCAATTCCCGTCCCTTTTCTAATGTTTTCACGCGGCAATCTGCTATAATCGGCCGTTCAAAGATTTCCTATCTCCCTTGCAAGGATCCCCATGCTTGAACATTTCAATCTCTTTTTTACCTTCTTTGTCCTCATTTGCGTTTTTGTCGGCTTTATCAAGGAAAGGATTGAACCGTTTATCATAGCCCTTAGCGGCATGGCCATCCTGATGTTGACTGGGGCGCTCGAAACCAACGATATGCTGCGGGTTTTTTCCAACAGCGCGCCGGTTACGATCGCTTGCATGTTCGTCCTGAGCGCGGCTCTCGATCGCACCGGCGTCATTGACGCCATGGGGCGGTTCCTTTTGAATATATCGGGGAAAAACGGGCTTGCGGGAATCATCGTCCTGATGGGCGTGGTCATTATCGTCGCTGCCTTTATGAACAATACGCCGGTCGTGATCATCTTTACGCCCGTTGTGATTGCCGTCGCCAAAAAGCTCCGGCATTACCCGTCAAAATATCTTATCCCGCTTTCCTATATCACCATGCTGGGGGGAACCTGCACGCTCATCGGCACGTCAACAAACATCCTGGTTGACGGTATCGCACAGGAATACGGGCAGCCGGCCTTCACCATGTTTGAAATTACCGTGCCGGGATTGTTTTTAGTGACGGCGGGCGTCTTATATCTGGGTATTTTCGGGCGCTTCCTTTTGCCGAACCGCATGCCGCCGCAAAACAGCGCCGATGAAGAAACCGTCGAGAAACGCTTTGTTGCCGAAGCCATTATCCCTGTCGATTCCCCGCTTATCGGCAGGACGTTGAACGAAGTCCGCTTTACCAACCGCGAGGGGTACGAAATTATCGATCTGGTGCGCCGCGAACGCGGCAGCAGGCTCAATGTCGGCGGCGCGCTTACCGCTTTTCTTTCGACCCTGCGCAATAATAATAATCCTGCGCTGCCCGATCAGGCCGACAAGCCCTTATCTCCCTTGCGCGACATACCGCTCGAAGCCGGGGACAGGCTTGTTTTCAAGGCCGAGAAGGATGAACTCATACAGCTTAAAAACCATATCGGCGTCGAATTCGACACGGATAAGGCGCGTTTTTCCGAAGCCCTGCCGCCGCGGCAGGTCGTCATCGTCGAAGGCGTCATCCCGCCGGGGTCGGAGATGGCCGGAAAGCGCATCAAGGATTTGCGCCTGCGGCGGCGCTACGGGTGTTTTGTCATCGGCCTCCACCGCCAGACGCGCAACATCACGGGCGACATAGGGCAGGCGGTCTTGAGAGAAAATGACACGATCGTCCTTGAGGGGCCGGAGGAAGAATTAGGCAGGCTTTTTGAAGGCGAGCAGATCCTGAGTGCCTCCCAGCTGCGCCAAAGGGAGCTTGACACGAAACGCGCGCCCATCGCCATTGCGACGCTGGTGGGCGTGGTGAGCTGGAGCGCGATGGGCTTGATGCCTATTGCGGGACTGGCATTCATCGGCGCCATGGTGGTCATACTGACCGGCTGCGTCACGCCGGAACGGGCCTATAAAGCCATTGACTGGCGCATCCTCCTCCTTATTTTCGGTATGCTGGGCATCGGCTCCGCCATGGAAAATACGGGGGCGATGCAACTCATCGTGGAATCGGTCGTAAAACTTGTCGAGCCATACGGCCCTATCGTTATTCTGGCCATCGTCTATCTCATGGCGTCTATACTCACGGAGTTTATCACCAACAATGCCGTCGCGGTCATTATGACGCCCATCGTCATCGGCCTTGCGACGTCGCTCGGGCTGGATCCCCGCCCCTTTATCGTGGCCGTGATGTTCGCGGCATCGGCAAGCTTTGCGACGCCTGTGAGCTATCAGACAAACACCTTCGTTTATGCGGCGGGCGGCTATAAATTCGTTGATTTCATCAAGGTCGGGATGCCGCTCAATATCATCATGTGGATCGTGACTGTCACGGTCATTCCGTTCTTTTGGGAGTTTTAAAATAAAGCCGGATTTTCAAAGGCGCATATCATGGCGTTCGGCCATAATAGCGCACCGGCAGGCGCACGCGGTTCCGGCCCGCGCCCGCAGCCGGATCGCTTGGCAGCCCCCGGCAATTGTTATATAATCATTCATCTATAAGCGTCATAATTCAAAAACCGCGAATTGCTATAACCCCGCCAGAAAGTCTTATGCACCATGGACGATCTCATCTCGGAATTTATCGAAGAAACGACAGAGAGCCTGTCCATGCTCGATCTCGATCTGGTCAAACTTGAGCAGCAGCCGGACGACAAGGAATTGCTTGGCAATATTTTTCGCGTCATGCACACGATCAAGGGCACGTGCGGCTTTATCGGCCTGAGCCGGCTTGAGAGAACCGCCCATGCCGCGGAGAACCTCCTTGATAATTTCCGCAGCGGGCGCATGGAAGTCACGGAAATGGCAATGACGCTGCTTTTCATGTGCATAGACCGCGTGCGCTATCTGGTGACGGAAGTTCATAATAAAGGCGCAGAACCCGCAGGCGACGACACGGACATCGTCAGCGCCATCGAGAGCCATATTGACAGCGTCATGAATGGCGGCACAGCCGCGCAAGCGCCTGCCGCCCCGACGCCCGCCCCGCAAAACCAGCCGGAGAATACAGGGCAAGCAGCACCGGACATTTTGCCGGATACTCTTCCGGACATGATGGAAGAGGCCAAACCCGTTCCCCAGACCGCGCCCGCCGCGCCTTTAGCGCCGATGCAGGAAACAGGCCCCGATTCAAAAAGCGAAAAAGGCCCGGAATATCTCCGCGTGCAGATGAGTACGCTCGAAGATCTCATCAATATGGTGTCGGAGCTTGTCCTGACACGCAACCAGCTCCTCCAGCTTATCAGGCTGGAGAGCGATACGGCGACGACTGTCCCGTTCCAGCGCCTGAACAGGATCGTTTCAGATTTGCAGGACAGCGTGATGAAAACGCGTATGCAGCCTATCGGCAACGCCTGGTCAAAATTGCCGCGCATCGTCCGCGATCTTTCGGGCGAACTCAAAAAGAAAATTACGCTCGAAATGTCGGGAGAGGAAACCGAGCTTGACCGCCAGGTTCTTGAGCTTATCAAGGATCCCCTGACCCACATGATCCGCAATTCCTGCGATCACGGAATCGAGCTTCCGGCGGAGCGAAGGAACGCCGGCAAAAACGAAAACGGAACGATCCATTTACAAGCCTTCCATGAAGGCGGCTTTATCATTATCCGGATCAGGGATGACGGCAAAGGGCTCGACCCGCAAAAAATCGCCCAAAAAGCCGTTGAAAAGGGCCTTATACCGCCTGACAAGCTGGACTCGCTCAGCGAAAAACAGCTTTTCCAGTTTGTCATGAAGCCGGGCTTTTCTACGGCGCAGAATGTTACCAACGTATCCGGCCGCGGCGTCGGGATGGATGTCGTTCGCGCCAATATCGAAAAAATCGGCGGGACGATCGATATTGAATCCACACCCGGCAAAGGCTCCACCTTTACCATCCAGATCCCGCTTACGCTCGCCATTATTTCCGGCCTTATCATTGAAATCGACAAGCAGCGCTATGCCATTCCGCAATTGAACATTCAAGAACTCGTCAGGGTCGATCAGGCAAGCGATCGCAAGATAGAAGAACTGAACGGGAAATATGTCTTCCGCCTGCGAAACAAGATCATTCCTTTGCTGGATAAAAAGATGCTCTTTAAGGAGGCAGGAGAAGGCGAGGATATGAAAGAAAAAGGCCGCCTTGTCGCCGTCATCAGCGCAGGCTCCAATTCTTTCGGCCTTTTGGTCGATCAAATCCACGATACGGAAGAAATCGTCATTAAATCCATTTCTTCGGCCCTTAAGAACACGCAGATTTATTCCGGCAACACCATTTTGGGCGATGGCCGCGTCATCATGATTCTCGACCCTGTCGGCATTGCCCGCACATTCAATATTGACGGCGATGCAGGAACCGCCGAAGACGGACGGAAATCCCCGGACGATCAGGATTTTACGGGCGGAAACAGGGAAAAAGCCTCGATGCTGGCTTTTCAGGCGGGGAGCGGCGTTCCAAAGGCCATTCCTCTCGGCCTTATCTCACGCCTTCAGGTCTTCGACCGCAATGAAATATCCATCTCCGGCGAGAAAATGATCGTCCGCTATAACGGCGCGCTCATGCCGCTCGTTTTCGTCGATGAAAAGACTCAGTCCCTCCCCGATGAAGGCCATATCACAAGCATTATCCTGTCCGACGATATGTCGGAAAGCTCGATCGGCCTTATCATCGACAATATTACCGATATTCTGGAAGACCATCTCGATCTCTCTCCAGCGACCGCAAGACACGGCGTTCTGGGCAGCCTTCACCTGCAGGACATTACCGTTGATATTCTCGATGTCGCCAGTTATCTGGCGCAGGGCAACAATAACTGGTTCTCGCAGGAAACCCACAAGCACCAGTCCTTCGTCCAGCCCGGCATTTATTCCGCGGAAACCGATATTACGCATGGCGGCCCCGTCCAGACATCCGCCGAACAGGACAGAAGCGATAAAAAACTGCGGCTCCTTATCGTCGATGACAGCCCCTTCTTCCGCAATATGCTCTATCCCATCCTCACATCCGCAGGCTATGCCGTCAGCGTCGCAGAGGACGCGGTAAGCGCCATCAAAATGCATGATAAGGGGCTTATGTTCGATGTCGTGCTGAGCGATATTGAAATGCCGCATATGGACGGGTACCAGTTCGTTGAATCAATGCGCAACGGCTCTTCGTGGAAGGACGTGCCTTTTATCGCCCTGACTTCCCACAATACGCCGCAAGACATAGAATACGGCTATAAAAAGGGCTTCAACCAATATATAGGCAAATTCAACAAGGACGAGCTTATCCGCGCTCTTTCGAATGTAATCAACGAAACCGTTCCGGCATAGGCAGTGGGCATGGATAGAAAAGAAATAACACCATCAATGATACGGGTTCTTGTCGTGAATATCGGCTCCCATTATTTCGGCGCGCCCATTCATGAAATACACGACGTTATCCAGCGCCAGAAAACAACGCCCGTCCCCCTTGCCCATGACAATATCATCGGCCTTCTCAACCTGCGCGGCCATATCGTCACGGAACTTGATATGGCAAGAACGCTCGATATCGCACAGCAGGATTCACAGGATATAGAAAGCCAGTATTCAGCCGTCATTCATTATAAAGACGAACTTTACAGCCTGGTTTTCGACGGGATAGGGGATGTGATCGACATTCAGCCCGATTCCATAGAAGCCCTGCCGGAAACAGTGAATGCGGGATGGTTTTCCTTGTCAAAAGGCGTTTACCGTATGGACGATAAATTGTTGGTTATCCTGGATCTGAACGGCCTTATAGAGCATGTTATCGCACAGAGCCAGGCCGCGGCATAATAAACCCCTCCTCCTTCACACGGTATGAAAATGACGACTGAATCCAGCATGGATCCACCTTCCTCCACGACGAAAATAATGATTGTTGACGATTCCGTCGTCGTCCGCGGAATGCTAAGGGGCATTATCGAACAAGACAGGCGTTTTCACATCGTTTCATCCGCGCAAAACGGATTAAGGGGAGTCGAGGATTATAAGAGGCACAAGCCCGATATCGTTTTAATGGATATCGAAATGCCGGAGATGGACGGCATGACCGCGCTCAAGGAAATACTCGCCTTTGACCCGAAGGCAAAAGTCATCATGTGTTCAAGCCTGACGCAATCAGGGGCGCAGATTACAGTCGACGCCTTGCGGATCGGCGCCGTGGACTGTCTTTCAAAACCATCATCAAAGACGATTGACCGCAGCGCGGCGTTTGAAGAACAGCTTTTGCTCAAGCTGCGCATGCTTGCAAAGCCGGAAAGCGCCCCCAACAGAGATAGGGGGGATGCGCCGGCGCACACGCCCTCCCTGCCCGCTTTGCCGAAAATCCTTGATGACCGCGATATCAAGCTCGTTCCCTATCCGATGCCTTTGCCCAATAACTTTCCGCTGGCGCTTGCCATTGGCTCCTCGACGGGCGGGCCGAAGGCCTTGATAGAAGTATTAAGCGGCCTTAACAAAAAAATCGCCCTGCCGATTTTCATCTCCCAGCATATCCCGCAAGGATTTTCAAAATATCTTGCGGAGAATATACAAAAACATACCGGCTTTCCGACCCATGAGGCCGAACAGGATATGGCCATAGAGGCGGGCCATATTTATATCGCGCCCGGCGGCCTTCACATGGCAATCAAGGCAGGCGCTCCCAAACGCATCGACCTGCTTGATACGCCGCCGGTCAATTTTTGCAAACCTTCCGTCGATGTCATGCTTGAGAGTATTGCCGCACATTATGGCGCCGGGATCCTTACCGTTATTCTGACCGGCATGGGCGCGGACGGCAAAAACGCCGCGGTCAAAATGGCGACGGACAGCCGTTATAATATCGTCATAGCCCAGGATAAAAACAGCAGCGTCGTGTGGGGCATGCCCGGCGCCGTCGCCAATGCCGGCATTTGCCATTCCATCCTGCCGGCGGATTCGATCGCCGATGCCATCAACCACCTTATTTATAGAAAAGAGCCGAAGGGATAGCCCGTTTATGATCGATTTCACCAATGAACAGTTCGAGTTTTTTATCCAGTTCCTGCAAAAACAATCGGGATACAAGCTGACCGAGGATAAAAAATACCTTCTCGATTCCCGCCTTTCTTCCGTCCTCGATGCGCATAAGCCGCAGGACATAGACGCGCTTATCAAAGAGCTTAAAAAAGATCCCGGCGGCGCCATGGCCTCTCGCGTTATCGAAGCCATGACGATTAACGAAACTTTTTTCTTTCGCGATCAGCATCCGTTTGAATCTTTTGAAAAGGATATTCTCCCCCAACTGGCCGAGTGGGGGAAAGTCCGCCCGGTCAGGATATGGTCTGCTGCCTGCTCTACCGGGCAGGAGCCTTATTCCATCGCCATGATCCTTGAGGAAAACAAGCACGAATATCCGCATCTGCGCTATGAAATTATCGCGACGGACATCAATAGGCAGGTTTTAGAAAAAGCGAAGGCGGGGATCTTTTCGGTTCGTGAAGTCACACGCGGCCTACCCGAGAAATATAAGGATAAATATTTCGTCCCGAACGGCACGCAGTGGCAGATTACCGAAGATATACGCAAGCAGGTTCAATATAAATATCTTAACCTTCAGGATGATTTTACCGGGATAGGTCAATTCGACGTCATTCTTCTTAGGAACGTGCTGATCTATTTTGATTACGAGCTTAAGGAAAAAGTTCTTTCAAAAATCGCCAAGACTATTCGTAAAGACGGCTATCTTATTTTGGGCGCGGCCGAAGGCATTCACGATCCCAAACATTATTTCGCGCGCTCGCAAAATGTGAAAAATGTTTATCAATATAAGGACGGGCTTGAGGCGGGCCTTGCCATATCGGGCTAGCAAGATTCCTTTCCGCCAAAGCCCGTATGCAGCGCCCCCTTCACCGCCCGGCCCCGCAAACCCTGTCACCACCCATCTGACGCGCTTTTTTATCATTTTATATCAATGGATTACCCAAAGAAAAAATCTCTTCTTCGCACTTGACTTGCATTGCGTGGCTGGTTACAAACAAGCCCTCTACCGGATAACCTCTTAGTGGGCGGTTAGCTCAGCGGTAGAGCACTTGCTCGACACGCAAGGGGTCACAGGTTCAATCCCTGTACCGCCCACCATTTTCCTCTTCAACAACATTCACCCTCATTCGTGAATAACCGCGAAAGCCTTGACTTTCAAGGACCTTAATTTCATTATTAACCATATCAAACCGCTATTGACCGCCTACAGACAGGGGTAACAGGGGGTAACCAGCGGGGGTAATGGCCAAAGGCTGGGGGTAATGAACCATGAAATTGAGCGATATAGCCTGTAAGAATGCCAAACCCAAAGACAGCCAGTACAAGCTGTTTGACGGCGGCGGCCTGTATTTGCTGGTCAGGCCCAGCGGCTCAAAGCTCTGGCAAATGAAATACCGCTTCCTGAATAAGGAAAAGACCCTCTCTATAGGCCAGTACCCCCTTGTATCGCTGGCACAGGCCAGAACCGCGCGCGACGATGCAAAGCGCCTCTTGCTGCAAAACCCGCCTGTAGACCCGATGGCGCACAAAGAAGACAGCAAGCGCCAAGCCATCCGCAATGTCGAAAACACGTTTAAAGCCGTGGCGCTGGAATGGCACAGCCTCAACAAAGACAGGTGGAGCGCCAATTACGCCTACAAAATTGAAAAAGGGCTGGAATTGAACGTATTCCCCCATATCGGCAACCGCCCCATAGCGGAGATAACCCCGCCGGAGCTTTTGAAAGATTGCCTGAAAAAGATTGAGAAACGCGGCTCGCTGAACATTGCCGGACGCACCCGCCAGATATGCGGCCTTGTTTTCCGCTATGGTATCCAGACAGGCAAATGCGAATGGAATCCCGCCGAGAATCTCAGGGGCGCATTGAAGACCCGCAAGACAGAGCATTTCAGGGCGCTGGATATAAAGGACGTGCCAGCCTTCCTGAAAGCGCTGGAGCGCAACGAAGCCAGATTGTTTGAACGCACCCGTCGCGCTGTATGGCTTTCCCTGTACACATTCTGCCGCCCCGTCGAAATCCGCAAAGCGCGCTGGGAGGATATAGACTTTGAAGAAGGGCTTTGGGCGATACCGGCGGAGATAATGAAAATGCGCCGTGAGCATATCGTACCGCTATCCCGCCAGGCGCTGGCCGTACTGGAAGAGCAAAGAAAGGAAGTGGAGCAGCTCAACACGCCTTGGGTGTTCCCCTCACAGATACGCCCCAGAGAGCCTATGAGCGATGGCACAGTGAACAAGGCTATCAAACGGCTTGGGTACGGGGAAAACATGGTTGCCCACGGCTTCCGCGCTCTTGCCCGCACAACCATCCGTGAGAAGCTGCATTACGATAGCGAGGTTATCGAGCGCCAGCTTGCGCACAAAGCATCCGGCCCGCTGGGGGAAGCTTATGACCGGACGCAATTCCTGCCGGAGAGAAAACGGATGTTGCAGGACTGGGCGGATTACGTTGACGCGCTGGCCCAGCCGAATGTTGTGAAGGGTGATTTTGGGAAGAGGGCGTGATGGGTGTGAGGAAGGCTAAAGAGGGATGGCTGCCGGATTGGAGAGATAAAAGCCAATACCCAGACCCAAGGAGTACATCAAACAAACAATGGGCATGGGAATTCTTGAGAAGAAACCCAGACTATCAAAAAGATTTTTATAAAAATATAGGGAAAAACGACATCACTTATGAGGTGTTCAATAAACCTGTAATAGGCTTTTTTGAGAAAAAGTATCGAATAAGATAAACGCCTGGACGTAGACGACGTACGCTAACTTGTATGCCTTTTCCTTTGGCTTTGCGTTTTTGCAGGCTTGGTCTGTCAGCTTCATTTGGGGGCCTTTTTAATGGGGGCTTTTCAAAAGGCCCCCAAATTCGCCCTAAAACGCGTCAGACAGAGTCGGACAAACCGGGACAGCCAAAGACGGATTATGCCACAAAACCCTTGGTTTTCCTAGTATTTTTGGATTGTATTGGATGAGGCTGGAGAATGAATTGGCGTCACAAAATTGATACCCTTCGAACCGAATATCAGGCCGAAATCTTGCTGGCGTGTCAGATTATCCCGTTACCGATCCGTGAACGTCTTGGCCTTGAAAGCATTGCGGCATAAAGGATTTTTATTAAGTTGCACCTCATAGTTGATTATCTGGATGCCAGTTCGAATCCCGGTTTAGGAACCGAACCGAGTAAGATTGATGGTTTTTTCGACCACTACGCGCAGGCGCGCGCGTAAACCCCATGAAGAAAATTTTTAGGAGAAAACCATGGATGAAAGGAAACATGACACATGCGGAGCCAAGACCCGTTCTGGAACGCCATGTCAGCGTAAAGATTTGCTCAAAGGTGGCCGCTGCCGCCTTCACGGCGGCCTGAGCACAGGGCCGAAGACGCTGGAGGGGAAAAGACGTTCAGCACTGAATACAGGCAAGACTTACGAGGAACTACTCAACAATCGCCACTGAAAAATTTCTAGGCGTTGGCCGGGGTACGTTTTGCAAAGTCGATTCGGGCAAAATCACGCTGCGAGAGGGATGCAGGCGCATAAGGCAGAGGGTTGCCCTTCATAATGTCAAATACAGGCAACATCGTACCGGGATAAATATCAATGGCGCGTTTCTGGTCAATCATCCGGCAGATGACGGCAACTTCCTCTAAGAGATAATCCCGAGATAGGCGCAGGAACTCACCTTTTTTGTCTGGCGTGTATGCCAAGTTGAGCCGTTCGCGGCGTTCCCAAAAATTTGAGGCTGTCCGGTCAATCGCTCCGGCGAAATCCTTGTTTTGCTCATAGGTGGCGACAACGCCTTCCATCGCTTTGAAAAAGTCAGGCCATGTCTTCCAACTTTCCCAGCGGCGGACCTCAACACCTTGCAAGGCGGATGCATTGCGCTCAATCCATTCATCGCCAGCCTTGATAGACCGGACATAAGCCTCTGAGCGGTCAATGCCTCTTTCAAACATCATATTGCCGAGTTGGAGCGCGTCGTTGACGCAAACGATAACAGTTTTAAAACGGTTTCTGGCCCAATCTGTCGTTGCTTGAAACTTCGCGCCCTCATGATACTGCTGTCCCACGCTGATATGAAGACGGCAGGCATCATGCGCTTTCCAATCGTCGCCACTTTTAATCTTGATGGCATACAAGCCCGTCTGCGGCGGGTATGTGTCTCTAAAAGCGGTTTGGAGCATTTGTTTCTACCGGGATAGGATATTTCGACCAAATCAGTTCAAAAAGATTGCGCTGTGTGCCTGCCAGTTCGGCATCCGTAATGACCAAAATTCTCTTGGTATCGGTTTTTGTCACCATGGCCACCTTATCGCCATAGACAACGCATACGCGGTTGAGGAAGTTTTCTTGGGGGACGTAGCGGTATTCATGCAATTCGCCCATCAGGTTGGTATTTCCTTCACAGACCAATTGCTTCATACGGATTCCCGAGGATCTCAGAATACGGTATTTCTCAATGACTTTCTGGGGCGAAACACCATCATCGCCGAAAAAGATAAGAAATTCTGGCTTGTCTTTCCCTGCGAGCGTGGCCGCAACGTCATCTAGCAATTTCAGGTAGCAGTCATCCCCTTCGATAAAGCGGATCAGACCAGAGAGGCGGCGAACTGCCCCATCATGAATTTGGACGCCACTTCGTTCCAAAGCCCCAAGAATTGCCGCAACAGTGTCAGGCATAGGCCGACTTCTGCCTGCTTCAATCTCAACAATGGTCGCATGACCAAGCCCAGCCGCAGCAGCCAAATCTTTCTGGGAAAGATCTGCTAACGTTCTGGCGGCTTTGAGTAATCCGGGGTCAATCATGGGTCTATATAACCAGAACTTTATTAAAGGTCCATAACTAATTTATGGCTTAGGCATAAAATATTTATACTTTTAACATTTTCTTAACTTTTATCCGCTAAAACTCCTGATTATTGAAATTATGGCAATTAACTTTTAACGGAACGAAGGAGAGTAAAAATGGATATTCGCGTTGTGGGGCGCAGAATCTCGAAGATATTAACGCCCAAAAGACTAAATCAAGAAATCACGTTCTTTGAGGTCAAAGAACTTTACAATTTGGCCTACGAACAAAAGGCACAGGCACGTAATGCCCTGCGCCAGTTCCGCCAAATAGAGGCAAAGGCTCGCGCCATGGATGAGGCTTACCGCGCCCAGCTGGGTTTGATTGGGAGGGCTGCATAATGACGAGTAATCTCAAACCCGAGGAGCAAGACAGCTACGACAAACGCTTCCAGAATTTTTTATTTAAGATTATCGATGTGGCAAAATTTAAGCCCAAAGAAAAATACATTTATCCGATTATGGACGGTGTTCCTTTTAAGGATTTAGAGGTGGCTTTGGATATGGCGGTCTTAAAGCGCGGCCAGCGAAAAACAAACGATAACAAGAAAGATTAAAAACATTACTCAACACACATTTTAAATCCCCAATATCCCGCCGTCATTTTCCCCAGTGACGGCGGGATTTTTATTCAGCCATACTGCGGTCTTTTTTGAATGGTCTGATTATGAAGTATGCCGCCATTCCGACAAGCCCAAGCCATTCAAATGGCGGCGCTAGTTCAGCCCTATTAATGCTTACCAACAGAATGGCTATAAGGATGCACGATAAATAAAATCCTAGCCCAATGACTTGCGCCTTGGATGACCGTTGTAAAAAAATTTTGCGGAACACAATGATTATCAGCAACGGGATCACCACAAACTCGAACGCCATCGCGGGCCTGCTAAAATCATCGGAAGCGATTTGCAGGAGTTCATATACAATGAACCTGCCTGCCAGAAAAACGCATCCAGTCACCCCCATGGCTGTTAATGCGAAAAGGCCGAACCTGAATATTGGCATCAGCACCTTTACAGTCTTCGGACCAAAATCAATTTTGGCTACTTCTTCCTTTTCTTGTTTCTCAGCCTTCACGCCGCCCTTCACTATATCTATGAAACCTGCAAGAGATGGCATGTAGGCCAGAAGTGCAGAAATCAGGAGGATTCCAAGCCACTGCACTAAAAGAACGGCAATATCAATCCTCGCCCCGTCTGCGGGCGGAGATAGGATAAAACCATAGCCAGCGTTCTGGGTTGCACCCATCACTGAAATGGTAGTGTGGAACGGCGGGAATAACAGCGTTGCAAAAATGCAGAACCCAGCCAGCATGGCTACGTGTTTGAGAGACATCATTTCTGAACGTCCTTCAAATCAATTTGGAAATAGCCAGATTGCTCGCTCACGCTGGCATTAATGGCATCACCGATCATTCCAAGACCGTAAGCGCCCATGACATTGCCGGAACGAGGCGAAATCTCGAAATAGTAGGTCTTTTTGGGCTCTGCCTTAAAGTTAACTGTGAATTGTCCGGGAGCCGTAGGTGTTGAGACGGAAAGGGTATTCTGGCCTTTGGAAACATCATGCACAACACTTCCGCCTCGCCCCAAGCTGGCTATTTTTTCTCCGTTTGACCTGACATCTGCCGCGCCCGCAAGATACAGAAGGCTTGTGTTGCGTGTTACGATGATGCGGGCTTTGTTAGAAGCAATAGGCTCGTCTATCTTTGCCAGATTAACCGAACCCGTTGTGCCGCAGGCGGAAAGCCCAAGAGCGAAAACCAAAATTATAAATTTTTTCATATCCATTTCTCTCAAATAAAAAGTCACCAGAGATGTCCACTCTGGTGACCGGGAGTTAATAAGCCGCTATGAAACGACCGCGACGGCCTTTGAGCCGAGGCTTTGGACATACGCCGCCGCCTCCCGGCCATAGCCGAGAAGCGACGTGATGACGGACACGTCACCGTTCATAGCGGGGTTATTAAGGCCCCAGTCAGTCTAAGAGGACAAACCGTAGGCATCATGCCGTAGACAAACCGATATGACAATATTGGATTAGGATTTCTTGAAACTTAGTATTTGGCCTTATTTATTAATTCAGAAAGCTGACCAAATCCCTATGGATGCCTATCAATGGTGTTGAACAATTTGATATTTTACTTAAAACTCGTCGCTCAAATCAAGGATGTATTGAAATGGTGACTATGCCAGAGATTAAAAAGAAAATAATCAGAAGTACAAAAGAACTGCCAGATTGGTTCGAATTAGAAAAATATAGCGAAGCCAAAAACCTTGATTCTGCGGGTTGGTATGAAATTCTTCTTCAACGCTGGAATAATTTTTTCTGGTTTGAACATGACGGTGTTGAAAAATATAAAAGCGATCAGTACGACGGTAAAAATCCATTTTATATCGCGCTAATGCAATCTAGAAAAAATCCTTTGTCACTATTAACAGATGACAGCCAAATATTTCTAATTGGCGGTGGCCAGCTAGCCGCTTTAAAGTATGATAAAAAAGATTTTTCAACTTTTTCTCATGCGATATCCCCATTAACTATAAGACGTTTATATCAACAGGAGCGGCGCTTAAAGGAAAACAGCCGAAAACGTATTCGAGAATGGATAGATTCTATTTTTGATGACTTCGGAAGTGTTGAAATGACCGATAAATTCAAGATGGAAAGTGAATGGGCAAGATCGTTTATCGATGAACCGATTTTTGAGGCGTTGAAGAGGGAGGGAGAGAATGATTATTTGCAAGAACGAAGCCGAGGTTATGATCTCGTTCAAATCAATCTTACTATACCAGATAAAATTCTTATCAATCAATTCAAAGACTATATTCGTCTAGTTCGTAAAAAATATCCCGATATAAAACCTGCAAAAACATACAAAGCGCCTGACTGTAAAAAATGGGTTGAATATGGTCTTTTGCCCTATCTAGATCTTAAACTTTGGGAAATGGAAAATAATCTTTCGATTCCGTATCGAGTAATGGCCGACGCCATATTGGCTGATGGAAATATGGGCGAAGAAATGATCCGAAAAACGACCCAAAAATTGGCCCGTGAGGTTATTAGCAAAGACTATATTAATTTTCTTGCTACCATCGCAGCACAAGAAATAGCGGAAAAAATTTAAGCAAAAATTTTCCGGAAAAAATAAAAAATTTCCTTTGACTGTTTCCATCACCTAATCCGGCGTATCTCGGATGTATGAACACGCCCGTCAAACGCATAACTACCGCCCTGCAAAACCACGTCGCTCCATCCGGCGCGGATCAGGGCATTGTGTTGAATGACATGGCTAGCCACAACCTTGCAGGCTTTTTCGGGACGTTATTCGAGATCGATCAGCGGCTTCAAGCCGAAAGCCGCCAGCCGAAAGAGCCTCCCCATGAAAATCAGTGAAGTCCAGATCAACCTCATCAAACCCAAAGACGGCCTGATCGGGTTCGCCGCGCTGGTCATTAACGGCGATTTTTACCTTTCTGGCATCGGCGTCCACCGGAAACTGACTGGCGATGGATACCGCCTGACATATCCCACGCGTAAATCCGGCAACCGAGATTTTGAGATATTTCACCCGATTAACAAGAACGCTGGGCAGCATATTGAAGAGGCGATATTCAGCCGTCTGAACGATGTATTGAAAAATTTGGAAAATAGTGATGCTGGATACAGTCGTGCTGACATTGCCTGAAAAAGACTTTCTCATCAAAAATGATGACAGGTTTACGCCTTATGCCGGGTTCCTGAAAAACCCCATGTATGGCGGAAAAAACATGGTCAAATGCGTTTACAATCCCACCAAAGCAGAAAGAAGAAACGGGTATAAACCACGCCTAACTTTGGTAAAAAAGCCATTCACGGAACATGCAAAAGCTGTTTTTCTGCGGATCGAGTTTTCCGCGCCGAAATTACTGTACGGGAACAACTTCGTCGAACTGCGCGGCCACGATGATTTTATGCCTGTCCTGACCGCCCTGCACACCGCGCTGGCCAGCATGGGGATCGAGGTATCACTGGAAACCCTGAAAAACGCCAGCGTATCAGCCATTCATTATTCCAAAAATATTCTGCTGGAACGGGAAATGCCCTGTTTTATGCTGATCCGCGAACTGGAAAAACTTGACCTGTCCGCCAAGCTGGATTTAACCCAGACGGATTTCAGGAACAGCGGCCAGATGGTCAAATACCACGCCAGCACCTATGAAATCGCCTTGTATGACAAGGTGAAAGACCTGCAACAGGCACGCACCTACGGCGACAAGCGCAGTGCGGAAATCGACAATGCCTATCAGGCCGACTTGCTGAACACCTTGAAACTGCCCGAAGTCCTACGATTTGAAATCCGGCTAAAATCCCGGAAGCTGAAACCCTTAATGCAAAAGATCAGCCACACCGGGTCGCTGACCTTTCAAAACCTGTTCAGCGCCAGCCTGTCCCGCGCCATCCTGCTGCATTTCTGGAACCAGATTACGGATGGACTTTACCTGCTGAACCTGAACGCCGATGACCCCGCCGCCCTGATTGCCCGGATCAAGACGGCATACCCCAAAAAACGCCAGACCAGCGTTATGCAGTTGATCGGGTTCGCGCACACGGCGGAAAAGCTGGGCATAAGGGGCGCAAAGTTGCATCTGGGCCTGAATAACCAGAACTTTTACCGCTTGAAAAAAGACCTAAAAGCCTTGGATGGAACCCATACAACCCCTCGCTTTTCTGTATTAAAAGCGGTAAAAGAACAGATCACCGAATTTATCCCGCTGGTTGCGGATGACATCGTAGAAAAAAATCTATTGAAAGCTGTATAGGCCAAAATGAATTTATCGGATTATGTTCAAGATGTATCAAAACGCTTCGCCCAAGGAAACGCCCGCGAGCATACCTATCGCGGCACGTTGCAAAACCTGCTGGAAGACACCATTCCGAATATTCAGGCCACAAACGAACCCGCCCGCATTAAATGCGGTGCGCCTGATTACGTCCTGACTCGTAAAAATATCCCCGTTGGCTATATCGAAGCCAAGGACATCGGCGTTGACCTGAATAAAACCGAAAAAGACGAACAGCTTTCCCGTTATCTGGACTCACTGGAAAACCTGATTTTGACGGATTATCTGGAATTTCGCTTTTTCAGGAACAAGCAAAAGGTGGAAACCATCCGCATTGCCGAGATTGACGGTAAAACCATCCGCCCCCTGCCGGAAAATTTCGACCGTCTGAAAACCATGCTGATCGACTTTGCCGCCTTCCAAGGCCAGACGATCAAATCCGCCAAAAAACTGGCCGAGATGATGGCGGGCAAGGCGAAAATGATGCGTGATGTGTTCAAGGCCACGCTGGAAGCCGAAGACGACAGCACCCTGAAAGACCAGATGAGGGCTTTTAAAGCCATTCTGATGCACGATCTGGACGCGGCGCAATTTGCCGATATATACGCGCAGACCATCACATACGGCCTGTTCACCGCCCGCCTGCATGATGACACGCCCGACAGTTTCAGCCGTGGTGAAGCCCTGACTCTGATCCCCGCCAGCAACCCATTTCTGCGCGACTTGTTCACTTATGTAGCAAGCGCACAGCTTGACCACCGCGCAGTCTGGATCGTGGATGCGTTGTGCGAGGTTTACCGCGCCACCGACCTGAAAGCGATTTTAAAGGATTTTGGAACCGCCACAGGCCAGAACGACCCGATCCTGCATTTCTATGAAACCTTCCTTGGCGCGTATGACAAGAACCTGCGTAAAGCGCGGGGCGTCTGGTACACGCCGGAACCCGTGGTGCAATTCATTGTCCGCGCCATTGATGATGTACTGAAAGACCATTTCGGCCTGCAAAGCGGCCTAGCCACCACCGATAAGATAGACATCGAAGTGGAAAGCGACCGTATCAACAAGCGCACCGGAAAGCGCGAGATGGACAAAAAACAAGTCCATAAAGTGCAAATGCTTGACGTCGCCACAGGTACAGGCACATTCCTTGCCGAAGCCGTAAAGCAGATTTACACCCGTTTTAAGGGGCAGGAAGGGTTATGGAGCCGCTATGTCGATGACCATCTTTTGCCCCGCCTGCATGGTTTTGAATTGCTGATGGCGTCCTATGCTATGTGCCATATGAAACTGGATATGCTGTTACAGGAAACGGGATACAAACCCCTTAATCCGAACAAGCCGCCGCGTGTGAGCGTTTACCTGACAAACAGCCTTGAAGAACATCACCCCGATGCGGATACCCTGTTTGCATCATTTCTATCAAAAGAAGCCAACGCCGCCAGCCGCATCAAGCGTGATATGCCGATCATGGTGGCCTTTGGCAACCCGCCTTATTCCGTAAGCAGTACGAACAAAGGCGCATGGATTCAAAACCTGATTGCCGATTACAAAAAGAACCTGAACGAAAGAAAAATAAATCTGGATGATGATTATATTAAATTCATCCGATACGCCGAGCATTATATTGAACGCACAGGCTACGGCATTGTCGCCATGATTACCAATAACAGCTTTCTGGATGGCGTAACCCACCGCCAGATGCGGAAACACCTTCTGGAAACATTCGACACGATTTATATTTATGACCTTCATGGGAGCGCAAAGAAAAAGGAAACCGCCCCAGACGGATCAAAGGATGAAAACGTCTTTGATATTCAACAAGGCGTTTCCATTTCCATTTTTGTAAAAACACAGGAAAAAAGCAAAAAACTGGCCGATGTTTACCATGCGGATAGCTTCGGCCTGCGCGAAGACAAATATGACAGATTGGAAAATGAAAACCTGAAAAAAACAGAATTTTCTAAAATCAAATATGAAGAACCCTATTACTTTTTTGTGCCGAAAGATTTTCAGCAGGCAGGAACATATAACCAGTTTTTCTCCATATGCGATCTATTTCCCATCTACACCAGCGGGATAGAAACCCAGCGGGATAGCCTTGCCATTCACTTTGAAACCGCTTCAATACAGAATGTAATAAAAGATATTTCTGAACTAGACACGCGCGATTTCTCACAAAAATACGCGCTTTCCAAGGACGGTAGGGACTGGACTATTGCCGGAGCAAAAAAAGACGTTGGTCAGCCTGACTGTCAAAAAATCAAAAAAATTCTTTATCGCCCCTACGACCTGCGGTGGACTTATTATACAGGGAACTCTAAGGGCTTTGTAGCTTACCCCAGACACAATGTTATGAAACACCTTATGGGCGGCGACAATGTTGCGCTAATAACGTCAAGGATTACAAAAGGCGAGAGTTTTGCACATATATCACTTAGTAAAACTATCGTAGAAAAAATATATCTTTCTGGAAAGACATCAAACAATGCATTTATATTTCCACTTTATATTAAAGATGAATTATCGCCTGAAACTAAAAATTTAAATTTAAATAAAGAGATATATAGCCGTATTAAAAATATTACGGCGGAGATAGGCGCGATAGACTTATTAGATTATATCTGCGCTGTTCTTCATGCGCCTGCATACCGTGAACGCTATGCGGAGTTTCTCAAATCAGACTTCCCGCGCATACCGTATCCGGAGGATAGCAAAACATTCCATGCGCTGGCCAAAAAAGGCGCGGAATTGCGGACATTGCATTTGATGGAAAGCCCCGCGCTGGATAATTTCATCACCACTTATCCGGTGGATGGCGATCATGCGGTGGACAAGCCCGTTTACAGGGACGGCAATGTCTATATCAATGCGGATCAATATTTCGGAAATGTGCCGGAAATTGCGTGGAATTTTTATATCGGCGGCTACCAGCCCGCGCAAAAATGGCTGAAAGACCGCCGTGGCCGCAACCTGTCCATTGATGACATCATGCATTACCAGCGCATAATCATCGCCCTTACCGAAACGGACAAGATTATGAAGGAAATCGACACTATCAAATTTTTGCCGGATGGTGAAGCATGAGTGAGATTACGGGGGCCTTTTCATCGATTGTAAGCGATGCCTTATCAATTATTGCCCCGGGGTTGCCTACGGCAACATTATGTACCGCGATACAAATGTCTACGCATCACCTTCTCCATAAAAGAACGGATGAGGCATTCGAGATATTGCTCGAAGAAACGCGCGATGGCGTTTTTCCCTCAAGAACGCCCGATGATATAAGTAGCGTTTTGGGCATGATGCTACGTTATCAACGAGCAGCAATAGAAGGTTCTGCCAAAGTCAATCTAAGGATAATGGCAAGCATTTTTAAAGGCATTCTGGAACAGGAATGTGTTTACCCCGACAAATTCCAAAGCATGGCCAATAGAATTTCCGACCTTACGGTTGAAGAACTCTGGGTTGTAGCACTCGTGTACAAATACAAGAGGGCTATAGATGAAAAGAGAGAAAGGACAGAACGGGACTTGAGTTTTTCGGAGTGCGATGAGATCGGTGATCAAATTTTTGGGAAAGATTACAAAAATCAGGATAGGGTTTTAGCTTATTGTGCATCTGCAAGCAGAGCGGGGCTAATTATGCCTCAATATGATCAAAATCTATTTAGGTACACCACAACTCATATTATGGATGAGTTGGTTGTTTTATCTGATTTTCAAAAAATTTTAGATAAAGAAAATTAATATGTTGTACGGAACGCATACAAGCACTATATTAGGGATAGGGTTATGATCAGATCTTTTGCCTGTAAAGATACTGAAAAAGTCTGGAACGGCCTGAAAGTACGGGCTTTTCCGGGGGATATGCAAGATCGGGCCTTGCGGAAGCTGCGCCAGCTTGACGCCGCGCAGACCGCAGACGACCTGAAAAATCCGCCCGGCAACCGGCTGGAAGATTTAAAAGGCGACCGCAAAGGCCAGAAAAGCATCCGAGTCAATGACCAGTGGCGTATTTGCTTTGTCTGGAAGAATAATGAAGCCTTTGAAGTTGAAATTGTAGACTACCATTAATTAAACATGACTGGGACCTTATGGTCCGCCTAACTGATAGGAGTAAGTCGCATGACAAAATATCTGAACAACCCGCACCCCGGCGAAATCCTGCAAGAGGAATTTCTGGAACCGCTGGGCTTGTCCCAGAATGCGCTGGCGCAGGCTATCGGCGTTCCGGCCAACCGCATCAATGAAATCATTCGCGGACGGCGCGGCATTACCGCCGACACCGATCTGCGTCTTGCCCGTTTTTTTAAACTGTCCGAAGGCTACTGGCTGCGCCTGCAAAATACCTATGACATGATGGAAGCGCGGCGCGAAGTCGGCAAAGACATCGGCAAGATCAAGCCCTTTATGGCCTATGAAAGCCTTCACGTATAAGAAGGTTTGCTTGGGACGCTGCCGGGGGGATACGTGTACATAAGACGCAAATTAAAACAGAACGCGCTTCCAAGCCGTTTTTATAACTTGTCGGATTATTGCAGTTTGACAATATAAGTTTTATCGAACGAATTGAGGGAAACCATGAAAGCTGTCATTTTAGTCCGCGTATCCAGCAAGGAACAAGAAGACGGCTTTTCATTAGAAGCCCAGCTTGCCAATTTGAAAACTTATGCCCAGCGTAAGGAATTGGATGTTATTCAGGTCTTTCGCATTATCGAGTCATCCACCAAAGGGCAGCGGCCTGAATTTGAACGAATGATCGACTTTATCCGCCAGCAGCCCCAGCGCATCGCCCTGATTGTTGATTGCGTTGACCGTTTGCAGCGCAGCTTTACGCACACGCCGGTTCTGGATGCCCTGATGCGTGAAGACAAGCTGGAAATCCATTTTGTGCGCGAAGGCAACGTTTTAGACAAAGACGCCACCAGCAGCCAAAAGCTGATGTGGAATATGGGCGTTGTCATGGCGCAGTCCTACACCGATCAGCTATCCGATAACGTCAAGCGCAGCGTCAGGCACAAAATCAGCAAGGGCGAGTGCATCTATCAAGCGCCACTGGGCTATCTGAACGCTATAGACGCGGATACCAATCACAATACTGTTATCCTTGATAAGGAACGTGCTTTTCTGGTCAAAAAACTTTTTACCGAATATGCAACTGGCACAGTATCGCTACATGAACTGGCAAGGCTCTCAAAAGTCTGGGGCTTGCGTACGAAAAAGGGCCATCCGGTTAGTCCGCAAACCATTCACAATATGATCCGAAACCCGTTCTATTATGGAATGATGCGGGTTAAGGAACAGCTATACCCCCACGCCTATCCCGCCCTGATCGACAAAGCCCTGTTTGAAGCCTGCGAACGGGTCTACAGCAGGCCGAGCGCCAAAAATGCAGCCCCGGCCACCAGCGACCTTCCCTTTGCCCTCAATGGCCTGATTTCCTGTGCCCTGACAGGCCGCCGGGTATCCTGTGACCTGAAAAAGGGCAAATACGTTTACCTGATCACCCGCGACCCGAAGGATACAACCAAAAAGGTCTGGATACCGGAAAAGGTCGTGATGAATCAGATCAAGGACGTTGTTCATTCCATCACCATCCCGCAGGACGTTCTGGAACCGATGGTCGATTACCTACGCCAGAGCCACGAAACCGAAACCCAGCATTATCAGGACACGGTTGCAGCACTGCAGCAGGAAGCCGCAGACCTGACTAAAAAACTCAGCCGCCTGACCGACTGCCTGCTGGACGGGAGTATTACTAAGGACATCTATGCCCAGAAGCATGATGAACTGCAAAACCGCCGGATGGACATTAACCAGCTTTTGGAAAAGAACACGGCTGGCGATGGACAATTCAAAATCGCCCTGTCTACCTTGCTTTCCCTGTCTTCCCGGATCGGGCCGCTATTTGACGGTTCGACACCGGCTGAAAAACGCCGACTGATAGGGTTTGTATTTACGAACTTGGAAATGGAAGGCTCAAAGCTACGGTTTTCCTTGCGAAAACCCTTCGACCTGTTTGTCGATCTAAGCGATTGTAAAGATTGGCGTCCCGTACGGATTGAGCGATAAACAATCAAACTATTGACATATAAAGCATTATCCGACTTCGAAGAATCTTTATGTCCCATGTTATGCCCCAGTACAAAGTCGGACTAAAATACGGGTCATTTGTAGGGTATTTTAGGCCGAAAAATGCCTTTCAAACACGGTTTTGAACGCAAAACGCTGTTTAAAGCGAATTTACTTTCATGACATTAAGCCGCCTCAACACTAGTCAGTTTTTCTATAATCAAATCGACCGCCGCTTGATTATATATGCAAGGAGTGCCTGATTTTACCTTGCGCGACTTTTCGTATTCATCTGAGTGCTGTTTCGTCCGGAAATTATACGCAGCATACTTTGTGTTTTCTTTAATGCCCTCCGCTTTAATTACCTTACTTACACGATCGCTATTTTCTGCTGGCAGTTTCTTTCTAACTTTGGCCACGACTTCACGCCATGAGAAAGGATAAAGCTTGATTAAGTCTTCTCGCTTTACGGTTACGATCTGCCCAGAGCTTCTAATTTCACCAACAAGTTTTAAAGCAGGTGCACCAGATTTTTCAACAAACTCACCCTCTTTTACAAAGCTCAACTTGGGTAAGAGAGTTTCATCAATGATAAAGCTCCCACTCTTACCATCAACTTCCCCAGTATCCAGGTTCAAGACGGCGGAGTTCTCGATGCCATTAGAAAGAATGTTTTGAAGATGCTTAGTTAAAATGGTTTCGGATAATGTACGAATGCGCTCTTCAATTAGATGCTGCAACTCTGTAGGGCCAATCAAACGATTTTCACCTTGATAACGGTAGTATATATGTCCCTCGGTTGCACTGGCTGCATTATTTTGTTTAATAAACATCACCGGCTTAATCTTAGCAGGATGTACGTACATAATGCCTATGGCCTTGACGCCAAACTCTAAAATGACTGTATCAAAGTCTACACCGCAACTAAGATTTGACCGAATCGCTTGATTTATAACGCGACGATCTAGCTTCTCGAATGCAGAACGATCAATGCCTACGATGTCCCAAGTATTATCTTTAATTCCGAAGGCTATATATCCGCCTTTGTTATTTGAAAAAGCTACGATTGCCTTGATACAGTTATTTATCCAGTGTTGTCCCCCGAAGGTTTCCTTGCACTCGATATGATCTGTCTCTGTAATGTCAAGATTATCAGTTTTCCCTTTAGCCTTTGGGAAAAGTGCCTTTAAGATCTCCTCGCGTAACGGATCAGTATCAATCCTTGTAAACGCAGATGGTTTTTGAGCCTTATCAACGTATGCATTTGCTACATCATCAGATACAGCTTTTATCCCCTTATATCTTGGCTTGTTCGTCTTCACTTCAGAGATACGACCACCGTTTGTTTCTTCGCGTCCCTCTAGCCTTCTCGTTGTGTTAATTAGGCCAAGTACGTCCTGATTTTTGTAATCTCTTGCAAGTAGGTTGCGAGCAATACCTACTTCATCATCTGTGAGCGATCCTTTTCTTTGTTTACGTGGTGTCATTTCAAAACTCCATACGTAACTGGTATCGTTCGATCATAATCATCAAGTATGTGCGCCATTCTAGATCCTTAAAACTTGACATATCCATTACCTCAGAAATATTTTCTAATATCAAAATCCCATAACGATTAAGCCTGTACTTTGCTTGCAAAGATACATGGCCGTATACCTTCTGGCGCTACAAGAACTGGCCACCAGAATTTATATCCTGACCAATTCAAATCTTTCGAACCTTCTTGTTCAAGGAGAATTAAAGCGGGTTTCCGGCGTGCTGGATTACGTAGGATATCCCTCATGCGAACGCCGACAATAGATTCGCCCGTTTTATCGCCAGACGCTTTAGCATCCAACGCACGATTTCGCTCAACATATAAATCGATTTTGCAATGATACTTATTGGCATAAAAACGCAATAAGGCTTTCATTGCGTTCCAATCAAAAGAAGTATCAGCTACAGCCAATGTGGGTTCTAGAATAGAAATAATTTTTTCGGCCGTTTCAAGATCGATTTCTTGTGCAGTTCCTTTCTGAGGCTCTTTGTCAATTAATTTGATTATATCCTTATCTGCAGATCGGACAGCCTTCGCGGTAGTAGTCTCAATGCGCGTGGGTAAATAATATCCGCCCGAACGCATGGTTACGATATCGCTTAATGATAATTTGTTGGGCGCGCAAGGACGCACTCGACCAGTTGGATCTGTTTGAATGAATACGACTCCTTGATCTTGAGATGCCTTGTTCTCAAAAGCTTCACGAAGAGCTGTCTCAAAACTATTAATGGTATACATACGGTCATAAACGGCCGTTGACGTATACAGCCGAGTTACAGCGATATCGGCTCGCGAACGATTTCCGTACATGCGCGAATGTTGCAAAACGGTATCGGCCTGGGTTGTTTGTGGATTGCGGCCATAATAAAAAGAAATCAGATTAGGTATAGTAATGCCTCGATCAAGAATACTTCCGCCAATAAAAATGTTAAATGACGTACGTAAACGAAGCTCTGCATTATCATCCAAGAGAGCAAGAACATCCTTATCGGAATTAACACATTCACGAGCCACCTCGTCTCCTTCAAAGGCCTCCATAAACATTTCGTAGGCGGAGTCAAAGTCCGGCAATGCGCCACCATTCGCTAAAACCGAATTACGAAGATCTTCATAAACTTTTGTAAAAATTTCAGTTAACTGACTGGATTCAGCACCGTGGGCAACAATGGCCTCGAAAATCCACTGAATGACTTGTTCTTGCCAAGCGTGCGCAGCCTTTTGGGTGTCATTATGGATTACCATTGCATATTTTGATCGCTTTTCTCCTGCCTCTCGTTGTTGCCATTGTCGGATACATGCGGATAGGACAAAGGCGACAATGGCGCGCGCAAGACCTGCACAATTAGGGGAAGACAATACGTTTTCTGGCTTAATCTTACGCTTATCCTCGGAACGGAGCGCATTATGTTCATTAGCAGTGACTTCAACAAAAAGATAATCCTCTACAGAGCCAGGAGAACGGAGACCAAAATAAGTATCTCCACCTACATAACCGCTATGCATTGGGAGCAATACGGTGAATGCAGGCTTCATAGGAAGAAATAATGGGTCATCGTTTTGGTCAATGTATTCATCAGGCTGCAAATAAAGCGAGTAAGGGGTTGCCGTAACTTGAAGAAAGGCTGTGGATTGAACTGCGTTACGAAACGCGTCCATCTTTTCAGCAATTTTTCCTTGCTCAATCTGATCAATGCCTTTCCGTTTGACAAAGCGTATGCTTGCAAGATCTGCCTCGTCGTCAATAAGAAGAACATTAGCTTTTGCTAGGATGGGATAGTCCTCTGTAAAAAATCGATTCAATCTTGCTAGGTTATCTACTTGCTTCTTCGCAACTATAATCAGCTTCTTTTTAAGGTCACCTCGAATTAAACGACCGGGGGGAGTCATTATATCAAAAACCAAGATTTCATCATTATCGATCTCTTCGCTGAAATCAGCACTAAGACGGGCAACTGTTTGTGCAGCAAGAGTCTTTGTTCCTTTTGTAAGAACAACAGTTACGTCAAAATTTCGATCAAAGGCGCGGGCAATAACACCGAGAAATGCCCGTGTTTTACCCGATTGAATTCGCCCTAGAAGCATTCCAGGTCTTTGCTCCGATGTTGGGTTGTTTTCAATTTCTTTAACTACTTGCTCTACGCATTGCCGAAGCGCTGGGTCGTCTTTCCTACGTTGCGCGAGCCGCGTATAAAAACCTAATTTGGCTGGTTCATTTGTTCCGGGGAGTAAGCTGTCCAGGGCTTGGCTAAGAATTTTCTCCCGCTCATTTAGATCGGATGTGATTTGCATCTGCAGCCAAAAGCCAGGATTTAATCCAAAATAACGACATAAGCGCAGATCCGTATCCGCTGTAATTTTACGCTTACCTAAAATGATTTCGTTTATGCGGCGTGGCGGCACGTCTAAAGCACGCGCAATAGCATTTTGGCTTAATTTACGGGGCTCCATAAATTCCTCCAAAAGCACTTTCCCTGGGTGGGCTACATTAGACATTTTTATCTCCTATGACGTTATGCGTTATAGAGTGCCATAACGTTACGCGTCATGGCAAGGGGTTTTTAGCCTCCGCGAAATTTTTTTTATTGCATAAAGTCTAAAAGCCCGATTGGAAGCGTCTATTTTTTGTGTAAAAACAAGATATTGGCGTAATTTTTTTACAAAAACATTTGAAAACCCGATAACTTGTCTACGCGCCCATCGAAATGTTCACCCTACGTTCTTGACTGGTGGGCCAAAAAGAATCACACTGCAACTGATCAGGCTTTTACGCTTGAGGAAAATAGGGTTAAAATATTATGCCAAACGCATCAAGAGCTCTAAAAGTTTCTGCCATCCAAAAAACTGATAAGCAGAACGGCATTGGCGCTTTCGATCAAATGCTTGTGAAAAGTATCGTTCGCCCAAAAACAGCTTTGACCGCCATTTCATTATTTTCTGGTGGCGGTGGCTTGGATTTGGGTATGGAAAAAGCTGGTTTTCGAACGTTGGCATGCATAGAGAAAGATTACAATTGCTGCACTACCCTAGCAAGCAACCAGCCCCATTATTTACGACACACTCAAATTATCAACGCTGATGTAGACCATGTTGATCTAAAGCAACTTATGAAAAAATTGCAGCTAAAAGCTGGTGAGTTAGATTTACTTTTTGGCGGCCCGCCTTGCCAGACCTTCAGCCAGATTGGCAAGCAAAGCAGTCTTAATGATGAGCGTGGCGCCTTGCTGTTCGCAATGGTGAACTATGCAAAGGTGCTTCGCCCTAAAGCTGTTGTTATAGAGAATGTAAAAGCGTTGCTTTCAGCAAAAAATTTGGCGGGCAAAAAGGGCGGCGTAGTTGAGGATTTGAAACTTTCTTTAGAAGAACTTGGCTATACTGTCTCTATGCAAGTTTTGAACTCTGCAGATTTTGGGGTAGCTCAAAAAAGGCAGAGACTCTTTATAGTGGCTGTAAAAAATGATGAACCTTTTCATTTCCCATCCTCAAATGGTGAAATTGCCACCGTAGGAAAAGTGCTTACAAAACTACCCAAGCCTGCAGCTAAAGGAACCCTACCGAAATTCCCTAATCATGTGGACGTAACTCCAGCAGGTGATAGGCACAGAATTAGCTATGTTTATGAAGGTGAATATTTAGCAAAAGCCATGCATGCCCCTGCTTCAGTGCGTGGAAAGCTATCAGCAAAAGATACTACAAAATTTCTAAGGCTCGGTCGTGACAAACAAAGTAATACCTTGCGGTGCGGCGAAATATTTTTCCACCCGATAGAAGATCGTTATTTAACGCCGCGCGAATATATGAGGATCCATGGCTTTCCCGATGACTATGTATTGCAGGGGCCAATTCGCGGCAGAAGTGGAAGTGTAAGAGATTTGGATCAACATCGACAAGTTGCTAATTCGGTACCGCCGCCCGTTGCTTATGCCGTAGGAAGTATGTTGATCAAGCAACTTTTTAAATCAAAGAAATCCATTTGAAATGTCTGATATAGAGAATGCCGTTATAAATTTATTTGAAAAGAACGGAGTGGGATATTGCTTTCCATCAGATGAGATATGGATTCACTATAACGGAACGGAACTTACATCTTCTGAAAAGCCAGGACTTATTCGTAAATTGGTAAAAAACGAATATATCGTTGCTACTAATCGCATTACGAGAGCTGTGTCAGGAGCCCGTAAAGGCAGCCCTACAAAAGAATATACGTTTGGGAAGACGGTTTCTCCAGAATCTTTACAGGCAGCTACCGCTAATAGCGCAAAAGAAATTATCGATGGCACAAGAAATTACGATGAAAACTCTTCGCATCCATTAAATGCACTCGAAAATCCACACGGAAAATTTCCATTGGATCAACCACTACAACGTTTAATTCATGGATGTCCGGGGTCAGGCAAAAGTCACCTGTTAGAAGCTGATGCCGCTAATGCTCATTTTGTAATACGTACAGTATTCCACCCAGAAACATCTTATTCGGACTTTGTTGGCTCATTGCGCCCCCAATCAATTTATAAAATGGGGGATGAAGATTTAAAGTTCTCAGGCTCAACTATTGATGTTCCAGGAGAACCGTATGTTCAATATGTTGTTCAAACTGGAGCACTCTTAAAGGCTTATAATTTGGCGTGCGCCTACCCTAACAAATCTGTTGTGCTTATTGTAGAAGAGTTAAGTCGGGCAGTAGCCGCTCACGTTTTTGGGGATACGCTTCAACTTTTAGACAGAATTGAAGATACCACAAGCAGAGAGTTTGGGTATAGCACTTACGAAATAGAGCCTCGTCCTGACATTTCAAATTGGCTAACATCTAACGAAATTTGGCACGATCAAGTTAGCTTGGGTGGGATGCGGTTCCCTCCAAACCTGTACATCTGGGCAACAATGAACAGAGCAGATCAGAACGCTAGACAACTTGATTCAGCTTTTCTTCGTAGATGGGATAAACATTATCTTTCATATTTGGTTGAGGGAAAGAACGATAGCTTTAAAATCCTTTACGGCGGTGCCCCAGTATCCTGGAAAAGAATACGAGAACATATAAATAATAAGCTAAAATCTTTGGAGGGAATTCCTGAAGATAAATTCGTTGGCCCATATATGATTTCTGCAAGAAAACTTGATGATCCCAGAGCTATCTATGAGGACTTATGGGGCTACATATGGAACGACGTTTTAAAAGCTAGATCGCCTCTGTTTTTTGAGGGGATTAAAACCTTTGCAGACTTAGAGGCCGCCTGGGACATGGGTAAAGGATCTCCAATAGGAACTATAGTAGAGTGAACCCAAAAGCTTTACCATCTTCGATTTTATATGAAGGTGCAATTGGTTCATCGGATGATTGGCAACTAAGGCTGAATGTTTCAAAGCAGATTATCGAAGATCTGCAGAGCCAATCAATATTGCGCAAAGTATCAGGAAATTTAGGCCTACGATTGGATTATGTAGGATTAATAAGCTTCAAAGATCAAACATACTTTGCTCTTCCTAAAATATATAATGAAACAGACGATGATATTACAACCAATCTGCAGTCAGTTTTCTCATGTTTGCAGCAGTATTTTTTTAGAAAAAAAGCCAGAAGAATTTCTTTTTCTGAAGCCGGCGAAGGTACATTTTTTGACGATGCAGGAGCGATTCTAGATCTTTTTCTGGCGCTATTAAAATGGACACAAGAGCATGGCTTTTACCAATCTGACAGTAAGGTCCGTTATGATGAATACAGCCATGTAAACTGGCGACAAACTATAAGCGAAAAATTTCCAGTTAATTTTGGCACTTCACTTGTTTATGTTGAACCCATTGGATACAGAGTAAATAAAGATAATAATCAAATCACCGAGCTGCAAGCTTTTGCAATGCTAGATCTTGTTAAGAAGATTGGCCCTCTTTCGGAAATTTGGCTTTCTACTTATGATGAAATAATCCTTTCAGCAAAAAATATTATAATAAACTCTGATCACTATTACGGAGATAGGGCATCAATAAGCAACGCAATTGATGAATTAATATTTTCGTCTAATAAGGATTTCGATAGAGAACTGTTAGATCTATTGGCTGCATGGATTGATCTAGATTATAAGGCGAGCAATCTGCAATTGTACGGAACCAACGCGTTTCATTTTGTATGGGAAGATATGTGCGTTTCTTTTTTCCAGCGCCACTCTGAACTTAAACAGCATTCCAAATTTGCCAGTCAACCTGTATTGATATCGGGAGAGACATTTGCCCAAATTGGGCCGCAAAGGCCCGATATTTTATTCGAAATCGAGGAGAGCATTTGGATCGCTGATGCGAAGTGGTACGATTTTGATAAGGGTGACAGGCCTCCTTTGCATGACATTGTAAAGCAAATGACGTATCAAACTACGATTCTGCCTGATAAAAAAACAGGACAAAATTTATTTTTGCTTCCAGGAGTTGGAGGAGAAAAATGTGTAGATGGCGGCTATATAGAAATGCAATACATGGAAAGACGAGATCCGCGGTTTCCTAAAATTAAAATAATTAGAATTAATTGGGAGAATGCATTAGAAATTTATCTTGATACCTCCCCTGCAGAATGGTGGGAGGAATTTATTGAGGTCGCATATTCTTAGGCTGATACGTCATGAATATGTATTATTCGGCACTTAAATTTAGTTTTTGAAAGCTCTGCTAGTTCACTAGGAAGCAGGCTTTTCTATGTGTCACGCCTACAACCTAATGAATCTAGAGACCTAAGAGCCGTTCATCTGTATTTACCCATCACTATTGCAGGGTAGTATGAAAATATATCTTATCAAATAAAGACTAGGTGCCTTTTGGAAGGGCGCTCAAGCTAAGTCGGTTCACAATTAATAATCATCTTAAAAACATTTGCTAACAAAAGTTGGTCAAGAAATTATAATTTTCATATTATTTTTCAACTTTATGTATCTTATTGTGACGTCGTACATGGGGTTGTCGTTGGTCGATTAAGCCCTTGCTTCTGATTCCGCTTTCCAAATTTTAGGGCCTTCCACGCCCCTGAAAACGCCCGCAAAAGGCGTTTTACGCGTTCCCATTCCCATACAAACGGTATAAATTGTTTCCAGATCGGTCACATAGCCGATCCGGGGCGTTAGAACCCCTCCATAGCGGCCTCTAAGCATCAGGCCGTTAAACGCGATGCCTTCTCGACTTATGGTCGGGGAGGCGGCGAAATATAATAGCGCTTAGCGTGAACACGCTGCGCCGTTCTATGGACGGTTACAAACTCCCCGGCTGCCAGAGAGATCTGGCGGCCGTTTTGGTTTGAACGCTCGATGAAACATTAGGGGGAAGATCATGGATCATCTTACGGCAGTCATCATTGCAAAAATTGTATTGGGGTCTCTTGCATATGGCTTAATCTGGCATCATGCCTCAATTATAAAAGCCTTAAAATCGACTGTGAAGGCATTAAGAAACTGCTCATTATCAGACATACTGGAATTTTTGAAATTGGTATTCATAAAAATTCCTGGTTCCATTATAGCAGTTGCACTGGTCTTACTTATTATTGCTCTGCCCTTTATCTTCACAGGCCCAGTCGGTGGTATGATTATATGGGCATGTATTGTAATAATATGGACTTGTATCGTAGTAGTTGGGCGCTTCGCATGAATGTAGTCTCTCATTGAATATCAATCGAAATTGTCTGATCTTTTCTATTCTGTAATTGGATACATTTCGTAATCATAGCGTCTTATAGCGAATTTTATAGGGCGGTAGGGCGTCGCCTAGGGGGTCTCTTATTCCACGTAATCGAGCTTTGGTTCGCGTCACATTTTTTAGAAAATAACTACGTAAAATAAATAAAGGGGGAGAATTTCTAATTAATAATCTAATGATAATTTTTTTGAAAAATTTTTTTTCCAATTATTAATTAGAAATTCTCCCCCTTTATTTGAAAACAATACGTTTTATGGATGTGACAAGAATATTGACGACTTTGCTACAATCCCCCTGACATAGGGCTCGCCATTCATGCTACTGATTTCGAAATCAAGGCTCACAAGCTTGCTTAATACCCATTGCTGACGTTGAATGGGGTAGTTTCCGGTGCGTTCACAATATTCTCTAAAGTAAGAATAGAACTCCCTTATGGACTGCCCTAATCCCTCACCACTTTGGCAACAATCATTAATAAAAGTTGGCAAAATATTGGAACGTGTTAGCCACATGTTTTTAGCTTTAATGCAATCTTGAGGCTCTTGAAAATGGCCGCGCCGATTCACACGCTGAAAGCCTTGTATGAAGAGGTTCAGAATGCCTGAAGCTTCATCCTTCCACAAACGATCAGCTATTCCCTTTTCTTGCTCGTGATCCTCATACCTCCGATCAAAAGGAATAACCAAAAGTCTTCTATTCAAACCATGTGTCAAATCGCTAATAAAAGGATAATCGTTGGCAAGCATGATTGGGACCGTCCGGCAAATAAATTGGAATGAGTCCTTAAACTTATGTTCTCCGGTCAAGATTTTTTCCTCACTGATAGTTTTTAGGAAGCCATCGTCAAGACGAGTATTCGTTCCAACATCGTCCTCATAGAACATCAGCTTTCCGTCCAGAGCACCGATTTTAAACTTATCGCCTTTCACTTCATTGATCCGTCCAGCCATCACCGCGTCATCCCCTAAAATTCGACATATAATGCTTACAAGGGTACTTTTCCCGTTCGCTCCGCTTCCATGTAGTAAAACGACGGTAGGTATTTTTCTGGATGGCTGACAAGTATAGCCCGCGAATTCTAGGAAATTTCGAACCATATCTTTCGGATCGGTACTTTTGGAAAATATATCCAAAAGCATCTGGTCGAATTGGGGGCACGTTGCGGAAGGGTCGTAATCCACTTTAAGACAATGTCGCAAATAATTATCAGCGCGATGCGGTCTGAAAGAGACTTCAGCATTGTCTCCAAACCATACCCCCCCATTCTGGCAATTTATAACAAGTGGGACATCCTTACTTTTTGCTCTGAGTGGATCAAGCCTTTCATATGATATACCTTCTAGAAGATTTAAAGACGCAGTGACTAGTGTAGACAGTCCTGTCGAAATGCCAGCCTCTGCCTTGTACTCTCTAGCTATTTCTGTAACATCCTTCTTAACATGATCATCAGGTATTGCCTTCCAATGTAGGCCGTTAAACATCCAATATCTTTTATCAGATGAACGAAGAACGCGAGGATTCCCTGCAGAACTAGATGTGTATGATGATACTATAGTATCAGGCCAATCTGTAGGTAGATACGACACAGATTCTTGAACGACTTCCTCAAAAAGTGCTTTTATGGATTTTTTTGACGTTTTTGTGTTGATCGAAATCTTGTCTAGAAAAAAATTTGCCTCTCCTTCAGATAAGTGAACAAAAGCACGTAAGGCCGTTCTGATTTCATCAGCAGAACTCCTATTGTTTAGCTTTAAAAGAGCACTATCAAGATCAGGGTTTTTCAAACCAAGAAGCAACATAACGCTATCGAGGCTCTTTACCTCAAACTCTTTTTTCAGAGTTGGAATGCCAGGAACCCTACGCCCTTGATCAATAGCATCAAATATTCTCCATGCATTTTTAAAACGTTCATCGGCTTCTTCATCCGAACATTTTTCAGCAAGTTCATACACAAAATTTGCTACATTTTCTGCGCTCCATCCCCCACGGTAAAGCATAGCCGCGATGGTGGCCGATAACCTATTTCTTTTTCCTTCTATATAATAAGGAATAAAAAAATCTATCGCTTTAGACTGATCATCACTATTTACGACGATGCTGTAAATTGGACGCTCAGAGGCTTTCACTTTCAGCTCTTCCGGAATATCCGGGACTTCAACGACGTCGTGATTGCCCACGTAAACGCCACTTCTTTTTAAAAGAGGTTCATCCATATTTTTAAAAATTGGATCGGCCGTGTAGTGCGCCTGAACAGCATTGAAAAGAGTTAAATCCACAGGCCCGCCCTCTGTACGGAAAAACCTTTTCCATTCTTCGTTGGCAACCGCTCTGTTGCAATAGTACCATAAATGGATTGATATAGTTTTTTCACCTGCGTCTACTGGGTAAACACTTTGGCTAGAGCTAAATTTGTAATAGCAACTGACATTCTGAAATGCCTTCGGCAAAGAATTTTGCGCCCATCTGACCATGTCCTCTAAATTTTCATTTGGATCAAAGAAATCTGGACATGGTAGCTTATCAATATCTAACATGACATACGGACGAGTCACCGCGTCAAACGTAGCCCCAGGCTCAAGTGTTTTGCGCCGGACTATTTGAGCCATATTTTCTTTGATTTTTCCCCGGATAATCAACTTGGTAGGCTCATCACGCAGATTTTCTAGTATCTCTGCCAATTCCACAAGATTAGATACGGGCTTCTCTTCGTGGTAGAATAATGTACCAGAGGAGTAAGGCGTCTTTTCAATGCTTCTATCTTCTTTCATATGAAATTTTTTAGTCGCTATCTTACCATTGTCAGCACAAGTTAAAATAGTGATGGAAGATTTTGTATTAGTCATGTTGACCTCCCGTCTGAGGGGCATATGCCTCAAGATTAGAGAGATATCTTTGAAGCTCGCTCTTCAGGATCAGGGTGCGTTTACCCCATTTTTTTGCGGGTAAAACACCCGAATCCAAAGCTTCATATAACTTTGTTTTCCCTATGCCTGTGGCTGCACAAGCCTGTTCAACGGTATAACAAATAGGCGGGGGTGAAGGCTTCATCTGCATTCTCATTTCCTTTCTGCATCATGAGTTTCGTTAGTTGATGCAGCGTATTTGAAATGAAGCCGGTATTGACTTGGCAATCTCCCCTAATTTTAGACGAGATTGCCAAGTTTCTTTATTTTCTTCTGCCTTTTACCAAATTTAAGACATCTGGCTCGGAGTATACTTCGTCATAGATTGCATATGCCGATTTAATTAGGACGCCCAAAAGTGGTTGCCCGTATCTCTTCACGTTTCTCTGCCCCATAACTCTTACAAACCGATTGGATTTATGCCGCTCAACAAGCTTGCCGCTCTGCACATACGAGCCTATTTCGTCATTCGCAAAATCTTCATAAAAATCAAGCGCATCGGTTATTCCAACACAGGGCAGAAGATCGGTTTCAATGACAGACTTTCCTTCCTCATCAAAGGAATGGAAGTCAGTAAAAAAATCCGGATCATAGGATAGAAAAGGCTGATCTAGACCTGAATCCTGATAAAGTTTTTTCAACTTTGTTGTTTGGTTTTTTATATCCTCAAGAAGTTTTTTGCGTTTTTCTCCATTCATTGAAAAATATGGCTTCTCTTCCATTGATGTAGTTACCGCGTTTAGAAAAAAATAAACCCATTCATCATTTAGTGCACCATCATATTTCTTTTCCGCTTTAAAAATGCTTTCCCACATTTCTTCAAGATATCCCTCATTAGCTGAATCAGATTCTGTCAAAACGCACATCATCTTTAATCGATGGTCTTTTTTTGCAGCTAATTCAGCTTTGACTTTGTCAACGTGTGGTAGAAGTTTCATTTATTGGTCTCCTTTTCTGTTACTAATTGAATCTAAATAGTTTGCCCATTCCTGCATCATCACCACGCGTTCATCCAAATACTTGGCGCGGTCATAGGCCTTGTCGATTTGGTTCGCAGGGGCATGTGCTAACTGCCGATCAACCACCTCATGGCGATATTTCAGCTTTTCTTTGATGGTGCTCATAGCCAAAGCTCTGAATCCATGTCCTGTATGCGTGCCGCGGTATCCCATCCTCGCAATAGCGGTGAGAATAGTATTGTTGCTCATGTGATTGCGTGGGTTGCTTCTGCTTGGGAAGATATGCACGCGGTTAGGCGGATTGAGGTCTTTCAACTCACGCAAAAGCGCAATCACTTGATCGCATAGTGGCACCATATGAGGCCTTCCCATTTTCATGCGTTCTGCAGGTATAACCCACATCCTGTTTTCCAGATCGAACTCATCCCATGTGGCTTTGATAAGCTCACTCGTTCTCACAAATGTAAGCATCAATAATTTTACAGCAATAAGAGTTTGAGGAAACAGCCGCGCCTTGTTGCTGTTCAATATATCAAGGAACTCTGGCAGTTCATTCATATCCATAGCGGCGTAGTGTCCACGCTTGAAAGGTTTTAGCGCGCCCTTCAATGCGGTCGTTACATCATGTTCGCAGCGCCCTGTTACGATCGCGAAGCGGAATATCTGCCCGAGATACTGCAAGGCCCTGCGTGCGATCTCATGCGCTCCACGCTTTTCGATGGCGCGAAGGACGGGGAGGAGCATAGGCGCGTTGATGTCCTTCATGGGCATATTGCCCAATTTGGGATAGATGTCCGTTTCCAGCCTGTGCCGAACCGTCCCCGCATGGTTTTTGCTCCATGTGCCGAGGTTGTGTTCGATCCATTCTTCCGCGATCAGCTTGAAGGTGTTGTTCGCGTCCAGAACGCGCTGATACCTCATGCGCTTCTTTTCGAGCCCCGGATCAGTTCCTTCATCGAGCAACCGGCGCGCCTTGAGCCTTTTCTCTCTGGCCATCTGGAGAGAGATTTCAGGATAGACGCCCAAAGCGAGACGCTTCTCCTTTCCGGCATAGTGGTATTTGAAATGCCAGTATTTTGAGCCGTTGGGCATTACGTAAAGATACACGCCGCCGCCATCGGTAATCTTGTATGGCTTCTCTTTCGGCTCGGCGTTTTTACAGGCGATGTTTGTCAGTTTCATCGTGGGGGCATAATCCTTTCTGTCCTGGGGGCATACTCCCCAAAAATGCCCCCAAAAGTTGAGGATGCAGGAGAACGGCCGTGGACGAGAATGATTATGTCGGGTTGCTAACCCCTCGTAAACGTTGGATTTTTTTGAGTTCGTACGAACGATGATGAACGTGGGCGGAAAGTGAAATGGCGTCCCGTACGGGAGTCGAACCCGTGTCGCCTCCGTGAAAGGGAGGTGTCCTAGGCCACTAGACGAACGGGACGCAAGGGAGTAAGCCGTTCAGGCAAGACAGGGGCCTTTCTAAGGCTTGGGTAAATAAAAATCAAGCTTTTCTTTCCCTTAAGCCGTAAACAAAAAATACAATTGTTAAAAATTATTATGAATAATTCAATTATGCCTGTCCAGGCCGTATGACGCGCACCCGGACGCATGTTCAAACCGGCTTTTTTTATGGCTGAAAACCAGTTTTTATGCCCCCAGCCTGCCGCCCCCCCTATATCCCCGCCAGATGCCTCTTTTTATTAGCGCGGGGCCGGGACGCATGAATAGGGGCAGGCCCCGGAGGTGCCCATGCAGGGCTTGGGGTGCCGTACTCTGCATAGAACTCAGTAAAGCAGATGCCGTGAGGCCGCCTTCCCAACACCCGCTGCCCACCAGGCTGGCGGGAGCCACACAGCCACACGGGGCCTAGGCGAACGCGGGGATGATGCTCCCGCGGGGCAACGCGGTTTTTATTTTAACAAAGGAAAGGGTAGAAGAAGCCGATAGATTTTATTCCGCGCTCAGCGCAACCACGGGATCAAGCCGCGCGGCTTTTTTGGCAGGCAGATAGCCGAACAGGAGCCCTGTTGCAACCGCACAGCCGAACGCCATAATCGCAGGCAGGGCGGATAAGGCTATTTTGACGCCGAAAAAAGATAAGGCTGCGCTCATGGCAAAGCCGGCGGCAACCCCCAGAATACCCCCGATCGTGCATACGACCGCGGATTCCGTGTTGAACTGGATCATAATATCTTTCATTCGCGCGCCGGTTGCCATGCGGATACCGATTTCGCGCGTGCGTTCCGTCACGCTGACCAGCATGATGTTCATCACGCCAATCCCGCCGACCAGCAGAGATATGGCCGCGACCATTCCGAGAAGGATGGTCAGCGTGTTCTGTGTCTGGGTCGCCATTTCAAGGAACGAGGCGGTGTTGCGCACGGAAAAATCTTCGGCTCCGTGGCGCTCCCGGATAATCCTTTCAATCTCGCCTTGAGTCCGGTCGATAAGGCCGACATCATCGATCTTCACCGTAATGCTGTTGATAAAGCCCGACCCGAACAGCCGCACCATGCCTGTCGTATAGGGAACATAGGCCGTATCATCCTGATCCCCGCCCCAAGGGGCCGCGCCCTTTGAGCTCATGATGCCGATAATCTGAAAAGGAATATTTCCGGCAAGGATATATTGCCCCAGCGGATCGCTTCCGTCCGGAAAGAACGTCTTGGCCACGCTGGAACCAAGAACGATAACAGCGGCATAGGATTCGACATCATCTTGCGTAAAAAAGACGCCGCGCTCCACGCGCCAGTCACGGGCCAGCGGAAAACCCGCCCCGACGCCTTGTATATTCGTTGAATAATCAATGCTGCCTAAACGCAATGTTTTCCTGCCGCTCCGCTCCGGCACGACGGTCAGGACGTTTGAAACATCTTCCAGCGCTTTCGCATCGTCCGGCGTAAGGCTGGCATTGTCGCCGGAGCTGCGGACGCCCGGCGCGCCGGGGCGGATATTCAACAGATTCGTGCCCATAGAGCTTATCTGCTCCATAACATTTTGCTTGCTGCCGTTACCGACGGCCAGCATCGTAATCACCGCCGCCACGCCGATGACGATGCCGAGCAATGTCAAAGAAGTCCTGAAAATATTTGCCCTCATGGCGCGCAAAGCCGTCGTCACCGCTTCGGCAGGCTCTGTTCCCCCTTTAAAAGAAGCCCCTTCAGCCGCTTCATGCGGAACAGGGCGGGCCTGCATATCCCGCCCGCTATCCCCAATGATCTTTCCATCCTGCATCCTTACAATCCGGCGGGCGTGGGAGGCCACCTGCTCGTCATGGGTAATCAGGATAATCGTCCTTCCTTCGTCATTCAGTTTCTTTAAAAGCTGCATGACTTCGCTGCCGCTATGGCTGTCGAGAGCCCCGGTCGGTTCGTCGGCCAGAATAACGGGCGGATCGTTCATAAGGGCGCGGGCAATGGCCACCCGCTGCTGCTGCCCGCCGGAAAGTTGCGATGGCTTATGCCCGCCGCGATCGCCAAGGCCCAGCTCCTTTAAAAGATGTTTGGCGCGTTCGGCGCGCCTGTTTTTCGGCGTGCCGGCATAAAGAGCGGGGACTTCTATATTTTCCTGCGCGCTCGACATCGCAAGAAGGTTGTAGCGCTGGAAAACAAAGCCGAATGTTTCGCGGCGCAAATGTGCAAGCTCGTCGGATGAAAGGTTTGAAACGGAACGTCCGCCGACTTCGTAAAAGCCGCTCGTCGCCTGATCAAGGCAGCCGATAATGTTCATCATTGTCGATTTGCCCGAGCCGGACTGGCCCATAATAGCGATGAATTCGCCCGGCCAGATGGAAAGATCGACGCTGTCCAGCGCCCGTACGATACTTTCCCCACTTTTATAAAAACGGCAAATATTCCGCAAGGCAATAAGGGGCCGTTCCATTATAAGCGCCCCATCCCCATACGGCGCATCCCTGTGCCGCCACCACCGCCGCCGGTAGAAGGCAGCGCATCCTGCCCCGCCGTAACAATCCTGTCGCCCGCCGCCAGCCCTTCGACGACCTGCGCCTTGCTGCGATCGGAAAGACCGGTAATGATTATTCTCGGCTCCGGCCCCGCATTCCCCAAAAACCGGACTTCATAAGCCGTCCCCGCCGCCGTGTCCTTTTCAGGCACGCGTTTTTGCAAGGCACTCACAGGAATAAGCGGCACATTGTCAGCCCTTCCAAGAACAAAAAACATTTGCGTCGTCATATTCGTCATCAGGCGGCCATCATCATTCGCCGAATCGACAAGAACATTGTAGAGAACGACATCGTTGATTGTGTCCGGCGTCGGCAATATCTGGCGGACGGTTCCATCCCATTTCCTGTTCCTCGACCCAAGCGTCGTGAAATAGACATCCATGCCTTCACTTATCTTCGATATATCCGCCTCCGCCACTTGCGCCTTCGCCGTCATGATGGACAGATTGGCGACTTCTACGATAACGGGCGCCGTCTGGTTGGCGTTGATCGTCTGCCCTTCCTTGACGGACTGGGAAACGACCGTTCCCTCCATCGGTGCATAGATTTTTGTATAGCTCAGATTTGTCCTGTTGCCTTCCAAGGTGGATTCCGCTTTTTCAATTTGCGCCATCAATGATGTGAGCTTTGCCCGCGCGACCGCAAGATCCGTGCGGGAATCTTCCAAGACCTCTTTGCTGATGGCGAAATCCTTGATAAGATTTTGATTGCGGCCATATTTTTGCTCCGCCTGTTTTACCAAAGATTGCTGTTCCGCTTTTTGCGCCTGAAGAACTTTAAGCTCGGCTTCGCTCGCCTTGACCTGCGCCTCATAAACGGCGGGATCTATTTCCGCTATCAAGTCACCGGCTGCGACGCTATCGCCGATCTCCACATGGAGTTTTTTCACAAGGCCCGAAACTTGCGCGCCGACCTCGACATATTCTTTCGGCTCCAGCGTACCTTGCGCCGTGACGACGGATTCAATCGCGCCCGTTTCCACAACATAAATATTTTCCGGCACGTCTTTGGAAGCGGCAAAGAAACGGCCCGCCCCTGAGAACCAGCCCGCCCCCAGCAGCCCCGAAATTATTATGGTTAAAATTATTATTTTTTTCATAGACACCCTCAAAGCTATCCTCCCTCTTAAACGAAAAGATCCGGTAAACTCTTCGCTTATTAAAGGATATTTTAAATGAAATTCCGCTCAAAGGGTGAATTAGGGCTGAATCAGGATGGGAAAATGGCCGGCAAGATATTGCAATATAACAACAGAAGGCTCTGCCGGCGGTTAAAAGCGCTTGATTAAAAACGCCACGTCACCCCAAGAACCGGGCCGCTTAACCGGACATCATAGACATGCCCGTCGTCGCTGTAATCGACATCCATCATTTTATAGCCCGCCGAAACCGCCAAGGAATCAGTTGCAAGATAATTTACCGTAGCAAGTCCAGACCAGGTGGAATCCGATCCCATGCCAAAACCCCCTATATTTGCCTGCGCCTGCAAGGAGAGCCTGTCCGTCACCGGCATGAACCCGCGAACGCCCACAACCGGATCGACCCAGCTGAAACGCTCGCTATAGTTGCGGGACACAGGGCCCGCGCTGACCGTCACATCGTTGGAAATATGCCAAAAGCGCATGCCGGCAAGAACATCAAGTGTGAAACTTTGTGCGTCGTAAACCCGGTAGCCGCCCTGTAAGGCCATCGTGAATTGTTTGCTGTCGATGCTGCCGTTCAGGATGGCGCCCGGCGGCACGGGAGCAGGCAGCGGCGGCAAGGGGCCTATTGTACGGCTCTCAGTCGTATTGACATACATGATATCGCCAGAGAAGACGAAATTATCGTACCGGCCCCATAGGTTGATAAAGCCGCCGAGATTGAGGTCATCCATGACATCCGAAAACGATTTTTCTACGCCGACCGTCGGCGCCCGCTTGAAGGGGGAAATATCGCCCTTCAGGCCCGTCGCCCATATATAGGGCGTAACCTGCAAGACATGGCTGCTCCGTTCCGTCCCCGCATCTGCATTTGTATTTGCATCCGCGGCATATGCAGGCTGCAACGCAAAGATGACCAATATGAAGAAAGTAACGACATATTTCAGCACAATATTCCCCTTAATCATGTCATACGCTCAGCAATCTCAAAGGCAGTTTACCCTCATTTACAAACCCAGAAACTTGAAAGCTTCTGCCGCTTCGAATTGTTCGTTCACGGTGCCGGAAAAGATATTTTTCTGATCGGGGCCAAGCTCCAGTTTTTTGACGGTTCCTGTATCCTGCGAAAAATCGATCTTGTTCAGGTCGACCCAGAAGACGTTGGGCGTCAAGGCGGATTCAAAGAAATATAATTTTTGGGTGTGATCGGAAACCGTACGCCAGCGTGTCGATGATATGTTCGGTTGATCGGGGGTTGTGATGCCGTATGGAACCGATGCATTCCTGATGACGCTGAACACACTGGCAATGGCCTCGGCCGGTTCCCCTTCTTTCGGAATCGCGTTGACATAGAAAGAAGCGCGTACGAAGCGGTCGGCGGCCCTGTTTGTACCGGGCAGCATAACGGTTCCGCCGATCTGTTTCCAGTATTCGTTCAGAGCCTGTTGCTCCTCGAAAACGGGGGAGTTCGTCATGACCTGATACTGCTTCCCATGATGGATAACCTGTTTGCCATCGATATATTCGATAATCGCACTGTCGCCTTGTGCGTCGCTCATGGAAAGGTGCAAGGTTGCGAGCCTGTTCTCTCCCGGAACATTGTCGGTCACGATGGTAAAAGGCTGCCGGGACAATACATCCACGGCTTCTTGAACCGTCGCGAAATTATCGAGGACATATTGCGCCCATGCCGCAATGGACAGGCCGGGCGTCTTGCCGTCATAAGGCGGATAATCGGATTCCACCAGCCACAATATGTTCGCGACCAGGCCGGCCTCATTCATGCCGTCTGTGGTGGCGATGTCATAGCCGGTTGCGATGACCGAGCCGTATTTGGACGTCCATTCCACCGAGTTCGGGCCGGCCGCACCCGATCGTTCCATACCGCGCGGGAATATCCAGAGATTGGTGCCGACATCACTTTTCCAGTCCATAGAACGGGCGGTAATCACGTGATCGCCCGCGCCGAGATAGACAAGACGCGTGCATGCCTCGCTCGTCACAGGCGCCCAGACGATTGCTGTCAGAAGCGTTGCCACACAGGCGGCCCGGAAAAAATGTCGGGTAAATCTCATGAAATATTCCTCGGTTTCTATGGTTATACATCTTTATAGCCAGCTAAATTGCAATTATAGATTGTAATTGATTCCACCGCCGCCACAAGAGATATTATCCATCTGTTCCCAGCTTGGTTTTATGCAATAAACCATCTTATCAGCGACACTAAAAAAGCTCCCTGCAAGTGCAGTTTACGCATATGAATTTGAAAACCATGCGGGGCTTGGGCTTTTGCGCAAAAAAACCGCCAGTCGGGGCGGGTTGTAGAATAAATGGTGGTGCGTCGGGAGGCTATTTCTAAACCTTCAAATACAATCCAACATATTGGAATAGAGTAACAAAAACGAACCACCAAAGTTTGGAAATATTATTGTATTATTCAATTTATAGGGGTTTGTATGTAATCTTCATAACAGCCTCCCATATTAAATCCTTTTGAAGAAATTCTACTTCTGACCCGCTGTTATATGCATCTGTGCGCATTCCATCTGATATAACTCTTGCATTCGTGCCATGCTCATGAACCAGCTTGTTTGCAGCAAGCAATACATCTGCTTTCTTAGGAATTCCATCCGGTGATATGGCACCTTTTTTGATTGCCCTATTTGTAATCTTCTGATCCGTTGTTCCGACTCTAAATTTGAAATGACGGCAATAGGCGGCTAAAAAGTGTTTTTCTTTTTCTAACTCTTTACGCTTTGAAAGAATTATTGCTATTCGCAATGGAAAATATGGGGGGTGAGTCTCGCCATACTCAAACCAGCGATTAAGCCCAAAATTAAATATTGATATTTGTTCCTTTAAATCATTATCTGTTTCTTTGAGGTGCGCTTTAAACTCTTCTTCAGATTGTTTGTACATTTCATGGTCATCTGCCGCTACACCGCGACTAACTCCTTCATCAAGCATTCGATCAATTGCTTTTTTTACAAAACGCTTGTGTCTTTCACCCGCTTCTTCCCTTGAAAGCAGGGGTGTATTCTCAAGTCTTTTAATTAATTGATCAATGGATTCATATTCCGACAACTCTAGTGCAAAGTTCTTTTCATCCTTCTTGTTTTTTCTAAAAAACCACATAGGGATTTTCTTCAATCATAAATAGAATAATGTCTTAAAAAGCAGAGTAGTCATTGCCACATATGTTTGCAAAAGCCGTTCTACATTGCGTTGTCCTTCTCTCCCTTGGCCACTTTTTTGTCCTACTACCCATGGCAAAATTTTTTCAAAAACATGATCGTTTCTGAAGGTATCTAATACCAGCGTTCCTGTATGAGTTTGCCCTTTCACCGAGTGAATTGAACCAAGATGAATGCTAACGGTTCTTTTCCCTGTATTCGCTCTGTAGACATTTAGAACGTCTTGTTCATGCGGCTGTTCAGCTTGTTGTGCTCTAGGGGCAGACCAGGCAAGAAAATCCTGCACTCTTCTGACATCGGTAGTTTCAGGCTGGCACAGGGCAACCGCAATTCTTTCAATGTCAGGCTTAAGCGTTCGCCATATCTCTTCGGTGAGAGGAGTTTTAGAAATAGAAAATTTCTCCAGAAAATTTTGATAAAGATTTAGGCATTTTTTGTTCTCTTGTAGCTTAGAAACAATAGCCCGGTGCTTGTTGCTTCGCCTTTTAATTGAGTCCAGTTCGCCAATTTGGTCTGCCAGCCTAATAAAAGCATTCGCCATAAGAGATATTCCGGCATGGGTATCAGTAGAATTCTTTATTTTTTCTTGCTGTGAGAAAACATACTCTACAAAATTTTTTGGTGACGGTTCTTTGCGTGATGAAGCGGGGTTATATTCTTGCCAGTAATGCCATATCCCTTTGGGAAAATGATTGTGTCCTGCTTGTATCTCTGTTGACTGGTCAGTGTGAACTGCACCAACTGCTGTAAATTTTCCGGACATAAGAATTTCATCAGTAAACTCACTTAATAGATAGCGCGCATATTCAGGCGGCACAATGGAGCGCCCTGCCCTTCAAAATCTTCTGAATGATATCAAAAATGGAAACGTAGACATTATTATCGTTTACAAGATCGACCGCTTGACACGCTCGTTGATGGACTTCGCAAAGCTGGTCGAAGTGTTCGATGAACACGCCGTTACGTTTGTTAGTGTAACCCAAAGCTTTAATACAACGACGAGCATGGGCCGCCTTACCCTCAACGTTCTTTTATCATTTGCGCAATTCGAAAGGGAAGTATCGGCAGAACGCATCCGGGACAAGATTGCTGCAAGTAAGAAGAAGGGTATGTGGATGGGAGGTAATCCGCCGGTCGGCTACGAGATAAAAGACCGAAAACTGGTTGTAAATAAAGACGAGGCTAAATCCGCACTCTTTTTATTCGAGCACTATAAGAATATCGGATGCGTATCGGGATTAAAGAAGGAGCTGGATAGCAACCATGTTCTCAGCAGAAAGCGCAAAACGGCAAAAGGTAATAGTGTTGGTGGTGGATGCTACAGCCGTGGTGCGCTATACGCCATACTTCAAAACCCTATCTATATCGGCAAGATACGGCATAAAGAGAAAATCTATGAAGGCCAGCATAAAGCCATCATTCCGAAAGAACTGTGGAATGAAGTTCAGGAACTTTTAAAGAATGGGGGAAATGCAACGCGCGGAATATCAAAACCGCAACAAACCAATTTATTGAAAGGTATTCTTTTTGATTGCGACGGCACCTGTTACAGTCCTGTCCGCGCCAAGAAGGAAGATAAGAAGGCCTACCGTTATTATATCAGCCAGAACCTTTTGCAATTCCGTGACCATCCCAAAGGCGTCATGGCACGTCTGCCAGCGCACGAGCTTGAACAGACGATCGCGAAAGCTGTACGCAAAGATGTTCTCGATATTCTGGATCTTGATCCGGCGGAAGACTACCGCGTGATTGATCATATCAAAAGCAATTTTCCTGAAAGTGACGAACTCGTAAAATCCTGCGTGCAGAAAATTATGGTCGGACAGGAGGTTCTGACTCTCGAGATCTCGCCGGAACGTCTTCGCAACTTTCTGGAAGAAAAACTGAAACTCACCATCCCCTCGAATATCGAACAGCGGCCACACATCATCTCGATCCCCTTCTCGACCACACGGGCAAATAAAGGAGCTATTATTATGTCTCCTAAAAACACTGATCATGATCCGCTCGATCTTCCACCCCACCAGCTCCGGAACTTGGTTCGCGGCATCGTCTGGCGCGACGAACATTTTGACGGAATGTCGATAGAGGATATTGCCGCACGCGAGGGTCTGTCCAAATCAGGCATCAGAAAGATCATCATGGGCAGTTTCGAGACCCTTATGGCTCTCTAGAAACCGCTCCCCCCAAATTTTTAAAATTCCCTGTTATTTTCCCTGTTAGCAGGGAATTCTGAGGATGCTTTGTGTGCAATATGAAAATATGCTATAATAATGCATGAAGTGGTTGTGGCCCTGATAAGTCACACCGCTATTTTTATTTTGGATTTTTTAAAGGATCAAAAGAATGTCACACAACGAAGATATAAGATTTAAACACAAAGGATTTAATATTAGAGTTTCTCTAGAGGCTTGGGCAGATACAGACATGCTGAACAAGAACAAAAATGAAGCGATACGCATCGCAGATAAGAAACTTGCTGCGGGCGAGATACAAAACAACGAAGTCTTGATTACAACAAAAGACGTAATCGACAGCAAAACTTAAACATTCTGTCATGCGTCTTTTCCAACCGACGAGAAAGTGCCCTGATTTTCCTTCCCGACGCACTCGAAAAAGCAGCGCAGAGAAAAACGGGCATTTAGGAGGATAATCCGGAGTTCTCCAAGTGCGTCCAGAAGCCCCATAAGCAGAAACCCCGCGGAACCGCGGGGTTTTGAGCTACAAATTCTCTTAGTGTCCGAAACCGGAGACTAAATGGTGGTGTATTCGGGTTAATTTGCACAACAAATCTAAAAACGGCAAATATATTGATCTAACATATTAAAATAGAAGAATATTTACTGCGTACCTTTCGGACAAAAATGGCCTTAAAGTGCACAAGAAAAGACTACTTCAGGTCGCCCCAAAGTAGCCTTTTAATTTATCAAAAAGTACGCTTACCGATGCAGATAAATGTGTGTCTTGCGTTTGAAGAACATCGGCCCTGAGATTTGAGTTTGCGTGATCCGCTGCGCTATCTCTGTCAGGCTCTTGTAATAAGATGTCTTATACAAATAGCATGAGGCTAAGCAAAACACCTCGTGCTTTTTACGTTTGTATTCGCGCAGCAGCACAATGCCATGAGGGAGCTTAATTTTATCGCTTTTGGTAGCCATCTGCAAAACCTGACGGGCATACTCAACCGGGTCGTCTTTCTTGATATCCTTTAAGACGACTTCAGGCGTGTAATGCTCAAGATGGATGCGCTGGATGAGTTTAAAGATCAAATCTTCTCTCGTGATGTATTCGGGACACATTTCAAAAAAGCGTCTTTTATATTCGAGCTTAAGCTCCGTCGTAGATGTGAATTGCAGTCTTGCAAATTGGCGCACCATGTACATATCGGCGTGTTCATTCGGTGACTTATTTTCATCAGCCAGAATCAACGGCATAAAGCCGCCCCAGCTGGTCGGAACCTCAATCTGTATGGTATTCGTAGTTGGTCTATCGGCCAATGCCGAGTTTTCGATAATAGAAGTCATATTCGCTTTCCTTTCTTTGTTTAGTTCCCTGCTTAGGAGACAGGATTTATTCAAATCTTCAATTTACCGTTCATAAACAGATAGTTAGCGGTTATCCACTTAAGTATCTGCATATGGCGTTCTTTCTTCTGGTACACGGGCAGAGCCTAAAATTATGATGAGCCATTAAATTTCTCTCCTTCTTTGCTGGTTTGCCGTGAAGAGGGAAAATTACGATGGCGAACCAAATTTTTTTGCTCCCAGTTCTCTGGTAATCGGTTCATCTCCGAAATTACGATGGTGCATCAAAAAAAATTTGCTTCCACTCCACTGGTATGCCGTGGGTCTCCAAAACGACGACGAAAAATAAAAATTTTTTCATCTCAGAATGACTTGTACAAAATCTGGGAAAGATATGACGGAGAGAATCCGTAAAAATTATAAATATGAAGCCCACAATTTTATAAGTTGGCTCTAAAAATGCTTACATTCACACTAATGTTTCGAACTTATCTAACATGACAAAACCCGCGACTGGCGCGGGCTTCAAACAAAATCTTTACAAAATACCTTTGACAAAATCGGTGTATTCTAGCTAATCATTCTAACTTATCAAATGTCATCCAAGATATTGTAATAGAATGATAGATTAACTCTATAGAATTTTAGATATTTAAACGGTATTGGCTTTGTTGTTTGTGCACTCAAGTGATGACTATTTTCTCACTAGAATTAAATCTTTTTGCGCAATTACCCACTTATCCTAAGTAATTAGTTTTGATAATATACTTATACAACAGATGACGTTTGCTTGAAGCACATGATGAAAGTCCGCTACAGGCTGAAACATAAATGTCGCAAATGCGACGGGGTTTTAAATCTCTAACTGCATGCGGTGTTAATCCCGCCAAAAACCCGTTACGGCGGCAATGTCCTCGCTTGTTACAAACGGGCAATGCAATCGCGTGTCGCCAAAATACATATCACCATAGCCCGCCAGTGTTTCAGCCCCTGCGCGACCTAGAATAACCCGCGAATCGTGCGCGGATGGAACGCGCATTGCGATACGTTGCGGAAAGTTAGACTTGATAACGCTTGTTAGCACGTCCGCGCTTGGGCGTTGTGTTGCAAGTATTAGGTGGATTCCCGCTGCACGGGCTTTTTGTGCAATGCGTTGTATTGCCGATTCTAATGCCTTGCGCGTTTTAGCGTCGCTAATCAGATCCGCGTATTCATCAATCATACAAACAATTCGCGGCAGGTCATTACCCGCCATAGCTTGCGCGTTGTATTCGTCAATTGAACGGGCGCCGTACAAACTCATAAGCTTATAACGCGCATCCATTTCAGCGCAAAGCCCCTCAATCGTTTCTAGCGCGGCGGCCGCGTCGGTTATGATAGGTTTGCCGCATAAATGGTATAAATCCTCGTAGTCTTTAAATTCCAGCATTTTAGGGTCAATCAGCACAAGTTGGCACTCATCAGGCGTTTGACGTGCTAGCAGGCTTAGCAGGATACAATTAAGCAATACAGACTTCCCGCTGCCTGTTGTGCCGGCGATCAATAAATGCGGTAAGCGCGTTAAATCCACAATATGCGGTTGGCCGTCTACAGTTTCACCAATGACCACAGGCAAAGCCCCCGGCGCCGATTCCAGCGCCTCAAATAACTTGCGCGGTGTTATTGTTGCGCGGTTGGCGCTGGCTATCTCAATACGGCATACGTTAGTCCCTGGCACGTGTGAAACGGTTGCACTTGTTGCGCCCATGCGCACGGCAATGTCATTTTCAAGCGCTTTGACTTGTGCAAGCTTGGTTGTACCGTCAAGCTGCAAGTCATAAACAGTGACAATAGCGCCCCGGCGCGCGGTTTTAAGCGTCGCACGTGCGCCGAATGTCGCAAGCATGGCCACAAGCCGTTGCCCGTCGCTGCTAGCGTCTTGAAGCCCCTGAGCGGGCGCATGGCTTAATAGGCTTGCGGGCGGCAAATCGCCCCAGTCTATAACAATGGGGTTTGCGGGCGTTGTGGCCTCCACCATTTCACGGGTTATATGCCCCCAGTCGTTTAATTGCGGGACTGGCGGTTGTTTTTTGCGTTTAAAAAACATGGTTAATTCCCCCTAGCGTTTAATTCTAAACTGTTCATTTAAAAGCCTTTTTATGTGTCACTCTCTCAATTCTATTTATATCATCCTCGCTTACACCACACCTATTTGCATAGGAAGCATTAAACGCCACATACTCTAAATTGCGGCCTCAATACTAATGCGCGGAATCCCATCTTTCTTTATCGTTTTGATTGTTGAAAGAGTTAATACTTAGGTCAAGGGGGTAATCACATCTTTTATATTACAGATCAGTTTTTTTTATTTTTTCTGCCCTCTCTAAAGCTGCGTCAATAATAAAACGTGATCGTGACTGACCGCAAATTTGAGCAGCCTTATCAATTCTTGAAACTTCGCCTTGATTAGCAATAACATTAAAGCGAATAGGCGTGGATTTAATCGGAAGCGGAAAAACAAAGGCCATTAACGAAAACGACTTTCCATTCTTAACTTCAGCCTCGCGCAATTTTTTTACTTGAAAATTTTTCTTAAAAATTGGTAGCTCGCCACCGGAATTGAGAATATTAGTAATTGCTTCTTCTAAAGCTTCGTACCCTTTATTCTCTGCATCCCTGATGTTTTTTCCACGCACCTCTAAATCTGCGAAATCAGGAAATTTAATCAGAATTTCGCTTGGATTTTGATAAACATAGCCCCAGATACTAATTCCCCTATTCTGCATTATTGCTTCCTATCATTAAAGATCATTGGTAGATGATCAAAATACACACACATCATATACACACCATAGTGCAGCATACTTATCAGGTGTGCAATAGCTTACTTGCCAACCCTCCTCAAATAAGTCGCATTTTATTTCTCCTAACCGCTTTAATCTACTTGTCTTATCCCCTTTATTCAACTATTTTCAATCCATACACCCATTAAAGGAAAATAGGCCCCACATGGCTGATGATGAGATTTTGACGGTTAAAGAACTGGCCGAGTATCTGAAAATAGCTGAAAAGACAGCTTATCGCTTTGTGTCCGAAGGTAAGATCCCCGCATTCAAAGTCGGCAGTGCATGGCGTTTTCGAAAAGCCGAAATTGATCGCTGGATTGCCGCCCAAGAAAAAACAAGTATCAAAAATGAGGGGGATGCACTGTGAACGCAGTTGAGATCGAAGAAGCCATCTCTCAGCTTGCCGAGCATCCTTTTGATGCGGCGACGTTCCCGTTTGCTTTTTTAGAAGCGTTCGGCAACAAGCCCACGACAATCAAACGCCTAAAAACACCCGCAGGCAATAAAAGCGATATAGACGGCGCAGTCTTACAGCCTAACAACATCCATATCTCCACCTGTGCAACGGGCGAAGTCACGAATACACTCATCAAACTCAAATCCAGCCCTGCCACGACCAAGCAAAAAGCTAAGTTCATTCTAGCAACAGATGGCAATGAGTTTCAGGCTGAAGAAGTTGCCAGCGGCGAAACCGTTGTTTGTGACTATGCCGATTTTCCAAACCATTTCGGCTTTTTCTTGCCGCTGGCTGGGATCAGTACCGTCAAGCAGATTAGCGATAACGCCTTTGATATCCGCGCTACCAGCCGTCTGAACAAGCTCTATATTACGCTGCTGCAGGATAACCCTGAGTGGGGAACTGAAGAACGCCGCCCAGAGATGAACCATTTCATGGCGCGGCTTATCTTCTGCTTTTTCGCCGAGGATACAGGCATCTTCAGCGGCACAAGCCTTTTCACCGGCACAGTAGAAAAGATGAGCGCGAAGGACTCATCCAATACGCATGAAGTAATCAGTGAAATCTTCCGTGCCATGAATACGCACAAAGATCATCGCGCGAATGCCAAACTTCCACGATGGACAGAGGGCTTCCCGTATGTGAATGGTGGCCTGTTCTCTGGCAGTGCAGATGTTCCCATTTTCAGCAAAATTGCTCGTTCTTACTTAATCCATGTCGGCCACCTTGATTGGACAAAAATCAATCCTGATATTTTCGGCTCCATGATCCAGGCCGTTGCAGACGATGCCGAGCGTGGCGCACTGGGCATGCACTACACCAGCGTGCCGAATATTCTAAAGGTTCTGAACCCGCTCTTCCTGGATGATTTGCGCGAACAGTTGGATGCAGCAGATACGCCAATCAAGCTGCTTAATCTGCGGAAGCGTATGGCGCGTATTCGTGTATTTGATCCCGCCTGTGGCTCCGGTAACTTTCTTGTTATTGCATACAAACAAATGCGGGAGATTGAGGCAGAAATCAACAAACGCCGTGGTGAACAAGACCGCCCCAGCGATATACCCCTCACAAATTTCCGTGGGATTGAGCTGCGCGACTTTCCGGCCGAAATTGCACGGCTTGCGCTTATCATCGCGGAATATCAGTGTAACGTCCTGTACCGCGGCCCGGGAGCCGCCTTGGATGTCTTTTTGCCGCTTAAAAAAGAAAACTGGATTACGTGCGGAAATGCGCTGCGGCTTAACTGGCTTTCTATCTGCCCACCTACAGGCATAGCGGTGAAGGTACAAGGCGATGACTTGTTTTCAACACCCCTACAACAGGCGGAGATCGATTTTGAAAACGAAGGGGGCGAAACCTATATTTGCGGTAACCCTCCATATAAGGGGGCACGCAAACAGGAGCCTCAAGAAAAAAGTGACCTTAAGTACGTTTACAAAGAACATCCTGATTATAAGGATGCTGATTACGTGACCGGATGGTTCATTAAGGCTTCAGAATATTGCACACTAACTAAGGCTAAATTTGCGTTGGTAACAACGAGTTCCATTTGTCAAGGTGAGCAAGTCCAGTTTGTATGGCCTAGAATTTGGAAAAAAAATCAGGAAATTTATTTTGCCTATTCTTCTTTTGAATGGAGCAATAATGCCGCTAATAATGCTGGGGTATTTGTAACAATCATCGGTGTTCGGCCCTCTGTTTCTGGAGAAAAATTTATTTTCGATGAGGATCAGAAAAAGAGTGTAGCAAACATATCCCCGTATCTGATTGCAGGAGAAAATATTGTAGTTGAAACAGCAACTACCCCAATCGCTGCCGACTTTCCTAAAATGATAATGGGAAACATGGCAAGAGATGGAGGGAACTTAATTTTATCTCTTGATGACGGGCGGGAATTAATCGCCGCCCATCCCGAAGCGCGACAATTTTTATTGCCTCTTTTAGGGACGAAAGAGATTGTTGGGGGAACACTCCGATTTGCTCTACACCTTCAACAGTCTAATCAAACCATATGGTCTCAAATCCCTGCTATAAAAAAGCGTGTTGAGGCTACCCAGATTTTCCGTCAAAAATCTAAAGCAAAGACAACCAACGGCTACGCTAGTGTTCCATATCGTTTTGCTCAATATTGCCACAAACAAGAAGTAGCTATCGCTCTGCCATCCGTGACACCAGAAGAGCGCTCTTATGTAACACCATTACTTCTCCCAGAAGGGTATATGGTGACCAATCTGGCATATTTAATCTATGGATTTGGCACTGAACTTTTCGCGCTTTTATCTTCTCGAATGCATACGGTTTGGGTTCGTTCGGTCTCTGGAAGGCTTGGTGAAGGAATTCGCTACACCCCAACTGTTAGTTATCATACGTTCCCTATTCCACAGTTAACTGAAAAACAAAGAGCAGACTTAACGTGCTGTGCTGAAGATATTTTGTTAGCGCGGGAGGCGCATTTCCCTGCCACTATCGCCGACCTTTATGACCCAGAGAATATGCCCGAAAACCTCCGCCATGCGCACGAACGCAATGATGAAGTGTTAGAGCGCATATATATTGGTCGACGCTTTAAAAACGATACCGAACGCCTCGAAAAACTTTTCGAGTTATACACAAAAATGACCAACAAAAAGGGGGTAGCATAATGCAAACCAGCACTATGATTTCTCCATCTTCAATGCTGGATATTATTGACCGTATTGAAAAAGCCATATGGGATAAATTTGAAACAAAAAAATATCAAAATGTAAAACGTTACATTTCAAGATGGCATAAAGATTTCTACGATGATCGTGGAAATTACTATGGTAGTAATTTTGAAATAGTTACACAAAAAGATAGTGAAAACATTGATCTACCAGCAACACTAGATACCATGAGTGATGAGTTGTTATTTCAGATTGCTGTGGATTTAAACATTGAAGTCCCTGGACTGGTTTACAGTGTTGCCGAAATAAAAGGTGTTCTTTCACAAAAATATGAAGACGTAGGCCGTACATTTGAAAAAGCGCATGAAAAAATTTATTCTGAACCATCAACCGCTATAATCATGGCAAACTCTGCGCTTGAGCGTATTATCAAAAAAATATGCTCAGATAATTCTATTGATGGATGTAACTCAAAAGATACGCTCTATAAACTTACCTTACATATTCTCAAACAGTTCAATTTCTTCCCAGATAAAAGCCTGAATACGAATATCAGGAACATAGGATCGGGCTTATTAAGCGCATCTCAGGCTATAGAAAATATTCGAAGCAATAATACAGAAGCCCATGGAACAGAGGATGAAGTTATATCTGATCCGCTATATGCGATGCTGGTAGTAAACACCGTAGCAACAGTTGGGCTGTTTCTTCTTAATTATTACGAAAAACATTACAAGCCTGTGTCAGATAACAGCTTAGACGATGAAATACCATTTTGAGGAACAAGCAATGACAGACATTAAATCCATCCCCTCTGTAACCGTCAAATATGCCAGCAATGGTAGTTCAACCACCGCAAATGCGATGGGGATGCGGGTTATGCAAGAGCGCGCCTATGAAAAGCGTGGCGAACAATATCTGCTGATTAAATCTCCGCCGGCATCGGGTAAAAGCCGCGCATTGATGTTTATTGCATTGGATAAGCTGCATAACCAGGGCCTGAAAAAGGCATTGATTGTTGTGCCGGAAAAATCTATCGGCTCCAGCTTTAATGATGAGCCTCTGTCAAAATACGGTTTCTGGGCAGATTGGGTTGTCGCCCCGCAATGGAATCTTTGTAACGCCCCAGGCGATGATAATGGCGGCAAGGTCAAATCGGTAAAAGCCTTTCTTGACAGTCCTGACCGCACGCTGGTTTGTACCCATGCCACTTTCCGCTTTGCGGTGGAACGCTTTGGGATTTCTGCTTTTGACGACTGCCTGATTGCCGTGGATGAATTTCACCACGTGAGTGCAGCGGAAGATAACATTCTGGGTGGGATCATTACCCAGCTGATTACAAGAGATAAAGTGCACATTGTGGCGATGACCGGGTCATATTTCCGTGGTGATGCCATACCTGTGTTGATGCCTGCCGATGAAGCACGCTTTGAAACTGTCACCTACACCTATTATGAGCAGCTCAATGGCTATCAATACTTAAAACGTCTTGATATCGGCTATTACTTTTATTCTGGATCATATATTGACGAGATCGCAGACGTGCTGGATACAGACCTGAAAACTATCCTGCATATCCCCAATGTTAATTCTCGTGAAAGCACCCAGCGCGGCAAAACGACTGAGGTAAGTGAAATCATGGGGACGATGGGTGAATGGAAAGGCAAAGATCCCATCACAGGATTTGATCTTGTTGAACGTCCCGATGGCCGCATTTTGAAAGTTGCTGACCTGGTCGATGATGGCCCAGAGCGGCATTCTAAGGTTCTAACCTCCCTGAAAGATCCAGCGCAAAAAGATAACCGTGACCATGTAGATGTGATTATTGCTCTTGGTATGGCGAAGGAAGGATTTGACTGGATCTGGTGTGAACATGCACTGACCGTTGGATACCGTTCAAGTTTGACTGAAATTATCCAGATCATTGGCCGCGCCACCCGCGATGCAAAAGGAAAGACACAGGCACGCTTTACCAATCTAATCGCGGAGCCAGATGCAAGCTCTGAGGCTGTGACAGATGCGGTGAACGATACACTCAAAGCCATTGCAGCCAGCCTGCTCATGGAGCAGGTGCTTGCGCCCAAATTTAACTTCGTACCTAAAAATCCGCAAAGCGGCCCCGTTGATGGCATGGATTACGGCACGGGTGGTTATGACTCGACCAAGACCAATGTAGGCTTCGACCCTGTCACGGGTGCAGTGCAGATGGAAATCAAAGGCCTTATTGAACCTAAAAGCGCAGAGGCTCAGCGTATTTGCAAAGAAGATCTGAATGAAGTTATTGCCGCCATTGTGCAGGATAAGCCTTCTTTAGAAAAAGGAATTTTTGATACTGAACTTGTACCGGAAGAAATCACCGAGGTGAGGATTGGTAAGATCATCCGCGATAAATACCCCGATTTAAGCGAAGAAGATCAAGAAGCCATACGCCAACGCGCCGTGGCAGCGATCAATATCGTGCAGGAAGCTAAGAAAATCATTTCCGACCCAGCTACGCCTGGCGCGCTCACAACCAGCAACACAGCCCTCATTGATGGGGTGCGCAAATTTGCCATGGATGTACGCGAACTGGATATCGACCTGATCGACCGCATTAACCCATTTGGCGAAGCCTATGCTATCCTTTCTAAAGCCATGAATGAGGATAGCCTGAAACAGGTTGCCGCAGTCATCGCAGGCAAGAAAACAAAGCTCTCCCCTGAAGAAGCGAAAGATTTGGCCACACGTGCCGTGAAGTTCAAAAAGGAACGTGGCCGTCTGCCATCCTTGGATTCTGCAGACCCATGGGAAAAGCGCATGGCCGAAGGTGCGGCAGCTTTTGTACGATACAAGGAAGAAGGACGCTATGAGTGATCTAGACGAACTTTATGATGAATTAAGCGATCTTCACGTTGCAAAAAAAGAAGGTTCTGGCCGCACGGCACGTGAAGAACGAATTATTGCCGGATTTGAAGATATCGAGCGATTCTTTGAACAACACGGGCGTCTTCCCTTACACGGTGAAGATAAAGACATTTTTGAACGCCTTTATGCTGTGCGGCTTGATAAAATTCGCGGATCAGAGGAGTGCCGCCTGCTTCTTTTAGATTTGGATAAGCATGGCCTTTTGGGGGATGCAGCAGCTATCTCAGGGAGCGCAGATAACGAGCTGGATGATGAAACACTTTTGGAAGAGCTGGAAGGCATTATCAAGAGTGATATTACCAATCTGACGCATGTACGCCCTCGTGCCGAAATTAATGCTGCAGAAGAAATAGCCAACCGCACACCATGTAATGATTTTCAGAAATTTAAGCCATTGTTTGATGCGGTATCCGAGGAGATCGCTAAGGGTATACGACAGTCTCTTCAGATAAGAAAAGATGCAGGCTTTCTCAAGTCGCGCATTAAGGTTGGAGACTTTTTCATTCTTTATGGCCAGATGGTATATGTTGCCGAAATCGGCGAGCCTATTAAAGGCTCGAATGAAGCCATGGATGCACGTCTTCGTGTAATCTATTCAAATGGCACAGAAAGCAATCTCCTCTTAGATTCTTTGCGTCGGGGCCTTTATAAGGATGAAGCTAGCCGTATCGTCACCGAACCCTCTGCTGGCCCTCTTTTCTCTGGCGAGTTTGAAGATGGAGACGTTGAAACCGGAACGATCTACGTTTTGCGCAGTGACTCTGACTACCCTTTTATAAAAGAAAATCGTGAATTCATTCATAAAATAGGTGTCACTGGCGGTGATATCAAGAAACGCTTAGGCAATCCAAAAGTTTCCTCCACCTATCTGATGGCAGATGTCGAAATCGTGGCAACCTATGAGCTTTCCAATATCAATCCTGTCAAACTTGAAAACCTCATCCACCGCTTTTTTAAGCCTGCACAGCTGAATATTGAAATTAAAGATCGTTTAGGAAATCCAATTGATCCCCGTGAATGGTTTCTCGTGCCTTTATTCGTAATTGACCAAGCTATTGAGCATATCAAGAATGGCACGATTATAAATTATATATATGACCAGCAGGCAGCCTGCTTGGTGCGGCAGCAAGGACATTGAGCATGAGCACCACACCGAATCCAATTTTTTCCGTATCCGCTAAATACTTGGGGCCAATCTTCTCTCTGGACGGAGATCTTACGAAGCATGCCCAGAACCTGATATTTGCGCGAAATGGTACAGGGAAATCCTTCTTGTCTCGCGCACTCCGCTACCTAGCTTTGAAAAGCCAAGGCAGAGACATCACTGATGCTGCTCGTAACCTTGTTTCAGACGAGTCACCAGACGGCAAGGGAACCTTTTCGTTCTCTCGGGGGACGGTCGCCATGGGAGCATTGCAATTAGAAAAAAACGGAAACAATGTATCTGTAAATATTTTGGATACAATATTTCATGTCTTCTCAGAAGATTTCGTGCACGAAGAACTCAGAGAACGGTCATACGAGATAGATGGAAAGATTGAGAATCAGATTTCTGTCGATAGCGAGAACATCAAGATAAAGGATGCGCAAGAGGCTCTAGAAAAAGTAGTCAGAGATGAGCAGTCAACCGTGTCCGTCCTTCGCGCTAAATACGAGAATGAAAAACTTGCGGAACTCCATCAAAAAGCCAGCATAAACAAACAGCTTAAGGAATACAAGGCTTTGAGCCTTGATATCTTGCTAAGACATTATATCGAAAAGCCAGTTCCACCCGAACAAGCTTTTGCTGAAATTCTCACGGATCTAGACAGCCTCAAGTCCATTCCAGCGGAACCATCATATCCTGACACACTAGATTTAATGAGGAGTGACGATATTGATTTGGGAGAGTTGACTGTATCCCTTCAACGGGTGACTTCTCCGTCAAGCGTTTCCGAAGGCATTAAGAAAAAAATCGATACCCACCACAGCTTTTATGAGATCGGTGCGAAGATTATTCAAGATGATCATTGTTCAACATGCCCGTTCTGCGAACAAGGCATCACGTCTCCTGATCCAAAAGCTGTAATTGATGCTTATATTTCTTATTTTAATGATGAAGAAGAAAAGCATAAAGCGGAACTTCGAGAGTTCTTTCGTAAGTTCAACCAGAAAAATACGGAACTTAAAGAAGCTGAGGCTAAGCTTGCCAAGCAAAAATCACGATATGATACGCTAAAACGTTTTGTTCCGTCTAAAAAAAGCATTGAGATTGATGATGGAGAGACAGAATTCAAGGAGTTGCGAGCAACAATCATTGATATTAAGGAAGCCATTCAGAAAAAGGCTGGCGCACTATCATCCCCGCATCTGCTACCAAGTGGCAACGTGTCCACCAACATCACAAACATCAATAAGGTCATTGAAGATAACAACACAAAAGTCCTAGAACTCAACGAGGCTGTCAAAAAGTCTGATGAAGAACGTAAATTCCTTCAACGCAAAGCTTGTGAGGTATTCGACCGTGGGTTCGCAATAAGTCACTGGCCAGACATCGAATCCTTGAGAAGGATCGAGGACGATATCAAAGATAAGAAGGAAGAACTAAAAGTCCTTGAAAAATCAAACCCGTCAACGAACGCTCGTGATCGTGTTGCTGAAACCTTCGAACTTCTACTCAAAGAGTTTTTTGCTGATAAATACGTCTTTGACAAGGATAAGTTCGCTATCAAGCGTGGTGGCCATGAGATGGCACGCGGTCCTCACCGCACGTTGAGTGATGGAGAGAAAACAGCTATTGCGTTCTGTTACTTTATAGCCTGCGTTCACCGCAGGGTGACATCGAACAGCGATTACAGGAAGTTGTTTTTGATATTTGATGATCCGGTAACTTCGATGTCATATGATTTTGTGTTTGCCATTGCGCAAACACTTAAGAATCTAAGCATTTCGGAAAAAGGTGAGGTTTGGATAAATCCTAGCAAGATTGACGGCAATAATTGTAAACGACCAGAGCTTCTGATTTTGACCCACAGTAGCTATTTCTTTAACATCTCTCGGACAAATCGAGTCATCAAAGAAGATGCTACATTTTCTCTTTCTACTGACGGCACCACACATGAACTGACGCGCCTGACGAATTACGTGGCTCCGTTTGAGCGACAACTTGCGCATGTCTATCATGTTGTAAATGGCAACAATCCAGACTACAGTACTGGTAACGCAATTCGTTCCGTTCTAGAAGCGATTGGACGCTTTTGTAGACCTGATAAGTCGCAGAGCCTAGAAAATTTTATCGCTTATCTTGCAGGTGAAGAGGGATTTAGCATCAAGAGCATAATGGTGAACTCTCTCTGTCACGGAACCTATTATGATGAGATGCCATCACCCGACGATCTTAAATTGGCGTGTAAGGAGACAATCACTGTGGTTGAAAGGTTTGCAGGGGGACAAATTGAAATCATTAAGAGTGCCACCAGCAGAAAGACTCCGTAGTCTCAAAATTTAACTAAAAACTTAATGCATTAATTACAGAGATTTCTGTTGACATGTTTTGAGCTGCAATCTTAACGTTGCATAGTCCTGCACCACCAACGGCCACACAGCACCTTCTGTTGCGGACTCGATTTCAGCCGCTAATTTGTTTTGAAATTCGCGGCTGTATTCCTTGATAGGCGGACATGCCGTGGCAGAGTTAGAATTTGCCCCTGCGCAGGCGGTCAATAAGCTCACCGCGAGTACGGGGAGCATCCAGCGTGGCACGAAGTTGCGCATCTTTTACCTCTATGATTTTCTTGAGTTGATCGTTGCGTTCGGCATTGCGTCCCGCCTGGCGTGCGCCAAGCAGGATGGTCAGCACCGAAAGCCCAGCCACGCCCCATCCGATGAGGCGCAGCACATGACTGGACAACCAGCTTTTAAGAATTGCCAGCATCAGCGCAGCCCTTTCCGATGATCGTCGATACGCGCCCACAGCATGACACCGATGCCAATCAACGTGACGGCCAACAATGCCCATTTCGCAACTTCCAGATATGGCGCGATAGCCAGCAACGCGCTTGTTGCAGGCTCCAGCGTTTCTTGGACCGCTTCAATCGCCCCAGCGCCCATCGTGCCCGCCGTGGCAACCTGACCGCCCTTAACGGTGCGGGAAGCCTGCAGGCTTTGTTGTTTCGGCTCCACGCCCGCCAGCACCAGCGCCTTGGTGATTTCAGCGTCGCTGTACGGTTGCTGGCCGTTTTCATGTTGAATGATGGCTTTCACAATCGGCTGCAAATGCTCGAAACGGTGCATATCCAGCGTTTGTAGCGCAGAAAACCCCGTATTCCGCGCTACAGCCTGAATATACGAGACGGTGTTATTCTCGATGGCTGGCGCCCAGCGCGTGATAATTCCTTCGATTGTGCAAAGGCCGTATTTGTCCTGATAGGTAATCAGCAGCCGTGCCAGTGCGCGAATGCCGTAAATGGCAGATTTGAATGTGAAGAACTCACGGTCGTTCTGCTCTTTGGCTAGACCTTGCCAAGGGTCACCATTACGGCGGATATTTCCAGGATTGTGATTGCGAATACCGCGCGGTTTTTGGGTCGGCATGGTCTTTCTCCTTTGGTTAATAAAAAAACCGCCTCTTGAGGGCGGTTTTTGCTTCTTGTGATTTTATAGCTGGTTGCTATAGTTAATGATTATTAAGAGAGAGTTTTTATGGCATTAAATTTATGTGAAAAAGTAAAAGAGTTTCTGGAAAGTAACCCTGTGCAGCGTTTCACGGCTCGTGAAATTGCAACGTGGGTTTTTGAAACATATCCAGAACAATGCCGTAAGAAACAAACACGCTCTACCGCGACTGTAAATCCGATTGATAATGATCACGCTTTATTACAACAACTTGTTTCTGAAATTGACTCGCAGAGACCACGACTACAAAAGCGTTACCCTCAGATAAAAACAACTGAAGGGAGATCTCGTAAGTATTATTACGATGCAATAATGGATATGGTTTCACCCATTGTGGGCAATGCCGAAAAAGTTAGGCAGTCTATAGGCATTTATCGAGGGATATCAAAACACGCTAAGGAAATAAATAAAGAAAAACAAGGCCATTTCTTTGCTGTGGTGCAGAGTATGGCCATTGATACAATGGTGATGTCAACTTTCAAAATATACGACACAAGCAACAAAAAGTATAAGAAACACACGATACCTGAACTGGTAGACTTCTTAATCGAAAACAAATGTAGTGCCAAAATAAGAAATCCTGATCTTTTGAAGAAGCTGGGAGTTGAATCGCTTGATGATATCAAATCCCAAATTCCCTCAAGTGAGAATAGTAGCTGCTTAAAATCACTGTTTGTTTGGAGAGATAAAGTAGTTGCTCATCAAGAAAATACTTTAAACAACTATGAAGCACAAAATCAGCTAAAAGGTTTTCCTAGCATTGATGAGATAGAAGAAATAAACAATTGGTCATTCAGTTTTTGCGAGCTGTTTGTTGATATATTCAATAATGATACGATGCTAGATACATGCGAGAGAGGCTCAAGTAGGATGGCTACTTTGAATATAATTAGAAAGGTTCTGAGCAAGCCTCTTGATGGCTTTGAAGAAGTTAGAGAATTTTACTCCTAATTGTTTAAATTTGATCTCGTTCAAGCATCCCCAACACCTTCAGGCATTTTCCTTTGGCTTCAAAAATGCCTGCCCATTGTTCGGCTTCAGCGGTATCTGTTTTGGCAAGGATTAAGGTGAATCCTGTAACGCCGCGTTGCTGGGCGGTGATAAAATCTTTTAAATCAAACTCTGCTTTGCGAGCCAGCGTGCAGGCGATTGTGCGGGTGGCGTAGCAGAAAATATCCATCAGAGCGTTGATTTCATTTTCAGTGCATCCGGCGTTTTGAATGTCGTCAATGTGGGCGTTCCAAAATTTCTTGCTCATGGCTTTCTCCTTTGTTGTTGAACACAGTAAACAGTAACGCTTCTATTCGCCGGTTAATCCAGTGAATAAGACGCTTATAAATGGCTATATTTCAGGGTTTTTGATTATATGATTATCGGTGGAATATCCCGCCTTTGGCGGCAATGCCTGCTACCAAAAGAGCCAAAAGCCCGACCGTCACCCAGCGCACCAGCGTTTGCAGGAATGTCCGTTGCATGACTTTGATTGAACCCGCCAGATCACGCAGGGTGCGGATATCGTTGGCGGCATCCTCATCAGCCAAGCCAACTTCTTTCAGGGCTTTGCGTGCGCCACGACAGGCGGCTTGTTCCAGCAGGGTTTCGAATTCTTCGCGCGGGATATTGACCATGTGGCTTTTTACTGTGTCAGAAGTATAAGGTGTATTGTCGCTCATTTACCAATCTTCCTCCTCTTCTTCCTCCATCATTTGTGCCTTGCACATCAGCTGTAATTCCTTGTGCCGGTATTGCGGATCAATGATGGACGTGATGTCGTAAATCATTCTGTCATGCACAATGCGCATAAAGGACTTCATACCCTCGCGATAGCGAATGCGGATGCGCACGGTGGTTTCGGATTGGATGGCTTGCGCGGCGATAAATTCGCGGCCTTGCAATGGCTCGATTGATGCCCAAAGCGTAGCAACCGTAACCCACGTATAGCTAATAGCGCCCGTATTTTGATTTTGTGTCCAAGTATAATTTTGCAGCTCGACACGCTGCCTTAGACGACCGGCTCTCATGGTTAGGCTCTTGGAATACGATAAGGATCAAGCAATGCGTCCGCAAAACTATGGGGAACAATTTGTGATGCTGTTGTGAATGGAAGATTTTCGCGTTGCTCGTAAAGCGCGCCAATGCGCAGTAATATCCACTGCACAATCGAACGTGGTATATCTGCCGCGACCCCGTATCCGCAGATTAATGTCAGGGTTGCGCTATCAGAAACCCGCACACGCGGCGGCCATTTTTTATCAAGCACATAATCTGCACCATCCGAAGCTATGCTTTGCAGGGGAAGAAACCCATCAAGTATAACGCTTTCATCTTTATCCATCTCCAACGCCCATGTTTGCGTGATAAGACGCAAACCCGTTAGATGTTCGGCCTGTTCGCGGGCTGTAACGATAAGGGCTGCTATAAGGTCATCATCCTCTTCCATTTCGGTTTCGACACGCAAATGCAGCTTTGCATCGGCAAGTGTCACCGGCTCGGTGGCCGGTGGTGTAATTAATTGGGCTTTCATTTTATTCCCCATCATCCTGCTGAAGGTATTTAACCGCGCCACCAACATCAATCAGATTGCCATCATGACGAGAGAATGCTAAAAATCCGACCTGTCCTTTTTCGGTGTATTTTGAATCTGTAAGGCGGAACAAGGATACCGCCATAACGTCGCGGATCAGATATTTGGAAAAGTCGCCAAATAAAACGGTTTTTGCTGCCGTTGCCAGAGTGGGCATATGCTGATTGATTGTGTAGCTATACCCTAAAATCGTATCAGGCTCTTTGACGGCGACACCCGGCAACCATAGGGGGCGATTTTGGTCGTCTTTCAGTTTTTTCAATTGTTTGAGCGTGCCGTCATGGAACATAAACCGGCAATTGCCTGATTGGCGATAGGCGGGATCAACGCTGTGTTCCAACTCGATAAGTTCATCAAACGTAATGGCGTCCTCGGCGCTTGCGGTTGCGCCCAAACTTGCTGCCGTTACGATGCCTGTGGGCTGCCCTGTTCCCGTGCCGACTGTAAAATGCTTGTTGGTAATACGGGCAATACGCTGGGCCAAGCGGTCTGTAATATGCGCTTCCAGATCAATGACAGCATCTTGCAAAAGCTCGAACGGCACGGCAACGGATTTCGAGCTGTATTTATAAGCACCTAGCGTTTTAACACCAAAGCTGAAATCTGCGGCAGAAACCGATTGATTTTCACCTACAATTTCACCTTCTTCTGCGGTGGCATTTGTGGTGGGGTAATTAATGGGATTACCGCTGGCTGTCGGCAAAATAGTCGCGACATCGCGCAAACCGCCAAAGGCTTTCATAGCCTCAATTAACTGGCGGGCAACATCAGTCGGAACCAGATAACCACCTTCGGCAGGAACGCTTGTCCCCAGCGTCGCGCGAATGGCCGCCGCTTTACGTGCAACAATCTGCTGTTGCTCATAGGACAAAGCCTCCGTTCCGCCGCGCAGCCATGATACGAAAACAGATTTTTCCTGCTGGAGCTGGTTTGCGGCTTCGTCAGTAGAAAGCCCCTGTTCATCGGCACGTTTTTCAATAGAAGCGCGGTTCTGCGCCTCAAGATCAAATGCTTTTTGTGTGCGTTCAATCTGGGTGTCCAGACGGTCAATATCAGAAACCAGCGCATCATATTGCTTTTGCTGCTCGTCTTTCCATTGATCGCCCTGATGCTGATCGACCAAATTGCGCAAGCTCTTTGCTTTGGCAGAACGCTCTTCACGTAGTTTTTGGATGCTCATTGCTTTTCTCCATAAAAAAATCGCCCGAAGGCGATGGTTGATAATTGCGTATATAGTTCAGTTTGCTTTTTCTATGACCTCAACCCGCCTCAGCCTGTCATACAGGCCATAATCTGTGCGGGTGAAAGCATCAGGCGGATGGACATAGGCCGATACATCCCAGCGCTGTTGCGCTTGTTTTTCTTCTGAAACTGCAAGGCGGTCAACAAAGCGCGCATCAAGCGCCTCTTGGGCTGTAAACCATGTTTCCCTGTCCATCCAATCAGCAATCTGTGCCTTATCATTTCCGGTCTTTTCGTGATAATCGGCCAGAATGCTGGCATCGATTTTTTCCAAGGTGGCGGCCATGTCCAAAAGATCATGACGATTGCCAATAACCAATCCCCATGAATTATGAATCATAAGAAATGCGCCATCGCTCATCTCCACCGCATCGCCCGCCAGCGCAATATAAGAGGCTGCCGATGCCGCCAAGCCATCGATATGAGTAATAATCTGCGCGGGGTGCTGCTTTATGGCCGTTACCATGGCGCGGGCGTCAAACACATCACCACCCGGGGAGTTAATGCGCAAATGTATAACAGGCGCAGATATGGCCGCCAGATCTTTGACAAATTGTGCCGCACCGATCCCGCCCCATGCACTTTCACCAATCACATCATAAAGCCAGATTGTCGCTTCCTGCGCAGCAATATTGGAGCAATATTGTCGCGGATATGTCCTGTTATCCTGCAACAGTTGCTGTATCTTGTTTTTCTGTAACATCTTTGCCCTCTTTCGGTTTTGATAAAATATCTGCGCCTGATAAAGCCGGAAGGTTTTCAAGGCGGCGCACCTCATTTTGTGTCATCCATGCCGGATTTTGCGTACCGCCCAGCGCCTTGGTGTAATATTCCGCCCGTGATTTTGAATCGCCGCGCAAAAGCCCTTCCACATTGAATTCTGAAAAATATCGCTCCGTCCAAAAGCACTTACGGTTAATTTCCTGCTCAATACGATTGAGATGCGGGGCAAGTGTATATTGAACAAAGCCGATGCTTTGCTGCTCAATGCCTGACCCCCAAGAGGTTGATTTATCCGTTTCCCCAATCATATGCGGTGGCACACCAAACGCGCGGGCGATATCGGACACCTGAAAACGGCGCGCTTCGATCAATTGGGAATCCTGTGCCGAAATTGTAAGTTCCTTTAAATCTGTTCCTTCTGTAAGGACAATCGGCAAACTTGTATTATGCGCTCCACCATATTTTTGCGCCCAGATACGGCGTAGATTATCAATTTGCTCTTGGTTCATCTTACCGGCCACTTTTAAAGCAACATCAGGATGCGCGCCGCTGGCAAAAAATCGGGCGCTGAATTCCTCTGCCGCCAGCGCAAGACCGATCGCTTCTTTGGCAGCATGACGAATAACGCTCATACCTCGCAGACCGTTAAAACCAAAACCCGGAATGTGCAAAATGTCGTCCTGATCTCTCCCTACCCATGTGCCAGCATGAGAAAACTCATAACGCAAACGCCCTTCAATTTTGCGAATGGATACAGAACGGCTATCCAAAGGATGTAAGGCCAAAATTTTTCCGCCGCGGCCACGTTCTATTGCTGCAAGGCCATCACCGGCAAGAAGCATTTGCCCCACCATATACTCCCAGAACACAGCGGCAGAGACGTGCGGGCAGGGCTGCTCATTCAAAAGCCACCATAAATCCGGGCGTATGCGTTCCCGCCCGTCTTCCGTTCTTTGATAGATATTGAGCGGCAGGCTGGCTATCGCCCCTGCAATCAAACGAACACAGGCATAAACCGCTGTGACCCGTAGCGCCGATTGTTCCGTCACCGCAACGCCAGAAACCGACGGCATGCCGGAAAGCAGTTCGTAAAGTTCGGCGCTGCCCAGCTCAATTGTATTGTGTGGCTCTATCGCAACAGGGCGTTTTTTGAAAATTGAGAAAAGGCTCATAAAGCAACAAATCCTTGTTCGATAACCCCGCTATCGCCATTTTCGAGCAGGAAACGATTAAGCCCCATCAAGATAGCGATAACGCCATCGATTTTATTTTCAGGGCGTTCCTTGCGCGGGTAGATATTATCCTTCGCGTCACGATGGCAAACCACATTGCTTACCATCCATGTCAAAACAGGATCACCATCAAAGGCAAACTTGCCTTGCAAAACCAGCGCCTCTAATTGCTTCATAGGTTCGGAAAAGTTTAAAACGGTCGGGCGCACTTCAATCATGGGCAAACCTTCTCCCATCATGCGCGTTGAAAATTGCGTGGCCTGAAACGGGTCGAAGGCAACCGCTTTCACATCAAAACGGCGGCTCCAATCCAGCAACTCATCTTCAATCAGTGAAAAATCGGTGACATTGCCCGGTGTGGCCGTTAAGTGGCCTGCATTCATCCAACCCTGATATTGACTATTTGCTGCAGAGAATACGGTTTCTTCAGGCAAAAAATGCCGTACAAAGCTCACCATTCTGCCCTCTTGTTCAAACAGGATAGCCATAGAGGCAATATCAATCTTGCTGGCCAAATCAATCCCGATCCAACATGATTGTCCCTCGAATGCCTCTAGCGGCAAGGCTGTATCCGCGCATTTTTCCCATGCACGAATATCCATCCATGCGGTATCCGTGCTTACCCAGTCATTGCAATGTTTTGTGCGAAAGTTATTTGTCGCCGAGGGTAATTGCATAGCCTTAGCTTGTAACGGCAACACGACTTCCGGCCTGACAGAAATCCCCCAATTGGGATTAGCCTTAATCAAGGCATCTTCCACTGCCCAATCATCCGTATCATCAAGGCCATAGATAATGCCAAACTGGCTCTCATCTTCAACGATATTTGAAAGCACTTTTGTAACGAAGCTGCGCACTTCATAACAAATACCCGCACGGTCAGAACCCGCCGTTGTAATAACCCACAGCAATGAATTATCCCGTTTACCCGTTGCCGTTTCAACAACATCATAAACCGTACGGGTTTTATGAGCGTGCAGCTCATCAATACAGCCAAAATGGATATTGAGGCCATCCAGCGTAGAACCTTCTGCCGACAAGGCTTCAAACTTTGATGCCGTGGCCAGAACATGGATATTATGCGCCCCCACAGTAACGCCATATCGCGCCCGAAATCCTTTTGATTTTCTGGCCATTTGCTGCGCATCACCAAAAACAATGCGTGCCTGATCCCGCGTGGTGGCCAAAGAATAGCACTCTGCACCACCTTCACCATCTGCCGTCAGCATATAAAGCCCTACGGCAGAAGACAGGGTGGATTTCGCATTCCCACGCGGGACTTCAATATAGACACGGCGAAAACGCCGCCTGCCACCTTTATCAACCCACCCGAAAATCGTTGAAAGAATGAAAATCTGCCATGGCTCAAGAATAATCATTTGCCCTGCCAATGGGCCTTTTATATGCGGCAGCAATTCAACAAAGGCACATAAATTATCCGCCGGACGATATTTACGACCTTGTGAGTCCGTTAGGATGGGATTGAAGCGATAGGGCGAATTCTTTCCTTTAAAGCGCTTCAAATCATCCAATTGCCGCTGGCAAGCCTTCTTGACCCATTGGTTTGCAGGCACATACCCCGCTACCACAGATTCAGCATAGCGCTTGGCAATAGCGGTATAGTTTTTCGGCATAGTCTTCTATCCCCCCGCAATCACATTCCAAGGGTCATCTTCTGTTTTCGTATCCTGTTTAATGACCACGCGTGAGCGGGAGGCAGGCGTAAAACCCATCTCCGCCGCCGCCTTCATCATGATTTGCGCTTGCTTGTTTACAATCGCCAGATATGGCGACTGCATAGGAACACCGGTATTGGGTGCTTTAACTAACATCCCTGTACGCGCCAATTTGTCGCTGGCTTCCTGATACAAATCATAAGCCACCACCCATACGGCAAACACGGAAGCATCAACATCTTTTAAAAGCCCCGGCGGCGCAAACTCCACAACATCGCGCCAGATATTCTGTTGACGCTGCGATAGCCATGCAGGTGCAGCCGCCAGATCGGCGCGTGGTTGAGGTTCTTGCTTATTGATTTTTCTTTTTCCGGGGTTACCCGCAACCAGTTTCAGAGCCGTCGGCTTTGGCTTCCTTCCTCTCATGGGCTTGATACCCCCCTATGCCAATTTCGCGGGCACAAAAATTTGACGGGGGGCGCGTACCGCTCGGCCTTAGCCCCAGACTTTGCCTCCCCCGCCTGATATGACAAGGCTAACGGCGCTTTGGATTGCCAAACCCGCCATCCTCGCGTGCCGTTTTACGTGCATGGCACGAGGCACACAGCGCCTGTAAATTACTGCGGTCATTATCCAGCGCATCGCCATTGATATGATCGACAACGCTCGCAGCCTTCACAAGGCCAGCCTGCGCGCACAAAGCGCATAAAGGTTGCTCCTGCAGCACCAGCGCTCTTAACCGTCGCCACCGCCGATCATTGGTCGGCAAAGCGCGTTTCGCCTGCCTTTGCCGAGCGCGAGCCTTGTTATCCCACTGACGCGCGTCACGTTGATGCTTTGCGCAATATCCGGGCACATTCACAACCGCAGGACACCCCGGATGTCGACACGGCGTAGGCGCTGCAAAAGGCATAATCCCTCGCTTTTCCTGATCTGTTCAACTTTACTTCGCGGTGAATAGAAGCGTTCATGACGATGCAACGCCAACAAAAGGAGCATCATCATGGCCACCGCAAAAAAGAAACCCGCATCCAAGAAATCGGCAGCGAAGAAGCCTGCACCAAAGCCGCGCACCATGCCTGCCAAGGTCGTAAAACCCCAACTGGAAGCGGTTCAGGCCGTCACCGAACCGAAGACCAGCAAGAAAGCCCTAATCATTGCGTTGCTGGAACGCCCCGAAGGCGCAACCATCAACGAGATGATGCAGCAGACCAACTGGCAAAGCCACACGGTGCGCGGCTTCCTTTCCATGCTGAAAAAGGCTGGAAAAACCGTCACCAGCGAACGCATCAGCGATGAGCGGCGTTACCGTATCGGGGAAGTGCCCGCCAAGGCGGAAGAAGCCTCAGCGTAAGCGTTCTTTCTCCAACTCATCAAAACCCTGGCCAGTCGCGGCCAGGTTTGCTTTCTTGCCCGTAAACTCCTGCCAGCGCTTGACGATGACATCGGCGTATTTTGGCTCAAGCTCGATTAGGCGGGCGCGGCGTCCGGTTTTCTCGCAAGCGATCATGGTGCTGCCCGAACCGCCGAACGCATCCAATACGATATCCTTGGTCTTGCTGGAATTGTGCAGGGCGCGTTCCACCAGCTCGACCGGCTTCATGGTCGGATGCAAATCGTTTTTCACGGGCTTGTTTACAAACCAGACATCGCTCTGATCCCGCGCTCCGCACCAGAAATGCTCGTGGCCGTTCTTCCAGCCATAGAGGATCGGTTCGTACTGGCGCTGATAATCAGACCGCCCCAGCGTGAAGGTGTTTTTCGCCCAGATGATGAAGGTCGACCATTTGCCGCCGGCTTCCGAAAACGCGCCATGAAGCGTATGCAGCTCCGAGGATGACATGCAAATGTACATCGCCCCTTTGCAGACCATCATCAGATTGGTGCAAACATCATACAAAAACGCTCCAAAATCTGCGCCCAGATTGTCATTTTGAATCGGACGGGATTTGCCGCGCATCTTATCCTTGGCTGAGTTCGCGTAATTGACGTTGTACGGGGGATCGGTAAACACCATGTCGGCCAACTCGTCTCCCAGCAGCGTTTGATAGCTGTCAATCAGCGTGGAATCCCCGCACAGGATTTTATGATCACCACATATCCATAAATCGCCCAGCACGCTGACAGGATTTTCAGGGATTTCCGGTGCAGCATTTTCGTCCGTCAAGCCTTCACTGTCTGCATCACCGTCTAGAAAGGCTTCCAGCTCGTCATCGTTAAAACCCAGCAACGAAAGGTCGAATTCCTCGCCCTCCAGCGCCTGCAATTCCTGCCGCAGCAATTCATCGTTCCAGCCAGCGTTCTCAGCGATTTTGTTATCGGCAATCACCAGCGCACGACGTTGCGCCTCTGACAAATGGCTTAAACGGATGGCAGGAACTTCTTTGATGCCGACCATCCGCGCCGCCATCAAACGCCCATGACCGGCAATAATACCTCCGTCATCTCCAATCAAAATCGGATTGACGAAGCCAAATTCCGTCATCGATCCTGCGATCTGCGCCACCTGATCATCGGAATGGGTGCGGGCGTTATTGACATAGGGGATCAGGTGATCGACAGAAATATATTCGACATTCAGAGCCAGATCTGCGGTCATGTATTTCTCCTTTAATTTTTGGGTGCGCAGTCACAAAAGGGCGGGTGCGCATTTCTGGGTACGCACCTTTGAAAGCCTTTATTTTCTGCTGTTTTTGGGGTCAGGTGCGTAAACTGCGCACCCAGAAAAATAGTCTGTGACTAAAAAAGTCCTGCGCCTTAGCCCGCCGCATAGGGGCCAATCGCCGGAAGTACCTTTTTGCCTTTGCCACTGCACCTCATATGCAAAAAGCCACGCGGTGAGGCGTGGCTTCGAATGCAATGATCGCGATGATAGGTATTAGAATGGCAAAATCTGTTCGCCGTGTCCGCAACAAAAATGTTCGCGAACATTTTATATTTTTCCAAGACCAGTCATTAATCCGCCCATTTCTAGCAGGGGAGTTGCTGTCTTGGTGTTCATACCAACCAGAATATCAACACCGTCCTCGTGACTTTGGATAACAATGCGTCCATCACCACCAACAGGACCGGTGGAGCTAACCATGCCTTCGTATTCAAATCCATGGTTCACAAAAATCTCCTTAACCTCAGAAGCAAAATTGAATGCTTCGGAATCATTCGCAATACAAACGATTCTGAATTTCTTTTTCTCAATCTTATCCAGAAGAGGCATTTGCTCTACAAGGTCTTTTGTTAGCTTCCTTCTGCCGCTCGGAAGGCACTCTTCATTTGACTAATCTCGCGCGATGGTAATTTCAGCTTTTTGGCCAGCTCCTCCCAATTGCGCACAGCATTAATGACATCACCAATAATCTCATTAGCCCGTCCATCATCTATGCGGAATACGGGCGCAACACTGCGGACAAGGTCAAGGCTCTGGCTGTTGTCTTCCTTGGATATATTGAGAGCAAGACCGCTACCCGTCGCAACAGGGTTGATATCGTAGGCTGGGGACAGTACCCAGCCGCTATCGCGCAATAAGAAGCCGTGATTGCGCAAGTGATCATCTGTGTTCGATACGCAAATGTAAAAGACAATGCGCCGCCATAGCTGCTCCAGATCTTTATTAGCCTCAGCGCCGTGCCGCATCAAGAATTCGGCAAGGTCAAGATAGCTAACGCCTGTGTCCCCACCATCGCCATCCTGCTTACCCAGCAACGTCATGGCCGAGGCAAAATGTACACGCTCGCCACTTTCTGTCCGGTCAAAACGCTTGCTCAGGAATGTATCGTATTCACCTGAGAAATTGCGTATATCCGATTGCACGGTTTCAACGCCTGCCGCTTGAGCCAGCTTATAAACCAGATATTCCCACCTGCCGATATTGATTTCATCACGGCGGCTGGGGAACTTTGCAATCCACGGATGACCATGCTCGTCCAGCACGCTAGCTTTCGGGCGTGCGCCGCCAAGAGAACCGCCTGGCGCGATCAGCATTTTCAGCCACTTCATATAATCCTTATCAGTTTCTGCATCCTGGCGTTCCAGCTGCAAGCTGGCGTACTCCAGATCACGCAGCTTCGCCCATGGCGGTGCAGCCATATCAGCCTGATTGTCCAGAAACGGCCCATCTTCGGAAAGGCGGAAACGCAACGCGCCCATCCGGTGACCATCATAAACGCCGAGCAGATAATCGGATTCCATCAATGTATGAATATCGCGGTCTTCGGTTTTAGCTTGCTGTGCCTCGCGCCTTTGCATCAAGACACGCCCCCAACGGTCGGGAGAGGAATCAAGGAAAAGGCCAAAGTTGTCATGTCCATCCCGCGCATATTGCGGGCCAGAAAAAAGGCCAAGGTTAGGATCAAGCACAAGAGCATACGGAGACTTCAGCCAAGCAGGGGCATATTCAAATGAAAAGATTTCTTTCCCGCGCGATGGTGCAGCGTACATCATACCCATAACAACAGGCTCTGCCATGCCCTGCCAATGGGCGCAGACCTGAATTGCTTTTTGTGTTTGGCGTTTGGCGCTCATGATTTTTTCCGTTTCGCTACACGTTCTTTCGTATGTGTAAGATCAGCATCCTGAAGTTTTCTTCCAAGAGGATCATCCTGCCCAATCAGTAATAAGTCCTTTTCAAGCCCCAGGCTAAAGAGGACGCTGGCATACGCGCCCAGCGTTACACCACTGTCACCGTTTTCTACCTTGCGCAGGGTCACACGGTTCATGCCAGATCTCTCGGCCAGCATGACTGTTGTGATCTTGCGGCGCAGACGCGCCAGCTTAATATTCTCACCCAGCGTTTTCAGGATATCCTCCAACGTAGGTGGCAAAGGGGCTGTTTTCCTTGGCATTTTTATTCTCTAATGGTTACTATTAACGGCATTATTTGTATTTATTGTATATAATATTAACCATTGAGTCAATAGAATTGTGCTGTATCTAATTTAGCCACCAATTTCGATTAGAACCCCGCCTGGATCAAAATCGGCACAGTCAAAACACCCATCGCCACGGGGATATGCCTCTCCTTTGCTCATTGCATACACGCTTCATTTCGAGAATATAGCAAGTGAATAAGGCGCCTTTGAATGCGTGGCCGTCAGCGTGGCATTTTCCACTTATCCACAAGGCTTGCTGTTATTTCTTCTATTTCTTTTTTGAGGTTATTTCTTCTTCTATATGGATACGCCACTTTTGGCGCATCTGGATGTGCCAGTTTCGGCGTGTCTAGATGTGCCACTTCTGGCGTATCAAAATGCAGCCTGTGGACAAGTAAGGCTTTATCCAAGACATATTGATTGGATTGCCCGCGCCCACGACGCTGGGTTTCGATAAGTTTGTGGGCTTCTAATTCGGACAAGAAACGCTGGACGGCACGCACAGACATGCCCAGTTCTGCCGCCAGCGTCGGCAGCTTGGGGAAGGCCTTGTTATCCTTGCCCGCATACTGGATCAGCCGCGCGCAGCACAATTTCGCGCCGTGGCTTAAATCCGTACGGCGCAGAATTGTGTTAGGTATTGGGGCAAAAGTGTCTTTGCTCATAGGCGAGCCTGGGCGGCTATTTTGCCCAGCGCACGCTTATAAATCTCCCATGATTTCGTCCGGCCATAGCCGAATTCCATGCAGATCAGCTTCCACGGCACGCGTTCACAGCGCCGCCAGACAAGGCGACGCTCCTCGACCTCCAGCCATTTCAGCCAGACAAATAACACTTCCTCCATCTCAGTAATGTCTTTGGATTGCGGGCGGGTGCGCAGAGGATCAGGCTCCATTTGCAGGATTTCCAGCGGTTCACGAATGATGGTCGGCCATGTGTTGAAATAGCCTTGAATGCGCCGATCAGGCAGCCTGCGCAACGTACGTACCGCATCGCGGATGCGCTGCTCCACCTGTCGCTGTTTAGCGGTGATTGTCATGTCATGTCTCATGAGCGATCCTCCGCCTGTGTTTCTGCCTTGTCCTTTTCAATGGCTTTGAGCTTGATAATGCCCTCAACCCATTGTAATGCGCGGCGGATTTCACGCATATCCTTGAACAAAGAATCACGAATCTCTTGCAGTCGCGTTTCTGTCAAAGCTTTCAGCTGCCCTACGGGCGTATGCTGCACCCATTTGAGAAGCGATGTGTGTTTTTGTGCCTGTTTCATCGATTATCCTTTCCTATGTGATGTGGTCACACAGGACTGGTTTGCTGTCGGATCAGAAAATTACGATGCAGGCTGTAAATTATTTCATGGCCTCCTTGATGTATTTTCGTAACCGTTCAATACGGCTATAAACGGATGAGGGCGCAATCCCCAGCTTTTGAGCCATTTCAGCAACCGAATAGTCCTCTAACATCTGGTAAACATCTTTAATATCTGGCGGCATGGTGGCTACAATTTTGGCAATGTCCATGTTTTGTTCAGTGGCTGTTTGGCTGTACGCAATAAGGGCATCTCCCCAGATGCCCTCGTCACTTGCAATTATATCCGCTAATGTTATGCCATCATCTTCATTACCGATCTTGTGTGATAAGGAAAAGTTTTGCAGGCCTGACCAGCGCTTTTGTCTTTCTGCATCGCGCACGATCATAAGTGCTTTTCGGTTCACCACCGTTTTAATAAAGCTACGCCGATCACCCTTTTGCGGATTAAAATCTGGCATTGAGAGCAGATAATAAAGCATCAATTCCTGCTCCAGATCTTCCAAATCATCCCGCGAAAACATGGGCATGCGAATTAAGGTTCTTGCTTTATAGCCAATAAAAAAAGCGGCGTAGGAATCTACACCGCTGTATTTGTTTTTCGTCATTGTCTTCTTCCGAGGCTATGCCCCGCAAAGAAGAATTTTTCTCAATAATGATACTCGTTTCAGTATGGACGTTACCGCGCAAGAACTATGGCGAGTAGCCATTTATGTTGTGCATATTCCGTCTTTACGGAGCGTCTTTTGAAACCGGAAACCGTTTCCGGCCTTCTCGGAAAAGAGCCTATGAAGTGGACAGAAAACCGCAAGAACGCAGTTTTATCTTAGATAGTGAGATCGATATAACGGCCAGACACGCAATAGTGTGCCTTTACCTTTGGTTCACGCGTCATCACTGATAAAAAAACAGGAAGGCTTTACGGCATAAAAACCTCGTTACAATGATAAGGCTCATCATACTTTCGTATGTCCAATCGCAGATATCCGTTAGAAAAAATGCATCTTTATTTCACTAAGAATCGCACTGGTTTATTCTGTATTTGCAAAAAAGCACTAATGGAGGGGAAAGATGCCTGTCAAAGAAGCAACCAGACGATTAACGCAAAGTATTCATCACAGCAGTGATTGCGCAAACGATATCAAAGCCTGTTCCATACGCAATTTCATGACACGCATTGCCAGTAAATGGAGCATGTTGGTACTGGTTACACTTGCCAATCAACCGCATCGTTTTTTAGAACTACAGCGTGCCATTCCCGACGTATCACATAACATGCTGACGCGCACGTTGAATGCGTTGAAGCGCGATGGCCTTGTCAATCGCCGTGTTTTTGATACGCGCCCGCCCAATGTTGAATATAGCTTGACGCCACTAGGGCAATCCTTACTGATTCCTTTGTCCAATCTTGTTGAATGGGTTGATCAGCATCAGATTTGTATCGACAAAGTGCAAATCCGCTATGATAAACGGCGGGGCAAAGAGAAAAACGCTTAAGCGTTAAAACCGAATTGCCGTTCCTGTTCTGCCCAGATCGGTGAAAAAGATTTGTCGATATCTGTCAGCGAAAAACCTTCCGGCTGCTGTCCATTCAAGATCGCATCAATGATTTTCGGTGATAGCAGCATGATCCGCATCATGCGCTGGAGATAGGATTTATTAATGTTTTCCGCTTCTGCCAATTCGGACATGGATTGATATTTTCCAGTCACAATCATTTTATGCCAGCGATAGGCGCGGCCCAGCGCCTTGAGCAGTTTTTCGTCCTTGCGCACTTCTAAATCAAGCTTTCGCAAATCCTGTCCCTGCGGCCCGACCAACACTTTCTTGCCGCCCCAGCGCCGCAAATTAACGGGAATGCGGATAATTATTTTTTGATCTTCGGCGTGGTATTGCAGGTTCATGCTTCAGCTCCATTTTTGATTTTCTGTTCTACTTCCTGTTGCAATTGAAAAAGAATGTCTTCGATGCCGTTGGCGCGGTATTCAATATCAATGCAATTGCCATGCACCGCGACACGGTCGATCAAAAGATGCGTTATCCGCTTGTGTTCAGCAGGCACAAGAATGTCCCACAAAGCCCCCATGCGTTGCATGATGCTACGCAATTCGTTCTCGCTGTAATTGGGAATATCGGCTTTCACCTTTTTCCAGACATCGACAATGATTTGCGGTTTGGCAAAAATGCTTTGTATCTGGTTCATGACGATTTCTTCGATCTCGCCAGCGGGAATGCGGTTGGTGGGGCAAAGCGCGCAAGATTGCTTGCGATAGGAATTCGCCGCGTAATAATGGTAATTCTTCTTTCCCTTATTCGTATGGGTAGGCGACATTGCGCCGCCACACCTGCCGCAAAACAGAATGCCCTTCAGCAGAGCTTTTGATTTCGCCTGAAAAGTTCGCTTACGTTTGCCCTTACTGTTTTCAGCAAATACTGCCTGTGCGGCGTCAAATTGCGCTTGCGTGATAATCGGCTGATGCAGGCCGGGGAAATATTTTCCCTTATGATGAATTTCGCCAAGCAATATGCGGTTCTTTAGAAATGTACGTAAAGGGTTTTCGGTAAACAGCTTGCCGCCGACCGATTTGCCCGTGCGGCTGGTATAATGTTTGGTGCGATGACCTGTTTCGTTAAGCTCCTTCACCAGCAATGAAAGTGATCCCAGCGCGACAAAGCGATCAAAGATATGATTAACCAGCGCGGCTTCTTTGGGATTGGTAACCAGCTTGCGATCAGTCACATCATAACCCAGCGGCGGCGGACCGCCCATCCACATGCCTTTCATTTTTGAAGCGGCGAATTTATCGCGGATGCGCTCACCGGTGACTTCACGCTCAAACTGCGCAAAGCTGAGCAGGATGTTGAGCGTGAGCCGCCCCATGGAATCCTTGGTATTAAAATGCTGGGTCACGGACACAAAGCTTGTGCCGTGCTTGTCCAGAATCTCAACCAGCTTGGCAAAATCCATCAGGGAACGCGACAAGCGATCAACCTTATAGACAACCACAATATCAATGCGACCGGCTTCGATATCCCCGATCAAACGCTTGAGCGCGGGGCGATCCATATTGCCACCCGAAAACCCACCGTCATCATAAAGATCTGGGATAACCCGCCAGCCTTCGCCGCGCATGGCTTCAACGTATTTTTCACCGGCTTCGCGCTGGGCATCCAGCGTGTTGTAATCCATATCAAGGCCTTCCTCGGTGGATTTACGCGTATAGATGGCGCAGCGCAGGATTTTCTTTTCCTCCATCATGCGCGTGCCTTTCTGGCGCGATGATAGGGGCGTTTCTCTCTATCCTCTTTCTTGCCCAAACCAAAAAAGGCATTACCGTTCCAGCGCGTGCCGGTAATGGCAAACGCCACACCGGACAGGCTTTTATATTTCAGCCCCTGATATTCATATCCATCCGCCAGCACATACACATGATGCTCAACGCCTTTGACCTCGCGCACCAGACGCGTTCCCACCGCCAGACGCCCGATATCGCTGCGCCGTTGCTGCACAGTCTTGCCTTCGGCCAGTGCCTCCAACCGATCAATCGTTGATTTGGTCAACCCGCCATAGGCCAGCTCCTGCATGCGATAGATGATCTGGCTGATCAAATAGGTACGATTATTGCGGGATTGCGGCGGCGTATCAAAATAGCGATCCCATGCTTTCAAAAGCTCTTTGCCCGTCATCGCTTCCAGCGCGGCATATTCTTTGATGATGTCTGTCTTCATTGCTTTGCCCCTTTCTCCGCTCTCACTCTCAAAGGTTTGCGGTTGGGACATGAATGCTTCGAAGCAGAGGGAAGTCCAGTCAAACTTCTCTCATTATTTGGGCTATTTAATTGATTACGCTTGTTATTTTTGTGCTGAATAATCGCGTTCGCCATGAGTGCAATAACCTCGGCATAACGCTCCGACCCTGCCATATCATTCGGATTGCGGCCAATATAATCCATCGAGAAGAACCTCCTTTAAATTTGTTCTTCTCCTCTGGTTTGCCGTTGCTGTGAGGAATTACGATGAGGGGATAAAATTTTTATCGCCTAAATCATTTACAAATGCCTATCAAGTCAGAAAACGCTTATTAATTTCATAAATGGTATTCTGTATTTCCTGTTTACTTTCTGGTTTGAGTTCATATCCCTTTGTAAACAAACCTGTTATTTCATTCTTCTCTTTTCGAGCCTCTTTATCTCTGATATCATTTGTGCTGATTTGTAGAAAGGCGTACTCAGGATATTCAGATTTTAGATAATTAAAATCCTTTGCGTTTTTGTCGAGAATTCCGCACACTTTTTTGTATCCTAGAGCCTTCAATAATTCTACGAAATATCGCATATTTGTTTCGCCGCCAACGCCCCATCCGAAGGTGTATCCATTTATAGGGATTCCTAATTCTTTAGATGCCTTTTCAAAGCATATAACGTCATCTTGTCCTTCCACCAACAGTACACAATCTTCGACAAAAAGTATTTCTTTTGCATTCGTCCCTAGCACGTGAGGGTTCGATGCATTATTCAAAAAGCTTTTTATAATTTTGTGAGATTCTGGTGATATCTCTGCTATGCGAATTTCATCACCCTCTTTATAAAATCTTGCTATCTGTGCTCCGTGTTCTATTGCCTCAAAATCTATGAAATAAGGGGAATGAGTAGCCAAAACTATTTGGGTAGTTTTTGACAGTTTTTTTAAAGCTGCAAAAAGTCGTTTTTGAGCAGATGGATGCAGAGAAACCTCTGGCTCATCTATGATAATAGTATCTGTCGGAGAAGCATCGCATATCGCTTTAGCAATTATCATTAGGTTGATAATACCGTCGCCAACACCTTCACTTCTATGAGATACAGTGTCTATTTCATATTGTATGAAATTTCTATTTTCCTTATTGAAATGCCACTTTAGTTCATAGCCTAAAATACTATTGAGAAATTCGTTATACTTATTCAATTCTTCTGGATTGTTTGTAATATTAAATAGGCTGATGGGAAAATATGTTAATGCTTCAATGTTGCGGCTTTTTTTAGCTAGCGAATGCATCATTTCTTCTCTAGAGATACGTCCACTATCAAACTCATGGTTAAAAAATCTTCTTGATGGTAGGCAGTATATTTTAGGACGACTACTGTCGTCTGGCCACGACATTTCTGTTGAGCTTCCTCCTTGTGAAACGGTTTTAATTGTCGCTGTTAAATTATCCAAGTAGTTAAGCTCAATTTCCACTTTACGTGATGTTTTCTCATTTCTTTGGCTTTCATTTAGTTCCGGACCGCTATACAGGCCAAAGAATTTTAATGATTCTAAGAACGTCGATTTTCCTGAGTTATTTGCCCCAAGTAAAAAAGTTAATCCACTGCCCTCGTTCTTGCCATCTGGTTTTGCGAAAGTTACTTTCTGCTTAGTTGCGAACCCCCTATATCCCGATACACTTAAGCTATTCACTGACATTTTTATAAAACCTTTATCTTAATAGTAAATAATGACCTCTGCGTAGGGACTAACAACATGGGTTAGGCACTACTACTGTCATAAGATAACTATGGTGTTAAAAAAAATAAAACCGAATAAAAAAGTTCGAAACATTGTTCGAACGTATCATTTAAAACTTGCAAACCGTGTTTTGGGGGAATTGTTCTAAATCAAGGCGTTACCATGACCACTAAAAACGCGTTCCGTCGTCATGGGTGGTGAGAGAATGTGAGATATGAGAGAGAATTTTCCCTGTTTTGCCGCTCTAACCGTATTCATGCGAAAGGCGTGCGCCTTGTAAAACCGCGCGGATATTGGGGTTTTCGGGCATGAAAAAACCGCCTCGCAGTTTCATCTTGGGGCGGTTTGGAAAGTAAATGGTGGATGGGGTTGGATTCGAACCAACGTACGCTCGCGCGGGCAGATTTACAGTCTGCTGCCATTAACCACTCGGCCACCCATCCACGGGTGATAAATGCAGACCGGATAAAAAAGAATTTGGCGACAACTGTCAAGTGTGCGATGACATTTTCATGGCAAAACCACCGAAAAAGACCCAAAGCGGGCGAAAAGATACCAAAGCCTCTTCAAATCGCGGGGGGCGGGAAGCGGCGCGTGGTGGAAAACATCATTCAAGCGCGGCAAAAAAACAGGAAAAACCCCGTTTTTCTTCCGGCCCCCATGCGCAAAAAAGTGAAAACACCCAAAAACCGCTAAAGCCGCAAAAACCGCAGCGCGGAACTCCCTCTTCTTCGAGAAACAGGGAAAGAACCGCCTCCGGCTCCCCCGAAAACAAACAGCCGCGCATAAAAGCAGATCTTTTCGGCGCACATGCCGTACGGGAAGCGTGGAAAAACCCGTCCCGTTTCGTTCATGCACTCTATATCACCGAAACGGCCCTTCGGGACTTTGAGGCCGATTTAAAAACCGAAGCAAAGCGCCCAGCCCCGACGATCGTCACCAAGGAAGAGCTGGATCGCGCCTTCCCGGCTGGCACAGTCCATCAAGGCATCGCGCTTGCCGCCCAGCCCCTTGAAGAACGCAATGTGATGGATCTTATTATCCAGGCGGAAAATAAGGAAAAATCCGTCATTGTCATTCTCGATCAGGTCACAGACCCACATAATGTCGGCGCCATCATGCGGTCGGCCTGCGCGTTCGGGGCGGACGGCATCGTCATGCAATCACGGCACGCACCCGAAGCCACCGGCATCCTCGCAAAGACGGCCTGCGGCGCGGTCGAGCATCTTCCCGTGGCCTATGAAACCAATCTTTCGCGGGCCATGGAAAAACTTAAGGAACATCACTATACGATCATCGGCATGGACGAACATGCCGCGCAAGGCTTTAACGACCTGCCCTCTTACGAGCGCGCCGTAATCGTCCTGGGGGCCGAAGGCCCCGGCATGCGCCGCCTTATCCGCGAGCATTGCGATATTCTGGTGACGCTGCCGACGAAGAGGCCAATCAACTCGCTGAATGTTTCCAATGCGGCGGCGGTTGCGCTTTATGCCCTGCTCTCCTAATAAATAAGTAATATCGATTAGTAACAATGACTTAATCTCATTCCTTGCGCCTAAACAGCAATTATGGCAAAATAAAACTCACTTATAAAGAGGCTTGTAGCTATTCTATATTAAAGGGGGATATTTGATGCGTTTGCATTTTCTTATGGGGTTTCTGGCTTTTATAATAGCCGCAACCGGGATTCAACTCGCCCACGCAAATAACATACCGGACAGCAGCGGCTTGCTGCCCTTCAAGGTAAAAACCACCAGTATGAATCTTGCTATCGGGGGGCTTTGGAACGCCTACGCACCTGAAACCATCACATATATGGGCAAAGAGCGTATGTGGATTGGAGGCTGGCGGACACATGCCGAGCAGGGGAACGATCTTATTTATTACAGCGAGCTTAATAAAGGAACCTGGTCGCAGCCCACCCTCGCCTTCAAGCGCGCCGACTATGCCGTCAACGACCCGACCGTAATCCAGCATCCGGTAAACAAGGACTGGCTGTTCATGTATTTTACGGCGCTCCATAAGGTAAACCACAATGTGGAGAATATGACGAGCACCAATATCGTCGGTTTCGCCTCCAGCATCGACGGCGGCAAGACATGGACGGATCACGGTAATGTCATCAACCAGAATAACGGCTACAACACGCACGGCGCATGGGCGCCTGCCGCAATCCTCTCGCCGGATAAAAGGGAGATCTGGGTTTATTACCACACCAACTCACCTTCCAATATCCTTTTGCGCACACGCTTCAACATTAACGGCTGGCAGCAAGTCGGAAAGACACAGCCTGTGCGTTTCTCCGGCGAGGCCCGCCAGAATGGCCGTCTTAACATTGATGTCGCTCATTACGGTAACAGCTTCCACTTGGTCGCCAATGACGGATCGCTGCACGATATCGGTTATTATACCAGCCGCGACGGTCTTAATTTCCTCAGGAGGGGCAATATAACCAACCCGATTATAAAAGGCGGGCCGCACTGGCTTTTGACACCCCATATAAGGGTTGTCAGCGACCGGGTGCTTCAGCTTTATTTCGGCTTCGCACCGAATAACAGCCCCTGTTCAAAATCGTGGCACGGCATCAACTTCCTAATCAATTGCGGCGATTCTATCCACCATTGGACGCTGGAAGTCCAATAAGCGGGCGGGGGCGTCAGCGGCGCCCCCTTACCGCAGTACTAGCAACCGTCACAAGGGCGGTTGCGCTTTTCCCCCAAGCGGCATAGATTGCCGCAATGGTTGACAATGACGAACTCTTCCTGGTGGACGGATCGGGATATATTTTCCGGGCGTATTTTGCCCTGCCCCAAAACCTGACCAATCCGGCGGGACAGCCGGTGGGGGCGGTGCTGGGCTTCACCAACATGATGATGAAGCTTTTGAACGACCTGAAAGCCCCCTATATCGCCGTTATCTTTGACGCCGCGCGGCGGAATTTCCGCTATGACATTTATGAGGATTACAAGGCCAACCGCGAGGACGCGCCCGAAGATCTCGTCCCGCAATTCCCGCTCTTCCGCAAGGCCGCCGAGGCGTTCGGCGTACCTGCGCTTGAGGTCGAAGGGTACGAGGCCGACGATCTGATCGCCGCCTATGCGAAAATAGCGCGGGAGCAGGGGCGCAAAGTCACCATCGTCGGCACCGACAAGGATTTGATGCAGCTCGTGGACGATAATGTGCGGCTTTACGACCCCATCAAGAATAAATATCTCGGCGCGGCCGATGTCGTCGAAAAGTTCGGCGTGCCGCCATCGAAAGTCATTGATGTCCAGGCGCTTGCCGGCGACAGCGTCGATAATGTCCCGGGCGTTCCCGGCATCGGCGTCAAGACGGCGGCACAGCTCATCACCGAATATGGCGATCTTGAAACACTGCTTGAAAAAGCGCCGGACATCAAACAGCCCAAGCGCCGCGAAACGCTCATTGAAAATGCTGAAAAAGCCCGTATTTCAAAAAAGCTCGTCACACTCGACGAAAACGCGCCGCTGCCGCTCAAACTTGAAGACCTCAAGGCCCATGATTATAAACAGCCGCAGCTTGTCGAGTTCCTGAAGGAACAGGGATTCCGCTCGCTTCTCACCCGCCTTGGCGAGGATAGCGCCGCCGCCGCCATTCCGAAAACGCCGCGCGAAACCAAAGATAAAAGCGGAACGGAGGGTGCGGGATCCGTCTTCACCCTCTCCGGTGCAACAGACGGATCGCCGCTTCCCGCCCCGCCGCCGATCGGCGATAATGATTATACGCTGATCGATGATCGCAAGACGCTGGAAACATGGCTTCAGGAAGCGGTTGAAAAAGGCGTTCTGGCGATTGATACGGAAACGACGAGCCTTACGCCGATGGCGGCCAGCCTTGTCGGCATTTCGATTTGCGTTACCCCCGGAAAGGCCGCCTATATCCCCGTCGGCCATAAGGGGGAAAGCATGGATCTTCTGGGCGATCAGGAAGAAATTCCCCAGATGCGCCTTGAAGACGCGATGGCGGCGCTGAAACCCGTCCTCGAAGGCGCTTCCATTCTCAAGATAGGCCATAATATCAAATATGACTGGCAGATCTTCGCAAGGCACGGCATCCATATGCACCCGTGTGACGATACGATGCTTATCTCCTATGTGCTGGACGGGAGCAGCCAGAGCAATTCCATGGACGAGATTGCCAAGCGCCTTCTCGATCACCAGACAATCACCTATGACGACGTTACCGGAAAGGGCAAGGCGCGGATCACGTTCGATCGCGTACCGCTCGCGAAAGCCTGCCCCTATGCGGCGGAGGATGCGGATATTACCGCGCGCTTTCACCATGCGCTGAAACCCCGCCTTGCCCGCGAAGCCATGTCCTCGGTTTATGAAGATATCGAACGCCCGCTCATCCCCGTTATCGCACAAATGGAAATGAACGGGATCAAGGTCGATCCGCAGCATCTGAAATCCATGAGCAATGAATTCGGCAAACAGCTTATGGCGCTCGAAGGCGAAATCCACAAGCTCGCCGGAACGCCGTTCAATATCGGCTCGCCCAAACAGATAGGCGAAATACTGTTCGATCAGATGGGGCTGCAAGGCGGCTCCAAAACAAAGACGGGGCAATGGTCTACGGATGTCGATGTGCTTGAAAAGCTCGCGGCGCAAGGACATGCGATCGTCCGTAAAATCCTCGACTGGCGCGGGCTGGCCAAGCTGAAAAGCACCTATACGGACGCGCTTCAGGAACAGATCAACCCGCGCACGGGCCGCGTCCATACGTCTTTTTCCATGGCGGGGACAAGCACGGGACGGCTCGCCTCCTCCGACCCCAACCTCCAGAACATCCCCATCCGCACCGAAGAAGGCCGCCGCATCCGAGAAGCCTTTATCGCCGAAGACGGGCATATGCTTCTTTCCGTCGATTACAGTCAGGTCGAATTGCGGCTGGCGGCGGAGATGGCGGACGTCGCGGCGCTCAAACAGGCTTTCCGTGACGGCATCGACATTCATGCCCTTACCGCCAGCCAGGTTTTCGGCGTGCCGCTGGCGGATGTTACGCCGGAAATCCGCCGTCAGGCCAAGGCCGTCAATTTCGGCATTATTTACGGCATCTCCGGCTGGGGCCTTGCGCAGCAGCTCGGCACCTCTGCCGGGGAAGCCGGCGCCTTTATCAAGAAATATCTAAGCACGTTCAGGGAAATCCAGGATTATATGGAGCGCACGAAAGACGAAGCCCGCGAGCATGGCTATGTCAGAACGCTTCTGGGCCGCAAATGCTATATCCCCAATATTAACGCGGGCAACCCCGGCTGGCGCGCGGGGGCGGAGCGGCAGGCCATCAACGCGCCGCTTCAGGGCACCGCCGCCGACATCATGAAAAAAGCGATGGCGAAAATCCCGCCCGCCCTTGCAAAAGAAAATCTGGGCGCGAAAATGTTGCTTCAGGTGCATGACGAATTGATTTTTGAGGTGCCGGAAGGCGAGCTGGGGGCCACGTCCGCGCTCGTGCGCTCCATCATGGAAAATGTCGTGACGCTGGATGTGCCGCTGGTCGCCGAAGCCGGATCGGGAAAAAGCTGGGCCGAGGCGCATTGAGCGGGCGCGCACCGCATCACATCGCTCCTTGCTTGCCGGATAAGCCCCCGCAAGGGCCTGCGCCCTAGCGCAAGGCTTGCCCCGCCGCGATGATATTCCCCGTTTGCTGATCCTGCGCGAGAATCGCGATGCCGCCATTTTCCGGCGCGTAATAGGCATTGACCCCGCGCACCATCGCCGCGCCGTCCCATTCACCGAGATCGTCAAGGCGCGATACGACATTATAATAAGTCACGGTCTTGCCGAGATTGCGGCCTTCCGTTACCGCCAGCCTTTTCGGCGAATCATAAACGGCAAGCCAGAGCTTCGCCCGCGCGCCGTTCAGGGCAAGGGCGGGGAAAGACACATTATAGACCCCCTGTTCCATAGAATCGCTTTTTGTAAGGGTGATGGGGGAAAGCTTTTGCGCCCGCGCCTTTAAAATGGCGGCGCTGATCTTTCCGCCCTCATAGCCGATCATATCGGCGCGCCCATTGACGATCAGCTGCGGCGTATAGCGCGGGCCTCTGCCAATCAGGCGCTGGTAATCATTTTGCCGCTTCGTGCAAAATCCCTTGCCGAGATTGTTTTTGCGCACGCTGAAATAATCGACATGGCAGGCAAGGCCGATAATGCCGGGCTGTTTTATCATTTGCCCCATCAGCTCATCGGCGGGGGGGCAGAAAGCGCAGCCTTGTGACGTGAAAAGCTCCAGCACGACAGGGGCCGGCGCGGCGGGCGTCCGCATGGAAGGCGCCGGCGGAAGAGTGGCCGCGGGTTCGGGAGCCGTCACAAGCGGCGGCGCTTCCTGCGCCCGCGCCATCGGGGGAAAAACCAGTGCAATCAAAGCAAGGACAAGGGATATGCGGATCATGGCCCCATCCTATAGAGCTTCGTTTTCCATGGCAAAACGAATATTCGCATAGGCCGCATGCCCATATGAGCGTTTGATTCTTCTTGGTTTTCGGGGATCTTTGATGCTAGAAAGCGGAGCAGGAATGAAGAAATTCACCGCACCCGAAAAAGGATTGAGAGAGCCATGGCCGACCAAAACACCTACCGCAAGGATTTCCCCATCACATGGGATGAAATGCACCGCAACGCCAAGGCGCTTGCGTGGCGGCTCCTCGATAAAGGCCCGCTGGAAGGCGGCAAATGGAAAGGCATCCTTGCGATTACGCGCGGCGGGCTGGTTCCGGCCTGCGTCATGGCGCGGGAGCTGGAAGTCCTCATCATCGAAACATTTTGCATTTCCACCTATGACGTCAAGGATATGGGTAAATCCAATATCCTGAAAATGCCCACCGGTATCGAGAATGAGGGCGAAGGCTGGATCGTCGTCGACGACCTCGTCGATACGGGCGGCACGTTCCGCATCATCCGCGATCATTTCCCGAAAGCGCATTATGCTTGTCTTTATGCTAAACCCAAGGGTGAAGACACGGTCGATAGCTATATTACGGCCGTATCACAGGATACATGGATCCATTTTCCGTGGGATCTGGAAGTCCAGTACGCCCACCCGCTGGCGCGCAAAGAGGGCTGATCCGGCGCGAACGGCGGCGGCGGCCCCAAAAGGGATACGCCGGAGAGATGCCCGGCCTATGCGCCGCGCCCGTTTTGGCGGATTTTTGCCATTTAACACTTGATTCCAGGCCCCAAAACCCGCTATAACCCCCGCATCCATCACGATCTGGCTTGTATACGGCTGCCTCGATCGTGAATTTATAAACTCTTTCAAGGAGATAGAAATGCCGAAAATGAAAACGAAAAGCAGCGCCAAAAAGCGCTTCTCGGTCACAGCATCGGGAAAAGTGAAATTCAAGCAGGCCAACAAAGGCCACCGCCTGATGCAAAAGCCGAAATCCGCAAAGCGTAAAGCCAAGGGTACGGACATCATGTTCCCCGGCGATGCCGAAAAAGTCATCAAGAGCTTCATGCCTTATTGCCGCGCATCCAAGCAAACCACGAAAAAAGCACCGGCTAAAGCCGAAGGAGGCAAATAATGGCACGCGTTAAAGGAGGCCCCCGCGCCCACGCCCGTCACCGCAAGGTTTTAAAGGCCGTTAAAGGCCAATATGGCCGCCGCAAAAATTGTTTCCGCACCGCCAAACAGGCGATGGAAAAAGCGGCGCAATATGCCTATATCGGCCGCAAGCAAAAGAAACGCAATTTCCGCAGCCTGTGGATTCAGCGTATCAACGCCGCCGCCCGCCTGAACGGGATGAAATACTCCACCTTCATGAACGGCCTGAGAAAGGCGAATATCGAACTGGATCGCAAGGTTCTGTCCGAAATCGCCATTCACGACCCGGAAGCTTTTGCGGCGATTGCGAAAACCGCAGCCGATGCGGCAACGAAACAAGCCGCTTAATCAAGCCGTTACATATTCTTTCAAAACAGCCCTGCCGCCGGGGCTGTTTTTTATTGACTCTGCGGACTATTTACGTAACTTTACACACCACCAGCAGGAAACAAGAAAAGGGAGGACAGCATTATGAATATCTTCTACCCGCTTAAATGGCTTTCACAAGCGCTGAGCAAGAGTTTCAACGCGCCCCTTTATAATGCTCCGCCCAAAGATGAGGCCCGCAAACAGCCAACCTTCCGGGAAGGCTATGGCGATCTTTACCGTAAATTAGCGGGCGAAGCGGAAACGCGAAAAAGAAGGCCGGGGGGCAATATCGGCAATCCCTCGCCGTAAACGGCCTCAAGCGCGGTTATTACCCCGTCAAACCAGCCCCCGCCTCTATGCGCCGGGGCTGTTTTTATGCGGGCGCCGAAAGAAGTTTCCCGCCCCACCCTTGCGGAAGAGCAGCCCGTCCGTTAAGCAAGAGCTATGACATATCTTGCCGCTTTTGACTGGAACGGAACGCTTTTCGACGATACGCAAGCGACTTTAACCGCGACCAATGCCTGCATGCGGTCTTTCGGCAGGCCGGAAATCGATCTGCCGACATTACAGGAAACTTTCTCCTTTCCCCTCATCCATTTTTACGAACGCATGGGCGTCGCTATCGACGATTATCTCCGCCGCGCCGAAGAGGAAGGCAACCTGTTCCTCAATATTTACGAACGCGCCGCCGGCACATGCGGCGTGATGGACGGGGCCTTTGATTTGCTTCGCTGGCTGAAGGATGCGGGCGTTCATTGCATGATTTTATCGAACCATCTCCAGCCGCATCTGGACGCCGATGTCGAACGGCTTGGCATTGCGCCCTATATGCAAACCATATCGGGCAATGAAACCAAAGCGACGATAACGCAAGGGCTTTCCAAACAAAAACGCCTGACGGAATATATGGAAGCGCACGGTTTCGCGCCCGAAAAAACCTTTATCATCGGCGATTCCCATGAAGAGGCGGAGCTGGCGCGGCGGCTCGGCATCCTTGGGATCAGCATCGCGGGCGGGCTTCTTTCCGCCGCGCGGCTCGAAAAATACAAGGCCGATTATATCATCGAAAAACTCCACGAGGTACGCCCCATCCTCGAAGAGCGGTGGAAATTATAAATCATAAACCTAACGGGCAATCAGTGTTGTTACATAAGCATATTCATTATGATGCGCCCACCGGAAACAATAGCTGCTCCGCTTAACAACCGCGCCGCCGGAAAAAGATCCGGACACAGTACCCGCAAAAGGATTGGCATTAGCATAGGTAAACATTCTGTATGACTCCACCATCACAGGCGGCCCACCATCCGGATTGGCCACGCCAAGCAAATCGTTGATCTTCATACAAACCTCTCTTCTTACATAAGAAACCAGCCATGCAAGATCGAATGCCGCCGTACCGATTCCATCCATATCGGCAACAATGGCCTGCATCGATCCCGTTTTCCAATCCGTGGGATTTGCGGGATTAGCTTCATAATCAAGGCTGCCTTCCGATGGATAACGCGCCATTATCCCACCGCCCTGAGGATGAAATACCCGGCACTGGCTAGATGCGCAGTTAGGATATCTACTGGCGCTCGACAAAGGAATGCCGTCAACGCGCATGAAAACATCATTTTCAAAACTAAGATCGTCATCGGAAACGCCGCGGATACGCAAACGCCGTACGGCTTCCCGTATCTGGTTACCGTAGGATACGATCTCGGCCGCGTGCAATCTTGCCTGCGCGTCGGACATGGTGCGGGCGGCGCTTCCCGTTCCCCCGTCCCGCATCATGGCGAAGGACAAGGCGGCGAACAGGGCGACGGCTATCAATATCCAGACAAGGACGCCGCCGCGTTCGGAAGGACAGGATGGGTTCACGGTTTTCTCCCTTCGCGAAAAGAAAAATCGCCGGAAGGGAGCGGCCCTCTGGCGACTGGGAGTTGAAAACCATAACAACAGTAATGGCACGACGGCCTTTAGACCGAAGCCCTGGACATACGCCGCCGCCTCCCAGTCCTGCGACTGAGGGCGGCATCTTTGATGCGTCGTTCATATAACGGAAAAACGCATCAACACGGTTGATGCCAACCGCTGTTGTTAGGAGTTTTCAAGCCCCAAAACGGCAATAGGCCGTTTCAATGCAAAGGATAAGGCGTTTTGGCTGTTCCGGCAAGAATTTAGTCGGCCTATCCGCCTAAAACCACTGGAAATTATAGGAAATTTACCGTTATATAGCCCCCATGACACAGAATATCACCCAATTGAAAGACGAGCTGACGGCCCAGATTGCCGCCGCCAACGATCTCCAGAGCCTCGAAGAGGCCCGCATTGCCGCGCTCGGCAAGAAAGGCCGCATCACCGGCCTGATGAAAGGCCTTGCGCAAATGGCCCCCGAAGAGCGCAAGGATTTCGGCGCCGCCGTCAATGCGCTCAAAGACGAGGTCGCGGCCCTTATCGACCGGCAGGAAGCCGCGCTCAAAAAACAGGCCATGCATGAAAAGCTGGCGGCGGAAACGATCGACGTCACCCTGCCCGTCCGCCCGCAGGCCAAAGGCACGATCCACCCGCTTTCACACACGATGGACGAGATGCTCGCCATTTTTGGAAGCATGGGGTTCGAGCTTGCCGAAGGGCCGGACATCGAGGATGACTGGCATAATTTCACGGCGCTGAACTTTCCGCCCGGCCACCCCGCGCGGGAAATGCACGACACGTTCTTCCTCCCCGAAGACGCGGAAGAACAGGGCGAGCTGGCAAAAAAACTTTTGCGTACCCACACATCGACGGTGCAAATCCGCCACATGGAAAACAACAAGCCGCCCATCAAGATTATCTGCATGGGCCGTGTGTACCGGTACGAGGCGATCGACGCCACGCATCTTCCCATGTTCCACCAGATTGAGGGGCTTTATATCGACAGGAACGTCAATATGGGCCATTTGAAAGGCTGCCTGCTCGATTTTTGCCGCGCCTTTTTTGAAGTGGACGACCTGCCCGTACAGCTCCGCCCCAGCTTCTTCCCCTTCGTCGAGCCGGGCGCGGAAATGGGGATCGGCTATATCCGCGATGAAAAGGGATTCCGCATCGGCAAGGCCGAAAACCCGATGGATCAGAAATGGCTGGAGATCCTCGGCTGCGGCATGGTGCATCCCAACGTGCTGCGCTCCTGCGGCATCGACCCCGATGAATATCAGGGCTTTGCCTTCGGCGCGGGCCTCGACCGCCTCGCCATGCTGAAATACGGGCTTTCCGATCTGCGCTCGCTTATCGACGCCGACACGCGCTGGAGCCGCCATTACGGCTTTGACCCCCTCGACCGCCCCAGCCGCGCAACCGCCGCAAAAGGATAAATCATCATGAAATTCACATTGTCATGGCTTAAAGAGCATCTGGACACGGATGCATCGCTCGAAAATATCACGGACGCGCTGACGTCGCTCGGCCTCGAAGTCGAAAGCGTCGAAGACCGTGCGAAACTCTTCGCGCCGTTTTTCGCGGCGCATGTCGTGTCCGCCGAAAAGCACCCCGATGCCGACCGGCTGAAAGTCCTTATCGTCGATACAGGCAAGGAAAAACTGCAAGTCGTGTGCGGCGCGCCGAACGCCCGCGCGGGCATGATGGGCATTTTCGCGCCTGACGGCTCCCATATTCCCGGCACGGGCATCACGCTCAAAAAAGGCATTATCCGCGGGCAGGAATCGAACGGCATGATGGTGTCGGAACGCGAAATGGGCCTGTCGGACGAACATGAAGGCATTATCGAACTGCCGGACGATACGCCCATCGGCACGCCGTTCGCCGATCTTTATAACCTCGACGATCCGGTGATCGACATTGCCGTCACGCCGAACCGCGCCGATTGTGCAGGGATTCACGGCATTGCCCGCGACCTCGCGGCGAAGGGGATCGGTAAACTCATCGCACCCGATGCATCGCCTGTCAGCGGCACATTCCAAAGCCCTATCGGCGTTAATATCGAAGACAAGCAAGGCTGCCCGCTCTTCCTTGGCCGCTATATCAAAGGCGTGAAGAACGGCCCGTCGCCCGAATCGTTGCAAGCGAAACTCAAAGCTGTCGGCCTGCGCCCGATTTCCGTGCTGGTCGATATCACCAATTATTTTACCATGGCCTATGGCCGCCCGCTCCATGTATATGATGCCGATAAGATCAAAGGAAACATCACCGTGCGCTCCGCCAAGGATGGCGAAAAAATTGATGCGCTGAACGATAAATCTTACACGCTTCAAGATGGCATGACTGCGATATGCGATGATTCCGGCGTCCTCGGCGTCGGCGGCATCGTCGGCGGCACAATGACAGGATCGGAAAACAACACGGTCAACGTCTATCTGGAATGCGCGCTGTTCGACCCCTACCGCATCGCCAAGACGGGCCGCGCCCTCGAAGTTATTTCCGATGCGCGTTACCGGTTCGAGCGCGGCGTCGATCCGGAATTCGCCGCTCCTGCCATGGAACTCGCGACAAAAATGATCGTAGAGCTTTGCGGCGGCGAAGCATCGGATGTCGTCGTCGCCGGAAGCGTCCCCGAATGGAAACGCTCCTATCATTTTGATCCCGCCTATACGGAAAAACTTTCCGGCGTCACGATCGGCGCAATGCTACAGGCTGAAATTCTGGAAAGCCTCGGCTTCGAGGTTAAGGGCGGCAAAGCCTCCCCCCCTAGCTGGCGCGGCGACATTCAAGGCAGCGCCGACCTTGTCGAGGAAATTACACGGGTGCATGGATATGATTCCATCCCGGCCCTTTCCGTCCGCAGCGAAGGTGCGGTGACAAGCGGCGCCGAAACCGAAAATTTCGCACGAAGCCGCAAAGCCCGCATCGCCCTTGCCGCCCGCGGCATGGATGAATGCCTGACATGGTCGTTCATGAACGGCGAACGCGCCCGTATTTTCGGGTCGAACGACAATGCGGCCCTGACCCTGACCAACCCGATCTCTTCGGAGCTTTCACAAATGCGCCCGTCGCTTTTGCCAAACCTTATCGAAGCCGCGCAAAAGAACGCCGATCACGGCTATCCGAACGCCGCCCTGTTTGAAGTCGGCCCGGCTTTCATCAGCGTCAAGCCCGACGGGCAGCGCACAGTCGCGGCGGGCGTTCGTCACACTACGCGAGGCTCCCGTCACTGGAGCGGCGCCGAAGCAAGCCGCGCCGTCGATGCGATTGACGCAAAGGCTGATGCCATGGCGGCGCTCGAAGCCGCGGGCGCGCCCGTCGCCAATTTGCAAGTCAGCCGCGATGCGCCGGATTATTACCATCCGGGCCGCTCCGGCTCCTTGCGCCTTGGCAAGGACGTCCTCGCCTGTTTCGGGGAAATCCATCCTGCCGTTCTTGAAGACATGGGCGCCAAAGGCCCCGTTGCCGCGTTCGAGGTCTTCCTGAACGCCATCCCGGCCCTCAAGAAAAAAGGCGCGAAGGCGAACCTCGTCCTGTCGCCGTTCCAGCCGGTTCAGCGCGATTTCGCTTTCCTCGTCGATGACGCTATTGACGCCGACGCACTTATCCGCGCCGCCCGCCAGCCGGACAAGATGATTGATAAAATCGAAATCTTCGATGTCTATAAAGGCAAAGGCGTAGAGCCGGGCAAGAAGTCAATCGCCATCAACGTGATTATCCAACCAAAGGATAAAACCCTGACCGACGCGGAGATAGATTCCATCGGCAAAAAGATCGTCGATAACGTCACGGCGAAATGCGGCGCCGCCTTACGGGGATAAGCGGAAGCGGCCCGCCAGCCCGCCTTTATCTAAGGCCCAGCCCGCGTTGCGCGGTGCCGGTATCGCGCCCTTCGGGGATATATTGCGCCTGATTGCTTTTCACCATTTCCATCAATGCGATATTGGGGCCATAGGCCTGCGCGAAAGAAAAATCATGCGCCATGCGCGATGCCGTATCCCGGCCCAGATAATCCGTCCCCGTCAGGGCCGCCAAATCAACCAGCGTTTGCGGATCCATATGGACGCTGGCCGCGTCCTTTGCCGGTATCATCGTAAAATAAACGGTTGATACCACGTTGCGCCAGCATGTCTGCATGATAGTGCCGCCATCCCCATCCGGCACATCACAGCTATAGGATTCTTTCTTATGAGAAAAACCGCTTTTCGATGTTCCATAGTCGAATTGATAGTCCGCGGCGCGGTAGCCCCCTTTACGTTCCAGCTTTACCAGATCGTTCTTGATGCCGTCACGATCCGCGTCAATAAAGGCATAATCATCCGCGCCGAAATAACCGCCCTTCGTGTAAATATAAACATGATCCGATGTTTGAATATTGCGGACATGATTTTGATAGGCCGAAAGATATTCCGTGTCATTTTTCTCTATGGCGACGGGATCTTGCATATGGATCTCCATGGAGGCTCCCATCGCGGCGGCCTCGTTATGGTTTTCCGTCATGGAAGAAAGATATGTTTGAAGCGTCTTTTCTAGGGCCGGGTTTTCTTCCAGAAAGACCTGCCATTCAGGAGAATCCATGGTGTTTTTCGCCTTGCGGTTATGTTCCAGAGAGCGGTAAACATTGCGAATATCCTCAGCCGCCATTGCCGCCGCGCGGGCGCGGGAAAAGACAAGGCCGCTTTCGGGGACATAGCTGCGAATCTGCCCAGGCGGCACGGTCTTTTTGGCCCAATAGGCCTGTTTGTGGCGCGACGCCAATGTCAGGGCGGCAAGCTCGATGGGGTAATCCGCGCCGAAGAAATAAACACGGTAATGCTGCCAGTGTTCTTTGCGCGCGCCGTCTGGATTTTCGATCCCGTAACAAAATGTATAATCGCTGTTTTCAAGGCGATCCGCGGATTCTGCGCCATAAGCGCCAAAGCCGCGCATCAGGTCAAATGTCCGGCGCATTTCCTGTTCGCCCGCGGGAGCCTTTAGCCCTGAACGGTTATAAAGGCTGAAGCATTTATCGGCGGCCTGTCCGTCAAGCCGCAAAATAACCTGATCGCCGCGCATATAATGAAGCCCGTAAATGCCGGCCCCCGCGACGGCCACAGAGATTCCGGCGGCGGCCAATGTCGTGCGGCTTTTAAGCGTATTCAATGTGGCCTTGAAACGATAGCTCGTGACCTGCGCGAAAGCATCGCTTGCGCTGGCGGCTACATCAAGGGCGGGCCTGACCGTTTCCGCAATTTTTTCCCTGGCTTCGCCGATATGATCTTCCGGCGACTTGCCGATTGGCCGGTTCGCATTCCTGCCGAAGCGCTGCTCTTCCGGTGACATTAAATTCTATCCCCCCCGCTATCTTTATAAAACATAATGCCGGTAAATAGTTGCATGCCCGGCAAGGACAGGCGCTAAAAAGGTTGGTATCAACCCACTATATTCGATTATTTTTCGCCATTTCTTCGGCGATAATATCCTTCCGCGACAGCTTGCCTATCATGGTTTTCGGCAGCGGCTCTTCACGAAATTCGATCTGGCGCGGTATTTCCATCGACGAAAGGCGCTCGGTCAGGAACGACTTCAACTCTTCAGCGGTCAGGCTGCCGCCCTCTTTGAGCTTGATCCATGCCTTCACGATTTCACCGCGGCTTTCGTCCGGAATGCCAGCAACAATACATTCCTCAACGGCTTCGTGCTGATAGATCGCTTCTTCGATATTGCGCGGATAGACGTTATAGCCGTTCGTGATGATCATATCCTTGATGCGATCGACGATAAAAATATAACCGTCATCATCCATGATCGCGATGTCGCCCGTATAGAGCATCCCGTCTTTCAACACGGCTTCGGTTTCTTCGGGCTTGTTGTAATAGCCCTTCATGACCTGCGGCCCGCGGACGCAAAGCTCTCCGCGCTCGCCTGTCTTAAGGCGGGTTGTCTTGTCATCCTTATCAATGATCTCAACAAGCGTTCCGGGGAAGGGCAGGCCGATTGAACCGGGCTTGTTGACGCCTTCCGTCGGGTTTGCGCTGACGACGGGAGAGGATTCGGTCAGGCCGTACCCTTCGACGACGACGCAGCCTGTATTTTTTTCGAATGTTTTCTTTACCTCGACCGGCAAGGGAGCGCCGCCGGAAATACAGGTTTTAAGCGAGGTGATATCGAATTTTTCCAGCTTTTTATGATTGTTGATGGCATTGTAAATCGCCGGTACGGCCGGAAAATAATGGGGACGCTTTTTGTGGATGAGTTTGAGCGTCCCGTCCAGTTCAAAACGCGGGAGGGCGACAATCTCCAGCGCGTTGCGCACGGAAAAATTCATCACGGTCGTCATCGCAAAAACATGGAAGAACGGCAGGACGCCAAGCATCCTGTCCTCGCCCGGCCTGCAGCCTTTCAGCCAGTGGGCGCATTGCTCCACATTCGCAACGATATTCCGGTGGGTGAGCATGGCCCCCTTGGGCGTGCCTGTCGTCCCGCCCGTATATTGAAGAACGGCCACATGGTTTTCCGGGTCGATATTAACGGCATGCGGCTCTTTATCATGGTTGATGAGATCGTGATACCAGACCGTGTTCAGGTCGTCTTCGTCAATATCGGCGAGATCCTTTTTCTTCAGCAGGGGAAAGAGGATATTTTTCGGGAAGGAAAGCATATTGGTGAATTTGCAGATAATCAGCTGTTCAAGGCTGCTCTGCCCCCTGACCTTCACCAGCTTTCCGTAAAGCAGATCGAGATCCGCCGTAATCATCGTATCCGTTCCGGAATCATTGATCTGGTGGATCAATTCCCGCTCGGAATAAAGCGGGTTATAATTCACCGCAATCGCCCCTGTGCGCATAACCGCATAATACGCTATGACAAAATAAGGAGAGTTCGGCAGGAACAAACCGACCTTGCGTCCGGGGCCTATCCCCCTATCCTGCAAGGCGCGGGCAAGGCGCGACACATGCGAATAAATCTCGCCCCATGTCAGCTTATAGCCAAGGAAATCAAAGGCCGGCGCGCTTCCATAAGTTTTTGCTGTTCTTTCCAGCATCTCGAAAACAGGGTACGAAGGTATTCCGGCATCCCATTTAATGCCTTGCGGATAGGCGCTTTGGTAAAGGGAGGGGGAGATATCCTGAGCTGTCATGGGGAGGCACATCCTTTTTTACGAAAACACTTTTAAATTCAAGGAGCAAGCTGGAAACACATATTCAATAATTTTACCAGCTTCATGGAACCGGACAAAACCAAAATTGTTGGTATGGCCGAAGATTCTGTTTTGCGTTACAGCAAATATGAGTTTGCTCTAGATAGAGTACCGTTTTTAATGGTATATAATAAGTAAAGTTTCCTGAGTTGTTCTTATAGACACGCCTTTATTTGTTTTTTTGTTTACAGGGATTTTATCTTGTCACTGGTTATGAAGCCCTACGTATCACCGACAGAGCAGGAGAGCGCGCCTCTTCGTTCCCGCCTTAAATGGTTCAACAGCACGAAGGGCTTTGGCTTTGTCGTGCCAGAGGACGACCCTTGCGATGCCTTCATCCATATTACCACATTGCAAGACGCCGGTATCCATGAACTTGGCGAAGACGCCGTCATCATATGTTCAATCGTCAAAGGGCCGAAGGGGGCCTTGGTAACTTCCGTCACCGAGCTGGCCGAACCCGGCCAGAATCCCGAACCAATCTCCTACCGCTTGCCGGGGGAAGAAGGCGAAGACCTTCAAACCATGGAAGGCACGGTCAAATGGTACAAGCCGGACAAGGGTTTCGGTTTTATCATTCCGCAAGACGGGCAAAAAGATGTCTTCGTCCATAAAACATGCCTCGACAGACACGGCCTCCCCATCCTTATTCCCGGGCAAAAAGTCCGCATGACCGTCCGCACCGTCGCCAAGGGCCGTGAAGTCGCGGATTTCGATCTCATCGAAAACTAGCCCGCTTCGAGCCGCCTGCGCTTTCACACCTACGGGCAAATCCGCCCACTTCCTTCTGCCCCTTTCTTTGCCCGAAGCGGCGGCGGAACCGCTTTCGAATGCCCCCGCACCCTTGCACCCTTATTCATCAGCCTGTTCATCGGCCCGCTTGCCGGCGCTTATCCGCCATAACCCGCCAGATAGCGCGGGACGAGGCGCGGCGAGGCGGTGTGGCGAGGCGGAGCGCGGGCAGGAGCGGCCCATCCCCGCCCCTTCCATCCCTACCCTTTATCCGCCAGCATAAAAAAACCGCCCTGAAAGGCGGTTTTAATTCGTATAGCGCCGGACGCCCTTAAAATCAGGCGGCGGTGCCAGTTTTAATTTCGAAATCTGCGGGCGTGCCTGCATCGGCTGCAAAATCCTCCGCCTGCAATGTGCGGGCGCGGGCCGGAACCTGATAGGCCATGCGGGCATGGGTATCGCAATAAGGAAGCCCGGCGATGGCGGCACAGCCGCAAAAGGAAAAATTTTCTTCCTGGGGATCGCCGTTCGGCCAGCGGCACATGCGTGAATCCAGATCGGCCATTTTGACTTCATGCCCAAGAAAAACCGGCATCTTGACCGTCGGTTTAAAGACGCGCGGCGGCGCGGCTTCTGCCTTCGCGGGCTTTTTGGATGCATTTTGCTGGATAGGGGAAAGGCGGGATGAAAGCTTCAATCTGTGGGCCTTGCCGATAACCGCGTTGCGGGTAATGCCGTCCCCCAGAACCTTTGCGATCTCCGCCGCGGTTTTTCCTTCGCCCCAAAGCTGTTTCAAGAGGCTCACGCGCTCGTCCGTCCAACTCATCGTCTTATCCTCTCCCTTTGCGCTGCGAAGATTCGAGATGATCGAAGAATCTTTTTGCGCGGTGACTATTTCGTGAAAGCAAGATGACGATAACAAGGGCTTGAATCGCGTACCAGCCATTCCGCGAATCGCGATTCCTTTATCCACAGTAAATAGGAAAAGACGAAAGAAAAAAGTTGCCGGACGCGAAAGATGCTAAAACGATTCTTTACCGGGGTCGCGCGTGTGCGAGAGTCCCCATAATGTATAGCGCTCTGAATCCTCGATCCAGTTTTCGCGTACTTTTACAAAGAGTTTCAGGTGAATCCTGCAACCGAAAATCTCTTCAAGCTCTTCGCGCGCCTGTGTTCCAATCTTGCCGATCATCGCGCCCTGCTTGCCGAGAATGATTTTCTTCTGGCCTTCGCGCGCAATATAGATGATCTGATCGATTTTAATGCTTCCATTATCAAACTCTTCCCAATTCTCCGTTTCAACGGTGAGGTCATAGGGGATTTCATCATGGATGGAGCGGAAAAGTTTTTCGCGCGTTATCTCCGCCGCCAGAAGGCGCATCGGCATATCGCTCATTTGATCTTCGGGATAATGGAACGGCCCTTCGGGCATGTATTTGACGACTTCCTTCACAAGATCGGCAACGCCGTCATTGTTCCGGGCCGAGATCATAAAGGTCGATTCAAAATCCATTTGCGCGTTCAGGGCCATCGCAAGCTCCAGCAATTTCGGGCGGGCGATTTCATCAATCTTGTTCAGCACGAGGATATAGCGTTTTCCCGTGACCTCTTTCAGTCTTTCAATAATCGTGCGCACGGGGCGGGAAAGCCCTTTGACCGCATCGACGACGAAGAGGATCAGATCGCAATCGGCAACGCCGTCCCATGCCGCACCGACGATCGCCTTTTCCATCCGGTTCGCGCCCGGCTTGAAAAGCCCCGGCGTATCGACAAAGACAATTTGCGCGTTATCTTGCACGACAATCCCCAAAACCCGCGTGCGGGTCGTTTGCACTTTTGAGGAAACGATGGAGATCTTCTCGCCGACAATCGCGTTGATAAGCGTCGATTTCCCTGCATTCGGCGCGCCGATAATGGCGGCAAAGCCGCAGCGCTCATTCTGCCGTTCTGGTTTCTCTGATTGTTCCGGTGGGGTCATATTCCGCTCTCTTTAACGCGCGCCAGCATGATGCGGGCCGCTGTTTTTTCCGCCTGCCTGCGCGAGGGGCCTTCGGCGGCGACATCCTCAAAACCGCGCACACGCACGGAAATTTCAAACAGGGGCGCATGATCCGGCCCCGACCGGCCTGTTATCTCGTAATCCGGCAAGGGCAGGCCCCGCGCCTGTACCCATTCCTGAAGCTCGGTTTTAGGATCCTGATGGATTTCCGTGACATTGTCGATATTCCCGCCCCAGAGCCGCAAAATCATCTCCCGCGCCACGTCCATGCCGCCATCGAGGAAAACCGCGCCCAGCAGCGCCTCCATCGCATCCGAGAGGATATTTTCATTCTCCGCGCCGCCTGCATGGCGTTCCGCCTCGGAAAGGATGAGATCCTCGCCCAAATCAAGCGCCCCCGCAATGACAGCCAGCATCCGCCCCTGCACCAGCGCCGAATGGCGTTTGGCCAGCGTCCCTTCATTTTCGTCCGGAAATTTGAAAAAAAGCGCCTCGGCTATCACAAGATTCAGAACGCGGTCGCCAAGGAATTCCATTCTTTCATTGTTGCTGGCGCCGCTCTTGCTGGAATGGGTAAGGGCCTGATCGCGCCAGGCCGCGTTCTTGAAGCGGTAATCGATTTTCTCTTCCAGCGTTTTCCTGCTCACGCGGGTTTTTCCTCTTTTGCGCGGACGGGACCGATACGGTCGAAAATCCGGTTATAGCGGATGGCCGTAAACCACGTCCATGGCTTTACCGCCCTGGCCGTATCGTCGATAGAGAAAAACAAAATATCGGCGCGGCCGACCAGATTGTCATACGGCACAAAACCGACAAGCTCTTTCACGCGGCTGTCTTGCGAATTATCGCGGTTGTCACCCATGAAAAAATAATGATCCGCAGGCACGGTGAATTCGTCGGTATCGTCGAGATATCCGGTATCGGATTCTTCATAGATACGGTGCATCGTCCCGCCCGGCAGCGTTTCGATATATTCCATCATCGTGTCATGGCCGCCTTCGGGGGATCTTACGCGGGTCATGCCGACAGGTTCCCTGTCAACCATTGCGCCATTGATATAAAGCCTGCCGCCGCGCATCTGGATCCGGTCGCCGGGAAGCCCTATCAGGCGCTTGATATAATCGATCGATGTGTTGGTCGGCAGCTTGAAAACGATGACGTCGCCGCGGGCCGGTTCCGCTTCCATGATGCGGCCCTTAAAGTCCGCAAGGCCGAGCGGGAAGGAATGGCGGGAATAGCCATAGGATGTCTTGCTGACGAACAGGTAATCGCCGATTTGCAGGGTCGGCAGCATCGACCCCGAAGGGATATTGAAAGGCTCGAAAAAGAAGGTGCGGATAAAGAGCGCCAGAAGAATGGCCAGCACCGCCGTCTTGAACAGCTCGCCCGCGCCTTCTTCTTTTCTTAATTTTGCCGTTCCGGTTCCGGAAGTTTTATGCGTATCGTTTTGCGTATCGCCCAAGGGAGCATCCCCATCTCTTTGAATTAGGCCATAGTTTTAACCAATCGGACAGGGAATTACCAGCCTCCCTGCACGTGCCGGCCAAGTTATCCGGCTGGAACCACCGCTTCGATGACAACATGGGCGTAAACAATCGGCGGCTCGTCGGTCAGGGTCAGGTGAAGGCGCGGTTCCATGCCCGCAGGCACCATGGAACGCAGCCGCGCAAGCGCGCCGCCCGTCAGGACAAGCTCCGGCTTGCCGGCGGCATCGTTGACGACCCCGATGTCTTTCATGAAAACGCCATGGGAAAAGCCCGTTCCGAGCGCCTTGGAGCAGGCTTCCTTGGCGGCGAAGCGTTTGGCGTAGGTGGCGATATGCGTGCTGGCTTCGCGGCGGCGCTCGGCCTTGGCGCGTTCCCCGTCCGTAAAGCAGCGCTTGATGAAGCGTTCACCGAACTGTTCCAGAACGCGGCCAAGACGGGTGCAATCGAGGATATCCGCACCGGTTCCGATAATCATAGCTGCTCTCCGGTCATTTCGATGACTTCCTTTTGCGCCTTGCGCTGGATCCGGGCGCGGCGGGCGGCGCGCACCGTCCGCACGAGGGAGCGGGTCGGGTAATAATAAAGCGGGAAAGTAAGGATGCCGACCACATAACCGCCGACCAGCGTCGGCAGGAAGATCTGTTTCAGGCCGAGCGCGGCCTCCGTTACCTCCGTAATATCGTCCGCATTATGGAGAAGATGGGCATCAAACCCCAGCACATCGAGGATAATCCGCCCCGCGTGATAGGAAATCAGCATCAAAAGCGGGGTCGTGACGAAATTCCCGAACCCCGAACCGATAACCGACGCGATAAAGCTTGTGCGCGTCGCCCAGCAAAAGAGCAGGCATTGCAGCAAATGCGTCCCGAATGTCGGCGTCCATGAAACGAGGCAGCCGAACGCCAGCCCCGCGGCAATCGCATGTTCGCTCGCCTGGATCCTGATGGAGCGGTATTTATAATAGTCGAAGACGCGCCGGAAACTCATGCTCGGCCAGACAAGATTGCGGAGTCTTGCGGTGAGCGGTTCTTTTTCGCGGCGTCTGAAAAGCATGATGGGATTATCGCGTTGCGCAGGTCTTTGTTATGTCGGGTTCAAGGAGTAATACATATAACTCCGGCATGGCAAAGTCCAGCCTGCACGCAGGGGCGCTAACGGCCTTTTGCCCGTTCTACGCTTGCCACCTGCGCGGTTGCCCGCAGCGCCGCGATAATGTCATTCAAATGCCTTGTATCCGTCACATAGACGTCAAGGAGCATGTCCCAGAAATCCAGTGTCCGGTTCGTGATTTTAAGGTTTGTGATGTTGCCGCCATTCTTGCCGATAACGGTCGTAAGGGCGGCCAGAGCGCCCGATTGATTGCTCAATGTGACCTGAAGCCGCCCGACATGGGCTTCGGGCGAATCCGGCCCCTCGCCCCATGAAACATCGAGCCAGCGTTCCGGCGTGTCCGCGAATGTTTCCAGCGTTTCACAATCAATCGTATGGATCGTCACGCCTTTCCCGGTCGTCACGATACCGACGATACGGTCACCCGGAAGGGGGTGGCAGCAGCGGGCGAAATGGACGGCCATGCCGGGGATAAGCCCCTTGATGGGCATGGGCTTGCTGGAGCCTTGCCGCTTTGCATAGGCAATTTTATCGGGATCGTTTTCGCGGGCCGCGGCGGCCTGTTCCGCCTGATGCGCCGGAAAGATTGCCTTGAAAACATCGCGCGCGACAAAGTGGCCGGAACCGATATTGGCGAAAACATCGTCTATATTATCAACGCGCAATTGCTGCGCGACACCGGAAACGGCCTTGTCCGTATAGTCGTAGCCTTCCTGTGCGAAGATCTTCTTGAGCATGGCCTGCCCCAGAATAATATATTCACCCCGCTGCTGCGCGCGGACATAGCGCCTGATATGCGATCGCGCCTTGCCGGTGACGACGAACCGTTCCCATGTCGGGGACGGGGTTTGCGTTTTCGAGGTGATGATTTCCACCTGATCGCCGTTTTGCAATTTCGTGTTGAGCGGCGCGATGCGGCCATTGATTTTAGAGCCGACGCATTTATCGCCGACGGCGGAGTGGACGGCATAGGCGAAGTCCACGGGCGTTGCGCCATTCGGCAATTCGACCAGATCGCCTTTGGGCGAAAAGACATAGACCTGATCGGCGAAAAGTTCGAGCTTGGTGTTTTCAAGAAAGTCTTCCGGCCGCGATTCCTGATCCATGATCTCCAAAAGTTCGCGCAGCCAGCGGAACTTCTTCATATCCTTGAAATCCGCGGCGGACGGCCCCTGTTTGTAAGACCAGTGGGCGGCGACGCCCATATCGGCCTCGTAATGCATTTCGGCGGTGCGGATCTGGATTTCGATGCGCTGGTTCTCAGGGCCGATAACCGTTGTGTGAACGGAGCGGTAGCCGTTGGGTTTCGGCGTCGAGATAAAATCCTTGAAACGCCCCGGAACGACCGGAAAGTGCGAATGGATAATGCCAAGGACGTGATAGCATTCCTCAATCGTTTCCACGACGATGCGGAAGGCCATGATGTCGGAAAGCTGCTCAAAGGCGACGTTTTTGCGCTGCATTTTCTTCCAGATGGAATAGCGCGTCTTTTCACGGCCTGTAACATCGGCCCTGATCTGCGATTCGGCCATCAGGGCATTCAGGTTATCAATAATCTTCGTAACGACGTCATTGCCTTCCTTACGCAAAAAAGCCTGACGGGCCGCGATGCTTTCGCGGGCTTCGGGATGGAGGTAGGAAAAGGCGAGATCCTCAAGCTCTTCCTTCAATTTATGCATGCCGATACGCTCGGCAAGCGGCGCGTAAATCTCCAATGTTTCACGGGCGATGCGGCGCTGCTTGTCGGGGCGGTCGAACCCGTCCAGCGTGCGCATATTGTGCAGCCTGTCGGCAAGCTTGACGAGAAGCACCCTGATATCCTCGGACATGGCGAGGACGAGCTTCCTGAAATTTTCCGCCTGCTTGCCTTCGACCGTCTGGCTTTCGATTTTTGTCAGCTTGGAAACGCCATTGACGAGATCGGCGACTTCCTTGCCGAATTTTGTCGTCAAATCCTTGTAAGTCGCGGGCGTGTCTTCCAGCGTATCGTGCAGGATGGCCGTTACGAGGGTCGCCGTATCCATCTTCATATCAGCCAGAATCCCGGCCACGGCGAGCGGATGCGTTAAATAGGGCTCGCCCGAAGCACGCGTCTGCCCCTCATGCATCGTCTGGGCGAAGAGCGCCGCGTTTTCGATGGTTTTCGCATCGAATTCGGGATTATACGCCCTGACCTGATCAAGTAATTGCTGTGCCGCGCCCATGCTGCCTTTGTACGAGAGAAAGCTTAATAAATTCCGATGCTCCCAGCCTAGCATGTTTGCAGTGCAAAATCACGCGGGAAGATGCCGAAAGAAAGGGCTAACATATGATTTTAGAAGAAAAAAACCGGCCTCGCGGGCCGGTTTAATCATTTTTGCAGGCCGGGCCTGCGCGGTTGGAAAGAACGGTTAGGCCTCTTCGCCCGCATCGCCGCCGGCCATGTCTTCAAGGCCCGGGTCGCTATCGGCTTCATCCTCGTTGCCACCGTCCATATCAGCGGCGGCCCCGGCGGCCATGGCTTTCCACTCTTCTTCGCCTTCCATGGAATCGACGACATCCTCGCCATCATCGTCAAGCGCGATAATGCGTTGTTTTCCGCGGATAATTTCTTCCTTCAGATCGTCAATATCAACCGTTTCATCGGCGATTTCGCGCAAGGCCACGACGGGGTTTTTGTCATTGTCGCGGTCAACCGTCAACGGCGCGCCGGAACCGATCTTGCGGGCGCGCTGCGCGGCGACCATCACAAGCTCGAAACGGTTAGGGAGTTTTTCAATGCAATCTTCAACGGTAACGCGGGCCATGGGAATCCTTCTATGTCGCTCTATATCGATAGGTACGGGCAACATATAGGGATTTTACGCGCCTTACGCAAGTTTTTTCCCCATTTCCGGGAACCACGCGCAAAGGCGTCCGTTGACTCTCATGGACTTAAATAGAATCATTGCATATAAGTCTAATCTAATATTTATAGAGCCAGGGTGTCAGGTCAACGGCGGAACGCTAAAAACATATATTTAGGATATTAAGGCATGAAACAAAAACAGGAAGAAAGCTTCCTCCCTTTCTATGGGGAGGACAAGGTGGCGATGTTTATAGATGGCTCGAATCTCTATGCCGCCGCAAAATCCCTCGACTTCGATATTGATTACAGGAAATTGCTGAGCTGGGGCTGTTCGACCGGACGGCTCGTGCGGGCTTTTTATTATACGGCCCTTATCGAGGATAGCGATTATTCCCCCATCCGCCCGCTCGTCGATTGGCTGGATTATAACGGCTATACGATGGTAACCAAGCCGACCAAGGAATTCGTCGACTCGCAAGGCCGCCGCAAAATCAAGGGCAATATGGATATAGAGCTTGCCATCGACGTGATGGAAATGGCCGAGCATGTCGACCACATCATCATTTTTTCCGGCGACGGTGATTTCCGCAGGCTTTTGGAAGCGGTTCAGCGCAAAGGCGTGCGCGTAACCGTCGTCAGCACCATCCAGTCCAACCCGCCTATGGTCGCGGACGAGTTACGGCGGCAGGCGGACTATTTCCTCGATCTGGAATCCCTGCGCGGGAAAATCGGCCGTGACAGCCGCAGCGGCGGTGCCGACCATGACCCGCTGGAACATAGCCACGCGGCGCACTGATCACTGATCAGCAATCGCCCGCCCGCCGCCGCCGGACATGCTTGCGGCGGGATAAAGCTTTAAACGGCATTTTGCGGTGGCTTGCCGGATTTCCCCTTCAGCCTCTCCATAACGTCCATGACGGGCAAAAATCCAGAGGCCGAAAGCGCCGTGATTCCTCCCGAAAATATTTCAGGTCTTTGTCACCGAGGCTGAAGGCTCTCAAGAAAGAGGGCGAGTGGGGCCGCATGAAAATCAACCAGTATATGCGCTTTCCTCACGGTACTTCCCGCGTCCGCCCTGGCCTATAGCCTCGCCGTCGGTCTTGAAGGGGATGCAGTCCCCGCTGGGATCCGCCCTATATTTTATTACGCCGGAAGCTTTTGACCGCGTCTTCCAGATCCGCGGACGCCTTTGCCGCTTCATGGGCGAGCGTGCGGGCAGTCTGTACCAGCTCCGCAAGCTTTTCATGGTCTGTTTCCGTCCGCGCCGCCTCGATCGCCGTATTAAGGGCGAGAATCCTGACGCGCTCCGTCACCTTCTTCCCCGCGCGGGCGGCAACCGTCATAAGCTGGCGGCTATCCGCGCCGTCGCGGCTGCGCCTGTCCTCCCGCCCCGTGCGGCCTGCTGGCTGTCCGGCCGCCCTTTCCGCCTCCTCCGGCGCATCGTCCCTGAAAGCCCAAAGGGCGGTAAAACAGAGCAGCGCCAGAATCGCGGCAAAAGATATTTTCCACAGCATCGCCCACGGCGCCTGCACGGCGTAAAGCGGCAATTCCGTCACCAGCGCCCAGCGCACCCCGTTAAAATCCAGTGGCGTGTAGGCCGCGAGGACAATAGCGCCCTTTTGCCCCGTGATCTGGAAAATTCCTGTTTCTCCGGCCAAAGCCAAAGAAGCCGGGCCGCGCTCCGCCGCTTCGCGGTAGCGCTCTTGCCTGTAGGCTTCGCCTGTATAGGAAGCCCGCATCATATTGTCTTTCCCGACGATATAGGATGCCGCCCCCGGCGCGTCCAAAAGGGCGAGCTTGGCCAGAATGGAAAGGACTTTTTCCCTCGAAAGATGAAGCGAAAGCGTCCCGCCCTTTTCCTCCCCTTCCTCCGCCGCAGGAAAGGCGATGGACACAACGCCCAAAATTTCATAGGACGCCCGCCCCGCCTCCAGCGGGTCGAAGAACGTCACCAGCTTTTCTGGCGGCCTTTGCCCGCCCCCAAACGGCGCTTCGGCCAGATCGCCAGCGCCCACGCCTGCGCCTGCGCCTGCGCCTGCATAAAGCAGCCTGTCATCCTTATCCCACAGGGAAAACCCATCATAATTTTTCAGGGCCGTGAAATTTTCAAGCCATTGCCGGTGGGAAGGAATAAGCCCGCGCAGCGCACCGCGGGCGATGCCGTTGGTCGAAAGCGCGACCAAATCCGCATTGACCCCGTCAAGATAGTTTTCAAGTTCCAGCCGCGTGGAAAGCTGATAGGCCTCCAGCATCTTGTGCGCCGCCGCCATATTCTCTTTTCCGGCAATCTTATGCTGCAGGCATAAAAGCCCGAACAGCGCGGCCGCTGCGAAGCCTATAATCGCATAAGAATATGATTTTCCGGCATTTTTTGACATTTATTTCTTGCGCTGCGCGGCCATGCCCGCACGGCCTTATTAAAAATGAAAAGGAGCAGTAACCAGAAAACATAAAAAACGGAGAACCCGATTGTAACTTTAACCATTCAGGCGGGGGCGTAAAGATGAATCATGGCCCTGTCCGCAAAAAGCGGACAGGATTGTTATATAAACCATCAAAGCGCCAATAAGGGGAAAGAGCGTCAGGCGACCTGCCCTGCTGTTTCCGGCCTGGTCTTGGCGCGCTTGGTCACAAGCTTGTTCAGCGCATGGACATAGGCCCGCGCGGAAGCCACCAGCGTATCGGCATCGGCCCCCTGCCCGTTGACCGTTTTGCCGTTTTCTTCGAGCCGGACGGTGACTTCGGCCTGCGCGTCCGTACCGCCTGTAATGGCCTGCACCTGATAAAGCTGGAGATGCGCTTCGGGATGCGGGACGATGGCGCGGATGGCCTTGAAGATCGCATCGACAGGCCCGTTCCCCTCGACCTTCGCCCCCTTCGTTTCGCCGTCGATGGTCAGTTCGAGCTCCGCCGTTTGCGGCCCCTTTGTGCCTGCCTGCACCTGAAGCGCGACAAAGCGGATAGCGTCTTTTTCGGAACCGGCCTCGTCCTCGATCAGCGCGATGATATCGTCATCAAAGACCTGTTTTTTCCTGTCCGCCAGATCCTTGAAGCGTTTGAAGAGATCGTTCAGCGCATTATCGCCCAGCTCATAGCCCAGTTCGGCAACGCGGCTTTTCAGCGCATGGCGGCCCGAATGTTTCCCCAGCACCAGTTCGGAGCGCGTGAGGCCGACTGATTCCGGCGTCATGATCTCATAGGTCGAGGCATTCTTTAAAACCCCGTCCTGATGGATGCCGCTTTCATGGGCGAAAGCGTTCGCGCCGACGATGGCCTTGTTCGGCTGGACGTTGAAGCCGATCGTGTTGGCGAGCGTGCGCGAGGCCTTCATGATCATGGTGGTGTCGATGCCGCAATCATAGGGCATTTTGTCGTTGCGGGTTTTGAGCGCCATCACGACTTCTTCCATGGCGGCATTGCCCGCCCGTTCGCCGATGCCGTTGATGGTACATTCAATCTGCCGCGCCCCCGCCATGACGCCGGACAGGGAGTTCGCGACCGCAAGCCCCAGATCATTGTGGCAGTGAACGGAAATTACGGCCCGATCGATATCCGCCACCGTATTTTTGATAGAGGCGATAAGCTCCCCGAATTCCTCCGGCACGGCGTAACCGACCGTATCGGGAATATTGATCGTCGTGGCGCCGCAGCGGATCGCCACATCGATCGCGCGGCACAGGAAATCCCGATCGGAGCGTGTCGCGTCCATCGCCGACCATTCGACATTATCCGTATATTTGCGCGCGCGGGTGACAGAGGCCGCAACGGATTCCAGCACCTGTTCCCCGTCCATCTGGAGCTGGTATTTCATATGCTGCGGGCTTGTGGAAATAAAGGTATGGATGCGGCGGTTTTCCGCGGGGGCCAGCGCCTCGCCCGCGGCGTCGATGTCGCGTTCTATCGCGCGGGACAGGCCGCAAACGGTCGCGTTCTTTACAATCTTCGCAATTTCGTTCACCGCCTCGAAATCGCCGGGGGAGGCGATAGGAAAGCCCGCCTCGATAATATCCACCCCCATGGCGTCAAGCAGCCGCGCCATGCGGAGCTTTTCTTCGAGGTTCATGGAACAGCCGGGCGATTGTTCGCCGTCGCGCAAGGTTGTGTCAAAAATCAGGACTCGGTCTTTGGTGGGCATGGAGGCCGCGCTCATAGGGAATACTCCTTAAAATCGGGAAAAAGTGGCTTTTGATTTTGATGTCCCCTGAAGACAGGCATTTGACATGCCTCATGGCTCCTCAGGGGGTTCTAAGGAGGAGCGCAAGTAGAAGGAGTGTTGCGTTATTCAAAGCCATAAGAGAAAGTTAGGGTGAAAAGCCCGCATGAGTCAATAGAAATGGATACCGGCCCGCGCCTGTAGATTTGCGGGGGGATTAAATCTTCCGCGCCTCTTCAACGAGCATAACGGGGATGCCGTCGCGGATGGGGTAGGCAAGGCCGGCCTGTTCGGACACAAGCTCCTGCTTTTCCGCGTCATAGCGCAGCGGCACTTTCGTCAGCGGGCAGACGAGGATTTCAAGGAGCTTGGGATCGACATTCTGGGACATGGGGAATTTATAGCGCCGCGCCCTAATGCTTGCAACCGCAATCGCCCCGGCATTCCATTTCGAGCAGCGTCATAAAGAGTTTCGCGCGCTCCTTGCCGCAAGGGGCCTCCAAAAGCGCCTGTTTTTCCTTGGAATCGAACGGGCAGACCATGGCCAGCGTCGTCATAAGCCTGTCGTCCGCCGCCAGATCGACGGCCTCCCAGCTACAGGTCAGCCCCTGTTTTTCAAAGTAGTTTTTAAGGAGGGTTTTCAGCCTGTCCCTGTCCATGCCGAGGCAATCGAGCCTGTCCATATCATGCGTGAATTCATCCCATGCAGCGGCGCCGCGCCTATAGCCGTTGCGCTGGGCCAGTTCATCGTCAATCCTGAAGCGGCAAAGCCCCGTCAGGACGATTTCATAGCGGCCATCCGCCGTTTCGTTATAGCTGGTAATACGGCCCGCGCAGCCGACAGTGTAGAGAGAGCCATCGTCACGCGTTTGCACCATGCCGATAAGCCTTGACGGTTCGCGCAACACATCATCGACCATCGCGATATAGCGCGGCTCGAAAATATTTAAAGGGAGCTGCCCGCGCGGCAAAAGCAAAACGCCGCCCAGCGGGAAAAGCGGTATTTCCCCTGGTAACTCATCAGATTGTTGCCGCTCGCCGGATTTCATAAAGACCAATATAGCTTTATTTCTTAAGAAAAAAGCATACGGGAGAGTTTTTTGCGCCCCTCGGCGGCCAGCGGATCGGAAAAGCCCAGCGCCTCGAAAAAGCGCAGCAATTCCTTCCGCGGGGCCTCGTCGTTCCATGCGCGGTCGCGGCGGATAATCTCGATAAGATTATCAATGGCTTCGCGTTTTTGCCCGGCGGGAAACTGGGCCAGGGCAACATCATAGCGCGCCTGCAAATCATCCGGCGCCGCATCCAGCTTTTTCAAAAGCGGTTTTAGCTGCGCGGCGGCCTCATCCGCATGTTTTGCCAGTTCGAGCGCCGTTTGCGCGGCGGCGAAGGTGGGGTTTTTGGCGATTTCTTCGGGGGCGTTCGCGATCATCGCTTCGGCCTCTTCGACCGCGCCCGCCTCGATCATCGTGCGGACAAGGCCCGTATAGGCGTCGGCGTTGGCTTCGTCCTGTTGCAGCACCGCGATAAAGATTTGCTGCGCCTCCATCAAGCTGCCCGCGGCCAAAAGCTCAGCGGCCTCTTTCAGGGCGGCGGGGATGTCCAGCGCGTCCGGCTTTGCCGAGCGGGCGATTTTCACAAGCTGAGCAATCAGGTTTTTAATTTCGGATGCGGGACGCGCCCCCGTAAAGCCCGTCACGGGCTGGCCCTGAAAGAATGCCATCACGGTCGGCACGGACTGGATCCGCAGCGCCTGCGCCAGTTCGGGATTGTCGTCGATATTCACCTTGGCAAGCAGAACCGCGCCTTTCGCCGCGCGGACTTCTTCTTCCAACACCGGCATAAGCTGTTTGCACGGGCCGCACCACGGCGCCCAGAAATCGACAAGCACGGGCCGTTCCATCGATTCCGCAATCACGCGCGTTTCAAAATCCGCCGTTCCGGCGTCAATGACCGAATCGTCCGGCCCTGCGCCGTTTTCCGCCGCCGGGGCGGTTTTTTGAGGAGCGAGCGGGGTTATTCCAAAAATTGCCATGGCGGTTTCTTACTCTTCGTCGGGGGCGGCTGCACTGAGATCCACAATATGGGGTTCGTGGCCCGTACTTTCAATGAAGCGCAGTAAATCGGCAGGTTTGACGCCGATCGTCATCGTGTTCACCAAAGGGTGAAAATTCAGGACATCATGATCCATCATGGATTTGTCGAGGAAAATCTTCACCTGCCCTTGCCTGTCATTGACGATCGCATAAGGGCATACGGAGCCGGGGCGCACGCCCAGATATTCCCACAGCCTGTCCGCCGAACCGAAAGACAGCTTGTCGGCCCCCAAAAGCGGCTGGAGCTTTTTAATATCGACCTTCGTCGCGTTTTGCAGGCAGAGCAGGAAATTATTCTTTTTCTTGTCGCGCAAAAACAGGTTGCGGCAATGGGTTCCGGGTATATCCGCATCGACCTCGTCCGCTTCGGCGACCGTGAAAACAGCCTTGTGATGATAGAGGGGGAAGGCGATATCCAGCGCCTTCAGCGCGTCCATCAGGGCTTCGGGCGCGGTCGGGAGTTCGGGTTCATCCGGCGATTGTGTTTGTGTCATGCTGTTCATCCCCTAGCTATGAACAAAAAGCCCAATCATTTCAAGCCGCAGGGGATAGGCCGTCATAGAAAATTTGTAACGATCTGTCTTTTCTGGCATAGTGGCAGTAATAAAAATATAATTACAAAAAATATAAACAGGGAAAGCGATCAGCCATGAAGCACAAAATGCCCTTGGGGCTATTGGGGGTGGTCTATGCGGGGGATTTGGCAATCCTCGACGCTACGCCGCCGCCGCTCGATCTCGCGGCACTTCTGCCGGCACCAACCCCCGCAACGACCATGCAGATCCCGCGCGAAAGCGCCGCCGGACTGCATGATTATTTCGAACCGGGAGGGCCATAGCCATGATTCGGTTGGGACAATCCATGGACGGGCGGCTTATTCTCGGCTCCAGCCAGCCTTTTCCGGCGGACATCAAATATGTCGAATATTACCGCGAACAGCGGCTTTTCTCCCTTGTCTTCGACATGGAAGAGGAAGAAAGCGCCCTTATGCCCTATGAAATAACCTGCGAGACGGCGGATATCGTCACGGCCAGCCCCAATATTATGATTGTGGCCATGGCCGAGCCCGGCGCCGAACCGTACGGTTATATGGTGCCGCTTATCCAGATCGGAATATGCTAATCCGGAAAGCCTTGAAATAACGCTGATTTTTACGCTTGATTTTTGCGTGTCAGTGATTATAACTGCACCATTCTTGTTGGGGCGCGGGTGTAGCTCAGGGGTAGAGCATTACCTTGCCAAGGTAAGGGTCGCGAGTTCGAATCTCGTCACCCGCTCCAATCAGGAAAAAGCAGATGACCGGTGCGGAGAACGTGCCGGTTTTTTTGTTTCCGGACAGGCCCTTATGAAGAACCGCCGGTGAAGAGCCGCTGAAGAAAGGCCGGAGAAAGACCGGAGAAAGCAGGCCCGCTCTTCAGGCCCAGATCATCCAGCCGAAAAACAGCCCGGTCACAATCCCGATAAAATTCGCGAGCAAATAGGCAATAACATGGGCGGCGTTCCCGCTCTCCTCGTCCATTTCCAATCCCCTTGGTGATCGGGGAGTTACAAAGCCTCTATTAGAAGACCGCGCCAGCCTTTGGCCCGAAGGCTTGGACATACGCTGACACCTCCCCGATCCTGTCGAGGAGTGCTTTACGGCGGCACTACGCCGCTAATAGAGGGGTTTGTACGCCCCGCGCAGGACTATTCCCGCGCAGGGAGGAGAGTAGGAGAATTTCCGGAAATCTGCAACAAAACAGATGGAAACGAAACGGGACGGACGGCGGGCCGGGGTCGCACGGCCCTTGTCAGGCCCATCCCCTTATCATACCATATACTTAATATTTTCTTAATTTACCCAAGCGATAATGATTTTGTAATAATATTTTCGAAGGGGCTCCCCATTTTTTCCCTTCGAAAAGGGGGAAATACATGTGTTTTTTAATATTTCTGCGGCGCACATTGCGCTCGGCTGCGCATTCTAATTATCGATCCGGCTTTACATTGATCGAACTCACGATCGTCATGATTATCGTCGGGATGCTTGTAGCGGGTATGGCGCAGGGATTGAAAGTCTATTACCAAAAGATCGCGTTAGATAAAACAGTCAACAATATCGCTGCGGTCGAACGGGCTCTTAAAAAACATGTTGCTGAAAATAAAGCTTATCCATGCCCAGCGCTTTATAGCGCCGCCGCCTCTACCCCGGCCTATGGACAACCTGATTGCATCAGCTCGGAGCAAATAGGAACAGCGCCGGCAACAGTCCTTGTCGGTATGGTACCGGCACGCATACTCGGCCTTCCCGACAGCGCTGTAGTAGATGGATGGGGCAAGAAGCTAACTTATGGCATCACACAAGCTATGACAGTTTCAGGTTCTATAACAGGTGATGATACAATCGATGCGAAAGGCGTTATCTCGGTTATTGACGAGGCAAATGTCGAGCGCGCAAAACCTCCGGCTCAGGCCCCCTATGTCGTGATTTCCCATGGACAGGATGGCAGGGGCGCTTATACGCCCGCAGGAACAAAAGCAGAGGATTGTAATACGGCCGCAATAGACGGAAAAAACTGTGATTTCAGCGATATCATTTTTCGTTTTACCGAAAATCGATCCTACACTGGAAACAATAATAATTACGACGATTTTATCGGGTTTAACGTACCGATGGGCGTGGCCCCTGTCGGGGATATTTGTAGCCTGCAAAGCAAGTTTTACGTGGGCATTGGCGCTTTAGGCGCAGATGAAAACGGGTGCAAAGCCCCGGCCCCGATCATGAAAAGAATTGTGTTTTCCACCCCGGGAACGCATACATGGAAAGTACCTAAAGGCGTCCACAGCGCGTTCGTCTCCATGGCGGGCGGCGGCGGTTCAGGTTCAGGATGGCGTGTGATCAGCACCACTTATACAGGTGCATCCGGCGGTTTTGTTTTCTCCCACCCGCTTAATCTTGTCGAAGAAGAGGTCATGACCATTATCGTCGGCAAAGGCGGACAAGGGCATAGGCCGTATAGAACAAGCACGATTGCCGCGCCTGGCCTCCCATACTATGTTTATGATAAACCTAATAATTCTAGCGATGATGGGATCGCCGGATATCCGGGAACGTCGAGCAAGGTTATTTCTCCCACAAACGGCCTGCTTTTGGAATGTACTGGCGGAAGCGGTACGGGCCCTAGCAAACTGGATAATTACACAGGCGGGCAAGTGGCAGGCGATTTGCCTGGTGCACGATACGGTAGCGGGAACGAGCAAATACCATATCCGCAAATACAGGATCGCCGTGCCGAAGGCCCTTATAGCATCACAAGCGGCCCGGGGGCCTGCGGGCCGAATGATTACGGGCGTGGAAATATCGGCGCACAATTATGGAATATGGATTCAGGCCTTCGGTATGGCGGGCAATCACCTTTTAAATATGGATCTGGCGGCGATGTCTCTACCAGCGGCTGCTATATCAATGTCAGTACAACAGGTAAATGCATTTCTCCCCTGGACGCCAAACACGGCATCGTGATGCTGGACATCCTGATTTATGAATAAAACGGCTTCAAGACGAAGCCATCAGGACTTTATAAACGCCTATTGTCGCTTCGTTGACTTTCTCGACCGTGAAATCCGCCTCTATCCGTGCATGGCCCGCGCGGCCCATGCCGATGCGGCGGTCGCGGTCGTGGATAAGCTTTTCCAGCGCGTCGGCAAGCGCCCACGCGTCTTTCGGTTCTATCAACAGGCCGGTAATACCGTCCTCGACCGCTTCGCGGCAGCCCGGCATATCCGTCGTGACGATGGCGCGGCCCGTGGCGGCGGCCTCCAGCAAGACCTTCGGCACGCCTTCGCCGTAATAGGAGGGAAGGGTCACGATATTCGCCGCCGCCATCACGGCGGGCATGTCGTGCGTATGGCCGAGCCATTCGATCATGTTTTCGTCTTTCCAGTTTTCAAGCTCCGTACGGGTGACGGAATCGTGATTGCCGGGCCAGATATCGCCCGCCACCTGAAAACGGGCGGCAATACGTTTCGAGGCGAGGATGCGCACCGCGTGGACGAACTCGCCAATCCCCTTGGCGCGTAAAAGCCGCGAGGGGAAAAGCACGACCGGCACATCGTTGAGCGGTTCCGGGATAAAGGGGAACTGGTTCATATCGACACCGGAACCGCGGATGACGATGCTGCGCTCCCGCTTGACCGCGCCGCAGGAAATCATCGCGCGGGCGTCATCGGGATTTTGAAAGATGACAAACCGTCCGGCGCCGCCGAAAGCGATCCGGAAGAGCGGCACGATAAAGAAACGGATGATTTTGATTTTAGGATTCTCGCTTGAAAAAAGCGGCCCAAGCCCCGCCAGCGTGAAAACGGCCCGCGGCGTCCGCGCCAGATGCGCGGCAATCCCCGTAAAGAACGCATGGCGGAGCGTAATCGCATGGACAATCTCCGGCTTTACACGGCGCAGGATCTTGAAGATGCGCCAACCGAGCTTGATCTGGTTGAGCGGGTTCAAGGAGCCGGTATGTCTGGGCAGGTTGTGGCCCGTGATCCCAAGCTCTTTTATTTGCGTGTTCTCGCCCGCATTGTTGGTGGCGAGATGCAAATCCCACCCCTCGCGCATAATGTCTTTTGCGAGCGGCAGGCGGTGCGACCAGAACCAGGCTATGTCGTTTACGACCAAAAGGAATTTCGGGGGAGTTGCCGGCATATTTCTATCCCTGTTCATGACTGGCGGCGCGCGGCAGGAAATCCGCGTCCGCATTGTTATCGGTAGCGCCGCCTTGCGGGGTTTTCAGGAAATCGCTTTGGACGAAACGCCCCAGCCCTTCCTCCAGCGCATAGGGGGCTTTGAAAATCCCGTGCGCCTTCGCGGCGTCGCTCGTCGTTTCGGCGCAGAATTTTTCGACCCGCACCGCGCTGATGGGGAAAGTCCGGCCCGTGATGCGGGCGGCGGCGTCAAAGAGATAGCCCGCCCCAAGCCCCGCGAAACGCGGCAGGGAAAGGCGCGGCGCGGCGCGGCCAAGCCTGCTGCAAATCACGGCGACGAACTCGTTCATCGAAAAATCCGGCTTGTCCGCGTAATTATAAACCGCAAGCCCCCCCGGCGCGGCGAGGCAGTGATGCAAAAACGCCGCGACATTGCCGACATAGGCCATGGATTTGCGGTTCCTGCCATTGCCGACCATCACAAATTTGCCGGACGCAATCTGGCGGATGAGCGTATGGACGTTGCCTCTATTGCCTTCGCCGAACACGACGACGGGACGGATGATGGTTGCGCTCGCCGCGCCGTTGCGTGCGGCCCATTCCCGCAGGACATTCTCGCCCTCCAGCTTGCTTTGGCCGTAATCATTGAACGGCGCGGGCGGCGCATTTTCATCCGGCGCGCCGGCGTCGAGGCCGTAAACGGCGAAGCTGCTCGTAAAGACGATGCGATCTATCCCGTTCGCGTCCATCGCCTTGCATAGATTTTCCATGCCCGTGACATTGACGGCGTAATAGCGGGAGCGCGGGAAGACATCGTCGCGGTGTTCGGCGGCAAGATGGTAAACGGCGGCGCAACCGGAAAGCGCTTTCGTCAGGGCGGGCAGGTCGAGAATATCGACGGGCGTTTCATGTTTCAGATCGATAATGACACATTCATGCCCCGCCTCTTCCAGAAGAGCGCGAAGGCGCGTGCCGATAAAGCCGGAACCGCCCGTAATTGCTATTTTCATCCCTTGCGTCCTCACATCCAGCGATCGTGCCATGACTGGAACATCAGCATGGCCCAGATGTCCGTTGCGCTTGCGTGGGCGGCGCGGCCTTCAAGAAAATCGCGCCAGCGCCCATGCACCAAAGCGGCATCCACAATACCCTGTTTTTGAAGGCGATCAAGGCTGAGCATATCCTCTGCCCATGGCCGCAGCCTCCCCATAAGCCATTGATTTACCGGAAGGTTAAATCCGGCCTTGGGCCGTTCAAACAATTCCGGCGGCAGATGGCGCCCCAGCAGGCGGCGCAAAATCCATTTGCCCCTGCCGTCCCGGATTTTCATTTCCATGGGCAGGCGGAAGGCATATTCGCATAGCCTGTAATCCATCAGCGGCGCGCGGGTTTCGAGCGATGCCGCCATCGACGCCCTGTCCGCCTTGACCATCAAATCATTGGGGCGATAGGAAAGCAGATCGCCGAAAATCATCGTTTCGGCCATATCAAGCCCCGCCGGCCACAAGGCGGGATCGGCAAAGGGCGGCGCGGGGGCGCTTACCCCTTTGACGGCCTGTTCGCCCTGCGGCCAGACCTCCAGCAGCGAGCCGTAAGGGTTGGCGGAATCCCCGCTCGTTAAAAACCGCGCGAAACGGTGGAGCTTGCGGCCTATTTGCGGATGATCGGGGCGCAGCCTGTCCAGCGTCGCCTGCGGGATGGAAAGAATAAGCCGCCCCAGCGTCCGGCGCGGCATAAACCGCGTCTTTTTCCAAAGGGCCGGAAGCTTCGTATGGCGGTCATAGCCGCCGAGGATTTCATCGCCGCCATCGCCGGTCAGGGCGACGGTAACATGGGGTTTCGCCAGCCTGGACAATAGGTAGGTCGGGATTTGCGAGGAATCGGCGAAAGGTTCGTCATAAATCTCTGCCATGGACGGAACGGCGTTCAAGGCATCCTCCGCACCGACGCGGAATTCCTGATGCCGGGTTCCGAGATGGCTTGCGATTTTTGCGGCGTGGGCGGATTCGTCATAGCCGTCCTCGTCAAAGCCGATGGAATAGGTCTGGATTGGCTTGTCCGAATATTTTTGCATCAGCGCCGTCACGAGCGAGGAATCAATCCCGCCGGACAGGAACGATCCGAACGGCACATCGCAATCCATCCTTTCCCGCACACAGGCCGAAAGGAGGGAATCGAATTCCCGCACCGCTTCCTCTTCCGGCACACGCACGGGGGTCAGACGGGCGTCCTCATAGGCGCGGCGGAGCTGCCAATATTGCTCCATCAGGCCGGCAAGATTTTCGCCGCCGTCAAGCTTCGCCGGCTCCAGCGTCAAACGCCCCGCGGGCAAAAGCTGCCAGACATTTTTATAAATGCAGCGCGGCGCGGCGATATAGGAAAGATTCATAAAATGCGCGAGCGTTTCGCGGTCAAGCTCCGGCGAAAAATCAGGATGCGCGTGAAAGGCTTTCAGTTCCGACGCGAAAACGAGATTGCGCCCCGCAAAGCCGATATAAAGCGGCTTTTTGCCGAAACGGTCGCGCACGAAATGGATTTGCCGCGCCTGCCTGTCCCACAGGGCGAAGGCGTACATGCCGTTGAATTTTTGCAAGGCGTGGTTGACGCCCCAGCGATCGATTGCGGCCAGCAGGATTTCGGTATCGCAGCGCGTCTTGAAAATCTGCCCGTCTTCCTCCAGCGCTTTTTGCAGTTCGCGGAAATTATAAAGCTCGCCGTTATAGGTGACGACATAGCGGCCCGAAGGAGAGATCATCGGCTGCGCCCCGCCTGCGCCCAAATCCTGTATGGCAAGGCGGCGGTGGGCGAAAATAAGGGGGATTTCAGGATCTTGCCAAAGCCCGGCGGAATCCGGCCCGCGATGGGCGAGGCTTTGATGCATGGAATCGGCAATCCCCGCGAGAGCCGCCTGCCCCCGCCCGCCATTCATGCTGTAAAATCCCGCTATTCCGCACATTTTCGCTGATTTGTCTTTGCCTTTGGAGTTTTGATAGCCTATTTCAGGATGAGTTGAAAGAATTTGATAAAATCATGAATATCGATCTTTTCCATACAGGCGCGGGCGAAGCGGGGCTTTTATGCGGCGGGCCGTTTAAAAGCCGGATTTCAGGCGCGATCCTCGACGCCCAGACATTAAACCTGACGCTTGAGCTGGGCGACGGGGACACTTTCCATCTCAACATCCCCGTGGCGGAATCCAACCGCGAAAAACTGCTTTTCGCGCACAAGCTTTATATCGGGTTTTTCGAGGAAAGCATCCTGACGGACGCGTTTGAAGTCCCCCTGCTCTATTTGAACGACCCGTATGGAAGCGAGTTCGGGCAATCCAGCCCGCTTGCAAAGCCGCGGCGCTCGGTTCTTTTGTTTGAACAATTCATGAAAAGATGCGCCTTCGCGCAGCCGCTCCACCGCGACAATCTCGGCGACGAAGACAGCGCCCGATCGCTTCTGCGCGGCGCGGATCCAAAGGCCCTGACCCTTTCACCCGCCCTTATGCGCCAGATAGAGTTGAACGCCATCCCGACTCTTGAAAACGTCCCGCAAATGCCGGGGCCGGGCGGCGCCGTCATTCGCCAAAAGCGCGCCGCGCCTTCCGGCAAGACGCAGGACGAACAGCGCGGGGAATAACGCTTTTTATAACCGCCTATGCTTATAGCCGCTTAGCCGCCCCACCACCGCCCCGCCGCCGGAAAATTACTGCTGCCCGCGCCTTATCTTGCGCCAGTTGGCGACATTGCGGTTATGTTCGGCCAGCGTGCGGGCGAAGACATGGCCGCCCGTCCCGTCCGCGACGAAATAAATATAATCATGGATTTCGGGATTCAGCACGGCCTCGATCGACGCGCGCCCCGGATTGGCGATGGGGCCGGGCGGCAGGCCGGGATTGGTGTAGGTGTTATAAGGATTTTGCGCGCGCAGATCCTTGGTCAAAAGCCTGCGGCCAAGCGGGCCCTGCCCTTCATTTTGAATCCTGCCCTGCGTTATGCCGTAAATCACCGTCGGATCGCTCTGAAGCGGCATGGAGCGGCGAAGACGGTTGATGAATACGCCCGCGACCCTCCGGCGCTCATCGGCAACCCCCGTTTCTTTTTCAACGATGGAGGCAAGCGTCAGCGCTTCTTCCGGCGTTTTCACAGGCAGGTCTTCGGCGCGGCCGGCCCATAATTCGTCCAGCGCCTTTTGCAGCCCGTCCTGCATCCGCGCAATGATGACGGCGCGATCGTCGCCGTTGATATAATGATAGGTTTGCGGCAGCAACGTCCCTTCCGCCGGCACGGAGTCGATTTCACCGGACAGATCGGGCAGGGCATTCAGGATTTCGACAACCTGCCATGACGTCATGCCTTCGGGAAAAGTCACCTTGCGATCATAGACATCGCCCGCGCGGAGTTTTTCCAGCACCTCTTCCATTTTTATATGGGCGGTAAATTGATATTCTCCCGCCTTGAGGGGCCGCCTGTCGCCGTCGATGCGCGTCAGAAGCTTGAAAATAAAGGCTGATTCAATAATATCCGTATCTTCAAGCTTTTGCGCAATCGCAGCGACGCCCCGCCCCCGTTCAATCAGCATGATCGTTTCCGCCGCCAAAGGGCCGGGAGATTGGGCGGATCTTATCTGGAGGAATAACCAGACGGCGCAAAGCGCGGCTATCGCAACCGCCAATGACAGGAAAAAGAGGATAAATTTTTTCACAGACTTCAATCCTTTACCGCAAAGCGCGCTTATCAAGCCATTTGAGCCGCAAAAGCTTTAAAAAGCAAAAAAAATATAAAGTTTTTTCACGGAACAAGAAGACGGGAGAATGGTTAGCTTGGGTATCTTCAAACCAAGCTGAAAGGATTTATTGAAATGGAACAAACCCGCAATCCGGCAGACAATCTTTCAAGGGAAGCCCGCAGCAAAGGTGGCCGGAATAGTTCAGGCAACTTCCGCCACAATCCCGAGCGCGCCGCGGAAGCCGGCCGCAAGGGCGGCAAGGCATCACGCGGCGGCGGCCGCCGGAGCGAGAATGCAGAAAGCTAAAACATAAAAATGCGCTTGCCGCGCGAACAGGGCGAAAAGCCCCCATCGTGCCTGATATTCGCGTACGGCTTACGCATCAAAAAATGAACGGGATGTCCTTTGCGGATCATCCCGTTCATTGCTGTTTTATTCCTGGCTGCGCTCTACGCTTTGGGGATGCGCGCAATCCGCACTGGGCGCGCCGCGCCATGCCGCGCATGGTCTTCTTCCGCGCTATACCGCCTTGAGTACGACGGACGCGTTCGTGCCGCCAAAACCGAAAGAGTTTGAAAGCGCCACGGTGACTTTCTTTTCCTTCGCGGTCTTTGGAACCAGATCGATACCCCGGCACGGCTCTGAAATATTTTCGAGATTTAATGTCGGCGGCAGGATGCCGGTTTCAATCGCCTTGACGGAATAAATCGCCTCGACCGCGCCCGCCGCGCCCAGCAAGTGGCCGATGGCGGACTTCGTCGAGGACATGGACACCTTGTCCAGCGCATTTGCGAACAGGCGTTTGACCGCCGTGCATTCGATCCCGTCCCCGACAGGCGTCGAAGTCCCGTGGGCATTGATATAATCGACATTGTCCGGATTGAGGCTGGCCCGTTCCAGCGCGGCCTTCATGGCGCGGTAGCCGCCGTCGCCGCCCTCGGCGGGGGCCGTGATGTGATAGGCGTCGCCGGACATGCCGTAACCGACGACTTCGGCATAGATTTTCGCGCCGCGCTTTTTCGCATGTTCATATTCTTCGAGAACGACGACGCCCGCGCCTTCGGCGATAACGAAACCGTCGCGCCCTTCATCGAACGGGCGGGAGGCTTTTTGCGGATCGTCGTTATAGGACGTCGATAGCGCGCGCGCGGCGGCAAAGCCCGCAACGCCCAAAGGCGTGACGGCGGCTTCCGCGCCGCCCGCGACCATGACATCGGCGTCGCCGAGCGCAATGATACGCGCGGAATCGCCAATCGCATGCGTCCCCGTGGCACAGGCCGTGACGACGGAATGGTTCGGCCCTTTAAAGCCGTATTTGATGGATACATGGCCCGAAGCCAGATTGATCAGCATTGCCGGAATGCAGAACGGCGAGAGACGGCGCGGCCCGCGTTCCTTCAGCGTAATCGACGCCTCGTACATCGTGCCGAGGCCGCCAATGCCGGAACCGATCAGCACGCCCGTGCGCTGCTGCGCCTCTTCCGTGTCCGCGGCCCAGCCGGAATCCGCGACCGCTTCCTGCGCCGCGGCGATGCCGTAACAGATAAAACGGTCGATTTTCTTTTGTTCCTTGACCGGCACGAACAGATTGACGTTGAAGGCGCCGTCCGCCGGATTTTCATCCGTCGTTTTCGGCACGAGGCCGGCGACATGTGACGTCATATCCGTTAGGTCAAATTCATCGATTTTGCGAATGCCGCTATCGCCCGCGGTCAAACGCTTCCAGTTATGGGCCACGCCGACACCAAGCGGCGAAACCATCCCCATTCCCGTGATAACTACGCGTCTCATCGTCCCTTATCCCTTTTCGTCAATAAAAACGGCGGCTTAACTATAGCAATAGTTGCAGCCGCCGCCTAAGAAATATTATACGTCCAGCGACTTACTCGCCGGCGTTTGCCTTGATGAAGTTCACGGCGTCGCCAACCGTCTGGATTTTCTCGGCAGCGTCGTCGGGAATTTCGACCTTGAATTCTTCTTCGAACGCCATAACGAGTTCAACGGTATCAAGGGAGTCTGCACCGAGATCGTCGATGAAGCTTGCACCTTCCGTTACTTTCGCGGCATCTACGCCAAGATGCTCGACAACAATTTTCTTTACGCGTTCTGCTATATCGCTCATGGCGAACCTTTACCTTCTTCAGTGTGTTAAATTTAAAATCGACGGCGAATTTACCAATCCGCCCAGCCTTTGCAAGCTCTTTCCTGTGCGATAGCACAATGAATATTAAATTTCCAGCATATTCAAGGCTTTATACGGTCACGAATGTGGATAAGACTCTGGAAAACCTCATGCGCTCCAGTGTTTTTCAGGGTTTCTTCCTGTTTTTGAGGATTATGGGCGGAACCCGCAAATCCCCATGTCGTCATGCCGGCGTCAAGCCCCGCGCGCACGCCCGTGGCCGAATCTTCAAGCACGAGGCAGCGTTCCGGCTCCGCGCCCATTTGCGCGGCGGCGAAGAGGAAAAGGTCGGGATAGGGCTTGGGATTTTTCACCTGTATTTTCGTAAAGACATGCTCCTCACCGAAATAAGGCAAAAGCCCCGTCATCTCCAGCGAGCGGAGGACGTTCGAGCGCTCGCCGTTTGAGGCCACGCAGATTTTATAATGATCGCGGGCGGTGGCGGTAAGCTGTTCCGCACCGTCAACAGGCTTTAATTCCGTTTGCTGCAATTCGGCAACGCGGGCGATATAGCGCGGCAAGATATCGTCCGGCGGGACGCGCCCCGTTTCCATCTGGACATTCAGGAGAATGCCGGAAACCGTCGTGCCGACCCAGTTCTTATAGGCGTAATCCAGATCGAATTCCGTAAAGCCGGACTGGTGCAGGACATCCAGAAGCGCCCTGTTATTCGCATATTCGGAATCGGTGAGCGTTCCGTCACAATCAAAAATAATAAGGTCGAACATTGCGGGCGAGTCTATCACATCGCGGCCAGCACTTGTTCATATTTCTTTGCCGCGGTGGCGATGCAGATCCTGCGTTCCGTTTGAAGGCCGGGATGCGTCCAGTGCGCGTGCAAAATCTTCGCGGGATCCTTATCGGGCAGGGCCGTAATAAGGGCGCATTCTTTCATGGCCTGCGCCATTTTTGCGCCGCTCGCCTCCTTAAAGGCCTCGGCAAATTGTTCGCATAAAGGACGGTAGATTTCATCCTGCACGCCAAAGCTGCCCTGCGCCGCCATATTATAGGATTTCATCGGGCGCACCGCGCGGCGGTTGGTCACGACTTTATGTTTTTCACCGTCGCGGGTTGAAACTTCGCCAAGAAATTCCAGATTGCGGTAATAAAAATCAACCTTGTCCTGCGCCAGAGTTTTACGCATCGCGCCCAAATCTTTTTCGGTCACTTGCGCGCGGCGCAGGCCGCCGACAATTTCCACGCTGCAATTTTTCGATATATCCGCCTGGAACAAAGGTTTGACGATATTGCCGTGGGCGATTTTGCGCGCAGCGTAAACCGGCGCAACCTGCGACGGCTCCGCGCCGAGCAATTTCGATTTCAACCATTCAACAGGGCTGATATTCCGGTGAAGGATGCTGACGCTCACCCCGTGTTTGGACGAATAAATGCGGTTCACGTTGGGGCCGGTGAAATATTGCCCCTCTTGGGGATTGGGCAGGCCCGCCAGTTTCAGGAAATCCTTGACGCCCTTCGCGCCGTCTTCATCCGCCGACAAAAAGACATCCCAGAGAAGGCCGCCATCTTGTTCAAATTCCTGCCACGCCATCGCACACACCTTGCCAAAATAAATACACCGCCGTTTTTTCGTCTTATGCGAAAATAACGACGGCTTTATAAAGGAAAAACCAGCGAAAAATCAAGGTTTTTCGCATGGTTTGCGGCGGATTTGTGCGGGGGGCGGAGGGGCGGCTTTAGCGCCCCCACCCAAAGCCGCTTTAAATCATCGCCATCCCGCCATTGACATGGATGGTGGAGCCGGTGACATAGCCCGCTTCTTCGGATGCCAGATAGGCGACGGCGGCGGCAATATCTTCGCTCGCCCCCATCTTGCCCGCCGGAATAGTGGCGTTGATCTTGGCTTTCTGGTCGTCGGTCAGGACTTCGGTCATGGCGGTCGCGATAAAGCCCGGCGCCACGCAGTTCACCGTGATGTTGCGGGACGCGATTTCGGCGGCCATGGCTTTCGACCAGCCGATCATGCCGGCCTTGGAGGCCACATAGTTGCACTGGCCGGGATTGCCGGTCACGCCGACGACGGAGGCGATATTGACGATCCGGCCCCAGCGGCGCTTCATCATGCCGCGCTGGACGGCGCGGGCGAGCTTAAAGGTCGCGGTCATGTTGACATCGACAACCTGGCTCCAGTCCTCATCCTTCATCCGCATCGACAGCCCGTCGCGGGTGAGGCCCGCATTGTTCACGAGAATATCGATCCGGCCCATTGTTTCCTCGGCCTCTTTTACAAGCGTATCAACAGCTTCGGAAGAAGAGAGGTCGGCGACGAATATATGGACGCGATCGCCCAGCGCGTCTGCGAGGATCTTCAATTTGGCTTCATTGCGGCCCGTGATGCCGACAACCGCGCCCTGCGCATGCAACGCCTTCGCAATCGCGCCGCCGATGCCGCCCGTAGCGCCAGTCACCAGCGCGGTTTTTTCGTTAAGATTGAACATGGCCGTTCCTTTCTTTTTCAAACCACAAGCATACAGAAGAACACGGAGCTTTAGAAAACAGGAAAAGTAACCTCTGTGCGGCCTGCCGCGGCCTTCTGCATTCCTGCGGTTAAATTATTGTTATTTCAATTTCCCGATCAACGCCTCAATCCCTTCCGGCGTGCCGACGGATTCGCAGGCAATGTCCTTGTCGATGCGTCTGATGAGGCCGCTTAATACCTTGCCTGCGCCAAGCTCGACCATTTCGGTCACGCCCTGCTCTTTCATCCACTGGACGGATTCGCGCCAGCGCACCATGCCCGTAATCTGATCGACCAGCAGGCGGCGAATGTCCGAAGGCTCCGCCACCGCCTTGGCCGTCACGTTCGACACGACCGGCACGAATGGCGGGCGGATGACGCTATCGGCCAGCGCATAGGCCATTTCCTGTGCCGCGGGGGCCATCAAAGAGCAATGGAACGGCGCGGAAACGGGCAGGAGAACCGCTTTTTTCGCGCCGGCCTCAGCCGCGTAATCGATCGCGAGCTGCACCGCCGCCGCATGGCCGGATACGACGATCTGCCCCGTGCTGTTATCATTCGCGGCCTGACAAACCATTTCCTTCGTGCTGTCCGCCGTGGCTTTTTTCGCGACCTCCAGAACCTCCGGCAGGTCGAGCCCCAGAATCGCGGCCATCGCGCCGACGCCGACCGGCACGGCCCTTTGCATGGCCTTGCCGCGGATTTTCAAAAGCCGCGCCGTTTGCGCCAGTTCGAACGCGCCGGAACAGGTCAGGGCCGAATATTCGCCCAGCGAATGGCCCGCCATAAAGGAGCATATATTTTCAAACTGGAAGCCGCCCTGCTTGCGCAGGATTTTGGCGACGGCCATGGAATGGGCCATCAGCGCGGGCTGGGTGTTTTCAGTCAGGTTGAGGTCGGCTTCCGGCCCTTCGAACATCAATCTGGACAGTTTTTGGGATAAAGCATCGTCAACTTCTTCAAAGACTTCTTTTGCCTCGGTAAAAGAGGCAGCCAGATCTTTCCCCATCCCGACAAATTGCGACCCCTGGCCGGGGAAAATAAAGGCGCGGCTCATATTCTCTCACTCTTGTTTGTATTTGCTGTGGTGCAGCGTTTTTTTGTCAAAAAATCCGCCGCCACAATGCAAAGGGATGGAACATTCGTCAAGAGCCGATGGTTGGATTTACAACGACCCCCGATTACCCACATTTTTCTGCGCCCATATGGAATAAAATTATAGTAATAAATCCATTTTTGATATATAAATTTCACAATCGATTAGGAATGAGGGAATCCGGCCAAGGAATCGGCTACGCAACAGGCGGGCCTTTAAACCGTCATTCCGCACGGCAAGGGAAGATAGAGGACTCATCGGCATAACAACAAACCCTGACAGGAGGTTACCATGAGCTCTGTTTTAAAGACGAAAAACACCATCCACCAATTGCTCGAAGATACGCGCTTTGCGTACCGCGTATCCTCGGAAATGGATCATCTCAACGCGGATTACGCGGAATATGCCAGCTCACAGGCTTTGGCAGAATTCCGCCGCGCTTTCGGCGATCCCGAACTCTCCCACGACCAGCTTTGCAAGATTTTGCGCTCGGCCTCGAACAAGGAGCGCCGCCGCCAGTGCAAAACCCCGTGGGCCATGTTTATGGCGAATTTCATCGAACGCAACGGCAACAGCAATATCCATATCAGCCATACGGTGACCACGCGCTAGCGTGCGTAAGCGGCGCTAACCGCAGGGAATTTTCCACCGCCCGCCTGTTTTCCCGAAGGCGGGCGGATTTTATGCGGCTTTATCCTCCCGCCTCAATTACATAATGCCAAATCTTTGCCAGTCCGCCTTTTCCATGGCGCGGGGCGGCGGGCAATGGGGGGGAATTATTTTCAAGGAAACCCGCCTTTTTCCTTGCAAACCCTTAAGGCTTCCCGCTATAACCCCGCAACTGAAACCTCGCCGGCCCACAGGCATTAAAGGCCGGCTTTATTATCCGAGAGGAGAAAAATATGCCCTTTTACGAAACCGTGTTTATCGCACGGCAGGATTTGAGCGATGCGCAAGTGAAAGCCATCACCGAATCTTGCGAAAAAATCATCAAGGACGGCAAAGGCAAAATCACGAAGACCGAAAACTGGGGTCTGCGCACACTTGCCTATAAAATCAACAAGAACAAAAAAGGCCACTATGTCCTGATCGAAATGGACACGCCGGCCCCTGCGATGCAGGAAATGGAGCGCACGCTGCGCCTGAACGAAGAAGTCCTTCGTTACATGACGGTGCGCCTTGACGAGCTTTCCAAAGGCCCGTCCAAGCCGATCGACAAGAATAATGACAGCGATTTCGAGAAGGAGGCCGCATAATGTCCGCACAAGCAGATAGACCAGAACGCACCGAAGCCCCGGCGAAAAAAGGCTTTTTCCGCCGCCGCAAGACATGCCCGTTCTCCGGCCCGAAAGCACCCGCAATCGACTGGAAAGACGTCCGCCTTTTGGGCCGCTTCGTTTCCGAGCGCGGCAAGATGGTTCCGTCCCGCATCACGGCCGTTTCCCAAAAGAAACAGCGTGAACTGGCACAAGCCATCAAGCGCGCCCGTTATATGGCCCTGATGCCGTATATCCGCAACGAAAACGAAGGCCGCTAAGGCCGCGCGCTAGCAAGAAAGGATTAAACCAATGGCTACACAAGTTATTTTGCTGGAACGCGTGGAAAATCTCGGCGCCATGGGTGACGTTGTCACCGTAAAGCCCGGATATGCCCGCAACTTCCTGTTGCCGCAAGCAAAAGCCCTGCGCGCGACAAAAGAAAACATCGCCTATTTCGAAACGCAGAAAACGCATCTTGAAAAGATGAACGCCGAGAAAAAAGCCGAAGCCCAAAAAGCCGCCGCAAATATCGAAGGCACCAAGATCGTTATTATCCGTCAGGCTGCCGAAGGCGGCCAGCTGTTCGGTTCCGTATCGGCCCGCGACATTGCAGAAGCCCTGTCCACGGACGGCAAGCAAACGGCAACACGCGGCCAGATTGCGCTGAACCAGAACTTCAAGACGATCGGCCTGTTCCCCGTCGACGTTATCCTTCACCCTGAAGTCAAGGCGAAGATTACCGTCAATATCGCGCGCACAGCCGACGAGGCAAAAACGCAAGAGAAAACGGGCAAAGCCGTTATTGCAGGGGCGGATCGCGGTGGACGCGGACGCGGCGGCGAGGAAGACCTCGACGCGGCCAAAGCCTCCATGCTCGAAGACAGCGCCCTTGCGGCGGAACAAGCCGAAGCTGAAGAAGAAGCAAAGCTTTCCGCAGCCGATGCAGAAAAAGCCGCTAAAAAAGCCGCCAAGAAAGCTTCCAAAGCCGATGACGAGGCCGCAGAAAGCGAAGCGGACGCCGGGTAATTCCCCGGCCCCGCCCCTAAAACCATTCAAATCCCCGCCCCCTTGCCGAGGCGGGGATTTTTCTTGAATTTCCCCCGCAATCCACAGGGCTAAATACTAGGAAAGCCGGTTATAACCGTGCTAGTCTTTCTCATCATGAACGAAGCCGTACCTTTGAAACTTGTTACGCGCGATGATGACGCGCTGAACCATAGAACCCTGCCCCATAATCTTGAGGCGGAGCAGGGGTTGCTTGGCATGCTGCTCATCGACAACCGCAATGCGGAAAAAGTCACCGATCTCGTCAAGCCGGACTATTTCAGCCACCCGACCCACGGGCGGATCTATGAAACCATCTTGCGGATGATCGATAAGGGGCTGGAGGCGAAGGCCACCACGCTGAAAGATTATTTTGAAAAAGACGAGGGGCTGGCCGCGGTCGGCGGCACGCGCTATCTGGTCGATCTCGCGACGGAAATCCCGCTTTTGAACGATGTGCGCGATTACGCGCAGACAATCTATGACCGCCATCTCCGCCGCGAAATCATCCGCCTCAATCAGGAAGTCGCCACCATGGCTTTCGATTACAAGCTGGAACAGGATGCGGAGCATATATTGACCGAGGCGGAACGCCGCCTTTATTCGCTCGCCGAAAGCGGCAAAACCACGCAAAGCGGGTTCGTGACCTTGCGCGATTCCGTCGCGGTCGCCTTGCAATATGCGGAAACGGCCTTTCATTCCGACACGCATGTGACCGGCATCACGACGGGACTTCAGGATCTCGATCAAAAGCTCGGCGGGCTGCATAATTCCGACCTGCTTATCCTTGCCGCCCGTCCGTCGATGGGGAAAACCTCGCTTGCGGTCAACGTCGCCTTTAACGCGGCCAAAGCCTATGCCGAGGGCAAGCCGGGCGGCGCGCGCGTCGGGTTTTTCAGCCTTGAGATGAGCTCCGACCAGCTCGCGACCCGCATCCTGTCCGATCAATCGGGCATTTCCGGCGACGCTATCCGCAAAGGGAATATCCGCGAGGACGAATTTATCCGCTTTGTCGAAGCCTCGCAGACGGTCGCGCAAATCCCGCTCTTTATCGACGACACGCCGGCCCTTACCATCGGCGCGCTCCGCTCCCGCGCCCGCAGGCTGAAACGCCAGCACGGGCTGGAGCTTTTGATTATCGACTATCTCCAGCTCCTCCAAGGCTCCGGCACGCGCCAGTCCGAAGGCAACCGCGTCCTTGAGATTTCCGAAATTACGCGCGGCCTCAAAGCCATCGCGAAAGAGCTGCATATCCCCGTCATCGCCCTTTCCCAGCTTTCCCGCGCGGTCGAACAACGCGAGGACAAGCGCCCGCAGCTTTCGGATCTGCGCGAATCCGGATCTATCGAACAGGATGCGGACTGCGTCATGTTCATCTACCGCCGCGAATATTACCTGTCGCGGGAAGAGCCGGAAAAGCGCGGCGGCGAAGACGATGCGAAATTCAACGACCGCTACCAGCAATGGCAGGACGATCTCGGCGAATGCGCCAATACGGCGGAAGTCATCGTCGCGAAACAGCGTCACGGGCCTATCGGGACGGTCAGGCTGTTCTTCGATTCCAACATCACCCGCTTTGGCGATCTGGAATCGCGCTATCATTAGGAGCGCGTAAATGACCTCTCCCGCCGCTTCGATTGCCCCGGCCATATTGACCGTTTCCCTGAAAAACCTCGTTAAAAACTACACAATGTTCCGCGCCATGACGGGCGCGGCGGTCGCGGGCGTCATTAAGGCCGACGCCTACGGAACGGGGGCAAAGCAAGTCCATGCGGCGCTCTACAAGGCGGGTTGCCGCCATTTTTTCGTGGCGACGCCGGACGAAGCCATCGCGATTAGGGACGCCGACAAGGAATCCCAGATCATGGTTCTGGGCGGGCTTTATAAGGGGGCCGAGGATTTTTACGCGGGGCGCGGCATTATTCCGGTCATCAATTCGATGGAAGAGGCGGCGCGCTGGAAATCCATGGCGCATAAGCTCGATACCAAGCTCCCCGCCGTGCTTCATTACGATACGGGCATGAACAGGCTGGGCCTCGGCCCGGACGATCTGCCCGATACGGACGCGTTCGATCTCCGGCTTGTCATGTCCCACTTCGCCTGCGCCGACGAAGAGGGCCATCCGATGAACGGGCGGCAGGCCCAGGCTTTTGCAAGGATTGCGCGCGCATTTCCAAACGCATCGAAATCATTATGCAACTCTTCCGGCCTGTTCCGCGATAAGGCGTGGCATTACGATCTGGTCAGGCCCGGCTATGCGCTCTATGGCGGCAATCCGGTTCCGGAAAAAGAAAATCCCGTCCTGCCCGTCGCCTCCTTAAAGGCGCGGATTTTGCAAACCCGCCTTGCCGCCGCGGGAGAAAGCGCCGGCTACAGCGCCACCCATATTTTCAATAGGCCAACGCAGATTGCGACCGTTGCCATGGGGTATGCGGACGGAATCCTCCGCAGCGGCTCCAGCCGCGCGGCTTTCTTTTATCGTGACCGCCCCTGCCCTGTTGCGGGGCGCGTATCCATGGATCTCATCACCGTCGATCTGGGCGACGGGCCGAACCCGCCGCGGGAAGGGGAATGGCTGGAACTGCTCGGCCCGCATCAGGGCGTCGATGCGCTCGCGAAGGATTGCGGCACGATCGGCTATGAAATCCTCACCTCGCTCAGCCGCCGCGCCGCAAGGGTTTATGAGAGTTAAGACTTCCCAAGCCACGGAAAAAACGGTAAAAATCCTCAAGCTGACGCAATTACCGAAAAAGACATAAGAATAAGATATGAGCAAAGAAAATTACCCGCAAATCGGGGCCGCCCTGTTTTTGGATCTGTGTGAAGGCATCGGCCATTCCATCACCCGCTTTTTCCAGTCTATCGGCGCGCTCGTCCTTTTCGCCTCCGCCGCCGTGCGCCATATCGTGACGCCGCCATGGTATCCGCGCCTTATCCTGCGCCAGTTCGTCGATATCGGCTATTACTCCCTGCCCGTCGTCGGCATGACCGCGATTTTCACCGGCATGGTGCTGGCGTTGCAATCCTATACGGGCTTTACCCGTTTCAACGCCGAAAGCGCGATTGCCGGGGTCGTCGCCCTTTCCGTGACGCGCGAGCTTGCCCCCGTCCTGGCGGGCCTTATGGTCGCAGGCCGGATCGGCGCATCCATCGCCGCGGAAATCGGCACGATGCGCGTGACCGAACAAATCGACGCCCTCACCACCCTTTCCGTCAATCCGTATAAATATCTTATCGCGCCGCGCGTTATCGCGGGGACGCTGATGCTCCCCATCCTCGTGCTGATTGCCGACATTATCGGGATTTATGGCGGCTATATCGTTTCCATCTATACGCTCGGCTTTTCAGAAGGCAGCTATCTCGACCAGACATGGAAGATACTGGAGCCGATCGACGTTACTTCCGGCCTCGTCAAGGCCGCGGTTTTCGGCTTTATCGTCGCCGTCATGGGCTGTTACCACGGCTTTTATTCAGGCCGCGGGGCGCAGGGCGTGGGGGCCGCCACGACCTATGCGGTCGTATCCGCCTCTATCCTCATCCTCATCTTCAACTTCGTCCTGACGAAGCTGTTTTTCTCGTAAACAAGGAACCATAGCGATGACAACCACGCCAAAAATCGAGATGCGCGACGTCAGGAAATCCTTCGGCTCCAAAAAGGTGCTGGACGGGATCGATCTGTCCGTGGCTCCCGGAGAATCCCTCGTCGTCATCGGCGGTTCTGGTTCCGGAAAATCGGTCACGCTGAAATGCATTCTGGGGCTTATCCGCCCCGATAGCGGCTCCGTCAAGATTGACGGGCAGGAAACCGTCAATTTCAGCGGCAAAGACCGTGACGCGTTGATGGGAAGGTTCGGCATGCTTTTTCAGGGCGCGGCCCTTTTCGACTCCTTGCGGGTCTGGCAAAATGTCGCCTTCGGCCTTATCCAGGGCAAGAATATGAAGCCGAAGGAAGCGCATGACATCGCCATCCAAAAGCTGGAACAGGTCGGGCTTGCGCCCGCCGTCGGCGATCTGTTTCCGGCGGAGCTTTCCGGCGGGATGCAAAAGCGCGTGGGCCTTGCCCGCGCCATCGCCGCCAACCCCGAAATCATCTTTTTCGACGAGCCGACGACCGGACTCGACCCGATTATGGCGGATGTCATCAACGACCTGATCGTGGATTGCGTAAAGGATTTGGGCGCAACCGCCGTATCCATCACCCACGACATGGCCTCGGTGCGCAAAATCGCCGATCACGTCGCCATGATTTACGAGGGCAGGATTATCTGGCACGGCCCCGTTTCCAGCCTCGATAATTCCGGCAATGAGTATGTCGATCAATTCATCCATGGCCGCGCCGAAGGCCCGATTATGAAACATGCGGGTTTCCGCCGCGCCTGAGCTGGAAACGGCTGGTTTTTCGTGTTTCTTTACCTTTACGCAAAGCGCCCATTTGTGCGATAAAGCCCCATGCGCTGGCTGGGCACACTTTTACTATGGATGTTCTCGCTCGGATTTTTCGGGGCGATTGCGGCTGTCGGATTCGCGGCGCTCCTTTTTTCGAGCTTTGGCCGCGACCTTCCCGATTATACGCAGCTTAAAAATTACGAACCCCCCATCGTCACACGCATTTATGCGGGGGATGGAAGGCTGCTTGCCGAATATGCGCAGGAAAAACGCGTTTTCGTTCCCGTTGAATCTATTCCGGATATGGTGAAGAACGCCTTTATCGCGGCGGAAGACCAGAATTTCTATACGCATCCCGGCGTTGACGCCATGGCGATCGGGAGGGCCGCCCTTACCAACATCATCAACCGCGGCAGCAACAGGCGCCTTGTCGGCGCATCGACCATCACCCAGCAGGTCGCGAAAAACTTCCTCCTGACCAACGAGCGCTCCTATGAGCGCAAGATCAAGGAAGCCATCCTCGCAACGCGCATAGAAAAAGCGATGACCAAGGATCAAATCCTTGAGCTTTATATGAACGAGATCTATCTGGGGCAGCGTTCTTACGGCGTTGCCGCCGCGGCGCAAATTTATTTCAACAAAAAGCTCGACGATCTGTCTATCGCCGAAACAGCTTATCTCGCCGCGCTTCCCAAGGCACCGAACAATTACCATCCGGTGCGCAACCACAATTCCGCCCTGAGCCGCCGCAACTGGGTTATCGGGCGGATGCTTGAAGACGGATATATTACCCTTGGCGAAGCGGAGCTTGCAAAGGCCGCGCCGCTTGCCATGACGCTCAAGGATGAATCGGACGTCGCCAATGCGCCTTTCTTCGCCGAAGAAGTCCGCCGGAGATTGAAGGCGCGCTACGGCGACGATAGTCTTTACGCGGGCGGGCTTGCGGTGCGCACCTCCGTCAATCCGCGCCTCCAGTCCATCGCCGAAAAAGCATTGCGGGACGGGCTGATGGCCTATGACAAACGCCATGGATGGCGCGGGCCTGTCGCCCGTATAGACGATCTGGGCGACGACTGGCATGAAAAGCTTATCTCCGTCGATGAGCCGGCGGAAATGCCGGATAACTGGACGCTTTCCATCGTCCTTGAAAGCGGCGCGCAGAACGCGACTCTGGGCTTCGCCGACAAGAAAACAGGAAAGATAGCCCTGAACGACGTCCAGTGGGCGCGGCAATGTCTTCAGGAATGCTACGCGCTCGGCCCCGAAATAACCGCCGTCAACCAGGTCTTGAAAAAAGGCGATGTCATCCTTGTCGAAAAAATCAAGGATGCATGGGTCTTGCGGCAAATTCCGGCGGTAGAGGGCGCACTGGTCGCAATGGATCCGCACACGGGCCGGGTTCTCGCCATTCAGGGCGGCTGGAAATACGGGCCGAGCCAGTTCAACCGCGCGACACAGGCCATGCGCCAGCCCGGTTCCGCCTTCAAGCCGTTTATCTATCTTCCGGCCCTCGATAAAGGCTTTACACCCGCGACCCGCGTTCTCGACGCGCCGTTTGAAATGGAACAATCACCGGGAAGCATGTGGCGTCCGACCAACTATTCCGGCAATTTTTACGGGCCGACCCCGATCCGCGTCGGCGTGGAAAAATCGCGGAACCTGATGACGGTACGGCTTGCCGACCATCTCGGCATGGATACGGTCATCGAATATGCGAAACGCTTCGGCATCGCCGACGAGATGAAGCCTTACCTCTCCTATTCCCTTGGCGCGGGCGAAACGACCCTGCTTAAACTGACCAATGCCTATGCCATGCTCGTCAATGGCGGCAAAAAGACGACGCCGACCATCATCGACCGGATTCAGGACAGGCGCGGCAAAACCATCTTCAGCTATGACCAGCGCCCCTGCCCCAATTGCGGCGATCTTATTCGCTGGGACGGGCAGGCGGTGCCTGCCATCCCCGATACGCGCGAACAGATTGCGGACGAGCGCACGGCCTATCAGATGGTTTCCATCCTCGAAGGCGCCGTCGAACGCGGCACGGCGGCGCGGCTGAAAACCCTCGGAAGGCCGGTGGCGGGCAAAACGGGGACGACGAACAAATCCCGCGACACATGGTTCGTGGGCTTTTCACCCGACCTCGTCGTCGGCGTCTATGTCGGGTTCGACGAGCCGAAATCGCTCGGCAAACGCGAAACGGGATCGTCCACCGCCGCGCCGATTTTCGGCGAGTTCATGAAAGAAGCGCTGAAAGACACGCCGCCGACGCCGTTCCGCGTCCCGCCCGGCATCCGCAATGTCCGCATCAATGCCGATACGGGCCGCGCCGCCATGCCCGGCGACCGCAATGTCATCTGGGAGGCTTTTGTCACAGGCACAGAACCGAACCTCGACGATTACGTCCTCGATAACAGGGTCGTCGGCGCGGATAACGTCATAGACCCTTATTCGGAATACGGGGAAGGGATGGGCGGCGGCGAAGGCTATGACGCGCCGCCACCTTACGGAACGAACGATCCCTACGGCCCCGGCAACCGTCAGGCACCGCCCTATGGCGCACCCAACCCCGACGACGCCTTTACCAGCTATTCGCGCCAAAGACAGGCGCCGCCGGAAGATAGCTCCGTCACCATCTATCCTCTGCCTGATTCCACGCCGCAAGGAAGCGGCAATAGCGGGTTTGACGGGACGGGCGGCTTGTACTGATCCGTGTTTTGGGCTAAAAATCCAGAAGCTTGAAATAAATGGCTTTTTAGGGCGTCATGGAACGCAATTTTCACGAAGATTACGATAAAAGCGCGCCCGAAGCGCCGGCGCTGTCCGATAGGAATTTCGGGCTCGCCAGTGGCGGCATTTTATTTGCGGCGGGGCTTATCAAACTTTTATCGCTTGGCTGGATAATCGCGTGGGTCTTCCTTCTTGGCGGGGCGTGCCTTATAGCCGCCTCCCTTATAAAACCTTCCCTGCTCGCCGCCGCCAAAAACGGGTTTTTAAAAGCCGCTCCTTTTATCGCGCGCGTCCTGAACCCCGTTTTGATGGGTATTGTTTTTATCGTCTGTTTCGTGCCTGCGGGGCTTATCATGCGCCTTATCCGCCGCGATGCGCTTCATCAGAAATACGATCCAATCCTTTCCAGCTACTGGGTCAAGCCGGACAGGAACGATCTTCCCGACCCCATGAAATATCAATTTTAGCATGGCCGAGTTCCTGCGCGAATTATGGCTTTTCCTGAAAGTCCGGAAGAAACTCTGGATGGCGCCGATTTTTATTATCATGCTTTTATGCGGGAGCTTGATTCTGGCGGCAAAAGGATCGCCATTGGGCGTCTTTATTTACACAATTTTCTAGGCAGGGTTTAAAAACGGCGATGAACATCCTTGGCATTTCCGCCTTCTACCACGACAGCGCCGCCGCCCTTATCCGCGATGGCGACATTATAGCGGCGGCACAGGAAGAGCGCTTTACGCGCATCAAACATGACCGCTTTTTTCCAGCGCAAGCGATCGCCTATTGCCTTACCGAGGCCGGAATTTCCATTGACGATATTGACTCCATCGTTTTTTTTGAAAAGCCCTTGCTCAAATTCGAGCGGCTTTTGGAAACCTATATGACGCTGGCTCCGAAAGGCTTTCGCTCTTTTCGCGAAGCCATGCCGCTCTGGCTCCATGAAAAACTATTCCAGAAAAAGATCCTGATAGACAAGCTCCTCCCTTTCTACGGGGAGATGGATAAAGGACAAAGACAAGCCGCCAGAAAATCCATCCGCGGCAAAATGCTCTTTTCCGATCATCATCTCAGCCACGCAGCCTCTGCCTTTTTCCCCTCGCCTTATGAAGAGGCGGTTATCCTGACGCTCGACGGTGTCGGCGAATGGGCGTCGTCCAGCGTCGCCATCGGGCGCGGCAATGCGCTCCGGATAGAAAAGGAAATATGTTTTCCCCATTCCCTCGGCCTGCTTTATTCGGCCTTTACATCCTATCTGGGTTTCCGGGTCAATTCCGGCGAATATAAAGTCATGGGCCTTGCGCCATACGGCAAGCCGGCCTATGCGAAAACCATTTTCAGGCATCTTGTCGATGTGAAGGAAGACGGATCCTTCCGCCTCAACCAGAAATATTTCAACTATGCGGGGGGGCTGTCCATGACGACGGCGGCCTTTCACGCCCTGTTTGACGGAGAGCCGCGCAGGCCCGAAGATGAACTGACGCAGCGCCACCGCGATCTAGCGGCCTCTATACAATCCGTCACGGAAGAAATTATTTCCCGCATCGTCACCTCCCTTGCGCAAGACTATCCAGGCATAGACAATCTCTGCCTTGCGGGCGGCGTCGCGCTTAATTGCGTGGCCAATGGCCGCCTTCTCAAGGAAGGGCAATTTAAAAATATCTGGATACAGCCCGCTGCGGGCGATTCCGGCGGCGCTTTAGGCGCGGCCCTGACAGCCTATTATACGCATCATAATAAACCGCGCATTGCGGGTTTTGCCGATTCCATGAAGGGCGGCTATTTAGGCCCCGCCTTTGACGAAGAGGAAATATGCAGGCAACTGGAAAGCCTCGGCGCCGTTTTTGAGCGGTGCGATGATTTTCTGGACGTCACGGCACAAGCCCTAGCGAATCAAAAGGCCATAGGATGGTTTCAGGGACGTATGGAATACGGGCCGCGCGCCCTCGGCGCCCGCTCGATCCTCGCCGATCCGCGCGCGCCGGACATGCAAAAGAATTTAAACCTGAAAATTAAATTCCGTGAATCCTTCCGCCCTTTCGCGCCGTCCGTTCTCGATACGCATAAAAACAACTGGTTCGATATTGATACGGCCAGCCCCTATATGTTGCTGACGGCCCCTGTGCGCGAAGACAGGCGCGGCCTGTTGCCCGCCGTGACCCATGTCGATAACAGCGCCCGCATCCAGACGGTTCATAAGGAAACAAACCCCGCCTATCACAGGCTTTTGGAAAAATTCTATGCACTGACGGGATGTCCCGTCCTTTTGAACACTTCCTTTAACGTCCGCGGAGAGCCTGTTGTTTGCACCCCCGCCGATGCGTTCCGCTGTTTCATGGGATGCGATCTCGATATGCTCGTCGCGGGGCCGTTCGTCTTGCATAAAGAAAGGCAAAACCCCGATCTGCTTCTGGATTATAAAAACAAATTCAGGCCGGATTGACGAATGACGCAATCAGTTTTTGAAAAACATCCCAAGAAAACCATTATCGCCGTGCTGTCGGCTTTGCTACTGCTCTTCGCCTTGATAGCGGAGGTCGCGCTGCGCTTTATTGTTTCCTACGATATCGGCTATTACACCGCTATCCGCAAGCAAGGCGCATATCATTACCCCTATGGCGTCATTCATATCAACAGTCACGGCTTCCCCGATCTTGAATTCGATCTGCAAGGCGAAAAGCGGCGGATCGGCTATATGGGCGATTCCGTTATCATGGGTGTCGGGGCCGGGGCGGGGTACAGGTTCAGCGACCTTATCGAGGCGCAAATGCCGGACTATGATCACTGGACGTTCGCCATGAGCCATAACGGTTTCGATGAAAGATCCGTCTATCAGTATATAGAAGAATTCGGCCTTGAAACGGTCGTTTACGGCCTCAACCTCAACGATATCCTGCCTGTCCCGAAGGCGGAGATAAAAGGGACGGGCGATGCGGCGTCCGCGGACAGGCTGCCGCTTCAAGCCGCTTTTCGCTTTGCCCAAAGAAATTTGGACGGGCTGCGCGGCAAATCCTATCTTTATAGTTTTATCCGAACCGGCATTAAAAATACGTTTGAGCGGATGGGCTATGGTTATCAGGGCCACAAAGCGATTGAGCTGTTCCCGAAAGAAAATGAAGAGGCCATCAAATTTCTCGCGGCCAGAATCAATGATGTTTCGGACAAATTAAGGGAGCGCGGCGTCGATTTCTGCCTCCTCATCTTCCCCTATGAAATGCAGCTTTCCGGTGAAGCCGCGCAAAGTTACCGCTCGCTTGGCATCAAATGGGAAGAAGGCTTTGCGGAAGGCTCTGCGCAAAACCTTCTCGCCCGCCATCTGGACATCCCTTATCTTTATGACGGCATGGACGCGTTTAAACACACCGCCCCGCAAAGCCCCGCCGGCACTTATTTCGTTTATAATAAAGGCGATAAAATCGACTTTAACCATCCCAACCGCGAAGGCCATGCCCTTCTTGCAACGGGTTGGATAGAAACGAAAAACTGCCCCTTCCTCAAATAAATATTGAAATATTATGTTAATTATGAGAGTGTGCGCCCGGTTGAACGGGCAAACCCTTATTATAAGGCAGGCACAAACAATATGACGGCACGGCATTTTAACAAAGGCGCGCGGGAACGCAGGAAACAGCCGAAACAGACGCGGTTTCTTCCCGATAATTGCGGGGCCTATGTCGTTCTCTTCCGCAACATCGAGCCTTCTTCAAATTTTCATGAGCTGAACGATTCGGTTCTCCTGATTATCGAAGACGAGAAGGAGAGCAATTTCCTTTTCGGCGCGGTCATCAACGAAAACCACCAACTGAGCTTTTATAAATATCTGGAAGCGCAAAATGAAAAACTGCGCGATCATTTCCGCTTTATCGCCATGGCCGACGCCGGCAAGGACGGGTTTGAACCGTTCGAATCGAATTTCGCGGGATTCTTGATGCAAGCGGATTCGCCGCGCGTACCGCCCCAATCCGTTACCAACAAGAAATTCGCCTATTACGCTGCGGAGAGCGCGCAGGAAGCGAAGGAAATCGCCGAGCATTTATACGGTGAAGAAGATCTCCTCATCCTCTACAGCCAGTTTTTCATCCCGCGCGATGAGGTCGAACGGCTGGCGCGGAAAAAACAGGCCGTGATTCGCCCTGCAAGCTCACAAGCCATTTTCAACTCCAGCGCCTTCATGCGGGGGCTGCTTTCATTTCCGGAACATTTCGGGCGCCCTTTTAATAATCCCGCGCCAGAGCCGGGACAGGTTTAATCCACAAGGAAAGACAATAAAATTCTGGTGAATTCTTCCCGTCATGGCCGCATGACGGTTGCCATCAATCTTTATGTCTGTGACTATCGCCTTATGAGTTTCAGCAAAAACACCAACGATTTTCACTCCCTCAAAGGCCATCTTCTTCTTGCCATGCCGCATATGAACGACCCGCGCTTTCACCGCGCCGTCATTTTCATGTGCGTCCATGACGAAAAAGGCGCGATGGGGATGGTCATCAATAATCCCCTGCCAAGCCCGGATTTCACGGATGTCCTCTCGCAAGTCGGCATCAATCCGGACGCGCCCCTTGATGCGTCGGTTCGCAATGTCCCGGTTCTCTCCGGCGGGCCGGTGCAGGGCGTCCACGGGTTCTTGCTCCATTCCGCCGACTTTCAGCAAAAAGACACGATTCAAGTTGATGATTTATTTTCCATCAGTGGCACGATCGATTCCCTGCGCTCCATAGTCGGCGGCTACAGGCCGGAAAAGATGCTCTTTACCCTCGGCTATGCCGGATGGGGGCCGGGACAGATCGAACAGGAATTACAGGAAAATATGTGGCTCAGCACGCAAGCGGGGCATGAGATCGTTTTCGATACGCGGCCCGAAGATAAATGGGAAAAGGCTTTCTCCGTTCTTGGCATAAGCCCCGCGATGATCTCAACGATAGCCGGACGCGCGTAAAAAATCATCGCCGTTCAACCCATAGAGAATATGATCCTGCCGCCAGCCGTTAATCTGGATATAGGCTTTGGCAAACCCTTCTTCCCCGAAGCCGATCCGTTCAAGCATGGCGCGGCTCCGGCCGTTATGAACCAGCGTCGCGGCATTCATGCGCTGTAGCAAGAGCGTTGAAAACGCATAGGCAAGCACGGCGCGCGCGGCTTCGGTCATATGGCCCTGCCCCTGATGGGATTCATCCAGCCAATAGCCGAGCGCCGCATATTGGGCGGCCCCGCGCGCCACATTGTTGATATTGATCCCGCCGATCAGATCGCCGTCGCCGCCCCCTTTACCGTTTTTGAATATCAGGAACGCGTAGGTGCGGTCATTTTTCCAGTCTTCATCGAGCCGCTTTACGCGTCTTTCAAAGGAAGATTTTTCGTGCCAGCTTTCCGTCCAGCGCGGCTCGAAAGGTTGAAGAAAGGACTGGTTTTTCCGGCGCGTCGCGACCCAGCTTTCAAAATCCGTCATCATCGCGGGGCGCATCGTCAGCCGCGCGCTCCGGACAAATCTGTCATATCCGCTTTGGCTGGTCTTGCCGGGGACTGCGCGCGGCCAGATCATCTTCACCCCTTATTCACCCCTTAGGCCGCCAGTCTTTGACGGATGGACTCATAATTTTCAAGCTGCTCTATCGGGCCGAGCGCCGCAAGCGTCGGCACGGTTGAAAAAATGCGCTGCGCCGCTTTCTGGACGCTATAAACAGTCACCGCATCAATCTGGGCGATGACGCGGCGGATATCCGGCGCCTCGCGGAAATTGATCAGGTATTTCGCCTGCCGGTTCGCCCGTGACAACATCGATTCGCGGCTCATCAGGATACCGGCCTTAATCTGCGCCTTGGCGCGCAAAAGCTCCGCCTCGCTCACCTGCTCCTGCATCATCTTGATAATTTCATCGCATGTAACCGGGACAAGCTCGTTCAATTTTTCGCCGCCCGTTCCGGCATAAATCTCGAACTGCCCGTCATCATGATAGGAGGAATGGGAGGCGTAAATCGAGTAAACAAGGCCGCGTTTTTCACGGATTTCCTGAAACAGGCGCGACGACATGCCGCCGCCAAGGATTGTTCCGGCGATAAGCGCCGAGAAATAATCGGGGTCTTCGCGATCGACGCCCTGAAAGCCCAGAACGATATGGGCCTGTTCCAGATCTTTCTTCACGCGCTTTTCCCCGCCCGCATAGCTTGCGGGGGCATAAGCGCCGCTTGAATCTTCCGGCAATTCAGAAAACATGGTGCGGACGACATCGACAAAGGCGTCATGCGGAATATTCCCCGCCGCCGACACCACAAGTTTTTGAGGCGTATAAAAGCGGTGGACATAGTCATAGAGCGTTTCCTTGGTCATGCCGCGGATAATGTCTTCCCGCCCCAAAATCGGTGCGCCAAGCGCTTGTTGCGGATAGGCCGTTTCCTGATAGAGGTCGAATACGACATCATCCGGCGTATCGTTCGTCATGCCGATTTCCTGGATAATGACGCCGCGCTCTTTCTCCAGCTCGTTATCGGGGAAAGTCGGGCGCTGGAGGATATCGGAAAGGATATCCATCCCCATCGCCATATCATTCTTCAAAAGATGGATATAATAAGCCGTAATTTCGCGCGACGTATAAGCGTTTATCTGGCCGCCGACATCCTCGATCGATTCCGCAATCTGGCGAGCCGTGCGCGTCGGTGTGCCGTTAAACATCATATGTTCGACCATATGGGCCACGCCGTTATGCCGGAGATCTTCATGGCGCGTGCCGACATCGGCCCAGACGCCGATCGCAACCGTTTCCATTTCGGGTACCGTGTCGGTAATAATCCTGAGGCCGCTTTCAAGTTCTGTTATGTTTGTCGTCATGAAGAAACTCTTTCTTTTATAAAATTCTTTAATACGTCCGGATCGTTTTCCAGCACGCTGTAGTTTTCTTTCAAATCATATAGATCTGCCATGTGATGAGGCAAAGGCGGCCTTACACCGGTTGCTTTTTCAGCCGCGTCCGGGAACTTCGCCGGATGGGCGCAAGCCAGCATAACCAAAGGAATGGCAGGATTGCGGGGTTCCATTTTCCCTGCGAAAAACCCGACCGCCGTGTGCGGATCGGGCATATAGCCCGTTTTCTTGAAATATTCCCCCATCATGGAGAGCGTTTGATCATCATCCGCGCAATGGGCCGAGAAAATAGTGCGCGCCTTTTCCATCAGCCCGTCATCAAGCGTAAAGGAACCGGACTGTTTAAAGCCCTCCATCTTCGCGCGCAGGGATTTCGCATCGCGGCCCAGCAAATCGAAAAGGAATCTTTCAAAATTGCTCGATATCTGGATATCCATGCTGGGCGATAGCGACGGCTCGACCGCGGAAGCCTTCATTTCCCCCGTCTTGAAAAAGCGGGTCAGGATATCGTTGCGGTTCGATGCGGCGATCAGGCGATCGATCGGGAGCCCCATTTGCCGCGCGCAGTAAGCGGCGTAGATATTCCCGAAATTCCCCGTTGGAACGGCAAAGGAGATTTTTCGCCCGCTTGCCGCCCCAAGCGCAACCGAGGCCGTAAAATAATAAACGATCTGTGCCGCGATCCGCGCAAAATTGATGGAATTGACGGCGGACAGATTCATTTCAGCGCGGAATTTTTCATCCGCAAACATAGTTTTAACCGCATCCTGACAATCATCAAACGTGCCTTTGAGCGCGATATTATGCACATTCGGCGCATCAATCGTTGTCATCTGGCGGCGCTGGACTTCGGATGTGCGGCCTTCGGGGTGGAGGATGAATATATCGATATTGCGGCATGCTTTAACGCCTTCAATCGCAGCCGATCCCGTATCGCCGGACGTGGCGCCGACAATCGTGGCGCGCCTGCCGGTTTTCTCCAGCACATAATCGAACAGCCTGCCGACAAGCTGGAGCGCGTAATCCTTAAACGCGATCGTCGGGCCGTGGAACAGTTCCAGCACCCATTCATTGTCCCCGACCTGAACCAGCGGCGCGATTGCTTCGTGACGGAAATTTTCATTATAGGTACGGGAAATCATATCCCGCAGATCGTCTTTGGGAATATCGCCCCCGACAAAGGGACTGATAATCTCGAACGCTATCTCGCTATAGGAGCGCCCTTCCAGCGCGGCAAGATCGATCTTCGGCCAGCTATCAGGAACGTACAGGCCGCCATCCGGGGCGAGGCCGCTCAAGAGGATTTCGGTAAAACTGCGAAGGGCCGGATCGCCGCGCGTGGACAGGTAACGGATTGTCATAGCTTATATTTACGGCATCGGCGCGGGATGCGTCAATGGCAAGCTTTACATGAAGCGAACTTCGTCGGCGCCATCCCTGTGCCCCCTAATAGCCGCGCCGGAGGGGCGCAGAAACCGTGCCCTGCCGCTTTGGCTGGAACGCCGCCGCCGGAATCCCGCTATCAAGCGGCCAGATACCTGTCCTGAAGGTGGTTTATCAGCGGGCCGGGCGTGAGGCGGGAGCCTGTGACCGTTTCAAGCAGCTCATCCGTGCGCATCAGGCGGCCTTTCGCATAAATGCGTTCTGCCAACCATGCTTGAACGGGGAGGAAATCGCCAGAAGCCATCAATTCGGGGATGTTCTGGATGTCCTTTTTCATCTTGTCGTAAATTTGCGCGGCCATCATCTGCCCCATCGTGTAGGAGGGGAAATAACCGAACTTGCCGACGAACCAATGCACATCCTGCAAACAGCCTTGCGCATGGGTTTGCGGTTCCACGCCAAGAAGCTCTTTCATGCCGGCATTCCATGCGTCGGGCAGTTCCTTCACGCTGAGGCGGCCCGCAATCAGATCCTTTTCAAGCCGCATACGCAGCAGGATATGGAAGAAATAGGTGATCTCGTCCGCGCTCTTGCGGTCGCAGCCCGGCTTCACATGGGTTTTCAAACGGTAGAGATTTTCAGCCGTCATTGCCGGGTCGCCGAATTTCTGAAACAGCCCTTCGACGCGCGGTGCGAGATAACTGAAAAACTCTTTCGTGCGGCCAAGAATCATTTCGACCAAAAGCGCCTGGGATTCATGAACGGCGGCGCCCAGATCCTGCGCCACTGGCTGGTAGCGCCATGCCTCGCGGGGCAAACCTTGAATATAAATGCCGTGCCCGCCTTCATGAAGGGCGCTTTTCATGGAATCGAGAAAGTTCGTCGCATCCGATGTCTTGATGACAAGGCGCGTATCCTCCGGCGTTCCGCCTTCAACAGGGTTATGCCCGGTTTCATAAAGCCCGCCCCGCTCGAAATCGAACCCCATGACTTTCAGCAGGGATTTGTTCAGCCATAATTGCTGGGCCGCCGGAAACGGGCCGGTCAGGGGGAGAGGTTCCGGCCTTTTGGCCTGTTCGTCCAAAACCCATGGAAGGATCTCCTTGAGCTTTTCTTCCATGCGTCCGAAAAGGGATTCAACCTCCTTCAAACGGACGCCCGGCATATATTCGCGCATCAAGGCCTGATAAGCCGCATCGGTCGGATGGTCGTTATCCTTCAACGCCTTGGCATCAGCGATGCGGCGCTGAAGATCGATCATATCCTCAAGGAAAGGCTTGGCCTCCTCCCAGTCATCAAAGCGCAAGACATCGCGATGTTTTTTCCGCCCCTCATAGGCGAGCCGCGCCTTGCGCTCTATCAGATCAGGATCGACCAGGGCAACGTGGCGGTAAGCCGTTTCCATTTCGCGTAAATTTGCGGAATCCCACGGATCCCAGCTCTGCGGCGCTTTTTTCTCATGGGCATGGGCCTCTTCGATCAGCTTGGCCATATTTTCATTGGCTAATTCCTCATGCAGGCGGCGGTATAAAAAGGCGATCTGTCCAAGGCGGCTTTTATAAGCCCCTTCCGGCATGGCGGTGAGGAAATCCCGCCCCAAAGCCTCGCCAATGGCGTTCATCCGGCCAATATCACGGAAGATCATTTTCAGATCCATATAAGAAGCCGAAGGATGTTCTTCATATTGCTTCGTGTTGGGAACGTCGTCGGGCTTGCGCGGCGGCGGCAAGCGCAGTATCTCGCCGGCTTTCCCCCCCCCTCCCGCAATGGATTTTCCGATGAGGGGGAGCCCCGAAGCCCATTGCCTGACCCTGTCCCAGTAATTTTTATTCAATGCCATCCCGTCTTAATCCCTTCATCATGCCGCAACCGGCAGACCCTGCCCCTCTATGGCGCATAACTATGGTCATAGTATGACCCGGACTAGCTTTTCAAACACCTTTAAAGAGATAACGCCCGCACCGATATGCCGGTACGGGCGTTTGAAAAGCCAAAAGCTCGGCAAACGCCAAGCTTATTTCTTTTTCGCTACTCTTTTCTTCGCTGCCGGTTTTTTGGCGGCTACTTTTTTAACTGTTTTCGTTGCTTTTTTAGCGGCTGGCTTTTTCTTTGCTACTGCTTTTTTAGCGACGACCTTCTTGGCGACCGGCTTTTTCTTCGCTACCGTTTTTTTAGCGACGACTTTCTTGGCGACGGCTTTTTTAACTGCCGGTTTTTTCTTCGCTACTGCTTTTTTAGCTGCCGGTTTTTTCTTCGCTACTGCTTTTTTAGCAACTGCTTTCTTGGCGGCAGGCTTTTTCTTTGCCGTTTTCTTTACGACGGGCGTTGCCATTTTCTTGGCCGGTTTTCTTTTTGCCGCCGGCTTTTTCGCTGCCGTTTTGGCAGCAGGTTTCTTTTTCGTAGCCATAGTTTCCATCTCCTTAGGTCTTGGAAAAGTTTCTCCTGATGATGTCAGGGGAAGGTTAAGAAAGTACTTACACGCGAATCAGTGTATCCCAATTTCAATATAAAAAAAAGATTTTCTAGAATCGCTATGCGAATATTAGACACTGTGACTCAAATGCCACAGTCGAGGCGTAAGTAATCGCGCTTCTCAATTTGGAATCAATTCAAGGGATGCCAACTATTCCCACTCGATCGTGCCGGGCGGCTTGGAGGTGATGTCATAGACGACGCGGTTGATGCCACGCACTTCATTGATGATGCGCGTCGATACGCAGGAGAGGAAGTCATGATCGAAATGGTAATAGTCCGCGGTCATGCCGTCGGTAGAGGTCACGGCCCGCAAGGCACATACATATTCATACGTACGCTCGTCCCCCATCACCCCGACCGTCTTTACCGGAAGCAGGACGGCAAAGGCCTGCCAGATGGCGTCATACAGGCCGGCCTTGTCGATTTCTTCCCTGTAAAGAGTGTCGGCGCGGCGCAGGATTGCGAGCTTTTCAGCCGTAATCTCGCCGGGAATGCGGATGGCGAGGCCGGGGCCGGGGAAAGGATGGCGGCGGATAAATTCATCGGGCATCCCAAGCTCGCGCCCAAGGACGCGCACCTCGTCCTTGAATAATTCGCGCAGCGGCTCCACCAGTTTGAGCTTCATATAATCGGGCAGGCCCCCGACATTATGGTGGGATTTGATCGTCTTGGACGGGCCGCCCGCAACGGAAACCGATTCGATGACATCCGGATAGAGCGTCCCCTGGGCCAGAAATTCCGCTCCGCCCACTTCCTTTGAACAGCGGTCAAAGACGTCGATAAAAAGCCTGCCGATCGTCTTGCGCTTGGTTTCGGGATCGCTCACCCCGTCCAGTTCTTTCAAAAACAGCGCCGAGGCATCCTCGTGAATGAGGGGGATATTATAGTGGCCCCGGAACATGCCGATAACCTGTTCTGTTTCCCCTTCGCGCATCAGGCCGGTATCGACATAGATGCAGGTCAACTGATCGCCGATAGCCTCGTGAAGAAGAATGGCGGCCACGGAAGAATCGACCCCGCCTGAAAGGCCGCAAATGACCTTGCCCGTGCCGACCTGTTCGCGGATACGGGCAATTGCCTCGGCCCGGAAAGCGGCCATCGTCCAATCACCGGAACAGCCGCAGATTTTATGGGTGAAATTCTTCAAGAGCGCAGCGCCATGGGGTGTATGCACGACTTCAGGATGGAACTGGGTCGCCCAAAGGCGCCGGCCTTCATCCGCGATAATGGCAAAGGGTGCCCCTTCCGATCTTGCGATAACCTCGAACCCCGCGGGCAGCTTGACGACACGGTCGCCGTGGCTCATCCAGACCTGCTCATGCGCACCTTTCGCCCAGACATCCCCCGTAATGGCGCTGTCCGCCACGACATCTATATAGGCGCGGCCGAATTCACGGGTTTCACCATTTTCGACAACCCCGCCAAGCTGGTGAACCATCACTTGCTGGCCATAGCAAATCCCCAATATCGGCAGGCCGAGCTCATAGAGATAGGCGGGGGGCTTGGGCGAGTCGGCTTCAATAACGCTGCATGGGCTGCCGGAAAAAATGATCCCTTTGGGGCCATAAGCCTGCACCCTGTCCCCGTCCGCCTGATTAAAGGGCCAGATCTCGCAGTAAACGCCGCTTTCGCGCAAGCGGCGGGCGATAAGCTGCGTCACCTGCGATCCGAAATCGAGGATCAGGATGCGATCATGGGTTTTCGTCGGTTCGGGAACAAGATGAAGATCTGCCTGTGTCATAGGTTTATATAATTAAACCTGCGGAAAAGATAAAGGACAAACATGAAGCCCGGAGGCCTGCCGCTTCCATCCGCCGCTCTTTCTAATAAAGCCGGATTCGGCGCGAAGCCGTCAAAAAGGCCGGATGCTTTCGCTCTCCGGCCTTTGATAGATTAACGCTCTCCCGCTCCCCCTATAAGGCTTTGTCCAGCCGTTCGATCAGCTTCTTTCCTTTGGCGGACAAGAACAGCTCCTTGCGGCGGCGGTCGTCGCGCGCGTGTTTTACCACGACAAGCCCGTACGGCTTGCCCATGCGGCGGGCATTGGACAAGGCCCCGATTGTACGGGACATAACGGACATGGAAATCCCTGTGCGATCGGAAATATCCTTGAGCGATATCCCCTCTTCGGCAGTAATCTCCGTAAAGACCGTAACCCATTGAATGGGAAACTCAGGATCGATTGCTATGAGTTCTTGCAGGATCGCCTGTAATTTTTTTAATTTTTTGCTTGTCATTCGCGGCTCTTCTTAGCGGTGTCCATTTGCCCGATGTAAATATGAGCTGAGTATATGGCATATCTACAATCATTTCGCAACGGTAACTTGTTTTTTTAAAGAGCGGCCATGTGCCGAACGCGCCATTCCATTCAACCGATAAAGAACGGACGGCGCCGAATTTAAAATAAATAATCATACGACTAATCCCCACACGCTTAATTTTTTAAAGAATTTTTTCGGGCGCATGCCGCACCGGCAACCGCCCTATATAAGAAGAGAAAGCCCGCATCCGCTCTTTTCTTACACGCCTGTAAAGGCCGACCGTCCCGCAGGCATGGCGGCGGTAGCATTGGCTCTTCCAGTAAACCGGAATGGCCCCAAGACCGCTCATAGCCCCCGAAAGCTTCGCGTGTTTCAGTCTATACAGCCTGATCTTACGGCGGCAAGCGCGGCGCATCTCGTTTTCATGCCGCGAGATTTGAAGGAGATCCAATAGCTCCCGCTTCCCGCCGCGAATTTGCGCTTTGGGGATTCTCCAATAGGATTCAATCAAGAAAAACATATAATACTCCTTTATTTTTCAACTATAGGTTTTGCGGGCATTTCTGCCCTATAAGGCTTAAGAAAGATTTAATATCAAAGGCCCTGCTTTCTCTCTTGAGCATAGGGGAATTCGCATTGCGCGAACGGGCCTGCGCTGCGGCGCGCCATAGCGGCGTTCGCCCTATATTTTCCAGGCAAGCCATAAGCCCGCCGGGGAGATCGTGATAAGGATAAAGGGCCGCGCCCCAGAGAATATATTCCTCAAAGGCAACCATCCTTTTTCCTGCGCCATGCAAGACCAGCGGCGGGCGGGTAAGTTTTATTTCCACTTCGCCGTGATGGGAATAAGTAAGGCCGCGCATATCCCGAACCCCGTCAAGATCACAAGACCAGAGGCTCGGACAGGAAAACCGCGTATCTTTTAACACCGCCCCTTCAAATATAGCATCGGCCATATAGGCGCCGTGGAAATCGGCGCCGGTAAGGTTGGAACCGGCAAAACAGATTCCGGCAAGATTTGCCTTCCTGAAATCGCAAAAGCGCAAATCGGCCTCCCCCATATCGGCGCCCGCCAGATCAGCGCCCCAAAAACAGGAATATGCCGCCCTCAGCCCGTCACAGGATGCCTGCGCCAATTTTCCGCCCCTAAGATTTGCGCCTTCAAGGCAAAGCCCCCTTGCGGCACTTTCTTCGAGCGCGCCCCTAACGGCCCTGCCGGCCCCTTCAAACAAGATACCCCCGGATAAAGATTTTATTGCCATGCTTCCCCACATATATGTTTTATACCAACTATTAGATAGTTAGATGGCATAAGGAAAGTTTGTCAAGATGGATTATTTTTAAAAAAATGAAGCCAGCCGCCTAGGCGCGCTGAAGAATGGCGGCGAAAAAACCGTCCGTTCCGTGATCGCGGGGGTTAAGGCACAGGAAATCGCCTTCGCACGGGACGGGCGTCCCCATATCTTCCCACAGGCCGGATAGAGGCAGGATTTTGTAATCCGGATGCCGCTGGAGGAACGCCTCGACCTGCTCCTCGTTCTCTTCACGGAACAAGGAGCAGGTCGCGTAAACGAGCCGCCCGCCCGGCTTAACCTTGTCCGCAACCTTGTCGAGAATTGCGGACTGCATGGCGATAATCTCTTCCAGCGCCGGCCCGTACCACGCCCAGCGCAAATCGGGATTGCGCCGCCACGTGCCGGAGGAAGAACAGGGCGCGTCAACGACGACGACATCCATCGCATCTTTCTGGCGGCGGAGCCATTTGCGGTTTTTCTCATCCGCAAGGCTGCGCAGCTCGACATTATGAACGCCCGCCTTGCGATAGCGCGGCTTGCCTTTTTCAAGGCGGCGCGTGTCATTATCCGTTGCGACGATATTGCCGCGATTCTCCATCATGGCCGCGAGCGCGAGCGTCTTGCCGCCGCCGCCTGCGCAGAAATCAAGAACCCTGTGGCCCGGCTTCGCGCCGCTGACAAGGGCGATAAGCTGCGACCCCTCATCCTGGATTTCGACCAGCCCCGAACGAAAGGCTTTTGAATCGCCAAGGAAAGGGCGCCCATGGGTGCGCAGGCCCACGGGGGAATAGGCGGATTGCGCCGCCTTGATTTTATCGGCGGCCAGCGATTCTATTGCCTCCTCCACCGTTCCCTTGATCGTATTGACCCGCAAATCGACCGGCGCGGGTTCTATCATCGCCGCTAGATGGCTTTCAAACGCGCCGCCCCACAGGCCGCGCAGCCTTTCTTCCGCCCATTGCGGGCATTCGCCGCGAACGGAATCCGGCATTGACGGATCTGTCATCATCTTGCCTTGCAACGCTTGGATAAAGCCCCGCTCTTTTTCACTCAGGAGGCCGGGCGCGTGTTTTTCACCCGTAAAAATCTGTTCCAGTGCCGCCGCGTCCATCCGGGCGTGAAAAACCAGATCGGCCAGAACGCGGTTTCGCGCGGCCTCTTCCATGCCGTTTTGGGCGAGCCACCAGCCGAGCCGCGCATGGCTGCGCGTTATCCGGTAAACACGCTCGACAATCGCCGTCCTGTCCTTGGAACCGATATAACGGCGCGCCGCCATATAATCGCGGATCATATTATCCATCGGGGTGCGCCCCTTGCCGATGCTGGCAAGCAATTCAATGGCGGCTTCTATGCGGGCTGGCTCTCTCATCGTGCGCCGGATCTATCCTGTTTCTCTCCCAAAGGGAACATAAAAAGGCCCGCACAGCATAAGAAGGCGGGCCTTTGAAATTTAAAACGCTTTAAAAGCGGGCGGATTATTCCGCAGCTTGCGCTTCTGCCTCATCAGCGGAAGCCTCAACATCCGCATCTGTATTGGCATCTGCAGCGTCTTGCCCGTCAACAGCTTCTTCGGCGGCAGGGGCGGCTTCTTCCGCAGCGGGGGTTTCTTCAGCTTGCGCCTGAAACGCATAGTAAAGAGGAGCCGCAGCAATCAGGCCGGCGGCAACAAGCATCATGAGGTATTTGTTCATTTCCATATCTCCACAGTAACGGATTGAATTTTCAGAAGGAATTTCCAAAAATTTCACACACTATGACGATTTTTGCGCGCGGGATCAATGGCCCCGCCAAAAAAAATTTACGCAAGGCAAGACGGTGCCTCAACTTCTGAGCGCCGCGCTGTCTTTCCATCCGTAACAGATTTCCTTCAGCGACGAGGGGCCGATATCGATCATCTTTCCCCCCAGCCTTTGCCCGCCCATGGCTTCATAAAAAGCGCGGGCGCGTTTATTGGCATCCAGCACCCAAAGGCAAATGGCCGAATGTTTGCGCGCCTTCAATTCGCGCGCAGCGTGTTTGATGAGGGCCGTGCCAATCCCTTTGCGCCAGTAATCAGGCGCGAGATAGAGCCCATAGATCTCGCCTGAATGGCTGGGCCTTATGGGGGAAGATCCGGGCGGCGGGGTCTTTGTACGGCCAATCACCACGAAACCCGCGGGATTTCCGCCTTCAGCCGCAATGAAAACCGTGCTTTCATCAGCCGCAAGCCAGTTCTCCCAGTCCTCTATCCGCTTTTCAACGGTCAGGGAATCCAGATAAGCCTGATCCACGATGCCGCCATAGGCCCCTTTCCATCCTTCTATGTGAAGGCGGGCGATAAGGGGGATATCATTTATTGTGGCTTGATAGATTTCAGGCATGGTATCCTTTGAAAAATCCTTTAGAATGCTGGTTTGTCAACAATTTTACGGAGAATATATTATGGGCGGGAATAAAGCCATTCTTATCGTTATTGCGGTTGCCTTGCTGGCAATCCTCGGCATCGTTGCAATGAAAGCGACCGAGAAAACGCCGGAAGAAAAAGTCGCTGATTCAATCAGTGAAACCGTTGAGGATGTCGGCGACGCCATCTCCGGCGCCGTCGAAGAACAAGAGTAAAGACGCGCACCTCCCGCCGGCAAGCGGCGGACGCGGCATGGTCTTGGCCGGGGATAATTGTTCCCGGTCAAAAAGGGGGCGGGGATACGCAAGATTTTTGCGAAAACCCTGCGCCCTTTTTGAAACGCAGAAAACACATCTTGAAAAGATGAACGCCGATTTTTGCTTTCTTGCCAGCGCCGCGAAAACATCTTACCCTTCCTGAGAAAGCGGCCTGTTGCCGTTTCGGGGCTTTATAACCTCCAATGCTATAAGCGGTTGGCATTAGCCTTATCGGCGCGTTTCCATCCATCGGACGATCCGCGCCGCAAAGATGCCGCCATTCGCCCTCCGGGCGGCACGGCGCCGGCGTATCTTCAAGGCTTCTGCCTAAAAAGACGCCATGCCGCAACGACAGCAACGGTTATAAACTCCCGCGCGCCAGAGGGCTTATCCCTTCGGCGGTTTTTCTTTTTGCCTTGGGGGAGCCATGAACATATCCCGTTTTTCCGAACGCGGCGGCGTCCTTGTCTGGATACTGATCGCCGTCGCCTTATTCGCCGCACTGTCTTTCGTCATGATCCGCGATGGCGGAGGCGGAACCGCCACCCGCACCATGTCCGACGCGCAGGCGAGGCTGGCCGCAACCGAGATTATCGCCTATGCGGATGATTTACGCGGGGCCGTGCAGCATTTGCTGATAAGCGGCTGTCAGGACGACCAGCTGGACTTCGGGAATACCGTATGGGTCAACGTGAACGGAACGCCCCGGCATCCTATCGGGCATAATGACAATGCGCCCGCATCCGGGTGCGGCGTTTTCAGCCCCGATGCGGGCGGGGTGCGCCCCGTGATATTTCCACGCTCCTCTTTCATGCATATAACATTGGGGAGCGATCAAGCGGTTTTCGGCGCAGGCATGATCATTACCTTCAAACTTCCCGAAATCGGAAGTCCGGATAAGTCCGAGCTTATCTATCACCTGCCGCATGTGGATGAGAAGGTTTGCATGGCTATCAATGACCTCCTCAACATTGAAAACAACGATAATCACCCTCCGAAACATATATCATCGGTGAATGCAATGTATCATTCCAGCTATACAACGACGCTTGAAATCGGCGCTCCGGATCCTGCGATTATCGGGAAGGCCGCCTTTTGCAGCACCGATACAAGTACGGAAGTCAATGACAACCGTTTCTATAAAGTCCTAATCGCCCGCTAGCTTTCAATGCGGTAATTCGGCGCTTCGCTTGTAATCGTTACGTCATGGACATGGCTTTCGCGGTAGCCCGCGCCGGTCATGCGCACGAATTGCGCTTTTTCCTTCAGCTCCCCGACCGTCGCACAGCCCGTATAGCCCATGGCGGCGCGAAGCCCCCCGACCATCTGGTGAATGACGTTATTCACGGGGCCTTTATAGGCGACGCGCCCTTCGATCCCTTCGGGGACGAGCTTGTTCGACTGGGTGACGCCCGCCTGGAAATAACGATCGGCAGATCCTTTGACCATCGCACCGACGGAGCCCATGCCGCGATAGGCTTTGTAAGACCGGCCCTGATAGAAAACGACTTCGCCGGGGGCCTCATCGGTTCCGGCAAAGGCACTGCCCATCATCGCGCAATCCGCGCCCGCCGCGATGGCCTTGGCGAAATCGCCGGAATATTTGATGCCGCCATCGGCGATAACGGGGATGCCGTGTTTTGCGGCTTCCTCGGCGACATTCATAATGGCCGTCAGCTGCGGCACGCCCACGCCCGCGACGACGCGCGTGGTGCAGATGGAGCCGGGGCCGATACCGACCTTGACCGCGTCCGCGCCGGCGTCGATAAGCGCCTTTGCGGCTTCCGCCGTCGCAATATTGCCCGCGATAATCTGAAGGCCGCTCGCGCGGAGCTTGCGGACATTTTTGACCATCTGGAGAACGCCTCTGGAATGGCCGTGCGCCGTATCGACGACGAGGACATCAAGCTCCGCATCGGCGAGCGCCTCTGCCCGCTCGAAATTCTGCGGGCCTGTGCCTATCGCGGCCCCTACACGCAAGCGATCCTTGCTGTCCTTGCAGGCATTGGGGAATTTTTGCGCCTTCTCCATATCCTTGACCGTGACAAGCCCGATACAGCGTTCGGCATTATCCACCACCAGTAATTTTTCAATGCGGTTTCTATGGAGCAGGCGCCGCGCTTCGTCCTTATCAACCGTATTGTAAACCTTCACGATATTTTCGGACGTCATCAGCTCGCGCACCGGCTGTTTCATATCCTCGGCAAAACGCACGTCGCGGTTGGTGAGGATGCCGACCAGCTTGCCGGACGCTTTTTCGGTCACGGGGATGCCCGAAATATTATGCTGGCGCATCACGGCGAGCGCCTGTCCCAAAGTCGCTTCGGGTTCGATCGTAATCGGGTTTACCACCATGCCGCTTTCATAGCGTTTGACGCGGCGAACCATTTCCGCCTGTTGCTCGATACCCATATTGCGGTGGAGAATACCCATCCCGCCATTTTGCGCCATCGCAATCGCCATCCTCTCTTCCGTTACCGTATCCATGGCGGAAGAAAGAAGCGGAATATTCAAAATAATGTCCTTGGTCAGGCGGGTTTTCGTATCCACCGCATCCGGCAGCACTTCGGACGCACCCGGAACCAGCAGCACGTCGTCAAAGGTCAGGGCTTCGGGAATAAGAAGGGAGGGAGAGGAGAGTGTCTTGGCCATGGCAAACCCGCTTTCATTATAAGGCGTTGTTTGCATGGCATATATAGGCTATTCGCGCGGGAAGTAAACAAAAAACCGGATTGCATCGTTTTATCTTTATGGTAAAAGACGGGATGGTTTGAGTATTTAAGCACCGGGTTGAATGATTTATGTCTGAAGCAGCTTTGCAAACAGCCTTGAACGTCCTGAGCCTGCTGGAAGAGGAATCCCCCCGCGAAAGCGAGAGGCTGCGCCGCCTTCTGCCCGCCCTCGCGCTGGATTTTGCGCGGGCCGGCGTTTATCCCAGCGAAAAGGATTTCCTCGCCATTATCGAAGACGCGCGCAAAAATGGCCACCCTATCCATTCGCTTTTTCTCAACAAGCGCCATAATAACGCGCCGGCTTTATCCTATAAGGACATTGTAGGCAGGCTTAATAAATGGCACCGGCTTACGAATTATTTTGACGATATAGAATCATTCGGTAAAACGGCGGAATTCATCCAGCATGAAACCTCTTTCGGCTGGAATTCGGACAAATACGAGGCGGCGGCGATCACGGCCGCGGGCAAAGGCCATACAGGCTTTATGCTTTATATGCTCTCACATCTAAACTTCAACAAAAAGACCATCTATAAAACCTTGGAAACCGCCCTGAAAACAAGGCAGTATCATATTTACGAACAGCTCGTAGAGGATTTCGGCAACCCGCCAAACGGCGGCGGCGCTATGCGTCTGTCCAGTGCAAGGGGAAGGGAGTATCAGGCCTATTCCAACCTTTGCAGCGATTTTAGAAAATCCTACGGCCACGGCTTCGATCCGGAATGGCTAATAGGACTTGAAAATGTCAATGTGAGGCTTTTGAAGTTAAGGCCCTATCTCGAAATCCGCGAATTTTTCGGAAAAGAAATAGGCAATCTCCGCCAAAGGAACGAGCAAAGCTATAAGGCCGCGGTTTTATTCCAATCGCCGGATCGGGCTTTGCGTATGCTCAATAACTGGGGCGCGGCAGGCAGCACACCTCTTCATGACATATTGAAACATATCGAGATCACAAATTATACGGCAGATACGGACTGGCCTTCATGGGGCGACGCCTTGTTGAAATACGGCCCTGAAATGTATTACCCCGTTCATTTTGCAAACAGGATTAAAGCCCCTTCCCTCAACGAAATGGGGCTTATCAGCCTGCGCAAAACATATAACGACATATGGCGGGATGTTTTTAGCGGGCGCAATGGCAATACCGGCCAGATTTCCGAGCTTGGCTATATGTACAAGATCAAACAAAAAGCCTTGAAAAAAGCTTTCAATCTGTGGGGCAAGGCGCCCGTATCCCCGAAACTCCATGAAGCCGTTCCGCCGCTTGAAATGGATTGCGCGCGTATCGGCCTTTCGGGCTACAAGCTGCAAAAGCTTGATTATAACGACCCGCGCATATTGTTTTTGGGATATTACACCGGATGCTGTGAGAAGATCGGCGATCATTTTGAGGAAACGATCGAGCATGCACTTACGACGCGTGCCAGCGGTTTTTACGTCCTGACCAAAGACGGGGAGATTGCCGCGCATAGCTGGGCATGGCGCGGCGAAAACAAGGAGCTTGTCATTGATGGATGGGAAAGCAATGACGGGAATATAAACACAAACCTGCTGCGCCGCCTTGTGAATGAAATGGCCTATATGATAGACACGCCGGCCTTCGATAATTTCCGCATATCGGATATTCTAATCGGCATAAGCGGTAAAGATTTTCATCCCCAGGCGTCGTTCGATCCTGCGGAAAACCCGCCCACGCGCTTTGCCTGCAAATGGTATTACGCGGATCAAAAACCGGCTCTGTGGCTGGTGCATAAAATCAAAACGCCCGAACAGCGCGCGAAGAGCCAGCTCGGCTATGCGCCCGCATTGAAACCTTGGCCGCCGCAGCATTAGAATCTTTATGGGGGGCTTACCGTTCGCGGTAAAAGGATCTCTATCGCCGCCATTCCATCGCGGCGGATAGAAGAGCGGCTTACCATTCCCTGTAAAACCGGAATAAAAACCTGCCGGAGTGCCTTGATTACTCACACGGCAAGGGGGCCGTAGATGAAAGCGGCCCGCTTAGCTTTTCCGGAATCCCGTGGCGACGACATAGGTTTCCGGCGATTCCTTGCGGCTCGCGGGGGGTTTGATATGTTTGACGCTCTTGAAATCTTTTTTCATGCGGGCCAGCAAATCGGCTTCGGTGCCGCCCTGAAAGACCTTCGCGACGAAAGCGCCGTTCGGCTTTAGGATATCGGCCGCGAAATCATAGGCGGCCTCAACCAGCGACATGATTTTATAATGATCCGTCTTTTGATGCCCCGTCGTGTTGTGCGCCATGTCGGAAAGGACAACATCCGCCCCCGCCCCGCCCAGCGCATCGATCAGGACATCCGGCGCATCGTCTTCCATGAAATCCATCTGGAAGAACATGACGTCCGGAATCTCGTCCATCGGCAAAAGATCGATTGCGACGGCCTTGCAGCCCTTCTGGACGGCAACCTGACACCAGCCGCCGGGCGCCGCGCCCAAATCGACGACGAGCTGATCTTTTTTAAGGATTTTTGCCTTTTCGTCTATCTCAAGCAGCTTATAGGCGGCGCGCGAACGGTATCCTTCCGCCTTGGCCCTCGCCACATACGGGTCGTTCAGCTGCCGTTCAAGCCACTGGATCGAAGATATTTTGCGGCCCCTTGCCGTCTTGATTTTCTTCATGGGCTTACAAAACCATAATCAGGGTCGAAACGCAAAAGGCAAACAGCATAAGGCTGATGGAGGCCGCGAGATGGATGGATTTATCCGTCCCTTTGGAATGATAGGCCAGCAGCAGGAAGAGCGCTATGAAAAATCCATAAACCACGATCCCCCGCAAGAAAACCGGGGAAGAGAGCAGGCCGAAAACACCGTCCGGAAAGCCTATCTGGGTCAAAAGCTCCGCCTGAAAACGCGGCAGCAAGACGCAGCCCGCGATGAAAAACCAGGTCAGGAGCCGCTTTCCCCGCTCGGACACGGTAAAGGCAAGGGGAAACCATAAAAGGTCAATCCATTGGATGAGGGGATGCGCGGTTATCATGAATCCGGTTTTCACTTATGATGGCGGGGAAAAGCCCTGATTTCACCATAATTCCATTTCATAGATATTGCCATGGCGTTTTATTCCAAAGCCTTTCTGCCCCTCCTTGCCGCGCTGTTCCTCGTGACCGGCGCCCATGCCGCCGCCGCGCAAACGATCATCCGCGATACCGAGATCGAGGAATATATGGCCGAATGGTTCGCGCCTGTTTACAAGGCCGCGGGCATGAGTCCCGATCAGGTCAAAATCATCCTCGTGCAAGACCCGCAAATCAACGCCTTCGTCGCGGGCGGGGCCAATATTTTCTTTTATACCGGCCTTTTGCAAAAGACGGAAAATCCGGGCGAGGTTATCGGCGTCATGGCGCACGAACTCGGCCACATCACCGGCGGCCACCTTATCCGCGGGCGCGAGGCGATGGAGCAGGCATCCTATGAAAGCATTCTCGGCATGATTCTGGGGGTCGGGGCGGCTATCGCTTCCGGCGACGGGGCGGCGGCCCCGACCATCGGCGCCGCGGGAAGCTCCATGGCCCAGCGGGGCTTCCTCAAACATTCCCGCACCTTTGAATCCAGCGCCGATCAGGCGGCGCTGCGTTATCTTGAAACCGCGCAATACGATCCGCGCGGCCTTGAAAGCTTTTTGAAAAAGCTGGAGGGGCAGGAATTGCTGGCCTCGTCGCAGCAATCGGAATATGTGCGCTCCCACCCGCTCACCCGCTCCCGCGTGGATACGATCAGGGCCGCTGCCGAAAAATCCCCCTATTCCGGCAAGGGCTGGCCGGAGAAATGGCAGGCACAGCATAGAATGATGCTTGCGAAAATCACCGGCTATATCACCCCGCAGCAAGTCGCGTGGCATTATGACGAACGCGATGTATCAAGGGAGGCGCTGACCGCCCGCGCCATGGCGGCCTACCGCACCAACGATGTTGCAAAGGCTTTGCGGATTTCCGATCAGATGCTGGCGCTGGAGCCGGACAATCCCTACTTCCTTGAATTGCGCGGCCAGATGCTTATGGATTTCGGGCGCGTTAAGGACGCCATCCCCTTTTACCAGCGCGCCGTCACGAAAAAACCCGATGCGGGGCTTATTCGCATCCCCCTCGCCCACGCGCAGATCGAAACGGCGGGCAATGACAAGGCGAAGCTCCAGCAAGCCGTCCAAAATCTGAAGCTCGCGCATAAATCAGAGCCGCGCTCGCCGCGCCTGCACAGGCTTATGGCAACGGCATATGGCAAGATGGGCGACGAGCCGCGCGCGAAACTCCATCTGGCCGAAGAAGCCGTGTTGCAGGCCCGCTATGATACGGGGGCGGCACAGGCCAAGGCCGCACGGGCGGGACTTCCCGCCGGTTCACCGGACTGGATCCGCGCGGGCGACATTCTAAACTATGTAGAGGTAACGAGGGTAAATCACCGGAAACGCTAACCGCACTGCTTGCAAAACCGGAATTTTCCCTGCACAAAGGAACGTGTTAAACTATTATGGACGTTACAGATTTTTCAAAACAGCCTTCCAAGGAGATATTTTCGTGAAACGCTTTGCCCTCCCCCTTATGATGACCGCCCTTTTGATGCCCGGCGCAGCAAAAGCGGAAATATCACCGGAACAAAAAACGGAAATAGAAGCCCTGATGCAGGAATATATCCTCAATAACGGCCAGCTTCTTATTGAATCCGTCAATAAGTTCCAGATGGAACAGGAAGCCGAGGCCAACAAGGCCGCTGACGCAAAAGCGAAAGATCTTATCGCCGCCATTCAGGCCGACAAGAATCTCGCGGAAACCGGTAATCCCAAGGGCGACGTCATGGTCGTCGAATTTTTCGACTATAATTGCGGCTATTGCAAAAAGGCCCTTGAAGAGATCCAGCAGCTCCGCCAGGACGATAAAAATGTCCGCATCGTCTTTTACGACATGCCGATCCTCGGCCCTGAATCCGTCGAGGCCGCCCGCTGGTCGCTGGCCGCAAAGAAACAAGGGAAATATTTCGACTATCACGCGCTTCTTATGAACCATGCGGGAACGAAGGATGAGGCCGTCTATAAAAAGCTCGCCGAACAGGTCGGCATGGACGCCAAGAAGCTTGCCGCCGACAAGGCCTCCCCTGAAATCGAAGAGAAAATCAAAAACAATATCGCCATGGCGCAAGGTCTGGGCGTTCAGGGAACACCGGGCTTTTTGGTGAATGAGCGTATTTTCCGCGGCTACATCCCCTATGATGTCCTGAAAAATACAGTGAACGAAGCGCGCGAAGCTGCGAAGAGCGAATAAGAACGTCAAACGCGGCGGGGCGGATCAGCCGTCCCGCCAAAGGACTTGGACTATGTTTTTTCGTATCCTGATTGCCCTGCTCCTCCTCTGCGGCCTCTACGCCCTCTTCCAAATCTATGCGGCCCATAGCGAGGCGAAATCCCTATCCTCGCCGCTTGCGGAATTTACAGTGCGCGGCGAAGGGAACCAACCGGGCATTACGATCGTTGAATTCCTCAATTATGATTGTTACCCCTGCAAGGACGCACATCTTGTGGCGCTGGAATACATCAAGCATAATCCGGACGCCCGTTATGTCGTCCGGCCCGTGCCTGCCGGCAATGACAGCGCCGAGCAAGCCGCCCTTTATGCTTTGGCGGCGGGCCTGCAGGGCAGGTTTTGGGAAATGGATCGCGCTTTAAGCGAGTATAAAGGCCCGCTGGACGAGAAATTCTACCGTGAGAGCGCGGCTCTTTATGAGATAGATTTTGAAGAAATGGCAGAGCAGGCACAAGGCAATATCGTGACGGACTATGCGAAAGACAATGTGGGGGCCGTTCAGAAACTCGGCCTCCAAACAACGCCCGCATTTCTTATCGGCAAGACGCTTTATCAGCTCGATAAACCCTTGACGCTGCATGAACTCATCCGCATGGTAGAAACAGAAAAACATAGATAATTCCATTTCAGGAAAGGACACCCTATTATGACGATCCGCCGCACAACGATGCTTTCCCTGCTGGCCGTGACAGCCCTGTCACTAAGCCTTGCCGCTTGCGATGACAAGAAAACAGCCGATCAGGAAGAAGCGCAGCAAACGCTTGAAGATACGACACTCGCGCCTGTGGATACGCCGATGGAAGGCGAAACCCCTGCGGACTTTGCTGCAACGGCGCCGGCAATCCAGGCCGAACAGGCGACAGCCTTTGCAACGGCGGAAGGCATGCGTACAGGCGCGGTTTTCCTGAAACTTCATAATCCGGGCGCAGAATCCGACAGGCTCCTTTCTGCATCGTCCGATCGCGCGACGCTCGTTGAAATCCATGAAAGCTATGTTGACGAAGAAGACGGCACGGCCCAGATGCGCCGCGTCGCCGGGCTTGAAATCCAGCCGAACCAGGAAGTCGCGCTGGAGCCGGGCGGTTATCACATTATGCTGATCGACCTTATTTCGCCGCTGGTCGAAGGCGAAAGCTTCGACGTAACCCTGCAATTCCAGAATGCGGGCGAACTGGTCGTTCCCATCACGGTAACTGCGCCGGGCGCTTTGCTGCATGAAACCCACGACCATGAACACCAGCCCGATCCGGAGCCAAATCCGGCGTCGCCCGCGGGCGATACACCGGCAGGTTTTGACGGCGACGCCACAGGGGAAGAAATGCCCGCCCCTGCTCCGGCATTCCCTGTCGATGAAACCCCGGCAGCGATAGAAAGCGACATGGGGGAAGACGTCCCCGCCGATGATACAGGCGCGCAAGACGTCCCCGCAGATGGGGCGGACACTGTCCAGTAACGCCAGAATCCTTATTCTGAACGGCCCGAACCTCAACATGCTTGGGGTTCGGGAACCCCATCTTTACGGCCACCAGACGCTGGCCGATATCCGCATACTGTGTATCGAACGCGCCGGACAGCATTCCATGACCGTCGATTTCCGCCAGAGCAACTATGAAGGCGATCTGGTTACATGGATTCAGGAAGAGCGGGAAAATATATGCGGCATTGTCATCAATGCAGGGGCCTATACCCACACATCGCTTGCCATTCATGACGCGCTGAAATTGCTCGATGTCCCCGTGATCGAAGTCCATCTGACCGACCCCGCACAGCGCGAAGAATTCCGGCATTTTTCCTATATCAGCCCGCTTGCCGCGCATATCATCAAAGGCAAGGGCGCGGCGGGCTATGAAGAGGCTATCGACGCCCTGCACGGCCTCGTGCCGCGGTAAGGCAAAAGACGGAACAGGCTGAAAAACCCGCCTGAAATGAGGGGGCCGGCTGGCGTTACGGGTTCATTTCACGGACATTGTCTGGCCCGAAACTATCGGGCAGCAACTCTTCCATCGTAAATTCACGCAGCTGGTTCCCCTGTTTGTCAAAGACATAAATTCTTGTCGCGGCATCGGAAAATTCGCGGATTCTCTGGCGGCAATCGCCGCAAGGGGTGCAGACATGCTCGCCGGGGCCGATAACGGCAATCTTTGCGATCCGGCGCTCCCCCGTGGCGGCCATGGAGGCAATCGCCCCCGCTTCGGCGCAGGTTCCCTTGTAATTCGCCGTTTCGACATTACAGCCGGCGAAGATCTTGCCGTCCGGGGTCACAAGGGCGGCGCCGACCGGATGGTCGGAATAAGGAGCATAGGCATTTTCCTTGGCCTTGCTGCCCTCGTCGAAAAGCCGCTTTAAAATATCGCTCATATTGCCACCTGATTTATCGTGAAACCTGCCGCACAATAATAAAGTCGAACAATTATGTCAAGTCATATAATTTCCTTGTCCACATTGGTTAAAATGACCGCAGTCGATTCCTTTGACTTTTCAGAGCTTTTTCTCTATTCAAAGACGCTTGAATATTAACCAATGAGCATAAGCGAGCCTCATGAAAATCGATGCTAAAGCGATCCGCCAGCTGGCGGGACTTCTGGATGAAACAGGACTGACTGAAATCGAAGTCGCCGAAGGCGATCAGATGATCCGAGTCAATAAGGGCGGCTCCTATATTGCGGCAGCGCAGGGCGCCGCTCCCGCCAATATCAATATGGCCTCCGACCCCGCGGCGCCGATGGCGGCGAACACGGCGGCCCCGTCCACCGTTACCGGCGACCATCCGGGGGCAGTTACCTCGCCCATGGTCGGAACGGCCTATCTTGCCGCCGAACCCGGCGCGCCCGGCTTTGTCAAAAAAGGCGATGGTGTCAGCGAAGGCGACACTCTCCTTATCATCGAGGCGATGAAGGTCATGAACCCTATCAAGGCTTCCAAGAGCGGTACGGTAACGCAAATCCTCGTTGAAAACGGCAAGCCCGTCGAATATGGCGACGTCCTTATGGTGATAGAATAAGATCATGTTCAAAAAGATCCTGATAGCGAACCGCGGTGAGATCGCGCTGCGCGTCATTCGCGCCTGCCGCGAAATGGGCGTCCAAAGCGTCGCGGTACATTCCACAGCCGACGCCAATTCCATGGCCGTACGGCTCGCGGACGAATCGGTTTGCATCGGCCCGGCACCATCCAAGGACAGCTATCTGAACATTCCCTCGATCCTGACGGCGGCTGCGGTCACAGGCGCGGAAGCCATCCATCCGGGCTATGGCTTTTTATCGGAGAACGAAACCTTCGCCCGCATGGTCGAAGAACATGGCTTTACCTTTATCGGCCCCAAACCCGAACATATCGAAAAAATGGGCGACAAGGTTACAGCGAAAAAGACGGTGATGGAGCTTGGCCTTCCCGTCGTTCCCGGTTCCGACGGCGCCGTGGCAAGCGTTGAGGAAGGGCTCGCCTTCTGCCGCAAGGCCGGCTATCCGATCATTATCAAGGCGGCCTCCGGCGGCGGCGGCAAGGGCATGAAAGTCGTCCGCAGCGAAGACCAGTTCAAGGAAATGTATTCGACCGCCCGTTCCGAGGCCAAGGCGAATTTCGGCGACGACACCGTCTATATCGAAAAATATCTTGAAAAGCCGCGCCATATCGAAATCCAGATTTTCGGCGACAAGCACGGCAACGCCATCCATTTGGGGGAGCGCGACTGCTCCATCCAGCGCCGCCACCAAAAGCTCGTGGAAGAAGCGCCTTCCCCCGCCCTCTCGCAGGACGAGCGCGAAGCCATCGGCTCCCTCGCCGCCGACGTTATCCGCAAGATGGGCTATGTCGGCGCGGGGACGATCGAGTTTCTTTATGAAGACGGCAAATTCTATTTCATGGAAATGAACACGCGGATTCAGGTCGAACACCCCGTGACGGAACAAATCACCGGCATCGATCTTATCGCCGAACAGATAAAAATCGCGGCGGGAATGCCCTTAACGCTCAACAAGGAAAACATCCATCTGCGCGGCCATGCGATCGAGATCCGCATCAATGCCGAAGATCCCGACACCTTTATGCCGTCCCCCGGCAAGATTACGCAATTCCACGCGCCGGGCGGGCTTGGCGTGCGGTTCGATTCTGCCATCTATGGCGGCTATTCAATCCCGCCTTATTACGATTCCATGATCGGCAAACTGATCGTCCATGGCAAAACCCGTGAGGAATGCATCGCCCGGATGCGCCGCGCCATTGCCGAAACGGTCGTCGAAGGCGTCAAAACGACCCTGCCGCTCCATCACTGGATCTTCCAGCAGCCGGAATTTATTTCGGGCGAATATAATATCCACTGGCTCGAAAAGAAACTGGCCGAGCGTTAATCTCCAAAACGCGGCTCCCCCTTTTCCGCCCGCCGCAGCAAGCGCTTGCCGGAAAGGCAAAGATCCCCTACCATTTCCTTGAAACGGCATGAAAGCCGTTTCGGGGCTTCATAACCCCTTATAGCAGCGGTTGGCATCAACCGCATTGATGCGTTTTTCCGTTATGAACGACGCATTGAAGATGCCGTCCTCAGTCCCTTGGGCTGGGAGACGGCGACGTATGTCCAGGGCTTCGGCCTAAAGGTCGTCGTGCCATTTCTGCTATAATGGTTATGAACTCCCAGTCGCCAGAGGGCCTTCCCTTCGGCGATTTTTCTTTTCGCCAAGGGAGAAAACACCATGAAAATAAAACCACCCCAATCATCCGAACGCGGCGGCGTCCTTGTCTGGATATTGATTGCCGTCGCCCTGTTCGCGGCCCTGTCCTTCGCCATTCTCCGCGACGGCAATTCCGGCACGGCCACCCGCATCATGTCCGATGCGCAGGCGCGGCTGGCTGCGATAGAGATTGTCGCTTACGGCAATGAATTAAAGCAGGCGGTACAACGGTTACAAATCAGGGGGTGCAGTGAGAATGAACTGGATTTCGGGAACACAGCCTGGATAGCCACGACAACCGGCGAAATTATACAGCCTACCGGCCATAATCCGAATGCACCCCCTACTGGTTGCAGTATCTTCCAACCCGGCGACGGAGGGATAAGCGCAAGGACATTCCCTTCGGCGTTTTTCACCACTATATCCGGCGCACCTGTTAATTACGGCGTTGCCCGCATCTCAAAGGCATCGGTTCCCGGCGTAGGGGTGGAAAATAACCAAGAACTCTTATACCGCCTGTCCCTTGTAAACAAAGAGATATGCCTCAAGATAAACGAGATCTTGGGAATTGAAAATCCCGGCGGGCTTATACCGGAAACTGCAGGGGCGCTCTCTTTATATTCAGGAGATCTTGGCCAAGGCGCCCCGATTGCCGACATATCGGGTAAGATAAGGGGGAAGACAGCTTTCTGCGCCTCTGGCACTGAACGCAGATATTACCTTGTTCTGATCGCCCGTTAAAATATATTCCGGCTTTTGCGGGGGCGGAAGGCGCGCTAAAATAAGCCTTATGCGCAATAAAACCATCACGTCCATCCTTCTCGACGCCTACCGCGAAGGTGTTTTCCCCATGGCGGAAAGCGCGGAGGATGAGGGTTTCGCCTTTTACCGCCCGCATATGCGCGGGCTTTTGCCCATTGCCGATCTCCATATTCCGGCGCGGCTTTTGAAAACGCTGCGCAAAGCGCCTTTCACCGTGACGCGCGACAAGGCGTTCGAGCGCATTATCGCCCTTTGCGCGGAGGCGACAGGGCCGAAGCGCGGCAATACATGGATTAACGCCCCCATTCAAAAGATTTACGGCGATCTGCACCGACAGGGCCATGCCCATTCCATCGAATGCTGGAACAAGGACGGGGCGCTTGCGGGCGGGCTTTACGGCGTGCGGATCGGCGCTGTCTTTTGCGGGGAGAGTATGGTTTCGCTGGAACGGGACGCGAGCAAGGTCGCGCTCGTCCATCTGGCCGCGCTTTTGTGGGAGGGCGGGTTTGAAATACTCGACACACAATTTATCAACCCGCATCTTCTCCAGTTCGGGGCCTATGAAATTCCGCAGGAAGAGTATGAAAAACGCATCGGGGCCGCGATGGAAAAAGAATGTTTCCTGCCTGAAAAAGAATTGCCGGAAATATTAAAAGACTATCTGGACTTCAGGCTCAGCCGCATTTGATTTCAAAGGGCGCGGCTTTTTCGGAAGCCGCTTTTTTGCGCTCCGCCTTGCGAGCGTACATTCCGGCGTCGGCTTCGCGCAAGGCTTCTTCAAAGGATTTTATTTCGCCCCGCATCGCCGCCCGCCCAACGGAACCGCCGAGCCTGTAGCGCGCGCCTTCCCATTCAAAACTATGATCGTTCAGGGCGTTTTCAAGCTGTACGGCCTTGCTCATCGCGGCCTCGCTTGGGGCGCCGTCCATCAAAACCACGAATTCATCGCCGCCGATACGCACGACGATATCGTCTTCACGCATTTGCGATTGTAACAGGGCGGCAATCGATTTAAGCCCCTCGTCGCCCGCCTTATGGCCCAGCGTGTCGTTGATTTTTTTGAAACCATCCAGATCGACATAGAGTATTTCAAGCCCGTTCATCTTGCGGCGCTCATTATCCTGCCCCACGACCTGATCCAGATAACGGCGGTTGAACAGTCCGGTCAGCGAGTCGGTATGGGCGAATTTTTCAAGCTGTGCGGAATAGGCCCTTTCCTGCGCGAGCTGCGCTTTCAGCTTTTGATTCTCGCGATTGATTGTTTTATTTTCACGGATGAGCGAGTGGATAAGGCCCACCGCGAATCGCTGGAATTTATCCGTGATACGGCGCGGCAGGGGCTGGCCGTCCTCCCCTTCGGGGGAGGCGCCGTCTTGCGCGGGGTTCCTGAGAAAAGCCCCGAATTCCGACTGCCTGCCTTCATTAAACTCATCATACATGCAAGATTTATTAACACCGCATTAACTTTATGTCAAATAAATTATGGGGGTGTAATGGGTCTGCTCCGCTATTTTCTGCGGATTTTCGGCGGCTTCTGGCCGGTTAGCGCATCAAATCATAAGCGGTAAAGCCCGGATCATCTTCTGCGCGGGGGGTGGGCAGCGATGGCGCAATAGTCGGCGCGGGCCGATCTTGCGGTTCGATGCCCTGCCCGGGCGCCGGGGCCGGAGCCGGCGCATAAGGAGAAGAGGGTTCGGCAGGGGGCGTTTCCTCGGCTTCGGAATCCACGGGGATATTTTCATCGGACAGGCCTGTTTCCGGCGTCACGGATTCAAGATTGGTCTGATCCGCCTCTTCCTGCGATTCCGCGGCGGCGGCTTCCTCGTTCGGCGCGTCGCGGCCAAGGCAATCCAGAACCCAGACGTCATAAACCGGGTGATCCATGGCCGACAAGGCGGGCGAGGACGCGAACATCCAGCCCGAAAAAACCCATTCCGATTTATCCGCGCCCGGCGGCACTTCCCAGATTTGCAGGAAGGCGGCGCTTTCCGGTTTTTCAATCGGCGAGGCTTTGCGGCAGGCGTGGATTTTAATGAAAAGCGACCCGTACTGGATCGTCGATCCGACCGTGGCCTCGAACGTCACCGTTCGCCCGACGGATTTATCAAGCCCCTGCAACCTTACGGACGGGTAATCTTCCATCACGGCCAGCGCGCCCGCCGGATAGAGCAGGCATGCAATCATGCCACATAAAATGCCTGCGGTTAGACGGCGCAAGGGATACTCCCGCGGGGGTTATGGTTGTCGATCTTTATTCGCTTTATTCGGCGGCGGAAGAATCCGCGCCCTTGTCCATATTAAAGATAAACTTGCCGAGAAGCTGTTCAAGATTTTGCGGGGCCTGCGTGTATTCGATATGGCCGCCATCTTCGAGGTAATCTTCCGAAGCGCCCGGCTGCAATTCCAGATATTTCCCGCCCAGCAGGCTTTCGCTGCTGATAAAGGCCGCAGAATCGTCGGGCAGTTTGATGCTGTCGGCGACGCTCATCGTAATGCGCGCGCGGTAATTATCGGGATTCAGCTCGATTTTAATGACATCGCCGACCCTGACGCCGCTTATCATCACATTGTCGCCGATGCCAAGGCCGCCCGTTCCGGTGAAATCCGCCGTGACCTTATAGCCCCTGACGGAACCGACATTCGCCGCAGAGTAGCTAAAGCCCAGAAAAACGATAGCGACCAAAAGAACGACCGCTCCCAATACCGTTTCAATTACATTGCGTTTCATCGTCTTGTCCTTTTTTAATTATTCAGGTTTCCAGGCTTCGTAATCGCCCGTCGCGGCGTCGCGCTTGCCGCCTTTCAATACGTGGCCGGGCGGAAGATAGGCTTGCCGCGTTCCGGTCATATTGGGTTTGTGCGGCTTTTGCCACGGGCGGCGGAAGGAAGCGCCGCCATCTTGCGGCACGGCGTCCGTCTGGTGGTGGAGCCATCCATGCCATTCCGGCGGCACGTTCGACGCTTCGGGTTCGCCCTTATAGATAACCCAGCGGCGCTCGCGCTTATAGCCTTTGCGCGGTTTGGCGCGGTAATATTTATTGCCGAGACCATCCATACCGACGCGGCGCGCGCCCGTCACCACAGTCACAAAGTGAATATGGATGGGGGAGAGCGTCCCAAGCAAGCGCGCTATCGGTGTAAAAAGTCCCATGCGTTTTTCCTTTTCGCCGTACAAGATTTGGCCTAAAAAGAGCTTTAAATCAAGTTTTTATCAGGATAAAGGCAACAAAGATGGACGGGATCGCGGCAAAATTGAAAGAGTGGGATTGCTCCTTGCCGGAACCGGCTGCGCCCGCGGCCAATTACGTCCCCTATACCATATCCGGCACGACGCTTTATATAGCGGGGCAAATCCCGTTCCTGAACGGCGAACGCGCCCATATCGGCAAGCTTGGTAAGAATATGGGAATTGAAGACGGGCAACGCGCCGCCCGCGCATGCGCGCTGAATATTCTGGCGCAGGCCCTTCATGCGGTCGGCGACGATGAAAGGCGGCTTGTGCGCTGTTTGAAGCTTGGCGGGTTCGTCAATTGCACGCCGGATTTCGACCAGATGCCGGCAATCATCAACGGCGCGTCGGATCTTATCGCCCATGCGCTCGGCGAGAACGGCAAACATGCGCGTTTTGCCGTCGGCGCCGCAAACCTGCCCTTTGGCGTTGCGGTCGAAATCGACGCTATTTTTGAAATAGCGCCGTAAGCGCCGCCTTCAGGAAAACCCGCCCGGAAGCCCGATCTATCCGACCGTTTCTTTCGGCTCTTTCGGCGCTTTTTCCTGTTTCGATTTTTTGCGCGGATCGGTTTCAAAGACAATCTCGTCGTCCGAAACCTTGATAACGACCGTCCCGCCTTCGGCAAGCTTGCCGAACAATATTTCCTCGGCAAGCGGCTTTTTGACATGCTCTTGGATCACCCGCGTCAATGGCCGCGCCCCCATGGCGGGGTCATAGCCTTTCACCGCAAGCCACTGGCGCGCCTCTTCGGAAAGCTGGAGCGCCACGTTCTTGTCCGTCAGCTGGGCTTCGAGCTGCGCGATGAATTTATCGACGACGCGCACCATCGTTTCCTGCTTCAACGCGGAGAACGGCACGATCGCGTCCAGCCTGTTCCTGAATTCCGGCGTGAACATCTTGTTGATGGCTTCCCTGTCCTCGTCAACGCGCACGCCGCGTTCAAACCCTATCGGCGCTTTGGCGAGTTCCGCCGCGCCCGCATTGGTCGTCATGATGAGGATGACGTTGCGGAAATCGACGGTCTTGCCGTTATTGTCGGTCAGCTTCCCGTAATCCATCACCTGCAAGAGGATATTGTAAATATCGGGATGGGCCTTTTCGATCTCGTCGAGCAGGAGGACGCAATGCGGCTGCTGATCGATCTTGTCGGTCAGGAGGCCGCCCTGATCGAACCCGACATAGCCGGGCGGCGAGCCGATAAGGCGCGATATGGAATGGCGTTCCATATATTCGGACATATCGAAGCGCGCGAGATCGACGCCCATCGTCTTTGCGAGCTGCCGCGCAACTTCGGTCTTGCCGACGCCGGTCGGGCCGGAAAACAGGAAACAGCCGATCGGCTTGTCCGCGTCGCGCAGGCCCGCGCGGCTGAGCTTGATGGCATCGACCAGCGTGTCAATCGCCCTGTCCTGATCGAAGACCAGCGTTTTCAAATCCCTCTCAAGGTTTTTCAGGACGGTCTTGTCATCTTTCGTCAGGGTCTTTGCGGGGATGCGGGCGATGGCCGCGATGACGCCTTCGATATCTTCCGTATCAATAAGCGTCTTGCGCTTGTCTTCGGGGAGGAGCATCTGCGCCGCGCCGACTTCGTCGATAATGTCGATCGCCTTGTCCGGCAATTTACGGTCACCGATATATTTCGACGAAAGCTCCACGGCGGCCTTCAGCGCATCGTCCGTATAGGTGACATGGTGATGCTCTTCATAATAAGGTTTCAGGCCTTTGAGGATTGCGATCGTTTCGTCGATTGTCGGCTCATACACGTCGATCTTCTGGAAGCGGCGGACGAGCGCACGGTCTTTTTCAAAATGATTGCGGTATTCCTTATAGGTCGTCGAGCCGATGCAGCGCAGGGAGCCGTTGGACAGGGAAGGCTTTAAAAGATTCGAGGCGTCCATCGCCCCGCCTGATGTCGCGCCGGCGCCAATGACGGTATGGATTTCGTCAATGAACAAAACCGCACCGTCGATTTTCTCAAGCTCGGAAAGCACCTGTTTGATGCGTTCTTCAAAATCGCCGCGATAGCGCGTACCGGCCAGAAGCGATCCCATATCCAGCGCGTAGATCGTCGCGTCCTTTAAAACTTCCGGCACCTCTCCCTCGACGATTTTCTTCGCCAGCCCTTCGGCAATCGCCGTTTTCCCGACGCCGGGATCGCCGACATAAAGCGGGTTGTTTTTAGACCGGCGGCACAAAATCTGGATCGTGCGATCCACTTCCTTCTGGCGGCCAATCAACGGATCGATTTTGCCGATCTTCGCCTTTTCATTGAGATTCTTGCAATAGGCCTTGAGCGCGTCCGTGCCTGTCTTGCCGCCCGCCGAAGAAGCGGACGAAGCGGCATCCTCTTCCTCCGCACCGCGCGGCGTTTTGGCGGGGTCGGACTGGCCCGGCACTTTCGCGATGCCGTGGCTGATATAATTGACGGCGTCGAAGCGCGTCATATCCTGTTCCTGCAAAAAATAAACCGCATGGGATTCACGTTCGGAAAAGAGCGCGACCAGAACATTCGCGCCCGTCACTTCCTCCCGCCCCGACGATTGGACATGGATGGCGGCACGTTGCAACACGCGCTGGAAAGCCGTTGTCGGCTTTGCTTCCTCGCCTTCGCCGGATTTCAGATAGGCAAGCTCGTGATCGAGATATTGTTCAAGCTGCTCACGCAGTTCGGTCAGGGAAATGCCGCAGGAGCGCAAGACCGCCATCGCATCCTGATCCTCGATAAGGGCGAGCAGCAAATGTTCCAGCGTCGCATATTCGTGACTGCGCTCGTTCGCATGGGCAAGGGCGCGGTGGAGGGTTTGTTCAAGATTGCGTGAGAGCATGGCTATTCCTTTTCCATCGTGCATTGCAGCGGCTGTTCGTTGGCGCGGGCGAAATCCATCACCTGCGCCACTTTCGTTTCCGCGACCTCATAGGTGAAAATCCCGCAAATCCCGACGCCGCGGCGGTGGACATGCAGCATGATGTCGGTCGCTTCCTGCCTGTTCTTGCTGAAAAACCGCTCCAGCACATGCACGACGAATTCCATCGGCGTGTAATCGTCGTTCAACAAAAGGACTTTATACATTGACGGTTTTTTCGTCTTGGGGCGGGGCTTGAGCAGCAGCCCCGTCTGGCGCGCGCGGTCGTGATCGCCGCCATTGCCATCCCCCCCGTCCGGCGGCGGGAGCATCGGATTGTCATCATCATTCATCGTAATAAGGAGTGCGTCCTGCGTCATCGTTGCCTTTGAATATGCGTGTGTCCCGTTAGGATGCTTTTTTGCCACTGCGACAGTGCTATTTTAACGTAAAATACTATCGAATAGTTAAGAATATAGTCTTTCGGACGGGATTTTAAAAGAGCCGCGCTCTATCAGAAAAAAACCCTGCCGGAGGGGCAGGGTTTCGCATTTTTACCGAAGGAAAGAGGGGCCTGTTCAGGCCGCCATCGTGTCCGAGGCTTTTTTAATGGCGCGGCCAAGCTGATCATTGATCGGCTCAAGGGCGTCCGTGCAGAGTTTTACGCTTTTTTCCGAAAGCTTCGTGGCGTTCGTCATAAAGCCGTCAAAGCTGTCCTGCGCCAGTTTCGTTTGCGCGTCCGTGAATTCATTCAGCGTCTTACAGGACATGATCGCCTTTGTGGCTTCCTGTGACTTTTCACCGGCTTGCGCAGCGATTTCAACCACGGTTTGCATAAAATCCTCAACGCCTTTGGCCCAGATGGAAGAAGCCTTCATGACGGCGTCCATTTGCTCTTGTCCCAAAGCCGTGGCGTCCTGCGCCAGCTTTTCAAATTGTTTGTTACCCTGCATCATCGGTGTCTCCATGTTAAACGGCTTGAATTGTGGAAAATTTTGCGCAAAAGCGCCGAATTGCTCCGCGGATTTCGCCGCTTGCTTGTTTTTCAAGGGCGCAGCGGCTTTTTTAACCGTCTGTGGCGCGGGCTTTTTACTCTTGGTTTTTGTGGCCATCTCCAACCTCCTATGGTTGTGCTGCATACAGACTTACGTAAATTTACTGCAACGCACAATAATAAACTATCATTGATTCTCCCTAGCGTCAACGGGTTTTTTGTGCGTTGCACAAAAATTCTTCCGGGGCGTTTTCTGGACAGAAGGATGAGAGTATGTCTAAAATAGCAAATCTGTCGGTTGTCCGCGCTTTTGCCGGGGCTTTAGGTTTCTTTTTAATCTTCTTCTTGTAGAATGTTCTCACGTCATAAACAGGCTTTTACCGTGTCCAGTTCCATCCAAACCAAGCCTGCGGGAGATATGCTTTTGCGTCAGGTAGTTATTGCCATATTCCTGTTGTGCCTTGGTGTCGGCCTTGTCCTGCCGCAAACGGCGGCTGCCAAACCCAACAATAAATACGCCTCTATCGTGATCGACGCCGACACGGGGCTTGTCATCTCTGAACGCCATGCGGATAAATCGCTTCATCCGGCCTCACTGACAAAGGTTATGACATTGCTTTTGATGTTCGAGGCGCTGGAAAGCGGGCAGGTTCGCCTTAATGACAAAATCCGTATCTCCCAGCGCGCGGCCAGCCAGCAGCCAAGCAAAATCGGCCTGTCCGCCGGTTCGACCATCAGGGTCGAAGACGCCATCCTTTCCCTTGTTACGAAATCGGCCAATGATATTTCAGTCGCCATTGCCGAACATCTTGGCGGAACCGAGGATCGCTTTGCCTTGCGCATGACCCGCCGCGCCCGCGACATCGGTATGCGCAAGACCACCTTTAAGAACGCCCATGGCCTCCACCATCCGCAGCAAGTCAGCTCCGCCCGCGACATGGCGACGCTCGCCCGTTACGTCATTACGCGCTATCCCAATTACTACCGCTATTTTTCAACGAAGCAATTCACCTATCGCGGCGTCACCTATACGAACCATAACCGCCTGATGAACAGCTATCCGGGCATGGACGGCTTCAAGACGGGGTTCATCAACGCCTCCGGTTTCAACCTGATCGCCTCGGCCCGCAAGAATGGCCGCCGCGTCATCGGCGTCGTTTTTGGCGGGCGCACATGGAAAACCCGCAATGACCATATGGCCGAAATCCTGAATGCAGGCTTTTCAAAGATCGGCCAGACACGCTATGCCGCCGGTGACAGCACAGCCATCCCCGTCGCCAATCTTTCAAAACCCCTGCCGCTGCCCGTTCCCAAACCGTCTATAGGGGTTGCGGGCAATACCGCGCCGCAGTCCGTTGAAATTACGACAGCCACAACGATAACGGCGGATACGCGAAATACCCGCACCGGGAACACGGCGAATTATACGTCGCTCGCGGCTCTCGATCAAAAGCGCACGGCCATCGCCGCCAATACGCTGCAACTGCCCGAAGGTTATGAAGACAGGACGGAACAGGCCATTGCCGACGTGCAAAGCGCCATCAATAGCGGCGCATATAGCGAGCTGACCGGCGAGGGTGATTTTGATACGGCGACGTCCCGCAGGCTGGAGGCCGGCATGATCGCCGCCGCCGTCTATAAAGGCGAACATGATCGTGTCAAACATATTCAGGCCGCCGCCGCCATGCAGGCCGCGGGCATAACGCCGCAGGATATCCATGCCGGCACTGCGGCAAAAGCGGCGGCACTGCAAAAAGCCGCGATCGCCCCGGCGGCCTCCCGGCTATGGTCGGTTCAAATCGGCGCCTATAACAGCCGCGTCGCCACAGACGATGCCTTACGCAAGGCACAAACGAAACTGCCGCAGCCCCTGAATCATGCAAGGCCCGCAGTCGTTCCCCTCCAGACCGGCGAAGGCACCATCTTCCGCGCTCGTCTTGGAAACCTCACACAGGCGCAGGCGCAGGAAGCATGCCGCCATTTCCGCGACTGCCTGCCCCTGCCGCCGCGCTAACCGGGCCGCGATGAAGCTCACCTCCTGCAACAAACTTGCTTTCGGGCCACGCCACAAAGAGGCGGGCAATGTGCTGTTTTATATTCTGGCGGCGATTGCCCTCATCGGATTTCTTATCGTCGCGATCCGCGGCGGCGGGCAGGAAGGCGCCAATATCAACACTGAAAGGGACAATGTCCTCGTCAACCAGGTTCGCTCCTATGCGGGGGAGCTTGAAAGGGCGGCCGGCGCTATTTTGCGCGCGGGTTTTTCAGAAGCGGATCTGCGGTTCGCGCATCCATACGGCGATGCGGCCCATGCCGCCTATGGCTCCATCAGCGACAATCCGCGCCGCCAGATATTCGCGCTGGAAGGCGGCGCCGCCACATGGCGTGAACCGCCGGAGGACATACAGACCCATAGCGCCCCATGGGTTTTTACCGGAAGCAACAGGGTCAATCAAATCGGTACGGATGCGAGCGATCCGCGCAGCTCCGAACTCGTTGCAATCCTGCCCAATATTACAAAGGGCGCCTGTTTGCAGATCAACCGCGTCACCTCCGTCAAAAACCCTGACGGCGAACCGCCGAAAGAAGATGGCAGCATATCCTTATCTCCCCTATTTACCGGCACATATACCAATGCGCAGGTTATCGGCGCTACGGGAAATCATCTCCACGGCGTAAGAGAAGGTTGTTTCGAAGGGAATACCGGCAGCGATGCAACGGGCCGGACGGGCCGTTATTATTATTACCGCGTCCTTCTGGCACGTTAGGGCGGACTGGAAAGTCAAAGGCCAAAGACCAAAGACGGGGGAAGAAGGGCGGCGCAGATATGACCGCCGCTACCGTTAAGGTTCTATAACCCGCTCAAGATCTTCGCGTATCTTATAGACGGGAATAACCCGTTCATCCTCGCCCATATAGCGGCGTATGTCGGATGTCACGGGCATCCAGTAATCATACATTTCATAGAGCTCCCCGGTTCGGGCATTGTGAAAGCGCAACCTCACGGCAAGATCCTTGCCGATAATCTCGTAAGCGCCCGTAATAATCCCGTCCGCGCCGCTCGTATTTTCGGCGACATTATAGCCAAGCTGGTGGAAGCGGGCGATGATGTGGTCGGTCATGATAAGGCCGAGATTGGGATTGCTGCGCAGCTTGCCGCCATCGACACGCTCTATTTCCTTCAAGGGCGTTATCAGGAGCTTTTTTTCACGGCTGAACCGCGCCTGCGTCTTTGACACAAGCACATCAACGGCTGCGTAGGAACCGTTCAGTAAATTCGTATGCTTTGTTTTTACCAGCAGGGGAGAGGCCGCAATCCCGACTGTCACGGGGTTGCATCCGCCGCACAAAAGAACGGCACATGCGGCAATGACCCAGCGGGAATTCCTGCGCATCCGTCCTATTCCGATCCCCGGCCCGTCCGGTCATTCAGCCCCGGCAGGGCAATGCCGGGGAAATTCGTCTGGGGCAGGTTCGATACTTCCGCCCCGCGAATATAGAAATCGCCTATTTCCTGCGTCAGCAAACGGGCGCTTTCGCCCATCCCGTCAAACACATAAAGCGCAAGCCGGACATTGGGCGTTGCCCCGTCATCGGCGACGGGCCTTCCTTCCCAATCCTTGATAACGACGGCGGAATAGGCAAAAGCGTAGCTGTTATCCGGCGCGTCGGAAAGGCGGTAGCCGATATGGCGGAGCGATTCGCGCAGATCATTGTCGATATGTGAATGAAGCGCCGTCATTTTATCGGGCCTTACCACATAGACCGCCTTGGGCGGCATCCCCGCGCGTTCCGTCAGCCTGTCCACCAGCGTATAGACGGCGAGCCTGTATTGATCGGCCTGTTCAGGCCCCATCGCGGCGCGCTGTTCTTTCGTAAATTTGGGCGAAAGCGGCGGATCCTGCGATTTATAGGGCTTGTTATGATGGGTGTAGCCGTCGGGGAAAAAATTCGGCGCCGAACAGGCGGAAAGCGCCATTATGCAAGCCGATGTGAAGAACAGGCGGGCTTTATTATTCTTATGGGTCATGGGGCGGATCATCTCTGAAAAAAGGAAAGGGTAATCAATTAAGACCGGAACCAGTCTAGCAAGGAAGAGCGGGCGCGTACAGGGCCGGATGGCTTGGCTAGCCTGTCTGCCGCGTTTTTTCGATAATATTGGTGGTCGAATAGCCTTCATAAAGAGGCATGATCGCGACTTCCCCGCCATAGCCATGGACGACTTTGGTTTCAGGAAGGGTTTGGGCCGTATAGTCCCCGCCCTTGAAAAAGATATCGGGGCGCAGCTTATCAAGGAGGGCGCAAGGCGTGTTATCCGCCCCCGCCTGCTCCGCACCGAAAAGGACGGTGAGATCGACGCTGCCCAAAGACCCCATCACGGTCGCCCGCGCCGCCTCGTCATTGACAGGCCGCTCCGGCCCTTTGAGGAGCTTTACCGACACGTCGTGGTTCAGCGCCACAACCAGCCTGTCGCACTTGCCGCGCGCGGCGTTCAGGTAATTGACATGGCCGTAATGGATAATGTCGAAACAGCCGCCCGTCATGCCGACTTTAAGGCCCCTCGCCTGCCATTCCCGTATCTGCGCTGCGGCCGCGTCCCAGCCCAGACAGGGGGCCTGATAGGGCGATGCGGTTTCTTTTTCACCGGAGGCAAGCGCCTTTTCAATCTCGTCCCGCCGCACCGCCGCCGTGCCCGCTTTCGATACGGCAATGCCTGCGGCGATATTCGCGAGCGCCGCCGCCTGATGCGCCTGCGCGCCCGCGGCAAGCGCGGCGGCAAATGTTGCAATGACGGTGTCGCCCGCGCCGGATACGTCATAAACCTCCTGCACCCGCGCCCTGATATGGACAGGCTCCGCGTCCGGCGCCACAAGGCTCATCCCGTCTTCGGATCGGGTTGCAAGCACAGCCCCGATGCCGCAGGATTGCGCAATTTCAAGCGCGGCCCGAACGACTTCGGCGTCATCTTTGGGTGCGGCACCAAGCCCGGTCGCCAGCCCAAGTTCCTTGCGGTTCGGCGTGATAAAGGATGCACCGGCATAGATCGAAAAATCGCGGCCCTTCGGATCGGCCAGAACCGGAACGCCCGCCGCCTTCGCAAGCGCAATGATTTCCTTCAGGAAGGACGGCGTGAAAAAGCCCTTGCCGTAATCGGATAAAACAAGCGCGGCCACGCTTCCCATACGCTCTTCCATCGCTTGCAATATTTCTTTTTGCCTGTCCGCGGAAAGAGGGCGGGCCTGTTCGCTGTCGATCCTCAAAAGCTGCTGGCCCTGCGCCAGATAGCGGGTCTTACGGATTGTCGGGCGCGTTTCGTCTTTTACAAGATGGCCGGGATTAACGCCCATATTCCCGATGAGATTCCGCACTTCCGCGCCGGCCTCGTCATCGCCGGTCACGGCGAAAGCGACAGGCGTCACTCCCAAAGCGGCGAGGTTCGCGATAACATTGCCGACGCCGCCGAGCATCTTATCTTCGGCGCGCTCAAGGAAAACGGGAACCGGCGCTTCCGGCGAAATCCGCTCAACCTCGCCCCGCACAAAATTATCGAGCATCAGATCGCCCGCCACCATGATGCGGGTTTTATCCATCGATCCAACGATGCGGGCCAAGTGATTCATCTTAAGAAACCTTTCCTGTGTCCGGTGAGATTAAGCTTTCCTTAACCATATTGTCCATGATTTTCGCGGTTTATTAGGAGTTCGTAAACCTTTCTTGACCATACTAAAACGTGGGGAAAGTTAATTTTACGGTTCTTAATCAGGTTTAAGGGGTATCGGGGCTTGAATATGGCTGCCCAAAATCAGGAATTTTATAAAGGTGTCCTTACGGGCCTGAAAATCCGTATGCATAAAAACCGTCTGGGCGAACTGCTCGTTCTCGACGGTGTTTTGTCGCACGGACAGCTTCAGGAAGCCCTGCTCCTTTCCCGCACCTCCGGCAAACAGCTTGGCCGCGTCCTGACGGAACAAAATCTGGTCAGCGGCGGGGCCATTCGCGGCGCGCTGTTCGAACAATTCATGCTCCGCCTGATGATGGCCTTCCTGACGCTCCTTATTTCCTTTGCCAGCATGGGGTTCGCGCCCAAGGCGCGCGCGGGCGTCATCAAGGACGTTCCGGCCCGCGTCGCCTTTCAGGAAGCGGCGGCGATTGCGCCGATGGGGCAATATCCAAAGCTTTTCGGTTCGATGGAGAAAAAATCGCGCTCCTTGTCCGCCTTTACGAAATGGACGGGCATGTTCGAGCGTTTCGACGCCGCGCTCAACACCTCGAACGGGCAGCAGGCGATGAATAATTTCAAATCGCAAATCGAATTCCTGCGCGGCCTGCCCATGGGCACGATGGTTTCCAGCGTCAATGAAATCGTCAACAAAGTGCCATACCGCAACGACCGCGCCATTTACGGCGTCAATGATTACTGGGCGACGCCGATGGAATTCTTGCAAAATGGCGGCGATTGCGAAGATTACGCCATCACGAAATATGTCGCCCTGCGCGCGCTCGGCGTGCCGGAAGAGCGGATGCGGATCCTGATCCTGCAAGATCTGCAAAAGAACATCCCGCATGCCGTCCTGGTCGTTTACACCGAAAACGGCGCCATGGTTCTCGACAACCAGATCAAGTCCGTGACGAATGTCGAGCGGATCGCGCATTACAAGCCGATCTTCTCCATCAACCGGACGGCGTGGTGGCTGCATACCAAGCCTAGCGGAACGAGCGTTACGACGGTTGCGTCCGCCGCCCGCTAATCCACTGATAATCCAAGAAATAGCAGAAAAATTTGCGCAACATGCATATGCCCCTCTATAAACAGGCATGCGTATGGTTTTGGGATTGATGGCGATTCTGGTCGCAATGCCGTTTCTTGCGGCAGGCGCGGCGACGCCGTCCCGTGAAGAGCCCGTGGACTACCTGCCCCAATGGAACAATTTCGCCACGCGCCAGAGCCGCTCGCTCGCCGTCCTCGATCAATGCAGGCAAAACCCCGAACAATGCCGCTCGCAGGATGTAAGACGCTGGGCCGCGCTTGTCGATTCGCTTGAAGAACAAAACCGCCTGCGCCAGATTATCACCGTGAATAAATGGTTCAACCGCCTGCCCTACAAGCATGATGAATATGCGCACGGCCCGCTCGATCACTGGGCGGATATGGTGGAGTTTCTGGAGCGCCGCGGCGATTGCGAAGATTACGCCCTTTCAAAATATTACACGCTGCGCACACTCGGGTTTTCGCCCGAACAGCTCAGGATCGTCGTGGTCTATGACAGCGTGAATTACCTGAACCATGCCGTCGTCATGGTGCATATTAACGGGACGCGCTATTTGCTCGACATCAACGCCGACGACACAAGCCCCTCTTCCCTTTATTCGCGCTATAAGCCCATCTATGCCTTTAACGAGCATAAAGCCTGGTTTTATTGAGCGGCCAGCAAATGCCGGATGACGGGGTTGTCCGTGACGGATTCCGGCCCGTCCACAAGGACGGCGTTCCAGCCCCTTGCGGCGGCCACGGCGATATTGCCCGCACGATCGTCAAAGAACAAAGGCGGTTCCGCCGCCGGGTCGAAACCAAGCTCATCCTCAATCTGCGCGAAATAGGCCGGATCCGTTTTGAAACAGCCGAGCCGGGCCGAATAATAGATATCCTTGAAATACGCGCCCAGCCCCGCGGTATTTTTCAGGTAATCCGCCCGTTCGCGCGTCTGGTTGGTCGCGACATATAGCTCGATATCCGGAAGCCGCGCGAGGCTTTTAACAGCGCCCATCACCGGTTCGATAAAATCCCTGTCGCGGTCATGCCAGTAATCAATGACGGTGCGCGCATCATGGGTGTAACCATGTTCGCGCAAAAATGCCGTCATTTCCCCGGTAAAATCCGCCTTGCCAATCAAAACATCCATAAAGCGGGTTTTAAAAAATTGCTGGAAGATATCGAAATCGAGGCCCAGATCTTTTTCTATCTCCGTGTCCCAGCGTTTGCGCAAGGCTTCCTTGGCGTGAAAACCGCCGATCAAAACCCCGTCAAGATCGAAAAAAATGCGCATGGAAAAACCGGCCCTCTACTGGCCCCCTATTCGACTTCGGCGATGCGCAGCACGTTCGTCGAACCGCGCATCCCGAACGGCACGCCAGCCGTCAAAACCATGCGATCGCCTTTTTTCGCCAGCCCTTTTTCAACGGCCAGTTTCGTGGCCCGCTGCACTGTTTCGGCGAAACTGTTCACATCCGTTATATGATAAGGGTGGACGCCGTAGGATAACGTCATGCGCCGCGCCGTCGCCAGATTTTGCGTCAGGCACATAATCGGCACTTCGGGCCGTTGCCGCGACGTGCGCAGCGTCGTGCCGCCGGAGGTCGTATAGGTCGCAATACAGCTCGCCTGTATATCCCGCGCGACGAAGGTCGCAGCGACGGTGATGGCGTCGGAGGAATCATTTTCCGTGCGTGGGTGGTTGGAGCGCATGATGGCGTGATAGGTTTCGTCGCTTTCCGTGGCGGCGCAGATACTGTCCATGATCGAAACCGCCTCGACCGGATATTTCCCCGCCGCCGTTTCGGCAGACAGCATCACGGCGTCGGCCCCGTCATAAACGGCCGTTGCGACGTCGGAGGCTTCGGCGCGGGTCGGGCGCGGCGATTCGATCATTGATTCCAGCATCTGGGTCGCGACAATAATCGGCTTTCCGGCATCGCGCGTCTGGCGCACAATCCTTTTTTGCACGCGCGGCACTTCCTCAGCCGGAATCTCGACGCCCAGATCGCCGCGCGCCAGCATGATGCCGTCGCAATGTTTCAGGATCTCGTCGAAATATTCCAGAGCCGAAGGCTTTTCAATTTTTGCCATCAGCCATGCGCGGCCATTGATTATCCTGCTGGTTTCCTTAACATCCGCCGCCGTCTGCACGAAGCTTTGCGCTATCCAGTCCGCGCCCATTTCAAGCGCCGCGTCCAGATCCACCCTGTCTTTTTCCGTGAGGGCCGGAACCGGAATAATGACGCCCGGAATATTAAAGCCTTTATTGTTGGAAAGCTTCGAGCCGGCGATGACTTCGCACTCCAGAAAATCGCCGCCTTTTTTAAGGACGCGCACACGCACCTTGCCGTCATCCAAAAGGATTTCATCCCCCACTTTCATCACGCCGATAACTTCGGGGTGCGGCAGGCATACGCGGCGTTCATCGCCGGGGGTAGCGTCCAGATCAAAGCGGATTTTATGGCCTTCCGTGAATGTGATCCCGTCGCCGACAAACTTCCCGATGCGGTTTTTCGGGCCTTGCAGGTCGGCGAGAATGCCGATCGGGCGGCCATATTCCTTTTCCATCGCCCGCGCGGTTTCAAGGTTTTTCCGGTGCGCCTCGTGCGTGCCGTGGGAAAAATTCATGCGGAACACATCAACGCCCGCCTCGAAAAGCTTGCGCATCATTTCGGGATCGCCCGATGCCGGCCCCAAAGTCGCTACGATTTTCGTCTGGCTGTTCCGGTGGGGGGATGACATGGATAATGACCTTTTAAATGAGGGTTTATGCCCCCACTTTATGCAGCATGGGGAGATTTTTGTCTATTCCCGTCTTTCCCGCATAAGGAACCATCCGGCCTTTGACGTGGAGCGCAACCGGCGTATGATGCGGGCGTCATGAATCTTTATATCCGCCTCCTTTATATGCTTATCGCCTCTTTCTTCAAACCGCGGATTGAAGAAGCGCTCGGCTCTTCTTCCCTCGATTTTTGCGTCCTGCCGAGCGATCTCGACCTGAACGGCCATATGAATAACGGGCGCTATCTCACCATCATGGATCTGGGGCGGATGGATTACGTCCTGCGGGTCGGGATGGCGGGGTATATCATCCGGAACGGCTATATCCCCGTTCTCTCCAGCGCGAGCATCCGCTACCGCCTGCCCTTGCTGCCTTTCCGGAAATTCCGGCTGACCACGCGCATCCTGTGCTGGAATGATAAATGGTTTTACATGGAACACCGCTTCATCATCCGCGGCGGTAAAAAAGACGGGGCGGTCGCCGCCATCGCGCTCGTCAAGGGAAGTTTCTTTGACAAAAAAACGCGGGCCACCGTCCCGTCGGCCTCTATCCTCAATGCCATTGATTACACGGGTGAAAGCCCCGCCTTCCCGACCTCCATCGTAAAATGGGCCGAGAGCGAGGAGGCTTTGCGCGCGGAAACAGCCCCGCCGGCGGCACAGGAAATTCTTCAGGATTAAGCAGCCAGCAAGCCCGTTATGCCTTCATAGAGGCAATAGGCGCTGATAAGCCCTATCAGGACGCGGCTTATCGCCTTGAAATTATTGTCGTTCATGCGGTGAAGGACAAGGGCGGCGGCGCTCGTCCCCGCGACCGACGCGCCGAGCAGGACGGGCAGCCATACCGCATCGAAATTCCCCGCCCATCCCGCATTCCCCATAATGAGCGTCAGGAAAACACCGAAATAGGCAAGCCGCACAATATGCATGGCGGATTGCGTAAAGGCCTTGGTGCTGACGATCTGCTGGCGGGTTAAAGGCGCGTTGATGTAGAGCAAGTCGAGAAGAGGCCCCACGACCCCCGCCGTCAGATGCACGAAGGTCAAAAGCGTCGCCGTCCCCGCCGTATGATAGGGGTTCATGACGTCAAGCCGGATAAAACGGTTCGCAAGCATGGATAAGAGCGGCAGGCTCCCCATCATGACAAGCGCCATGTTCCTGTCCGGCACGTAATGCAGCAGGATCATCAGGATAAAGCCCGCGGCGATACCGCAAAAATAAGGCGGCAGGACATGCCAGACGATATGTTTGCGCCACAGGAAGCACCGCCACCCGTTCGATACGAGCTGGATCGCCGCATGCAGGCTCATGGCCGCGGAAACCGGCATCACGGCCAGCAGGATGACCATAAGAACCATCCCGCCCATCATGCCGAAAATACCGGACAGGAAGGACGTCGCAAAAACGGAGAAGATTAAAAAAGCAACAACCGGCGCAGCCATAGGCCGCTTATCGCAAGAAGCCGGAAAGCTGTCAATTCAAGACTATTGGCGGCTTTGCGCGTAAAGTTCGGACACGCGGTTCCAGTTCACGACCTTCCACCAGTCCGAAAGATATTCGCCGCGGCGGTTCTGGTATTTGAGGTAATAGGCATGTTCCCACACGTCGTTGCCGAGAATGGGCGCACCCTTGACCTTGGCGTCGTCCATCAGCGGGTTGTCCTGATTGGGCGTCGTGGTGATTTCAAGCTTCCCGCCCTTGGTCGCGACCAGCCAGACCCAACCGGAGCCGAACTGTTTCGCGCCCGCTTCCTCGAATTGTTTCTTGAAATTATTGACCGAGCCGAATTGCTCCCTCAAGGCGGTTTCAAGCGCGGGCGAAATTTCCGTTTTTTCCGGCGTCATGATCGTCCAGAAAAAAGAATGGTTCCAGTGGCCGCCGCCATTGTTGCGGACGGCGGGCGGGTATTTGGAAACGGAGGACAATATCTCCTCGATGCTCTTGCCCTGAAGCGCCGCATTCGCCGCGACTTCCTTGTTCAGGTTATCGACATAGGCCTTGTGATGTTTCCCGTGATGGGTTTTCATCGTTTCCTCGTCAATCGCGGCGGAAAGCGCCCCGGTTTTATAAGGAAGTTCCGGCAGGCTGAAGGCCCCGCTTTGCTTTTTATCGTCCGGTTTTATCGTATTGGCCGCAACCGCAAGCCCCACGGGCAACAGCAGGCACATGGCAAATAACAGGATATTCTTCATAAAGCTCTTTCCTTCTTTTTCGGGCATAGACCATCAAACTAGTGAAAAAGCTTTTTGGTTCAAGGGAAAATGAAAGAAATGCTGCGGGCGCAAATTTTTATGGGACGCGGGGGCGATCTCTGATAGAATCACCCTTGGTTGTTCTTCTCTTCTTCCCTCTCCCAAGGATTCCCTTGATACGAAGCAGATTGATTGACAGATATGGCCGCGCCGGCTTTTCGCCGCCCCGCAGAAGAAGGGAGGCCGCGCCCTCCGGCGTCCCGCCCCGCCCAAGTCACCACGCACCGCACGGCCATACGCCCATGCGGTTTTTTTGTGCGCTTTTCCCCCACCCCGCAACAGGAAGGACTCACCATGTCAAAAAAACAAAAGAAAAATTTTCGGGACAATGGACGCATGCATAAGGCGGGCAACGTGGTGCATCCGGCCTTCGACGATGCGGGCTGGCACCCGCTGGCGGACGAAATCGACCAGCGCCGCGATAAAAGCTATGTAAAGACAGTCCGCCCGCGCTCTGACGGGCAGCGCGGCCTGATGGAGGCCATCAAGGAAAGAAACCTCACCCTTGCCATCGGCCCCGCGGGGACGGGCAAGACCTATCTCGCCATCACCGCCGCCGTCGAGGCGCTGGAGGCCGGAACGGTCGATAAAATCATCCTTTCCCGCCCCGCCATGGAGGCCGGCGAATCGCTCGGCTACCTGCCCGGCGACATGCAGGAAAAAATGGCCCCCTATCTGCGCCCGCTCTATGACGCGCTCGGCGACAGGCTCGGCGGGAGGAAGGTGCGGCAATATATGGATGAAGGCACGATTGAAATCGCCCCCGTCGGTTTTATGCGCGGGCGCACCCTCAACAACGCCTTTATCGTGATTGACGAGGCGCAGAACTGCACTTACGGGCAGCTCAAAATGCTGCTGTCCCGGCTTGGCTGGCATTCCACCATGGTGGTCACGGGCGATCCGGATCAGTCGGACTTGCTCGCCGGTATTTCGGGGCTGGCCGATATTGCGGACAAGCTCGGCACCCTCCCGAACGTCGCCGTCGTCCGGCTGGCGCAAACCGACATCGTGCGCCACCCGCTCGTCGCGGAAATGCTTGAGGTTCTATAAATGAAATGCGGCGCGTCCGGCTTTCGGGCCGGACGGTTGCCACGGTACGGGCCATGGGATATACGGGATGTATGAAAAAACCATACATCCCGTTTCTTATCGTCCTTGCCGCAGGGCTTATTCTTCTGGCCGCACTGTTTACGGGCGGCGCGTCCATGAACAGGCAAGGCGGTGCGGGCGGCCCCGAAGGTTATATGGCCGTTACGGACGACGCTTTCGGCGGGCCTTTCACGCTCACCAACCATAAGGGCGAGCGCGTCACCGATCGGGATTTGCGCGGGCGGTTCCGGCTTATCTATTTCGGCTTTACCTTCTGCCCCGCCATCTGCCCCACCGAGCTTGCGAAAATCACCGCCGCAATCAACGCGCTCGGAGAGGCCGGAGAGGATATTCTCCCTGTCTTTATCACGGTCGATCCCGAACGGGACGATGTCAAAGCCATGGCCAGCTATGTCACGCTCTTCCACCCCGCCTTTGTCGGGCTGACCGGAACGCCTGAAGAAATCGCCGCGACGACCAAAGCCTATAAAATCTACGCGGCGAAGGTTCAGGACGACTCCATGACCGATTATACAGTGGATCATTCCTCTTTCATCTATTTCATGGCGCCGGACGACAGGCTCTTGCATATTTTCAAGATGGACGACAGCGCCGCTGATATGACAAAAGCGATGCGGGCCTGGATGGCCTATGAGCAACAACCGCAGTAAAATTACGGGGGGCAGGAGCGAAAACCATTGTTTCGCTGGCAAGCGGGGCCGGATCGGGCTATCCTCTTAACCTGTTGGTAACCAACAAGCGGGTATAAGCCTAAAACACCATCATTCATTCCATGTCTGTCAGGAGAAGCCTTATGAAGTCCAGAATTCTTCGCGTATCCCTACTTTCCGCCGCCGCCCTTGGCGGCCTGTCCATGTCCGCGAACGCCGCGGGTTTCTATATTCAGGAACAATCCGTCCGCGGTCTTGGCTCGGCCTTCTCCGGCTCCACAACGACGCTGGACGACGCCAGCACGATTTACTTCAACCCCGCCGGCATGACGAAGCTTCAAGGCATGCAAGCGCAAGGCGGCGTCAACGTCCTGATCCCGAATTCAAAAGTTAAAAATAACGGCACGACCTCCGGCCCGTCCGGCGGCCTTGCTCTTGGCGGCAATAGCGGCAATCCGTATGATCCGACGCCGGTGCCGAACGGCTTCTTCTCCTACCAGCTCACGGAAAATCTCTGGGCCGGTGTCGGCGTTACGGCGCCTTTCGGCCTTGGAAGCGAATATGACACGGGCTGGTTCGGCCGTTTCGATTCCACCAAAACCCACCTGCGCACCATCGATATCCAGCCGACGATCGCCTATAAAATCAATGACTGGCTGTCCGTCGGCGCGGGCGTCAACATCCAGCGTTCCGATGCCGATCTCCGCAACTCCGTCGTTCTCGGCGCGGGCATGGAGGGCAACAGCAAGCTGGATGGCGACGATTTCGGCTATGGTTATTCCCTTGGCGTGCAAATCAAGCCGCTGCCGACGACAACTATCGGCCTCAACTATAAATCCGCCGTTCACCATGAACTGGACGGCAATATCCGCATCACCGATGGCGCGGGCAATATCGTGGGGCCCGGCACTCTCTCCACGCCGGGCAAGGCAAAGCTGGTAACGCCGGATCACGCGACATTCGGCCTTTCGCACCAATTGACGGATCGCCTGACCATTCAAGGACAGGCAACATGGTTCGGCTGGAACAACTTCAACACTATCACGGCTGTGCGTGATAGCGGCGCAGTCGCCAGCAGTGTCGATCAAAACTACCAGACGACATGGGCCTTTGCCGTCGGCGCGGAATATATCGCAACGCCGGAATGGACATTGCGCGGCGGCGTCCAGTTCGACGAAACGCCGACGACGGATGAATACCGCACATCCCGCACGCCGGACGGCGACCGCACATGGGCCTCGGTCGGCGCGACCTATGCCTTTAACGACAAGCTGGATCTCGATCTGGCCGCGACCTATATCCATGTCGATAGCGGCACAATCGACGTTGCCCGCGGCGGCCCCGGCGGACGCTTCCGCGCGAAAACAGACGGTGACGTCGGCATCATCGCAGTCGGCGCAAGCTATAAGTTCTAAGCGGCATGCAAGTATAAATGCTTCAAAACCCCGCCCCACCGGCGGGGTTTTTTATTGCGCCTAGCGGGCGATAAGGACGCGCCAATATTGTTGCCTTGGCGCACCGGCTTCATGTTTTATGCAGAACCCCGTCCGCCCGGCAAGTTCCGGCGCATCGTCCCCAAGAGTACCTGTCCCGCCAAAAGTCCCTTTCCATGTCCACGCACCATCAGTGTTATCGACGGGAATTTCCGTCCCGTCATTTACGCCCGCCATTTTATTGATTTGCTTGCAAACCGGTTCGGGAATGCCGGAGATTAAAAGGGCAAGCTCCGGCAACTCCGTCCCGATTCCGGCAACGGATATAGAAGAAACCTGCATATGCCCTTCCTTCAAACAAAGGGAGCATATGGAGCAAACATCCCCGGCTTTAACAATTGTCGGCGGCGAAAAGAATTTCGCTTGCAGCGCGCCGCCCGCGGCATGGAAAATGCGCTTTTCATCACTATCGCTATTGAGGTTGCCGATCGGATAATAATCTTTGGCGCCGCTGCAGCGTTCCCAAACATCGTTTTTGAAATCTATTTCGCTCTCCTTTACCCCCCGCAGCCGCATGGTTTGTACGGTTTGCGCCACCGCATCTCCATAGGCCATGATTTCCGCCGCCGCAAGCCGCGCCTGCGCATCGGACATGGTGTGAGCGGCAGAACTTGAACCGCCGTCACGGAGCATGGCGTAAGAAAGAGCGGCGAATAGGGCAACGGCGATGAGTATCCAGATAAGAACGCCGCCTTTTTCCCCGCCCCTATCATTCCATCCCTGCGCGGCGGTGCGGGAACAAGGGCCGGAAGTCTGTCCAAAGCGGGCATTATGTCGGTGCGGCAACAGGCGCATATCATCCTCCCAAGCGAAAAGAAAAAACCGCCGAAGGGATGCACCCGCACCCTCTGGCGACTGGGAGTTAAGAACCACAATTTTGCGAAAACGGTGCGGCGGTCTTTAGACCGCAGTCCTGAACACACACCGCCGCCTCCCAGCCCCGAGGAACTAGCGCCGGCCTCTTCGATGCGTCTTTATAGACGAAAAACACATCAACATGGTTGACGCCAACCCTGCCGCAAGGGGTTCTTAAGCCCGCAAGCGGCAATACGCCGCCTCACCTATCAGGGTACGGCGTTTCAGGTGGTTTTTCAAGGGGATGGTTGCAGGCGGCGCGGCAATATCAGTCTTCCAGCAGGGAATTGAGCTTCAGCGCAAGCCCCATGGAGCCGGACACTTTCAGCTTGCCCATCATAAAGGCAATATTGGGATCCTGTTCGCCCTTCACGATTTTTTCAAATGTTTCGAGCGATGTTTTCAGCGTGACATCCGAATCGGAATCGTCCTTGCTCACAACAGGCGGCGATTGGGTCGCGTCGATATGAAGGATGCCGTCATCATCGAAATCCAGCTTGACGACATGCCCGAAACCATCGAGGCGGGATTGCATTTTTTCGGCGAGTTCATCCAAAGACATATAAATTCCTTCTGCTATCTTGTCTTTAAAAAGATAAAGCAAAGAGGTTTATTGTCCATTAAGAAAGATGGCCGGACGGGAAACGGACGCGGCTTTGACCGCCTCTTCCTTCTATAGGCGGCTGCGCGCGGATCAGGCGGCCACGACTTCCGCTATCAGCATCAGCGACGGGAACGCTTCCAGTATTCTTACAGGGATTTTAAGGGAGGAATCGTTTGCGGGGGGAGGGGGCGTATCGAGGATTTTTTCCTGAATGATTTTCGCGGCGCTTTTAAGGTTTTTTTCTTCAACACGGCAAAGAGCCTGACATTTCGCGAATTCGACCGATGTGCCGTTAATGCCGGCAGGCGGCAATTTCCCCATCTCTCTACACGCCTCACGCATGATGATAACGCCTTCGCGGTGCGCCATGGCGAGATTAAGCGCCGTGGCCTGGTTAAGGGCCGCCCCCGGATCTTTTTCAAACCGCTTCCAGTGATCCGATTCGAAATTCTCGCGGACGCGCTCGACACCCGCCGCGGCGCGGTTATAGAGTTCGAGAAACGCATCGAACCGCGCCTTGTCGTTTTCGCCGATGGGGAATTTTTCGTTGATTTGCCGGATGTATTTTGACGCCTTATCGCGGCAAGGATCGCCCTTGCCGTTCTTAATCTCTGTGACCATTTTTATTTTTATCCCGTTAGAAAGCCGCTTCACTAATATCCATCAGGCTTTTCGCGCCTGACAGTACCATCTTCTGGCGGGCGTCGGCTTCGGGGAGGACGCGTTCAAAATAAAACCGTGCGGTTTTAATCTTGGACTCGTAAAACTCCTTTTTCCCGGAGTCGGTGTCCGTCGCTAATTTATCAATGGCGACCTTTGCCATGCGGGCCCACATATATCCCACGGCCACGAGCGCGAACTGGCGCAGGTAATCGGAGGATGCGGCTCCCGCTTCATTGGGATCTTTCAGACCCCGCTGGGCAACCATCGCCGTCGATTGTTGTAGTTTAGCGAAAGCTTTAGCAAGCGGGAAAACAAATTCCTGCATATCTGCTATGCTGTTATTGCATTCTATGAAATCGCTGACCGGATGGAAGAAGCGGCGGAGCAGCCGCCCCATATGTTGTCCCATTTTTCTTCCAACTAAATCAAGGGCTTGAATACCGTTCGTGCCTTCGTAAATCTGGGCGATACGGGCGTCGCGGGCATATTGCTCCACGCCATATTCCCAAATATAGCCGTGGCCGCCATGGATCTGGATGGCGTGGTTGGCGATCTCGAACCCCATATCGGTCTGGTAGGCCTTGATGATGGGGGTCATGAGCGCGACCAGATCTTCCGCCGCTTCGCGGGCTTGCGGATCCGGATCCTTTTCGGCGTGGTCGAGCGCCATGCCGACCCACAGGGACAGGGCGCGGCAGCCTTCCGTCACGGATTTTGAAATCATCAACATGCGGCGGACGTCGGGATGCACGATGATGGGATCTGCGGGTTTATCCGGATATTTCGCCCCGTCCAGCGCGCGCATCTGCAAACGGTCTTTCGCATAGGCAAGGCCGTTCTGATAGGACACTTCGGCCAGGCCCAGCCCCTGCATGCCGACGCCAAGCCGCGCCGTATTCATCATCGTAAACATGGCGCGCAGGCCCTTATGCGCCTCACCGACCAGCCAGCCTTTCGAATCCTCGAAATTCATCACGCAGGTGGACGACCCCTTGATCCCCATCTTGTGTTCGATAGACCCGCACGCGACATTGTTCGCATCCATCGTGCCGGGCAGGAATTTCGGCACGACGAAGAGCGAGATTCCGCGCACCCCTTCCGGCGCGTCCGGAAGCTTTGCCAGCACAAGATGGATAATATTTTCCGTCAGATCATGCTCGCCCGCGGAAATAAAGATTTTCGTCCCCGTGATATTGCAAGAGCCGTCATCATTGGGAACCGCCTTCGTGCGGATAAGGCCGAGATCGGTTCCGCAATGCGGCTCCGTCAAACACATCGTCCCGGCCCATTCGCCGGTCACGAGTTTGGGCAGATATGTGTCTTTTTGCTCATCCGTGCCGTGGAGATAGAGCGCGTTATAGGCGCCTTCGGACAGGCCCGGATACATGCCGAACGACATGTTCGCCGAACAAATCATTTCCTGAATCGCAAAACCGACCGTAGTGGGAAGCCCCATACCACCGTATTTCGGATCGCTCACCGCGCCGCACCAGCCGGCCTGCGCGAAGGCGTCATAAGCTTCCTTGAACCCTTGCGGCGTTTTGACGGCGCCATTGTCCCACGTACAGCCTTCCTTGTCGCCGGACTGGTTGAGCGGGAACAGCACTTCCTCGCATAATTTCGCCGCTTCTTCGAGGATGGAATCAATTAAATCCGGCGTTATCTCTTCAAAGCCCGGCAGGGCGCTCAGTTTTTCCGCCCCCAGCACTTCGTGCAGGACAAATTTCAAATTTTCGATGGGGGCTTGATAGACGGGCATAGAGATCTCCTAAAAGACTGATTTGGTGTTGTTATTATAACCCGAAAAGGCTTAACTTGTATTGAAAATCTACGGTAGAAGGTCTATTTCTAGGACAGTTACAATGAGCCTTTAAGGAGATTCCCCATGCTGGCCGATCTTGATCCTGTCTTACTGGCGCGTATCCAGTTCGCTTTCACCATCTCCTTCCATATTATTTTTCCGGCCTTTACTATCGGGCTCGCCAGCTGGCTTGCGGTCGTCGAAGGGCTGTGGCTTAAAACCAACCGGCAGGTCTATCAGGAGCTTTATAAATTCTGGGTCAAGATCTTCGCCGTCTGTTTCGGGATGGGCGTTGTGTCGGGCGTCGTCATGTCTTACCAGTTCGGCACAAACTGGTCTGTCTTTTCCCACACGACCGGGAACGTGATGGGGCCGCTTCTGGGCTATGAAGTTTTGACGGCATTTTTCCTCGAAGCCTCCTTCCTCGGCGTCATGCTTTTCGGCTGGAACCGCGTATCCCCCAAAATGCATTTCGCCTCCACTATCATTGTTGCGGTCGGAACCGTTATTTCCGCCTTCTGGATTCTCTCCGCCAATAGCTGGATGCAAACGCCGCAAGGGCATTCCATCGGCGAGGACGGGCTGTTCTATCCTGAAAACTGGATGGCGATTATTTTCAATCCGTCCTTCCCCTACCGCTTCGTCCATATGGTGACCGCGGCCTATCTTACGACATGCTTCGTCGTCGGCGGGGTCGGCGGATGGTATCTCATGACAAAACGCCATCTGGAACATGCGCGCGTCATGCTGGCCATGGCCGTTTTCTTCGCCGCCATCGTCGCGCCCTTCCAGATTTTCGTCGGCGATCTGCACGGGCTGAACAGCTTCAAACACCAGCCCGCAAAAGTCGCCGCGATGGAGGGCCTGTGGGAAACGACCGAAGGCGCGCCGCTCGTCCTGTTCGGCATCCCCGACGAAGAGGCGGAGGAAACGAAATACGCCCTCGAAATCCCAAAGGCGGCCAGCCTTATCCTGACGCACAAGCTGGATGGCGAGGTCAAGGGCCTCAAGGAATGGGAACGCGATGAGCGCCCGCCTGTCGCGATCGTGTTCTGGTCTTTCCGCATTATGGTCGGTATCGGTACATTGATGATGCTGATGGGGTTTGCCGGCGTTTTCCTTTACTGGCGTAAGAAACTTTTCGAGGCGACATGGTTCCATGCATGGGCTGCTGCCATGATGCCGACGGGGTTCATCGCCGTCCTTGCCGGATGGTTCGTCACCGAAGTCGGGCGGCAGCCTTATACGGTTTACGGATTGATGCGGACAGCGGACAGCGTGTCCCCCGTCCTGCCTGAATATATCGCCATATCGCTGCTTATCTTCATCGTCGCCTATACGTTTATTTTCGGCGCGGGGAGCTATTATATCCTGAAGCTTATCGGGAAGGGGCCGGAAGCGCTCGCCGATAAAAATGACCGCCGCGAAACATACGGATCGCACGGCGTAGAGAACCCGGCAATCGTCGGCGATGAAAACGCCGGACAGAAAGGAGCGTAACCATGTTTTCCTTTGAAAACTATATCGATCTCCCCCTTATCTGGGGCGGCATCATCGCAATAGCGGTGCTTCTTTATGTGCTTTTGGACGGGTTCGATCTCGGCGTCGGTATTCTCTTTCCCTTTGCGCCCACCGAAAAATGCAAGGACAAGATGATGAATTCCGTCGCGCCTTTCTGGGACGGGAACGAAACATGGCTTGTCCTTGGCGGCGGCGGCCTGTTCGCGGCCTTCCCGCTCGCCTATTCCGTCGTCATGCCGGCGCTCTATATCCCCGTCATCCTGATGCTTGTCTGCCTTATTTTCCGCGGCGTGGCGTTCGAGTTCCGGTTCAAGGCAGACACGTCGAGGAAAGTATGGGACTATTCCTTTCATTTCGGCAGCCTCGGCGCTGCATTTTTCCAGGGCGTCATCCTTGGCGGCATCGTTCAGGGAATTACGGTTGAAAACAACGCTTTTGCAGGCGGGGCTTTTGACTGGCTGTCCGGTTTTTCGATGATGACGGGCGTTGGCGTCGTCGCGGGCTATGCGCTGCTCGGCGCGACATGGACCTATATGAAAACGGACGGGGAATTGCAGGACTGGGCGCGTAAATGCGCCAAATATGTCTTTCTCTATGTGATTGGCTTCATGGGGATTGTCAGTCTTTGGGTTCCGTTCCTCGATAACGAAATCGGCGCACGCTGGTTCTCCGGCAATAATCTCTATATGCTGGCGCCGATCCCGGCTTTGACCGGCCTGTTATTCCTGCTGCTGTGGCGCTCCCTCGGCACGGCTGAAAAAGATTACAAACCCTTTTTGTTCAGCCTCGGGATTTTCTTCATGGGCTATATCGGCCTCGCCGTCAGCCTGTGGCCGCATATCGTCCCTTATGACCTTACCATCTGGGACAGCGCGGCGGCGGGAAGCTCCCTCTCGCTCATGCTGGTCGGGGTCACCGTGATGCTGCCCATCATCCTCGCTTATACAGGCTGGTCATACTGGGTCTTCAGGGGGAAAACCGATGATACCCCAACCTACTAGGAACCGCCCGCCGCCCCGGTGGAAACAATGGGCATGGTTCGCGGGGCTCTGGCTCGGCGGGCTGCTTTGCGTCTTCGCCCTCAGCATGGTTATCAAGCTTGTCATGAATATCGGCTAGGAACCGCCGCCTAGCGTTCGTCTTTTTCCCGCAGCATATATTGAAGATGATCGCGCACCTTCCCTTCATCCGCCGCGAGGATCTTGGCTTTTGCCTGTTCGATGGCGGAGGCCTGTTTCCTCAGCATCGCTTCCTTGATCCGCTCAAGCGTTTCATCGCCGATTTCCGCCCGCGCCGCCGCCGCGTTGGCCTTGGCCTGCGCCAAAATCTGCTCCCGTGAAAGCGGGATGCGCTCAGCGGGCGGTTTCGGCGGTTTCCTGTCTTTTTTCTTCCAGAACATGATGGCTCATCCTACCATGAATTTCTTAAAGGCTTTTTAACCCTGATAAGAGAATCTATCCTTTGACTATATTTTCTTCCCAAAGGGGCAATCATGTCCGACCTTCCGCATCTTAAAACCGTCAGCGCGCCGGCCTCCGGCTATAGCGACCTTAAATATTTCTTCGCGAATCTGAACACGCTTTTTTCGATCCGCGGAATGATGGCGATCGATATGATGACCGCCATGCCCGCGGGCGGGATGCAAAGAAGGCTTCATGATATTTCCGCGGTAACGCGGCGCATCTATGCCGAAACCACGACCAACACCATCGCCCGGCTCCTTGACGATGTTGAAAACAAAGCCGAAGCCGCGCCGGGGAAATGGAATGACTGGGATCTCGCGAATCTTGCCGAAATGCGGCGCATTCATAAACATCTTTCCTCGCTACCCCCGGATCTCTACCTCGCTTCGATCCAGTACGCCACCGAGGGGCGCAAGCGCCATGAAAGCGCCGCCGGGGAAAACTGGAAACAAATCGCGCCCTATATCAGTAACGTCGTTGATCTCTACCGGCGCATTGCCGAACACAAGCAAAAGAGCTTTGACGCAAGAACGCCCTATAAAGCCCTGCTTCTGGACTATGCGAGCGATATCTCCATCCGCCAGATTGACGCGCTCTATAACGAATTGCTGGAACCGCTTTCGGCGCTCCGCACGCAGGCGCTTGAAAAACAGCGGGAGATGCAGCCGCCCCTGCCGATCGACGGCGAATTCAACCGCGGCGATCAGATGTGGCTGAACAGGACAATCCTTGAAATTATGGGGTTTGATTTCACGCGCGGCACGCTGCAAGTAACGGCGATCGCCCCGTTTGCGGGCGGCAATCCGGATGACACGCGCGTCCTCATACGCTGCGGCGATTCGGAAAGCTTCCTGCATTCCATGGAAGACACGCTCTATCAGGGCGCGCGCGGGCTTTATCTCCAGAATTTGCCCGCCGACTGGATGACCCAGCCCGTGGGGCAGGATCTCGGCAACCTTATGATGAACGCGCAAAGCATTCTCTATGAAACCATTCTTGGCCGCACGCCGCAATTTTTCGATTTCATCGCGACGCGGGCGGAAGGCGTTTTCAGGCAATTCAGGAACGCGTCCTTTGCGCCGGAAAACCTGTACCGCCTGCGCAAGATTATCCGCCCCAGCGCGCGGCGCAACGAAGCCGACGAGCTGACCAAAATCTTCCATGACGTCATGCGCTATCAGATCGAGCGCGATTTGATTGACGACACCCTGTCCGTCACGGATTTGCCGGAGCGCTGGAACGAGGAAAGCCGCAAATATCTCGGCATCCTCCCGCAAGGCGCCGAAGAAGGCCCGATGCAAAATCCCGACTGGTTCACGGGGAGGTTCGGCTTTATCCCGACCAACACGCTGTCGCATATTATTGCCGCAAGCCTTCATGAAAAACTCTATCAGGATCTGGAAAACCTGCCGGAGATGGTTTCATACGGCGATTTCCGCTCCATCAACCAGTGGCTGAAAACCCGCATTCATGAAAAAGGCCGCTCCGTTCCGGCCATGAAGCTTATCGAAGATGTTACGGGCAAGCCTCTTTCCGCCGGTGATCTCCTGACCCATCTCGAACGGCGCTATCTCAGCGACAGGCGCTAGCTTTATTTCTTTTTGCAAAACTCCTGATAGAGCGGGGAAATAACCGATTCGATAAGCGGCGAGGAGAAGCTGTAAAAAACATTCTGTCCGGCCTTGCGGGATCGGACATATTTACGGCGGCGGAATTCGGCAAGATATTGCGAGACCTGCGATGCGCCCGCACTTTTTTCCTGCGCCTTGAAAATCTCCCCCGCGCTCATCTCCCCGTTATGCATCAGGTCGCACAGGATTGCCAGCCTGACCGGATGGGAAAGGATTTTAAGCAAATCCGCGGCTTTCAGTAGGTTTTTCCTTTCGGTTTTGTTCATGGCGCGCCTCTCCTTGACTTTTTCACCCACTACAGTTATTTTAAGAATAATTAAATTATTATTTATTAAAATAATAAAGGCGTGAACGCATGAAAACAATCTCCGCGCAGCAGTTTTCCACCATTATCGCGCAAGGCGAAGCCGTAAATATTTTGGACGTCCGCACGGGCGTTGAGCGCGCTACCGCCTGCCTGGATCAAAATTTTATTCACATCCCCTTGCACCGGCTCGACGCACGGCGCTTCATGGATAATTACGGTCATTCCCTTGCCGCGGGGCCTCTTTACATTCTCTGCCGTAGCGGCAGCCGCGCGGAAAAAGCCGCGCATATTCTTTCCGGCCTCACAGAAACCGTCATCGTGGAAGGCGGGCTTGACGCCTGCTCCGCTTGCGGGGTCGCATTAGAGCATGGGGCGGCACTTTCGCTGGAACGGCAGGTGCGGATCACCGCTGGCGCACTGGTTTTATCAGGTCTTTCTTTGGGGGCGTTCATAAACCCCGTATTCTACCTGCTATCCGCTTTCATCGGCGCGGGGCTGGTTTTTTCAGGGATAACGGACTGGTGCGGCATGGCGCTGCTGCTGGCCCGCGCCCCGTGGAATAATAAAAAAGGAGAAAATCATGACTGAAAATTACAAAGATTATAAAGAGATCACAAAAAACATAGCCGAATATATGGGCCATTTGCGCAAGATGGCCCCCGATGCGATGGCGGGCTTTTCCGCTCTGGCCAAAGGCGCAACGCAGGACGGCGCGCTCGACAAAAAAACCAAGGAACTTATCGCGCTGGCCCTCGGCGTCGGGGTTCGGTGCGACGGCTGTATCGGCTTTCATACGAAAGCTCTTGTCGATCTCGGCGCCACGCGTGAAGAAATTGCCGAAACCATGGCCATGGCGGTTTATATGGGCGGCGGCCCCTCCCTCATGTATGCCGCCGATGCCTTGCGGGCCTATGATCAGCATAAGGCTTGATTTCATGGGCGGCGCGGTGTTTTAGTTGCGTCCATGAATTACCGCCATATCTATCACGCAGGGAATTTTGCCGATGTCATGAAACATCTGGTGCTATGCCTTGCCCTCGACCATTTTAAAAAGAAAGAGGCCGGATTTTGCGTCATCGACGCCCATGGCGGGCTTGGGCTTTACGATCTTTCTTCTATAGAGGCACAAAAAACGAACGAATATAAAGCGGGCATAGGGCGTTTTGACGAAGCGTCCGGCATGCCTCCGGACTTTGCCCTTTATTACGATCTGATCCGGCCCTTTTATCAAAAGAACGCCTATCCCGGCTCCCCCCTTCTTTGCGCGCAAATGCTGCGCGGGCAGGACAGGCTGATCGCCAACGAGCTTCATCCGCAAGATTATGAAACGCTGGCGCATAACTTACGGGGCTTTAAAAACGCCCGCGTGACGCATCTGGACGCTTATGAACTTATCCGCGCCAATCTTCCACCCAGGGAAAAGCGCGGCATCGTCCTGATCGACCCGCCCTTTGAAAAAACCGACGAGTTTGAAAAACTTATCCGGCAAATGCAGGAATGGAAAAAGCGCTTTGCGACGGGATGCTTTATTCTCTGGTATCCGGTCAAGGCGCATTTAAACGTCGATGCCATGCTCGGCGCCGCAAAGACCCTTGGCCTGCCGCGCACATGGTATTGCGAAACACTTTTACACCCGCGCGGGCAGGAAAGCACATTCAACGGATGCGGATTCGTGCTTTTCAATGCGCCCTATCAAATCCCCGAACGGATGGAAGCCCTGCTCCCCTTTATGGCCCGAAAACTGGGACTTCACAGCCATCCGCATGGCTGGCTCACCGCCGAATAAATTCGATTCGCCTTTGTTGCAAGATTGCCACAGTGGCGGATTGTAAAAGGGAGAAAATATTTCCTTTATTTTCAATAGATTAAGCCTGCGCCTTCCGGCAAAAGCGAGGCGGACGGCACGTGGGAGAAAACGGTGCGCGGCGCGGGCGGATAATTGACTTTGGCCCAAATCCATTCATAGTTTCACGCAGTTAACTTTACCTGTTGGGAGAAACCACAATGACCAAATTCGTTAAATTCATTCCTGTTCTTGCCGTTCTGGCTGTCGCAGCCTGCGCTTCCGGCCATGCCGAAACCCAAGGCACGTACCAGGCCGACCGCACGTTTGAACGCGCACAAACGAAGTAATTTCGTCTGCAGCAAAAATTGAAAGCCGCTCTGCATAAGAGCGGCTTTTTTATTCCCTGCTTAATACGAACCCGCAACGCATGCTAATGCCGGCCGCCCCGGCGGTTCTTTAATTCCGTAACGGCTTGCCCTTTTCCAGCATATGCTCGATACGCATTTGCGTGCCTTCGTGGCGGATAAGTTTCATGAACTCTTCGCGTTCGAGCTTATAGAGATCGTCCTCTGAAACGGGCTTCGTCCAGTCGGCCTTGTCGCCGCCGGAAAGAACCCGCGCCACAGCGGAAGACACGACGACGTCATAGGGCGTCGCCTTGCCGTTCTTGCGCATATCGGCAACCGCCATATCGAGCGCGAAACGCGCGGTCGGGCCGGGAAGGCGGATCTCCGTGACAGGTTCCGGCGGCGCGTAATCCGCGGCCAGCTCCAGCGCCTTTTGTTTCGCGTCATAAAGAAGGCGGTCGCGGTTCATGGTGATGCCGTCGGTTTTCTTGAGATATTTAAGCTCCTTGGCTTCCTGCGCGCTCTTGGCGACTTTCGCAAGGCCGATCGTTTCAAAAGCCTTGCGCACCGCGCCCATCGGCGTGTTCTTCGGCGCGAACCAGAGCTTCTTGCCACCGGTGCGCTTGTCATACTGTTCGCGCTCTTCCTGCTGATAACGCAAAAGCATTTCCTTGCAGCCGCCCCAGCCGGGGATAAGCCCGACGCCGACCTCGACAAGGCCGGTATAGGTTTCGGCGTGGGCCTGCACATGGTCGGCATGCAGCAAAATCTCGCACCCGCCGCCAAGCGCCATGCCGGACGGCGCGGCCACGACGGGGAAAGGCGCGTATTTAAGCGCCTTATAGATTTTCTGCCCGCCGCTAACCAGTTCTTCTATCTGCGGCCAGAGGGCGATATTCATCGCAAAGATCGCAAGGCCGAGATTGGCGCCCGCGGAAAAATGCGAGCCTTCATTGTAAATCACCATGGCCTTATACTGGTCGCCCTTGGTGATGAGCTTGATGGCCTGCTGGTACGCCTCGAAAACCTGATCGTCGAGCGCGTTCATTTTCCCTGTGAACTCGACGCACAACACGCCGTCGCCCACGTCCCACACGGATGCGGACGAAGTTTTGATCACGGGTTCCGAGGAAAGCTTGATATCGGACAAAAGCAAAACGCCTTCGGCCCGCTTAACGGCGTGATATTTTCCATCCCCGCCGAAATAGGAAAGCCTGCCGCCTTCGACCCTATAGAATTTTCCGTCGCCCACGGCGGCGAGGAGAGCCGGAACCTCTATCCCCTCTTCCTTTAATTTCGCGGCGAACCATGCGGGGCCGAGATCGTCTATCATCTCGAACGGGCCTTTTTTCCAGTTGGTGCCAAGGCGCATGGCCTCGTCAACCTCCGCCACCGTATCGGCGATGGCGGGTACCAGCGAAGCCGCATAGACGAGCGTGTCGCGCAGAACTTTCCACGCATATTGCCCGCCCGCATCATCCGTTTCGACGACGGCGCGCAATCCTTTCTTGCCCGCCTCCATCGAAGCGAGTTTCGGTTTGCCCGCCTTCACATACTGCCCTTCATCGAACGATCCGGCATCAAGGCGCAAAGCCTGTTTTTCCCTTCCCTTGGAAGGATCCGGATTCAGGCGGTAGAAACCGCCCTTACCCTTGCGGCCCGTATAGCCCGCCTTGATCATCCCTTCGATAAAACCGTAATCCTTATAGATCGTGCGGTAGGCATCGTCCTTCGGCAGCGTCGCAAGAAGCGAATCCGCCAGATGCGGCATCAAATCGACGCCGACCAGATCGATAAGCCCGAACACGCCCGTCTTCGGAATGCCGACGGGTTTGGAGAGGACGGCGTCCGCGACCTCGATCGGCACCTTGTCCCCGACCGCGACATTGAGCGCGGTCTGCATGAAATAAGTCAAAATACGGTTGACGATAAAACCGGGCGTGTCCTTGCATTTCACCACGCCCTTGCCGAGTTTTATATCGCAAAAATCGGTGACTATTTTGACCGCATCCTTGTCCGTATCCTTGCCCGTCACGATCTCCAAAAGGCGCAAATAGCGCGGCGGGTTGAAAAAATGGGTGATGAGGAAGCGGCTCTTCATCGCCGCATCCATTTTCTCCGTCAAAAGTTCGAGGGGGATGGTCGAAGTGTTTGATGAAACAATCGCGCCCTTTTTGCGGTGTTTTGCGATCTTCTCATAGGTCGCGTGCTTGATTTTAAGATCTTCAAGGACGACCTCGACAATCCAGTCGCAATCCTCCAGCAAGGCCAGATCGTCTTCAAGGTTGCCGGGCGTAATCAGCTTTGCGTTGCGCGCGGACATAAGCGGCGCGGGGTCGGTTTTCAAAAGCCTTTCAACAGCGCCCTTGGCGATTTTGCTGCGGTCTTCCCCTTCGGCCAGATTGCCCGGCACGATGTCCAGCAGGATAACGGGAATGCCCGCATTCGCGACCTGCGCCGCAATGCCGCTTCCCATGACGCCAGAACCGATAACAGCGACTTTTTGGATGGTCATGCCGCGCTCCTTACTCTACCGATTCCAGAACGATGGCCGTACCCTGCCCGCCGCCGATACACATGGTAGCGAGGCCGTATTTCTTTTTCTCGCGTTTCAAAAGTGAGGCGAGCTTGCCGACGATGCGGGCGCCCGACGCGCCGAGCGGGTGGCCGAGCGCAATCGCCCCGCCGTCGAGATTGAGCTTTGCAGGGTCGATGCCGAGATCACGCACGACCGGAATGGATTGCGCCGCAAACGCTTCGTTCAATTCGACAATATCCATGTCCTTGATGGTTAGCCCCGCGCGGGAAAGCGCTTTTTGCGACGCAGGCACAGGGCCGATCCCCATGATTTCCGCCGCACATCCCGCCGCCGCCACGGATTTGACGCGGGCCAGTTTGGGGAGCTTGTGCTTATCGGCATAGTCTTCCGAACAAACCAGCACCGCCGCCGCACCGTCGGTCAAAGGCGAGGCCGTTCCGGCGGTCACCGTGCCGTTTTCATCGAAGGCGAGCTTCAGGCCCGCAAGGCTTTCGGCGGTCGTGCCTTCGCGGATCGTCCCGTCTTCGCTCACCCCTTCGATAGGGACAATCTCATCCTTGAAATGGCCCGAAGCACGCGCTTTTGCGGCTTTTTGCTGCGAGAGCGCCGCGAATTCTTCCTGTTCGGCGCGGGAAACGGAATATTTCTTCGCAAGGTTTTCCGCCGTTTCGCCCATATTCATATAGGCCTGCGGATAGATTTCGCCAAGTTTCGGGTTCGGCATCGGGTTGAAGCCGCCCATCGGGATGCGGGTCATCGATTCGACCCCGGCGCAAATATAGGCGTCGCCCGCCCCCATCTGGATATAGCCCGCCGCGATATGAACGGACGTCATCGAGGAGCCGCAAAAACGGTTGACCGTAACCCCCGCCACGGATTCGGGAAGCCCCGCAAGCTGGGCCACGATTTTCCCGAGGTTAAAGCCCTGCTCGGCCTCCGGAAAGGCGCAGCCCATGACCAGATCCTCGATGTCCGCCGGATTAACGCCAGTTTCGGCAATCAGCGCCTTGATGGTTTCGGCGGCCATATCGTCGGGCCGGACGCCGGCCAGCGCGCCTTTGCCCGCGAAATGGAAGGGGGTACGCTTATAGCCGCAAATGACAACCGGTTTATGCATGAAATTCCTCCTGATGGCCCAGAAAGGGCGATAACCTACAATAGCACGAATAGGTTAATAGAAATATGGGGATGCGGGCAACCGGTTTCAAGAATGTATTTTTTTATGGGTTTCGTTTGACAGGAGCCGGAAAATCGGGCAACCAGAAACCATCTGGAAAACCTAGCCTATCAACACCTCGAATGGAGGGGAACTTGGCCGATCTCAAAGGATTGAAACGTATTTGCATGAGCTGCGGCGCACGCTTTTACGACTTGAATAAAAAGCCCATTATCTGCCCCGGCTGTAATACGGAATTTACCGGCGAAATCAAGGTAAAGGCCCGCCGCGGCCGCATCGCCGCCGAAGCCGACGACAGCCAGGTAGAGGACGACGCGCCCGTCATCGAAACCGATGAGGATGAAACGCTCGAAATGGATGACGACGACGAAACCGTCAGCCTCGAAGAAATCGGGGAAGATGAAGAGGACGAAGACGACGACGATCTCGGCCTTGGCGACGATGATCTGGACGATCTGGACGGGGAAGATCTCGACGATCTCGATGACGACGATATGGGCGAAGACATCGCGGAAGAAGACGAGGATTAAGCCATTTCCCCCTATTACACTGTAACAATACGGATAAATGCCGGGCTGGACGATGAACAGGCCGGCGTTTTTTCGGCCCTGTTCGGGGAAGAAGCCCTGTCCGCCTCTTGCAAGAAGGATAAAGCGGGATGGGACTTTCTTTGGACATGGGAAGGCCCGCCGGATACGGATGCGATGCTTTGCGCCTTGACGGAGGCCGCCGCCGAATCCGGTTTGGATGCGGACATTATCGGCCCGCCCGCGATAGAAGAGCTGGACGAAAACCGCGACTGGCTGGCGGAAAGCTATCATGCCCTGCCGCCTTTTTCCGTCGGGCCTTTCTTTATTTACGGCTCCCATTACGCGGGGCCTTTGCCTGACGGTGAAATCCCCTTGATGATCGAGGCCGCGACGGCGTTCGGCTCCGGCGAGCATGGCACGACCTCGCGCTGCCTCCTTGCCATAGACCATGTTAAAAAGAGCGGCTTTACCCCCAAAAACATCCTCGATATGGGCTGCGGCTCCGGCATTCTCGCCATCGGGGCGGCAAAGCTCTGGCCGGACATTCCGATCGAAGCCGCGGACAACGATCCCGAATGCGTCCGCGTGACCCTGCGCCATATCGAGGCCAATAAAGCCGCGACAATTACCGCCTATCAAAGCGAAGGGTACGAGGCGCAAAGCCCCGTCTGGAACAATGCGCCCTTTGACTTTATCATCGCCAATATTCTGGCGGCGCCCCTGATTGACATGGCGCAGTCACAGGCCAAAGCTTTGGCGGACGGGGGGTATCTCATCCTGTCCGGCATGCTGCAAGAACAGGCGGCGCGGGTGGAGGCGGCCTATGCCGCGCAAGGTCTGGTGCTGGAAGCCGGCTTTCCCGGCGATGAATGGATGACCCTTCTTCTGGTCAAGAAAAAGGCCTGACAGCCGGGTTTTTAACAGCCGCCCTTGACCACGCTCTGCTTTTCCATGAAAACGCGCCTTAGATCATATTCCAAAGGCCGCTCGTCCCTGTACATAATGGCCTGCGCGGGGTGCAGCTTGTAAATCCGTAAAACCCGGTTCACGTCCGGCACGTTGCCGCCGGCTATTTGCTTGATGAGGAACAGCGCCGCGCTCACCGCCCTGTTGGCGGAGCGGCGCGTGTGCGGCGTTGCCGTATCATAGCTCCTGATATCCGTAACAAAACATTCACGGGGCAGGCCGCAATCGAACCTGTCCATTACGGAAAGTGAAAGAACGGGATATTCCGTGCTTTCGTTCAAGATGGAATATTCCCACCCCGTAACCGCTATATCGTGGCGGAAAAGCTTGGTGTCGTCCTTAAAGAGCGGGACGGAATCGATACTATATTGAAGACCGAATATCCGCGCTTTGAGGATATTCTTTGACACGGCCTGACCGGACGATGCCTCGATGGCTGCCAGCTGGCTCCACCCCGCCGGCGGCCACAGGATATTGATACTCTCGAAACGACCCATTTTGACTCCCCTTTGATACGCTTTTCGCGTTCGGTTTGTCACACCCCCCGGTATTGGCCCGCTGTGCCGCACCCGGCTATCGACTTCTTGAAAGTGAATATCAGTAAACTCGAAATTAGCAAACAGATCAAGTTTTAATTTTCCGAAATATTGAACAGTTATTCTAAAAGAAGCCGATAGTTTTTCTATTCTTTGTAATTTTACAAGATACTCTTACAAAATTTCCCGTTTGTAAAGGTCATAGAGATAAAGCGTTACGAAATAATACATATAAAGCTCTTGCACTTCGCTGACCCTCTCAAAGAGATGGATGTTGAAAAACACCCTGCCCGCGCCCTGCGCAAGATAGGGAAGGAGCACTCCCAAAGCCGCCACGGCAAGGCAGTCCGCGGGATAGAGAACGGCGAATTTTTGCGGCAGGGCCGAGGGTTTCCAGCGGCGCAGGGCCGGGACGACAAGCCCGCCGAAAACGATCCCGATAAAGAGAACCAGACGCGGTTTCTGGTCGAACCATGAAGAGGTATTATGCAGGTTCGTTTCATTCTGGTCGTTCACTTGCGCCCAATATTCGGGCGTGTCCCAATAAAGAATATGCTGGCCCCAGCTGATTTCTTCGCCGGATACATAGAAGGTGCAAAAAACGGCAAGAAGGAACCACGCGCCGATAAGTTTTTTATGCGTCCAGTCAATGCGGACGGCGCCCAGAACGGCGAAACCGAAAGCGACCAGCAAGACAACGGATTGCAGGATCTCAATCAACCCGCCTTCCGTGTGCATTTCCTGCAATTTTTCATGCGGCAGGAAAAGCTCGAAACCCGCCTGGAAAACGATCATCAAAACCGGTATGACCAGCCAGAAAAAAGGATGGATCGTTTGCCTTGTATCGCTCTTCATATAATCCCCGCGCATTTTAAAAATTGATGATATCCGGCTCCGCGTCCGTCCCGGTTCTTCGTTCCAGACTAGACCGTCCTTCTTTGTTTTTGAAGGGGAAAGCGGAAAACTTCCCCGCTAACGCCCCCGCAACGGCAAAAAGGATAAAGCAGACTGGTGCCGCTTTATCCTTTTGTTCTTGCAAGCGTAAAGCTCTTTATTCCACCGTCACGGATTTTGCGAGGTTGCGCGGCTGATCCACATCCGTCCCCTTGGCAACTGCCACGTGATAGGCCAGAAGCTGCACCGGAATGGCATAGAGGATCGGCGCGACATAGGGGTGGATTGCGCCGAGCGTTACCGTCCAGCGCGCAATATCCTTCAGTTTCGCCGCGCCGCCCGCATCGGAAATCAGCAGGATTTTCCCGCCGCGCGCGGCTGTTTCCTGCATATTGCTCGCCGTTTTTTCAAAAAGCGGATCGTTCGACGGCGCGACCACGACGACCGGAACCTTGTCATCGATCAGCGCAATCGGCCCGTGCTTCATCTCGCCCGCCGCATAGCCTTCGGCATGGATATAGGAAATTTCCTTGAGCTTCAGCGCCCCTTCCAGCGCAATCGGGTAAAGGGAGCCGCGGCCCAGATAGAGCATATCGCGCGCATCGACGACATCGCGGGCGATCTCTTTCACTTCATTGTCGTGATTGAGAATCGCCGCCGCCTGTTTGGGCAGGGAGCGCAGGGCTTCGCTATATTCCGCGACCGCCTTTTCATCGAGCTTGCCGCGCCGCGCCGCGAGCGCCAGCGCAAGACAGGCCAGCGTCGTCAGCTGGGTCGTAAAAGCCTTCGTCGAGGCGACGCCGATTTCGGGGCCGGCAAGCGTATGCAAAACAGCGTCGGATTCGCGCTCTATCGTGCTTTCAATCGCATTGACGACGGAAAGGATTTTTTGCCCCTGCCGCTTGCAGTAGCGCAAGGCTTCGAGCGTGTCGAGCGTTTCGCCGGACTGGGATACGAACATCGCGACGCCGCCTTCGGGCATCGGCGCTTCGCGGTAGCGGAATTCCGAAGCCACGTCGATTTCGCATGGCATCCGCGCGACCTGTTCAAACCAGTATTTGGCGACAAGGCAGGCGTAAAAAGCCGTCCCGCACGCAACCAGCGTCAGGCGCGGCGCGGCATCGAGCAATTCGACGATACCGTCCGGCATGGTGATTTGCGACGTTGCGGGATTGATGAAGGAATTGAGCGTATCGCCGATGACTTCGGGCTGTTCGTAAATTTCCTTCAACATGAAATGCGGGTACTGGCCCTTGCCGCTTACGGCGCCGCTTTGCGCGGTGATGCGGACGGGCCGTTCGACATTGTCGTTGGAGCGCGTATAGATCCGCACCGACTGGCGCGTCAGGGAAACCCGGTCGCCATCCTCAAGGAACGAGATCTTGCGTGTAAAAGGCGCAAGCGCATAGGAATCGGACGCAAGATACATTTCATCCTCGCCATAGCCCACGGCAAGCGGCGTGCCCTGCCGCGCGCCGATCATCAGATTTTCTTCGCCCGTGAAAATAATGGCGACGGCATAGGCGCCTTCGAGCCGGTTGAGCGCGGCATCCGCCGCTTCCTGCGCGCCCATCCCCTGTTTCATATGATGGGTGATCAGATGCGCGATGACTTCCGTATCGGTTTCCGTTTCAAAGCGGCATTGATGCGCCGCCAGCTCTTCCTTGATCTCCGCATAGTTTTCGATGATGCCGTTATGGACGACCGCGACCTTGTCCGTCGCGTGCGGATGGGCGTTGCCTTCCGTCGGGCCGCCATGCGTCGCCCAGCGCGTATGGCCGATCCCCGTATTGCCGGACAAAGGCTCTTTCACGAGCTTCGCGTCGAGATTGACAATCTTTCCCTGTGCGCGGCGGCGTTCGATAACGCCGTCCACAAGGCAGGCGATCCCCGTGGAATCATAACCGCGATATTCAAGGCGGCGCAGCCCTTCCACCAAACGCGGGGCCGCGTCTTCCTTGCCGATAATCCCGATAATGCCGCACATATTATTTAAGCCCTTTCTTTTGACGGTAAAGCGCCGCCCAGCCTTCCTTGATGACGGAGCGCGCGCGCGCAATGATAAGTGAATCTTTTTCAACGTCGTGCGTTACGACCGATCCCGCGGCGACATAGGCGCCGCCCCCGATATTGACCGGCGCAACCAGCGTCGCGTTGGAACCGACGAAAACCCCGTCGCCGATTTCCGTTTTATGCTTTTCAAACCCGTCATAATTGCAGGTAACGGTTCCCGCGCCGATATTGGCCTTTTCACCGACGGCGCTATCGCCGACATAAGACAGGTGATTGATCTTGGAGCCTTTGCCGATCGTGGATTTCTTGACCTCGACGAAATTGCCGACCTTGGCGTTTTCCATCAAATGCGTTCCGGGGCGCAGCCGCGCGAAAGGGCCGATAGACGCGCCGCTTTCGATACGCACCCCTTCCAGATGCGAAAATGCATGGATGGTAACATTATCGCCGATCGCAACGCCGGGGCCGAAAACGACGTCCGGCTCTATCACCACATCGCGGCCAATCACCGTATCATGGCTCAGGGTCACCCGCGCAGGATCGATAAGGGTCGCCCCGCCCGCCATGGCGCGTTCGCGCAGCATGACCTGCGCCATCTGTTCATGATCCGCAAGCTCCGCCCGCGTGTTGATGCCCCAGACCCATTGCACGTCATTCTCCACGACATAGGTCAGGAAGCCGTCTTTTTCGGCAATTTTCGGGATATCGGTCAGGTAATATTCCTGCTGCGCGTTATTATCCTGAAGCTGATCCAGCCATTTGCCGAGATGCGATGCGGGAACGCAGAAATTCCCGGCATTGCAAAGGCGGATTTCCTTTTCCTCTTCGCTTGCGTCCTTTTCCTCGACGATGCGGTCGAGCGTGCCGTCATCATTGACAATCATCCGGCCCAGCCCCTTGGAGGAAAGCGGGCGCACCGCCATCACGGAAAGGCCGTTCCAGCCGATCATTTCCTCCAGAACCCCGCGATCCAGAAACGGCTCATCGCCGAGCAGTACCAAAACCTTGCCCTTGAAATCCTTCAGGAAAGGAATGGCGGGTTTCACCGCATCGCCCGTCCCGCGCTGTTCCTTTTGAATCGCGACCTGATGCGGGGCGACCGCCACCGCGACGTCCTCCATGCCGGGCGCGGTGACGACGATGATTTTTTCCGGCGAAAGGCTTTGCGCCGTTTCGATAAGCCAGCCTATCATCGGCCTTCCGGCGATTTTATGCATGACCTTGGGCAGGGCGCTTTTCATGCGCGTTCCCTTGCCGGCGGCCAGAATGATGATTGCAAGAGGCTCTTGACGTTTCATAAGGCTAGTCTTCTCCGAATAGGCGGTTCTTCTCAAGTCACAAGCTGTTGCAGCACGTAACAGGAAAACAAGGGGTTTTCTACCCTTTTCGGCCTCTGGAAGGGTTACTGCGCCGCCAGTTTGACGGATTGCCCGGCCCCCTGATAGCCGGTCAGCTGCATAAAGAGCGTCCCGTAATCGGTTTTGACGCGAATCCTGACCGGAATGGCGGGCTCGCCGGGGGCCATCCGGGCGAACCAGACGGTCGGCATGGTGCCGCGGCTGCGCCCCTGTTCCTGAATGGACATCCAGCCGCGGGGCTTTTCATGCCATTTTCCGGCAATCGGCTTGACCTCGACCGAACATTCCGTCGCCGCGCCGCGATAGACATTCAGCCTGCTTTCAGGAACCTCCACTTTTTTGCTGCCGCCGAAAACCAGCGCATAGCGGCGATCCCCGTCAAAGATTTCATCGCTGCCTTCGCATTTTCCGCCCTTGGCAATCGCCGTCATGACTTTCAGGGTCGAGCTCAGGACATCCGTCGTCTGCTGCGTCAGGGCATCGTCACGCTCTTTCTTGCCCTTTTCCTTTTCATTGGTGACGCGGTATTCCTTAAACGAACCGTCCTTGTTGTAGAGAAATTCGGTCAGCTCCTTTTCGCTGCGCCATGTCGTGTCGGAAAAATGGATGCGCGGGCTGGGCTGTTCTTTCGCGCGGCTGTACCAGCCTTCCGTCTGGAACACGCCGTGCCACGGGGCAAGTTTCGCAAAAATCCCGTGCGTCGCGGCGCTGAGGCGAAGGAGATAATCATTCTTGCCGGCCAGATCGACGACAAGCCCCGCCGACACGACATGGAAGCCGCCCGCATAGACGTCATAGGTCATTTCCTGCCGCGCTTTGGATGGGGCCGACGAAGCGGACGCAGAAGCGGGTTTGGCGGATGACGGCGCGGCGGCGGCGGCTTTTTTTTCCTGCGCCGCGGCGGGCGCGGCGATAAGGGACGTCAGGCCGGCGCTAGCGATACATAGAAGCATAGCGGACAGGCCTGCCGCCAAGCCCTTCCTTGAAATTGCGTATGCCTTCGCCGCCTGCCTCGTCATTGATGCCTCCCAGATCGAGTTCCTTGATTCCCTTTGACTGTAACATGCGGATCGCCTCGAAGAGAAGCAAGTGATGGGCCGAATTTTTGCGCCCCCACTCCCCCGACCATCCGGCGATATAGCTTGCCGATCTCCCGTGGGAGGCCAGTAAAACAAAGGCCCCTATATCCGCCCCCATATCCGCACCGTCTTTTTCGCCCATCGCGCGGGCAAGAAAAAGCTCGCCTCTCGCCGCAAGCGCGGGCATATAGGCGCGCAGCAATTCCGGCGCAATCCCGCCATAGCCCCGCGCGCCTTTATCGGCGGCATAGAGGGCAAGACAGCCGGCCTGCGCCGCCGCGTCCTGCGCCCATGATATTTTCAGCCCCGCCCGCTCCGCCTTGTTCAAGGCGCCGCGCCAATTCTGTTTCAATTTTTCACGGATGACTTCGATATTTTCGGTCAAATCGATCCAGAGCGTCTGATAACCTGCCTGCCCCGTTTCAATCAGGCCCGTCTGGGGGAGCATCTTGCGCAAGGTTGCGCCGTCTTCGATGTCGGGCAAAATCCTGCGGCGGCGGCCCATGCGCGGCGGGAACTGCCTGTTCCATTCGGCAAAGAAGGATTTGACATGCATCGCATTGCCATACCCTTCGAACCAGAGCGGGCCGCGATCGAGCATCACGGCATGGATGAGGTTGCGCAACAATCCCGCCTCGAATATCTGGACAAGCCCGGCCTCGCGCCCGTCAATGCGGATAAGCCCCCACCGCGCCTTTTGCCGCGCATGGGGGCAATAAACGCGGGCATAGCCGTATGATTGTAAAAAGTTGGAAAAGGGGATGGCGGCAAAGCGCCGCTCCCATTCGTCAATGGATAATCCGTTCCATTCCACCTTGCATTCCATGATCGCCGCCGCCCCGCTTTTTTTCGCTGGCGCTATCAAAGATCGCGGCAAGATCATTGTCAATGTCAGGCTTGCCGGACGGCGTATCGTTCGCGGGGGGCTTTTGCAAAAGCCCTTGTTCCGCCAGCTCCTTTACGACCTGCTGCGCCATATGCACCGTTTCCTGCCGGACGATTTGCGTCACCTCCTGCGCGCTTACCGCATGCTCTCCCTGCCTGTCCGATGGCGGCTGGAGCGGCGGCTCCGAGGGCGCGGGGGCGGGTATAGGCTGGACAGGCTGCGGCGGCGGCCTTTCCGGTTCTTGCGGCGGGTTGGAAGGCGGGGGCGCGTGCGGCGTCGGCTCCGGCTGGATTTCCGGTACGGGCGGGACGTTGGGCGGCTCTATCTCCGGCTGCCGCCCCGGTTTTCCGGGTTCGATTTCCGGCCGGGGTTTTTGCGGGGACGGATCCGAAGGCCCCGCGCTTCCCGCCTTCCAGCCGCCCTGCTCTTCCTCGCGAATAATATGCAAGGGCTTCTTCTCCCCCTTGCCGAGGACGACCGAAAGGGAATCCTGCACCCCGGCGCGCAGCGCATGAAGCCCGCGGATAAACCGTTCCGGATTTTCGATCGCCGGAAGCCGGATATCGCCGATAAAGCGGCAATCCAGCATGATATACCCATAGCCGAGGAATTTTCCGAACCAGCCGAGATCGATCTGGTCGCCGCGGATTTCCTCAATATCTATCTGATGCACCTTGATAAAGATCATCCCTGTTTTATGGATGACCCGGCGTTCGGTCAGCCCGACTTCCGTAAAGAGAACCTTCATCACAAAAAGCAGGAAGAGAAAAAATCCCGCCGCCATTAGAAAGAAGGTCAGCCAGCCCGTCGCGTTTAAAAATAACGACGGAAAGGCGACATTGCCGGTGGCGGACGCCGTCGCGACCAGCAGCCTTGTCATCGCGCTGTTCAAAAGCCAGCCGGAACCGGCCAGAATAAAAAACCATAAAACCCCGTGAAGGATATAAATCCAGTGCAAACGGGCAATGCCATGCAGCGTTTCTTCTTTGGCTATTATCTTTCTTATATAGGCCATGGCTCTTTCCTTCCGCGTATCGGTTGCCAACGCGGAGCGCCCCGTGCAAGTTCCCGAAACCCTGCAAAGACGTTTGAAATAAAAGGATTTTCATCTTGTACGACAATCGGATCTTGCGCCCAAATCGGCAAAAACTGCCATATATCGGGCGGCGCCGGAATTGGCGGCGTGCTGGAACCTCTTCAGGCAGGGCCCGTTATTATAGAGGATAATGTTTTTATCGGCGCACGCTCCGAGGTTGCGGAAGGGGTTATCGTCGAAGAAGGCGCGGTTCTGTCCATGGGCGTCTTTATCGGCGCCTCGACCAAAATCATCGACCGCGCCAGCGGGGAGGTCTTCAGGGGCCGCGTACCGGCCTATTCCGTCGTGGTGCCGGGAACGGTTCCGGCCAGCGCGTCCTTGCCTTCGGGAGAAGCGGCCCCATCTTTAGCCTGCGCGGTCATCGTCAAGCGCGTGGACGCGCAGACCCGCAGCAAAACCGGCATTAACGAGCTGCTGCGCGATTAACCAGAATACATAAGAACATACTTATTTTTTACATATTTTGGTTGTGCCGGGATAAATTTATGCTATAACGCGCGGGCATTTGATAGGATTATAGAAATACCCATGCACGACCATTTCACAGACGCCGCCGGTATCACCCCGCGCAGTGAACGGAGGAGATTCAACAGGGCCTTCGATAACCTGCTTGCGGAAGTCGGTTTCTCGACCAAAAAACAGGCCATCTTGCCGGAAAACAGCGATCGGATGAAAAAAGCCTTTCATGATTTTTTCGATGAAATGGACTGGCCGCTCGCACAATGGAATTTTTCCGCCCTGCTGGAGGAAAAAAAGGGCGAACATGCTTTCCGCGCCGACGGGAAGACGCCGAACTGGTATCACGAGGCGCGTGAAATCCTGTTTTTCCTGACGCATGTGCGGACGGGCATCCTGAAAATAAGCGATCTCAATCCCTATGGCGGGCCGGAAGTCGGCGTCGCGACGATATGGCGGCATGACAGCTGGGAAGATCTCGGCCAGAACGCCCACTCCATTTTTTCCGGCATGGATGAGCATATCCATGAAATCTGGGGCAAGGCCGGCCATGACGATGCCTATTATTTCATGCTCCGGCAAAAAGCCGTGATGATTTCGGACAATGTCGATCTACTGACCCGCAAATATCCCCGCCTCGACGAACACGGGGCATATGTCAGGAAACCGACGGGGAAATATATCAAGGACGACAGGTTCGGCGGCGACATCAATCTTTATATGAACCAGGTCGCGAAAAACCCGCTCACGGTCATGGCCAAATATTATGACGGGATTGACGGCATGTTCACGCGCAATAACGTGCCGGTCTTTAACGATGCCGCCAACCGTTCCTATAACGAGGAACGGCGCATGATATACGGCCACCGCGCTTTTGATCTGGAAGCCATAGAAAATTTTCCCTTCCTGAAAAAAGCCGTTGAATCCGCCGACGGGATGCTGGGCATCCTTTTGAGCGGCATGGAAACAATCATCAATTACAGCAAGCCCGAAAATGACCCGCAAAATGCGCGGCCCATCCGTATCGGGCGCTATTTGCCCGCGGCGACCAAAGGGTTTGAAATCCTGCCATCCTGGTGCCATCCGATCGCGGGATTTTTGGAAGATCTCCATGACAAGGCGGCCAATGAAACGGCGCCCCATACCCATATTTTACTGGAAAAGGCTTTTTACCCGCCGCTCCTGCCGGCCTTTTGCGCGCGGCAGGATAAGCGCGCAGGCGCCCGCCACTTGCCAGAGTCCGCCGCCTATGCTCCTAATGTTGCATGAACCATCCCGCTCTCGCCATCGCGCAAAAGCTCATCCGCTTCCCTTCCATTACGCCGGCGGATGCGGGGGCGCAGGACTATCTTAAATCCCTTTTAAGGCCGCTTGGTTTCGAGATATTCGATCTGGAATTCAGCGGCCGCGATTCCTATAAAGTCCGGAATTTCTTCGCCCGCCGCGGAAAGGGAGGCCCGCATTTATGCTTCGCGGGCCATACGGATGTCGTTCCCCCCGGCGACGAGGCCGCATGGAGCGTCCCGCCTTTCGCAGGAGACGTGCGCGATGGCCGCCTCTTCGGGCGCGGCTCCAGCGACATGAAGGGACAGATAGCGGCCTTTATCGCAGCGCTCGAAGCCTTCCTCACCGCCCATGGCGGGGCCGAGGGATATTCTATCAGCCTCCTTATCACGGGCGACGAGGAAAAAGATTCCATCAACGGCACCGCGCGGGTGCTGGAATGGATGGAGGAGAACGGCCATATCCCGGATGTCTGCCTTGTCGGGGAGCCGAGCAACCCCGATTATATCGGGCAGGAGATCAAGATTGGCCGCAGGGGATCGCTGACGGGCCGCCTGACGGTCAGGGGCGTGCAGGGTCATGTCGCCTATCCCGATCGCGCGGATAATCCGCTGCCGCGCCTTATAAGATATCTCGATGCGCTTCAAAACCATATTTTCGACAAAGGCTCTGCGTGGTTCCCGCCGACCAATCTCGAAGTCACCACGATCGATGTCGGCAACCCGTCCACCAACGTCATTCCGGCCACGGGGCGTGCGACATTCAACCTGCGCTATGCCGACAGATGGACGAAGGAGGCGCTGGAAAATAAAATCCGCGTCATTCTCGATGAAATTTCCCCGGACTATGAAATCGCCTTCACAAGGGGCGCGGAAGCTTTCCTGACCCAGCCCGGCGAATGGACGGCGCTGGTTGCGAAGGCGGTCGAAACCGTCACCGGCTCCAAGCCTGCGGCAACGACCGGCGGCGGCACGTCGGATGCAAGATTTTTCGCGCAATATTGCCCCGTCGTCGAATGCGGCATGGTCAATAAATCCATCCATCAGGTCGATGAATATTGCACTATGGAGGAATTGCAGACATGCACCGCGATTTACCGCGAAATATTAAAACTTTATTGCGCCTGACCCATTTTTGCCACAAATCACCTTGAAATCATCATGATCCGGACAAACGCCTGTTACATTCAAGGGCGATAGTAAGAGCGTCAAGACGACATGAACATTCATGTCCCCTCATGACTCTCTCTGACCCCTGACTCTTCCCCCGTAATGACCCCCTTCATTACGGGGGTCTTTCTTTTTTTACAGGCGATTAGAAAAAACCTCATAATCCACCCGCATCAAATAAAGCCCGCCCGCGGGCGCCGTGACGCCGCCCTTGGTGCGATCCTTCGCGCCGAGGGCCGCCAGCAAATCCGCTTCGCTCCATTTGCCGCGGCCGACGAGGATAAGCGTCCCGACCATATTGCGCACCTGATGATGGAGGAAAGAACGCCCCTCGACCTCGAAACACACTTCTTCCCCGTCCCGCGCGATATCGAACCGGCCCAGCGTTTTAACGGGCGTTTTCGCCTGACATTCGGAATCGCGGAAGGTCGTGAAATCATGCTGCCCCAGCAAGCATTGCGCCGCCTTATGCATGGCGGGGACGTCCAGCTCATAAAAAATTCCCCATGCGCGCCCCTGATCGAGGCAAAGCGGCGCGGAACGGTTGATGACGCGGTAGCGGTAAAGCTTGTTCTTGGCCGAAAACCGCGCGTGAAAATCCGCTTCGGCTTCCTCGGCCCGCAAGACGGCCACGGGCTGCGGCTTCAGATGCGCGTTAATGGCCTTGGCGAGATCAAAACCCGATAAGGGCCGCGCGCCGTAATCCAGATCGAAATGGGCGACCTGCCCGCGCGCATGGACGCCCGCATCCGTCCTTCCCGCCACGTGAATCCTGATTTTCTGTCCGCAAAATTTGAAGATGGCGGTTTCAACGGCTTGCTGCACTGACGGCGCATGATCCTGATGCTGCCAGCCGGAATAGGGGCGGCCATCATATTCAATGGTTAATTTCCATCTTTTCTTTGACATAAGCTATGGTCTTTACTACCAATACAGGCGCGTTTCAATAGATATGCTGTTATGGACAAGCTCAAGGAACTCTACAACCCCTTCTCCGATACGTTTCTTTGCCTTGGCGCCCTGAAGAAGCGCGGCGGACGCCCGCTTTATCAGGTTTACCGTGCGGCGCGATCGCCGGAATATATCGAAGAACAGCTTGTCCATAGCGGGATTTTTTCCGTTTTCCGCACGCGCGACTATAACGCCGCGCGGGAGAATTTTGAAAAGCGCCTCGTCGATGAAGCCGCACTCACAGTCCATGATTTTGTCCGGCCCACCTATGCGGATGCGGAACGGAAATCCTTTGCGTCCTATTTTACGCGGGCCGCCGGCGCGCTCGATACGGCATGGCTGATCAAACGCTTCGGCCACGAAGTTTTCTATTACGAGGTCTGCGATACGCCCTCCAGAAAACTCTACGCCTTCGAGCGCGCCTATTTCGGCCCGCCGGATGCGGAGCGCATGATACCCCAGCCCGAAGCGGTACGGCTGCTGCGCCGGATAGCGGCGGAACATTTTTTATTCGGCCCGCCCGTCCTGTCCGGACGCGATAAGCCGAAATACCGGTTTTACCTTGGCGAGCGCCGCGAGATCCTCGGCGAGGCCAGCGCCGCCACCATTCCCAAAATAGTCATGAAGCGGGAAGGCGGGATGCTCGACAAGCGCATCCTCCTTCATGAAATGGCGCATATCGTCACGGATGCATATTTCGGCAAAGTCATTCCCCACGGGCCGCATTTCGCCATGGTCGCGGCGCAGCTCTATGACCGTTATTTCGGGATCGACAGGGAAAGATATTTCAGGCTCGCGAACGATCCGCTCTACAGGATTTTCGGCCCCGCGCCCAAAAGCGCAGACGAGGTTTTAAACGCCGCCTTTATAGACTTCGACCCGGAATCAGATAGCCCCCGTTTATCGCCGCGCGGGCGTCCATCGGCGCCTTGCTTTCCGGTTGCACCAGCTCCAGCCTGAGGCAGGTTCCGTCCCCGCAGGCAACGACCCCGTCCGCGTCCAGCAATGTTCCCTTTTTTACGTTTTCCGTGCGCCCTTCAACCACGGATGCCGCCGTAATTTTAAGGCGGCGGCCCGCCGAATCCACGCACCATGTTCCGGGCCATGGATTAAAGGCGCGGATCTGGCGGTCAAGGACAAGCGCGGATTTGCTCCAGTCGATAAGCCCTTCTTCCTTTTTAAGCATTTTGGCGTAAGTCGCCCCTTCTTGCGGCTGCGGCGTGGAATCGAGCTTGCCGTCCGCCGCCAGCGCCGCCATGGCGTCGCGGATCATGGTCGCGCCAAGGGCCGATAAAATATCATGCAGGCTTTGGGTCGTCGTCGATGCGCGGATGGGAACGGACTGCATGGAAATAATCGGGCCTGTATCCAGCCCCTCTTCCATCTGCATGATGGTGATGCCGCTTTCCTCGTCCCCTTCGGCGATGGCGCGGTGAATCGGCGCCGCCCCGCGCCAGCGCGGCAAGAGCGACGCATGGATATTGATGCAGCCGAAGCGCGGCGCATCAAGGACAAGCTTCGGCAGGATAAGCCCATAGGCCGCCACGACGGCGACATCGAGATCGAGCGCCATAAAGGCCGCTATATCTTCGTCTTTTTTGAAATTCGGCGGCGTGCGCACTTCAATCCCGGCCTCAAGCGCGGCGCAATGCACGGGCGATTCCTGAAGCTTTTTCCCGCGGCCTTTCGGGCGCGGCGGCTGTGAATAGACGCAAACCATCTCATGCCCCGCGCCGATAAGGGCCTTGAGGGGCGCTACGGCAAAATCCGGCGTCCCCATAAAAGCAATGCGCAAGGGTTTTTGTGTCATAAAGCGGATACCTTAATTTATACGGCAAAAGACGGTGGCCGCGGATTTTATATGCGGCCTATATTTATTGATACGGGGCCTGATACGGGGCCTATAAAAGAAGCTCTTTTTCCCTTTGCTGTTTTTTCACCCGCTTCACAATCATGTTGCGTTTCAGGGCGGAGATATGATCGATGAACAAAACGCCGTTCAGGTGGTCGATCTCGTGCTGCACGCAATGGGACGCCAGCCCCTCGAACAATCCTTCCTGTTCCTTGCCGTGATAATCGGCATAGCGGACGCGCACCTGAAGCGGCCTTACGACGTCGGCATATTGCCCCGGAATGGACAGGCATCCTTCCTCCCATGTGCTTGGCTCTTCAGATTCCCAGATAATTTCGGGGTTGATCATGAAGACGGGATCGCGGCCCTCGCCATCCTCGCGCTGGGCGACGTCCATCACAAGGACGCGGTTCAGGATGCCGACCTGATTGGCCGCAAGCCCGATGCCCGGCGCGCGGTACATGGTTTCAAGCATCAGATCCATTTGCTTGCGCGTGGAATCATCAATATTTTCCACCTTGTTCGCAACGGCCTTCAAAGCCGGATCGGGGATAATCAGTATGTCGTATTTATCCATGGGAAGCCTTACCGTCATTCTCCGTATTTATATCGTCGTCGTCATCCTGCGTCCCTTCGTTCGCCAGAAGGGAGCGGGGCGTATTTTCAATCGCGCCAAGCTCCGGCAAATTATGCGCCTGATTGATGGAATGGAGCTTGGTAAATTTTCGCATCGGGGGCAGGACGGAGCGCTCCGCCGAGCCGACCGCGTCATTATAGGCCGCAAGCGCCCCGCCAAGCCCGCGCCCGACTTTCGCGAAATGACCGAGGAAGGTTGAAAAACGCGCATGCAATGTCGCGCCCAAAGCAGAAATCTCGGCGGCGTTTTTTGCCATCTCCACCTGCCGCCATGAAAGCCCGATAACCCGCAGCAGGGAAATGATAAGCGTCGGGGAGGCAATCACCACATGGCTTTCCGCGGCGTAATCGACAATATCGGGGTCGGAGCGGAGCGTCGCGCTGAACACCGCTTCGGACGGCAGGAACAGTATGACGAAATCCGCGCCGTCGATATTGTCCTGATAGGCCTTCGCGCCCAGCGCCTTGACATGCGCGCGCACCGCCCGCCCCATCGACGCCTGAATGGCTTTCGCCTCTTCATTCGATATATCATCGTCAAGGCGGGCAACAAATTCATTGATGGGGGCCTTGGAATCGATCGCGATGCGGAAACCGTCATGGAGGTTGATGATGACGTCGGGACGGCGCCCGCCCTCTATCTGTTCCTGCGTATCATAATGGACGCCCTTGATGAGGTTCGCTTTTTCAAGGATCGTTTCAAGGACGAATTCACCCCACTTCCCCTGCGCGGACGGGTTGCGCAGCACGCCGGACAATTTCGACGTTTCATGTTTCAGGGAAAGGAGGTCTTCGCGGATGGCCTTGTCCGTCCCCTGCAATTGTTCCGCCAGGGAATTGATCCGCAGCAATTCTTTTTCAATCGGCTTGACCAGCTTTTCAATCTCCACCGTGCGCTTGTCGAGGTCGCTCGCGCCGCGCTCATTCGCCGCGCGCAATCTTTCGCCCGCCAGAGTCAGGAAATGTTCATTGTTGGATTGCAGCGCCGTTTGCGCCAATCGCGCGAAATGATCGCCCAGCGCCGCCCGTTCCGTTTCCAGCCGCGCTTCGAACGCCGCCGCTTTTTGCGCCGCCCGCGCCCAGAGAAGCCCGAAAACAAGCGCGCCCGCCGCAAAACCAACGGCGAGGGAGAGCGGATCCACGGAAACTTCTTGTAAAAAAGCGGCATTATTCATGATAGGGTGGAGATTATCATAGTTTGGGGAGAGGACAATTGAATTCTGTCAAACGCCGCAAGGCTTCCGTCGCCGGAAATGTCATGATCTATATCCTATTGGCCGCCGCTCTTCTCGGCGCGCTGACCATATTGATAACGCGTGAGGGAGATGTCGGCGGCGACAGTCTTGAAAGCGAGAAGGCGGAGCTTTTGGCGACGCAAGTTATCTCCTATAGCTCCCTCGCGCGGCAGGCGATCGATCATATGATCCTCGCCGGAAGCAACCCCGGCGATCTGGTTTTCGCAAAACCGGCGGACGGGGCCGCCTATACGGCAGGGTCGCACATCCACAAGGTTTTTCACCCTGCGGGCGGCGGACTGGATTATAAATTGGCGGACGCGGCCATCTTCGATACGAGCATCACAAGCCCCGCGGCAGGGTGGTATATGATCCGCGCCAGCAATGTCGAATGGACGCCGACCTCCGCGCATGACGTTCTTCTTTCCGCCGTTGGTATAAAAAAGGACGTCTGCGCCGCCATCAACAAAAAGCTTTTGGGTGCGTCCGCGATCCCTGAAGTCAATGCCGATTTCACCAATCTTTTTACGACCGGCCCCGCGCCTTTTACGGAGCTTCTTTGCCCGGCCTGCAGCGGCAATATTGCCGCCTGCGTCAAACGGACGGGCGCGGAGCTTTATAGTTTCTACACTATTGCCGCAGGGCAATAATCGCGGCGCGCAATTCCTCAATCCCGATTGTTTTAAGGGAACTTGTCGCCATAATATCGGGATAGGCGGCGGGGTGGTTTTTCAGCACGGCACGGATAGCGTCCGCGACTTTTTCAACATCCTTCCCGCCCTTATCCGCCTTGGTCAGGACGATGCGGTAATTGACGGCGGCCTTATCGAGCAGGCCCATCAAATGCAGGTCGGATTCTTTCAGGCCGTGGCGGGAATCGATCATGATAAGGACGGTACGCAAATTCGGGCGGCCACGCAGATATTCAAAAATAAGCTCATCCCACTCCTCACGCATCTTTTTTGAAACCCTGGCATAACCATAGCCCGGCATATCGACGAGATAGAGAATATTGCCAAGGTTGAAAAAATTAAGCTGCTGCGTCCGGCCCGGCGTGTTGGAAGTTTTGGCCAGCGTCTTGCGGCTCGTCAGGGCGTTGACCAGCGAGGATTTGCCGACATTGGATCGGCCCGCGAAAGCGACTTCGGCAAAATCCGGCGCAGGCAGCGCCTTAAGGTCGGCGGAGCCCCACATGAAATCGCACGGGCCGGCAAAAATCTTGCGGGCCTCTTCGATTTGTTCGGGCGTGAAATCCTCGCTCATTTATTTCTTCTTTTTCTTTTTCGGCTTGGGCGGCGAAATTTCCTTCGGCCCTTCGTCCGGATGGAGGGCATGCTCCACCTGCTCTTCAAGAAGCTCAAGCGTAGGGCTGACATTCGGCCCTTCCTTGATTTCTTTTTCGAGCTTTTCCTTGTCCTTATCCTTGCTGAAAAGATGAACCGGAACGCCCATGGAACGCATGATGATAATTTGCTGGATAACGGCCAGCACGTTGTTGACCGTCCAGTAGATGACGAGGCCCGCGGCAAAGCCCGACATGACATAGGTCATGAACCACGGCATAATCGCGATCAGCCTTGCCTGAATCGGATCATCCGGCGGCGGCGAAATATTTTTCTGGATGATCATCGCGAGCAGCATCATACAGGGCCACGCGCCGATCGCCATAAAGGCCGGCACATCGTAAGGCAACAGGCCGAACAGGTTGAAAACCGATGTCGGGTCCTTCACCGACAGATCCTGTATCCAGCCGAAGAAGGGCGCGTGGCGCATTTCGATCGTGTTGGACAGAACCTTATACAGCGCGAAGAAGATCGGGATCTGCACGATAATCGGCAAACATCCCGCCGCCGGATTGACGTTGTTGCGCTGATAAAGCCCGACCAGTTCCTGCTGGAGCTTTTGCTTGTCATCCTTATATTTATGCCGCAGCTCGTACATCTCCGGCGAAACCTGCCGCAGCTTGGCGAAGGATTTATAGGAGGTGTTGGCCAGCGGGAAAACAAAGACGCGCAGGACGCAGGTAAAGATGATAATCGCGATCCCGAAATTACCCGTCAGATCGTAAAGGAAGCTGAGCGCGATAAAGAAAGGCTTGGTCAGGAAATAGAACCAGCCGAAATCGACCGCCAGATCGAAATTCGGCACATTCCATTCTTTTTCATACTGGCCGAGCAACCGGACTTTCTTCGCGCCCGCAAAGACATTGACCTTGTACGACGCTTCGGAACCGGCGGCCACTTCGCGCGGGGCGCCTGTAATATCCGTCTGATACCTGTCTTTCGTGCGCTCGTTAATCGCGGGCGACGATACGAAACGGTATTTCGCGTCTTCTTCGCCCTGCACAGCCGGCGCCAGCGCCGTCAGCCAGTATTTCGTCGTAAGGCCGATCCAGCCGCTATCGGCAGTAATGCTTTCTTCCGGCTTTTTCTTGAAATCCTTATAGTTTTTTTCAATGAGGCTTTCGCCGATATAACCGATAGGCCCTTCATGCACGGGGCCGCGATTCATCATATCCTCCGGGATGCCGTGTTCGGTCGCCAGCGCATAGGGATGCAGCACGACGCTATTGCCCGTGGGGTTCGTCACCTTGTCTTCGATGGAAAAGGCAAAATCCTCATCCACCGTAAATATTTTTTCAAAAACAAAACCCGCCCTGTTTGTGTAGATCAGCGTCACAGGCGTAGAGGGCGTCAGTTTTTGCCCCGCATCGCCTTTCAAACGCCAGACCGTATCGTCACCGGGCAAGCCGCCCGCAAATTCCTTGCTGCCGATCCAGCCCGTTTCAACGTAACGCGGCGAAGCCGTCCGCGCGGGTGAGAGGACATCGACGCGGTCTTTCTTTTCAATCGTCTTGTAATAATCCTTCAAACGCACATCGTCGAGGCGGCCGCCTTTGAGGTTGATGGAGCCGGTCAGGGTCGGCGTTTCAATCAAGACGCGCCCTGTTTCCGCGATGATCTCGTCGCGCGGCTTGACGATGGCCGTATCGAGTATTTCCGCGGGCGCCGATGCCTCGACCGCGGCGCGTATTTGCGCCGCTTGCTGGGCCGCGGCGCGCATGGCTTCGGCTTGCGGGCGGGCGATAAAATGATCATAGCCAAGCCACATCACGACCGAAAGCGCCGCGAAAATCAGCAAATTTCGTATGTCGCTCGGATGCATCTGATCACGGTTTTGCATTGTGTTTTTCTTTCTTCCTCGATGATGGCCGTTTATAGCCGATGAGTTCCGCCCAATCAACCGCGTCCGGTACGGGGTCATGGTAAGATCCGCGGTGCCATGGATGGCATTTCAGCAAGCGTTTTACCGCCATGATTCCGCCCTTCAAGGCCCCGAACCTATCGACCGCGCCTGCGGCATAGGCGGAACAGGTCGGATGGAAACGGCAATTCGGCCCCAAAAGCGGCGACACCAGATAGCTGTAACCGCGTATCAGGGCTTTCAACGCGGCTTTCGGGATGTCACGCGGCTTCATTGGTTTCATTCGCGCAGGCCAGCTTTCTCATGCACCAGCGCAAATCCCTTTTCAGTTCCGCATAGGGAAGCGTTGCCGTATCGCGGCGGCCTATCAGCACATAATCCATGCCCCGCTTTGAATAATGCGGCAGGACATCGGCGGAGGCGGCCCTTAAGCGGCGCTTCATCCGGTTGCGGCCGACGGCGGTTTTTTCAAGCTTCTTGGTAACGGTAATGCCTACGCGGACGGCATTTGTTTCATTGGGCATGACAAGCACGATCATGGTTTTGGAAACCCATTTCCGCCCATGCTGGTTAAGCGCCAAAAAGTTGGAGCGCTTTAACAGGCGCTCCAACTTTTCCAAATCCTTTTTTGTCGCTTTCATGGGCGGCCTCTATGAAGAGGGTTATGACCCCTGATGCTGGCTTAGGCGCTCAGGCGCTTGCGGCCTTTCGCGCGGCGGCGGGCAAGAACCCTGCGGCCATCCGCTGTTTCCATGCGGGCGCGGAAACCGTGACGGCGCTTGCGAACGAGCTGCGATGGCTGAAATGTACGTTTCATGATAAACCTTTATATCTTCCAAGCTTTTGAATGAATTCTGCGGCCCTTTTAACGCGGAAATCCGCGTCTGTCAATTTTTCTTGCGATCCTTTTGCAAGCCAGCCATAGTAAGAACCATACAGGCTTGATTTTTCAGGCACTTAATTGGCTAATTCTAGGGCTGAAACCGCATATGTACATAGATAATGACTGGATTCCCGTTGAAGGCGAAGAGCTGGCCGGCTTTTTGGAGCAAGTCGATCCCATCGGCGGAAAATACAAGGTTTCGACGGCGACGACGCAGGTTCAATACCGGATGCTTCCTTTTTACGACCAGGTTGCGATGATCCGGGTCAAAGACCCCGCCTGGACGCCCGCGAATCTTTATATCTATTACCTGACCGATCAGGGGAATCTTTACTGGCTGAACGGCACCTCCCCGCCGATCCATGAGGTCAACGCCAAGGCCCCCGTCAAGATAACAGATGATAACGTGTTGGAATATTTGCGTTTTTTCTGCTTTTTCGTGCGCGGGGAAGAAGGCCCGTTCCTGATTGCCGAAAGCATGGACGACCCCTATTTGCCGCAAAACCCGGATGATCGCACCCGCTCCGTCATCGAAGGCACCGTCCGCCCCGCCTCTTATGAAGGCAAGAACGACAAGGGATTTTACCTTTGCGACGCGGTGGTGTTTTATTCCAACGCCATGTTCATCGCCAATTTCGCGGTTCAACCCACGGGCATGATTGAAATGCTGGATGACGAGCCGATTGCCGCGGATCTGGCCGTGCGCGTGGATGCGCCTGTATCCTAAGCGCCTGAAAACAAACGAAATTATGTTAAAAAACCCCGCCATTACCGGGGCTTTTTCGTATAAATTTTTATTCCGCCGGAACGCTATGCTATACTTTTATATAGATAACGGTTTAGGTCGGGGATATGTATAAACTAATTGGAAAATATGGATTTTTCACTGCGGCTTTGGGATTGGCGGCGATAGCGATCGCCGATCCGGCCTTTGCCGCCGCCATGTCGAGCCACCCCGTACCCGCGACAGGCGCCGAATGCGCCGAAGACACGCTGGGCGGCATGATTTGTAATGCTATCAACAGCACCTCGACCCTTCCGGGTCTTATCACCGGTTTTTCCTATATGGCGGGGCTTGTTTTCGGTTTCATGGGAATCATGAAATTGAAGCAGCATGTCGAGAATCCCGGCAATGTCGAGATCTGGGATCCGATTAAACGGTTTGTCGCGGGCGGCGGCTTTTTCGCCCTGCCCTTCGTTGCCGATGTCGTGCGCAAAACGGTGGAAGGCGGCAACGCGACCTTTACCAGCGGCACAGGTTTTTCCGGCAAATCCACCGGCGTCGGGCTGGACGCGCTGATCGTCAATTTGATGAAGGATATTATGGAGCCGACCATCTGGCTCATCGGCTGGGGCGGCTGGATCGTCGGGCTTATCTTCGTCTTTATCGGCATCTCGCGCCTGATGCAGACCGAACAGCAAGGCCCGCGCGGCCCGACGGGGATCGGCACGATCACGACCTTCCTGATTGCGGGCGCGCTTTTCTCGCTGAACTCGATCATCAGCTACCTGAACACGAGTATTTTCGGCAACAGCGTCATCAAGACCAAGGGCGTCCTCGCCTATACGGACGGGCTGGGCGGGGCAGAGGCGCATGTCCATGCGGTTATTTCGGCCATCATCGCCTTCTCCTTCGTCCTCGGCTGGATCAGCGTCGTGCGCGGCCTGTTCATCATCCGCGGCGTATCCGAAGGAAACTCCCAGGCTTCGATGATGGCGGCGGTGACGCATCTTGTCGGCGGTGCGCTCGCCATCAATCTCGGCGGCGTCATCATGGCGGTTCAAAATACGCTCGGCATCACGAAATACGGGATTACATTCTAGGAAGCCGCCTAGGAAGCCACACGGAAATAAGCGCACCGGCAAGCCACGCCGCTTGCAGTACGGGCTTATCCCGCTGCTAAAGAAAACCTGAAAAGGGCCGTTTCAAGGCCCTTTTTTGTGTTTTCACATTCCCGCTATGCAAGGCTCTATACGCGCCAATTTATAGCGCGTCCGCGCCTGTTTCGCCGGTGCGGATGCGGACAACATGGGTCAAATCATAGACAAAGATTTTGCCGTCGCCGATACGGCCCGTTCCGGCGGCCTTCTGGATAGCGGCAATCGCCTTCTTTTCCAGCTTGGCGGGGATGGCCACTTCTATTTTGACCTTGGGTAGGAAATTCACCGAATATTCCTCGCCGCGGTAAATTTCCGTCCGGCCCTTTTGGCGGCCATATCCCTTTACGTCCGTGGCGGTCAGCCCCTCTATTCCAAGGGATGTCAGCGCCTCGCGCACATCGTCGAGTTTGAACGGCTTGATAATTGCCATGACCATCTTCATAGGCGGGCGCTCCTTCCCTTGTGTAAGCTTGTGTAAGGCTGTTTACAGGGCTATATGATTAACTGGTTTCAAAAGGAAGTAAAGCCGCCATGACCGCCCGTAAAACAGCATCGCCGCCGCCGCGCAAAATGGACGCGGACGTCATCGTCGTCGGCGGCGGGGCGGCTGGATGCACCATGGCGGGGCTGCTCGCAAAACATGGCGTTTCGGTCATTTGCCTTGACGCGGACGACCCGCAAAAAGCCATGCGGGCGGATTTTGACGGGCGCACCATGGCGATTTCCTTCGGCTCCCGCCGCGTTATCGAAGAGGCCGGAGCGTGGGACGCGCTGGAGGCCGCGGCCTGCCCCATCGAGGATATCAAGATCACCGAAAACGGATCGGACACGCTGCTTGAATTTCTGGCGCAGGATGTGGACGAGGAGGCTTTCGGCTGGATCGTCGAATTCCGCAATCTGCGCAAAAGCCTTTTTGAAACCCTCGCCCGCCAAAAGAACGCGCGCCATATCGCCCCCGCCCGCGTGAGCGGGTACGAACTCCACGGCGATGCGGCCTGCGCCGTTCTCGAAGACGGCACGAAGCTCCATGCGCGGCTTGTTATCGGCGCGGACGGGAAAAATTCGATGACGCGGGAATGGATGGGGATCGGCACGCGCGGCAAATCCTACCGCCAGCGCGGAATCGTCTGTATCGTCCGCCATGAAAACCCGCATAACAATATCGCCGTCGAAGATTTCCGCGGCGACGGGCCGTTCGCGATCCTGCCGATGACGGATGATGAACAGGGCAATCACCGTTCCTCCATCGTCTGGACGGAGCATGAAGGCACGCAAAAATCCATCACCTTATGGGATGAAAATAGTTTTAATGCCGCGCTCAATGAACGCTTTCCGTCTTTTTACGGCGCGGTTCAATGCGCCGGCCCGCGCTTTTCCTATCCGCTTGGGCTAAAGCACGCCTATGCCTATACGGGGCCGCGCATGGCGCTGATTGCCGATGCCGCCCACGCCATCCATCCTATCGCGGGACAGGGGCTTAATCTCGGCCTGCGCGATGTCGCCGAACTGGCGCAGCTTATCATCCGCGCCCATAAAAACGGCGGGGATGCCGGAAGCCACGATCTCCTCGAAGCCTATGAACGCGCGCGGCGAACCGACAATATGGTGATGGCGGGCGCGACCGATACGCTGAACGCGCTTTTTTCAAACAACAGGCGCGGCATCGGTTTCTTGCGGCGGGCTGGCTTGCGCGCCGTCCAGCGCTTTCATCCGGCGCGGCAGTTTTTCATGCGGCAAGCCATGGGGGCCAGCGGACTGCTCCCCGACCTTATCAAAACAGGCAGGATTCTTTAACGGGGCAGGAGCTTGTTTTCCCAATTGGGCGGCAGGACGCGGTACGGGTCGCTCGCCATGATGACGGGGAGGATGCGGTTGAAGGCTTCCACCTTGGCCGGCTCGACCGGGCGGCGGTTGCGCGCCACTTGCGTCAGCTTCATCCCCATCGCCTCGTCGGGGCCGAAAGTGCATTCAATCATTTCCAGCTTGAATTCCCCGAACGCGTCCGTGTTGGTGAAATAAATCCGCACCGCCGTATAAGAGCCTTCATAATCCGTATGCTGGATCGTCTGCGGGTAATCGACGTTCATTTCAAGGAACACGGAACAGATTCCATAGGCCATCGATCCCCTTGCGGGCTGGCATGAAAACATCATCAGAACCAGCAAAAGACACGCAAGCGCCGCGCCGCCGTAAAGAATTTGCTTTTTCTTCCGCGCATCGAGCGGCGTTCCTTCCGCGGCCTGTTTCGACAGGGCGGCATCAAGGGATATGTCGGCGGAAGAAGGTTCGGCGCCCTGCGCCGCCTCCGCCGCCGCTGTGCCTTCCGCCGCGGCTTCCGGTACGGCGGGTGCATCCGGTGCGGGAGGCGGGGCCGATGACGCGGCAGGCGGCGCGCCGGAAACACCTTCCGGCAGGGCGGGATTTGTTTGCGCGCTTACCGCGGCTACCTCTTGCCCTTGCCCCTGCCCTGTTCCAAGAGGGTTTTGCGCGTCCTTGCCGCCGGGTTTTTCGTCATTCATATCGGCCATGCTTCTCCCCCTGCCCTATTCATTCTGGGGAGGCTTGTTCTTTTTTTGCTGCTCTTGCTGCTGCACCATTTCGGGCGTCTTGTTCAGCTTGGTGGAGCTTGCCTCGATCAGTTCTTCGGAAATCTGCTCGATGACCTGCGACAGGGCGGCGGAGCGTATCTCGCCGCGTTCGGCCAGCATCATCACGCGGCGCTTGATCTCGCTGCGCGCCGAGCCGCCGGGGAAGTTGACGGCTAGCATTTGCCGCGCGCGGCTCGCGCCGAGCCGTTGATAGAGCCGGTTACGGATGGCGACGTCTTCCGCCGATGTCGAAAGCGCCCACAGCTCGATCGGCCCCAGCGTATTCAAAAGATGCTGTTCATACTTGCCTTCGACCGTTCCGAGGACGAGGAGCGCCGGCGCCCCGCCCGCCCGCGGGCCGGTCAGTTTATAGCGGATGATGTTGCGCGCCGTTTGCGACAGGCCGAACCGTTCGCGGATATTATCCACCGCCTGATCCGAAATGGCCGCGCCCAGAATCCACACGCCCGTCGCCAGATCCACCATGTCGTTGTCGAAGTCGTCGAGTAACTGTGACGACAGCGCAATCTGCACCCCGCGTTTACGCCCCTCGCGCACGTCGCGCACGACCTGCGCCCGTACGGAATTGGATTTCGACGTCCTGTGGAATTCGTCATAGCAAAGCCGCTTCGGCGTTTCGATGATGTTCTGGAGCCGCATCTCGTGATAGAGGCGGTATTTTTCCGGCATATGCTCGACCATCTCCAGCCCGACCCACCAGCTGCGCACCAACACGTGGCGGGCAAGCATATACATGATAGAGGTCTGGCGATCCGCCGTATCGTCCCCTTGCGGCGACACATCCATCAAGTCGAGCGAACAGACCCGCGCGTCCGACACGTCGAACCGCGTGACGCCGGAAAGGATCGGGAATTCGCGGATGGAAGACGTCACCATCCGCTCGAACGCGTTGATGACCGTTTCCGCCGTCATGCCGACGGAGGTTTCTTCCAGAAGCGCGCGGATTTGCGGACGGCGCGAGGCCGTGATCGCATCGGCCAGCGTCGGCACCGCATAGCGCTGCGCCAAAATGGCGATATGGTTTTCACCGAGATCGAACATCCGGTCGACGACGTCCCACCAATAGGGATCGGCGGGGAGGTGCAATTTATGTTTCGCGATCGCCTCGTCGATTTCCGGATCGAGGCGCGGCAGATAGGGGCGCGGCTCCGCGTTCGCCGCCATATCGTCCCGCCAGCGGAACATTTCATCGACGACAAGGCCCGCGAGCTGCTGGATGCCGTCATAGGGGCGTTCCTGCCCCGGCGGCGTGCAAAGAAGCGTCATCAGTTCGACAAGATAGCTGCGCTCGTCCAGCATCGGGTAGCGGCAGCCGAGCTGCGTATCAAACGGGTTCACCGCATATTGCTGCGTCATCTGCATGCGGTAGGACGCGGCCTGATGCTGCTTCGCTTCGGGGAGCGCTTCCTTGATAAGCGAGATCATCCCGGACGAAGACGGGCCGATATCGATGATGGCGACATAGGGCAATTCCGACAGGCCCGGCGTCAGGCAGCACGCCATGTTGGTCGAGTTCAGCAAAACCGATTTACCCGCGCCCGGCTGGGCGAAGATCAAATCGAACCATGTCGTCGTGACGTTGGTTCCCGTCTGGTACGGCCAGACCTTGCCGTCCGGCGTGCGGAACAGCATCGCGCCTTTTTCAAAGGGCGAGCTTGGCCGCTGCCACGGCATCAGCTTCATGACCTCGAACATCGGCGCGATGGCCGCGGGCGCGGTTCCGGCGCAATGGATGCCGAGCGCCGAAGACATGACGCAATCAAGCGGATCGCCGGAAAATTCCGACACCTGGCAATAGCCCCATGATTCAACCGACTGGGTAAGGTTCGCGAGCCTGTCCTGCAACAGCCTTAGATTGTCCCGCGGCGCCCATGTCGCGAGCGAAATGCGCATGCGGACGACAGGCTCCTTGCGCGCCATGCGCTCAAGCCCTTCGAGCGAGAATTTTATCTGTTTGTTGACGGCGTTCGTCACGCCGAGAATGGTCGCGGCAAAGGCGCGGAACTGCGTCGCGTAAACGCCGCCGCCTTCGAGAAGGAAGGAAATCCTGTACGGAACTTTCGCCTCGAACAAACGGTTGAGCAGCATCGGGAAGGGCGAAGGATCCATCGGCGCAAGCGTCATATCGACGCCCGCCCAGATAAGATCGCCGATCCGCACGATCGATTCATTCAAGATGTAACAATCGGCGAGCGCCAATTGCTGACTCAGCGTCGGCCAGACGATATCGGACAGATCGCCGCGCGACGCGGGCGCGCGGGGCGGGATGGGATCGCCCGGCAGGCAGGGTTTCCAGTCCTCATGCGCCTTGGTCGGATAAAGGTTGTTTTTGATCGTCCGCAGCGCGTCATGCACCTTCATGGTTTCGGCGCGGATACCAAGCTCGTCAAGGGAAGATACGACCGATGCGATATAACTCCTGTGGCGGGTGCGGAGCGCGTCGAGCGCGGCCAGCGGGTTTTGCGCATAACCGGCCTTGACCCATTTCTTTTCCCGCGCGTCGGCGCTCGCCCTCTTCAACTCGTTCTTCGTCAGGACGGACGGGCGCGTCCACAGGACGTAATAGCATTCTTCATAGGACAAATAGCGCGAGAGGTGGCGCACACGTTCGTCGAAAACATCCTGCACCTCAAGCCCGATCGATTCCGCCGTCATGCGCGACGGGCGCAAAACGTCTTCCAGATGCCGTTCGATCCGGTGCGGATCGCGCACGAAATAAACCTGGAGCGCGTGGCCCTGCCGGTCGAAGCGCGAGCCGATTTTGATGGTCGCGCCCTCGACCAGGAATTGATATTCCTCTTCCCCGATAATCTGGCGCGACCCGTCAACGCGGACATAAGTCACCAGCGAGCCGTCGGCAGCCGCCAGCGTGACTTCATCGTCCGCTGTTTCGAGGCGCACATAGCTTTCCAGCGAATATTTCATCGACTTCTGGAAAGGGGCCATTATTTTATACAAAAAACGCATGGGCAGGCTTTACAGGCTCTTCATCAATCTTGCGCCTTAAAGGTATTATACTATGCTTCAGGAATATAGAGGAATCTTGGTTCGCGCGGGTTCACGCGGGATAAAAGCCGCACCGTAAAGGACGCAAATCAAAAGGGCCGGATGCGAACGCCGTTCAGGCGGCCTCTTTTACTTTTGCATAAAGAGTTTTCCAGTTGCTTGGAAGAATCCCTGCGAACGGCCCGTCTTTCGAGCGCCAATAGGCCAGGATTTGCGGGAACTGGTTGAATTTCAATTCGCCCTCGCTGACATTGCGGCGATCGAGCGGGAAGAGCCGCACCCCGTCCAGTTTTTCGGCGCGCATCGCGTAATGTTTCGGCCCCAGAAAGTCGCGGAACACCATGGCGAGGAAGAACGGGTCGTCGGTGGAAAGCCGCGTTTTGGCGTCTTCGCGGCGCGCCATAATGGCTTCGAGCGCGGCGCGGGCGGCGTCCGCCATCGTGCCTTGCGAAATACGGGCGACATAGATCGCGCGGGCGATATGGTTCAATTCCGCCTGTTCGATTTCGGGAAGCCAGACAAGCACGCCGGAATTCATCTGGCTCGCTTTTTCCAAATCGAAACATTGCTGGCAATAGATGCAAGAGGTCACAAGATTTTCCGCGCGCAGGTCGGCGGGATTGCCGTTCAGCGCGTGGACGTCCTGATATTTCATGGAATGAAAGCCGCAAAAGCGGCAGGTATTATTGTCCCGCTCCAAGATCTTCGGCTTAATCTCGGCAAGTTGCTGGGCTGTCTGCTCTGCGCGTTGGGCATTGCCCGCGCTGCGGACAATGCCCAAGGTAATCGGGAGAAGTTTCATTACCCTGTCCGTTACTGGACGTCGAGTTTAAGCGCTTTAACTTTCGGCGCCTCGACCAGCGTTCCGTCCTGGCCGATCGTATTACGCATCGCCTCATAAACGATCGGAAGCGCGAAAAGTCCGCCGCCTGCCGCAAGACGCACCGCGCCTTCCTGCAATTTCGCAGAACCCGGATTTTCAACGTGATCCTTGATCTTCAGGATACCGAGAACGCCCAGCAAAATCCCCATCATATAGGACACGCCGGAAATAAGACCCGGAATGCCCGAAATAGAGCTTTCCATGTTATCGACGATCTTGTTGAAGTTGTTGCCGGCGAACGCGCTTTCAACACCCGATACAAGACCGATAAACATGGCGGCGCTCCCCGCCATCATTTTTGTTTTTATTGTTGCCTTCATTGCTGCTCTCCTCTAACGCAAATAAAGCTTACTGGACGTCGAGTTTAAGCGCTTTAACCTTCGGCGCCTCGACCAGCGTTCCGTCCTGACCGATCGTGTTGCGCATCGCTTCATAAACGATCGGAAGCGCGAAAAGTCCGCCGCCTGCCGCAAGACGCACCGCGCCTTCCTGCAATTTCGCAGAACCCGGATTTTCAACGTGATCCTTGATCTTCAGGATACCGAGAACACCCAGCAAAATCCCCATCATATAGGATACGCCGGAAATAAGACCCGGAATGCCCGAAATAGAGCTTTCCATGTTATCGACGATCTTGTTGAAGTTGTTGCCTGCGAACGCACTTTCAACACCCGATACAAGACCGATAAACATGGCGGCGCTCCCCGCCATCATTTTTGCTTTCATTGTTGCCTTCATTTTAAACTTCTCCTCGTTCAATTTGCCTCATCTGTTTTCCAAAGGCCGGAAGAACCGTTCCGGCGCCGGAAGAAAGAATTCCGATCCGCATTGTGCCATCTGTTGACCATTATACAAAATCAAAATTCTTTTTGCGAATTTGAAAAAGACAGAATTTTCAACGTCTTTGCCCCTTATAAACCGGAGCCTGTCACTTTTTCAAAACCCGATAATTCCATTAGAACATATTTTGGACAAATAAGGCAACTTTATGTTCGCTATTATTGAAAATAATTGCTAGCCACTTGTTTTAATTACATATAAATTTAAGCAGGCACGGCCTAATTGTGACAAACATAACTGAAATATGGCAAAAATGTGTCAAATAGCCCAGTTCAAGGGATAAAAGCCGGCGCAAAAGATCCCGCGGCCACTCTAACCGGAAAAGCCGCCATTCTTACAGATAAAAGCAGGATTATTGCTCGATACGGCCCTGTGCGCCAACCACCGTCCAACGGCCATTCTGATAGGTAATGGCCGTAATCCGCCCGATGCCCGGAAGGGTCTGGCCGACCTCGACTCCTTGCATATCGCGTGATCCGGCGCGCGATACCCATGCGCGGCCCGGCTGGGCGGCGCGCAATTCCCAGCGCCCGGGCGCGGCGGAAGCGGCTGTTGTTTGGCGGCGCGGCTGCGATGATGCCGCCGCACCGGATGCGCCGGAAGATTTTGCCGAAGAGGCGCTTTGCGAAGAGGCGGCGGGCTTATCCGCCCCCGAAGAAGCGTTTTCAGGCGCGCGCGATGGCTGTTTCTTTGCGGCGGGCGGCGCGCTGGGCTGGGTTTTTGGCGGCGGGGCTTCCGCCCGGGTCTGTTGCCGCGGCGCGGGGGCTGTTGCCGCGGCGGCTACGGGCCGTTTTTTCAAATCACCGACATCTTTTTGAAGCGCCGTAATGGTTTTTTCCATACGCTCCATAGTATGGGTGCGCGCATCGCGCTCCGCGCCCAGTTCCTTTTCAAAACTTTCCATGCGGCCCGTTATCCGCTCCATCTGGGTGGAAAGCGTTTCAAGCGCCTTTGTATTGGCCTTCAAGGCTTCTTCAGAGATAGAAGGTGCGGCGGATGGCGCGGGCTGGATATTTTGCGCGATCTGCGACGGCGCGGCAGGGGCAGGGGCAGGAATGGATGGGGCCGCCTCCCCTTGCGCTTGCGGCGGCACATGCGGCGGCGCTTGCATTTCGGGCGCGGCTTTTTCCGGCAAAGGGATTTGCCCGGCGGCGATATCCGTTTCCGGCATATCCGCTACAGGGGTTACATCCGGCACGGCGGCGTCCGGCGCTTCTTCCACTTTTTTCTTCTGCTCGCGGTTGGCGATGGCTTGCTGGAGGATATCATGGGCGCTGACCGGCGGCGCGGCTTCCGTGCCGGCGATATCTATATCTTCCGTCTGCGGTACGCCCTCTTCGGGGCCGCGCGGCAGGCCCGCATACATATCGTCCGGCAAGGGCAGCAAAGGCTCGTCCAGCGCGCCGACTTCGGTATCGTCATGGGAAAGCGGCACAGGCTGCGGCGGCGTTCCATCGCCAAGACCGTCACCAAGTAAAGAAGGATTCGTTAAAAACCCGTCCTGTCCGGATTGTGTTTGCGCCGTCTGTTCGCCGGAATCCTCTTCGGTCTTTTCACCGAAAAGCGTACGATCCATGACGCCTGTGATATTGAGCATGGACTGAAAGAAATTCCCGCCGCCCGCGCGCATCTCGGCTGATTTATTCATCACCGTCATGGCCATCACGCCGCCGCCGACGACGACAGCGCCGATAATCACGATCGTGTTAAAGCTGAGGCCCTTTTTCTTGCCGGCCGTATAAAGACTGGGATCGGCGCCGTCCCCATAGGACTCGTCCCATTCCTCATCTTCGCCATATTCCTCGTCGCCAAATTCTTCATCCTCGGCGAAATCGTCCATATAGGCGCTTTCGTCGAAGGCTTCATTGTCGAAATCTTCGTCGCCGAGCGTGTTTTCATCAAACACCTCGTCTTCAAATTCGCCGTCATGATCGTCGGAATGGTTGCTGGCCATTTGCTCTTAATCGCTTCTATCTAACGCGTTTATCCATCAACGCCCTGCAATACATAGGTAATTTATTAGCGATATGCAAGGCTGGTATCCGTTACAGGCGCTACAAAGAGGATGCCGAGAGGCGTTCCGGCGGCCACCCTGAACATCGGGCGGGTGCGCGAAGCCTCCTCGTTCAAGATATTGCCCAAAGCCTGTCCCGCCGCGCCTATTCCGCTCGCGACTTCTTGCCGGCTGTTCTTGTCGGATGTCGATTCAGACACGGTATCGCCGCCGATGATAATCGTCGTCGTGCCGGATTCCGACACTGCATCGGCAAAACCCGTCACGAATTCCGCCGCCATGGGAAGGATAATGCGCTTGAGGTAACGGCGGTCGATCTCCGTAATCACGCCCGGAAGCGTGGTTTGCGGATCGATGGCAACCGCTTGAATCGGATAGTTAATTCCGTCAATCACCACCATTGTAAAGTTCAGGACGAGATATTCGTCCGTCGCCTGGAACGCGCCGAGCGCCCTTGCGCCGCGCAGCGGGCCGGAGACGATCTGCGCCATGACGGGGCCGGGCGCATCCGTGTTTGCCTCGATCAAAAGCTGCGCATATTCAATCGTACCCGCGGGCAGGACGATATTTTCCACCTGATCGTCCAGCGCCTGACGGGCGTTATAGGCCAGCGCTTCCTGCTGCTGGAGCCGCTCGGCACGCTTGCGCTCGCTTTCCTCAAGGAAGCTGGTGCTGGTAATGCGCTTATGCTGCGTCGCCGGAATCGGCTGGGTCTGCAAAACGGCCTGAAGCTGGGAAACCATTGATTGCGACAAGGCATTGATGGCGGGCGTGCGCGTATCCACCGGCGGCGGGGCGGTTGCCGGATCGGGCTGGGCCTGCTGGATCAATTGCTGCTGGCGCACGCGCTCTTCCTGCATCCGCCGCCAACGCTCAAGCGGGTCTTCACCGCTTTCCTCCTCAATCGGCAAGGGCAGCGCGCCTTTGGGGCTTTCAACCGGCAAGGGCAGGGCAGAGCCGCCCGTCCGCGTCGCCTGTTCAACGGTTTCGATATTGCGATCCTCGATAGCCTGGCGCATGGTTTCGGAAATCTCGCTGCTGCCGGGGGCCTCGTTCACGTCGCGCGGGCCGGAAAGCTGGGAAACGGGCAGCCTGTCCTTGCTGCCGCCGAACAGGATGATCCCGCCGACGATGATGGCAAAACCGGCAAGGATGACGCCGATCTTGACCATCGGGTTGTTGCGCCACAGATCGCCCAGCGTGCCTTTTTTGTTAAAATCGTCAAAGCCGCCATCGTCGTCAAACGTATCGACGTCGAGATCGTCATCCAGATCGATATCGTCATTATCACTCATCGAGCAAATCCTCTTTTTCCTTCAGAACGGCGCGCATGAATTCACCGCCGTCGGAGAGCAGCAAGACAGGCGCGTTGGAGAGCGCATAGACATTCATCCCGTCCGCCGATGAAACCGAACTCTGCCACGCGGGGGACAATAACGTAAGGGGCGTGCGCACATAGGTGGTGCCGCCCATGCTATAGGCCGTCGTCCGCCCGTCAACGCCGACGACCGTCAGCCGCGCCGCGCCGGACGGTGCGACCCCGTCGAGGATGGAGGTCAGCTCCGAGCTTCCCGCAACCATGGATTTCCCGCCCTGCATCAATGGCGCGTTGGCGAAGGGGCCGTATTCGGGGATGCGCGCATCGACGCGGTACTGGACGACGTCGCGGCCCGTTTCAAGCGTCATCGTCAAAGGTGTTTTCAACGTCAAAAGGCGGATCACGATATTCCCGCGCGCAAAATGGCTCATCGGCGTGATGCGGATGATATGGCCGCCCTCTTCCGGCTCGACGACCTCGTAATCGCCGGCCCATGTCACATCCTGCACCGGCCACGGCGCGCCCGTCGCGTCGAGGATGTTCAGCGTCGTCACATTGCCGACCGCCGTTTTGATGGAAGGGGGCATCGTCCCCGGATCGAGCGATACGTTCTGGACGCTGACTTCCGGCGTCGGCAATTTATAAGGCGGGTTGGTTGCGGCGGCCTGCGTTTCGTCATAGCGGCGGATGGCGCGCTGGATTTGCTCCGGTGAAAGCGGGAACATGCCGGTGATGGCGGCGTCAAAGGCTTCGGTGCGGATCTGCTCCTGAAGCTCTTCATTGCTCAATGTCATCAGATCCCCGTCAATGGGCATCACGGTATTGTCGGTTCCAAGGCCGAAATCGCCTTCCAGCCGCACTTGCGTCTGGCGCTGAACCTGCGGGAGCGCGTCGCCGCCCGCGCCCTGATTTTGCGCGGACATGGCGTTGGAGCGCTGGGTATATTGCTCAAGGATATCCGGCATGGCGGGCGCACTGGCCGCATCCCGTTCCGCCGCCGCCGCGGCCGCATCCTCGACGGGGTTCGGAACGCCGCCCCGCGCATCCGTCCCCATCGCCGTCGCAGGGACAAGGCGGCGCTCTTCCGGCGGGGCCGGGGCGTCGGCGGCTTCTTGCTGCTGGACGGCTTGCGCGGCCTGTGCATTTTCGGACGGGGTGTTGATGATCTGGCCGGAGCCGCCCATAATATCCTGCGGCTGCCCGTTATCGTCCGGAAAGGCGGACGGAACCTGTTCTTCGGCATAAGCCTGCGGCAATTGCTGGCCGCCATCCTGCGCCGCGGCGGGCAAAGGCAAAAACGCCGCGCCCAAAAGCAAGGAAGCGGCACAGCCGGTTTCAAGCAACCGGCCACGGGAGATGGACAATGATGGTTTAAGCGTCATAAGCGTGTTGCCAACCTTAAGAAATTACCGAATCCGCGTCACAGAATAGCGGGTAGAAAATAAAATGTCATCTTTGGGCCTGCCCCCTTAACCCGGCACCGCGATCCATTGGGCGATCCCGACCCCGTTCGGGCTTTCAAGCCGCGGAACCCGGACGATCACAAGCGTGATAATCCAGTTGTCGGAACGGCTGCGGGAGCCGGATACATAGGTAAGGAGCAAGGGGATCTGGACGACCCATTGATATTGCGAACCGGCGACGCCTTCGGATTTCAAGATCGGCGCGCCGCGCGGGACGGCGGTCACTTCCTGCGTGTTGGCCTCGACGGATTCGATAATGCGGGCCTGCTGGAGCGCCGTAGAAAAGCTTTCCCACCCCGCCCGCGTGAAGTGGCGGGAGGATTCCTGCAAATTCCGGCGGTAATTGCTAAAGGAGAAAGACATGGTTTCGGACGTCGCCTGCGCCACCCATGAAAGCAGGGCGGGCGTCGAAAGGTTCGGCTGGGTCAGCGGCACCATCGGGATCAGGCGGCCATCCTCGGTCGTCGCGAAATAGCGGTTTTCCGGCTGGTGGACATGGATAATAAAGAACATCGCGCCGATAAGGCCGAAGATGATGAAACACTGGATCACCGCCACGCGCAGGGCGAGCCTGTAGCCGTCGCGGTAAAATTCGTTGCGCACGACCACGCGGCCAAGGCCGGACGTGTCCATGGCTTCGGGCTTCGTCGCCGCCAGTTTCGGCGGGCGGCCGGACGCCGCCGCCCGTCCGCCGGGGCGGGCATTGCGCGGATTTGCGGGTTTTTCTAACGGTGCGTCGGCCATGTTTTTCTAATCGGGTGAATATGCGCGGTAAGTTTCGATAATATAATTCCAACGGATCCGTTTCTCATTAAAAAAACGGATCGCCTACTATTGGAACATATTCAAGGACAAAGAACAATTTCCCTCTTTGCATTTGTCCCCCCTGTAATTCAAAATCGATCCGGAATCCTCACCTTCGGGGGCGACAAATGTGCGTTTTGGTTTTAAACTATGATAGAATTTTGATAGCGTTGGAAAAATAACGGTTTTCCAGTGCCTTATATTTAGGCCGTTTCGCGGCGCTATCTTGAATAAACGGCAGGGGCAGAGCCATTCCGGGGGAAAAGGGACGAGTATCACGGTGAGAATATCCTGGGTCAGACATAAAACGACCACGCTGGGCCTGATACTGGCTGTGCTGGCAGGGGCGGGCTTTTCCATTACGGCCCCCGCCGCCGCCCAGCAGCAGCCCTCCCTGCCCACTTCGCTGCCAACATCCCTTCCCACATCCCTGCCGACAGGCGGAACGCAGGCCCTTCCGATCCCCGCCGATGTTTCAAGCGCGATAAATCAGGGGCTTTCCGTCCTCCCCGCCCTCAATTCGCTGACCAATGCGGGCGACGTCGCGGGCCTGCTGAACAATCCGGCCGTCAAGAATATCCTGAACGGTTTCGGCGATCTGGGAAAACAGGCGCAGGTTCTGGATGGAATCCTGAAAGGTGCGCTTGACCCCAGCAAGGCGCTCCAGATCGCGGCGGGCGGCGGGGCGGCAATGATCGCCAACGCCATTCAGGGCGCGGCGCCGGAACTTGCCTCCGTCCTGCAAAGCGGCATTCAGGGCGGCGTGCAGGGCCTCGTGCAAAGCGCGGCAAGCCAGATAGCAAACGGCCTCGGCGGCGCGGCGGGCGGGGCTTTGGGCGCCGCCATGAACTCACTGACCGGCGGGACGGGTGGCGGTGGAAGCGGCGGCGAAGAGGCCGGAACCGGTGTGAACACTCAGCCCCCGAATATTGGGAGCTGTGCGGCCCAATGCGGAAAAGAATGCGAAAGATGCCGCATCGACATCCCCAACCATTACGGCGAGGTGCGGGCCGCGATTTCCAGCGAGTTCAAGCAGCACCGCTCATGGTTCGTCAATACTTTCTGGCTGGAAAACATCCTGCCCGCCCTGATGCTGATGGCCGATCAACTGACCGCCGCCGGAATCCACCAGATTTCCATGATCGGCGCGATGTTCGACGCCAAGCACCAGCTTGAAACGCAGCGCCTCTTTCAGGAAATGACCGCACAGGCCCATAAGGATTACCATCCAAGCGAAGGCATGTGTACGTTCGGTACGACCGTACGCTCTCTGGCCGCATCCGAGCGCAAGGCCGATCTCACCCAGACCGCTTTTGCCGCAAGGATGATGCAGCGCCAGACATTGTCCGGCGATTCTATCGGCGTTGACGCCCGTTCGTCGGATCTGTCGTCGCGGCTCCGTTTTTTCAGGGAAGTTTATTGCGAAAAAACAGACAATGCCAACGGACTGAAAGATCTCTGCACCGGATCGGGCGATGCGGAAAGACGCAATATAGATGTCGATTACACGCGTAACATCGAATCCCGCCTGACGCTCGATATCGACTTTTTAGAATCCGGGGAGGCAAAACCCGATCAGGTCGATGTCTTTTCCCTGTCCGCCAATCTGTTCGCGCATAATCTGGTGACAAGACGGCTCGCCCCCGAAGATTTCGCGACGTCGGACGGAAAGATCTTCCTTGATGTTGCGACGAAATATATGGATCTGCGCTCCGTCTTCGCAAAACGCTCGGTCGCCCAGAACTCCTTTGCCGCGATTACGGCGGAACGCGCCGCGGGCACTCCCGAATCCGCGCCTTACGTCAAGGCCCTGATGAAGGAGCTTGGCGTTTCCGACGAAGAGGAAATCAACAAGCTGCTCGGTGAAAAGCCGAGCTATTTCGCGCAGATGGAAGTGCTGACGAAAAAACTCTATCAAAGCCCGCTCTTTTATACGGAGCTTTACGACAAGCCCGTCAATATCGAAAGGAAGGGCGCCGCGCTTCAGGCCATCGCCCTGATGCAGGATCGCGACCTGTTCGACAGTTTGCTCCGCAGCGAGGTCGTCCTGTCCGTCTTGCTTGAAACCATGCTGCAAAAAGAACAGGCGAAGGTTTCATCCGCGCTCCCCACCCCGTCATCGTCAGGAGCTTCGCAATGATAAGAGTCTTTATTTTGCGCTTGATGATTATCCTGCTCGCCGGCAGCTTCAGCCTCGGCGGCGCGGCGCTTGTAGCGGTGCCGCCCGCCTATGCTTGCGATTGCAAACTATGTGCGGGATGGGTCATGGACTGCTCCGCCTCCTGCTCCTGCATCTCCGAAAAGGAAAAGACGACGACCATCAAACATCTTGAGGACGAATTTGTTTCGCACCGCGAATGGATGGTCAAAATCTTCTTCCAGAACCATATCCTGCCCGCCCTGATGCTGTTTGCCGAACAAATGACGGCGATGGCGATGCATCAGGTCGCCGCCATCGGCATGATGCTCGACGCCAAGCACCAGCTTGAAACGCAGCGCCTCTTCCAGGAAATGACCGCACAGGCCCATAAGGACTATCAGCCGAGCGAGGGCATGTGTACGTTCGGAACCAATGTCCGCTCCCTTGCCGCCTCCGACCGCAATATGGATTTGAGCGCAACGGCCATCGCCAACCGCGGGCTTCAGCGCGAGCTTCTGTCCGGCTCCACCATGGGGGGCGCGGGGACGGGCGCGGATTCCCTGTCGCGGATCAGCCAGTTCCGCAGCGTTTATTGCAGCAAGAAAGACAATGGCAACGGGCTTGCGCTTCTTTGTCCCGACGCCGACAAATATCCGGGGCGGCAGAACAAGGACATCAACTTCACGCAAACATTCGATTCGCCCCTGACGCTGAAGCTCGACTTTACGAACGAAGGCGATCCCGACCACCAGAAAGACAAGGGCAAGCAGGTTTCACCGGACGAGGAGGATCTCTTCGCCCTGTCTGCCAATCTTTACGCGCATAATCTTCCGGCGCCGATTCCGGCGACGCAGATCATGGATAACGGCGCCGTACAGGATGCGGGCGCGCTGCATTACATGAATATCCGCGCGGTTGCCGCCAAGCGTTCCGTCGCGCGGAACTCTTTCGCCTCTATCGCCGCCATGAAATCGCAAGGTGAAAAAGAAGTGCAGCCCTATCTCTATGCACTGGTCAAGGAGATGGGGATTACGGACGAGGAAGAGATCAAAAAATATCTGGGAGAGCGGCCCAGCTATTACGCGCAGATGGAAATATTGACGAAGAAACTTTATCAAAATCCCATGTTCTATACGGATCTCTATGACAAGCCCGCCAACGTCGCGCGGAAAAACGTTTCGATGCAAGCCATCGAATTGATGCAGCGGCGCGATATGTACCGAAGCTCCTTGCGGGCGGAAGCCATTCTTGCCGTCATGCTTGAAACCGCCCTGCTTGAACAGGAAGACACGATCTTCCGCGATATCGACAGCCTCACGGCCTCGGGGCAGGCCATTACCCTGCCGTCGCAATAAAGCGGGGGCGGCGCATGGCGGGGAAAAAATACATAGGCATCGCGGGGATTATAACAGGGCTGGTTTTAATCGGCGCTTACTTCGCCTATATCAAATACGATCACGACATGGCCGTCTTTACCCGCGAGGCGCCGGACATCCTCGTCACCTATGAAGGCATCGCGCCCGATCAATCCTTTACCGTTCGGCTCGGCTCGTCCCGCTTTTCCGTGGAGGGGCGGAACGGCGAACTCCGTTTAAGCGACGAACAAAAAGCCGTCTATAAACTTCCCGTCACCATCGAAGCCGCAATCACGGGGGCAAATGACCGCTTCCATGATTTCGCATGGAAAATCGACCGGCAGGGCGTGGATTACGCCATCACCGCCAGCGGCTTTTCGCCCGACGACCGGATCAGCCTCATCATGGACGGCCAGCGCGTCTATACAATCCCCTTTGACTGGAGCGGGCGGATTGAATTGCCGATCATCCTTATTCTCGACAAAGACACGAAAGCCTGCATCGAAATAAAACAGGCCGCCGCAAACGATACGGACTCCCCCATCGGCTTTTGCCACTTTATCACGGGGAGAAAAGCGGCATGAGGCATATTTGGGTGATAGCGGTTCTTTTTGCCCTCGCGTTCGGTGCCGGGGCGATGCTGCCGTCCGCATCCCGTGCCGATGCGGGCTTCAACGACCCGCCGCTTGAAGCCGGCGGGGGCGGCGAAGGCGAAAGCGGCGGCACCTGTGATTTCCAACAACTCAAAGACTCCCTTATCCAGACAGAATCATCCGGCGGCGATTGCACTTATAAAGGAACAGGGATGAGCCAATACGGAGCCGCCCGCGGTAAATACCAATTTATCGAGGGCACATGGAACCGCATGGCCAAGGGCTGCCCCAACGCCAGCCAATGCCCCCACGCGCAAATCGCCTACAACACCGCCTGCTGCGTTACGCAGGAATGCGCCATGGACAATTTATTGCTGGCCAATAAACCTGCCATTGAAAAAACGGCGACCTGTCAGAAGATTCTCGGTACAACCATCAGCAGCCCCAAAAACGGCTCCTGCACCGTTACCATGTCCGGCCTTCTCGCCGCATGGCACCTCGGCGGAAACGACGCCTGTGACGGCCCTGCAAACGGAACCTATGGCGACTGTGATGGCAAGGTCGTCAACGGCGTTTGTTCCGCGACGACGGAAGCGGACTATATTTGCCGCCATGGCGGGCTTCCCGTCCCTGACGATTGCCAGCCCAAATTCGAATCCGATCCGTCGCAAATGCCGCCGATCGGCACGCTCCAGCAGATTAGGGTGCGCGAGGGGCAAAACCAGCCGATCATTATCGGCTCCGCGGGGGGCCTGAAGGAAAACTGGGTTGCGGGGCTGATGCTGATGGCCGAGCAATTTACAACCAGCATGATTTCGCAGATACAGGCGATCGGCAAAATCCTCGATGCCAAGCATCAGCTTGAAACGCAGCGGCTCTTTCAGGAAAAGGTGGCGCAGGCGCATAAGGACTATCACCCCAGCGAGCAAATGTGCACCTTCGGGACGTTCGCGCGCGACCTTCTGGCGACAAGCACCTCCGCGGATTTGAGCAAGGCTTCAATCGCCCAGCAAATCCTCCAGCGCGAACTTGGCGCGGGCGACAGCATGGGCACCGTCCTCACCTCCGACAACCTGACCCGCATTTCGCGCTTCAGGAAACATTTCTGCAATCCGAAAGACAACGGCAACGGGCTTGCCCTGATGTGCCCCGAAGCGCCGCCCGCGGATATGATGAACCGCGACATTAATTATACGGATACGATCGATCTGCCCCTCTCGCTCGAAATCAACCTGACCGACGGCAAAACCACGGATGACGAGATCGCCGTTTTCGCGCTTGTCGATAATCTCTTCGCCCATACGCCGCTGCCGCGCCTTCCGGCGGACGAGCGCGAACTGCGCCGCCACCAGCACCATTATATGAATTTGCGCTCGATCACCGCCCTGCGCGGCATCGCCCGCAACAGCATTTCCAACATCCTCGCCATGAAAACCGCGACGCCGAACGAAGCCGCGGAGGGCGCCAGCGCCGCGCCTTACATGCGCTCCCTCTTCCGCGATTTCGGCTTGCAGGATGACGAGATCCGCGAATTGCTCGGCGACCATCCAAGCTATTACGCGCAGATGGAACTCCTGGCCAAGAAAATTTACCAAAGCCCGGCTTTCTATACGAACCTCTATGACAAGCCCGCCAATGTCGCGCGCGTCCGCGCCGCCATGCAGGCCATCAAGCTGATGCAGGAACGTGACATCCAGCAGGCGCTCCAGCGCCGCGAAATGCTGCTTTCCGTCATGCTTGAACTGCGCCTGCGCGAACAGGCCGAAGGGGTCTATTCCGCCGCCATCAGGGGCGCTTCCTCTGGAAATTAAGGCGGGCCGGACGGGGCGCGCGGCTTTTATCCCCCCGCTTCTTAGCCGCTTGCACGCCGTTTCCCCTTAACCCTGCCCGACTCTCCCCGGCCCTTATCCAGGCCGCGGCGGCGGCACTGTCCGGGCAATCGGCGCCGCCGCAATCTGGCATTGCCCTTGCAAGTATCCTTCCCGTGAAAGGGCCGCAAAGAGCCTTTGAACGTGTTTAGGAGGATAAATATATGTCATTTCAGGCACTGAGCTCCGCTCTCTCCGGCCTGCGAGTCGCCCAGCAGCAGCTGAACACGATCTCCAGCAACGTGTCCAACGCGACGACGGCGGGCTATAGCCGGAAAATCCTCCCCCAAAGCACACAAGTCATTGCTTCCACAGGGGAAATTATCGGCGTCCGCGCCGATACCCTCATCCGCAAGGTCGATTTGAACCTTGAGCGGCAGCTCTGGACGCAGGTCAGCGCCGTGTCCGAACTGGACGTCAAGGCCGCCTATCTCGACCAGATTGAAAAATTCCACGGGGCGACCCACGACCAGCGCTCCATCGCGGCAGGAATTGCCGACCTCAAGGATAAATTCGCCGCCCTGTCCGATTCCCCCGCGGACGGGTTCCTCCTGCAATCGGTTCTTTCAACCGCCCAGACGCTGGCGCTTAAATTCAACGATTTCGGCCAGCTTCTTACCCAGCTCCGCATCGACGCGCAGGACGAGATGGCTGAAACCGTGAACCGCACCAACACGCTTTTGAAAAAAGTGGCGGATATCAATGCGCAGATCAAGAGCGTGTCCGCAACGGGCCGTACGACCGCCTCCCTCGAAGATCAGCGCGACATCGCGGTCAACGAGCTTGCCGGATTGATGAACATCACCTTCTTCACGCGCGGCGACGGGGTTATGGTGATCCAGACATCGAACGGGTATCAGCTCGCCGACGAGCGTGCGGAACAGCTTCACTTCAAGCCCAGCCCGCTCGGCGTAAACACCTTCTATCCGGACAGCGCGGCGGGGATTTTCGTCGGCGGCGACCCTGAAAAAGTGCCGACGGCGTGGGATATCGCCCCGACCAATGTCGGCGGAACGCTCGGCGGCCTTATCGACCTGCGCGATAACACGCTGGTGCAATATCAGGCACAGCTTGACGAACTGGCGCACAAGCTCGCGCTGCGGATGGACGCACAAGGCTTGCGGCTTTTCACGGATTCAACGGGGGCTATCCCATCGGACGCGCCGCCGGATCCGTCCACGACCCCGCCGACACCCGTCGCCTATGTCGGTTTCGCCTCCATCATCCGCGTCAACGAAGCGGTCATCAACGATATCTCCCTTATCCAGCAAGGGACATACACATCCGACCGCGCCATCCCGACGGCGTCCAACGAGGTCATCCGCCGCGTCATCCAGTTCGGTTTCGGCGACATCCAGTATCAGGAAATTGCCGGCACGATCAATCTCGACGCGCCGCCCGGTACGGATCTGCAAAGCTGGCTCGGCCTTCCCTCCCGCAACAATGTCGTCGGCGGGATCAATCTTTCCAATTTTTCAGAGCTTGATAGCGGCACGCCGGGCGCGCTGGATCTTTACGGCGCGCTGGAACAATTCTTCCCCGACTGGCCGAACAACGCCCAGTTCAACATTACATTCTCGGAGCCGCGCCTTGGGGCGGGCCCCGCCACCATCAATATCGATCTCGGCGCTATCGCCGCCGATCCTGCCTATGCGATCGGCGGCCCCGGCATTAATAACGCGCTTGATCAACTGATTGCCGCCATCAATGACGGCATAACCGCCGCCGGCCTGCCGCCCGAACTCGCAACGACGGCAACGCGCAACGCGAACGGGCAGCTTGTTTTAAAATCGCAGGCGACCGTCGAATTTTCCGCCAACGGCTTTACCGATGCGATGGGAACAGAGGCTTTCGGCGCTATCGGATTCCGTGAAGGCGTCTATGTGACCGAAGATCCTTATTTCGACATACAGGTCGGCAACAACGATCCCGTCCGCATTACGATTGAGCCGGGGGATACGATAACCGAGCTTGTCGCCAAGCTTGAATATAACCCCGCGACAGGCTCCGGCGTGCCGGGATTGTTCGTTGATTTCGACACGGCCACAGGCCATCTCCATTTAAGACCCGGCATCGACGACAGCCATGGCGGCCCGCAATATGGCGGCGATATCCGCATCGTTTCCGGCCCCGGCACGACGAGCGCCGCGCTCAACCCCGCCCTTGCGGTTCTGCCTTCGGGCGTCAGCGTCGCCTCCGCCCTGTTTGGCCGCTATACGGTGAACGGGACGACGGTCACCGAAACATCGCCGGTGACGAACGTGTCCTACCGTTCGGAAACGGTTGCAGGCTCCGGCATTTACGTCCCCTTCCGGCAGGATGCGCTGGGCGCCAGCGGCTCCACATCGACAAGGATCCTGACGGGAGAATCGCTCCTTGATTTTTCGCAAAAAATGGTCAATGCGCACGCACAGGACATTATCGCGGTGAACGCGCAAAAAAGCGACGAAGACACGATGCGGATGGTTTTACAAGAACGCTTCCTGAATGAAACAGGCGTGAATATCGACGAAGAGCTTTCAATGCTGATCGTCGTCCAGACGGCCTATTCGGCGGCGGCGCGGGCGGTATCGGCGGCGGATTCCATGTTTCAGGAACTATTGAACGCCTTCCGCTAGGAAGCGGGATTTTAAGGGTATTTAAGGAGAGAACATCATGGCCAACATATCCACTCTGGGACAATATCTCGACCAGATTGCGCGCCTGAAAGGGCAGCAGCAAACGATGGGCGATCTGACCTTGCAGATTTCATCGGGGCGCAAGACGCAAAAACTTTCCGGCCTCGGCAGCGATATCATGAAAACGCAGCGCGCGCGCGTCGGCGTCAATTCGCTCGACACCTATATAACGAACATCAAGAACGCCGAACGGCGCATCAAGCTCATGCAAACAGGCGTCGGCGAATTAAAGGCGCAGGCGGAAACCATTTCAAACGCGCTGACCATCAGCCTCGAACAGGGCGACTATCCCGATTTCGACGCCATGAAAGAACTGGCGGGGAATGTTTACGGCTTTATCCTGAACATCATGAACCAGGTTGACGGCGACCGCTATCTTTACGGCGGCGGCGACGTGTCGCAACAACCCATCACCGATACGGGGCTTTTCCAAAGCGCGCTCGGGCAATTCCTCCCCGATGAAAGCGATTTGACCAATCCCCCGATCATAGCCTCCGGCCTTATCGGCGATTGGGGCGACGGCACGATAACGACGGACGAATTTATCGCGGCCTATCGCGGCATTTCCGATACCGTCCTTGGCTATTCGGACGCCATCACATCGGGAACGGCGGGGAAAACCCATGTCCGCGTCAATGATCAGGTTGAATTCGACTATACGACCCTCGCCAATAACAGCGCCATGAAAGATATCGTCATCGCCCTTGGCGTGTTGCAGCAATTGCCGCCCGTTGAATATGCGCCGGGCGCCTTGAACGACCCCGCGGCGACGGCCTTGCCCGAAGACGTCGCCCCGTTCCCGCCAAAGGAAAAACAGGAAAACTTCTTCAAGGTTATCGGCGATTTGTCGGTCATGCTGAACAACGCCATCGACGATCTCGATAAAATCGGCTTCAAGCTTTCGCAAACCCACGGCCAGCTTTCCATCGTCAAGGAAGCGCACACGGCCCAGATCAACGCCTATAAGGACGTGATCGGCGATACTGAAACCATCGACATTACGGAAGCATCGGTCAAGATTACCCAGCTCCAGACCCAGATACAGGCGTCGTTCCAGGTTACGGCGATGCTCTCGCAACTGACGCTGGCAAATTACTTAAGATAATAATTGGCTGAACCGATGCCGGTGGAGCCGTCCATGATCATCATGGCCGTCACGCCTGCGCCAACGGTGACCGCACTGCGTCCGCACCGCACCGCGCCGCCGATAATCGTTCATGTCAAAATGCGGGGGGTTTTCTTGCCCGTCATCCGCCCCGTCATATAGCGGTTGGAAAGAGCGCAAGGCCGCGCATCAGGAATTCATGTTCCTGATACGCACCTCGTTGCCGCGTATATCGGCATAAAAACCCGTGCCGGAAAGCATGTCCTGCAACACTTCGTTCCACGGCTTTCCGCCCTCCCACGACACATTCGCGCCCAGATCGATATTTTGCGCGAAGCTGTAATTATACTCCGCCGGAACGATCTGGCGGAGCGCCAGCGCCAGCGGCAGGTCGCGGCCAAAGCCCACGGCTTCGGGATAGGATTGCATTTGCGCGGGCGCGGCGCGGACGGGCGCGGGTGAGGAAGAAGCGGTCTGTTGATGCGCGGCGGGCCGGCCTGAAGGCGCCCTTGCCGCTATTTGCGGGATGGACGGTTTGCGCGGCGGCGGCGCGATTGTCATTTCGACAATTTCCCCGTCCTGCGCGTCGTAAGACGCCGGATCAAAAGCCGCTGCTTCGGCGGCGGCTTGTTGCGCCCTTTCAAGGCCGGACATGCGCTTTCCCGGAACGGCGACGGGGCGGAGCTGGCCGTTCGCCTCCATCATGCCGCGCTCGATCTGCATATTCATTTCCGCATCCGCATGGGTCGTGGCCGCCGTGGAGGACTGGAGCGGATAAGGGTTAATGGTAAGGCCGCTTGCCGCCGGACGGGCCATGGCGGGCGCACCCTCACCAAGAATGGCGGCATCGAGAAAAGCGTCACCGTCAAAAGGTTGCACAGCTTGCGCGCGGACAGGGGCGGGACGCGGGCGCAGCGGCGCGGGATTGATCCTTAAAGGATCCTGCGCCGTGCTGACATTCCTGTTCAGGACGCGATCGGCGCGGCCGGAGGGCGGCGGGGCGAGCGGTTCGGCAATCACCGGCACGGTTGCAAGGGCGGGCATACGCCCCGCGGGCGGCTCCGGCGTGAGCAGGCCGTTCGGCGCGCTACCCCGAACCGGTGCGTAAGCGGATGGAGCGGACGCAGGCGCGGGCACGGGCGCGGGCGCGGGACGCTTCGCTGTTTCCGGCATGAATTCAAACCCTGCCACGGCAGGCGCCGCCCATAATAGTGCCCCGATACAGATAACGGCCCCGTATTTCATAAGGGTTCTTCCTTCCCGCCCGTGCGAATTTTGAATATGGAAGAAACGTAATGGATTGCGGCCCCTGTGACAAGCCCGCGCAGGGCGGAGCAGGGTAATGGAAGGCGCGGGGACAGTGGCGGGGGCGGGAGCGCAGCGCGGCGGGGGTGCGGCGGCGGGATACCCGGCCTAGCCGTAATCAACCATGCGTTTGCGGCGATAGGTAATCCAGCCGGGGCGTTTCTGGCCTAAAAACCAGCTGCGGAAAGACCGCAAGGCGGCGTCGAAAGACAGGCCGCGCCGCTCAAGAATGACGAAAATCGTCGTAAAAACAACGGTCAGGAAAATCGTCACGGGCCGGAAATAAAAGAGCGTCACGAAAAACGGCAGGGCCGCGCGGGCGTCGAGCGCGAAAAACCGCACAGGCCGCATCGAATTGCGCCAGTGCCAGTTGATCCGTTCCTCTTCGGTATCCTCACGGCTGCCCATTAGTCGCCTCCTCCGCCGCCTGTTGACGATGACAATATAATATAGGTGCGGCGATCGATAAGTCCCGCATCAAAGGCAACCCCCGCCGATTTCGCCATTGTCTGGCCGTGGAACGGCAACATGCGGGTAATCTCGTTCGGCCAGTCCTTGAAATCCATGCCGAGCAGCTTGTCGCGAACCTCGTCGGAAAACCGCATCCATTCGCGCACCCCCATCCGCCCGCCGGATGTTTTGGGGACGAGCGTTTGGGTCACGACCATCCGCACCGTTTCCATCAGCGCATAGGCGCGCTCCGACCGCTCGCTCGGCTCGAATGTCGCGACCATCCTTTGAATGGTGGCGGCGACGCCGGTCGTGTGCGTCGTCGTGAAAACAAGGTGGCCGGTTTGCGCCGCCTCGATCGAGGCCGAGATCGTTTCCTTATCGCGCGCCTCGCCCACAAGGATGATATTCGGCTTGCGGCGCAGGGCATTGCGGACGCCGCGCGCAAAGTCCGGCAGGTGGCGCGGGATTTCGGTTTGCGAGATAAGCGAGCGCGGCGATTTAATCGCGTCATACACATATTCAATCGGCGCTTCATAACATACGACCTTGCCGCAGCCGCGCTTGCGTTCGAGCAGCATGCGCACGCCCGCGGCGAGCAGCGTCGTCTTGCCCGACCCCGTCGGCCCCGTGATAATCACCATCCCCTGACGCGGCGCCCATGAATTGATGATGTCGTCCTCGATATTCAAATCATGCATGCGCGGCGGCTCGTTCGGGAGAACCCGCATCGTGATCTGCGCGGAATCGCGGCCCCGCGACAAAACCGCCGTGACGTTCACGCGGAAACGGATGCGGGTATAGCGGTCGGGGCGGATTTCATAGGAAAGGTCGAGATCGTTCCCCGACGCCAGCCGCGCCCCCGCTTCGGGGCCGTAAATCTTCGTCAAAAAGACATTTATATCGGCGGCGTCGACGGGCCGGAAAAGCGCCGGATAGAGCGTGCCGTAAATCTCGTTATAAACAGGGCGGTCGGTCTGGATGGTGATGTCCGAAGAGTTTTTCTTCACGCACCATAAAAGGAACGGATCAACCAAATCGTCGGTAAAGCGCGGCGGTTCGTCCGGCCATGTTTCGGCAATATTATCCTTGCCTTTAAGAAGGCTTACCGGTTTGCGGGCGACCATTCTCTTGCTCCCGTCTGAAAGCGGGGAAGCCCCGTAATTGAAACGGCCCTGTCGCCGATCCGCATTTCATTGCCGTCGCCGGTGACGCCCCTGTCAACCTGAAGCGCATAGGGCGGCGACACCATGCCTTGCGACAACAGCGTGCGGTAACGCACCATCCCCTGATAATCGGCGGTCAAGCGGTTGAGGTCGGCCTGGAAAATCTCGTCGGCCTGTTCGATGCCGGCCTTCCAGCCCCGATCGAACCAGCTATCCCAGTTCTTGCGATCCTCCGCCGTTTCGGGGATGAGGATGTCGGGCGGCGGCGCGACCTCGCCCCACTGGCGCTCCAGATAGGCGCGCCATGTGCGGGGCGCGGAAACGATGCGGGCGTTGCGGCCTATATTGTAAATGCGATCGGCGACGGCGGCCTGCAAGCCGCCCTGTTCGATCATCATCGCGTCAACCGCCTCGCCGATGACGGGCGGTTCGATCAAAAGGCCGGAGGGGGCCGGAATCAAAAGCTGGCGGAAATCGAAAACCTTGTCCAGATAGCGCGAACGCGTTTCCATTTCCTGCCGGATCTGGTAGGTGCGCCATGCCAGCCCGCCGCGCGCGCCATAGGACAGGGCGGATTCGCGCATCGCGTCATTGCGTATGTCGATGGGAAGGGCGGGCGCTTCGGCGCGGGATGCCGTCTTTTCCTTGCGGATCGCTTTTAAATCACCCATCGAGCGCGGCGGTTCGATCTCGTCGATACTTTTTGCGGCATGGGACGGGGCGGGCATGGCGTAAACCATTCCTGAAAACAATAAAATCATCCCTATGCGGAAAATACGCATGGATTATCCTCCCACGCCGGTCACCGGAGCGTAGTGAAGCTCGATCATATGGCGGGTGCTGTCCACCTTGACGTCGGCGCGGACGCCGAGCTGAAGCCCGATATCGCGCAAAATCTCGATAACCGGCTGGTTGCGGACATCGACATTGACGACCAGCGGCACGGGCGGGCGGTTGCCGAGCGCCACGAAATTATAGCTCGCGCGGTCGGCGAGCCGCCTTAAAATCTGCTCCGGCGGGCCGACCCATGTGACCGTCATGGCGCGCATCAATTCTTCCGGCGCGTTGTGGATAGGTTCGACCGCGATGCCCGGCGCGCGCGCCTGTTCGATAGCGGCCAGCGTTTCGAGCGATCCCGCCGCCTTGTCCGCCGCCTCCGCCAGCATCAGCGACACCTTGTCCGGCGACGCCACGACTTGCGGGTTGCGCTTCGGCGGCGCGCAGGCGGCCAATATCAAGACAAGCGCGAGGCAGGCGCAAAGTCCCAGTGAAGACGGTTTATGATTTCTGATGCTGTCCATCGAGGATCCGAATCGGTTTTTGTACAGGTTCATAGTCTAGCCCCTCGCTGGCAAGGGAACAAGACAATCCATAAAGTAATCCAGTGTCTTAAATCAAGTTTAGCACGGGGCGGGGAAGAAAATCCATTTCGCGTGAAACCCTTACCGTTCGCGCCTCGCCGAAGCGTGAAAAACAATCAGCGCGTGTTGGCGTCGCGGATAAGCCCTTTCGCACGCATCGCCTTGACGACCCGGCCTTTATACGGATGCCCGTATTTGGGGGTGCGGGAATGGTAATGGGCGATGGCGCGGGCAAGCGATCCGGTTTCGTTCATATGCGTCCTCAAAATCCATGCCGACACGCCCATATTGGTGCAAGGGTCGTCACGCACCCAGCGATAGGCGGTATTTTCGGAAACGCCCCATTTTTCCGCCAGTTGCGGAATCCAGAGCGTATTGATCTGCATCGGCCCAAGATCATAGGAGCCATTTGAATTCGGCCCGACGGCCTGCCCGACGGCCCCCCCCTCGACCTGATGAATCCCGACCAGCACGGCTGGCGGGACGGAATAGGTCTGGGCGGCAAGCATAAGACAGGCGGCGAGGATCTTCGTCATGCAATATTATACGCTTGAAACAGGTTAAGAACTTCTTAGCGGGCTGATGGCCGCGCATAAAAATATAGCAGATTCCTGTGGATAAAGAAGAGCGGAAGCGGCCACGCCCTTATTTCTTTTTAAAGAAGGACATGGGACTTCCCCCTTCCGGCGGGGCGGCGGACGGATCGGGCGCGGCCCCGCCCTGCGCGGGGGGCTGTCCGGCCGGCGGCGGCATTGCGGCGGGTGGAATGGCGGGTGGAGCCGCGGGAGGCTGCTCTCCGCCCTGCGCTGCGGGCGGCGGGGCCGCTGGGGCCGCGGAGGCGGGGGCGCTTCCTTCCGCCGCCGGATTGGCGGGCGGGGCGGTTTGCTGGGCGGGGGCGGTTTGCGCGGACGGCGCTTGCGGTGCTTGCTGCGCCGATCCCGGCGCGGCCTGCCCCGCCATATACTGATCCGCGCCCTCTTCCGCCCCGTGGTGCGGCCTTACGCCGCCACCGCCGCCCTGTCCTGTGGCTTGCGCCGGATTTCCGGCCATGGACGATAATAAAATTTCAACCATGCCGGCCTGCGCGTCAAAATCTTTCCAGACATTTTCCAGCGACCCCGCGCCTTCGCCGCCGGATTGCAGCCGTGCGACCTGCCGCCCGTACGCGCCCGCGAAAAGGCGGGAAAGCGCCTCAAGCGTTACAAGCTCGCCCAATATATCCGGCCCCGCGCCGATGCGGCCTTGTATCTCCCTCGCCCGCGCGCCGAGCCTTTGCGCGGTTTCCTGCAATAATTTCGGCGCTTCCTGCCCGAAGGAAAAATCGCCCGCCGCCGCGATGACCGGAAGCAGGGCGTGGATCGTATAGATATTCGCCTGAACCGGATCGAAAAAAGGCGGCGTGTTGTCGAGCGTTTTAAGCCGCTTTGCATGTTCGGCGGCGGGCGCGAAATTATCGGCGAAGACGATGACGGATTCGATGGCCTTCTGGATACGGGCGCGGTCGGCTTCGCCCGGCACGCGGCCCGTTTGCTTATAATTTTCGGCGACGATATTGCCCGCCACGGTCGCCATCGCGACGCGGACGGCGTCGGGGTCACCCTCGCCGGTTTTGAGGTTGAGCGCCTGTGTGAGGCCGAGCCCGATCTGCACGCTTTCGGACAAAAGCCCCGCCATCGCCGAAGCCGTTTGTGCGTCATCGCCCGCGGGCGCGTGGGCGTTGACCGCGACCATCAGCGGCGCACCCAGTTTTTGCAAAAGCTGAAGCAGGAAATCCGTACGCGTATCCATAACCACCAGAAACCAAACTATAAGAACCGAAAAATCGCTTTGGCCGCCGCGAAAAGTCCCGCCCGCGCCGCAGCCACGCGCAGTTTAACGGGCTTTGCGCCCAAACCCAAGGGGTAAATAGGAAAACCCCGCCGAAAACAGCCGCTCAGGACGCCGGAAGATCGGCGATAAGGCCCGGAATATCCTTGGCCACGCCGCGGATGATGCGGATCTCGCCCGTGCGCGAACGGTAAACCGTCAGGGGCGTGACGTTGAAATTCCACGCCTGCATCAGCGCCATGTTTTTCTGGATGGCTTGCGTTGAAATATCGCTCTTGGCCAAAAGCGCGTCGCGATCGCCCGCGAGATGGCGGAAAAACCTGTCTTCCGCATCGGGCGAGGCCAGAAGGAACGCGGCCTGTGCAAGGCTGCCTTCCTGAAAACCGACGGGGATGATTTGCACCTGCACGACGCCTTGATCGATATAACCCTCTTTCAGGTCGTCGATGAATTTATGGCAGTGCGGGCATTGCGGATCGATAAAGCTGTAGATGACCGGCGCGGAGGGCTGGCCGAGCCGCACCGTATTGCTGTTTTGCACGTCCGCAAACATGCGTTCCGCTGGCGATTGCTGCGCCGAAAGGGCGGAGGACACGCTCGAAGGCGCGGCGTTTGACGCGGCGGCAGACGGCGAAGGCGGCGCGGCTTCGGCCAGGAGATCGAGAACCTCCCCGCCCTGCGCCTGAAGCTGGCGCACCTGATCGATCGTGACCGGGCGCCCGTCGCTGCCGAACATCAGGCCGGTGACGAAAGCCTTTCCGTCCTGCGTGATGTAATAATATTGCTCTTGCCCCTGATAGATCGCGATCCAGCCGTCCATCCCGTGTTCGCGCCCCAGATAGCGCATTTGCGCGCCGCGTTCGGACAAGGCCTGCAACGCTTCGGGGATTTCGGGAATGGCCGCGTTTTTCTGCGCCATGGCGGGCGCGGCGAAAAGGACGAGAAAGGCCGGAAGAAGGGCGGAAAGGAGAAGGCGCATGCTGTATATCCCTGCTTTTTTGCGGGTGGGTGGTCAAGCGGTACTCTATCTTACGGGACGGGCGGGCAAAAGATCAAAGTTAAAGGAAAAGCGCGAGGATTCCCGTATAGCCATAAATCCTGCCGCCCGCAATCTCGCCGCCCGCGTAAAAACCGGCAACCGGAATATCGCCCAGAACATCGCGGATAAGCGCCATTTCCCCGCCCGCCTCCCCGTCGCCGGAAAAAGACACATGGACGCGCGCGACGCAGGAAATATAAAGCGCCGCCTTGGGCGCGAAAACCCCGCCGTCTTTCATGGCGCGCTTGCGCAGGGCGACAAGGTTCGCCGCAAGGTCGGAACGCGCGGTTTCGTCGTCCCTGTGGACGAACATCATCCTCTGCCCGTCCTCGATGAGTTCAGCGACGGCGATCATGCCGCTTTCCGGATCCATGCCGAGAATACTGCGGACGAGGAAATCCTGCTGATCGCTTCCCGGTACGGGAAAGGCGGCCTGCGCCTCGCCTTTTATCATCGTCATAACGTCGTCCGGAATTTTGCCTTCGCGCAAAAACTGCTCCGCGCTATAGCCCAGCTTTTTCTCCGCCATGGCCTGCATATCCTCGGTAAAGACGTCGAGCGGCCTTCTGCCGTCCAGCGCCGCGACAATATGATCGTCGGCCTTTTTGATAAGGTGGTACGGCCCCATCGGGATGCAGCCCTGGCTGACGCAGCTCGCGACCGGCACGTCGGCGGTAAAGACGAATCCCGACACGCGGCCCTCGCTCTCGTCCTTGCCGAAAATGCTGCGCCTTTGCCGCGACGATGAAAGCCCGCCCAGCATAAAGCCGCCGACCGTCGATTCAATCTCCTCGACGGCTTCGGCCAGATGGCCTTCGGAAAACGGATCGGCATGGATGACCACCAGCATCGGGTCGTGTTCGTTCAGCCACGGCTCCAGATGCTCGTGCATTTTCTTAAAGGATTCACCGGGCGCCACCGCATAGGGCCGGACATGATCGGGATGAACCTCGCCTATCATAACGCTGATGCCCGGCCTCCCGACAATTTCCTCGCCCGCGCCGCAAATACCGTGGGCGGCGAGGCCGCTCCACAGCTCGATCCCCGTCACGGATTTGAAAAGGCCGAGAATATTATCGGCGTCGCGCGAAAGCTCCTCGGTGATATAAAGAAAGCCGATATTCGGCTTGAATCCATCCGTTCGCAGGGCTTCGAGCTGCTCCAGCGTCTTTTTCGCCGTATCGCGCCAGTTTTCACCTGCCGCAATCGCACTGATAAATTGTGTCGAGCTTGCCGTGGCCATAATCTTATAAGTATAAGCCGCCCTGCCCCTCCCGCAAAGTTTTATTCCGGCAGGGTTTCTTTTGCGCTATCCTGCGCCATATTATAAGCCGGTTTGCATAAGGAGAAATAAATATGGAATGGATGGTCATTCTTGGAATCGCCGCGGCGCTCGCGCTTTTTGCCGTTCTTTTATATAACCGGCTTGTCGCCCTGCGCCAGAACCGCATGAACGCCTTTTCCGACATCGACGTCCAGCTTAAACAGCGCTATGACCTCGTTCCCTCCCTCGTCGAAACGGTCAAGGGCTATGCGGCGCATGAAAAAGCGGTCTTTGAAAATGTCACGAACGCCCGCGCGGGCGTCGCGCAATCGGGCGATACCAATACGCGGCTCGCGGCGGAGCAAAAGCTCGGCGGCGCGCTGGTCAATCTTTTCGCCGTGGCCGAAAACTATCCGCAGCTCAAGGCCGACCAGAATTTCCAGCAATTGATGGCCGAACTTGCCGATATTGAAAACAAGGTCGCGGCGGCGCGGCGCTTTTTCAACAATGCGACGTCCGAATACAACACCGCCGTGCAGCAATTCCCCGGCAATCTCGTTGCGGGTATTTTCGGTTTCGGCGCGGAAGATTTTTACGAGGACACGGCGGTCGAGCGCGCCGTCCTCGAAGCCGCCCCGTCCGTAAAATTCTAACCCGCAAAGCGCCTGCCTTATGTCCCTTCCCGCCAAAGGCCTGCAAACGGAGATATGGAACAATAATTTAAAATCATTGTTCCTGCTGGGCCTTTACCCCTTCATCCTCGCCGCGGTATTTTTTGCGGCGATCGCGGCCTTCGGTTATTTTTCCGGCCATGCCGCGACCTTCCAGAACGGGGTCATCACGCCCGACTGGGGCGTCGCCGGAAACTATGCCATGGCGATGACCGTTGAATACTGGCCGCTGATCCTCACCGTCGTCGCCATCTGGTTCATCGTCGCCTATTTTTTCCAGACCTCGATGATCCGCGCGATGGCGCATTCCCATCCCGTGACGCGCAAGGAGGAACCGGCGCTTTACAACCTCGTCGAAAATATGTGCATCGCGACGGGGACGAAAATCCCGCGCATCGAGATCATCGAAACCCACGCCCGCAACGCCTTCGCCAGCGGCGTGAACGAGGCGACCTATTGCATCACCGTCACGCGCGGCCTGATGCAATCGCTTGAAAAAGACGAACTCGAAGCCGTCCTCGCCCATGAACTCGCCCATATCCTGAACCGCGACGTGCGGCTTTTGATCGTCTGTATTATTTTCACAGGCATGCTCGGCGTGATGGCCCAGCTCGTCTGGAGCAATCTGCGCTATGCGCTCTGGGTTCCGCGTTCGTCCGGCGGCGGGCGCAGGAACGGGGCGAACGGCTATATCCTCCTGCTCGCCATCGCCGCGATTTTATGGGTAGGCTATATGGCGACCGTCATGACGCGCTTTGCCATTTCGCGGCGGCGCGAATTTATGGCCGATGCCGGCGCCGTGCAAATCACCAAAAACCCCGACGCGATGATGCGCGCCCTTATCCGCATTTCCGGCGCCGCCGATATTCCCAAAGCGCCGCAGGACATCAAGGCCATGTGTTTTGAAAACAAGGTTCCCTTCCTCGGCCTCTTCGCGACCCACCCGCCGATTGAACGGCGCGTAAAAGTGATTTCGGATTATTCCGGCCTGCCCGTCCCCACGCTCCCGCCGAAAATCAGCGCGGACAACGCTTTCCAGAAACCGGCGGCACGCCGCGACAATTGGACGACGCGTGAACGGTTCCGCTCCCGCCGGAACGCCAATCCGTGGGGATAATCAGGGCTTTACCGGAAAAAGGGGGCGGAGAGCCTTTTATCGCGCCTCGCCCCCGCGGGCTGAAAGTGGCTATGCGGCTGAAAGGGCGGCGCGCGTTCCCATCATTTTTTTGCCTGTTTCCCTTTGCATTGGTGGAAAATGCTTTATATTTTCACCTGCGCGGATCGATCGAGATCCCCGCACTGCACAATTTAAGGAGAATGAAATAATGCAACCAGACAGATCCCACCCGGCCATTTCACGGACAGGCGCGGATATCGATGCGGGGCTTCGCGGCCATATGCAGCGCATATATAACCGCATGACGGCGGGCGTCCTTATCACCGCCTTTACCGCATGGTTCGTTTCGAACAGCCCCGCCCTTTTGAACTTCTTCCTGGGCGGCCCGCAAATGTGGCTCGTCATGCTGGCGCCCGTCGCCATCGTCTGGTTCGGCTTCCGCCCCGACCGTATGACGCCGCAACAATTGATGCTGGCTTTCGGCGCGATTTCCATCCTGTACGGCGTCAGCTTCGCGACCATCTTCCTCGTCTTTACGGCGACCAGCATCGCGCAGGCCTTTTTCATGGCGACCGCGCTTTTCGCGGGACTCAGCATTTTCGGCTATGTGACGAAGAAAAATCTCGACGGTCTTGGCACCTTTGCGGTGATGGGCGTTATCGGCATTTTCGTCCTGTCCATCGGCACGATGATTGCGGGCGCGTTCGGCGTCGAAACGTCCGGCATGCAAACGCTGATCTCCGGCCTCGGCCTTCTCGCCTTTTCCGGCGTGACGGCATGGCAGACGCAAGGCATGAAGGAAATGTACCACCCTTCCTATGGCGAAGACGCCAATTCACGGATGGCGTGGAGCGCGGCCCTTACGCTCTATATCTCCTTCGTCGCGATCTTCCAGTATATATTGCATTTCGTCGGCAACCGCGAGTAGTGCGGCGCACAAAGCCGGATATGATGTTTAAAAGCCCCGAACCCCCAAAAGTTCGGGGCTTTTAACCTTTTGGATATACATTTGTATTAGATTCTAGCTATAGGATAGGAAATAATAAAATAAAATCATAGATTGTATCCTGCGGGGCCGGTTCACGACGAGGGGAGCACGACAGGTCACATGATAGATCGCCATATAATCCTGGTGGACGACACCAAATCGCTCGCCCATATGTATGCCGCCGCGCTGGAACAGGGCGGCTACCGCGTCACGCCGCTTTATTCCGCCGCGATGCTGTTCGACGCGCTGGAAAAAGATGCGTTCGCGCCCCGCCTTTTGATTCTCGATGTCCGGCTGCCGGATATGGACGGTTTGCAAATCCTCAAAAAACTCGCCTCCATGAAATTCGATGCGCCCGTTATCGTGATTACGGGCCATGGTTCCATCCACACCGCCGTTGAGGCAATGCGGCTCGGCGCGAGTGATTTTCTGGTCAAGCCCTTCCCGGTTGAAAAACTATGCGAAAGCGCGGCCCGCGCCATGGAATCCGCGGGGCTTTCGACCAAGGCGAAAATGGGCGTGGAAGCGCCCGGCGACGCCCCGTTTAAAAACCGCACCTCCGCACCCGTCCGCGCCGGTTTTGGCGGCTTTATCGGCATATCGGAACCGATGCAGCTTATCTATGACGTCATCGAAAACGCCGCGAAATCCACGGCGACCGTTTTCATCACGGGCGCAAGCGGCACGGGCAAGGAAATATGCGCCGAAGCCATCCATAAATATTCGGCGCGCAAGGACAGGCCGTTCGTCGCGATCAACTGCGCCGCCATCCCGCGCGAGCTTTTGGAATCCGAACTTTTCGGCCATGTCAAAGGCGCCTTTACAGGAGCAACCGCCGATCGCGAAGGGGCCGCCGCGCAAGCCGAAGGCGGCACGCTGTTCCTTGATGAAATCGCCGAAATGGCGCCGGACATGCAAACCAAATTGCTGCGCTTTTTGCAAAACCTGACCTACCGCAAAATCGGCGGTAACAGGGATGAGCGGGCGAATATCCGCATCGTCTGCGCCACCAACAAAGACCCGCTCGAAGAAATCCGCAAAGGCACGTTGCGGCAGGATCTTTACTACCGGCTCCACGTCATCCCCATCCATATGCCGCCGCTAAAGGAACGGCCTAACGACATTATCGATCTCGCCGATTATTTCTTAAAGACCTGCGCGCGGGAAGAAGGGAAAGACTTCCGCTCCTTTTCGCAGGACGCGGAATTTTTGCTGACCTCTTTCGACTGGCCGGGCAATGTCCGCCAGCTTCAAAATATCGTGCGCGGCATCGCCGTCCTCCATGACGGGAAAATCGCCACGGCGGCGATGCTTCCCATCTTTCTCCACGACGCGGCGCGGGAAAAGCTGGGCGGTAAAACGAACGGGACGCTCAGCTCCCCCGCCTCTTATGCCGGAAACGGCGCGCCGCAGAGCGGCGAGATCCCCCCGCTCTGGAAGGTCGAACGCGATGCGATTGAACAGGCCATCGCCCTTTGCGGCGGCAATATTCCCAAAGCGGCGACGATGCTGGAAATCTCCCCCTCCACGATTTACCGCAAGCGGATGCACTGGGAAAAGGCGCATCGCGGCCCGCCTGCCGAGGGGCGTTTTATAAGCCATTAAATTGCCCGCCGCCACCGCCCGCATGCCCAGCCCCCAAGCACCCGCACATAAGGCCAAAGCCAGCCCCAGCCCCGCCAAAGAACACCATCGCCCAGAACCGCCACACAATTAAGTCATTGGCGCGGAATGGAGCGCCCCGCCGTTCTTACCCGCTGCACTTGTCCGCTACCCCTGCCCGCCGCACCTGCCCGCCGCACCTGCCCGCCGCACCTGCCCGCCGCAGAGCGGCGCATTAAGTGGGACATTAAGCAAGTGGAGCATGAAGCGGAGCATTACGCCCGTCATTACACCCACCATTCCACGCGGCATTACGGCCCCACCCGAACTTATCTCCCGCCCCCTTTGAAAGCGCCCGTGAAAAAGCGGGCCTGCCCCAAGCATCCGCCACGCAAAGCCAAAGCCCGCCCCGCCAAGGCCGCTTCAAATCTCCCTCTAGCCCGCGTTAAACCCGTCTTGCCCAATCTGTCCGGCGCGGCTCCGCCCTCGCTTCATCTCCCCCTAAGCTGCGCTAACCCCATATCAAACCCGCATAAACCCCACATAAACCCTGCATAAACCCTGCATAAAACCCGTATCAAGCCAACATCAAAACCGCCGCCGAACTGCTCCCCCTAACCGTGTCTCAGACGGCCTCTTGACCGGCTTTGTGCGCCCTTTTATGCTTCGCCCTCCATTTTCATCAAGGAGGATATTGTTATGCTTAAGGAATTTAAGGAGTTTATCGCCCGCGGCAGTGTTTTCGACATGGCCGTCGGTATCGTCATGGGCGCGGCCTTTACCGCGATTGTAAATTCGGCAGTGGCCGATCTAATCATGCCCCTTGTCGGCGTACTGACCAGCGGCGTTGATTTCAGCGATAAGTTCATCGCCCTGAACGGCGAAAGCTATGCGAGCATCGCCGCCGCCAAGGCCGCCGCCGCACCGATCATCACTTACGGCGTTTTCGTCAATGCGATCATCAACTTCATTATCGTTTCCTTCGTCCTGTTTATGTTGATAAAACAGGTCAACAGGTTGAAAAAAGCCGAGGCCGCCGCACCGTCCGAGCCGCCCGCCGACGTGGTTCTTCTCTCGGAAATCCGCGATTTGCTTAAAAAATAGCGCGGTCTTCCGGCCTTAAAACCACCCATAAAATCTTCCATAAAAACGGCCCTTTCAGGGGGGCCGTTTTTTTACTTGATAAACAGGCGCGCCTCGCCTATTTTCGCGCCTACCAGACATCTTGGTTTCCCAAGGGGATGTAGCTCAGCTGGGAGAGCGCTTGCATGGCATGCAAGAGGTCGGGAGTTCGATCCTCCTCATCTCCACCAATTTTTCCTTTTATCCGATAGTGTTAAGACCCGCCTGCGCCTAAAAACCCGGCGGGGCCATTCGCCGCTTTGTTCTTGCCGCAAAGATGGTTAAAATGGCGGCTCCAACAAGAAGGTCTATAAGTTATGAAAAAATTGGTTGCTCTTTGTTTTGCAGTTATGTTAATAGCATTGATGTCCGGCTGCGGGAATACGTTCAACGGCGCGGGCAAGGATATGGAAGGATGGGGCCGCTGGATGCAGGACACGTTCTAGGAACGGCCCGGTCTTGCGCACCGCAGGAACAACCCTTTAAGGAGAAGCGCGATGCTTAAATTTATTTTCATGTGCATGGGCATCGTTGCCTTGTCGTTGCTGAGCATCAGCATGCAATCCGTTACGGGCGGGCTTACCGAAACGCAGCAAATGATCAGCCAGCGCAACATGCCGGAAGAACCTGTTCAGGCAATCGCGGCGGCGAGCGAACCGGCCCCGTGGGAAGTGGATGACGGCGAATTTTTTTCACCGGACAGGCTGAACATGATTGAAACCGCCGCAGGCGGCGAGGATGATTTCGGCCCGGCCTTTACGGAAACGGCCCCCAAGGGTCTTGAAGACATACCGGCAGCGCCGATAGCCCCTGCACCGGAAATTTCCGGCGGCTTCTAATCCGTCCTTCCGAAAGGGGAAAGCCCCTTTGACCGCCTCGCGGCCGCCCGCAACCTCCGGACACTGCTTCGGGGCATGGGGGACGGGACATGGAAAGCGGGACATAGAGAACGTGGCATGGGCGGCGGAGCCAATCAAGGCACAGTCCCCGTACAATCCCCATTGCAAATGACACCCCGCGCAAATAGCGATATGCAACGCCCGCGGTGAAAGAGCGGGCTTTTTCCGGCACCCCCATCCTCGCCCCCGCGGTTTTTCCCTTGATAATCCGTTTTAAATAGGGCTGCATGGGCCTCATGAATTTTTTAAGCCCTTTTTTAAAAGCCGCGCCCGCGCCGCACCGCCAGTTTATCTTTTTCGCCGCTTTTGCCGTGACGTTAATTCTGGCCATTATCGTGCCGCGAAGCCTTTCCTTCCTGCCCCTCCTGACCGGGCTTGCCGCGCTTGGCGTCCACGCAATGACGGGCGGGCGCAAAATTCCCTTTGATAAAATACTGGCCGCGCTTTTGATCGGCATCCTCGCGCTCGCGGCCCTCAGCGCTCTTTGGTCGCCGGACGCGGCCTTTGCGTTCAAACGGACATGGAAGACCGGCCTTGTTTTCCTCGGCGGCTTTTGTTTGCTGGAAGCCGCGCGGCTCTTTAACAAAGACGCCCTCTATAAGAATGCCGTCATGATTTTTATGCTCGCGGCCTCCGTTATCATTGCACTTTGCTTTTGCTATGAATATGAAAGCCGCTTTGCCCTGACGCGCCTGATCCTCGGAATCGATTCCGTGGAAGACATGGCTGCCCTGCATCACGCCTTCTTCTTCAATCGCAGCCTTGTCTATTTTGTGCTGCTCGCGCTCCCGCTCGGCCTCGGCCTTTATTTGTCCGGCGTGAAAGCGCGGGTCAAACTGGGGCTGGCCATCGCTCTGGCTGTCGGGCTTTGCGGCGCGCTCTATTTCACCCGCAGCCAGACCGCGCAAATGGCCGTCTTCTTTGCCGCCATCGCCGCCCTTTATCCGGCGCATAAACTCATCGCGCGGCGGATTTTTATGGTGTGCGTCATTCTTTCCCTTTTTGCCGCGCCCTTCATCGTGCCGCATACGCACAAGCTGTTTTTCCAAAGCCCCGACGAACAGGGCTATAATAGATTCATGATGGAGGCGAGCGCACCGCACCGGATGGAAGTGTGGAATTTCATCGCCCTGAAAGCTTTTGAAAAACCGCTGGCCGGACACGGCATAGAGGCGACGCGATTTTTAAAATCGGATCGCATGATGGCCTATATGGATTCCGACAATGTCTTGCACCCGCATAATGCCTATCTCCAGATCTGGATTGAATTCGGCCTTGCCGGCGCGCTCTTTGCTTCGCTGTTTTTCATCCTGCTTTACCGCAGGCTGGATCGGATGGAACCGCTTTATCAGCGTTATTACACCAGCTTGACCGCGACCCTGCTGTTCGTGCTGATGGTAAGTTACGGCCTATGGCAGGGCTGGCTTTTGGGCATGATTTTCACCCTATATGGTTTCAGCATCGCGCTCATACGGATCTACCCGCGGGCAAGCACGCCGCAGCCGTAATAATCTCGCTTTATTTCATCGGCTTATGCCATGATAAACCGGAAATCATGACAACCCGCATAGCACGGTTCCCCGCTGAATATTCGCGAGGCGCGCCCGGATACGGACTGTCACGCCGCCTATCCGATTATCCCCCAGCTTTTCCCCTTCGCTCGACACGCAAACTTATGCGCGGCGGGTTTTCGCCGCATGTGCCGCGGAAAGAGCGGGCGCGGGCCGAAGGTTGTTTCCTCACCGCACTTGATGCCGGACGGGAATAAGCCAGCCTAAAAAAGACAGGCGGGGATTGAACCCCGCCTTTTCTTTATGGTTTTTATGCCGCGCCCTTTGAACGGCGCATGTAAATGGCACTTGTGAATGGTGCTTGCAAGGGCGCCTATCAGCGGATTGTTTTCGGCAGCAGGAAATAATACCGCCCCTGCGCCTTCATCGGCCCGGCCTTGCTTTCGGCGAATTGCCCCGCGCCCCAGAAATAATCGCCGCGCACAGCGCCGCGAATGGCACCGCCCGTATCCTGCGCCATCAGCAATTTGCGGATCGGACGGTTTTGTTCGTCGCCATAATCCGCGATCAGGTAAACCGGAATGCCATAGGGGATTTTCGACCGGTCAATGGCGATCGAACGGCCCGGCGTCAAGGGGACGCCCTCCCCGCCGACAGCGCCGGTTCCGGCGGCGTCATCGGGCGATACCGTCTTTTCGGTAAAGAAAACATAGGACGGGTTGGTGTTCATCAATTCATCCGCCTGGGCCGGATTTTGATCCATCCAGCGGCGGATCGAATCCATCGAAACTTCGTCCTTCGTATAGACGCCGCGCTTTACCAGCTCACGGCCAATCGCGTGATAGGGATGGCCGTTCTGCCCCGCATAACCCACATGCATTTTCGATCCGTCATTCAAATGGACGATGCCCGATCCCTGCACCTGCACGAAAAACGCGTCATAGGGATTGTCGAGCCAGACAATCGGCCTGAACTGCGCTTGCGGCATTTTACCGCCGACAATATCCGCGCGGCTTTCATAGGGTTTGAGCTTGCCGCCCTGGACGCGGCCCGCGATGCGCTGGCCCTTCAGCTCCTCGCGGAATTCACCAAGATCCACCATCACCAAATCATCCGGACGCCCCAAAAGCGGGTGCTGGTACGCCCCGCCCTTGCTGCGCGATCCGCGCAAGGTGGAAACATAATAGCCGGTGAACAGCCCCTCCTCCTTGCCGCCTGCCGTGGCCGCCGCGACATTGAAATGCGTTTCGAGAAAGCCCCGCACCGCGGCACTGTCGCCCGCATTGATGTTTTCAGCGGCCCTGCACGGGGCCTGCCAGTCGCCATAGGTTCCAAAGGCCGGATCCGAGGCGAATTTCTCCCCCGCGCCGCGTTTCAGGATCCTGCCGCAGCTTATTTTATAGGCTGTCATGAAATCCTTGAAATCCTCGCCGCGCCATCCGTCCAATGCGGAAAAATTCGCCGGTTTCAATTGCAGTTTCGCCCCGTCATCCTTTGCCGTATCCGTCACGCCCGCACAAGAAGACAATAGCAGGCAAGCCAGCAAAACGGGCAGGGAAGAACGAAGGGGCTTAAAATATTTACCATGCATGGCGGCGATCCTTATCGAAAGGGGGGCGGAATATTATCCGTCCTTTATCGCATGGCGCGGGAAAAGCGCAAAGGATGAATTCCCTTCAACATGCGTTTCGCCGCCCGCGCGGCATCTACCGCGCCCGCTATGCTATGGCCGCTATGGCCGCTATGGCCGCCATTGGCCGCACCAAAAATACGCTGCCGTTCCGGTGTAAAAAGACGGGTTCGCCTATTTCATATCCGGGACGGGGGTTTTATGCGCCTCAACGACGTCGCCGTCTTGCGTGCGGTGCAAATACCATTTCGGATCGTTGCTGCTCACATGGCGCGTGAACGTCCATATATCGTTCATTTCCGTGACGCGGTCGGGGTTGCCGGACAGGATGTCACCGTCCTTGCCGCGGATGACACAGCTTTCCTGCGCGATAAAACGGAACGTCACATAGGCGGTGCGCCCGTCAAGGCGGGCCATCAGGATCTCCGCCTTTTTAACGGCATGGATCTGGTTGCTCATAAACTCGCCGCGCTCTTCGCGCTCCACAATCGCCGCATCGAACGCCGCATAGACTTGGGGTTCCAGCAAATCTTTCAAAAGGGCGCGATCCCCGTCGGCAAAGGCTTCGACGATAAGGGCAAAGGCGTCTTGCGCCGCGCCCGCGAATTTCGCTACGTGGAATTCCGCATCGGCGCGGGCGATTTCGTTAAGGCCGGCTTGCGCTGCGGCATCCGCGATGGAAACATTGGGCGGCAATTCCGGCTCGTGCGGATAATCCGGATCGGCGCGGACTTCTTCTGCCTCTGCGGCGGCGGCGGCGGGGGCCGGCGCCTCTTTCTTCCTTTGCTCCAGCGCGCTTTGGGTGAACGGGTTCGGGCGCTCGCGCTCGTCGCCATGGCGGGTTCCAAGGACGCTGCGCAGCCAGAAAACCAGCCCGGCGGCCACGATTGCGGAAAGAAGAAGTTCGATATTCACCTTGTGCCTGTCCTTATGATCAAAATGGGCGCCTTGCGGGGCAAGCATCACTTTACAGACCCTGCCCGCAAAGGAAAACCCTTTAAATTTCCGGCAAACCCCGCCCCGCCGCCTTTATCTGGACAGCGGCACTTGCGCCATGCTACTAGCTTTTGACTATAATCTAGTATTTTTTATGGCAGGATAAAGTATGGAACAGCAAAGGCTCGACGCCGCAGCGCAGCCGACACACGTTAAAGTGCATGCGCAATATTTGAAGGATTTGTCTTTCGAGAACCCGAATGCGCCGCATTCACTGCAACCGCTTAAAGCGCAGCCGCATATGGATGTAAACATCGTCCTTGATGCCAACAAGATCACCGATCCGGCCAATGACGGGCTTTACGAATCCGCCATCACCATGACGGTGAAATCCACCGCGGAAGACACGGTTCTTTTCATTACGGAAATAACTTATGCCGCGCTTGTTTCTTTCGGCAAGGAAGTGCCGGAAGAACATATCAAGCCGATCCTCTATATCGAGGTGCCGCAGATGATTTTCCCCTTCGTGCGCCAGCTCGTCGCGAATGCTTCGATTGCCGGCGGCTTCCCGCCCGTTCTTTTGAACCCCGTCGATTTCCGCGCCATGTATGCGGATGCGGTCACGCGGCAGGCGGACGCGGCGGAAACGCCTGTGGCGCAAAACGGCGCGGCGGCCCACTGAAGATTTGCCAAGCGGCCTGTTCGGGGCCGCCCGCCCATCCGTTATAAAATTTCATGGAATGTTCAATCCGCCCCTTACCGGGCGGATTTTATTTGGTGATGGCTTTCATCAATTCCTCATGCGCCGCAAGCTCTTCGGCGCTGGCGGGAAAAGCGCGCGGTTCGCGGTATGGCCGCTCCGGCCCGCCGGACGGGCCGCCGAAAAGCCCTTCCGCGCCGTCATCGACCGCAATATCCAGCCCGCGCTGCCGCCCGCCCAGAAGCTCCAGATAGACTTCCGCCAAAAGCTGGGAGTCGAGCAAGGCCCCGTGGAACGTCCGGCTTGAGTTATCGATCCCGAACCGGCGGCACAGCGCGTCAAGGTTCGCGGGACTGCCCGGAAATTTTTCGCGGGCAAGGCGCAGCGTGTCGAAAACGCGCCGCGGGTCAAGCGAGGGAAAACCGAATGTCTTGAGTTCCGCATTCAAAAACTTCACGTCGAATTCGGCATTGTGGATGACGAGCTTCGCATCGCCGATAAAATCCATGAACCCGCCGACAATTTCGCCAAAGGTCGGCTTGTCCTTCACAAAATCATTGGTGATGCCGTGAACCGCCGTGGCTTCGGCGGGGATGTCGCGCTCCGGATTGATATAGATATGATAATGCTTGCCTGTCGGCAGGTGGTTTTCCAGCTCGACACAGCCTATCTCGACAAGCTTGTCGCCCTTGGCCGGATCCATCCCTGTGGTTTCTGTATCGAGGACAATCTCGCGCATAATTTATCCCTTCTTTTTTATTTCTTTCAAAATCTTCCAGAGCCGGAAAAAAGCATGGCTATAGCCCTTGCCCGTTTCCACCACATAATCGGCCCGCGCCTGTTTTTCCGCATCCGGCATCTGGCTTTGGACAATCGCATCGAATTTTTCCGCGCTCATGCCGGGGCGTTTCATCACGCGGCGCTTTTGAATCGCGGGCGGCGCGGTTACGCAGATTGTATAATCCATCCGCGCCTCCGCACCCGTTTCAAATAAAAGCGGAATATCAAGACAAACGATCGCCTTCCCCTTGCGCTCCATCGCGCGGATAAAATCCAGCTGCGATCGCTGCGCCGCCGGATGCAAAATCGCTTCGAGTTTTCGCTTTGCCTCCGCATCCGCAAAAATAAGCGCGCCGAGCTTCCCGCGATCGATGATGCGGTTTTTTGAATCCCACGCCGCCGGAAACGCCGCGGCGACTTCTTCAAACGCTTCGCCGCCAGGGGCAAGCGCCTTATGCACCGCATGGTCGGAATCATGGATCGGAACGCCCATGATTTTCAGCATTTTCGCCGCCGTCGATTTCCCCATGCCGATGGAGCCTGTGAGGCCGAGGATAATCATGCGAGAAGCTTCCTTTCCAGTTCCGCATCCGGCTCCGGCATGACGCCGAACCATTCCTTAAAGGCTGGCCGCGCCTGATGGATCAGCATCCCGATGCCGGTGACGACAGGATTCCCGCGCGCCTGTGCGGCCAAAAGCAAATCCGTCATCAGCGGCGCGTAAACGATGTCGCAAACCAGCGCCGCCGGATCAAGCCCCGCCAAATCCATCTCCAGCCGATCTTTCCCCGTCATGCCGAGCGACGTCGTGTTCACCAGCAAAGAGCAATCGCCCAAAAGCTCGCTCCGCTCCCCCCATTCCGCAACCGCAATCCGCGCCGCATCCATCGAACGGATCGCCTGCGCCTTTTCAACCGTACGGTTTGTGATGGTGATTTTTTCGGCGCCCGCATCCAAAAGCCCGCGCACGACCGCCCGCGCCGCGCCGCCCGCGCCGATGACCACGGCCCGCCCTGCCTGAAAATCATAATCCGGCCTGCCGGCGCGGATATTCTGGATGAAGCCATAAGCATCCGTATTCGTGCCGTATAGTTTTTTATCCCTGATCGTCACCATATTGACCGCGCCGACGGCCCGCGCCGTATCGTCGATATGATGGCAAAGCGCCATAATGTCTTCCTTATAGGGAAGCGTCACATTAAATCCCGCATAACCGATCTTGACGAGATCGTTCATCGCCGCGCCAAGCGTCCCCGGCTGGACGTCCATCTTTTCATAGAGCCCGTGAATGCCGTATATCTCAAGCCAGTGATTATGGATGAGCGGGCTTTTGCTGTGATCTACCGGATGGCCGATGACGCAGGCGCGGATTGGTTTCATGACAATCCCCCTCCCTTTCCTTTGTATTTTTGCAAGAGCATCATGATCTCCGCCGACGTTTCCTCGACGGAGCGGCGCGTCACGTCGATGACCGGCCAGCCATGCTTTGAAAAAAGCCGGCGCGCATAACGAATCTCTTCTTCGACGCGATCCAGATCAAGATAAGTGTTTTCGCTGTAGCGCGCATCCTGTTCTTCGGCCTGAAGCCTGTTGCGGCGGATATGGACGAGCCGTTCCGCGCTTTCGGTCAGGCCGATAAAAAGCGGCCCCTTATGTTTTACGATCTCTTCGGGGAACGGCACTTCCACCGCCAGCGGAATATTGGCGGCGCGGATGCCGCGGCGGGCGAGGAAAATGCAGGTCGGGGTTTTCGATGTGCGCGACACGCCGACAAGGACGACGTCGGCTTCTTCGATCCCGTCCAGCTCCTGCCCGTCATCGTAATGGATGGCGAAATCGACCGCGTCCATGCGCCGGAAATAGGCTTCGTTCAGCGTATGCTGCAACCCCGGAATCCCCCGCGGCGGGGTGCCGAGATAGGCCGCCATGCCGCGCAGCATCGGATCGAGAACGGGCATGCAGGGGGCGTCCAGCTCCGCGCAGACTTCCTGCAATTTCCGGCGGAGCTTTTTATCCACCAGCGTAAAAAGGACAGGGCCGGGATTTTCGCGCATATCGGCGATGGCGCGGTCGAGCTGCGCCTCCGATCGCACCATCGGCCAGAATCTTTCGACCGGATCGATATCGTCGAATTGCGCAAGGACGGCCCGCGCCAATCCTTGCAACGTCGTTCCGGTGGCGTCGGAAATCAGGTAGATGTGAAAATCCCGGACGGGATCTTTGCGCGGCTTGGCATTCATGGGCGCATCTTAGCCGATGCGGCCCCGCGGCAAAAAGGAATATTCCGCCCTAATCGTGAATGTCCACGAGATCGGGGGGAAAGAGTTTTTTCGCAAGCTCCCCGTCGCGGAAAGCGACGCCGCCCGCGATAATTGCCGCCGCGTCATGGGTGATTTGCGCCAGATGCGCCTCGTTCACCTCATCGTCGATGGCGGTGAAATAAGGTTCCGCCGCGATATTGCGGCCCATGCCGGACAGATAGGGGGAACCGTCGGGCAGGACGGCGATTTTTTCGATGGCTTCGCCGCGCGCGGGTTCGGCGCCGAACCGCCCGTTCCCGTCTTCGTCCGATCCCAGAATTTCATCCATTTTTTCCAGCGTTTTATGGTCAAAGGCCGCCACGCGCGCCTCGTCCCCGTACCATTGGCAAAAAGCGCGGGCGAGGGCGGATCCGTCATAATAACCCGCCGGATCGGTTTCAAGGGCGCGGGTGAAAATCATCGCCATGTCGCCTTCGTCCGACCCCAGCATCACGCGCCATATATCCGCATGGCCCGCGCCGCGAAGCTCCCATCCGGCCAGCATGGCGACGGTTTCGCAATCGGCCTGCAGCGCGCGCTCCATCCTAAACGCCGCTTCGGGATGGTGGGTTTGCAAGGAATCATGCCCTTTTTCCGCATGCCAGATACCGCGCAAGGCGCGGATAAAATTGATAAAGACGGTGTTCCTGAAATGGGCCGAGCGGCCAAGGGCGCGGGCCGTAAAGCCGAAATGGTCGAGCGTCACGCGCTTTTCGGCGCAATCCAGCGCGAAACCATCCCCCGAAAGATCGTCGAGGGCGCAAACCCAGCCCTTTTTCTGCGCTTCGAGCAAAAGCCGCCGTGCCGTCGGCGACTGGGACGCAAGGGCGCAAAGCCAGCCCGCCAGATCCGCGTCACTTTCAAAACCAAAGGCAAGATTGGCGAGTTCGGCAGGCGCGCGTTCCTTTTGCGCCTTCAGCGCATGGGGCGCGCCGGCAATCTCGCCATCTTTTCGGTAATGCATGATGATGACGTCGCTCTCCAAAGAGCGGTCTTTCGGCAGCAGCGATTTTCTTTCAAAGCGATCGGCTCTCACCTGGCTATACTCCCGCGCGGCGCATTCTTTGCCGCTTTCATCGAAGACGAACTGCCTAACCCTGCTCCGCGTTCCCGAACCTGACGTGAATGACATTTGTGCCGGAGGCGGAGTCTTCAAGCTTTTCCGCATGGAAAGGCTTTTTGCGCCTGTGGATAAACGGCCCGTCATCGCGGATGGAAATAACTGTAGCGTCTGGTTCATGGCCTGCCTGATCTGTTTTCAAAGGGGAAGAAAGGGGCGGATTGCCGCTTTCGGAGGAGAGTCCCCCTTCACTTTGCAAAGCCTGTTCCGTTTCGCGGAAAGAGCGCTCGAACTTGATAAACCAAAGGAAATTGGCGTTGGATCGGTCGCAGACTTCGGTGAAAAGCGGGTCTTCGACGATCATGGCGGCATAAGGTGCCAGGTAATTTTTGCCGTATGGCTGTTCGCCCAGCGCCGCCATCAGATCCAGCGTGACATGACGCGACGTGTCGGCGCAGCTAAAGACATAGCCCGCATGGTCGGCCAGCATCGCCTGAATCAGTTTTTTATCGTGATAACGGCGGCGTTCGGACATAAACCATCCTTCAAAAACCGCCGCCATCGCCTTGCCGTCCGCGATGGAGCGGAAATCGACCAGCGCCTCGCGGGCAAAGCTGCGGGCCAGATCCGCATCGTTGGAAAGCTCCATGGCCTCCCACGCGGCGCGGTAACCGGCCAGCTGCAATTCCCACGCACAGCGTATCATGGAGGCCGTCAAATCGGCGGCCTGCGCGCGGTTCACCAAAATCGCCTGATCGGGATGAAAGGTCATCGGGTGGATCAACGCCCCGTTTTTATGCTGCCAGTGGCGGCGCAGTTCACGGGCGAGAAGAAGCACGGCCTTTGCCTCTTCCAATTCCGGATGGATCAGGATTTTTCCGGCCTTCTTGTCGTAATAGGCGGAGAAAACCTGACGGCTTTGCGTAATTTCAATGCCGTTATCCGCGGCGAAACCGAGAAGGGTTTTCACCATCCGGCTCCCGCTTGCAATCTCTATAATGGCGTCCTTTACGGCGGCGTTCTTTGTAACGGCATCGGCGGCGGTTTCATTTTCACGTTGCGGCGCGATGCTTGCGGCGTTATCCGCGAATAATGTCAGGCGCGCTTTCGGATCGCGTTCCATGCCGCGGGACATATTCTCATAAGCCGCCATCTTGCGTTTCATATCGGCAATGTCTTTTTCAAGCGCCGCGAATTCCTCGCACGCGAAAACATCGTCTTCGATGATATTTTCTTCTTCCATATAAAAATATGGCTGGTCGGCCACGATCGTGCAAATGACGGGCTGTGTATTATTGAGCGTATATGCCATCAAACATGGCTTGCGGCGGCGTATTTTTACGCGCTTGCTGTTTGATTTATCCGTATTGTTTCCCATGGCCCCAATGTCTTTTTTCTTGAATTTATTCCGCGAAATGCCGTGTAAGAGCATCTCCCCAACGCCCATTGTGGCCGAAAATGATTAACCAAATCCTACGAAAAACCATTGATTTTCCGCGGCGTCTTTTGGTTAAGGGATGATTAAGAAAAGACCGGTTTTATTGGCCGAAAAGATCGTCCGCGACCGGAATATCTTCGACGAGAAGCTCTTCATCTTGCAGCGTGACATGCCCGTCCGGCTTTAAATGGGCGCGGGCGGAAAAGAGGGAATCCTTGAAAATCACGCTCATGGCAAAAATCGCCGTCCCGTCCGCTTCGACGGATTGCAGGGAAAGCGGCTCTATCATCTTGGTAAGCGCCTTGCGGCCCGCGGGCGACGGTTCCTCGCGCCAGTCAATATCGTCAACCGTATCGACGATGAGGAAACGCCCGTGACTGCCGCGTACATAATTGAAAAAGAACCGCACATAAGCGGCGCGGGTTTCTTCCCTGAGGGTGAGGGGGACATTTTCATTCAAGGCGAAAAGAGGCGCGTTCGTCCAGTCAAGCGGCACCACCTGCCCGTCCTGATTGCACACTACATGCCGCACCAGCGGCGGATGTTCGTCATGGCGCGACAATTCCACCAAAAAATAACCTTTGTAAAAAGGCAGGTCGCACACCATGGCCTGCGCCGTTTTTTCATCGAAAACGACATCCAGATGCGGATTGACATGCGCTATCATACGGGCGGCTTTTACGGGATCGAGTTTTGTGAATTCTTCCTTGAACATGGTTCTTCTTCTATAAAGGAGGCTTAAACGCTGTGAAAGCGGTAAATGGCCTGTTCCACAAAAAGAGGCGCGGAAAGAAGCGGGAAGGGACGGAGGAAATCAGGATAAGGGCGGTTTCAGGCTGGAAGAAGGCGGGTGATTCGATGCGATCCGGCCCGTTAGTGATTGTCATATCTTTGTTCCCTGTATGGCCCTGTGGGAATCCGGGAGGGTAAATACAAGGATTAAAAATGTATGAATCTTTTTCACCGTCATTCATTTCGCTCAAAGCGGGTTACCAAGCTGTGGGAAGGATCATTTTTGCCTGTGTGAAGCGATCGTGCGATTGGAAAGAAAGATAATAAGCGCAGTGTAAAAACGCATTTCACAGCCTGTGGGCAAAAATCTGGATGAAATTCAATCCCCGATTCCCACAGCACCTATATCTATTACACCCTTAATTAAATAAAGATTTGTATTTTAGGTATCTTCTGCTTTTATCTCGCCATGAGCAAAAACACAAAACCGATCCTCGATGTCCTTCAACGCAAAAGCTGTGCGAAAGTTCCTTTCTGGCTGATGCGGCAAGCGGGACGTTACCTTCCCGAATATCGTGAACTGCGGGCGCAGGCGGGGAGTTTTTTAAACCTTGCCTATAACCCCTCGATGGCGGCGGAGGTAACGATCCAGCCTTTGCGCCGTTTCGGCATGGACGGGGCGATTTTATTTTCCGATATTTTGATAGTCCCGCATGCGCTGGGGCAGGATCTGGCGTTTGAAACAGGCGAGGGGCCGAAATTACCGCCTTTGCGGGAGGCCGCCGATCTGGCAAAGCTCGATATTGCCAAGATCAATTCCCATTGCGCGCCTATCTATGAAACGGTCGAACGGGTGCGCGGGCTTTTACAGGCGGAATGGTTTGACGACGTCACGCTTATCGGCTTTTGCGGCTCGCCCTGGACTGTGGCCTGCTATATGGTCGAGGGCGGGAGCAGTCCCGATTTTTCCCATACGCGCTCCCTTGCGAAAACCGATCCGGATTTTTTCGCGGCGCTTATCGATCTTGTGACCGAGGCAAGCTGTCTTTACCTCGAAGGGCAAATCAAGGCCGGCGCCGAAACGCTGCAACTTTTCGATAGCTGGGCGGGGCTTGTCGATGCGGATGATTTCACGCGCTGGGTTATCGACCCTGCGAAAAAGATCCGCGCTTTTATCAAACAAAATTATCCGCATATTCCGGTTATCGGTTTTCCGCGCGGCTGCGCCAAACCGCTTCTGGAACGCTATGCGCAGGAAACGGGCGTCGATTGCATCGGCCTTGGGCAAGAGGCGGACAGGGGATGGGCCGCGCAAACGCTCCAGCCCCTCATGCCGGTGCAGGGCAATCTCGATCCCGTCCTGCTGCGCGGCGGCGGCGCGGCGCTGGAGGGGGAAATAGAGCGTATTTGCGCGGATTTTGGAAATACCCCCTTTATCTTTAATCTGGGGCACGGCATACACAAGGAAACGCCGATTGAAAATGTCACGCGGTTAAGCTCTAAGATCCGGGAATGGAAGCGATGAAAAAAACAGCCATTGTTCTTTTTAACCTTGGGGGGCCTGATTCAAAGGAATCTATCCGGCCTTTTCTTTTCAATTTCTTTACCGATCCGAACATCATCCGGCTTCCTTATCCGTTTCGCTGGCTTCTGGCGCACAGGATTGCGTCCAGCCGGACGAAAAAAGAAGCCGGCGACAGCTACCGCGAGCTGGGCGATAAATCCCCGCTTTTGGAAAATAGCCGGGCGCAGGCCCGCGCGCTTGAAGATTTGCTGAACGGCGAGGCGGGCGGTAATAATCTGTATAAATGTTTTATCACGATGCGTTACTGGCACCCGCTCGCCGATGAAACGGCGCAAGAGGTCAAGGCGTGGGAGCCGGACAATATCATCCTCTTGCCGCTCTATCCGCAATATTCGACGACGACGACGCGATCCTCTTTTCAGGAATGGCAAAAGGCGGCGAAGAAAACCGGCCTTGATAAAAAACCGTTCAATCTTGTTTGCTGCTATTCGCTCGAATCCGGTTTTATCGCGGCGAGCGCCGAGAATGTCCGCACAGTCTATGATCGCGCCGTCGCGGAAACGGGCCTGAAGCCGCGCGTGCTGTTTTCGGCGCATGGCTTGCCGGAAAGCGTCGTGAAAGACGGCGATCCCTATCAGGAACAATGCGAATTGTCCGCCGCCGCCATCGCCGCCGCGACGGGGGTTGAAAATCTGGACTGGAAAATCTGTTACCAGTCGCGCATCGGGCCGCGCAAATGGCTCGGCCCCTCGACGGAAGAATGCGTTCATGAAGCCATTAAAGACGGGGTTCCGCTTGTCATCCTGCCCCATGCTTTTACGCAAGAGCATGTTGAAACGCTTGTCGAAATCGACATTGAATACAGGCATATTGCGGAAAAAGCGGGCATCAAGGGCTATTACAAGGCCGAAACCGTCGGCACCCATCCCGCCTTTATTCGCGGGCTTGCCGCCATGGCGCTTGCCGCGCCTTCCATGGATGTAATTGCGCCTTATCCGGACGCGGCCTGTTGCGGCCGGCACAGGCGCTGCCCCACCATACAATATGCGGGCCTTAATAAAACTGCCGGAAAGGCCGCATGATGCAGGAGATGCTTCTTCAATATTATCTCTGGTTCAAGGCCGTCCATATTATCGCTTTCGTGTCATGGATGGCGGGGCTTTTATATTTACCGCGGCTTTTCGTCTATCATTGCCGCGCGGCGCAGGGCGGCGAGGCCGCTTCGACGTTCAAGATCATGGAACACAGGCTTTATAATTTTATCATGCGCCCCGCCATGATCGTGACGTGGCTGTCGGGACTTTCCATGCTTTATGCCAACCATGAGGCGCTTTTATCGTCCGGCTGGATGCATGTGAAACTGACCCTCGTCATTGCGCTGACCGGCGTGCATCACGTCTTTGGCGCGTGGCGGAAGAAATTCGGGCGGGACGAAAATAACAAGAGCGAAAAATTCTACCGTGTCTGGAACGAGGTTCCGACGCTGATCCTTGTCGGCATCGTTATCCTTGCGGTGACCAAGCCCTTTTAGTGAAAGCCGCCATGGAGCTGCGCCGTTAGGAGCTGGGCTTGCGGGATTTTATCCTCATGAAGGATCGTCTTATAAATATGCTGAAGCGATATGGCTATATCCGCGCCATGGCCGAGCAGCAACGCCGCTTCATAATGTTCCATTGATATATATGGTTTGGGCAGGATGGTTTCGAACATCCCCGCCGCCTCTGCGGGCCGGTTCTTTCTTATATCTCTGGCGATGCGTGCCGCCTGGTAAAGATGCGACCGGGTTTCCCGGTGGCTCATTTCTTTTCCGTCCCCTTTGAAATCGAAAAAAACATCGTCGATGAGCCGTGTGTTTTTGTCGCCCTTGATATCGGGGTCGTTCAGCAGGTGATAGGCTTCGAGCAATTTATGCATCGAAAGCTTGTCCGCAGATTCCACCGTCAACCTGTCGGGGTCAAAGCGGACGGCATTGTCCGTTGCGACCGTTCGCAGATCCTGCATAAAGGATCGAACCATGTCATAGAGATCGGGATGGGCGTCCTGATCCTCCTCCCACCCGTCGCTGCGGGGATCTTTTTTGCCCGTCGAGAAAATAAGCTTCATGCCGTGATCGCCGGGGATGATGTGATAAAGGAGCGGGCCGGAGGGCGGCGCGGCGATCCGGTGATAGGCAAAATTGGCCATCAGCTCGCACATCATTTTATAGGCGCGGGAGGTTTTATGGGTATCCGGCTGGACGCTGGGCTGCGCCGGCGGGCTGTGAATATCCGTGTCCTTATTTTCCGCATGATGGGAAAAAATAGTTTCAAGCGCGGTCGATGTCTGCAGCAAGGTTTTTTTCATAGAACCAGCTAAGCCGCTAATATTCATTATGGCAAAAACGAAAAAATCTTTTCCCGTAATTTATTTATGATTGACAGGCCGGGCCTTTATGGCTAAATGGGGGTGTCTTTTTTAGAAAAACCCCTCGACATTGTTGGATGTGTTTTGCGGATTTCCGCCCGAAGACAGGATCATAGCCAAAATTCCGTCTTTCTTCTGAAAAAGAAAATTAAGATTTTTCCTGGATACTTAACTTTAACAAGAGAACCCGAGAAACCAGCATTTTTCTCCCCTATGTCCAGCCGCTTTCGGCGTTCCGGGACATAAAAATTCCCTTTTGAAAATGGATTTCATATGAATCTTCAAGAACTTAAGACAAGATCTCCCGCCGAACTCCTCGCCTTTGCCGAAGAGCTGGGCGTTGAAAACTGCGCCTCTTTACGCAAACAGGACATGATGTTCGCGATTTTAAAGAGCCTCGCGGAAGAAGGGGTTCCGATTACAGGCTCCGGCGTGCTAGAGGTTTTGCAAGACGGGTTCGGATTTTTGCGCGCGCCGGAAGAAAATTACCTGCCCGGCCCCGACGATATTTACGTATCCCCGTCGCAAGTACGCCGTTTCGGCCTGCGTACGGGGGATGTGGTAGAGGGTGAAATCCGCGCCCCCAAGGATTCAGAGCGTTATTTCGCCCTGCTTAAAGTGGACACAATCAACGGCGAATTGCCGGAAAAAGTCCGCCACCGCATCAATTTCGACAATTTGACGCCGCTCTATCCTGAGCGGAAAATCAAGCTGGAAATCGACGATCCGACGAAAAAAGCGTACACCCAGCGGGTTATCGAGCTGGTTTCGCCGCTCGGTTTCGGCCAGCGCGCGCTTCTGGTCGCGCCGCCGCGGACGGGTAAAACCGTCATGCTCCAGAATATCGCCCATTCAATCGCCACCAACCATCCGGACGCCTATCTTATCGTCCTGCTGATTGACGAGCGGCCCGAAGAAGTGACCGACATGGCGCGTTCGGTGCGCGGCGAGGTTATTTCCTCGACCTTTGACGAACCGGCCTCGCGGCACGTACAAGTCGCCGAAATGGTGCTTGAAAAGGCCAAGCGGCTTGTCGAACATAAGCGCGATGTCATTGTTTTGCTTGATTCTATTACCCGTCTTGCGCGGGCGTACAACACGGTCGTCCCGTCTTCCGGAAAGGTTTTGACGGGCGGTGTGGACGCAAACGCGCTCCAGCGGCCAAAAAGATTTTTCGGCGCCGCGCGGAATATCGAACAGGGCGGATCGCTCACCATTATCGCAACGGCCCTGATTGATACCGGCTCGCGGATGGACGAGGTTATCTTTGAAGAATTTAAAGGTACGGGTAACTCCGAAATCGTCATGGAGCGCAAAATCGCCGATAAGCGCGTCTTCCCCGCCATCGACATCCAGAAATCCGGTACGCGGAAGGAAGAATTGCTGGTCGATAAGGAAACGCTTCAAAAAATGTGGATCCTGCGCCGTATCCTCAACCCGATGGGGACGGTCGATGCCATGGAATTCCTGCTCGATAAAATGCGCCAGACAAAAAACAACGATGAATTCTTTACGGCGATGAACCAGTAAGAGGCCGCTTTTGCCGGATGGCCTGTTTGGAGCCGTACGTGTTTAAGAGCCTGATTATAGCGCCGCTAAATTTCAAAAAACCGTCCGGAGGGGCGGTTTTTTATTGCCCGCGCCGCCACCCCGTTTTCAGGTTACGGCCCTTGATATGCTCCTTGTTACGGCCTTGGCCGCGGCTCTTGCGCAGCTCTTGTTCCGACTCTTGCCATGGGTCTGGGCCGATCCGATTTTGCTAAAATTATCTTTATATTTGAACTAGATACCGCAAAAATTCAAAACGATACTATTTGCCATAAAGGCGGATTCGGAGGATACTTATCCTTAGAGTTCATTTCAACGGGCAAGGTTGCATCTTCGCGGGCTTGCCATCGGCTGCGGGGCGTACGCCCCCTGTGCGAAACGATAGTTAGAGGTATGATATGCCGGTTAAATTATGTGGCCGTAAATTGCGGGTTCGCAAGCCGATCAGGGTTTATGAAATGACGCGGCGCATGACGCTGCCCCTTATGCTTCTCTTTGCTTTTGCGGCGTTTTTATCCGCACCCGCGGCGGCCCACGGGGCGGAATTTGCACCCCCTCCCGTCAAGCCGCCCTCTCTTATGGCGGAGAGCGCGGAATCCCGGACACAAACACGTACAGCCATATATATGCCGGCGGCAGAGAATGCGCGGCAGGCTGTTTCAGCCCCTTCTTCCGTCCCTGCCCTGGCCATCGCGCTGGCTCTTGGCTTGCGCAACGCGCACGGGCCTTTGGAAAAAACCGCGCTTCCTGCCGGCGGGCCGGATGCGGTGCAATGACGTGAAGAAGAACTAGCCTATAGTCCCCTTGGTTCATTGGTACACCCGCCCGGAAAAAGCCCCCCTTCTTTTTCCGGGCGGTTTTTTCCATAGCGCGTCTTTTGCGAGGCGGAGCTTTTTAAAAAGCCCGGGTTATAAAGCGCCGAGGGCGACGCCCCTCAGCCATTGATACCAGAAAGCCGCGCCGCCGCCCGTCTGGTATAATATTTCCATGATGAGGGGGAGGAGGAGCAGGGCATAAAGATGCCCCATCTTCCCGAACTGGCCGATATCGGGATCGGCCTTTAAATCGACCGCACCGTTCGAGGATTTGGACAAATGGCCGAGCGCGTTGCGAACCGCGCGCTTTGCCTGCATCCTGATCATGGCGGTGCAGATCATGCCGCCCAAAACCGGCGGCACTATGTCGAGAAGAATATCCAGCCGCGGATCGGGCAGGGAAGCGCCGAGCATGGCGCGCGCCGGTGTGAAATAATAAAGTGCCATCAGCAGGGTCGTCACGGCCAGCCCCGCGGCCAGCCCGTGAAGCCGCGGTTTTTTGGTAATGCGGCCCATGGTGATATGGGCGAGAGAGGATATTTTTTCCGCGGTCGCCGCGCCAAGCCCCAGATCATATTGCTTTAAAAGCCATGCGGCGGCCTTATCCGGCCCGCCCTTACCGGTCGCGAGAAAGGCGAGGGCGATCATCCGGAAGCGCGTTGCCTTGCGGATGGCGGCGGCGACCGAGCCTCTATCGCCCGCAGCCCGCTCCAGCGCCCCGATCGGCCCCGCCAGTATTTTATCGAGAATATGGGGAAATTCGGTAATGTCCGCCTTATAGCCGAACAGATGCGCTTTTACCTCTTTCCTGCCGAGCCTGAAAGTGATCTCCCCATAGGGGAACTCCACTTCATATGACGCGCCGAGCGCGTTTTCCTTGTCATCGGCGATGCGCCCGCGCAGCTTGACGCGGCCCGATGTCGCGGCATAGGCGGCCCTTGTTTCGATATAATCGGCGGCGCCTTTCGGGATGGATTTGGGATCATATTCAAAATAGGTCACGGCCTGCGCCCGCAGGCTTAAAAGATGCGTCTTCCATCCCTGCCCGCCGCAAGTGGCGCAGCGCACCGTCCCGTGCGCGTTGCAATTCCGGCAAGCCATCATGCCCGCCCTGTGGCATGTGTCGCACGGCACATAACGGTGGCCGTAACAGCGTGTGCATTTTTGCCCGTGGAGCAGCCCCGTCGCCCGGCATAGCGGACAGGGCATCAGGCCGCGGCCCGAACATTTGGTGCAGGCTTCGGTTTTCCTGCCGCCGCATTTGGGGCAGGCGGTCTGCCCGCCCCCGCCGCATGTGCCGCAGCCGACATGCCATGAATAATCTTCCTTGATGAATTCAAGCGGGATGACTGCCTGCTGCAATCCGAACCCCTGATCGGGGCGGCGCAGCAGGGCGTCCGCGATGCGCGCCTTCATCGTGCTGTCCTGCGCCGCCTTTCGCATGGCGCCGTCGGCGAGCTGGACGGCCTCTTCCCTCGAAGCCACGGGGCGGCCTATGATGCTCTTGCCGGGCGCTTCGCTTTCCTGAATGGCGGGGCGCAGTTCGAGATAGGTTCCGGCATTCAGCCTGTGCGCGGCGATCGTATGGGAGGCAATCTGGACGGAATCCGTTTTGATCCCGTTGCCTTTCAATATTTTACGGACATGCGAAAGCGCGCTGTGGAGCAGCTGTTCTTGTGTCGGAACGGCTTTGGACGCGCCTTCCTGCTCCACACTCATGCGGGTTTTGCCCTGTCTTTATTCTGTGGAACGGTGCCGGTCATCAAACGCCTCCAAAAGGGAATGATTGAAACTACCAAGCCTGCCGCGCCATGTCCATCCTTGCCCGCCCGGCCCCTTTGCTATAAGTAAATTAAGTCTTTTCAACCCCGTAGCGAAAGCCGAGGACAGCCATGAAAGTGAATTTCGACATTGAATGCACGCCGGAGGAAGCCCGCCGCTTTATGGGGCTGCCCGATCTCGGCCCGATGCAGGAAAAAGTGATGAAGGAGATGGAGGCGCGCGTCCTTGAAAATCTCCGCGCCCTCGACCCCGAAACGCTGGTCAAGACATGGATGCCGATGACGATGAACAGTTTCGGCGAGATGCAGAAAATGTTCTGGGCGCAGATGGGCGTCGATGTCGGCGGCAGCGGCGGGAGTAGCGGCGAGGCTGCGAAAAAGAAAAAGGACGCGTGAGCGAAGGCGCGGAGCCATGACCACAGCCATGACGACGGAAACAATTTTCGCCCTGTCTTCCGCGCCCGGCAAGGCGGGCGTTGCGGTCGTGCGCGTTTCCGGCCCGAAGGCGCATGAATCATTCAAGGCGGTTGCGCGGCGCGATGATATCCTCCCGCGCAAGGCCGTCTTCACGCCCCTTTACGATGCGGAAGGCGCGGTTATCGACGAGGCGCTGGTTCTGGCTTTCCAAGGCCCGCACAGCTTCACCGGCGAGGATGTGATCGAATATCAAATCCACGGATCGCCCGCCGTCCTGGACGCCCTGTTCGCGCGGCTCGGATCGTGCGGCGGCCACCGTATGGCGGAGCCGGGCGAATTTACGCGCCGCGCTTTCGAGAACGGCAAGCTCGATTTGACCGAAGCCGAAGCCGTCGCCGATCTCATCAACGCGCAAACCCAGATGCAGCGGCTTCAGGCTTTGGGCCAGATGGGCGGCGCGCTGTCGAAGCTCTATGAGGACTGGCGTACGCGGCTTATAAAATCCATGGCCTATATAGAGGCCGTGATCGATTTTCCGGACGAAGACATCCCCGATTCCGAAGTCATGACAGTTTTGCCTGCGCTGCAAGCCCTCACGCAGGAAATCGAAAGCCATTTGAATGACGGGCATCGCGGTGAAAGATTGCGCGACGGGATCCGCATCGCCATTCTGGGCGCGCCCAATGCGGGCAAGTCTTCTCTTCTCAACGCCCTCGCCCGGCGCGACGCCGCGATTGTATCGCCGATGGCGGGGACGACGCGGGACGTTATCGAAGTCCATCTCGATCTCGGCGGCTATCCCGTCATCCTCGCAGACACGGCGGGCCTGCGCCCCGAAGAGCTTTCAGAAGCGGGCGGCCATGACAGTGTCGAGGCGGAAGGGATTAAAAGGGCGCTTGCCCGCGCGCGGGAGGCGGATATCAAGCTCGTCGTTTTCGACGGGATGGAGCCCGCGCCGAACCCGCACAGCCTTTCGCTTCTTGATGAAAAAGCCATCGCTATTTTCACCAAACAGGATGCGCCCGGCAACGTCATTCCCGCCCTCCGCTCCGCGATTACCCACGCCGATTGCGCCGCTTTGTCTTCGCAAAACGGTGCGGGGATGGATTCGTTGCTGGCGCTGCTCACCCGCCGCATTGCGGGATCGTTCGCGGCGAAGGGCGATGCCCCGTCCCTGACCCGCGCCCGCCACCGCGCGGCGCTCGAAGAATGTCTTGAAAGATTGCGCGCCGCTATAACGGCGCTTCGGCCCGAATTGATGGCGGAGGATATCCGCATGGCGGCCCGCGCGCTTGGCCGCATCACGGGCCGGATCGATGTGGAGGATTTGCTCGACGTCATCTTCCGCGATTTTTGCATCGGCAAATAACTCCATATATATGACGATCATATAAGGATGAAAAACAACCGCCGCCCCTAAAGGCGCCTCTATAACAGCCGGCAATAAAGAGCGGCGGATAAAGCAAACAATGCCCCCTGAAATTTCCCCGCTTTCCACACAGCCGCCCTCCATACGCCAGCCATCCTGTGCATCCCCGCCCGCGACCATCCGATCCTTCGCACCTGCCGCCCGCCCCGATGCCGTGCGTTTAATCGTTGGCAGCATGCCGGGCATTGCTTCACTCGAAGCGGGGCAATATTACGCGCATCCGCGCAATCTTTTCCGGCCCCTCATCGAAGATTTGTTCGCCGTAAAAAACAGGCCGCTTTCCTACTGCCAACTTCTTGCGCTTTTGGCTGATCGCAAAATTGCGCTGTGGGACGTTTTGCAATCCTGCGTGCGCGCGGGCAGTCTGGACTCCGCCATTACATGCGAAATCCCCAATGATTTTGCGGCTTTCTTCGCCGCGCATCCGCGCATCACCCATATTTATTTCAACGGCAAAAAAGCTGCGCAGTCTTTTCAAAAATTCGTCGATCCGCACTGCGTGCCTGCCGCCATAATGCAAACCGTCCTGCCTTCGACCAGCCCGGCCAACGCATCGCTTTCCTACGACCATAAACGCAAAGCATGGGCGGCGCTTTTGACGGATTGAACCGATCCGGATGGGCCGCGGCCATAACGTCCCGTTCTTCCCTATAGCCGCCATCACCGAAAAGCGCCGCCTAAGGCTTGCCCCATAAAAAGGAGCGGTAACAAAGCGCTTTTGCCGCCTGTGTTTTCACCTGCATCTGCGCTTGGGCCGATGCCTGCACCTGTGCCTGCGCTTGCGCTGATGCTGTGCTGATGCTTGCTACCCGCCCCGCCCCGCCCCGCCCCGCCCCGCCCCGCACTCGCACTCGCACCCGTCCCCGCACCTGCGCTTGCGGTGGTGCCAGTGCCTGCGCCCGCACCGGCACTGATGCCTATGCTGATGTCTGCATCCACACTCCTGTGCTTGTGCCAGTGCCCGTGCCTGTGCTGATGTCAGTGTCTGCGCCTGTGTCTGCGCCAGATCCGCTCACCTGTGGGAAACAATCCGCGGGAAACAATGCAGTGTTCGGCGCCCCGCCCCTTGCCTTTACGCCACCGCCGCTTGCGGCAAAAGCGCCTTGTGGATAAATTTCTGGCATAGAAGGCCCCTTCATTATATAAAACGGCGCTATGGACAGTTTTTTCGATGTCATTGTGATAGGCGGCGGGCATGCGGGCTGTGAAGCGGCTTCCGCGTCCGCGCGTTTTGGCGCGAAAACCGCCCTTTTGACGCACAGGCTGGATACGATCGGGGTTATGTCCTGCAATCCGGCGATTGGCGGGCTGGGCAAAGGCCATCTTGTGCGTGAAATCGACGCGCTGGACGGGCTGATGGGCCGCGTTATTGACCGGTCCGGCATCCAGTTCCGGATGCTTAATGCCTCGAAAGGCCCCGCCGTGCGCGGCCCGCGGGCGCAGGCCGACCGTAAGCTGTACCGCGAGGCGATGCAGGCGATGCTACGCGATTACCAGAACCTGACCTTGCTTGAAGGCGGCGCGGAAGGCCTGCTTTATGAAAATGGAGCAGTCACGGGCGTGCTGACGGGCGATGGCCGCGAACTCCGCGCCGGGGCTGTGGTGATTACGACCGGAACCTTTTTGCGCGGGCTTATCCACCGCGGGGAGGAAAAGATTCCGGCGGGCCGCGCCGGGGAAAAACCGGCGATTGGCCTTGCCCAAACCCTTGAAAAACTTGGGTTTCCTCTTGGCCGCCTAAAAACCGGCACGCCCGCGCGGCTTGACGGGCGGACGATTGACTGGGCGGCGCTGGAAATGCAAAAACCCGATGCCGTCCCCGTCCCTTTTTCCTATCTGACCGATAAAATCACGGTTCCCCAGATTGATTGCGGCATCACCTATACGACGCCGCGCACCCACGATATTATCCGCGCCAACCTGCACCGCGCCCCGCTTTATTCGGGCCAGATTGCCGGAACCGGCCCCCGCTATTGCCCGTCTATCGAGGATAAAGTCGTCCGTTTCGCCGATAAAGACCGCCACCAGATTTTCCTCGAACCCGAAGGGCTGGACGATCCCACCATCTATCCGAACGGCATTTCAAACGCCTTGCCCGTCGATGTCCAGGCGGCGCTTCTGGCCTCGATTCCGGGGCTGGAAAAGGCAAAGGTTTTTGAATGGGCCTATGCCATCGAATATGATTATTGCGACCCGCGTGATTTGACGCGGACGCTGGAATCCAAACGCCTGTCCGGCCTGTTTCTGGCGGGGCAGATTAACGGCACGACCGGCTATGAAGAAGCCGCCGCACAGGGGCTTGTGGCGGGGCTGAATGCGGCCATTCTGGCGGGGGCGGTTTCCCGTGAAACGGCGGCGCCGTTCATCCTCGACCGTTCCGAGGCCTATATCGGCGTGATGGTGGATGACCTTATTTCCCGCGGCGCGCCGGAACCGTACCGCATGTTTACCTCCCGCGCCGAATACCGCCTGACCCTGCGGGCCGACAATGCCGATCAGCGCCTGACCGATAAGGCCGTCGCGGGCGGCTTTGCGGGGGCGGCGCGTTCTGCCCGCTGGGCTGCGAAAAAGCAGGATTTGGCCGCGGCCCGCGCCCTGTTGCAAGACCGGTTGCAGGCGACGCCGAACGAGCTTGAAAAGCGCGGCATCGCGGTCAATCAGGATGGCCGCCGCCGCTCGGCCTTTGAACTGCTCCGCTATGTCGAAGGCGGCTGGGACGCCTTGGCCGGAATTTGGCCGGAAGTGTCTGGAATATCACAAGATATTCGTGCGCAACTGGAAACCGACGCGGTTTATGCGGGCTATTCAGGCCGGCAGGACGCCGATATTCTGGCCTTCCGCAAGGAAGAATCCCTGATCCTTCCTGCCGATCTCGATTATGGCGCGCTGGCCAGTCTTTCAACGGAAATCCGCCAGAAACTGGAGCATGTACGCCCCGCGACGCTGGGCGCGGCTTCGCGCATTCCGGGCGTGACCCCCGCGGCGATCGTGGCCCTGCTCCGCCACGTGAAGCGCGCCGAAAGACAGGCGAAAGGCGCGGCCAGCGATAAGGACGCAGCCAGCGATGTCGCCTAAATCCCCTAAATTTCCCAAACGCCCCAAACCCCCCAAACTTGCCAAGCTCGCCAAGCCTCCCAAAGCGCCCGGCCCGCAAAACGCGCCGCACCCGCCGCAGCCGCTGAATCCGCCTGACCCGCACCGGTCTGAGCCACCCTCGCTCAAATCACCTTCATCCAAACCGCCCTCGTCTGAACCGCTCCCATCCGGACAGGTGCCGTCCAAACAGCTCCCGTTCGATCCGTCCCCGTCCGAACAGGCGCTGCCCAAACCGCACGCTCCCGAACCGCAAGGGCCGGAACCACGCGCGGCGGAACTGCGTGGGCCGGAACTGCGCGGGGATTTGCCGGTATCTCCTCCCACGTTGCCGTTTTCTGCCGGCCTGAATAACCCGCATGGGCGGCATCCTTCCAAAACCGCGCCCGCCGCACCGGCTTCTGGAACGGGGGTCGCTTTATCCGGTAACCCATTGTCCGGTGGCCCATTGCCCGCCGCTATTTTAGGGCCTTCCGGTGCGGCTTGTGCGGGCTCTTCCGGAGATTTTTCTGAAACTCTTTCCGAAATATCGTCTGAAGCCTCTTTCGCCGCCCCCATCAAAGCTGCTTTGGGGGACTGTGCGGAGGGTTCTTCAGGGGCCGTCCCGAAGATTTCTGCTGAATCTTCCGCCGGAAAGTCCGGCAATCCCCAAGATCCGGCTTCCGGCAAGGGGGGTGATAAGGGGGCCGCTGCCCTCACCGTCAAGCTGGTTTCCGGCACGCCGCCCGTTTTTGTTTCACAGGAAACGCTGGACAGGCTCCGGCTATATCAGGCATTGCTTATCAAGTGGCAGGCGAAAATCAACCTTGTCAGCCCCAATACGGTGCAGGAATCGTGGGAGCGGCATTTTATCGATTCGGCCCAGCTCGCGCCGCTTATCCCCGCATCGGTGAAAACAATCGCTGATTTGGGCGCGGGCGCGGGGTTTGCCGGAATGGTTCTGGCGATTATGCGCCCCGATCTGGCTGTGACCTTTATTGAATCGGATTCCAAAAAATGCGCCTTTCTTGCCGCCGTTTCACGGGAAACGGGCGCAAAAGTCACGGTCATCAACAAGCGGATAGAGGCCGCCATTCCGGCGCTTCCGGCCCCTGATCTGGTGACGGCGCGGGCGCTCGCGCCGCTTCCGGCGCTGTTGGCCTATGTGGCCCCGTGGCTGGAAAAAAGGCCGGATATCAGCCTTCTTTTCCCCAAGGGCGCCCAATTTCAGGCGGAAATCACGGCGGCGCAGGCGGCGGGATGGGCGTTTGACGTCACCGCGACGCAAAGCCGGACAGAAAAATCCGCCCGTATATTGCGGCTGGATTCTGTGCAAAAAACCTCTCCCCGCCCTTAAAAACCGGCCGCGGCAAGGCGCTTCCATTGCGCTCTTCCCGTCATGCGGGGGGGGGCGGAGAGCGGAAAATAGCAGCGGAAAGCGGAAAATAAGGGTGGAAATTCGGCCGCGTGAAGGCCGCCATAAAGGCCGAAGGGCTGAATTATCTTGACCTTTTGCCCTGTACGATTCCATAGTGTCCGCATCTTTCATATAGTCGAGATAAGGGGTATGAGCCATGGCAGACGGGTATGACAACGCACCGCTTTCGCAAACCGGACAAGGCGCTCCCCGTAAAAATCCGGGCGGATTCGGTTCCGGTTCCGGTCAGGGCGGACGCATTCCGCGAATCCTTGCCGTCGCCAACCAGAAAGGCGGGGTCGGCAAGACGACAACGGCAGTCAATCTCGCGACCGCCCTCGCCGCCATCGGTAAGAAAGTCATGCTGGTTGACCTTGATTCCCAAGGAAACGCGTCCACGGGGCTTGGCATACGCCGCGCCGGAATCCGCAAAAGCACCTATGATGTGATTTTCGACGATGCCAGCGTCGCCGAAACCGTCCAGCCGACAAAGGTTCCGGGCCTGTATGTGCTGCCTTCCTCCATCCATCTTTCCGGTGCGGAAATCGAGCTGGTTTCCGCCGAGCACCGCGAATACCGGCTTCAGCGCGCCTTGCGGGTGCCGATGCAATATGAATATGTTATTATCGACTGCCCGCCTTCGCTCAGCCTGTTGACGCTCAATGCGCTGGTCGCGTCCGATGCGATCGTCGTGCCGCTCCAATGCGAGTTTTTTGCGCTCGAAGGGCTTTCACATCTTGTGAAAACCATCGATCGGGTCAAAAAATCCTTTAACCCGCGGCTTGATATTCATGGAATCGTCCTGACCATGTTCGACCGCCGCAATAATTTGTCCGATCAGGTCGCCGCCGATGTGCGCGGCCATTTCGGCGACAAGGTTTATAAAACGGTTATTCCGCGCAATGTGAGGCTTTCCGAAGCGCCGAGTTACGGGCTGCCCGCGATTGTGTATGATATGCGCTGCCCCGGCGCGCGCGCCTATATCGCCCTTGCGGGAGAGATTTTGAAGCGCGAGCGGCAAATTCTGGGCGCAGGCGGGGCGCAAAATGCGGGCGGCGGGACTGGCGGCGCGCGCGGCGGGGCAGGGAGTGCGGGTGGTGCAGGTGACGCGGGCGGCAATGTAGGCGGGGCTGCGGCCAGCGGCAGCGATGGTAATGGTGATAGCACTGGCGCTGGCGGGACTGGCAGCACAGCTATAGGCAGCGGTGATAAGCCCGGCGGCGTGCGCGCGGCTTAAAACCCTTCCCCGAAAGGGCCTGAAACCGCGGTGGAGAAAGTAACCCTGTAAAAGGGCCTGTTGTGTAAAATGCGGCCCCCCGTGCGGGGAAGAGGGCCTTGAGCGGCCCTTGAGCGGCCTTGGGGCGGCCTTTGGATGGCGCTGTAAAGTAAGGCGGGCAGGATATATGGAATATGGCGGTGAAGGATGCGGGTGACATGATATGGAAATGGAGTGGCGGCGGGATACAGACGGTATTTAGGGTGCAGGTGGTATTTAGAAGGAATATGGGGAGCGGCTTTTAGGCGGGTGAAACAGGATTGTAGCGGGCGGTATGACGCCACAGGAAAAACAAGCGGCGCAAAAGGGGCCGCGTTAAAGAATAAGGACAAGAAAAATGACATCGAAGACGAAGCAAAGAGGTTTGGGACGCGGGCTTGACGCGCTGTTCGAGGATGAAGAAGCGACGTTCGCCGTCACGGGCGGGGCCGAGCCGGAAGCGGTTCAGGGCGCTTCGCGCAAAACGCTTGGCATCGGCCAACTTATGCCGAACCCCGATCAGCCGCGGACATTCTTCGACCCGAAAGCGATTGCCGAGCTTGCCGATTCCATCCGCCAATATGGATTGCTCCAGCCGATCCTCGTCCGCCCTGCCGCGGGTAATAGCGATATGTATGAAATCGTCGCGGGCGAGCGCCGCTGGCGTGCGTCGCAAAAGGCGCAGCTTCATGAAGTGCCTGTAATCATCCGCGCGCTGGATGACGCGCAAGTCTTGAAAATCGCCCTCATTGAAAATCTTCAGCGGCAGGATTTGAACGCGCTTGAAGAAGCGCGCGGTTATCAAAAGCTCATGGATATGTTTACGCTTGGCGCGGAAGATGTCGGCGCCGCCGTAGGCCGGTCACGCAGCCATGTCGCGAACATGGTGCGGCTTCTCTCCCTGCCTGAAAGCGTCCTCGATATGGTGGTCAAGGGTATACTGAGCGCAGGTCACGCGCGCGCGCTTATCAATGCGCGCAATCCCGCGCTCCTCGCGCAGGAGGTCGCCGCCAAGGAACTTTCGGTGCGCCAGACGGAAAAGCTTGTCGCCGCCGATACGGGCCGCGATATCCAGTCCCGCCCGAAAACGCCCAAAGGCAAAGGCGTGACATTCAAGGATCCGAATATCATGGATCTTGAAAAAGATCTCAGCTCGATATTGGGGCTGAAGGTCGAGCTTGCGATGCGCGGTGAAACGGCGGGGAAAGTTATCGTCGAATTTTCGTCGCTGGATCAGCTTGACGAAGTCACGCTGCGCCTGTCGAAATTCCCAAGGGTTCTCGAATAATTTTTAAAAAGAGCGCGCGCTTTAAGGCGCGGCGGGATAGTTTTTCAAAAGAACGGTGCGCTTGCCGCCCGCCGCTTTGGTGCGGATAAAGGTTGGGCCGTGCATCATGGGGGTGATGTTCGGCTTGTCCGTAAGCTTTGCCCTTAAAGTGCCTTGTCTTTGCCTATACCGAAAGCCTTGCCGGATCGCCCGTAACTGAATCCGTAAGCCGTGCGGCGACGGGTGAAAGGATGGCCGCGATCGGGGGGAGCGGATTTTGGGTGATGCAGAGCGTTTGCGGATCGTTTGCCGTTGCCGTATGGCGGCCCCCGTAAATATAGCGGCGAGCGTGCGTGGGCGCGGGCCTGCGGGTCGGTTTTTGGGCGGATGGCCTTGCGCCTGTTATCCTTGTGCCGATAGGGAAAGAACGACTTGCGCGCCGAGCGTTTCAACGGGCGCGCCGGTTTGTTTTGTTTGCGCCTCTACTTGCGAAAGCCTGCCGAGGATCGAAAGAAGTTTTGCCTCGCTCCATTTCCTGAGCTGCGCCTTGAAGGGATCGGCGTTTTTGAAAAAGACGGGCGGCTGGAGTTTTTTCATGGCTTCATCAATGCCCGCCCCCTCACCCATCAGGGATTTCGTATAGTGGAGCCTGCGGAAATGATTTTGCAATGTGCGCAGGATGGTGATGATGGCGACGCCCTCGCCGAGCAGTTTTTGATAGGCGGCCAGCGCGGCTTCCGTCCTGCCGCCGCCGATAGCATAGAGCAAATCGTCGAGCGATTGATCGCCCGCCTCGCCGCACGCGGCCATGGCGTCCGCCAGCGTGACGTTTTTGGAATCCGCGCCCATATAGATCATCAGCTTTTCAAGCTCGCCGCGTATCTTGGCGCGGTCGCCGAAAATATTTTGCGAAAGCCATGAGAGCGCGTCGCCCTGCACGGCGTAGCCGCCTTCGGAAAGTGACTGGCGGATGAGGGCCGCCACGCCGCGCGCGTCATCGACATAACAGGGCAGCGCCGCCGCGTTCGGCGCTTTTTCAAAAAGGGCGCGCAAGGAGGAGCGCGGCGAAAGCTCCCCCGCCTCGACGATGACGAGATTTTCTGCGGACGGGCCGGCGAGATAATCCTTTAAAAGAACGGTGAGCTTGTCGCCCGCCCCTTCGATGCGGATGAGGCGCGCGCCGCCCATCATGGAAATGGCGTTCGCTTCGTCCGAAAGCCGCGCCGGATCGTCCGAAAGCATGTCCGCGGGCAGGACGGCGACGTTGAAGGGATCATTAAGATCGGCGGTGATTGTTTTTCCGATGGCGGCGGAGCGTTCGCGCATCAGCCCGTCATCCGGCCCGTAAATCAGGATGGCGCGGGCCTTCGGATCGGGTTTTTTAACGAACGGTTCGATATCTTTCCAGGCGAGTTTCATACCCGACTATAGACTGGAACGGGTGGGAGCCGTCAACCGGCATCTCTTTCCAGCCCATTTAAGGGGCGGGGCGGGGGACAAAGCTGCTGGCTTCAATCATCAGCGGCCTGTTGCGGACGAGATTGTCGCATTCGATGATGCGCCCGCCCTCTTCCATCCAGCCATAGAGATTTTCCTGCGCCCGCGCCCTTGTCCCTGCGGTGACGGCGCGGCCGATGAAATCCTTGTGCCGTACCGGATGCTGCATGAAATTCAGGATATTGCTGACATAAAGCAGGCGGAGTTTTGCGCCCCTGTCATCGAGATAGCGCGCGACCTCGGCACAGGCGGCGCTATTGGCGATGTCGAGCGTCACGGCGCCGATCGCGCCCGCGCAGGCAAGGGAGCGGATATGGCCGTAAAGCGCGTCGTCATGCATCCAGCCGCCATCGGGGCTGGAGGCATTTAAAAGATGGTTCAATTGCAGATCCCCGTCATTGTTCCGCCCTTTGAAAAGCCCGCCGCCGAAAAAATCCGCTTCGCGCCGGAAGAGCGAGCGCAGGCAGGGCGAAAATTTTTCGGAAGCCGCCCTGTGCATGTCCGGCGCGAGCGTTTCGATGGATTGCCTGAAAGAGCGGCAATCGTTATTTTCCATGATCCGGCCTAGAACGAGATTCCAAAACAGGGACTGATAGGCGTTAATGTCGAAAAGCAGCGCTGCCGAAGCGCGGCTATGGGCGATATAGCCCATATTCACAAAGCCCGCCGCGCCGGCATAGATCCCGCCCTGAAATTCCGGCGTGCCAGCGATCTTTTCCATGTTCTTTTTATGCAGTTCCATATTTTCGGCAATGACGCCGATATGGACGGGGCCGGCATAGGGGCCGTTATAGAGCGCGTCCGCCGTGACGTGGCTGAGCGCGGAGGTGCGGGCGTTCAGCGCCGCGAGGCCGCCTGTGAAATGGGTGTGGATATGGTGTGACAAATTTTCCTCTCAATCGGGTCGTGCCGGTGTGATCCATATGGGACCACGGCATTTCCGATGAGCCGCGGCGCTCTTTGGCCTTTTTTACGCGGTGCAAGCTGCCCCATCAAAATCCGCGGAAACCGGCCGGATGAAAGCCGGTAACAGGGGAAAAAGTAACGGGCCGTATTTATTCTGTCAATTAAAAAGGCTTGGCGGTGACGGCGGTGGCGTTTGCGGTGGCAGTGGCGGAGGGCGGGCTGGCAGGCGGGTTGCCCGTTGTCAGTTACCCGTTGCCTGCATGGCGCCCGGCATATTGGCGACGCAATAATGGATAATCCCGTCCACGGTAAAAACGGGGGCGTTATGGGTCGTCACGCGGCTGGTTTCAAAACAGCCGCCTCCTGTACCGCGCATCCTGCATCCCGCATCGCGTGCCATTGAAAATAGATGGTGTAAAAATCCGGCGGTAAAAAACGCCTGTGGAAATATTGTTGCGAAAGGCGGGTTGGCGAGGCTCCGCAAGGAACGGGCCGTTTGCGGCGGTGAGGCGGGCGGGGGATAAAATTATCCCCCATGGCCCCGCACCGGAGCGGAGGGCCTAGCGGCTGAAATAAAGGGCGACCTGCATTTCTATCTGGCGGGCGAGATCGGCGAGGGCGGCTTCGCGCGCGTCGTTTTCGGAAACGCGGGTTGTGAATTGCGTCCCAAGCACGTTGGAGCTGGAGATAGCGGTGAGGCCGCGCGTCAGCACGACCGCCCCGCTTTGCAGGTCGCTTAGGGTGAGCGTCGCCGCGAGCCGGATCTGGCGGCGCGTCGCTTCGGAATCCTGCGTGATGTCGAGATCGCTTCGTGTTTCCTGCACCGGCGAGATGGTGAGCCTGTGGGTCGGCGCCGCGGGATAGCCGTCCTGATAGAAATGATCGATAAGGATGTTGCGCAGGTAAACGCCGCTTTGATCGGGGATGAGATCGATTTCAACCATGTTCAGCCGCGCCGGAACGCTTTGCCCTGCTGCTGCTGCCGTCGTTGCTGCCGTTGTCGTCGTCGTTGCCGCCGGAGCGCCGGCCCCCTCCCCGTACATTGGCGTAAAACCGCAGGCGGAAAGAAGCAGCGCGCCGGACAGCGCCGCCCAAAGGATGCAGGCGCTTTGCCAGGAATGAATCCGTAAAGACGAGAAGCGCAAAGATGTGATTCGTAAAAACGCGATCCGCAGAGATGGGAGCCGCAAAGGCGCGATCGGCGGCGGTACGGGCCGCGTCGGTAAAGTGCGCGGCGTGCCACCCCGCATGGGCGCAGTATTATCCCGCGACGACATTGACGATCCTTCCCGGCACGACGATGACTTTTTTGACCGCTTTGCCTTCGAGCGCGGCTTTCACCGTGTCTTGCGCCAAGGCTTCGGCTTCGGTCGTTTTCTGGTCGGCATTTGCGGGCAAGGTGATGGTCGCGCGCATCTTGCCGTTGACCTGAACGCCGATCGTGACGCTGTCGGTTTCCAGAAGGGTTTCATCGCAATGCGGCCACGGCGTTTGCGTCAGGTAATCCTGCCCGCCAATGGCTTCCCACAATTCTTCCGCAAGGTGCGGCATGACCGGGTTCGCCATGATAAGGAAGGCCTCGATCGTTTCGCGCAGCGCCCATGCGTCGCCCTCTTCCCTGATTTCGAAAGACGCAAAGCCGTTGGAAAGTTCGCGCAGGCGGGCGACGGCCTTGTTCATGTGGAAGGCTTCGATGTCCTTTGCGACCGCGTCGATGGTTTTATGGGTGGCGCGGCGCAGGGCGGTGGCCGCGTCCGAAAAGCGTGCGGGCTTTGCGGTGCCGGCGGGCGGCAGGGCGGCAATCTTTTCGCCGATGCCGCGATGGAGGCGGTTGATATATTTCCACGCGCCCTCGATGCCGCCGGTCGACCATTCCAGATCGCGTTCGGGCGGGGAATCCGAAAGGATGAAGAGCCGCGCCGCGTCCGCGCCGTACGTGTCGATAATATCCTGCGGGTCGATGACGTTGCGCTTGGATTTCGACATCTTGATTTGCGGGCCGGCGGTGACGGGGGTTCTGTTATCCTTTTTGATCCAGCCGCCATTGTGGGTTTGTTCGACTTCCACCGGATAGAGCCATTTGCCCTGTTCGTCCTGAAAGGTCGCGTGGGTGACCATGCCTTGGGTGAACAATCCCGTAAAAGGTTCGTCGCTTGCGACGGGGTAGCCGCAATCGCGCAGGGCGCGGGTGAAGAAGCGGGAATAAAGCAGGTGCAAAACCGCATGTTCGACGCCGCCGATATATTGATCGACCGCGCCCCAATAGTGCGCGACGGGCGCGGCGAAGGCTTCGTTTTCGTTGCGCGCATCCATATAGCGCAGGAAATACCAGCTTGAATCGACGAACGTGTCCATCGTGTCGGTTTCGCGCACAGCCTTGCCGCCGCATTGCGGGCAGGATGTGTGTTTCCATGTCGGATGGCGGGTCAGCGGGTTGCTGGGTTCGTCATAGTTGATGTCATAGGGAAGCTCGACGGGGAGCTGATCGTCCGGTACGGCAACGATGCCGCAGGCTTCGCAATGGACGAGCGGGATCGGCGCGCCCCAGTAACGCTGGCGTACCGCGCCCCAGTCGCGCAGGCGGTATTTGGTGACGCCCTGCCCCCTGCCCTGTTCTTCGAGTGCGGCGATCGCGGCCGCCTTGGCTTCGTCCACGGATTTGCCGTCGAGAAAGCCGGAATTGACAGCCGTTCCCGGCCCCGTGTAAGGCAGGGTTTCATCCTCGCCCGCCGCGGGTTTGATGACGGGGATGACGGCGAGATTATATTTTGCGGCGAATTCAAAGTCGCGCTGGTCATGCGCGGGACAGCCGAAAATCGCGCCCGTGCCGTAATCCATCAGGATGAAGTTGGCGAGATAGACCGGCAGCTCCTTCCCTTCGATAAACGGGTGCGTCACGCGGTGGCCGGTGTCGAAGCCGATTTTTTCGGCCTGTTCGATTGCGGCCTCGGAGGTTCCCGTCGCCTGACATTGTTTGATAAAGGCGTCGAACCCTTCGCGTTCGCCCGCCAGTTTTTTCGCAAGCGGGTGGTCGGCGGCGAGCGCCACGAAAGACGCGCCGAAAAGCGTGTCGGGGCGGGTCGTGTAAATATCGATCTGCCCGTCCGTGGTCGTTAAGTCGAATTTCAATTGCGCGCCCTGTGATTTGCCGATCCAGTTTTCCTGCATCAGCCGGACTTTTTCAGGCCAGCGATCAAGGCCCTTGATCCCGTCCAGCAAGTCTTGCGCGTAATCGGTGATGCGGAAGAACCATTGATGGAGCTTGCGCCGTTCGACCGGCGCGCCGGAACGCCAGCCCCGCCCGTCCACGACCTGTTCATTCGCCAGAACCGTATTTTCAACGGGATCCCAGTTGACCATCGACTCTTTCCGGTAGGCCAGCCCCTTTTTATAAAGGGCGAGGAACATTTTTTGCTGGTGCTTGTAATATTTCGGATGGCAGGTCGCGATCTCGCGGCTCCAGTCGATGGCAAGGCCCATGCCGAGCATCTGTTTTTTCATCTGTTCGATGTTGCTGTATGTCCAGTCGGACGGGTGAACCCCCCGCTCCATCGCGGCGTTTTCCGCCGGCAAGCCCATCGCGTCCCAGCCCATCGGGTTCAGCACATTAAAGCCCCGCGCTTTTTTATAACGGGCGACGACGTCGGAGAGCGAATAGTTGCGGACATGGCCGATATGGATGCGCCCCGACGGATAAGGGAGCATGGCAAGGACGTAATATTTCGGCTTCGCCGCGTCTTCTGTCACCTGAAAGGCGCTGGAATCCATCCAGCGCTGCTGCCATTTTTGTTCCGTCGTCTTGATATTATACCGTTCCATGACACCCGTTATTCTGCGTTCATATATATAAGTCGTTTTTAAGCGCCGCACGGCAACCGTCCGCCCCGGCGTCTAACAATTAACGGCTTCATATGGGGAAATGCAAGGAAGAACGTCAAGGAAAAGGCCCCTTTGGCGAGGGGCCTTTTGATTAAGGTCGCCGGATAAACCGGAAAGGAACGGCGCGGCCTAGTTCCCCATATCCGCAACGCGGAGCTGGCGGGCGCGGGTCAGGATGGCGTCTTCCATCTGGGCTTCCGTCCCTTCCGTCACGGCGGTATCGACCCATTTGCCGGATTTTTGGAGCTGGCGGAAGAGTTTCACCTTGATGCCGTCGGAGCGGAGCTGTTTATCAAGGATGAAGATATTGAGTTTGAAACGCTCGTTCGGTTTTTCCTCGGCGATGTACCAGTCGGTGATGATGACGCCGCCGAACGGGTCGGCGCTGGAAAGCGGCATAAAGGACACGGTGTCGAGCGAGGCGCGCCACAAATAGGAATTGACGCCGATGCCGGAAGAGCCGTCATTCTTTTCCTTGTCCTTGCCGCCGAGGATATTGAGGCCCCCTTTGCCGAAAATGCTTTCCCGTTCGCCGTAAATGTCGCCGCCTGTCGTCGTGCGGTCGTGGCCGGACGGGTATTTGGCCTCGCCGCGATAGGAGCTGCACGCCGTTATGGCCAATAAGCCGGAGGCCAGAAGCAGGATAAACAGGCCGGAGCGGGTGGATTGCATCGGGGACTCCCTTATAAAGACGCATTCTTGATATTAACGATTTAACTGATTACCATGGCGGAAAGCGTCACTCAAGGGGCGCGCGGCCTGCGCCGCCATTTCGTCCACGCCTTGCGGAATTCCGCGGTTTTCAGGCGCATGCAGGGATGGTCTCAATTTTCCATAGCGTCAGATACGCGCCGTTTACTCTTTGTTGCACAAATGCAACAGCCCGCCCCTAAATAGCCATACCCGCCCTTCCACGCGTTGACCCGCCCCATGGAGTAAGACTAGATTTACGCATCATTCGGAGGTTCCGGGTGGTTTTCTTACATCGGGCCGCTCGGCCCCATCTGGGAAATCTTTTTAATATTTGGAGGAATTGAAATGAAAAAAATTCTGCTTTGCAGTGCTGCCGTTGTCGGCGTTGCTTTTGCCGCCGCTCCTGCGATGGCACAAGTTGACGTTACGGTTGGCGGTCATACGAAAAACTATGTTGGCTGGGCTAACCAGGATCATGGCGCGGCGCCTGCCGGCGATGCGAAATCCTTTGACATCCTGCGTGAATCCGAAATCCACTTCAACGCTGAAGGCACGACGGATTCCGGTCTGACATACGGTTTCCATGTTGAAGCCGAAGTTGACGGCGGCGACGGTTTCGATGTTGAAGAATCCTACCTGTACCTTGCTTCCGCATTCGGCCGCGTAAATCTCGGTTCCGAAGACGGCGCGAACTACCTCCTGCAGGTTGCCGCTCCTTCCGCCGATGCAAACGTCGACGGTCTGCGTCAGTACATCAACGCTGTAAACTACTCCGCAGCAGTCCTCGGCGCACACCCGCTGAACGCTGTTACGCGCGTTGACTATGCAAACGACGTAACGGGCACAGCCGAGAAAATCACGTACCTGTCCCCGAACTGGAACGGTTTCCAATTCGGTCTGTCTTACACGCCATCCGTTGGCGCAGGTAATGGCGTTGGTACGGCTGGTTTCGCACCGAAAGCAACGATTGCTCTTGACGATGCATACGAAGGTGCTGCTCGTTACGAAGGCACGTTCAACAATATCGGTTTCGCAGTCGGCGCTGGTTACACCCACGTTGAAAACGAATCCACGGGCCCTGCTTTTGATGACGTAAAGCAGTGGAACGTCGGTCTTGACTTCGACATCGGCGCATTCGGCATCGGTGCAGTCTACACGCGTACGGACAATGTCGGCGGCGCAAACAATGTTGACTCCAACACATGGGTTGTCGGTGCAGACTACACGACCGGCCCGTTCCAGTTCGGTGTTTCCTACCTGAACAACGACACGGATCTTGCTGCTGGCGCCGGTGAAATCGACACAGACCGCTACACGGCCGGTGTTGTTTACACGGTTACGCAAGGCCTGTCCCTGCGTGGTTCCGTTCAGTACATCGACCATGATGTGCCGAATGCTGCGGGACGTGACGTTGACGCAACGTCCGTTCTCGGCGGTATCCAGTTCAACTTCTAATCGAAGCTGGACAAATAATTCGGGAAGAGGCGTCCTTTGCGGCGCCTCTTTCTTTTTATGTGCCTTTGCATGATCTTTTTCGGGTTTTGTTTCCGGTTCGTTGTCGCTTTCTTATCTGCCCGCCGTTCTGCCCCCCGCGCCGGTTTTTCGCGCCTTTCTTCTTTTGCCTTTCAGGGGGCCGCGCGGGCCGCTATGTTTCGTGCGGGAAGCTTGCCAGTGCGTGTCTTCAAAGATGACAGGGCCGCGAAAATCTTTCATAGTGCCACTATGTCCATTGCCGAAAATTTTGAAAAAACCCTCCACCAGATTCGCCGCGCCGAACGCATTGCCGGGCGGGCGGAAGGGGAAACGTCCCTTGTCGCCGTGACGAAAACATTGGAGGCGCAGACCATTCGCGCCGCGCTCGATTACGGCCACCGCTGTTTCGGTGAAAACAAGGTGCAGGAGGCAAAAGATCACTGGGCGGATTTGCGGCAAGATTATCCCGATCTGGAATTGCACCTCATCGGCCCTTTGCAAACCAACAAGGCGGCGGAGGCGGTTGCGCTCTTTGATTGCATCGAAACGCTCGACCGTGAAAAACTCGCGCGCATCCTTGACGGTGAAATGAAAAAACAGGGGCGGGCCGTCCCTTGTTACGTTCAGGTCAATACGGGCGGGGAAGAGCAAAAGGCGGGGATTGCGCCGGAAGGGCTCAAGGTCTTCCTGCAATTTTGCCGCGCTGAAACGGCGCTCTCCGTGACCGGCCTTATGTGCATCCCGCCGGTGGACGAGCCGCCCGCGCTTCATTTCGCCCTCCTGAAAAAACTTGCGCGGGAAGAGGGGCTTGCCAATCTCAGCATGGGGATGAGCGGCGATTTTGAAAAAGCTATCGCACTTGGCGCAACCCATATCCGCATCGGCACGGCGCTTTTTGGCGCGCGCGCCTGAAGCCTGCAAAATATTGATAGGATGACGCCCTACGCGCGGCCCTGTGCGGAATTCTATAGGACGGCCCGGTGCGCAGGTTCCCGCGCGGCTTTGCTGGGCTTTTTCGCGGCGGCGTCCATGGTGCAAAGGCGTGAGGGGGAGCTGTGCTGCCGCGCTGAAGGGCAAGTTTCCTGCATAAAAATGCGGTATAAATACATTGTGCGCGGCGAAGGCCGGCTTTTCCGCCTAAGAAGACGGTATCAATACACGGCGTAAATTTATTGCGCGTGATGATGGGCAACCTCCCCGCATAAGATTGTGGCATAGACACATTGTGCGTAGTGAAGGGCAAATTCTCCGCATAAAATTGCGACATAGATAGATCGCATGCGGCGAAAATAGCGCCGCGATTGCGCGGGGAGTCAGGGACGGAGGAGGTTGGGGGGCAGGCCCTCCAGCATGATGCCGCGCTCCACCGCGCCACATCATGCCACGCCATGCGATGTGTGATGCGATGTAATGCAATGTGTCATGCTCTATAACAGCACGCCATGTTCTGGGCCGGGCATGGCCCCTTATCATGGAGTGGATGCGCTGTGCTGCGGCGAAGCATGGCCGGTGCGGCGGGAGGGGAAGAAAGCTTAACTGTTCCAGCGGCCGGAATGATATTCCGCAAGCGCGGCGAAATTACGCGCGCCGTTTTGCGTCTTGTTATAGGCCCCTGCGGCTTTTTGATGTGCGGGATTTTGCCTTTCCGCCGCCATGGCAGTGTCCGGCTTGCCGATGGAGAGCGCATGGCCCGCAAAATCCTTGCCGGTTTGAATTTGCATGATGGCGCCGATGGTTCCGGCGATAGCGCCTATCGGCCCGCCGAAAAGCGCGCCGCCGATTATGCTGCTTACGGGCTTGAGCGTGTCGCCGGTCATGCCGCGGTAAAGCGTGCCGATCACGGGAAGGTGGTGGAGCGGATTAAGCGTATCGACGACATCGCCGAATGTGTGCGTGTCGTCATTGATATTATTTTGTGCGAGCAAATCAGGTTTTTCAACCTTTGGCCCGTGCGCGTTGCCGGGCGCATAGGCCTGTGCCAGCCCGCCATGGGAAGGGGCGCTGTCAAAAAGTTTCAGCCGATCGAAAAAAGGCATCTTTCCGGCGGTGCGCGCGTTTTCGTCCGCCCGCATGGCAAAACGGCTTCCGGCATTTTTCCACGCGGCATAATCCGCATCCTGCCGCGCGCTTGTCCGGTTTTCTCCAAAGAGTGCAGTTTCAATCATTTTATTGCCAATCAACTCTCTTTTACGGCCCTTGCCGCCCTTAAAACAATGCAAGGGCCATGCCACCGGATAGGCTCTATGGACACAATAAAATCAACGGGTTAGACTGTAAGCAGAAGGATAAATTCATGGCGGAAAAGCCTGTCATTGCGATATTTGCCCAGAATGCGGCCCAAAACAGCTATTTATGCGCCCTTGTCCGGCTTGCGGGGGCGGAGCCTTTGCCGGTGCGCGAGGCCGCGCCGCAAGCCGCTATCCTGCTGGCTGCCGAGGGCGGTTACAGCAGGGCGGAAGGCCAGCCTGTCATCATGCTGGGGGATGAGAATAATTTATCCGCGGGCCATCGCGGGGGGACTGGCGGTGCGGCGGGCGGCAGGGATGGCGTGGCTGGCGGTCAGGCTGGCGGCGGGGCGGGAGAAGGGGCGGCGGGCATTTTATATTGCGCTTCCCCCGTACGGGCGGCGCGGCTGATCGCCTGTCTTGAAAAACTGCTCCGCGATAATAATTCGCCGCCCGGAACAATCGCAATCGGGCCTGCGACGCTCTCCTTGCAAGACGGGGTCTGGCAGGAAGCGGGCGCCGCGCCCGTCCGGCTCACGGAAAAAGAGGTTGATATATTGCTCTATCTTTTCAAGGAGGCAGCGCCCGTGAGCCGCGAGGATTTGCTGCGCCATGTGTGGGAATATGCGCATGACGTGCAAACCCATACGCTTGAAACCCATATATACCGCTTGCGCCAGAAGATAGAAAAAGATCCCGCAAGCCCGTCAATCCTTGTCACGGTGGAAGAGGGCTATGCGCTTGCCCCGCTTGCGCGTAGGGGTGTTTAAAAGCGGGATTTTTCAAGCTCGACCGCGGCGACCAACGCCTGTAAAAAACTTTCCGCCTTTTCAATCGTAAGCATCTGCACCCCGCGGCGCGCGAGCATATCAAGTTCGTGAATAAGGGCATGCATCGTCCGCAATTCATCCGCCGCGAGAAGATCCGCAAGATTGACCGGGGATTCAGAAGAGGATGCCGTATCGTCTTTTTCCGGCGGCGGCGGAAGAGGGGGCGGCGCGGCATGGGCCGCCTGCGCGCTATAGGCCTGCGCGGCGCGCGCGGCTTTTGCGTTTGCGGGCGGGGCGGGTTGCGCTTGCGGGGCGGCGCCTTCATGCGCGGCGGCGGGCGCAGCCGGCGCGGAAGATTTTATCCCCGGCGGATCTTCTCCCCTGGATTGTAAAAAGCCGATCAGAAAATTCCGCAAGGCTTCGATGCTGACGCTCGTGCTGTCTTCCCAAAGACCGCCGCCGCTTTCATCGTCCTTTTCAAAATCATGCTTTTTGTTCGGCGTGTCTTTTTCCTCACGGCGGATTTCAAGGCGCGCATCGACGCGCTCCGCCTGCCGCAAGGTGGTTTTGAAGAGGGGGCCGAGCTGTGAAAACATGGCCATATCCTTTCCCGTTGCCAATCTTTATTATAGCACAGGGCGGACGGCTTGTCAGGGGCGCGCTAAAAGCCTGTATTGACTGGATTCAAAGCGGGCGGGGGGGGCTTTGCGGAGCTTACAGAACTTGTGGCGCGTGCGGCACTTAGGGTACTTACGGCGCTTATGGCGCTTACGGCGATTGCGGGACGGGGGCGGACAGCGTGTCGGCGGGTGCGTAGAGATCGTTCAGCTCTTGCCGGACGGGGGATAAATACCACGGCGCGGTCATGTCCCACAGGGCCGCCCCGCCCCGCCGTGATTTGAGCGAGAGCGCGCCTATCCTCGTAATAAGCGCCCATTGTTCGGTTCCGTTCAGATCATAGGGACGGTCGGCATAGGCGCGCGTCGGGATAAGCAATATATAAAGATAGGCCTCGCCATGAAGGCTTTCCCCGAAATCCTGATAGATCAAATCGAACTGCTCCTTGCGCAAGGGCTGCCCCGCGGCGCCCTGCAAGCCATCCGGCATCACGGCGAAATTATAATCGCGGTAATGATAGGGCAGGTAAAACGGATCGCCTTCGGGCAGTACCATATGCATCGAATAGGTTATTTCTTCGGGGCCGGTTTGTTCGTAATGGAGCTGGAGGGGGACTTCCATGCGGATATGAATATTGCGATCGTCCTCGCGCATCGACTGCCAGCGGCGCATCAGCCGTTGTTTTTCATCGGTCAGATATTTCGCGGCCAGCGAGGGGGCCGCCGTCCTGTAACCGGCGCTATGCCTGGCCCATTTGGTGAAATCGGGATTGCTTCCCGCCGTCTTGAAAAAAGAAAAGGCGACATCCTCACCGTCCGAAAGTTTTTGCTGTGCCAAAGCCGGCGCGGCGTAAAGGGCGAGGCAAAACAGCGCGGCGGCGCAAAACAGCAGGGAAGGGGTAAGGAATTTCATCTGGCGCTATCCATAGTGGTTCTCTATTATTATGCCCGAAGGCGCAAAGAAATAAAATCTTTGTCGGGCAAGAGAGATGGCACGGGGCGAGAAGGGGAGAAAAGGCGGCGGCGGGGACGGCCCGGATGGCGCAGGCGCCGCCGGCAGGGAAAGCGGGCGCGGCACCGGAGGACGGAAGGCCGGCGGCAAGCATAAGGCGGGCAGCGATAAGGCGGACGGCAAGAATGGCCGCAAGGATGACGGCAAAAACAGCCACGGCGCGTCCGCATATTCCCCCGGACAAAAAAGCGGCAAGGCCCCGTCCGAGGATGATTTATCTTTATGGCGGCGTTATGCGCGCGATATCGAGCCGTTGAAACAGCCGGCCCGGCTTGCCCCCGCGCCCAAACCGCGCGGGAAGAAACCGCCCTTTGAAGCCACGCCCGCAGGCGTTCCGGCAGATCTTGAGGCCGTGAAAGAGGGTTTGGGGGCCGGTGCGCGCGGCAAGGCCAAAGCCCGCGCCGCCGAACAGGAAGGCGCCGGAATCTGGACGCCGCCCCAAGGGGCCGCAAAGGGCCATCAAGTCCCTCCCTCCGGCCAGCTTGACAGGCGTACAGACCAGAAACTGCGCCGCGGGAAGATAAATGTAGAAGCAACGCTGGATTTGCACGGCTATAGTCAGGAGCGGGCGTATGTGCGGCTTTGCTCCTTTGTCGAACAGGCGTACAGGCGCGAATATCGCTGTATTCTCGTCATTACCGGCAAGGGGCGGATGAAGGAAGGAAAAAGCGGGGTGCTGGAGCCGGGCGGGATTATCCGTGGCCGTTTGAAGGACTGGCTCGCCATGCCGCCTTTGAGCGGAATCGTCCTGAAATCCCAGCTCGCGGCGGCCAAGGATGGCGGCGGGGGCGCTTTTTACCTTTATCTGCGCCGGAAACGGCAAAATAATCCATAAGCCCCCATGGCATGGCAGCCATGCTATAGATCGCTACTTATTTACATATCGTTGACGGGGGCGGGTAATTTGCGTATAAGGGGGCGATGAGACGCGCAAAAGCCTATGACAAGCAGAGCCGGGAATTTATCGGCTTCAAACATGCCGACGGTTTCAACGAGGCCGTGCGCTATGCGTATGATTTGCGCTGCCCCGAACAGGGCTGCGATTGCAGCGTCCATTGGCGCAAACAGGTTCATGCCAAGGAAAATACCGATATACGGCCCGCGACCTTTGTCAAAAACCGGTCATCCAGCCATGCGGCGGGCTGTTTTCAGGATTATGAACGCATCGCGCGTGAAAATTCGGCCTATACGTTTTTCAAGGACGGGGCGTTCCATGTCCGCATCAACTTCCCGCTCGGCACGTCGAACCGCGACCGTTTCCCGATGCGCGGCTATCTGACCGAACAGCAAATCGCCGCCGCCAACGACCGCAAGGACATCAAGCCGTTTTCAACATTGAAAGAGCTTGTCCGCTTCATTGAAAAAAATCTTGGTGAGCTGGACGGCCCCGACCTCCCCGACCTTGTGATGAATTATCAGGGCCATAAGGCGAAATTCGACGGGAAGATGATTGGAAACATGGCCTATGCCAAGTTATACGGCATAACGACGCTGGAAGACCGCCATAAAAATACCGCGGTTACGCTCAGCATCGTCCGCCCTGCCCATGAAATTAAAAGAAATGAAAACGGAAAGCGCCGTTTTGTATGCGCGTCGCAGCCTGTGGAAATTTTTAAAAGGGCGCACCGGATAAGCCCCGTTATCGTTGCTTATGACGACGCCATAGCGGAAGACATTGCCGCCGCCGCGAAGAAAAAAGAAATTCTTTGCGTGGTGACGCGGCCTTTCTCACCGGGCTGGAAGCCGGGCCACCGCGAAACGTCCGTTTATTTGAATGTTGCGCAGGCGGCGCAATATACGCGCATCGATGAAAAATACTGGCGCAAGCCACAGCTCGAACTCTTTCCCGAGCGCGATTTGCCGCCGCATAAACGCCCGCCCGCCGCAGGCCCGTCGATCTCCGCAGGCACACCGCCCGCCGCAGCAGGCCCGTCGCCTTCCGCGCCTCTTGCGCCGTAAGCGGCTTAAAGAATAAATTTGCTCAGATCAGTGTTTTTGGCAAGGTCGGCGACATTCTTCAAAACGTCCGCCGCGTCAATCGTGACGGTTTCGCCGCCGCGATCGGATGCGGTATAGGAGATATCGTCAAGCAGGCGCTCCATCACGGTCAGGAGCCGGCGCGCGCCGATATTCTCGACGCTTTCATTCACTTCGAAAGCAAGGCGGGCGATTTCGTCGATCGCGGCGTCCGTGAAGTCGAGCGTTACGCCTTCCGTCGCGATCAGCGCCTTATATTGCTTGATAAGGCAGGCGTCGGTTTCGGTCAGGATGCGTTTGAAATCTTCCTGCGTCAGGGCGCGCAGCTCTACGCGGATGGGCAGGCGGCCCTGTAATTCGGCGAGCAAATCGGACGGTTTCGCGTAATGGAACGCGCCGCTCGCGATAAACAGGATGTGATCGGTTTTGACGGGGCCGTATTTCGTCGAAACGGTCGTGCCTTCGATAAGCGGGAGCAGGTCGCGCTGCACGCCCTCACGCGATACGTCGCCGCCGCGTTGATCGGAACGGGCCGCGATCTTGTCAATCTCGTCCAAAAACACGATGCCGTTTTGCTGGACGAGGGACAGCGCCGTTTGCGCAAGCTTGTCCTCGTCCAAAAGCTTGTCGGATTCTTCGGCGATAAGGATTTCATAGGATTGCGCGACGGTCATCTTGCGGCGCTTTGTTTTCTGGCCGAAACTTTTGCCGAGAATATCGCCGATATTGACCATGCTCATCGACGCGCCCGGCATGCCGGGAATATCCATGAAACCGCCGAGCGGGTTGGCGTGGTCGGCCAGATCCAGTTCAATCTCCTTATCGTTCAACTCCCCGCGGCGCAGCCTGTCGCGGAAAGCATTGCGCGTCGGCTCGCCCGCGTCCTCGCCGATAAGGGCGGCAAGCACGCGCTCTTCCGCATAGATCTCTGCCTGCGCTTCGACGCTTTTACGCATTTTCGCGCGCGTCATATGGATGGATACTTCCACGAGATCGCGGATGATGGATTCGACATCCTTGCCGACATAGCCGACCTCGGTAAATTTCGTCGCCTCGATTTTGACGAAGGGGGCCTGCGCGAGTTTTGCAAGCCTGCGCGCGATTTCGGTTTTACCGACGCCTGTGGGCCCGATCATCAATATGTTTTTCGGATAGACTTCTTCTTGCAGGCTTTCATCAAGCTGCATCCGCCGCCAGCGGTTGCGCAGGGCGATGGCGACGGCCCGCTTGGCGTCCGCCTGCCCTATGATATGGCGATCCAGTTCGGAAACGATTTCGCGGGGGGAAAAAGCGGGAATGGAAATCAGCGTATTCTCTTTCATGCGGGGTAATGTAGGTTCTGCCCCGAAACATTCAAGCGAAAAACAAAGGCCCCCGCCGCATTTGCAAAGGGGGCCTTGTTTTCAATTTTTCGCAAGCATCTTTTGCGCGTATCCGCGGCGCCGCGCCGGTGCGGGTTTCGGCGCGGCCTAGAGATCGACCGCGAAAGCGCGATCGAAGCTGGCGGAAGAATGTCTTATCTTTGCGGGCCTCGGCGCCTTTTCGCCGGCTTTCAAAAGCGGTTCCGCGGAGCCTTGGCCGCGCAAAAGGGCCAGCGCCTTGGGGGCCACGTCTTCCGGGAAATAGAGCATGTTTGAATGCTGGCGCGTGCCGCGCTGCCACTGGATATAAAGGGGGGTTTGCGCCGGGCCGTTGGCGCGGGCCGGATCATGGGCGGCGTCCGTCGCCGCATCGCCGCCGAGGACATCTACCGAAATATCCATCGGGGTGACTTTATGTTCTGAAAAAAATTCGCCGACGCGGCGGGCAACCTCGTTAAAATCCATGGAACACACCTTCTTTTTTCTTTTACGGTTTTTTCAAACGGCCACTATGGCACAAGGCCGCAATTATGGAGAATCGCAATTTTTGCGTACACCCCATGCGTACAGTACATGGGGGCGGGAAAAGGAGGCGGGAATGGCGGGCATGGGATGAACCGTATCAGGAACCGCCCATGGCGCGTATCAGCGCATATCGGTGCGAATGGCGGCTTTGGGCGGTTTGTGCAGGCGCTTTGCTATGCGGGCGCTTTTGCTGCGCGGGCGGTTTGAAACAGGTTTGAGGGCGGGCTTTATGGGCGGCAGGGCATATGGGCGGCAGGGCAAGCGTCAAGGTTTCAGGCGGTTGGGGCCGGTTTTCCGCGGCGGTTCCTGATATGGTTCCTGATGCGGTTTATCCCATATTTTAACATGCCGGCGGCAAAAGCGCCCTTGAAAGCGCCGGTTGAAAGGCGTGAAAACCGTCAGAGCGTTTCGACCACGACATTATGGTTGGTGTAAACGCAGATGTCGGCCGCGATTTTCATGGCCTTGCGGGCGATGGTTTCGGCGTCCAGATCGGGGCGGTCTATGAGCGCGCGGGCGGCGGCAAGCGCGTAATTCCCGCCGGAGCCGATGCCGATAACCCCGTCCTCCGGCTCCACCACGTCGCCCGTGCCGGACAGGATGAGGGAGGTGTCCTTGTCGCAAACGGCCATCAGCGCCTCAAGCCGGCGCAGATATTTATCCGTCCGCCAGTCCTTGGCCAGTTCGACACAGGCGCGGGTCAGCTGCCCCGGATGGGCTTCGAGCTTGGATTCCAGCCGTTCAAACAGGGTGAAGGCGTCCGCCGTCGCGCCCGCGAAACCGACGATAATCTTCCCGTCCTTGCCAAGCCGCCTGATCTTCCGCGCGTTGGATTTCAAAACGGTCTGGCCCATCGAAACCTGCCCGTCCCCGGCAATCACGATTTGATCGCCCTTGCGTACGGCAAGGATGGTGGTGGCGTGCCATTTTGTGGCGTCGAAGGGGGAGGCGTTCATCATCATGGTCATGGGACAAACACTTAACGGAAACTCCCGCCCCGTCAAGTGCGGGGTTGTCTAAAAACCGGAGGCCCTGTACCATGGGGGCAGTCCCTTGGTGCAAGGGATTTTTTATTATCACCTGATGATCACGCGCAACCGAACCGGCTGAACCCATGGATTTTTCTTTTCTAACCACCTTTCTTACGAATGATTTTCTGGGGCATCAGACCTGGATGTGGCTCGCCTTTTTCGGCTTTGTCTTTACCCTGCTCTTCGTCGATCTCTTTGTGCTGAACAGGAAGGATCACGTTATCGAGTTGAAAGAATCGCTGCGCCTCGCCGCGTTCTATCTTTCGCTCGGCGTGCTGTTCGGGCTTTGGGTCTGGTATAGCGACGGCGGCGCGAAGGCGGCAGAATATTATACGGTCTGGCTTTTGGAGCAGAGCCTCTCGCTCGACAATCTTTTCGTGATGTCGGTTATTTTTTCCTCCTTCGCGATCCCGCGGCAATATCAGCACCGCGTCCTTGTCTGGGGCATTATCGGGGTTATCGTCCTGCGCGGGACGATGATTGGCGCTGGCGCCGCGCTGGTGCAGCAATATGACTGGGTGCTGTTGCTCTTCGCCCTTATCCTGATGCTGACAGGCGTCAAGCTTTTGAAAACCGAAACGGAATCAAAGGAAGACTATACGCAAAAATCCTATGTGAAATTCCTGAAACGCCACTTGCGCGTCCACGATCAGATTCACGGCAACAAGTTTTTCGTGCGGCTCAAGGAAACGGGTGCGGCGGGCAAGGGCTTGCTCTATGCGACGCCGCTTTTCCTCGCGCTTTGCACGATTGAGTTGACGGACGTCATGTTCGCGTTCGATTCCGTTCCGGCGGCGCTGGCCGTGACGACCGATACCTATATCGTCTATACGGCGAACATCTTTGCCATTCTCGGCCTGCGGGCGATGTTCTTTGCAATCGAGCATATCATCCACCGGTTTGAATATCTGAAATATTCGCTGGCGCTGGTGCTGATCCTGATCGGGGCCAAGGTGTTCTATGTCCATTACGTCGATCATTTGCCGGGCTATGTTTCGCTGGCCGGGACGGTCGCCATCCTTGCGGGCGGCGTTATTCTCTCGCTCCTGAAGACGAAAAAAGCCTGAGCGGGCGGCGGCGGATGCCGATGAGCGGGTGCTGCGCTGCGCGACACGGCGGAGCAGGGATTGAAAATAACGTAAAAAAACAGCGCCTTCCGGGGCGCTGTTTTTTTATCCGCCCCGCAGGGGGAAACCGGAAGGGGGAAGCGTTACGGGCCGGCGGGCGCCGCCGTGCATTGCTGCAAGCTTTCTTCTTGCGCATGGGCCAGCGCCTCGTTCATGACCTCGTTAAGCTTTAAGATCTTGTCGGCATATTCCAGCGTGAAAAACTCGTAAGCGTGGTAGCTTTCGGCATAATCTGCGGGCATGGAAGCGCCCAGAACCTCGCTGCCGAACAGCTCTTGCTCCATCATGTATTTCTGGGCCAGTGCGTGGGCGCCGTAAGCGCGGATGATGGAATTGATTTCGTCCGGCTGGCGGAGCAGGTAATCAAGCCCTTCCGCCGTTCCGGCGGCATATAGGCCGTGATCGAAGATCATCGAATAATATATATAAAGATCCTCGTCCTCCCCGCTCAGTTCGCTCTCGCCGAAATATCCTTCGGGAAAGCTTTCGCTATAGCGGTTCCGCTCTTTCAGGAAAGTTTCAAACGAGCCGAAAAATTCGTTCATCTTTGTCAGGAAGGGAAGATCGAATTCAAGCGCGAAGCTTGCCGTACAGGATTCTGCCGTTGTTTTTGGCACTGGCGGCGGGGGCGGCATGGGCGGAATTTGCTGCATCATCCTTGTCATCGACGGGGCCAGAGGGGCGGTGTCGTTGACGGGAAGCGATGCCTGGGCATCGGAATAAAAACCTGCTGCGACTACTGCGGAGCAGAGGCTTTGGCGTAGCATTTGTTATACTCTTCTGGCAGAAACTTTCTGCCCCAGTTTCAAAGAAAGAACAATAATCATGCTTTTTAAAAGATGCAAGTTTTTTAGAAAGATTGAAAATTCCTGCGTCACGATCATTTAATTTCAAAAAGATTATTTCCGGCGCCGCGCTTTTAACGGGCGCCTTGCTGCGGGTAAGGGCGCGCGCGCCATTGCTGCGCAGCATCAAACAATATCAACCGCGCATTGGCGGCGAAGTGCGCTTTTGCGTTATAATGAAGAGAATAAAATAGTCAGCCCCAAGACGGCCATTTAGTTGCCATCCTTTCAGGCGATGCTATATATCAGGGCGGAAAATTACAGGCAGGCAGATTCAAGGGAAGGCGAGGGAAATTCCGATGACCGAACGCAGCAATCTTAAAGCCAGAAAAGCAACCACCAGCGTCGAGCATGTCACCGAAGCGCTATCCAAACCGGATCTTGACGATCTGTGCGATGCGACGGAAGCCGCCATCGAGGGCGGCGGCGGTTTCGGCTGGGTCAACGTTCCGGAGCGCGGCAGTCTTGAGCGTTATTGGCAGGGCGTGATCGCCGCGCCGACGCGGATGCTTTTCATCTCGCGGCTGGACGGCGTTATTTGCGGCACGACGCAGCTTATCCTGCCGCCGCAAAATAACGAGGCGCAAGGCCACTCGGTGCAGATGACCACCAATTTCGTCGCGCCATGGGCGCGCGGCCACGGGCTTGCGAGGCGGCTGCTTGAAGCGGTCGAGGAAAAAGCCCGCGAGGACGGCTATGCCGTCATCAATCTGGATGTGCGCAAGACGATGCAGGCCGCCGTCGAATTATACGAAGCCATGGGCTATCAGAAATTCGGCGAGCATCCTTTTTCCGTACGGGTGAAGGGTGAAACCGTTCCGTCGATTTTTTATTATAAAAACATCACTCCGGCCTTTTTTGACTAAGAGCGGGGAGCCGCCGGACAAGACAAGTTCGGGCCGGCCGCCGCCGCGCCAAGCCTGACCTGACCGGTAACCGGCCGGGGTCAGGGAATGAGGGGTATTGCGTGCGCGAAAACGGGGCCTTCATGCACAGGGTCTTCATGGCTGCGCGGCGCGGCTTTTACGGGCGGTGCGGCGTCAAGGGCGTTCGCGGCCATGTTATAAAAGCTTTTGAGATCGGGGACATGTATATCGACGCCGCGTTTTTGCGCGGTTACGGGATCAAGGGGTTTGCGCGAAATAAAGACGGTCAGGATATCGCCGCTGATGGTTTTCGCCGTTTCGATATTGTCGAGATTATCTTCAATGAAAACCAGCTCTTCGGGCGCGGCGTCCATGCGCTTCATGCCGCGCAATACGGGTTCGGGACTGTCTTTTTTCCTGAACCAGCCGGATTCGCGGAAACCGCCCAGCGCCTCCTGCCGGTAAAAGCCGATTTTGCCCTGTGAGGTCAAAAGCGGAATGGCCCATGTCTGTAAACAGCTTTGCGTGACAAGCCCGTGGGCGACGCCGTGGGTTTGCAGGCGGGTATAGCTGGCGACCGTCGCATCGCAGCGGTGAAAGAGATGCGGAAAATCCACGGTCATTCTTTCCCATTGCGTGACGTGATAGGATTCGTGCAGCGCGTCGCGAAAAAGATCCGCATCCATGCCGCGGTCTTGCGCCATGCGGATGAAATATTCCAGCCCGTCGCCCGTATCGAAATAGCTTTGCTGGCCAATGCGCTTTGCCTCTTCGGTGCCGATGCCGGGGAGCAGGGGCGGGACGATGGCGGCTTTGATATCCCCGCAATAATCGGTGATGGAGGGGATTTCGGTATAGTCGTAATGCACGCCGTCGAGGTCTTCGAGAATCTTTTTGCGGCGGGTTGTCAGTGTTTGTTTGGACATAGTTTGGTCAATAACATGAAAAAAACTTATGTCAATGGATATTGGCGGCCATGCTGCGCGAATGCGGGGGCATGGCGGTGGCGGAAAAGACGTGGTGGCTTTATGAGAACGGCTTCATAAGGCCATAAGGGCCGCTTCATAGCGGGGCGGTTTACGGCCACGAAAGAGGCGTGCGGCGGGCAGTGGGTAGCGAGCAGCGGGCAGCAGGCAAGCAGGTAGCCGAGTAGTGAGCAAGTGGGTTGCAGGCAGCGAGCAAGCGGGTTGCGGTCGGCTAGCGGGCGGGTAGCCGTGCGGCGGGGAAGCTGATGCGGCCCCGCGGCTTTTGCCCCGTTAAAGTCAGGCCGTATCGGCGGGGGTCTTCGGTGCGTATCTATAGGCTATGCTGCGGGCTGGAGCGAGCGGGCTTTGAGAGGGCGCGGTGCGGGCGGAGGGCGCGTTTCAGGCGGCTTCTTGCAAGGCCCGCGCGATGTCGATGCTTCCGTCATAAAGCGCGGTGCCGATAACGATGCCCGCAACGCCCTGTTTTTCCGCGGCCCGCACGGCGCGGATATCCGCAAGGCCGGCGACGCCGCCCGCGGCGATAACGGGGACGGAAACGGCTTCGGCCATGGCGATCGTCGCCTCCATATTCAGGCCCCTGCCCGTGCCGTCGCGCTCTATATCCGTATAGACAATCCCCGATATGCCCGCATCCTCGAATTTAAGGGCGAGTTCGATAGCGTCCATGGCGGATTCCTCGACCCAGCCCTCGACAGCGGCGCGGCCGCCGCGGGCGTCGATGCCGACAAGGATTTGTTCGGGGAAAAGACGGGCGGCTTCCATCACCAGTTCGGGGTTCTTGACGGCGCTGGTGCCGAGAATGACGCGGGAAACGCCTTCATCCAGCCAGCTTTCTATCTGGGCGATGGAACGGATGCCGCCGCCGAGCTGGACGGGCAGATCGACCGCATCAATAATTTCCCGCACCGCGCCCGAATTGACGGGATGGCCGCCGACCGCGCCGTTCAGATCCACCACATGCAGCCATGAAAACCCGGCCTGCGCCCATTCAAGCGCCTGTGAGGCCGGATTGTCGCTGTAAATCGTGGCTTCGTCCATCGCGCCTTTATGGAGGCGGACGCATTTTCCGTCTTTCAAATGAATTGCGGGATAGATGATCATGCCTCATTTTAGTATAGAAGGGTTGGCAGATTGTAAAGAAGGAGCGCGCTATGGCCTATGACGATAACAATATTTTCGCAAAAATCCTGCGGGGGGAGATTCCGGCGGACAAGGTTTATGAAGATGATTATGCGCTGGCCTTCCACGATATAGCGAAACAGGCGCCGGTGCATGTGCTGGTTATCCCGAAGGGCCGCTATATTTCCATCGTCGATTTCGGCGCAAAGGCGGAGGCGGCGGAAATAACGGGTTTTTACCGCGCCGTTTCAAAAGTCGCGGCGGATTTGGGGCTGGTGCAAGAAGGGTTTCGCACCATCGCCAATACGGGCGCGCATGGCGGGCAGGAAGTGCCGCATTATCACGTCCATTTGCTCGGCGGGAAGAAAATCGGCCCGATGCTTGCGGGTTAAGGCGGCAAGACAGCAAGGCGGTAAGGCGGGCATCGCGGTCAAGGGCGGAATTGTGCAAAGGCTTGACAGGCGGCATTGCGAAAAACCTACCGCAATCGAGCCGGAACCTCTATGCGCGCGGCCTCTTTATGTATTGGTTTCATGCATCCGTCCCGTTTGCTCCGTTCGTCGCCTCGCCGCCCGCAGCATCGTGCCGCGTGGGCTTTGCCGGGAATATTTGCAAGGGGGCGCTTTCCCCTGAATGGCGGCTCATGGGGCTGCTGCGCTGTAAACGGCATTGCGGGGACGCCAAAGGGCGGCCAAGTGCGCCCCGTCCTGCGGCGCCAAGATGTGGAAGCAAGGCGTTGGGGATATTGAGGGGATGCTGAAAGGCCAAAGAGCCGCGCCGGACGGTTAAGGCTGCAAGGGAACAAGTTCCGTTTTAGGGGCGGGGGCGGTTTGTTTCAGGCGTTTTGCCTCGCTGTTGAAATCGTAAAGCACGGCTTCTTTGCGCTCTGGCGTGCTGTTTTGTTCCGGCGCCGCGGAAGGTTCGTCAAAACGGTATCTTGCGAGATAGCCCCTCAAGGCGCGGAGCATGCATATTTCCGGCGGCTCGTCCGCGCCCGTGACCGGCCCGCCCTTTTTCCACCAGGCTTTGAAATAACGGCCCAGCGCCTGACTCGTATGGTTCAAAAGGATGCAGCCCAGCGCCAGTTTTTCGGGGTCGTTTTTATCCCCCGCATCCGGCGCGGTAAAGCTGCGGGTCAGGCGCTGGTAAAAATAGACGGTTTCATTCAAGGGTGTAAAAAGATGATCATCCGAAAACGGGCGGCCCGTTCTCTCCTTGTGGCGTTCGTCGCATGAGCGCAAAAGCCGCCCGCCGATAAAAAGCGCGTTCAGCGGATTGATGCCCCGTCCCGGCTTTAAAAAATCCGCTTGGTTGCTGTTTCCGGCGCGGTTCATCTCGTCAATAAAATCAAGCCCCATATGGGCGAGCATGCGGGCCTCGCGCACATCGTTCTTTTGTTTGAAGGCGGGATTGTTCAGCGGCCAGAGCATATCGTGGAAAAGCCCGGCGAGCGCGTCCAGTTGCTGCGCCTTCTCCTCGCTCGTGCTGATTTTGCCCGTGTAATATTGTTCCGTTACGGCCTTGGTGCAAAAAAGATAGCCGCGATGCATATGGGCATCGACTGTTTTTTGGGAAAGGCCCCTGTTCCCGCCGAGCAGGGACGCGACATAGGGCGAGCAATTGTAAATTTCGTTCAGCAGGCCGGAAAGGATGAAATAGCGCTCGCCATAACCGAGGGGCTGTTCTTGCGCGGCGCGGCGTATCAGTTTGGCACTGCGCGCCAGATCAAACGCATTGTAGAAACTCTCCGCCATGGCAAGACCCGATAATAAACTCTTTAAGACAGGAAAGAGTTTAATGCAGGGCAGGGCCGGAAGTAAAGCGGAATAAGGGCTGTAAGGGCCTAGCGGCGGCGGTGGACGGGAAACAGGATGATATTATCCGTGTAGCTTTCCGGCGCATAGAGCGTTTCGACAGCGAATGTGTCGCGCCCTTCGTCCCCGAAAAGCTCTTCATTGAATTCGGCCTCCAGTTCCGTCAGCACGTAATCCGCAATCTCCATATGCGCCCGCGCCTGGATGGACAGGACGGCGCAGAGCGTATGGGCGGGATCTTGCGGATCGGCGATGGAGGTTTGCAACGATTCCAGAAGGTCGGCGAGCGATTCCAGATCTTCGGGAACATGCGTCAGCAAATCGTAAAGCGCGTCGCCCTGAACCGGATGATTGTGATAATGGGCGAGCCAGTCGGGCGCGTAATCGGCGATAATCTTGTCGGCCTCCATTTTAAGGGCGGCGGCGACGGGGACAAGCCCCGTATAATCCTGTGCGATGCGAAAAGCCGAAAGGGCGATGGCGAGCAGCGCCGAATCCGGATCGATTTCCGAAAGTGCGACATGCATCGCATATTGATCCTCCCCCGCAAGCGGCGCGGCGTTGGAAAGCGCCTCCGTGACGGCAACAGGCACGACCAGATAGCTTGACAGTCTTGCGACATCTTCCTTTGAAACGGCGTTCATTGTTCAAATCCCCGATAGAATGATGTAAAAAAGAAAGCGTACCCTTATTCCCGTTCTACCCCGATAAGGTGAACATTGGTTTAAGGAAAGGTGAACAAAGCGTTAAGCGGGCTTTCCAAGCGGGGGAGGACGTGTCATCCATAAAGAATGGCCGCGCGGATCAATACGATCGCCTTTTCAGGCGTTTCGGTGCAGACAATAAGCGTCGAGGTGCAGATCTCGAACGGGCTTCCCGCTTTTACGATTGTGGGGTACATTAATTAATGCGCGATCCATCAAAAATAATAAAAATATTGTGCGTTTTATTAGGCATAGGGCTCATTGGGCTGATAGTAATAATCGCTTCAGTAGCAGAAGAGGCAAACACCAAATTTATTCTTAATATACGCAGTCTCATTCCCGAGGGAATTGTAACCGAAGAATTATTGCTGAATGATTTTGAAGAAGCTCTGCCGGGAATGTGGTGCAATGTATTGATTTTCAAAATAAATGAAGAATCTCTCCATAAAATTCGGAACAAAGAATTAGGTTTCTTCAAAGATCAGATGCCCGCTGAGGGGTGGGTCGCGTGGAAAAAGTATCTTCCATCTGATTTAAACGAGGCTGCTAAAATTCCGCAAGGGTGTTTTGCTGATGTGGGGAAACTTAAAGATGAATATGGGTTTTCATTTAGTGATAATACCGAAGGATATTACACATTTGTAAAAGACAAAAAATATTCCAATATTTCTGTTTTTCCTGATTTTGGGATTGTTGTTTATGGTAGTTGGACATACTAACTAAGGCGATTGGCGAGAATTAAATGGTAGCGCGCATTAACACGATAGCGTTTCAAGGCGTAGACGTTCAATCCATTGATGTGCAGGTGCAGATTTCAAACGGGTTACCTTGTTTTACGATTGTGGGGCTTCCGGACAAGGCTGTTGCGGAAAGCCGGGAGAGGGTGCGGGCCGCGCTCCATGCGCTCGGCATCGCGCTTCCGGCGAAACGCCTGACCGTCAATCTCGCCCCCGCCGATGTGGTGAAGGAAGGATCGCATTACGATCTTCCGATTGCGCTTGGGCTTTTATCGGCGATGGGGATTTTGCCGGCGGGGGAAATGGAAAAATATGTGGTATTGGGAGAATTATCGCTTGATGCGAATATAAGGGGCGTCGCGGGCGTGCTTCCCGCCGCGCTCCATGCGGGCGCGAACGACAATTCCCTTATCTGTCCCGAATCCTGCGGCGGTGAGGCCGCATGGGCGGGGGATGTCGAAATCCTTGCGCCGTCCAATCTTCTCCAGCTTATCAACCACGTCAAGGGAACGCAGCTTTTGGCCCGTCCCGAACCGCGCATGCGGCCTGCAAATGACGCGAAGGCGGCGGTGCGCGTTCCGCCCGACCTTGCGCAGGTGCGCGGGCAGGAAAGCGCGAAACGGGCGCTGGAGGTCGCGGCGGCGGGCGGGCATAATCTTCTTTTCATCGGGCCGCCGGGTGCGGGCAAGTCGATGATGGCGTCCTGCCTTCCCGGTATCCTGCCGCCGCTTTCGCCCGCGGAGGCGCTCGAAGTTTCGATGATCCATTCGCTGGCCGGAACCCTGCCCGAAGACGGGCTTGCGCGGGAGCGCCCGTTCCGCGATCCGCATCATTCGGCCTCGCTCCCCGCCCTTATCGGCGGCGGTCACAAGGTGCGGCCCGGCGAGATAAGCCTCGCCCATCGCGGCGTTTTGTTTCTGGACGAATTGCCGGAATTTTCAAGGGGTGCGCTCGAAGCGCTGCGCCAGCCTTTGGAAACGGGGGAGGCCGTCATCGCCCGCGCCAATATGCATGCGACCTATCCGGCGCGGTTCCAGCTTGTGGCGGCGATGAATCCGTGCCGCTGCGGCTATCTTGGCGATCCGGCGGCGGAATGTTCCCGCGCCCCGAAATGCGCGGGCGAATATCAGAACAAGCTGTCCGGCCCTTTGCTCGACCGGATCGATATTCAGGTCGAGGTCGGCGCGGTCGGGCTTTCGGCCTTCGGGCAGGGAGGCGCGGCGGCGGAAAGCTCGGCCCTTGTCGCCGCGCGGGTCTTGCGGGCGCGGGAGCGGCAGGCGGCGCGCTATGAAGCGGCGGGCGCGGCGCAAAGGGGCGTGCTTGCCAACGCCCATGCGGGGAACGAGATGATCGATGAGGCTTCGCGCATGGAAGAATCTGTTCAATCCTATTATCTCGCTGCGGCGGAAAAGCTGAAACTCTCGGCGCGGGCTTATTACCGGCTTTTGAAAGTGGCGCTTACGATAGCCGATCTCGACGGGGCGGACGGGATCAAAAAGCGCCATATTGCCGAGGCTTTATCCTATCGCCGCAATAAATAGGCGCCAGGCGGTTTTTCAGGGCTTGCCGCGCCGGGCCGCAAAGCCCCCGCAAAATACCGCCGCAAATGGTTAATTCTTTGTAAACACAATCAAATAGGCCCGTCCCCAAATTTGTATGGCGGGCGCGGGATCGTGTATTCTTGATATTAGGAAGCGTTTAAGCCTTTGCCGCTATGATGGGGCTTGTAAAAACGGCTTTTGAAAATGCCGCTTTTTTGCGATTGAGAAGAAGATGGACTTTGACAAGATTTTATTGAGCGAGAATGCGGCCCCGGTCGCCCCCGCGACCGCAAACCATACGGGCGCGGAAATCGACGCCGTGGAAAAACGCGCCAGCGCCGAAGTCAAGGTGCTTGAAAGCGCGGAAGGAAACCCCGCGTCCGGCGGTGGCAGGGACGCAGGCGGCCTTATCGCCGACATGGCGCTTGAAACGCTTTTGCCCGGCGGCAAGATGCTTACGGCGGGGCTTGAATTGGGCACGACGCGGGCGCATGACAGGATGGCGATGGGGCTTTCGGGCGATGCGCCCGCGCCGCGCACGATGGATGAACAGATTACCCAAAGTTTCCGCTCTCCGAAACCATCCGGTGAAAAACTTGTGTCGGATGTCGCGAACGTGCGCTCTTCCCTTTTGAATAGGGCGGCGGGTGACAAGGTGACGGAAGATTTTGCCGGAGGGGGTAAGAAAAATGCCCAGAGCATTCCTGCAAACGAGGCGGCGGCGAACGAGCTGAATATGCAAGCCCGCAATCAGGTCAGCGTTCTTAAAAACCATCACAAGCTGGCGCAGGACAGTGTCCTCGTCCACCGCGCCGCGCATCAGGCAAAACTGGGACAGGCACGCGCCATGGCGCCGGGCATGGATTTAAGCAGCGGCCCGCGCTATCGCGGCGATGACGCCATCGCCATGGCGCGGCGGCATCAGGAAGATCAGGGGGGCGCATGACGGCGGCAACGGATCAGGGATTGAATTTGAAGCGGGCCTTTTCCGAGATGGCTTCGGTTCAGCCCGAACAGCCGAACGCACAGCAAATTCCCGAAATCCGTTCGGCATTTAACGGCTCCGGCCTGAACGGAGCGGCGCCGCAAAACGGGATGGAGTATGCTTCGACGCCGATGGAGGCGATGGGGCAGGGAATGCGCGACCGGCTTTCGCCGCTGAACCAGAACAATCAGAACAATCAGCAAATCCACCTTGATATGAACCATATCAACCTTCACCGTCAGGGCATGCAGGAGATGAGCGGCATCAGGGCCGAGCCGAAAGATCTCGGCGTGCTTAACGAGGGCGCGAACCGCATGCTCGAAGTCGGCGGCGAAGCGCTTCAGGCGATCGGCAACCTGTTCGGCGGCCCTGAACCCGAACCGGATCTCCAGCTCGCGCAAATGCCGCCGCCCGCGCCGAGCGCCGGCGTTTTCGGCCTTTAAGTTTTCCGGCTTTTCAGCCGTTCTTTCAGCCTTCCGGATTTTCGGGGGAAGATGCCCCGCCGCCCATTTTTTTGGTGACGATAAAGGCCTGGATACCGGCTCCCGTCAAAAACAGAAAGCCGAAGATAATGGCGATGGCGCCGAAGACTTGCGGGAAGAGGCAGGAAGCCACCACAAGGATCATCAATTCGCCATAGCCCGAAAAATCGAACCGGCGGCTATGTGTCATGATTTGCGCGATCCGCGCGCCGCAGGAAGCAAGGAGCGACAAGACGAGGAAGGTCGCCGCGGTCATGGAATGCATCAGGCCGAGCGTGAAAAGGAACGTAAAAAATCCCGTGAAAAGAAACGCCGCATAGGGTGCGAGGAAGGAAGAGCGCAGGCTGTTATTCTCGCGCGAGCGGTCGCTTAAAAACAGCGCGGCCAATGTGACGAGGCCGAAGACAAGCGCAATGGGATAGATCTGCATGCCGCCGAGAAAACAGGCGGCCCCGCCGCAGGCAAGCGCGCCGGCAAGAAGTTTTCCGTCCGTCATGCCGCCTTGCGCGAATTTTTCCCGCACAGTCCGGAGCGGTTTTTCAAGAGGGGGCAAAAGGAAACGGTCAAGCATGGCGTTTAATCTTCCTTGTCATCTTCGTCGAAAACAGAGAGGCCGAGCGCGAGATCGGCAAGCGCTTCGTCGTCGGCATTCTCTTTTTGCAAAAGGCGGAAGCGGCGGATCGCGAACGGGATCGCGATCATGTAAAGCACCGCCATGATGGTGAGGGTCGGCCACGGCACATGGACGAGCGCCGCCATGATGAAGACGGCCACGGCCATCACCGGCATGGTATATTTTTTCGGAAGGCGCATGGCTTTGGTGGAATAGGTCGGGATGCGGCTTACCATCATCCCCGCGATAAGGAACGTCCAGAGCGCGACGAGCGGGGAGGCATGGGAATATTCCGCAAAAAACCGCGTGTCCTGAATCCAGACTATCAGCGGCAAAAGGGCAAGCCCCGCGCCCGCGGGGGCGGGAATGCCGGAAAAGAATCCCTTTTTCCAGTCCGGCAGGACTTTTTGCGTCACGTTGAAACGGGCAAGGCGCAGGGCGCTGGCGGCGGCGAAAACCAGCATCGCCATCCAGCCGATCTTGCCGGAATCCTGCAAAATCCATGAATAGAGGATAATGGCGGGCGCGACGCCGAAGGAAAGAAAGTCGGAAAGCGAATCAAGCTGCGCGCCGAATTCGCTGGTGGCGTTCAACAGCCGCGCGACGGCGCCGTCCAGCGTATCGAGGATAACGGCGACGAGAATGGCCAGAACCGCATGTTCCCACCGTTCCGCCCATGCATATTGAATGGCGAGCAGCCCCGCCGCAAGCGCGGTCAGGGTCATGAGGTTCGGAACCATCTTATGGATGCCGACCGTCGGCAAATGAAGGGATTTGCCGTCCGCCGCCATCGCCGCCATATTGTTTTTGTCCGTGTCCGGCTGATGTTCCTCTGGCTGGTTCGCCGCGCGGATATTCATAAGATCACGCTGCCGCTGCGGGCCGGTTCGTCGGCGTCGAAATCGGCGAGAACGGTTTCACCGCCAATCGCGCGCTGGCCTTTACAGACGAGCGGCGACACGCCTTCGGGCACATACACATCGACGCGGCTGCCGAAACGGATAATGCCGTAACGCGCGCCGGTGCGGGAATCCTGATCCTCCCGTACGTCCGTCAGGATGCGGCGGGCGATAAGGCCGGCAATCTGTACGACACAGACCTTATGCCCGTCATCGGTTTCGATAAGGAGGGCGCAGCGTTCGTTATCCTCGCTGGCCTTGTCGAGATCGGCATTGAGGAATTTGCCCGGCGAATAAACCTTGCGGATGATTTTCCCCGATACGGGCAGGCGCTGTACGTGTACGTCCAGAACCGAAAGAAACGTGCTGATACGGGTAAAACGCTTGTCTTCAAGCCCCTCCATCCCCGCAAATTCGGACGGGAGCGTAGCATTTTCCACAATACTGCTAATTTCCCCGTCGGCGGCGGCGACGACGAGGGAGTCCTTGTCCGGCGTAACCCGCTCCGGATCGCGGAAGAAATAAAGGCAGGCCAGCGTGAAAAACAGCGCAAGGCCGCCCAGAAATTCAGAGAAGGTGTAAAAGACAAGAGTTGCGATAACGCCGCCAATGATAAAAGGGATGCCCGCAGGATGCGGCGGCACCAGAATAGTTTTCTTGACGGTATCGAGGAGGGATGCGCTCATGGTGTTCTCTTGGGCTTTCTCTTTAAACTTTTACAATATTTCCAGACCTTCGAAAACTATACTTTTTGGCGGGGCTTGCAAAGGGCATTGGCACAGGCGTAAAAGAAAAGGCCCGAAAATCGCTGGAATGCCGCATCCCCTTGATGCTACGGTGGAAAATGCGAATAAAAGGTATAAGCAGGTAATAGAAAGTAATAACAGGCGTTTTAAAGCTATGACAGAAATCAAATCGGTATGTGTATATTGCGGTTCTTCCGCGCGGGTGGATCAATCCTATAAGGACGCCGCCGTTGCGACGGGGAAAATGATTGCGGAAAGGGGCTGGAGCGTCGTCTATGGCGGCGGCCGCGTCGGGTTGATGGGGCTGGTCGCGGATTCCGCGCTCGAAGCGGGCGCGCCAGTCGTCGGCATCATCCCCAAACATATTCAGGCGCGCGAGATCGAGCATACGGATCTGACGGAGCTTCACATCGTCGATTCCATGCATATCCGCAAACAGATGATGGTGGACAAGGCCGACAGCTTTATCATCCTGCCGGGCGGGCTTGGCACGCTGGACGAGTTTTTTGAAATCTGCACGTGGAAGCAGCTCGGCCTCCATGACAAGCCGATCGTCGTCGTCAACCTGAACGGCTATTGGGAAAAACTGATCGACGGCATTCGCCACATTGCCGAGGTCGGCTTTATGCGCCTCGACGATATGGGGCTGTTCCAGGTCGTCAATTCCGTCGATGAAATCATTCCCGCGCTTGAAAACGCGCCGCATGAACGGTTCGATCCTTCGACGAAATGGATCTAGCGTTTGCAGGAGGCCGGAGTGCAGCATTATTCATAATGCATTAACTCCGGTTTAAGGCAAGGGTGCTAAGTTGAATAAGTAACTATCGCGCGTATGAGAATTTTTCATCCGCCCTTCCTTCTAACTCGAATAACCGCTAAAGGCCGCAGGCTGTCCCGCATGAATTACGACCATGATATAGAACTGGCCAAAGAGGTCGCGCATAAGGTTATGGCGCGGCTGCAGCAGGATAATCTTGCGCCGGAGCCGATCAATTATGAAGTCTGGTACGCCTATTTTTCCAACGGGCATAAGGAACTGAGGAAGGCGATTGACGCGCATCTTAGTAAAAAGGGGCGCGTCGGCGCCATTGATTGCCGCGGCTTTCATGAAGAATTCCTGAGCGATAAGAAACAGCAGCAGGCCTATCAGCGGGCGAGCGATCAGATCCATGCGACATTGCATGATGTTTCCAGCCTGATGGGCAATGTTAAAACCGCGACGTCGGAATATAGTGAAACATTGACGAGCGTTACAAAGAAAATCGCCGGCGTGACGACGCCCGAACAGATTGCGGACGCCTTGAAGGACGTGGTGCAAAACACCAACCGCATGATGCAATATAATAAAAAGCTTGAAGAGCATCTCGACAAATCCGCCCGCGCGATGGACGAGCTTAAGCGCGATCTGGATCGCGTCCGCCGCGAGGCGATGACGGACGGGCTGACCAGCCTTGCCAACCGCAAATCTTTTGATGAACAGATTGCGCGGCTTTCGCGCGAAGGCGATGAAACGGGCAAGATTTTCAGCCTGCTGATGCTCGACATCGATCACTTCAAGAGCTTTAATGACAATTACGGCCATCAGGTCGGCGATCAGGTCTTGCGCCTTGTCGCCCGCACGCTGCTGGACGGGGTGAAGGGAAAAGACATCGCGGCGCGTTATGGCGGTGAGGAATTCGCCATCCTGCTTCCCGAAACCAATCTCGATCACGGAATCGCCGTCGCGGAATCCTTGCGGAAATCACTGGCGGGCAAGGAAGTCATCAACCGTTCCAACGGCGAACCGCTGGGCCGGATCACCATGTCGGCGGGCGTCGCCCAGTTCTACCCGACCGAAAGCGTCGAGGATTTGATCGAACGTGCCGACGCCGCCCTCTATACGGCCAAGCATAATGGCCGCAACCAGGTCGCCGCCGCGCCGACGCCGCATGAGCGCTCGCTTAAAAAATCGAAATAAATAAAAAAGCCGCGGCTTTTTTCTTCCGGTTTCTTCTTTCTTCCGGCCACCGCGCTTGTTGTGACGGGCAGGGCGGCGCTGGCCGCGTGGTTTTGGTTTGCGGATTTATGCTTGGGGCCGGCCTTTGGGGGTTTTCACGGGGGCTTGTAAAATCCTGCGGTTTTTTACAGGATAGACCCTGCCGCCAAACAAAATACGTTGCAGGATAAACGCCATGACACAGAAAATTTTCCTCGAAGATTGCTACCGCCGCGAGATAGAGGCGCATATATCCGCCGTCGAAGGCAATGCGGTGCAGCTCGACCAGACGGTTTTTTATGCCGCGTCGGGCGGGCAGCCGGGCGATACGGGCATGCTGCGCATCGCGAATGAAAATATTCCGGTCGTCACGACGAAAAAAGGCGCGGCGCATGACGAGGTCTGGCATGTCCTGCCCGAAGATGCCGTGCCGCCGCCTGTCGGGACGGCGCTTAAAGGCAGCATTGACTGGGAAACGCGGCATAAATATATGCGGATGCATACATGCCTGCATCTTTTATGCTCGCTTATCGAAGGCGACGTGACGGGCGGTTCCGTCGGCGCGGAAAAAGGCAGGCTGGATTTCAATATATCCGCCGATGCCGTGGATAAGGAGGCGTTGAATAAAAGCCTGAACGATCTTATCGAAGCCGATCATCCGGTGAGTTATGAATGGCTGAGCGACGAAGAGCTTGCGGCCAATCCGTCCCTTATCCGCACCATGTCGGTAAAGCCGCCCGTGGGAAGCGGCGCGGTGCGGCTGGTGCGGATCGGGCCAAAGGACAGCCCCGTCGATTTCCAGCCCTGCGGCGGCACGCATGTCAGATCAACGGCGGAAATAGGCCGCGTGGAGATCAGCAAAATCGAGAATAAAGGCAAACAAAACCGCCGTATTTCCGTTGTCTTTGCCTGACACAGGTTGGGGCGAGCGCTCTGCGGTGCGTACCGGTCTATGCCGGGCGCAGGCGATGAAAAGGGCGCGGCGGGGCTAAAGCTGCGATAAACAGGTGGGGCGTAAGAGCCGTATGGTTTGCATCTTTTTTTGCATAGCTTATGCCTATCTATCTTATGCCTTGGGACATTATCCAAGGGCGCTGATGGGGCCTGTAAAATTCCGCGGGTTTTTATCGGTATTTCCGCCCTGCGGATTGTGAAGCAGTGTCCGGCTTTGCCTGAAGAAGGTGCTGTGCATTGCCGCCTCCCCTTGCGCGGGTAAGGACGGAGCAAGCGTTGTTACCCGCGTAAGGGAGCGGTTGCCCGTGAGTCAAACCGTTTGACGCGCCGCCGCCCTGTGGATTTGAAGCGGTGTCCGGTTTTGCGCGAAGGAGGCGCTGCGTGTCGCCGCTTCCCATTGTGCGGGTAAAGACGGAGTATGCGCCGCTACACGCGTAAGGGAGCGGTTGCCTGTGAGTCAAATCTTTTGCGCGCGGGCTATCCGTATTCTTGTCCGTAATCATGGCTGCCCCAATGCCCGTCCCGCTGGCGGGGCCGATTAAGGCTTGCCCTGCGCGGGCGCGGGCGATATGTCTTTTCCATGAGCAGCCCCGATATTTTTCCCTCCTCTTTCCTTGACGCCCTCAACCCCGCGCAGCGTCAGGCGGTTGAAACGACCGAAGGCGCCGTTCTTGTGCTTGCGGGGGCGGGGACGGGGAAAACACGCGTCCTGACGACGCGGCTTTCGCATATATTGCAAACGGGAAAGGCTTATCCGGGGCAGATCCTCGCCGTGACCTTTACCAACAAGGCGGCGCAGGAAATGAAAAACCGTGTATCGGCGCTGATGGGCGGTGCGCCGGTGGAGGGCTGGTGGCTCGGCACCTTCCACGCGCTGGCGGCGCGGATGCTGCGCCGTCATGCGGAGCTTGTCGGGCTGACTTCCTCCTTTACCATTCTCGATCAGGACGATCAGGTGCGGCTTGTCAAACAGCTGATGGAAGCCGCCGGCATGGACACGAAAAAAATGCCGCCGAAAATGGTCGCGGACAGGATCGGGAGCTGGAAAGATAAAGCCTGTCTGCCTTCGGACGTGCCGGATGCAGAAAAAAGCGATGCGGCTTCGCCCGACATTATCCGCATTTACACGCAGTATCAGGCGCGGCTCAAGGCGCTCAACGCCGCCGACTTCGGCGATCTTTTGCTGCATGTCATCATGATTTTAAAAGACCCCGCCCATGCCGAACTGCTGGCCGATTATCACAGGCGGTTCAAATATATCCTCGTCGATGAATATCAGGATACGAACGTCGCGCAATATCTTTGGCTGCGCCTTTTGGCGAAGGGGACGGGCAATCTATGTTGCGTTGGCGACGACGATCAATCCATTTACGGATGGCGCGGCGCGGAGGTCGATAATATATTGCGGTTCGAAAAGGATTTTCCGGGGGCGGTCACTATCCGGCTTGAGGAAAATTACCGCTCGACGGGCCATATCCTTGCGGGCGCGAACGCGGTTATCGGCCATAATGAAAACAGGCTCGGCAAGGAGCTTTTCACGAGTGCGGGCATGGGGGAAAAAATCCGCGTGCGCGGCCTGTGGGACGGCGAGGCCGAGGCCAGATGGGTCGGCGAGGAAATAGAATCGCTCCAGCAAAAAAGATATGCGCTGAACGACATGGCCGTCCTTGTCCGCGCCGGATTCCAGACGCGGGAGTTCGAGGAACGGTTTATCCAGCTCGGCCTCGCCTACCGCGTCATCGGCGGCCCGCGTTTTTACGAGCGGCTCGAAGTGCGCGACGCGCTTGCCTATCTGCGCGTCATCAACCAGAAGGACGACGATCTCGCGCTGGAGCGGATCATCAACACGCCCAAGCGCGGCATCGGCGGCGCAACGGTGCAAACGCTTTACGGCCATGCGCGGGCGCAGGCGATCAGTCTTTACAGCGCCGTTCTAGACCTTACCCAGACGGACGAACTCAAGCCCAAGGTCAAGGCGACCTTGATGAAGCTCATCGACGATTTCGAACGCTGGCGCGGCCTCATATCGACGACGCATCACGCGGCGCTTGCCAATATGGTGCTGGAGGAATCCGGCTATATCGATATGTGGAAAATGGACAAATCGCCGGACGCGCCGGGCCGCGTCGAGAACTTAAAGGAATTTATTTCCGGCATGGAAGAATTCGAATCGCTTCCGGCTTTCCTGGAACATATTGCGCTCGTGATGGAAAACCAGACGAATGATAGCGGCGATCAGGTGACGATCATGACGCTGCACGGGGCGAAGGGGCTGGAATTCCCGTGTGTGTTTTTGCCGGGCTGGGAGGAAGGATTATTCCCGTCCCAGCGCAGCATGGACGAAAACGGGCTGAAGGGGCTTGAGGAAGAGCGCCGCCTCGCCTATGTCGGCATCACCCGCGCGCGGGAGCGGTGCTATATCAGCCACGCCGCCAACCGCCGCATGTATGGGAGCTGGATCAACGCCATCCCCTCGCGCTTTGTCGACGAGCTGGCCGAAGACCATATCGAGGTCGAGGCCGAAACGGGGATTTACGGATCGCAAGGCCGCTCTTCCCACTGGGATTCGTCGGGCTTTTCCGAACGGATCGCGCCGCGCCGCGCGGCGGAAGCGCCCGTATCGTCCTTTACGCCGAACCAGAACGCGAACGGCTTCGCGCGGGGCGACAGCGTCCTGCATGAAAAATTCGGGCGGGGCGTGGTCATCAATATGGACGGGAACAAGCTCGACATCGCTTTTTCATCGGGCGGGACGAAGCGCGTGATGGATAGTTTCGTCACAAAGGCGGATTAGCCTTACGCTGCCCTCTTCGGGATCGAAAGCGCCGCCGGACTATCACCGGCTTGCTGCGATCGGGCAAGGGCTTCTCCCCTTATTTGCGATAGGTAGGCGGGAAGTGCCGCCGCCCGCGATCCGCAAGGGATCGGTTTTTGCAATCATACGGCTATGCCCGCGTTTATTGCCCCCATGCGCGGCAAAAGGCGCGGCGGGGGCTTATCCGCATTGACGGGCGTGGGGCCGGGCTTGTCCAGATAACGGTTGCGCCCGCGCGGTTCAATTGGACGGGGCGATGGGGACGGCCTGCGGCGCTTGCGGCTGCGACGTCTGCGCTTGCGGGATTTTCTTGTCGTTCGGATGGGCGTAATCTTTTAAAATTCCGGCGGCGAGCATCGGTTCGCCCATCATTTCCTGCGCAAGGATAACATAGCCGCCGCGCTCATCCCCGCCTTGTGCGGGGGGAACCTTGAAGTCGATGACCCTGTGCTGGCCGTGCCATTTACCGACATGGCGCATGTCCTGGATGACGTTGCTGAAACGCAGGACGCGGCCCTTATTGACGCCCTGATCGACCCTTTGGATGATAATGTCCTTATAGCGGACGAGCCACAGGCTCGCCGAATGCCAGTAGCGGTTGCCCGCGGCGGTCGGCAGGTAAACGGAAAGCGTTTCCTTGTCTTTCCAGCGCATCGGAATTTCGAGCGTTTTATTTTTGCCCTGATAATTATAGCTCGCCATGATTTGCAGGAAATAGCCGAGATGGCCCGCGTTCGCTTCTTCCATGCCGTTGACGACCATATAGGGGATGCGCAAATTCGTATCGAGCGTGCGCCGCGAGGTTTCATACGTCCATTGACGGAAGATGCAGGGATCCATCGGGCCTTTGCGGATTTTTTGCGCTTCGCCCCCGTCGCCCATCCCTTTGATATGGCAGCTCAGCGCGATGACATTGTCCTTTTGCATGGCGTCATAGAGCATGCGGTCGGCATAGACGCACGCGTCGCAATCCACCGCCGTGAACAGCTCGACGACGATGGGGCGCTTCAGCGTGTCTTCTTCGCCGTCTTGCGGCCCCTCTTGCGCCAGCGCCGGAAAGCCGGACAGGCAAAGGAGCAGGGCAAGGGCCGGAAGCCCCCAGAATTTCTGTATGGAAAACCAAGTCATTCTTTTATTGTGCCTGAAAACGCGTTAGACATCATACAATTATATAGTATCGGGCAAAAGCCCGGCCATTGCAAAAAGACATTATGAGCGCCATGACAAACGCCCCGGCCACCATTGCGGCCACCACGATGACGAAACAGGCCTGTATTTTCGGCGGCACAGGGTTTATAGGCCGCCAGATTGTGGGCGCGCTGGCCCGCGAGGGCTACCGGATCAAGGTCGTGACGCGCGCGCCGGAAAGCGCCTATTTCCTCAAAACCGCCGGAAATCCGGGGCAGATTGCCGCCGTTCCTTTTTACCGGGGGGACGATGCGACGTTGCGCGAAGCGGTTGCGGGCTGTGATGTCGTCGTGAATTGCATCGGGATTCTGGCCGAGCGCGGCAAGAGCGGTTTTACCCGCCTCCATACCGAATTGCCCCGCGCCATCGCCAAAGCCTGCGTCGCGGAAAAAGCGGGGCGTTTTATCCATCTTTCCGCGATTGCCTGCGATCTCAACCATTCAAAATACGGAAAATCAAAACGCAATGGCGAGCTTGCCATCTTTGAAAATTTTCCGGCGGCGACGATTTTGCGCCCCGCCGTGGTTTTCGGTGCGGACGATAATTTCTTCAATCTTTTTGCGCGAATGGCGCAGATCATGCCTTTCCTGCCGCTGATTGGCGGCGGCAAGACGCGGTTCCAGCCCGTTTATGCCGGCGATGTCGCGAAAGCCGTGACGGCGTGCCTCAGGCGGCCGGAAAGCAAGGGCGCGATCTATGAGCTTGGCGGGCCTGAAATACTGGATTTCCGCGCGCTTTATGAAAGGCTGTTCCTTTATACGGGCCGCAAACGGGCGCTTGTTTCCCTGCCATGGGGCTTTGCGAAATTTCAGGGCGCGCTGATGAATTTGCTGCTGCCCGACCCGCCTTTGACGCCGGATCAGGTGGAGTCCCTTAAAACCAACGCGGTTTGCAGCGGCGATTGGCCGGGATTGCAGGATTTGGGAATTACGGCCACGCCGCTTGACGCGGTGCTGCCGTCCTATCTGTCCCGTTTCCGCCCCGGTGGCCGTTTTGCCGCCAAGAAAAAGGCATAAAGTTGCCGCCCGCGCGGTTTAAAGCTATGTAATCAGGATGCCGATAATGAGATTGATAAAAGCCGTTTATAGTTTGGCCCCCCTTCTGGTTTCCGCCCTGACTTTGGCGGCGGCGCCGTTTGCCGCTGCGCCCGCCTATGCGCAAAAAGTCGCGGGCATCGCCGCCGTCGTCAATGACGAAGCGATTTCGATGGGTGACGTGACCGACCGCATGAAGCTCGTCATCATATCGTCGGGCCTTCCGAACAATGAAGAGATCAGGAACCGCATCCTGCCGCAGCTTCTTGAGGGGCTGATCGAAGAGCAGATCAAGATGCAGGAAGCAAAGCGCCATAATGTCGGCGTGTCCGACGAAGAGATTGCAGAGGCGCTGGACGTTATCGCGCAGCAGAATAATCTGACGGGCGAGAAATTCGCGGCGGCGTTGAAACAAAGCGGCGTGCCGGTCGCGACTCTGACCCGCCAGATCCGCGCGCAGTTAATGTGGAATAATTACGTGCGTCAGGTCATCCATCCGCGCATCAAGGTAAGCGAAAGCGACACCAAGGCGCGGCTTGAGCGCGTCCGCGCAAAAATCGGCCAGACGGAATATCTTGCGGCTGAAATTTATTTGCCGTTCGAGGATTCAAAACGCGCGGGCGAGCTGGAACAATTTGCGCGCCGCATGGCGACGGAATTACAGGCGAAAAAAGCGCCGTTCGGCGCGGTGGCCGCGCAATTTTCCAAGGCGGCGGGCGCTGAAAAAGGCGGCGTTTTGGGATGGGTGCAGGAAGGGCAGCTTGCGCCCGCGCTTGAATCCGCGCTCTTCAAACTCGAAGAAGGCGGTGTGACGAACCCTATCAAGACGCCGGACGGCATCCATATCCTCCAGCTTCAGAAAAAGCGCACATTGACCGAAGACTCCATCCCGTCCCGCGACGAGATAACCAATTCCATCGGCTATGAGCGGCTCGACAGGGCGCAGCAAAAAGCGCTTGTGGATCTGAAATCGGCGGCCTTCATTGACAGACGCATTTAATCCGGTAGAGGCGCTTCCGCCGCTTCGTGAAATTATCAACGAACACGGGCTGCGCGCCGAAAAAGCGCTGGGGCAGAATTTCCTGCTCGACCTCAATCTCACGCGGAAAATCGCGCGCGCGGCGCGCAGCATAAAAACCAATCCCGCCTTTGAAATCGGCCCCGGCCCCGGCGGGCTGACGCGGGCGATCCTCCTCGAAGGCGCGCCAAAGCTCGTTGCGCTGGAATATGACGCGCGGGCCGTCGCGGCGCTGGACTCGCTCGTGCTTGCCGCGGACGGGCGGCTTTATGTCGAACAGGCCGACGCTCTGCGGCTGAGCCTGCCCGCTTGCGCCGTGCGGCGCGGCTTGAAGCCGCCCTATAATATCATCGCCAATCTTCCCTATAATATCGCGACGCCGCTGCTTGCCGGCTGGCTTCAGGATATTCACGGCGACGCGGGAATTTACGGCGAGCTTATATTGATGTTCCAGAAAGAAGTGGCGCAGCGCATCGTCGCAAGCCCGTCAACGAAAGCCTATGGCCGGCTTTCGGTTCTTACGCAATGGCTGTGCGATGCGAAAATAGTGTTCGATGTTCCGGCGTCGGCTTTCGTGCCGCCGCCGAAAGTCACATCCTCGATTGTCCGCCTCGTGCCGCGGGAGCGGAACGGAGAGGCGCTTGCGGCCTTTCGGGTGATGGAGGAAATGACCGCCGCCTCCTTCGGCCAGAGGCGGAAAATGATCCGCAGCTCGCTTAAAAATTACGCCCCGTTCCTCGAAGCTTGCGGCCTGGACGATCAGGCGCGTGCGGAAGATATAGCGGTCGGGGACTATGCCCGTCTTGCCCTTGCCGTAACGAAGGCGCGGCGGGAAGGCTGAAAGAGCGGGCGGGTTATCCGCCGCCCGCTGGCGTTGCCTGGCGCTGCTGCCCGCTGCCGTCCCCCGCCACTGCCTCTGCTGTCCTCGCCCGCTGCCTCCGCCAGTTGCTGTTGCCTGCTGCCGTCGTCCGTTGCTGTTGCCTGCTATCCTCGCCCGCACCCTCGTCCGCTGCCTGCTGGCGTCGTCCGCTTCCGCCGCCTCACTGCCGCCCGTGCAAGTGCGCGCCGCCCTTGAGGGAGCGGGGGCGTGCCTGCCGCTCTACCGTCCCATCCTGTACCGCTCTGTGCCGCTTTATGCGGCGGCTTCTTGTCCGGGTGCGGTAAAGGCGGGCCGGCCTGCTGGAAAGAGGCTGTTTGTTTTGGGGGGCGTGTTTGTTAGGGGCTTTTTTCACGCGGCTTGCGGGGTTTTCAAAGCAGGGGCTATAGCCCTTCTTTCAGCCCGCGCACGAAATCGGAAAGCCCGACAATCCTGCTGCGCTTCAAGCGCTCCGCATCAAGGATGGTTTGCGCCTGCTGGATGGCCGTGTCGATATTGTTGTTGATGAGGACGTAATCATATTCCGAATAATGGGTCATTTCGTCGGATGCCTTGCTCATGCGCTGGCGGATCGTTTCGTCGCTGTCTTGCGCGCGGGCGCGGAGGCGGCGTTCAAGCTCTTTCGCGCCGGGGGGCAGGATAAAGACCGTGACAAGATCCTCGCGGGCGATCTCGCGGAGCTGCTGCGTGCCTTGCCAGTCAATGTCGAAAATCACGTCGTTGCCGCGTGCGAGCGCTTCTTCCACCGGCTGGCGCGGCGTGCCGTAATAATTGCCGAAGACCTTGGCGTGTTCGAGCATCTCGCCATTTTCGGCCATGGCGTTGAATTGCGGTATATCGACGAAATAATAATCCTGCCCGTCCACTTCGCCGGGGCGCCGCGGGCGCGTCGTGGCCGAAATGGAAATTTCCAGCGCCTCGTTCTTTTGCAAAAGCGCGCGGGTGATCGTGGTTTTCCCCGCGCCCGAAGGGGAAGATAAAACAAACATCAGGCCGCGGCGTTTCAAGGTGAAGTCCATATGATATTTATACGTCTTTAGGGTGGTGCGATGCCGCCATACTATCGGCAGGGCAGGCCGCTGCAAAGCCCGCAATTGTGTTTTTGCCGTGAAATGATAGGGTTGCACCCATGAAAAATCCCGCATCCATCCTGATTACGGGCGCTTCCAGCGGTCTGGGTGCGGCGCTGGCGCAATATTATGCCGCGCCGGGCGTTACGCTTGCGCTTTCGGGGCGGGACGAAGCGCGGCTGAAGAAAGTTGCGGATCTTTGCATGCGCAAGGGGGCCGCGGTGGAGATCGCGGTTTGCGACGTGACGGATCGCGCCGCCATGGAGGCATGGGCCGCCGCGTGCGACGAAAAGACGCCGCTCGACCTCGTTATCGCCAATGCGGGCATTTCCGGCGGTACGGGCGGGGTTATGGGCGGTGAGCCTGTGGGGCAGGCCCGCGCGATATTCGATGTCAATCTTATGGGCGTACTCAACACGGTGGAGCCGGTTTTGCCGCGCATGATAGAACGGGGCCGCGGGCAAATTGCCTTTATCAGCTCTATGGCAGGATTTCGCGGGTTTCCGTCGGCTCCGGCCTATAGCGCCTCGAAGGGGGCCGTACGTTTTTATGGCGAGGCCCTGCGCGGCGCCCTTGGCGGTACAGGCGTACAGGTCAATGTCGTCTGTCCGGGTTTTGTCAAATCCCGCATGACCGACGCCAATGATTTCCCCATGCCGCTTTTGATGGAAGCGGGCGATGCGGCACGCCTTATCGCAAATGGTCTGGCAAGGAATAAGGGCCGGATAGCCTTCCCCCTGCCGATGTTGTTTTCCGCATGGTTTGCGTCGATTCTGCCGGATTTTCTCGCCCAGCTCATATTGACGCGCCTTCCGGCAAAGGGAAAAAGAAGCGGTTAAAGCCGCCGCCCCATAAAATAAAGCGCGCTTGAAACGCAATTTCGTTGATTCTTTTAAAAAAATCAGCCATTTTTTAAAGAGCTATTACAACTCTTATTATATTTTTCTTATAAAGAAACGGTGTTATTTCTAGGTTTTCTGACTGTCTGTCAAAATATAATAGTATGAAACATAACTTATAGTTGTTATACCGGGCGTTCCAAGAAGGGCGTTTGCAAATGGAAATGATAAAGCTTCAGGAGCGATCCGATATCGCAGCCGCCTTATTAAAGGCTTTGGCGAATGAAAAAAGATTCCTGATTGTATGCATACTCTCGCAGGGCGAAAAGAATGTGGGCGACCTCGAAAAATTTGTGGGGCTCAGCCAGTCCGCCCTGTCACAGCATCTTGCGCGGCTCCGCCGCGACGGCATCGTCGATACGCGCCGCGAAGCCCAGACGATTTTCTATTCGATCAAGGATCCCGCCGTACCGCGGCTGCTGGAATGTATGATCGCAATCTACGCCAATGAATGCTGAAGCTTAAAGGCGCGCCAGACCCTTTCCGGATCGAGATCTTCCAGCCTGTCTTTTTGAATCGTGATGACGTTGCCGCCGAGCGGGGCGTGCCGCGCCGGATCGCTTGCGTTTGAAAAAAGCACGATGGCGGGGCATCCCGCCTGCGCGATGATATGCATCGGCCCCGTATCGTTGCCGACGACCCCGACCGCGCCGCGGGCGAGGGCGGGCAGATCGAAAATGGATGTTTGCGCCGTCAGGTTTTTGGCCTGCGGTATTTTTTCGCAAAGATGCCGCGCGATTTCCGCCTCGTGCGCGCTGCCGATAATCACGGGCATATAGCCGCTCGCGCAGATCTTGTCGCAAAATTCGACATAATGGTTTTGCGGCCATCTTTTTTCGGGATGTTGCGGCGATGCGCCCGGAACGATGAGGATATAGGGCGCGGCCAGATGGGAAAAATCATGTTCCGGCTTCACCCATTCCATCGCGTCGGGCCGGACGGGGCCGACCCCTGCGCTTTTGAGCATCTTTGCATGGCGGTCGAACGCCTTGCCTTTTTTGCGGGAAAGATCCTTGCAGCGGTGCGTTGCGCCCCGCGCCGTGCCGACCCATTCGGGCCTTGGCGAAAGGAGCCGCAAATAAAAAGAGGTGCGGTCGTTATTTTGCAAATCATAGACGCGCTGGAATTTGCCCGCATTCAGGCGGCGGCGCAGATCCATCCATGCGCGCGGCTTATTCCATTGCGGGCGGCTATCGATCATTACGGCATCGAAATAACCGCTTTGCTCCGCCAGTTTCCGATAGGGCGCGGTGGTCAAAAGCGTTATATGGGCTGTTTTATGGTGGGCGCGGATCGCCGCCATCGCGCCGAGGGCCTGAATAAAATCGCCAAGGGCGCTAAGCTTTATAACCAGAATATTTTCCTGCATCAGCCTGTTCTATACAGCCTTCTTCCCCGCGGCAAGGGCGCTTGTGCCGCCCGGCTGCGCGGACGTCCCGCTTTCTTCGCCGGTTTTACCGGACGCGGGCGGGCTTTCATCTTTTCCGGCTTTCGCGGGGGTTGATGAGGCGGCAGGATTTTGTGCGTTTGCCGGCGGCGGTTCGGCCAATGATTCGGCCAGCGGTTCACGCGGCGGTTCAGGTAGCGACTCAGGCAGTGGTTCAGGCAGGGCGGCAATTTCATGCGGCTTGTATTTCTCGTAGAGAAGCTCGGCATAAACATCCATCGTGCTGTCCAGCATCCGCGTCTTCGTGAAATTCTCCGCAATATGCATCATGGAACGGGTCGCCATCGTAAAGCGCTTTTCATCGTCCATGTCGAGCGCCTCACCGATGGCTTTGGCCAGCGCGTCCGCATCCGAAGGCGGGACGAGCCAGCCGGTTTCCCCTGCGATGATCGTTTCCTGCGCGCCGCCGTGATCGGTCGCGACAATCGGGCGGCCCATGGCTTGGGCCTCGATCGGGACGCGGCCGAACCCTTCCGGGTCGGTCGAAGCGCAAACGATAACGGTCGCCAGCATGTAGGCGGCGGGCATGTCGCTGCAATGGCCGATAATGCGGATGCGGCCTTCGAGATCTTTTTCCTTGATGGCGTTTTCGACTTCGGCACGGAAATCCTTGCGGCCCTGATCGTCGCCGATAAGGATGCAGAAAACATCGTCCCTGTTCAGCTTTGCCATGGCTTCGATCAGGACGAGCGGGCCTTTCCAGCGCGTGAGCCGCGCGGGCATCATGACGATCCGGCAGCTATCCGGCAGGCGCCATTCCTGTGAAATTTTGATCAGATGCGCGGGCGCGACGGCGTTGGGGTGGAATTTTTCGATCGCAACGCCGCGATGGATCAGGCGGAGGCGGCTTTCATCGACAGCGTAATTTTTCAAAAGATAATTTCTGACATAGTTGGAAATCGCGATGATACGTTCACCCTTGGCGATGGATGAATTGTAAAAACGCTTGAGGCCGCCGGAAATATTGAACGGCGCGTGACAGGTCGTCATAAAGCGCGCTTTTGTTTTGCGGCAGGCTTTCCACGCAGACCATGCGGGGGCGCGGGATCTGGCATGGACGATATCCGCGTCATATTTGCGGATAAGGCGGCGGAGCCTGGAGATGTTCCGCCACATGACAAGCGGGTTTTTGGAATGAACGGGAAGATCGATATGGATGGAACCTGCGCGCACTATTTCCGGCACGCGGTGGCCGCCATGGCTGACGACAATCGAGGTCGAGCCGGATTTGACCAGCTCCGCCGCGACATCAATACAGCCCTGCTCCGCCCCCCCTGCGCCCAGCGAGGGAATGATCTGCATAATCACAGGCATTCTTTTGGCGTCCGGCGCCTGGCTTGATTTTTCTGTTATAATATTATCTGTCATGGCAATAATGTCGGGTCTGTCTGATGCGGGACAAGCCTTATAGCACTAGCACGGATCGCACCCGTGGGAAAAAGAAAAGAGGGGTTCGCCAGAAATGTCCGTGGAATTCTTGCACCGTGACGATGCGCCGCGCCTTGCCTACAGGAAACAGGCGGGCAGGAACGGCGCTTTGCCGACTATTTTGTTCCTGCACGGGCTGTGGTCGGACATGGAGGGCACAAAGGCGGAATATCTGGCCGATGCCTGCGCCGCCCGCGGGCAGGCATTCGTGCGGTTCGATTGCCGCGGCCATGGGCGTTCGGACGGCCTGTTCGAGGATGCGGCGATCGGCGACTGGAAGCGCGACGCGCTGGACATAATCGACAATGTGGCCGAAGGGGCGCTGGTTTTAATAGGCTCTTCCATGGGGGGCTGGCTGTCTTTGCTGGCGGCGCTTGAGCGGCCTGAAAGAGTGGCGGGGCTTATAGGGCTTGCCGCCGCGCCTGATTTTACGCGGGAAATCCTGGCGGAGATGGGCGCGGCGCAGCGCTCCGCCCTCGAAAAAGACGGGTATTTCAGCCTCCATGAGGGGATTCCGGATTTTCCCTGTCATATCACGCAAAAACTGCTCGATGAAGGCGGGGCGCATTGTCTTTTGCCGGGGCCGCTTGCCATCAAAGCGCCCGTCCGGCTGGTGCAGGGCATGAAGGACGAGGATGTTTCATGGCAAACGGCGCAGCGCATCGCGGCGGCGGTTCCCCATCAGGATGTGCGGGTCTATTTGCGCGAAGACGGCGATCACAGGCTGTCCACGCCGGAAGATCTTGCGCTTATCGACCTTATTGCGCAGGAATTATCCGGCCTTGGGGAAGACGCGCCGGCAGGTGTTTGAGCCCGGTGCTAGAGGCCGGCGCGCCGGATTGCTTGCGATTTTAGGGGCCTCTATTTATCCGGCTTTTAGGGCTTACCCAAGGAGTTGCGCCCTGTTGAGGGTTTTTATTTACGCTTGAACTGCATGGCCTCGTTTTTGGGGCGCAGCGCCATGTCGGACGAACGGCCACCGCGGCCTATGGACGGGCCGGCCCCCGCAAACGGCCCGCGATCGAAGATGCGGCAGAATAAAAGCCAGATGAAATAAAGAAAAGCCGGAAACAGCGCGACGACGAAGCTATAGAGATGCAATACCGGCTCTATCCATTTCTCCCAGAAGCTTTTCGGGACGACCTCGCGGACGGCATAAAACTGGTTCGGGGCGTATTTGACGAGGATATAGCCGAAATCACTGCCCTGATAGGCTTTCGGGTCGATTTCAAAGGCTTCGAGCCGCGTTTTCTGTTCATGGGTGGCCAGGAAATTGGCGTAAAAATCATGCCCGACCGCCGCGAAAAACGGCAGGAGAAGGATGAAACACCAAAGTTTTACGCTTCCACTCATATTTCTTGTCTGTCCGCCGCGGCTTTGCGGGACGAATTTCTCCGCGGGAAGGGGCAAAATGGGGTTGAAGGCCGCCCTTCGGGCCGCCTGATTTGCCTTATTCTAACAGCTTCATGGAAAAGGGAAAAGGCCGGAAAAGCACCTCCCCCCGGCAGTCCCGCATAAAGACTTGCCCTCATCCGGCTTTTTCGATACTGTCCGGCCAACTTTTTTATAAGGACAGGTGGCCGAGTGGTTTAAGGCGCACGCCTGGAAAGTGTGTATACGCTAATCCCGTATCGAGGGTTCGAATCCCTCCCTGTCCGCCAGATTCCCCGGCTTTTGTAAGCGGAAATCATGCAAATATTCCTCGATGAAATTGCCAAAAGCCTGAAGGACGAAAGTTTTATCCGGCTGACCCTTGCCGGTTACCGCGGCGGCGAGGCGGATCTCGCCAAAATTATCGTCCGCCGCGTCGTCATCAAGCGGCAGGACAGGATGAGCTTCACCTACCGCTATAAAACCCGCGACATCGTCAAAAACCATGCGACGGATGCGGCGCTTCTTGAAATAAGCGCCTGTCTTGAATCCGGCTTTACGGCGGCGACGCTTTTTACCGCGGACGCCGATATTATTTATGAAGCGCGCAAGGGGGGGAAACCGGCCCTGCACCGCAAGGCCCCGACCTTGAAACCGGACGCGGCGGGCGCGTCCCATGACCGCGATAAAAAGCGGGCAATCCCCGCCGATCGGGCGGCGGCCTATCTCCATGCGCTGGGCCTCAGCGACGAAGAGGGCCGCGTCTTTAAAAAGGCGCAGGACAAATACCGCCAGATCAACCGCTATATCGAATTGCTCGCCCCCGCTCTGCGCGCCCTGCCGGACGGCCCTGTCCGCGCCGCCGATATGGGATCGGGGAAGGGGTATCTTACCTTTGCGCTCTATGATTACCTGCAAAACCATCTTGGGCGCGCGGCCCATGTGACGGGTGTTGAAATGCGCCGCGACATGGCCGATTTATGCAACGGCGTCGCGCGCCGGGCGGGGTTTGAAAATCTGCATTTCGCCTGCGATACGATCGAAGGGTTCGACGCGGCGGGCGTGAATGTGCTGGTCGCGCTCCATGCCTGCGATACGGCGACCGACGACGCGCTTTACAAAGGTATCGCGGCGGGCGCGGATTTGATTGTCGCGGCGCCCTGCTGTCACAAGCAGGTCAGGCGCGCGATGGAAAAAGGCGCGCCCTCATCCGCGCTAGGCCCGGTTCTGCGCCACGGGATTTTCATGGAGCGCAGCGCGGAGATGGCGACCGATTCCATGCGGGCGCTGCTTCTGGAACATAAAGCCTATAAGGTCAAGGTGGTGGAATTCGTATCGGACGCGCATACGGCGAAGAACATCATGATCATCGCCGAAAAAGCGCCCGCCGATCCGCGCCGCGAAAAGGTGGCGCTTGAAAGCTTTTATAAGATCAGGGAATTTTACGGCGTGTCCTCCCACCATCTTGAAAAGCTTTTGGGCCTTTAGGGGCGGGGTGTGCGGTTATAAACAGGGGGCGGTTTTAAGGGCGCTATTTTAAGCCCGCTATTTTAAGGCCGCAATTTCAGGGCTGCTGGTTGTGAGGGCCGCTCTTGTGGGGCCGTTCTTCAGTCCCGCGGCGCTTATTTCAAAGCTTTTTTAACGGCAGGTAAAATATTCTTCACCATCAGCGCAATCCCGTCCTGATTGGGGTGGATTCCGTCCTCCAGATTCAGCGCGGCGTTGAGCGCGACGCCTTCTAAAAAGAACGGGTAGAGCGGCACGCCATGCTCTTTCGCAAGCTCTTTATATATCCGGTCGAATTTGCCGCGGAAGAGCGGGCCCATATTGGCGGGGCTGCGCATCCCGACAAGGAGAACGTCAATATCGCGATCTTTCAGCCCCGTGATGATTTTGGAAAGATTATCTTTGGTGAGAGCCGGATCGAGGCCGCGCAGCATATCATTCGCGCCGAGCGCGACAAGAACGAGATCCGGTTTCGGCTCCCCCGCCGTCGCCCAGTCCAGCCGCGCGAGGCCGCCCGCGCTGGTATCGCCCGAAACACCCGCATTGTCGATTTTAACGTCAATTCCGTCCGCGGTGAGGGCTTCTTGCAGCTTTGCCGCGAAATCTTCGCCGCGCCCCAGCCCGTAACCCGCGGTGAGGCTGTCGCCCAGTGCGACGATGCGTTTTTGCGCGGCCATGGCGCCGTGGGGGCTAAGGGCCAGCAGCGCGGCCAGAAGAAAAAAAGCGGCTTTATACATTGTCATCCCGTTTCATCATGGTATCTCTTTGAAGGATATATCATTTTATAAGCGGTAAAAAAGTCCCCATGCTCCTTTCCCTTCATGACGTCCATTTGACCCTGTCCGGCAATGCCGGTGACGTTTCCATTCTTCACGGCATCGATCTTGGCTTCGAGGCCGGAAAATCCGTGGCGATTCTCGGCCCTTCGGGGTCGGGCAAGACTTCCATCCTGATGGTTTGCGCGGGGCTGTTACAGCCGAGCGGCGGCAGGATCATGTTTGAAGGCAAGGATATGGCGGCGCTGTCCGAAGACGGGCGCGCGGCGATCCGCCGCGATAATTTCGGGATCGTGTTCCAGAATTTTCACCTGATCCCGACCATGACGGCGATCGAAAATGTCGCGATCCCGCTGGAGCTTGCGGGGATTGCGGACGCCGCGGCGCTGGCGGAAGAGGCGCTGTCCGGTGTAGGACTTTCCCACCGTTTCGATCATTACCCGTCCCAGCTTTCGGGCGGCGAGCAGCAGCGCGTCGCGATCGCCCGCGCCCTTTCCATGAAGCCGAAGCTTATCCTTGCCGACGAGCCGACGGGCAATCTCGATCAGGAAACGGGCCGCGCCATTATCGATCTGCTCTTTGAACGGGTCAAAGCGCATGGTTCGACGCTTATCCTGATCACCCATGACGCGGCGCTTGCGGCATCGTGCGACCGCCGGATTCATATCCGGGACGGAAAGGTTGCCGCCGCGTCATGAAACTGGCCTTTCAATATGCGATACGGGATTTGCGCGGCGCTTTGTCCGCCATGCGCATCGTCCTTATCTGCCTTATTCTCGGCGTCGCCTCGATCGCCTGCGTGCAGGTTACAAGCCATGCGGTGCTTGACGGCATCCAGAAAAACGGGCGCGAGATCCTCGGCGGCGACATGATCGTCCGCACGCTCTACCAGCCCGCGCCGGAGGCATTGCGGGAGCGGCTGGAAGAAGCCGGCGCGCGGTTTTCGGATACGGTAGAGGCCCGCGTCATGCTCTCCAATCCCGCAACCGGCGATACCACGCTGGTGGAATTAAAGGCGGTTGACGGGGCCTATCCGCTTTACGGCGCGATGAGCCTTGACGCGGGCGCTTCTTCCGCCGCCGTTCCGGCCAGCCCTGCCCCAGCCAACCCTGCCCCAGCCAACCCTGCCTCAGCCAGCCCCGCCGCTCCCCCAGCCTCTCCCGCGTCCGTGGTTCCTGCCGCCATAGACCCCTTGGCCGAAGCCCTTGCGCAGGATGGCATCGTCCTCGATCCGGCGCTGCGCGGCAGGCTGGATCTCGCTATCGGCGATCAGGTGCGCGTCGGCGAGGCGCTTTTTACCGTCGCCTCTTTTATCGCGCGGGAGCCGGACAGGGCGGGCGGATCGCGTTTCGGCCTTGCGCCGCGGGCGATGATCGATCTGGCTGCGCTGGAAAAAACGGGCTTCACGCAAAACGGCGCGATGCTTTATTACGATTTGCGCGTTCGCCTGCCGCAGGACGCGCCGCTGGCGGATATCGCCAAACGGATCGGGGATGAGTTCGCCGCGCATAATCCGCGGATCCGCGATGCGAACAACGCCTCGCCGCAAGTCACGCGCTTTGTCGAACGGATGATGCTGTTCCTGACGCTGGTCGGCCTTTCGGCGCTTCTCATTGGCGGGATCGGTATCGGCAACGGCCTTCGCGCCTATCTCGAAACGCGGCTGAAGACGATTGCGATTTTGAAAATGCTGGGCGCGCGGCGGAGTTTTATCGAGCGGATCTATGCGATCCAGATCGGCCTTATTTCTTCCGCGGGTATTCTGGCGGGCATTATTACCGGCGCGGCGCTGCCCTTCCTTGCCGCGCCGTTCTTGCAGGATATTTTGCCTTTTCCCGTCGATATGCGGCTGCGCGCCGAAGGGTTTTTACTGCCCGCGCTTTTCGGTTTGCTGATTGCGGCCTTGTTCAGCCTTCTCCCGCTGGGACGGGCGATCGGGTTTTCGCCGCTCGAACTTTTCAGGTCGTCCTCCGCGGGGCTTGGCGGCGGCGCGGGGATGGAAAACCTGCCGCGCAATTATAAGGCGGGGCTTGGATTGACGGCGCTGCTCCTCGCGGGGCTGGCCATAGGCTCCGCGCGGGAGCCGGGCTTTGCCCTTTCCTATGTTATCGGCGCGGGGCTTTGCCTGCTGCTATTCTGGCTTTGCGGGAAAATGATTGCGCTTCTTGCGGGGGCCTTCCCTGTGCGCGGAAAGCCCGCCCTGCGGCTTGCCTTGCGTAATTTATCGCGGCCCGGCAATGCGACGGCGAACACGCTGATCTCGCTGGGGCTTGGCCTGACGGTGATTGTCGGGATTACGCTCGTGGAGATGAATTTGCGCTATGGCATCGCGCAAAACCTGCCCGCCGACGCGCCCGCCTTTTTCTTCATGGATATTCAGGGCGACCAGAAAGAGGCGTTCGCGGCGCTGGTTACGGCGCAGCCCAGCGTCCATACGCTGCGCCTTTCGCCGAATTTGCGCGGGCGCATCGTCGCGGTGAACGGCGTTCCGGCGGAAGAGGCGATCCGGAACAATGCCGAACGCTGGCTTTTGCAAAATGATCGCGGCTTTACCTATACGCAGGATTTGCCCGCCCATTCGGAAATCATGGAAGGGGAATGGTGGCCGGCGGATTATGCGGGGCCGCCGCTTGTTTCCGTTGTCGATGACGTGCAAAAAGCCTTTGGCGTCCATCCGGGCGATAGGATCACGGTCAATATCATGGGGCGCGACATCACGGCGGAAATCGCGAATGTCCGCAGCGTCAACTGGATGAATTTCACCATCAATTTCGCCATTAGCTTTGCGCCCGGCACGCTGGAGGCCGCGCCGCACACATGGCTTGCGACGATCGTCGCAGACCCCGCGAACGAGGCCGCGATCCAGCGCGCCATCGGCGCGGCCTTCCCGAATATTTCCATGATCCGCCTCTCCGACGCGGTGGAAGCCGCGAGCGGCATCATGGGCAATATCGCCATGGCCGCGCGCCTTTCCGCACTGGTCGCGATCGTGACGGGGATTTTCGTTCTGGCCGGAAGCCTTGCGGCGACGCGGATGCAAAGGCTCTATGACACGGTTGTCCTGAAAGTTCTCGGCGTGCGCAAGGCAACGCTTCTGGCCGGATTCCTGTTTGAGTTCTGCCTGCTCGGATTCGCCGCCGCCTTTATCGCCCTGTTTCTGGGCGCGGCCATTTCATGGGCCGTGATGGCGGGTGTGATGGAGCTGGGCTGGAGTTTCTACGCGCTTCCCGCCTTTGCGGCGATCGCGGCGGGGATGGTGTTGACGCTTCTGGCCGGATGGATAATTACGGGGCGGGTTTTGTCCGCGCCCCCTGCGCCCTATCTCCGTAACGAATAAAAAAGCGCCGGAAAATTCCGGCGCTTTTGGAAGAGAGAGGCCCGATGGCCCAAAGGTTCGGCGCCTTAAGGCTTGATGAGGGCGCGGGCCGATACGGTGAGGGAGATGTCCGTTTCCCCCGCTTCCGCAACGGGCGCCGCCATGGCCTCGCTGGCCGCCATTGCCATTCCAGAGCGGGCCATGACGTTCTTATACATCGGCACGACGGGGCCGCCCGTATCGACATTGACATCGACCAGATCGACATTGGCCTTGCCGAGCGTCGCCGCGACGACTTTCGCTTTCGCGGTGAGTTTTTTAAGCGCCTCGACCATCAGCTCGTCACGGATTTTTTCCGTCAGCTCCGGCGAGAGCGTGTAGGAAAGATTATTCATCGCGAAATCCAGTTCCTGAATCTTGCCGACGACCGTCAGGAGCGTTTCGGAATCTTTCGATTGCAGTTCGATGGTTTGCGAACCGCGCCACATGGTGGCCGTCTTTTCAACCGTTCCGTCCTGGCTGCGCTTGATCGGATGTTCGTATTTATAAACCGAATAATTGCCCGTCGATACTTTCAGGGCGCTTTCCGCCTTGGCGAGGGCGAGGGCTTTTGTCATCGCCTCGTTAATTTCCTTTTGAATATCTTTCGGCCCTTCCTTTTCGACCTCGATGCGCAAGGACGCGACGAGCAGATCCTGCGGAACCGTGCGGCGCTCGGTGGCCGAGAAATTGATGATGGTCTGGCCCGCGGGCGGCAGGTTCAGCCCGTTATTTTGCGCGGATGCCGGGGATGCGCCGAAAAGCATCAGCGACGCCAGCCCCAATGCCATGAATTTAAGCGTTGATGTCATAAAATCCCTCCTTCGGGTGGTGGTGAAAATCGTGCCGGAAAAAGAGTATAGGGCGGCGCTTATTGCGGGGCAAGCCGCGCCTGCAAGCGGGCAAGGGCATGCAGGCTCCACCAATGGAAGGCCAGACCGGTTATGACATTGACGAGGGCGATGGCCATGAAAATGCCCATGACCCCGCCCGCTTTCGCGCCGAAAATCACGGCAGGGATCGTCAGGACAATCATTTTGACGATGGTCATGGCGACGGCCATTTGCGGCTTGCCCATGGCGTTGAAGGCCGATGACCAGCCATTGGCAAGCGCCTGGAAAAGATAGGTGGGCGCGATAATCAGGAACGCCATCTTGGTGTAATAAACGACAATGGGATCGTCTGAAAACAAGGACGCTATCGGTACGGCCAGCAGCATCAGCAAGGCCCCCGTGGCGATCGACCAAAGCACGCTGAAACCGATGGCCTTGCGCAATGTTTCACGGACGCGGGCGAAATGAAGCGCCCCTAGATTCTGCCCGATAATCGGCCCCATGCCGACGGCGAGCGCCATCAAAACGATAAAGCCGAAAGCCTCGACGCGCGATGCGATGCCATAGGCGGCGACGGTTTCGCTGCCATAGGCGGCGAGCAACGAAACGATGATGCTGTTGACAAAGGGGATGATGGCGGATGTCAGGCCGGCGGGCAGCGCGATGAATAAAATCCGCGCGCAGCTATTGCCGAAGAGGCGTATTTGCAGTCTTGAAAGCGGCACGAACATTCTTTGCCTGTGGCCGATAATCCAAAGGCAGGCAATGGCGGCGACGGCTTGTGAAAGAAGCGTGCCGATGGCGGCGCCGGTCATTTCGAGCCGCGGCAGGCCGAAAAAGCCGAACATGAAAACAGGCGTAAGAAGCGCGTTTAAAACCGCCATGCCGACCATGATATAGGCGGGCGTCGAGGCGTTGCCGCACGCGCGGATGGAGGCGTTGGCGGCAAAGGCTATGGCGAGAAACGGCACGCCCGCAAGCCAGAGGATCATATAGCTGCGGATAAGCGGGGAGATAAGATCGCCCGCGCCCATCGCCTCGAAAACAGGGTTGTGGAAAATCCAGCCAAGAAAACCGAGCAATAGTCCGGTCAGCGTCACGAGGAAAATCCCGTGCGTGGTGATACGGCGCACATCTTCTTCGCGCCCCTCGCCAATCAGCCGTGCAATGACCGAGGACATGGCGATGCCGAAACCCATGATGAGGTAAAAAATAAACATCGTCACCGGAAAGGTGAAGGAGATGGCGGCCAGCTCTTTCGTACCGAGCAGGGAGATGTAATAAGTGTCGATAAGCTGCATGCTGATCATCGCCGCAATGCCCCAGATCATCGGGATGGTCATGCGGATAAGATGGGTTTTTACAGCGCCAGTTTTCAGATCGATGCGGCTGCCGGGCCTGTGATGTGCCATGGACGGATTTTCCCCGGTTGTGATGATGGCCGCCGGATATGAGTGACGGCTGCTACAGGCGCTTTATCCTCCAAAGCCCCCCCGAAAGCAACCCTTGGCGGTGCGGGGCGCCGTTTCCTTGCTGGTCGGCCTCTTTATTGACGGCCTTATCCGCTTCGCTCCCGCCTATGATTTGTATCCTGTGGTCTGTATCCGGCTTTTTGGGAGCTTGTTTTTTGGCCTTGGGGCCTGTTTTCGGCGTGGCGCCCTAGCCCCTAGCCCCTAGCCCTAGCACCAGTCCCGTCCCCGCCCCCGGCTCTGGCTCTGGCCTTGGCGCGGCGGATTGTAAAATCTTAAAAATATGGCCCGAAAAAGCGGCGCCGGAGGCAGGGGAGATTTTCTTTAAACTTCCACGCGCCGCCAATGATCATGGCGGACTTGTGATTGTGTGATTGGCCGCTCGCCAATCCTGCCTTGTTCTGCTACAAAACCGCCGTGATGGAACCGGCCCTGCAAACACTTTTTTTACCGTTTGAAAATGAAAACCTGCCCCTGAAGGGGGTTTCGGGCGGCCCGGCCCTGTTTTTGGGGGCGCAGGATCATCCGGCGCTGGCCACGCTCCGGCCCGATTGCTGGCAACCATGGAAACCCCATGCCGCGCCGCTTATGCGGGCGGGGCTGCGGCTTGCCGGGGGCGGGCCTGTGGACGGCGCTTCTTTGCGGGACGGGGCGGCGGGATATAGCGGGGCGGATCCGGTGGCAGAAGGCCGGACTATCGACACGTACGGGCTTGTGCTGGCACTTTTGCCCAAACAGGTGGATGAGGCCAAGGCCATGCTGGCCACCGCTTTGCGCGCATTAAAGGCGGGGGGCGTGCTTGCCGCGGCGGCGGCGAACGATGCCAACGGTGCGCGGATCGAAAAATGGCTGCGCGAGACGGGAATGGAAGATATTGTTTCGCTCACCAAAAACAGGGTGCGCTGCGTGTGGGGCGTACGGCCAGAAACTTTGCCGCCACAGATAGAATCATGGCGGGAAAAATCTTTCCCGCGCCTCCATGATTTCGGGGACGGGATACAATTAAAAACGATGTGCGGCCTGTTTTCATGGGATCGTATTGATGCGGGATCCGCCCTGCTGGCACGCTACCTGCCAGAGGCTGCATGCGTACAGGCCGCGGATTTCGGCGCGGGGATAGGGTATCTGTCACGGATGCTTTTGGGCCGCGCTTCCGCGCCGCGGGATCTCTATGTCATCGAAGCGGATGCCCGCGCCCTTGCCTGTGCGCGGGACAATCTTTCAGGCATACAGGAAGAAACCGCCCTTCATTTTTTATGGGAGGATTTGACATCGCCGGTGGCCGGCCTGCCGCCGCTCGATCTGGTTGTCATGAACCCGCCTTTTCATAAGGGCAAGGGTGAGGATGCGGGGATTGGCCGGCAATTTATCCGTACGGCTGGCGTGCATTTGAAAAAGGGCGGCAAGCTTTTGATGGTGGCCAACCGTCATTTGCCCTATGAGGAAGAGCTGAGGCGGGGCTTTAAGGACGTACAGATCCTTGCACAGGAATCGGGCTTTAAAATTATCGGAGCGGTAAAATGAGCGTTGAAACAAGGATGGAAAAGGGCAAGGAAATTCTCGCCCATATAGAGGCGGTGGTCTGGGATCTGGACGGGACGCTCTACCGCTATAACGACCTGTTCCTGGAAGCCTGCAATGTCGCCGCAACACGTACGGCCATCGCCATGGGCCTGCCGCTTTCTTACGACGAAGCGCTTGATATGGCAGTAAAATCGGAAATCCTCCATGGTAGCTCCTTTAAGCTTTTCGAGGCTTACGGCCTGCGCTATGAAGATTTTCATGACCCCTATCACAAGGCCGTCGATGCGGCGGTTGTCGAAAAAAACGCGGCGCTGCGCGAAGCGCTCGAAAGCCTGGCGATGCCGATGGTTATCCTGACCAACGCATCGCGCGACTGGGCAAGGCGTACGCTGGATCATCTGGAATATAGCCATCTTTTTCCCGATGCCAGACTTTTGGCGCTGGAGGATGTGGGGTTCCGGACGAAATCCCAGTCGGCGGACGGTTTTTTAAAGGCTCTCTCTATGATGGGGGCGGAAGCGGGCAGGACATTGATGGTGGAAGATCTGCCGCATAATCTTCACAAGGCCAAGGAAATCGGCATGACGACCGCGCTTGTCCGCCATGGCCGTAACGATAGGGGCGATGCGTACACACAAAAACCCGCCCATGTCGATCTGGTGGCCGAAGATACGTTGAGCTTGCTGGGCTGGCTGCCGGGCTGAAAACAAAAATATTTCTTGCACCGCCGGACATTTTCCGCCGTCATACTGCCTGACTGCCTGACTGCCTGACTGCCTGACTGCCTGACTGCCTGACTGCTCCGCGAACGAAAGGCCGTACAGGTGAGTGCCATTATGCCAGAGCGTGCGGGGATAACGCGGTCATAATAAGACGTACAGGTAAGCGCCGGAGGGGGCGCCGTGGCAAAGACATGTCCGGTGGGTTCGATGATTAACTGATTGAAAAATAACGTGAATAATCAGTAATCCTGATTGCCGTCCTCGCCCGCGTTTTCACTGTCCGCGCCCTCGTAACGGGTATCGCCGCCCTTGTCGGCGAAATCCCGCGTTCCGACCTGTACGGCCATTTTCGCGGGATCGAAGGTTTCGCTGCGGACATAGACCTTGTCGGACAGGGCGCCGGGATGGAGGCCCGTTTCCTTGGCGACCATCTGGTGGATGGCCTCCATGGAAAGCCCGCGTACCTCGCCGCGGAACATATTTTGCCACGCGCAGGCGGCATCCATGGTGATGATGGATTTGTCGGGCTGGGTACGCTTGCGCATATGCTCGTCGGTCAGCTTGACGACTTCCTCGATACATTCGTCCGAAATGCTCATCTTGTGGTGGCGTTCGTAATTGGGGCGTACGCCTTTGAGGATATTGATGGTTTCCTCGCGGTTCGGCATTTGCAGCAGGACTTTCTGGAAACGGCGGTCGAGCGCCGGATCGACCGCCACGAACTGGCGGAATTCGTCAAGCGTCGTGGCGCCGACAACGTGCAGGTCGCCGACAGTCAGATAGGGTTTCATGACTTCGGACAGGCCCGCATAGGCGGAACCGGTCACGGTCGGCATAATAGTGTGAATTTCGTCGATAAAAATGACATAGCGCGGGAATTCCGGATAATGGTAGCGTTCGGCGATGCCGCGGCAAATCGGGATAAAGCGCGCCTGGAATTCCGCCGGGGAATTTGTTCCCGCGGCCATGGCGGGCATGTCCAGCTCGATGACTTGGGCGTTTTTCAGGTAATCCGGCACGCGCCCCGCGACGACGGCCTGTGCCAGCCCCACCACAAGCGCCGTTTTACCGACCCCCGCGGGGGCCAGAAGACAGGCATTCTTGCGGTTCCGCTGAAGCAGGATCAGCATCACATTGTCGATTTCCTTGTCACGGCCAATGATGGGGTCGAAACGGCCTTCCGTCGCCAGATCCGTGTAATTCCGGCAATATTGGTGCAGGAGATCTTCAAATTCGTCCTGCGGAACCTTGAAATTGTATTTTTTGGCGGTCATGGCGCGGATGGACACTCTATAGGGGGTTTAAACCACCCCTATACTGTACCCGAATTGGTTAATAAACGGCAAATTCGAAAAAGAGAGCGGAATTTCAAGGCCGGCGTAAGGGGGATGCGCCGCCGGCTTCCTGGCTGGATTTATGGCCGGATCTCTGGCCGGATTCATGGGAAGATTCGTGAGCGGATCCATGGGCGGATTCGTGAGTGGATTCATGAGCGGATCTATGGGCGGATTTATGGGCAAAACCATAGACGGAGCCGCGGGCATAACCGCCGCCCATGCGCGGCAGATTGGGAGAGGGAGGATTTGGCGGCGGATTTTAAGAGCGGTTTGAGGTGCGGGCTTGATGCGTGGGCTTGGTGCGCAGGCTTGAAGCGCGGGTTTGAGGCGTGGGCTTGGCACGCGTGCTTGAGGCGAATCAGATGGATCAAGGCACCGGTCAGGTGCGGATAAAACGGGGATGAAGGGGCGGTATTCAATTGAAGGGCGGCATTCAAGGGCCGGTATGGGGGCGCAGTCCTTGCGCGTAGAGAACGCCCGTCAAATCCGCATATTTCAGGATATTGAGAAGGTTTTCTTCCAGAAGCGGCTTGGGACGGTAGCCGATGCCAAGCCCCGCCGCCGCCAGCATCGGAAGATCGTTGGCCCCGTCGCCGATGGCGAGCGTATCTGCCGGATCCAGCCCGTTTTGCTGCGCGTAGGATTTGAGGAAGGCGCGCTTCGCGTCCGCGCCGAGAATAGGCTGCCCCACGCTTCCGGCCAGTTTTTCGCCGTCATCATGGAGGATATTGCCATGGCTGTGGTGAAAGCCACATTGCTGCGCTACGGCTTCGGTAAAATAGGTGAATCCGCCGGAAACGAGGACGCACAGCGCGCCGCTTTCCCGCATGGTTTGCACGAGTTTTTGTGCGCCATCGGAAAGTTCGGTTTCTTTAAGCGTTTGCGCAAGGGCGGCAAGGGGCAGGCCTTTCAGGAGGGTTACGCGCTCTTTCAGCGCGGCCTCGAAATCAAGCTCGCCGCGCATGGCGCGGGCGGTGATGGCGGCGATTTTATCCTTGAGGCCCGCCTTGGCCGCAAGGTCGTCCAGCGTTTCCCCCGTGACGATGGTGGCGTCCATGTCGGCGAGCAGGAGTTTTTTGCGGCGGCCCTCTTCGGGGACGCAAAGACAGTCAATTTCCTCCGCAGCAAAAATCCGGCGCAGCGCCCGCATCTGATCCATGGTAAGGGCGTTGCTCATGGGAATGTCGGCGGCTTTATGCGCGTCAATCCAGCGCGGCTGTCCGTTCAAACCGAGCGCGTTTTCCCCGATGAATTTTTCCGCCCGTTCCAGATGGGCGATGGAAAGGGGCGCGGCAGAGCCTATCAGGACGAGGATATGGTTCATGGCGCATAATCCGCGGGGTTTTTCGCAGCGCTCCTTGCGCTTTTTTTGCCGTAGAGAATGGCCGCGAGATAGGCGGAAACGGCGGCGCTCCACCCCATTTTAAGGGCGTCCGCCGTAATGGCGTGGCCGATGGAAACTTCCGCGCAATCCGGAATTGCCGCAATAAAACGTGCGAGATTATCGAGATTCAGATCATGCCCCGCATTGACTTCCAGCCCGCATCGGCGCGCCGTTCCGGCAGTGTCCGCATAGGCCGGTAAAATGCTGCGATCTACGGCATAGGGGCCGGTATAAAGTTCGACCCTGTCCGCGCCGATATAAGCAGCATTTTCCGCATCTGCCGGCACCGGATCGATGAAAAGCGATACCCGCCTTCCGGCCTTTTTAAGGGCGCCGGCGGCATCCTTCAAAAGCGCTTTATGCTGCGCGATGTCCCAGCCGTGATCGGACGTTTTTTGCGCCGGATCGTCCGGGACGAGCGTGACTTGATGACAAGGATTGCCAAGGACGAGATCGAGGAAGGCGTCATCCGGAAAGCCTTCGATATTAAATTCGACGTCGCCCCGCTCTTCATCCTTCATCAGGAAGGAGGGGAAGGGGGAATTTTCCGTGGCGATAAGGGCGGCGAGTTCAGGGATGTCGCTGCGCCTTATATGGCGTTCGTCGGGGCGGGGATGGACGGTGATCCCGTGGGCGCCCGCGCTCAAAACCATCTTCGCGTTTTCTTCCAGCGAGGGGTAGCCGCCATCCCGCTGGTTTCTCAGCAAGGCAACCTTGTTCAGATTGACGGAGAGGCGGGTCATTGCGTATGGTTTTTCCAAATAAACGAAGCTGTGTCCCAAAGGTATATCCATGAACAAACCCGCCGCCAAGCCCAAAAACCCCTGCTTTTCGTCCGGCCCCTGCGCCAAGCGTCCGGGATGGAGCCTCGGCGCGCTGGAGGATGCGTTTCTTGGCCGCTCCCACCGCGCCGCGGGCGGCAAGGCAAAATTGAACGAGGTTTGCGACCGTCACCGCGCCTTGCTCGGCATTCCGGACGATTATCATGTGGCGATCGTTCCGGCCTCCGACACGGGCGCGGTGGAAATGGCGCTCTGGTCGCTTTTGGGCCCGCGCCCCGTCGAGATGCTGTGCTGGGAGGCGTTCGGGCTGGAATGGGTGAAGGATGTGACGGAACAGCTAAAGCTTGAAAACGTCACCGTCCATAAGGCCGCTTATGGGGAGATTCCCGACCTTTCAAAGGTGGATACGAAGGAAAGCGACGTCGTCTTTACATGGAACGGCACGACGTCCGGCGTACGTGTACCGGACGGGGCGTGGATTGCCGCGGATCGCGCGGGCTTAAGCCTTTGCGACGCGACCTCTGCCGTTTTCGCCTATGATATGCCGTGGGAAAAGCTCGATGTCACGACATGGAGCTGGCAAAAGGTTCTGGGCGGGGAGGCCGCGCACGGGATGCTGGTGCTGTCCCCGCGCGCGGTGGAGCGGCTCGAAAGCTTCAAGCCCGCGAACCGCCCTTTGCCGAAACTTTTCCGTATGACCAAGGGCGGCAAGTTCGCGGGCGGAATTTTCAAGGGCGAAACGATCAACACGCCCTCCATGCTGGCGGTTGAGGATTGCCTTGATGCGTTGAAATGGGTGGAGAAAATCGGCGGGCTTCCGGCGACAATCGGGCGCTGCGAGGCGAATTACGGGGCGATTGCCCACTGGGCCGCCGCGTCCGGCTGGGCGGATTTCCTGTGCGGGGAAGAGCCGCACCGCTCCCGCACCTCCGTCACTTTAAAGGTCAGGGACGACTGGTTCACGGCGCTGGAGGAGGAGGCCGCGCAGGGCTTTATCAAATCCATGGTGAAATTGCTGGAAAAAGAGGAGGCGGCCTATGACATCGCCTCTTACCGCGACGCGCCCGCGGGGCTTCGTATCTGGGCCGGCGCGACGGTGGAAACGGCGGATATAGAGGCCCTCCTGCCATGGCTTGACTGGGCTTACGCGCAGGCCAAAGGCGAGGCGCAGCAAAAAGCGGCCTGAGCCATCCGGCGCTCGCCGCCCCCGTCCGGCGGCGTGCGGTGAGAACTCCACGAAACGGGCCATGCGGCCCGTTTTTCTTTTTGCGCGGCTTTCGCGTGAAGGCGATGAAACAGGCAAGATTTTCCGGCCTGTTTAGGTGGTCATTGCAGCTTCCGTCATTTTGCGGGCTTTTTCCCGCGGCCCCGCGCTTGGCGTTTGACTTGGCCCCCATGTTTCTATAGCGTTTTTCCTGAAGCCGGATTGCCGGTTTCGGGGCGTAGAAACCCCTGTTTTGCACGGTTTGTATGGCCGTAATCCATGCTCCTCGACGTCTGGTCGGGGAGGTTTCGGCGTATGTCCAACTCGCAAGAGTAAAGGCCGGAACGACCCTTTGCAAAACGGGTTTTCTAACTCCCCGATCACCAAGGGGAGTCACATGATAGAAAAATACGATTGTTTTTATGCGGGGCTTTGCCCCCTGACGGGCAGGCATTGCGTGCGCGAGCAGCTTTATCCCGAATCGCGCGGCTGGCGCGAGCGGCTCTTCGGCACGAAGGAAGACGCGCTTGCATGGATGGCCGCCCTGCCGCTTCCGGGCGACGATAGAGGCGGGCTGGATTGACGGCCTGCCTGAAAACGGGGCCGGGCGCGCGCCGCGGGGCAGGCTTGCATCGGGGGTGAGGGCGCTGGGGTGGGTTTGCGTCGGGGGCGCTGGGGCGGGGGCCGTCCCGTCCCCGCCTGTCCGCCGCCTGCTTGCTTCTCCCTCCGATTGCCGTCCGGCCTCTCGCCTTCCCCCTTCCCGCTGCCGTCCGGCCCCTTTCCGCCTCCCTGCGTCCGCCTTCCGCCCGCCGCCCGCCTCAGTCCGTTCGCCTTACGCCGAACGTCCGGGTTCCGCCGGATTGATCCGCGTTCCTGTCCGTGTTTTTATCCGCTCTCCGCGCGCCCTGAAATCCGGTTTTTTTCATCCTGTGTCTGCCCCCGCGGGGCCTGAATGTTTTTGTGCAGCGCTTTCAAGTAGATCTTTCCTGCGCGCCGCCGGCCTGCTATCAAGGACGCCTGTTTTCCTAACAAGACAAAATAGGAGTTAAAAGAGAACATGCCGCGCGTCCTTATATCCGATAAAATGAATCAGTTGGCAGAAGACATCTTTCGCAAGAAAGGCGTCGATGTCGATGTCATCACCGGCCAGCCCCCCGAAGAGCTTTTAAAAATCATCGATCAGTATGACGGAATCGCCATCCGTTCCAGCACGATAGTGACGCCGGACATCCTCGCCGCCGCGAAAAGGCTGAAAGTCATAGGCCGCGCCGGAATCGGCGTCGATAACGTCGATGTGAAGGAAGCCACGAACCGCGGCGTTATCGTCATGAACACGCCGTTCGGCAATTCCATCACCACGGCGGAACATGCGATAGCGATGATGTTCGCGCTGGCCCGCGACATTCCGCAAGCCTCGGCCTCGACCCATGCGGGCAGGTGGGAAAAGAACAAATTCATGGGTGTGGAGCTTTATAACAAGACGCTCGGCCTTATCGGTTGCGGCAATATCGGTTCCATCGTCGCCGACCGCGCCGTCGGGCTGAAGATGAACGTGCTGGCCTATGACCCGTTCCTGACCGAAGAGCGGGCGGTCGAGCTGGGCGTGAAAAAAGTCGAGCTGGACGAGCTGTTCGCGCAATCGGATTTCATTACGCTTCATGTGCCGAAGAATGAAAAGACAAAAGGCATCATCAATGCGGATTCCATCGCGAAGATGAAAAAGGGCGTACGGATTATCAATTGCGCCCGCGGGGGGTTGATTGACGAAGAGGATCTGAAGGCGGCGCTCGATTCCGGCCATGTGGCGGGGGCGGCACTCGACGTATTCGACGTGGAGCCGGCAAAGGAAAACATCCTGTTCGGCCATGAAAAACTTATCTGCACGCCGCATCTGGGCGCAAGCACCGGCGAGGCGCAGGTCAATGTCGCGATTCAGGTCGCCGAGCAAATGGCGGATTATCTGATGAGCGGCGCGATTACCAACGCGCTCAACATGCCCTCTATTTCGGCGGAAGACGCGCCGCGCCTGAAATTCTACATGAAGCTGGCGGAACAGCTCGGCTCCTTTGCGGGGCAGGTGACCGAACACGCCATCAGGAAGATCGATATTTCTTTTGAAGGTACGGTCACGGAACTTAACGTCAAGCCGCTGGTGCAGATGCTGGTCGCCAATATATTGCGCCCGCAAATGGAGGCGGTGAACATGGTGAACGCGCTCGCCATCGCCGATTCGCGCGGGATTCAGGTGACGGAAAGCCGTTCGGCGGCAAGCAAGGAACACCGCTCCCTTATCGCCGTCACGGTCGAAACGGACGCGCGGACGCGCAGCATTTCCGGCACGCTTTTCACGGGCCGCGAACCGCGCATCGTCAATATCGAGGGTGTGCCGATCGAGGCGGCGCTGGTGCGCGATATGCTCTTTATCCGCAACGAGGACAGGCCGGGCCTTATCGGGTCGCTCGGCACGATTTTGGGGGATGCGGGGCAGAATATCGCGGATTTTCGCCTTGGCCGTGTGGAAGGCGGGGACAGTGCCGTGTGTCTTGTATCGCTCGACGCGCCGCTGCCGGACGCTTTGTTCTCCGCCGTTTCAAACCTGCCGCAGGTGAAAACGGCCAAACGGCTTTCCTTCTAGGCGGCGCGCCCGCGGCAAAAAGTGGATAGCGGCAAAGAGCAGATAGCGGCTGGGAGCGGATAAAAGACAGCCGTCAAAAAACCCGCCATGCAGCATGGCGGGTCTTTCTTTTTCCGGGCCGGATAAAGTTTAAATATTATCGACGGCTTTTTTCACCTGTTTCTTGGCTTCGCCGGCGAGCTGCTGCGCTTCGCCCTTGCGTTCCTGCACGAAACCTTCGCCTTGCAGGCGCTCATTGTCCGTTGCTTTGCCGATACCTTGTTTTGCCTTGCCGACGCCTTCGTTGATCAGGCCTTTTGCCTTGTCGCTCGTGCTACCCATCGTTCGGATCTCCTTTTTCGGTTGGGGGAATGTGGTTTGCAAACGAATGCGGCTTTTAACCGTTCCACGAAAAATAATTGCCGTTTTTATGGAACCAAAGCGGGCTGCGTGCGTTGAAGGGCGCATCATCTTATCCCGAATTGATCTTTAAAGGATGTTTGGCCATGGTGGGACATAATATTTCATGGAATGAAAGAGCCCCCCGCATGGCGATGAATACCCCTGTACCCTCCCTGATAGAAACAAAGGCCTTTATCGGCGGGAAATGGACGGACGCAAAATCCGGCGCGGTTTTTGCCGTGACCAACCCCGCGGACGGTTCCAAAATCGCCGCCGTCCCCGATATGGACGGCGCGGACGCTGCGCTGGCCATTGACGCGGCGGCGCGGGCCTTTGAGCCGTGGAGCGGCATGACGCCGCTTGCGCGCGGCGATATTTTGATTGAATGGGGCAGGCTTATTGCGGAACAGGCGGACGCGCTGGCGCTCCTTATGACATGTGAACAGGGCAAGCCGCTGGCCGAGGCGCGGGGGGAAATTCTCGCCGCCGCCGGAACGCTGCGCTGGTGCGCGGAAGAAGGGCGCAGGCTTTACGGCGACTTTATCGAAGGGGCGAAGAAGGGGACGAAAATCCTCGTCAGCCGCCATCCGGCCGGGGTTGCCGCCGCCATTACGCCGTGGAATTTTCCGGTCGGCATGATTACGCGCAAAGTCGGCCCCGCGCTTGCGGCGGGCTGTACGGTCGTTCTGAAACCCGCGGAGGCAACGCCGCTTTGCGCCCTTGCGCTGGCGCGGCTCGCGGAACAGGCGGGGATGCCGGCGGGCGCGCTTAATATAGTGACGTCGCAAAAAGCGGCGGAAATCGGCAAGGTTTTTACAGCCGATCCGCGTGTGGCCAAGATTTCCTTCACCGGTTCGACGCGGGTCGGTAAAATCCTGATGGCGCAGGCGGCGGCGAATATCCAGAAAATATCGTTGGAGCTGGGCGGGAACGCGCCGTTTATCGTCCTGCCCTCAGCCGATCTGGAAAAAGCGGCGGACGGGGCGATTGCCTCCAAATTCCGCAATGCCGGCCAAACCTGCATCTGCGCGAACCGCATTTTCGTCCATAAGGATGTTTATCAACCATTTCGTAAGATTTTTAACCATAAACTCAAAGGGCTTATAGTCGGGCCGGGTTGGGAAGAGAATGTTTCAATCGGGCCTCTCATAAATAAACAAGCAATTGAAAAGATTGAAAAAATGATTTCTTCTGCTGCGCCGTCCGGCGCGGAAATTATCACCGGCGGAAACCCCCACCCACTTGGCGGCACGTTCTTCGAGCCGACATTGATCGAGGGCGCGGACGATTCGGCGGCGCTTTTTACAGAGGAAATTTTCGGCCCCGTGGCGGTTTTATACGAATTTTCGGACGAGGACGCGCTTGTCCGCCGCGCCAACGCGACCCCTTACGGGCTGGCGGCGTATCTCTATAGCCAGGATATGGCCCAGATCTGGCGCCTGTCCGACGCATTGCAATATGGCATGGTGGGGGTGAATGAACCCTTGCTTGCCAATGACTTAGCACCCTTTGGCGGCATCAAAACCTCTGGAATTGGCAAAGAGGGCGGCAAATATGGTTTATTGGAATTCACAAACATGAAATACAGGCTTTTCGGATAGCAGGCCGGAGAGCGGGGCCGCCGGATCGGGGCCATAAATAAGAGCGAGGAAAACAGCTTTAACTGCCTATTAACATAATATTTGACAAAGGGAAGATTTTTCGGTAAAACCTTTGGCATTCCGTAATGGAAGCTGTTAATTTCGGGCCGGATTTAGCCTGGCCCATATGAGTTTTTGAGAGAGATTTAGCAAGGAGTTCAAACATCATGGCAACCAATCTGATTTACGCGGTTCCGAAAGCAGACACGTCGGTCAATTACGATCTTCCGACCAACGAATCGGCAAAGCTGTCTTTCTCGCCGGAAGATATCAGCGGTCTTCGCCTCGAAGATAGCGGCTCCCTGGTTGTCACTTTTGCGGAAGGCGGAAGCGTCACCTTCACGAACTTCCAGTCCTTTATCGATAACGGCAATACTCTCTCTCTCGCCGACGGCACGCAAATCGATCCCTCTCTCCTCTTCTCGGCTCTGGGCGGCAGCACGGATAGCAATCCTTTCAATCTCGGCTCCGACCTCATCAAGATCGACGTGCCGAAGGAAGGCGTGAAAGAAACGGTTTCTCTTGAAGGCGGTAAAAAATACCTTTTGAATTTCGACCTGACGGAAACGCAAGCCGCGAACGTCAAGGACGGCAAGATGGTCATCGACTTCCATAATGGCGGTCAGATCTCCATTGAAAATTATGAAACGGTGATGGCCTCCGCGACGCCTCCCGAACTGAACCTCGCAAGCAAGACCTGCATCGTTTCCGGCGATGAGCTCCTGACGAACATCCAGGCGCTGGCGCAGACGACGGTTGTGGTCGAGGAAGAAATCATCGTCGTTGAAGAAGAAACGGCGCCGAAATCCAAAATCGCCGCAGCCGACCTCGAAAGCAAGGAAGATATCGGCCCCGGTGATGAAACGGAGCTCGCCTATCAGGCTGAAGACGTTTCCAATATCGAGCCTGCAGCCGGCGACGAAGCCGTGGCGCAGCAACTCGCGCAAATTGAAACGGCGGCCGGCGGTGACGCAGGGGCGCGGAATTCCGGTTACGGCTTCAACAGCCGCCCCGGCACGGATCCTTTCGCCACCAATCCCGATATCGGCCCTATCGGCCCGACGGATCTCGGCTACCGCACGCCAAATATCACGCCGCCGGAATTCTTTATGCCTCCGGCCATTAACGGCTTGCCGCAAGGCGCAGGCCCCGGCGCGCACATGCTGGATGAAACATTCCTGAAAGACGGCAACCTTGTCGCGAACGGCCAGCTTGTTATTGATTTCGGCGCGGACGGCCCCGGCGGCATCAACCCGAACGGTTTCACCTATGGCGGCTCCGCCACGGGCGGCGTGCTGTCGCATAACGGCGAAGCCATCAACGTCACTATCGTGGGTAATTCCTTTGTCGGCGAAACGGCGTCTGGCTCCAAGGTTTTTGAATTTGCCATCGATTCCGTGACGGGCGAATATACCTACACGCAATATCTTACGTTCGATCATGCCGACGGCACGGATCCGAACGATATGATCAACCTGCACTTCAACATTATCGCGCGCGACAGCGACGGCGATTCAATCCAGCTCAATGTAACGGTTGTCGTTGCGGACGATGCGCCGACGGCCTCCGGTGACACGAAAACGCTGGATGAAACCGACGATCTCGGCAAGGCAATCGAAGGCCAAATCACCTATGATTACGGTCAGGACGGCCCCGGCGCAATTGTCATCACCGATACGTTTACCGCAGGCGGCTCGCTCAAAGGCGGCGTCCTGACGTCCTCCGGCCAGCCTGTTGCCGTCGAGAAAACGGCGAACGGCTATATCGGCAAGGTCGGCACGGAAACGGCCTTTACGCTGGTGATCGATCCCGCTACGGGCAAATTTGTCTACACCCAGTTCAAAAATCTCGATCATGCGGACAACACCAATCCGAACGACGTCATCACGCTGGAATTCGGCGTTGGCGTTGTTGATTTTGACGGCGACACCGCGCCCGCGCCCATCACGATCCATATCGTTGACGATGCGCCGGTCTTTCAGGAATGCGGCTGCGGCCCCGAGCCGGATAAAGGCTATGAGATCGTCGATGAAACCGATCTCAAGAACGGCCCGCTCGTTGAAACGGGCAAGCTCGACGCCGATTTCGGCGCCGACGTTCCCGGCTCCTACGCGTTCAAGGATGGCGGCTTTACGTCCAGCGGCTCCAAGGCGGGCGGCAATCTTACGCATAACGGCACGCCGGTCGTCGTAACGCTCGAAAACGGTGTATGGGTCGGCAAGGCCGGTACGGTCACGATCTTCACGCTGGAGCTGAATGCAGGGACGGGCGAATATAAATATACGCAATACGACAATTTCGATCATGCCGACGGCAATGATCCGAACGACGTCATCACCTTCGACTTCACGGTCATCGCATCCGACTATGAAGGCGACGGCATGGAAGGCACAATCCGCATCGACGTCCGCGACGATGCGCCGGAAGCCAACGACGATATCAACACGTTCGACATGAATGACGGCCAGACGACGGGCAACGTCGTAACGGGCCTGAATGGCGGCCCGAACGCGGCTGATGAACTCAGCACCGATGCGCCGAACAAGGTCGTCAAGATCGCGTTCGAAGGCAACGAAGTCGATGTACCTGCGACGGGAACGGTCACCATCAACGGCGCGAACGGCAAGCTGACGATCGATTCCGACGGGAACTACACCTATGAAATGTTCACGACCGGCGGCGGCAGCGGCACCCCCGGCATGAGCTATAAAGAATTCGCCCCCGGCCCCGCACTGCCGGACTTCGACGAAAACGAAGCGCTCGACGGGACGGAACAACTTTCGCTCGGCGTTATCGAATCCAACCTTGCGACATCGGCAGACGCCGTTGTTTCCGTGAAGTTCGTTTCGGAAACGGCCAAAGATTCCAACACGCTGGGCGGCTTTACGGTCGATTCCACGGGCAAGATCCGCTTTGAGGACTTCCTTATCCGCAACGCGAACGATGTCGCCGCCGGAACCGAAACCTCCTTCACGACCTCGGCGGACACGCAATTCTTCGGCCTCTTTGTCCTTGGCAACGGCCATACATTGAATAACGGCTTTGCCGGCATCGACCTTGCGGCGGGTACGCTGGAATTCGTCGTCGGCCATGGCACCGGATCCGCCCGCGCCGCAACGGTGAATGACGACGCTTCGACCATCAAGCTTGTTTACACGGCGACGGACGGCACGCAAACGGTTCTGGATGGCGGCCTTGTCTTCACATCCGTGCGCGGCGAATCCGACACGATGAACATCAATGACAATATCAATGTCGTTTCCGGCATTCCCGAAACGGACAAGACCGTCCTGCGCTTCGGCTTCGAGGACAAGCAAAATCTGGGCGACAATGATTATAACGACCTTGTCGTCGATGTCCGCGTTGACGAAGCCGATTGCGGCTGCGCCTGTAAGGATAAGAGCATCGAGGATGAATTCGTCTATACGCTTCAGGATCGCGATGGTGACACGGATACGGCGAAACTCATCATCAAGGGCAATGATCCGAATGACGATATTCCGGACATCACCGCGCCGGATGCGAAAATTCTCGACGAAACAGACCTGTCCGGCGGCAATCTGACGGCCTCCGGCAAGGTCGAGGTCGATTTCGGCGTCGACGGCCCCGGCACTATCAAAGGAAACGGCACTTTCAGCTCCTCCGGCTCGCGCCTCGGCAACGCCCTGACGCATAACGGCCAGGCCGTAAATGTTGAATATGCCAACGGAACCTATACGGGTAAGGCCGGTACGGTCACGGTCTTTACGCTGGTGATTGACGAGGACGGCAATTTCAGCTTTACGCTGCTGAAGCCGCTGGATCATGCGGACGGGAACAACCCGAACGACATCATCAACCTGCAATTCGGCGTCGAGGCAAAAGATTGCGACGGCGACACGTCGCAGGAAACGATTACGATCCAAGTAAAAGACGACGCCCCGATTGCCGTGAACGATACGAATTCGGCGGGCGACGGCGGCACGGTCACGGGCAACGTCATCACCAACGATACGGTCGGCCAGGACAACCCCGGACTGATTACGAAGATCGTCTTCGGCGGCACGACCTACAACCTGACGGGCGCCAATACGGTCATTCAGGGGACGTACGGTACGCTCACCATCAACAATACCGGCGCTTACAGTTATGTATCGAAAGACAAGGCGCAAGGCGTTGACAGCTTCACCTATACGCTGCGCGATTATGACGGCGATACCGATACGGCGACGCTGACAATCACCGTAACGACGGATAATACTGTCCCCGTTATCGTGAAGCCTGATGTGAAGACAATTGACGAAACGGATCTGTCCGGCGGCGTTATTACGCAAACGGGTGCTGTTACGGCGAACTTCTTTAATGACGGCCCCGGCACGTTCCATGCGAACGGATCGTTCAGCTCCTCCGGCTCGCGCCTCGGCAACGCCCTGACGCATAACGGCCAGCCTGTTTCGGTCGCGCTTTCCGGCAATGTCTATACGGGTACGGCGGGCGGCAAGACCATCTTTACGATGACGGTGGGTGCGAACGGCTCCTATAGCTTCCGCCTGCTGGATCAGCTGGATCATGCGGACGGAAACAACCCGAACGACATCATCACGCTGGACTTTGGCGTCATCGCCCGCGATGCGGATGGCGACAACTCCCAGCCGACGACGATCACGATCAATGTCCGCGATGACGCGCCTGTGGCCAATGACGATGGCCGCACCGCAACGGATGGCGGCACGGTGACGGGCAACGTCATCACCAACGATGTTGTCGGTCAGGACAGCCCCGGTACGATCACGAAGATCGTCTTCGGCGGCACGACCTACAACCTGACGGGCGCCAATACGGTCATTCAGGGCACGTACGGCACGCTGACCATCAACAATACCGGCGCTTACAGCTATGTTGCGAAACAAAAAGTCGGCGGTGTTGACAGCTTCACCTACACGCTGCGCGATTATGACGGCGATACGGATACGGCGAAACTGTCCATGACGGTTGAAAACGGCAATACGATCCCCGTGATCGTCAAGCCTGATGTGAAGACAATTGATGAAACGGATCTGTCCGGCGGCGTTATCACGCAAACGGGCGCTGTTACGGCGAACTTCTTTAATGACGGCCCCGGCACGTTCCATGCGAACGGATCGTTCAGCTCCTCCGGCTCGCGCCTCGGCAACGCCCTGACGCATAACGGCCAGCCTGTTTCGGTCGCGCTTTCCGGCAATGTCTATACGGGTACGGCGGGCGGCAAGACCATCTTTACGATGACGGTGGGTGCGAACGGCTCCTATAGCTTCCGCCTGCTGGATCAGCTGGATCATGCGGACGGAAACAACCCGAACGACATCATCACGCTGGACTTTGGCGTCATCGCCCGCGATGCGGATGGCGACAACTCCCAGCCGACGACGATCACGATCAATGTCCGCGATGACGCGCCTGTGGCCAATGACGATGGCCGCACCGCAACGGATGGCGGCACGGTGACGGGCAACGTCATCACCAACGATGTTGTCGGTCAGGACAGCCCCGGTACGATCACGAAGATCGTCTTCGGCGGCACGACCTACAACCTGACGGGCGCCAATACGGTCATTCAGGGCACGTACGGCACGCTGACCATCAACAATACCGGCGCTTACAGCTATGTTGCGAAACAAAAAGTCGGCGGTGTTGACAGCTTCACCTACACGCTGCGCGATTATGACGGCGATACGGATACGGCGAAACTGTCCATGACGGTTGAAAACGGCAATACGATCCCCGTGATCGTCAAGCCTGATGTGAAGACAATTGATGAAACGGATCTGTCCGGCGGCGTTATCACGCAAACGGGCGCTGTTACGGCGAACTTCTTTAATGACGGCCCCGGCACGTTCCATGCGAACGGATCGTTCAGCTCCTCCGGCTCGCGCCTCGGCAACGCCCTGACGCATAACGGCCAGCCTGTTTCGGTTAATCTTTCGGGCAATGTCTATACGGGAACGGCGGGCGGCAAGACCATCTTTACGATGACGGTGGGTGCGAACGGTTCTTATAGCTTCCGCCTGCTGGATCAGCTGGATCATGCGGACGGGAACAACCCGAACGACATCATCACGCTGGATTTCGGCGTCATCGCCCGCGATGCGGACGGCGACAATTCCCAGCCGACGACGATCACGATCAATGTCCGCGATGACGCGCCAAGGGCAAATGACGACGTTCGCCAGTCCGGCGACGGCGGCACGGTCACGGGCAACGTCATCACGAACGATGTCGTCGGTCAGGACAGCCCCGGCACGATCACGAAGATCACGATTGGCGGCCAGACCTATAATCTGGGCGCGGCCAACACGGTTATCGCGGGCCAGTACGGCACGCTGACCATCAACAATACGGGCGCTTATAGTTACGTTTCCAAGAAAAACGCAACGGGTACGGATAACTTTACCTACACGCTGCGCGATTATGACGGTGATACCGATACGGCTATCCTGTGTCTGGAAGTGACGCATACGAACACGATCCCCGTTATCGTGAAGCCTGATGTGAAGACGATTGACGAAACGGATCTGTCCGGCGGCGTTATCACGCAAACGGGCGCTGTTACGGCGAACTTCTTCAATGACGGCCCCGGCACGTTCCATGCGAACGGATCGTTCAGCTCCTCCGGCTCGCGCCTCGGCAACGCCCTGACGCATAACGGCCAGCCTGTTTCGGTTAATCTTTCGGGCAATGTCTATACGGGAACGGCGGGCGGCAAGACCATCTTTACGCTGACGGTGGGTGCGAACGGTTCTTATAGCTTCCGCCTGCTGGATCAGCTGGATCATGCGGACGGGAACAACCCGAACGACATCATCACGCTGAACTTCGGCGTCATCGCCCGCGATGCGGATGGCGACAACTCCCAGCCGACGACGATCACGATCAATGTCCGCGATGACGCGCCTGTGGCCAATAATGATGGCCGCACCGCGACGGATGGCGGCACGGTCACGGGCAACGTCATCACGAACGACGTTGTCGGTCAGGACAGCCCCGGCACGATCACGAAGATCGTCTTTGGCGGCACGACCTATAATCTGGGTGCGGCCAATACGGTCATTCAGGGGACGTACGGCACGCTGACCATCAACAATACCGGCGCTTACAGCTATGTCGCCAAGGTCAATGTGGATGGCGTCGATCGCTTTACCTATACGCTGCGCGATTATGACGGCGATACGGATACGGCGGTTCTGGCCGTCACGGTCGATGACCGCGATACGATCCCTGTGATTGTGAAGCCTGCCGTCCAGACGGTTGATGAAACAAACCTTGCTGCGGGTACGATTACGCAAACGGGCGCTGTTACGGCGAACTTCTTCAATGACGGCCCCGGCACGTTCCACGCGAACGGATCGTTCAGCTCCTCCGGCTCGCGCCTCGGCAACGCGCTGAAGCATAACGGCCAGACGGTGACGGTGGCGCTTTCCGGCAATACCTATACGGGTACGGCGGGTGGCAAGACCATCTTTACGCTGACGATCGGCCCGAACGGTTCCTACTCGTTCAAGCTGCTTGAGCAGCTGGATCATGCGGACGGGAACAACCCGAACGATGTGATTACACTGAACTTCGGCGTCATCGCCCGCGACGCGGACGGCGACAATTCCCAGCCGACGACGATCACGATCAATGTTCGCGACGATGCGCCGATTGCCCGTGACGATTATTGTACGGTCTATTCGACGCAGAAAAGCTTCTCCAGCAACCTCCTGACCAACGACACGATTGGTCAGGACGGGCCGGGACGGCTTGCCGCGATTATCTTCGGCGGCACGACCTATGCTATTCCGGCATCGGGTTCGCGGACAATCGCCACGACGTATGGAACGCTGGTCGTATCGGCGACGGGTGCCTACACCTTCACGCTGAAAGGCACGATGACGACGAACGTAACCGAACAGATGCAGGCCGTGATTGCCGATTATGACGGTGATACGTCAACATCGACATTCCACATCAACGTCATCGGTGACGGCAGCCAGGGTACGGACAGCCACGACATCCTGCACGGAACGAATGGCAACGACATCATCAGCGGTCTGGGCGGCAACGACAAAATCTATGGCGGTGCCGGCAACGACAAGCTCTATGGCGGCGAAGGTCATGACGAACTCTATGGCGGGGCCGGTGCCGACGAGCTGTATGGCGATGCCGGAAACGATCTGCTTATGGGCGGTGCCGGCAATGACAAGCTCTATGGCGGTACGGGCAACGACAATCTCTATGGAGAAGACGGCAACGATACGCTTTATGGTGGCGCCGGCAATGACAATCTTTATGGCGGAGCCGGAGATGACGTTCTCTATGGCGATGCCGGAGATGACGTTCTCATGGGTGGTTACGGCAATGACAAGCTTTATGGCGGTGCCGGTAACGACAAGCTCTATGGCGGTGAAGGCGGAACCGATTACCTTTATGGCGGTGACGGTGATGACTGGTTGATTGGCATGTCCGGCAACAACGTCCTGACCGGCGGCAAGGGAGCGGATACGTTCTGGTTCTTGAATGTCGCCGACGGGGTTGACCGTATTACCGACTTCAACCTCGCTGAGGGTGATAAGCTTGAACTGTCCAACGTTATCTGGACGTTCAACCCGGCGCAGCACGCGATCAATGATTTCGTATTCGCCCGTTTCGACGGAACGAACACAATCATTTCCGTGAAGAACACCACGTCCGGCGGTGCGGCCCAAGCGGTTGATGTTGCTATTCTGGAAAATACAAATATCAACGTATCCGACCTGTATGCCAGCGGAGCGATTATCTACAAAAACACTTAAGATTTTGTAGAGCGGAGAGAACGGCTATGCCGTTTTCTCCATAAAAACAAAGACTTGTGGGGATAGGTTAAGGAAATATGAAAATTATTCATATTTTCCATAGAATTTTCTTGCATAAGGGCTCTTTTTGACATAACTTATGCGCAGATTTAATAAATCATTAGTCGTAACGTAGAAGGAACTGAACCAATGGCAACACTTAACAACAAAGCAGTAAGGCTGGCAGGAGCGGCGGGGATCGCTGTCGTCGCCGGTCTGGCAACGTCCGAACAGGCGCTGGCCTATGATGTCGATACGGATAACAACACGATCACTATCGAGAACGGCGATACTGTCTGGGGCGCGACCCAATATCTCGCTTCCAAGGGAATTGCCACGGTATCGGTTGATGGGCTTGCCCAGCTGAACGACTTGAAAGATGCCGGCAAGGTTCGCGCCGGTACGGTTCTTAAATTTGCTGAAGAGGTTGCCCCGGTTGCCGAAGCGGAAGTTGAAGCCGAAGCCGAAGTTGCTGCCACGCCTGCCGCCGAAGTCGAAGCGGAAGTGCAGACGGCTGAAACAGAGCTGAAGCTGCCCGAAGCCGTTTCCGTTATCCCCCAGTGGAGGCCGGCCGATGTAGAAGTCGCCGTTGAAACGGACGCCGCAGTCGAAGCACAGGCTGAAGAAGCCGCCGTTACGGTCGCAAAAGAAGATATTCAAATTGCGGATGCCGGCACGGGTTGGAGCAGCTACCTGCCCTCCTTTATCTCCAATCTGTGGGGCACGAACACGGCGGAAGCCAATGTTGAAGTTAAAGCCGAAGCCGCCGCCGAAGTTGAAGCGCCTGCCGCGGACGCCGCCGCAGAAATAGAGTCAACGGCCGCGGTCGCTGCGGAAGAAGCATCCGAAATCGCCCAAAGCACGCCGGTCAATCCTGAGGCCCTGATGTCTACGCCCGAAAAGGCTCCTGCCGCTGGCGAAGCCGAGGCAAAGCAATGTAAGGTTGAGGTGAAAAACGCCGAAGGCTGCGCCGAAACGGAAGCGGAAATCGACAAGCAAATCGCGGAGCTTCAAATTATTCTTGCCGCCGCCCAGAAGAAACTGGCCGATTTGAAAGAGCTTCAGGCGAAACGCGCGGAAGACTGCAACTGCGAAGCCAAGGAAGAAGCCCCCGCCGTTGAAGAGCCGCCGAAAGAAGAAGTCCAAACGGAAAAGCCTGCCGAAAAGCCGACGGAATTTACCCTCGAGCGTGGCGATAATCTCTGCAGTCTTTTTGCAGGGACGGGCTATTCCGTAACCTCTGTGGCCGGCATTAACGGTTACAAGGATCCGAACAAGGTCAATCCGGGAACCTACAAGGTCGAAGGCGCGAAGCAGGTTGCTGTCGGCAAGGAATGCGATGTCGCGGCTCCGGTTGTTGTTAAAAAGGCCCCGCCGAAAGCCACAACCAAGCCGCACGGAAAAACGCCGACCGGCACAAAATCCAAGCCTCCGGCAACGGGCGGGTTTAACAAGATGTGCAAGGCTGTTCCGCAAAAGCTTCTGTTCGGTGGGACTTCCTTTAAGGTTGCGCCGATCAGCTATAAATTTGAAGAAGCTTGCTGTAGTTATGCCGGTACAAAACAGTATGTGATGGTAGATGGCAAACTGAAACAGGTTCGCGTCTGGGGCGGCTCTGAGTGCCGGCAACCGGGAGGCGGTACCGAAAGCAGCAATGGTGGCGGCGGGTCGCCGGGCGGCGACGGTTGCGGCGGCTGCGGTGGTGGCGGCGAAGCGGGTACCGGTCCCGGCGCAGGCCCCGGCGATTCGCCGGGCAATGGCCCCGGCAACTCGCCATTCTAATTTAGAGCGGCGGCCCTGAATTGAATGGCCGGGCCTGAATTTTATAAAAAAGGGGGGCGCAATAGAAATCGCGCCCCTTTTTCTTGACTTTTCATATATAAGGGGAGTAAAACCACCCCGTCACGCGTTGTATAAACTGACTTGCGCCGCAGGCCAAAAAAGGTCATAAAGAAGGGGCAAAAGTCATTGATTTAAAATGACATATCAAAAGGGTCTGACTATGACAAAAACCGCACCGAAATTTTCTACGCTCCTGCTGGCTGGCGCCGCGGCGTCTATTCTTACTTTTCCCGCATTGGCGCAAGAAAAGCCAACTGAAATGAGCTTATCCCAAGCTATATCCACAGGCGTGATGACCAACCCCGAATATGGCGTTGTTGCGGCTTCCCGCCGCGCGACGGATGAGGAGCTGAATCAGGCGCGTGCGCTTTATTATCCGTCTATCGATCTGCGTGCGGATGGCGGCGCGGAAATCACCGACAGCCCGACGACCCGCGCGACGGGCGATGACGACAAGATTTTCGGACGCTATGATACGTCGCTGACGCTGACGCAAATGCTGTTCGACGGCTGGGGCACGAGATACGAGAATGAGCGCCAGAAAAACCGCGTCCAGTCTTCCGCCAACCGCGTGAAGGAAACATCGGAACTGACCGGCCTTGCGATTGTCGAATCGTTTCTTGAAGTGATGCGCCAGCGCGAATTGCTGACCATCACGCGTGAAAACGTCGCCGAACACGTCGCCATCATGGGCATGATCGAGGAGGGCGTGAATGCGGGCCGTTCCACGACCGCCGACCTTGAACAAATCAAGGCCCGTCTTGCCGCGGCCCGCGCGCAGGAATCGGTCGTTCGCCAGCAGCTCCGCAATGCCGAAGCGAACTTCCAGCGCGAAGTCGGTGAAATGCCGAAAGACCTCGTGATGCCCGCCGTTCCGGTCAATGCGATCGCGGCGGATGTCGAAGGCGAAGTCAAACAGGCGCTGGCGCAAAGCCCGACGCTTGCGGTGCGCGAATCCGATATCGAAGTCGCTTATAATGAATATCAGGGTACTGGCTCTACGCTCTACCCGCAATTCGACCTGCAATTGAATGGCCGCCATGGCCGCAATCTCGGCGGCGTTGACGGGCATAATACCGGCGCATCCGCTTTGGTCGTGATGAACTGGAACCTGTATCGCGGCGGCGGCGACGTTGCCCGCGTGCGTGAATTCAAGCACCGTCACCAGCAATCGAAAGAAGTCCGCGCCGACGCGGCCCGCCAGATTGAAAACGATATCCGCCAGACATGGGCCGGCATGGTTTCCGCGGGCGAGCGCGCGAAAGAATTTTCCAACCAGGCGGCCGCGAACTCCGAAGTCGTCCGCGCCTATAAGGATCAGTTCGATCTCGACCGCCGTACGCTTCTGGACGTGCTTGATGCGCAGAACGAGCTGTTCGTATCGCGCTCCAATACGATCAACGCAGAATTTCTTGAGATCTTCTCGGTTTTCCGCCTGCTTGCCCTGAAAGGACAGCTCCTGCCGACGCTCGGCGTGAACTATCCGCGTGAGAGCCAGCTTATCGAGGTGGATAACAAACCGGCTGAAAAGTAAGCTTTCACCACCTCTAACAAGGTCTGATCTGTGAGCAGTAACGAACAAGAAACGGGCGCTGGGAATGCGCCCGCCTTTGCCTCGGCATCCTCGCCGGAGGCCGGCGCGCCCAAAGCCCATGAACAAGCGGCCGATTCCTGGCCGCTGGAGGCCGATAGAATGGCCATTCAGGATCCGCTCGTCGATACGCTGCGGATTTTGGCGGGCCATTATGGCCGCCGCACTTCTCCCGCCTCGCTGACTGCCGGCCTGCCGGTTCCGCCGAGCGGCATAACCCCGATCTTGCTTACCCGCGCCGCAGAGCGGACAGGGCTTCACGCCCGCCTTGCCGAAAGAACGGCTGAGGCGCTGGCGATAGCGCCGAACCTTCCTTGCATCCTTGTGCTTGAGGGTAAGCAGGCCTGTATCCTCTGGTCTGTGCGCGAAAAGGCGGCGGGGAAGACGAAGGACGGCAAGAAAACCGATCCTGAAACCCAGTTCATCGTCCAGTTCCCCGAAACCGAGGATGAAAAACAGGCGCTTTCGCTTGCCGCCCTCAAAAAACTTTATACGGGCTATGCGTTCTTTATCCGCCCGATCGCCCGTTCGGACGAGCGGGCCGGCCCCGCGGAAATCGACACGGCCAAGGACTGGTTCTGGTCGGCCTTGTGGGAGAATAGGGGCATCTATGCCGAAGTCATCATGGCGGCGGTGATGATCAACCTGTTCGCGATTGCCTCCTCGCTCTTTGTAATGAATGTCTATGACCGCGTCATCCCGAACAGCTCCTATTCGACGCTGACGGTTCTCGCGATCGGCATCCTGACGGTCTATGTCTTCGACTTTATCCTGAAAAACCTGCGCGCCCATTTCCTCGACCATGCGGGCAAGAAAGCGGATATAAAAATTTCCGCGCGCCTGTTCCAGCAAATGATGGGCATGAAAATGGCGACGCGCCCCGCGAGCGCAGGCGTCATGGCATCGCATATGCGTGAATTTGAATCGCTGCGCGATTTCTTTACCTCCGCCACCATGACGGTGATTATCGACCTGCCCTTCGTGCTCCTCTTCGTGCTTTTGATCGCGATTATCGGCGGGCCGATCGCCTTTGTGCCGCTCGCGGCCATTCCGATCACAATCATACTCGGCTTCATCATGCAAAAGCCGCTTGAGAAGGTGACGAAGCAATCCATGATGGAAAGCGCCCTGAAAAACGCGCTGCTTTTTGAAACCATCACGGGGCTGGAAACCATCAAGGTGCAGGCTGCCGAAGGTCATACGCAGCGCAACTGGGAAGAGCTGACGGAAAAATCCGCAAGGACATCGACGAAATCCAAACAGATTAACGCGCTCGCGCTGAACCTCGCCGTTCTGGTGCAACAGGTCGCGAGCGTCGCAGTCGTCGTTGTCGGCGTGTTCCTGATCGCCAATGCAAAAATTTCCATGGGGGCGCTGATTGCCTGCGTTATCCTGACGGGCCGCGGCCTCGCGCCGCTCTCTCAGGTGGCCGCGCTTTTGACGCGGATGCACCAGTCGCGCGAAGGGTTGAAACAGCTTAACGAACTGATGAAGCGCCCCGTCGAGCGCCCTTCGGACAAACATTTTATTTCCATGCCGTCCGTGCGCGGCAGGGTGGAATTTCAGGATGTGCTTTTCCATTATCCGGGCCAGAGCATCCCGGCCCTGAACCGCGTCAGCTTCGTTATCGAGCCGGGCGATCATGTGGGGATTATCGGCGCGGTCGGCTCCGGCAAGACGACGATAGAGCGCCTGCTCATCAATTTGTACCAGCCGGAAAGCGGATCGGTGCAGCTTGACGGCACGGATGTCCGCCAGATCGATCCGGGCGATTTGCGTCGCAATATCGGCGCTGTGCAGCAAAGCCCGCAGCTTTTCTACGGCTCGGTGCGCTCCAACATTACGATGGGGCATGAAACCGCGCCCGATCGCGCGGTGTTGCGTGCGGCGGAGCTTGCGGGCGTGACGGAATTCCTGCGCGATTCCCAGGCCGGCCTCGATACGGAAGTCGGGGAGCGCGGCGAAGCCCTTTCCGGCGGGCAGCGTCAGGCCGTCGCCATCGCCCGCGCGCTTTTATACGACCCGCCCGTGCTGGTGCTGGACGAGCCGACCTCCTCGATGGATCCGGCCTCTGAAAACCGCCTGCGCAAACGGCTTGAGATGGTCACGAAAAACCGCACGACGATTTTGATTACGCATAAGGGCGCGATGTTGTCGCTGGTGAACAAGATCTTGCTGATTGATCGCGGGCGCATCGTCGGTTACGGCCCGCGCGACGAGATTATCAGGCGCTTGCAGAACCGCGAATTCGGCACGAGCGCAGAAAATACGGAAGTATAGGCCATGAGCAAAAAGCCGATAAAAACCATCGAAGGCGTCGATCCGAACCTTGCCAGGATGTTCCAGCAGCAACAGGCGAAAAAGGGCGGCGGGGATCTCGAATCCGGCATGAACAAGGCGCGCACCGGCTGGATGAAAAACCAGCTTTCCAAGGCCGCGGCCCATGCCGATCGCATTCTCGACACGGACGAGGATCTGCCGCTTGGCCGCCACCTGCTTCTCATCATTATTTGCGCCTTCTTCTTGGTGTTCTTCCTGTGGGCGAGCTTTGCAAGCCTCGAAGAAACGACGCGCGGCGACGGGCGGGTGATCCCCTCCCGCGACGTGCAAAAACTTTCCTCTCTCGAAGGCGGCATCTTGCAGGAAATTTTGGTCAAGGAAGGTGATGAAGTCGAGTCGGGGCAAATTGTCGCGCGCTTGAGCGAAGTCGCCGCCGGCGCGGAATACGGCTCCGGCGAGGCAAGGCTTCTGGGATTGAAGGCGACGATTGCGCGGTTGCAGGCGGAAGTGGACGGCAAGATGCCGGATTTCCCCGCCGACGTGATGGAAAAGGCGCCGAAGGCCGTTGCCGAGGAAATGAACGCCTTCCGCGCCAATCAGGACAAGATGAACGCGCAGACCATCGTCCTCCAGCAGCAAAAAAGCCAGCGCTCGCAGGAGCTGAGCGAGCTGCAAATCAAATCGAACGATTTGCGCGGGCAGGTTTCGCTGGCGCAGGAAGAAAAGGCGATGGTCGAACCGCTGGTCGCCCGCGGCTCCGCGCCGCAGATGGAATTGCTCCAGCTTGACCGCCAGATCAAGGAACGCCAGACGGAACTGAACAGCATCAACGCCGCCATCCCCCGCGCCCGTTCGGCGATTGCCGAAGCCGACGCCCGCATCCGCGATCTGGAATCGACGGCCCGCGCCACGGCGCAAACGGAACTGGCCGCGAAATTCTCCGAAATGTCGTCGATTGAAAAGGGCCTTGTCGGGCTGTCCGACAGGCGCGAGCGGACGGAGATCCGCTCCCCCGTCAACGGCTATATCAAGGCGATTAAAGTCTATACGCAAGGCGGTGTCGTCCAGCCGGGGCAGGATTTTATCGAGATCGTGCCGAAAGACGACCAGCTTTTGGTCGAGGCGCGCATCAAGCCGCAGGACATCGCCTTCCTTTACCCCGATCAGCCCGCGATGGTGAAGATCAGCGCCTATGATTTTTCTATCTATGGCGGCCTGCCGGGGAATGTTGTCGGCATTTCGCCGGACGCCGTGACGGACGAGCGCGGCGAAAGCTATTATCATGTCCGCGTCCTGACCACGGAGAATTCCCTGAAGCGCAAGGGTGAAGTCTTGCCGATTATTCCGGGGATGGTGGCGACGGTCGATATTCTCACCGGCGAGAAAACCGTGATGGAATATCTCTTGAAGCCTTTCATCAAAACCATCGATTCATCGCTGAATGAGCGTTAGGCGCAAAGGTTCCAAACCTTTGAAAGCCCCCCAAAGACTCAACTTCAAAACGGCGCTCCATAAATCAAGCGCCGTTTTTTATGCCGGGGTGATTTTCAGGCAAGGGGCGGGAACGGCTGCGCCAGCATGCGTCTGCGCCAGCATGCACGCGTTATGCGGCATGCCGCGCGGCGACGGCACGCGCCTATGGCTTGCGGGCGGCGGCGAGCCGGTAGGGATAGCTGGAGCCGTCCTTGAAAACCGAACCTGTAAATTCTTCCGAATGTTCGAGCATTTGCATGCCGTTTTCGCGGGCGAGGGATTCGATTTCCTCCGGGTCGTAGGAGCAGGAAAGGTTGGTTCCGGTTTTGCCGAACCATAATCGGGTTTTGCGCTCGCCCTGCGCCGCCGGAAGATAGGTGAAGACAAGCACGCCTTGCGGGGCCAGTGTGCGGGCGGCTTCTTTCATGAAATGCCGCGCCATATCGGGGGTCAGATATTCAAACAGTCCCGACGCGATGACCGCATGTTGCGATTCGTCCGCCAGCGGCCAATGGCCGCGCCCCGCATCGCATTTGATGAGCAGCTCTGTAATATCGCGCGCGCCGCATTGGGCCAGCATGTCTTCGGTAAAATCCAGCCCCGTAATGCGGCACGGCATGGCGTCGTAAATTTGCTGGGCTAAAAGCCCCGTCCCGATGCCGATATCCGCGACGCAAGGGTCTGTTTCCGCCGATTTTGCCAGATATTTGATGGCGGCTGCGGCCACGGCGTCCGCCGCACTATAGGCGTTTTCAGCCACATCTTGTTCATAGGAGGGCGCCCAGCGTGTAAACATCCGGCGGGCGGCGCTGCGTTGATAGATATTCACAAATTGATTCAACATGTTAAAAGATTAACATGTATTTTCTTCTGGACAAGAACCATCTTAGCGGGTATAAATCTAGACATTATGAAAACAGAAAACAGAAACCGTTATCTTTCCTCCATTCATTCCGGCACCGGGGCGACGCACGATCCGCTTGTCCGCCTGTTCAACAAAGCCGTTCTTATGTCCGTGGTTCCCGAAACGGGTACGGCGCTGGAGCTGGGCGAGAACGAGGTTTATCTGGCCACGCTTAAATCGCTGGTTAAGCGCCAGGGTCACGCGACGCAGGCACTCCGGTTTTTGGCCGCCGAAGCGGACAAGGAGGGGATTGATATTGTTGTCCACGCGTCGCCGTCCGAAACCGGGGACAACACGCCCGGTGATTATGCGCTCGGCCAGTTCTACAGGAAATTCGGTTTTGTGAAATGCGGGTCGAACAATCTGATGTTCCGTCCGGCGGCGCAGCAGCCGCAGCCGGAGTCTTCTTCCACATCCGCATCACCATCCGCGCCCGAACCTGCTTCCTGGTAAAAAAGCCGTGACCTTCGCGCGTTCTATGGTTAAATAATGCCCTGTTTAACCAATGGATAATGCTATGGAAGCCGTAAAGAACAATTCAGCCGCAATCACCGTCACCTTGCCGGACGGGGCGACCCGCCCCTATGCGGGCGGCACGACGGGGCTGGAAATCGCGGAAAGCATTTCCAAAAGCCTCGCCAAGGCGGTCGTCGCCATCAGGATAGACGGGGAATTGTCCGATCTCTCCTTGCCGATCGAGCGGGATTGCGCGATTCACCTGATCAAGCGCGACGATCCGGAAGGGCTGGAGCTGATCCGCCATGACTGCGCCCATATTCTTGCCGAAGCGGTGCAAACGCTCTTTCCCGGCACGCAAGTGACGATCGGCCCGAATATCGAGAACGGGTTCTATTACGATTTCTTCCGCAACGAGCCTTTCTCCACCGAGGATTTCGCGGCGATCGAAAAAGAGATGAAGAGGATCGTCGAGCGCGGCGCGCCCTTTACCCGCGAAGTGTGGGATCGGGACGAAGCCATCGCCTATTTCAAAAATAAGGGCGAGAATTTCAAGGCGGAGCTGATCGACGATCTGCCCGAAACCGAAACCATCAAAATCTACCGTCAGGGCGACTGGCTCGATCTGTGCCGCGGCCCGCACATGAAGACGACGAAAGACACCGGCACGGCGTTCAAGCTGATGAAGGTCGCGGGTGCTTACTGGCGCGGCGATTCGTCGAAGGCGCAATTGACGCGCATCTATGGAACCGCGTGGCGGAACGAGCAGGAACTGAAAGATCACCTGCACCAGATCGAGGAAGCCGAAAAGCGCGATCACCGGAAACTGGGGCGCGAGCTGGATCTGTTCCACCTTCAGGAAGAAGCGCAAGGGAGCGTGTTCTGGCATCCTAAGGGCTATGTGATTTATCACCAGCTTGAAAATTATATCCGCCGCCGCCTGCGCGATGTCGGCTATCAGGAAATCAAAACCCCGCAACTCATCGACAATAAATTATGGGAGGCGTCCGGCCACTGGGGCAAGTACCGCGAAAATATGTTCGTCGTGCCGGACGTGGTGCCGAATACCGAAGAAGGCGGGAAGGTCTTCAAGGAAGAGCCGACGAAATTCATGGCGCTAAAGCCCATGAACTGCCCCGCGCATGTGCAGGTGTTCAATCAGGGGATCAAATCCTACCGCGACCTGCCGCTGCGCCTTGCAGAATTTGGCTGCTGCCACAGGAACGAGGCGCATGGCGCGCTTCACGGCCTTATGCGCGTGCGCCAGATGACGCAGGACGACGCGCATATTTTCTGTACCGAAGATCAGATCATGACGGAATCGGTGGCTTTTTGCGAGCTGGTGAAAAACGTCTATAACGATTTCGGGTTCGAGGATGTGCGCGTGGTGCTGGCGCTCCGCCCTGAAAACAAGGCGGGCAGCGATGAGATTTGGGACAAGGCCGAAGACGGGCTGCGCCGCGCCTTGACCGAAGCCGGACTGGATTTTGTAGAAGAGCCTGGCGAGGGCGCGTTTTACGGGCCGAAGGTCGAATATCATATCCGCGACGCTATCGGGCGGAGCTGGCAGTGCGGGACGCTGCAACTTGATTTCGTCCTGCCCGAACGGCTGGACGCCGCCTATACGGCGGAGGACGGGTCGCGCAAACGCCCCGTCATGCTGCACCGTGCGGTGCTTGGCACGTTGGAACGGTTCACCGGCATATTGCTGGAAAACTTCGCGGGGAAACTTCCCCTCTGGCTCGCGCCCGTCCAGTGCGTGGTGGCGACGATCACGTCCGAGGCCGACGATTACGCCGCCGAACTTATGGCGGAACTCAGGGCGAAGGGCCTTCGTGCCGAGCTTGATACGCGCAACGAGAAAATCAATTACAAGGTGCGCGAGCATAGTATGCAAAAAGTCCCCTATCTCTTCGTCGTGGGCAAGCGCGAAGCGGAAGAGCGTAATGTCGCCATCCGCCGGCTCGGCACGCAGGAACAGCGCGTCGTGAATGCCGCTGTGGCAATAGAGGATCTGCAAATCGCGGCGCAGGCCCCTTATTGAGGGGCAGGAATGCCGCCTCCGCCCCGCCTGTTCGGGGATAGCGGCATTTTGCGGCCTTACCGGCCTTGCCGGGATTTACGGCGCTCTGCGCACAGGGGCGATGACGCCGCGGCTTTGCTGGGGGTTTTTGCGTAAAAACTCTTGCCGTTATGCGTAAAAACCTTGAATTCCTGCTAAAATCCGCTTATGAATCTGCGGAGATAACCGCCGTCTAAGCGGTTATTTTTGATTTTTTAACAACAAACGGAGATTGTCCCATAGCCAGACCCCCTTCCAACATGCCCCCCCGCCGTCCAGCCGATGACGGCCCCCGCATCAATGATCAAATCCGCGTTCCTAAAATCCGCCTTGTCGATGAAGATGGCGAGATGGTTGGCGTCGTCGCGGTTTCCGAAGGGCTCCGCCGCGCGGAAGAAGCAGGTCTGGATCTGGTCGAAGTTTCCCCGAATGCCGAGCCGCCCGTTTGCAAGATTCTCAACTACGGCAAATATAAATACGAACAGCAAAAGAAAGCCGCCGAGGCACGCAAGAAGCAAAAAGTTATCGAGGTCAAGGAAATCAAAGTCCGCCCCGGTATCGAACAGCATGACTATGAGGTCAAGCTGAGGGCCGCCAAACGCTTCCTTGAAGACGAGGACAAGGTAAAGGTCACGCTGCGTTTGCGCGGGCGCGAAATGGCGCATATCGATCTGGCGATGCAGGTTTTGAACCGCTTGAAGGCGGATTTGACCGATTGCGCCAAGGTGGAACAGGAACCGAGAATGGAGGGCCGTCAGGCCATCATGATGCTGGTTCCGGCCAAGGCGGTGGCGACGCCCGTACCAGGCGCAAAGGCCGAATAACGAGGGCCGAATAAGTCCGGCCCGTTTTATATGAATTTAAAAAAGCGGCTTTGCTCCTTATCGGGGGCGAAGCCGCTTTTGCATTGGCGTTCCGGCCCTTTTTATGACGATTTACAATCCCGACGGGTCGGAGGCCGACGCTTGCGGCAATGCCACGCGCTGCGTCGCCTCATTGTATTTATATCGCGGCTCCCGCCGCTTTTTCACCGCGCTCCTGCCGCTATTCTATCCTATAGGCCTATCGCCGCGCCGGAGCTTGGCCGGCACATTATTCAACCTTTTTTTGAAAGCGCTAAAGTACGCTTTCGGCCCATTCTTTCAGCTGGGATTTCGACATGGAGCCGACGCGCGTATCGCTGACCTGCCCGTTTTTGAAAACCATCAGGGTCGGGATGCCGCGCACGCCGTATTTCGTGGGGGCGGCGGGGCTTTCGTCGATATTGACTTTCACGACCTTCGCGCGGCCCTGCAATTCGCCGGACAGCTCATCCACCAAGGGGCCGAGCGCTTTACACGGCCCGCACCATTCCGCCCAGAAATCGACGATAACAGGCTCATCGGCCTGCAGGACTTCACTTTCAAATGTCGCATCGGAAACTTTTAACGTCATGTTTTTTACCTTCCATCATGGTTGGGCATATTTCAATCCTATGGGGATTAAGATTGCGCTTGCGGGGGCTTATATCAAGGGTTTATGTGCGGCAAAGGTTAATGACCTGAAAAAATTGACATAAGCGCCGCTGTTTTGCTACAACCCGCCCCATGAGTAATGCTTTTCATACATATAATCACAGGGCGCGGCGCCTTGTCTGGGACAGGCTCAAAACGCTTCATGCGGAGCATCCCCCCTCTGTCGGCCTTGCAGGCCGGCTCGAAGCACATTTCTCGCAAAAAGAAACCGTCATGGACGCGCCTGCGCTTTATGCCTGCCTGTGTTTGCTGCCGGCGCAAAACGCGCTTCAGGCTTTGAAAAAATTCTATCTTTCGATGGGCTATACTTGCCCCGAAAGCGCCCGCCATATTTTCATGCAGGCCGTGAACGACGCGGCGCCCGTTCTTTCCGGCGGGATGGATCTTTATGCGGCGGGGCTGATCGCAACGCCTTTCGGCCATAAGCTCATCCGCAAAGGGCTTGAAAAAAACGGGGATTTCGATCAGATGCGCCGGAAGGTAGCGCCGCCGCTGGAACCGCTTGTGGCGCAGGCGCTGGGTTATGCGCTTCAGCGGCGCAACCCCTATGGCTTGCCGCTGGGCTATCAATCGCTCCTTTATATCACGGCGCAGCTCTTGCCGGACGGGCCCGGAAAGAATTTTGCCTTTAATAAATTATCGCTGCAAACCCATGCAAAGCGCTATGGGATGCAGCTGACCAATGCCGGGAATTTTATCACGCTCTGCGCGCCGGATTTGGGCATCGATCTCGCCGCCCAGAATGTCGCGCTGCGCTATGGCAGCCCCGGCGCAGATACCGGCCCTTCCTTCTTGTATGGACGCGCCCCTGCGCGGCGCATGCCCTATGGCGCGGCCTTGCCGGGGAGCTTTCCGGCGGAGGCGGGCGGCGATGATATTTTCCCAAGCGGCCGGCAGCTGATGGCGCGGTTGAAAAATCTCGTGGCCGAGGGCATCGCCACGCGCAATGATGCGCGGCTTTATCAATGGTATCGCAGCGGTAACGGTTATGAGCGCACGGCGAACGACGTTGCCCGCCATTTCCAGATAGAGCCGGCGCGGGCCGAACATATTATCGAATCCTTCAACCGGATATTCCTTCAGGCGGCGGGGCGGCTGCACGAGTCTTCGGCGGAGCCGCTATCGAATGTCTATTCATTCTCCTTGCACGGGAACAGGCATAAGCCGCGCGCCATCCGTCCATAAAAGGGCGGCCCTGACCGTCCGGCCCGGATAGATCAGCGCGAGCATTTCCGCATAGGCACGCAGCTGGCCGCGATAGATCGCCGGCACGTCCGCTTCGTTTAGCGGCGGCGGGCGGTTGGTTTTGTAATCGACAATCAGGATTTCCGTATCGGTGACGAGCAAACGGTCAAGCTGCCCCGCTATCAGCCGCCCGTCCGGCAAAAGCCCTGTGACAGGCACTTCCGCCAGCGATCCCGCCCCGAAGAGGGCGGCAAAGCCCGCATGGCTTAAAACCGCCATCGTTTCATCCGCAATATCCTGCCGCAGGGCCGGATCGAGCGCAGGCGTATAGTTTTCCAGATAGCGCGTCATGGCGGGGAGCCGCTCGCTTTCGGGCAAATCGGGCAAAAGCTGGAGAAGCTTATGGGTGATGTTTCCGCGGCGGAAACGATCCCCCGCCTGTACGCTTAAAGGCGAAGCGGCGGCGGGTTCGTCACCCGACGGGCGCGACGGGGCCAGGGGGCGCGGCGGCGCAGGCTCCGCGGGCGCGCCCCGTCCGGCCCATTCCGGCACGGCAACGGTTTGTACGTGCGCTTGCCGTATTTTACCCGCCGCCTTGTCCGGCGCGGCTGTCTGTTCGCTTGCGACGCGGATCATCTCTTGCTCCGCGCCGTTTTCATCATAAATTCCGGCGGGAAGCCGTACGGCCCCCTCCATTTGCCTGATGGCGCGGCTTATATCGCCGTACCAATAGGCGATGGAATCGCCGGGCGTACGCTTGCCCAGATAGCCGCCAATATAGAGCCGTTCCTCGGCCCGCGTCATGGCGACGTATAAAAGCCGGCGGTACTCGTCGTCCAGAGCGTCCTCGATCCGCTGCCGCGCCTTTTTGGCGGCGGCGGGAAGGCTTTCCTTGGAGGGCAGGTATAAGGGGAGTTTTTCCCCGGTCTTGTGCGGCCACAGGATTTTGTCCGGCTTGACGCTTGAATGGGTGCGTACCGTGTCCGGTAAAAAGACAATGGGGGCCTGAAGCCCTTTCGCGCCATGGACGGTCATGATGCGTACGGCGTTGCTGGCTTCTTCCAATTCGCGCTTGATCTGGCGGGAATCATCCTCCTGCGCCTTCAGGAATGCTTCAAGACCGGCTGTATGGCTGGTTTCATAAGAAAGGGCGATGTTGAGGAATTCTTCCAGCGGATCGAGCGCATCCTCGCCAAGCCGTGCGCGTATGGCCTGCATACCGTTGTAGTCACCTGCAGGGCAGGGTTGCTGGAGGATATGGCTGAAAAACTCATAAGGGGGAAGGTTTCCGGCATGGGCGATAAGCTGCTCCAGCCATGTGATTATCACCCCGTCCCCGTTTTTCTTCACGCTTTCCCAAACAGTTCCGCCGCGCCCCTGACAAAGCGCATAAAGCGTTTCTTCATCCATGCCGATAAAGGGGGATTTCAACAGCCCCGCCAGCGTCAAATCGTCATCCGGCAACAGGGCGAAGCGTCCGGCGGTACAGAGATCCTGTACGACCATCTGGTTGGCCAGCACCATACGGTCAACGCCGCTCACGGGGATGGCGCGGCGTTTAAGGGCGCTGACAAGCTGGCCGACAAAGGCGCTGCGCGAACGTACAAGGATCATAATATCGCCGGGCCGTATGGGCCGGTCATAGGAGGCGAGTTTTTCGCCGCTGCGCAGCCATGATTGTATCGTGTCCCCTATTTTTGCCGCCATTTGCGCGGCCCCGCTCTGGCTCTCCTGAATCTTGTCGGGAATGACCCAGCCATCCTGTTTCCGCGGCGCGGTTTCGGGGGCGGTTCCGGGTGCTGTCCCGGATGCGGTCATCGTCGCCTCTACCGGCGCCTCTGCCCCCGTCACCATCTTTTTTGCCGCCCGTTCCGCCGCCGCTGTCCGCATCGCGGCGGCTCCCTTTGCCGCTCTTTCCTTCGTCAGCGCGTCTGTTGCCGCTGCCATCGCCCGTGCATTGTCTACGCTATTTTCCGTTGTCCCCGCCGCCGTTGCTCGCATCGCGGCGGCTCCCTGCGCCGCTCCTTCTTCCGCCAATGCGTTCGTCGCCGCTGTCGCCGCAACATCGTCTGCGCCAGTTTCTGCCGCCGTTGCCGTTGAATTTGCTTTCGCGGCAGCTGCCGCCGTTGCCGTTGCCGGGCTGCCGGTTTCTTCAATCGCGGCCTTGTTTTTTATCCCGTCCCCGCGTTCGGTCTGCCCTTCCTCCGCCGCCTGTACTTGTTTGCAAAGCGGCCATAATTCAATCAGGCCCCCTTGTGCCTGCCGCGCGGCGATATGGTTCAAATAATGATCGCCCAGCCCGCGTACGGTGTCCGGCGCCGCAAAAACCATATCCACACTGTCCAGAATCGCCTGCACAGAACGAAAGGAAGTATTGATGTCGATAGATTTAAAAATCTGGTCGCTATCCCTGATTTTACCGCTGAAATAATGCCGCATCCGCTCGAATTCCTCGGGCGCGGCGCGCTGGAAGCTGTAAATGGATTGTTTCTTGTCGCCGACCACGAAAAGCGTACGGGTGATGTCGTCCCGCGCGGCGAGCCCGTTAAAGAACTCCTCGCAAAGCAAGCGGATGATTTCCCATTGTTCGGGGTTGGTGTCCTGCGCCTCGTCGAGCAATATATGATCGATACCTTCATCGAGCTTATAGAGAACCCATGCGGCGCTATCTTGAATATTGCCTTTGAACGCATCGCCTTTAAGCAGGGACAGGGTATAGATGACCAGATCGTCGAAATCAAGCGCGCCGCGCTTTTGCTTTGCCGCCTGATAGTCTTCCGTAATAGCGGAGCCCAGCAGGAACAGGTCGCGCGTTGAGGCGGCGCAGGTAATCGCCTTCACCATATCGTCATGGGACACTATGCGAAGCGCCTCTTCCGCCATCAGTCCGGCGGCTTCGGGCATTTTTTCCAGCATCGCCGCGGTAAAGGGTTTTTCTTGAATATTGCCCTTGCTGTCGAAAAAAATCTTTTTATAGGCGGGGTACAGGGCTGTACGTTCCGCGGGGGGCGCGTCGAGGAAGTCTTGTAATATCTCTAATTTTTTCTGATCGCGTACGCCTTTGCCGGGGCTAAGGGTCGAAACAATGCGGCGCAGGCTTTTTTCGCGTTCCTCTTCAAGCGTACAGAAAGAAAGAGCGGCATTTTCAGTGCTTAAGCCGGGCTGGACGCCAAAAAACATGCATAAATGCGTATAAAGCCCGTCAATCCCGTGGGTTTTGGTGAGAATCTCGGCCATTTGCCGCCGCTCGGCAATGATTTTCCGGGTTAAATCGTCAAAATCCCCCTCATTCATCAGGGAACCGAGTGTATAGACGGCCTGTGCCAGCGGGCTGCCAGGCTGTTGCAAAGCGCGGGTGAGGACGCGTTTTTTGGCCTCGGCAAGCAGGTTTTGAGAATCCTCCTCTTCCAGCGGGGTAAAATGGGGGGCGATCCCGGCCTCTACCGGAAAACGGCCCAGAACCGATTGGCAAAAAGAGTGAATCGTCATGATTTTAAGGCCGCCCGGCACATCGACGACGCGGGCAAAAAGCGCGCGGGCTTCTTCCAGATCCGTACGGGACGGCTCCCGCCCAAGCAAGTCCGCCAGCGTTTTGCGAAGGCCGGTCTGCTTGACGGGCGCCGTTTCTGTCTGGATATCGTGCGGCGCCGCCGGATTGTCGCTCGCCTCCCGCCTTTGCTGCGTTGCGGTTTGCCCCGTTCCTTGTGCGGTTTCATCCGCAAAGCGGCCAGCCGCGCGGGATATTTCATCCGCCGCATCGCCGCAATCGGCGCTCATCACCGCCCATGCGGCGAGCTTGTCCGAAAGCCGCAAGGCCATTTCGTTCGCCGCCGCTTTTGTATAGGTGAGGGCGAGGATTTTTTCCGGCGCTGTGCCGGGCCTGCCGTCTTCGCGCGGAAGCAGGAGGCGGAGCATCCTGTCGATCAGCACTTTGGTTTTGCCGGAGCCTGCCGAGGCGCTCACCCATGCGGAGGCATCGGGGTCGGAGGCGTCATGTTGAAGCCGCGTCGCCTCGCCGGTAACGGAAGGCAGGGTGTGATGTGCCGCCGCTCCTTCCGCCGCCGCCGTCTTTGTCCTTGCCGGATCTGTTTCCGCCGCGGGTTTTTGCGTTGCCTCCGCAGCTTCTGCTGTGCCCACCGCGCCTTGCTCCGGTTTTTTCAAGCTTTTTGAAAATGGTTGGTTTGTGCCACTCACGCCGCGTCCTCCTGCTCGTCCAGCGCCGTCCATTCGCGCACGCGGGCGAGATATTCATAGTCGTTATAGGGCGGTGCGAATTCGGGGCGCGGTAGGCTGTAATAAGGCATGGCGGGATCGTCGAACCGGTCTATCAGCGCCGCAAGCCCTTCGCGCGCATTCTCTTTGGCCTGCGAGATTTTTTGATCGGCCTCAAGGCATGTCGTCTTTCCACCCTCGCCGCCACCGTTCAAAACCCAATAGGCAAGGGCGCTTGTTTCATAATTTTTCATGCCCTGAAAACCGCCGCTCTCAAGGATGATTGCTTCCAGCGGCAATTGCGGATATTTGCCGCTTTCCATGCCGCTTTGGGAAAATTGCCCGCCGGATTTGTAATCGAGAATCGCCGCCCGCGTCCCGTCCCGCGAAAGATCGATCCTGTCGGCGCGGACGGTCAGGGTAAAATCGCCGCCCGAAGCCGGAACGACCATGGCGCCGTCAATTTCCTGCGCGCGCGGAACCCACGCGGCGCGCCAGTTTTTTTCCGTGATGCAAAACCAGCGCGCAATTTTTTCAAGCCGCGGTTCCCAAAAGGCGCGCATCGAATCATCGACCCCTGCCGCGTCCAGCTCTGCCCGCGTGATGGCAAGGAACTCGTCTTGCGCGGATGGCGGTATATGGTCGGGATAGGCGGTTACGAAATGATGCAAGGCGTTGTGCAGGATCGTTCCTTTCATCGCCGCGTCGAGGTCTTTTTCCAGCGGATCGAGGGCGCGTAATTTCAGGATATATTGCGCATAGATGCTGTAGGGGTCCTTCATCCACGTATCAATCTTGGTCACTGACAGGCGGCGCGGGCGCACATTGAGCGGCGGCGCGGGCCGCGGGCGTTCGATGATGATGCCCGTTTGCGGCGCGTCCATGGCGCGGGCGATGGAAAGCAGATCGCCGCACATGAGGGGGTTTTGCGAAAAACCTGCCGCATGCAAAACCGTATCCATCCGTTGCAACCAGCGCGCGGGGACGGTCGGCGTGCCGTCAACGCGGCGCGAGCGTGTCAGGACGAGATGGCCCGCGCAAATATTTTGCGCGAAGTCATGGGCCGAAAGCCCGGTTCCGCGTTCGGCAGGCGGCAGGCCGAAACGTTTTCGCATCGGGCGCGACATCCACGGATCGGCGGGCGGCGCGGGCGGCCACGTGCCTTCGTTCAGCCCCGCCAGGATCATCGTATCCGCTTCGACAAGGCGGGCTTCGAGCTGCCCCAGAATCATCAGCCGCGGATGCAGCCCATAGGCGGGGCGCACCGTAACCGGCTTCATCGCCGCTTCGAGAATGGCTTGATATTCGCGCAAAGTGACGGGCGGCAGGAGCGCGCAATCCTGAAGCAGCGCCGCAAAAAACTCTGCCGCGGCTTCGCCGTCCTGCCCCGCCCAAAGGATTGCGGGGCCGCAAAATCTTTCCGCCGCCGCCAGATGGGCCGCGCACCATTCTTCCATCCCGTGCTGGCCGCCATTATCTTGCAGCGCTATCAGTTCCGCACATTGCCGTTCGAGGAAATCCATCATCCCGGAAAATTCGGAAAGATCTTTCAGCGCCGGATTATCCTTGCGCTCCGCCTCCCGCGCCGTGATTTTTTTGCGGTATGCGCCAAAGCCTCCTTCAAAGGCAGGCCCGCGCAAAAGATATTTATCCATGGCGCGGACATCGCGGCGCCAGTGCGGGCGGTCATGCGGCAGGCACAGCGCGTGCTTGCAAAAATCGAGAAGCGATACGGGTTTGAAATTCTTTGCCGCCATATCGGCAAGAAGAAGCAGGAACGTCCCCGCTCTTGTCTGCGGCAGGGGCGTGCCGCCGGAATCGTCGATTGCGATATCCCATCTCCGGCAGATCATGGCAACGCGGCGCGCAAGGCGGCGGTCGGGGGTGACGAGGGCGGCCGTCCTTCCCGCCTCCTCCAAAGCCCGGCGCAGGGCGAGCGCGATAACGAGCGCCTCTTCCTGCGGGCCGTCGCAATCATAACGCTCGATATTCAAATCCTCCCTGCGCAGTCCCAAAGCTTTGGCGCTTTGCTGCCAGTGGCGGGTCGTTGCGGCGGGGCGCATAATCTCGCTCGCGAAACGCTGCAATCTTTGCTGTCCTTCGCCGCCCTGCGCACAGGCAGGCCAGAGCCGGACGGCGCCGCGTTCTGCCTCCAGCGCGCCGAGCAGATTTTTCAATGTCGCCTGCGGATGGGTGTCGTCAAGCGCGTCCCAGCTTTCATCATCCATCACCTGATCGAGGCCGGGCAGGACGATAAAGCCTTGCGGCAGGCCGGCTATGACTTTGAGCAGCCGCGCCGTCGCGGGGATCGATCCCGTCGTTCCGGCGGCGATGACGGGATAGGCGGGCGGGTGCGCTTCCCAATGGGCCGCGCGTTTTTGCAACAGCCTGCCCCGCCTGTCGGCGGCTTCGATGACGCCTTCCTCTTTCAATATGGCCGGCCAATGGTCGCTCAGGATTGAAAGGAAATCGAGGCTGACCTGCCAGTGCGCGGAAAATTCGGCGCGGTCGACGAGCGAGGGCAGGGCGGAAAGATGCAGGTTTTCCGTGTGAACCTCGTCCATCAGGCGGGCGAGCGCCTGTGCAAGCGCCATATCCTGTTCGATGCCGCTTCCCCTACCCTGCGCCTGTATCAGGCGGGTGAGGAGGAACAGGCGGCGCATCGGCGCGATGGCGGGCGGAAGATCGAGCGCGTCCCTTGCGTCGGCGGGCATCAGGGCAAGTTCGTCTTCATCCATATCGCCAAGCGGGGACATGCGCGGCAATAAAAGCGGCTTGCCGTTTGAGCGCCGCAAGAATGCCTCGCGCAGCGACCGGCAGGCGCGGCGCGTGGGGAGGAGAAGGTGCATCTCCGCAAGCTTTTCAGGCGCGCCGTCCGTTTTCTCAAGCAGGCCGTTTGCAAGCGCATCGACGAAAGACGTGCCGGGCGGAACCGTATATAACCCTGCCTGATAAAGGCCGCACTTTTCCGTCATGCCTTTTCCTTTTCCTTTTCGTTTCTGGAAAGATGCGCATCGACCGTATAGAGATCGGCGGGCGTGCTGATATGATGCCAAGCGCCCGCATGGGGGGCCGCATAAAGCCGCCCTTGCCGCTCGGCGCGATCCATCAATTCGAGAAAGGAAAATTCCCCGTCCGGCGCGGTTTCAAAAATGCGCGGATGGGCGATGCGGATCCCTGTGAACATATAATCGCCGCTGCGATCGCGCGCCCTTGCCGCCCGCCCGTCCGGCCCCAAAGTGTAATCGCCGACGCCTTGCGTCATGGTCATGGAGCGTACGGGCTGGAGCAACATGAATATATCCATCCTGTCCCCGTCCCAGCCCTGCGCAAGCTGGCTCAGCGCGGGGATTTCCGCATCCTCCCACAAAGCGTCGCCATTGATGATGTAAAAAGCCTCGCCGCCGAAATGACGGATCGCTTTTTTGATTCCGCCGCCCGTATTGAGCAGCACGTCCTCTTCCGACAAAACCAGGCGCGGCTTTTCAATTCCGGCGAGATGCTCTTTCAAAACACCGCCGAGATGGTGGATATTGACGGTCGTTTCGCGCACGCCCGCCGCCGCCAGTTTTTCAAGCGTGCGGTGGATGATGCTTTTGCCCGCGACCGCGACCATCGGTTTCGGCACCCTGTCCGTATAGGGGCGCAGCCGCGTGCCAAGCCCCGCCGCAAGGATAAAGGCCTTGTGCGGCGCGGGGCGCGGCGCAGCGTTTTCCTGGGTATGCTTGCCGCCGTCCGTCATGGCGTTGTCCATCACGGCGACGTCCGTCATGGTGTCATGCTTCATGGCGTCGTCCGTTACGGCGTCATCCGTCATGGGAAAATTCGCCGCTCCCGCCGCCTCAATACGGACGCTGCGCCCTGTACCGCCCGTGACGGCGATATGGATGTTGACGGCGGCAGGGGGCTTATAGGGGCCGAGCCTTTCGGGCCATTCCACAAGGGTGATTCCGTCCGCCTGCGCCTCTTCCCAGCCAATTTCAAAAATCTCCTCCGGCGCATCGAGGCGGTAGAGATCGAAATGCCAGATTGTGCCGTCATGGCCCGAATCCGGCCCGCCGCCATGCGCGTCATAGGTCTGGACAAGCGTGAAGGTCGGGCTTGGAACGTCCGTATCGTCCCCGCAAAGCTCCCTGATAAAGGCGCGGGCGAAGGCGCTTTTTCCGGCGCCGAGCGGCCCGTGCAAAAGGAAGCAATCGCCCGCCGCGGCCTTTCGCGCGGTGCGCGCCGCGAGAGCCGCCATTTCTTCTTCGCCGGAAATTTCAAAGACTGCCATGTCTTTTGTTATAGCCGCGAAGGGGCCGGATATCACGCGCCAATTTGCGGCTTATTACCGCGATCTCCTTAAGGCAATTCCGGGCGCGAAGAAAAAGACGGGCGTGAACGCCGCCATTCTCTCTATTCCGCCCCCGTATTCCGCCCCCGTTCGCGGCCTATGCCATGCCCGCTTGCCCTTGGGACAGGCGGCGCGAAGTGTGCCGTCTGGTTGCTTTCGCCCGCGCCGCTGAAAGCGTCCCTTGATGCCACGGCTTTTACGGATTCGCCCCTGCATGATCCAGTCCTCGTCCGGCGCGGCTTTAAGGCGTTTGTCCCGCCCGGCTCCCTTTAAGGGCTTGCGCCGCTCCCCCCGTTATCCTGATCCTCTCTTACACTGGGCGGTCTTATGCTGGCCGCGCCCGCACTACCCGCCGTGCATCGCCCGCTCTCTGTCCTTCCGTCCCCCTGTCCCTCCGTCTTCCCTATCCCTCCATCCATCCGTCCCTCCCTCCAAGCCCCCGAGTCCCCGCATCTCCGCCCCGCCGCCCTGCGCGTTCCCCCATCTTGGCCCTTCCAGTCCGTGTGTCCCTGTATTTCCGCTCCGCTGTCCCGCCCGTTTCCGCATCTTTGCCACTCCTGCCCTTGCGTCCCTGTATCTTTGCCTCTCCAGCCCGCACGTCCCCGCTCCCCTGTCCTGCGCGCCCCGCTTTTCCATCCTCTCCCGCCCCGCGCCCGCCGGGGCAGGGGCCGATTAGTCCGCGCACCGGTTCCGGCATCATATTCCATCCGGTGTTCATTCAGCGTGCAGAAAGCCCATTCTCTAAATCCCCGAAAAGCCCATAATAGCGTTGGACGGCGCATAGATCTGTGGAATATGGCGGCAAGACAGCGGGTTTTAAGCTGTCCGGCGGCTCCAAGCGCTGCGTTTTTCCCGCGCCGGGTATTTTCGCCGCGGCTGGAATTGGCTGACGGCGCAATAGGATGGCGCAATAGGATGCCATGACCCCGCCATCAGGCGGCGGCGCGGCGGTGCGATGCGGCGGCGGGCGCATATACCAAATACAGCTCTCCTTCCGTACAAACCCTCCATACAAACTTTCCGTACAAAGCGCCCTTAATCCATGGCCCGATTTCCGGGGATGACGCGCGCTTTCTTTTGGTGCATAAAACCTCCATGGCAACGGACAGATTGACAGTTGATGTGGCGATTATCGGCGCCGGCCCCGCGGGGCTTTTCGCGGTGTTTGAATGCGGGATGCTGGGGCTTTCCTGCGCCGTGTTTGATTCCTTGCCGGAGATAGGCGGCCAATGCACGGCGCTCTATCCTGAAAAACCCATTTATGACATACCCGCCGCGCCGGAAATTCTCGCGGGCGAACTTATCGCCAATCTGGAACGGCAGGCGGCGCCCTTCCGGCCTTCTTACCATCTGGGTCAGCAAATAGTCGCTTTAAGCAAAGAAAATGGCTCATGGCTTCTTAAAACAGCGGCGGGGCTGGAGGCCAGCGCTTCCGCCGTTATCATCGCCGCTGGCGCAGGGGCGTTCGGCCCGAACCGGCCGCCGCTGGAAAACATTGAAAAATATGAAGGAAACGGCGTCCAATATATGGTGCGGCGGAAAGAGGATCTGCGCGGCAAGCGCATCGTCATCGCCGGCGGCGGCGATTCCGCGGTTGACTGGGCCGTTGCCCTGGCGCCGATTGCCGCATCTATCGCCATTGTCCACCGCCGCGATAAATTCCGCGCCGCGCCCGAAACCGTCCGCGTCATGGAAACGCTCTGCGAGGGAGGCAAGATCCAGAAAATTGTCCCATATCAACTGCATGATATTCGGGGACGTGATGACGGATCGCTCTCCAGTGTTATCGTTCGCACACTGGATGGCGGCAGCATGGAGCTGGAGGCGGATATACTCCTGCCCTTTTTCGGGCTGATGGCCGGGCTTGGCCCGATTGCTTCATGGGGGCTTAATCTCGACCATAACCATATTACGGTCGATCCCGCGACCTGTGAAACCAGTCAAGCCGGAATATATGCTATTGGCGACATTGCCGCTTATAAGAATAAGCTCAAACTGATTTTGACGGGGTTTAACGAAGGGGCCTTGGCCGCGCATGCCATTCGCCGCCAGCTTTTCCCCGATCAGCAATTTCATTTTGAATATTCGACGACCAAGGGGCTTCCTTCCGTCTGATCAGCTGTAGGGTTTTAGGGAAGAAAGGAACCGGCCCCGGCTGCACCAAACCCGTGCCTTGCCACAAAAATTCTGGCAATATCCATGGCTCCGGCAACTATTATGACGTGTGCAGAAAGGCTCATTTCTATCGCCGCTCACCGCCTGATTTTTATTTATTTTTAAACAGCTGTAATCCTGTCCCTTGTTTAATTCCCTTTCCATCAGTAATCCTCTAGAGCCTGTCTATACCTCATTCCGCGCACAATCCCCCGCACTTGTTTCTGCCTAATCCATGCATAATCCCATTCCCTGACTATACCCATCTCGTCCGCAAACCCGCCCTTTGCCTATGCCCGGTTTTATGCGCATCTCTATCCTTGTCCTGCCTCCCGCGCCTCCTGCCCCTCCTTTTCCTCCTCCATTTCCGTGTTGCACGCTATCCCCCAATCATGCACCCGCGTCCCAGCCATTATTTCTAGTCCCGCCATGCCCGCCATGACCTGCAAACATCCCTCCCGCACAATCCCGCCGCAAAGAATATGCCGCCCTCGCCATGGACGGGCGGATCGGTTATAATTTCGTCATGATGCCGCGCCGCTCCTTTCTATCCGCTCTCCGTCCGCCCGCCTTCGCGTTGTGCGCGGCTGGGCTATTGGGGCTTTTATTGGCTGGCGGCCTATCTTCCGCGGCGATGGCCCAGCTTTCGGCGCGGCCTGCTTTGGAGGCACAAGGCGAAATCACCCCGTCCCCGATTTGCGGCAAGCTTGTCAACCGTTCTTCACGGACGATGATGGGATCTCTGGAAACTGCGGGGCAAATGCTGGCCGACGGCACTATGGCGCGCCACCAGGATAATTTCCGCCTGAAGGCCGGAGAGGAGAAAGAATTCTGTGCCTCCGGCCCGTTTTATGCGGGGCGCAAGCTTTATCTGGTGTTGCGCTCGCTCGTGCCGCTCTTCTCTTGCCGGACGCGGATAGAACAGCCTATTTATCTGGACGCCAAGCCGGATGAGGGGGGAACAGTCCGGCTTTCAGCAACCTGCCATTAAAGGCCCTCGGGGACTGTAAGCTTTTTGGCAACCCCCGAAAAACCTTATAAAATAAGCGTTTATTATTATCCTGTCCCCGATTTTTAAGGGTGCATAGTTTGTTGGGGGGGCATATCCTGAAAAGGGAAAAGGGAAAAGGGAAAAGGGAAAAGGGAAAAGGGAAAAGGGAAAAGGGGAAAGGGGAAAGGGCCGCATTCGCGGCGGGTAAGATTTTTTGTTGTTTCAGCCCGCGCGCAAAGAATGCGGGTCTTATAAAAGAATGGAAACCTTCGTACCCTTGCCAAGCTCGCTTTCAATAGCGATAGAGCCGCCGTGGAGCTGGATGATGCTTTTGACCAGTGCGAGGCCGATTCCGGCGCCGGTGGAAGAGCTGTTATTTTTGCCGGCGCTGGTGCGTTCGAACGGGGCGAGAATCCGTTCCAGATCGTCCTGCGCGATGCCGACGCCCGTATCGCTGACTGAAATCTCTATGCTGTCCCCTGATTTTTTGGCTGAAATCTCTATTTTTCCGCCTTCATCGGTAAAGTTGATGGCATTGCGCGTCAGGTTCAGCAAAGCCTGTTTGAGGCGCATCGAATCGGCCTCGATCGTGCCGATATCGGGGGGGCAGTTCAATTTAAAGGACAGGTTGCGTTTGCGCGCCCATTCGGTGACCAGCGATTCGAGATTTTCAAGAAGCGGCTTTAGCGGCACTTTTTCCTTGTTCAGCTCCAGATAGCCTGCCTCGATCGTTGAAAGATCGAGAATATCGTCAATCAGGCTGACCAGTTTTTCACCGGATTCGTGGATTCCGGCCGCATATTCCATCTGGCGTTCGTTCAGCGTGCCGAAAAACTCGTTCTCCAGAATCTCCGAAAAGCCCATAATGGCGTTGAGCGGCGTGCGAAGCTGGTAGGACACGTTGGCGAGGAAATCGGTTTTAAGCTGTTCGGCGGCTTCAAGCGCCGCGTTTTTCTCGCGCAGGGCGTTTTCGACGCGGCTGGAATCGCTGATGTCGTAATAGGAGGCCATAACCCCGCCATCGGGCAGGGGGACGGTCGCGTATTTCAAATGCAGCCCGTCCCTGCGTACAAGCCGGCCCTCCTGCGCCTCGCGGCTCAGGGCGAGCCCGACCAGCGTCGTACGCATGGCGGGCCATTCCTTTTCTTCGAAAAAACCTTCCGCGCGGTCGGTGATTTTATTGATGTGCGGCCCGTCCTCCAGCTCTTCGGGGTTCAGATCCCAAATTTTGGCAAAGGCCGGATTCCAGAGCTTCAGACGGCCATCGCCGCCAAAAACCACCACACCTTCGGCGAGGTTGTCGAGCGTTTCCTTCTGGACGGCAACCAGCGTGTTGTAAGAGCTTTCAAGCTGGAGATGATTGGTCACGTCCTCGTAAATCATGGCAAGGCCGCCAAGCGTATGGGGGACGATCATGACGCGTACGGCTGAACCGTCCGGCAGGTACAGCATATCGTCATGCGGTTCGATAAGGCGGGTGAACATATCGAGCCATGATTGCTTCCAGGCGCGGAAATCCGCCTCTTCCGGCAAGCGGCGGTTTTCGCGGAGCTTTTCGAGTATGTCGCCGAGCCGCGGGCGGTTATTCAGCCATTGTTCCTCAAGCCCCCATTGCGCGGCATAGGCCGTGTTGAAAAACTGGAGCGTCTGGTCGGCGCCGAAAAGCGCGATGCCGCTGCGCAATTGTTCGAGCAATTCCTTATTGGCGGTGATATGGCGTTCAAGCTCGTTGCGGCCTTCTTCTTCCGCCGTCAGGTCGAGCGCCATGCCGAGCGTGTGGTGCGTGCCGGGCAAGGGTATTTCGTTCAATTCCATCCAGCGGCGCTTGCCGCCGATAATCGCATGGGCATGGCCGGTCTGGGCCGTACCGCTATTCAATGCTTCGCGCGCCATGTCTTTTGGCGTACGCGTACCGGCCTTGGAGGAGAGGATAATTTCCTCCTGCGCCGGAATAACATCCCCCGGCTCGATGCGGAGCATCGCCGGATAGGCGTCATTGGCCCAGACGAGCGCGCCCGTTCCGTCGCGCAGCCATACGGGGACAGGAAGGAGTTTTAACCCGCCTTCCATAACGCCAAGTTGTTTTTCCGCGGCCTCGCGTGCGGCAGAAAGGCGCAGCCGCGTGTCTTCCTCGTCCGACACGTCTTCGGCCCAGAGAATACGGAACCGGTCGCCGCCATCAAGCGCCGCGCCGCCATTGCCGCGCAACCTCAAGGTACGTACAGGGTTTTCCGTCCGTACGATCAGGGAAAAATTCTTGCCGCTTTCCTCCAGCGCAAGGAATTGCCCCTCCAGCGCCGAAGAATCGGTGGGGGTGAGGGCGGCTTGTACGTCCTCGACGCGCTCCACGGCGGGAAGCCCCAAAAGCGCGCAAAACCCGTCGCTATAGGCGACGCTGCCATCATCGTGAAAGCCGCAATATTCCCCCGGAAAGGCGTTCAGGAACGCTTCGAGCCGCGCTTTTTCCAGCGCAAGCTCATCCGCCCCGGTGAGGGGGGCGAGGACGCTGGAGAGGAAGGATTTGCTCTGACCGTGTTTCATTTTGGTTAATTTTAAACCAGTGGGGCTGTGAAAGGAATTACAAAATCACTGTTTTATTGCCGTGGGCGAAGATCCGGCGCTCTGTATAAAGCCGCGCCGCGCGCGCAAGGACGATTGCTTCGATGTCGCGGCCCATTTGCTGCATCCGCTCCGGCAGGCAGGCGTGATCCACATGCGCGATGTCCTGGGCGATAATCGGCCCTTCATCGAGGTCTTCCGTCGCGAAATGGGCGGTCGCGCCGATGATTTTCACGCCGCGCTCATAGGCCTGATGGTAGGGCCTCGCGCCCTTGAAGCCGGGCAGGAAGGAATGGTGGATATTGATGATGCGGCCCGCATAGCGCAGGCACAGGCTGTTCGAAAGAACCTGCATATAGCGCGCGAGGAGGATAAGCTCCGCCCCCGAACCGTCGATGAGCGCGGCGAGCCGCCCTTCCTGCGCCGCCTTGCCGTCCTCCATGGAAAGATGGTGATAGGGGATGTTTTCATGGCGGGCGAGCGGTTCGAGATCCGGATGGTTGGAGGCAATCCCCTTAATGTCGATATTGAGGGCGCCGGTGCGTGTGCGGTAAAGCAGGTCGTGCAAACAGTGATCGGCTTTGGACACCATGATAAGGGCCGGCACCTTGCGGGCAAGGTCGTGGATTTCCCATTCCATGGAAAAATTTTGCGCCGTTGTCTGGAAGGCTGCGCTGAATTTTTCGGCGGCGCCGCCCTCATCCGCATGAAAGGCGATGCGCATGAAAAACCGCCCCGTCAACGGATCGTGGAATTGTGAGGATTCATGGATATTACACTGGTTTTGCGCCAGCGCCGTGGCGACGGCGGCGACGATTCCGGGGCGATCGACGCAATGGAGGCGAAGCACATGCATGGGAGAGAGTATGCCGCAGCAAATCCTTTTCGTACAGGGGCTTATGAGGCGGCGGGGGCGGCTTCCATAAAGAGCGATAAGAACCGCCATAATTTGCGCGGGCGCGCCTTGCCGCCCGGAGGGGGGATAGGAAGAGGGGCGCGCCGCGGGTAATAGCCAGGGGAGGCCGCCATAAAAAACCCGCCATGGAGGCGGGTTTTTTTGTATCCGGTAAAGCGGCGTTCCGGTTAGTAGCGGTACTGGTCGCTTTTGAACGGGCCTTGCTGTTCGACGCCGATATAGGCGGCTTGCTCTTTAGAAAGTTTCGAAAGCTTCGCGCCGAGTTTTTCGAGATGCAGCATCGCGACTTTTTCGTCGAGATGTTTCGGCAGGACATAGACCTGTTTTTCGTACTTGTCGGCATTGGCCCACAGCTCGATCTGCGCGAGCGTCTGGTTGGTGAAGGACGAGGACATGACGAAGGACGGGTGGCCCGTCGCGCAGCCGAGATTCACAAGGCGACCTTCGGCGAGCAGGATGATGCGCTTGCCGTCCGGGAACTCAATCTCGTCCACCTGCGGCTTGATGTTCGTCCATTTGAAATTGCGCAGGGATTCGACCTGAATTTCATTGTCGAAATGGCCGATATTGCACACGATGGCGCGGTCTTTCATCGCGCGCATATGGTCGAGCGTGATGATGTCGATATTGCCCGTCGTGGTGACGAAGATGTCGGCGCGGGGCGCGGCCTCTTCCATCGTTACGACTTCATAACCTTCCATGCAGGCCTGAAGCGCGCAGATCGGGTCGATTTCCGTGACGAGGACGCGCACGCCCTGCGAGGCCAGCGATTCGGCGGAGCCTTTGCCCACATCGCCGAAACCGGCGACGACGGCGACTTTTCCGGCCAGCATTACGTCCGTCGCGCGGCGGATACCGTCCACGAGGCTTTCGCGGCAGCCGTATTTATTGTCGAATTTGGATTTCGTGACCGAGTCGTTGACGTTGATGGCGGGAACGGCGAGCGTGCCTTTTTTCGCCATTTCATAAAGGCGCAGAACGCCCGTCGTGGTTTCTTCGGAAATGCCGCGCACTTCCTTCATCAGATCGGCATAATCCTTATGCATGATGGCGGTCAGGTCGCCGCCGTCATCGAGGATCATGTTGGGCGTCCAGCCATCCGGGCCTTTGATCGTCTGGTGGATGCACCATTCGGCTTCCTCGTTCGTCTGGCCTTTCCATGCGAAGACGGCGCAGGTTCCGGCGGCGGCGATGGCGGCGGCGGCGTGATCCTGCGTCGAGAAGATGTTGCAGGACGACCAGCGTACGGAGGCGCCCAAAGCTTCGAGCGTTTCGATAAGGACAGCCGTCTGGATCGTCATGTGCAGACAGCCCGCGATGCGCGCGCCCTTAAGCGGCTGGGCCGTGCCGTATTCGGCGCGGAGCGCCATCAGGCCCGGCATTTCGGTTTCGGCGATTTCAATTTCCTTGCGGCCCCAGTCGGCCAGCGTGATGTCTTTGACTTTGTAATCGTTTTCAACGGTTTTAGGCTGGGCCGACATGTTTTGCTCCTGAGTTTAGATAATATTAAGAATTCCGCGCTAAGACTTAAGGGCGTAGGGGAAAAAATGCAAGCTGCAATCACGGAAAATATGAAGACGAAAGACTTTAACGCCGAGGCGAAAGCGCCGCATTACGGCTATGCCCGCAGCCCCGTCCATGCGCGGGCCTTCCAGATTTTGAAATACAAGGAGGGCAGGCAGGACGGGCCGGTTCCGGTCGGCGACTATACCGTGCTGGATTCAAACGAGGATTTGGCCCTGTCCGAGCGCAAGGTGATGAATCTCGTGGCGCTTTTGAACGGGCGCAAGGCGTTGATGCAGCTCGGCCACGAAACAGGCGCCCGCGTGCTTTACCACCTTCTTCCCGAAACCGACGAGGACGGCAAGCAAAGGGTTTTATTTTACCATTTGGGGCAGGAAGGCGTTTCGGTCGAAAACGCCCTGTTCCGGATAGAAAAGGATGAAAATGTCACTTAAAACCATATTGGAAGGTTTTTGCGCTTCGGTGAGCGATCCCGAACTGGTACGCGAGGCGGCGCTTGAAGCCGCCGCCGCAGGGCCGGAGCCGGGCGTCGGCGGCCCGTAAAAGGCCGGATATCCGCCGCCGCCACTAAGCTGCCATTAAGGTGCTACGGCGCTACCAAGGCGCAAGGGGCGGAAGTTTTGCCTGCCTGCCTTGCCTGCCCGTTGCCGGCTTTTGGCCTGGAGCTTTCCGGTTTTATCTTGATAAGGCCGCGCCGCTAGACCCGGAAAATATCCCGGTGTTCGACGGTGCAGGCAATGTCTTTTTGCTGCACCCATTTGCCCATTTCTTCTGCAACATAGACGGAGCGGTGCTTGCCGCCTGTGCAGCCAAGCGCGAGCGTCAGATAGCTTTTCCCTTCTTGCATATAGCGCCCCAAAAGCGGCTCCAGCATCGTCTGAAAGCTACTTAAAAACGGCGCGAAGGCTGGGTCTTTGGCGATATAGGCCTGAACCGGCCCGTCTTTGCCGGTGAGGGGTTTCAGCTTTTCCTCCCAGTGCGGGTTTTGCAGGAAACGCACATCCATCACAATATCCGCCTCGCGCGGCAGGCCGTTTTTGAAACCGAAGGACAGGATGGTGACGGAAAGCTTCTTGCCCGTGCGCTCCCCGCAAAGCCCCGTGACGATGCGGCGCAAATCGTGGATGGAAAGCTCGGTCGTGTCGATGATGGAATCCGCGATTTGCCGCAGGTCGTAGAGCAGCGCCATTTCCTTTTTGATGCCCGCGCTGACGGGCCGGTCGCCCGCGAGCGGGTGCTTCCTGCGGGTTTCCGAAAAGCGTTTTTGCAAGACCGCCTCGTCGCAGGTGACAAGGAGGAGCCGCCCGCCCGTTTCGCGCACCTTGGCGATGATGGCCTGCGGGTCGAAGCCGCGCGTGCGTGTGTCGATGCCGATAGCGATCGGGCGCGTATCGTCGGTTTTCCCTTCCATCAGGGCGTCCAGCAGCTTCAGGGGGAAATTATCGAAGACCTCATAGCCCAGATCTTCCAGCACTTTCAGCGCCGAAGACATGCCCGCGCCCGAAAGGCCGGTGATAAAAAGCGGTGCGGGCGCGGTAATAGGGCTTTGCTGCGTCATGATGATGCATCATAATCCCAAAATCGGCCAAAGAACAGGGCGCACACCGGACGGCGCAGCAGGCCTTTCCATTTTATCCCGGCCCTTGGGGCCATATGAAGGAACACCATGCAATTCACCTGTCATTTTTCCCCTTTCCGTCATTCCCGTTCCCGGCCCCGTGTCCGTGGTCATGGCCAGTCGGGCGGCGTCCTTGTCTGGATCCTGATCGCCGTCGCCCTGTTCGCGGCCCTGTCTTATGCCATGATGCGGGACGGCGGCACGGGTACGGCGGCGCGCACTATGACAGACGCGCAGGCGCGGCTTTTGGCCTCGGAGATTATTTCCTACGGAAATGCGGTGCGGCAAGCGGTGCAGAAACTGGAAATTAGGGGCTGTACGGATTTGCAGATCAGTTTTGAAAATAGCGTGGTGGCCGGTTACGAGAACGGGACGGATACGATCTGTCAGGTCTTTCATCCGGCGGGGGGCGGGCTTGGCTGGAAAGCCGCGCCCGAAGACGCGCTGGATCCGCAATATGAATCGAGCGAATTATTCGGACAATATGTCTATAACGGCATGAATTGCGTTATGTATGTAGGAAAAGCCGCGTCTTATACCGACAATGGCGGGTGCGGCACACCCCGTCATCCTGAATTACTGGTTATGCTGCCCTTCATCAAGAAAGAGGTCAAAGAGGCGATTAACGCCCTGCTCGGCATCGAATCGGAGCTGTTTGATTACAACTCGGTCTATATAGGCGGTAAATTCCAGGGGGCTTATTTGAGTTACCCCACCGCGGGATTCGATCAGAATCCGGATTTCGCGGGGAAGAGGACGGGCGCGGCGACCATGGGAAATAGCGGTAATCCGGGGCTTCCTACCCATGCCCCTGCTTCCTCGCATATATTCTATCAAGTGCTGATCGCCCGCTAGGCTTTCGTCAGATCTTGTTCAGCACCACGTTGAACCGCGCGCCTTTGATGGCGCCGCCTGTGTCGCGGAGATTTTCGGCCCAGATCTGGCCGCCATGGGCGTCCACGATTTGTTTGGAAATGGACAGGCCGGGGCGGAAAAAGATGCGGCTTCCCTATTTCATTTTGCCTCCCTGCATAAACCCTGTTAGGCTTTACCCGTGCATCCATTCGGGTGCGCCGGGATTTCAAAAGCCCGCTAGAATCGGTGACGTAACCGTCTTTACGTCGCTTCTCGGCCAAGGCCGGGAGGCGGCGGCGCATGTCCAAAGCCTCGGCTCAAAGGCCGTCGCAGCTGTATTCTAGCGGCTTTTGAACTCCCGGCCACCAGAGATGGACTTCTCTGGTGGTTTTTTCTTGGGCTTTTCAAGGGAGGAAACCATGCCTTTGCCGTTATCGTTACCGTTATCGCGTAACCGCCGCAGCACCGGACAGGGCGGCGGTGTCCTTGTCTGGATACTGATCGCCGTCGCCCTGTTCGCGGCGCTGTCCTACGCGATGATGCGGGATAGCGGGAGCGGCATGGCCGCCCGTACCATGTCCGCAGCGCAGGCGCGTCTGGCGGCTACGGAGATCGTCGCCTATGGCAGCGAAATGCGGCGGGCGGTGCAAAAATTGCGGATTCGGGGGTGCGGCGAAACCGAACTTGATTTCGGCAATACAGTATGGACGCGGGGAACGGGGGCGTTGCTCCATCCGCCCGGCCACAATGACGGCGCTCCTGCAACGGGATGTTCGGTTTTCGCGCCGGACGATGGGGGGCTTCAGCCTAAAATATTGCCGGCCTCCTATATTGTCGGCGTTCTGGCCCCGGGAAGCCAGGCGCCCGGCCATGGCCGCATATACCGGCACGCCTTTCCCGGCCTCGGCCAGCCTGACAAGGAAGAGATATCTATTGCGTTTTTACAATTGGATGCAAAAATCTGCATGAAAATCAACGAGCTTTTAGGGATTCCCAATCCGGAAGATTCCGCGCCGCAGTTGTCGATCAATGAAGCGGGCAACGCCTATACCTATCACGGGCCGTTCGCGGATACCGGGATTATAACGGACATAACAGGTGTTTTAGGTGGGAAGGCGGCCTTTTGTGCCGAAGAACAATCTACAAGCTCGTATTCTTTCCGGCAGGTTTTGCTGGTGCGTTAAGTGCTTTAAGCCTTGTTCAGCACCACGTTGAACCGCGCGCCTTTGATGGCGCCGCCTGTGTCGCGGAGGTTTTCGGCCCAGATCTGGCCGCCATGGGCGTCCACGATTTGTTTGGAAATGGACAGGCCGAGGCCGGAATGTTCGCCGTAGCTTTCATGCTGCGGCCTTTCCGTGTAAAAACGCTCGAAAATCGTCTGGAGCTTGTTTTCGGGGATGCCGGGGCCGGCATCGTCCACCTGCACCATAATCGTGTCATGCTGCACGACCACCCGCACATAGACATGCGCGTCGCCCGGCGAGAAAGAGAGGGCGTTGGAGAGCAGGTTGCCGAAAACCTGCGCCAGCCTGTCGGTGTTGCCCTTGACGAACAGCCCGCTTTCTTCGGGGAGGTCGAGCGCGATTTTCGCGTCGTCGCCGTCTTCGTCCTCGTCGCTCCCGACCCGTTTCAGCGGCTTTTTATAAGCGTCGCGCAGGCGGTACATCAGGGCCGCGAGATCGACGCGCTCCATCTCGTCGCGGGACAGTTCGGCGTCGAGGCGCGAGGCGCTGGAAATATCGGAGATAAGCCGGTCGAGCCGCTGGACGTCGTGCTGGATAATGTCCATCAGCTTTTTGCGGTTGGTTTCGTCCTTGATCCGCGCCGCGGTTTCGACGGCGGATCGCAGCGAGGTGAGCGGGTTCTTGATCTCGTGCGCAACGTCGGCGGCGAACCGTTCGATCGTGTCCATGCGGGTTAAAAGCGCGTAGGTCATGTCGCGCAGGGCGAGCGACAAATCGCCGATCTCGTCATGCCTGTGCGACATATCGGGGATTTCGATATGGCGGCCCTTGCCCTGCCGCACCGCCTCCGCCGCCGCCGCCAGCCGCTGGAGCGGGCGGGAAATCAGGCCGGACAAATAGATGGAGAGCATCACCGTGATGCCGAGCGCGCCAAGGAAAACGCGGAATACATCGACCCGCACCTCGGCGATGGATTTTTCAAGCTCCGCCCCGTCGCGCAGCAAAAGCACCACCCCCACCACCTGCCGCCCTTTTTGGATCGGCGCCGCGACGGTCAGGACGATCCGCCCGTTCTTGTCGCGCCAGGCGCTGGCCTGCACATGACCGGACAGGGCGTTTTGCGTGTCGGGGAAGGTGTAGATATTGCCGATCAGCGTTTCGGGAAACTGGCTGAGCTGGGTTTTCATCGGGATGAGGTCGAGGAAGCGCGTCGCGCTCTGGGTAAAAAGGGAATCGAACGTCACCCGCGCCGGGGCGGGGAGGAGGTTTTCCATCTCCACCATCCCCATCCCGCCCGCGAGCTGGTGTGAATCCGCCAGCACCGTCCCGTCAATCGCGTAAAGCCGGATGCGGCTTTTGCCGATTTCGCCGAGGCGGCGCACCATGCGGCGGGCGAGTTCGGGCTTGATGGCCTCGATTTGCTGCGGATCCTGAAAAGGCAGGGGGGAGATTTGATAGACGGGGCGCACCGCCCCTTCGGAGATGGCGCCGGAGAAAAGCTGCGCTTCGGAGCGCAAGCCCGCGAGATCCCCCTCGATGAGCGAATCCGTATATTGCCCCAGATAAAGGATGCCAAGCCCCAATATCATGATGGCGATAATATTCACCGCGAGGATGCGCAGCGTCAGCCCGCTCATCTGGTCATTGGTGCGGGAGGGGTCGAAATGCGGGGGGCGGGCGTTATTTTTGCTGCGCCTCAAAAGCCGCAGCAAAAGATTGAAGGTGGAAACGCGCGCGGCGTTCCCCGTACCGTTGCCCCTATTCCTTGTATCGGTATCCGATGCCATAGAGTGTTTCGATATGGTTGAAGTCGTCGTCCGTTTGTTTGAATTTCTTGCGGACGCGCTTGATATGGGAGTCGATGGTTCGGTCATCGACATAGATATTCTCACCATATGCCATATCAATCAACTGATCCCTGTTCTTGACGTGGCCGGGGCGCTGGGCGAGCGCCTTGACCAGCAGATATTCCGTGACCGTCAGGTTCACGGGTTTGCCTTTCCATGTGCAAAGATGGCGCGCATCGTCCAGCTCCAGATGGCCGCGGATGATTTGTTCGCCCGTTTCCTTCGGCGCTTCTTCTTTCTGGCGCAGCAAATCCTGCCGGCGGAGCAGGGCGCGGATGCGCTCGATAAGGAGTCTTTGCGAAAAGGGCTTGGTGATATAATCGTCCGCGCCCATGCGCAGGCCGATAACCTCGTCCACCTCGTCATCCTTGGAGGTCAGGAAAATCACCGGAATGGCGGATTGCTCGCGCAACTTGGAAAGGACTTCCATCCCGTCCATGCGCGGCATTTTGATGTCGAGGACGACGAGATCCGGCGGATTCGCCACCACGCCCTTGAGGCCCTCTTCGCCGTCGGAAAAAGTCTTCACGGCAAAGCCTTCGGTTTCCAGCGCCATGGAAACGGAGGTCAGGATGTTCCGGTCGTCGTCAATCAGGGCAATATTATGGGTCATATGATTCTTCCTTATCCCCCATATCTAGGGGCGAAACCCAGCAGGATCAAGGTGAAAACAGGGCGAAATCAAGGAAGTTCGCGGTGTGGCCCGTTTTTCGCGCAATATCCGGAAAGAAAAAGGAAATAATATTACGTAAAGTCTTTCTTTACCGTTTTTCTATAACAATGTACCATAATCATCTGTAAAGCGCGAAGGGGGGACTATGAGCCGCGTACCGTGGGAAAGAAGAAACTATCCCGTTTTTGTCGGAAAACATTATAAGGCCGAATGGGACAGCGCCGCGGGCGACGGCATGGCCGACCATCCCAAATATAATAAAGCCAAAAACGAAGCCGGCGTTTCTGCCGCCTTGTCCGTCGTCAAAAGCTGCCTGTCCCACGCCTATCTCGCCCAGATGAAAAACGCCTTGCGGATTATGGAGGAAAAAGGCTTTGAAAAGCCCGTTCTTGTCGCCCCTTACCGCAAGGACAGCAAGAATATGCTGGCGCGGACGGCGGCGGCCTATCTGGGGGAGCAGCTGGGGCTTGAGGTTGATACCGCGATTGTCGAACTGCCGGGCAAAAAGCGTAAGGGCATGGACAAGCTGGAAAGATTCTTCAATGTTCCCGCCTATGGCGGCGAGGTGAAAAAGAACAAGGCCTATATCGCGGTTGATGATATGATCACGACCGGCGGCACGCTTTCCGAATTGCGATCCTATATAGATTCCAAGGGCGGGCGTTTCCTTTTCTCCTGTGTTCTTGCGTCGCCGGACGGGAAAAACACGGTTTTGAACCCCCAGCCTGCCCAAACGGAGGCCGTTTATAAAAATCTTGGACAACATCTTGCGAAATGGTTTGAAAATGCCTCAGGGCTTGACATCAAGACTCTTACGAACGCTGAAACAATGTTTCTCGGAACAAAAGCCGGAAAAGACACCCTCTCAAGAGGCGGTGCGTTCGCTCCAGCGTGAGTCCGAGCGGGAGATGGAGCATATCAAGTCCGTAGTCAGGGGCGCGGACGAAGGCCCCTCGCAAGGGCCGCGCTAACCCCGCCATTCGCCGTAAGCTCCTTTACGTAATCCTCTTTAGGTGGCGGGTCGCTCCTCGTTGCGGTAGTGCTTGAAATCACATTTACGCCACTTCCACGAAAGACATAGCAGAACCGGTTCATGGGGGTGCAGTTTTGAGTATATGTTAAGAGGCGGAGCCGGGTGCGCGGCTCAATATATTCCCCATAAAGAAAAGCGAGCCTGTCATCAGAATTCGCGCAGGGGAAACAGGGCGGAGATCTCCCCCCCCATTAATCCCCGTCATCGCCGCCGCTGTTTGCGCCGTTTCCGCTTGGGTTTTCGCCTGTGCTTTTGCCGCTCTGGCCGCAATCAGGGCCAGCGCCTCTTCGGGGCTGTCCGCTTCTTCGGCGGCGGGGAATCCCATATCCCTTGCGATGGCGGCGAGCTTGGCGGGGGCGAAAGAGCTTTCCTCCCCCGTTACGCGCGTGGCAGTCAGGCTCGCCGCATAGGGCAGGAGGGGTTTAAGGAAGGCAACCGGGTCTTTCCTGTCCAGCATGGCGACGACGAGATGGAGCGGACGGCCATCCGCCTCCTGCCAGCGGCGCATCTGTTCGCCCAGAACCAGCCCGCAGGAATCATTATGGCCGCCGTCAATGACGATCTCCCAGCCTGTGGGGGCGATTGCCTGATAGGGATGGTTTTCCAGAGTCTGAAGCCGCCCCGGCCAGTGAATCCGGCCCATGGCTGTGGATAAAATTTCCGGCCTGAAATGCTCCGGTGCGATGAGCCGGAATGCGGCAAGGGCTGCACCGGCGTTCCATATCTGGTGATTCCCAGAAAGGCTGGGCAGACTCGTCGCAATAGAGTCATTTCCGTAGCGAAACAGCATCCGGCCTGATTCAGCCTCGCTGCTCCACTCCGCGCCGAAACGCACCAGCTTTGCTTCTGGGGATAAGTCTTGGGAGCGTTTTTGGAAAACCTCCATAATTCCGGCTTCGATAGCTTCGGGAATCTGGCGTCCTATGACGCAGGGGACGGATTTTTTCATGATTCCGGCCTTTTCCAAGGCTATTTCGGAAAAGCTTGACCCTAAAAACCCCGTATGATCGCATGAAATGGTGGTGATGACGGTGGCGGCGGGGTGTGGGACGACGTTGGTCGTGTCGAGCCGCCCGCCCATGCCGGTTTCGAGCAAAAGGATGTCAGCCGGGGTGCGCGCGAAGGCCAGAAAGGCGGCACAGGTGAACAGCTCGAAGAAGGTAATCGGTTCATCCTGGTTGATTTCGATACACTCGTTCAGGAGGGCGAGAAGCGCCTCCGAGGCGATGGGGTTTCCGGCAAGGACGATCCGCTCCGTGATATGGGTGAGGTGCGGGGAAGTGTAGCAGTGAACCTTATGGCCCGACGCCTCGAAAAGGGCGCGGAGTATGGCCAGCGTCGAGCCTTTCCCGTTGGTTCCGGCCAGATGCACCACGCGGGGCAGGCGCAGATGGGGATTGCTGAGCCGCTCAAGAAAACGATACGCCCTGTCCAGATTAAGGTCGATTTCCTTGTGGTAGAACCCGTAAAGGCGGGTGAGCAGGGCCTCAAGCTGCGCCTCTACGGACGGGTCGGGCGACGCGCCTGTGAACCGCTTGGGGGTCATGGGGTGGGTCACAGGATGGGCCGCAGGGCGGGTCATGCCGCGCCCCGCCTAACGGGCCGCTTTTTTGGGGGATGGCTTGGCGGGGGCGGCCTCGTTGGCCGGCGCCTTGAGGAGCTTCGCACTGTCCTTCTTTTTTAAAAGGGCGGCGGCACCGCGTGCGGCATCTTTACCGGCCTTGGCGGCGGCGGCTTTGGGGGAGGATAGTAATTTTCCGGCAGAACCGCCTTTGGTTTTACCCGCCGCATCGCCGGCCTGCCTGTTCATCAAAAGACCGAGGATGCGCTCCAGCGTTTCTTTCAGCTCGGCGCGGCGGACGACCATATCGACCATGCCGTGTTCGAGCAGATACTCGGCGGTCTGGAATTCCTTGGGGAGGGTTTCGCGCACTGTTTCTTCGATAACGCGGCGGCCCGCGAAGCCGATCATCGCGCCGGGTTCGGCCATATGGATGTCGCCGACCATGGCGAAAGAGGCGGAAACGCCGCCCGTCGTGGGGTTTGTCAAAAGGACGATATAGGGAAGCCCCGCGTCTTTCACCATATCGACGGCGATGATGGAGCGCGGCATTTGCATAAGGGACAGCGCCCCTTCCTGCATCCGCGCGCCGCCGGAAGACGGAATGGCGATAAGGGCGGCATTGTCCGCAACGGCGGTTTCCGCGGCCTTGACGATGCCCTCGCCCACGGCCGTCCCCATCGACCCGCCCATAAAGGCGAAATCAAAGGCCGCCACGACGACCGGATTGCCGCCGATTGTGCCGCGGGCGATCTGGATAGCGTCGGATTCTTTGGTTTTCGTCTGCGCGGCCTTCAGCCTGTCGGCGTATTTCTTGCTGTCCTTGAATTTCAGCGGGTCGTGCGGGACGCGGGGCGTCGCGACGCGCTGATACTCGCCGCCGTCGAAAAGCAGGTGGAACCGGTCATTGACTTCCAGCGCCAGATGGTGGCCGCAATGGTAGCAGACGTTGAAATTGCCCTTGAGCTCCTTGTGGAACAGCATCCCTTCACAGGCATCGCATTTTTGCCAGAGATTGTCGGGCACGTCCTTTTGCTCGCCGACGATGGAGCGGATGCGCGGACGGATAAAGTTGGTTAGCCAGTTCATCGGGAAACTCCCCCTTGGGTTTAACGGGTCTTTGCGTTTACGGTTTTCGCTTTAGCGATTCTCTCATTAGCGGTCTTTGTTTTACGGGCCTTCACGGCCCCGATGCCGCCAAAATACCGGCGCATTTAGCCTGTGCGCCGCGGCAAAGTCAAGAAATTAGGGGGCGGCGGGGGCCATCTCTATCCGCTGGCACGGCTGGCCAACCGCTTGATATTCATAGAGAATTGCCTTCGGTTCGGCTTGGTTGCCGCCGGGGGCATGGCGCGTTTGTCCGGTGATAAGGGCGAATGTGCCGCTATGGAGGGCGCGGGGGCCTCTTGGCGGGTGCCGCTTCCGGCGGCCTCGATCGCTTGCGTAGAGGCTTCGGCGGCGGCATGGCTGTTGATGGCCGTATCGCCGCCGTTCGCGCCTTCCTCCCGCAAAAGGGCGGGGATAGGGCCGTAGCCCTCAAGATAAAGCGGGTGCCATGCGGCTACGACCTGCGCCCGTGCGCTCGCGCTCCCGCGCCTCCGCGCCGGCGCAGGCCGTAATTGCCTGAAAGCCAGTAAAGGCCGGGTTTTAGGGCGGCTTGCTCTTCTTATCCTTTTGCGCACACTCCGCTGCGTCGTTGCGCTGTGCCCGCTCCGCCCCGCTGCGCCCATTGCGCTGCGCTGTTCAGGCGGCCTCTTCCTTGCCGCGCAAGGCGGCGGCGAGTTCGGCGGCTTTTTGGCCCAGCCTTGCGGGGAGGGTTTCGCGCAGGGCGGGGTCGGCTCCGTCCCGCACGGCTTCTTCGATAAGTGCGATAAGGGCGGAGCCGACGATGACCCCGTCCGCCGCGCCCGCCAGAGAGGCCGCATCTTCGGGGGTCTTGACGCCAAATCCGGCCATGATGGGGAGATCCGTCCGGCTGCGCAGGGCCGATAGATGCGCGGCGACTTTGGCGGGGTCGGCGCTCGCCGTTCCGGTCACGCCCGCAATCGCGACATAATAGAGGAAGCCGCCCGCGTGGCGGAGAATGACATCCAGCCGCGCCGCATCGGTCGTGGGGGTGACGAGGCGGATAAGGGCGATGTTTTTTTGCTGCGCTATTGGCGCGATTTCGTCGGCCTCTTCGGCGGGCAGATCGGCGATGATAAGCCCGTCAACGCCTATCATGCTGCAATCATTGATGAATTTTTCAACTCCATAGGCCAGCACCGGGTTGAAATAGCCCATCAGGATAATCGCGGTCGTGGAATTTTTGCTGCGGAATTGCTGCACAATAGAAAAAACCGCCTTCAGCCCCGTCCCTTGCGCGAGCGCCCTCAATCCCGCCGCCTGAATCACCGGCCCGTCGGCCACAGGGTCGGTAAAGGGCATGCCGATTTCGAGGATATCGGCGGATTTCGCCAGTTCTTCGAGGATGGCAAGGGCGGTTTCCCCGTCCGGATCGCCCGCCATGCTATAGGTGGCAAGGGGCTTGCGGCCTTCGGCGCGGGCCTTGGAGAAGGCCGCTTCGATTCTTTCTACGGGCATGGGTATGGCGTCCTTTTTCTTTCCGCGGCCTTGATATTGATGCGGTCAAGGTCGATTTCGGCGATATCGCCTTTAAAGGCGTAAGGGGCGATCCGGTCGAACTGGGCATAGACTTTCGGGCGCAGGAAGATGTCGGCGGCCCAGCCGGCGCCGGCCTCTTCGTCATGCCAGACATTGCTTGCCATGGGCAGCTTGATGGCCGGCCAGTTGGCGGCGACGGTCATCAGGAAGCGCCGCCCCGCAATCGCGTGGCCGACCGCTATCAGGGAATCCGCCGCGGCGCCGCCATAGGGCTGCGCGGCTTCGTAAAGGCTTTTGGCCAGAAGGACGTTTTCCTTGGTGTTTTCCGACCTGTCTTCGACCAGAATATCCCCTTTTGGGATATCGTGGCCGCGCAGCAAATCGTAAAGACAATGCGCTTCCGGCTGTCCCTTGCCAGTGACTGTTTTCCCGCCCGTGACGATGATTGTGCGGGCGAATCCGGCGTGATAGAGCGCGGCCCCTTGCGCCGCCGACGGGCCGAGCGTGTGCGGGTTGCCGAAAAGCAGGATGATCGGCGCGGGCGCGATTTCGGTTTTGCGCACCAGCAGGTAGTTTTCGATATCTTCGGGCGTGCGGGTGGCGGCAGCTTGGTAAAAATCCGAAGACAGGCCGCGGCAGGCAGGCGGGGCGGGGGCCGGAGCCGCCGGAGCTGGAGTTGGAGCCGCCGCCAGAGCTGGAGCCGCCGCTTCTTCCGGCTTTTCCACGATCGGCGTGTGACGGGCCGCGATATTCATAGCTTCACCCCCACGCAGACGAGGATTTCATGCAATCCCTCTTCAAAAAACCGCTGGCCGTAAATTTCTAGGTCGCAGCCATAGCTGCGTTTAATGTCGGATTTCCAGATGGTTTCCCATGTCTGGAGCAGGGATTTGGGTTGTTCCCCGCGCGCAGCAAAAATCATATAGTCCGCCGCCGGAATATGGATTTTGTGCAGACCTTCGCGCAAATCCGCCGCCACGGGCAGGGTCTTGCAACCGATGGTGACGCGGTATGGTTTGGTATGGTCGCCCTCATAATCGCTATAGACCGCATAGATGGCCTGCCCGTCCTTGTGCGGGATGGAATCGCCGACGGCTTCTTCGAAAAAGCGCTGCCATAGCGCGTTGATATCGTCCGCCGCCTTGCCGTTTTCATTGCATGTGAGCGTGGAAATGCCGACGATGCTGAAACCGCCCAGTTCTTCGGTTTGGAGCGTGTTTGCTGCGCTTTGCGTTTGAACCATTTTCCCCTCCTGCCTCCCCCGGTTTAATCGACCTTGACGCCGAGCTTGCCGGCGATGGTGAAAATATCCTTGTCGCCGCGGCCCGACAAATTGACGACGATCAGATGATCCTTCGGCAGGGACGGCGCGATTTTGCACGCATGGGCATAGGCATGCGCCGATTCCAGCGCGGGGATGATCCCCTCCAGCCTTGCCATGCGCTGGAACGCTTCAAGCGCTTCGTCGTCGGCCACGGACACGTAATCGACGCGTTTCTGATCGTACAGCCACGCATGTTCGGGGCCGATGCCGGGATAATCCAGCCCCGCGGAAATGGAATGGGCCTCGGCAATCTGCCCGTCTTCATTTTGCAGGAAATAGGATTTCATGCCGTGGAGGACGCCCGGACTGCCGCCTTCGAGCGAGGCCGCGTGCTTGCCCGTGGCGACGCCGTATCCGCCCGCCTCGACGCCGATCATCCTGACGGCCGGATCGTCGAGAAAGGGGTGGAAAAGCCCCATGGCGTTGGAGCCGCCGCCGATACAGGCGACGAGCGTATCAGGCAGGCGCCCTTCTTTTTGCTGCATCTGTTCGCGCAGTTCCTGCCCGATGACGGATTGGAAATCCCGCACCATTTCGGGATAGGGATGGGGGCCGGCGACCGTGCCGATAAGGTAGTAAGTGTCGTGGACATTGGCGACCCAGTGGCGCAGCGCCTCGTTCATCGCGTCCTTTAACGTCGCGGAGCCGGAAGTCACGGGGACGACTTCGGCGCCGAGGAGTTTCATGCGGAAGACGTTGGGTTTCTGCCGCTCGACATCCTCCGCCCCCATAAAGACGGTGCAGGGAATATCAAAAAGCGCGCAGACGGTGGCCGTCGCCACGCCATGTTGTCCCGCGCCGGTTTCGGCGATGATGCGGGTTTTGCCCATGCGCTTGGCGAGCAATATCTGGCCGAGACAGTGGTTGATTTTATGCGCGCCCGTATGGTTCAGTTCGTCGCGTTTAAGATAAATTTTCGCGCCGCCATAATGCTGCGTGGTTTTTGCAGCAAAATAGAGCGGCGAGGGCCTGCCGATATAATCGGCGGCGAGCGCGTGGAATGCGTCCCAGAAAGAAGGATCCGCCTTGGCCTCGTGCCACGCTTTTTCCACGGACAGGATCAGGGGCATGAGCGTTTCCGCCACATAGCGCCCGCCATAGGGGCCGAAATGGCCGCGCCCGTCGGGGCCGGAGCGGTAGGAGTTGGGGCGGGCGGCTTGTTTTTCCTTCATGGGATCGGTTTTAGCGGGTTGCCCGCCCGAAAGCCAAGGGTTTTTAAGGAGTTCGGGCGGTTTTCAAGGCTGTTTTGCGGGCAGATCGGGAAAGGGGGAGGGCGGCCGTGCGCCGTTCCGCGCCTTCCGGCCCATGTTTTAGCCTTCCACCCCATGTTTTTCGTTTGGTGCTTTCGGCTCTGCGCCTTTCGCCCCCGTATTTTCCGGCCCGTACTTCCCTTTTGCGCTTTCCCCCGTTTTGTACTTCCCGCCCTTTATTATGGCGCGTTATGGTGCGTGCGAGCGGCTTGCTGCACCTGCTATTGCGTTCCCTTATTCGCGCCTGTTCGCATAACGGGCGTCTTTTCATAGGATGGATGGACGCGGCGACCTGCTGCGGGCTGGGGCTGGTGTTGGCCGTAGAATGCCACCGTATTATATGCTACCGCATTTCCTGAGGCCGCGCCCTGATTATCGGCTTTGTCTTTAGGGCCCGTGTCCCGTCCGTATCCCGCCCCTGTCTTGCCCTGCCCCCCCTGCTCTGGGCGCGACGCCCCGCGCCGGAAGCGGCAGCTTTCAGCGGATTCCGGCGCGTTTGCAGGTGTTTCAGGCGGCGGCTTCGCGGACGGCTTTGATAAAGGCGCGGATTTTTGCGGGGTCTTTGATGCCGCGGGCGGATTCGACGCCGCTCGATACATCGACGCAAGACGGGTTTGCGGCGCGGATGGCGCTTCCCACATTTTCGGGGGTCAGCCCGCCCGCCAGCATCCATGGAAGGGGGCTGGAAAAACCGGATAGCCATGTCCAGTCAAAAGCCTTCCCCGTTCCGCCCCCGCCCGGCGCGTCGAAAAGGAGCCAGTCCGCGGCGGCGCGGGATGTGGAGCGCGCGGCGGCAGCGGGGGATGCAAAAAGTCTTTCGGCAGGCATATCAAAGGGCATAGCGGACAGTGTATGAAGGAGCGTATCGGGCGGTATATCCATAAGACCGGCCTTTGGGTGCCGGCGCGAGTCGCCGCGCCGGAAAGCCCTGCCGCCGCCCTGATCCGGCCCGTCTTGCCCCGCTCTTTCCTGCCCCGGCCTGTCCTGCGGCGGTCTTTCTTGCGCTGGTCTTTCCTGATCTGGCCCGTCCTGATCTTGCCCCGGCCATTCCTGTGCAGGGCTTTGTTGCGCGTGTCCGTCCCGCCCGAATCCATCCTGTGTAGCCCCGTCCTGCGCAACCCGTTCGTGCAAAAATCCGCTCTGCGGAGCGCCGATTTTCATATGTCCATCCTGTCCGCCGCCGCCGCCCGATCCGGCCATCGGGCGGGGGGCCCAGAGTGCGGCTTGTTCCAGATCGGCTTTTGCCGCGACGGGCAGGGCCTTGATAACGGGCTTGCCTGTTTTCTCCCTGAGGCGCGCGGCCTGCTCCGGTGTTTCGCGGCCATGCAGCTGGATGTAATCCAGACGTACATTTGACAGAATGTCTACAATGGCCGCTTCCGGCGCATCCACGAAAAGCCCGCAAATCTTTGTGTGTTCCGGCACATAGGATGCCAGATAGGCGGCGATGTCCGGCTCTATGAAACGCGGGGAGGCGGGGTGGAAGACAAAGCCGATGAAATCTGCGCCGCCCTCCAGCGCCGCCGTCACGGCGTCCGGCGTTTTCAGGCCGCAAATCTTGATAAGCGGGCGGGGCCGGCCTGTTTGCGGTTCGTTTGCGGGTTTTTGACCCATGGCACCGAAATCCCGAGAATCAATCATGGGTTGATGCAAGGATGGCTTTGGCTGCCGCTGCCGGATCCGCGGCTTGCGTGATGGGGCGGCCTATCACCAGATGGGTCGCGCCGGCCTCGACCGCCTGACGCGGGGTCATAATGCGCTTCTGATCGCCAGCCTCTGACCCTTCGGGACGTATTCCGGGCACCATCAGGATGAAGTCATCGGGAAGGGCGTTTCGTAATTGCCTGACCTCATGCGCGGAGCAAACCACCCCCGCCAGCCCGCATCCATGGGTGAGGCGGGCGAGGCGCGTGACCTGCGCCAGCGCCGGCCCGTCCTGACCCACCTCTTCAAGCGCGGAGTCGTCAAGGCTCGTCAGCACCGTAACCGATAAAAGCCTTGTTTTCGGGGCGCAGGCGGCGAGCGCTTGCCGCATCATCGCCGCTCCACCGCTCGCATGAACATTTAGATACGCAACGTCCAGAGAGGAGGCCGCTTTCACCGCGCCGGCGACCGTATTGGGAATATCGTGATATTTCAGGTCGAGGAAGATGGACGGCCTGACCCTGTTTTCAAGGAGCGTTTGAACCCCGCGCGGGCCATGTGCGTTGAAAAATTCAAGGCCGAGCTTTACCCCGCATCCGGCCTCTGCCACCGCGGCGGAAAGCTCGGTTGCAAGCCCCAGATCGCCTGTGTCGATGGCGCAATAGATAAGGGGGAGGGCGGCGGCGCCGCGCGGGCCGGACATTATCCCCTGCCCTCTATGGTTGAAATCGGCGGATAGGATGACGCGGTGACAGGGTCAAGGACGGCGGGGCGTTTTTGCTTTTCTTCCTGCATTTGCTTTTCAAGGGCGCGCAATTGTTTGAGCAGGGCGCGGCGTTCATGCCGTCCGCGGGCATTGGCCGCCCATGTCATCAGCGCACCGAGCAGGAAGCCGATAGCGATGGCGCCCAGAACCGGCATATAGAGCGGGATGGTCACGGCGTCGCGAAACGGGCTGAGGACAAGTTCGACCCGCATATTATTATAAACCGCAAAGAGGATGGAGCCGATGATTGCGGGAAGGGTGATGAGCCATGCAAAAAGGGTAAAGGTGAAATCTTTCATGATTCTCTATGTAGCATAGGCTGGCGCCGCTTGTAGAGGCGCGCGCGTCAATTATCCTCTATCAACGCCTATTATATTCCATAGTTCCGTAAAGATGGCGGCGAAGCGCGGCGGCGGGATGGCGCGGGAAAGACCGGGGCGCAGGAAAAGATCCGGCCCCGGCCCTCGCGGGCGTAGAAGTCAGGAAGCCAAAGCCGGACAGGGCGGCAGCGGCAATGTGAGGGGGCAAAACCGGGCCGTCCGCCCCTGTGCAGGTAGCCGGCCATGAAGATCATGATGGGCGGCGGAGAGGGGGCAGGGCCGGACGGGCGGTTTTTTATTCTGCGCTGCCGCGAAACAGCCATGAAGATCAGGGCGTTGAAACGGGTATAAGCGGTCAAGCTATTGAAGCGGTCATGTATGGTGAGGGCGCATAAGGCCGGTATATTAAAGCGGGGCCATTCAAGAGGGGCATTCAAAAGGGGTATTCAGGAAGGATATTAAAGAAGGGCATTAAAAAGTGGGCATAAATGGGCATAAAGGAAACGCGGCATAAAAAAGCGCCCTTATAAGGGCGCTTGTCTGGAACGGAAGAAAGGGGCCAGGTTTAATCGTTGCCGCCGCCGCCGGCTTCCATCACGCCGTTCAGCCGCTCGCGCAGGCCCTTGCCGGTTTTGAAGAAAGGCAGGCGTTTCGCCTCGACATTGACGGTTTCACCCGTGCGCGGGTTGCGGCCCGTGCGGGCGTCGCGGTGTTTGACCGAAAAAGCGCCGAAGCCGCGCAGCTCCACACGGTCGCCTTTTGCCAGCGCCTTGCTGATTTCATCGAAAACCGTATCCACGATCTTCTCGACATCGCGCAGGAAAAGATGCGGATTGCGCTCCGCCAGCTTTTGTATGAGTTCGGATTTCGTCATGTCCGGGCAACTCCCATAAATTCCTGATATAGTTACAGAATGACCCAAAAACAGGGGGGCCGTCAAGCAAAACATTGATAGATAAGGATTTTGTGGCCTGATGGCGGAAAAGCAAGCTTCGGGGCCGCTGATTCCGGTTAAAATAACCCGGCCGGTTTTGGGGGCGGTGCGGATTTTTTGCCCGGTGACGAAGGCGCAGGCCCCGAAAAACCGATAGGGAGAGGCCCCGTCACGGCGGGCTGGGTGGCGGAGTTCGCTGGTGCGGTTCGAGGGCGGGATTCGGTGATGAGCTTCGGGCGCGGTTCGGTGATGTGCTTCGGGCGTGGGGTTCGGTGACGGGGGCGGTGACGGGTTCGGGCGCGGAATTTTAGTTGCGGGGGCGCGGCGGTGGAGGTCGGGTGCATCTGCCGGGGCGCGGCAATCACGGCCATCGCCGCGTGCCGCGTGCGGGAAAGCGCCATAAAAAAACCGGCCTTTCGAGGGGCCGGTTTTTCGTGATGTTTTTTAAAGTCCGCGCCGGATTATTCGGCGCTGGTTTCGGCTTCGGTGCCGGCGTCGCCTTCGCCTTCGGATGGTGCGGCAGAGTCTGCCTCCTCATCCTTCTTGGCTTTCTTGGCGGGAGCCTTTTTCGCGGGGGCTTTCGCTTCCGCTTTGGGTTCCGCCTTGCCAAGGGCCGCGCCGAGGATGTCGCCGAGCGATGCGCCGGATTCGGTCGAGCCGAATTGTTCCAGTGCCTGCTTGTCTTCATCCAGTTCGCGCGCCTTGATGGAGAGCGTGACATGGTGCTTTTTCTTGTCCACGGTCAGGATCTTCGCATCGACTTTTTCACCAACGGCGAAACGGTCGGGGCGTTGTTCGCTACGCTCGCGCGACAGGTCGGCTTTCTTGATCGTGCCCGTCATGCCTTCGCCGACGGATACTTCGATGCCGGTTCCGGTCACTTCCGTTACCGTACAGGTAACGACCGCGCCCTTGACCATGCCCTTCATCGCGCCTTCGAACGGATCGGCGGTGAGCTGTTTCATGCCCAGCGCGACGCGTTCCTTGGACGGGTCGATGTCGAGGATTTTCACCTTTACCGTATCGCCTTTTTTGAAGTTCTTCAGAACGTCTTCGCTCTGATCTTCCCAGGAAATGTCGGAGAGGTGAACCATGCCGTCAATATCGTCGTCAATGCCGACGAACAGGCCGAATTCCGTGATATTGCGGATTTCGCCTTCGAGTTCGTCATTGACCTTGTGCTTGTCGCCAAAGCCGGCCCATGGATTTTCCTGCGTCTGCTTGATGCCAAGCGAGATGCGGCGTTTTTCCATGTCGACTTCGAGAACCTGCACTTCGACTTCTTGCGATGTCGAAACGATCTTGCCGGGATGGACGTTTTTCTTCGTCCATGACATTTCGGAAACGTGGACGAGTCCTTCGATTCCGTTTTCCAGCTCAACGAACGCGCCGTAATCGGTGATGTTCGTGATGCGGCCCTTAAAGCGGGAGCCGACCGGATATTTACCGGACACTTCATCCCACGGGTCGTTTTCAAGCTGTTTCATGCCAAGGCTGATACGGCCATTATCGGGGTTGTAGCGGATAACCTGAACGTCAACCGTCTGGCCGACCGAAAGGACTTCGGAAGGGTGGTTGACGCGTTTCCAGGAAATATCCGTAACGTGCAGCAACCCGTCAACGCCGCCCAGATCAATAAACGCACCGTAATCGGTGATGTTCTTGACAAGGCCCTGCACGACGGAACCTTCGCGGATCGTTTCGAGAAGGTCGGAGCGCGCGACATCGCGGGATTCTTCGAGAACCGCACGGCGGGAAACGACGATGTTTCCGCGCTGGCGATCCATCTTCAGAATCTGGAACGGCTGCGGCGTGCCCATCAAGGGCGTTACATCGCGCACGGGGCGGATATCCACCTGCGAGCCGGGCAGGAACGCGACTGCGCCGCCGAGATCGACGGTAAAGCCGCCTTTGACGCGGCCAAAGATAACGCCTGTGACGCGCTCGCCTTTTTCGGATGCTTTTTCAAGATCGATCCAGACTTCCTCGCGGCGGGCTTTCTCGCGGGAGAGAACCGTTTCGCCGTCGCGGTTTTCCATCCGGTCGACGTAAACCTCGACGATGTCGCCGACGCGCACTTCGGGATCTTGCCCCGGCGTCGAGAATTCGCGAAGCGCCACGCGGCCTTCGGATTTCAGACCCACGTCGATAATGACGGCGTCCTCTTGTACTTCGATAATACGGCCTTTGACGACATTGCCCTCAAAAGCGTGGGATTGCATGGATTCGCCCAAAAGTGCGGCGAATTCCTTCGAATCGCTGTTATCAACGATTTTTGTAGCTGCTTTAGCCATGGTTGGTAGTCCTTTCAGAAATTTTGATAACCCCTTGACTGGCCGTTTTCCCCGAACGTATCGGCAGGCCGAAAAGGTGGCTTCATATACGCGGCAGAGGCGCATAGGCCCTTGGATTTACCGGTACGGGGGCGTTTTATGCGGTTTTACGCGGCATTGCAAGCTTTTCCGCTAATTGACGTGATAGACGTAATATATCTGAGTGTGGGTGTTATCGGACGCGCCGTCATTCTTCATCCGGCACGCCGTGGATTTGCCGCGCAGCTCTTCGGCATCGTCGCCGATGATCGTGTCTATATCGAACGGAATATCTTGTATCCCTATCATCTTATTATATGCGCGGCATATTTCCGGAAGTATCCAATTGTAATGTATCTGATAATCCGGCGCATCGTCCTTGCCCAGCCCGATTACATAGGGGGCGTTCGCAGGTTGTGACTGAACGAGATAAGGGCCTCTATAGGCAAATTTCTGGATAATAGAAGGTTCCTGGAAATTTTGTGCAAGCTGCGGCGGATTTAATCCGCCGCCTTCGGGGCTTTCGATATGGCAGCTTTTATCGGATTTTGGCGATAAGGCGTCAGGCAGATGGCCCGTTCCCATGTGGATTTCATCCGCGGCGCATCCCTTGATCCGCAGCCGCCGATAGGCCTCGGCGCGTATTCTCATCGTATCCATGATTTCCCCCGCCGCCAGCCGCGCTTGCGCGTCGGACATGGTGCGGGCGGCGGTGCCTGTGGAACCGTCGCGGAGCATGGCGTAGGACAGGGCGCCGAACAGGGCGACGGCGATAAGGATCCAGACGAGGACGGATCCGGCCTGCGCGATTTTGCTGCGCCTGATGCTGCATGGTTTTTGTGATGGTGACGGTTGCATGGGGCTTCCCTTAATCTCTCTGATGATCGGGGAGTAAGAAAACCTTATCGCATAACGGGTCGCTTTGGCCTTTATCCGCATGATGCGGATTGGACATACGCCAAAGCCTCCCCGACCGAGAGTCGAGGAGTGCAGGTAACGGCTACACAAGCCGCAGACGATAAGGGTTTCTTAGGCCCCGAAACCGCTTTTTCCGGTTTCAGGGGAAAGAATAAGCCAAGATGGCGAGTCAATAAAGGGATTGCGCCCCGCGCCGTAATTTTCAGGGCGGCTGGTTTTTCCCCGCTATGTTCAGGGGCGGGCTTTCTTCCGGCTTTTACGGCTCTTGTTTCCGGCTGTTTGTCCGGCCCGCTTTTCAGGCGGCGATGGCGGGGTTTTCCAGCTCTTGCCGCGGGCCGAAAAATTCGAAATGCACCTGGCTGGCGGGAATGCCCCAGGCCAGAAGCCCGTGATAGATGCCGACCATAAAGGGCTGCGGCCCGCAGAAATAATAATCCGCGTCGCGCTGCCCTGCCATGGATTCGATAAGTTCGGCATCGACCAGCCCGGTGCTGCAATTCCCCGTGCGGGCGCAGTCGGCGGCGGCTTCGTCGGTGTAGCGGTAATGGGTTTTAAGGTTCGGGTGCTGCGCCGCCAGCGCATCGACCGTCCCGCGGAAAGCCTGCACGTCCTCGTTCAACGCGCCGTGGATAAAGACGATCTTGCGATCCGGCATGATTTTAAGCGCCGTTTTCAAAATGCTCAAAATCGGGGTGATGCCGACGCCGGCGGCGAGGAGGACGAGCGGGCGGTCATGTTTTGCTTCGACATCGAGGAAGAAATCGCCGCAGGGCGGGCCGACCTCCAATGTTGCGCCGGCTTCATAGGAAGAGTGCAGCAAATTCGACACATAGCCCTTGGGCGTATCGGCCTTCGGCCCGTCCTCGCGCTTGACGCTGATGCGCAGATATTTGCCGTTCGGCGTGTTGGAAAGGCTGTAATTGCGCATGGTCGTGTGGCCGCCTGGGCTTGGCACGCGCACCGTAATATACTGGCCGGGCTTGAAATCCGGCACGCCGCCGCCATCTTCGGGGACGAGGTGGAAGGAGGTGATATTGGCGCTTTCCTTTTCCTTGCGCTCGATGCGGAACGGCTTGAAGCCTTCCCAGCCATGGGGGGCGGATTCATGTTCCTTGTAAATTTGCTTCTCGCGGCCAATCAATATGTCGGCAAGGAAACCGTAGGCTTCGGCCCATGCGTCGATGACGTCGTCCGTCGCGCCCTCGCCCAGAACCTCGCGGATGGAGGCGAGCAGGTTTGCGCCGACGATGGGGTAATGCTCCGGCTTTATCTGGAGCGAGGCGTGTTTTTGCGCGATAAGCTCGACCGCCCCGCCCAGCACTTCGAGATTGTCGATATTGGCGGCATAGGCGCAGATGGCGCCGGCCAGCGCTTTTTGCTGCGTTCCCTCATGCTGGTTGGAAGGGTTGAAAAAAGGCAGAACTTCGGGATTATGCGAAAACATGCGCTTGTAAAAATGGCGGGTCAGGGCCTCTCCATGTTCCTGCAAGACAGGGGCGGTGGATTTGACGATGGCGATGGTTTCGGGTTTAAGCATGGAGGGCCTCTTATAATATGTATTTGAAATGCATATTATGGGCTATGCTATAAAGCGCAAGGGGAATTTTGAAAAACATACGATGCAATTAACGATCTTTACAGATTACGGCCTGCGGGTGCTGATGTATCTTGCGGCGCGGCCCGGCCAGACCTGCAATGTGCGGGAAATCGCGGGTTATTACGGCATCTCCCGCAACCATCTGGTCAAGGTCGCGCACAGGCTGGCGCAATCGGGGCTTGTGGTCAGCGCGAAAGGCAGGGGCGGCGGCCTCCGGCTTGCGGGCAGCGCCGGAACGATGCGGCTCGGCGATCTGGTGCGGATGCTGGAGCCGCATATGAAGCTCGTCGAATGTTTCGACAAGGACACAAATCGCTGCCGGATTACCGAGAGCTGCGGGCTGAGGCATTTCCTGTCCGATGCGAACGCCGCCTTTATCGAAAGCCTCAACCGCAACACGCTTGAAGACACGCTGGCGCCGCCCCCGTCTTTTCTCTCGCCGTCCTTTCTGCCGCCGTCTTTCCTGTCGGGGGAAGATGAGGCCGGAAGCTGAAGCAGGGCGGCGTTTCAGCCCGTCTGTTTTACGATGATTTCAAGCGCGCAGGCCACGACCTCGTCCGGCAACATGGCGCTGGTGTCGATGATATGCGCGTCCGGCGCGGCGATGAGCGGGGCGGCCTCGCGGCCTGAATCACGGGTGTCGCGCTCTATCATATCGGCGAGGACGGCGTCATAGGCGGTGTTTATGCCGCGCGCCTGAAGTTCTTCAAAGCGGCGTTTGCTGCGCTCTTCGACGTTTGCCGTGATGAAAAGCTTTACATCCGCATCGGGGCAAATCACGGTTCCTATATCGCGCCCGTCAAGGATGACGCCGGTGAAACCTGCCGGGGGGGAGGCCGCAAAATTTTTCTGAAAAGAAAGCAGCGCCTCCCGTACGCCCGCGAATTTCGCGACTTTCGAGGCCGCCTGTCCGGCCTCGTCCGAGCGCAGGGCGGCGCTTTGCAGATCTTCGGGGGCGATGGCAAGCGATTGGGCCGTCCCGATGGCGGTTCGGGCATCGTCGGGGTCGCCGCCGCCCAGTAAAACCGCATGGCCGACGGCGCGGTAAAGCGCGCCCGTATCCAGATAGGCATAACCAAGATTCGCCGCAAGGCTGCGGGCGAGCGAGCCTTTGCCGGAGGCGGCGGGGCCGTCAATAGCGATAACTTTATGCGTCATAAGCCGGACAATAACCTATTCGCGCCGCCCGCGAAAGTGGTGATGACGGGGCTATGCGCTTGTGCTAGAACCCGCCTTGCGATGAAAAAAACAGCCCTTCTTTCCCTGTTCCTGCTCCTGTGCGGCTGCGCCACGGGGATCCCTTTGCAGCGTTATAACGACCATCCCGCCGCCCGCGATGATTTCATGCTGTGCCACGGCTATGGCTGCAACCATATGAGCCGCGCCGGGTTTGACGGAAAACAATGGCGGAAAATCGAGGCGGTTTTCAAAAAATCCCCCGCAAAAACCGCTGAAGCAGAGCGCAGCAAAATCGCCCGCGCCATAGCGATGATGGAAGAATTTGCGGGTGTGAAAACCGGAACGGCGCAAGACAGGGCCGAGGCCGACCGCGTGCGCACAGGCCCCTATCAACAGGACTGTATCGACGAAACCGTCAATACCAACAATTACCTGACATTCCTGCAAGAGGGCGGTTTGCTGCGCTTTCACGAGCCTGCGGAACCTGCCCATCGCGGCTATTTCCTCGACGGCGCGTGGCCGCACAATACGGCTGTCGTCCGTGAGAAGGAGGGCGGCGCTTTATGGGCCGTCGATTCCTATTACCGCGGCAATGGGGAAGAGCCTTATATCGTCCCCCGCGCCGACTGGCTCGCGGGCTGGAAGCCGCAAAAAGATGCGGCCCCCGCGCCTCAATCCCCGCCCGCGCCCGTATCGGCAAAAGCGCGGTAATTTAAGGGGGCTATAAACTTATGCTGCGTGAAGCGCGTCCTTGCCGGCAAGCCTGTTGATGAGGGCGGCAAAGCCGGGGAAGCTCGTATTGATCGGGCGGACGTCGTCGATGGTGACGGGGTTTTCGCTGGCGAGGCCCATAATAAGGAAGCTCATGGCGATGCGGTGGTCGAGCGCAGTTTCAATCGTCCCGCCGCCGCGCGGGGGCTTGCCCGTCCCGTGGATAGTCAGGCTGTCCGCGCCTGTTTCAAGGCGGACGCCGCATTGCTCCAGCCCTTTCGCCATCATGGCGAGCCGGTCGCTTTCCTTGACGCGGAGTTCTTCGAGGCCGGCGGCGATCGTCGTCCCTTCCGCAAACGAAGCCGCGATGAAAAGGATCGGGAATTCATCGATCATGGACGGGACGCGTTCTTGCGGAACCGTTATTCCGCGCAAGGTTTTGGTGCCGCGGATGCGGATGTCGGCGACAGGCTCGCCCGCCTCGATCCGTTCATTTTCAAAGGCGATGTCCGCGCCCATTTCGGCAAGGCACAGGAAAATCCCGTTGCGGCGCGGGTTCATGCCGATGCGCGGTAAAAAGAGATTGGAGCCTTCGCAGATTGCGGCGGCAACCGCCGGAAAGGCGGCAGAGGACGGATCGGACGGCACATGGATGTCCGCGCCCGCAACCATATCCTGCCCGCCTTCGAGATGGACGGCCTCCGCCCCGTTTTCAAGATCCTCGATTTCGACCCGCATGCCGAAATGGCGCAGCATATTTTCCGTGTGGTCGCGCGTCGGTTTCGTTTCGATGACGGTCGTGGTGCCGCCGGCGCGCAGCCCCGCCAGCAAAATCGCCGATTTCACCTGTGCCGAGGCGACGGGCAGGCGGTAGTTTATGGGGGAAGGATTGGCCGCGCCCTCGATGGTCATGGGGAGCTTGTCCCCGTCCGTTGCGGTAAAGACCGCGCCCATTTCACCCAGCGGCAGCATGATGCGCTTCATCGGGCGGCTGGAAAGCGAGGCATCGCCCGTGAAGGCGGCGCGGACAGGATGGCCCGCCACCAGCCCTGCCAGAAGGCGGGTCGAGGTTCCGGAATTGCCCATCTCCAGCGCCTCCTCCGGCGCTGTGAGATTGCCGATGCCGCCGCCCTCCGCCATCCATGTGCCGTCCTCGTTCCGGGTGATGCGCGCACCCATGGCGCGCATGGCGGCGGCGGTGTTCAGCACATCCTCCCCTTCTAAAAGCCCGTGAATGATCGTGCGCCCTTTTGCAAGGCCGCCGAACATCAGCGCCCTGTGCGAAATGGATTTATCGCCCGGAATGGCGGCTGCGCCTTTCAGCTTGCCGGAACGGGAGGAAAGAAAGGGGATGGGGGCGTCTTCGTGGCTCATAGCCCTTTAGTTATAGGGCCGTCCCCCGTTTGTCAAAACCGGAAAGAGGGCCTTTCCTCATGGCAGGAAGCGCCCCGCTTATTTGTCGAAGACCTTCAAGCTGCCTTTATAGCCGGCGATGAATTTATTGAATTCCTCCAGCGGGATGGCTTTTGAATAGCGGAAGCCTTGCACCTCGTCGCAATTTTCTTCCATCAGGAAGTCTTCGTGATCCTTGGTTTCGACGCCTTCGGCGATGACCTTCAGGTTGAGCGAATGGCCGAGCCGGACAATCGTGCGCGCTATCGCCGCGTCGTCGTTGTTGCCGAGCGCGTTGCGGATAAAGGACTGGTCGATCTTGAGCCGGTCGATCGGGAACTGGCGCAGATAGGAGAGCGAGGAATAACCCGTGCCGAAATCGTCGATGGCCAGCTCGACGCCAAGCCCGTGCAGCGCCTTCAGAATTTCAATCGTGTGATTGATGTCTTCCATAAAGACGCTTTCGGTGACTTCAAGTTCGAGGTTAGAGGGTTTCAGGCCCGAATCTTTCAAACATTGCGCCGTATGTTCCACGAGGTCGCTTTGATAAAATTGCGCGCCGGAAACATTGACCGCGATGCGGATGTCATGCCCGGCTTTTTGCCATGCGGCGGCAACTTCGCAGGCATGGCGCATAACCCATTCGCCGATCGGGACGATAAGGCCGGACTGTTCGGCGATGGGGACGAATTCCGCGGGCGAGATATAGGCGCCGCCGTCCTTGGAGCCGTCTTTCTTGAACCAGCGCAGCAAAGCTTCCGCGCCGATGATGCGCCCCGAGGCGAGTTCGAATTGCGGCTGGAAGAAGAGCTGGAGCTCCTTCGCTTCCATGGCGTCGCGCAGGTCGCGGAGCATCTGGAAGCGTTGCTGGACGGCGCGGTCGAAATCCTCGGAATATTCCTTGACCGTGTCGCGGCCTTCTTCCTTTGCGCGGTTCAGCGCGATGTCGGCGTTTTTCAGGACATGGTCGGGATCGATCCCGTCATCGGGGAAGGTTGATACGCCGACGGAGGAGCGGATCTGGAAGCTTTCATTGAAAACCTTGAACGGTTCCGAGCGGATGACGGAGGCGACCTTGACGGCAAGATCGCGGGCGCTGTTCAGGTCGGTCGAAAGCGGCATGGTGATCGCGAATTCGTCCTCGCCGGAGCGGGCGACGACGGCGCTTTCGGGAAGGGCCGCGCGCAGGCGCTTTGCGACGCCGCGCAAGATGGCGTCGCCGATATTATGGCCCATGGAATCATTGATATCCTTGAAATGGTCGAGATCCATGGCGACGATGGCAAAGCGTTTCGGGTGGGCGCCGTCTTCGTCATTCGCGTTGCGGGCGAATTCGGTGAGTTTTTGCAAGAACAGCGTCCGGTTGGGCAGGCCCGTCAGCGTATCGTAATAAGCGAGCTTGTGAATCTTGTCCTCGGCGGCGGATTTAATCTGCCGGATATTATGCGCGTTTTGCATGATCAGCGTTTGCGCCATGGCGATGACGCTGCCGACCTCGTCCTTCGCGTCGAATGGCGAGGCCTTCATGTTCGGCTGTTCGGGATTTTCGGCGGCGGCCGTGAAATTATCCCGCATGAACAGCATCGGCTCCAAAAGCCATTTGGAGAGGGAAATCATCAAAACCACGGTCACGAAGGCCGACATTAAAAGCATGATGGCGACGGTCTGGTTGACGAATTCCAGCAGGCGCGGGGCGATATGGACGGCGCTGAGCTTGGCGACGACGATATAGGGTTTATTCAAATCGCCCGAACGGTAAATGACTTCATAATTGGAACCGTCGGCGGAGCGGTAAGTGCGGGAAAGATGATCCTGATCCTGCACGATCATGGCGAGCGGCTCCCCGTAAACGCCTAAGAGACGCAGGTCGGGGGTATAGATCGCAAAGCCGTTGACGATCGTATTGCCGAGCAGCGCGCTGGCCTGTTCGGCATGGATGGGAGAGGTCAGGAAATCATCCGTCGGGGCGATGGCGGCGGCAATCGCGGCGCGGCCCGCCTCCCGCACTTGCAGGAGGAGTTTTTGCTCTTCTTGCTTAAACGTGAAAAACAGGATGCCGCCCTGCACCACCAGAATGGTCAAAAAGGCGGAAAGGGCGATGCGCCAGCTGATGCGCGAGCGCCAGATATTGGTCGGGGCGGGGCTGAGATCGAGTAAGGAGCCGGTACGGCGGCGGCCTTGCCTTTTTTTATTTTGATCTGCCGCTTCCGCCATTCCGGCTTGGTCGTGTAAGGCTGACCCTCGCATTGCACATCCCCTGATGATTATCTGCCGAACCCGCTTTCCCCTTTAAAAGGACAGGCTCTCCCAGTTTCAAGTTTAAAGCAGGATACTTAAGAAGAAATTACTTAATTTTGCCCGGACGGGCGGTTGGATAAGAAAAGTCTAATGCGTAACCCCCTCATAGAAAAGCCCTTTTTATCCATGGGGCAATTATCGGCAAAATTAAATCAAATATTTTTTAAATTTTACCGAAATGGCGGGGCTATCCGTGCGGATTGCCCGTACGATTATAAAGCGCGCTGTCCGCGGCGGCAAGCGGCCAAGATGCGGCGTATGCGGGGCTGGCGGCGCTTAGAACGCCTGTAACTCCACCGGAACCGATGGCAATATTTCAAATACAGGCCTCGTGACCCCATGGCCCCGCGGCTCTATGAACCCCCAATGATCCCCCATGGCATGCCCGTGCCCATCATGCCCGTGCCGCGCCCTTATCTTCCTCCCCTGTCTTACCGCCGGCCCACCCCCGTAATGCCCTTTGTCCATGGCCTCCGCCTTCCGCTGGCCCGTCCGCAATGCCCCTTGTCCATTTATCCATGGCCTTGTCTCTCGCCAGCCCGTTCGTAATGCCCCCTTGTCGATGGCTTCCCGCCCGTGCCCGTCAGGATGTCTGGCCTGTCGAGGGGCGGGGCTACCCGTCAATCGGGAAGCGGATCCCGTAAGGGCCGTTACTCGGGGATGTGGCTCTGGGCCACGGTTCAAGGCCACACTTCAGGGCCGCGGCCCAGGGATGCGGCTTGGGCTACGGCTTAAGGCTGCGGTTCGGGGCTATGGCTCAGGGATGCGGTTTAAAAGAGGGCGTCAAAGGCCGAGCGTCCAGCCAACCGTTTCCTTGCCGAGGCCGAGCGGCAAGGGGATAATCTCTTTGCCGCCGGAGAGGAGCGGGGCGAGTTTTTGCGGCGCGCGGCGCAGTGTGAAGGTTTTTGCGGGGACAGGAAGGCCGTAAAAGGCCGCGCCGTTCCGGCACAGGAATCTTTCAAATTCATCCTGTCCCCCATTTAAATCAAATATTTCCGCGTAGAGTTGCGGGGCGATGCCGCCTGTAAAGCAGCCGGCGGCGCAGGAGCAGGGTGTGCATTTTTCCGCGTGGGGCGCGGAATCCGTTCCGGCGAAAAACTGCGTGTTGGCCGGATCGTTCACGGCCTCGCGCAGGGCGGCGCGGTCATCGTCGAATTTGAGGAGCGGCAGGCAATAAAGATGGTATTTCAGCCCCTGAAGCAAATCCGCGACCGTATAAAGCAAATGTTGCGGCGTTATCGTGGCCCCGGTTTTGGGGCCTGAATTTCGTACAAAATCAACGGCTGTTTTGGTCGTGACATGCTCGCAGACAATCTTCAGTCCGGGGAATTTATCACGCAGGCGCGGCATGTCTTCGCGGTAGAAACGCTCCTCGGCATTGCAAGAGGCGCCAAAATAATCTTCGCCGGACAGGCCGTGCCGTTCGCCATGGAGGCACAGGACGATATTATTCCGCTCCAGCGCCGCCAGAACCCCGTTCTCAAAGAAACTTTGTAGCGGAAAGCCATGATCCGCATTGGTCGTGCCGTGGGGCGGGTAATATTTACAGACCCCCAGCAGCCCGCTTTCCGCGCCTTTTTCAATCATTTCCGGCGTCGTATCGCGCGTGAGATAGAGCGGCGTCAGCACGACGTCGAATTTGTCGCCGCCAGCCTGCATAATCATCCGCCTATATTCCTCGATGCTCCAATAAGGGAGCGGATCGGCGGCAAAAACCTTGGCGACGGGCGGCTGGGTGTTCGGCATGGCCAAAAGCCCGGCGCAGCCCATGGACAGATGCGCCGCGATATAATCCTTCATGGCCGCCCCCTGCCGCAAATGGACATGGAGGTCGTACCAGAAGGGAAGGGTTACGGTTTGCGCGCTCATGGATGAACTATCCACCGGAACAAGTTGTAATTCAAGGGTTTCTATACGGCTTGTTAAGATATCAGGGCGTATGATTAACCAGAATTGATACCGTAAGGGGAAGCGTGGGGCCGTATCGTCATGAAGCTCGTCATTGAAGGCGCAGAGCATTATTTCCTGAATTTTCTCGAAAAAATCCGTTCCAATCCGGGCGGGTGGATTGCGTGCAGCTTTGCCTTTTCCAAATATCTCGATCACGAAGCGCTGGTGACCCGCCGCGCCTTTATCGCGTCCGAGCTTACGCGGCTTAAAACGGAATCGGAGGATTTCGCCCGCTCGCTGGAAGACCGCGCGGGGAAGCTTCCCAACGCGCAGATCTTCAAATTCGCCGATAACGACGTCATCATCATGTGCTGCCCGCATAACGAGGCGGAGCAAAGGTTGGTGCGCGACACGCTGGAAACAATCGCGCTCGCTTTCCCGCCGGATTTTTGCGATTACGGGTTCCTGACCAAGGAACTCTACGTCTATCAGAAAATCGCCGATCATAAATTGCTGACGGCCAAAAGAATGACGGCTTATGGGGCTATCGGCAATGACGGGGTCGCGGGCGCCCTGCCGCTTTTGCGTAAAAAACGTGAGGAGCCGATTGTGCTGGTGGTTGAGGACGACCGGTTCACGGCCAGCTATATCGCGGGTTTTCTCAAGGAATTCGACGTGGTCGTGGCGCGGAACGGCGAGGATGCGATCCTGAAATATCTCGAATACGCGCCGGATGCCGTGTTTTTGGACATCCATTTGCCGGGGCTGAACGGCCACCAGACGCTTCAGGCCATGAAAGCCGCCGATCCGGAAGCGTTTGTGGTAATGCTGAGCGTCGATACGGCCAAATCCAGCATCCTGAGCGCGAGCGAACACGGGGCGGTCAGCTATCTTAAAAAGCCGTTCAGCCGCGATCGGCTGGTCAACACCTTGCGGCTTTCGCCCTTTATCCGCGCGAGCAAGGGAATCCTGCCGATGCAAAAAACCGATCCGTTTTGAAAGCGGCCATTCTCCTGTCCCCCTCTTCCGGCCACTGGAGCCGGGTGATATCGGGCGCTATAAAGGTGCAAAGCCGGAAAATGAACGGCGGGGAATAAAGGCCGGAAAATAAGCGCCGGATAAGGCGGGCGGGCGGGACGCGAAAGGGCGGCGGTAAGGTTTCGGCGTTAGACTTCCGGCGGTAAGGATTTTGCGGTAAAGATCTGGTGGCCGGGAGGAAGCAAGCTTCTTCATAAGGCCCTTGCAAAACCTGCCAATAAAATTTTCCCACTAGCCTCGCCTCGCCTCGCCTCGCCTCGCCTCGCCCCGCCCCGCCCCGCTCCGCTGGTCAGGCCGCGCCGGCAGGATAGGCCGGCGGGATGGGCTGGTAGGATAGGCTGTCAGGATGGGGTGGCGGAATGGGCTGGCAGGATAGAAGGCCGGGGGGATAGATCGTTCCAAGGGTGCGGCGGCGCGCTTTGCCGGCGCGGAAACCGATCCGTTTAAACCGTTGATATATCCGGCCTCTTTATGTCATGCTTTGGTGCATGATAAAGCTTTATAATTCCCTCGCCCGCGAAAAACAGACCTTTGAACCGATCGATCCCGATCATGTGCGCCTGTATGCGTGCGGCCCGACCGTGTACCAGTACGCCCATATCGGCAATGCCCGCATGGCGGTCGTGTTTGATCAGCTGGTGCGCGTGCTGCGCGGCCTGTACCCGCGCGTCACCTATGTGTCCAACATCACGGATATTGAGGATAAGATAATTGAAGCGTCGCGCCAAACCGGGGACGCGATAAAAAACATTACCGAAAAATATGCCCGTATCTATAATGAGGACATGGCGAGCCTTGGCGTATGCCTGCCGGACATACAGCCGCGCGCGACCGACCATATTCCTGAAATGATAGAACTTATGGAAGCGCTAATCGCAAAGGGCCACGCCTATGAAGCCGAGGGACACGTACTATTCCATGTACCGTCCGATCCGTCTTATGGCGTGCTTTCGGGCCGCTCGCGGGACGAACAGATTGCGGGTGCGCGCGTCGATGTCGCCCCCTATAAGCGCGATCCGGCGGATTTTGTCCTGTGGAAGCCCAGCACGGGCGACGAGCCGGGCTGGGACTCCCCGTTCGGCTTTGGCCGCCCCGGCTGGCATATCGAATGTTCCGCCATGGTGGAAAAACATCTCGGCCTGCCGTTCGATATCCATGGCGGCGGGGCGGATTTGAAATTCCCGCACCATGAAAATGAAATCGCCCAGAGCTGCTGCGCCCACGGGACGGCGGACGCGCCGGATTCCTTCGCCCGCTATTGGGTGCATAACGGGTTCCTGACCGTCGAAGGCGAGAAAATGTCGAAAAGCCTCGGCAATTTCCTGCTCGTCCATGATTTGATCAAACAGCATCCGGGCGAGGTTTTGCGGCTCGTCCTGCTCGGCGCCCATTACCGCCAGCCGCTCGACTGGTCGGCGCAGGCGCTGGAACAGGCGCAAAAACAGCTGGACGGTTTTTACGGCCAGCTCTATGCGCTGAAAGACGTGGAGGCCGCGGAAGAACCTGTCCCGCAGGATATTCTGGACGCGCTCTATGACGATTTGAACACGCCGCTTGCTATCAGCCGCATCCATGCGGCCGCGAGGGATGAGAAAGATCCGGCAAGCCTCAAAGGCAAGCTGCTTGCCATCGGCGAATTGATGGGGATTTTACAGGAAGATCCCGCAAGCTGGCTCGGCTACGGCCAGACGGCGGGGGGCCTTAGTGCGGAGGAAATCGAAGCACTGCTCGCAAGCCGGCAGGAAGCCAAAAAAACCAAGGATTTCGCCGCCGCCGACGCAATCCGCGCCGAGTTGGAAGCCAAAGGCATCCTCATCGAAGACACGCCGCAAGGCCCCAAATGGAAAAAAGCCTGATCGCCGCGCGAAATCCGGACGCCCCCGCCGAAACGCCCTGTTCGCGGACGCATCCGCAAAAGCCATCCGGCCCCGTCCAGTCGGCACGCCCTCTCCGCCCAAACCCGCAGCCACACCGGCCCCCCCCGTTTTGCTTATCCTGTGCGGGCAGGGCATTTTACCGAAATTTACATGATCAAGATGATGGTCATTGAGCCGGATTTTGTCGGGGAATAGCGGGGCTGTTTTTTTCAATAAGGGGCGGAGCCGCTTTTTAAAAAGCCAAGCCGCCAGAGTGCTTTTTCAGGGCAGGATGAATTTTTTGAAATCGGCCTTGCAGGAAACGGGGATATGCACCTCGATCGCGGTTTCGCCCTGCGCCGCGAGGGTCAGGAAAACAGCGCGGGCCGAGCCTATTTCCACATTGTCCATCAGCCCGATGCCGAGGACGGGGCGGGGCAGGGGCAGGCCTGCGCGCAAGGAGTCCTCGATTTCGAGGCGCTTGTCGCGTTCATGCAAAGGGAGGCTGTCGAGGCTGCGGACGGCGCCGTCCGGCTCCAGCCATTCGAAGCTGAACAGCGAGCCGCGCCAGCTTTCGAGGGTCGCGGCGATATCCACACGGGCGAGGCAATAGCGATCCTCGCGCCCTTTGAGCGCGGGATTGTCCGTCATCCGTGGTTCGGGCATCGTCATAAGGCGGGCGGCTTCCTTTGCCGTTGGTGAAAAGGATAGGGATTGCGCAAAGCGCCCTCCCATGCCAATTTAGGGCGAAACTGGATAACAAACGGTTAATGGAATGTCTTCTCACAAGCCTGTAGAACCACCCGAAATCATTGAAGTTCCATCCGATTCGGATCAGGTGAAGTGCAATGGCGGCGAAGGGCCGATGGGCCACCCCGTCGTCTGGTACACGTTCGACGGCAAGGACAGCGTTACTTGCTGGTATTGTTCGCGCCTCTTCTTGAAAAAAACCTGATCCGCCCCATATAATGGATATGTGGAGAGGCGCTGCACGGTGCGGGCCTTTCGCGCGAAACCTTTAGCTCGCTCAAAGAGGAGTTATTCATATGACGACACGACTATCTATTTTCGATTCCCCCCTGTTTCTCGGCTTCGACCAGTTTGAAAAAACGGTTGACCGGATGCGCAAGAGCGCGTCGGAGGGATATCCCCCCTATAATATCGAACAGACGGGCGAAAACGGTTTGCGGATCACGCTGGCCGTCGCGGGTTTTTCGATGGACGATCTCGATATCGAGGTCGAGAAAAACCAGCTGACCGTCCGCGGCCGCCAGAGCGACGACGGGGAACGGCTTTATCTCCACCGCGGAATCGCGGCGCGGCAGTTCCAGCGCGGATTCGTCCTTGCCGACGGGATCGAGGTTTCGGGCGCGCAGCTCGATAACGGCCTGCTCCATATCGACATGACGCGGCTGGAGCCGGAAAGCACGGCCCGCAAAATCCCGATTGGCGGATCGAAGGCGAATGGCGGCAACGGCGCGTCCCACGCGAAAGCGATCGAGGTCGAAAAGAAAGATGAAAGCGGCGGCAGGTCTTAAGGCCCGCTTCATTCTTTTTTGACTAGAATGGGAAAGGAAGGTTACGATGAATACAGGCTCCCAGAATAACGACGCGGTGCGCGCGATGCTGAAAGCGCTCAGCCCGCATGATTTTCTCCAGATCGGCATCAATGAAGTCGCCTATGTCCGGCCCGTTCCGATGGAAGGGATCGCACAGGAGGTCTTCGGTATTTATGCGGCGGACGGAACGCAGATTTCGCTGCTTGAAAGCAGGGAAATGGCGCTTGCGACCTTGCGCCACCATGACCTGGTTGCCGTGACATTGCATTAAAGGGTTTTTTTAAAAGCCCTTTTGAAAGGTAAACCGGCCCGCTGCTGTTACGCAAAGGGCCGGTTTTTCTTATGCGAAGATGGGGGGAGCTTCGCATAAAACTGTCAAAAAAGCGGGCTGCCGTGAGGGGCGCTTTTCAATTTTTTAAAACTCACTCCGCCTGAAACGGATCCGTATCCGTCGTCATCGCCTCATGCATGGTTTTGCACGGGGCGGGCATGGGGGTTCTGATCGTGACTTCATGGACATCGGCGAAGTTATTCGCGGCAAGATGTTCAAGATAATTATGCAGCACGAGAAGATCCTCGCTTTCTTCGATACGGCCCGAAGGCGGCATCAAAAGATCCGTATCCACGACCAGCCGGCGGCGGATTCTGTTATTGAAAAACCCGTCATTGATCTGGATTTGCCTTATATGGGAGTGTCCCGAGAGCATGGTAAAAGCCTCCTTGTTTCTTGGGAGGCAAACGCGGGGCGGCAAGCGAAGGTTCCGGTGCGGGAGTTAAATAAAAACCTGCTTATGATAGAACGGGTTACGGCGCTGAATTTTAGCGGCGCAGAATTTATCCATGATTTTGTCAGGGGTTTCCCCGTTAAAAAATCAGGCGGCCAGTTGTTGCAGGGCGGAGTCTTCGAGAATGGCGCGCATGGCTTTTTCATCTTCCGCCGCGCGCAGCCTTGCGAGGATATCGCCGCGTTGAAAGAAGCGCGAAATGCGTGCGAGGCTGCGTAAATAGGCGACGCCGTCGCGTTCCGGCGTCAGGAGGATGCACAGCATATCGACCGGCTGGTTATCGGCGGCCCCCATATCGACCGGATTCTTGACGCGCAGGAAAATATTGGTCGGTTGTTTCAGGCCGCTAATATGCATGTGGAGGATCGCGACGCCTTTATCGGTTGAAGGCGCGTGTTCTTTCGCGTTCAGCTTTTCAAGAAGGATGCGTTCGTGAATGCCGATTTTTTCGGACAGAATTTGCGCCGCCAGCTTCATCATATGTTTCGCGTGCGTTGCATTGAGCGCGGCGGCGACAATATCGAAAGAACAGGAAGGAATGCTATGGGGGTTGCGTGACGGCATCGGGTGTTTACCTCTTTTCACTGGCTCTTACATAGCCCTGTTTGTAAAAACCGCAAAGGGCTTTCGACGATGCAGGGCACAAAAAACAGTTGTTTTTTTGAATATGGCTTTTTATCAAAAACAGTCTTAATTTTTGATTAAGAAGCCATCCACGAACGGCAAGGGCGGGCCGGAGTTCCGGTAATTTTCAAACGAATCGCAGGGGTGAAAAAGGCGGTTTCGTATAAAAGCGCATCAAAGCGGGGCAGGATGAAGCTGATTTTGCGGCTTTAAATATTTTGTATAGGGCGGCCTTGATAAAAACGCCCTTTTCCGGTTTTGGAAAAGGGCATTCTTTAAAAAAGAGCCTTTGCGATTTATCCCGTCCCCGCCGCGCGAAGGGGATGGCGGCAATCGCGGCGCGGCCTAAAGCTTCGCGCTTTTTCCGTCCGGATCGACCCAGCCGATATTGCCGTCTTTACGGACATAGACCATGTTCAGCCCGCCATGCGAGGCGTTGCGGAACATCATGGCGGGGAGGCCGGAAAGCTCCAGCCGCATCGCGGCGTCGGACGGGGACATTGTCTGGATCGGCGTCGTCATCTCTGCAATGACAAGATGGCTGGATTCTTCTTCGGCATTGTCCTGTTCCGCCGAAAGCGTGTAGTCGAGCGCCGTCATAAATTCTTCGGGCGGGGCGGTTTCAAGCCTTTGATGGTGGTCGCGCAGCTTGCGCTTGAAGCGGCGGAGCTGTTTGGCGACCTTGTCCGCGGCGCGGTCAAAGGCCACATAGGGGTCTGCTTCCGTCGCGTCGGAAATCACCATAATGTCCTTGCCGATGCGGATGGAGATGTTCGTCTTGGTAAAGGCGCTCCCCTCCGGCGTAAAGGTGACGGTCGCATCGACGGCGCGGTTGAAATATTTGCTGTTCAGATCCTCGATTTTGTCGGTGACATGGCTTTTCAGCGAGTCTCCGAGTTCCATCTGCTTGCCTTGTACAGTCAATTGCATGGTTTCACCTTTTATTTTTCTGATTTTTCGGTCACGGATAAAGAGGCAGGGACGGCCTTGGAAAAAAGCGTGAAATGTCTGCTCTCTTGCATGTATATAAGTATAGGGCCAATTGGTTAATAAAGAAAGGGCGGCCGCCCGAAATGGCAAAAAATAATAAAAAAATCGGCGTTTTCGATTCCGGCCTTGGCGGGCTTTTTATCGCGGAGGCGGTGCGTAAAACCTTGCCGTCCCCGGATTATCTTTACCTTGGCGATACGCTGCACCTGCCCTATGGCAAACGCTCGGACGCGGCCATTTACGATCTTTGCGAAAGGGCGATGCGCTATCTGTTTGATATGGAATGCGAGCTTGTGGTGATGGCGTGCAATACGGCCTCGGCCTCTTCCCTGCGCGCGCTCCAGCAAGGGTTTCTGGCCCGCGAATATCCGCAAAAACGCATATTGGGCGTGGTCGTCCCGACGCTGGAAGAAGCCATCGCGCACGGCGCGGAAAAAATCGGCCTTCTTGCGACGCAGCGTACCGCCCAGTCCGGCGTTTATGAGGCCGAGCTGAAGAAAATAAACCCTGCCGTGGAATTATGCGCGGTCGCGGCCCCGCTCCTCGTCCCGCTTATCGAGGATGGCGGGGAGAAATATCTGGATGACGTGCTGCGCGACTATCTCGCGCCGATGATCGAGCGGCGGGTGCAAAGCGTCATTCTCGGCTGCACCCATTATGTCGCGCTGAAGGAAAAAGTGCAGGCCATGATGGGGCCGGATGTGCGCGTGCTTTCGCAAGATGAAATTATTCCGGCAAAGCTGGCCGATTATCTAAGGCGTCATCCGGAGATGGACGAGCGGCTTTCGCATGGCGGATCGTTTGAAATCCACGCGACGGACGTCAACGAAAATTTCCGCCGCAATATCCGCCAAATGGCGGGCGCGGGCGCCGCCATTACCCGCGCCGTTTATTGAGGGGGGTTTTCCGGTACGGGCGCTTTCCAATGGGGGTGTTTTTCTGGCCGCGCGTTTCGTGCGGGATTTCGCACGGGGCTTCGCGCGGGATTTTGCGCCGGGTTTCGTACCGGGTTTCGCACGGGGGGCCTGCCCCGTTCCGGCGCGCCGCGCGGGCCGGGCGGTTTTATCAGGGCCGCTTTTGCTTCCGGCGCTGAACCGACGAAGGGATGTTCAGCAGATCGCGGTATTTCGCAACCGTGCGGCGGGCGATGGCGATGCCTTCTTTTTGCAGGAGATCGACGATCGCGTCGTCGGATAAAATCGCGTCCGGCTTTTCGTCGTCGATAAGGGCCTTGACCCGCGCCTTGACGGATTCAGCCGAATGGGCCGTCCCGTCCGCCGATATAAGCGCCGTGGAAAAGAAATATTTCAGTTCGAAAATCCCGCGCGGCGTGCCGATATATTTGTTGTTGGTGACGCGGCTCACGGTGCTTTCATGCATGCCGATGGCGTCGGCGATGTCCTTGAGCGTCAGCGGCTTTAAAAATTCAAGGCCGAACAGGAAAAACGCGTCCTGCTGTTCGACGATTTCCGAAGCCACCTTTAAAATCGTTTGCGCCCGCTGATCCAGCGCCTTGACGAGCCAGTTCGCGTTGTTGAGCTGCGCCGTTATATATTCGCGGTCTTTCTTCTCCTTCGCGCCGTTGCTGACTTCGGTGTAATATTCGTTGTTGACGAGAACGCGCGGAAGCGTGTCGGTGTTCAGCTCCACCCGCCAGCCGCCGCCCATCGTCTTGGGGAGTTTGCGCATCAGCACGTCGGGGATGGCTGTTTGCACGACCAGATGATCGAACCGCGCCGCCGGTTTGGGGTTCAGCGATTTGATGTCGCCGATCATGTCGAGAAGATAGAGCGTGTTGACGTCGCATTTCTTCGCCAGCGCAGCCATGTCGTTGTCCGCCAGCAGGGCGAGATTGTCCAAAAGGATTTCCATCGGCGCGTCGAGCCTGCCCTGATCTTCAAGCTGGAGCGCAAGGCATTCGCGCAAATCCCGCGCGAAGATGCCGGACGGTGAAAAGCGTTTCATCGTGCCGAGAAGCCGTTCGATCCGTTCTGTGGAGCATCCCAGTTTTTCGGCGACGGCGTCATGGCCTTCGCGCAAATAACCCGCTTCATCGACAAGGTCTATCAGCATCGCGCCGATCATCCGGTCGCGCGGGTCGGCAAGGGCGACGTTCAGCTGTTCCATTAAATGCTCGCGCAAGGTTTCGGGCCGCGCCATGGAATTTTCAAAGGCTTCGTCCAGCGTGTCGAAACTGCGCGATCCGCCCGCGCCCATGGGGGCCGTTCCCGCGTCGAAATCGCCGGATTCCGAAGGGGCGGCGGCGGGCGTTTCCGCCTCGTTCCCCGTCCAGCTTGAATCGAAATCGCCCTGCACATTATCGGTATCGGTGGCGCTGTCGCCGGAAAGGGGCTCGCCTTCGGATTCGCCCTCGCCCGCCTGTTTTTCCAGCAAGGGGTTTTGCGCGATCTCGGCCTCGACATAGTCGGCAAGCTCGATATTGCTGAGTTGCAACAGTTTGATCGCCTGCTGGAGCTGCGGCGTCATGACGAGGTTTTGCGACTGGCGGAGGTCTAGTCTTTGGGTAATGTTGCTCATGGTTTTCCTTGCAAGAATTGTACCATGGGGAAGGCTTGTAAAGAACAGGAAAAGCCTTTAGCATGACCGGTGAAGCGGCATGTTGCCGCTTCGGGGTGTCAGAACCCCTTACAAGAGCGGTTGGCATCAACCGCATTGATGCGTTTTTCGTTCGGCATGAAGCGCATCAAAGATGCCGTCCTCAGTCCTTCGGGCTGGGAGACGGCGGTGTATGTCCAGGGCTTCGGTCTAAAGGCCGTCGTACCATTTCTCTTGTAATGGTTCTGAACTCCCAGTCGCCAGAGGCCTTACGGCCTTCGGCGATTTTTCTTTCGCTTGGAGGGAAGAACAACCATGAATTCATCATATTTTTCCGAAGGCGGCGGCGTCCTTGTCTGGATACTGATCGCCGTCGCCCTGTTCGCCGCTCTGTCCTACACGATGGTGCGGGAGGGCGGAACGGGCGCTGCGACCCGTACCATGAGCGACGCGCAGGCCCGTCTTGCCGCCGCTGAAATCATTGCCTATGGCGATGCCGTGAAACAGGCCATCCAGAAAATGAGAATTAGCGGGGCCGGGGATACGGAGCCTGATTTTCAAACGCCGGTTTTTATAAATAGTGCGGGCAATTCCATGAATAAGCCGAATCCTCATTGCACCGCCGCCTCTTGCCGCGTTTTCGATCCTTCGGGCGGCGGTGTACAGGCGGCGGCTGTTTCCGCGAATGCCGTGATTGAGCTTGAGGTGGCGGAACCAACGCCACAGGCGGGGCATTGGGCGGCGCATCAATTCAAGGTTGAGGGCGTGGGAACGGAAGAGCTGGAATTGCTGTTTTCTGCGCACGAGATCCGTAAGGAAGTCTGTATGAAAATCAACGATCTGCTGGGCGTGCAAAACCCTTCCGGCGCGCCGCCCGTAGACAATGTTTCCGGTATAGGCTGGAACGGGCAGTATGTGTCCTCTGCTATTTTAGGGGATGAGGAACCGGCCTTACACGGGAAAAGGGCCATGTGTTTCCAAAGGATAACCAGCGGTGTTCCGTGGTTTCAATATTCCGTAGTTCTGATCGCCCGTTGAAGGGGATGCCTCTTATGCAAGCCTGTCTTATATCCGGTATCCGGCTTTACTACCGCGCGAAACCTTCGCCCAAATAAACTTTGCGCACCTCGTCGTTGGCGACGATCTGGTCGGGGGTGCCTTCCATCAGGACTTTGCCGTCATGGAGGATATAGGCTCTATCCACGATTTCAAGACAGTCGCGGACATTGTGATCGGTGATCAGCACGCCGATGCCGCGCGTTTTGAGATAGCGGATAAGGTTCCTGATTTCACCGACGGCGATGGGGTCGATCCCGGCGAGCGGTTCGTCGAGCAGGATGAAATCGGGGCGGCAGGCGAGGGCGCGGGCGATTTCGACGCGGCGGCGCTCCCCGCCCGAAAGCGCGACGGACGGCGTGCGGCGCAGGTGCGAGATGTGGAATTCCGAAAGCAGCTCTTCCAGAAGCGCTTCCTGATCCTCGGTGTTTAATTCCTGCGCCTGCAACACGGCGCGGATATTATCCTCGACATTGAGGCCGCGGAAGATGGAGCTTTCCTGCGGCAGATAGCCGATTCCGAGCCGCGCGCGGCGGTACATGGGCAGGGTCGTAATGTCCTGCCCGTCCAGCGTAATCTCCCCCGCATCGGCGGGGATAAGGCCGGTCATGATGTAAAAGGATGTGGTTTTTCCCGCGCCGTTCGGGCCGAGCAGGGCGACCGCTTCGCCGCGGCGGACGGTCATGCTCACGTCGCGCAGGACGGGCCGCTTTTTATAACTTTTTGCCAGATGCCTTGCGGTCAGGCCTTTGGGGACTTCTTTCAAACGCGGCACAATGCGGCTCATCCTTAAAATTCCATATGCGGGCTAACCCTAGCAGGGGCCGTATCGGGGGGTAAAGGCGAATTTGCGGCCCCCGTGGCGGGGCCTGCGGGGGAGGCGGATTCTTCCTGTATTTCAGGAGCTTGGCCGGTGTGCAGGGGGAGCGGCGCGGGGGGCTTCGCCAAAAGGGCGGCGCCCGTTTCCGGTATTGCTGCATCCGTAGCGGGCGGGGTGGACGGGGCAGAGAGGGCAGGGGCAGCAGGGCGCGAAGCGGGCGCGGCAACCGCAAGCCCCGCCGAGGGGGCCGAAGACGCGGCAGGTGCGGCGGGTGCAGCGGCGGATATGGCGGAAGGTGCGGCGCTTGGCATGCCGTCCGGCGCTGTGGGCGGCGCTGCGTGCGGGGCAGACGGGCCGGGCGCGGCGGACGGGGGGAGAAGGCTTTGCGGCGCGGGCGGATTGGCGGTGGCCTCCGGGGCGGCGGCGTCAGGCTTTGCCGGTTTTTTTGCGCCGTCCTTGCTTTCCGAACCGGGGAAGAAGACCCCGCGCACCCGCCCGCCTTCGCCGCCGGAGCCGAACATCTTGCTGATATTGGTGTTCAGGTCGACTTCGGCGCGCACGCCTTCCAGCACGTTCGGCCCGCGTTCGACGCGGACATTGCCGGTCATCTCGGCCATGTTCGTATCGGCCTTATAGACCGCGCGGTCGCCGTAAAGTTTTTCCGAAGGCGTCGTAATAACGACCTTGCCCACGGCTTCGAGCCGGTTGAGATTGCCGCTATCGGCACCGCCGCTGCTGCCGCCTCGGCTGTTGCTACCGACGCCGCTGCCACCTCCGCCGCTTCGGTTCGGGAGCGTGCCGCCGCTATCCGCCTTGAAAAAGGCCGTGATCGTATCGGCGCGGATCGTGTCGTTCGGGCGCGTGACGACGGCGTTGCCGATGGCGCGGGCTTTGCGTTCATTGGCGAAATATTCCATCTTGTCGCGGGCGGTCACGGTCTGATCCGGCGACACAAGGCGCAAATTATCGCCCGTCAAGGTCGCGACGCCGCTCTCTACGTCATAGACGCCGTGATCGCCATAGGCCGTGTGGCTTTGATCCTTGACCTGCACATTGCCCTCGGCGGTGAGCTGCCAGATTTCGGTGGAGGAGGCCGCGCCCTCACGGTAATCGGCGGTGAGGAGATCGGTGTAAAGCTGCATCGTGCCTTGCGTGACGATAACATCGCGGCGCGCGACATATTGCTGTTTGCCGCGCAGCCATTCGACCGTTCCGGTTGCGGTGATTTCAATCGGCTCTTCCTGATTGCCCGCGATTTGCGCCTGTGCGGGGGCGGCAGCCACCATCAGCGCAGCGGCGAAAGCGAGGGCGGCGGCGGCTGTGCGGCTTGCCGGAAGGCCGGAGAAGAGGCGCGGCGGGGAGGAGGCCATGGACAAGGGCGCGGGGCGATGCGCCGTATGAAGCATCGTACGAGGCATCATATGAAGTGCCGTATGAAGGGCTGCATGAAGCGCCGCACCGGCCAAGGGGCGCCGCGCCGACCGGGATATGAATATGGGCGCGAACCGGGGCATGAACCGGATCATAGGGCGGAAGAGCCGGATCATGATCATGGGGCGGGTCTTTCCTGTTGCGGTTGTCATTGTCGCTGTCACTCCAGGCTCTCTTTCGGGGAAGAAGAATTTTTGTTGGTATAGAAAATGACCTTTGCAGGGCCGGTAAAGACGAGGGTTTCCCCCTGAACGTCGCCTTCAAGCCCCGTGGCGTCGATGGCGCCGTCCGGCCCCTCCACGCGGACATCGCGGCCCGAATAGGTTTTTTGCGTGTCGAGATCGATGCGTAATTCTTCCGTCTTCAATATAAAGCCGTCCGTGTGGCGGATCTCCACGTCGCCTTGAAGATTGAGCTTTTGCTCCTTTTGCGCGTACAGCCCGTTCTTCGCGTCGCCGTCTATTTTCGCGCCGCCTTCCATCCGCATTTCCGCAACGGGATGATCCAGTTCGATAATGTCCGGATTGTTGCGGCTTTGCGTGGCGCGATCGGCGGTGATGACATAGGGCCTGTTCCGGTTATCGACACTGTTGAAGACGGGTTTCATCAATTCGTTTTCGATCGTGGCGGAGGCCGGCAGCACGTCGTTTTTCTTGAGCGGCTCCGCATTGCGCCCCGCATCGTCCCATGTGATGACGACCACGGTAAGGGCGAGCGCCGCGAGCGGCAGGGCGAAGCGCATGGAGCGGATAAAAGTGGAATAGGCGCGGTTGACCCTGACGTCGCGCAGCCCGTTCGGGGAAATGCGCGAGAGCCTTTCTTGCGGCCTTGCCGCCCGTAAGGAGTCCTGATCGTCCATAGGGATTTGTACCCCGAAACAGGGAGATCAGGCAATGCCGCGCTGGAGGCAGTCCTGAAGGCGGATAAGGCCCTTGAGCGCCCCCGCCTCATCCATGACGACAAGGCTGGTAATATACTGGCCCGGCGTTTTGGTCATGATGTTGAGCGCCTCGACGGCCAGCGCCTTGTCCGTGATGGATTTGGGCGCGCCCGTCATGATGGCGCCCGCCTGTTTTTGCAGCAAATCGGGGCTCATATGGCGCTTTAAGTCGCCGTCCGTGACGATGCCGAGCAGTTTTTCGCCGTTCATAATGAGGACGCAGCCAAGGTTTTTCTCCGCCAGCTCGACGATAACCTTGTCCATCGTGGCTTCTTCGCCCAGAACCGGAAGGCTTGTGACCGGATGCATCACGTCGGCGACGGTGAGGAGTTTCTGGCCGAGCTTGCCGCCCGGATGGAAGACGCGGAAATCTTCGGGCGTCAGCCCCATCCGTTCCAGCAGCGCGATGGCGATGGCGTCGCCAAGCGCCATCATCATCGTCGTCGATGTGGTGGGGGCCAGCCCGTTCGGGCAGGCTTCGGGCGCGCGCGGCAGGAGCAGGAGGATGTCCGCATGTTGCGCGAGCGTGCTTTCCGGCTTGCTGGTAATCGCAATCAGCGGAATGCCGAAGCGGCGCGTGTAATGGATGAGATCCGAAAGCTCCGCATTCTCGCCGGAATAGGAAAGCATCAGGACGATGTCGCCTTCCATGATCATGCCGAGATCGCCGTGGCTGGCCTCGCCCGGATGGACGAAATGCGAGGGCGTTCCGGTGGAGGCGAGCGTCGCGGTCAGCTTCTTGCCGACATGGCCGGACTTGCCGATCCCGGCGACGATAAGCCGCGCGCGGCGTTCGGTCTTCATGGCGTGGATGGCGTCGATCGCCTTTGAGAAATTTTCGTCAAGGGAATCGGCCAGTTGCTGCAATCCCTGCATTTCCGTGACAATCGCGCGGCGGCCCGTCGCCAGATCGCCGTCCGGCGCGTTTATCATGTTTTTAATGGGAGAAAATATCGACATCATTCCATCCTTCAAGGTCGAGAGCGGCGCGCACGGGCAGGAAATCAAAGAGCTTTTGTGCAAGCTCCGCGCGGCCCTCGCGGGCCAGCATGGCATCGAGATGCGCTTTGATTTTGTGCAGATAGAGAACGTCGCTCGCGGCATAGGCGAGCTGTTCGGTGCTGAGTTCGTCCGCGCCCCAGTCGGAGCTTTGCTGCTGCTTGCTGATCTCGATACCGGCAATGTCGCGGCAAAGCTCTTTGAGCGAATGCCTGTCCGTATAGGTGCGCGAGAGGCGCGAGGCGATCTTGGTGCAGTAAACCGGCGTGCAGTCCACATCAAGGTAAGCCTTGATCGCCGCAATGTCGAACCGTGCGAAATGGAAGATTTTCAAGACGTCCTTATTGCCGAGCAGGGCGCGCAAATTCGGCGCGGCATATTCGCCCGCCGCGAGCTGCACCAGATGGGCGTTGCCGTCGCCGCCCGAAAGCTGGACGACGCACAAACGGTCGCGGGCGGGGTTTAGCCCCATCGTTTCCGTATCGACCGCGACGGAGCCGCCGAAATCGAGCGTGGCAGGAATATCACCCTTGTGAAGTGTAATAGACATAATGAAAAGACCTTGCAATCTGTTAAAAAACCGCTTGAACGGCGCGTTCCGGCGGCATGGCGCGGATAGTGCCGCCCGCCTGCCGCCCCTTTGCCGTCCCTGCCCCTTTACCGCACTTCACCCGCCGCCCGAAGGCGCGGATTATTCTGTCTATCCCATCTCTGGCCGATGATCGAGGGGAAAATTCAAGAGGCAGGCGGAAGGGGGCCGGAAGGGCTGCGGCAGGCTGCGCCATAGGGCGGGGCTTGTAAACCCTTCCCTTAAATGCTTCCCCTAACGCTTGCCGACCAGAACCTCGCGCTTGCCGACATTGTTGGCCTTGCTGACGACGCCCTGCCGTTCCATCTCCTCGATGATGCGCGCGGCGCGGTTATAGCCGATTTGCAAATAGCGCTGGATAAAGCTGGTCGAGGCTTTTTGCTCGCGGGCGACGAGCGCGACCGCCTCATCATACAGCTCGTCACAGGGCTGGTTGCCCTCTCCCTCGCCGTCCTCGCCGCCGAAATCGCCTTCGGTGATGTCTTCGATATAGCTCGGCTCGGCCTGGCTTTTCAGGAAGCCGACGACGTTTTCGACGTCGGCGTCGGAGGCGAACGGGCCGTGGACGCGCTTGATCCGCCCGCCGGACGCCATATAAAGCATGTCGCCCTGCCCCAAAAGCTGTTCCGCCCCGCCTTCGCCCAGAATGGTGCGGGAATCGATCTTCGAGGTCACGGCAAAGGAAATGCGCGTCGGGAAGTTCGCCTTGATGACGCCCGTGATGACGTCCACCGACGGGCGCTGGGTCGCCATGATAAGATGGATGCCGGCGGCGCGGGCCATTTGCGCAAGGCGCTGGATGGCGCTTTCGACGTCCTTTCCGGCGACCAGCATCAGGTCGGCGAACTCATCGACAATGACGACGATATAGGGCAGGTCGGTGAGGTCGAGCGGCTGTTCCTCGTAAACCGGCTTGCCGGTTTCGGGATCGAAGCCCGTTTGGACTTTGCGCATCAGCACCTCGCCCTTTTTGCGGGCTTCGGCGACGCGGGTATTATAGCCGTCAATGTTGCGCACGCCGAGCTTGGACATGGCGCGGTAGCGCTCTTCCATCTCGTTCACCACCCATTTCAGGGCGACGACGGCCTTGCCCGGCTCGGTCACGACGGGGGAGAGGAGGTGCGGAATGTCGTCATAGACGGACAGTTCCAGCATCTTCGGATCGATCATGATAAACCGGCATTTTTCGGGCGGCAGGCGGTAGAGCAGCGAGAGGATCATCGTGTTGACTGCGACTGATTTCCCCGACCCCGTCGTCCCCGCGACGAGCAGGTGCGGCATGCGGGCAAGGTCGGCGATGATGGGCTTGCCGCCAATATCCTTGCCGAGGACGAGCGGCAGTGCCGCCGTATGTTTTTCGTAGTCGCGGGTGGTGAATAATTCGCGCAGGAAAACCGTCTGGCGGATTTTGTTGGGGAGTTCGATCCCGATGACGTTGCGGCCCGGCACGACGGCGGCCCGCACCGATATGGCGGACATGGAGCGCGCAATATCGTCGGACAGGCCGATGACGCGCGATGTTTTCGTCCCCGGCGCGGGTTCGAGTTCATAAAGCGTGACGACGGGGCCGGGATTGATCGAAACGATCTCGCCCTTGACGTTGAAATCCTTGAGGACGTTTTGCAGCAATCCGGCATTCATTTGCAGGGCCTTTTCATCGACCTTGTCGCCGCTATGGTTGTCATCCGGTTCCTGCAACAAATCAAGCGCGGGCAATTCCCATTCGCCGCCGTCGAAAAGCTGGAATTTTTTCTGGCGGGAGGGCTTGCCTTTGCCCTTTTCGGGCTGTTTCGATTTGTTGACGCGGATGGGGCGGGGGGAATCTTCCTCCTCGTATTCCTCGTCCTCTTCATAGTCCCCGTCTTCTTCGTATTCCTCCTCCTCTTCTTCCTCTTCGCCTTCTTCTTCCTCGTCTTCGTCGTCGCCGTCTTCCTCGTATTCTTCGTCCTCTTCCCCGCTTTCGAGGAAGATTTCCCCGTCATCCTCGCCGCTTTCGAGCTGGGGGATGATGGGCTTGCGCTTTTTGGGCTTTTTCGGCGCGTAGGATTCGTCCGAATAATGCTGCACCCAGTCCACAAAAGCCGCGGCGCGATCATAGAGGAAATAGGCCGCGGCCATGACGAGGTTGAAGGCGAGTTGCAGCACCCATTTTATTTCCGCCCAGCCGATGGCAAAAGCGCAGCAAAGCAGGCCGAAGGTCACGGCCCCCCAAAAACCGGCCATCAGGCCGAAGCTGTTCCCCGCGCCGATAAGGTCGGAGGAAGCCTGAAGGATCTTGATACCGCCGGAGCCGCCCATATGCGGCTGGGCCAGCCAGTCGCCGGAAGGCTGGCGCGCGAAAAACGCCGAGGCCGTGAGCGCCGCGAAAACCATCGCGCAAAAACGCAGCCATAAGGGGCCTATCGGCCTGCGGGCCAGAAGGCTGCCGCCCCACACGGCGAGAACGAAACCGAAAACACAGCCGCCAAGCCCGATTGTCTGCAACAAAAGATCGGCGATATTCGCGCCGCTTTGCCCCATCCAGTTTTGCACGCCGTTCGACGTCGCCGTCCCGTGCGATGGGTCGGCGCGGTTATAGGACGCGATAGCGAGCAGGATGAAACCGCCCCCCAGAAACAGCGCGATACCTGCCATATCGACGATTCGCCGCGCGATAAAAGCCTGCACCGGATCGGGGAAAATCCGCGCGAGCGGGCTTTTGGGGGTGCGTTTGACTTTGTATTTGCTGCGGGCCATCGGATACGCCTTGGACGGGAAAAGAGGAATAATTAAAAACGAAAAACAACCCGCGGCGGGGGGAAGGCGCGGGAATCACGGGAATTATAGTAAACGGGCCGGCATGAAATCTCAAGCAGGAGGGTGCGAAAACCCGTAAATCCGGCCCTTGCCACAGCCCAGCAGGATCACGGGCAAGGAAGAGCCGGATTTAATCTTTTATTAACCCCTTGCGCGTTAGGGTTATGGCGGGATGATTCCATCCTGTTTATTTGCCCGGATGCTTTGCTAAAAAGGTTTTTCTCAAGAGGTGCTTTATGAATCAGGCCCAGTCCGCCGGTATCGAATATACGATCTATACGTTCGAGATGCCTGAACGCAGCCAGAAAGGCGAGAATAGCTGGAAAAAACATGCCACCCATGAGGATATGGTGCTGGCGATGAAAGAGGCGGAAGGCCTTTACCAGACGCAAAAATACGAGAAAATCGAGGTGAAAAAGAAGTTTTTCGATCAAAAGAAAAACCGCACCGTCGATATGACCTTGAAAGTTTATGAAACGGCCCCGAAAAAGGATTATACGCTTTTGATCGGCACGCTTTTGGCCCTTCTGGGCGGTGTCGGGGCGTTTATACTTAGCTTTTTCCTAACGAAATAATTATAAGATTGCCTGACTGAAACAGCAAAACGGGCGATTGCCATGGATTACAGAGATTTGCGCTTTCTGGGCTATTACGTCCATGAAGAGCGGGGCTATCAAAGCGCGCTGAATGCTATCCGTGAAGAGATGGAGGCGCGCAAACCGGATAAATTAGCGCCCGCCGGCTACCAACCCGGCGAAAAATTCGCAAAAGCCGTATCAAGCTTCGGCGACGATTACAGGGCCTATGGCGACGGTTTGCTGGAACGTGCCGGCGAAGGCAAAACGGTCACGCGGCAGGAAATAGAAATATTGGCGAAAGCGGAGCGGCTCTTTGCCCTTGCCTATCCTCAGGGGCTTGAGCAGGCGTGGCGCAATGTGGCCCTTTTGGATCGGGGCAGGAATATGAGCAATACGGGGCAATCGCTGACGGAACGCGTTTCACGCGCGGCGGGCGTTGATTTGCAAAAAGACGGTGGCGGGGCCGGCTTCAGGTTCGAATTCAAGGCGTTCTAGATTTCAGGATTTAAGGTTAAAGGCCATTCCCGCAGAGCGGAGCGCCGCCCGCGCGTTGAAGGGGGCGGCGGAGTGGCGGGGCGGCGCCCCATGACGCAGCAAGGGGCGCAATGCCCCCCCCCTTTTTTTTAAGTTATTCTGAAGGAACGATGCCTGTCGGGTCTTGTTCGAGAAGATCCGCGACCTGCTCGAAAATCCTTGCATTTTCTTCCATCTGGTCGCCGATGGGCGGGTTTTGCTGGCCGATTGTGCGAAAGAAAGTGGCCGCATCGCGCAGCAATTGCGAGCCGAGTTTTGCGTGGGTGAGCATGGAAAATCCTTTTGACCGTTGCGCGGAGGGCCTAGCCTAACACGGAAAAACCTTTAGGCGCAAAAGCCTATTTTCCGCGCGGTTTTCCGCATGGCTGTTTTTAAAGCTTGCGGAACGGATGGGCCTTATAGGTGCCGAGGATAATGACCTCCTTCGCGAAAAAACCCAGCTCTTCCATCGCAAGCTGCAAGGGCCGCGATTCGGGATGGCCGGCGACGTCGGCATAGAATTGCGCGACCTGAAATTCGGGATTCACATAGGATTCGAGCTTCACCATATTGACGCCGTTCGTCGCGAACCCGCCCAGCCCCTTATAGAGCGCCGCCGGAATGTTGCGGACGCTGAAGACGAAGCTGGTGATATAGGTTTCGTTTGCGTCATAGGCGGGAACCTGCGCCTCGCGGGACAGGATGAGGAAGCGCGTCGTGTTGTGATCCGCGTCCTGCACGTCGCCGCGGAGTTTTTCGAGGCCGTAAATCTCCCCCGCCAGCGTCGAGGCGATCGCCGCATGCTGCGGGTCGTTTTTCTGTGCGACCTCGCTCGCCGCGCCCGCCGTGTCGGCGTGGACATGGGGGGTCAGCCCCAGCTCCTTGATAATCTTGCGGCACTGGGGCAGGGCGTGAAGATGGGAATGGACATGGCGGAGGGTTTCGATTTTCGCGCCCTTGACGCCGAGCAGGGCATGTTCGATTTTCAGGAAATGCTCGCCGATAATCGAAAGGCCGCTGCGGGGCAGGAAATGGTGGACGTCGGCCACGCGGCCCGCCAGCGTGTTATCGATCGGAATCATCGCCAGATCGGCCCCGCCGGTCTGGCAGGCGGCGAAAGCGTCCTCGAACGTATCGCACGGAACCGTTTCAAGGCCGGGGAAAACGGCGCGGGCGGCAATGTCGGAATAGGCGCCGTGGGCGCCCTGAAAGGAAATTTTTTGTGGCTTTTGTGCTGTCATAACAGAGAACGACCCTTGATTTTTTCCCGCGCTGAATTTACACCAATACCGGACTATGGCGGATAGCGCCTGTGCTGTGCGGGTTTTCTGGTATAGGCTGAAATATAGGGTTTTAGCAAGGGATCCGGCCTTTGCGCCTTCATTTTTAAGGGGTTTCCGTTATGGGCGGCATGGAATTCAACAAAATCTTCGCGGCGCTTCTGGTCGCAGGCATCATCGCCATGTTTGGCGGCTTTATAGCCAAATTGCTCGTCCATCCCGCAAAACTGGCCGATCCCGCCTATAATATCGAGGTTGTGGAGGCCGCGGCGCCGGGCGCCGCAGAGCCGATGGCCGAGCCGATCCTTGCCATGATCGCCGATGCCGATATTACCCGCGGTGAGCGCGTCGCGCGGGCCTGCGCTGCCTGCCACACTTTCAATAAAGGCGGCGCGAACGGCGTCGGCCCCAATCTTTACGGAACGATCGGCGGCCCGAAAGACCACATTGCGGGCTATGCCTATTCCGGCGCCCTGCTCGAAGTCGGCGGGCCGATCTGGACATATGCGGAAATGAACAAATTCCTGTGGAAGCCGAAAGCCTATGCAAAAGGCACGAAAATGGCCTATGTCGGCCTCAAAAAGCCGGAGGATCGCGCGGCCCTGATTGCATGGCTGCGGGCGCAGGCCGATTCGCCGAAGCCTTTGCCGTCGCCGGAAGAAATCGCGGCGGAAGAGGCCGAACTTTCCCCGCCCGAAGCCGAAGAAGCCTCTGAGCCGGAGGCCGCGGAGGACGGCAAGGCCGGCAGCGGCGCGGAAAAAGATGATGCTGCTGCCACCGATGCGCCGGCGGCGGAAGCAGGGGAAACGGCAGAAGCGGCGGAATAATTCCCCCCCGCCGGGTTTATCGCCGGACAAGCCCTTCGCAGACCGCTTGGCGCAAGCTCCGATTGACTCCCCCGCTCCTTCCTATAATATTGCTTGCGGAGCCTGAATTTTCGGCTCCGGGGCCTTAGAAACCCCTATTCTCTGCGGCTTGTGTAGCCGTTACCTGCACTCCTCGACATCCGGTCGGGGAGGCTCTGGCGTATGTACAGCCTGCTTCGGCGGGTAAAGGCCAAAGCGACCCTTCAGAGAATGGGTTTTCTAACTCCCCGATCACCAAAGAGAGGGGAGGCGCATGAAAAATCCGCATCATCGAAATTCCGTCCGCGCGCGGCGGCTATTCCGTTTTTATTTGGTCTTTTGCCTTGCCGTTATGGCGGGCTTTACGGGCGTTTTTACCGTCTGGCCCCAGACCGTTACGTTCCTCACCGCCGCCGCGATGGGATCGGGAATAGCCGCCTTCGGCATGTTCGCCGCTTATTATAACGGGATTTATTACGCCGTTACCGGAGAAAGCCTGTGGTTTTGAAATCAGGGCCGGATGCGCAAGGCGGCTCCGTCCTGATTTTGATCCTCGTCGCTATCGGCCTGTTCGCGGCCTTGTCCTATGTGATGCTGCGCGAGGGCGGCACGGGCGCCGCCGCCCGTACCATGAGCGATGCGCAGGCACGGCTTGCCGCTGCTGAAATTATCGCCTATGGCGACGCGCTGGCCAGTGCCGTGCAAAGATTGCGGCTCCGCGGCTGCTCCGAAAACGAATTTGATTTTGCCAATGACGCGTGGACGATGAATGACGGAACGCCCCTTTATACCGGGGGGCATAATCCCTATGCTGTCCCCGATTGCGCCCTGTTCGCAGGCGGGCATTTGCGGCCTGTAATTTGGCCTGATAGCTATCTGCGCGCCGCAATCGGTCAGCCTCATAATACAAAAAAGGGCCATGCACGGATTATCCGCGCAAGTCTTCCGCAGGTGGGGGAGGCGAATAAGCAGGAAATGCTTTACCGCGCCGTTTCAATCCACCGGCAAATATGCCTGAAAATAAACGACATGCTGGGAGTGGATAATCCGGACGGGGAATTGCCCAGGATAGGGGGCAATACAGTGGGGGATTATCATGGGATTTTTGGCACGAGCAGTCCGCCGGATGACGCCAATGAGGCGCTTACGGGGAAAACCGCTTTCTGCACATCCAGCGGCGGAAATTCTTATTACAGGGTTTTGATCGTGAGATAATTCGGGGGCTATCCGGTGGTCAGGCTTTTTGCTCCCAGCCGCCGGTTTCGGTTTGCTGCCAATAGGTGACGGTGTGGCCGGCTTCCTTGTACGTCTTCCAGCGCGTGCGGGCGGCGAGAACCGAATCGTCATCGCCGCCATCCAGAAAATCACAGCAGAGCGGAAAATCGGCGATATTTTCGGGGACGGCTTGGTGATTGCAGAGGATTAGCATATCCGCGCCGTTTGGATTTTCCGCGCGGTGGGTGAGGTACACAGGCTGAAGCGCCGCATGACCGTCATTCTCCGCGCCGTGCGGGATAAAGCTGCCGGGATTGTAAACCCAGAGATGATTGTTGAAATAATTAACCTGTCCCTCGTCTGGGAGCTTGATAATAATCCGTTTTCCGGTTGACAGGGCTTTGTTGACAAGCGCCGGAAGAGCCTGATCCAATGTCTGCGTCAATAGATGGTAAAAACGTACCTCGCTCATGACTGTACGGCTCCTTTTCCGTCTTGCCGCGCCGTATGATGCGCCGTTTCGTCCGTGTCCCCTGCAGGCTTGCATGCGATGGTGTGTTGCTGTTCCGCGCCCTGCCCTATACCGTTTTTGCCGTGTAGCTTGCCGTGCGTCTGTATGATATGCGCATTCCCTGTATTTTGTACTGCGCCGCTGTCACCTGCCACTTCAATCACACTATCGGTACGGGCATGCTGGCTTTGCGGCGGGTAAAGATGGGAGCCTCCCTGATAATCCGCAACCCTGTATGTGCCGTCCTTCAGCTCTTCAAGATAGCAGGGCGTCAGCGGCATTTTGCCGTACCCGCCCGGTATGTCCAAAACATATGTCGGTTGGGCGATACCGGAAAGCTTTCCGCGAAGCTGTTTAACGATATCCTGTCCCTCTTTTATCGTCAGGCGGAAATGCCCTGTACCGGGGGCGAGATCGGGGTGGTGGAGGTAGTACGGCCTCACCCTGTTGGCGGTGAGGGTGCGGAATAAGTCTTCCAGAATGGCGGGATCGTCGTTGATGCCTTTGAGAAGGACGGTCTGCCCCAGCAAAATGGCGCCGGCCCGCGCCATGGCAAGGATGGCGGCGCGTACGGCCCCGTCCAGCTCTTGCGGGTGGTTGACATGCAAGGCGATATAAAGCGGTTTTTCAAGGCTGGCGGCCATGGCGGCGAAACCGTCATCAATCCGATCCGGTTTGACCATGGGGGTACGCGTATGGATACGCAGAAACTCTATATGCGGGATTTGCTCAAGCCGCCTGAGCAGGCCGCCAAGTCTGCGGTTGGACAGGGTGAGCGGATCGCCGCCAGTAAGAATGACCTCGCGGATGGCGGGATGCGTTTCGATGTACGCAATGGCGGCGTCCAGCTCGTCCGCGTTTAGAATGCCCGCGCCCTGTCCCACCATTTCCTTGCGGAAACAAAAACGGCAATAGACGGCGCAGCTATCGGTAATCTTCAAGAGCGCGCGGTCGGGATAGCGGTGGACGATCCCTTTCACGGGCATATGTGCGTGGTCGCCGATGGGATCGGGGTTTTCTTCGGGGGTGGTTATCGCCTCGCGTGCGTCGGGCCAATATTGGCGGCCAACCGGATCGGCGAGCGGGTCTTCCGTACGGATCGTTTTTCTGATCTGTGTCGTGAGCGGCGATCTGATGATAGTGGAGGCAGTGGCTGTATTTTGCGTATTTTTACGGGGACGGGATAGAGTGCGTGCGGATGTCCCATCAAGGCCCACCTCATGATCGGCTTTGTACTTACCGCCGGATTTTCCATGGTTTTCCTCCAGCCGCCCCGCTTTATCTATGGTTTCGGGAACTGCTACGAAGTCTGTTATAGCGGGGCGGGCTGAAGCATTTTGATGCTGTATGTCCGCTGCGCCTGTGGGGGGAATGGGGGACGTTGCCCCGTTATTATGACGGCGGGCGGGCGCTGTTATTTGAACATTTATTTCGGTTGCGGGCGGGGTTTCAAGGGGGATGAAGCCCTTCGCCCCGGATTTGCCGGGCGGGAATGTTGGGGCGGCGGTCTGGCTGTTATCCAAGGGGGCATACGCCCCTTGGGCGCTCTCAGGCGCCCAAGAATTTTCCGGCATTTGTACGTCCGGTTCGGGCGAAGCCGCGGGGTCTTTAAGGGCGGAGGGGAGCATCACGCATAGTTAGCAGTCACCAGATTGTAAAGCAAGCGTACGCCGTACCCCGTGCCGCCGCGCGGCGTGACGGGTTTGTCGGCTTTCGACCAAGCCGTGCCGGCAATGTCGATATGCGCCCATGGGATGTCGTTTTCAACGAACATTTCAAGGAATCCCGCGGCCGAACAGGCCCCGCCCCAGCGGCCGGCGCTGCCGAGATTCTGGAGATCGGACACGCTGCCCTTCATCTCGTTGCGGAAGGATTCGTCGAGAGGCATACGCCAGACCTTGTCGCCCGTGGCAGCGGAGGCTTTTTCAATTTGCGCCCAGAGCGCGTCGTCATTGACGAACGTCCCTGCATAGTCATAGCCAAGCGCAACCATGATTGCCCCCGTCAATGTCGCGAGATCGACCATCATGCGCGGCTTGTACGTGCGCTGAACATAGGTCATGGCGTCGGCCAGTACGAGGCGGCCTTCGGCGTCCGTATTGAGGATTTCGATGGTTTTGCCGGACAGGGAGGTGACGATATCGCCCGGCCTGTACGACCTGTCGGAGGGCATGTTTTCGGCAAGGCCGACAATGCCGACGACATCGACAGGGGCTTTGCGTACGGCCAGCGCGCGGATAAGGCCGGCGACGGCGGCGGAACCGCCCATATCCATTTTCATTTCCTCCATGCCGGCGGCGGGCTTGATGGAAATGCCGCCCGTGTCGAAGGTCACGCCCTTGCCGACAAAGGCGAGCGGGCCTGTAGCGGCGCCCGCCGTAGATTTTTTCCCGCCCTTGGCGCCTTTGGCGCCGGCTTTGGCCGCTATACCGTTCCAGCGCATGATAACGACGCGCGGCGGGCGGATAGACCCCATGCCGACGGCCAGATGCGCGCCGAAGCCGAGCTTTGCCATTTTCTTTTCATCAAGGATTTCGACCTGTACGCCGAGCGGGCGCAGCTCCTTTGCCAGAATGGCGGCGTAGCTTTCGGGATAGAGGACGTTCGGGACTTCGTTCACAAGGTCGCGGGCAAAGCGTACGCCGTCGGCGACGGCCCTGTGTTCCGCGTATAATCTGTTCGCGGCTGCATGGGGTTGTGTGACGATTGTCACTGATTTAAGGGATAGGGATTTTACCCCGTCCCCGCTTTTGTCCTTTTTATTACCGTCATTCTTCGGCTTTTTGTACTTGTCGAACAGATAGGCGCGCAAATAAAGGCCGGAGGCGTATAGGGCGGCGGCTTCATCTTCCTTCGCCTTCACCGTTTTATCATGGTCGTACAGCACAGATACATTTTGCGCGGAGATGTTTTTGAGCGCCGCGAGGGTCTTGCCGCCCGCATATTCGAGCGCGAGCCTGTCCAGCGCGGCCAGCTTGCCAAGGCCGACAACGAGCGCCTGTTTATACCCCGCCCCTTTGGGCAGGAAGACGGCGAGCAGGTCGCCATGGCGCCCCTTGAAAGTACCGCGGGCGGCCAGCGCCGCGCCGATAAGCCCGCCGGCTTTTTTGTCGAGGGCGGCGCCGGAAGGCAGGAGCCTGCCCTTGTCGTCTGCGAAGATAACAGCCGTATCGGCCTTGGGACGGGGGGATTTTGCAAAGGAAAGCGATATGGACATGGTTTACCGGTCGTTTTTAGGGGTGAATAGATGGACGGAAGCCGAATATGCGGCTATGAGATACGGGCATCATAAATCTTTTTCCCGCCCTTGCGCCAGAGGCAAGTTCGGTTATTTATAGCTTGCTTGGTTCTGACGCAGATGGTCTTCGATCGCTATCTATTAAAAAATCTCCTGCTGGCGACGGCCTTTACGGCGCTTTCGCTGGCGGCGGTCATTATGCTGACCCAGTCCTTGCGGTTTTTAGAGCTGATCATCAATTCCGGCGCCTCGGGCGTTTCATTTTTCATGCTGACGATGCTGGCCATGCCGCGCTTTTTCGAAGTGATCCTGCCCATCGCCCTGATGATTGCCGTACTTTTCATCTATAACCGGCTGAGCGCCGATAGCGAGATTGCGGTGATGAAATCGACGGGGTTTTCACCGATGCGTCTTTCGCGCCCCGCGCTGGCGCTGGCCTCCGCCGTCCTTGTCATGGTTCTGGCGATTACGACATGGCTCGCCCCCGTTGCGCTTGCGAGCATGCAAACGATGCGCGTGACGATCAAGGCGCAATATTCGACCATGCTTTTGCGCGAGGGGATCTTTAACGAGGTCGGGCGCGATTTGACGGTCTATATCCACAAGCGCGGCGGCGGCGGTGAAATGGAAGGGCTTCTTATCCACGACACGCGCGGGGATAAAGCCATGCCCGTGACGATCATCGCCAAGCGCGGCGTTATCGTGAGCGACGATGACGGCCAGCAGGTCGTCGTATATGAAGGCTCGCGGCAGGAGCTTAACCCCGAAAACGGCGTTTTGAGCCGCCTCGATTTCGACCGCTATTCGCTCGACCTGCCGGAATCGGGGCCGGTGCGCCAGCGCTGGAAGGAGCCGGACGAGCGCACCTTCTGGGAGCTTATCAACCCCGATGAAAAAATCAAAAGCGACCCGAAAGCCGCGCGGGAATTCCGGATCGAGGCCCACAGGCGGATTGTCGGGCCGTTCCTCGCGCTCAGCTTTACCGTGATGGCCCTGTGCTGTTTGCTGCTCGGCCCGTCGGACAGGCGCGGCCTTGCCAAAAAGATTGTGATTGCGAGCGCGGGCGTCGTTATCCTTCAGGGGCTTTACCTTGTGGCCTATAATCTTGCGAAGGATAGCGCGGGGGGGCTTGCCTTGATGTATCTCCTCGTCTTCGCGCCGCTGCTGGCGGGGCTTTACCTGCTGAGCGCCGCGTCGGAGAAGGCAAGGGCCGCGCTGGCGCGTAAATTCGGGCATTGGTTGTGAGGGACGCGATGACAGGCAGGCGCAGTTTTTTTCCGGCGACGTTGAGCCGTTATCTTGCGGGGAGATATTTTATTTCATTCCTGCAATTGCTCGGCGTCCTGCTGGCGATTGTCTATCTCTTCGATACGGTGGAATTGCTGCGCCGCGCGGCGAAGTTCGACGACGTGCCGCTCGGCCTCGTCCTCCAGATGGGGCTTTTGAAACTGCCGGAGGTCGGGCAGATTATCCTGCCCTTCGCGATTTTGTTCAGCGCCCTTTACACATTCTGGTTTCTTGTGCGGCGGCACGAGCTTGTGATCGTGCGCTCCGCCGGGCTTTCGGTGTGGCAGTTCCTGGCGCCCATTGTCGGCGTCGCGATGCTGATCGGCGTCTTTCACATGACGGTCGTCAACCCTGTCGGCGCGATGCTGATTGCGCGCTACCAACTATTGGAAGCCCGCCATCTCGAAGTGACCGAAAGCACGGTAAGCCTGGGCGGGCAGGGTTTGTGGCTGCGTCAGCGCACCGAAGAGGGCGGGGCGATATTCCATGCCGCCAAGGTAACCATGCCGCAATGGCTTTTGTCCGACGTGACGGTTTTCTTCTTTACGGGACAAGGCGATTTCATCCGCCGGATCGATGCTAAATCCGCGAGGCTTGAAGCGGGACAGTGGACTTTCCACGATGTTACGGTCAACAGGCCGGGCGCGGTTCCGGCCTTCCTGCCGCGCGACACGATGGCGACGGATCTTTCGGTTGCGGAGATCGAGGAAAGCTTTTCAACGCCCGAACAAACGCCCTTTTGGGCCTTGCCCTCCTATATCCGCACGATGGAGGCGACGGGGTTCGATTCGCGGAAATTCCGCACCCACTTCCAGACGCTTCTGGCCCAGCCCCTGCTTTTCGCCGCCATGGTCTTTCTGGCGGCCTCCGTATCGCTGCGCACCACGCGCTTCCAGCCGACGGCCCTGATGATAGGCGGGGGGCTGGCCATCGGATTCCTCGTCTTTTTCACGTCCAGCTTTTTGCAGGCGCTGGGCGCTTCCGACCAGATTCCGGTCGTGGTCGCCGCATGGTTCCCGCCGCTTATCGCTACCATGCTCGGAATTAGTGTCATTCTTACAACAGAAGAGGGGTGATCTGGGGGCAAACCGCCAATTTTCGTTGAAATGGGGATTGACGGCGTTATGGTGCGGTACTCTAATGCGTGAGTATGAATTGGGGTTGGCTTGCATTTTCCAGAATGGCGCGCGGGTCTGAAACATTTTAAGGGAGCATATAGGATGTCCTGTTAGAATGTGGGGGCCGGACATATCCGGACATATTGTACCTGAATTGAATATTAGACAGATAAGATTTGAAACATGAAAAAACAAAGCTGTAAGAAATTTCTCCTGCTTGCCGCATCGATGATTTTGACGATGGGCGTCGGTGCCTGCGCAAGCACAGGGACGGGACAGGGCGCGGCCCATTATGCCGGCGGGGAGCAAATCGACGATCCCTTTGAAAGCGTCAACCGCGGCGTCTTCGCCTTTAACGAAGTCGTCGATAAAGCGGTTCTGGAGCCTGTCGCGCGGGGATACCGCTATGTCACCCCAAAGCCCGTCCGCTCCGGCGTGCGCAATTTCCTGCGCAACCTGAAAAGCCCGGTTATCATGGGCAACCAGCTTTTGCAGGGCGATCTTGAAGGCTTCGCCAATGCCACGGGGCGCTTCTTCATCAACACGCTTCTTGGAATCGGCGGCGTTATCGACATCGCCGATATGGGCGGCATTCCCTATGAGCCGGAAGATTTCGGCCAGACGCTTGCCGTCTGGGGCGTCGGCAACGGCCCTTATATGATGCTCCCGCTGCTTGGCCCGTCCACGGTGCGTGACGGTACGGGATTGCTGGTCGATTCGTTCGCCGATCCTGTCCGTATCTATCTCTTCAACACGGATCGCGAATGGTTGCATTATACGCGCCTTGGCGTCGGCGCTATCGATCAGCGCGAAGAGCTTTTGGATCTGGTCGATGACCTGCGCCGCAATTCGTTCGACTATTATGCGACGATGCGCAGCGCCTATTACCAGCGCCGCCAGGCCCTGATCCGCGACATGGATCCGTCGGTCGCCGCCGGCCCGGAAATTCCGGATTACGGTTACTAGGTCAAGCGCTCGCCGCGCGGAAAATCCTTGCGGCAGCCGTTAATTTTTGATTTTAAAGAGCCTGATGCTACATCAATGAAGCACAGGCTCTTTTTTAACAGGATACCGGTGAATGAATCCCGGCCCCTTCAAAAAGTGAAAAAGGAACGACAGGAATGACATATAAGACCATGGGAAAATATCTTGCCGCCGGTACGGCCCTCTTTTTTCTAGGAGCCGCCTTGATGGCCGGTGCGGCCAACGCTTCCGTCGCCGCCACGGCGAAAGCGGCGGGCAAGCGGGATGCCGGGCATCCGTCGCTGTTGGTCGAGGTGCAGGACAAGCGCATCGAGGGTGCGAGAAATTTCATCGCCAGCATGGGCGATCGCGGGATCAATTTCCTTGGCGACAAATCCATGACGATGAGCGCCAAGCAAGCGGAATTCAAAAAGCTTTTGAATGACAGTTTCGATATGAGCACGATTGGCCGCTTTGCCCTTGGCACATATTGGCGCGAAGCCACGCCGGCGCAGCAAAAGGAATATCAAAAACTTTTCAACCAGATGGTCGTGCGCGTCTATTCTCAGCGTTTTTCCGAATATCAGGGGCAAAAATTCGAGGTGCGCTCCGCCCGTAATGAAAACGACCGGGATACGGTTGTGACCACCTTTATCGTTCCCGCAAGCGGCCCGAGGGTGCAGGTGGATTGGCGCGTGCGCAACCGCGGCGGCTCTTATAAGGTGGTTGATATCGTCGTCGAGGGCGTCAGCATGTCGATGACCCAGCGCGCCGATTTCGCCAGCGTCATCCAGCGCGGCGGCGGCAAGGTCGAGGCGCTTTTGGAACATTTGCGCAAATAAATTATGGCGGCGGCATAACATACCATAATGGCGCCATGACGGCGCCGCAGGCCGGCCGGCCGCAAAGACGGGCCCATTATCTCGCGTACGGCAAAAGCCGTTTCCCGCTAAAAATCCCGCCATCGCGCGGCCTGTAACGGGCCTTAGAGGCGCGAGCCGCCCCCATATTCCCTCTTCCCCCGTAGTCTTTAACGCCTGCGGGGGGATTCTATTTTATGGCGGGGATTTATTCTCCGGCAGGTATTTATGTTGCAACAGCTCTTTGCGATGTAGCCGGGGGCCTATATGGCAGGCTGAAAGGCCGCACTGGCTATTTTATTCTTTCAGCGATTTTATGCGGCGGCCAAAAGAAGCGCGCGCGGTTCTAGCTCCTGAAGCCGAAGGCGCCGCCCAGCCCTTCGAGCTTGCCGCCAATCCCGCCCGCACCCATGGACACATACATGATCATATTATCCGCCGGATCGCCGTCCTGCGCGCCGAACGGCGTTACGCCGGAGCCGAGCCAGCGCTGGGCGTAGTCGGGGATGAGATCGACCAGCTTGAAACATGGAACCGCCATCAGGAAGACGATGATCGTATAGACGACCGTGTAGAAAAATTCATCAATGACGCCGCGTTTGAACATGGCTTCACTAAGGGGCTGGCCGCTCGCGGCCTGTGCGGTTTCCGCCGTGCTGCCTTTGGGCGGCTGGAAGCATTCCGTCAGGCCTTCGGTCACATAATGGCCGGACAGGTTGCTGAGGACGAGATAGAAGATCGAGTTCAGCACCTTGACGGACGCCGTATAGATAATGATTGCGCCGATAAAGCCGATGAGGATCAGGATCGGGCGTAAAAAGATTTCCAGTATGTGGAAATAGCCGACCGTGGCCGAATCGCCCGGCATGCCTTCACCGTCAATCTTCAGGTGCGCAAGCGCCCAGAGCGGGACGCCGACCATCGCCTCAAAGATGGATTTGACCCATGTCATCACCGCAAAGAAGAAATAGATGAACGGGATGAAGGGCAGCACGTAAAATAAGATAAAGCCCAGCATCAGGCCAAGCGACGCAAAGGTCAGGAAAAAGCTGGTCGCCCCTTTCAAGGCGCCGCCGATATTATCGTCCAGAAGCCCGGCAAGCCCGCCCGCAACGCCGATGCCCGCCGCCACGGCAAAGCCGCGGATGGAGTGTTCGATAAGGCCGCGCCCGAGTGAGGAGAGCTGGGCGAGCGGGTGGATATTCGCATTTTTACACATATCAAAAAGGCCGCGCGTGCCCATCATCGTGTTGATCGTGTCGATAATGGCGTTTCCGGTCATGCCTTGATTATGCGTTTCCGGCGCGTTCTTGATAAAGGCGACGGCCGTTTCACTGCCCCAGTAAGTCGCAAGCTCATAAAGAGGGCGGGCGACGTCGAGTTGCTGCGGGCTTTCAAAATCGACGAGCCTTCCCGAAGACAGATAAGGGGAATAAAGCTCGTCAAGCGGCGCCGCCTGATCGTGCTGGAGTTTTTGATTGCGGATATAATCCATCACATAGGGTAGGGTTTTGATTTGCGGCACGTTATAGGTCGCCGCCGTTATCGCGCCGTTCATTTCGGCTATCTTGTTGAACCAGATGCCGGCGCCGGCCCAGCCATATGTCTTTGCGTTGACGTTGCTCCATTCCCCGTCTTTAAGCTGTTTTTCGATGGCCTTATCCAGCGCGGTTTCGATTTCGTTACTGAAGGAAAGCATCACGCGGCTTTTGGCCGTCGGGTTGATAAAGGGGTCGAGGCTGACGGGCTGGAGCTGCGGCGTGATGACCGCATAGTTGGACACAAAAGCCTCTCCCAGATCATGCATGGTATAGGACGATCCGCCTCTTCCGCCGCCGCCGGTGAAGGCATAGTTGCATTTGACGATATCCCCCGCCCTGTTATCCCACAGGCAGGCAATCATTTCGATATAGGCTTGCTGGATGACGGCGGCCCCCGGCTGATCCCTGTCGGTGATGGTCACGGATACTTCGCCGCAATAGGGGTAAACGGCTCCCGGCTCGCTGCCGTAGAGATTTTCGTCCTGAACGCCGAACCGGAAAAACAGCGCCCCGGCCCGGGCTTTTTCAACCATGTCTGTAAAGGCGGGCGTTTCCTCACCAAGGTGCATGGCCCCGTCCTTGCCCGATTTATAAACCATATAGGGCTGTATATCCTGACCGTTCACGCGGCCTTCGCCCCACGCGCAGGTCTGCACCATCGCCATGAAGGTCAGGAAGCTGTTCAAGTCCGGTATATTGGGCCGGGCGATCAAGTCTTCCTCGCGGCCAAGATAGGGGGCCTTTGCGGCTTCGTGGAATGTAATCCACGCATTGGTCGAAAGATTCGACCCGAACTTTGCGGCGTTCAGGACGACATATTGCGCAAGGTTCAAGCCGCTTGCGAGCGGGATCAGGAGCGCGAAAAACAGGATAAGCCGTATGGGCGCCCATGGCTTTGTAAAGCGCTGGCCGAACGGGACGCCGGTTTTTGCCGTTTCCATGACAATAGCGGCTGTCATATAGATAATGACGAGGCAGCCGACAAGCAGGATCCCGTAAGAATAAAATTCAAACAGTGTGTGCAGGCCTTTGTGCAATGCCGTCGCGCCTTCGGCGTTCGATCCGAAAACCCCTTGCACGCCGAAGACGAGATCGAGCAGGTTGAAGGCCAGATCGGTCTTGGGCGCTTCATTGTCGAAGAGGTCGGCGAGGGTGCGCGGGCCGAGGCCGGGGCCGTTGCCGCTACCGGCATAGGCGGGGGAGGCGAAAAGGGCCAGCACCCATAAGACGAACTGGAGCACGAGCATCACAAGGCCGCTCAGGATAATCGTGAAAATCGCTATCTTGTCGATATTCTTGCGATTGAACGGGATATGGCTGGCCGCGGCCCCCATGGCCTGAAACGGCGAATAACGCCCGTACATATCGGGGCGCAGATAGGGGTGCGTCCCGGGCAGGATGCCGAGCGTGTTGAAAACCGTGGCGATGAAATAGGCGAGCCGCGGGAAGCCGGAACCGGCAAGCTTGCGCATCCGCGGGATGATTTGCGGCATGAAGACATAGCCCAGCACCTCCCCGCGCGTGAAGCCGGCTTTAGGGGGGCTGGAAAGTCCCTTTGGGGATGGCGGGGTTTTGTTCACTTACAATCCCCCCCTATTCTTTCATGGCCCTGCTTGCGAACTCTTTGAAGGAGTTCGATACCGTGCCTGCCGCCCCGCCGACAACGCTGCCGGAGCCGCCAAGAACCTGGTTGCTGACCATGGAGGCGGAAACGGACAGGTTCAGCATCATGCCTTCCCACGGATCATTCGCCTTGTCGTTGAAGGAGTTCACGTTCGCGCCCATATAGCGGAGCATGTTGTTCGGGATAAGGTCGATAAGCTTGAAGCAGGACGTCCCGATCATATAAACGATGATCGCATACATGACGGTAAAGAACAGCTCGTCAATCGGCCCGCGTATATAGGAGATCGTGGCAAAGCCGGAATTCCCGCTATTGCCGCTATTGCTGCCGTCGCCAAGGGATTTGCCGCAGATGCTGGTTGCGTTCGGGTCGTGGCCCGCGAGGTTGACGACGACGAGCGTGAAGATCTCGTTCAGGACTTTCACGATGGCCGCGAAGATAATGACCGACGCCAGAAGGCCGAATATGATGAGGATCGGCCTGATAAATATTTCAAGGATCAAATGGATGCCGTTCATGGCGGCGTCGCCCGGCAGCCCTTCCCCGTCGATTTTAAGGAAGGAAAGCGCCCAGAGAGGCAGGCCGATCATGGCCTCGAACAAGCCCTTGATCCAGCCGCCGACGGCAAAGAAGAAATAAAGGAAGGGCATGAAGGGCAGCACGTAAAAGAGCAGGAAGCCCATCGAGATGGTAATGCTCGCCACCGTCATCAGGATGCTGGAGGCGGCGCTGAGCGCCGGGCCGACAAACGGTATGACCCCGCCGAAACTAAAGGCGATGGATAGTCCGATATTGCGGATGGAGGATTCGATAAGCCCCTTGCCGAGCGTCGAGAGCTGGGCCAGCGGATGGACGTCGGTGCTAGCGCACATATCAAACAGGCCGCGCGTGCCGAAAATAAGATTAATCGTGTCGATCAGGATGTTGTTGGAACTGCGTGTTTTCGCGCCCGATCCGTCCTGCCGTAAATCCCCGCTCGCCCAGTAATCGTAAACATAGGCAAGCGCTCTACCGATCTCCTGGTCAAAGGCCGTGTCAAAGGTTATGGGGTTGTCGCCTGCAACGCTTGGCATATAAAGCGCGCCTACCGCCATATTTTCTTGAAGCTGCTTCGCGCGGATATGTTCCATCACGGCCGGCATCTTGACGACTTGCGGCGTGTTATAGACGGCATCGACGAGCGATCCGTTGACCTGCGCTATTTTGTTGTACCAGATTCCGGCGCCGCCCCAGCCAAGTTCCCGGATCTGCCCGCTATCTTGATCCCACGTCTTGGATCCAGCTTGTGTCTTGACGGCTTTTTTAATAACTTCCGCGACCTCTTTATCCAGTTCGGTGGCGATGCCCGCCTTGAAAGTCCCCTCAGGTCCTCCGTAATCGGATTGCGTGCCGGGGATCCGGCTTTCGGCCATTTTTCCGGATACGGTAATGAGCTGGAATTTATTGCCAAGATACAGATCGCGGATAAGCTTGTAATAATATTCCTGCACCTCAATGGAGCCGGGTTCCGCGACATCCGCCGAATTGATGATGATGTCGCCGCAATAAGGATAGACATTTCCGAGCTGTTGCGTGTGCCTTTCAGGCTTCCATTCGCCAAAGCGTATATAGATATTTCCCTTGTTGAAATATTCGTGGGCTTCCTTGAAGTTCCCCCCTAATTTTTTGCCGGCCAGTTCCTGTGAGGCGTCTTTGATAAGATAGGCGTCGATATCGATCACGTTCTCGTCTTTATATTGCGATCGGTAGCTATATTCACAGGCATTGACGACCGACATAAAGGCTACGAGCGGCATCAAATCCTGCGCCATGGGCGTGCCGACGCGCTGTTCGGTATCCTCGATAAAGGAGTCCGTCATCACCTCGTTGAATTTAATCCAGCCCTGCGTCGCGAAGTCGGAGGCGTATTTGGCTGTGTAGAGCGTGATCCATTGCGCGGAGTTCAGCCCGTAACCGACGGGAATAAGCAGGCCGAGGCCGAAGACAAGGCGGATGGGCGCCCAGACATGGTTATAGCGTTTGCCGAACGGAACGCCTGTTTCCGCCGTTTCCGCCAGAACCGCAAAGATGTAATAGCAAACGATAATAACGGCGATGACGAGAATGCCGATGCTGTAGAACTGGAAGAGGCTGTGCAGCGCCGCGTGAAACTCGCTGGGCAAGGCGCCGGGCCTGAAAATTTCCGGCACGCCGAACACGGTAAAGAGCATCCGGTAGGCGACGTCGGTCGTATATTCAGGCGCCGCAAAAAAACCGCTATAGCTTGTCGGCGGCGACGAGGCCAGCGCCGGATTGACCATGAGATAGGCCATCGTCAGGAAAAACTGGAGCGTCAGCAGGACGAGGCCGAGCAGGATCAGGAAATAGATAACGACCTTGCCGTAATTTTCGCGGGTGAAGCTTATCTCCGCCGCCGCGGCCCCCAGAACGGTGCGCAGGCCCAGCCCCTGCCTGTTCGCCGGGTTTAAAACGGGGTGGTTCGCGGGCAGGATGCCGACGGCCCTGTAAACGGATGCAATCATAAAGGCCAGCCTGCCGAAGCCTTCATCATAGAAGCCGCGCAGCCTTAGGCCGATTTGCGGTGTCAGCATATAGCGGAGGACGTCCCCTTTGGTTATGTTCATGCCGCCTATCATGTCGTATCGCCGCTCATCATTTTTTTAGCCACTCCGCCGCCAAGCTGCCCGATGCTTTTGGCGCCCTCCGTCATGCCGCCAAAGACCTTGCTGGAAATTTGCTGCCCGCCGATGGCGACATAACGTGTAAGGCCGCTCGTTGGATCTTCTGTGCTGTCGTTGAAGGTCGAAATGCTTTCGCCCATCCAGCGCATGAATTGCTTGGGAATGGAATCGATCATCTTGAAGGAGGATGTCGCCATCAGGTAAAGCAGAACCGCGTACATCACCGTAAAGAAAAGCTGGTCGACGATGCCGCGGCGGACGGATTCGACTTCGCCTATGTTGATTTGTGCGGCGCTTCCCTCGGCGGCGCTGACGCCTGTGATATTCGCTACGACCAGATCGAACAGCTCGTTCAGCATCCCCGCAAGCGCGCCAAAGACGGCCATGCCGCCGATAAGGCCGAAGACGGTGACGATCGGGCGGAGCATGATTTCAAGCAGCATGAGATAGCCGGCCTTTGCCGCCCTGCCGGAAAAACCCTCCCCGTCTATTTTCAAGTGCGCCAGCGCCCAGAGCGGGACGCCGACCATGGCTTCGAACACGGATTTGACCCATGTGCCGACTGCAAAGAAGAAATAGATGAAGGGCAGGAACGGCAGGACGTAATAAAGGATGAAGCCGACCGTCAGGCCGATTGTGGCGATGCCGATAAACATGCTGGTGGCCGAGGCAAGGGCCGCGCCCAGATGTGGGTAGAGTGCGCCGACTATACCGCCGCCGAAAGCGGTTCCGATCGCCATGCCGACGCTGCGGATAGCGTTCTCGATAAGGCTTTTCCCGACCGTGGAAAGCTGGGCCAGCGGGTGGATGATGGGGTGGCCCGTCGTTTCGTCAATTTTTGAATTTTCGCGAATATCGAAAAGCCCGTTCAGGCCGAAAATCATCTCGATTGTCCTGAGGAAGGCGTTGGTGTTGGAGCCGACGCCCGTTTTCCCCTGTTTTCCGGCGCTGCCCTGGTTTCCATCCTGTGCCTGGACGGCCTTGCTGCCGCCATCCGTGGTGGCCTCTTCGTTACAGGCGAAGTAGCGAAAGGTCGTGTTCATTGCCGTAGCCATGCCATGCTCTGTGGTTTTTTCGAATGGTACGGAGCGGCCATCTTTCAGGTTGGGCTCGAACATATTGCAGGGCGTGCTGTCTACGTTGTTCATCTCACGCTCGCGTTTTACCTTTTCCATCAGTTCCGGATAGCGTTTGATGGTGGGAGCCGCATAAACCGCACCCGTGAAAACGCCGTTTATGTCGGCGATGGTATTGTACCAGATTCCGGCCCCGCCCCATCCGCGGCGGCGGAGATCTTCCGTCATGGAGAGATCGAGCCCTGACCTATAGGATTCATAGGCCGTGAGGGTAAGCCTTTCATGGGCGTCGGCATAGTTATGGAGGCTCCTTGCGAAAGAGCTTACCGGTGGGTGGCGTTCGTCTTTACAGGTTCCCTGATCGTTCAGGACATCGCTGCCATGGCATATATAGCTGGTTGTCCCCTCGGATTTATGCATAAGCGCAATCCGTTCGCCGAAAGCCTGCCAGACGAGCGGAGAGGATTTTTTTTCCAGCAGTGATTTGATCGTGCCGAAATACATGCTTTCAATAGCGCGGACGGCGGTTGGCTGTGATGCCGAATTTTCGCTTTTTGCGGTCGTGTTCCTGAAGCTTGCCGGATTGTCGAAGTTCAGGGAAACCGCGATCCGGCCGCAATAGGCCCTGACATTCCCCGCCTCGGATTTATGCTTGGATTCGTTATGTTCGCCGAGAATAATCTCCATATCGTTATTGCCGAAAGCTTTCTTGACCTGATCATAAGAAAGCCCGCCGGACTCGCCGCCATGCAGCTTCTCGGCTTTGCCGTCAATAATGACATAGGCGTCGATCGATACGCGGCCTTGCCCGGGATCGACCGCTTGCTGTGGCATCAGCGAGTTATAGGCTTCGCGGCAGGTGTGATAGACGGAGGCAAAGTAGAGGAAGTGGTCGATGGCCGGCGTTTTCGGACGGGCGACCAGTGATTTATCCGGCGCGCCTATGACGTTGGTGATGCCGCCGCCGCCCGAATTGCCGCCCTTTGACCCTATGATATTTTGCGTGAAGAGATCCCAGCCGTTGGTCGCGAAGCTGGAGCCGATCTTGGCGGTGTAGAGCGTGATATATTGCGCGCTGTTGAAACCGTTATTGAGCGGAACCAGAAGGCCGATGGCGGCGACGAGGCGCATCGGCGCATAGATTTTCGCAAAGCGCTTGCCGAAGGGAACGCCCGTTTGCGCCGTTTCCATGACGACGACGAAAACATAATAAAGGAAGATGACGACGGCGACGACGAGGATCGCGATGTTGTAAAAATTGAAGAGCGCATGCATGCCGAGATGAAAGGGGCTCGGCCCGTTTGTTTCCATCAGGGCGTTGGAGCCGAAAAAGGCCGCGCCTGCTTCCCCGCCGGACGCCGGAATCCCGAAAACATAATCGAGCAGCAGGAAAGCGATATCGCTTTCGGGGTGCGGGGTCACGAACATGCTTTGAAAGCCGGACGTATCGCCCGTTTGCGCATAGGCGCGGCCCGTCAGGAGCGCGAGGATAAGCAGCGCGAATTGCATGACCATCAGAATCACGGCGGCGATAAGGGCGAGGAAAATGATGATCTGATCGATATTCCTGCGCTTTACCTCGATATTGTTCGCGGCGGCGGAAATAACTTCGATAATGCCGAATTTGCCGACATTTTCGTATTTTGTATAAGGGTGATCGGGCGGCAGGATGCGCACCGCCTGATAGACGCTGGCGAACAGGAACGCAAGATAGCCGAAGCCGGACGTGCCAAGCTCCTTCGCGCGCGGGATGATGCCCGGAAGCACCATGTAGCGTATTACGCTTTTTGCGTTTATATTCTGTATGTTAGATGCCATAAACCCCCGGTATGCCCCTTCCGATGAGTATAATCCGAAATTCCTATTAAATCGTGATTAAATAATACCATAGGGCTAAGGAGTTTTACCAATTCCGGCAAAAATGGGGCATGACGGGCTTTGTTTCCATAGAGTCTGCCCTGCTTCCGGATTTGCGCCAAGCCCCGCGCAAAGGGATAGGATGCCGGAATACAGGCGTAACACATTGATTTACTTATACATATTTTTGTATTCGGCCTATGGGGCCTGAAGAAGATGGGCTAGGCTGGACGGGAAGACGCCTCTCTCCTCTTGCCGCAAGGTTTTGTTTTGAAAGAGTCTAAAAAACTTTATAGCCGCGGAAGCATTTTGTTCGTTCTCATGGCCTGTATCGGGCTTGTCGGCGTTATTGGCGCCGTGGCTGTGGATCTGGTGCGCGGCCCCGTGCGCGCCATGGCCCATGTGACCAAGCGCACCGTTGCCGAAAACCAGATGATGGCGTCGGCAAAGCTGGCCATCGTGATGTCCGCCCATCAATCCGGCGATTGCGACGGGGACGGGATGATCGAGCCGGTCGAATGGCGGGAAACAGGCGGGCTTCCGGGCCCCTTGAATGGCGGTTTCCTGCCCGCCAGCATCGGGGCGGCGCTCCAAGACCCGTGGGGCGGGGATTATGGTTATTGCGTATGGGATCTCGGTTCCATGAAAAAACATGCAAGCTGCGGCGGCGAGGATGCGCGGCGCCTGCGGGGCGGGACGGAGCCGGGAAACCCCGTCATCGCCATTATCTCCGCCGGGCCGGACAGGATTTTCCAGACCGGCTGCCGGCCGCACGGCCATGCCGATTTCATCCTGCGGCTGCCGGATAATGACGATGTCGTCATGACCTATAGCATGGCCGAAGCGATCGCCTTGTCCGGCGGGCTGTGGGAACTGAAGGACGGGCGCGTCGATACGGCGACGATCGCAAAGAACCTGAGCGTGACCGACGAATCAGGCGCGGAGCAGATGACTTTCAATGCGGCGGCGCGGCTGTTGACGGTCGGCGCGGGCGGGAGCGGGCATATGCCCAATATCCGCACGGATTTCGTGCAAAGCCTGACCCCCTCAAGCGCCGTTGAATTTTTGAGCGGGATTAAATCGGCTTCCCTTTCCGTCCTTTCATCCGGCTCATCCGGCGCCGGAAGCGTCGCCGCCACCATCCACGGGGGCGGCGCGGGCGGTATCGGCCTGCGCGTCGGCGGGATGGCCAAGGCGCTGGAAGTGGACGGGCTTCTCGATATGACGGAAAAGAACATCGTCAATCTGGCCGAGCCGGAAAACAGCCAGGACGCGGCGACGAAACGCTATGTCGATGACAAGCTGGGCGGGGGCGCGCAGAAAATAAAATGCGAACCCTTCGTCTTTAACGGCTGTGCGGGCGGCGGCGCGGCGCAGAATTTTTCCGGCGTCAATCTCGGCGGCTGCAAGACGAAATGCGAACAGGCGAACGCCCAGTGCTGCGAGGCCGTCATGGTCGTCGATAGCGGGCCGAACGCGGCCCTGTCTTCCTGCAGGGCCTATCAGGCCCCGGCCAGAACGGGCGGGGCCTTGCGCAGCCTTTTGGGGGACTTGCTGGGCGGGATTCTTGGCCTTAGCGACAAGGCGACGATGGGGGCCTTTTGCTATCTTGAATGACCGCCGCCGGCGCGGGGCCGGGTTTATGCGGCCTTGAGCGGCTTGTATTTAATCCGGTGCGGCGAGGCGTTTTCGCCATAGCGGCGCTTATAGTCCTTCTCGTAATCCTCATAGTTGCCCTCGAACCATTCCACATGGGAATCGCCCTCAAAGGCGAGGATGTGCGTCGCGAGCCGGTCGAGGAAGGCGCGGTCGTGGGAAATAACGACGACGCAGCCCGCGAACCGTTCCAGCGCCTCTTCGAGGGCGGAAAGCGTTTCCGTGTCCAGATCGTTGGTCGGTTCGTCGAGCAGAAGCACGTTCGCGCCGCTTTTGAGCATCTTGGCCAGATGGACGCGGTTGCGCTCCCCGCCCGAAAGCGTGCCGATTTTCTTTTGCTGATCCGGCCCGCGGAAATTGAACGCGCCGACATAGGCCCGCGACGGCATTTCGATTTTGCCGAGCTTCAGGATATCCATCCCGCCTGAAATTTCTTCCCAGACATTCTTGTTGTCGTCCAGCGAATCGCGGCTTTGATCGACATAGCCGAGAACGACGGAATCGGACACGGTAAAGCTTCCGGCATCCGGTTTTTCCTGTCCCGTTATCATGCGGAAGAGCGTGGTTTTCCCCGCGCCGTTCGGGCCGATAACGCCGACAATGCCCCCCGGCGGCAGCTTGAAGGACAGATCGTCTATCAGCAGGCGGTCGCCGAATCCTTTTTTGAGGTTTTTCACCTCGATGACATTTTCGCCAAGGCGCGGCGGGGCGGGAATCACGATCTGCGCGTTGCGCACGGTTTCGCCTTCGGCCTTTGCGAGAAGATCGTCATAGGCGGCGATCCGCGCCTTGGATTTCTTGCGGCGGCCTTCGGGCGTCTGGCGGATCCATTCCAGCTCGCGGTCGAGGGTTTTTTGCAAGGAGGCTTCGGATTTTGCTTCCTGTTCGAGGCGCTTGCGTTTCTTTTCAAGATAGGAGGAATAATTGCCCTCATAGGGGATGCCCTGCCCGCGATCGACTTCGAGAATCCAGCCCGTGACATTGTCCAGGAAATAGCGGTCGTGCGTGACCATGACGACCGTTCCCGTATAATCGGAAAGATGGCGCTGGAGCCACGCGACGGATTCGGCGTCAAGGTGGTTGGTCGGTTCGTCGAGCAGCAAGAGATCCGGTTTTTCAAGCAGCAGGCGGGCGAGCGCGACGCGGCGTTTTTCACCGCCCGACAATTTCGTCACGGGGGAATCGCCCGGCGGGCAGCGCAGCGCGTCCATCGCGATATCGACGGTGCGGTCGATCTCCCACCCGTCGGCGGCGTCGATCTCTTCCTGAAGCTTGCCCATTTCTTCCATCAGCGCGTCGAAATCGGCGTCGGGTTCGCCCATGGCGGCGGACACTTCGTTGAACCTGTCGAGCTTCGCCTTGACGGGGGCGAGCGCTTCCATCACGTTCTCGGCGACGGTCTTGGTTTCGTCGAGCTGCGGCTCTTGCGGCAGATAGCCGATTTTGGCGCCTTCGGCGGCCCATGCTTCGCCGGTATAATCCTTGTCCGCGCCGGCCATGATTTTAAGGAGCGTCGATTTACCCGCGCCGTTCGGCCCCAGAACGCCGATTTTGGCGCCGGGGAAAAAGCTGAGCGTGATGCCGTTCAGAACCGTTTTCCCGTTCGGCCACGTCTTTTTCAGGCCGTTCATGACATAGACATATTGGTACGAGGCCATCGTTTTCGACTTCCCTTCTTTACTTTCCGTTTGCTCATTGGATTTTGCTGTAAAAGTGATTTAGCATAGGATCGCGCAAAAGCGAAGAAAGGTTTTGATGAAAATGGCCGGCAACCCGCCGCAAAACTCGCAAAGCTCCATCACGGAGGCCAATCGTTACCGCAGCGCGCCCTCGCTTCATGGCGGGCTGGGCGCGGCGGGCTATATCAGCCAGTTCGACGCGCCGCATGGCGGGGCCTTCCTGACGCGGCCCGGCGAGGTCGCCGTCATCAACCCGCCGCGCGAAGGGCCTTTTCCGGATTTTGAAATAAGCGTCGCATGGGACAGGATAGAGGCCGAGGAAAAACCCGGCCTTTGGGACAGGCTTTTAAAGCGCAAGAAAACCGTTCAGCGCTGCGTCGATCTCGATCTGGGCTGTCTTTACCGCCTGAAAAACGGGCGGCGCGGCGGGATGCAGGCTTTTGGCGCAATCCATGGCGCTTATGAGGAGGAGCCGTATATTTTCCTGTCCGGTGATGAGCGCACCGGCGCGCGCGAGGGGCCGGATGAAACGATCCGCGTCAACGGCGCGCATTGGGACGCTATCGAACAAATCCTGATTTACGTTTATATCTATAAGGGCGCGGTGAACTGGGCGGAGGTGCGCCCGCAAATACAGCTGCGCGTGCCGGGGGAAGAGCCGATGGTGGTGACGCTCGCGGCGCAGCGGCCCGATGCGGAAGTCTGCGCCGTGGCGGGGATTGAAAATATCCGCGGCGGGGTCAGGATGACAAGCTATCTGGAATATTTTCCGGGGCATTTTTCCATGGACAGGGCTTTCGGCTACGGGCTTGCCTGGGAACAGGGCCGGAAGGATCCGGCGCAATAGAAATTTAACGCAAAGCGGTTAGGCTGTGTAAGCGCCGCCTTATCGCAAAACGAGGAAAAGACGTTATGCAAGACAATGAAGACGAGTTCGAGGATCCGCATCCGTCCGCGATGATGGAAGACAACCCGATGATGGTGCGCGTGCGCCGCGGGGAGGAGATCAATATCACACGGCTCGACCCGACGATCCGCGAGGTTACGATCGGCGTCGGCTGGGATCTCGCGCGGTTTGAAGGCGATCCGGTCGATATCGACGCGAGTCTTTTGCTGCTTGATCGCGACGACATGACGCGCGAGGACGAGGATTTCGTTTTCTACAACAACATGACGGCCCGCGACGGCGCGGTGAAGCATCTGGGCGATTCCCGCACGGGCGCGGGCGACGGCGACGACGAACAGATCATCATCGACCTGATGGCGCTGCCGTTCGAGATCGTGAAGATCGCCTTTATCCTCTCCATCTACGATCTCGACATGAACAGCAATAATTTCTCCATGGTGCGCAATGTCTATTTCCGCATCGTGAACAATGAAACGACGCTCGAAACCTTCCGGTTCGAGCTGGATGGTGAGCTGGGCAACACGACGGGGCTTTATATCGGCTATCTGGAGCGGGTCGGCTCTGACTGGGTTTACAAGGCGCTCGGCGAATCCCTGCAAGGCGGGCTTGCAAAAATGGCTTCCGACAGCGGCATCATGATTGTGGAGAATATGCGCAGCGGCTGAGCGTCCTGCGCCCCGAACAGGGCCGGAGCAGGTCTGGAACAAGTCTGGAACGGCTGGAGTGAACAGAGCGGCATCACAGCCGCTCTTGTTTTATCCGCCTGCTTTGCCGGCCTTCACAGATGTTTCGCGCGCCTTATTCAGCTCCTCGTGCGCCGCGCGGCGGGAAGCCGCAACACCGCCATATTCGGGGTTGGTCATCACGCCTGTGAATATAAGCTTGGGACAAGCTCGTTTATGCAGGGGCTTTATCCGTCCGGGTTTACCGGCGCGTGTTTATGGCGTGCGTTTATGGCGCGTCTTTACGGCGCATGTTACGGGCGTTTGCTGCGCTGGTTTTGCCCGCGCCGAGGACGGCTTTGGCTGCCTGATCTGCCGCACCGGCCTTTATCAATGAAAAGAGAAGGGTGAAAAGAGGAGAGGCTAGAATCCGCGGCCCTGTTTCATGCCGAGGAGCGCTTGCGGTTTAATCTTGGGCGATTTGCCGCCGCCGCCGCGCCGCGCGTCGCGGAACCGTTCGTCGCCGCCCATCTCGCGCTCGATCAGCGCGTCGATGTCCGGCACGCTCCCCATCTTGATTTCCTGAACGCAGGCGTTGAAAAAATTGCAGCCCTTGGTTTCCCATTCATAGACGTCGGGCGGTTCGTCCTTGCCCTTGATCCGCAAATGGGTAGGCGACCATTTGGTTTGCACGACGGGTTTCGCGAAGATCCAGATCATCTGTTCCATCGGCGGCTTGCCGTCTTCGGGCGCGTCATACATGAATTGGAGTTCGGCCTCGACTTCGTTGCCTTCGTTGTTCATGCGCACCTCGGCGGAGGCGGTGACGCCCTTTTCGCCGTCATAGGCAGACCACGGGCATGTTTCATATGGGCCCATTACATAGCCCACACCCAGCTTGTCCATCAGTTCTTTCAGTTCCGCACGCATGGCTTTCTTTTAGAACTATAGCATGAAAACGCAAGGAAAATCAGGTTTTTCGCACTGTTAACCGTTCTTTGCCGCGGAATTCGATGAGGAGATCGGCCTCGTTTTCCGCAGCTTCTTTATCCGAAACAACCCGCCCTTGAAGGGTACGGACGACGGCGAAGCCGCGATCGAGGACGCGCTCGAAAGACAGGCTTTCGAGCATCCGCCCCATATGGCCGAGGCGGTTTTCAGGCTCTTTTAACAAGGACTTACCCGCGCGCTCCAGGGCGGCGGCGGCAAGGGCGTTTTGCTGTTCCCCGCCTTGCAGCAACGAAGCGCCGGCGCGTTCCAGCCCCGCGGCGATAAGGGCGGCGTGCTGTTCCTTCGCCTGTATTAGCGCGCGCGGATGTAAGGGGACGAGCGGGGCGAGGCGCTGGGCTTTCGCGGACAGGGTCTTTTCAAACCCGTGCAGCAATTTCGCGGCGAGTGTGTCGCAATGCTGGGTCTTGATGTCGAGCAGCCGCGCCGGATCGCCGAGCCGCGCGCGCAAATTGTCGGTGCGGGTTTCAAGCTCGCGCAAGGATCGCCCGATCCCGCCCGTCAGGCGTTTGGCGTCGTCCATGATCTGCGCCAGAAGATTGAGCCGTACGGGAACCGCGCGCTCCGCCGCGCCTGTGGGCGTGGGGGCGCGCAGGTCGGCGGCAAAGTCGATGAGGGTCGTATCGGTTTCATGGCCGACAGCGGCGATAAGCGGGATGGCGCTGTTCGCCGCCGCCCGCACGACGATCTCCTCGTTAAAGGCCATGAGGTCTTCGAGCGAGCCGCCGCCCCGCGCCACGATGACGACGTCCGGGCGGTTTTCCGTCATGGCGTTGAAACCGTCAATGGCGGCGGCGATTTGCTGCGCCGCGCCTGTCCCCTGCACCGCGACGGGCCAGACGATCACATGGCGCGGGAACCGTTCCGAAACGCGGTGGAGAATATCGCGGATGACCGCGCCCGTCGGCGATGTCACGACGCCGATCCGGCCCGGCAGGAAGGGGATGGGCTTTTTGCGCGCCTCGTCGAACAGCCCTTCGGCGGCAAGCTTTTTGCGCCGCTCTTCGAGCATTTTCAAAAGCGCGCCTTCGCCCGCAAGCTCCATCGATTCGATGACGAGCTGGTAGCGTGAATTTTTCGGGTAGCTCGTGACTTTCCCCGTCACGACGACGTCCAGCCCGTCTTCGGGGCGGACGGACAGGCGCGATACGGTGCCTTTCCAGCAAACGATATTGATGACGGAATCCGCGTCCTTGATATCGCCGTAAAGATGGCCGGACGATGCCAGCTTCAAGCCCGACAATTCACCGCGCACGCGCACGCGCCCGTAGGTTTCCTCAAGCGTGCGCTTTAAGGAAAAGGCGAGTTCGGAAACGCTCAGCTCCGGCACGTTGCTGCGCCGTTCTGGGGCCTTTTCCGCCGCGGTAAACAGGTCTTCTGTCATGGGGAGGGATAGTATAGACTGGGGGCGCAAAGCTCAAGGCAGGGATTCCTCGAATGAAACATGATTTATCATCTTACCTGTTTATGTCCGAAACGGAGTGTGTTGAAAGACTTGCCGCGGCTTTTGACTGGGGCGCGCAAAGGGCCGCGCGGGTTTCCGCCGCCGCCGCGCAGCGCATCGAATCCATGCGCGCCGCGCCGCGCAAGGCGGGGTCGGTCGAAAGCTTTTTCCAGAGCTACGGGCTGGACACGAAAGAAGGCATCGCCCTGATGTGCCTTGCGGAGGCTTTGCTGCGCATTCCGGACGCGAAAACCGCGAACGCCCTTATCCACGATAAAATCGCCCGTACCGAATGGATGAAATCCGGCGTTATGCGCGACGACTGGATGATGCGCATGGCGGGGCTGGGGCTGTCTGTGACCCGGGGCGCGCTCGACGGGCCTTTGGCGAAAATGGGCGAGCCGCTCATCCGCAAGGCGCTGACCGAAAGCATGAAAATCCTCGGCGGCGAATTCGTCCTTGGCCGCAATATGGGCGAGGCCGTGAAGAACGCCGCCGGCCTTGCGAAGGCGCAGGATGGCCGCGATTTGCGCTTTTCCTATGACATGCTGGGCGAGGGGGCGCGCACCATGGAGGATGCGCAGAATTATTTCCGCCTTTATGAGGCTTCGCTGGAGGCAATCGACATGATGGCCCCGCGCGGCAAGGGGCAAAAGGCGGGAATTTCCGTTAAGCTTTCCGCGCTCTATCCGCGGTTCGAGGCGGCGCAGGAGGAATTTTGCCTGCCCGTCCTGACATCGTCCCTTGTGCGGCTGGCCCGCAAGGCCGCCCATTACAACCTCAACCTTACGGTCGATGCGGAGGAAAGCCACAGGCTCGAATTGACGCTGAAAATCCTGCGGCCCGTTATCGAGGATCCCGCGCTGCGCGATTGGGACGGGCTTGGGCTGGCGGTGCAATCTTACGGCAAGCGCGCCCTGCCGCTCGTGGAGAACCTCATCGACCTCGCCCGCGCCAACGGGCGCATGATTCAGGTGCGGCTGGTCAAGGGCGCCTATTGGGACACGGAAATCAAGCGGGCGCAAATGAAGGGTCTAAAGGACTATCCCGTCTTCACGCGCAAGATCCATACGGATCTCTGCTTCTTGGTTTGTGCGCAAAAATTGCTGGCGGCGCGGGACTGTATCTACCCGATGTTCGGCACGCATAACGCCCACACGGTCGAAGCCATCCTCGACCTTGCGCAAGATAATATGGAAGGGTTTGAATTCCAGCGGCTTTACGGCATGGGCGAAACGCTTTATGCGCAGTTGATGAAAGAGCGCGCCATTCCGGTGCGGGTCTATGCGCCCGTGGGCGAACATGGCGAGCTTCTCCCCTATCTCGTGCGCCGCCTGCTTGAAAACGGCGCGAATTCTTCGTTTGTGAATAAGGTGTTTGACGCGGACGTGCCGCCCGCCGATCTGGCCCGCGATCCGCTGGAGGCGGCGCTCGATGGCGGCCCCGCGCCGCATGGGCGGATACCGCTTCCGTGCGCGATTTTTCCGGATCGAGCGAATGCGGCGGGCTATGATCTCGACGATGCACCTTCGCGCCTCGCCTTGCTGGAGGCGATGGAAAAGGCTTTTGACGCGCGCGAGGTGTTTGCGCTCCCGCTCGTTGGCGGCAGGCAGCAGCGCACCGGCCAGCCGGAGGATATCTTCAACCCCGCCGACAGGCAGGAGCGGATCGGCACATCCTATGCCGCGACGCCGGACAATGTCCGCGAGGCTTTCGCCGCCGCCCGCAAGGCGTTTCCCGCATGGGACGCGGCCAAAGCCGCGGAGCGTGCTGCAATTTTGGAAAAGATTGCGGATCTTTATGAGGAAAACGCCGCCTCCCTTATGATGTATTGCGTGCGCGAGGCCGGAAAGACGCTCGCCGACGCCGTTGCCGAGCTACGCGAAGCCGTGGATTTTTGCCGCTATTATGCTGCAAGAGGCCGCGCTGATTTCGATGAGAACGGCGTGGAAGTGCCATCCTATACGGGGGAAAGCAACCTTCTTATGTTGCAGGGGCGCGGCGTTTTCGTGTGTATCAGCCCGTGGAATTTCCCGCTCGCCATTTTTACGGGGCAAGTTGTGGCCGCGCTTATGGCGGGCAATAGCGTGATTGCGAAACCGGCGGAGCAAACGCCCTTTACCGCGCAGGCGGCCATTGCCCTGATGCACAAGGCGGGCGTGCCGGAAAATGTGCTGCACTTCCTTCCGGGCGACGGGCTGGTGGGTGAAATGCTGGTGCAGCATGCGGATGTCGCGGGCGTCGCCTTTACAGGTTCGACACAGGCCGCATGGTCTATCAACAGGACGCTTGCGGGGAAGAACGGGCCTATCGTGCCGCTTATTGCCGAAACGGGGGGGCTGAACGGTTTTATCGTCGATTCCTCGGCGCTGACGGAACAGGCGGTCGATGACGTGATTGCAAGCGCTTTCGGCGCGGCGGGACAGCGCTGTTCGGCGGCGCGGATTTTATTTGTGCAAGAGGATGTGGCGGACAAGACCATCGCCATGCTGCGCGGCGCGATGGCGGAGCTTAAAATCGGCGACCCGCGTTTCTACGTAACCGATATCGGCCCGCTGATTGACGAGGAGGCGCATGCCGCGCTCCAGCGCCATAAATCCTATCTCGAAGGGGTGGGGAAATTCGTGGCCGCGGCGCGGCTTCCCGACGCGGTGCGCGGGCGCGGCCATTATTTCGCGCCCATGGCCTATGAAATCGGCGATATCGCGGATTTGAAAGGCGAGGTGTTCGGCCCCGCGCTCCATATCATCCGCTATAAGGGCGGCGATTTGCCGCGCGTGATAGAGGCGCTGAATGAAAGCGGCTATGGCCTGACCTTCGGTTATCACACGCGCATCGACGCGGCGGCGCAGGATGCGGCGCAAAAGGTGCGGGCGGGCAATGTCTATATCAACCGCACCATTACGGGGGCCGTCGTCGGCGTCCAGCCTTTCGGCGGCAGCGGCCTTTCGGGGACGGGGCCGAAAGCCGGAGGCCCGCATTACCTACACCGCTTTGCCATAGAGAAATCAATCTCCGACAATATCGCGGCGGCTGGCGGCAATGCCTTTCTTGTCATGCTGGAGGAATAGCGGCATAGTGCGGAGGACATAAAAGCCCCCGACAAGCTCCCGCCCGGAAGGGGTGCGGGAGGATGGAGAAAAGCAGATGAAAATCCTTTTGGTTGGTTCCGGCGGCCGCGAACATGCCTTGGCGTGGCGGCTGGCGGCGAGCAAGAAATGCAAGGAGCTTTATTGCGCCCCCGGCAATCCGGGAATCGGGCAGGTCGCGCAAAATGTCCTGATTTCGGCGGACGATGTTCCGGCGCTCAGCGCCTTTGCCCGCGAAAAGAAAATAGATTTTGTCGTGGTCGGGCCGGAAGCGCCGCTGGTCGCGGGGCTGGCCGATGCGCTGGCAGCGGCGGGCATCGCCGTTTTCGGGCCGTCAAAGGCCGCGGCGCGGCTCGAAGGCTCGAAGGGGTTTACCAAGGATTTGTGCAGCAAATACGGTATCCCGACGGCGTCTTACGGGCGCTTTACGGACGCCGAAGCGGCCTGCGCCTTCATCCGCCAGACGGGCGCGCCGATTGTGGTGAAGGCCGACGGGCTGGCGGCGGGCAAGGGCGTTATCATTGCGCAAACCGTTGAAGAGGCCGAGGAGGCCGCGCTTTCCATGCTTTCCGGCGCAGCGTTCGGTGCGGCAGGTGCGGAAATCGTGGTCGAGGAATATCTGGACGGGGAGGAGATCAGCTTTTTCGCCCTGACCGACGGCAAGACCGCCCTGCCCTTTGCCTCGGCGCAGGATCACAAGCGCGCGGGCGAGGGCGATACCGGCCCCAATACGGGCGGCATGGGGGCCTATTCCCCCGCGCACAATTTCACGCCCGAATTGCAGCAAAAAATCATGGATCGCATCATCCATCCGACCGTCAAGGGTATGGCGGCGGAAGGATGCCCGTTTCAGGGCGTGCTTTATGCAGGACTGATGATCGTCCGCGGGGAGCCGATGCTGATTGAATATAATGTGCGGTTCGGCGATCCGGAATGCCAGCCGATCCTCTCCCGCCTCGAAGACGATTTGCTTGATATTCTTTACGCCTGTGCGGCGGGGACTCTGGATGAGATCCCGCCTTTGCACTGGTCGGATTATGCCGCGCTCTGCGTCGTTATGGCGGCAAAGGGCTATCCCGGCGGCTATGACAAGGGCAGCGTCATCAGGGGCATCAAGGAGGCGGACGCCATATACGGCGTCAAGGTCTTCCATGCCGGAACGGCCTTTGAAACAGGGAATATCGTCAGTTATGGCGGGCGCGTCCTCGGCGTGACCGCGTCGGCCCCGACAATCGCCGAAGCGCAAAAACTCGCCTATGAGGGCGTGGATCTGATTGACTGGCCCGAAGGATTTTGCCGCCGTGATATTGGCTGGCGGGCGATCCGGGCCGAAGGGCCTGCGGGCGGGGACGGGGGCGGCGGCGGCGGCGGAGCTGCCGCGGCAAAGGCCGAAGCGCGTTAGCGAGGCGCGCTAGCCGGCAAAGAATCCGCCAAAACCTCGCCGGACGCTACCGGAACAGCCGCCTTTAAAACCGCAAGAAAGCGCAAGGAACTGCAAGAAAACCGTTCAGCGCTGCGCCCATCTCGATCCGGGCTGTCTTTACCGTCTGAAAAACGGGCGGATACGCGGCGGCCTGCCGCCCCGTCGCCCCGCCGCATGAAAAATGCCGGCTGTTCCGGCGGGCGCTGTTTCCGGCAGGCAGGTAAAAGCTCTTCGGGGAAAACAATGCCGTTCGGGAAAATGAGGCCGGCCTCCCATGGCGGTTTGGGCGCGAGTGCGGCATCCGGCGCCTCAAGGAGAGAAAAGAAAAGGGAAGAGAAGAGAAGGGAAGGCACTTTCTTTTCCTTCCGCTGAAAGGGGCTGGCTAGGTGCTTTCCTGCCCCCCGCCTTTGCGTTTTGCTGCGAAGAAGCCGCGCAGCAATCGTCCTGCATCCTCTCCCATCAGCCCGTGTTCGATTATGATTTTATGGTGGCAGGTCGGTTGTTCGAAGAATTTGCCGCCATGGAGGACACCGCCGCCTTTCGGGTCGCTCGCCGCGAAAACCAGCCGCCGGATGCGCGCGAAGGCGATCGCGCCCGCGCACATGGCGCAGGGTTCCAGCGTCACATAGAGATCACAGGCCGGAATGCGCTGCGCCCCTTCAAGGGCGCAGGCGGCGCGGATAGCCAGAATTTCGGCATGGGCGGTGGGGTCGCTCTGTGCGATGGTGGCGTTGCCTGCGCGGGCGATGACGGTTCCGTCCACGGGGTTGACCAGAACCGCGCCGATCGGCACTTCGCCGCGCTCTCCGGCCTTAATCGCCTCTTCCATCGCCGCGCGCATATAGGTATGGTCTTGCTCTGAAAACATCGGATTTAGACATAATGGAAAAGCCGGACGAAAGCAAAGGGGAACGGATCGCCAAGCGCATGGCGCGGGCGGGGCTTTGTTCACGCCGCGAGGCGGAAAAATGGATCGAGGCGGGCCGCGTCGCGGTCAACGGCAACATCCTGACCTCCCCCGCCATGGCCGTCACGGATGACGACGAGATTACGATCGACGGCCAAAGACTTGCGGGCAAGGAAAAAACCCGCCTCTTTTTATATCACAAACCGGCGGGGCTGGTGACGACGGCGCGGGATGAAAAGGGCCGCAAGACGGTGTTCGAGGCGCTGCCCCCCGGCCTTCCGCGGGTGGTGAGCGTCGGGCGGCTCGACATCACGACCGAAGGGCTTTTGCTCCTGACCAATGACGGGGAATTATCGCGTTATCTGGAGCTGCCTGCGACGGGCTGGCTCAGGAAATACCGCGTGCGCGCCCATGGCCGCGTGACGCAGCAAAGGCTCGACCATTTGAAAAAAGGATTGCGCTGGAAGGGTGTGAATTATGCGCCGATGACGGCGGCGCTGGAATCGCAGCAAGGGGCGAATGTCTGGATTGAAATCGCCATCGCCGAGGGCAAGAACCGTGAGGTGCGCAACGTCATGGAATCGCTGGGGCTGGTGGTCAACAGGCTGATCCGCACATCCTACGGCCCGTTCCATCTCGGCAATTTGCCCAAAGGGGCCGTCCTTGAAATCCGCCCGAAAATGCTCGCCGAACAAATTCCCGGCTTTTTCAAAAAGAAAAAAGACCCAGAGGGAAAGGGCCAAAAGAACAAGGATCAGAAGAACAAGGACCAAAAGAATAAGGATAAGGGCGGCGCATGAGGATAACCGGCGGGCTTTATCGCGGCAGGATTCTCGGCTCCCCCAAAGACAGGGCCGTCAGGCCGACTTCGGACAAGGTGCGCGCGGCGGTTTTTAATATCCTGAACGCGCGCGGGCTGGTGCGGGGGGCCGCTGTGCTGGATGCGTTTTGCGGGACGGGGGCGCTGGGGCTCGAAGCCCTGTCATGGGGCGCGTCCTCTTGTGTTTTCATGGATAAAAGCCGCGCCTCGCTCGAACTGTGCCGGCAAAACCATGCGGTGCTCAAGGTCGAAGCGCCGTGTTTTTTTGCCCTGAAAGACGCGGCGAAGCCCGGCTCCCTGCCGGAAACGGCTCCCCCCGCCGATCTGGTCTTTCTCGACCCGCCCTATGAACTGGGGCTGGTGGAGGCGGCGCTTCCGGCCCTGCATCAAGGCGGCTGGATTGCGCAGGAGGCGCATATTCTTGTGGAAAGTGAAAAATCTTTTTCGCCCGCAAAGCTCCACGCTTCCGGATATGGGGTATTACTGGAACGTGATTACGGCGATACGCGCATTTTCTTGCTGGGCCGTACAGGGGAAATGAACGAAAGGGCGGAGTAGGCTTTGGAATCGGTGCGGAACTGGATACGCGAACACGACGATCGCTGGTCGTTTGTCTTTCTTTATGTCGGCGGCGCGGTGGCGCTCAGCATTTTCATGAATCTGTTCTGGGTCATGATGCTGATGGCCGGAAATTTCCTTTTGAAAATCTACCGCAACTATCTGGTCGGCAAGCCTGCGATTTTGCTGACCTCCCTCTGGCAGGTCAAGCTCGACATCGCGCTTATCCTGTTCGCGTTCGTGATCGGCGTTTATTCCGAGCATGTCTTCGCCGCGCTCGGCCTTTCACAGGCGGCGCGGGCGGGGCAGGCGGTGCGCGGTCTCCAGATGGCGACGCGCTTCGGGATTATCGAACGCGGCATGAAGGTCTTTTTGATGACGGTGGACGATCAGGCGCGGATCGTGAACGCCATTGTCAAGGCCCGCAAGAAAAAGCAAGCCGGCGGCGAGGCCTGTATCGAGGCCGCCGCCATCCCCGAACCCCAGCCGGAATCGGGAGAGCCGGATTATCCGTGGCGCGCGCGCTGGGGCAAGGGGGACATCTTTACCTTCACCTTTGGCGGGACTTGTGCCACTCTTTTGCTGCTGGCGCCCTCGCTGACGGGGCGGGAAACGGGCGCGGTCATACAGGCGCTTCTGGCGCAAATAAGCCCGTTCGCGCAATAGGGGCGGGGATCGGGAGGGGCGGATCGGGGCGGCTCCCCGCGGGCCGCGTATCATGCGCGCCCCCGCTACGGCCACGGGGTGTAAGGAAAAGGACGGGCGGATGATCTATCTTTACGGCGTTATCGGCTTTATCCTCGGCTTTGCCGCGGGGCTTTGCGTCATCAATCTTTTTTTGCGGCATTATTCCTCGCGGGAATTGCTGAAAGACAGGTCGCTGCGCTGGACGTACGGGCTGGCCGTGTGGCTTTTCGCGGCGCTTGGCGTGTGGGGCGGGATATGGCTGCATAACCGCTCGGTCATTGAAACATTCTAGGATTTTTAAAGGATTTACAGCATGCCCCCCTTTGCCAATACCGAAGATGAATACGGCCTTATCGCGCGGCTCTTCCACTGGAGCATCGCGGTGCTGGTTCTGGGATTGCTGCCGGTCGGGCTTTTCATGACGGGGATGGAAAATTCGCCGCTGAAATTCGAGGTTTACGCGCTCCATAAATCCTTTGGCCTGCTGGTTTTCTTTCTGGGGCTGGGGCGGATCATCTGGCGCTTTCTCTCGCCGCCGCCGGAACATCTTGAAACCCATACGCGCTGGGAAACGCTGCTCGCGGGGGCGGCGCATTTCTGGCTGTATGTCTGCGTTATCGGGATGCCGCTGACGGGCTGGCTGATGTCCTCGGCGCTGGAATTCCCTGTGCCGTTCTTTGGCGGGGGCCTGCCGTGGATTATCGGCAAGGATGAGGGGCTGGGGCAATTATTCGGCCGGCTTCACGGGGTTCTTGCCTATACGCTGCTCGTTATTCTGGCGATGCATATTGCGGGCGCGCTCAAGCACCGGCTGATCGACCGCGATATGACCTTGCAACGCATGACCTTCAATCACCGCGGCATGGTTTTTCCGGCTTTGCTCATCCTGATCGCGGGTTCCGTTTTCGCGGTGTGCGGCGTGCTTGCCGCGAAGGGGCTGCTTCAGGAGCGCGGCGGGCAGGAAGAGGCCCTGTCTGAAAGCCGGGTTACTGCCGCGCAGGGCGAAGGGGAGGGCGCCGTCAAGGAAGCTGCGTCCGATGCGCCCGCCGCCCGGCGGCCCGACACGTCGAAACTCGGCGCGGATGAATGGGCGATCGTCCAATCCTCCAGCACCCTGTCTTTCCGTACGACCATGTACGGCACGCCGTTCACGGGTGTGTTTTCGCATTTTGACGGGGATATCCGGTTCAATCCCGCCGATCTGGACATGGCGCGGGCCGATATCGTGATCGCCCTGACCGACGTTAAAACGGGCGATGCGGACAGGGATTCTTCCATCACCGGCCCCGAATGGTTCGATACGGAGCGCGCCGCCGCCGCGCGGTTTGAAACGCTGCAATTCGATCATCTGGGCGGGGACGAATATCTGGCCATCGGCAACCTCACGCTGCGCGGCGTGACTATGCCGGTGAAGCTGCCCTTTACGCTCGTCATCGACGGCGATACGGCGCGGATGACGGCGCATACGACCTTGAACCGGCTTGATTTCGGTATGGGCGGCAAGGGCTGGGACGACGCGGCGACGGTCGGCCATGACGTCGATGTGCTGATTGACCTCACCGCCATCCGCTAAGCCATGGAAAATGCGGCATTTCATAAAAATGCGGCGCAAAATTTGAGTCTGTTCTTTAGCATTTCTATAAGGTAAGCTTCTTCTCATAATGAGAACGCTCTATCATGTATGGCTGCATCCGTTTTCACGCAAAGTACGGCTCGCCCTATCGGAAAAACGGCTGGATTTCGATCTTCAGATTGAGAAAATCTGGGAGCGGCGCACGGCATTCCTCGCCATGAACCCCGCCGGCGACGTGCCGGTTCTGGTGGAAGAGGACGGAACCATCCTCTCCAATTCGCAAGTGATTTGCGAATATCTCGAAGAAGTCTATCCCGAAACCGACCTGTTGGGCCGCGATCCGTTGCAACGCGCGGAAACCCGCCGCCTTGCCTCATGGTTCGACGTGAAATTCAACCGCGAGGTCACGGAAAACCTCGTCGGCGAAAAGTTGATGAAACGCTTTCTCAAGATGGGCGAGCCGCACGGCCCCTCGATCCGCGCGGGCCATGCGAACATCCATTACCATCTCGATTATATCGGCTTCCTGTGCGAAAAGCGCAAATGGCTGGCGGGCGAGCAGTTCAGCCTCGCCGACATCACGGCGGCGGCGCATCTGTCCGCCATAGATTATATCGGCGACGTGCCGTGGGAAGAGCATCACCATGCCCGCGACTGGTACGCCCGCGTAAAATCCCGTCCGAGCTTCAAACCCCTTCTGGAAGACCGCATTCCGGGCTTTACACCCTCGGAACATTACGAAAACGTCGATTTCTAGGCGGAACGGGCGTCTTTTGGACGTAAAGGGGCCGGAAAGCCCTTAAACCATGCATGGGCCGCTGGACTTTTCCCTAACAGATATTCTATCCTCTGTAGTTCGCTCTGGTGGCCAGGGCCGCAACCGGCCTTGAGTTTGTTATTGCCCGTGTCAATCGCCGATACGGCGCTGCGCCGGCAATAGAAAAAGATTTTGTAAGGGCCGCTCCATGCCGGGGCGTGTCTTTACGGTGAATAATTGGTCGTCCTCGAACCGGACAAAAGAATAATAATCCGTAATGGTGGGTGCAAATGGTTCAAGGTCAAAAGAAACTATTCTGTTTCGGGTATGGATATACCTGCGAATGCCTTGCGCAGGAACTCATGCGCATGGGCGGCTGGACGATTGGCGGCACGACGCGCGATGTGGAAAAAAGGGCCTATCTCCGTTCAAAGGGGATCAAGGCCCATCTTTTTGACTATGAACATCCGCTCAGCGATCCCTATTTCATTCTCGACGGCACCACCCATCTTTTGATATCCACCCCGCCCGATGACAGGGGCGATCCCGCTTTCCTCATGCATGCAGAAGATCTGGCCCGCATCCCGACGCTGGAATGGGTCGGCTATCTTTCAACCGTTGGCGTCTATGGCGACCGCGCCGGCGGGACGGTGGACGAATATTCGGAAATCCGCCCGAATTCCAAGCGCGGCACCCGCCGCGCGCGCGCGGAATCGGACTGGTATGAATGGATGAATGAAACCGGCCTGCCGGTGCATATTTTCCGCCTTGCGGGGATCTACGGGCCGGGCCGCAGTGCGCTGGATTCGGTGCGGGCGGGGATCGCGCGGCGCATCAACAAGCCGGGCCATGTGTTCAACCGCATCCATGTCGATGATATCGTGCAGATATTGCTGGCCTCCATGGCAAAGCCCAATCCGGGCGCGGCCTATAACCTTGCCGATGACGATCCGGTGCCGAGCTGGGAAGTGATTACCTATGCCTGCGAGCTTCTCGGCATCGCCCCGCCGCCAATGATTCCCTATAACGAGGCCGATCTGGCGCCGATTACGCGGAGCTTCTACAACGATAACAAGCGCGTTTCCAACCACCGCATCAAGAACGAGCTGGGTGTGACGCTCAAATATCCCGACTATAAAAGCGGCATCCGCGCCTGTCTTGAGGCCGAGCAATCGGGCCGCATGGACGATTATTTCGCCGTCAGCACCGAGGAATAGGCAAAAGGCCGGGTTTGCGCTGTGCGTATGTATGTATGGCCGCGCCCGCCGCGCGGGTGGCCAAAGCCCCGGCCGGTTTTATCCAGCTTTATCCAGCGCTACCTGCAAACCGGCTATAACTGCGCCGCCCCCATTTCCGTCTTTGCCGCCGATAGCTCTCTCGCCCCACACCGGCGCGGTCATTACTCTTGACGCGCATGGCGCGTGCCGTGAGGCCACGAATCCGGCGGGCAGCTTGATGCCTGCATGGCAGAATCCATGTGGGGCGGACGGGCCGCAACAGGCTGTTCCCCCGTGGATAGTTGACGGATAATTAACGAATATTTCATTTCTTTTTCATGATTACGGGGCCACAATAGAGGGGAGGGGATTCCCGCCCCCTTTCGCGCGGGGGGAATGAGGCCGTGCCATGCAAATCCTTGTCATCGACCGCGATCCGATGTTTTCGAGCCTTCTCGCCAAGAAAATGCGGCTGGAGGGGCATGACGTCATCGAAAGCGCCGTCAGGCATGACGGGATAGAGCAAATCGGCACGACGAAGGTCGATGCCGTTTATTTCGACCCTTCGCCTTTGACCGACCCCAAATCCATTTTGCTGCAGATTCGCCGGATGGTACATACCTATCCCTACCTTGTTTTGATGGGGCATGACCTTACCGCGATGGACGGCATCAAGGCGGGGTGCAACGACGCGCTTTCAAAACCGCTCGACCCCGAAGCCCTCCATGTCAGCCTCGGCAATGCAGAGCGGATGGTGGCGCTGGTGCAGCGGCTCGGCGATACAGGATACGATTTTCCAAGCGCCGGCGGCGTCATCGCCAAATCCGCCTTCAACCAGCTTTTCATTTCCGCCATGGACAGGGTGAGCCGCTATGAGGAAACTTCCCGCGTCCTGTTTATCGGCGTTGCGAATTACGAGGATTTGCAATTTGACGAGGGCAAATATGCCGCCGATCTGGCCGTGTCCAAACTTGCCCGCAACCTGACGCGCCTGCGTCGTCAGAGCGATATTCTCGGCCAGACGGGTCACAATGAATATGCGCTTTTGCTGCAAAGGCCGCAGAGCGGGAACGAGGCGCTGGACGCCGCCCGCCGCTTCGCCGTCGCCATCGGGCAGTGGCATGATGTGGGGGAGGGGAGTGTTGCCGATGTCGTCATTTCGCTTTCCCTTATCGACCTGCCGGGCGGCGCGCTTGAATTCCATCATGAAGGCCGGATCGCGGGCCGCGCCCTGAAGGCTGCGGGCGTCTGATTCGGCGGGCGGACGGGGCTTCGCTTCTTTGCGGGCCGCCCCGTACCCCTTCGGCGAAAACCATCCACAGCCGCAAGCCAAGCCATTGCAAGGGTTTAAGCGGGCGGGCGCAAATCGCCCCTGTTCAGCCGCGCTTTTTTGCGCTCGAATGACGCCGGAGTTTTCAAAACTTGCAACTGGTTCCCCATTACTTTCGTCCGCGGGCGGGGCATATAGCGCCCCTTTTCGCGGGCGGGGTTCGCGATATGAATTCTGGTTCTATGGATCACAAACGCCCACAAGAAAAAGACCCGGTAAACTCCGCCTCCCGCAATCCGGCGGCGGGCAGGGGGCTGGCCGCCCGCGCAGGGTTGGCGCTGGCCGGATTCGCCTGTCTTGCGGGGCTGGTTTTTTGCCTGATGAAAAGCCCCGAAGGGCGGGCGCAAGCCTATCTCGCCCTTGCCTATCAGGCCGAAGGTGAGGGCCGCAGGGACGATGCGGCTTCGGCGGCCATGATGGCGGCGCGGCTGAACCCGTCCGGCATCGAGGCTTGGGGAATGCTCGCCCGTTTGCTGCGCGAGGACGGGCAGAATGCCGCCGCGGGGCGGGCGGAAAATATCGCCCTGATGCTGCAACACGGCCCCGCCCGCGCCATGGCGGAGCAGGAGCCGCGCATCCCCGCTGAATTACGGCTCGGCTTTTTACAGCAGCGCGCCCACGCCCATGGTTCAGGCGCAAGCGGAGCGGCGTTTACAGGGCCGGACGAAGCCCCGTGAGAAGCAAGGCCGAATTCCTCTTCACGCTGGCGCTTGGTTTCGGCACTGTCTTTTTGATGGGTTGGCGCGGCGTTCACGGCCCCGCCGCCGATTGGGTTTTCGGGCTTCTGGCCGTTATCTGGAGCCTCGTCATGATGCTGCGGATCATGAACCTTACCGTCCCCGCGCGGGGGATAAGCGGCGGGCGGCTGCTTGCACAAAAAATCATCGATTCCATGCGGCAAAAACAGGAAGAGCGCCGGAGGCGCCAGCTCGAAACCGCCTTTGGCGGCTCCTATCTCCTCTTCCTCGGCGGCGGAATTGTCTTTGCGGTATGGCAGGGTTTTTGCGCGGCATGGGGAAAGGCCTATCCGTCCGCGATTGACGGGATTTTGATCATGGCCGAAGATTTCCTCGGCGGCAGGGGGCAGGATCTCCCGCTCCTGATGCTGCGTGGATTCGACTGGGGGCAGGGTTTCATGATGCTTCTGGCGCTCGCCATGATGGGGTTCGTGCTGCGCTCCTACGCGCAGGACAGGGATATGTTGCGCCCCGCCCTGCTTGTTTTGTGCGGCTATGCCGTGGCGGGGCTTATCCTGTTTGCGGGGCTGAATGGCGGCCTTAGCGCCTCTCTCGTCCCCGCCGCCGGTTTCGCGGGGCAGGGCGCGGGGGCGGCGTCCTATCTGCGCGGCATGATGCCGGAGGGCGCGGCGATTTCCCTCTTTGACCTGCTGCTCATCGAAAGCGGTGTGGCGGGGCTGGCCATTCTCGCCTTCCTCCTCTTCATCCCGCTCGGCTCCATTTGCCTCGGCGTTTCCGCGCAAGGGGGCGACGCCATGATTGCCGCCTGCGGCATCCTGACCGGCATCGCGCTTATCCTTTCCTGCTTTCTTCCCTTTTCGGCCCTGCTCGGCGGCTTTATGATTCTGTGCTGGATGGCGCTGTTCCTCGCATGGGGCCACGGCGATCAGGTCATGGCGGGCAATGCGGCCTTAAGGCAGGCTTGACAAAAGAACAAAAATAGAACATTGTGGGGACATCACGGGGCGCATTGCGCCCTTTTCTTTTGCCGGATTGCCGGAAATTCCGGCCAGCGCGGTTAAGATACCGCCATCCCGATAAAAGAATTGCACCGCCGCCCTCCCCCATGGTGCGGCGGTTTTTTATTTCACCCATAACACCAAGGAAGAACCGACAATGAGCACGCTTTTACCCCAGGATGATGATAGCAACCCCATTCCCGCCATGCGGCTGCGCGCGGGCGGCGCGCATAAAATTGCGGCGGGAAGCATATCCGCCCGCAATGGTGCGGGCTTTGCCGCAAAGACGAAAGTCGTCGGGCTTTATGCCACGGGGCCTGTCTTTGTGCGGCCCGGCGGCGCGGACGTTACCGCCACCGAAAACGACCATTATTTCCCCGGCGGAGTTTATTACGACATCGCCATCAATGGCGGAAAGGCCGGAAAATCAAGCCATAGCACCCATCTCGCCGTCCTTGCGGCGGGGGATGAGTGCGTTCTCTATATCTCCGAGAAAGAGTGAGGGGGGCCTGCGCAGCGGGCGGGGTAAAGCCGCATGCGGCGGCGCGGCTTTTATTGTCCCCCGCCGCCGCCGCGTGCCGGAATATAACCGCAAAATAATTGCGGGACTTTGCTGCACGGCTCCCCGTATAGCCCCGCCGCACAAAAATGCGCTTCCGCCCCCTGAGGCCCGTGTAAATTGCGCTGGTAGAATTGGCCGGAAGCGCCATTATGCGGCCTAACGGGACGCTACTTACAACCGCGAAGAATATCGCGGGGGCCTTGCCGCGCAAAAGATCGCGCCCGCCCTTAAAACCGCGCGCGGGATCGCAATGCCGTCGCAATGGTGGAATCGTCCAGAAACTCCAGCGCGCCGCCCACCGGAACGCCGTGGGCAAGGCGGGTGATATGGATGTCCAGCCCTTCCATCCTGTCGATCAGGTAATGGGCCGTCGATTGCCCGTCCACCGTGGCGGGCAGGGCGAGGACGACTTCCCTTATGGGGTGCGGGTTCGGCGCCGTATTGGGGCCGTCATTATAGCCGTCATTATAGAAGGGGTTCGGGGACGGATCTGAAGGCGTGCCTGTATGCGCGCCGGAAAATCCGCCCGCAAACGGATCCGCAAACGGGGGTTGCGCAAAGCCGTCCGCCGCGGCGGTTTTATCGCCCGCCCCGTCTTTGCTGGCGCTGCCCGCGTCCTCCCTGTCTTCACCGGCCCTGCCAGTGCCGGCGCTGGTTCCGCTCCCCCCGCTTTCACTCATCCTACTTCCACTCACCGCGCCGCCGCGCAGGCGGGCCAGCAACGGCTCTATCGCCAGATTGTCCGGCCCGACATCGTCGAGGGCGGACAGCACGCCGCCCAGAACGTGATATTGCCCCTTGAAGCTCTGGGTGCGCTCGACCGCCCATAAATCGGCAACGGAGGCGAGAACGCAGAGGACGCCCTTGTCGCGGGCGGGATCGCAGCAAATGCGGCAAGGGTCGGAGGAATCGAGATTGCCGCAAACCGTGCAGGCCGTGATGGATTGCGCGGCTTCTTCCAGCGCGTCGATGAGCGGCTGGAGCCTGGCGTCTTTCGCGCCGAGAAGATGGAGGGCGATGCGCCGCGCCGACCGCCCGCCAAGCCCCGGAAGGGCGGCGAGCCTGCGCACCAAAAGCTCCAAAGGGCCATCAAACATTGCGGCTGTGCCTCCCCCCGCGGGCGGTTTCTAATTGTTGAATTGCTGGCGGCCTTTGGGATCGTGATAGCCGAACAGCTTCGGATCCTTGAACTTCATGCCGGTGCGGAAATTCTTCAAGACGACCTCGGTCGTTTCGCCCTGCGCGTCGCGCACCCGCCAGCGGTTGAGCTGATAGGGGACTTCGGAGAAAATCAGCTCGACCTCGCCCGCGGACGGGTTGTCCTCCTGCACGATCGTGAGGGAGATATAGCCGTTTTTCTTGAAAAGCTTCACGACCCGCAAATCGCCGTCCAGCCGCAAATCCTTGCGCAGCAAAAAATCGGCGAGGGTCTGGCCGATCGGCGCGTTGCTTTGCGATCCGATCTGGGAATCATAGAAATAAACGAAATAGCCGTCGGCGACGATGAAATCCTCGACCTCGTTATAATCAAAGCGCATCCGCCCCGGACGGTTCAAATAGAACGTCCCCGAAAGCCGCGCGCCGAGCGTCGAGGTCTGGATGAACTCCGCCTGCGCCGTGGTCAGGCCCTGCAAATAGGCTTCGGCCTTTTTGACTTCCGGATCCTTGATTTGCGCCGCCGCCGGGGCCGGAGCCATGAAAAGACCCGCGCCAAGGGCCACTGTAAAAACGGCATAAATAAATCGCTTCATACCCCCATTGTTAAAAGAGAATCACGCCCGAATAAAGGCGGAAATATGATTTTACCGCACTTTGGCGGAATTACCGGCAGGGCGGGCCTTTCCGTCCGCCGCCGGAGTATATTATTTAAATCACTGATTTAAAGAACAGAGCCATCTCTCTTGCCGATTGCACGGATGGGGGGGATTGCCGCCCTTGCTCAAGCTGGCGACTAGCGGGCCGGAAAAGAGCTTGCAAGAACTCTCCGTCACCGGATACGAGGCTTTAAGCCTCCGCCTGACGCTGACGGCAATCCGCGCGGCGACGCAACCATGCGGATACCGCGCGGGAAAATACCCGGCCGCGAAAAATTACGCGCCAAGCGCGGGCTTTATCCGCCCGCAAACGGTCTATTCCTCTTCATCGAAAAAATCCTTGAAAGCGCTGCACGATGTGCCGGCAAGCGCTATCCTGGGGGGACACACATCTTTCGTAAAACCTTCAGTAAGAGAAGTTAAGAGCAGGCTGTTGGAGCCAGAGCCATCCTGAACGCAGGCCCACAGGGCGGATGTTACAAACACACCGGTCAGGCTGGCCTGCCCCTCACTATAATTCATGGTATTTGTTCCGTAAGACAGCATTGTCGGTTTGCCGCCCGGACAGGTAATCATAAGTCCGTAGCTATATTTGCCCACCACAACCTGCCGTGTGCGGATATCTCCCCAGCTGCTTACCGCGTTAGAAATGCCTCCTGCCGATACTCCTGCCCCTCCCCCCGCGTGAGTGGCTGGCCCTGTCAGGAAAACCGTACCCGTGATGACGCCTGCGGTGTTTTCCGTCTGTGTCAGTGCGGCCGTTCCGACAAAGTCGTCATAGTTGTCGTTGCCTCCTGTCAGGCTGCGCGGCCCGAGGGAATTATCGGCGAAGATTGCATCGCCGTTGCAGTTTTCGCCGTCAATCGAGGACGTGTTGCAGGGCGCGTTCAGCGCGCCGGATGCGGTATAGGCGCCCGCACCGTCAGGGCCGTGGCTGAAAACGATGAAAGCGGCTTCCTCATGAAGCGGCGCGCCGGACAGGTTGTTGGAGTCCTTGATGACGATGGAGCCTGCTCCCGCGGTTTTATAGGCTTCGGGCGTGGTCGCCATGGTCTGCACGACGGCATAGGCGAGCCTGTTCTTGAAACCATCGACGGCCTGCTCCCCGCGCAGGATTTGCACCATGTTCCCGTCCTTGTTCGGGGCGGAAACGGGGACGACGCCGATGCGGACTCTTTGCCCCGTCGCGGTTGAGGCAGTGGCCGTTCCCGCAGGCGCCGTTGCGGCGGCGCAATCCGTTGCGACGGGCGGCGTGGCCGTGCCTGAGGCGGGACAAGGATAATAGCCGTTCTTGTCGCGGAACGCGGCGATAGCGTCGATGGCGGCGGTCAGGTTGGATTTTGTCGCGACGACCTGCTGCCGCTTGAGGTGGAGTGAGAAAGCCGACACCGCGCCAGCCATCAGAAGGCCGATCAAGACGAGGACGACAGATAATTCAATCAGTGAAAATCCCTTGCTCTTGCTATTGATATCTCCGCACATCTATCCCCCTCTTTCCGGATTTATTTATTCGATTTTTATTTCCAAATTGCCTGATAGCCTAATAGCATCCACGTTGCGTTACGATATCGGAGAAACATGTGTTGGTGCCGCAATAGTAAGCCTCGCCCGAGCCCATCATCAAAGAATACACACAGGACGGCCTGGTCGCACTATTAGCCCAAGCCCTGACACCGGTATAGCAAGTGCTAGTATCCATCCCGGCTCCATAGCCATCCCCATACCCGCAGTTTCCGGTACAGGTTTGGCCCCCATACGTGGTCCAATTCAAATAAGGCGTCCATCCCGAAGGGCATGACGCCTGATTAAAGCGGCAAAACTTGTTACTGCCGGATGTAATTACCGTGCCGCCTGCCGCCGTGCATTGCGCGGAGGAGTGCTGGAAGAAGACCAAATCATGGCTTGGGTCTGGGGGGTCAGTGTTGTCACAAGCGCAGAAGCGGAGCAAAGAGGGACTGGAGGCATTGTCTGTTGTTACGGAACCGATACGGATAGGGCCGGTATCAGGCGATGTAGAACAGCCAAGGTTAGTTATAGGAGAGTAAGGGGTAGGATAGAAAGGGGGGGCTTCTTGCGCTGCCTGGCCTACCAATGCCTGCGAAACTGCCGAGCAGTTCGCCAATGTACCGCCCGAACCCGCAAAATCACGCGTTCCAACTATATTTACTACCCCGCCGCGCGATGCACAGGCTTGCGTACAGGATTGCCCATAGTTTCCTGCATACCAACAATAGTCACCGACCACTACGCCGCCACAGCTACTGCCACCCCCGCATTCCGACGTATAAAGCTGCCCGCCATCCACGCCTGCGACAAGCCTGGAGCCGTCTGCCGACGAGGCGATGCCCCACCAGTTGCGGGCGCTCTCGCGCGGTGTCCACGTCACGCCGCTGTCGGTGGAGATATAAATCCGGCCTTCCCATGTGGTTGCGGCAAGCTTGACGCCGTCCGCAGACGAAGCGACGTCCCGCCAGCCCCGGCTGCTCTCACGCGGCGTCCATGACGCGCCGCTATTCGTCGATGTGTAAATCCGTCCCCCATATTCCGTAGCGACGAGTTTCGTGCCATCCGCAGAGGAGGCAACGGCGAACCATTGCCTGTTGCTGTCGCGCGCCGTCCATGTAGCTCCGCTATTTGTCGAGGTATAAAGCTGGCCTTCCCATACGGCCGCGACAAGCTTTGTCCCGTCCGAGGATGAGGCTACCCATCGCCAGTTCCGGTTGCTGTCGCGCGCCGTCCATGACGCGCCGCTATTCGTGGAAGTATAAATCTGTCCGCCGGTGACGGTTGCGACAAGCTTCGTGCCGTCCGCAGAGGATGCCACGCCGCGCCAATCCCTGTTGCTGTCGCGCGCTGTCCATGTTGCGCCGCTATCAGCCGAGGTGTAGATCTGCCCACCGCTGACTGTCGCAACGAGCTTTGTGCCGTCCGAAGACGAGGCGACGCCCCACCAATCCCTGCTGCTTTCACGTACCGGCCAGGTCGTGCCGCCATCGGCTGAAGTGAAGATACGGCCGCCATTTACAACGGCGACAAGCTTCATGCCGTTCGCAGAAGAGGTAATAGATTGCCAAACCCTGTTCGTGTTGCGCGGCGTCCATGTGTCATGGCAGCCGCCGCCGCATTCCGAGGTCATGATGCGGTTGGTGCCGCTGGATGCAACCGCAACGAACAGGCCGTCACCATAAGCTATAGCTTCCCATGAATTATTTTGCGGCGCAGCGCGGGCTGTCCAGTTTATGCCGTCCGGTGAAGTCATGATGCGGTTGGTGCCGCTGGATGCAACTGCAACGAACAGGCCGTTGCCATAGGTCACGTTATACCAGCTGTTATTTTCAGCCGCAGCGCGGGCTGTCCAGTTTACGCCGTCCGGCGAGGTCATGATGCGGTTGGTGCCGTCAGATGCCACCGCAACGAACATGCCGCCGCCATAGGTTATAGCTTCCCATGAATTATTTTGCGGCGCTGCGCGGGCCGTCCATGATACGCCGTCCGGCGAGGTCATGATGCGGTTGGTGCCGCTAGTAGCCGCTGCGACGAACAGGCCGTTGCCATAGGTTATAGCTTCCCATGAATTATTTTCCGCCGCGGCACGGGCTGTCCAGTTGATACCGTCCGGTGATGTTATGACGCGGTTGGCGCCGGAGTCTGTTGTAACCACGAACAAGCCGTTGCCATAGGTAATCGCGCGCGGACTCCCCGTTGGAATAGCGCGGTTTGTCCAGTTGATGCCGTCTGGCGAGGTCATGTTATGATTGGTGCCGGAACTCCCTGACACGGCGACGAACAGACCATCCCCATAAGCTACCTTTCGCCATGGGTTACTTGGCGAGGAGCGGACTGTCCAGTTCACGCCGTCTGGTGAGGTCATGACGCGGTTGGTGCCGTTGTTGGCCACGGCGACGAACAGGCCGTTGCCATAGACCACATTATACCAGCTGTTATTTTGAGGCGCGGCGCGGGCTGTCCAGTTGGTCCCCGCTGTTGAGCAGTCAGGGCCGCATGCCGCCAATGTTAGCGCATTGGGATTGTCGATGACGCTTTGCCATTCGGGCGCGGTTTTGGTCGGAACCATCCGCGTGCCGGGCTGGCCCGCCGGATTGGTTACCTCGCGGCATTGGCCGTGTTCGTCAATCGTGACCGTATTGCCGACAGGGACGAGATGCTGATCGGCGGCAAAGGCTGACAGGCCGGAGAGGATAAATATAAATGCCGCTAAATATAAAGATCTGCTCAAAATGCCCCCAGCATTTATGGTATGCGTTCACAGGAATCTTCGCCGTCCTGTTTACGCGGATGCCTCATGGCCGGGCTGATTGAGTGTTTAAGATCGCCCTTGTTTAAACCCGCGCGCATCTACCATTATACTTCTTATGCCGAATAAATTCATTCATTATTTTTATTGGTTAAGCGCGGCTTAACACGCATATCCTGCGCTGCGGCGGCGGCGGATATAACGGCATGGTTTGAGGGAGATTAAGGATGGGGATGGTGCCCAAGAGAGGACTCGAACCTCCACGTCCTTGCGGACACCAGCACCTGAAGCTGGCGCGTCTACCAATTCCACCACTTGGGCAAAGTGAAGTGTGGAGTGTTTTTATCGTAAGCGCCGCACCTTGTCAAACGCTAGATTGAATGATTTTTCAGCCGGTTAGCGGATGATTGCCGGAAGAATTCCGCTAAAGCCGATGGAACCGTCCCGCGGCAAACCCGCAAAAGCCGTATAGTGTCATGCTTTGACGCAATAAAGCAGGGCAAGATAGGGCTGCCTGTTTTCATGGGGCTGGTTGCCGCCGCTCTGATACGTCCTTTTGCCCGTATCGGTCGCTGCATTGTCATGCACGGCGCGGAACGGCGAAGCCATGGTCGTGATTTGTTCAAACGCGTTGCCGCCCATCGGCATGGCATGGTCATGCGCGGGCATTTCATCCCGGTTCATCTGCCATGACGCATTGCCGCCCTTCTGGCCGAGAATGTAATTATGCGTATGGCTCCATGAACGCCCGCCGGAAGCCGTATAGGCTTCGGAATAATTGCCCGACCCCACGATGACGCGGCCCACCGCGTCGCCCAGCGGTACCCAGCCCGTGGGGCAGGCTCCGAGATTAAAGGCCAGCACGGCCCCCGCAGGAATTGACGTTTCATCGGCGGTGGCGTTCTGGAAGTAAAGCACGTCGTCAAAGGAGCGATCCGACGTGACCAGCGTCTTGCGGAACGTCGTCGTCCCATGGTTGCAATTAAGCCCGTCGAGCCGCGTCGTGTCGCACGTTCCGGCCTGCCCGCCACTGACGCTATAGGCCCCTTGCGCGCTGTTGCCCTGACTGACCAGCACATATTGGGCGGAGGCGTCGGGATACACAACCGAATTATCGTTTGAATCGAGAATGGCAATCGAACCGCCATTCTGGGAAAAGCTTCCTTCCGTCGCGAGTTTTTCCGTAACCGCATAGATAAAGCGGTTATGCCATCCATCAGCGATATGATTGTCGGAAAGGTTCAGGCTGCGGACAGGCAGCGTGCCGATGCGTATCCTCTGATCGCCCGCGCCGGCCCTGAAAGTCCCCGCAGCCAGCGCGCTGCCGAAACAATCTTCCGCCGCCTCGCGGCCAAAGCGGGCATCGTCAAGCGGCGCGTTCAGCGAAGCGGGGCAGGGAAGTTTTTTATTGATATCAAGATATTGCTGCAACGCACTATGGGCGATTGCGATTCTCTCATTGGTCGTCTTGACCTTTGCCTGCCGGATATAGCTTGTGAGGGCCGCACTCATGCTGGCCATCAAAACGCCGCCGATAATGATGACAAGCGCCGTTTCGACGAGCGTGAATCCCTTGGATGGCGAAAATTTCATGATGTTCATATTACAGCTAAGGTATTAACCGGAGTTTAACTAGGATTATCATAAAATAGAGTGAATAGAAAGTGGTAGAAGGGGCAAAATACCATGAATAAGGGGAACACGAAGCGCGGACGCGCATTATCGGGGAGGCGGGGCGTCTTT